>Ga0208635_100002_pt1 | contig 755681 bp, 700 predicted proteins | sample LakWasMe93_HOW11_2_FD_183915 | JGI IMG/M metagenome (GOLD analysis project Ga0208635, IMG submission 183915) | Freshwater sediment methanotrophic microbial communities from Lake Washington under simulated oxygen tension - Sediment Metagenome... | ecosystem: Environmental > Aquatic > Freshwater...
AGTGAACTTCACTTCTATTCTCATGAGCGTTTAAAGTCTTGCGACTTGTTCCGTAGAACTTGGCAATCGCCTTCAAACGCCCACGCTTATCGGCTGTATGTTTTTAACGTACCCGCAAGATCCGATTTATCATCTTTTCTTGCTAACTCCGCTGCGATCAGCAGAGCCTCGAATTATAACAGGACTTTTTATTTCCTGTCAACACTAAAGGTCTTTTTATTTCCTTCAGCATTTTCTCGCTTTCTTCAGAACCGCCTTTCAGCAACTCCGTTCAGCGAAGCCTTGCATTGTATACCGATTTTTCAACCCGTTTTGCAAAACTACCGAAGATTTTTTCATCTTCGAACGAAGCGCCTTTGGCCTCTTCGCCCTTCTGCGGCTTTAGCTGCAGAAGGAGTGCAACTATAGCACGATAAAAAAGCCCTCCGAATCAGACTCGCCATTTTTCCAGCAATTTTTCTGGGTTGAGGCTATCGTAGGTCTCGAACGGCTGGTGGATCCAGGGATTCGTGTGCAGGAACTCGACGGAGTAGTCCGGCGTAAACGTGGAGACACCCTTGGTCCAGATAACGGCGCTGCGCAGCTCGGTGATGGGGTCGTAGCTGGTCTTGAGCATGTTGATCACTGCATGCAAGGTATGGCCCGTATCCGCCAAGTCGTCCACCAGCAGCACCCGACCCGCAATCTCACCCTTGGGGGTGGTGATGAAACGTGCGATGTCCAGATGGCCCTGGACCGTGCCTGCTTCGGCACGGTAGGAGCTGGTGGACATGATGGCCAGCGGCTTGTCAAAAATGCGACTCAGGATATCGCCCGGCCGCAGGCCTCCGCGTGCGAGACACAGAATAGTGTCGAATTGCCAGCCGGACTGGTGTACCCGGAGTGCGAGTTTCTCGATGAGGCTGTGGTATTCGTCATAGCTCACATAGAGGTGCTTGCCATCTTCGGTCAACATAAACTACTCCTGAATTGATAGCTGGATGCGCTTGATAGTTCTGCCCTAAAGCCCAAAAAGGCTTAGTTAGGCAGATAAGGATGCTGCATCATGATGGTGTGATCTCGGTCCGGGCTGGTCGAGATGAGCGCCACCGGAACGCCCGTCACATGCTCGATACGCTGCAAATACAGGCGTGCATTGACGGGCAGCTTGTCGTATTGCGTGATGCCCACGGTGGAATCGGTCCACCCTTCCATGGTCTCGTACACAGGCGTGCAGCGTGCAATTTCATCAGCTCCCATGGGGAGCAGATCGATGTGCTGGCCGTCCAGAATGTAGCCAGTGCACAGCTGCAGCTCTTTCAGGCCATCGAGCACATCAAGCTTGGTGATGCACAGCCCAGTGAGGCCGTTGACCTGCGCACTGCGCTTGAGCAACGCGGCATCGAACCAGCCGCAGCGGCGGCTCCGGCCGGTCGTCACGCCCTTCTCGGCACCCACCGTGCTCATGTGATAGCCCGGAGTTCCGGGGGTTTCCCAATCGAGTTCCGTCGGGAACGGACCGCCGCCAACGCGTGTGCAATACGCCTTGGTGATACCCAGGATGTAGTGCAACATGCCCGGCCCCACACCTGCCCCCGCCGCAGCATTGCCGGCTACACAGTTGCTGGACGTCACATAGGGATAGGTTCCATGGTCCACATCCAGCAAGGTGCCTTGCGCGCCTTCAAACAACAGGTTGGCGCCATGAAGATGGGCCTCGTTCAGCTCACGCGAAACGTCTGCCATCATGGGCTTCAGCAGCTCGGCATGTCGCATGGCTTCTTCAAACACCGGCTCGAACATCACGCGGCCGTCGCGCATGTAGGGCTTGAGCGCATCGCCAAAGGCGAAGTCGCCCGAATGGAGGAACGTTGCCAGGACATGGTTGTGCAGGTCGAGCAGCTCGCGCAGCTTGGCGGCAAAACGGTCCGGATACTTCAGATCCTGCACGCGCAGAGCCCGGCGTGCGATCTTGTCCTCGTAGGCGGGACCAATGCCGCGGCCCGTGGTGCCGATTTTCTCCGTCCCGCCCTGCTCGCGCGCCGCTTCGCGGGCGACATCCAGCACGGCGTGGAACGGCAGGATCAGCGGGCAGGCCTCGCTGACACGAAGGCGCGAACGGACCTCCACCCCGGCCTTTTCGAGTCCGGCAATCTCTTCGAACAGCTTGGCCGCAGACAGGACGACACCATTGCCGATGTAGCACTTGACGCCAGCGCGCATGATGCCGCTCGGGATCAGGTGCAATGCCGTCTTGACCCCATTAATGACGAGCGTATGGCCCGCGTTATGACCGCCCTGGAAACGGACCACGCCTTGCGCGCTCTCCGTCAGCCAGTCAACCAGCTTGCCCTTGCCTTCGTCGCCCCATTGGGTGCCCACCACAACGACATTGCGACCTTTGGTAGTTTTCATTTCAAACCCGATTCAATTTTCAAAAAGCACTAAATGGCCTGAACGGTCCACTTGCCAGCAACCTGCACCAGTTCACGATCACAACGGAACTCGTCCACTTCGCTCTCGTGGCCCGGCAACATGCACACCACGGTTTCGCCGCGGTTTCTCAGCTCGGCGATGGCCGAACGGACATCCTCGGCCTCGCCCCACGGCGCGCTGATGGCGGGTTTCAGTGCCCGCACAGGCACCACGCCCACAACCTGCTTCAGATCCAGGCTGAAACCTGCCGCCGGCCGGTTGCGCCCGAACGCCGCCCCGACTTCGTCGTAGCGACCACCCCGCACCAAGGCATCGCTGGCGCCATGGGCATAAATGGCGAAGCGTGCCCCGCTGTAATACGAATAGCCCCGCAAATCGGACAAATCGAAGGTGACGCGCGTTTTGCCGATACGTGCCGCCAGCCATTTCAGCTCGGCCAGCAACGCAGTGATACCGGGCGTCTGACTCAGTGCCTTCTCCGCTTCATCGAGCACGGCCGCATCGCCATACAGATGGAGCAGCGCCAGCAGGCCTTCGCGCGAGGCGACGGGAAATTCCCGCGTCAATGCCGACAGCTCGCTGGCATCCTTGGAGGCCAGGGCCGTGTACACAAGCCGCAGCGTGTCGGCGTCGGCCGACACTCCTGCCATCAAAGCGCGGACGATGCGCACATCGGCCATATCGACGCCAATGTCGCGCACGCCGGCTACGCTCAGGCAGGCCAGTGCGAGCTCCAGCGCTTCGAGGTCCGCTTCCAGTCCCGCATGGCCATATATTTCTGCACCGAACTGCAAAGGCTCGCGCGTGGCGTGCGGACGGTCAGGCCAGGTGTGCAGCACCGGACCGCAATAGCAGAGACGTGCTACGCCACGGCGATTGAGCAGATGCGCATCAATGCGCGCGACCTGCTGCGTGGTGTCCGCCCGCAAGCCAAGCATGCGTCCGGAAATCTGGTCCACCAGCTTGAAGGTCTGCAACCCCAGCGCTTCCCCAGCACCGGTGAGGAGGGACTCGAGATGCTCCAGCAGCGGAGGCATCACCAGTTCATAACCATAACTGCGCGCGGTGTCGAGCAAGCCACGACGCAATTCTTCGATGTGCCTTGCCTCGGAAGGCAGGACATCGGCAATGTGATCCGGCAGGACCCAGGCAGACATGGAATGTGAATGCTGTTAAAAACGCGATTCTACCGGCAGGGCGGCTCGCCCCGAATCCAGGCCGAAAGAACGGTTCAGAGAAGGAACAGCATGAGCACGCCCGCGGCCATGCTCATGAGGGCAAAAAACCGGATCTGCCCATCACGCAACTGAACGAGCTGGGTAAACATCCGACGCCAGCCTGCCGGGGATACGAAGGGCACCAGCCCTTCGATGAGCAACACCAGGGCCATGGCCGTCCAGAGAGAGTCGCCCCATTCCATGGTCAGGATGGCTGTACCCAAGCTATCGGACTATTTGCGCGGTGCGGACTGCGCAGGTGCAGCTGCATTGCCACGGAACGACCGGAAGAATTCCGACGCAGCGGGGTCGACCACCATCACGTCGCCCTTGCGGCTGAAGCTGGCCTTGTACGCATCGAGACTGCGATAGAACTGCGCAAACTGCGGATCCTTGCCGAACGCATCCGCATAGATGCGTGCGGCCTGAGCGTCGCCCTCGCCCTTGACCTTCTGTGCATCGCGATAGGCGTTTGCAATGGTAATCTCACGCTGGCGGTCTGCGTCGGCTCGGATCTTTTCGCCTTCTGCCGCACCGGTCGACCGCAATTCATTGGCGACGCGCTTGCGTTCAGCTTCCATGCGGCGGTACACCGACTCCGTAATGGCTTCGACATAGTCCACGCGGGTGATGCGCACATCCACCACGTCCACGCCCCAGGGCTTGGCACCGCGCACAGACTCCAGCACCTCGCGCTTCACGTCCGACATCAGGGCTTCGCGCTTGAGCGACAGCAGTTCCTTGACCGTGCGCTTGTTGATCTCTTCCTGGAATGCGTTGCGAACCACCCGGTTCAGCTGCATCGCGCCGGCATTCTCGTTTTCGCCGACGTTGCGGATGTACTCCGACGGATCGGTGATGCGCCAGCGAACGTACCAGTCGATCACCACGCGCTGCTTTTCTGCGGTAAGCATGGGTTCGGTATCGGTGCTGTCGAGCGTGAGCAGCCGTTTGTCGATGTACTTCACGTTCTGGAACGGCGGGGGCAGCTTGAAATTCAGGCCCGGCTCGGTAATCACATCCTTGATTTGCCCCAGCGCGTACAACACGCCGAATTGCCGCTGGTCCACGACGAACACCATGGAGCTGAGCAACGCAAGAGCCACAAGAATGGACGTCGCAATAAATCCTACCCTGTTCACATTGCTCTCCTAGCGCGATTCACGATCACGGGTGCGGCTGGTATCGCGCGCACGGGAATCATTCGACAAAGCCGGAGGAATCACAACCGGCGCCGACGATGGCGAGCCCCCCGAACCGGCGGCTTCGGCCTGACCGGATACAGGCTGCGTCACGCTCTGCATGATCTTGTCCAAAGGCAGATACAACAGGTTGGAGCCCTGGCGCGAATCGACCAAAACCTTGGTCACGTTCGCATAGATCTGCTGCATGGTTTCCAGGTACATGCGGTCACGCGTCACCTGAGGAGCCCTCTGGTACTCCGCCAGCACCGAGCTGAAACGTTGGGCATCGCCCTGCGCCTGCGCAGCAATGCGTGCTTTGTACGCATCGGCCTCCTCCTTGAGGCGCGAAGCCGAGCCCACCGCCCGCGGAACCACGTCGTTGGCATAGGCTTGTGCTTCGTTCTTGGCGCGCTCCCGCTCCTGGCCTGCCTTGAGCACATCGTCAAAAGCGGCCTGCACCTGTTCAGGCGGCCGCACACCACCCTGCTGCAGATTGATGCCCACCACTTCGACGCCGACCTTGTAGCGGTCCAGGATGGTCTGCATCAGCGCCCGCACACGCGGGGCGATCTGGTCGCGCTCCTCGGCCAGTGCTGTGTCCATGCGCATCTTGCCCACCACTTCGCGCACCGCTGTTTCCGCCGCCTGCACCACGGCATCTGCCGGGTTCTTGCTTTCAAACAACCACGCTCGAGCGTCGTTCAGGCGGTATTGCACCGCGAATTTGATCTCAACGATGTTTTCATCCTCGGTCAACATCGCGGACTCGCGCAGCCCCGTGGCCTTGATGACCGTATCACGCCCCACGTCAACCGAACGAATCTGCGTCACGAACACCAGTTCATGGCTCTGGATAGGATAAGGCAGGCGCCAATTAAAACCGGCGTGCACCGTGCTCTTGTACTTACCGAATTGGGTGATGACTGCCTGCTGACCTTCCTGGACGATGAAAAACCCCGTACCCATCCAGATCAGTACGGCAATCGCCGCGATCAAACCCACCCCAACACCGGCGCTCTTCATGTCGGGCTGAAAACCATTGCCGCCATTGGAAGGTCCCCGGTTTCCGCCGTTGCGTCCGCCGAAGAAGCCGGACAGCTTGCGGTTGATATCTCGCCACAATTCATCGAGATCTGGTGGCTGGCCGCCCGGCTTGGGGTCACGCCCTCCGCGGTCGCCGGACGAATTCGGCGACGACCGACCCGGGTCAGGACGGTCTTCGTCGCCCGATTTGTCTTCGCCCCGGCCCCAGCGCGGATCGTTCAAATTGAACATGCCCCGCAGGCGCTGGGGCAATACCGCCCAGCGGCGGGCGCTGTATGGTGAGTTCATGCGCAAATTCTCTGGTTCTCTGAAAATGTAGACCACCGAAATGTATTGTGCCCAATCAACCCCTGGCGTCGTCCAAATGAATGGCAGGCTCTAGGGCTATGTCCAGGGGGCGCTCAGCCACCACCCTGGCAGCGAGCAGCTCCCGCAAGGCATCCAGCCCCTCCGGTTTGCGGGCACTGACATACAGCCGTGGAACCTGCTGGCCATCGAGTTCGTAGGTGTCGGACAACTGGGTCGGGCGTTGCTGGGGCTCCAGCGCATCGAGTTTGTTGAACACCAGCACCTGCGGCACGTCAGCCGCACCGATTTCATGCAACACCTTCTGGACCTGTTCGATCTGCTCGGGAAAATGGGGGTTGGCCGCATCCACCACATGCAGAAGAAGATCGGCATCCACCGCCTCCTGAAGCGTAGCCTGGAAGGCGTCGACCAGGCCGTGCGGTAGGTCGCGGATGAAGCCCACCGTATCAGACAGCGACACCGAACGCCCGGCCTCGCCCAGGTACAGCTGGCGCGTGGTGGTGTCCAGCGTGGCAAACAGCTGATCGGCGGCGTAAGCCCGAGCTTTTACCAGCGCATTGAAGAGCGTCGATTTGCCCGCATTGGTATAACCCACCAGGGAGATATTGAATGCATCGCGGCGCTCACGCTGGCGCCGTTGCGTAGACCGCTGGCGCTTGACCTTGACCAGCCGCTCCTTCGTGCGCTTCACGGCGTCATCAATCATGCGTCGGTCAAGCTCGATCTGCTTTTCGCCCGGCCCTCCGCGCACACCAGCACCACCAGTCTGGCGCTCCAAGTGCGACCAGCGGCGCACCAACCGCGTGCTAAGGTACTGCAGGCGCGCGAGTTCCACCTGCAGCTTGCCCTCATGGCTGCGCGCACGCTGGGCAAAAATCTCCAGAATCAACAGCGTGCGGTCGTTCACCGGCAACGCAAGGTGCCGCTCAAGATTGCGCTGCTGCGCCGGACTTAGAGACTGGTCGAACAGAATTTCGACCGCTCCATGCATCTGCGCCAGCAAACGGATTTCATCCGCCTTGCCGCTACCTACGAACAGCGCCGCATCTGGCGCCTTGCGCTTGCAGGTAATACGTGCAACGGGATTTAACCCCGCAGTCTGGGCCAGAAGGCCTAACTCTTCGAGTTCGGCATCGAAGTGGGGCAGACCAAAATCAACCCCCACCAGCACGACGGGCGCAGGTTGACGGTCAGTGGTTTCAGAGGTGCTCAAATCAAGTGATCGGGAAACAGGCGCACTTCATATGCGCCCGCAAATTCAGGCGTTGCCGCCGTCAGCGTCCGAGGATTCGGTAGTGGTGAAATTGACTGCACGTCCCGGCACGATGGTCGAGATAGCATGCTTGTAGACCATTTGGGTCACGGTGTTGCGCAAGAGCACGACATATTGATCGAATGATTCAATCTGTCCTTGCAACTTGATGCCGTTCACGAGGTAAATGGACACCGGAACGTGCTCGCGGCGCAGGGCGTTGAGAAACGGGTCTTGAAGAAGCTGGCCTTTATTGCTCACGATATTCTCCGTGTTCAAAAATGTTGTTGTAAAGCAGCACCTTACCACAGCGTTTGACATTCCCGGGGAATGCCGCGCCTTGCCATGGTGGCTCAGGGGATTTGCAGCCCATGGACGGCCTTTCATGGAAGAGCATGAAAAGGCCTGGAGACGGTTTTCAGCGGTTGTCGCCGTCCACAAAGGGATTGTGGGACGTTTTCATTTCAATACGCAACGGCGTACCGACCAGATCAAACTCCTTGCGGAACCGCCCCTCGAGAAAGCGCTTGTACGCTTCGGTCACGTGCTCCAGGGAATTTCCATGGACCACGATCACCGGCGGATTCATACCCCCTTGGTGGGCATACCGTAGCTTGGGACGGAACATCCCTGCCCGCTTCGGGCTCTGGAATTGCACGGCTTCCAGCAACAGGCGGGTCAGCACCGGAGTGGACATTTTGCACATGGCGGCCTTGTGGGCCTGAGCGATCGACGTCCACAAAGGCCCGAGCCCCTGCCGCCTTTTCGCGGAGATGAAATGCAGGGAAGCAAAACGCAGGAACCCCAGCCGGGTCTCGATCGATCGCTCCAGCAGCTGCTTCTGATAGTCGTCCACAGCGTCCCATTTGTTCACGGCAATGACTACCGCGCGTCCGCTTTCCAGAATGTAACCAGCGATGTGTGCATCCTGGTCGGTCACGCCTTGCGTGGCATCGAGGAGCAGCAAGACCACATTCGCAGACTCGATCGCCTGCAGCGTCTTCACCACGGAGAATTTCTCAATGGCCTCAAACACCTTGCCTTTGCGGCGCAAGCCGGCCGTATCGATCAACTCAAAACGCTGACCGTTGCGCTCGAAAGGCACCGCAATTGCATCGCGCGTGGTGCCAGGCATGTCGAACGCCACGAGGCGCTCTTCTCCAAGCCAGGTGTTGATCAATGTGGACTTGCCGACATTGGGTCGGCCGGCCACCGCCAGCTTGATGGTGGTCTTGTCGACGGTATCGGCATCCTCGTCGGGCTCGGGCAAGTTCAGCAAGCCCAGCGCCAAGTCCACCAGACTGCGAATGCCTTGTCCATGCGCGGCCGAGACGCCATACACCTCGCCCAACCCCAGTTCGTAGAATTCGGTCAGTTGCATGCCGTCCTGCATGCCCTCGGCCTTGTTGGCCACCAGCACGCACGGCTTCCCCAAACGGCGGAGGTAGTTGGCGATGTCATGGTCCTGTGCGGAAAGACCTGCCCGTGCATCGACCACAAAAATCACCACATCGGCCTCAGCAACGGCCTGCTGGGTCTGCTTCGCCATTTCCCGGTAGATGCCGCTAATGGCTTCGGGCTCAAATCCACCCGTATCGATGACGATGTACTCGTGCTTGCCCTGCTTGCCGTTTCCGTAGTGCCGGTCACGCGTCAACCCGGCGAAATCCGCCACGATGGCATCCCGGGATTTGGTCAGACGGTTGAAGAGCGTCGACTTACCGACATTCGGGCGCCCGACCAAGGCAATCACTGGCTTCATTGCAAACTACTTTTCATCAGTCCGGGCGAAAGCCGTAGACATTTCCATTACGGGTAACCACGACCAGGGTGTCGGCCGCAACCACGGGCGTGGCCGCAATACCCGATCCATCGGTCTGCAGGCGGTTCAGAGGTGCGCCATCTTCGCGAGAAAGAAGGTGCACGAGACCGGTGTCGTCGCCAATCACTACCGAGCGTCCCAGCAGCAGCGGCGCGGTGAGCTTGCGGTGCTGCAGCCGCTCCGAGGACCAGAGGCGCGTACCATCGGCGCGCCGCCATGCGACGACGACCCCATTGCTTTCCGTGCCGAAGATCGCGGTTTCGTTGCCATGGATACCCTGGCCGCCATTGGCCTTCTGCACCCACTCCACCTGACCCCGCGCGGCATTCACGCATCCCACGGCCGCCTGGAAGGCGCGCACGCATACGCTGTTGTCCATCCGGCTGATCGGAGCCACCAGTTCTACGAGACGCTCCACGTCATTGGTACCGCGGGGGCTCGCAAGCGGCGCCTCCCACCGCACGATGCCGTTGTCGGGATTCATGCCCACCAGCCGACCTGACAGCCCGGCCACCAGCGTGTCGCCTACTGCCGTCAATACGCCTGGCTGGCGCAGCACCAGAGGCTCGCCCGGCCGGGTCTGGCTCCACAGGCGCTGCCCGCTCTTGGCGTCGAAGGCCGCGACCGACCGGTCGGCACCCAGCACAAAAACGCGCGCACCAGCCACCAGCGGTGCGGTGTAGATCTGCGAGGCCAGGCGCTGACGCCACAGTTCGCGGCCCCCTTCGAGCACGATCACCTCGTTGCTGCGCGACACCACCGCGGCCCATTTGCCGTCGGTACCTACCCCCGCGGCCAGAGCCTCACCAAGGCTGACCCTCCAGAGATCGCTACCCGTACGAGCGTCGATTCCCGCCACCACGCCATCCGCTGACGCCAAGGTGACCATCAATCCGCGGACATCGGCAACCAGAGGCATGCTCTGCACGCTGCCGACCTTGGCCGACCAGGCTTGGCGAATGCCCAGCACGGGCACATTGGCACCCAGGTCAGCCGGCTTAGGCTTGGCGCTGTCCCCGCCCCAGAAAGAGCACCCGGTCAGCGCGGCCAGCAACGCGAGCAGCACAGCAGACCGGCTGGCTGCAAGCACCGTGCGATGGGTTTGTGTCACTTTGACACCTCCGTCGAACCGGCCAGGGCGACCGCCTGCGGCTGCACGCCCAGGGCATTGAGCTTGACTTCAACCAGACGGCGGTACTCCATGCTGTCGGAAAAATCCTTGTATGCGCGCGAATACTCGGCAATGGCCTCCGGCTTCTTGCCTTGCAGCGACAGCAGATCCCCCTTGCGATCGGCTACCACTGCCGAATACTCTGCAGGGAACGGTCCGGCGAGCTGTTTCAGTGCGTCGTCATACGACTTCTGCTCCATCAACAGCCCCGACAAACGCAGACGCCCCAGCGCCTTGTGACCTTCATCGGCCGCGTTTTCCGCGACCCACGTCAGCGCAGCCTTGGCGCCGTCCAGGTCACCCTTGGCGACATGAACCTTGGCAACCAGAAAACCTGCTTGCCCGGCCTGGGTAGTTCCGGAGTATTTGCCACGAATATCCGCGAAAGCCTGGTCCAGCCGCGTGGCATCACCCGTGCTCGCGGCCACCTCGACGGCATCGAACAGCGCCGCGGCCTGCGTGGCCTGCCGGGTTTGCCAGAACTGGTATCCATTCCATGCCGCGAGCGAGCCCACGACGACCAACAGCACTCCGCTGATCAGGTTTCCCCAGGTATTCCAGAAATGCTTGAGCTGGTCTAACTGCTCTTGTTCTTCAAGATCGAGATGATTTGCCATGGCTAGTGTGAGGATTAACGATCGGATTGTAGGTGGGCGGCCCATTCAGCCACGTTCCGCAGCGCATATTCGGCCTGCTGGCCGCTGCCGTCGCGCAGCGACTTCACCTGGACGTTACCGCGGGCAAGCTCGTCCGCCCCGAAAACCAGCGCAAAGCGCGCGCCACTGGCATCGGCTTTCTTGAATTGCGATTTCATGCTGCCCATGCCCTCGCCGGCACCGGTGGGACTGTGCATCTGGACGCTCACGCCCAACGCACGCAGCTTCTGCAAGATGGCCATAACCACCGGCACAGCTCCTGCATCGGGCACGACCGCATAAGCCTGTGGCGCCGGTACGTCAGCAGCCATGCCTTGCTCTTTCAAAAGCTCCAGCACACGCTCCACGCCCAGTGCCCAGCCAACCGCTGGCGCCGGCTTGCCGCCGATCTGCTCGACAAGATAGTCGTAGCGCCCCCCGCCGCAGATGGTGCCCTGCGAACCCAACCGGTCCGTCACGAATTCGAACACCGTGAGGTTGTAGTAGTCCATGCCGCGCACCAGCCGCGGGTTGAGCTTCCACGCCACGCCATTGGCATCGAGGATGGCCTTGACGGTGTTGAAGTGGGCCAACGAGTGTTCGCCGAGGAAGTCGATGAGGCGCGGCGCGGCCTCTACCAGGGCCTGCATGGCCGGATTCTTGGTGTCCAAGATTCGCAGCGGGTTGCTGTGCAGGCGGCGCTTGGCCTCCTCGTCGAGCTGATCGGCATGCTGCTCCAGGTAGGCAATCAGCGCCGCGCGGTGCGCCTTGCGCTCGTCGGGTTGCCCCAGGCTGTTGAGTTCGAGCCTCACATCGGTCAGGCCGAGCTCCTTCCAGAGCGCATCTGCCAGCAGGATGATCTCGGCATCAATCTCCGCACCCGGAAATCCCAGTGCCTCGGCACCGATCTGGTGGAACTGGCGGTAGCGTCCCCGCTGCGGGCGCTCATGCCGGAACATGGGTCCCATGTAGTAGAGCCGCTTACCGCCGTCGTACAGCATGGAATGCTCCACGACCGCACGCACCACGCCGGCCGTGCTCTCGGGCCGCAGGGTGAGCTGTTCGCCATTGAGGCGGTCTTCAAAGGAATACATTTCCTTCTCGACGATGTCCGTTACCTCGCCCAGGCCCCGCACGAACAGCGCCGTGGGTTCGACGATGGGTGTACGGAGATTGCGGTAGGCGTAGCGGTCCATGAGAGCGCGCACCTTCGCCTCCAGCCATTCCCAGCGAGCGGAGTCGGGCGGAAGTATGTCATTCATGCCTTTGACCGCCAACAGTTTTTCACCTTTTTTTGGAGGCAATGCTTTTTCAGTACTCACGGCAATGGTTCGGTAATGGTGTGAAGGAAAGTGGCCGCTCGCCCACAGGCCCCTTGCGGCCGTGCATGAGCCCACAAAGGCGGCACAAGCTCAAGTGCCAGAACCCTGTCCGAAGCGCTTGTCGATGTAGCTTTGGACCAGCTCGTGGAATTCCTGGGCGATATTGTCACCACGCAAGGTGAGCGCCTTCTCGCCGTCGATGAATACCGGCGCAGCAGGCGCCTCGCCAGTTCCCGGCAGGCTGATGCCAATGTCGGCATGCTTGCTCTCGCCGGGGCCATTGACGATGCAACCCATCACCGCCACCTTTAGCGACTCGACGCCTGGATAGCGTGCACGCCAGACCGGCATCTGCTCACGCAGGAAATCGTCAATCTGTTTGGCCAGTTCCTGGAAAGTCGTGCTGGTCGTACGGCCGCAGCCGGGGCAGGCAGTCACGCTGGGCACGAACATGCGCAGCCCGAGCGATTGCAGGATTTCAGAGGCGATGACCACCTCCTGGGTGCGCGACTCTCCCGGCTGCGGCGTGAGCGACACGCGGATGGTGTCGCCGATGCCTTCCTGCAGCAGCACAGACAGGGCGGCGGCGGAAGCCACCGTGCCTTTCGTGCCCATACCGGCCTCCGTCAGTCCCAGGTGCAGAGCGTAATCGCAGCGGCGGGCCAGTTCGCGGTAGACCGAGATGAGATCCTGCACACCGCTGACCTTGCACGAAAGAATGATCTGGCTGCCATCGAGCCCCATCTCCTCGGCACGCCGTGCGGATTCAATGGCGGATGTGATCAGGGCTTCGTACATGACCTGGCGGGCATCCCATGGTTGCGCGCGCTGGCTGTTGGCGTCCATCAACTGGGCCAGTAAGTCTTGGTCCAGGCTACCCCAGTTCACGCCGATGCGCACCGGCTTGCTCCAGCGGACGGCGGCTTCGATCATCTGGCCGAACTGCAGATCCCGTTTATCGCCCTTGCCGACGTTGCCGGGGTTGATGCGGTATTTCGACAGCGCCTCGGCGCATGCGGGGTAGTCGGTCAGCAGGCGATGGCCGTTGTAATGGAAGTCGCCGATCAGTGGCACATCGATGCCCATGCGGTCGAGCTGCTCACGGACGTAAGGCACGGCCTGCGCCGCTTCCGGCGTATTGACCGTGATACGCACCAACTCTGAGCCAGCCAGTGCCAGCTCCTTGATCTGTATGGCCGTACCGATGGCGTCCACCGTGTCGGTGTTGGTCATCGACTGCACACGCACCGGCGCGTCTCCGCCGATGGTTACCACGTTGGCGCCCCAGGCAGCGCGCGCCTGGCGCGTGTGGCGCACTTGCGGCGCCGCTACCGTGATGGGCACCGTTTCGTCAGACATGTTCACGGCTTCACCTCAAACCGTGCCACGTTGTCCCGGGACACGGAAACCAGATCAAATACCTTTCCACGGACCAGAACCTCCGTAGCATCCGCCTTGCCAACCACCACGGCGAACGGCGGCTTGCCCGGCGCCGCGACACGCTCGCCTGCCGTGATCACCCGTTGCAGCGTGGTGGCCCCGGAGGCGTCGCGCACCTGGATCCAGGAGTCAGTGCGTGCACGAAAGATCAGCAGCTCGGAGCCCGATTCCGGCGCAGCCTCTGCAACCGATGCTACCGAGGCAGGTACCGCAGGCGACTCCACAGCCGGTGCTTCAGGCGCTGCAATTGGTGCTGCCACCATAGTCTGGGCAGGCGCAGCGGCAGATGCCGGCTCGGCGGACTGCATTACAGGTGCGGTCACTGTTTGTGCAGCGAAGGGACCAGCCACGGACTCGCCCACTGCCTGGGCCTGTTCCAGCGTGGCATGCGGGAAAAACGCCAGGATGGCTGCAGCACCCAGCAACAAGGCCAGTGCAGCCAGAAAGACCGGGTGCACAGCCCTTGACACGATAGCCCCGGTACGCCCCTTTTCACTGCCATCTCGGAAGGCCGTATTGATGCCGGCACTGTCGGCGGCCAAGCTGGGCACACCGCTCTGCGGCATGAGCGCAAGCACAGGCGCCGGATCAATCTTCAGCGAACGGCACACACTGGATGCCAGTGCACGCACGAAAACAGCATCCGGCAAGGCCGCGTAGCGATCAGCCTCCAAGGCTTCCAGCTTGCTCACAGGCACCTTGAGAGCCACCGCCAGGGCCTCGATGTGCACTCCTTGGGACTGGCGTGCCGCCTTGAGCATCGCACCGGGGGATGGCGCCGCAGACTGGGTCGCCTCTGCCGATGGTCTCTCCATGTCACTCATTGAAGGCCCCTCGCTCCAAGGCACCAAGTTCACGGGACTCGGGAAACCGCTTGCGCAACTGGTCGGCCAGCTGGCGCATAGCCACGGAATCGCCCAGGCTGCGCTCGATCTTGATACCCAGCCACAACGACTCGGCATTGGCGAGATCGCTGTTGTTGATGCGCCGAATATAGAACTGCGCCCGGGTCAGCTCGCCACGGCGCATCAGCAGCTCAGCGAGGTTGTAGCCCACGAGCGGGTTGCCGGCATCGAGTTCATAGGCGCGCAGCAGGGTGTGCTCGGCCTGCTGGTGCTGGCCGGCACGCGCCTGGCAGAGCCCCTGGGCCATGAAGGTCTTGCTGCGGGCCATGTACCCCGGGTTGGTCAAAACCTGGGAAAAGTACCTGTCGGCCTCCGCATACTTCTGTTGCTGGCACAGCAGCCAAGCGTAGTTGTGCATGACATTGGGGTCCGACGAACGGATGGCAAGGGCCTTGCGAAAACTGTCCTCGGCCTGGCCCATATCGTTCAGGCGCATGTAGATCAAGCCGCGCAGGTTGTAGGCGTCCGCATAGGTAGGATCGTTGACGACGGCCTGCTTGACCTCATCAAGCGCCACCGCCACCTTGCCAGTTTCGAAATAGTTCACCGCCAGCTCCAGGCGGATGCGCGCCCGGCGCCGCGCATCGGGCTCGTCGGACGGCGTGATGACTTCGGTGGCGGCGCTGTCGCCCGCGCTTACTCCCGTGGTGGCACAGCCCTGCAGACCCGCCAGACAGGCCATCAGCGCGAGGGCTGCAAGCACCCCTCCCATCCCTGCGCGCCAGCGTGTAACGGTATCCGCCATGTCATGCCTCCTTGTTGTTCGTATGGGCCGAGGATGCCACGGGCTGGATCGTTATCGTCCGGCGTTTTGCCATGCGCTCCCCGGCGCGAGTGCGGTCCTGCACCTCGCCAGCCAATTGGCCGCAGGCCGCGTCGATATCATCACCCCGTGTTTTGCGCACGGTGGTCACAATTCCCGCGTCGCTCAGTATCCGGGCAAATGCCGCTACCTGCTGCGGCGGTGAGCGGTGCAGACCCGATGCAGGGAAAGGGTTGAACGGGATCAGGTTGAATTTGCACCACACGCCTGCATGGGCGTGCCGCCGGACCAGCTCCACCAGTTGCTGCGCATGCTCGGGCTGGTCGTTGACGCCATCGAGCATGCAGTATTCGAAAGTGATGAAATCGCGCGGCGCGTGCTCCAGGTACCGATTGCAAGCATCCAAGAGCTCCTCGATCGGATACTTGCGGTTGAGCGGTACCAGGTTGTCGCGCAGGGGATCGTTCGGCGCATGCAGCGAAACCGCCAGAGCGACCGGGCAATCCAGGGCGAGGCGGTCGATCATCGGCACGACGCCCGATGTCGAAACCGTGACGCGGCGGCGCGACATGCCGTAGCCATGGTCGTCAAGCATGATTCGCAGAGCCGGCACCAAAGCGCCATAGTTCTGCAGCGGCTCGCCCATGCCCATCATCACCACGTTGGAGATGACCCGCTCCGACGTAGCGAAGCGCTTGCGCAATTGGTGCTCTGCAAACCACAGCTGCGCGACGATTTCAGCCGTGGTGAGATTGCGGCTAAACCCTTGGTGGCCCGTGGAGCAGAAACGGCAGCCCACGGCGCAACCCGCCTGCGATGACACGCAGAGCGTGCCGCGGTCATCCTCGGGAATGAAAACCGCCTCCACGGCGTTGCCCGCTCCCACGTCGAACAGCCACTTGACCGTGCCGTCGCCCGACTGGTGCTCGCTGATAACGGACAGCGCCTCGACGGTGGCGCAGGTCTTGAGCTTCTCGCGCAAGGACTTCGCCAGATCACTCATGCGGTCGAAGTCACCCTCCCCTCGCTGGTGGATCCAGCGAAACAGCTGGGTGGCGCGGAAGCGCTTCTCTCCCAGCCGCTCACAAAAAGCGGCCAGGCCGTCGAGATCAAAATCCAGGAGGTTGGTAGTCATGCGCGCGGGTGCGGGCACGCTGCAACGTCCTGGGAGCCCCAGGCGCACGACTGCCCAGCTTGAGCGGGGAAGCGCTGCTTGGGGAACGCCATATCAGCGCGAGTAAATGTTCAGACCGGGGAAGAAGAAAGCAACTTCCACGGCAGCGGTTTCGGCAGCATCCGAACCATGCACAGCGTTGGCATCGATGCTGTCGGCGAAATCGGCGCGGATGGTACCGGCGTCGGCCTTCTTGGGATCGGTGGCGCCCATGAGTTCACGGTTCTTCAGGATGGCGTTCTCGCCTTCCAGAGCCTGGATCATGACGGGGCCAGAGATCATGAAGTCGACCAGATCCTTGAAGAAGGGGCGGGCCTTGTGCACAGCGTAGAACTGCTCGGCTTCCAGGCGCGACAGATGCGCCATACGGGCAGCGACCACCTTCAGGCCAGCCGCCTCGAAACGGGCGTAGATCTGACCAATGACATTCTTGGCGACTGCATCGGGCTTGATGATGGAGAGGGTACGTTCAATAGCCATTTTGTTTTCCTGGAAATGAGGTTGACTTGAGTTTTTTGTCTTTTGGACAAAGCTTTTCATTCTAACCTGGGCAATACAACCCCGAAAGCTCAGCGGCCACCCCGGCTGCCGCCCCGTCCACCGGGGCCGCCACGACCGTCGCGGCGCTGCGCTTGACGCTGGCGCGACAGGCTGTCCGACCCGATGTAGCCCACCGAGGTTTTCAAGGGATCAGGCTGGCCGGAGCCTCCCGGCTGACGTGGCGCGCCGCCCTTGTTGCCGTCCGGCTTGCCGCCACGCGCCGGTGCAAAAATGCTTCTCGCGGGCGGCTGGCCACGGCCACCGGATCGGTCGGGTGCACCTTGGCGGCCACCCCGCGCGCCCTGCCCGTCGCGACGGGGCATCGGGTCACGCCCCTCTGTGCGCGGACGCTCTGCGCCCGCCGCTTTCATCAGCGCGGCAATGTCGGACTCGTCAAGTTCCATCCAGGCGCCACGCTTGAGCCCCCGGGGCAGAACCATGGCGCCATACCGGATGCGAATGAGCCGGCTGACCGCGTGGCCCACCGCCTCCATCATGCGGCGCACCTCACGGTTGCGGCCTTCCGAAATGGTGACGCGGTACCAGCAATTGGAGCCTTCGCCACCCCCCTCTTCGATAGAACCGAAGGCGGCCATGCCGTCGTCGAGTTGCACGCCTTCGAGCAGACGGGCCTTCTCTTCGCTGCTGAGCGCACCGAGCACGCGCACCGCGTACTCCCGCTCCAGCCCGAAGCGCGGGTGCATAAGCTTGTTGGCCAGTTCACCGGAGCTGGTGAACAGCAGCAGGCCTTCGGTGTTCAAGTCCAGGCGCCCCACAGACTGCCACTTGCCTTGCTGCAGGCGCGGCAGCTTGCGGAACACGGTCGGACGGTTCTGCGGGTCGTCATGGGTGACCACCTCACCCACAGGCTTGTGGTACGCAATCACGCGCGCCGCGGGGGGATCGATACGGTAGCGAATGGGCTTGCCATTGACCTTCACCTGGTCGCCATACTGGACGCGTTGCCCGATGTGCGCCGGCTCGTTGTTGACGGAAATCCGCCCTTCGAGAATGAGTTGCTCCATCTCCAGGCGCGACCCCAGACCCGCCTGCGCCAGCACCTTGTGGAGCTTCGGGGTCTCCACCTGCGGCAGCAGCACCCGCTTGAGCGGCACGTCGGCCTCGCTGGTTTCGTCGGCATCGAATTGGCCAGAGATGACGTCGGCAAACTGGTAGCCCGCCACCGCAGCCTTGCCGCCCTGGCCCGGCCCACGCCCGGTACGCTTGCGGTCCTCCGGTGCCTGCACACGCGCATGCTCTGCGCGGGGAGAATCTGGCGCCCCACCGTCCAACGCAGCGTCCGAGACCACCGGCAGCGCACCGGAATCGCGCCGCTCCAGCCCGTCCTCAGCGTCCGGCGCCGGCGCTTGCGCCTGCTGGCTGGGCGCGGCTAGCTCTACGGCCTCGGCCGAAGCGTCCGATGGTTCGGCCTTCTTGCGCCGCGGCTTGCGCGGCTTGGCAGGCACAGCCTCCACGGCCTCGGTGGGCGGGAAAGGCTGCGTTGCCGCAGCAGCGTCGGGTGGCAAGGTGTCGTTCATGAAGAAATTCCCGGGATGCTATCGACAGCATCGGCATGGTTGGTGGTGGTGGCGGGTGCTTCCCCGGATGCCTCGGCATCCGCAGCGCCTGCGCCAGGTTCATTCGGCGCCTCCACGGGCGTGGCGGCGGCATCGAGTTCAGGCAGATCAGGTTGCTCGATGGCATCATCCATCGGCATTTCAAGCGTCTGCAGGATGCGCTCCTGCACCGCGGGTGCATCCAACATGGGCAACTGGTCCAGTGATTGCAGGCCCAGGTCGTCGAGGAACTGCCGGGTCGTGGCCAGCAACGCCGGACGGCCCACGGTCTCGCGGTGGCCGATGACCTCGACCCAACCCCGGTCTTCCAGTTGCTTGATGATCAGGCTGTTGACCGTGACCCCGCGGATGTCCTCGATGTCGCCCCGTGTGACCGGTTGGCGGTAGGCGATGATGGCCAGCGTTTCCAGTGTGGCACGCGAGTAGCGCGGCGGTTTCTCCGGATGCAGGCGATCCAGAAATACGCGCATCTCGGGACGGCTCTGAAAGCGCCAGCCCGAAGCCACCTGCACCAGTTCTACGCCGCGCAGCGTCCATTCCTGCTGCAGGTCCTGCAGCAGCGACTTGAGCGTGTCGGAGCCCAGCGCGTCATCGAACAGCACGCGCATCTCACGCACGGTCAGCGGCTGCTGCGCGCAGATCAAGGCGGTTTCAAGGACCCGTTTGGCGTCCACCGTATTCATGGTTCAGCGGTTCCGGGAAAGGGGTGCGCACGCGAAGCCGTGAAGCACCGGATCTACAGAAGGAATCGTTCTATGGGGACTGTGTGGATGCGGCAGCAGAACCACACCATCGCCTGGCGGGAATCCGCGGGCGGGGCCCCAAACAAAGGGCATCAAGGTCCATTGTAGCCCAGGCCCCAGGCGGCCAGGGCGCTGCGCATGTCCTGCGGCAATGGCGCCAGAAACTCCAGCGCCGCCCCGGTCACCGGGTGCGGGAATGCGAGGCGGAACGCATGCAGGGCCTGGCGTTGCAGGCCGGCCGCCGGCACTCCGCCATACAGCGCATCAGCCACCAGCGGATGACCCACCGAGGCCATGTGCACACGAATCTGGTGCGTGCGGCCGGTATGCAGGGTGCAGCGCACCCAGCAGCCTTCGTCGCTGCGGCCCAGCAATTCCACATCGGTGCGTGCCGTCTTGCCGGCGTGGAGTGCCAAATCGACGACCGCCATGCGCAGACGGTTGCGCGGGTCGCGGCCAATGGGCTTGTCGATGGACACGCTGGCCGCCCCCTGCCAGGGTTTGTGGGCCAGCGCCAGGTATTGGCGGCGCACCTCCCGCTGCGCAATCATCCGCACGAGCGCATCCATGGCTGCGCGCGTGCGCGCCACCACCATCAGGCCACTGGTGTCCTTGTCAAGCCGGTGCACAATGCCGGCGCGCGGCATCTGGGCGCACAGCGGGTCGCGGGCCATCAGGCCGTTGAGCAGCGTGCCACTCCAATTGCCCGGCGCCGGGTGGACCACCAAGCCAGCCGGCTTGTACACAACCAGCAGATGGGCATCCTCGTGGACGATGTCGAGGTCCATGGCCTCGGGCCGGAAGGCCTGGCTTTCCAGCGTGGGACGCATCTCGACCACCACCCGGTCGCCAGCCTTGATGCGCTGCGCCGCCTTGGAAAACGGGCGACTATTGAGGCTGACTGCGCCATGTGCCAGCAGTTGCTGCAGGTAGCTGCGGGAAAACTCGGGAACGGTGGCGGCCAGCGCCCGGTCCAGACGCTCTCCGTGCTGTTCCACGCCCAAGTCGATGATTCGGAACTCTGGCTCCGATAGCAGGGCCGAGACGTCTTCCGCCAGCGCCTCGCTCAGATCCTCGCCCTCGGCGCCGTTCCCCGGCCCTTCAGGCTGCACAGCGGCCATGGATCAGCGAGCGGGCAGGAAGCGCGCCGGATCGACTGGCTTGCCCTGACGGCGGATCTCGAAGTGCAGCTTCACGCGATCGGCATCGGTGCTGCCCATTTCGGCAATCTTCTGGCCTTTGCGCACCGACTGGTCTTCCTTCACCAGCAGCGCCTGGTTGTGCGCGTAGGCCGTCAGGAAGGTGTTGTTGTGCTTCAGGATGATCAGGTTGCCGTAGCCGCGCAGGCCGGCGCCGGCATAGACCACGCGGCCATCGGCCGCAGCCAGCACGGGATCGCCCGCCTTGCCGCCGATGTCGTAGCCCTTGTTGCGGGCCTCGTCGAACCCGGCGAGCAAAGCGCCTGGTGCGGGCCAGATGAAGCCGACGTCATCTTCCCCGGCCGGGGCGGCGGGCGCAGGCGCTGCCGCCACCACGGGAGCGGGGGCTGGAGGAGCGGACGCTGCGGGCGCGGGGGGCGTGCTGCTGGAAGCGCTGGACTTCGGTGCCGAGGCCACGGGAGCCGGGGCCACGGTCGAGGCCGTCACGGGGCGCGTCACAACACCGTTGGCGTCCGGCGCACTCGCCAGCATCGCCGTAGGTGCCGCGACACGCAGCACCTGGCCGACTTCAATCAGGTTGGGGTTGTCCAGGTTGTTCCAGCGCGCGATGTCTTTCCAGCTCTGGCCGCTGTCCAGACCGATACGAATCAAGGTGTCACCGGGTTTGACCGTGTAATAGCCCGGCTTGCCTGCATTTTCGGCACCCGGCAGGGGCTTGACGGCGGGCGCAGCGCCCACGTCCGTGGGCTGCGTCGGCACGACGACGGCAGTTCCCCGGTCTTCCACCGGAGCCCTGGTCATGCGGGTGCCGCAGCCAGCCAGTACCAGGCTCGCCAGCACCACAGAAACGCACAAACCAAGACCACGCGATACGTACATAAACACTTCCCTTCAGGCAACGCCCGATTTTAGGGGGACAAAATGCACCGGCTCGAGTACAGTTTGTTTCAATGCGTGCGCGGTCTTGTCGACCACCAACAGCATCTGCTGCCCATCGGCTCCGGCGATGGGCGCCACCAGCCGCCCGCCCACAGCCAACTGGTCGCACCACTGCGGCGGCACACCCGCCCCGCCCGCGGCCGCAACGATGCCGGCATACGGCGCCCCCTTGGCAAAGCCCTCCATTCCGTCGCCGAACAGCAGGTGCACATTGGCCAGCCGTAGCGGCCGCAGATTGGTGCGCGCCTTGTCGTGCAGGCCGCGCAGGCGCTCAATGCTGTAGACCTCGCGCGCCAGCCGGCTCAGCACCGCGGCCTGGTAGCCACACCCCGTGCCGATCTCCAGCACGCGCCCCAGGCCGCCGCTGGTGCGCACGATCTCGGCGCCCAGCAGTAGTTCGGCCATGCGCGCCACGATGCTGGGCTTGGAAATGGTCTGGCCCAGCCCGATGGGCAGGCTGGTGTCCTCGTAGGCCTGGTTGACCAGGCCGGTGTCGACGAAGCGGTGCCGCTCCACCGCCCCCATCGCCTGCAGCACCTGCGGCGCCACGATGCCGGAGGCCGCGAGCCGCTGCACCATGCGCACGCGCACCGCTGCAGAATCCAGGCCCAGCCCTGCCGGGACCGGCACGGGCGGCAAGGCACCCGTCCGGGGCGCCGGCACGGTCGGCGGCCGGTGCCCCGCCGTGGGCGATGCGATGCGTGCGGGAAAGCCGGGGCGGCGTTGCTCCATCAGGCCTCTCCCGGCGCCGCAGTCGCCCCGGCGGCCGACAGCCGCGATGCCGTCTGCGCCCAGTAGCCCAGGTTGTCGTGGTCGGTGAGGTCGACCTTGAGGGGTGTCACTGCCACATGGCCCGCCGCCGTGGCATGGAAGTCCGTGCCCTCGGCGTCGTCCTTGGCGGCGCCGGCGCCGCCGATCCAGTACATGGTGTCGCCGCGCGGGCTCTCCTGGACGATCACGCGCTCGGCCGCGTGGCGCCGGCCCAGCCGGCACAGCTTGAGCGGCCGCAGCGCCTGCAGCGGCAGATTGGGAATGTTCACGTTGAGCAGCCATGGCGCCTGGCCGACCAAGTCCAGCGCGGCCATCTGGCGCACGATCTCGGCGGCCTTCTGCGCGGCGGCCTCGATCTCGCCCCAGCCCTTGTCCACCTGCGAGAAAGCGATCGACGGAATGCCGAACAGATAGCCCTCCATCGCCGCGCCCACCGTACCCGAGTAAATGGTGTCGTCGCCCATGTTGGCGCCGTTGTTGATGCCCGAAACCACGAGGTCGGGCCGGTAGCCCAACAGCCCCGTCAGCGCGATGTGCACGCAGTCGGCTGGCGTGCCGTTGATGTAGCGAAAGCCGTTGTGCGCCTGGTGCACGTACAGCGGAGAGTGCAGCGTCAAGGCGTTGGACTTGGCGCTGTTGTTGTGCTCGGGTGCCACCACCTCCACCTCGGCCACCGTGGACAGTGCCGCATGCAGCGCCACGATGCCGGGCGCCTGGTAGCCGTCGTCATTGGAGATAAGGATTTTCATGGTACGGGGCAGTGTGCAACGGATTGTAGTGGCGCCCTTTCGCCGCCTGGGCGCGTCGCTCGTGGGACATCGCGCGCCGCCACCCCCGCCCTATCATCGGCCTCCCAACGACCGGAGACCCATCCATGCACGCATGGCTATGCACCAACCCCACGGGCGTCGACGCCCTGACCTGGACCGAACTGCCCACCCCCGCCCCCAAGGCCGGTGAGGTGCTGGTGGAGATCAAGGCCGCGAGCCTGAATTTCCCCGATCTGCTGATCGTGCAGAACAAATACCAGATGAAGCCGCCCCTGCCATTCGTGCCGGGCTCGGAATATGCGGGCGTGGTCCAGGCCGTGGGCGAAGGCGTGACCCACCTGCAGCCGGGCCAGAACGTGGCCTGCCTGTCGGGCACCGGCGGCTTCGGCACCCACACCATCGCACCGGCCGCGCTGTGCATGCCCCTGCCGGCCGGCTTCCCGCATGTGGATGCAGCGGCGTTCATCATGATTTACGCCACCTCGCACCACGCGCTGGTCGACCGTGCCCAGCTCAAGGCCGGCGAGACCGTGCTGGTGCTGGGCGCCGCCGGGGGCGTGGGTACGGCGGCCATCCAGATCGCCAAGGCCATGGGCGCCACCGTGATCGCCGCCGCCTCGACCGACGAGAAATGCGCCCTGTGCACCTCGCTGGGCGCCGACGCCACCATCAACTACAGCAACGAAGACCTGCGTGAGGCGCTCAAGCGCCTGACCGGCGGCAAAGGCCCGGACGTCATCTACGACCCCGTGGGCGGCGACTTCGCCGAGCCGGCCTTCCGCTCCATCGCCTGGCGCGGCCGCTACCTCGTGGTGGGCTTCGCTTCGGGCCCGATTCCGGCACTGCCGCTGAACTTGCCGCTGCTCAAGGGCGCCTCCATCGTGGGCGTGTTCTGGGGCGAGTTCTCCAAGCGCGAACCCAAGGCCAACGCCGCCATGATGATGGAACTGGCCCAGTGGTACGCCCAGGGCAAGATCAAGCCGGTGATCGACCGCACGATGCCCATGGCCGAACTGCCGGCCGCCTACGCCCGCATGGGCTCGCGCAGCGTGCAGGGCAAGCTGGTCATGGTGAACTGAAGCTGCCCCCGTGCGGCGCAGGCCGCCGCACGGGCCTGCGCAGCGCCCCGCCGGTGCCTGCGGGCGCCGGCCATTGCGCCATGGGGCACATGGCTGCGACGACAAAACCCGGTTGCGCGCATTTCGCCCAAAATTTCTGTTCAAGCCCCGCGGCCTTCTGTCAAACTTGCGCCTCTTTGCACTTTCCTGCCCTGGTGCCTTTTCATGGCCGAAAGACCTCCTTCGGATATTGCGCGCGAAACACTCAAACAACTGGCCCTGCGCAGGCTGGCACCCACGCCCGACAACTACCGGGCTCTCTACGACGAAATTTCCGGCAATACCACGCCCCTGCCGTTTCCCGAGGGTGCGCTACGCCAGATCCTGCGGGTCATACCCGGGCAAACCCCCGCGCAGAAGCGCCTGCTCGACCAGTTCGAGACCGCCGTGGCACAGAACGACTGGTCGGCCCTGCAGAGCGTACTGGTGGGTTATGCCAAGCTGGGCGCCGGCGCCTCGGTGGCCAGCCTGGATACGGCAGCGGCTGCTGCGCCCGCAGGCACGCTGACGGGCGCACTGGCGCCAGCAAGCGCAGCGCCCGCCGATGCACTGCTCACCCTGCCAACCGAACTCGCCGAGCAGATGGCGCGCCTGGTGGAGCACACCCTGCACGGCCTGAGCAGCGACGATGCCCGCGTGCACATGCAGGGCAACCAGCTCGTGCAGTTTCTGCGCGATCCCGCGCCCCCCGCCAGCACGCTGCAGCTGATGCTGGCCAACTTCAGCTTCCGCCTCTCCTTTGCCGCCGAGGACCAGGCCGCCATCCGTGCCATGCTGCTGGAACTGCTGCACATGGTGTTCACCAACATCGCCGCACTGAGCATCGACGACCACTGGCTGCAAGGCCAGGCCGAAGCGCTGGTGACCGCCACCGCCCAGCCGCTCACGCTGCGCCGGCTGGACGACGTGCAGCGCCGCCTGAAAGACGTGATCTTCAAGCAGACCGAGGCCAAGGGCCGCATGGTCGAGGCGCAGGAGCAGATGAAAGAAATGCTCGCCACCTTCGTCGAACGTCTCTCGGCCATGACGCAGGCTAGCAGCGGCTACCAGGACAAGATGGAGCACTATGCCGAACAGATCGCACAGGCCTCCACGCTGCAGGAAATCACCCCCGTGCTCAAGGAAGTGGTCGGCGCCACCCGCAGCATGGCGCTGGACAGCCGCGTGGTGCGCGATGAGCTCACCGACCTGCGCGAACGCACCGAACGCAAGCAGACCGAGATGGCCCGCCTGCAGCAGGAGCTGGACCGCGTGAGCGCCCAGGCGCGCCACGACCCGCTGACCGGCACGCTCAACCGCAAGGGCCTGGACGAGGTGATCGAACGCGAGATCGCCCGCGCCCGGCGCAGCGAAACGCCGCTGTGCGTGACCTTGCTCGACGTGGACAACTTCAAGCAGATCAATGACCGGCTCGGACACGAAACGGGCGACGCCGCCCTGGTGCACCTGGCCAACGTGGTGCGCGAGGTCATGCGCCCGCAGGACATGCTGGCGCGCTACGGTGGCGAGGAATTCGTCGTCGTGCTGCCCGACACCGCCCTGCCCCAGGGGGTGGAGGCCATGCAGCGCCTGCAGCGCGAGCTGACCACGCGCTTCTTCCTGCGCAACAACGAGAAGATCCTCATCACCTTCAGCGCCGGCGTGGCCCAGCTGACCGGCAGCGAAACCAGCACCGAGGCCATCCGCCGAGCCGACCAGGGCATGTACCTGGCCAAGCGATCGGGGAAGAACCGCGTCATGGCTGCATGAGGCGCATCCCCCTGTGGCGCTGCGCGCCTTCCCCCTTCTCTCGCCTCGCTGCGCGCAGCGGGAAGGGGACACCGCCAGCGCGGCGGTCGCCGGCCTGGGCCATGACAGCTTCAGCCGTCGCATGCAGCGCGACGGATCATTGACATTCATGCCCAGCCTGCCAACGCCAGACCGCCGCGATTTCCTGCGCCATGCCGCCTCTGTGGCGGGAATAGCCGCCCTGCCCCGCTGGGCCTGGGCAGGGGGAGCGCTGCGGCACGACCCGTTCGGTCTGGGCGTGGCCAGCGGCGACCCGACGAGCGACGGCATGGTGCTGTGGACGCGGCTGCTGCCCTCAGGGCCGGGCGAGCCGATGGCGGCGCAGACCGTGCGCTGGGAGATGGCCGAGGACGAAGGCTTCCGGCGCGTCGTGCAGCGCGGCACCGCCACGGCGCTGCCCGCGCTGGCGCACAGCGTGCATGTCGAGCTGGCCGGCCTGGCGCCCGACCGCTGGTACCACTACCGCTTCCTGCACGGCGATGCCGTGAGCCCCACGGGCCGCACGCGCACCGCGCCGGCCCCCAGCCAGATGCCGGCGCGCCTGCGCCTGGCCTTCGCCTCGTGCCAGAACTGGGAGCACGGCCACTACGCCGCCTGGCGCCACCTGGTGCAGGACGCGCCCGACCTTGTGCTCTTCCTGGGCGACTACATCTACGAATACGCCACGCCCTCCGACACCAGCGGCCTGGCCCGCATCCAGCCTCTGCGCCACGCCACCACGCTGGCCGACTTCCGCGACCGCTACACGCTCTACAAGAGCGACCCGCTGCTGCAAGCCGCCCACGCCGCCTGCCCCTGGGGCGTGGTGTGGGACGACCACGAGGTGCAGAACGACTACGCCGGCGCCACCGGCCGGGGGGATGACCCCGCCGCCTTCCTGGCGCTGCGCAGCGCCGCCTGGCAGGCGTTCTACGAACACATGCCGCTGCGCGCCGCCACCCTGGGCCAAAAGGGCCTGGCCCTGCCCCGCCACCTGGCCTGGGGCCAACTCGCGCACATCCACCTGCTCGACATGCGCCAGCACCGCGACGCGCAGGCCTGCCGCCGCCCTGCCGCGCGCAGCGCCGGCGCGGTGCGGCCCGAGGACTGCGCCGCGCTGGCCGACCCGGCGCGCACCCTGCTGGGCGCCGCGCAAGAACGCTGGCTCGACGCCGGCCTGGCGCAGGACGCCCGCCAGCAGGCCCGCTGGAGCGTGCTGGCGCAAACCACGCTGTTCTCGCCACGTGCCTACCCCTCGGGCCTGCGCGCCACCGATACCTGGGACGGCTACCCCGCCGCGCGCCAGCGCCTGCTGCACTCCATCGCCGGGCATGCGCCGCGCAACACCGTGGTGCTGGGCGGCGACATCCACCAGAACTATGTGTGCCGCGTGCCGGCCGACGCCGAACGGCCCGACGCGCCGGCCCTGGCCAGCGAATTCTGCGGCACTTCGATCAGCTCGCGCTCGGGCACCACGCAGGACCGGGTGGACGCCGTGGCCCGCCACAACCCGCATGTGCTGCTGGCGCGCTGCGAAGAACGCGGCTACGGCCTGGCCGACATCACCCCGGCGCGCTGGACCACCACGCTGCGCGCCGTGGACGACCCATTGCGCGCCGACAGCGGCGCGCGCACGCTGGCGCGCTTCGTCGTGGAAGACGGCCGTCCGGGCCCGGTCGCGCTCGGCTGAACATGCTATTAATTCAGTAGCTTATGGCGCTTGCCCCATAAGCGCCGGAGGCCAAAAACATACAGATTCCCTGGCGGCTCCGCCGGGCTTGGCGGCCGGGGCCGGATCGCATTACCATGGCCTGCTCCCCACTCTCCTGGAGACCGACATGCACTACCGCCCCCTCGCCCGCCTGGGCCTGCTGGCCGCTGCAGCCGCCCTGGCCGGATGCGCCGGCGCACCGCCCTTCAGCTACACCGTGCCGGCGCAGCCCGAAGGCGCCTCGGGCTACACCGAGAAGCCGGGCTGGACCACCAGCAAGTTCGCCGTGGCGGCCGCCAACCCGCTGGCCACGGACGCGGGCTACCAGGTGCTCAAGGCCGGCGGCTCAGCGATCGATGCGGCCATCGCGGTGCAGATGGTGCTGACGCTGGTCGAGCCCCAGTCCAGCGGCATCGGCGGCGGCGCCTTCCTGCTGCATGCCAGCGGCGGCAAGGTGCAGGCCTATGACGGGCGCGAAACGGCGCCGGCCGCCGCCGACGAAAAGCTCTTCCTCGACGCCAGCGGCAAGCCCCTGGCCTTCCACGACGGCGTGGTGGGCGGCCGCTCGGTCGGTGTGCCCGGCACCGTGCGCATGCTGGAGATGGCGCACCGCCAGCACGGCAAGCTGCCCTGGGCGGCGCTGTTCCAGCCTGCCATCCAGCTGGCCGAAGGCGGCTTCAAGGTCAGCGCGCGCCTGAACACCCTGGTCAAGGCCGATCCGCACCTGAAGAAGGACCCGGTGGCCGCCGCCTACTTCTACAAGCCCGACGGCGACGCCCGCGACGTAGGCTTCAACCTGCGCAACCCCGAGCTGGCCGCCGTACTGCGCAAGATTGCCGCCGAAGGCAGCAAGGCCCTGCACGAGGGCGAGATCGCCCAGGCCATCGTCGACAAGGTGCAGAAGCACCCCACCAACCCCGGCCGCCTGACCCTGGCCGACCTGGCCGGCTACCAGCCCAAGCAGCGCGAGGCGCTGTGCACCGACTACCGCGCCCGCGCGCAGGACTACCGCCTCTGCGGCTTCCCGCCGCCGAGCTCGGGCGCCATCGCCGTGGGCCAGATCCTGGGCATCCTCAACCACACCAACGCCGCCAGCCTGCCGCTGCAGGGCGGCCTGCCCACGGCCGACTGGTTGCACCTCTACACCGAGGCCTCGCGCCTGGCCTTTGCCGACCGTGGCCTCTATGTGGCCGACCCCGACTTCGTGCAGCCCCCGGGCGGCAGCTGGATGAGCCTGCTCGACCCGGCCTACCTCGCCAGCCGCGCCCAACTCATCGGCGCGCAAAGCATGAAGGTGGCCCAGCCCGGCAACCCCGGTGGCGCCAAGACCAGCCTGGCCCCCATGCCTGACCAGCCCGAGTACGGCACCAGCCACATCAGCATCGTGGACGCGCAGGGCAATGCCGTGGCGATGACCACCACCATCGAGGACCAGTTCGGCGCGCGCCAGATGGTCAAGGGCTTCCTGCTGAACAACGAGCTGACCGATTTCAGCTTCGCCCCCACCGATGCCCAGGGCCAGCCCATCGCCAACCGCGTGCAGCCCGGCAAGCGCCCGCGCTCGTCCATGGCGCCCACGCTGGTGCTCGACAAGGCCACGGGCCAAGTGCTGATGAGCGGCGGCAGCCCCGGCGGCGCGCTCATCATCCACTACACGGCCAAGACGCTGTACGGCGCGCTGCAGTGGGGGCTGTCGCCCCAGCAGGCCATCAACCTGCCCAACTTCGGCTCGCTCAACGGCCCCTCGCTGCTGGAGGAAAAGCGCTTCCCGCCGGCCACGGTGGAGCAGCTGCGCACGCGCGGCGCCGAGGTGCGCGAGATGAACATGACCAGCGGCCTGCAAGCGCTGCAGCGCGGCCAGGCGCAAGGCCAGCCGGTATGGCTCGGTGGGGCCGACCCACGCCGCGAGGGCGTGGTCATGGGCGATTGAGCACAAAAATACCTTCCGGCGCCCTACAGACGGGCGCCAGAAGCTACTGAAAAGATAGCAAATCGGCCGATCTCAATCGGCCGATTCCACGCCCCGCAGGCCGCCATCGGAGCCTCCGGGCCATGGCGTTGCCGCGCCATCGCCCAGCGCAGACAGCTCGGGCAAGGCCGCCATGCGCTGCACGGCCTTGAAGCCCTGGCCCACGGCGCGGCGCAGGTCGCTGAGCCGCGCCAGCCCTTCGTACACCGCCACCACATCCAGCGTGCCGCCGGCGCCCGCCTGCAGCAGCCCGGCCTTGGCTGCCTGGTAGGCTGCCTCGAAGCCTTCCCGAGCCTCGACGGCCAGCCACGGCCCCCCCGCGGAGGATGAGCCGACCCCGGCACCAGGGTCGGCCGCGGTGAAGAACGCCTGCGCTGCCTCGAACACGGGCTGCACCAACCCGTCGATGCCCCCCTGCAGCCCCTGCGCCGGCAGCGGCGCGGCCGGGTGGCCCTGCTGGCCGATGTGGTGCATCACCCGGGCCAGCGTGTCGAAATGCGTCGCGATGCGCAGCAGCTCGGGCAGCTGCGCCGCCACGTCGCGGTGCATTTGCCGGCGGCTGACCTCGCTGACGAACCAGCCGATCTCGCGCTGCAGATGCTCCACCGTGCCGAACTGGCGCGCCAGGCGGGCATCGGGCTGCACGTGGGGCTGTGCGGCGTCGCGCGCCAGCGCCAGTGCGAGGCTGCCCATGCGCGCCAGCTCGTGGCGCAGCGCCTGCAGGGCCAGCACCGGCACCGCCGCGACGTTGCGGTCCAGGTAGCGTGGGCGCGCCGCATCTTCGTCGGCCGAGCCGAAGCGGGCGAGCAGAAAGCGCACCAGCGGGCCGGACAGCGGCCACATCAGCAGCACGCCCAGCAGGTTGAACAGGCTGTGGAACAGCACCAGCTGCATGACCACGTCCCCGCTGCCGGTGAGCCACACGCCCATGGCATGGATGAGGTCGAGCAGCGGCGAAAACACCGCCAGCGCCACCACCGCGGTCACCACGTTGAACAACACGTGCGCCGCCGCCAGCCGGCGCGCGTTGGAGGTGGCGCCGATGGCGGCCAGGATGCCGGTAAGCGTGGTGCCCACGTTGGCACCAATCACCATGCCGGCGCCCGCCTCCACGGGCATCATGCCGCCGGCCACCGCCGTGAGGACCAGCGCCAGCGTGGCCGAGGACGCCTGCAGCACGATGGTGAGCGCGACACCCGCCAGCACGGCCAGCGCCACGCTCAGGACATCACCGCCCAGCGGCGGCAAGGCCTGCGGGCCGAGGCCTTCGAAGCCCTGCTTGAGCATGTCGATACCCAGGAACAGCAGGCCGAAGCCGGCCACCGCCATGCCTAGCGCGCCACGGCGCGAGCCTTCCCCAGTGAGCTTGAGCGCCATGCCGATGCCGATGAACGGCAGCGCGAACACATCGATCTTGAGCTTGAAGCCCAGCCACGCCACCAGCCAGCCCGTGACGGACGAGCCGAAATTCGCGCCAAACACCACCCACAGCGCCGAGGTGAAACTCAGCAAGCCGGCATTGACGAAACCGATGGCAGCCACGGTCATGGCCGTGGAAGATTGCACCAGCGCCGTCAGCAGCACGCCCGTGGCCAGCCCGTGCAGGCGCGTGCGCGTCCAGGCGGCAAGGATGCGCTCCAGCGCCCGGCCGGCAGCCAGCTTCAGGCCGTCGGTGAGCATGGTCATGCCCAGCAGGAACAGGCCGATGCCGCCCAGCAGCGACACGGCCAGCATGCCGTAGGACGCGGGAACGGTCATGGGCGCTCAGGCATGGCGGCGCAGGTCAGACGTCGATCGCGCCGGCCGACCCGGCCTGCTTGCGCAGCTCGAACTTCTGGATCTTGCCGGTGCTGGTCTTGGGCAGCTCGCCAAACACCACGGCGCGCGGCACCTTGAAGCCGGCCAGGTGCTTCTTGCAGTGCGCCACGATGTCCTCGGGCGTGGTGGCGGCACCGGCCTTCAGCTCCACGAAGGCGCAGGGCGTCTCACCCCACTTGGCATCCGGCTTGGCCACCACGGCGGCGGCCAGCACGTCGGGATGGCGGTAGAGCACGTCCTCCACCTCGATGGACGAGATGTTCTCGCCGCCCGAGATGATGATGTCCTTGCTACGGTCCTTGATCTTGATGTAGCCGTCGGGGTACTGCACGGCCAGGTCGCCGCTGTGGAACCAGCCGCCGGCAAAGGCCTCTTCGGTCGCCTTGGGGTTCTTCAGGTAGCCCTTCATGGCGATGTTGCCCTTGAACATGATCTCGCCCATGGTCTCGCCGTCCTGCGGCACGGGCTGCATGGTTTCGGGGTTCAGCACGCGCACGTCGCGCTCCAGGTGGTAGCGCACACCCTGGCGGGCGTTCAGGCGCGCGCGTTCGCCGATGTCCAGGCCGTCCCAGGCCTCGTGCTTGGCGCACACGGTGGCCGGGCCGTAGACCTCGGTCAGGCCGTAGACGTGCGTGAGGTCGAAGCCCATCTTCTCCATGCCCTCGATCATCGAGGCCGGCGGCGCCGCGCCCGCCACCATGGCCTTGACGCCAGCGGGCACCCCCTCCTTCAGCGCCGCCGGGGCGTTGACCAGCAGGCCATGCACGATGGGCGCGCCGCAGTAGTGCGTGACGCCGTGGTTGCGGATGGCATCGAAGATGGCTTGCGCCTCCACGCGGCGCAGGCACACGTTCACGGCCGCGCGCGCCGCCACCGTCCAGGGGAAGCACCAGCCGTTGCAGTGGAACATGGGCAGCGTCCACAGGTACACCGCGTGCTTGGGCATGTCCCATTCCAGCACGTTGCTGATGGCGTTGGTGGCCGCACCACGATGGTGGTAGACCACGCCCTTGGGGTTGCCCGTGGTGCCGCTGGTGTAGTTGAGCGCGATGGCGTCCCATTCGTCCGCCGGCAGCTCCCAGGCGAACTGCGGGTCGCCGCCGGCCACGAAGGCCTCATAGGTGGTACTGCCGACCGTCTGGCTGGCGGGGCCGTAGACGGCATCCTCCACGTCGATGAGCAGCAGCGGCGCGCTGGACTGGCGCAGCGCCAGCGCCTTGGCCATGGTGGGCGCGAACTCGGGGTCCACGATCACGGCCTTGGCCTCGCCGTGGTCGAGCATGAAGGCGATGGCCTCGGGGTCCAGGCGCGTGTTCAGCGCGTTGAGCACGGCGCCGGCCATGGGCACGCCGAAATGCGCCTCCACCATGGGCGGGGTGTTGGGCAGCATCACGGCCACGGTGTCGTTCTTGCCGATGCCGGCGCGCTGCAGGCTGCTGGCGAGCTGGCGGCAGCGCGCGTAGGTCTGCGCCCAGGTCTGGCGCAGGGCGCCGTGCACGATGGCCAGGCGCTCGGGGTAGACCTCGGCAGTGCGCTCGATGAAGCCGAGCGGCGAGAGCGGCGCGAAGTTGGCGGCGGTGCGGGGCAGGTTCTGGTCGAAGATGGAAGTCATGGCAGCGAGGTACTGAAGGGATGACGGGGCGGCACGCCCCTATGCTACTGCGGGCCTGCGCGGTGCCGGGGCTTGGCGCGGTACATGGCCGCATCGGCGCTGGCGAGCAGGGTGTGCGCATCCTGCGCGTCGCGGGGGTACAGGCTCAGGCCCACGCTGGCGCGCACCGGGTAAGGCCTGCCGCGGATGTCGAGCGGCTGCTCGAAGGCCTGCCGCAGCTTGGTGGCGATCTGCTGGGCGGCATGCTCGGAGTCCACGTTCTCGCACAGCACGGTGAACTCGTCGCCGGCGAGCCGCGCCACGGTGTCGACCTGGCGCACGGCGCCCTGGATGGTTTGCGCCGTTGCCCGGAGCACGGCGTCACCCATGGCATGGCCCAGGTTGTCGTTGATGGCCTTGAAGCCGTCGAGGTCGACGAACAGCAGCGCGCAGGGCCGGCCCGTGCGCTGCGCCATGTCCAGCGCCTGCACCAGTCGCTGCTCGAACATGCGGCGGTTGGGCAGCCCGGTGAGCGCGTCGTGGTGCGCCAGATGCGTCATGGCGTCGCGGCTGGCATTGAGCTCGGCCATCTGGCTGCCGATCTGCTGCTCCATGTCGTTGAAACTGCGCGCCAGCTCGCCCAGCTCGTCCTGCCGCTCGACAGGTAGCTTTCCGTGCGCCCGTCCCTGGGAGAAGGCCTGCGTCGCCCGCACCATGGCCTCCAGCGGACCCGTGACGACGCGCGACACCCAGGCCGCCAGCAGCACCCCCACCAGGCACAGCAGCGACAGCACCTGAACAATGTGCCGCCCCAGCTCCACCGCCTCGCCCTGCACCACCGACATGGGCTGCGACAGGCCGACCACGAGAAAGCGCCCGTCCTCCTGGAAGCCCAGGGGCATGCGCACGAAGGCGAAGGCCTGCGGGCCGCCTTCCACGCCCTCGTGCGCCATCACCAGGTGCTGGCTGCGCCCCTCCACGATCTGGCCCACGGGCGCCAGACTGTCCTGCGCCAGGATGCGTTGGCCGCGGTCAAAGCCGTAGGTCTGGCTGCGGTCGGGGTGCATCAGGAAATCGCCCCAGCGGTTGGTAAGGTAGAAGCCGTAGGGCGCCGGCAGGCCGGCACTGAAGTTGGCGAAGAATTCCTCGGCCACCAGCCGGATGACGAGCACCGCCACCACCTGCCCGTCGTGCACCACGCTGGTCGCCATGTTGAATACCGGCTGCTCGGTGCCGCCGCCCGCCTCGCCTTCGTGGTTGATGCCGAACTCGGACACGTAGACGCTGCCGGGGCCCAGCTTCAGGGCCTCGTAGACGAACGGGAAATGGGCCTTTTCCTGCAGCGCGTCGCCCTGCACGCGCGCCATGCCCGAGCCCGAGCGTTCGACCCGCACCAGCTCCAGCCCGTGGTCGTGGGCGCTGATCAGGCGGATCTGCTGGTACGCCGGGCGGGCGCCCAGCGTGGCCCGGAACACACCGGCCAGCATGTCGCGGTCGCGCGCCTGCGCCTCGGTAGCGCCGCCGCGCACCGCCGCCTGCGAGCCGGCTGCCAGGCTGGAGAGCATGGCCGCATCCCGCGCCACCGACGTGAAGCCCGTGCGCATGTGCTGCGAGAGGATCTGGGTGGTGGCCAGCAGCGAGCGCTGCGCGCGCGCCTCGAGCAGGTCGCGCCCATAGGTGTAGGTGAAATAGCCGGTCAGCAGCCCAGCGAACACGCTGAAGCAGGCCAGCAGCACCCCGAGCCGAACACCGATGGGCCAGCGCATGCTCAGAACCTCTCCGGCCGGTCGCCCGACACGATGCGCTGCCACAGCTGGCTGCGCCGGGCCGCGTTCTCGACGGGCTCCAGCCAGACGATGGGACCTTTGACGGCGTCACCGCCCAGGCCGGCGGGCTCCTCCAGCGTGTTGGCCAAGCCCTGGCGGCGAGTGAGTTCACTGCTCACCTGGGGGTCGAGCATGTAGTTGATCCATTGCGTGGCCAGGGCCACCTGCGCCGAGCGGCGCGAGACGGCCCAGCAGTCGAGCCAGGCCAGCGCTCCCTCGCGCGGCACCACGTAGCCCACGTCCAGCCCGGCGTCCTGGAACTGCTTGAGCTGCTGGCGCCCGTAGTTGGCGTGCATCACGGCCACGCGGTGGCGCCGAAAGAGGTCCAGCGACTCTTCGGGCAGGGTATAGAACGACAGCAGGTTACGGCGCAGATCCACCAGGCTGCGCGCCACGGCGCCGAACTGCCCCTCGGCGATACCGAACGGCGGCAGGCCCAGGCGCATGGCACCCAGCGCAAAACCATGGCTGCTGCCGTCGAAGGCGAGTACACGGCCCTGCCAGCGCGCGTTCCATAGCTCGGACACGGATTCGGGCGCCTGGCTGAACTGCTGGCGGTCGTAGATCAGCCCCATTTCCGAATAGGTGTAGGGCACGGCGTACACCTGCCCTTGGTGGGCCAGACCGGCGATGGCCTCGGGCTTGCGAAAGCGCGGCAGCTGGCGTGCGGCGTTGGGGATATCGGCCAGGGCGAGCGGCGCGAGCTGCTGCTGCGCGACGAACTGGGCAATCTCCACGGTGTTGGCGGCCACGGCGTCGAAGACGGGGCCGTTCGGGTCGGCGAGCTTGGCGCGCAGGACGTCATCGGAGCCGACGGTGGTGATCTCCACGCGCACGCCGTGGCGTTTCTCGAACACGGCCACCAGGTCGGGATCGGCATAGCCCGGCCAGCTCAGCACCCGCAGAACGGGAGGTGCCGCCTGCGCTGCAGGCAACAGAACCAGCGCAAGCAACGCGGACTTGGCCAGCGCGCCCCACCGCGTCCACGTCCGCTGCACGGTGGCTCCTGTCCTGCCCCTCCAGACTCTGTCCCCCATCCTGCCCACCCCGCAGTGCAACGTACTGTGAAGCAGTTTACGCGGACAATAGCGCCCGTGACGATCCCTCAGGCTTTCATCCAGGAACTGCTTTCGCGTGTCGACGTGGTCGACATCGTCGGCCGCTACGTGCAGTTGAAAAAAGGGGGCGCCAACTTCATGGGGCTGTGCCCTTTCCATGGCGAAAAGTCCCCTTCGTTCAGCGTGAGCCCGTCCAAGCAGTTCTTCCACTGCTTCGGCTGCGGCAAGAACGGCAACGCCATCGGCTTCCTCATGGAGCATGCGGGCATGGGCTTCGTCGAGGCGGTGCAGGACCTGGCCCAGCAGGTGGGCCTGCAGGTGCCCGAAGACGACGTATCGCCGCAGGAGCGCGAGCGCGCCGCCGCGCAGCGCCAGCGCCAGGCCACGCTTTCCGACGTGCTGGAGAAGGCCGCCGGCGCCTACCGCCAGCACCTGCGCCACTCACCGCGCGCGGTGGAGTATTTCAAGGGCCGGGGCGTCTCGGGCGAGATCGCCAAGCGCTACGGCCTGGGCTATGCACCCGAGGGCTGGCGCAGCCTGGCCAGCGTGTTCCCGCAGTACGACGACCCGCTGCTGGCCGAGAGCGGCCTGGTGATCGTGAACGAGGAAGACGGCAAGCGCTACGACCGCTTCCGCGACCGCGTGATGTTCCCCATCCGCAACGTCAAGGGCGAGTGCATCGGCTTCGGCGGGCGCGTACTGGGCGACGACAAGCCCAAGTACCTGAATTCGCCCGAAACCCCGGTGTTCCACAAGGGCCGCGAGCTGTACGGCCTGTTCGAGGCACGCACCGCCATCCGCGAAGAGGGCTATGTGCTGGTCACCGAGGGCTACATGGACGTGGTGGCGCTGGCCCAGCTCGGGTTTCCGAATGCCGTGGCCTCGCTGGGCACGGCCTGCACGCCGGACCACGTGGCCAAGCTGTTCCGCTTCACCGACACCGTGGTCTTCAGCTTCGACGGCGATGCTGCCGGCCGGCGCGCCGCGCGCAAGGCGCTCGAAGGCGCCCTGCCCTACGCCAGCGACACGCGCAGCGTGAAGTTTCTGTTCCTGCCCACCGAGCACGACCCCGACAGCTTCGTGCGCGCCCACGGCAGCGACGCCTTTGCGCGCCACGTCGCCGACGCCATGCCGCTGAGCCGCTTCCTGGTGGAGATCGCGAGCGAGCAGTGCGACCTCGGCACCCCCGAGGGTCGCGCCCACATGGCCAGCAATGCGCGCCACCTGTGGGAACCGCTGCCCGACGGCGCGCTCAAGCGCCAGCTGCTCGGCGAGCTGGCGGGCCTGGCCCAGCTCGACGCGCGCGACCTCGCCGACATCTGGGCCCAGGGCGCAGCACGCGACGCCGCGCGCTCACGCCATGCGCCGGCCGCACCCGCGGGCGAGGGCCCGCCGGGCAGTGCGCCATCGCAAGGCCAGCCCGGCACGGGCCACGCCCGCACAACGCGCCACGCCTCGCGCAAAGAAGCCTCCCGCGCACCGGCCTGGCCCGGCGCGCAGCGCAGCGCCCGCTCGGCTCCCGCGGGCCGTGCCGACCACGCGGCGCGGCTGCTGCTGTCGCACATGGGCTTTCTCGACGAGCTTTCGCACGAAGACCACGACGTGTTGTGCGCCCAGGACGCACCCCACGGGCCGCTGTTCACCTGGATCGAGGGCCAGTTCCACGAGCACGGCGCCCAGCCCTGGGCCGTGCTGCGCGAGAGCCTGCGCGGCCATGCCTGCGAGACGCTGGCCGAGCGCGTGATGACGGGCTCGCACGCGCAGACCGAGGGCGACACGCAGGAGCTGCGCACCGAGCTGCGCGGCCTGCTCAACCGCATGCTGGCCGAGCAGCTGCGCCAGCAGGAAACTCAGGCCCTGGCTGCGGCCAGCACCGACCCGGGAGCGCTGCAGCGTTACCGCGCGTTACAAGCTCGCCGCGTGGCACTGGAAAAACTGGGCCAAACACACTCTTGATTCCTGCGCAACCGGTATAATGTAAGGTTTATCGGCAAGAGCGACAGCAGCACCTCCGGGCCGGGCGACCGTGACACACACGCACAACAGCCCAACATACCGCAAGGACTGCACACCAAATGTTCGCCCAGACATCTTGCTCCTGAGGGCCTGCCCCTCGAACCGCGAAGGCCCTGCCTTTGCCGTGCCTCCCGCGCCGGGATCCGTGGCGCTTGCGTTTTCTTTGTTTTCTTTTTGAACCCGAGGTTGTCCATGCCTGCTCAAAAGTCCGCGAAGTCGCCCAAGTCCACCCCCGGCACCGCCGCCAAGGCCGCTTCCGCAACTGCCAAGAAACCACCTGCCAAGGCTGCCGCGCCCGCCAAGAAGAGCGCGGCCCCTGCCCCGGTGGCCAAGAAAGCCAAAACCGTGCCCGTGACCAAGCCCGCTGCCAAGACACCCGCCGCCGAAGAATCCAAGACCACCCGCGCCAAGGCCGCCGCCCCCGCCGAAGCCGAAGCCGCCGAAGCGCCCAAGAAGCGCCCGGGCCGCCCTGCCAAGGCCGCAGGCGCCGCCGCGCCGGCCAAGACGCCCGCCAAGCGCGGCCGCAAGCCCAAGGCTGCCGCCGAGTCGGCCGACACCGACGACACCGACCTGTCCGACATCGAATCCGACCTCGAAGGCGAGGTCGAAGAGGCGCCTGAGGCCGCGGCCACGGTCGAGAAGGTCAAGCCCCTGCGCATGAAGATCAGCAAGGCGAAGGAACGCGCCTTGATGAAGGAATTCGGCCTGGACGAAACCGTCCTGTCCGAAGAAGACATGGCCAAGCGCCGCTCGCGCCTCAAGACCCTGATCAAGCTGGGTAAGACGCGCGGCTACCTGACGCACGGCGAAATCTCCGACCACCTGCCCGACAAGCTGATCGACGCCGAAACGCTCGAAGTCGTGATCTCCATGCTCAACGACATGGGCGTGGCCGTGTACGAGCAGACCCCCGATGCCGAAACCCTGCTGCTGACCAACACCGCGCAGACGGCCGCCACCGAGGAGGAAGCCGAAGAAGCCGCCGAAGCCGCCCTGTCCACCGTGGACTCGGAATTCGGCCGCACCACCGACCCGGTGCGCATGTACATGCGCGAAATGGGCACGGTCGAGCTGCTGACCCGCGAAGGCGAAATCGAAATCGCCAAGCGCATCGAAGGCGGCCTGATGGCCATGATGGAGGCGATCAGCGCATCGCCCGCCACCATCGCCGAAATCCTCAACATGGGCGAGGAAATCCGCGAAGGCAAGGTCGTCATCTCCACCATCGTGGACGGCTTCTCCAACCCCAACGAGGCCGACGACTACGTGGCCGAGGAAGACTTCGACGAGTTCGACGAGGAAGACGACGACGACGGCAAGGGCGGCAGCAAGGCCCTGACCAAGAAGCTCGAAGAACTGAAGAACGAGGCCCTGCGCCGCTTCGACCGCATCCGCGACCTGTTCGAGAAGGTGCACAAGGTCTACGACAAGGAAGGCTACGGCACCCCCGCCTACATGAAGGCGCAGCACGCCCTGTCGGCCGAGCTGATGACCATCCGCTTCACCGCCAAGACCATCGAGAAGCTGTGCGACATGGTGCGCGGCCAGGTGGACGACGTGCGCAAGAAGGAACGCGAGCTGCGCCGCATCATCGTGGACAAGTGCGGCATGCCCCAGGAAACCTTCATCAAGGACTTCCCGGCCAACCTGCTGAACCTCAAGTGGGTCGAGAAGCAGGCCCAGGCCGGCAAGCCCTGGAGCGCCGTGATGGCCCGCAACATCCCGCCGATCCAGGACCTGCAGCAAAAGCTGATGGACCTGCAGGCGCGCGTGGTTGTGCCGCTGGCCGAGCTCAAGGGCATCAACAAGCGCATGAACGAAGGCGAAGCCACCTCGCGCGACGCCAAGAAGGAAATGATCGAGGCCAACCTGCGCCTCGTGATCTCCATCGCCAAGAAGTACACCAACCGCGGCCTGCAGTTCCTGGACCTGATCCAGGAAGGCAACATCGGCCTGATGAAGGCGGTGGATAAGTTCGAATACCGCCGCGGCTACAAGTTCTCGACCTACGCCACGTGGTGGATCCGCCAGGCCATCACGCGCTCGATCGCCGACCAGGCGCGCACCATCCGCATCCCGGTGCACATGATCGAGACCATCAACAAGATGAACCGCATCTCGCGCCAGCATCTGCAGGAGTTCGGCTTCGAGCCCGACGCCTCCGTCCTGGCCGAGAAGATGGAGATCCCCGAGGACAAGATCCGCAAGATCATGAAGATCGCCAAGGAGCCGATCTCCATGGAAACGCCCATCGGCGACGACGACGACAGCCACCTGGGCGACTTCATCGAGGACGGCGCCAACACCGCCCCCATCGATGCCGCCATGCAGGCCGGCCTACGCGACGTGGTCAAGGACATCCTCGACGGCCTCACGCCGCGCGAGGCCAAGGTGCTGCGCATGCGCTTCGGCATTGAAATGTCTACCGACCACACGCTGGAAGAAGTGGGCAAGCAATTCGACGTGACGCGCGAACGCATCCGCCAGATCGAGGCCAAGGCGCTGCGCAAGCTCAAGCACCCCAGCCGTTCGGACAAGCTGCGCAGCTTCATCGATTCGCTGTAAAGCTCGGCCTGTTCGCAAGCCCTGCAAGCCCGGCCCCGCCATCGTGGGGCCGGGCTTTTTTGTTTCCCTCTCCGGAGTCCGCATGCCCCTCGACTACCCCTGGCTCTACGGCACGGTGCGCGAGCGCTTTTCCTCCGACGCTGCGCTGGAGGCCTTTCTGCCCCAGCCCCTCGCTCCCGACGCATTGCGTCAGAAGGGCGACGACCGCTATCTCTCCGCCATGACCCAGCGCGTGTTCCAGGCCGGCATGCAGCACACGGTGGTCGATGCCCGGTGGTCCGCCTTCGAGCAGACCTTCGCGGGCTTTGTCCCGGAGCAGATGGCGCAGCTCGGCCCGGAGCAGCTCGAAGCACACATGCAGAACGCCCGCCTCATCCGCGACCGCGCCAAGCTGCAGACCATCCCCCGCAACGCCCGGTTCATCCTGGACATCTGCCAGGAGCAAGGGGGCCGTTTTGGCGCCTTCATTGCCGACTGGCCCGGCTCCGACACCATCGGCCTGTGGCGCCTGCTGGCCCAGCGCGGCGCGCGCCTGGGCGGGCGCTCGGCGGCCGGGTTCCTGCGCCTGGCCGGCAAGGACACCTTTCTGCTGACCAGCGACGTGGTGGCGCGCCTGGTGGCCGCAGGCATCCTCACCCGCACGCCCACCAGCCAGCGCGACCTGCAAGCCGTGCAGGACGCGTTCAACGCGCTGCAGCAAAGCTCGGGCCGGCCGCTGTGCCAGCTCTCGGCCCTGCTGTCGCTGAGCATCAACCCGCAGTTCTGATGGAAACCCGAGACTGCACGCCCGGCACGCTACCAAAATGAGAGCTGGTGGCGCATGACTGGAAAGCGCTGCAGGCTAAAAAGACTGTAAATCAGGCCACGGCCGAGCCGTCCTGCAGTGCCTGCACCTGATCGGGCGTGTAGCCCAGGCCCGCCAGCAGCTCCTGCGTATGCTCGCCGCGCCGCGGCGGCTGCAGGCGCACGCCCAGGCGCTGGCCGTCCATGCGCAGCGGGAAAAGCGTGGTGCGCGCGGTCTGGCCGGCGCGCTCGCCGTCGGGCAGGGTGATGTCGGCGAGGCCGCCGGTGGCGTTGAGGTGCGGGTCGTCGTAGAGCTGCTCGGGCCGCAGGATGGGCGCGTAGGGCAGGCCGTTGCGCTCGAACAGCTCGGAGAGTTCGACCACCGAGCGCGCGGCCAGGCGCTCGCGCAGTTCGGGCAGCAGGTGCCCGCGCTCGCGCACGCGGTCATTGTTGGTGGCCAGCCGCGGGTCGGCCTTGAGGTCGGCAAAGCCCAGCGCATCGCAAAAGGTCTGCCACTGCGCATCGCTCACGGCCGACAGAAAAATCTGCTCCCCACCGTGGACGGTAAACACGTCGTATACCCCCCAGGGCGAAATCCGTGCAGGCATGGGCGCAGCCGGCTGGCCGGTCACGGCGTACTGCAGCATGTGCTGGCCGACGAGGAAGACGTTGTTCTCGTACAGCGCCGAATCAATCTCCTGCCCGCGCCCGGTGATGCCGCGCTGCATCAGCGCCGCCATGGCGCCAATGGCGCCGAACATGCCGCCCATGATGTCGTTCACGCTGGAGCCGGCGCGCAGCGGGTCGCCGGGGCGGCCCGTCATGTAGGCCAGGCCGCCCATCATCTGCACCACCTCGTCCAGCGCCGTGCGGTGCTCGTAAGGGCCGGGCAGGAAGCCGGTGTGGTTGACGTAGATGAGGCGCGGGTTCTCCGCGCTCAGGCCCGCGTAGTCCAGCCCGTACTTGGCCAGCGCACCGGGCTTGAAGTTCTGCAGCACCACGTCGGCCGACAGCGCCAGCTTGCGCGCCGCGGCCTGGCCGTCCGGGTGGCGCAGGTCGATGGCGATGCTCTTCTTGTTGCGGTTGAACAGCGGAAAAAAGCCCGCCCCGGCGCCCAGCAGGTGGCGCGTGCGGTCGCCCTCGATGGGCTCGACCTTGATGACTTCGGCACCCAGATCGGCCAGCACCATGCCGCAGGTCGGCCCCATCACCATGTGCGAGAACTCGACGACGCGCAGGCCCTGCAATGGCAGCGGACGGGCGGCGGGCGCGGGCGTGGCGGGAGACGGTGCGGGCGTGGTGTCAGTCATGCAGACGGCGAAAGGGTGGCGAAAGCCGGAGTGGCGGAGAACCGGGCTGCCATCCTAGACCAATCCGTGGCAACCCCACAACACTTTCAGCGATTCCGGGGCATTCTCGGACCCAGCGCCCTGCAGGTATATGTTTGGAGCTATTAAACTTGTAGCAAACTAGGTTCGGCGCTATAGTCCGCCCAGCGCCGCACCGCCGCCCATCACCCTTGCGCAAGGAGAAGCTTCATGAGCTCCAAAGAAAACGCCGCCATCCACCAGCTTTTCGAACGGCTTGAATGCCGCTACGCCTTGCGCGTGCTGTGGGCCCTGCGGGACGGGCATCCACAAACCTTCCGGCTGCTGCAGGACAGCGTGGGCGGCATCACGCCCAACACGCTCAACACCCGCATCAAGGAACTGCGCGAGGCCGGCCTGATCGACCACGGCAGCGATGGCTACGCCGTCACCAGCTCGGGCAGCGACCTGCTCAAGCGCCTGAACGACGTGCAGGCCTTTGCCAACCGCTGGGTGGCCAGCCGCGCCAAAAAATAACGCCCCACCAGGTGCCGTCAGGCGCCTTTCTGGGCAAAAAAGGCTTCCAGAGCGCATCAACAAAGCGCTGGAAGCTATTTTTTATATAGCAAATTCAAGGGAGCATCCATGGCGTTCACCACCACCGCAACGGGCCTGCAGTACGAGGACACCACCACCGGCGAAGGCGCCGAGGCTACCCGCGGCAGCCAGGTCACGGTGCACTACACCGGCTGGCTCTACAACGACGGCGTGCAAGGCGCCAAGTTCGACTCCAGCCGCGACCGCAACGACCCGTTCGTGTTCGGCCTGGGCGCCGGCATGGTCATCAAGGGCTGGGACGAAGGCGTGCAAGGCATGAAGGTGGGCGGCCAGCGTACGCTCATCATCCCCGCGGCCCTGGGCTACGGCGCACGCGGCGCCGGCGGCGTGATCCCGCCGAACGCCACGCTGAAGTTCGACGTCGAACTGCTCAAGGTCGGCCGCTGAAGCGCCCTGCCCTCCCATGAAAAAAGCGGCCTCGGCCGCTTTTTTCATGGGTGCCGCCGGTGCGGCACCCTGCGCTGTGCATTCCAAAGGGACCGTCAGACGGTATGCCGAAGTGCCATGGCATGGGCGATCAAACGATCGCTATCCGTGGGCAGACAAACCCCTGTCAGCCGAACAGCGCAACCTCCAGCCGCGCGTACTTGGCGTCCCCCACGGCCTCGCGGATCTTGGGCGCCAGGGCGGCGAGGTCGTCGAAGCTGCCTGCGCCTTCAATTGCCAGGTTGAGCCGGAAGCCGCGCAGCCCCAGTTCGGCCGTGAGGCCCGTGGCGATGGGATAGGCCTCCTGGTAGCGCTCCTGGGCCGAGCGACCGCTGCCCTTGGTGCCCGAGGCCTCGGCGGCGCCTGCCGCGTCGCTGCCGGCCACAGGCGCGGGCGCTGCGCCGGCCGGGGGGGCCAGCAAGCCCTGGTCGATCATGGTCTGCACGTCGTCCGGGGTGATGCCCATGGGCGCGGTGGCGGCGAGCACCTGCTCGGTGGTGCGCTTGCCGTCGAACAGGATGAACGCCGAACGCTGGCGCTGCGTGAGCACGCCTTGGCGATCCTTCAGCGAATCGAGTCCCGCCTGGGTTTTGACAAGTAGCATTTCTTCCTTTGAAACCAGCCCGTTTCACCAGGATCGGTGTGCGCGCCGGTGCTTAACCATCGTACGGCCCAGATTGACAGAGATGCAACCAGCTGTGAACCGGGGTTTTCCATACGCGCCGCAGCCAGCGCGCTTCGGCAAGCTGCTGCCCTTGCGCGATGCCTGCGTTCACTCCGCTAACGCCAGGCTTACATTTCTGAACGGATGATCGGGCGCGGGGGGGCGGGCCGCGTCATCCAGCTCACCAGCCAGGCCGACACCAGCCCCGCCGGTACGCCGAAGACCCCCGCCGAGATCGGCTGGATGCCAAACCACAGTCCGTTGGCCAGCATCCAGCCCGGCAGCACGGCGCGCAGGCCGGGCACGTGCGAGAGCATGTAGTACACGGCCACGGCCAGCCCGCACAGCATGCCCGCCACGGCACCCTGGCGCGTGGTGCCGCGCCAGAAAATGCCCAGCACCATCGCCGGCACGAAGGCCGAGCCGGCCAGCGAGAACGAGGCCGTGACCAGCGGCAGGATGTCCGACGGCTTGAGCGCCGCCACGAAGGCGGCCGCCAGCGCCACGGCCAGCAGAGTGAACTTGGTGAGGATCACGCGCTGCTCGGGCGAGGCGGGCCGGGGCCGCTCCTGAAAGTACAGGTCGCGCACCAGCGCATTGCTGATGGTCAGCAGCAGGCCGTCGGCCGTGGACAGCGCGGCCGCCAGCCCGCCCGCCGCCACCAGGCCCGACACCACGTAGGGCAGGCCGCCCAGCTCCGGCGTGGCCAGCATGATGAGGTCGGCGCCGAGGTGGATTTCGCCGAACTGCACGATACCGTCGTGGTTCATGTCCTCGATCGACAGCAGCGAGGCGTCCACCCGCGCCCACTGCGCCATCCAGTTGGGCAACTGGTCGAAGCTGCTGCCCACCAGGTTGTTCATGACCTCGAACTTCACCAGCACCGCCAGCGCCGGCGCGCTGAGGTACAGCAGCGCAATGAAGAACAGCGACCAGGCCACCGACGAGCGAGCACCCGCCACCGTGGGCGAGGTGTAGTAGCGCGTGAGCAGGTGCGGCAGGCCCGCCGTGCCCACCATCAGGCAGAAGATCAAGGCCAGGAAGTTGCGCCGCGTTTCGGTAAAGGTCTGCTGCTCCTCGGGCGTGCCGTCGGGGTAGCCGGTGAAGGCGCGGCTGTGCGGCGGCAGTCCACCCAGGGGCTGGGCCCGTGCGTAGTTCTCGTGCATCTGCCGCGTCCACTGCTCGCGCGCCGACTCCACGTCGCGCGGCAGCGACGTATATTCCCGGCTCGCCGCGACGATGAGCCCGACATCGGCATTCTGTGCACGCAAGCGGCGGATCTTGGTCTGCGTCGCGATGCGCTCTTCTTCCAGCGCCGACTCCACGTTCTGCAGGCGCGCTTCATAGTCGCGCGCACGCTCCAGGTAGGCCGCCACCACCTGGTACTCGGCGGGCGAGGCCAGCAGCTGCGCTTCGAGGTCGGCGATCTTGCTGACCTGCTTGCCGTACATGAAGGGCGCCACCGGGTTGCCCAGCTGCTTGTAAGCCAGCCACGACACGGGAATGAGAAAGGCCAGCAGCAGCACCACGTACTGCGCCACCTGCGTCCAGGTGATGGCGCGCATGCCGCCCAGGAAGGAACACAGCAGCACCCCGCCCAGGCCCAGCATGATGCCGATCTCGAACTGCACGCCCGTCAGGCGCGAGGCAATCAGGCCCACGCCATAGATCTGCGCTACCACGTAGATGAACGAGCACACCACGGCCGACAGCGCGGCGATGACGCGCGGCCAGCGGCCACCGAAGCGCACATGGAAAAAGTCGGGCACGGTGTACAGGCTCATCGCGCGCAGGTGCGGCGCCACGAGGATGGCCACCAGGCAGAAACCGCCCGTCCAGCCCAGCAGGTAGGCCAGCCCGCCCGCATGGCCCGGCGTGCCCGAGAAGCCCTGCAGGTACAGCGCGCCGGAAAGGCTGATGAAAGAGGCCGCGCTCATCCAGTCGGCGGCGGCGGCCATGCCGTTGTACATGGGCGGAATCCGCCGGCCCGCCACGTAGTATTCCTCGGCGTCGGTGGTGCGTCCGTAGACGCCGATGCCGGCGTACATCATCACCGAGAGGAACAGAAAAATGGGCCCGATCCAGTGGCGCGACAGGCCTTGGCTCTCGGCCCAGGTCATCAGCAACAGGAAGCCCAGCACCCCGGCGACGTACAGCGCCAGGATGCGGTGCAGCCGCCAGAGGTAGGCGCGGCTGCCCGCGTCCTTGCCGTGTTCAGCCATGGAGACGCGGCGCAGCCTGCGGCGCGGGGACGGCCTGCGCGCCAGCGGCGGCGCGCTGCGCGTCCTGGCGCTCGAAGCGGTTCATGGCCCAGCAGTAGATCACCACGATGGCGATGAACACCAGCACACCGCCCTGCGCCGCCAACCAGTAGCCCACGGGCCATGCACCCACGACAAGCGACTCCAGGTCGCGCGCGAAGTACATGGCCACAAAGGCCACCAGCGCCCACACCAGCAGCAGCCCCGCTTTCAGCCAGAGGTGCCGCACGTCGTGCAGGTCGGGCGGGAAAGGCCGCGCCAGCTCTGCCTCGTGCGTCGTGGGGGGCTGCTGCATCGCGGACACGGGGCGGAGGTGGCGCGCGGCGGCGTCAGGCCGCCAGTTGCTGCCAGGTGGCGATCACGCTGTCGGGGTTGAGCGAGATGGACGTGATGCCCTCGGCCGCCAGCCACTGCGCGAAGTCGGGGTGGTCGCTGGGGCCCTGGCCGCAGATGCCGATGTACTTGCCCTGCGCGCGGCAGGCCTTGATGGCCAGGTGGATCAGCGCCTCGACGGCTGGGTCGCGCTCGTCGAAGTCCTGCGCCAGCAGCTCCAGGCCCGAGTCACGGTCCAGGCCCAAGGTGAGCTGGGTCAGGTCGTTGGAGCCGATGGAGAAGCCGTCGAAGAACTGCAGGAAGCGCTCGGCCAGGATGGCGTTGCTCGGGATCTCGCACATCATGATGAGCTTGAGCTCGTTCTCGCCGCGCTTCAATCCATGCTGCGCCAGCAGCTGCGTGACGCGCTCGGCCTGGCCCAGCGTGCGCACGAAGGGCACCATCACCTGCACATTGGTCAGGCCCATGTCGTTGCGCACGCGCTTGAGCGCCTCGCACTCCATGGCGAAGGCTTCGCCAAAGTCCGCGCTCACATAGCGCGCCGCGCCGCGGAAGCCCAGCATGGGGTTTTCTTCCTCGGGCTCGTAGCGGCTGCCGCCGATGAGCTTGCGGTACTCGTTGGACTTGAAGTCCGACAGGCGCACGATGACCGGCTTGGGCCAAAAGGCCGCAGCGATGGTGGCCACGCCCTCGGTCACCTTGTCGACGTAGAAGGCGCGGGGCGAGGCGTGGCCGCGCGCCACGGATTCCACGGCCTTCTTCAGGTCGGCATCCACGGCGGGATAGTCCAGGATGGCCTTGGGGTGCACGCCGATGTTGTTGTTGATGATGAACTCCAGCCGCGCCAGGCCCACGCCCTCATTGGGCAGCTGCGCGAAGTCGAAGGCGAGCTGCGGGTTGCCCACGTTCATCATGATCTTGGTCTTGATGGAGGGCATGGTGCCGCGCTGCACCTCGGTCACCTCGGTTTCCAGCAGGCCGTCGTAGATGCGGCCGGTATCGCCTTCGGCGCAGCTCACGGTCACCAGCGTGCCGTCCAGCAGCTTGTCGGTGGCGTTGCCGCAGCCCACCACGGCCGGAATGCCGAGTTCGCGGGCGATGATGGCGGCGTGGCAGGTGCGGCCACCGCGGTTGGTGACGATGGCGCTGGCGCGCTTCATGACGGGCTCCCAGTTCGGGTCGGTCATGTCGGTGACCAGCACGTCGCCGGGCTGCACCTTGTCCATTTCGCTGATGCTGTGCACCAGGCGCACGGGGCCCGTGCCGATCTTCTGGCCGATGGCGCGGCCCTCGGCCAGCACCGTGCCGGTGCCCTTGAGCTTGTAGCGCAGTTCGGCCTGGCCCTGCACCTGACTCTTCACCGTTTCGGGGCGCGCCTGCAGGATGTAAAGCAGGCCGTCTTCGCCGTCCTTGCCCCATTCGATGTCCATGGGGCGGCCGTAGTGCTGCTCGATGACCAGCGCGTAGTGCGCCAGTTGCTGCACGTCGGCATCGGTGAGCGAGTAGCGGTTGCGCAGCTCAGTGGGCACGTCGGTGGTCTTGACCAGCTTGCCCGTGGCCTTCTTTTCCTCGGGCGAGGAGAACACCATCTGGATCAGCTTGCTGCCCAGGTTGCGGCGGATCACGGCCTGCTTGCCGGCCTTGAGCATGGGCTTGTGCACATAGAACTCGTCGGGGTTCACGGCGCCCTGCACCACCGTCTCGCCCAGGCCATAGCTGGAGGTGATGAAGACCACGTCTTCGAAGCCGGATTCGGTGTCGATGGTGAACATCACCCCGGCGGTTCCGAGGTCGGAGCGCACCATGCGCTGCACGCCGGCCGACAGGGCCACCACGTCGTGGGCGAAGCCCTTGTGCACGCGGTAGCTGATGGCGCGGTCGTTGTAGAGGGAGGCGAACACCTCCTTCATCTTGTGCAGCACCTCATCGGCGCCATGCACGTTCAGGAAGGTTTCCTGCTGGCCGGCGAACGAGGCGTCGGGCAGGTCTTCCGCCGTGGCAGAGGAACGCACGGCGAAGCTGGCATGGGGGTTGCCGGCGGACAGGCGCGCGAACTCCTCGCGGATGGCCTGCTCCAGGTCGGCCGGGAAAGGCTGGGCCTCGACCATGGCGCGGATCTCGCCTCCCACCTGCGCGAGCGCACGCACATCCTCGGTGTCGAGGCTGGCGAGCTTGGCGCTGATCTTGTCGGCCAGACCGTCATAGGCCAGGAATTCGCGGAAGGCATGGGCCGTGGTGGCGAAGCCCGTAGGCACGCGCACGCCCTGGGGCAGCTGCGAGATCATCTCGCCGAGGCTGGCGTTCTTGCCGCCAACGACCTCGACGTCGGTCATTCTCAGGTTTTCAAACGGAACGACCAGGGAGGTCGCGTTGAAGAGTGCAGACATGGGAAGGCTCCAGAAGTTAAAACTGGGTCTGCGCCCATGCCCATAAGGAGCGATGGGCGGGCATCCATGCACGGGGCTCGGCTTTGTCGTTGTGGTTGTAGGCCGCCTGCGCGCATGGTGAGAATTCGGATAATGGGCGCAATTGTAGGCCCGGGCTTCTGGCAACGGGCTGACGCTTCAGAAAAGGCCTCCCATGCATTCGCGCACCGTATTTTTTGTTTCCGACGGCACCGGCATCACCGCCGAAACCTTTGGCAATGCCATCCTGGCGCAGTTCGAACTGGTGCCCCGCCACGTTCGCCTGCCCTTCATCGACACCGTGGACAAGGCGCACCAGGCCGTGCGCCAGATCAACCACACGGCCGAACTGGAGGGCCGCAAATGCATCGTCTTCACCACGCTGGTGAACATGGAGGTGCTCAAGGTCATCCAGGAAGGCTGCAAGGGCATGCTGCTGGACATGTTCGGCACCTTCGTGCACCCGCTGGAGATGGAGCTGGGCATCAAGTCGCACCACCGCGTGGGGCGCTTTTCCGACATCAGCAAGAGCAAGGAGTACCACGACCGCATCGAGGCCATCAACTTCAGCCTGGCCCACGACGACGGCCAGACCCACCACGATCTGGAAGGCGCCGACGTCATCCTGGTGGGCGTGAGCCGCAGCGGCAAGACCCCCACCAGCCTGTACCTGGCCATGCAGCACGGCCTGAAGGCCGCCAATTACCCGCTGATTCCCGAAGACTTCCAGCGCCGCCAGCTCCCCCCCGCCCTGGTGCCGCACCGCAAGAAGATCTTCGGCCTGACCATCAGCCCCGAGCGCCTGTCCGAAATCCGCAGCGAACGGCGCCCCGATTCCCGCTATGCCAGCCTGCAGAACTGCCGCCACGAGGTGGGCGAGGCCGAGGCCATGATGCGCCGCGCCGGCATCCGCTGGCTGTCGTCCACCACCAAGTCCATCGAGGAAATCGCCACGACCATCCTGCAGGAGATTCGGCCGGAGCGGTTGGTGTACTAGCGGCGGCATGGCCATGGCGTCCATGGGCGCAACCCGCATGCTATGAAGTGGCGGAGGTCTGGACTTCACGGACATGCTGGTCAATCAGCCGGGTCAACTCCGCCGGGTGGGTCACGATCATGAAATGGTTGGCGCCATCCAATGCCATGAGCTGGGCCCGGGGCAGGTAATCCACCAGCACCTGGTTGCTGCGTTGCATTGCCATATGGCTTGTACTGCCACAGATCACCAGCGTGGGCGCGTCTATCGTGGCAAAGTTTTCCGGCAGGGGTACTTCTGCGTAACCACTGTCCCAGTCAAGAATATTGGTAGGGGTCTGGCTGATCACCTTGTCTTGCAGGGCGACGGGATAGGCGTCGAAGGTTCCCGCGCCGCCATAAAAGTCGATCACGTGCCGCACCGCCCGCTGATCGCCACTGGTCCAGGCGGCCACATAGCGGTCCTTCATGGAAAGCACTTGCCCATCCAACGCGACTTCACCCGCCAACGCAAGCACCGTGAACGCGGTGGGCTCCAGTAGGGTCAGGCTCAACAGCAAGGGACTGCGGTGCATGGCAAGAGAAAGCGCAACCCATGCCCCAAAGGAGTGGGCCACCAGGTGCACAGGCGCATGGACCTGTGCCAAGACGGCTTCCAGCACATCCATTTCATCCTGCATGTGGACTCCGCCCGGCTTGCGCCGTTCCTGCGTTTTTCCATAGCCGGACAAGCTGGTGGTAATGGTGCGGTAGCGTTCGGAGAGTGGCGTGGAGATCGCGCGCCAGGAGGCACCCGTGGAAAACGAACCAGGCACGAACACCAAAGGAACTCCATCGCCACTTTCCTGGTATTCAACGGCTCCGCGCGCGTGCGTGATCATGACTCCTGCTCCTTCCTGGCCGTAGGGCAACGGCCCTGGCTTCCCGTACAGGAATGCTCAGGCCGTTGCCGGCCTGGCAATACACGCTGGGCTAACCGAGCTTTCCGAGGATGCCGTTCATCTCCTTGCGGTCAAAGGCGCGCAAGGTCTGCATGCGTACGTTGCCCGCCGATGCAATGGCCAGGCCAAATGCGGTGGCCGAGGCATCGTCTGGAGCCTCGATGATGGAAATCAAATCGTATTGGCCCTGCGTCCAATAAAGATGCGTCATCTTGGCGCCAAACCTGGACGCGGCCTCCATGACCAGGTCTGCACGCTGGGTGCTTTCCCTCACCGTGCGTATGCCCTGGTCGGTAAAAGTGCAGAGCGAAATGAACGTAACCATGATGTACCCCTTGGTCAATACATAAGGGGTCTTTCACGGGTGGATATTTGACGCTGACCCCCAGAGCGTCAAATGGCGAAAGGGACATTGAATTCCCTACGCGCGACCCTCATGCGTGCCGCTGCGTTCAATCAAGACAGCTGTTCAGCGTACGCCGCGTCGCGGCGCAAGTCAATGCAAAACCCAACCCTGCCGACTCTCCGCCAAAGGTCGAGGGCGACAGGGCCATCAATCCTCTGCGCAAACCCCGTGGGCGTTTGTGCAGGGCCACCGTGAGCCCCATTTCTGGCGGCTGCTGAACCAGTGAAGCGCCCCAGGCTGCGCGAAGGTCCGTTGTCGCGTGAACGCCTGCAGACCGGCCTGGCTGTGAGTGACGGAGGCAGTGAACACAGCATTGGGAAGGCCGCGCGTTCAGATGTTTTGGTCATGAGCAGCGCCCGATTGATTCGTTCGTTTTTTGGCGCTCCCTGTCCATACTGCCTTCAACCCTTTTGTTGAAGGCACCCGGTGCGCAATCCCGCACCCGCCTGTTTGCTGCCAATGACCACCAACCACCCCACCCCGCCGCCGGCCGATGTACTGATCCGCCTTGAAGCGGTAAGCAAGAGCTTCCGCCTGTCTGGCCGCCAGCCATTTGATGCGGTGCGCCCGCTGGACCTCGCCATCGGGCGGGGCGACGTCTTCGGGTTGATCGGCAAGAGCGGCGCCGGTAAATCCACGCTGCTGCGCCTGATCAACCTGCTGGAGCGCCCCGACACGGGCCGCGTGCTGTTGGCGGGCCATGACCTCACGCGGCTCTCACGCCGCGAGCTGCGCGAGGCGCGGCAGAACGTCGGCATGATCTTCCAGCAGTTCAACCTGCTGCAAAACGCCACCGTGGCCGAGAACGTGGCTTTTCCGCTGCGCATCCATGGCCGCCATGCGCGGGCCGAAATCGACACGCGGGTGCAGGAATGCCTGGCCCTGGTGGGCCTGGCCGAAAAGGCCAGTGCCTACCCGGCGCAGCTCTCGGGCGGGCAGAAGCAGCGCGTGGCGATTGCCCGGGCGCTAGCGCCGCGTCCGCAGGTGCTGCTGTGCGACGAGCCCACCTCGGCGCTGGACGCCGAGACCACGCGCGCGCTGCTGCAGACGCTGCGCGAAATCAACGAGACCCTGGGCGTGACCATCGTCATCGTCACCCACGAGCTGCCCGTGGTGCAGCAGCTGTGCCGCCGTGTCGCGGTGCTGGAGCAGGGCGTGCTGGTGGAGCAGTTCGCGCTGGCCGAGGCGTCCCACCAGCCTCGCCTGAGCAGCCTGGGGCGCGAACTGGCCGAGCTGCTGGCCCAGCGCCCCTGGCCACAGCCTGCCACCACCCTCCCCGTGCACGCCGCCACCGCGGCAGCGGCTTCCGAACCCTTCATCCGCCTGGCCTATGCCTGAAAACATCGCTTCCCTGCTGCCCGAACTCTGGACCGCCATCGGCCAGACCCTCGTCATGCTGTCCATCGGCCTCGCGGCAGCCATCGCCCTGGGCGGGCCGCTGGGCGTGCTGCTGTTCCTGCTGGGACCGGGGCAGTCGCTGGACAACCGCCCGTTCTACCTTGTGCTGAGCTGGGTGGTGAACACCGTGCGCTCCTTCCCCTTCATCATCCTGCTGGTGGCGCTGGTGCCGTTCACGCGGCTGGTGGCGGGCACCTCTATCGGGCCGCTGGCCGCGGCCGTGCCGCTGTCGGTGGCGGCCATTCCGTACTTCGCGCGCCTGGTGGAGCAGAGCCTGCGCGAGGTGCCGCGCGGCGTGATCGAAGCGGCGCACGCCATGGGCGCCTCGGAGCTGCAGATCGTGCTGCGCGTGCTGGTGCGCGAGGCCCGCTCGGGCCTGGTGCTGGCCCTCACCGTGCTGGCCGTGAGCTTTCTGTCGTACTCGGCCATTGCCGGCGTGGTGGGCGGCGGCGGCATTGGCGACCTGGCCATCCGCTACGGCTACTACCGCTTTCAGACCGACGTGATGCTGCTCACCGTGGCCCTGCTGGTGGTGCTGGTGCAGATCATCCCAGTTCGGCGGCAGCGCCATTGCGCACCGGCTCGACAAGCGCTGAACACCGTCTTTTCCCGTTTTCCCCATCCCCCCAAACCATGTCTCAGGAGTCTGCATCCATGCCTTCCATTCGCCGCCATCTCATCCTCGGAGCCGCCATCGCCGCCCTCACCCTCGCCGCCGTGCCGGCCTTCGCGCAGGCCGCCAAGAAGGAGCTGGTCATCGGCACGACCGCCGGATCGAACATCGAGGTGCTGCGCCGGGGCATCCAGCCGCAGCTCGAACAGAAGGGCTACAAGGTCAAGCTGGTGGAATTCAGCGACTACGTGCAGCCCAACCATGCGCTGGCGCAGGGCTCGCTGGACGCCAACTACTTCCAGCACATCATCTACCTGAAGAACTTCGCCGAGAAGAACAAGCTGGACCTGACGGAGGTGGTGCAAGGCCCCATCGCCCCGCTGGGGCTCTACTCCAAGAAGCGCAAGAGCGTGGCCGACGTGCGCGAAGGCGACCGCATCGCCGTGCCCAACGACCCCACCAACCTGGCCCGTACTTTCGTCTTCCTGGAGCAATATGGGCTCGTCAAGGCCAAGCCCGGCGTGGACCCGCTCAAGGTGACCGAGAAAGACATCGCCGAGAACCCGAAGAAGCTCAAGTTCGTGCCGCTGGAGGCGGCCCAGCTGCCGCGCGCGCTGGAGGACACGGACTTCTCCGTCATCAACGGCAATTTCGCCATTTCGTCCGGCCTCAAGCTCGCCGAGGCCGTGGCGCTGGAGAAGACGCCCGACTACTACCTGCTGGTGGCCGCCGTGCGCACGCCCGACCGCGCCGCTCCCTGGGTGGTCGATCTGCAGGCGGCGTTCAAGGCGCCCTTCTTCAAGCAGGCGCTGGACCAGCACTTCCCGGGCTACGCACGGCCCGCAGCGCTGCAATAACGCAGACGCACCCAGGAGCCATGCGATGGCGGCACTCGTGACTTTCGATGCGCAAGGCCGCTGGGGCGAAGCCCTGGTGTGCAGCCAGCGCATCTCTCAGGCCCTGCGCGGCCAGGGCGTGGCCTTCGGGCACATTCCCGTGAAACCCGGCGTGGGCGAAAACCTGGAGTCCGCGCTGGACGCGTACGCCGAGGCGCTGGCGCCGCTGCGCCAGCAACTGGATGTGCGCAGCGCCGATCGCGTCACGCTGCGCCCCGGCCATCCGGACTGGGAGCGGCTGCGCAGCAGCTTCCTGGCCGAACATGCGCATGCGCAGGCCGAGATCCGCTTCTTCCTGGGCGGCACGGGCCTGTTCTATGTGCGCGTGCAGGACGGCTTTGTCGGCCTCCTGTGCGAGGCGGGCGACTGGGTGGCCGTGCCCGCAGGCGCACCGCATTGCTTCGACGGTGGCGACGCGCCGGACTTCGACGCGCTGCGCCTGTTCGGCACGCCGGACGGCTGGGCCGCCCGCCCCACGGGGGCGCCGGTGCCGCCCCTTCCCTCGCTGAACGCTTTCACCGGACGCTTGCTCGACCTGTCGGGCCACGAAGTGCAGTAGGCCGCCTGACGGCAAGCGCTACAGCGCGCGGCGGCCTCACTTGAGCACGAAGCGCGCCGTCGCGGCGGGTTTGCCCTGCAGGGTAAGAACCGCCACGGCCTTGGTTCCGGCCTCCACCTTGAAGTCGCCCGTGGCCTCCAGCTTGTCGCCGGCGGGCGCCAACACCACCTCCTGCTTGGCCGCGCCGGCCAGCAGCGTGAGTTTGGCGCTGGCCTTGGAGATGTCCATGGGCTTGCCGTGGTCGCGCAGATGCAGCTGGATGGCTGCAGGCCGTGCCACCAGCTCGAAGTCGATGTCCTTGGCTTCCGCCACCACGCCGCCATGCAGCGGCTTATGTTCGTGGGCGTGGTCGTGATCGCCCGCCGCGAAGGCGGTACCGCTGAGAGCCAGGGCCAGCGCGCCCAGCAAGTGCTTGGTGTTCATGGAAGGGTTCCTTTCAAGGGTTGAAACAGGTTGGCAAAAATTCAGAAGGCCTCGGCGTTGCGGTCGTCCAGCAAACGCTCGGCATCGCGGCGGCCAAACAGCCAGAACAGGGCCGGGGTGAGGAAGGTGTCGAGCAGGGTGGAGCTGATCAGGCCCGAGAAGATCACCACCGCTACCGGGTGCAGGATCTCGGTGCCCGGGCGCTCGGCCTCCAGCAGCAGCGGCGCCAGCGCAAACGCTGTGACCAGGGCGGTCATCAGCACGGGCGAAAGGCGCTCCAGCGAGCCGCGCACGATCATTGCGGTGTCAAAGCTCTCGCCTTCCACGCGCATCAGGTTCAGGTAGTGGCTGACCTTCAAGATGCCGTTGCGCACCGAGATGCCCGCCAGCGTGATGAAGCCGATCAGCGCCGCCACCGACAGCGGCTGCCCTGATATCCACAATCCCAGCACCGCTCCCACCAGCGCCAGCGGAATGTTGGCCATGATCAGCGCCGACAGCGTGGCGGAGCGGTAGCGCGTGTACAGCACCACGAACATCAGCACCAGCGAGACGATGGCCAGCAGGCCCACCAGGCGGCTGGCCTCCTCCTGCGCCTGGAACTGGCCGCCCAGGGTGATGAAGTAGCCCTCGGGCAGGCGCGTGTCGGCCACCACTTTGCGGATGTCGGCCACCACGTCGGACAGCGCCCGGCCCTGCGCGTTGGCCGACAGCACGATGCGGCGCTTGCCATCGTCGCGGCTGATCTGGTTGGGGCCGTCGCCGTCCTCGATGCGGGCCAGGCGCGACAGCGGCACGCGCCCGCGCGGCGTTTCGATCATGATCTGCGCCAGGCCGTCGAGCGAGCGCGCGCTCTCGGGCAGGCGCACCACCAGCGCAAAGCGCCGGCTGCCTTCCACGATCTGCGCAACCTTCTCGCCCTCCACCAGACCTTGCAGCGTGGCCAGCACCTGCGCGGCAGGCACGCCGTACTGGGCGGCGGCAGCGTGGTCCACGCGCACGGTGATCTGCGGCGCCAGCACCTGCTTTTCCACCTCCAGGTCGGCCAGGCCGTCGATGGCGGCCAGGCGTGCACGCAGCGCATCGGCCTGGCCGCGCAGGGTGTCCAGGTCTTCACCGAAGAGCTTGATCGCGATCTGCGAGCGCACGCCCGAGAGCATGTGGTCGATGCGGTGCGAGATGGGCTGGCCGATGGCGATGGCTGCCGGCAGGTGCGCCAGCCGGCTGCGGATGTCGGCCTGCACCTCGCCCATGCTGCGCTTGAGCTCGCCAGCAGGCACCAGGCCCACGTCCAGCTCGCTCACGTGCACGCCCTCGGCATGTTCGTCCAGCTCGGCCCGGCCGCTGCGCCGGCCCACGTGCGTGACCTCGGGCACCTGGCGCACCAGCACCTCGGCCTGGCGCGCCAGCAGGGTCGATTCGGCCAGGGTCACACCCGGGTTCAGGCGCATGCCGATGAGCAGCGTGCCTTCGTTGAACGGCGGCAGGAAGGTGGTCGGAAAGAACGGCACGGCCGCCACCGACAGCAGCACCGCCACCGCGCTCACCGCCATGGCCGCGCGCGGCCGCGCCAGCACGCCCGTGAGCCCGCTGCGGTAGCGCGCCTTGAGCCAGGCCACCACCCGCGTGTCGCCATGGTCCAGGTTCTTCATGCGCGGCAGCAGGTAGAAGGCCAGCACCGGCGTGACCGTGACCGACACCAGCAGCGACGCCAGCGTGGAGACGATGAAGGCGATGCCCAGCGGCACGAACAGCCGTCCCTCGATGCCCGGCAGCGCGAACAGCGGCAGGAACACCAGCACGATGATGGCCGTGGCGTAGAGGATGCCCGAACGCACTTCCATCGACGCGAGCTTGACCACCTCCAGCGGGTGCAGGCGGTGGTGGGGGTGCTTGGCGCGGTCCATCTTCAGGCGGCGCAGCACGTTCTCCACGTCCACCACCGCGTCGTCCACCAGGCCGCCGATGGCGATCGCCAGGCCGCCCAGCGTCATGGTGTTGATCGAGAGACCAAAGTACTTGAATACCAGGGCCGTGATGAAGATCGACACCGGGATGGCCGTGAGCGCGATCACCGTGGGCCGGAGCGTGCCCAGGAACACGAACAGGATCACCGCCACGAACACCGAGGCGCCGATGAGCTTGCCTTGCAGCGTGGTGACCGAGGCCTCGATGAAGCTGGCCTGGCGGAAGGTGACGCGCGGCGCCTCCATGCCCGCGGGCAGCGAGGCCTTCAAGTCCCCCAGCGCCGCCTCGATGCTGCGCGTGAGCGCGATGGTGTCGGCCGTGGGCTGCTTCTGGATGCCCAGGATCACGGCGGGCTTGCCCTCGAAGCCCGCGTCGCCGCGCTTGAGTGCGGCAGCGAACGACACCTCGGCCACCTGGCGCAGCAGCACGGGCTGGCCGTTCTTCGCTGTGAGGGCCAGGTTCTGCAGGTCCTCCAGCCGCGAGGTGCGGCCCAGGTGGCGGATAAGGTATTCACGGCCGTTGAGCTCCAGAAAGCCCCCCGAGGTATTGCTTGAGAAGCCCTTGAGCGCCCCCGTGAGCTGGTCGTGCGTGATGCCCAGTTCGGCCATGCGCGCCGTCTGCGGCTGCACCTGGAACTGGCGCACCTCGCCGCCGATGGGGATTACCTGCGCCACGCCGGCAATGGCCAGCAGGCGCGGGCGCAGCACCCAGTCGGCGTATTCGCGCACGGCCATGGGCGTGGTGCGCTGCACGTCGATGGGGATCGCCACCTGCATGATCTCGCCCATCACCGAGCTGATGGGCCCCATGCGCGGCGTGACGCCCGTGGGCAGTCCCTCCTCCATGGAGGACAGGCGCTCGGACACCATCTGCCGGGCGCGGAAGATGTCCACGCTCCAGTCGAAGGTGACGTAGATGAAGGACAGACCGGCGCTGGACGTGGAGCGCACGCTTTCCACACCGGGCAGGCCGTTCATGGTCGTCTCCAGCGGGAAGGTGATGAGCTGCTCCACCTCTTCGGCGGCCATGCCGCCGGCCTCGGTCATCAGGGTGACCGTGGGCTTGTTGAGGTCGGGAAACACGTCCACCGGGGTGCGCGACAGCGTGAAGGCGCCGTACGCCATGAGCACACCCGCTGCGATGAGCACCAGCAGCCGGTTGGCCAGGCTGCTTTCGAGTAGCCACTTGAACATCGTCGTGGCTCCCTTCAGCGGACCTGGTTGATGAGCGTGGCGCCCTGCGTGGCCACGCGGTCACCCGCGTGCAGCCCGGAGGTCACGGCGACCGTGCTGCCATCGAGCGGCACGTGGGTGACCACGCGCGGCACAAAGCGTTCGGGCGCCTCTTTCACCCACACGATGGTCTGGTTGGAAGGGTTGCGCAGCAGCGCCGCCGCGGGCACCTGCAGGCCCGCCACGCGCTCGGTGGACTGCACCACCACGCGCACCGGCTGGCCCAGCGCCAGCGCCAGCACGGCCAGGGCCTTGGCCTCGCCCGCGAACATGAGCGGCAGCGCCTGCTCGCGCAGGCTGCGCGCGGCGCCCAAATAGCGCAGCGGCACGGGCGCGCCGCCCAGCACCAGCGTGGCGCCGGCCACGTTCTGCGCCTGGGCCGGGTCGTAGTCCAGGGCCTCGATGCGCAGGCGCGACGGATCGACCACCTCGAACACCAGCTCCCGCGCCTCCACCACCTGCCCCGCCACCGCGTGGGCCGAGGCAATGACACCCGACACGGGCGCCACCAGCGCGTCGCGGCCCGCCAGGCCCGCACCCACGGCGGCCAGGCGCTGGGTGAGGCTCTGCAGCTCGCTCTCGGCGGTCTCGATGTCCTTGCGCGGCACCGTGTCGGCCAGCTCCTTCAGGCGCGCCACGCGCTTGGCGGCCAGCGCCTGCGCGGCGCGCAGCTCGGCCTGCTGCGCCACCTGGTTGGAGCGTTCGATGGCGCCCGCCGTGGGCACCACCCAGGCCAGCACCTCGCCCTTGCGCACGGTCTGGCCTACACCTGGCAGGCCCTTGGGGCCGGCTTCCAGCCGCCCGGCGAGCGCGGCCTGTACCTTGCCGCCCGCATTGGGGTCCATCACCACCGTGCCGGCCAGTTCAAAAGCCTTGGGGTGCTGCCCCGCGGCCACTTCGAGCGTGCGCACGCCCAGCTGGTGCTGCGTGGGCTTGGGCAGAAAGACGCTGCCGTCGGGCTGGCGCTTGGGGCCATTGCCGGTAGCGACCGGCGGGGCGTCGCCATGGTCGTGCCCGGGGCCGGCGTACGCGGCGAGCGGCGACGCCAGCGCGGCGGCGAGCAGCAAGGCCAGCGCGGCATTCAGCGAAAGGCGCTTCATGCGACACCTCCCGCGCGCAGGCCGTGGCGGGCGCGGCGCAAAGCCCAGGCCAGCGCCAGCGCGGCAGCAGCGGCGCCACCCGCCACGGCCCAGGGCAGGCCGCGCCGGGACCCGGCCGGATCACCGGCATGCGCATCGGCCAGGGCGTGCACGTCCAGTGTGCCTGCCAGCAGGTCCGATTCCTCACCCGCCACCACCGTGGCGGTAATGGGCGTCTCCCCTTCGGGCAGCACCGCCGCCAGAGTGGCGCGAAATTCGCCGTCGGCCACGCGTGTGGCGGCCACGGTGGCGCCGCCGATGTCGAGCTCCAGCTGCGCGCCTTGCACCGGGCTGTTGTCGCGCGCATGGTCAAGGTAAAGCGACAGCGTCGTGCCGTCGAGCACGCCGACCAGTTCAAACTGGTCGGAAGCGGCAGCGAAGCGCGGCGAGGCGGTGCCGGCCGGGGCGGCAGGGGCGTCACCGTGGTCGTGGCCCGCGTCGGCCTGGGCGCCCAGCGGAACGAGGCCCAGCAGCAGGGCGAGGCCCAGCAGCAGGGCGAGGCCCAGCGCAGAGGCAAAAGAAGGGATGTGTGGCATGGTCAGAAATGAATAGGGTTCAGGAAACGAGGGCAGCCCTCATTCGGGGAGCAGGCCCAGGGCCTGGCGCAGCGTGGACACGGCAGCGGCCGCGTCGATGCGGGCGCGGGCGAGCTGGCGCTCGGCCTGCGCGGCGTCCATCTCCACGCGCAGGCGGGTGGGCCAGTCGGCCTCGCCCAGGCGGAAGGCCTTGTCGATAAAGCCGCGCGTTTCGCGGGCGAGGGCCGCGTGGCGGGCCATGGCCTCCTGTTGGGCGGCGGTCCCCCGCGCACGCGCCATGGCGGCGTCGATCTCGGCCGTGAGCCGGGTGCGCTCGATCTCGGCGCGGGTCTCGGCCTCCAGGGCCTCGGCCAGCGCCGTGGCCTGCTTGGCCTGGGCACTGCGCCCGCCCCAGAAGGGCACGCGCAGGCCCACGGTGACTGACTGCCGGTACCGGTCCCCCGCCTGATCGCGCCCGCGCGTGGCGGCCACGGTGAGCTCGGGATTCGCCCGGCCCTGCGCGGCGGCCAGGTCCGCGGCGCGGCGCGCAACTTCGGCCTGGGCCTGCCATTCGGCCATGGCGGGGTGCGCCTCGGTCAGCGCGGCACCACGGCCGGGTTGCACATCGGGCTCCGGCCCGTTGGCATCTGCCGCGGCCCAGCCGCCCGGCCCGCCCACCCACACCGCCAGCAGCGCCCGGGCCGCATCGCGAGCGCCCTGGGCCTCGGCAACGGCCGCATCGGCCTGGGCCACGGCGGCATCGGCCTGGAACTGGTCGGCCCGCGCCAGGTCGCCCGCCCGGTAGCGGCGCAGCACGTCAGCGGCCAGGCCCTGAGCATTGCGCAGGCGGTCCTGCGCCAGGTCCAGGTCGCTCTGTGCGCGCTGGTGCGCCCACCACGCCCCGCGCACGCTGGCTGCCAGGCGCCACTGCGCGGCCTTGCGGCGGCCGTCCAGCGCCTGGCGCTCGGCGTCGGCCAGCGCGGACTTGCGCGTGCGCTCGCCGGGCAGCCACAGCGGCAGTGCCAGGCCCGCCTCGTATTCGCGGCTGCCCAGGTTGCTGCCGGGGCGGTCGGTCTTGGTTTGCAGCTGCAGTGCGGGCGGTTCGGGTGTCCAGGCCTGCGCGCCGTCCTGGGCGGCCTGGGCGGCGTCGCGCCGCAGCGCCTCCGAGCGTGCCTCGGGCTGCTGCGCCCAGGCCCGCGCGAACAGCGCGGGGAGCGTCAGCGCGGGTGCGTCTGCCGGTGGGGTGGGCTGGGCCTGCGCTGCGGCTGCCGCCAGTGCCCACGCCAGGGCCAGGGCTTGCGGCCCTGGTGCTTTTCTTGTTCGTTGCATCCGATTCTTCTCCTGTGGCCAGGCCACGTGGTGGAAATCGGCAAGGCGCGATGCCGGTGCGCGCCAGGGCGCACCAGGGCTGCCCGGAGGCAGCGCCAGCAATCACAGGGGGAGGGCCGCCCGGCCCCCGCCTCGCCGCTCAGGCGAGGGGTTGCCAGTTGGGGCGTTCGGGGCGGAAGGGACAGGGCGCGGTCAGGGCCGGCTCTGCCCAGGGCACGGGGCGTGCGCCACCCAGCCACAGCGAGGGTCCGTCCGCTTGTGCGAACACGGCACTGCCTGCGCCGTGGCAGGCGTGGCAGTCCATATCGGCGCCGGTGGCGCTGGTGGACTGGGGGGACGATGTGTCGTCCTGCGCTGAAGACGCGTCGGCCAGGGCGTCGTGCATGGCGGCGTGGTCGTGCTCATGCACGTGGTGGCCGAAATGCGCGGCCTCCGGCGCTGCCTCGTGGTTGCAATAGGGCGACGCGGCCGCCCAAATGCTCTGGAACGGCAGGAACACCAACAGGAAGAGGATCAGCAGGCGGCGCATGGACAGCGCGCATTCTACGGGCCGGTGCGCACGGCGCGTGGCGCCGCCCCTGCGCGCCTCCAGGGCACTATTGTTTTCATAGCTTGTAGCGCCCGTCCACAAAGCGCTAGAGGCCGATTTGACTCAAACCCTGTTGCGCGCGCCCGCACCCTTCCAGCGCGCCGCGATGCCCTGCAGCAGCACGTCGAGCATGAGGTCCAGGTGCGCCGTCGCCGCCTCGCGGTTGATCCAGGGGTCGTCGCCGGTGCAGATGCGCAGCGCCACCAGCCCGTGCATGCTTTCCCAGACGATCTGCGTCACGGTCTCGATGCCTTGCTGCGGCAGCGCAATGCCCTGCTCGGCCAGCATGTCGACCACCAGCGCGCACACCAGTGCATAGGCGTCTTCCGTCACGTTGCCCTGTTCGATGGTCGAATCCTCCACGGCCGAGGGCGGCCGGGGCTCCATGAAGACCAGCCGGTACTGCAGCGGGTGCGCCATGCCGTGGGCCACGTAGGCATGGGCCACGCGGCGCAGTTTTTCGGTCGCGCTGGCGCCGCCCTGGCTGGCCTCCAGCAGGTGGCGCGAGAGCTTCTTCAGGTCCTTGTCGAGCGACTGGGCAATCATCGCCGCCTTGTCGGGAAACAGCGCGTACACCATAGTGGTGGAGGCGCCCACGGCGTCGGCCACCGCGCGCATGGTCACCGCCTGCACCCCGCCCTTCTGCAGCAGCTTCCGCACCGCCGTCAGCATGGCACTGCGCCGCTGGGACGCCTCGCGCTCGCGCAGCAGCTTGCGCCCCGGCGCCTTCGCCGTGCTGTCCGTGTCCCGTTGTCTTGCCTTCGCGTTCAAACCCGTTCCCCTTGTCGCGCCCCCAAGCCGGGAGCGCCAGATGACCATTCCCCCAAGCATAGCGACAGCCTTACGTTCCCGCTTGCCGCGCACCCTGGAACAAACCCCAATAAAAAACACTGTTTTTTTTGAGATCATTGTTTTCATGAAGTTCCGTGAACCCGAACGACACGCCGCACGGCCCCGGCCGGCACCGTGCCCGCCTGCTCCCCGGCGGCTGGGCGCGTGCCTGCTGTGCGTGCTGCTTGCCGCCTGTACGCAGCACAGCCCCCGCCCGACAGCCCAGGAACTGGCGCGCGCGCAGCAGATGCGCCCGTCCGACCCGGCCCTGGCAGCCTCCTACGAACGCTCCTGCATGCTGTGCCACACCCAGGCCGAGAGCGGCGCCCCGCTGGCCGGTGCCGCCAGCGCCTGGGCCCCGCGCCTGCAGAAGGGCATGGACACCCTGCTGGTGCACACCGAAAACGGCTTCAACGCCATGCCCGCGCGCGGCCAATGCGCCGACTGCAGCCCGCAGGACCTGCGCGCCCTCATTGCCTTCATGGCCACCCCATGACACAGCCTCCAAGCCCTCTGCCCGATACCGATCGCCGCACCATGCTGCGCGCCGGCGCCGCCTGCGCGCTGGCCCTGCCCGCGCTGCACGCACCCGCACAGCCCGCCGCACCGGCTTCAGACCCCACCCCGGCGCCCTGGCGCAACTGGTCGGGCCTGCACAGCAGCAACCCGCGCCTGCGCGCCACGCCGGGCAGCGAGGACGAGGTAGCCGCGCTGCTGCGCGAGCACCCCGCGATGCCGGTGCGCTGCGTCGGCGCGGGCCACTCGTTCACGCCGCTGGTGCCCACTGAGGGCATGCTGATGTCGCTCGACCGCATGTCGGGCGTCACGGTGCAACCCGGCGCGCAGGCGCTGGCCCAGGTGCAGGCCGGCACGCGCCTGTCGGTGGTGTCGCGCCAGCTGGACCAGGCCGGCAAGGCACTGCGGGTGCTGCCCGACATCGACCTGCAGAGCCTGGCGGGGGCCATCGCCACGGGCACGCACGGCACCGGCGCCACGCTGCCCGCCCTGCATGCCGACGTGGTGGGCCTGCGCCTGGTCACCGCACGCGGCGAGGTGCTCGAATGCTCCCGGCAGCAGCACCCCGAGCTGCTGTCCGCGGCGCGGGTGTCGCTCGGCTGCCTGGGCGTGGTGACGCAGGCCACGGTGCGGGTCGTCGACGCCTTCCAGCTGCGCCGGCGCGTCTGGATCGAGCCGACCGAAGCCTTGCTCGCCAACGCCGAGCAGCTCGCACGCGAGCACCGCAACTTCGAGTTCTACTGGCTGCCCTTCACAGGGCACTGCGCCGCCATCGCGCACGACGCCTACCCCGGCACCGATGTGCTGATGCCGCCCGCCGCCGACGAAGATGTGTTGCGCGACTTGCGGCGCCTGCGCGACGTGCTGGGCGGCATGCCCCGGCTGCGGCGCTGGGTGGCCGGCCAGATCCTGCAGCGCACGCCGGCCGAGGAAGCGCGCAACCGCTCGTGGAAGTTGCTGTCCACCCACCGCCCCACACGCTTCAACGAAACCGAATACCACCTGCCGCGCGAGGCCGCCCTGCCCTGCCTGCGCGAGGTGATCGCGGCGCTGGAATCGCGCAACGACGTGTTCTTTCCGCTCGAATTCCGCTTCGTCGCGGCCGACGAGGCCTGGCTGAGCCCCTTCTACCGCCAGCCCAGCTGCTCCATCGCCGTGCATGCAGCGGCCGACGAAGCGCACGGCTACCTGGTGGACGCGATCGGCGCCATCCTGCTGCGCCATGGCGGCCGGCCGCACTGGGGCAAGCTGCACGGGCTGCAGGCCGCGCAGCTGGCGCCGCTGTACCCGCGCTGGAAGGAGTTTCTGGACCTGCGCGCCTCGCTCGACCCACAGGGGCGCTTTCTCAACGCGCACCTGCGCCAGGTGCTGGGAGTGAGCAAGGCATGACCACATCCTCCACCCGCCGCCGGCTGCTGCTGGCCGGCTCCGTGGCCGGCGTTGCCGCCGCCGCTGGCTGGGCGCTGCGGCCCGGCCCCACCGGCGCGCCGCACGGCCCCTATTTCCAACAGCTGGCCCAGGCACTTGACAGCGGCGACGCTGGGGCGCCGCGCATGCTGATCGACCTGGAGCGCCTGCTGGCCAACGCCGCGCTTGTGCGCCAGCAGGTGCACGCCACCGGCATGCACCTGCGCCTGGTGGCCAAGTCGCTGCCCAGCCTGCCGCTGCTCGACCGGCTGATGCAGGCCACCGGCACGCAGCGGCTCATGGTGTTCAACCTGCCCTACCTGCTCACGCTGGCGCAGGAACGCCCCGCCACCGACCTGCTGCTGGGCAAGCCCCTGCCCGTGGGCGCCGCGCGGCAGTTCTACGCGGCATTCCGGGGCGACGCTGCAGCGCTCGCGCCCCGGCTGCAGTGGCTCATCGACACGCCGGCGCGCATGGCCGAGTACCGTCAGTTGGCGCGTTCGCTGGGGCAGCGCCTGCGCGTCAACCTGGAGATCGACGTGGGCCTGCGGCGCGGCGGCTTCGCCGACGCCCAGGCACTGGCCACGGCCCTGCAGCTCTTGAAAGAAGAGCCTTTGCTGGAGTTCGCAGGCCTGATGGGCTACGACGCCCACCTGGCCAAGCTGCCCGACCTGCCGGGCGTACGTGCGGGCGCGCTGGCCCACGCACAGCAAACCTATGCCGCCTTCAAGGCGCAAGCCCTGCAGGCCCTGGCCTTGCAGAACAGCGCGGGCCTGACCTGGAACGTCGTCGGTTCGCCCACCTACCACCTGCACGACGGCCAGGGCGCCGCCAACGAGGTGGCCGTGGGCTCGGCCCTGGTCAAGCCCACCGATTTCGACCTGCCCTCGCTCGCGCCGCTGCAACCCGCTGCCTTCATCGCCACCCCGGTGCTCAAGGCCGCGCCTTTCAGCCTGCCCTACGGCGTGCAGGCCATCAGCGCGGCCGCCCGCTGGTGGGACCGCAACCAGGCGCAGGGCTACTTCCTCTACGGCGGCCAATGGCTGGCCGACCCGGTCTCGCCCGAAGGGCTGGCGCCCAGCGGCCTGTACGGCACCTCGTCCAACCAGCAGGTGCTGGTGGGCTCGGGCGCCCAGGCGCTGCAGGTGAACGACACCGTCTTTCTGCGCCCGCGCCAGAGCGAGGCGGTGCTGCAGCAGTTTGGCGATCTGCTCGTGATGGCCGGCGGCAAGGTCGCCGAGCGCTGGAGCGTGCTGCCCGCGCAACCCTGAACCACCCACCCTGGAGCCCCGACCATGCGCCCCTCCGCATCTTTTGTCACCCTGGCCCTGGCACTGCTGGCCCCCACCCCCCACGCCCTGGCCGCCAGCCCGCAGGACGCCCAGGGCCTGTGGCTCAGCGGCGACAAGGCCGCCGTGATCCAGTTCGCATCCTGCGACGTGAACGGTGCCGCCGCGCTGTGCGGCCGCATCGTGTGGGACAAGGACGCGGGCACCCCGCTGGACGCCTGCGGCGTACAGATCGCCCAGCTGCGCCAGTGGGACGGCAGCGCCTGGCGCAACGGCTGGGTGCACGACCCGCGCACCGGCAAGAACTACAAGGGCGCGCTGCGCGTGAAAGGCGACTCCCTGGCGCTGCGTGCCTACATCGGCACCGAGATGCTCGGCGAAACGGAGGAAATGGCGCGCGTGGCCGCCATCCCCGACGGATGCAAGCCCCGATAACAATCACAAGGAGACCACCATGTACAAGACAGTTCTGGCGAGGCAGTGCGTTCTCGCGCTGGCGGCATTCACGCTGGCTGCCAGCGCGTGGGCCCAGGGGCGAACCGCCAGCCCCGAGCCCGAGATGCAGAGCTATTCCATCGACACGGAAGTGAAGCTGCTGACCGACCGCAAGTCGCGCGGCGTCTCCGACACCTTCAACCGGCCGGGGGCGGAGCTCACGCTCAACGCCGCGCACGAATCGGGCCTCATCGGGCGCCTGCAGCTGGCCACGGTGAGCAAGACGCTGTTCCCCGAAAGCAACCGCACCAACCTGCTCGCGGCCGTGGGCTACCGGGGCGGCGACCCCGACGGCTGGCACTACGGCGCCGGCATCGCCCGCGAGTGGTTTCCCCAGGCCCGCGCCACCGATGTGCCCACGGGCTTCGACGAAGCCATGCAGCCCACAGGCACCGCCACCTCGCGTTTTCACACCAGCTACCTCGTGGGCGAGCTGGGCTGGGGCATCGTCAACGCACGCTACCTCTACGTGCTGAGCCGCGACTACCGCGGCCTCAACACCTCCACCATCTGCGCGGGCTACCTGCCGGCCGTGATGGCGGGCGGCGACCCGACGGCAGCCTTCAACTGCTACGGGCCCGGCATGCGCCGCACGGGCGGCAGCCACCTGCTGGACTTCGACATCGCCTACCCGCTCGACGGCCAGACGCGCCTGCTCGCGCACGTGGGCCTGCAGGCCGTGCGCAACTTCAGCGTGCTCAACACCGTGGACTACAGCATCGGCCTGGCCCACAAGCGCTGGGGCCTGACCTTCGGCGCCGAGGTCACCGGCGTGCGCGTGCGCGACCGCAGCCTGTTCACCGCGACAGACGCCAGCGGCAACACACGGCGGCTGGACCGCACCATGCTGATCCTGTCGGTGGCGAAGCAGTTCTGAGCGTGCCGGGAAACAGGCTTCATGGGGCATGGACCATCAAGCGCGGCTTGCGAGTCCTTCAAGTTCACGATGGCTAGTGGGGAGTGTGGGCAAAACCTAAAGTGCGGGCATCGCCTTTCGAGAAAACCCGATGCAAGTCCCACACCTCGCAAACACCCACCGCCGCCAACTGCTGACCGGCGCTGGCGCCCTGGGCATCGCGCCCCTGCTCCTTTCCGCGTGCGCCGAAACGCCCGCAGCCCGCGCTGGCACGACGGGCGGGAAGTCACCTGTTCAATCCACAGCGCGGCGGCGGCTTGGGCCCCTGGAGGTCTACCCAATTGGCATGGGCGTCCAGTGGCACCCGGGCCGCGCTCCGCAGGTGGTGAACGACCTGTACGCCAGCAGCACCGACCGTGGCGCCGCCATCGCGCTCATCCAGCGCGCGGTAGACCTGGGTGTGACCTTGTTCGACACCGCCGAGGTGTACGGCCCGTTCATGTCCGAGGAAATCCTCGGCGAAGCGTTGCAAGGCCGGCGTGACAAGGTCGTGGTGTCAACCAAGTTCGGGTTCGACATCGATCCCCAGACTGGAGAGCGCCGCGGTGGCGTCAACAGCCGACCCGATCACATCCGCCAGGTCGTGGACGCCCAGCTGCGCCGGCTGCGCACCGACCGCATCGATCTGCTCTACCAGCACCGGGTCGACCCAGACGTGCCCATCGAAGACGTGGCAGGCACGATGAAGGAACTGGCGGCCCAGGGCAAGGTGCTCCACTACGGGTTGTCCGAGCCCGGCCTGCAGACCATCCGCCGCGCGCATGCCGTGCACCCGGTGGCAGTGATTCAGAACGAATATTCGATGCTGTGGCGTGGGGCCGAGTCGCAGGTGCTGCCGCTGTGCGAGGAACTCGGCATCGGCTTCGTCCCATGGAGCCCGCTTGGAATGGGCTTCCTCGCCGGAGCAGTCAGCGCGCGGACGCGCTTTGCCGAAGGCGATTTCCGCGCCACCGTTCCCAGGTTCTCGCCCGACAACCTTCCACCAAACATGGCGCTCGTGCGGCTGGTGCAGGCATGGGCGCGCCGCAAGCATGCAACGCCGGCCCAGCTTTCATTGGCCTGGCTGACGGCGCGCAGGCCCTGGATCGTGCCGATTCCCGGCACCACAAATCTGGCACACCTCGAGGAGAACGTTGCCGCCGCGTCGATGGCGTTCACCAATGCCGAACTGGCAGAGCTGGACGCGGCGCTGGCCGCGATTTCAGTACAGGGCGCGCGCCTATCAGCCCCCGTACTCGCCGCGACGGGCGTCGAGGCGCCGCGCAAACGCTGATCGTCCCCGTCTTATTTGGAGCGGCCTGGCCGCTTGCGAAGGTGCTCGCGGCGGCCACGCCTTTCCGCCGCCGCGAGTTCTTCCGCGGTCACCACATAGGCCGGGTTGTCGGTGAGCATCTCGACGGCCAGGTCAATGAAGGCGCGCACCCGGCCAGGCTGCGAGGGACGGCTGCCGTAGTACACGAAAAGGCTCGTCCGGTCGGCCACGTGTTCGGTGAGCAGCGGTACAAGGCGCCCCGCGCGGATATGCGACACGGCCGCGACTCCGGTCAGGAGACCCATCACATGGCCGGCCAGCACGGCCTGGGTCTCGAGCCCCTCATCGTTGAGACAGAGCGAAGGCACCACGTGCAGGTCCATCAGGCCTTCGTGAACCTGCACGTACCACGGAAGTATTTTCCCGGTGGAGGAGTTGCGGAAAGCGCTGCACCGGTGGTTGACCAGATCGGCCAGCCTGTCGGGCGCGCCATGCCTTTGCAGGTACGCCGGCGCGGCGCAGATCACCAGGGGCAGGGGAAAAAGCCGCCGGGCAATCACGCCTTCCGCAGCCGAGATGCCGATACGGAAACCAACGTCGACACGGTCCTCGACCCAGTTGCCGATCCGATCGTCCAGTTCCACGTCCGGCTGCACCTCGGGATAGCGTCGGCAAAATTCGTCCAGCAAGGGCCACAAGACCGGGGTAAAGACCGAACGGGGCCCCACGATGCGCAGCGGGCCGGATATCTCATCCTTGGCGCGGCGGGTGATTTCGAGAGCCCGCTGCAATCCAGCGACGGAAGGCCGCGCCGCCTCCAGGAACTGCCGGCCCTCGTCCGTCAGGGCCAGGCTCCGCGTGGTCCGGTGGAACAGGCGGACTCCCAGGTGCTTTTCCAGCTGGGCAACAGCCTGGCTCGCCGCCTGCGGCGTCATCCCTTGCGCCTGTGCCGCGCGCCGCAGGCTGCCAAGCTCGGCAGCCTTTGCGAAGGTCACGATGGATCGGAGCTCGTTGATGGGCATGCGAGCCATTATCAATTCTCCATTGTCAATTCAACAAGCCGCAGCGGCCTAGTGCCAGCCCGCACGCGTGGCTAAAGTGACGGGATGAAACTACGCTTCATGTGCCTGCTGCTGTGGGCCACCGCCGCGAATGCCCAGGCCGATCACGGCCTGAAGATCACACGTCCCGACATGCAGACTGCCGCCCAGGGGCCTGCCGAGAACTTCACCGGCGCGGTACGGGTGGAATCCCGGTTCGCCGTTGACGCGCCCGCCCGTGTCGGCGGCGGCCTGGTTACCTTCGAGCCCGGCGCACGCACTGCGTGGCACACGCATCCCCTGGGACAGACCCTCATCGTGACCCAGGGCATCGGACTCGTGCAAATCTGGGGCCGGCCGGCCCACGAGATACGTTCAGGCGATGTCGTTGTGATTCCGCCCGGTGCCAAGCACTGGCACGGCGCCTCCGCGGCCGAAGGCATGGCCCACTACGCCATCTCGGAGCAGCTCGACGGCAAAAGCGTGGACTGGCTGGAGAAGGTGACCGACGCCCAGTACGCGCCACGGCCCCGTACCGCAGCCGCCCCGTGGCCTGCCTCCGACACGCTGTCCGCAACGCAGCAAGCCATCGCACCGATCGCGGCCTTCATGTCCAAGAGCGACATGCCCCGACTCCACGCCGCGTTGAACCAGGGGTTGGATGCCGGCTTGAGTGTCAGCGAGGCCAAGGAGATTCTGGTGCAGTTGTATGCCTACGCGGGCTTCCCGCGCAGCCTGAACGCGCTGAGCGAGTTGATGAAGGTGGTGGAGGAACGCAAACAGCGCGGCATCCAAGATGCGCCAGGACGCGAACCCGGCCGTGCCGCTCCCACGGGCGCAGCCTTGTGGGCAGCGGGCAAGGCGAACCAGACCCGCATTTCGGGTGGCCCCGTGCAAGGCCCCTTGTTCGACTTTGCACCGGTCATCAATCAGTTCCTTCAAGCCCATTTGTTCGGCGACATCTTCGAGCGCGACAACCTCGACTGGCAAAGCCGCGAACTGGCCACGGTCGCTGCGCTCGCCGCAACGCCTGGCGTGGAGGCACAGTTGTTCTCGCACATGCGGGCCAGCATGCGTGTGGGCCTGACCGCCGCGCAGCTGCGGCAGCTGGCGCAGGTGCTCGCCGACAGCGGCGAAAACGAGGCCGCCGCGCGCGCCCGCGAGGCATTGGCCCGCGCGCTGGCGATCACATCCGGAGGTTGACCATGACAATGCACAAGATTTTTCTGTCCACGGTGCTGGGAATGCTGCTCACCGCCTGCGCCAGCCATTCCAATGGCCCTGGTACGCCGGACAGCCCCTTGCGGATCAAGGAGCAGAGCAGCTTCGCGGCCGGAGGGACCATCGCCACCGCACCGGGCATCTTCGACCCGCGCAAGCCTCTGGCCCCCGAGGGGCAGACGTTCCGGGGCGACCATGCCCGCGCGTTCTACCAAGTCCCGGTCCATGCGCGCCCCCTGCCGATCGTCATGTGGCACGGCGCAGGCCAATCCTCCAAGACCTGGGAAACCACGGCCGACGGCCGCGAAGGCTTCCAGACGATCTTTCTTCGGCGCCGTTTCGCCGTTGCACTGATCGACCAGCCGCGCCGCGGTGCCGCCGGGCGCAGCATGGTGGAGGCCGCGCTCAAGCCGACACCGGACGAGCAGCTGTGGTTCAACCAGTTCCGCGTCGGCCTGTGGCCGAAGTACTTTGCGGCCGTGCAATTCGACCAGAAGCCTGAAACGCTCGACCAGTTTTTCCGGTCCATGACCCCCAACACGGGCCCCTTCGACATCAACGTGGTATCGGACGCGGTGTCGGCAGTGTTGAACCGCATTGGCCCCGCCATCCTTTTCACCCATTCGCAAGGCGGCGGGCCAGGTTGGCTGACAGCCATCAAGAACAGCAACGTGAAGGCCATCGTGGCCTTCGAGCCGGGCAGCAGCTTTGTCTTTCCGGCTGGCGAGGTACCGGCCCCTATTCCGAGCGCATTCGACACCGTCCAAGGCGAGGCCACGCCCTTGCCGCAGTTCATGGCATTGACGCGGATACCGATTCTGGTCATCTACGGCGACAACATTCCTGAACAACGTGTGGATTTGCCTGCCCAGGACAGCTGGCGCGCGCGTTTGCAGATGGCGCGGCTGTGGCGGGACACGGTCAACCGGCATGGCGGTGACGTGACGTTGGTACACCTGCCAGACGCAGGGATCAAGGGCAACACGCACTTCCCCATGTCTGACCTGAACAATCTCCAGATCGCCGATCTGGTGTCGAAATTCCTGGCCGAGAAACGCATGGACTGACGGCCGTCATGCAAAAGGGCTTACGGAAACCCCGCCTGAAGGAAGGCGACGCCGCCACACCGCTTTCAATTTCATAGCTATCAGCGCTTACTGCGTCTCCTCCGTGGCCCGATCTCTCTTGAAACCCTGTCTGGCACCACGACAAGAACCAAGCCGCCGAACGCACTTGGTGCAATCGCCGTGGCGCTGCCGCTGGCGACCGGGTACCACCGTGCGAATTCTGCCGGTGTCCCAGCAATACTGAGCTTCGGCGCGGGTGGCAACGGCGCCGTGGCGGGGAGGAAACGGACAGCGCAACCGGCCGGTTGCGGCGCTTGCCAACGGGACAGTGCTAAGAGATAGTGTCACCTCGGCTTTCGCCATGGAGGGGACCACATGCAAGAGACCACGGGCGCTATGGGGCAGGCCACGATCCTGGCCGTGGATGATTCACCCGACAACCTCTGGCTGCTCGCCGGTCTTCTCAAGAGCCACTACACGGTCAAGCTCGCCAGCAATGGCGAGAAGGCGCTGGAGATCATCCAGGCGGGGCTGCCCGTCGATCTGATCCTGCTGGACGTGATGATGCCGGGGCTCTCGGGCCATGACGTGTGCCGCCAGCTCAAAGCCTCGCCGGCCACGCGCGACATTCCCATCATCTTTCTCACGGCCATGGCCGGCACGGAGGACGAGAAGCGCGGGCTGGAGCTGGGCGCGGCCGATTTCATCACCAAGCCCATCAACCCGCCCATCGTGCTGGCGCGCGTGGCTACGCAGCTCCAGGCCAAGGCGGGGGCTGATTTCCTGCGCAACCAGAACCAGTACCTTGAAACCGAAGTGCAGCGCCGCACGCGCGAGCTGGCGGCCATCCAGGACGTGACGATCCTGGCCATGGCCTCGCTGGCAGAAACCCGTGACAACGAAACCGGCAATCACATCCGCCGCACCCAGCATTACGTGCGGGTGCTGGCCAGCGCACTCCAGGCGCACCCGCGGTTCCGCGCGCAGCTCAGCGACCACGTCGTTGACATGCTGTTCAAATCTGCGCCACTGCACGACATCGGCAAGGTCGGCATCCCCGACCGGATCCTGCTCAAGCCCGGCAAATTCGAGCCGCACGAGTTCGAGATCATGAAGACGCACACAACGCTGGGGCGCGACGCCATACAACATGCGGAGGACCAGTTGGGCATGCCGGTCGAATTCCTGTGCTATGCCAAGGAAATCGCCTACGGGCACCAAGAAAAATGGGACGGCAGCGGCTACCCCCTGGGCCTGGCCGGCGACGCCATACCGCTTTCGGCACGCATCATGGCCGTGGCGGATGTCTACGACGCGCTGATCAGCCGCCGGGTCTACAAGGAAGGCATGTCGCACGAGAAGGCGGTCGACATCATGCACGCCGGACGCGGCAGCCATTTCGACCCGGACATTCTCGACACCTTCCTCGGACTGCTGCCGGAGTTCCAGCGCATCGCACAGCAGTTTGCCGACAGCGACGACGACATGGCCCAGAAGGCCAGAGACCTGGAGCAGGCCAAGGGCGACGGCCGGTTCCCCACCTGAGCACGGGCTTCCACGTATGACTGCATTGACGCAATACCTGCACCGCTCGTCCCTGAGAGCCAAGCTCGCGGCCGCCTTCTCGGCGGTGCTGCTGCTGGCACTGGGGCTGGGAATCTTGGGCATCCAGGCGCTGGGCAAGGTCAGCGACGAGATCCAGACCATGTACGAGAAGGATCTGCAGGGCGTGTCGAACGCACGCGCCGTGCAGTACCACTACGCAACCATGGGGCGCTACGTGCGCCAGGCCTTGCTCACCACCGACGAGGCCGTGCGCGAACGCTCGATCCGCCAGATCGAAGAGGCGCGTACCGACCTCCAGCGCGAGGTGGAGGACCTGAGGGGGCGCATCTTCCGTGAAGAGAACCGGCGCAACCTCGTGACGTTCGAGCAAAGCTACGCGGTCTACCGCCAGAGCGTCGACCAGGTGCTGCAGCTGGCACGCCAGGGTCGGATCGAAGACGCGCGCCAACGGATCGCGAGCCCGGAATTTGGTGTGGTGGGAGAGTCCGTCGCCCAGGCCATGGAGGCCATCACCTCCGCCAAGGAGGTGGGCGCGCGCACCACGCTGCGCACCATGCAAAGCCTTGCGGCAGAAACGCGCTGGTGGGTGATCGCGCTCCTGGCTCTGGGGGGCCTGTGCAGCGTGCTGTTCGTCTGGCTCATCGCGCGCTCGATCAGCATCCCGGCCGTGGAGCTGCGGTCCGCGGTGGAACGCATTGCGGCCGGCGACCTGCAGCAGGAGGTGCCGCACACCGACTACCAGAACGACGTCGGCGGCCTGGCCCGTGCCGTCTCGGTGCTGCAGGTGGGTGCACGGGAACTGGAGGAACAGCGCTGGGTGAAGACCCACACGGCAACCGTCTCGGCCGAGCTGCAGTCCGCCACGTCGTTCGTCGAGCTGGCGCAGCAGTTCTTTTCCATCACGGCGCCCCTTCTGGGCATTGGCCACGGCGTGCTGTACATCTACGAAAAGCAGCAGCGCAGGCTGCGGCTGCTCACGGGGTTTGCGTACCGCGACCGCAAAACGCTCGAACAGTACATCCAGCTGGGCCAGGGGCTCGTGGGGCAGTGCGCACTGGAGCGCGCACCGATCACGCTGACCACCCCGCCGCCGGACTATGTGCGCATCGAATCCGCCCTGGGCGACGCGGTGCCCAGGACGGTGAGCGTGCTGCCGCTGGTGCGTGGCGACCGGCTGCTGGGGGTGCTTGAAATCGCCAGCCTGGAGCCTGGCACCCATGTGCGCCAGGCCCTGCTCGACGCGGTACTTCCCATCCTGGCAGGCAATCTGGAGATCCTCGAACGCAGCGCTGCAACCCAGCGGCTGCTGGAGGAAACCCGGGGCCAGGCCGAGACGCTGGAGCTCCAGGCGCACGAGCTGGAAGCACAGAAGGATGCCATCAAGGCCACTGAAACCTGGTACCACAGCATCATCGAATCGGCGCCGGACGGCCTGCTGGTGGCCGACGAAAGCGGCCAGATCGTCATGGTCAACCCCCAGATGGAACAGATGTTCGGCTACCAGCCGGGCGAACTCATCGGGCAGCGCATCGAGGTGCTGGTACCCGACGCCGCGCGCAGCCCCCATTCGACGCTGCGCAGGGACTTCGAGCACACCGGCAGCGCGCGCGCCATGGCCGTCGAGAACGGCAATCTTTCCGGGCGGCGCAAGGACGGCAGCGAGTTCTTCATCGACGTCGGTCTTTCGCGCCTGCCTGCGTTGGGAGGGCGTGGCGTCTGCGTGTGCGCCTCCGTGCGTGACGTGACCGAACGGCGCCGCGCGGAGGACAAGATCCGCCAGGCACTCGAGCAGGTCGAGCGCTCCAAGAAGCTCAACCAGGCCATTCTCGACAACTCGCCTGCGGTCATCTACCTGAAGGAACTGAACGGACGCTACCTGTTCGTCAACCGGGCGTGGTGCGACCTGTTCGGGCGTGAACCGGCCGATGTGCTGGGCCGCACCGCGCACGAGCTGTTCGAGGCAAAACTGGCGGACATCTACACCGCCACCGACATGGCGGTGCTCAACAAAGGCGAAGTGCAGCACAGCGAGGAAACCGCCCAGGTCGGCGACCTGACGCGCACCTACGCCACCGTGCGCATCCCCCTGCGCGATGAGAAGGGTGAGATCTATGCGGTCTGCGTCATTGCCACGGACATGACCGAGCGGCTGGCATCCGAGCGCGCCGTGGCCGAAAGTGCACAGCGGCTGGGCTTTGCGCTGCAGGGCGGCCACCTGGGCCTGTGGGACTGGGACGTGGCCACCGGACGCAGCCGGGTCAGCGAGATCTGGGCCGAAATGCTGGGCTACACCCTGGACGAGGTCAGCGTGGACGGCGATGCCGCCGAGAGCTGGCGGCGGCTGCTGCACCCGGACGACAGCGCCGACGCGAACGAGCGCTTCGGGCGCTACATCGAAAATCCGGCCGCCCAGGACTACGAGGCCCTGTTCCGCATGCGCGCCAAGGGGGGTGACTGGCGCTGGATACGGGCACAGGGCCGCGCCACCGAGCGCGAGGCCAGCGGCCGCGCGCTGCGCGTGGTGGGCATCCACCAGGACGTCACCGAGCGCCAGCGCCTGCAGGACGAAATGCACCGCGCCAAGGACGCCGCCGAGGAGGCCACCCGGGCCAAGAGCGACTTCCTGGCCAACATGAGCCACGAGATCCGCACACCGATGAACGCCATCATCGGCATGTCGCACCTGGCGCTGCAGACCTCGCTCGACAAGAAGCAGCGCAACTACATCGAGAAGGTGCACCGCTCGGCCGAAAGCCTGCTGGGCATCATCAACGACATCCTGGATTTCTCGAAGATCGAGGCCGGAAAGATGTCCATGGAACAGGTCGATTTCCGGCTGGAGGACGTGCTGGACCACCTTGCCAACCTGATCGGCATGAAGGCCGAGGACAAGGGGCTGGAACTGCTGTTCAACTGCTCGGCCGACGTGCCGACGGCCCTGGTCGGCGATCCCTTGCGCCTGGGCCAGGTGCTGCTCAATCTCAGCAGCAACGCGGTGAAATTCACCGAAGGCGGCGAGGTCATCCTCGGCGTGGAAGTGGCCGACCAGCAGGCCGATGCGGTGGAACTGCACTTCTGGGTCCAGGACACAGGCATCGGCATGACGCCGGAGCAGTGCGCCAAGATGTTCCAGTCGTTCAGCCAGGCCGACAGTTCCACCACCCGCAAATACGGCGGCACGGGGTTGGGCCTGGCCATTTCCCGCACCCTGGTGGAACTGATGCAGGGCAGCATCTGGGTCGAAAGCACGCCGGGCCAGGGCTCCACCTTCCACTTCCATGCCCGCTTCGGCCTGCAGGCCGACCCCTTGCCGCGCCGCATGTTCCGCGCCGAAGAGCTGATGGGCGTGCGCGTGCTCGTGGTCGATGACAACGCGGCGGCGCGCGAGATCCTGTCCACCATGGCGCGCCGGTTCGGCCTGGAGGTCGATGTCGCCCGCGACGGCGAGGACGGCCTGCGCAGGGTCCAGACGGCTCAGACGCGCCAGCTGCCCTTCGATCTCGTCCTGATGGACTGGAAGATGCCGCTGATGGATGGCGTCGAAACGGTGCGCCGCATGCAGTCGCTCAAGGAAGGCAGCGCTCCCGCAGTGATCATGGTCACCGCGTTCGGACGGGACGAGGCCATGGCCGCCGCGCAGACCAGCGGCGCGCGCGTCCGGGCGGTGCTGACCAAGCCCATCACGCCTTCGACGCTGCTGGAAGCTGTGGGCGAAGCCCTGGGCAAGGGCCGGATTGCCGCCAGCCGCGCGGATTCCAAGGCGCTGGGCCAGCATGAAGACCGCGAATTGCTGCGCGGGGCGCGGGTGCTGCTCGTGGAAGACAACGACCTCAACCAGGAGCTGGCCACGGAGCTGCTGCGCCAGGCCGGCATCGACGTGGCCGTGGCCGGCCACGGCCAGGAGGCCCTGGACATCCTGGCCAGCGATCCCGCGTTCGACGGGGTTCTGATGGACTGCCAGATGCCCGTGATGGACGGCTACATTGCCACACGGCGCCTGCGCGCGCTGCCGCAGTTCCAGACCCTTCCGATCATTGCGATGACGGCGAACGCGATGGCCGGCGACCGCGAAAAGGTGCTGGAGGCCGGCATGACGGACCACATCGCCAAGCCGCTGCGCGTGGACGACATGTTTGCGTGCATGGCGCGCTGGATCCGCCCGGGGGCGGGCTCCAAGCCGCGGGCGGGGCCGGCTTCGGGGCTGTTGCCCGTGGAGGGCGTGGACTTCGAGCGAGGCCTGGCCATCGTGCAACAGGACAGGTCGCTCTACCGCCGCCTGCTCACCATGTTCGTCGAGGGGAACACGAACTTTGCACAGGCCTTCGCGCAGGCCTCTGCCGGCGGCGATCCGTCCGCCGCCGCGCGCTGCGCGCACACCCTGCGAGGCTCGGCCGGCCACATCGGTGCGGCCGCCTTGGCGAACGCCGCCGCGGCGCTGGAACAGGCCTGCGAACAAGGCGCCGCCGGCCCGGCCATCGAACCGCTGCTGACCGACGTGCTTGCGCAGCTCACGCCCATGGTTGCCGCGCTGCGTGCGCAAGGATTGTTCGTCCCACCTGCCGGGGCAAATGGGGCCAGCGCCGCGCGCGCCGTACCTGGCGCTCCGCCAAGCGCCGAGGCATCGGCCTTGCTCACCAGGCTGCGCAAGCTGCTCCAGGACAACGACGCGGATGCCGGCGATCTGCTCGATCTCGCTGTGGATCGCCTGCATGCCGATGGCAACCCTTTGGCCCAGGAACTGAGCCCTGTGACACGCGCCATCGAGAACATCGATTTCGAAACGGCGCTGCAGACACTCGACGCGCTGTGCGCGTCCGCTTCGTCATGAACCGCCGGCCTTTTCTTCGCGCCGGTATCGCGGCCGCGCTGCTGGTGCAGGCTGCGGCGCCAGTCCAGGGGCGCACCCTCGCGGAGATCTGGCGCACCGGCGAACTGCGGATCTGCGTGGCGGGCTCCAGCGCCGAGTACTACCGGATCAACGGAGAGGATTTCGCGCGCGAACTGGGCGTGCGGCCGCGCACCACGACGCTCCAGAGCTGGGACCACCAGTTTCACAACGCCGAAGGCGCCACGGTGATGGACGGCCAGTACGAACCGGCCTTGCTGGTCAATGGCCAGTGCGACCTCTACCCCAACGATCTGCACATGACGGCATGGCGCCGGCAGAAGATGAACCTCGTGCCGTATTTCATGACCCGCAGCGTCGTGGTGTCCAGGCCCGATCTGCGCAACACGCTGCGCAAGCCGGAAGACCTGGCCGGACGCGTGGCCGCCGTACAGGCCGGCACGGCCTACGAAACCTGGCTGCGCGAGTTCAACACCTCGCTGCCCAAGGACCGCTCCATTGCCATCGAAACGGCTCCCACAGCACAAAGCCTGCGCCGTGTGGCAGAACGCCGCGCAGACTTCAGCGTGATCGCGGCCGAGTCGGCATTCCGCTGGATACGCGATGACATGCAGAACCTCGACCTGCTGTTCACCGTGGGCGAAACGACGGAGGTGGGCTGGGCCATCAGCCGCGATGCGGCGGACCTGCGGGACGCGCTCGACCGGTATTTCGCCGCCAGCCGCCGCATCGGCTCGCGGCTGGATCTGTCATGGCGCCGCAACTACGGCATCTCCCTGGTGGAGTACCAATTGTTCTCGGCACCGTTCGATCCCCAGGCGCAGCTGCGCACCTTGTGGGCACAGTGGGGCATCCCCCTGGCGTCGGCGGTGGCCGGCATCGTGCTGGCCATGCTGTTCTGGGCGCGCCGGATGCGGCGGGAGGTGGCGCACCACCGCATCGACGCCGAGGCGCTGCGCCAGAGCCAGGCGTCCATGGCACTGGAAGCCGACCGCAAAAAGGCCGTCTCGGAGCTGCTGCTGGCGCTGCAACAGACCGAAACGCTGGAAGCCTTCGCACAGGCCGTGCTGCGCGAATTCGCGCGCCATCTGCCCGTGGGCCAGGGCCTGTTCGCCACTGTCCATCCCTTGTCGGGCGTACGCGCAGAGGCGCACTATGCGGGCAGCGGCACCACGGCGGCGCAGACACTGGGGGCCTTTCCCACCACGGCCGGGTTGCTCGGGCGCTGCATTGCCACCGGTCAGACGGTGGTGGTCGATCAGCCCGGCGAAGACTATTTGCGCATCCAGTCGGGGCTGGGCAACTGCGCCCCGGCAGGCATACTGGTTTTGCCGGTCAAGCGATCGGGCGCCGTGGTGGCGCTCATCGAGCTCGCGACGACGCAGGCACTCACCCCGAACGGGTTCCAGTTGCTCGACGAACTGATCCCCATCGTTTCCGTGAGCCTCGAACGGTTCCAGCACGGGGCAGAGCCTGGCACGCACGAGGCGCCGGCGTCCATGGCCCCTGGACCGCAGATGGCGCTTCAGCCATGAACATCTTCGCCAAGCCGGAGAAGCCGACCATCGGCCAGGGCGTGCGCTGCCTGGTCGTCGATGATTTCGAGGCCATGCGCCGGGTCACGGTCAATCAGCTGCGCCAGCTGGGCGTGGAGCAGATCCAGTCCGCGCGCAATGGCGCCGAGGCCTTGCGGCTGCTCAAGAGCCAGGCCTTCGATCTCGTCCTGTCGGACTGGAACATGCCCGTGATGTCGGGCGTGGAACTGCTCGGGGCGATGCGGGCCGATGACAAGCTCTTTGCCATCCCTTTCATCCTGATCACCGCCGAAGCCGAGCGCAACAAGGTGGAGGAAGCCATTGCCCACGGCGTGACCTCCATGCTGCTCAAGCCCTACACGCCCAAGCAGCTCGCCATCCGGATGGAGAAGGCGCTGGCCTGGAAGCCCCGCACGCCTGGAAGGCTGCCCAAGGCCATTCCCGGCCAAGGGCCGGATGCCCCGCCAGCCTCAACGGGACGGAGCACGCCCGCCGCGATGGACGGACTGCAGGACGATGCCCGGCCGACGATCCTCATCGTGGACGACACGCCGGACAACCTGCTGCTGCTGTCGCAGCTGTTCAAGGGCGAATACCGCGTGCGCCTGGCGCAGACGGGCGAGAAGGCGATGGAATTCGTGACTTCCAACGATCCGCCCGACCTGGTGCTGCTGGACGTCATGATGCCGCAGATGGACGGCTTCGAGGTCGCGCGCTCCATGCGCGAGCACCCCAGTTCCCAGAACATCCCGATCATCTTCATCACCGCCATGGCGGCTCCCGACGCGCGCCTGAAGGGGCTGGAGCTGGGCGCGGTCGACTACGTCACCAAACCCATCGACCCCGAGACGCTGAAGCCGCGCGTACGCAACTTCATGCGCTATGTGCAGCTGCGCCGCGATCTCCAGGCGGAGTACGACAGCATGGTCGAAACGGCGCAGCTGCGCGAGGACGTGGAGCGCATCATCCGCCACGACCTCAAGGCCCCGCTGGCGGGCGTGCTGGGCCTGGTGCAGGCCCTGGCGGAGGAAGATTCGATAGGCCGGCGCCAGCTGGAGCAGCTGCGGCTGATGGAAGACAGCGTGATGCAGGTCCTCAACATGGTGAACCTGTCGTCCGAGCTCTACAAGATCGAAACCGGCCGCTTCGAGCTGCGCGCCACGCCGGTGAACATTGGCGAGCTGCTTCGCCGCATTGCCGAGATGCATCGCGTCACCTTTGCCGACAAGGCGCTGGCGATTTCGGTGGACACCGACGTGCCCGTGGGCGCCGAAATGCCCATGGCCCTCGGGGACATGACGTTGTGCTACTCCGCCTTCCAGAACCTCTTGAAGAACGCCTGCGAGGCGGCCCCGCCGTCTTCCAAGGTTTCCATCACGCTGTCAGACGGACAGCCCTTGCGCATCGTGCTCCACAACTCCGGGGCCGTCCCCATGGCGATCCGCGACCGCTTGTTCGGCAAGTTCGCCACTGCCGGCAAGCCGTCCGGCACGGGGCTGGGCACCTATTCGGCAAAGCTGCTGATCGAGGCACAGAACGGCAGCATTGCGGCCGTGGTTTCAGACGCGACCAACAGCACCGAGATCACCGTCACCCTGCCGCGCCTTTCGCCATCGGAGTAGGACGTGCGACGGCGCCGGGGCACACCGTCGCCTATGCCGGGAACGCCGACAGGCCGGGCGTGGCCGCGCCCACCGGGCCCGGTGTGCGGGCCACGTTCATGACCCAGCACACCATCACGAAGTAGCCTGCCAGGGCCGTGAGTTCGACCGTCCCGGGTTGGGCAAAACAGGCAACGGCTGCCGCGTAGGTGGCGTCGCTGACGCCATGGCGGCGCAGCAGTTCGGTGACGAAATCCACCGCGCATTCCTCGTCGGTCAAGAGGGGTTGCGGGCGCCGCCCCGCCCCCAGGCATTCGATGGCCTGCGCGGCCACCCCGGCCTTGACGGCCAGTGGCGCATGCGTTTGCCATTCGAACTGGTTGCCGGTTTCGCGCGCCACGACGCAGATGGCGAGTTCGCGGATGCGGTCGGGCAGCGTGCCGTCGAACCGCAGGGCTTCGCCGGTCTTGCCGATGCGCTCCATGAGCACGGGCGTCTGCAGCAGGGGCACGAAGGGACCGAAGAGCGCCTTGCGCGGGCCATTGATGATGGCGTCGGCGGCGGTGCGCTGTGCCTCGCTCATGGCGGTGCGCTCGGGAACCGGCAGGCGCTCCGTGACCGTGGGGCCGAAGCCTTGCGGGGTTGCTGTGGAGGGTGCGGAAAGGGTCATCGTTGCTCCTCAATGGCAGGGCGGCGCGCTTCGCGCCACAGGTAGATAGCGCTCAACAGCAAACCCGCCGCCGACAGCACCAGCGCATGGTTCAGAGCAGTGGCAAAGTCGGCCGTGAAGCGGCCGATGGCGGCAGAGGCCAGCGGGCCCAGCAGCTGGCCCAGCGCAAAGCCTGCGGTCATGCGCCCGAGCACGATGGTGGCATGGGCTTCGGCGCGGGCACGGGCCTCCTGCATGGCCAGCATGGTGATGACCATGAAGGTCCCTCCCACCAGCAACGCGGCCAGCGTCACGCTGGCGAGCGAGGCCCAGACGCAGGGCAGCAGCACACCCACCACCATCAACAGATGGGAAGCGGCCCATACGCGCAGCCGGTTCGCGCGCTGCAGCGCCCACGACACCACGATGGTGGACAGCGCCGCCGCCAGCCCGAACAGCGGCCAGGCCAGCCCGAAGACCTGCGGGTCGTCCACCAGCTGCCGCGCCAGTGCCGGCAGGTAGGTGGCCGGCAGGATGTAGCCGAAGCCGAACAGGGTGTAGCAGGCCACCAGGCCGCCGGTGCGAGCGGGCGGCCGGGGCGCCGCCGGTTCGGTAGGCACCGCCACGGGGCTGGCCGCAGCGGCGGGCAGGCTGCGCACCACCCACAGCGGCAGCAGCGCGGCCACCCCCGCCCAGCCGGCGAGCTGCACCCACATGCCCCGGGACGACACCCCCGGCCCGGCCACCACCAGGCAGAACAACCCGGCCCCGGCAATGCCCAAGCCCACGCCCGCGAACACGGTGCCCGCCAGATGCGGGCGCCCCAGGCGGGCGAGCCAGCCCAGTCCCCAGGCACTGGTCGCCACCAGCGTCCACGCGCTCATCACGCCCGCCACGAAGCGCAAGGCCACCCACACGGGCACGGAGGCCGTCCAGCCCACGGCGGCCGTGGCGAGCACGGTGCTGATGAGCCCCAGCGCCACCAGGGCGCCTGGCCGCAGCGGGATGCGGCCCGCCGCCAGGGCGCCCACGAGGTAGCCCAGGTAGTTGCTGGCCGCGATCACGGCGCCGGCTTCGCCGGTGAGCAGGCCGTCGCGCACCATCAGCGGAAACAGCGGAGTGAAGGCAAAGCGCCCCACCCCCATGGCCACGGCCAGGGACACCATGGCCGCCACGCAGACCATGGCGGCGGTGCGGCCCGGCGGGGCGAAAGAGAGGGAAACGGAAGCAGCCATGGCCCGATTAAAGCGCCGCACAAGTCAACTGACAAATGAATATTTATGAAATAACATTCTCTTTATGAGAACTATCGACCTCGACTCCCTGGCCATCTTCCGCACGGTGGTGGAGGAAGGCGGCGTGGTGCGCGCCGCGCAGAAGCTGCACCGCGTGCCCTCCAACGTCACCACCCGCATCCGGCAGCTGGAAGAGTTTTTGGAGGTGCGCCTGTTCCGCCGGGAAGGCCGCACGCTGAGCCTCACGCCCGAAGGCGAACTGCTGCTGAACTACGCCGTGCGGCTGCTGCGCCTGGCGGACGAAGCGGTCAACGACCTGCGCACCGGCCATCCGCAAGGCACGTTCCGCCTCGGCTCGCTGGAGAGCACGGCGGGCAGCCGCCTCGCGCCCATCCTGTCGCGCTACCACGCCGAGCATCCGGGGGTGGTGGTGGAGCTGCTCACCGGCACCACCGGCGCCCTGGTCCAGCGGGTCATGAACTTCGAGATCGAAGCCGCCTTCGTGTCCGAGCCATTCACGGCCCCCGCGCTGCAGGCACTGCCGGTGTTCAGCGAAGAGCTGGTTCTGATCACCGCCAAGCAGGTGCAGGAGGTGCGTGCTGCAAAAGACCTGGGACGCGCCACCATGATTGCGTTTGCCCACGGCTGCTCGTACCGCAAGCGCCTGGAAGACTGGCTCGGCAGCGGCAACGTGATGCCCGAGCGCACCCTGGAGTTCGCCTCCTACCAGGGCATGATTGCCTGCGTGGCCGCCGGTACCGGCTTCGCCATCGTCCCCCGGTCGGTGCTGGGCACCCTGCAGGCCACGGAAAAGGTGAACCAACACGCCCTGCCGGAACGGGTTGCCCGGAACCAGACCCATCTGGTATGGCGCGGCGAGCCTTCCTTGGCACTGGAACGGCTCATCCATCTCTTGCAAGCCCAGGAGCATTCCAGCATTCCAAGCACGGCTTGACCGCTGAACCCGCACCGACGGCCCACGCACGGGGAATGCTCCCCTGGCGGGACGCTTTCATTTTGATAGCTGGTGGCGCTTACCCCACAAGCGCTGAAGGCTGATTTTGCTTGCAACCCAAGCCGAGGGCGGCCTGAGAACCGCAAGCCAAAGCGGCGGCGCTGTCTTCACAGCGTCGCCGCTTCTCTTTTGATAGCTGCTCGCGCTTTCTACATGAGAGCTAGAGCCCTATTTCACTTCAAACTCAAGCGGGCGCCGTCGTCCGGATCAGGTGATCGAACGCGCTCAGCGCGGCCGTGGCGCCGGCGCCGGCGGCGATGACGATCTGCTTGTAGGGCACCGTGGTGCAGTCGCCGGCGGCAAACACGCCCGGCACGTTGGTGTGGCCCTTGGCGTCGATGATGATTTCGCCGAACTTCGACAGCTCCACCGTGCCCTTGAGCCAGTCGGTGTTGGGCAGCAGGCCGATCTGCACGAAGATGCCTTCGAGCGCGATCTGCTGCACACCGCCACCCACGCGGTCCTTGTAGGTGATGCCGGTGACCTTCTGGCCGTCGCCGTTCACCTCGGTGGTCTGGGCGTTGAGGATCACGTCGACATTGGGCAGGCTCTTGAGCTTGCGCTGCAGCACGGCGTCGGCCTTGAGTTCGGGGGCGAACTCCAGCACCGTCACATGCGCCACCACGCCGGCCAGGTCGATGGCGGCCTCGATGCCGGAGTTGCCGCCGCCGATCACCGCGACGCGCTTGCCCTTGAACAGCGGGCCGTCGCAGTGCGGGCAGTAGGTCACGCCCTTCGTGCGGTACTGGTCTTCGCCGGGCACGTTCATGTTGCGCCAGCGTGCGCCGGTGGACAGGATCACGGTGCGGCTGCGCAGCGTGGCACCGCTCTCCAGTTGCACCTCGACCAGGCCGCCTTCGGTGGCGGCGGGCTTAAGCTGCTTGGCGCGCTGCAGGTTCATGATGTCCACCTCGTAGTCGCGCACATGGCGCTCCAGCGCGGCGGCGAACTGCGGGCCTTCGGTCTTGCTGATGGAGATGTAGTTCTCGATGTCCACGGTGTCGAGCACCTGGCCGCCGAAGCGCTCGGCCGCCACGCCGGTGCGGATGCCCTTGCGCGCCGCGTACACGGCCGCGGCCGCGCCCGCGGGGCCACCGCCGACGATGAGCACATCGAACGCATCCTTGGCGTTGAGCTTGGCGGCATCCCGTGCGGCGGCGCCCTTGTCGATCTTGCCGACGATCTCGGCCAGCTCCATGCGGCCCTGCGCGAAGCGCTCGCCGTTGAGGAACACGGTGGGCACGCCCATGATCTCGCGCGCCTCGATTTCGCTCTGGAACACGCCGCCGTCGATGGCCGTGTGCGTGATGCGCGGGTTGAGCACGCTCATGAGGTTGAGCGCCTGCACCACGTCGGGGCAGTTGTGGCAGGAGAGCGAGTAGTAGGTCTCGAAGTGGTAGTCGCCGTCCAGCTCGCGGATCTGCTGGAGCAGCTCGGCCGCTTCCTTGGAGGGGTGGCCGCCCACCTGCAGCAGCGCCAGCACGAGGGAGGTGAATTCATGGCCCAGGGGCACGCCGGCGAAGCGCACGCCGCTGTCCGAGCCGGGGTTGGTGATGAGGAAGGAGGGCTTGCGCACGGCGAGGTCGTTGCGCACGGCCACGGTGACCTTGTCCGACTGGGCGGCAATGTCGTTCAGAAGGGCTTCCAGCTCGCGGGACGTGGCGCTCTCGTCCAGCGTGGCCACCAGCTCGACCGGGCGGGTCAGGCGTTCGAGGTAGGCCTTGAGTTGGGTTTTGAGGGTGTCGTCCAGCATGGTGGGCTCCTTGGAGGAAATTCGGGGCAAAAAAAACCCGGGCGCCAGGCACCCGGGCGTCGTCAACGTGTCAGATCAATGGCTGAGGGCGCTCAGATCTTGCCGACCAGGTCGAGCGAGGGCGCAATGGTCTTGGCACCTTCGTTCCACTTGGCGGGGCACACTTCGCCAGGATGCGATGCGGTGTACTGGGCGGCCTTGAGCTTGCGCAGGGTTTCCTTCACATCGCGGGCGATTTCGTTGGAATGCACTTCCATGGTCTTGATCACGCCGTCGGGGTTGATGATGAAGGTGCCGCGCAGTGCCAGGCCTTCTTCGGCGATGTGCACGTCGAAAGCGTTGGTCAGTTGGTGCGTGGGGTCGCCCACCAGGGGGAACTTGGCCTTGCCCACGGCGGGGGAGGTTTCGTGCCAGACCTTGTGCGAGAAATGCGTGTCGGTGGTGACGATGTACACCTCGGTGCCGGCCTTCTGGAATTCGGCGTAGTGCTCGGCGGCGTCTTCCACTTCGGTGGGGCAGTTGAAGGTGAAGGCGGCGGGCATGAAGATCACCACGGACCACTTGCCCTTGAGGGACTGTTCCGTCACTTCGATGAACTTGCCGTTGTGGAAAGCCTGGGTCTTGAAGGGCTGGACTTGGGTGTTGATTAGGGACATGGTGCTTACCTTTCGTTGGTTGATGTGACTACAGGACGAAGTATGGGCACAATCCGCACATCAATCCAATCAATTGATTGAATCAAGTCAATTTGTTTTAACTATTACACACCCTCACGCCCTGCGGCGGGCGAAGGCGAAAGCCGGGTTCCGGGCCCGGCGTGGCACCGGCCCGCAGGCCGAGGCCGGAGGGCGACTTACCAGCGCTGTTCCAGCGCCCGCTCGATGCGGTGGCGGGCCACCGTGGTCTTGGGCACCTTGAAGGGGAACCAGCTGCGCACGTCCTCTTCGAGCCCGATGCCATGCATGTAGTTGTAGATGGCCTTCTTGAGCGCGGCGCCCAGGGCATCGTGGTCCACGCCGGTGGGGTCGTGGAAGCCGATGTCGTTCTTGGCGAAGCTCACGGGCGGCAGGGGCGCCAGCGTGATGCCGAATTCTTCGGGCGCCTTGCCCACAGGCGAGTGCACGGTGCAGGCGAAGCGGTGGAAAAACCCGCTCTGGATGCAGCCGTTGGCAAACAGCTGGCGCACGTATTCGAGCGCGTCCACGGTGTCCTGCACCGTCTGCGTGGGAAAGCCGTACATCAGGTAGGCATGCACCAGGATGCCGGCATCGGTGAAGGCCCGGGTCACGCGCGCCACCTGGTCCACCGAGACACCTTTTTTCATGAGACCGAGCAACCGGTCGGACGCCACTTCGAGTCCGCCCGAGATGGCGATGCAGCCGCTGTCGGCCAGCAGGTTGCACAGCTCGGGGCTGAAGGTTTTCTCGAACCGGATGTTGCCCCACCACGAAATGCCCGTCTGGCGCGCCAGCAGCTCGGTGGCCAGGGCCTTGAGGGCCTTGGGCGGGGCGGCTTCATCGACGAAGTGAAAGCCCGTCTGGCCGGTTTCGCCCACGATGCGCTCGATGCGGTCGGCCAGCACGCTGGCCTCTGCGCCTTCGTAGCGGCCGATGTAGTCCAGGCTCACGTCGCAGAAGGTGCACTTCTTCCAGTAGCAGCCCTGCGCCACGGTGAGCTTGTTCCAGCGCCCGTCGCTCCACAGCCGGTGCATGGGGTTGAGCATGTCGAGCAGCGAGAGGTACTGGCCCAGCGGCAGCCCGTCCCAGGTGGGGGTGCCGACGTCGGCGAAGGGCACGTCGGGCTCCATCATGTTCACGTACTGCACGGCGCCGGCCTCATTGCGCACAAAGGTGCGCACCAAGCGCTGGCGGCCGCGCTGACCCTGCAGATGCTCCAACAAGGCCAGCAGCGGCCGCTCGCCCGCGTCCAGCGTGACGTAGTCGAAATAGTCGAACACGCGCGGCTCGGTCAGCTCGCGCAGCTCGGTGTTCACGAAACCGCCGCCCAGCACCGTGACGATGTGCGGGTGCCGCGCCTTGATGGTCTGCGCGATGCGAAACGCCGCATACACCGAGCCCGGAAAGGGCACCGACAACAGCACCACGGCGGGCGCATGGCGCTGCATGGCGGCAAGCGTCAGCTCGCTCAGCGTGTCGTCCACCAGGTTGGGCGCCTGTGCCAGCGCCTGCGCCAGGGGCTCGAAGGTGGGCTGGCTGCCGGCCAGGGACTCGGCATAGCGCACGAACTCGAAGCGCGGATCGACCGCATCGCGCAGCACGTCGGCCAGGTCGTTGAGGTACAGCGTGGCCAGATGCTTGGCGCGGTCGTGCAGGCCCAGCGCGCCAAAGGCCCAGCCCAGCGGGTCGCCGCCGTCATCGTCCACATACACGTCCAGCGAGGCGAAGCGCGGCCCCTCGGGCAGGTATTGGCGCCCCACGATGCGGTGCGCCAGCGTGGTGTCGCGCCCCTGCAGAAAGGCGATGGCGGGGCCCACCGTGGCCAGGTAGCGCGCCTCCTGCGCCACGAAGGCCTGCAGGGCAGGACTGTGCTTTTTCGCGGGCATGGCGGCCACGCGCCCGGCCACCGCGCGCAGCCCGGCGGGCGACAGCAGGCGCAGCACCAGGGCCAGCGCCAGGTCCTCCTGCACGGCATGGATGCCGCTGGAGCGCAGGAACCCCGTGAGGTAGGCCGTGGAAGGGTATGGCGTGTTGAGCTGCGTCATCGGCGGGATGATCGACAGCACACGGAGCGCAGAAGCAGGCTGGACGGACATGAACGCGGGCTGGAGAAGCCGCCAGCAACAAGGGAATGGGGCCCCGATTATCGGCCGCCGCGCGTACCCGGGCGGCGCCCCGGGTTGTTGCGGGCCCGGCAACCCCTCTCCCCGAAGGCTCCCTTGGGCGCGCCGAACCGCCAGCCCCAAACCGGCTTATGCTTGGCACATGACCGCCTCCGAGCCCACCCCACCCTCTGCCACCGAGCCATCACCAGCCCCCGCTCCGCAGCCGCGCAACCCGCTGCACGGCATCACGCTGGAGGCGATGGTGGTGGCATTGCAGGGCTACTACGGCTGGCAGGAGTTGGGCCAGCTGGTCCCCGTGCGCTGCTTCCAGAGCGATCCCAGCGTGGCGTCGAGCCTGAAGTTCCTGCGCAAGACGCCCTGGGCCCGCGAGAAGGTGGAGAGCCTCTACCTGTTCATGCTGCGCGAACAACGGCGCAACGCCCCCGGCGGGCGCTGAGCGGGGGCGCCAATCCGAGGGCGGGCGAGCGCACTCAACCGTTCGGAGCCGCGACGAGAAAGTCGCGCCCGATGCCGGCGCCCAGGTCGTTCACACGGTCGAGGAACTGTGTCAGGAACGCATGCAGGCCCGTGGCCAGGATCTCGTCGATGCGCCCATATTGCAGGTCGGCCAGCAGGCGACCGGCGCGCCGCTCGGTGCCGGCCGAATGGCCGTTGGACACCAGCGCCAGGTTGTCCACCACCTCGCGCAGGCTGGCGTGCAGCGAACGCGGCATGTCGCGGCGCAGGATCAGCAGGTCGGCCACGCGCTCGGGCGTGATCACGTCGCGGTAGACCTTGCGGTACACCTCGAAGGCCGAAACGCTGCGCAGGATGGCGCTCCAGTGGTAGAAGTCGGCCTCGGGCTCGCGCCCGGAGACCACGCCATGGAAGTCGCTTTGCACGGCGTGGAACTTCACGTCGAGCAGGCGCGCCGTGTTGTCGGCCCGCTCCAGGAAGGTGCCCAGGCGCAGGAAGTGGAAGGCCTCGTCCTGCAGCATGGTGCCCAGCGTGACGCCGCGCGAGAGGTGCGAGCGGTACTTCACCCACTCGAAGAACTGGCCGGGATCGCGTTCAAAGGCATCGCCCTCCAGCAGGCGGTGCAGCTCCAGCCAGGTCTGGTTCTGTGTTTCCCAGACCTCGGTGGTGAGCGCGCCGCGCACCGCGCGGGCGTTCTCGCGCGCACCGCGCAGGCACGACAGGATGGACGAGGGGTTGTTGCCATCGCGCACCATGAAGTCCAGCACCCCGTCGCGCGTGACGGCGCCGTGGCGCGCGGTGTAGGCGGGAATCAGCTCGCTGATCGACAGCAGGCCCAGCCAGCCCTCCTGCGCCTTGGCGGTGGACTGGGGCAGGAGCGAGGTTTCGTAGCTCACATTGAGCATGCGGGCGGTGTTTTCTGCCCGTTCGGTGTATCTCGACATCCAGAACAGATGGTCAGCGGTACGGCTCAGCATGCAACCTCCTCGGGCAGAAAACCCCGCACGCGCTGCGCGCGTTGGCCGTGTTTTGGTGAAAGCCCGCCTGCGGCGGTCTTTATTGCCCGTTCGGTGTGTCTCGACATCCAGAACAGGTGGTCAGCGGTGCGGCTCAGCATGGCGTGCTCCCTTCTTCCTGCAGCACCCAGGTGTCCTTGGTGCCGCCTCCCTGCGATGAATTGACGACGAGCGAGCCTTCCTTGAGCGCCACGCGCGTCAGGCCGCCGGCCACCATCTGCACCTTCTGGCCCGACAGCACGAAGGGCCGCAGGTCGATGTGGCGCGGCGCCAGGCCGCTTTCGACGAAGGTGGGGCAGCTCGACAGGCTCAGCGTGGGCTGGGCGATGTAGCGCGCCGGGTCGGCGATGAGGGCGCGGCGGAAGGCCTCGATCTCAGCCTGGGTGGCCGCCGGGCCGATGAGCATGCCGTAGCCGCCGGCGCCATGCACCTCCTTGACCACCAGGTCCTTCAGGTTGGCCAGCACATGCTGCAGGTCGTCCGGCTTGCGGCACAGCCAGGTGGGCACGTTTTGCAGGATGGGCTCTTCGCCCAGGTAGAAGCGGATCATCTCGGGCACGTAGGGGTAGACCGATTTGTCGTCGGCCACGCCCGTGCCCACGGCGTTGCAGATGGCCACGTTGCCCTTGCGGTAGGCCTCCATGAGGCCCGCGCAGCCCAGGGTGGAGGTGGGGCGGAACACCTGCGGATCGAGGAAGTCGTCGTCCACGCGGCGGTAGATCACATGCACGCGCTGCAGGCCGCGCGTGGTGCGCATGTAGACGAAACCGCCCTGCACTACCAGGTCCTGCCCCTCGACCAGCTCCACGCCCATCTGCTGCGCGAGGAAGGCGTGCTCGAAGTACGCACTGTTGTACATGCCGGGCGTGAGCACCACCACCGTGGGCGTGGCCACGCCGGCCGGGGCGCTGGCGCGCAGGGTGTCCAGCAGCAGGTCGGGGTAATGGGCCACCGGCGCGACCTGGTGCATGCTGAAAAGCTCGGGAAACAGCCGCATCATCATGCGGCGGTTCTCCAGCATGTAGCTCACGCCGCTGGGCACGCGCAGGTTGTCCTCCAGCACGTAGTACACGCCCTCGCCCTGCGCGTTGGGAGCGCGCACGATGTCGATGCCGGCGATGTGCGCGTAGATGTCGCGTGGCACCTGCACGCCCGCCATGTCGGGGCGGTACTGCGCGTTGTCCAGCACGAGGTCGGCCGGCACGACGCCTGCGCGCAGGATCTCCTGCCCGTGGTAGACGTCGTGGATGAAGCGGTTGAGCGCGGTCACGCGCTGCACCAGACCGCGTTCCATGCGCGCCCATTCCTGCGTGGGGATGATGCGCGGCACAAGGTCGAACGGGATCAGGCGTTCGTTGCCAGCGCCACCCTCGTCCTTGTCGCCATACACGGCGAAGGTGATGCCGACGCGCCGGAAGATCATCTCGGCCTCGGCCCGGCGGGCCTCCATGGTGGCCGGCGCCTGGCGCGCCAGCCAGTGGCCATAGCGCTTGTAGTGTTCACGCACGTCGCTGCCGTCGAACGGCAGCATGGCGTACATCTCGTCGAATTTCTGCATCGCGGGCCTCCTGGAGCCAGGATAGCAAGTTGTGCGCCAGTACGGCGGCAAAACCTCAGCGTGCAGGCATCTGGTGCGCCCAGTAGCGCGGCTGCTCGTCGCGCTCGCAGCGCACCTGCCATGGTTGCGCGGACGACCAACGGGCCGCGCCGCAGCGCGCGGACTCCACCACGGCGATACCGCGCCCGTCCAGACGTTCGAGCACCTCACGCGCGGGGTGGCCGAAGCGGCTGCGGTAGGCCGCCTGCACCAGGGCGGTGCGTGGCTGCACGGCATCGAGAAAGGCGGCGCTCGACGAGGTCTTGCTGCCGTGGTGCGGCAGCAGCAGCACGTCGGCCGTGAGCGGCGTTGCGCGCGCCACCAGGGCCTGCTCCTGTGCGGCCTCGATGTCGCCCGGCAGCAGCGCCGCCGTGCCATCGGCCGCCACGATGCGCAGCACGCAGCTCAAGGCGTTGCTGCGCGCCGGGCGTGCGGCCTCGTCCGGGTCCGTTGGCAGGGGGTGCAGCACCTCGAAGGCCACGCCGTCCCACTGCCAGCGCTGGCCGGCCAGGCAGGGCAGTGCCGCGCCCAGCGCCTGCAAGGCCGGATCGCCCTCGATGGAGCCGGTCAGCAAGGCATCGGGATACAGTGCGTGCACGGCGGCCGCGCCGCCCGTGTGGTCGCTGTCGCGGTGGCTCAGCATCAGCACGTCCACCGGTTCGCCCAAGGCGCGCAGCAGGGGCACCAGCACGCGCGCACCGGCGTCGCTCACACGGCTGTAGCGCGGGCCGGTGTCGTAGAGCAGCGTGCGCGTGGCGGTCCGCACCAGCACGGCGTTGCCCTGCCCCACATCCACCGCGAGCAGCTCGAACTGGCCTGCAGCCGGGCGCGGCGCCTGCCACAGCAGTACCGGCAGCAGCAACGGCAGGCCCAGCGTGCGCACCTGCCAGGGCAGGCGCAGCACCAGCAGCACACCACCGGCCACGGCCGCCACACCAGCCCACAGCGGAGCGGCCGGAACCCAGAGCACGGCCCAGGGCAACGCTGCCAACCCTTGCAGCAACCACGCCAGCGCCTGCACGCCCCAGCCCGCCGCCTGCCACAGCGGCGCCCACAGCACGCCGGCAAAGGCCAGCGGCGTCACCACCAGCGTGATCCACGGAATGGCCACCAGATTGGCCAACAGCCCCACCACAGACACCTGCCCGAACAGCAGCAGGCCCAGCGGCGCCAGCGCCAGCGTGACCACCCACTGCTCGCGCAGCATCGCAACAAATCGGCCTTTAGCGCCCGTCCGCTGTGCGCCATCAGCTCCTGATTCCGTAGCAAAAAGCACCCCCACGGCGACGAAACTGAGCCAGAAGCCCGGCTGCAGCAACGCCCACGGGTCGGGCAGCACCACCACCGCACAGGCCAGCAGCCAAACCTGCGGCCAGGGCCAGCGCCGCCCGGCCAGGCGCAGCAGCGCCACGGCGGCCAACATCACCACCGTGCGCTGCGCCGGTACGCCCCAGCCGCTGAACAGCGCGTACAGCGCGGCCAGCAGCACGCCGCAGGCCAGTGCCGCCGAGGGGGCGGGAACGGCCAGGCACAGTCGCTGCGAACGGCGCCACAGCTGCTGCACGACCGCGGCGGCCAGCCAGGCAAACAGGGTGATGTGCAAACCAGAGATGCTCATGAGGTGGGCCACGCCGGTGGCGCGGAACACGTCCCAATCGGCACGGTCGATGGCGCGCTGGTCGCCCGTGACCAGGGCGGCCACCACGCCGGCGCGCCGCACTGCGCCAGCGTCCGTGGCATCGGGGGCCAGGCGGGCGATGATGGCGTCGCGCACGGCCTGGCGCGTTCGCTCCACGGGGTAGCGCCAGGTGGTTTCGATGCGCTGGGGCGGCGCGTCATGAGGCCCGGCGCGCACATAGCCCGTGGCCTGCACGCCCTGCTCCCAGAGCCACAGCTCGTAATCAAAGCCATGCGGGTTGCGCGCGCCATGCGGCGCCTTCAGCCGCACCACCATGCGCCAGCGCTCGCCAGCGCGCAGGGGCAACGGCGCGCGGGCGAGGTGGGACGTGTCAGGCTCCTCCGCGTGCTGGCCGTGGTACCAGCCCAGGTCGACCAGCGCGGGCAGGCGCACGGCCACGCCGGCCCGGGTGGCGGACTCCACCGCCAGCCGCAACCGCAGGCCGGCCTCGATGGGCTGGGGCATGGCCGCCACCACGCCCGTGACCGCGATGTCCTGCCCCTCCAGCGCCGGATCGAGCGCCTGGCCCTGCTGCTGCGCGGCGCGCAGCCCCGTCAGCGCGAACACCGCCAACGCTGCAGCCGCCACCGCCGCAACGCCGCGCAAGCGCCCTGGAGCTACCCGGCCCGCCGCCCAGGCCAACACCGCCAGAGCGCACAGCGCCGTGTAGGCCTGCCACGGCCACAGCCCGGGCTGCTGCAGCTGCCAGGCGGCGCCGGCCAGGGCGCCCAGCAACACGCTCGGCCACCATCCCGAGGGGTGTGCGGATGCCTGCGCCGCGCGGGGGATGGAGGTTGCAGCGGTGGGCGTGACCATCGGCGCATGTTAGGGCAAGGCCCTGCGCGCCCGGTGCGCCTAGCTGTGTAACATGCGAACCCTTGGCCCGGCATGCCATCACCGACGGCATGGCGGAGCACCCTGCTCCTCCGCGCCGGCTTACCGTTTTCACAAGGAACCACCATGAGCGTTTACGACAAGCTTTCCGCCCTCAACATCACCCTGCCGCCCGTCTCGGTGCCCGCCGCCGCCTACGTGCCCTTCGTGCAGACCGGCAACCTGGTGTTCCTGAGCGGCCACATCGCGCGCAAGGACGGCAAGCCCTGGGCCGCCCAGTTCGGTCGCGACATCAGCACCGAGGAAGGCAAGCTGGCGGCCCGCGCCGTGGCGATCGACCTCATGGGTACGCTGCAGGCGGCCTGCGGCGGCGACCTGAACCGCGTCAAGCGCATCGTGAAGGTGATGAGCCTGGTGAACTCCACGGGTGACTTCACCGAGCAGCACCTCGTGACCAACGGCGCCAGCGAGCTGCTGGGCCAGGTGTTCGGCGAAGCCGGCGTGCACGCGCGCAGCGCCTTCGGCGTGGCGCAGATCCCCATGGGCGCCTGCGTGGAAATCGAACTGATCGCCGAACTGGCCTGATCACCGCCTCTGGCTGCACCGCCCTCGCGGGCGGCGCGGTCAGAAGGATTCCCAGTCGTCCCCGCTGCCTGCGGGCGCGATGCGCGGTGCGGCCGCAGGCGCTTTGGCCATGGCGGCGGGCTTGGCTGGCGCCTTGGGCGCAGGCTGAGCCAGACGCACCGCCGCCTTGGGCGCCGGGACACGTGCTGCCGGCTTGGCGGGCACAGCAGCCATCGGTCCCACGGCAGGCGCGCGGTAAGCCATGGGTGCGGCCAGCGCCATGCCGTGGGCCTCCACCTTGAACACCGCCACGGCCTGCGCCAGCTGCCCCGCCTGCTCGCGCAGGCTCTGCGCCGCCGCCGTGCTCTCTTCCACCAGCGCCGCGTTCTGCTGCGTCATCTGATCGAGGTTGACCACCGCCTGGTTCACCTGGGCAATGCCCGCGCTCTGCTCTGTGCTGGCCGCCGTCACCTCGCCGATCATGTCGGTCACGCGTTGCACCGACTGCACGATGTCCTGCATGGTCGCGCCCGCGTCCTGCACCAGGCGCGAGCCCGCTTCCACGCGCTCCACGCTGGCGCCGATGAGCTGCTTGATTTCCTTGGCCGCCTCGGCGCTGCGCCCGGCCAGGCTGCGCACTTCGCTGGCCACCACCGCAAAGCCCCTTCCCTGCTCGCCCGCGCGGGCCGCTTCCACGGCAGCGTTCAAGGCCAGGATGTTGGTCTGGAAGGCGATGCCGTCAATCACGCCGATGATGTCGGCGATCTTCTGGCTGCTCTGGTGGATGTCCTGCATGGTGGAGACCACTTCTTTCACCACGTCGCCGCCCCGGCGTGCCACGCCCGAGGCCCCGGCCGCCAGGGTGCTGGCCTGCTGGGCGCTGGCCGCGCTTTGCTGGATGGTGCTGGTGAACTGGTCCATGGCGGCCGCCGTTTCCTGCAGGTTGCTCGACGTTTGCTCGGTGCGCGCCGACAGGTCGTGGTTGCCTGCGGCAATCTCGGCGCTGGCCGTGGCAATGCTGTCGGTGCTCTGGCGCACCTGGTGCACCATCTGGCCCAGCGAATCGCTCATGGCATTGAGCGAACGCAGCAGGTCCCCGAATTCATCGCCCCGCGTGACGTTCTCGCGCGCGCTGAGGTCGCCACTGGCGATGCGGTCTGCCAGGCTGCGCGCCTGGGCCAGCGGCTGCTGGATGCTGCGGATCAGGAAATACGCCCCCACGCAGACCGCGAGCAGCACCAGGCTGGCAAAGCCGCCAGCGATCTGCACCGTGCGCACGCGTTCGCCGCCCAGCGCAATCTGGCGCTCGCGGGCGTACTGCTGCTGCATGGTGACGAACTCCTGCAGCATCTGCAGGTAGGCAGTCGCCGCCGGGTTGTAGGTCTGCCTCAGGAAGGCCCGGGCCTCGGCGGCATTGCCCTGCTCGGCCAGGGTGCTGGCCTGCTGGCGCATCTGCTGCAAGGCAGAGCGGGCGGTGGTGATCCTGGCCATCTGGGCCTTGTCCTCGTCCCGCAGGGGCAGCGACTGCAGCGCTTGCTGCGCCTGGCCGATCCGGGCGGAGGTGTCGGCGATCATGGCCTTGAGCTCGCCGCGCGTGTCCGGGTCGTCGCCCAGCACCAGGGCCTGGGTGCGCGCCGTGTTGGTTTCGGTCAGTCCCATCCAGCGCTGCGCCGCCTCGACGCGGGTGTTGAGCTCCTGGAGCACCACATTGGCCTCGGCCTGCGTGCGCGCCGAGCGGTAGCCCGCGGCGCCCACGACACCCGCCATCATGATGACAATCCAGGCCACGGCGCCCCAAAGCTTGGTGGCCGCGCGCATATTCTGTAAACCCATGTCTCCTCCCGGTGGTGCGGCCCTGTGCAAAGGCCGGCTGCAGCTAATACGTCACGAAACGTAATTTACTGTCCAGCCTTTCCCACTTTCTAGGCAGGGATCACTACTTTACGGCCCAAACCGCCGAACCCTAGGGAAAACACCGAGACGCGTGCCAACACCGTGGCAGCGCCGTGAAGAACCTCAGGAGGGCGGGTTCAGAAACTCTCCCAATCGCCCTCGCCGCCGGTCGCCTTGGGGGCTGCAGCGACGCGCTGCGCAGCCGGTGCCGGTGCCGGCGCGGGCGTTGGCGCTGCAACGCTGGCAGGCTGGGCGGTGGCAGCCGGTTTTGCGGCCATGGCGCGGGGCTTGGCGGGTGCCGCCACCGGCGCGCGCACAGGCCGGGGTGCGGACACCGCAGGCGCCTGGTAGACCGCCTGCACGGCAGGGCTGCCCATCACCTTGAACACCGCTACGGCCTGCGCCAGCTGCCCGGCCTGCTCGCGCAGGCTCTGCGCCGCCGCCGTGCTCTGCTCCACCAGCGCCGCGTTCTGCTGCGTCATCTGATCGAGGTTGACCACCGCCTGGTTCACCTGGGCGATGCCCGCGCTCTGCTCGGTGCTGGCCGCCGTTACCTCACCGATCATGTCGGTCACGCGTTGCACCGACTGCACGATGTCCTGCATGGTCGCGCCTGCGTCCTGCACCAGGCGCGAGCCCGCTTCCACGCGCTCCACGCTGGCACCGATGAGCTGCTTGATTTCCTTGGCCGCTTCGGCGCTGCGCCCGGCCAGGCTGCGCACTTCGCTGGCCACCACCGCAAAGCCCCTTCCCTGCTCGCCCGCGCGGGCCGCTTCCACGGCGGCGTTCAAGGCCAGGATGTTGGTCTGGAAGGCGATGCCGTCGATCACGCCGATGATGTCGGCGATCTTCTGGCTGCTCTGGTGGATGTCCTGCATGGTGGAGACCACTTCTTTCACCACGTCGCCGCCCCGGCGTGCCACGCCCGAGGCCCCGGCCGCCAGCGTGCTGGCCTGCTGGGCGCTGGCCGCGCTTTGCTGGATGGTGCTGGTGAACTGGTCCATGGCAGCCGCCGTTTCCTGCAGGTTGCTCGACGTCTGCTCGGTGCGCGCCGACAGGTCGTGGTTGCCTGCGGCAATCTCGGCACTGGCCGTGGCAATGCTGTCGGTGCTCTGGCGCACCTGGTGCACCATCTGGCCCAGCGAGTCGCTCATGGCATGCAGCGCGCGCAGCAGTTCGCCGAACTCGTCGCCGCGTTCAATCTCGCCGCCATGCATGCTCAGGTCACCCTGAGCAATGTGCTCCGCCAGCGTGCGCGCCTCGGCCAGCGGGCGCTGGATGCTCCTAATAAGATAGTAAGCCCCGGTGCCGATGCACAGCAGCACCACCAAGACCATGGCAGCGGCGAATTGCACGGTGCGCATGCGCTCGCCGCCCAGCTCCTTTTGCCGGTCGCGGGAATACTGCTGCTGCAGCGCGACGAACTCGCGCAGGGATTTCAGGTACTCGGCCACGGCCGGGTTGTACGACTGGGTGGCCAGCCGCACCGCGTCCTCGTGCCGGCCATCGGTCTTGAGCTGCCGGGCCTGCGTGCGCAGGTCCACCATGGTCTTGCGGGCCGCTGCGATCTTGGCCATCTGCGCCTTGTCCGCATCGGTCAGCGCCAGGGCTTCGAGCGACTTCTGCACCTCGGTGATCTGGGCCGACGTGGCGGCGATGGCGTCCTTGAACTCGGCCTCGACGGCCGGGTCGCTGCTGACAATCAGCGCCTGGGTGCGCGCCGCGTTGGTTTCTGTCAGCCCGGCCCAGCGCAGTGCCGTTTCGACCCGCGCATTCAGCTCCTGGATGACCGCATCGGCCTGGGCCTGCGTGGTGGCCGAGCGGTAGCCGGAAAAGCCCACCACCGCCACCAGCATCACCACGATGACCACCACTGCCAGCCAGAGTTTGTGGGCTATGCGCAGATTCTTCGGCATGGTGAACGTCCTATGGTTTGTGTCATGACTGGGTCATGTTTAATGGTGCGCGCTTTTTCATCTTCTTACAACCGCCCCGGCGACACCGCGCACGCCGGGGCGCAGGCGCTACTCCACCCGCGTGACGGAAGCGGGTTTGAACCCCAGGTCGGCCGCCTTGCCCTTGCGCCCACGCGCCGCGCGGGCGTTGTTGAGCGAGCGGATTTCGAGCTGCTCCTCGCGCTGCTTTCCACCACGCCCCACACCCTCGATGCGAATGCTGCGCGTGTAGGCCGCTGCACCGGCGAGCAGGTCTTTTTCCTCCAGGTCGATCAGCATCAGGCCGCGCCCGCCCTTCTCCATCAGCTTGAGCTCGGCGATCTCGAAGGTCAGGATGCGCCCGCCCGCCGAGGCGCAGGCCACGTGCGTGGCCGGTGCCAGCGGCTGGCCGCCGCTGGTGTGCGCGGCATGCGAGGGAGCGCAAATGGACTCCCCGTCACCCACGGCAATGAACGCCTTGCCGCCGCGCTGGCGCGAGACCATGGCCTCCACCGTGGCCAGGAAGCCGTAGCCGCCGGTGCTGGCCAGCAACAGTTGCGCCGTCGCCGGGCCGGCGAAGTAGTGGGCGATGGTGCTGCCCGGCTCCAGGTCGATCAGGGTGGTGACGGGCTGGCCGTCGCCGCGCGCGCCGGGCAGCTGCGCCACCGGCACCGAGTAGATGCGGCCGTTGTGGCCGAACACCAGCAACTGGTCCACCGAGCGGCATTCGAAGGTGCCGTAGAGCCCGTCGCCCGCCTTGAAGGCAAAGCTCGCGGCCTCGTGGCCGTGGCCGGTGCGCGCGCGCACCCAGCCTTTCTGCGACACCACCACGGTGACGGGCTCGTCCACCACCTTCACCTCGACCACGGCCTTCTTCTCGGCCTGGATCAGGGTGCGGCGCGCATCCTGGAACTGCTTGGCGTCCTGCTCGATCTCCTTGACCATCAGGCGGCGCAGCGCGGCCGGGCTGCCGAGGATTTCCTCCAGCTTGCCCTGGCTTTCGCGCAGCTCTTTCAGCTCCTGCTCGATCTTGATGGCTTCCAGGCGCGCCAGTTGGCGCAGGCGGATTTCGAGGATGTCCTCGGCCTGGCGGTCGCTCAGGGCAAAGCGCGCAATCAAAGCGGACTTGGGCTCGTCCGCCTGGCGGATGATGGCGATCACCTCGTCGATGTTGAGCAGCACGGTCTGCCGCCCTTCGAGGATGTGGATGCGGTCCTTCACCTTGTCCAGGCGGTGCTGCGAACGGCGCGTGATGGTGGTCTGGCGGAACTGAATCCATTCCTCCAGCATCTGTCGCAGCGACTTCTGCACCGGCCTGCCGTCAATGCCCACCATGGTGAGGTTGATGGGCGCCGAGGTCTCCAGGCTGGTATGCGCCAGCAGCGCGGTGGTCAGCTCCTGCTGCGGCACCTTGCCGGTCTTGGGCTCGAACACCAGGCGCACGGGTGCGTCCTTGCTCGACTCGTCGCGCACGCCGTCGAGCACCGCGAGCATGCTGGCCTTGAGCTGGTTCTGCTCCTGGCTCAGCGCCTTCTTGCCGGCCTTGACCTTGGGGTTGGTGATCTCTTCGATCTCTTCGAGCACCTTCTGGCTGCTGACGCCTGGCGGCAGCTCGGTCACCACCATCTGCCACTGGCCGCGTGCCAGGTCCTCGATCTTCCAGCGCGCACGCACCTTGAGGCTACCGCGGCCCGTGCGGTAGGCATCGCCAATGTCGCCCGCGCTGCTGATGATCTGGCCGCCGCCCGGGTAGTCCGGGCCGGGCACGATGGCCAAAAGGTCCTCTTGCGACAGCGACGGCGTCTTGATGAGCGCGATGCAGGCGTCCGCAATCTCGCGCAGGTTGTGGCTGGGAATCTCGGTGGCCAGGCCCACGGCGATGCCGCTGGCGCCGTTGAGCAGCGCGAACGGTAGCCGCGCGGGCAATTGGCGCGGCTCCTGCGTGGAGCCGTCGTAGTTGGGCATGAAGTCGACCGTGCCCTGATCGATCTCGTCGAGCAGCAGGCCGGTGATCTTGGACAGGCGCGCCTCGGTGTAGCGCATGGCCGCAGCGCCGTCGCCATCCCGGCTGCCGAAGTTGCCCTGGCCGTCGATCAGCGGGTAACGCTGCGAGAAGTCCTGCGCCAGGCGCACCAGCGCGTCGTAGGCCGACTGGTCGCCGTGCGGGTGAAAGCGGCCCAGCACGTCGCCCACCACGCGGGCGCTCTTGACCGGTTTGGCCGCCGTGTTGCCGTTGTAGCCCAGACCCATGCGGTCCATGGCGTAGAGGATGCGGCGCTGCACGGGCTTGAGGCCGTCGCATACATCGGGCAAAGCGCGGCCCTTGACGACCGACAGCGCGTATTCGAGGTAGGCGCGTTGCGCGTAGCCCGCCAGGCCCAGGGAGTCGCCACCGTCGTCGGAGGTCGTGAAATCGAGAAGGGGTTGGTCGCTCATTCGTTGGCTTCGGTTGCAATCGGGTTCGAGGTCTGCGCCACGCGCACGGCGGGCAGCAGGCCGCGGTTCTGGGCGCCGCGCTGCGCCAGCACGGGCGCGGGCGGCTTGAGCTGGGCATGCAGGCCCAGCACGGTGCGCACATAGTTCTGGGTTTCCCGGATCGGCGGAACCTGCCGGCCGGCGCGCTGCACCGCGCCCTCGCCGGCGTTGTAGGCGGCCAGGGCGAGGTCGGTGCGGCCCGGGTACTGGTCCAGCAGATAGCGCAGGTAGCGCGCACCGGCCTGCACGTTCACGGCCGGGTCGGCCAGCTGCTGCTCCACGGTGCGCCGGGCATCGGCCACCACGCCAAAGCGGCGGGCCGTCGCGGGCATGAGCTGCATCAGGCCCACGGCGCCGCGCGGCGAGACGGCGGAGGCATCAAATCCCGACTCGGCGGCGATCACGGCCTGCAGCAGCTCGTACTCCACGCCGTGGCGGCGCGCGGCGGCGCGCAGGTGGGGCCGCGCACGCTTGTAGTCGGGCGAGATTTCGAAGAAGGCCAGCAGCCGCGCACTGGCGGCCGGCAGCGTGAACGGCAAGGGCTGCGGTGTGGCGGGCGCCGTGCCCGGGACGTCGAGCCCGTTGCCCCGGAAGAACAGCTGGTAGCGCGCGTCCAGCGGCTCGGCGGCGAAGTGCGCCGCGCCGCGCTCGTCCACGTAAGCCCACAAGTCCGCATGCGCGGCGTGCTGCGAAAACAATAGCACGCAGGGCACGGCTATCCAGCGCAGGAGGCCGAAAACGCTGTAAACCACCGCCATGGCAGGGTCAGATGTCGATCTCGACCGCATCGCCGTGCAGTTCCATGAGTTCGCGCCGCGCCGCGGCCTCGCCCTTGCCCATGAGCTTGGTGATGAGGCCCTCGGTGGCGCTGAAGTCCATGCCGCCCAGCTGCACCGGCAGCAGGCGCCGAGTGTCGGGGTTGAGCGTGGTTTCCCAGAGCTGCTCGGCGTTCATCTCGCCCAGGCCCTTGAAGCGGCTGATCTGGCACTTCTCGCGCGGCACGCCGTCCTTGGCGCATTTGTCGAGGATGGCGGTGAGCTCGCCCTCGTCCAGCGCGTACATCTTGGCGGCCGGCTTCTTGCCGCGCGCCGGCACGTCCACACGGAACAGGGGTGGGCGCGCCACGTAGATGTGGCCGGTTTCTATGAGCTTGGGGAAGTGGCGGAAGAACAGCGTGAGCAGCAGCACCTGGATGTGCGAGCCGTCCACGTCGGCGTCGCTCAGGATGCAGACCTTGCCGTAGCGCAGGCCCGACAGGTCGGGCGAGTCGTTCGGGCCGTGCGGATCGACGCCGATGGCGACCGAGATGTCGTGGATTTCGGTGTTGGCGAACAGGCGGTCGCGGTCCACCTCCCAGGTGTTGAGCACCTTGCCGCGCAGCGGCAGGATGGCCTGGCTCTCCTTGTCGCGGCCCATCTTGGCGCTGCCGCCGGCAGAGTCGCCCTCGACCAGGAAGACCTCGTTGTGGGCGATGTCCTTGCTTTCGCAGTCGGTCAGCTTGCCGGGCAGCACGGCCACGCCCGAGCCCTTGCGCTTCTCCACCTTCTGGCCGGCCTTCTGGCGCGTCTGCGCGGCCTTGATGGCGAGTTCGGCGAGCTTCTTGCCGTAGTCCACATGCTGGTTGAGCCAGAGCTCCAGCGCCGGGCGCACGAAGTTGCTGACCAGGCGCACCGCGTCGCGCGAGTTCAGGCGCTCCTTGATCTGGCCCTGGAACTGCGGATCGAGCACCTTGGCCGACAGCACGTAGCTGGCGCGCGCAAACACGTCCTCGGGCAAGAGCTTCACGCCCTTGGGCAGCAGGCTGTGCAGTTCAATGAAGGATTTGACGGCCTGGAACAGGCCATCGCGCAGGCCGCTTTCGTGCGTGCCGCCGGCGCTGGTGGGGATGAGGTTGACGTAGCTCTCGCGCACCGGCTGGCCATCCTCGGTGAAGGCCACGGCCCAGGCCGCGCCCTCGCCCTCGGCGAAGCTGTCGTGGCCGGCGTCGGCAAAGCCCTCGCCCTCGAACAGCGGAATCACCGGGTCGGCGTTCAGCGTCTGCATCAAGTAGTCGCGCAGGCCGCCCTTGTACTGCCAGGTCTGGGTGTCGCGGGTCTTCTCGTTGGTGAGCGTGACCGACACGCCGGGCATCAGCACGGCCTTGCTGCGCAGCAGGTGTGTGAGCTCGCCCATGGGCAGGCTGCTCGATTCGAAGTACTTGGCGTCGGGCCACACACGCACGGTGGTGCCCTGCTTGCGCTCGCCCGCTTCGAGCGGGCGCGCCGCCAGGGGCTCGATGACGTCGCCGGCCGAGAACACCAGGCGCGCCGCCTGGCCTTCGCGGTGGCTGGTGGCCTCCAGGCGCGTGGCCAGGGCGTTGGTGACCGACACGCCCACCCCGTGCAGGCCGCCCGAGAAGCTGTAGGCACCGCCCTTGCCCTTGTCGAACTTGCCGCCCGCGTGCAGGCGCGTGAACACGAGCTCGATCACCGGGGCCTTTTCCTCGGGGTGCAGGCCGAAGGGAATGCCCCGGCCATCGTCCTCCACGCTGACCGAGCCGTCGGCATGCAGCGTGACCTTGATCTTCTTGCCAAAGCCTGCCAGCGCCTCGTCGGCGGCGTTGTCCAGCACCTCCTGAATGATGTGCAGGGGGTTGTCGGTGCGGGTGTACATGCCCGGACGTTGCTTGACGGGCTCCAGGCCCTTGAGCACGCGGATTGAGCCTTCGGAGTATTCCGATGCGGAAGTGGGTTTGCTTGCCATGGGCGCGGATTGTAGTGCTGTATGAATTCACAGGCATGACATCGGCAGCGACTGTACCGGTCGCCCGTGTGCCGGCAGATTTTGTGCAATCTGGCTACATTCCACGCATGCATACGAATCCACCGAAACTGTCCATGTTCCAGGTGCTGGCGTGCGGCGCCGCCATCGTGACGCTGTCCATGGGCATCCGCCATGGCTTCGGCCTGTGGCTACAGCCCATCACGCAGGAAATGGGATGGACGCGCCAGTCGTTCGCGCTGGCCATCGCCATCCAGAACCTCTCCTGGGGCCTGATCGGTGTCTTCGTCGGCATGGCGGCCGACCGCTTCGGCGCCTTCCGCGTGCTGCTGATGGGCGCCGTGCTGTATGCGCTGGGACTGGCGGGCATGGCGATGTCGCCCACACAGACGCTGTTCGCCCTGACCACCGGCGTGCTGATCGGTGCCGCACAGGCCGGCACGACCTATGCGGTGATCTACGGCGTGCTCGGCCGGCAGATCGCACCCGAGAAGCGCTCCTGGGCCATGGGCGTGGCGGCCGCGGCCGGCTCGTTCGGCCAGTTCCTCATGGTGCCGGTGGAGGGCTTCCTCATCGCCAACCTGGGCTGGAAGGAAGCGCTGCTCACGCTCTCGCTGCTGGTGCTGTTCATCATGCCGCTGGCCTTCGGCCTGCGCGAGCCGGGCTTCAAGGGCACGGCATCGGCCCAGCGCAGCCAGACCATAGGCCAGGCGCTGGCCGAGGCGTTCCGCACGCCCAGCTTCCTGCTGCTGACGGCGGGCTACTTCGTCTGCGGCTTCCAGGTGGTGTTCATCGGCGTCCACATGCCCAGTTACCTCAAGGACCAGGGGCTCTCGCCCCAGGTGGCCAGCTTCGCGCTGGCGCTGATCGGACTGTTCAACGTGTTCGGCACCTACATCGCGGGCTCGCTGGGCCAGCGCATGCCGCGGCGCTACATCCTGGCGTTCATCTACTTCGCGCGGGCCGTGGCTATCAGCATCTTCCTGTGGGCGCCGCTCTCGCCCCTGTCGGTGTACGTGTTCTCGGCCGTGATCGGCGCGCTGTGGCTGTCCACGGTGCCCCCGACCAACGCCACGATCGCCCAGATCTTCGGCGTGCAGCACCTGTCCATGCTCGGCGGGCTGGTGTTCTTCAGCCACCAGGTGGGCAGCTTCATGGGCGTATGGCTGGGCGGCTACCTGTATGACCGCACCGGCAGCTACGACGTGGTGTGGTACATCGCCATCGTCCTGGGCGTGTTCGCCGGCCTGATCAACCTGCCGGTGCGCGAGCAACCGCTGCAGCGCGGCGCGCCCCAACCGGCCTGATATCCATGCACACGCCCGCCACCACCCCACCACCACGCCCGCACGCCTGGCGCCGCTGGCTGGCGGCGGCATGCGCGCTGCTGGTCCTGCTGCTGGCGTTCACGCTGTACAGCCAGCCCGGCTTTGTGCTGATGCTGGCGGACCAGGTGTGGGCCTGTTTTTAGGCAAAAATGGCGCTCAGCGCTTGACCATCCAGCGCTGACAGCTATGAATTCAATAGCACATTCTTTACCCTCGCCGGGCGCGGACGCGCCGTCCGAATGGGTGCGGCGCTGGTCGCACCTGGTGCCCACGGGCGTGCCCGTGCTCGACGTGGCCTGCGGCGCGGGCCGGCACCTGCGCTGGTTCCAGTCGCAGGGCCACCCGGTGACGGGCGTTGACCGCGACCCCCATGCGGTGCGCGCGGCCGCCGGCGTGGGCGAAGCGATCGAAGCCGACATCGAAAACGGCCCCTGGCCGCTGGCCGGGCGCGCGTTCGGTGCCGTGGTGGTCACAAACTACCTGTGGCGCCCTCTGCTGCCCGCCATCGTGCAGAGCGTGGCCCCGGGCGGGGTGCTGCTCTACGAAACCTTTGCCAGCGGCAACGAGACCGTGGGCCGGCCCGCGCGGCCCGATTTCCTGCTGCAGCCGGGCGAGCTGCTCGCGGCATGCGCCGGCCTGCGCGTGGTGGCCTACGAGGACGGCTTCCTCGACGGCCCGGCGCGCTTCGTGCAGCGCATTGCCGCCGTGCGCGAAACCGCTTCGCCATCCCTGCCGCCCCGGCACCGCTTGGCGGGCGCCACCCCTGGTTAGAATGCTCTTTTACCGTTCAACACCGCGGACATGACCTCTTCCTCCGTCCCCCTCACCGGCAGCATCGTCGCCCTCGTCACCCCCATGCATGCAGACGGCAGCGTGGACTACCCCACGTTGCGCAAACTGATCGACTGGCACATTGCTGAAGGCACCGACTGCATCGGCGTAGTGGGCACCACGGGCGAGTCCCCCACGGTGAACGTGGAAGAGCACTGCGAGATCATCCGCGTCTCGGTCGAGCAGGCCGCCAAGCGCGTGCCCATCATGGCCGGCTGCGGCGCCAACTCCACTGCCGAGGCCATCGAGCTGGCCAAGTTCGCCAAGAAGGTCGGCGCCGACAGCCAGCTGCAGGTCGTGCCCTACTACAACAAGCCCACGCAAGAGGGCCAGTACCTGCACTTCAAGGCCATCGCCGAAGCCACGGGCGACCTGCCCGTAGTGCTCTACAACGTGCCCGGCCGCTCGGTCGCCGATATGCAGCACGACACCGTGCTGCGCCTGGCACAGGTGCCCGGCATCGTCGGCATCAAGGAAGCCACGGGCAACATCGAACGCGCGCAGTGGCTGATCCGCGACCTGCCGAAGAACTTCGCCGTGTACTCCGGCGACGACCCAACCGCCGTGGCCCTCATGCTGTGCGGCGGCCAGGGCAACATCAGCGTGACGGCCAACGTGGCCCCGCGCCTGATGCACGAACTCTGCGTGGCCGCCATCGCCGGCAACGTCAAGCGCGCCATGGAGATCCAGTTCCAGCTCATGCCCGTGCACAAGCACCTGTTCGTCGAGGCCAACCCCATCCCCGTGAAGTGGGCCATGGCGCGCCTGGGGCTGTGCGGCGGCACGCTGCGCCTGCCCATGACGGCGCTGAGCCAGGGCAACGAGGCCGTGGTGGAAGGCGCTTTGCGCGCCGCCGGCCTGCTGTAAACCATCGCCTTGCGAGATTCAAAGGATTTCCGCGTGAACCATACCGCACGACTGGGCCTGCTCGGCCTGACCATTGCACTGTCCGCCTGCTCGGTGCTGGAAGGCGAGAAGATCGACTACAAGAGCGCCTCCAAGGGCTCGACGCTGGAGGTGCCGCCCGATCTGAAGCAGCTCTCGCGCGAAACGCGCTACGCCGTGCCCGGCGGCGTGGTGTCTGCCAATGCCATGCAGGCCGGCCAGCCGGTGCAGGCCACAGGCTCGCAGACCGCCGTGTCGAACCTGGGCGACGTGCGCATCGAGCGCAACGGCGACCAGCGCTGGCTGGTGGTCAACCGCCCGGCCGACAAGCTGTGGGATCCGGTGCGCGAGTTCTGGCTGGAGAACGGCTTCACGCTGGCGCTGGACCAGTCCAACATCGGCATCATGGAAACCGACTGGGCCGAAAACCGCGCCAAGATCCCGCAGGACCTCATCCGCAGCACGCTGGGCAAGCTGCTCGACTCGCTCTACTCCACCGGCGAGCGCGACAAGTTCCGCACGCGCATGGAGCGCAACGCCCAGGGCGGCACCGAGATCTACGTGACCCACCGCGGCATGCAGGAGGTGTTCAACAGCGCCACCAAGGAATCGACCGTGTGGCAGCCCCGCCCGGCCGACCCCGAACTGGAGACCGAATTCCTGCGCCGCATGATGGTCAAGCTCGGCGTGAGCCAGGAGCAGGCCAAGGCCGTGGCCGCTGCCTCCACGGGCCGTCCGCCCGTGGCGCGCATCGCCACCGTGAACAACGTCCCCGTGGTGCAGCTCGACGAGGGCTTCGACCGCGCCTGGCGCCGTGTCGGCCTGGCACTGGACCGCACCGGCTTCACCGTGGAAGACCGTGACCGCAGCCAGGGCCTGTACTTCGTGCGCTACGTCGCCCCCAAGGGTGACAAGAAGGAGCCCGGCTTTCTGGGCAAGCTCTTCGACTCCGAAAAGGCCGTGCCGCCGCTCAAATACCGCATCGTCGTACGCAGCGAAGGCGAGGCCACCACGGTCTCGGTGCTCAACGCCGCGGGCGCGCCCGAGACCTCGGCCAACGCCGAAAGTATCGTGCGCGTGCTGGCCGACGACCTGAAGTAAGCCGGCGCGCGCCATGCTGCGCTTCCGCAGCCTGGGCAGCGGCAGCTCGGGCAATGCCACCGTGGTCGAAGGCGGCAGCGGCACCGAGGTGCGCCGCCTGTTGATCGACTGCGGTTTTGGCCCGCGCCAGCTCCAGGAGCGCCTGGCTGCCGCCGGGCTGGCGCTGGACCAGATCGACGCCGTCTTCGTCACCCACGAACATTCCGACCACGTGGGATGCGCCCACGCGCTGGCGCTCGGCCAGCGCATTCCCGTCTGGATGAGCCGCGGCACGCATGCAGCGATCGGCAGCCCCGACTTCGACGGCCTGCTGCGCTGGGCCTCCGACGGCATGGCCATCGACCTGGGCTGCTTCGAGGCCCGCCCCTTCACCGTGCCGCACGACGCGCGCGAGCCTCTGCAGCTGCGCTGCAGCGACGGCACCATCCACCTGGGCGTGCTGACCGACCTGGGCCATGCCACGGCCCATGTGCTGGAGCAGTTGGCAGGCTGCCATGCATTGCTGCTCGAGGCCAACCACGATCCGCAGATGCTGGCCGACTCACGCTACCCGCCCTTTCTCAAGCGCCGGGTCGGCGGGCCGCACGGCCATCTAGCCAACACGGCGGCGGCCGACATCCTGCGCGCGGTGAACCACACCGGACTCCGGCAGGTGGTGGCCGCGCACCTGAGCGCGCAGAACAACCGGCCCGACCTCGTGCGGCCGCTGTTGGCCGCAGCCCTGGATTGGAGTCCCCAGGCCATCGGAGTCGCCGATCCGCGCCACTGCACCGGCTGGATCGTGGTGGACTGAACGCCCATCGCCCGATCGGCACCACAGTGGTGCATTGCGGCAATTCACGCGGTCTTTTCAGGCGCGATATCAAGGTAAACCCCACCCCTCTGCGTCAGGCTTCTTACAGCGGCTAAGGGGTACGATCCAGTGGACTCTCGAAGATGCTGCGGCCCAAGGTTCTTGGGCCTTTTCTATTTCCTTACCTCAGGAGAAACACCTTGTCAGGACTTCTCAAATTGGCTTTCGGCGTGGATTGGATTTCCGACCATCTGAGCAAGATCGCGACCTGGACGGTGCTGTTCGCGGCCCTGATCTCGGCCGGAAACGCGTTCGTGCGCTACGGCTTGGACTACAGCTCCAACGCGTGGCTCGAAATCCAGTGGTATCTGTTCGCCGCCACGGTGATGCTGGGCGCACCCTTCGTGCTGCACCTCAACGAGCATGTGCGCGTCGACATCATCTACGGCAAGCTGCGCGGCAACGGCCCGGTCTACGTCGACCTGTTCGGTTTGGTGTTCTTCCTGCTGCCAGCCATGGGCCTGATCGCCTACCTGAGCTGGCCGTTGTTCATGCGCGCCCTGGTCTCCGGCGAAATGTCGGGCAATGCGGGCGGCCTGATCCGCTGGCCGGCCCTGCTGCTCATGCCCGTGGGCTTTGCACTGATGTTCATGCAGGGGCTGTCGGAGATCGTCAAACGGGTGTGCCACCTGCGCGGCATCTACGAAATGACCACCCACTACGAGAAGCCTGTGCAGTGATGTGGCGCCTCCACCGCGCCTGCGGCGCGGTGTACGGTCCTTCCCGAATCTGAGGTATACAAAAAATGCAAATGGAAAACTTCGCCCCGATCATGTTCGGGGGGCTCGTGCTGGTGATGCTGATGGGCTTCCCCGTGGCATTCTCGCTGGCCGCCCTGGGCCTGGCCTCGGGCTTCTTCGCGATCGAAATGGGGTGGTTCCCGGCCGTGTTCATGGCCAACCTGCCCATCAACATCTTCGGCATTCTCAGCAACGAACTGCTGCTGGCCATCCCGTTCTTCACGTTCATGGGCGCCATCCTCGAGAAGTGCGGCCTGGCGGAAGACATGCTCGACTCCATGGGCCAGCTCTTCGGCACGGCGCGCGGAGGCCTGGGCTACTCGGTCATCATCGTGGGCTTCATTCTCGGCGCCATCACAGGCACCGTGGCCGGCCAGGTGATCGCCATGGCCCTGATCTCGCTGCCGGTGATGATCCGCTACGGCTACAACATGCGCTACGCCACCGGCGTGCTGGCCGCCTCGGGCACCATCACGCAGCTCGTTCCGCCCTCGCTGGTGCTCATCGTGATGGCCGACCAGCTGGGCCGCTCCGTGGGTGACATGTACCGCGGCGCCTGGGGTCCCTCCATCCTGCAGGTGCTGATCTTCGCGGGCTACACCTTCATGCTCGGCGTGTTCAAGCCCCACTACGTGCCGGGCATCCCCAAGGAAGCGCGCACCATGTCGGGCGCCAAGCTGTGGCTCAAGTGCCTGCGCGGCATCATCCCCTCGGCACTGCTGATCTTCGCCGTGCTGGGCTCCATGGGCGGCCTGCCGGGCATCGACACCGCCATTGCCACCCCCACCGAAGCCGGCGCCATGGGCGTGGTCGGCGCCATGCTGCTCGCCGCCATCCACCGCCGCCTCACGCTGGCGCTCATGTGGGAATCGATGCAAGGCACCATGCGCCTGACGGCCATGGTGGTGTTCATCCTGATCGGCGCACGCGTGTTCTCGATGGTGTTCCAGGGCGTGGACGGTGCCAAGTGGGTGGAGCACATGCTCTCGGGCCTGCCGGGCGGCCAGATCGGCTTCCTGATCGCGGTGAACCTGTTCATCTTCTTCCTGGCGTTCTTCCTCGACTTTTTCGAGATCGCCTTCATCATCCTGCCCATGCTCGGCCCCGTGGCGGACAAGCTGGGCATCGACCTGATCTGGTTCGGCGTGCTGCTGTGCGTGAACATGCAGACCAGCTTCATGCACCCGCCGTTCGGCTTCGCGCTGTTCTACCTGCGCGGCATCGCCAACACGCTGTTCAAGGAAGGGCGCATACCCAAGCCGGTGCTTTCGAGCGACATCTACATGGGCGCGATTCCGTGGGTGATCATGCAGCTGATCCTGGTGGCCATCGTGATCTTCGTGCCGCAGACCGTCACCATTTTCCTGCCCAAGGCGGAAGTCATCGACATCGACAAGGTGCAGATCGAAGTGCCCATGGACAACAGCTTCTCCAATGACCAGGGCTCGAGCGAAGGCGAGAACCCCTTCGGCAACGCACCCGCCGAGACCCCCGCTGCCGGCGCCTCGGAAACGGCCGGCGAGAACCCCTTCGCCAACGAAGCGCCGGCCAAGGACGCCAAGCCATGACACGGGCGGCCTCTTGCTAGGTTCGACACCCCTCCCCCTGCCCGAGCCCTTCCGCTTCACACCCAGCGGAGGGGCCGTGACCGGCACCGCGTTCTCGCCCACCTTCAAGCTGCTGGCCACCGTGATCGTCGGCGGCTGCGCGGCCTGGTTTGCGCAGCTGTGGGCGCGGGGCACGCTGGGCAGCACCGTGAGCATCGGTACGGGCTGGTTCATCGCCGGCCTGGCGCTGATGGCCTGGACCTGGTGGTGCATTCTGTCCAGCCGCACGCGCATTGACACCCACGGCCTGCACCAGCGCTGGATCTGGGACAAGGCCATGCCGTTCAACGACCTGGCCTACGCCAAGCTCATCCACGTGCGCGGCCTGGGCTGGTTGATTGCGCCGCGCCTGTACGTGCGCACGCTGGATGGCAAATTCACTGTCTTCTACGGCGCCACCCCCGCGTTGATCGCCGAATTCGTGCGTCTCTCGGCCGAACTGCGCGGCTTCCGGCAGATGTAAGGCAGAGCGGGCCTGCCGCACGGGCGGCCTGCCCCGACTCCAGACGCCCTGCCCTCGCAGGCTCCATAAAAAAAACCGCGCCGAGGCGCGGTTTTTTGTGGGCGGGAGAGCCTCAGAGCTTCACGGATTGCATGTAGCTGTCGAAGCGGCCTTCCGCGACACGGAACCATGCCACCTGATCGCGCTGGAAGTTACGGAAGTCAGCGTAGATCTTCTTCCATTCGGGGCTCTTGGCATCGTTCTCGGCATACACCTCTTGGGAAGCCTTGAACGAAGCGTCCAGCACGTCCTTGGTGAACGGCAGGAGCTTGATCTTGGCACCGATCAGCTGCTTCAGGGCCACGGGGTTGCGGGCGTCGTACTTGGCCAGCATGTCCACGGCGGCGTGCGACGAGGCGGCCTGGATGATGGCCTTGTTCTCGGCCGACAGCGCGTCGTAGGCCTTCTGGTTGACGAAGAAGTCGACCTCGGGGCCGCCTTCCCACCAACCGGGATAGTAGTAGTGGGGAGCCACCTTGTTGAAGCCCAGCTTCTGGTCGTCGTACGGGCCCACCCACTCGGCCGCGTCGATGGTGCCCTTTTCCAGCGCTTGGTAGATTTCGCCGCCCGGCAGGCTTTGCGGAACCACGCCCATCTTGGTCATCACCTCACCGACCAGGCCGCCGCCCAAGCGCATCTTCAGGCCCTTGAGGTCGGCCACCGACTTGATTTCCTTGCGGTACCAGCCGCCCATCTGCGTGCCGGTGTTGCCGCCGTTGAAGCTCAGCATGCCGTAGCTGGCATAGAACTCGTCCATCAGCTTGCGGCCGTTGCCGTGCATCATCCAGGCGTTCATCTGGCGCGAGTTCATGCCGAACGGAATGGCCGAACCCAGCGCGAACGCGGGGTTCTTGCCGTAGAAGTAGTAAGGCACCGTGTGGGCCATTTCCACCGAGCCCTGCTGCACGCCGTCGGCCACGCCCATTGCGGGCATCAGCTCGCCGCCAGCATGCACGGAGATCTCGAACTTGCCGCCCGACATCGCCTTGACGGCGTTGGCGAACACTTCGGCGCCACCATAGATGGTGTCCAGCGGCTTGGGGAAGCTCGAAGCCAGGCGCCAGCGGACGGCGGCCTGCGCGTGCACCGCAGGCGCGATGCCGGAAGCCAGCACGCCAGCGATGCCCGCGCGCTTGATGATTGAACGACGATCCATTGGGTTATCTCCGAAATATCGATTGCACAACTTGGCGCGCCAGCAGCGAAGTGCCGTGCCAAGACCATTCAGCCGGAATCGATTGTAGGAAGACGCCCCCCCTGGCTCTTGCGGGTTTTCCCGCGAATGCACGGCACGCGCCGCCAGAGTTCAGGCTTCTGCAAGGAACGCAGCGGCGCTAGATTTTCAGCGACGACATGAAGGTGTCGTAGCGTGCCTCGGCAAAGCGGAACCAGAAGATCTGGTCGCGCTGGAAGCGGCGCATGTCGGCGTAGATCTTGCGCCACTCGGGGCTGCGGGCGTCGTTGACCGCGAACACCTCCATGGACGCCTTGAAGGCCGCGTCCATGACGGCCTGCGGGAACGGCAGCACGCGGATGCGGCCGGCCACCAGCTGCTTGAGCGCCGCGGGGTTATTGGCGTCGTACTTGGTCAGCATGTCGGCGTGGGCCAGTGCCGCCGCGCCGTTGACGATGGCCTTGTAATCCGGCGGCAGCGCGTCAAAAGCCTTCTTGTTGACGAACAGGTCCACCTCGGGACCGCCCTCCCACCAGCCGGGGTAGTAGTAATAGCCCGCCACCTTGTGGAAGCCCAGCTTCTGGTCGTCGTACGGGCCCACCCACTCGGCCGCGGTGATCGTGCCCTTTTCGAGCGCCTGGTAAATCTCGCCGCCGGGAATGCCCTGCGGCAGCGCGCCCATGCGCGTCATCACCTCGGCCACGAGCCCGCCACCGACGCGGATCTTCATGCCCTTGAAATCGGACGGGTGGCGGATCTCCTTGAGGTACCAGCCGCCCATCTGCGTGCCGGTGTTGCCGCAGGCGAAGCTCACCATGTTGTAGCCCGCGTAGAACTCGTCGACGAGCCGGCGGCCGTCACCGTGCTGCATCCAGGCGTTCATCTGCCGCGCATTGAAGCCGAACGGGATGGCCGAGCCGAGCGCGAAGGCGGGGTTCTTGTCGTAGAAGTAGTACGGCACCGTGTGGCACATCTCCACGGTACCGGCCTGCACGGCGTTGACCACCTCGAACGCGGGCACCAGCTCGCCCCCCGCATGCACGGTGACGTCGAAGCGGCCGTTGGACATGGCCCGCACATGCCGCGCAAACACCTCGGCGCCGCCGTAAATGGTGTCCAGGGATTTGGGGAAACTCGACACCAGGCGCCAGCGGAACAGCGCCTGCGCATGCACCGCCGGCGCAGCCCCGGACGCCAGGATGGCGGCGATGCCGGAGCGTTGAAGAAGGGAGCGGCGATCCATCGGTGTCGGTCTTCCGGTCATTGGGGCCCGATTCTAGAAGCCGGGCGCGCGCCCGGCATTGTCGGTTTCCCGGTGTCGACCCACCGAAAATCAGGCGCGAAAGCGGCGCTCGATGCTGGCGCGGATACCGGCGGCGTCGAGCCCCTGCAGCGCCAACAGCTTAGCCGGGTCGCCATGCTCGATGAACACGTCGGGCAGGCCCAGCGCCAGCACCGGGCGCACCACGCCGGCGGCGTTGAGGGCTTCCATCACCGCGCTGCCGGCGCCCCCCTGCACCGTGCCTTCTTCCAGCGTGACCAGCGCATCGTGGCTGGCGGCCACTTCGAGCAGCAGGTCCACGTCCAGCGGCTTGGCCCAGCGCATGTTGACCACCGTGGCATCGAGCGTCTCGGCCGCCTCCAGCGCAGGGTAGAGCAGCGTGCCAAAGGCCAGGATGGCGATGCGCGGTGCAGGACCGTTCACCCCGCCCTGGCGCCGGATTTCGCCCTTGCCGAACGGCAGGGCGTCCAGCCCGGGCAGCGGCGCCGCGCCCACGCCCGCGCCACGCGGGTAGCGCACGGCCACGGGATGGTCCTGCGCGAAGGCGGTGGAGAGCAGTTGGCGGCACTCGCGCTCGTCGGCCGGGCAGGCCAGGCTCATGTTCGGGACGCAGCGCACGAACGGAATGTCGTAGGCGCCCGCGTGCGTGGCGCCGTCGGCGCCCACCAGGCCTGCGCGGTCCAGCGCGAACACCACGGGCAGGTTCTGCAGCGCCACGTCGTGGATCAGCTGGTCATAGGCGCGCTGCAGGAAGGTGGAGTAGATCGCCACCACGGGCTTGGCACCCTCGCAGGCCATGCCGGCGGCGAAGGTGACGGCGTGCTGCTCGGCAATGCCCACGTCGTAGTAGCGGTCCGGGAAGCGCTGGTGGAACTCGACCATGCCCGAGCCCTCGCGCATGGCGGGCGTGATGCCCACCAGGCGCTTGTCGTGCTCAGCCATGTCGCACAGCCAATGGCCGAACACCTGGGTGAAGGTCTGCTTGGGCGGCGTGGCCGGCTGCGTCAGGCCCACGCTGGGGTCGAACTTGCCGGGGCCGTGGTAGGCCACGGGGTCGGCCTCGGCCAGCTTGTAGCCCTGGCCCTTCTTCGTGACGACGTGCAGGAACTGCGGGCCCTCCAGGCCCTTGATGTTCTCCAGCGTGGGAATCAGCGAGTCGAGGTCGTGGCCGTCGATCGGGCCGATGTAGTTGAAGCCGAACTTCTCGAACAGCGTGGCGGGCACCACCATGCCCTTGGCCTGCTGCTCCAGGCGCTTGGCGAGTTCGAGCAGCGGCGGTGCGTTCTTGAGCACGCTCTTGCCGACGTTCTTGGCCGCCGCGTAGAACTGGCCGCTCATGAGCTGCGCCAGGTAGCGGTTGAGCGCGCCCACGGGTGGGCTGATGCTCATGTCGTTGTCGTTGAGGATGACAAGCAGGTTGCAGTCGGCCACGCCCGCGTTGTTGAGCGCCTCGAAGGCCATGCCGGCCGTCATGGCGCCGTCGCCGATGATGGCCACGGCGTGGCGGTTCTCCCCCTTGCGCTGCGCGGCCAGCGCCATGCCCAGCGCCGCCGAGATGCTGGTGCTCGAATGCGCCGTGCCAAAGGTGTCGTACTCGCTTTCGGCGCGCTGCGGGAAACCCGAGAGGCCGCCGAGCTGGCGCAGCGTGGCCATGCGGTCGCGCCGGCCGGTCAGGATCTTGTGCGGGTAGGTCTGGTGGCCCACGTCCCACACCAGCCGGTCATAGGGGGTATCAAAGACATGGTGCAGCGCAACGGTCAGTTCCACGGTGCCCAGGTTGGAGCTGAGGTGGCCGCCGGTCTTGGAAACGCTGTCGAGCACGAAGGCCCGCAGCTCCGCGGACAGCGCCTTGAGCTCGGCACGCGAGAGGCGGCGCAGATCGGCCGGGTCGTTCACGCTCTGGAGCAGGGGGTAGGGGTTCGTGGACATGCTATGTTTTTTGTAGCTTCTGGCGCTTGACCGGCAAGCGCAAGAGGCCGAATTTATACCAAACGGCGCACCGGCGTCAGTGCGAGCGGCTCACCACCATGTCCGCCAGGGCCGCGAGCGCCCGGGTGTCGGGCAGGCCGCTCGCGGCCAGCGCGGCGTGGGCCTCGGCCAGCAGTTCGCGGGCATGGGCCTGCGCACGCTCCAGGCCCAGCAGCGAGACATAGGTGGGCTTGTCCTGGGCAGCGTCCTTGCCGGCGGTCTTGCCCAGGGTGGCGGAGTCCGCCGTCACGTCGAGGATGTCGTCCACCACCTGGAAGGCCAGCCCCACGGCCGCGCCGTAGGTGGACAGGCCCGCGAGGGCGGCAGCCTGGGCATGGCCGCAGGCCGCGCCCATCATCACGCTGCCCTGCAAGAGCGCGCCGGTCTTGAGGCGGTGCATCTGGCGCAACTGCGCTTCGTCCAGCGCCACGCCCACGCTGGCCAGGTCGATGGCCTGGCCGCCCGCCATGCCGGCCGCACCGGCGGCGTGCGCCAGCAGGCGGCACAGGCGTGCCTGCACCGGTTCGGGCACGCCCGCGCCCTCGGGCGTGAGCAGCTCGAAGGCCAGTGCCTGCAGCGCATCGCCCGCGAGCAGGGCCTGGGCCTGGCCAAACTGCACGTGCACCGTGGGCTTGCCCCGGCGCAGCACGTCGTTGTCCATGCACGGCATGTCGTCGTGCACCAGCGAATAGGCGTGGATCAGCTCCACCGCACACGCGGCGCGCAGCGCCGCCTCGTCAAAGCCGGCCGCCTGGCCCGCACCGTCGGCCGAAGCCACGGCGGCGCGCGCCGCCAGCACCAGCAGCGGGCGCAGGCGTTTGCCACCGTCGAGCACCGCATAGCGCATGGCGTCGCCCAGCCCGGCCGGCGCATCCACGCCCACCCAGCGCGACAGCGCCTGCTCCACACGCTCCAGATGGCCGCCGCTCCAGCCCTGCAGATCCCACATCGCCATGCCGTTCATTCCTGTGTCCATGGTTGCAGCGTGCCTTCGTCGAGCACCTTGACCTGGTCCTGCACGGCCTGGAGCCGGTCACGGCAGAAGGCCAGCAGGGCCGCGCCGCGCTGGTAGCCCGCGAGCAGGTCGTCGAGCGGCATTTGGCCGGACTCGATACGGCCCACCAGCTGTTCCAGCTCTTGCAGCGCGGCCTCGTAGCTGGTCGGGTCGGCGGTTTTGGTTTTAGGGGGCATTGGCAAGCGCTGCGGAAGCTGAAACGCGCGATTTTAGGCTGAGAAGAGGGAACAACCCCCTGTGGCGCTGCGCGCCTTCCCCCTTCTCTCGCCTCGCTGCGCGATGCGGGAAGGGGGACGCCACCAGCGCGGCGGGGCGGCGCGGCCGGCCAGGCCCTTGCGCGGTGGCCGCTGGCCCAAGGACACGCCCATGTCATAGGCCGCGGTGCAGTGCGGAGGCGGATGAATACACGCGCAGGGGTCGCGGGAATCGGCGCGGAAATAACCCCACCTCCTATAATCCCATTACTGCAAACCGGCTCGCTTGCCGGTTTATTTTTTCCTCCGCGCCACCCCGGCGCCCGTTTCTCCCTGTGGGGAGTCTTTAGGTCAGGTTCATGTCTGATTTAAGTCTTCGACTACAGCAGGCCACAAGCCAACTACCCGTTTCCAGCTACTTTGACGCGGCGCTGTTCCAGCGCGAGATGGATGTGCTGTTCCAGCGCGGCCCCTGCTACGTGGGCCACAGCCTGAGCGTTCCCAACGCCGGCGACTACCACGCCCTGCCCCAGGAAGGCGCAGGCCGCGCACTTGTGCGCAACGCCCAGGGCGGGGTCGAGCTGGTCTCCAACGTCTGCCGGCACCGCCAGGCCATCATGGTGCAGGGGCGTGGCTCGCTGCAAGACCACCAGAAAGGCAGTGCGGGCGGCAACATCGTCTGCCCCGTGCACCGCTGGACCTACAGCCCCAGCGGCGAGCTGCTGGGCGCGCCGCACTTCGCGCACGACCCCTGTCTGAACCTCAACAACTACAAGCTGCGCGAGTGGAACGGCCTGCTGTTCGAGGACAACGGCCGCGACATCGAGGCCGATCTGGCCGGCATGGGCCCACGCGCCGAGCTGTCGTTCGATGGCTTCGCGCTCGACCGCATCGAGCTGCACGAGTGCAACTACAACTGGAAGACCTTCATCGAGGTCTACCTGGAGGACTACCACGTCGGCCCGTTCCACCCCGGCCTGGGCAACTTCGTCACCTGCGACGACCTGAAGTGGGAATTCCAGAAGGAATACTCGGTGCAGACCGTGGGCGTGGCCTCCACCTTCGGCAAGCCCGGCTCCGATGTCTACAAGAAGTGGCACGAGGTGCTGCTGAAATACCGCGAAGGCAAGCTGCCCGAGCGCGGCGCCATCTGGCTCACCTACTACCCGCACATCATGGTGGAGTGGTACCCGCATGTGCTCACCGTGTCCACGCTGCACCCCGTCAGCCCCACCAAGACGCTGAACATGGTGGAGTTCTATTACCCCGAGGAGATCGTCGCCTTCGAGCGCGAGTTCGTCGAGGCCCAGCAGGCCGCCTACATGGAGACCTGCATCGAGGACGACGAGATCGGCGAGCGCATGGACGCGGGCCGCAAGGCCCTGTTCGAGCGCGGCGACAACGAGGTCGGCCCCTACCAAAGCCCCATGGAAGACGGCATGCAGCACTTCCACGAGTGGTACCGGCGCGCGCTGGGCGACGCCGTGCCTGCGGGCTGAGCACGTTTTCTCTGCTCCCAATACAATAGCTGCCGGCGCTTGATTACCAAGCTCCGGCAGCTATTTTCATTACAACTCCCCAGATTCCATGCAAGCCCTCTGGATGGTGCTGGCCGCGTTCCTGTTCGCAAGCATGGGCGTGTGCGTCAAGATTGCATCGGCCTATTTCAACGCCGCCGAGCTGGTCTGCTACCGGGGCCTCATCAGCATCGCCCTGATGTGGGCGCTGGCCCGCTCGCAGGGCGTGCGCCTGGGCACCCAGTACCCGGGCATGCACGCCTGGCGCAGCCTCATCGGCGTGGTGTCGCTCGGCGCGTGGTTCTACGCCATCGGCCGCTTGCCGCTGGCCACGGCCATGACGCTCAACTACATGAGCAGCGTCTGGATTGCCGCCTTCTTCGTCGGTGGCGCCGTGCTCGCCTGGCGCCCGTCGGCCTCCAGCCCGCGCCCCGCGCTGCAGGGGCCGCTGGTGCTCACCGTGCTGGCCGGCTTTGTGGGCGTGGTGCTGATGCTGCGCCCCACCATCGGCCAGACGCAGGAACAGATCTTCGCCGGCCTGGTGGGCCTGATGTCGGGCATGTCAGCGGCTTTTGCCTACATGCAGGTGGTGGCGCTCTCGCGCATCGGCGAGCCCGAGACGCGCACCGTGTTCTATTTCGCCGTAGGCTCGGCCGTGGCCGGTGGCGCCGCGATGGCCGTGACCGGCGCCTCCGCCTGGCCCGGCTGGCCCGCGCTGTGGCTGCTGCCCATCGGCATCCTCGCATCGGGCGGCCAGCTGTGCATGACCAAGGCCTACGCCAGCGCGCGCACCCAGCGCGGCACGCTGGTGGTGGCCAACCTGCAGTATTCGGGCATCGTGTTCGCGTCGTTCTACAGCGTGCTGCTGTTTGGCGACCACATTCCCGCCATCGGCTGGGCCGGCATGGTGCTCATTGTGGGCAGCGGCATCGTGGCCACCATCCTGCGCGCGCGCGCCGCGCCGGGCACGCCCGCCGAAGAGCACTGAGCCCGGCGCCGGACGATGCGGTCGGGAAATTCGCCACAATGGCGCTTTCCTTTCTTCGCCCGCACCGCCCATGTCCCACACCACGCTGATCTCCGCCTCTGAACTCCACGCGCTGGCCGCCAGCGGCAAGCCCCTGATGGTGTTCGACTGCAGCTTCGACCTGGCGGCGCCGGACGCGGGCGAGCAGGCCTACCTCGGCGGCCATATTCCAGGCGCCGTGTATGCCCACCTCGACCATGCGCTCTCGGCCGGCGCCGGCCCGCGCTCATCGGGCGGCCGCCACCCCTTGCCCACGCGCGAGAACTTCGCCGCATGGCTTGGCAGTGTGGGCTTCTCCAACGGCATGCAGGCCGTGGCGTACGACCGCAACGGCAGCGCTTTCTGCGGCCGCCTGTGGTGGATGCTCAAGTGGCTGGGCCACGACGCCGTGGCCGTGCTCGACGGCGGCCTGCAGGCCTGGACGCAGGCCGGCGGCTCGCTCGCGCAGGGGCCTAGCCCGGCCCGCACCCCTGCGCATTTCCGCGTCGACGCGCCGCTGCGCCGCCTGGCCACTGCCCAGCAGGTGCTGCACGACCTGGGCACACCGGCGCAGACCATCATCGACGCGCGCGCCACGCCGCGCTACCGTGGCGACGTCGAGCCGCTCGATCCGGTGGCCGGCCACATTCCCGGCGCGCTCAACCGGCCGTTCGCCGACAACTTCGGGCCCGATGGCCGCTTCAAGAGCGCCGACGTGCTGCGCGCCGAATTCCAGGCGCTGCTGGGCGGGCGCGACCCGGCGGGCGTGGTGAACCACTGCGGCAGCGGCGTCACGGCCAACCCCAACGTGCTGGCGATGGAGCTGGCCGGACTCGGCCAGAGCACCCTGTTTGCCGGCAGCTGGAGCGAGTGGTGCAGCGATCCCACGCGGCCGGTGGAGAAATCGACACCCCGCTGAACGCCCACGCCGCCAAGCCTGTTGCACCGAAGGTGCAGCAGGCTTTTTTCATGGCCACGCCCTTGGGCCCACGGCGCCCTCCCGCGCCCGCCGCGCAGCACGCCCGCCGCAGGGCGGCAGCGCCTCTGCGCTGGCGCCCCTTGTAGGGCAAATTCCTACACGCCGCACCCGAAACCAGACACTGCGCACCGACAGGCGCCGACTTAAGTTTTGTTTGGTCCGAATTCACAATCCATTTCAACGGATCACGCAAAGCAGGCATGTGGCAGGCGGCGCGGATCAGAGATGGAAAGGACCCCGAAATGACCAACGAACAACTCCTCGCCGAAATCCGCGAAGCCAACCTCACCTACCTGATGCTGGCCCAGACGCTGATCCGCCAGGACAAGGCCGAGGCCGTGTTCCGCCTGGGTCTGAACGAGGACGCCGCCGACATCCTCTCCTCCCTCTCGGCCGCCCAGGTCATGAAGCTGGCGTCTCGCAACACGCTGCTGTGCTCTTTCCGCGTGGATGACAACCTGGTCTGGAGCCTGCTGACCAACCACAACACCCCCAAGAAGGTGGGCAATGAGGCCACCAACACGCTGCACGCCAACATCCTGATGGCCAGCCGCGTGTCCGAAGTGCTCTGAGCGCTTCCCTCCTCCCGCCCTCTTCCCCCTGTTTCCTGAAAGCTCCCGCCATGACCGCCACCACCGCTGCCAAGTCCACCGCCAAGGCCCCTGCCAAGAGCGTGCTGAACGAGTCCAAGCAGATCGAACGCGCGGCCATGCTGATCCAGATGGGTGCGCGCATGCAGGTGCTCGAATCCGAGACCACGCTGTCGTATGAGCGCCTGATCCGCCTGTACAAGGAGATCGCGGGAAAGTCGCCGTCCAAGGGACAGCTGCCCTTCTCCACCGACTGGTTCCTGACCTGGCAGGAGAACATCCACAGCTCGTTGTTCCTGAACATCTACGAGTACCTCTCCAAGGGCGTGGACCTGGATGCGGTGGAGCTGCTGACCAAGGCCTACCGCCTGTACAACGAGCAGGTGCAGACGGCCGAGATCGAGCCCCTGCTGTCGTTCACGCGTGCCTGGCGCCTGGTGAAGTTCGTCGATGCCGGCATGCTGACGCGCACCAAGTGCAGCCAGTGCAGCGGCCAGTTTGTCACCGAGCTGTACGAGAACCGCCACTACACCTGCGGCCTGTGCAACCCGCCGGCGCGCGCGGGCAAGAGCAAGGCGGCGGGTTCGTTGATGCTGCACTGAAGAGAGAAACAACCCCCTGAGGCGCTGCGCGCCTTCCCCCTTCTCTCGCCTCGCTGCGCGATGCGGGAAAGGGGACGCCGCCAGTGCGGCGGGGCGGCGCGGCCGCCTATGCCCTTGCACGGCGGCCGCTGGCCTCGGCTGCGCCAGTTGCGCACGCCGCAACATTGCGCAATACAGGAAAAAGCTGCTCAGACGCTTGTTCAGCAAGCGCCAGCAGCTATTGAATCAATAGCAAATATCAGCGCGCCGCGAGCAGGCCGCGCACGTCCTCGTCCAGCGCCACGGCGTAGTTGTACGCCGCCACCACGGTGTTGCCCTCGGGCTGCACCAGCTTGAGGCTCACATACACCTGCCGGGGCGACACCGCATAGGTGCCCACCAGCACAGCCTGGGCCTGGTGCGCCTGGCTCACTTCGCGCAGATCGCGCGAGAGCAGCAACTCGCCCTGCTCGACGCGCATGGCCACGCTGTCGCGCAGCTTGAGCTCCGCCACGCGCACACCCAGCTGCACCATGCGCCCGGCGATCTGCTCGGACACGATGCGTCCGAAGCGCGAGGATTCACCGAGCCGGTCCACATTCACCAGCGTGCCCACCAGCACCGGCTGGCGCGGGTCCAGCGGCAGGTCCTTCAGCAACTGGTCGGTCGCGCCATTGCTGGACTGGACCAGATTGCCGCGCACCATGCTGCCCAGCGTGGGCCCATAGTTCTCTCCGTAGTAGTAGCCAGCGCAGCCCGTCAGGGAGGCCGCGGCCGCAGCCAGCAGCAGCGCCAGGGTGGTCCGGCGCATCATGGGGCCACCACCTTCCAGGTCTTGACCGGAATGGGCGGCGGGGGCGGCAGCGGCGCCTGGTAGAGCACAGCGTCTTCGCGTTCGATGTAGTACATGTCGGCAGAACCTGCAAGGTAGCGCTCGCGCGTCTTGAGCGAGGTGGTGATGAGTACTTCGGTGTGTGTCGGGCCGCCTGCCGCAGCGCCCTGGGTATGCATCTGCATCAGGTCCAGCGCCAGGCCTGCGCCCACCCCCAGGGCCGTGGCCACCCCAGGCAGCAGGTTGCGGTCGGAGTAGTGCACCTTCCAGTCGCGCCATACACCCACGCCCGTGCCCAGCATGGTCAACGGCAGAGGGATGGGCGGGTTGATCGGAACCATGGCCTCGTGCTGTACCACCTGCGTCTGCACCTCCAGCTCCACCGCGGTGGGGCCGGTGGACAGGGGCACGCCGCGGTCCAGCAGTTGCACGCGCAGCAGCTTGAGGAACCCCTGGTTGAAACTGGAGCCGTCAGCCACGGTGACGTGGATGGGGTGCTCGCCTTCCGGCCAGGCAGAGATCTTCTCGGCCACGCGTGCTGCCACATCGCTCGCCAGCACGTCCCAGTGGTGCACGGCGCGCGCTTTTTTCTGTCCGGTGGCGGGGTAGTTGTCGGCGCGCGGCTTGTCCAGGGTGCCGCAGCCCGCCAGCAGCGCCGCCGCCACGAGGGCAGCAAGGGGGAAGGTGGTCGTTCGCATGCACACCATGGTACGTGGGGCCAACAGGTCCGATCCGCGCAACAAAACCGCTTTTCCCGTCCAGAACCCGGCTTGCAGGGGGCGATCCGGATCGACAATCGACCACAATTCCATCACCGTTCACCCTGGAGATCGCATGCGCAGCAGTGCCCGCCCCTACACCCACTTCGCCTCGTCCCTGATGGTGCTGAGCGCGCTGCTCGCCGGCTGCGGCGGTGCCACGGACAAGGACCCGGCCCCCACGCCGCCCGTCACCGTGCCGCCCGGGCCCATTGGCGTCACATTCACCAGCCCGGTCGCAGCCAACAACGTGCACGACGTCGACGCCTCCGTTCCGCTGCAGATCACGGTCACCGTCAACGGCAACCCTGCCGCCAACGGCACGGCCGTTACGCTCTCCACGACCTCCTCCGCCAGCCTGGCGCCCGTGGCGCCCACCACGACGGGCGGCGCCGCAACGTCGACGCTCAAGAGCACCGTCGCCGGCCCGGTGGTGGTGAATGCCACGGTCACGAGCGCCTCCAACACGGCCAATGAGAGCCTCAAGCTCTACATCCGCCCGGCGCACCAGCCCCTGGAACTGCTGGTGCCAGCCTACTTTGCCACCGGCACCGACTCGCCCTGGGCCAGCCTCACGTCCGGCGGCGCGAGCTATCCGAATGTGAAGATCACCGCCATCGCCAACCCGAACAACGGTGTGCTCACCTCGACCACCACCGTCAACGCGGAACTCCTCACTGCCATCACCGCCTTCAAGGGCACCAACCGCAAGGTGATCGGCTATGTGTCTACGCTGTACGGCAACGGTGCGCGCTCGGAGGCCGACATCAAAGCCACCATCGACAAGTACCTCGAGCTGTACCCGGCCCTCGAAGGCTTCTTCATCGATGAAATGGCCTCGGGCAGCAATCGCCTGGCGCACTACCAGACCATCTACAGCTACATCAAGAGCAAGGGTGCTACCCTGGCGGTGATTGGCAACCCAGGCATCTTTCCCGATCCGGCCTATGCGGCTGCGGCGGACGTGCTCGTCACGTTCGAAGGCACTGCAGCGGGCTACCAGGTGCTGGATCCGCAGCAGCCCTCCAACACCTGGGTCTACGGCAAGGCCAACACCGCCCAGGCGATGCTGGCGCACAGCGCCGACACCTGCACGGCCATGCAGGACACCGTCAAGTACGCCAACCTGGCGCGCCAGAACACCGGCCTGGTGTTTGCCACCGACCAAGCTACCAACCGCAGCGCCGACAAACTGCCCAGCTACTGGACCAAACTGCTGGGCACGGTGGACGCGCTCAACGCCGGCCGCACGCTGCCCGCCTGCTGACGAGCAAGGGCTGAGCCCGGCCCCGTGGCGGGAAGGCGCGTGCGCCTTCCCGTTTCTCTTTAGGGCATGACCTCCACGTACTCGTACACCTCGCAGTCCGTGATCTGCCGGCGCACCGGCAGGCTCAGCTTGCTGAACCAGGCCTGCGGGTCGTGGCGGTCGATCTCGCGGCCCATGAAGCGCAGCAGGTCGCAGATGGGCTCGACCACGTTGGCGCGGTAGCGCAGGTCGTTCTTCACATAGCCCAGGTACATGTTCTTCATGCAGTTGCCGCGGCACCACGAATAGGCCTCGCAGCTGCCGCAGGGCATACTGGGCGCCTGCTGCAGGGGGCTGGGCTTGAGCCAGTTGTCCTGCACGCTGCCCATGAGCATGGTGGGCACGTACATCATGTCCGGGCAGGGGTAGATCTGGCCGTTGGGCATGACGTTAATGAGGTGCGAGGACACGCGGCACTGCGTGCGCCCGGCATACAGCTCCTGCGCCCGGTTCGGCAGCACCTTGTTGCGCACGATGCCCATGAGCGGGATCAGCGGATAGAGCTTGTCGGTGCTGGCGAAGAAGCGGTCGATGAGCTGCACCAGCACGGCCTTGCGGCGCTCCACCGAATCGCCTTCGTACATCTCGTCGGCCACGAACTGCCAGTAGAGGTAGTCGAACGGAGAGTCGTCCTCGACCAATCCATCCAGCTCGTCGAAGGTGGTGGCCGGGTTGCCCCAGGTGACACGGGCCGTCACGCTGCCGCCGATCTGGTCGCGCGTCTGGCGCAGGTTCTTGAGCACCTGGCGGTAGATGCCGCGGCCGCGGTAGCCGTCGGTCGTGGCCTCGCCGCCGTCGATGGAGATCAGCACGTTCGAGAGCTTGGCCAGCACCCACTCCGGCAGGTCGTCGAGCAGCGTGCCGTTGGTCTGCAGCTGGAAGCGCCAGTGCGGGAAGCGCTGCATCACCTCAATCATCATGGGCCGGTTGAGCGTGGGCTCGCCGCCGTAGAAGGTGACGTAGACCTCCTTGCCCGCCAGATGCTGCTCGGCAAAGGCCACGAGCTGCTCCATGCTGTATTCGACGTGGACCTGCGAGCCCAGCACGTCGCCCACACCCAGCGAGCAGTAGCTGCACTTGAGGTTGCACTTGAGCGTGGTGAGCAGTTGCAGCTCGACGCGGTTGCCCACGATGGGGTCGATGGTGCTGGCGCCGTCCGCCACGGGGGCGGTGGGATTGCGGGGGTAGAACTGGAGAGGGGTGTCCATGGTGGGGCGGGAATCGTTGTTGTGGAATGCGCCCGCCCGTTCGGCACGCAGCCACGGTGCAACGCGCCCGGCAAGGGCACGCCGCACCAAGGCCGGCGCAGACAAGGCGGGGGACGGGGCGGTGCGCCCCAGGGAATCAGCGGGCGAAGGCCGCCGGGGGAGCGTGCTTGGCCAGCGAGTTGGCGCCGAAGCGCCGGCGCTGCTGGCCCGCGTGCAGGGACGCCACGCGCGCTTGTTGCGCCGCGCCGAGGTCCGGGGGGAAGGCCATCCACTGCATGGCGCGGATTCTCGCACCGCAGCGCGGCGGGGCCGGTGAAAAATCTACCGCCATCGCCCAAACATTGAGCAGCCCTATCAATCTCTCGGCAAAGATTGATCTACCTCCAAAGCCCGGTTGGCCGCCACCCTACATTTGTAAATTCCTGTAATGTGAATTTGAGGCAGCGAATGAAGAATTTTCTGGACCAGCTCTCGATGCGCGTGAAGCTGGGCTTGCTGACACTGGTCAGCGTCGTGGGTATGTTGGTGGTGGCCCTGTTCCTCGTATACGGCCAATACAACCAGAGCCTGCGCGAGCGACAGACGCAGGTCCAGCACGCGGTGGAGACGGCCAGTGGTGTGCTCGCCTGGGCCCAGCAGCAGGAAGCCGACGGCAAGATGCCGCGCGAACAGGCCCAGGAGCTGGCCAAGGCCACCGTGGCCAAGATGCGCTACGGCAACAACGAATATTTCTGGATCAACGACCTGCAGGGCAACATGCTCATGCACCCCATCAAGCCCGACCTGGTGGGCCAGGGGCCGGACACTGTGCGCGATCCCAATGGCTTCCTGGTCACGCAGGAGGCCGCCAAGGCGGTGCGCAGCGGTGGCAAGGGCTTCCTGAACTACACCTGGGCCAAGCCCGGCAAGGACAAGGCCGTGGGCAAGATCTCCTACGTGCAGGGCTTCGAGCCCTGGGGCTGGGTGGTTGCCTCGGGCCTGTACATCGACGACCTGCGCGACGATTTTCTGGTCAACGCCGCCAAGGTCGCGGCCGAGGTGGGCGTGGTGCTGCTCATCGTGGGCTGGATCGCCTTTGCCATCTCCTCCACCATCGCGCACGGCGTGCGCTACACGGTCGAGGTGGTCGACGCCATGGCCCATGGCGACCTGACGGTGCCGATCCACATCCACGGCAAGGACGAGATTGCCGTGCTGCTGCAATCCATGACGACGATGCAGGCCCAGTTCGCCTCGGTGGTGACCTCGGTGCGCCAGGACTCCGAAAGCGTGGCCACGGCCAGCGCCCAGATCGCCTCGGGCAACCAGGACCTGAGCAGCCGCACCGAATCGCAGGCCAGCGCGCTGGAGCAGACCGCCTCGTCCATGGAGCAGCTCAGCGCCACCGTGAAGCAGAACGCCGAGAGCGCGCGCGAGGCCAACCAGCTCGCCGTGAACGCCTCCACCGTCGCCACGCAGGGCGGCGCGGTGGTGTCGCAGGTGGTGCACACCATGAAGGAGATCAACGAGTCCTCGCGCAAGATCTCCGACATCATCCAGGTGATCGACGGCATCGCGTTCCAGACCAACATCCTCGCGCTCAACGCTGCCGTCGAGGCGGCCCGCGCGGGCGAGCAGGGCCGGGGCTTCGCCGTGGTGGCCTCGGAAGTGCGCTCGCTGGCCGGCCGCTCGGCTGCCGCCGCGCGCGAGATCAAGGACCTCATCAGCACCAGCGTGGAGCGCGTGGAGCACGGCTCGGCCCTGGTGGACCAGGCCGGCACGACGATGACCGGCGTGGTGGAGGCCATCACCCGCGTGACCAACATCATGGGCGAGATCAGTTCGGCCAGCAACGAACAGGCCCAGGGCGTGGCCGAGGTCGGCGCGGCCGTGTCGCAGATGGACCAGGTCACGCAGCAGAACGCCGCGCTGGTCGAGGAAATGGCCGCCGCCGCCAACAGCCTCAATGCCCAGGCGGAGGACCTGGTGGCCCACGTGGCGGTGTTCAAGCTGGGCGCCGCAGCCGCCGTGCAGCGCATCGCGCCCCAATCCCAACCCCAAGCGCACCTTGCGGCGCGCCGCCCAGCCCTGCTGGCAGCAGCCTGAGCGATTTCTAGCCAAAACGGCTGGTAGCGCCCTACAGATGGGCGCTACCAGCTATTTTTTTGATAGCGCCATCCTTCTGTCCAGCACTGCACCGGGCCTCAGCCCGTATTGCGGAGACCGGCCGCGATGCCGTTGATGGAGATGTGGATACCCGTCTGCACACGCTCGTCGTCCTGGCCTGCGCGCCAGCGGCGCACCAGCTCCACCTGCAGGTGGTGCAGCGGGTCGATGTACGGGAAGCGGTGGCGGATGGAGCGCGCCAGCGCGGTGTTGTGCGCCAGGCGCTGCTTGTCACCGGTGATGCGCGCCAGCGCATCGGCCGTGCGGTGCCACTCCTGCTCGATGCTGGCGAACACCTTCTTGCGCAAGCGCGCGTCCTGCACCAGCTCGCTGTAGCGCGAGGCCAGCGCCAGGTCGCTCTTGGCCAGCACCATGTCCATGTTCGACAGCAGCGTGCTGAAGAACGGCCACTGGCGGTGCATCTTGCGCAGCAGCGCCAGCTGGGCCTTGGCGTCCTTGCCGGGCGCGGCCAGGAAGGCCTCCACCGCCGTGCCGAAGCCGTACCAGCCCGGCAGCGTGAGGCGGCACTGGCCCCAGCTGAAACCCCAGGGAATGGCGCGCAGGTCCTCGATCTTCTGGCTGGCTTTGCGCGAGGCCGGGCGCGAGCCGATGTTCAGCTCGGCGATCTCGCGGATCGGCGTGGAGTTGAAGAAGTAGTCGGTGAAGCCCGGGGTTTCGTACACCAGCGCGCGGTAGGCCGCCATGCTGGCCTGCGACAGCTGGGCCGCCGCGTCCAGGAACACGCCGGTCGCCGGCTTGGTGGGCTGCAGCAACGTGGCCTCCAGCGTGGCGGCCACCAGGGTTTCGAGGTTGCGCCGGCCGATCTCGGGGTTGGCGTACTTGGAGGCGATCACCTCGCCCTGCTCGGTCAAACGGATCTGGCCGCGCACCGTGCCCGGCGGCTGCGCCAGGATGGCCTGGTAGCTTGGCCCGCCACCGCGCCCCACCGTGCCGCCCCGGCCGTGGAACATGCGCAGGCGGATGGGCGTGGCCCCCACGCCGGTGGACAGCTCGTCGAACAGCTCCACCAGCGCGATCTCGGCGCGGTACAGCTCCCAGTTGCTGGTGAAGATGCCGCCGTCCTTGTTGCTGTCGGAATAGCCCAGCATGATGTCTTGCTCGGCGCCCGAGCGGCGCACCAGCGCGGCCACGCCCGGCAGGGCATAGAAGGCGCGCATGATGGGCGCGGCATTGCGCAGGTCTTCAATGGTCTCGAACAGCGGCACCACGATGAGGTCGGCCGTGGCTTCAGCGTCCAGGGTGCCTCGCACCAGGCCCACCTCTTTTTGCAGCAGCAGCACCTCCAGCAGGTCGCTCACCGTTTCGGTGTGGCTGATGATGTAGTGGCGGATGGCCTCCTGGCCATAGCGCTGGCGCATGCGCAGCGCGGCCTCGAAGATGGCCAGTTCGCCCTGGGTGTGCTCCGAGTAGCCGGCGCCCATCACGCGCAGCGGGCGGGCGTCCTGCAGCAGGCGCAGCAGCACGTCGCGGCGCGCCTCCTCGGGCAGCGCGGCGTAGTCGGACTCGACGCGCGCCACGGCGAGCAGTTCGGCCACCACACGCTCGTGCTGGTCGGAGCTCTGGCGCAGGTCCACCGTGGCCAGGTGGAAGCCGAACACCTCCACGGCGCGCAGCAGCGGGTGCAGGCGCTGCGCGGCCAGCGGCGCGCCATGGTGCGCCTGGAGCGAGGCCTCGATGGTGCGCAGCTCGGCCAGGAAGTCGGCCGCTCTGGCATAGGGGTTCTGCGGCGCCACGGCATGGCGCGCGGCCACGCCACCGCTCAGCACCTCCAGCGTGGCGGCCAGGCGGGCGTAAATGCCGGTGAGCGCGCGGCGGTAGGGTTCGTCCTGGCGGTGCTCGTTGGTGTCGGGCGAGCTGTTCGCCAGGGCCTGCATCTCGGGCGTGACATCCACCAGCCGCGCCGACAGCGACAGCTCGCCGCCCAGCAGGTGCACCTCGGTCAGGTAGTGGCGCAGCGCCACCTCGCTCTGGCGGCGCAGGGCCTGTGCCAGGGTGTCGGCACTCACATTGGGGTTGCCGTCGCGGTCGCCGCCGATCCACTGGCCCATGCGCAGGAAGCTGTGCACCGGCTGCTGGCCCAGCTCACGTTCCAGGTCCGCGTAGATCTTGGGAATCTCGCGCAGGAACGTTGCCTCGTAATAGGAAAGCGCGTTCTCGATCTCGTCGGCCACGGTGAGCTTGCTGTAGCGCAGCAGCCGCGTCTGCCACAGCTGGGCCACGCGGGCACGCAGCTGCGCCTCGTTGCCGGCCAGTTCGCGGGGCGTGAGCGCGTCGCGCGCGGCGTTGTAGAGCTGGGCGCGCTCGGCGATCTCGTCGCGCACGGTCAGCAGCTGGGCGATGTCGCGCTCGGCGTCCAGAATGCTCTTGCGCTGCACTTCAGTGGGGTGGGCCGTGAGCACGGGCGCCACGTAGCTGCCGGCCAGCGTCTGGGCCACGGTGTGCGGCGCGATACCGGCCCAGCGCAGGCGCGACAGCGCCACCTCGATGCTGCCTTCCTGGGTGTCGCCCGCGCGCTCGCGGATGGTGCGGCGGCGGATGTGGTGCCGGTCCTCGGCCAGGTTGGCCAGGTGGCTGAAGTAGGTGAAGGCGCGGATCACGCTCACCGTCTGGTCGGCGCTCAGGCCCTTGAGCAGCTTCTTGAGCGCCTTGTCGGCCTCGTGGTCGGCGTCGCGCCGGAACGCCACCGAGAGCTTGCGCACCTGCTCGATCAGCTCGAACGCGGCCACGCCCTCCTGCTCGCGGATCACGTCGCCCAGAATGCGCCCGAGCAGGCGGATGTCCTGGATCAAGGGGAGGTCTTTGTCGGATTTCTTCGCGGTCACGGGGTGTCTCCTGGCGCGAGCCCGGGCAAGGCAGGCTGCTGCGGCGCCGCATGCTAGCATCCCGCGTTCGACCTTTCCCTGCAAAAGCATGACGACCGAGCGCACCGCCCTTCCCCCCATCACCATCGCCACGCGCGAAAGCCGCCTGGCACTGTGGCAAGCCGAGCATGTGCAGGCTTTGCTGCGCGCACGCGGCCACACCGTCAACCTGCTGGGCATGACCACGCTGGGCGACCAGATCCTCGACCGCTCGCTGAGCAAGGTCGGCGGCAAGGGCCTGTTCGTGAAGGAGCTCGAAACCGCGCTGGAAGACGGCCGCGCCCACATCGCCGTGCATTCGCTCAAGGATGTGCCCATGGTGCTGCCCGAGGGCTTCGCCCTGGCCTGCGTGATGGAGCGCGAAGACCCGCGCGACGCCTTCGTCTCGCCGCGCTACGCCCGCCTGCAGGACCTGCCCCAGGGCGCCGTCGTCGGTACGTCCAGCCTGCGCCGCCAGGTGCTGCTGCACGCACTGCGGCCTGACCTCAAGATCGAACCGCTGCGCGGCAACCTCGACACGCGCCTGCGCAAGCTGGACGAAGGCCAGTACGACGCCATCGTGCTCGCCGCCGCCGGCCTCAAGCGCCTGGGCCTGGGCGAGCGCATCCGCACCGAATTCTCCGTCGCCGAGATGCTGCCCGCCGCCGGCCAGGGGGCCCTGGGCATCGAGGTGCGCGCCGACCGCCAGGACCTGGTGGACGCCCTAGCGCCGCTGGCCCACATGCCCACCTGGCTGACCGTGACCGCCGAGCGCGCCGTGAGCCGCAGCATGGGCGGCAGCTGCTCCATGCCGCTGGCCGCGCACGCACGCCTCGAAGGCGGCCTGCTGCACATCGATGCCGCCTGGGGCGACCCGGAGAGCCGCATCCCCCTGGTGCGCGCCAGCGCCAGCGGCCCGGCCACCGCGCTTGAGCAGGCCGACGCGCTGGGCATTGCCGTGGCCGCGCAGCTGCGCGCCGGCGGCGCGACGGGTTGAGAACCTGTTTGCGACAGGTTCCCATGCCCCGCGTCATCGTCACCCGGCCCGAGCGCGAGGCCCTGCAGTGGGTCGCGTCGCTGCAGGCACGCGGCATTGATGCACAAGCCCTGCCCCTGATCGCCATCAGCGCCCCGGCCAATGCCGGCGCACTGGACGCGGCGCGTGCGGACGTGGCCGGCTACCACGCCATCATGGTGGTGAGCAGCAACGCCGCGCAGCATTTCTTTGATCAAAATACGGCTCAAACGCTTGCCAAGCAAGCGCCAGCAGCTATCAAAACAAGAGTGTGGTCGCCCGGCCCGGGCACGGCCCGCGCGCTGCAGGCGCTGGGCGTCCATGCTGCCCGCATCGACATTCCGGCGCTGGACGCCCCGCAGTTCGACTCCGAATCGCTCTGGGCCGTGGTGCACGGGCAGATCGGCCCCGGTAGCCGCGTGCTCATCGTGCGCGGCACCGAGGCCGGTGCGACCGAGCAGGGCACCGGGCGCGACTGGCTGGCGCAACAGATCCAGGCGGCTGGCGGCCAGGTGGACTTCGTCGTCGCCTACACGCGCGGCGCACCCGACTGGAGCGCCGAGCAGCAGGCCCAGGCCCGCGCCGCCGCCGGCGACGGCGCGCTGTGGCTGCTGAGCAGCTCGCAGGCCGTGGAGAACCTCTGCGCCGCCCTGCCGGGCCAGGACTGGCGCCAAGCGCGCGCCCTCGCCACGCACCCGCGCATCGCGCAGGCCGCCCACGCCGCGGGCTTTGGCAGCGTGCGCGAATGCCGGCCGGCGCTCGACGACGTGGCCGCCTCGATAGAATCGGCGGCATGAATTCCGCGCCCTCCACCGACACGACCGCTTCCGCCGCCGTGCCTGCAGCGCCCGTCCGCGCGCAGGAGGGCCGCACACTGGTCTACGCCATCGGGGCCGTGGCCGCGGTCTCGCTCGTTGCCAACGCACTGCTGTGGCAGAAGCTCGGCACCATCCAGGAAACCCTGGCGCGCCAAAGCCAGGACGCCAGCACCCAGGCCGTCGAGGCGCGCACGCTGGCACGCCAGGCCCAGGAGCAGGCCACCGAAACCAGCACCCGGCTGACGGTGCAGGAAACCCGCGTGAACGAGGTCGCCCTGCAGCGCAGCCAGCTCGAAGAGCTGATGCAGAGCCTTTCGCGCTCGCGCGACGAAAACCTGGTGGTGGACATCGAATCCTCGCTGCGCCTGGCGCAGCAGCAGGCCCAGCTCACCGGCAGCCTCGAACCCCTGGTGGCCGCGCTCAAGACCGCGCAGCAGCGCATCGAGCGCGCCGCCCAGCCGCGCCTGGCGCCGGTACAGCGCGCCATCGGCCGCGACCTCGAACGCATCACCAGCGCCACGGCTGCCGACACCACCGGCCTGCTGGCACGCCTGGACGACCTGGTGCGCCAGGTCGACGACCTGCCGCTGCAGAACGCCGTGGCCCAGGCCGCCGCCACGCGCCGCCTGAACGCCCGCGCGGCCAGCGACACCTCCGCGCCGGCGCCCGCCGACCAGCCCTGGTGGCAGGCCGCACTGCAGCGCGGCTGGGAGGTGGTGCGCGACGAGGCCCGCGGCCTGGTGCGCGTCAGCCGCATCGACCAGCCCGACGCCGTGCTGCTGGCGCCCGACCAGGCCTTCTTCCTGCGCGAGAACCTCAAGCTCAAGCTGCTCAACGCCCGCCTGGCCCTGCTGGCGCGCCAGATCGACTCGGCCCGCGCCGACCTCACGGCCGCCAGCGCCGCGCTCAACAAGTATTTCGACCCGGCATCGCGGCGCACACAGAGCGCGGCCACGGTGCTGCAGCAGGCCCAGGCGCACATGAAGGCGATCGAACTGCCGCGCCTGGACGAAACCCTGGCCGCTCTGTCCACCGCCGCTGCGGGACGCTGAGGCACGACCAGCCATGCGCGCAGCACTCTGGCTCCTGGCCCTGTTCGGCGTGGCGGTGGCGGCCGCGCTGTTCGCGGGCAACAACCAGGGCACGGTCACGCTGTTCTGGCCGCCCTACCGCATCGACCTCTCACTCAACATGGTGGTGCTGGCGCTCACCTTCGGCTTCGCCACGCTCTACGTCGCGCTGCGCGCACTGGCCGCGCTGCTGGAGCTGCCGCACGAGGCGCGCCGCTGGCGCCTGCAGCAGAAGGAGCGCGCCATGCACGCGGCCCTGCTCGACGCTCTCACGCAGCTGCTGGCCGGGCGCTTCCTGCGCTCGCGCAAGGCGGCCATGGCGGCGCTGGAGCAGGAACACGCACTGAACGAGGCCCGTGCCCCCGTGCCCCAGGGGCCCCAACTGCGCGCGCTGGCGCACATGGTGGCGGCCGAAACCTCGCACGCGCTGCAGGACCGGGCGCACCGAGAAAGCCACCTGCAAGAAGCCCTGGACGCCACCACGGCACAGCGCCGCGCCGCCCAAGCCGAGGAACTGCGCGAGGGCGCCCAGATGCGCGCCGCCCGCTGGTCGCTTGACGACCGCGACGCCGACGCCGCCCTGGAGCGGCTTGCCAGCCTGCCGCAGGGTGCCGCACGGCGCACGCTGGCACTGCGCATCCGCCTCAAGGCCACGCGCCTGGCAGGCCGCACGCGCGAGGCGCTGGACACCGCGCGACTGCTGGGCAAGCACCGCGCTTTCTCGGCCGACGCTGCGCAAAGCATCGTGCGCGGCCTGGCCATCGAGCTGGTGAACAACGCGCACGACCCGGCCCAGCTGCAGGCCACCTGGCTGTCGCTCGAGGCCACCGACCGCGCCATGCCCGAACTGGCCATCCACGCCGCCCAGCGGCTGGCACGCCTGGGCGGCAGCGCGCAGCAGGTGCGCCAGTGGCTGCTGCCGGTGTGGCAGCAGCTGGCCGAGCGCCCCGATACGCTGGCCGACCAGCACGCGCTCAAGCTGGTCTCCGCGCTGGAAGCCGGCCTCGACGATATCGACCCCGCTTGGCTCGCGCGCATCGAATCCGCGCAGCAGGCCAACCCGCGCGACCCGCGCCTGCAGTACCTCGCCGGCATGGCCTGCCTGCAGCGCCAGCTCTGGGGCAAGGCCCAGCAGCTGCTCACCCAGGCCGCCCCCCAGCTGCGCGACGCTCCGTTGCGCCGCAACGCCTGGCAACGCCTAGCCGAACTGGCCGAGCAGCGCGGCGACGTGAACGCGGCCGCCCAGGCCTGGAAAAACGCCGCCCTGGCCCTCTGAGCCAGCGCCTGCACGGCAGCCGCGCGCCCCCTGCGCCGCCCCAGACGGAACTCCGTCCATTCAAATGATTCGTATGAAGGCGTCAATTGCGTTGAAACCGCAAGAAGGCTGCGTTTTCTACACTTTCCCCATACCGTAGCCTCCGGGCCACGGAACCTCCTCCCCTACCGCCCGCTCACAACGCCATGACAAGCTCTTCCCTTGACGCCGCTCCGGCCCGCTACAGCGCCACCGCCATCGCGCTGCACTGGCTGCTGGGCCTCGCGCTGATCGGCCTGTTCGGCCTGGGCTGGTACATGACCGACCTGCCGCTGTCGCCCAGCCGCATGAAGCTCTACAACTGGCACAAGTGGGCCGGCGTGGCCATCCTGGCGCTGTCGCTGGTGCGCGTGCTCTGGCGCCTGGCCAATCGCCCGCCGGAGCTGCCCGACGCGATGGCACAGGCCATGCCCGGCTGGCAGAAGCTGGCGCACCACGGCACGCACGCCGTGATGTACCTGCTGTTCTTCGCCGTGCCCCTGACCGGCTGGGCCTACAGCTCGGCGGCGGGCTTCCCCGTGGTGTTCCTCGGCCGCTTTCCGTTGCCCGACTTCGTCCCCGTCAGCGAGCCGCTAGCCGACATCTTCAAATTGGGCCACGCCACGCTGGCCTTCACGCTCGCCGGCCTGGTGCTGGTGCACATAGCCGCCGCGCTCAAACACCAGTGGGTGGACAACGACGGCCTGGTCCAGCGCATGCTGCCCGGCCGCCGCTGAAGCCCGCTGCCTCCCTTTCTCCGAACCGCACAGGACACACTCCATGCACAAGACCTCCTTCTTCTCCGGCCTGGCCCTTGCCAGCACCCTGCTGCTCGCAGCCGCTCCCGCCCAGGCGCAGCAGCAACTGGTGCCCACGCAGAGCAGCATCGAATTCACCGCCAAGCAGATGGGCGTGCCCATGCAGGGGCAGTTCAAGAAGTTCGAGGCCCAGGTCGCGTTCGACCCGGCCAAGCTGGCCGCCAGCCGCATCCGCTTCACGGTGGACACGGGCAGCGCCACCATGGGCGCACGCGAGACCGATGCCGAGCTACCCAAGCCGGCATGGTTCAGCGCGGTCAAGTTCCCGCAGGCCACGTTCGAGTCGTCCAGCATCAAGGCACTGGGCGGCGGCAAGTTCGATGTGGCGGGCAAGCTCACCATCAAGGGCTCGGCCGTCGACGTGACGGTGCCCGTCACGCTGGCCCAGGCCGGCGCCACCACCACGGCCACCGGCACGCTGCCGATCAAGCGCCTGGCCTTCAAGATCGGCGACGGCGAATGGGCCGACACCTCCATGGTGGCCGACGAGGTGCAGGTGAAGTTCAAGCTCGCACTGACCGGCGTGGGCAAGGTCTGATCCCGGTCCCTCCCGTTTCCTCCCTGCGTTTCCTTTTTCATCGTTCTTTTTCCACAGGAGCTCTCCCATGCGCATTTCCTTCATCGCCCTGGCCGCAGCCGCTACCCTCGCCACCGGCATCGCCCAGGCCGAAACGGCCAGCTACACCATCGACCCGACGCACACCTTCGTGACCTTCGAAATCGGCCACTTTGGTGCCGCCGTGAACCGGGGCCGTTTCGACAAGAAGGAAGGCAGCGTGCAGTTCGACCGCGCCGGCAAGACCGGCAAGGTGGAGATCAGCTTTGACGCCACCTCCATCAACACCGGCACCCCGGCCTTCGACAAGCACCTGCAAAGCGCCGACCTGTTCAACGCGCCCCAGCACCCCAAGGTGAGCTTCGTCTCCGACAAGTTCGTCTTCAACGGCGACAAGGTCAGCGAAGTGACGGGCCAGCTCACGCTGCTGGGCAAGACCGGCCCCGTCACCTTCAAGGCCAACCAGTTCAACTGCTACCAGAGCCCCATGCTCAAGCGCGAAGTCTGCGGCGGCGACTTCGAGGCCGTCATCGACCGCTCGCAGTGGGGCATGAACTACGGCGTGGACTGGGGCTTCGCCAAGAACGTGCGCCTGGTGGCGCAGATCGAGGCCGTGAAGCAATAAGCGTCGCGCGCCCCTGGCAACCCGCCGCCCGACACCCGGGCCGGCGGGTTTTTTCATGGTGCAGCAAGCACCAGAACGCTACCATTTTTATAGCTTTCAGCGCTTTATCAACGGGCGCTACAGCCTGTTTTTTGCTGATTTTGCGTACTGCGCCGGCGTCTGCCCGGTCCAGCGGCGGAAGGCACGCGCGAAGGCGTTCTCGTCGGAAAACCCCAGCGCCACGCCAACGGCAGCCCCGCCCTGCCCCGCGCCCAGCGCCTGCAACGCCATGTCGTGCAGCAGCGCCTCGCGCAGCCCCTTGAACGAGATCGCCTCGGCCGCGAGCTTGCGGTTCAGGTGGCGCCCGCTCATGCCCAACTGCTCGCCGATGCGCTCCTTGCCCCAACGCGGGTGCTCGCGGATGAGCTGCTGCACGCGTGCCGACACGCTGTCGTGCGCCAGCGAGGCCAGCATGTCGTCGGCCAGCGCGCGCAGGTGCAGGTGCAGCGCACCGCCGGCCTGCACCAGGCCCTGGCCGAGCGCCGCGGCATCCATCGCCACGGCGTTGACCGGTTGGTCGAAACGCGCCGGGCAGCCCAGCAGCGCTTCGTAGTCCGCCGCCTCGGCCCGCGCCGCGTGCGCGAACAGCACCTCGCGCGGCGCGAACCGGCCGTTGGTCATCCAGCGCGCCAGGCCCACCACGCAGCCCATCACCGCCTCCACGCGCTGCGCACGGCATTGCACGTAGTCGGGCACGTAGCGCAGCTGCACCTGTGCGCCCAGCGGCGCGATCTCGAAGCGGGCGTTGTCGCCGACGATGGGCGCGTACTCGGTCAGCACCTCCAGGGCGTCGCCCAGGGTCTCGCAGCTCAGCAGCAGCATGCCCACGATGTCCAGGTGCCCGGCCTGCAGGTCCGCGCCGAGGCGCAGCGCGGCCAGCGGGTCGTTCGGGCAGGCGTCGACGAACAGTGCCCACAGCGCCTCCTGGCGCGCCATGTCCACGCGGCTGCCCTCGGCCATGGCCTGGTGCAGGCCCTCGGGCACGGTGCCGCCCTGGCGGCCGATGGCCTCCACCAGCGCCCGCGTGAAGCGGGCCGTGACGCTGAACTTCTCGCGCGTGCTCTCCATGGCTCCCTGTCCTGAATTGAGGGTCCGAGTGTCCCGCATGGAGCGGGACGGCGTCCAGCATTTCTCCTAAAGTGCCCTGAAACACGGGGGCTGGCCTGCGCCTGCGCACGCACTGGCACCCCGCACAACGACAGGAGACATTCCCATGGCGCCCATTGACCAGGTACAGCTCAACTTCAACCCGCAGACGCTCACGCTGCTCAACACCGTGCTCGGCCTGGTGATGTTCGGCGTGGCGCTGGACCTCAAGGTCGCGGACTTCCGCAACGCCCTCCAGACGCCCAAGGCCCTGGCGCTCGGCCTGTTCGGCCACCATGTGCTCTTCCCGGCCATGACCTATGTGCTGGTGTGGCTGCTGCAGCCCCAGCCCAGCATCGCGCTGGGCATGATCCTGGTGTCGTCCTGCCCGGCCGGGCACATCTCCAACTTCCTGGTGCATTTTTCGCGCGGCAACACGGCGCTGTCGGTCAGCGTGAGTGCGCTGTCCACCGTGGCCGCGCTGGTGATGACGCCGCTGAACTTCGCCTTCTGGGGCAACCTGCACCCCATCACCAGCGGGCTGATGCAGCAGGTGGCCATGAGCCCCTGGGAGATGCTGGAGATCATCGTGCTGCTGCTGGGCGTGCCGCTGGTGCTGGGCATGTGGGTGGCGCGCCGGTTCCCCAGGCTGGCCGAGCGCATCCGCAAGCCCATGAAATGGCTGTCGCTGCTGGTACTGGCCAGCTTCATCGTGGGCGCGCTCGCGGCCAACTTCCGCCACTTCCTGGCCTACGTGCACTTCGTCGTGCTGGTGGTCTTCATCCACAACCTGCTGGCCCTGGCCACGGGCTACAGCCTGTCGGCGGCGCTCGGGCTGCCCGAGCGCGACCGGCGCGCCATCACCTTCGAGATGGGCATCCAGAACTCCGGGCTGGGGCTGATCCTGATCTTCAACTTCTTCCACGGCCTGGGCGGCATGGCCATCGTCACCGCCTGGTGGGGCATCTGGCACATCGTGGCCGGCATGGCGCTGGCGCTGTTCTGGAAGCGGCGCGACCCTGGCGGCAACGCCCCGGCCACGCTGGAGGCCGCGCCATGACGGCACGGCGCGTGCTCGTCACCGGCGCCGGCGGCTACCTGGGCCGCCAGGTGGTGGCGCGGCTGGCCGACCCGGCGCTGCCCGGCCGCCCGGAATGCGTGGTGGCCCATGACATCCGCCCGCCCGGCGAGCCCCTGCCGGGCATCGAGTACGCAGTGGCCGACATCCGCGACGCGCGCATGGCCGACATCATCGCGCACCACCGCATCGACACCGTGGTGCACCTGGCCTCCATCGTTACGCCCGGCAAGGGCAGCCAGCGCGCCTTTGAATACGACGTGGACGTGAACGGCACGCGCAACCTGCTGCAGGCCTGCGTACGCCACGGCGTGCAGCGCATCGTGGTGTCATCCAGCGGGGCGGCCTACGGCTACCACGCCGACAACCCGGCCTGGCTCACCGAAGACATGCCGGTGCGCGGCAACGCGGTGTTCGCCTACGCCCACCACAAGCGGCTGGTGGAGGAGATGCTGGCCGAATACCGGCAACAGCACCCGGCGCTGGAGCAGGTGGTGCTGCGCATCGGCACCATCCTGGGCGCCACGGTGCGCAACCAGATCACCGACCTGTTCGAGAAGCCCCGGCTGCTGGCCATCCGGGGCGCCGACAGCCCCTTCGTCTTCATCTGGGACCAGGACGTGGTGGCCATCATCGTGCGGGCCCTGGGCGACGGACCGGCGGGCATCTACAACGTAGCCGGCGACGGCGCGCTCGGCATCCACGACATCGCCGCGCGCCTGGGCAAGCGCTGCCGGGTGCTGCCGGCCGGGCTGCTGCAGGCCGCGCTGGCCGTGCTCAAGCCCCTGGGGCTCACGCAGTACGGGCCCGAGCAGCTCGACTTCCTGCGCTACCGCCCGGTACTGCTGAACACGCGCCTGAAGGAGGTGTTTGGCTACACGCCGCGCTACACCTCGGCCGAGGTGTTCGAGCTCTACCGCCAGGCGCGCGGTACGCACGCGCCGGGAAGCGCCTGAGATGCGCAGCTTCCAGGGGCGCTGCGTCGTCATCACCGGTGCCGCCGGCGGCCTGGGTCGGGCGCTGGTCGATGCCTTCCTGCAGGCCGGCGCGCAGGTGCTGGCGGTGGACCGCGACGCGGGCGCGCTGGCAACGCTGCGCCACGCCACCGCCGAGTCCGCCGCGCTGGCCACGGCGGTGTGCGACATCACGGTGCAGGACGCCTGCGACGTGGCGGTGGCCCAGGCGGTCGCCCGCTGGGGCGGCATCGACGTGCTGGTGAACAACGCCGGCATCTCGCACCGCAGCCTGTTCGCCGGCACCGACCCCGCCGTCATCCGCCGCGTGATGGAGGTGAACTTCTTTGGCGCCGTGCACATGACGCACGCCGCCCTGCCCCACATCACGGCGCGCTGCGGCGTGGTGGCCGCCATCTCCAGCGTGGCCGGGTATGCGCCGCTGCTGGGACGCACCGGCTACTGCGCCAGCAAGCACGCGCTGCACGGCTTCTTCGACACCTTGCGCGCCGAGGTGCAGGACCAGGGCGTGCAGGTCACGCTCATCTGCCCTTCGTTCATCGCCACCGGTATCGGCGCGGCGGCGCTGGGCGGCTCCGGGGCCTCGGCGGCATCGCCGCGCCTCACCACTGGGGGCGAGTCGGCCCCCGAGGACATTGCCCGGCAGATCGTCGCCGCCTTGGCCCATGGCCGCGCGCAGTTGCTGCCCGACCGCACCTCGCGACTGGCGTGGTGGCTCAGCCGGCTGGCGCCCAGCCTCTACGCCCGCACCATGAAACGCCGCGTGGGCCCGGAATTCAAGAACTGAGGAGACGTACATGCAAGCACGCATCCCCCGCTGCCTGGCGGCTGCCGCCCTGGTGCTCCTGGCCCTGCCGGCCAGCGCCGTGACCGTCGCCGTCACCGACCCCACCGGCAAGCCGCTGCCCACCGTGATGGTGAGCCGCCAGCCCGTGGCGCCGGCCGAGGTGGACACCTCCGACAACGGCTACCCGGCCAGCGGCCGGCCGCAGCAGGCCTTTGTCGAGGTGGCACGCTTCACCGATGCCCGGGGCCGCACGGACATTCCCGCCGCCGGCCACCCCTGGAAGATCCGCCTGCGCAAGCCAGGCTACCAGGACCTCACCGTCGAGGCCGCCGCGCTGGGCGCCAAGGCGCTGGTGATGGCACCCGAGACGGACCCTGCCGCCCTGGCCGCGCAGCAGCCCGCCAATGCGTGGTCGTCCACCATCGACCTGGGCGACACGGACCTCAAGAAGGAGTTCATGCTGCAGTGCAATTTCTGCCACCAGCAGGGCGGCGCGCTGCTGCGCCGCGAGCGCTCGGCCGAGGAATGGAAGGCTGCCATCACCCGCATGGTGCGCTATGGCGCACGGCTCTCCAGCGTAGGGCAGAAGGAGATCCCCGCCATGCTGGAGGCGCACTGGAAGAAGGTCCACGCCAATCCGGCGCTGGTGCCGGCCGGCACGCCCTGGGACCCCGCGCTGGCGCGCGCCAGCATCCGCGAGATGCCCATCGGCGACAGCATGTCGCAGATGCACGATCTGCTGCTGCACTCCAACGGCATGGTGTACGTGGGCGACAACCTGCAGGACCGGGTGTACGAGGTGGACCCGGCCACCGGCAAATACACCGTCTACAAGATTGCGCCCAAGCCGGGCGAGCAGCTCGGCGGCCTGCTGGCGGGCCGGCTGCACGGTTTTCCCAAGCACGAGACCTACCAGGGCATCCACTCGCTGGCCGAGTCGCCCCGCGACCAGCACATCTTCATCACGCCGTCGTACCAGCGGCGCCTGATCGAGTTCGACCCGAAGACCAAGGCCTTCACCTACCACGACATGGACGGCGGCTTCTACCCGCACACCGTGCGCTTCGACGCCAAGGACCGCGTGTGGTTCACGCTGGCGCTGTCCAATCAGATCGGCATGTTCGACCGCACCACGAAGAAGTACACGCTGTACGACCTGCCGTTCCGCAGCCTGATGGAGCGCATCACCGTCAAGCTCACCCCCTTCATCTTCAAGCTGCTCGAATGGGGCATCCCCATCGCCAACTACGTCAAGGTGGACCACGTTTCTACCGGCGTGCCGCTGCCCTACGGCATCGACGTCACGCCCGACGGCAAGGCCTGGATCGCGCGGCTGCACACTGACGAGCTGGCCTCGGTGGACCCGGACACCGGCACCGTGACCATGGTGAAGACCCCATTCAAGGGCCCGCGCCGCCTGCGCAGCGACAAGGACGGCAACCTGTGGATCGTGGCCTTCAACGAGTCGCAGATCGTGCGCTACAGCCCCGCCAGCGGCGAGTTCACGCGCCTGGACCTGCCCGTGGTGCCCATGGGCAGCGACACGCCCTACTCCCTTAACGTGGACAAGGCGCGCCACCAGGTGTGGGTCAACGGCACGAATTCCGACGCCCTCTATCGCTACGACATCGCCACGCGCGCCTGGAACGTGTACCCGATGCAGCGCCACGTCACCTTCACGCGCGACGTCGAAATCTCGCCGCAAGGGCAGGTGTACGTGACCAACGCCTCCTTCCCGAGCTGGCACATCGAGGATGCGCAGCCCACGCTGATCGAGCTCACGCCATGAGCCCGGCGCAGATTTCCATGCCGCGCTTCTACCTGTCGTGCCTGCTGGCCTTCACCGGCGGGCACATGGTGAACTACGCCGTCATCCTGTACCTGCAGGAAAAGGTCGGGTCGGACCTTCTTTCGGGCATCGGCTTCGGGCTGTCGTTCGGCAGCTCCATCGTGTTCGGCTGGTTCGCCGGCGTGCTGTGCGACCGCATTGCACCCGCGCGCGTCATCCATGCGGCCCAGGCGCTATTCTTGCTGTGCCTGGCCGGCCTGTGGGCCACCGACGCGGGCGCCACCAGCCCGGTGGCCGGCACGCTAGGCTCGGCCTTCCTCGGCGGACTGGCCTGGTCCTTCGTCGGACCGGCACGGTTGGCCATGCTGGGGCAGATCGCGCCGCCGGCCAAGCTCAAACCCGCCACCATCGTCTTCAACCTGCAGGTGTTGCTGGGCTTTGGCCTGGCGCCCGTGGCCATTGGCGTGGTGCGCAGCTACCACGGCTGGCCGGCGGTCTTTGCCACCGGCATGGCCTTGTTCGCCGCCTCGTCCCTGCTGCTGCTGGGCACGCGCACGCACGGCAGCAGCCAGCCCCGCCGGGGCGTGGCGCACGAGCTACGCGAGGGCTTTGCCGCCGTGCACGCCAACCCGTTGCTGACCCAGCTCATCGGGGCGGCCATCGTCGCCTACGCCATGACGGGCCCCATGCAAATCCTGCTGCCCAAACTGGCGCGCGAGGGGCTGGGCCTGTCGGAGCTGCAGCGCGGGGCCTACCTGGGGCTGATGGCGCTGGCGCTGATCGGTGGTGGCGTCTCGGCCCTGCTGCTGGGCAAGCGTCTGCACCACGGCGCCGCCATCTTTGCCGGCACCGTGGTGGCAAGCCTGCTGTTCGCGTCGCTGGCAGCCTGGAGCAGCCCGGCCGTTTCGGCCATGGCGCTCGGCGCCATGGGGCTGCTGGGCGGCATGGTGATCAGCTTCGTCATCGCCGGCATCCAGGGCCAGGCGCCCGAGGCGCTGCGCGGCCGCATCCTGGGCATCTATTCCATCATCTCGCAGGTGGTGCCGGCGGCCTCGGGCGTGGCGGCCGGCGTGCTGGTGCGCTCCACCGGCACCGCCAGCGCCATCGCCCTGGCGGGCGTGGGCCTGGCCGCCACCGCGCTGCTGGCCGCGCTGGCCATGCCGCAACTGCGCCGTATGCGTGCCTGAAGGAGACCCTCCATGATGATTTTCATACTGATACTGCATGGCGTGTGTGCCATCTTTCTCCTCGGGGCATTGAGCCACCAGGCAACGGCCACCTGGCGGCGCAAACCTGCAGCAGGCCGTCCCTCGGGCGTCGTTACCGGCTTTGCCGCGGTGCGCGCACCGCTGTATGCAACCTCGATTGCCGTGAGCTACGTACTCACCATGGTGCTGGGTGACGTGGTCTACGGCCCTTACCGGGTGGACGTCAAGACGATGCTGTTCGACCTTGAGCTGTGGCACTGGAACGGCGTGTTCGAGATCAAGGAGCACCTCGTGGCGCAGGGCTTTTACCTGCTCGTGCCCTACATGATCCTCTGGAAAGCGCCGCTCGATGCCACGTTCACGCGCAGCCGCACCGTGCTGACCAACCTGCTGACCGTCATCGTCTGGTACGCCCTGGTGGCAGGTCATCTCCTGAACAATCTGAAAGGCGTCGGAAACTGATGAGCAACACCACATCGAATGTGGGGCGCTGGACCCTCGCCGCGCTGATCGCTGGCGCAGCCTATGTGGCAGCCTACTCGCAGGACGTCACGCTGTTCTACTACTACCCCATGGTCAACGAGTGGCACTGGCTGCCGCAAAGTGAGGCGCTTGGCCCGCGCATCACTTATTTCGGATGGAAGGCCATTGGCTTGCTCGCAGGCGCCGCTGCCTTGCTAGTGCCCCGCAACTGGACAGATCGCCTCCCGCGGGACACCGTATGGGTGGGCGCACTGGTGCTGTCGGCCGTGGTGTGTGCCCACGAGAGCCACTGGTTTCTAAGGTGAAATCTTCCACCGCGCCCATCGCAAGAGATCAATGACATGAGCCCGACCTTCCACCCACTGCGGCGTGCCGCCATCGGCTTGCTGTGCGCCACGGCGCTGGATGCCTGGGCCAACGGCACGCCGTTCTTCTTTCCGCAGGGCCGCAGCGACGGCACCGGCCCCAACGCCCTGGTCTACGCCGGCAACATCAAGGACACCCAGGGCCGCTATGTGGACGACGTGCAGGTGCTGGTGATCGCGGAAGACCTGGGCATGACCATCCCGGTCAAGAACGACCGCCCCGGCCACTACCGCACGCCCGACGTGCACGGCTGGATCGAGAACCTGGGCGGCAAGGTCAACCCGGAACGCATCCGCATCGACATCCGCAAGCGCGGCTACGTGCTGGCGCGGCCGGTGGCCATTCCACGGCGTACCACCGGGGTCCATTCGGTGGACATCCTGCTCAAGCCTCAGTGAACCAGCAGGGGCACCAGCAGCCCGCCGTCGCGCCAGAGCCGGTTGGGGCCGCGCGGCAGGCTGCGCGCTGCCGTGGGGCCCAGGTTGCGCTCATAGATCTCGGCGTAGTTGCCCACCTGGGCGACCATGCGGTGCGCCCAGCCGGGCGGCAGGCCCAGGGCCGGGCCGGTCTCCTCGGCGGGCCACGACGCCTGGGCGCTGGCGCGGTGCACGCCCCGCAGCTCGGCCTCCAGCAGGCCATGGACCACCCAGCGCACGGCGCGGGCGAAGTCGCCATCGTCGCTGCGCAGCAGGGGCGCCAGCGGCTCCAGGCGGCCCTGCGGTCCGGCTTCCAGAAAGTACACCGGGCCGAATTCGAGCTGCCCGGGCGCCTCGCGCGTCAGCGTCCAGCTCAGGCGGTGGAACACGATGTCGATGCGCGGGTCGGCCAGAAACTCGTGCACCGTATCCAGCGGCACGAAGCGCACCTGCGTGGCAGAGCCCAGCACGGCGGCGGCCACGGCACGGCACAGGTCGGCCTCCAGGCCCTGGTAGCTGCCGTCCGCCTGGCGCTGTGCGAAGCCGGGGTCGTTCGCGGCCACGCCGCAGACCAGCACGCCCTGGCGACGCATCGCGTCCAGGCGCTCGCCGGCCTGGGCGCCGGGCAGCAGCAGGCACAGAAGGAACAGCAGCGCCAGCGCGCGCCGCATATGGCGTAATGGCATGCACAAATTATGGCCGCGCTCCTTCCCGCCACCTCCCGCCGCAGCCTGCTCCTGGGCGCGCTGGCCTGCGGAGGCAGGGCGTTCGGGGCGCCCCCACAGCAGGCCATCGTCGCCGGCGCCGGCATGGCGGGGCTGTGGGCAGCCTGGGCGCTCCAGCAGGCCGGGCTGCAGGTCACGGTGCTGGAGGCCGGCCAACGCGTGGGCGGGCGCAACTGGACGGTGCGCCCCGGCGACACCGTACCCGGTCCGGCGGGCCAGCCGCAGCGCTGCACCTTCTCCGACGGCCAGTACCTGAACGCGGGGCCCTGGCGCATCCTGCCCTGGCACCACCGCGTGCTGGCGTGCGCCCTGCGCCACGGCATCGCGCGCGAAACCCTGCCGGGCGACACGGCAGCCCTGCAGCCGGCCGGCGGCATGGATGCGCTGCCCCATGCGCTGGCGCAAGCGCTGCACGCCCCCGTGCGCACCGGCATGCAGGTGCTGGGCGTGCAGCGCAGCAGTGCCGGCGTGGCCGTGTGGGCGCGCGGTGAACAGGGCGTGGAGCGCCTGGAGGCCGACTACGCTGTGCTCGCCTTGCCCCTGGCGCTGCTGGCCCGGCTCGCGCTGGAATGGCCCCGGCCGCTGGGCCAGGGCCTGCAGGCCGTGCGCACGGCCGATGCCATCAAGATCGCGCTGGAGACCGACGGCACCTGGGCCGATGGCAGCGCCGCCAGCGGCTCGCACCAGGTGCTGGCCCCGTGCGGCAGCGTTCCCGTGGCCCAGCGCATCGCCTGCGTGTACGGCAACGCGGACTGGATCGCCCGCCACGCCACCGGCCCCCAGGCCCAGACGTTGGCCCGCGCCCGCAGCCTGCTGCGCCCGGCGGCGCGGCTCGCCAGGCAACCCTGGAGCCACCCGCTGGTGGTGCAGTGGTCGCACCTGCCGCTCGTCGGCGGCGCGGCGGCCCGCGTGGACCCGGCCACGGCGCGGGCCTTGCAGCAGGGCATGGCGCCCGTCTTCTTCGCCAGCGATGCGCTGTCGCCGCTCAATGGCTGGCAGGAAGGCGCGCTGGCGTCGGCCGAACTGGCCGTGCAGGCGTTGCTGGCGCACCGGCAGCCAGTGCGCCTGCCCTGAGCAGCGCCAAACCCAGCATAAAAATGGCCTCTGGCGCCTATTTCACGGGCGCCACCAGCTATCAATCACATAGCAGTCCACGGCCTGCGCCCCTGCGCCGGTAAAATCACGCGCTCTGACAGAACTGACCTGCCCATGACCGCCAACGCCCCCACCACGCCCGAACAACCCGGCCTGCAATCCCTCTCCAAATCGTTCGAACCCGCCGCGCTGGAAGCCCACTGGGGCCCCGAATGGGAGAAGCGCGGCTACGGGGTGGGCGGTTTCCGTGGCACCGGCGCACCCGAGGCGGGGCAACCTGCGTTCTGCATCCAGCTGCCGCCGCCCAACGTGACCGGCACGCTGCACATGGGCCATGCGTTCAACCAGACCATCATGGACAGCCTCACGCGCTACCACCGCATGAAGGGCTTCAACACGGCCTGGGTGCCCGGCACCGACCACGCGGGCATCGCCACGCAGATCGTGGTGGAGCGCCAGCTGCAGGAGCAAAGCGTGAGCCGCCACGACCTGGGCCGCAAGAATTTCGTCGCCAAGGTGTGGGAGTGGAAGGAAAAGTCGGGCAACACCATCACCACGCAGATGCGCCGCATGGGCGACAGCGTGGACTGGAGCCGCGAGTACTTCACCATGGACGACAAGCTCTCCACGGTGGTCACCGACACCTTCGTAAAGCTGTACCAGCAGGGCCTGATCTACCGCGGCAAGCGCCTCGTGAACTGGGACCCCAAGCTCCAGTCCGCCGTGTCCGACCTGGAGGTCGAGAACGAAGAGAAGGACGGCTCGCTCTGGCACATCGCCTACCCGCTGGCCAACGGTACGGGCCAGCTGGTGGTGGCCACCACGCGCCCCGAAACCATGCTGGGCGACGTGGCCGTGATGGTGCACCCCGAGGATGAGCGTTACAAGCACCTCATCGGCCAGATGGTCAACCTGCCGCTGTGCGACCGCCAGATCCCGGTGATCGCCGACGAGTACGTGGACAAGGAATTCGGCACCGGCGTGGTCAAGGTCACGCCCGCGCACGACCAGAACGACTACGCCGTGGGCCAGCGCCACAAGCTGCCCATGATTTGCGTGCTCACGCTGCAGGCCACGGTAAACGACAACGCACCCGAAAAATACCTGGGTATGGACCGCTTCGTGGCCCGCAAGGCCGTAGTGGCCGACCTGGAAGCCCTCGGCGCACTGGTCGAGGTGAAGAAGCACAAGCTCATGGTGCCCATCTGCACCCGCACCGGCCAGGTCATCGAACCCATGCTGACCGACCAGTGGTTCGTCGCCATGAACAAGGTGGGCGAAGGCGATGCCACGGGCAAATCCATCGCCCAGAAGGCCATCGACGCCGTGGCCGGCGGCGAGGTGAGCTTCGTGCCCGAGAACTGGGTCAACACCTACAACCAGTGGATGAACAACATCCAGGACTGGTGCATCTCGCGCCAGCTCTGGTGGGGCCACCAGATTCCCGCCTGGTACGACGAGGACGGCCAAGTCTACGTGGCCCGCGACGAGGCCGAGGCGCAGGCCCAGGCCCCGGGCAAGACGCTCAAGCGCGACGAGGACGTGCTCGACACCTGGTACTCCAGCGCCCTCGTGCCCTTCAGCACCATGGGCTGGCCGAACCAGGGCGACGCCGCCACCGACGACTACAACCTCTACCTGCCCAGCAGCGTGCTGGTGACGGGCTACGACATCATCTTCTTCTGGGTCGCCCGGATGATCATGATGACCACGCACTTCACGGGCCGCGTGCCGTTCAAGCACGTCTACATCCACGGCCTGGTGCGCGACGCGCAGGGCAAGAAGATGAGCAAGTCCGAGGGCAACGTGCTCGACCCGGTGGACCTGATCGACGGCATCGCCCTCGACCCCCTGCTCGACAAGCGCACCCAGGGCCTGCGCAAGCCCGAAACGGCACCCCAGGTGCGCAAGAACACGCAGAAGGAATTCCCCGAGGGCATTCCGGCCTACGGCGCCGACGCGCTGCGCTTCACCTTCGCGGCGCTGGCATCCCTGGGCCGCAGCATCAACTTCGACAGCAAGCGCTGCGAGGGCTACCGCAACTTCTGCAACAAGCTCTGGAACGCCAGCCGCTTCGTGCTGATGAACTGCGAAGGCCAGGACTGCGGCCTGCAAGCCCCGCAGGGCGGCGGCAGCTGCAACGACGGCTTTCTGCACTTCACGCAGGCCGACCGCTGGATCGCCTCGCGCCTGCAGCGCGTCGAGGCCGAGGTGGCCAAGGGCTTCGAGGACTACCGCCTCGACAACGTGGCCAATACCATCTACGACTTCGTCTGGAACGAGTTCTGCGACTGGTACCTGGAAATCGCCAAGGTGCAGATCCAGACCGGCAACGAGGCACAACAGCGTGGCACGCGCCGCACGCTGATCCGCACGCTGGAAACCATCCTGCGCCTGGCCCACCCCATCACGCCCTTCATCACCGAGGAGCTGTGGCAGAAGGTGGCGCCCGTGGCCGGCCGCAGCGGCAACTCGGTCAGCATCGCGGCCTACCCCGAAGCGCAGCCCGAGCGCATCGACGAGGTGGCCGAGGCCCATGTGGCGCGCCTCAAGACCGTGGTGGACGCGTGCCGCCAGCTGCGGGGCGAGATGAGCGTCTCGCCGGCCACGCGCCTGCCCTTGTATGTGGTGGGCGATGCCGAATTCATGCGCGGCGCGGCACCCGTGCTGCAGGCGCTGGCCAAGCTCAGCGAGGTCAAAGTGTTTGACGACGAGGCCGAATGGAGCCAAGCCGCCCAGGCCGCGCCCGTGGCCGTGGTGGGCGAAGCGCGCCTGTGCCTGCACATGGAGATCGACGTGGCGGCCGAGAAGGCCCGCCTGGCGAAGGAAGTGGCGCGCATCGAAGGCGAGATCGCCAAGGCCCACGGCAAGCTGTCCAACGAAGCCTTCGTCGCCAAGGCCCCGGCCGCCGTGCTGGACCAGGAAAAGAAGCGCGTGGCCGATTTCACTGCCACGCTCTCGCGCCTGCGCGACCAGCTCGCGCGCCTGGGCTGACCGCAAAAATGAGAGCTGCCGGCGCCCGGCAGCTCTCGGTTTTGGCATGAAAACCATGCCAAAACCTTGACTACAAAGCGCCAGCAGCTCATTTTTCAGGAGCAAGCACCATGCACCAAGCCCATATCCGCAAGGCCGTGTTCCCCGTCGCGGGCCTGGGCACGCGCTTCCTGCCGGCCACCAAGGCCTCGCCCAAGGAGATGCTGCCGGTGGTGGACAAGCCGCTGATCCAGTACGCCGTCGAAGAGGCCTATGCCGCCGGCATCCGCCACATGATCTTCGTCACCGGCCGCAGCAAGCGCGCCATCGAGGACCATTTCGACACCGCCTACGAGCTGGAAAGCGAACTGGAAGCGGCGAACAAGCAGGAACTGCTGGCGCTGGTGCGCTCGGTGCAGCCCGACGACATGGACTGCGCCTACGTGCGCCAGCCCCGCTCACTGGGCCTGGGCCACGCCGTGCTGTGCGCTGAACCCCTGGTGGGCCAAGAGCCCTTCGCCGTGCTGCTGGCCGACGACCTGATGATGGGCCCGCCCGGCGGCACGCCCGTGCTCGCGCAAATGGCCCAGGCCTTCCGCCAGCAAGGCCGCTCGCTGCTGGCCGTGCAAGAGGTGCCGCAGGACCAGGTGCGCCGCTACGGCATCGTGGCCGGCGAGCCGGCCGGCGGCCCGCTGATCCGCATCCAGCGCATCGTGGAAAAGCCGGCCCCGGAAGCCGCCCCTTCGCGCATGGGCGTGGCGGGCCGCTACATCCTTACGCCCGCCATCTTCGAGCAGATCCGCAACCAGCCCAAGGGCGCGGGCGGCGAGATCCAGCTCACCGACGCCATCGCCCGCCTGATGGAGCAGGAGGCCGTGTACGCCTTCCAGTACGAAGGCAAGCGCTACGACTGCGGCAGCAAGGAAGGCTTCCTGGAAGCCACGGTGGAGTTGGCGTTGCAGCACCCGGAGGTGGGCGGGGCGTTCCGGGAATACCTCAGAACCTTGAGTCTTTGAATTTCTGCACCGTGCCCGCTGCGGCTGGGTGCAAGTGGCCCAATCCCAATGCCAGGGTGGGGGCCAATCTGCGTTGTGAGCGGGCTGCGCCTGGACCGAGCACCGCAGCCGTACTGGCGTAAGGCGAAGCGCGCAGGCCATGAGGCCCGCGCAGTGGCACGGCGGCCCGACCCTCAGCGGCGCCGCAGCACGTGGATGTACTCCTCGCCCACCGTCTGCTGTTCCACCAGCTCATTCCCCGTCTGCTTGGCAAATGCCTGGAAGTCGCGCAGCGAGCCGGCGTCGGTGGCCAGCACCTTGAGCAGTTCGCCGCTCTGCATGTCGGCCAGGGCCTTCTTGGCCTTGAGGATGGGCAGCGGGCAGTTGAGCCCGCGCGTGTCGATTTCTTTGTGGGTTTGCATGTTGTCAGTCCTTTGGCGCGGGCTGGTCCAGGCCGCGGCGGCGTTCGGCATTTTCCTCCGCCGTGAAAAACACCGGCTCGTGGCCGCGCGTGCGCAGCCAGTCGGCCAGGGCGTAGCCGGTGCCGGCGGGCCAGCATTTGAGTTCGTGCAGATCGTAGAAGCGGTGGTCCACCAGCTCGGGCGAGAGCCGCACCTCGCCTACGGCCACCACGTGGTAGGCGATGATGATCTGGTTCATGCGCAGGAATTCGTAAGCCCCCACGAGCGTGCAGGACTGCACGTCGAGGTTGGTCTCCTCCTTCACCTCGCGCGCGACACCCTCCTGCGGCGATTCGCCGGCCTCCATGAAGCCGGTGATCAGCGCAAACATCTTCGCCGGCCACGCCGCATTGCGCGCCAGCAGCACCTTGCCGCCCACCTCCACGATGGCGGCGAGCACCGGCGTGGGGTTGTTCCAGTGCGTCCAGCCGCAGGCGGGGCAGCGCAGGCGCTGCACCTCGCCGCCGTCTTCCATCTGGGAGAGCAGCGCCAGCGGCGTGGCGCAGTGGGTGCAAAAGCGGGTTTCGTACTGCATTGCTAGTGTTTTGATAGCTGCAGGCGCTTATGGATAGGGCGCCAGAGGCCTATTTTGCTTCAGGCCGGAAATACGCCGGTGGACAGGTAGCGGTCGCCCCGGTCGCACACCACGAAGACGATGCAGGCGTCGCGCTCGCGCGCGGCGATCTGCTGCGCCACCCAGCAGGCGCCTGCGGCCGAGATGCCGGCGAAGATGCCTTCCTCGCGCGCCAGGCGGCGGCACATGTCCTCGGCGTCGTCCTGGCTCACCAGCACCAGCTCATCGACCGCCTTGGGGTCGTAGATGGCGGGCAGGTATTCCTCGGGCCACTTGCGGATGCCGGGGATGCGCGAGCCTTCCTGCGGCTGCGCGCCGATAACCAGCACGTTGGGGTTCTTTTCCTTGAGGTAGCGCGAGACGCCGGTGATGGTGCCCGTGGTGCCCATGGCGCTGACGAAGTGCGTGATGCGCCCGCCGGTCTGCTCCCAGATCTCGGGGCCGGTGGTCTCGTAGTGGATGCGCGGGTTGTCCTGGTTGGCGAACTGGTCCAGCACCTTGCCCTCGCCGCGCTTTTGCATGGCCTCGGCCAGGTCGCGCGCATGCTCCATGCCGCCGCTCTTGGGCGTCAGCACGAGTTCGGCGCCAAAGGCCTTCATGGTCTGCGCGCGCTCGATGGACAGGTCTTCGGGCATGACCAGCACCATGCGGTAGCCCTTGATGGCGGCCGCCATGGCCAGCGCGATGCCGGTGTTGCCCGACGTGGCCTCGATCAGCGTGTCGCCGGGCTTGATCTCGCCGCGCTCCTCGGCGCGCCGGATCATCGACAGCGCGGGCCGGTCCTTCACCGAACCGGCGGGGTTGTTGCCTTCGAGCTTGCCCAGGATGACGTTGCCGCGCTCGGCGTTCTCCCGGGCGCCAATGCGCTGCAATGCGACCAGCGGCGTGCGGCCGATCGCGTCCTCAATCGTCGGATAGTTCATGCACCCTACTGTGCCATAATTTGCGTCTTCACAGATTCCAGCCCGGGTGGTGAAATTGGTAGACGCAGGGGACTCAAAATCCCCCACCGAAAGGTGTGCCGGTTCGATTCCGGCCCCGGGCACCACAGGACAAAGCCGCACGTTCCCGCGAACGCTGCGGCTTTTTTCTTTTGCGCCGCCCACGGCCCCAAGCCCCTTTCGGCGGCCGGGGGAAAGGGCAACGGGAACGCCGGGCACCGGCGCTGCATCCAATGCTCGGAGGCCTTCATGTACCACCCGCCACACGCGATCTCCGAGCCCTTTCACCCGATGCCGGACGCCGACCTGGCGATGCGCGCCGCCCGTGGCGACGCCAGCGCTTTCGAGGCCATCATGCGACGCAACAACCGCCTGCTGTTCCGCACCGCGCGCAGCATCCTCAAGAGCGACGCGGAAGCCGAGGACGCGCTGCAGGAGGCTTACCTGCGCGCCTGGCGCGCGCTGGGCAGCTTTCGGGCCGACGCCAAGCTCTCGACCTGGCTGGTGCGCATTGTGGTCAACGAAGCGCTGGGCCGCCTGCGCCAGCGGGGCGCGCAGGTCATTCCCCTGGACGCCGCGATGAATTCGACCGAACCCGACACCCTGGCCTCGATGACCGCCGACCCGGACGACCAGCCCGAGCGCATTGCCATGCGCGCGGAGCTGCGCCACCTGATGGAAGCGCGCATCGACCTGCTGCCCGATGCCTTCCGCAGCGTGTTCATGCTGCGCGCCGTGGAGGAGATGAGCGTGGAAGAGGTCGCGCAGGCGCTCGGCCTGCCGGAGGCCACCGTGCGCACGCGCTTCTTCCGCGCACGCGGCCTGCTGCGCGAAGGCCTGGCGAGCGATATCGACGTGGCGCTGGGCGATGCGTTCGCCTTTGACGGGGCGCGCTGCGACCGCATCGTCGCGGCCGTGCTGGCCCATGCCACCGCCGGGGGCGAAGACGCGCTGCCCGGGGCCTGAGCCCCCGCCGGGTCCGCGTTTGCGGCACCCACCCCGCCCAGCGGGAACGTGGCGAACAGCCCCTCCATCGAATAGGCAGAGTCGGCCGCCATGCATGCACGGGATCACAGCCCCGGCGTAGCGGCCGGGTCGCCACCGGCATGCCGGAACGGCCCCGGGAGTCCCCGGCCTCGATGACACACCACCAAGGAGAAGCCATGTCCTTCCTGCAGTTCCCCCACCCCGCCGCCGCCCGCCGCCTGTTTCTGGGCGAGTCCGGCCTGGCCCTGTCCGGTGCCGCCATCGCGCTGCTGGCGGGCAAAGACGCCCTGGCCGCGCAGTCCGGCGACGGCGCACCCCAGGATGTCCAGATCCTCAACACCGCACTCGGCGCCGAGCTGGAGGCCATCGCGGCCTACCAGCTGGGCGCCGAAAGCAAACTCCTGAAAAAACCCACGCTGGCCCTGGCCCTGACCTTCCAGGGGCACCACAAGGCGCACGCCGACGTGTTGGCCAAAACCGTGGAGAAACTCGGCGGCACGCCGGTGCTGGCCAAGTCGAGCTACCCCTTCCCCGTCGACCAGTTGAAATCGCAGGCCGACGTGCTGCGCTTCGCGGCCCAACTGGAACAGGGCGCCGTGAGTGCCTACCTGGGCGCCGTGCCCCTGTTCGGCAACCGCGACCTGGCCAAGGCGGCCGCCAGCATCCTGGGCGACGAGGCCATGCACTGGGCCGTGCTGCGCCAGGCCCTGGGCGAAGTGCCCGTGCCCTCGGCCTTCATGTCATGACCGGATGGCACGCCTGCCTGGCGGGCGCCCTGGCGCTGGCCGCCGCCAGCATGGCCCAGGCCGCGCCCGATGCGCGCCGCGGCGAGCAGGTGTACGCCCGGTGCCAGGCCTGCCACGCGCTGGCCTACGACCGGGTGGGGCCGCGCCACTGCGGCCTGCTGGGGCGGCGGGCCGGCAGCGTGCCCGGCTTCGCCTATTCCCAGGCCATGAAGGATGCACGCATCACCTGGAGCGAACAGACGCTGGACCGGTTCCTGGCGCAGCCCATGCAAGCCGTGCCGGGCACGACGATGACCTACGACGGCATTTCGGATGCACAGGACCGCGCCGATCTCATCGCCTATCTGCGGCATGCCGACCGCACCGCCGCCTGCCGCGTACCGCAGGCCGGCCAACGGTGAATGCGGTGCCGGTTCTCCCCATTTCACAGGGACAAACCTGTGGACAACCCGTGGTCTGCATGCGCACGGCGAACGCAAGTGCCCGGCGCGCAAAGGATTATGTTGCGCTGCCGCAAAAACGGGCAGATGGGCCCGGCCCTCAGTTGTCCTGGCGGCGGATGAGCGCGCGGCCGCTGTCGGTGATGGTGAGCTGGCCGGTGCTGTTCTTGCCGATGTAGCCACGCTCGTACAGGCGTCCCGAGAGGTGTTCTTTGAGGGCCTGGGGCGTGCTCACCAGCTTGCCCATTTCCAGTTGCTTGAGGGTTCCGAGTTCATCCACGGTGGGGTCGAACTGGGGAGCGTGGTATTGGGTCATGGCGGTCCTCCGGGCAATTGGAAAGCATGGATGAACCCATTGTTGCGCAGCACCGGGGGCCGCGTCAAAACCCTGCCAGGGGCCCGGTCAGACCGGTGCCTCCGGGGCCGGCGCGTCGAGCCGCGCCGTGGCCGTCAGCCAGGCGCTGAACGCGGCCAGCACCGGCGACTGGGGCTGCGCCGGACTGATGAGGTAGTAGCCGCGCTCGCCCCGCAGCGGGCGCGCACAGGCCACCACCAGCTCGCCGCGCGCCAGTTCGGCCTCGATCAGCAGCGGCGGAATCAACGCCACGCCCAGGCTCTGCGTGGCGGCCTCGGCCAGCATGGAGAACAGCTCGTAGCGCGGGCCGTCGAGCGCCTTGGGCGCATCCACGCCCATGGCTTCGAACCACTGGCGCCAGCCATAGGGGCGCGTGCTTTGCTGCAATAGCGGCAGGCCCGCCAGCGCCTCGGGCGGCACGGCCTGGTAGGCGCGGCCCCGGCCGCGCTGCGCGGCGGCTTCCAGCACGCGCGGGCTGCACACGGGCACCACGTCCTCGCCCATCAGCCACTCGGCCTGGATGCCGGGCCAGTTGGCCACCTGCTCCGGCGTGCCGGCATAGAGCGCGGCGTCGAACGTGGTGTCGGCGAACAGGAAGGGCCGCGTCTGCGTCTCGATGTGCACCACGATGTCGGGGTGCTGCTGCGCCAGCCGGGGCAGGCGCGGGATGAGCCAGCGCGTGGCAAAGGTGGGCACGGCCGCCAGCGACAGCGTGCCGCCCTCGCCCTGGCGGGCCATTACGTCCAGGGTGTCGCGCTCCAGGCCCTGCAGCCAGCGCGCCACCTGGCGGCCGTAGTGCGCGCCTGCGGGCGTAAGCACCACGCCGTGGCGCGTGCGGCGGAACAGTTCGACGCCGAGGAATTCCTCCAGCGCAATGATCTGGCGCGACACGGCGCTTTGCGTGAGCGACAGCTCCTGCGCGGCGCGCGTGTAGCTTTCGTGGCGGGCGGCCACTTCGAAGCAGGCCAGGGCCTGCGTGGAAGGAATGTTGCGGCGCATGGGTCGGGCGGCGTTTCAGAACAGCTTGGAGTATTCCATATATTCCAAAATCGCATTTCTGGATGAAAACAACTCGCTTGCTCCCTGAGGCACGCGCCGCCTACGATGGCACCCGAACCCAAAGAAACGCATGCCTTGCATGCCCCTTCGCCCCCTCTTTGCATCGGAGAACCTTCATGGCCCACGCCGCCTTCCAGTGGAACGACCCCTTCCTGCTCGACCAGCAGCTCACCGACGACGAGCGCGCCATCCGTGACGCGGCCGCCGCCTACTGCCAGGACAAGCTGGCCCCGCGCGTGCTGGACGCCTTCCGCCACGAGAAGATGGACACCACCATCTTCCGCGAGATGGGCGAAGTGGGCCTGCTGGGCCCCACCATCCCCGAACAGTACGGCGGCCCAGGCCTGTCGTACGTGGCCTACGGCCTGATCGCCCGCGAAGTGGAGCGCGTGGACTCGGGCTACCGCTCCATGGCCAGCGTGCAAAGCTCGCTGGTGATGGTGCCCATCCATGAATTCGGCACCGAGGCGCAGAAGCAGAAGTACCTGCCCAAGCTCGCCACTGGCGAGTGGATCGGCTGCTTCGGCCTGACCGAGCCCGACCACGGCTCCGACCCCGGCAGCATGGCCACGCGCGCCTACAAGGTGGCCGGTGGCTACAAGCTCAAGGGCAGCAAGATGTGGATCACCAACAGCCCCGTGGCCGATGTGTTCGTGGTCTGGGCCAAGGAAGTCTCCGAAGGCGGCGCCGTGGGCCCCATCCGCGGCTTCGTGCTGGACAAGGGCATGAAGGGCTTGAGCGCCCCCGCCATCCACGGCAAGGTGGGCCTGCGCGCCTCCATCACCGGCGAGATCGTGATGGACGACGTGTTCGTGCCTGAAGAAAACGCCTTCCCTGAAGTGCAGGGCCTCAAGGGCCCCTTCACCTGCCTGAACAGCGCGCGCTACGGCATCGCCTGGGGCGCGCTGGGCGCGGCCGAGTTCTGCTGGCATACCGCGCGCCAATACACGCTGGACCGCAAGCAGTTCGGCCGCCCCCTGGCAGCCAACCAGCTCATCCAGAAGAAGCTGGCCGACATGCAGACCGAGATCGCCATCGGCCTGCAGGCCTGCCTGCAATTCGGCCGCATGAAGGACGCCGGCACGGCCAGCGTGGAAGGCACCTCCCTCATCAAGCGCAACAGCTGCGGCAAGGCGCTGGACATTGCGCGCCTGGCGCGCGACATGATGGGCGGCAACGGCATCAGCGACGAATTCGGCGTGGCGCGCCACCTGGTGAACCTGGAGGTGGTGAACACGTACGAAGGCACGCACGACGTGCACGCGCTCATCCTGGGCCGCGCGCAAACCGGCCTGGCGGCGTTCGCCAACTGATACCGCACTCCTGAAACGATAGCTGCCAGCGCTTGCTCCATAAGCGCTGGCAGCATTTTTCATTCAAAAGCCAGATTCCATGACCTCTTCCAACGCAGGCGCCCTGGCGGGCATCAAGGTGCTCGACCTCTCGCGCGTGCTCGCCGGCCCCTGGTGCACGCAGATGCTGGCCGACCTGGGCGCGGACGTGGTGAAGGTCGAGCGCCCCGGCGCGGGCGACGACACGCGCCACTGGGGCCCGCCCTTCCTGAAGGACGAACACGGCAACGACACCACCCAGGCCAGCTACTTCACCGCCTGCAACCGCAACAAGCGTTCGGTCACCATCGACATGGCCACGCCCGAGGGCCAGGCGCTCATCAAGCAGATGGCGGCGCAGGCCGACATCGTGGTGGAGAACTTCAAGGTCGGCGGCCTGCAGCAGTACGGCCTGGACCACGAGAGCCTGCGCGCGCTGAACCCGCGCCTCATCTACTGCTCCGTCACCGGCTTCGGCCAGGACGGGCCGTACGCCGAGCGCGCCGGCTACGACCTCATGGTGCAGGCCATGACGGGCATGATGAGCATCACCGGCCGCGCCGACGGCGAGCCCGGCGGCGGCCCGCTGCGCGTGGGCGTGGCGGTCATCGACCTGTTCACCGGCCTGTACGCCAGCAACGCCATCCTGGCCGCGCTGCATGTGCGCCAGCAGACCGGCGAAGGCCAGCACATCGACATGGCCCTGCTCGACGTGGGCATGGCCGTGCTGGCCAACCAGGCCGCGGGCTTTCTGGCCACGGGCCAGGCGCCCGGCCGCATGGGCAACAGCCACCCCAGCCTGGCGCCCTACCAGGACTTCCCCACGCAGGACGGCAACATGCTGCTGGCGATTGGCAACGACGGGCAGTTCCAGCGCTTCTGCGCGGCCGCCGGGCAGCCGCAGTGGGCGCAGGATGCGCGCTTTGCCACCAACACGCTGCGCGTGCAGCACCGCGCCGAACTCATTCCCGCCATGGAGGCCGTCACGCGCACGCGCACCACGGCCGCGTGGATTGCGCTGCTGGAAGACAAGGCCGTGCCCTGCGGTCCCATCAACACCATCGCCCAGGCCTTTGACGACGCGCAGGTTCAAGCCCGCGGCCTGCGCGTGGACCTGCCGCGCAGCGCCGGCGACGGCATCGCGCAGGTGTCCACCGTGGCCAGCCCGCTGCGCCTCTCGCGCAACCCGCCCGTGCTGCGCCACGCCCCGCCCGCGCTGGGCCAGCACACCGACGAGGTGCTGGCCGAGCTGGGCCTGGATGCATCGGCCATTGCCGGCCTGCGCGAGAAAAAGGTTCTCTGAACGCGGCGCCACCGCGCCGCTCCCCCCCTTGCTTCACCATTTCAAACCACAGGAGACAAAAGCATGATCCGTCGCAGCGCCCTGGCCCTGGGCCTCTTGGCCGTTTTCGGCACCGCCGCCCACGCGCAGGGCTACCCGCAAAAGCCCATCCGCCTGCTCGTGCCCTTCGCGGCCGGCGGCACCACCGACCTGGTGGCCCGCACCATCGCCGAGCCGCTGGGCCGCGAGCTGGGCCAGCCCGTGGTGGTGGAAAACAAGGGCGGTGGCGGCGGCAGCATCGGCGCCGCCGAAACATCGCGCGCCGCACCCGACGGCTACAACCTCGGCATGGCCACGGTGTCCACCACGGCGACGAACCCGGCCATCAACCCCAAGATCCCGTACAACGTCGCCACCGACTTCACGCCCATCATCAACATCGCCGCCACGCCCAATGTGATCGCGGCCTACCCCAAGCTGCCCTTCCAGGACTACAAGGGCATGCTGGCCGCCGTGAAGAAGGACCCGGGCAAGTACGCCTATGCCTCGCCAGGCAACGGCAGCATCACGCACCTGATGATGGAAATGTTCAAGCTGGGCACGCAGACCTACATGGTGCACGTGCCCTACCGCGGCTCGGGCCCGGCGCTGACGGATGCCGTGGCCGGCCAGGTGCCGCTGATCTTCGACAACCTGCCCTCGGCCCTGCCCTTCATCAAGGAAAAGCGCCTCACCGCCCTGGTGGTGGCCGCGCCGCAGCGCGTGCCCGCCATGCCCGACGTGCCCACCTTCAAGGAAGTGGGCCTGGAGTCCGTGAACCGCATGGCCTACTACGGCCTGGTCGGCCCCAAGGGTCTGCCCAAGGACATCGTCGACAAGATCAACGCCGCCACCCGCAAGGTGCTGCAGGACCCGGCCATCCGCAAGCGCATCGAGGACACCGGCTCCATCATCATGGCCGATACCCCCGAGGCCTTTGCCAAGCAGATGCGTGAAGAACTGGCCGTGTACAAGGACGTGGTGGCCAAGCAGAAGCTGGTATTGGACTGATTTTTGAAGAAACAGGCTGCAGCGCTTGATGGTCAAGCGCCAGCAGCTATATTTTCAATAGCATTCCACGGAGCTAGGCCGCAAGGCCGAACGCGCCGTGGTCGATGAGTTCGGCCGGCAGCGTGGGGTAGAGCTTCTTGTAGAAGTCCGCCAGCCAGGGGTGCTCGCGGTACAGCTGCCGCTGCAGCCCGAAGGCGAAGAAGTCGCAGGCGCTCTCGGCCGTGTGCGGCCGGTGCTGCGCCAGCAGCCACTGCAGCAGCGCGTTCTGGCGGCGGTTGGGCTGCACCATTTGCACGAAGGTGCTGCGCGGCGCGCCGCCAAAGCATTCCAGGTAGCGCGCCGGCACCATCTCCAGGTCCAGGTGCATGAGCACTGCGGGAGCGCCGTTGACCTTGTCGAACGCGCGCGCACCGCTGAGCTGCATGAACAGCAGCTTCTTGCGGTAGAAGTCCACATGCCGTGGGTGCACGGCGATCACCATGTCAGTGCGCGCCAGCATGTAGCGCGCCCGCAGGAACATGAGCCGGAACAACGCCAGCAGCGCCAGGTTGCCCAGCCGCGGGCTGTCGATGCTGCTGGCCAGGCTGATGACCTCGGTGATGCGCCGCCCGTCCGCGCGCAGGGTGGAAATCTCCTCGCCGAACCCGTCCTCGCAGGGCAGGCACATCTCGCCGTCGGTCACGGCCGTGAGCGTGGCGCACACCTCGCCGCCACTGTGGACGGTGTAGGTGGTGGTGTCGGGCAGCAGGTCGTGCGGTGTCAGCCACAGGCCCTCGGCGCCTTCGGTGGCAAAGCCCTTGGAGCGGTATTCGCTATGCACCAGATGCCAGGCGGCCATGCGTTCGGACAGGCTCTGCGCCAGCCCCACGGTGTAGCCCAGCAGGTCCTCGGCGGCAAAGTCCACGTCGTACAGCGTGTCTGCCAGGGGGCGAACGGCGCCTGGCGGGCTTTCGACCAGGTACAGCGGGTTCATGGCGGCTCCTGTTCGCGCCCTCCCGGGGGCGCACGTTGGTGAAGAGGCCGGCGCCGGCAAGCCGCGCGCAAGGCATCGCGGGCATCTTCGATTTGCGCCCGGTGCAGCGGCAATGCGGCGGGCTACGAACGGTCCACAGCGTCCGATGGATGGCAGCGCCTTTCCGCCTGCCCGGGGGCGTGCAAGGTTTCGCCCATCTCGACATAATGGTTTGCGCCCCACCATTGCCTCAAACTATCGTTCAACGCCAGGGCCGCACCGGCCCGGCCATGGAGCACTCCCATGAAGCTCAGCCTCAAACTCCCCCTCGCCTTCACGGCCTCGCTGCTGCTGCTCCTGGCCGCCGCGCTGTTCGGCATCGGCCAGCTGCGCTCCGCGCTCGATACCTACGAAACCACCGTGGCCCAGAGCTTCGAGCACGAACGCCAGTCGGCCAGCCTGCTCAACGATTTCAAGGTCCAGGTGCAGGAGTGGAAGAACGTGCTGCTGCGCGGCAAGGAGCCGGCCCAGCTGACGCGCTACTGGGCCGCGTTCGAGAAGCAGGAGCGCACCATCCAGGATGAGGCGCGCAAGCTGCTGGCGTCGCTGCCGCAAGGCGAGGCCCGCGAGAAGGTGCAGCAGTTCCTGCAGGCGCACGAACGCATGGGCGCGGCCTACCGCAAGGGCTTCGAGGCCTTCAACGCGGCCGGGCAGGACCCGCAGGCCGGAGACAAGGCCGTGCAGGGCATGGACCGCGAGCCCTCCACCCTGCTCGACCAGGCCGGCACGCTGATCCAGAAGGCCAGCGCCGGCGTGGCCGCGCAGGCCGGGGCCTCGGCGCGGCGCGCCACCGCCATCAGCCTGGGCGTGATGCTGGTGGTGTGCGCGGCGGGCATCCTGGGGGCGGTGCTGTTCAGCCGCACCGTCACGCGACCGCTGGGCAACGCGGTGCGCGTCTCGCAGGCCGTGGCGGGCGGCGACCTCACCATGGCCCAGCCCTCGGCCGGCAAGGACGAAATCGCCCAGTTGCTCAACGCGCTGCATGGCATGCAGACCAGCCTGGCGCGCGTGGTGAGCAATGTGCGCCAGAACGCCGACAGCGTGGCCAACGCCAGCGCCGAGATCGCGCAGGGCAACCAGGACCTCTCCGCCCGCACCGAGCAGCAGGCCAGCGCGCTGGAAGAAACCTCGGCCTCCATGGAGGAACTGAGCTCAACCGTGCAGCACAACGCCGACAACGCCCGCCAGGCCAGCAAGCTCGCGGTCAATGCCTCCAGCGTGGCGCAGCAGGGCGGCGAGGTGGTGGCCGAGGTGGTGAGCACCATGCGCGGCATCAACGACAGCAGCAAGAAGATCGCCGACATCATCAGCGTGATCGACGGCATTGCCTTCCAGACCAACATCCTGGCGCTGAACGCCGCCGTGGAAGCGGCCCGGGCCGGCGAGCAGGGCCGGGGCTTCGCCGTGGTGGCGTCCGAAGTGCGCAGCCTGGCCGGGCGCAGCGCCGAGGCGGCCAAGGAGATCAAGCAGCTCATCGGCACCAGCGTGGAGCGCGTGGAACAGGGCTCGGCCCTGGTGGACCGCGCGGGCGACACCATGACGGAGGTGGTGGCCGCCATCCGCCGCGTGACCGACATCGTGGCCGAGATCAGCGCCGCCAGCAACGAGCAGAGCGCCGGCGTGGGCCAGGTGGGCGAAGCCATGGTGCAGATGGACCAGGCCACGCAGCAGAACGCCGCACTGGTCGAGGAAAGCGCCGCCGCGGCCCACAGCCTGAAGATGCAGGCCCAGCAGCTGGTGCAGGCCGTGGCCGTGTTCAAGCTGCTGCCAGGCCAGGACAGCGGCGGCCTGCGGCAGCTGCCACCAGCGGCTGCGCCGCTGCAGCTGGGCTAAGCCGGCCCAGCCGCACGGGGGCTCAGCGCGCCACCGTGAAGCGCTGGCGCACGTGGCGCGGTGCTTCCAGTTCGTCCACCAGCGCCACGGCCAGGTCGGCCACGCTGATGCCGCCGGGGCTGCCGTCGGCTTCCATCAGCGGAGCCTCCAGCCCCAGGCGGTACTGGCCCGTGCGCTCACCCGGCTGCAACAGGATGGGGGGCGAAAGGAAGGTCCATTCCAGCGCCTCTTCCTGGCGGATCAGGTTCAGCGCCTCGCGCGCCGCCAGGGCGCCCTGCTTCCACTCGGCCGGAAACTCGGGCGTGTCCACCAGCTGCACGCCGGGCGCCACATACAGGCTGCCCGCGCCGCCCACCACCACCAGGCGGCGCACGCCCGAAGCCAGCACGCCGACATGGATGGCGCGCGTGCCGCGCAGGAACTGGTCATGGATGTCGGGCACGGTCCAACCCGGGTTGTAGGCGCTCACCACGGCGTCCTGCCCGGCCACGGCGCGGGCCACCTGGGCGGCGTCCTGCGCGTCTGCCTGCACCACGCTCAGGCCTGCGCGCGCGGCCACCTTGGCCGGGTTGCGCGCCAGGACCGTGACCTGATGGCCCCGGCGCAGCAGTTCTTCCAGCACGGCCGAGCCCACGAAGCCAGTGCCGCCAATCAGTGCGATGTTCATGCTTGTCCTTTTCAATTCACAAGTTGCGATGGGGTGAGCATAAAAAATGCACAAACAATGCGGTAGAGGGCAAAAATCGCCTTCTTCTTGAAGCCTTGCTTCACAATAGCCCCATGGAAGACCTCAAACGCATGGCCGTCTTCGCTGCCGTGGTGCGCCACGGCTCGATGAGCGGCGCCGCCCGCGCCCTGGGCATGAGCACCTCGGCCGTCAGCCAGCAGGTGCGGCTGCTGGAGCAGCGGGGCGGCGTCACGCTGCTGCACCGCTCCACCCGCAAACTGGCGCTGACGGAAGCCGGCCAGCGCTACCACACGCACTGCGCGGCCCTGTGCGCGGCCGCCGAACAGGCCCGCGCCGAACTGGCCGCCGCGCACGACGCGCCCAGCGGCGAGCTGCGCATGTCCGCCCCCGTGGGCTTTGCACGCCATGTGGCCCCCGCGCTGGGCGAGCTGCTGGCCCAGCACCCCGCGCTGCGCCTGCGCCTGCTGGTGGACGACACCCCTATCGACCTGATCGACGCGCGCATCGACCTGGCCGTGCGCTTCGGCCGGCTGCCCGATTCCACCTGGGCGGCGCGGCGGCTGTGCGCCATGCAGTGGTGGCTGTGCGCCAGCCCCGCCTGGGTGGCACGGCATGGCGCACCGGAGCACCCGGAAGCGCTGCTGGCGCACAGTTGGCTCGGTTTCTCACGCGACAACGCCGGGCTGCGGCTGGACCTGCGCGGCCCCGCGGGCGAGGCACGCGCGCTGCGCGTGGAGCCGCGCATCGCCAGCAACAACCAGCTCTCGGTGCAGCAGATGTGCGAGGCCGGCCTGGGCCTGGCGCTGATGGGCAGCATGGATGTGCAAGAGGCCTTGCAGGCCGGGCGCCTGGTGCGGCTGCTGCCCGGCTGGGCGTTCGGCACGCTCGACCTCTGGGCGCTGACGCCGCAGCGCGACGCCCAGCCCGCCAAGGTGCGCCAGGCCATCGCGGCGCTGCACGCCTACCTGCGCGCGCTGCCCGGCACCACCGATTGAAGGCCGTGGCACGGCTGCGCATAATGGTCCGCATGATCGACCTCTACACCGCCGCCACGCCCAATGGGCACAAGGTTTCCATCGCGCTGGAGGAGCTGGGCCTGCCCTACGCGATGCACGTGCTGGACCTCGCGCGCGGGGACCAGAAGGAGCCCCGGTTCCTGGCGATCAACCCCAACGGGCGCATCCCGGCCATCGTCGACCGCGCCGAGGGCGATTTCGCGGTGTTCGAGTCGGGCGCCATCCTGCTGTACCTGGCCGAGAAGACCGGCCGCCTGCTGCCGCAGGACGCCAAGGGGCGATCGCGCGCGGTGCAATGGCTGATGTTCCAGATGGGCGGCATCGGCCCGATGATGGGCCAGGCCAATGTGTTCTTCCGCTACTTCCCGGAAAAGATCCAGCCCGCCATCGACCGCTACCAGGGCGAATGCAAGCGCCTGTTCCGCGTGCTCGACAACCATTTGCAGCAGCACGAATACCTGGCCGGCGACTACTCCATCGCCGACATCGCCAACTGGGCCTGGGTGCGCACGCACCGCTGGTCGGGCGTGGACATCGACGACCTGCCCCACCTGCAGCGCTGGGTGGAGGCCATCCGCGCGCGCCCGGCGGTGCAAAAGGGCATCCTCATGCCGCCCTCGATGCGCGAGAGCGGCCCGGACCGCGAGGAACGCGAGCGCGCCTTCTCCGAGCAGGCGCGCAAGATGGTGGAGATGGGCCAGTCGCGCCAGTCCGGCGTCTGACGGGCCGCAACAGACCGGAGGCCACGCCATGCAGCTCTACACCGCCCCCCGCGCGCCCAACCCGCGCCGCGTGACCATGTTCATGGCCGAGAAGGCCATCACCGGCATCCACCTAGTGCCGGTGGACCTCAACGCCCAGGAGCACAAGGGCGACGCCTTCCGCACAAAAAGCCCACTGGCCAAGGTGCCCGCACTGGAGCTGGACGACGGCCGCGTGATCACCGAAACCCGCGCCATCTGCACCTACCTCGAAGGCCTGCAGGAGGAGCCCAACCTGATGGGCCGCGATTTCGAGGAGCGCGCCTTCATCGAGATGGCCGACCGTCGCGTGGAGTGGTACCTGTTCGCGGGCATCGGCCAGTGCATCCGCCACACGCATCCGGGCCTGGCCGCGCTGGAGCAGCCGCAGTTCCCCGACTTCGGCGCCTCCGAGGGGCGCAAGATGCGCGACGTGGCCCGCTGGCTCGACCGCGAACTGGCGCGCCAGCCCTATGTGGCCGGCGAGCGTTTCACCATCGCCGACATCACCGCCTTCTGTGCGCTCGAGTTCGCGCGCGGCCTGATGAAGTTCCAGCCCGGCGCCGAAGACATGCCGCACCTGCAGGCCTACCGCGACCGCATCGCCGAGCGGCCCAGCGCCCGCGCGTTCTGACCGGGGAACCTTCGCGCGATTGGCGGAACTCACAGCGGGGCCTGAAACGGCCGTGAAGTTTCCGCACGACAACCGCAAGGAGCAAACGATGGCAAAGGCAGGGGTTTGGGTCGGCATCGCAGCCGCGTTGCTTTGGGGGGCCACCAGCGCGTACGCGCACGATGACGCTTACCTCGACACCTTGAAGGCACCCAACGGCGGCCAGTTGCGCATGGCCGGCACCTACCACTTCGAACTGGTGGTCGACAAGAGCCGCCCTGAAGTGGCCGACAAGCCGGTACTGGTGCATGTGACCGACCATGCCGGCCGGAAGATACCCACCGAGGGCTCCACCGGCACCGCCACCCTGTTGTCGGGCAACGCCAAGACCGCCATTGCCCTGGTGCCCGACGGCGACAACCGCCTCAGGGGCCAGGGGCGCTACGCCTCCGCGCCGAACCTGAAGGCCGTGGTGTCGGTGACCCCCAAGGGACAGCCCGCCGTCAGCGCACGCTTCACCCCGTTGGCGCGCCCACGCGACAGCGGGCACGCCGCGCATTGAAGGGCACGCCATGGCGGTTCGCCGCATCACCGCCATTTTTCAGGGGCAGGCTGAAAATATACTGATGTAACAGAACGATTCTGCTTCTAGAATTTGGTGGCGCAAGTCCCGCGCGAAAGAAGGTACCCATGAAGTCCGTCCAGAAAGATATCGACGAGCGCACCAACCTCACCGGCTCCAACAAGTTTGAGTTGCTGCTGTTCCGCCTTGGCACCGACAACGCCCTGGGCCAGTCTGAACTGTTTGGCATCAACGTCTTCAAGATCCGCGAGATCGTGGCCATGCCGAGCATCACGCCCATCGTGGGCGCCACGCCGCATTCGCTGGGCGTCGTGAACCTGCGCGGCCAGGTCATTCCCGTGCTGGACCTGCCCTCCATCGTCGGCTGCAAGCCGCAGACAGGGCTCAACATCATGCTTGTGACGGAATACGCGCGCACCACGCAGGCCTTCGCGGTCGAATCCGTCGAAGACATCGTGCGCCTGGACTGGAACCAGGTGCTGTCGGCCGAAACCAGCGGCGCCGCGCACAACCTCGTCACCAGCATCGCCCGGCTGGACGGCAACAAAGACGGCACGCGCCTGGCCCAGGTGCTCGACGTGGAAGCCATCCTGCAGATGGTGTCGCCCTCGGACGAACACCAGGTCGATCCGCAGAAGGTCGGCCCCAAGCTCAAGCTCAAGCCCGGCACCATCATCCTGGCGGCAGACGACTCCTTCGTGGCGCGCTCCCTGATCGAGCAGGAGCTGAAGGTGCTGCAGGCGCCCTACGAAATGGTGAAGTCGGGCAAGGAGGCCTGGGACCGCCTCAACGCCCTGGCCAAGGCGGCCGCCGCCGAGGGCCAGACCATCCTCGACAAGGTGAGCCTGGTGCTCACCGACCTCGAAATGCCCGAGATGGACGGCTTCACGCTGACGCGCAACATCAAGCAGGATGTGCGCTTCGAGGGCCTGCCCGTGGTGATCCACTCATCGCTGTCGGGTTCGGCCAACGAGGACCATGTGCGCAGCGTGGGCGCCGACGGTTACGTGGCCAAGTTCGTGGCCGAAGACCTGGCGCAGACGCTGCGCAGCGTGCTGCCGCGCTGATGCGCCCCCGCCGCGTGCCACGCGCAGTGGCATGCGTGCACGGCAGGCGCTGGCGCGCTCTGCCTCAAGCGTAGGTGTCCACCAGCAGGCCCGACCGGCGCCCCGCGCCGGCATTGGCGCTGCTGCGCTGTGCGCCGGATTCGAGTGCAGCGAGGTTCCTGCGGGCTGCGTCCGAGTACCCGCCGGCATCGGATGCCTCGGCCGACAGGCCATCGGCCCGCGCCTGCTCCCGGTCGGCGCTGCGCTGTGCCGACTGGGCCTGCTGCTCCAGCGAGCGTGCCGTCTCCTCGGCCTGGCGCGCATCACGCCGCGCCGAGAGCACCTGGAACGGCATGCGGCCCGCCGAGGCGCTGCCGGAGTTGATGATGGTTGCCATGGCCCTCCTCCCTGTTGTTGCCGTGATCAGCCCGCGCCGCCAGAGCCCTCGGCGCCCTCATAGGCGCGCCGCAGCTGGGCGTTGAGCAGCGACATCTGCTGGGCCTGTGCCTGCTGGTCCTGCTGCTGCGCCGCGGCGTCGCTTTCCTGCGCCTTGCGCGATGCGGCCAGCTCCTGCGCGCGCCGGCTCAGCGTGACCGAGGATTCCTCGCTCGCGGGCGCCGGAGTTTCGGCGGCGGCCGCGTTGCGCCGGTTGGCCGTGGCCTTGCTGTCCTGCGCGGTGCTCAGCAGGCGGCTGGGGGCCTCCGTGTTGCGCTGGATTGCATCCATGGGCGTTCTCCTTCAGGGGGGTATTGGCATCCATCGTCCTGCAATCGCGCTCAAATGTAAAGCCGGGCGCCGCATGGCAGCTGCGGACCATGGCTCCATGCGATATCAATTTAATAGCACGTTGCGCTCGCCCATCAAGCGCTGGATGCTGTTTTTGGCATGCATCCTCAAAGGAATGCCGCGACCCGGTCCGGGTCCACCTGCAGCAGGGTATCGCGCCCCAGGGCCATCAGGATGCCCGCCGCCTGGCGCGTGGCGATGTCGATGCCCAGGCCGGCCTGCGCCGGCCAGTGCGCATCAAGCCGCAGGTAGCGGTCCTCGAGACGGTCCTCCATGATGGCCTGCACATGCTGCTGCTGGACGGAAATCAGGGTGAGGATCAGGCGGCCCTCGCTCAGCCAGCCCACGGCACCCGCATCGGCCTCGACGTTTTCCGCTGGTTGGTAGCCCTGCGTGGCCGTTCCCACCGACAGCATGCGCACCCGCGACGGCTTGGCGCCCATGAACAGCTCGGCCTCGTGTAGCGCCACCTGGTCGGGCGCCACGGCGAACAGGCCGCCGTCGGCGTACAGCCGGTCGCCCACCGGCACGCACGGAAAGAAGCCCGGTGCAGCGCAGGTGGCCAGGGTCACGTCCACCGCGCTCAGCCCTTCATCGCCCCGCGAGGCTTCGGCATGCGGCGTCTTGAAAACCTTGGTGGCGCTGCGCGTCACGTCGACCGCGGGCACCACCACGGCATGCAGGGCGTCGCCCAGCGTGCGCTGGCCGAAATGGCGTGTCAGTTCCCGGCGCAGGGTCTCGCCCGTGTACTTGGGCCCGAGCACCGAGCGCGTGAGGTCGATCAGCCGCGTCATGGTGCCGCCCGGCAGGCGGCGCGATGAGAACACGTCCTCGCCATGCTCCACGAACAGCTTCACGATGTGGGCCATGGGCACCTCGAACGCCAGCGCCATAGCCAGCAGTCCGCCGACCGAGGTGCCAGCGATCAGGTCGAACCGGCGCCCCAGGGGCTCGCCAGCGCGCCGCTCCAGCTCGGCCAGCACCACCGCCGTGTACAGGCCCAGGTAGCCACCGCCACTGAGCGAAAGAATGCGGAATTCAGCAGACGGACTTCGAGCCCCCATGGCAGGCAGTTGGTGGTTGGGATGCCCCAGTATCGGCAGGAATGCGCCGGGCGGCAAGCCAGGCACACCGCAGCGCGGCTCACAGGCTGGCTTCGTATTCCTGCAGCCACTGCGCCAGGGCCTCCGCCGGCATGGGCCGGGCGTAGTGGAAGCCCTGGGCCTCCTGGCAGTGGTACAGGCGCAGGAAGTTGGCCATTTCAGCCGTCTCCACGCCCTCGGCGATCACCTTGAGCTTGAGGCTGCGCGCCATGCTGATGATGGCGCGCACGATGGCGGCGTCGTCCGGGTCGGTGGCGATGTCGCGCACGAAGGACTGGTCGATCTTGAGCTTGTCCACCGCAAAGCGCTTGAGGTAGGCCAGGCTGGAATACCCCGTGCCGAAGTCGTCGATCGACAGGCACACGCCCAGGGCCTTGAAGCGGCGCACCTTCTCCAGCACTTCTTCGGCGTCCTCGATGAGCAGGGATTCGGTCAGCTCCAGCTCCAGGCGCGACGGCTCCAGGCCCGAATCCACCAGCGCCTGCGTCACGCTTTTCAGCAGGTCGCCGCGCCGGAACTGCACGGCCGAGAGGTTGACGGCCATGGTCAGCTCGGGCAGGCCGGCCTGCTGCCAGCGCACGGCCTGGGCACAGGCCTCGCGCAGCACCCATTCGCCCATGGGCACGATGAGGCCGCTCTCCTCCGCGGCCGCGATGAAGCGCCCCGGCGGCAGCAGTTCGTCAGGGCCGCGCTGCCAGCGCAGCAGCGCCTCGACACCCACCACATGGCCGCTGGCCAGGTCGATCTGCGGCTGGTAGTGCAGCACGAACTCCTGCTGGTCCAGCGCCCAGTGCAGCGCCGTGCGCAGCTTGAGCTGCTCCAGCGCCTGGGTGTTCATCTCGGCGGTGTAGAAGCGGTAGGTGTTGCGGCCGGCCGCCTTGGCCTGGTACATGGCGGTGTCGGCGCGCTGCAGCAGGGCGTTGAAGTCCTGCCCGTCATCGGGCCACACCGCCACGCCCATCGACAGCGTGGCCGCCAGCGCATGGCCGCCGATTTCGAACGGCGCCGACAGCGCATGGACCACCTTGCTGGCCACGTGGCCGACGGCATCGAGGTCCGCCACGTCGGTCAGCGCAATGAGGAATTCATCGCCGCCCTGGCGGCTGATGGTGTCGGTGTCGCGCACGCATTGGCGCAGGCGCTGCGCCACCTGCTGCAGCAGCTGGTCGCCCACGGGGTGCCCCAGCGAGTCGTTGACCGTCTTGAAGTGGTCCAAGTCGAGGTACATCAGCCCGACCTTGTTGCCGCTGCGCCCCGACCAGGCGATGGCCAGCTCAAAACGGTCGCGGAACAGCACGCGGTTGGGCAGCCCGGTGAGCGGATCGTGGTGCGCCAGGAAGTCGATGCGCGCCTCGTTCTCCTTGCGCTCGGTGATGTCTTGGATGAAGGCCAGCACCAGCGGCTCGTTATCGACGTCGATCAGTTCGGCCGACAGGCTGACGTGCCGCAGTTCGCCCGACTTGCAGCGCCACTGCGACTCGAAATCGAGCGCCGTACCCTTGCGCTTGAGTTCATCGAGCCAGGCATCACGGGAGGCCAGGTCGCTCCACAGGCCCACCTCCACCGTGGTCTTGCCAATGAGGTCCTCGCGCGTCCAGCCGAAGTACTTCTCGTATTTGTCGTTGGCTTCGAGAAACAGTCCGTTGGACGCCTGCGCGATCGAAGCGGCCAGCGGGCTGGCACGGAAAGCCACCCGGAAGCGCTGCTCGGTCTGCCGCAGCACGGTGATGTCCTGCATCGCCCCCGATATGGTGAGAGGCTTGCCTTCGGTGTCGCGCTCCACGTGCCCGATGGTGCGGCCAATGCGCGCGGCGCCGTCGGGCCGGTGGAAGCGGAACTCCACGTCGTAGGTATCGCCCTGCTCCAGCGCCTGCTGGAGACGTGACTGCACGACCACCCGGTCCGCCGGGTCTACCCGCTCCATGAACAACCCGAACGTCGGCTGGATGCTGCCCGGCTCGTAGCCAAAGCCGGCGAAGGTCTCGTCGCTCCACGCCAGCTCGTCCGTGCCCACCACCCATTCCCAGTGGCCCACGTGGGCCAGCTGGGCCGCCTCCTTCATGCGGCGGCGGCTTTCCTTGATCTCGGTGATGTCGTGGAAGATCTCGAACTTGCTGACCGTGCCGTCCGGGTTGTGGAACGGCATGTCGAAAAGGTCGTAGGTACGGCCCTTGGGCGACGTCCACTCCCAATGCACACTTTGGCCGCTGAAGACCTCGTCGTTCTTGCACCAGTCGCACTGCGAGGTGCGACCGTGAAAATACTCGTAGCACTTGCGGCCATTGATGGGCCCGAACTCGCGCTCCAGTGCCGGGTTGAGGTATTCGATCTCGAAAGTCGGGCTCACGATATACACGCCGTCGGGCAGCGCGTCGAGGATACCCATGAGCCGCGTGCGCTCGGCCGCGAGCTGCTCGGTCAGCGACTGCATGCGCTTGACCTCGCTGATGTCCGTCCAGGTCAGCACCACGCCGTCGCCGAGCTGGTGGTCCTCCTTGAAGGGCAGCATGCGCTGGTGCACCCAGCGTCCCTCGGACAGCACGATCTCCCGCTCGATGCGCGCACCTTCGTCGCGGCAGCGCCGCAGGTCGGCCAGGAACTGCTCCTGCGAGCCGATCTGGTAGCGGATGTCGCTGATCGGGCGGCCGATGTCGCTCTCGCGCAGCGCCAGGAAGTCGTCCACCGCCAGGCTGAAGCGGCGCAGGCACAGCGTGTTGTCGAGGAACACGATGCCGATCTCGGTGCTCGCCAGAAGGTGGTCGTAGTCGCGGTTGAGTGTCGCCAGTGCGCCGTTCTTCTCCTCCAGCTCGCGGTTGAGGGTGTAGAGGTCCTCGTTGACGGTCTTGAGCTCCTCGTTGGTGCTTTGCAGCTCCTCGTTCGAGGCCGTGAGTTCTTCGTTGCCGAGGTCCAGGCGCTCGTGGCTGGCCTGGAGTTCCAGCACCATCTCCTGCAGGCGCTCGCGCGTGGCCACCAGCTCGGCATGCAACAGCTCCGGGGGCTGGCCGGCCATGTCGGGCGGCTCCAGCAGCGGGTATGCGGGCACCGGGCGCGCGCCCAGCGTAGGCACGTCAATGGAGCGCGCCAGCGTCACAAGTTGCTTGCGGAAGAACTTGTGCGAGCGGTCCATGACCGAGAAGGCATGCGCCTCGAACTCGCCCACCGTTTCGCTGGCGCCCAGCAGCAGCACGCCCTGCGGCTTGAGCGCGAAGTGCAGCTGCGACAGCGCCTTGATCTGCGCCGCAGGCTTGAGGTAGATGAGCAGGTTGCGGCAGACCGCCAGGTCGATGCGCGTGAACGGCGGGTCGCTCAGCAGGTTGTGGCGCGCGAACACCACATGGCGGCGCAGCGTGGTGTCGACGCGCGTGCCGCCCTGCGGGTCGCGCTGAAAATAGCGCCGCAGCAGCGGCTCCGGCACGGCGGCCACGGCCTCCGGGCTGAAGCTGCCGCGGGATGCGTGCTCCAGCACGCTGCCGGCCAGGTCGGTGGCGAACACCTTCACGTTGCCGTGAAAGCCCATGCGGCCTGCGGCCTCCAGCGCCAGCATGGCCAGCGAATAGGCCTCCTCGCCGCTGGCGCAGCCCGCCGACCAGATGCGCAGTTCATCGCCAGCATCGCGGCCACGCAGCAGATCGGGCAGCACCTCATCGGCCAGTTGCGCGAAGACGCCCGGGTCGCGGAAAAATTCGGTGACGTTGATCAGCAGGTCGCTGCACAGCGCGTCGCGCTCCACCTCGTCATCGCCCAGGCGCTGCAAGTAGGCCGCGCCATCGGCCAACTGCCCCTGGGCCATGCGCTGGCGGATGCGCCGCGACAGGGTGGTGGTCTTGTAGCCGGAGAAATCGGCCGCGCACTGGCGGCGCAGCAGCTCGACGATGCCGGGCAGCTCGGCAAGCGGTTCGCCGGCGCCGTCGCTCCATTGGCTCGCGTCTTCCGGGTCGTGAACGGATTCCTCCATGGGCTCGCATTATCAGGGCTGCGCACCCCCTGGCACACCGGGAATCCCCCCGTTGGTTGCAGCACACGCTCTACACTTCGCCCATGCCGACATCGCCCCCTCCCACCCCTCCTTCGCCAACCCCGCCGCCGCCCGCCGGCCCGGCCCTGAAGATCGCCGTGATGGGCGCTGGCGCCGTAGGCTGCTATTACGGCGGCATGCTGGCGCGCGCCGGGCACGATGTGGTGCTGGTGGCGCGCCCCGCCCATGTCGAGGCCATGCGCCGGGACGGCCTGTTCATGGACACCCAGCGCTTCCAGGAGCATGTGCGCGTGCAGGCCGACACCGAGCCCAGCGCCGTGCAGGGCGCGCAGTGCGTGCTGTTCTGCGTCAAGTCCACGGACACCGAGAGCGCCGGCCGTGCCATGGCGCCTTACCTGCAGGAGGGTGCCGTGGTGCTGAGCCTGCAGAACGGTGTGGACAACGCCGCGCGGCTGCAAGCGGTGCTGGGGCGGCCGGTGCTGCCGGCCGTGGTCTACGTGGCGGCCGGCATGGCCGGGCCTGGGCATATGCGGCACCACGGCCGGGGCGAGCTGGTGATCGCGCCCTCGCCCGCCAGCGGTGAGATTGCGCAGGTATTCGCCGCCGCCGGCATTCCGGTGGACATCTCCGACAACGTGGCCGGCGCACTGTGGGCCAAGCTGGTACTCAACTGCGTCTACAACCCGCTCTCGGCCATCACCCAGCTGCCCTACGGCGAGATCGTGGACAGCCCCGGCCTGGACGTGCCGCGCATGATGGACGACATCGTGGACGAATGCATGGCCGTGGCCCGCGCCAGCGGCATCGCGCTACCCGATGGCACGGCCGAGGCCGTGCTGCCCCTGGCGCGCAGCATGGCGACACAGGTGTCCTCCACCGCGCAGGACCTGGCGCGCGGCCACCGCAGCGAGATCGACCACCTCAACGGCTATGTGGTGCGCCTGGGCGAGGCGCTGGGCGTGGCCACGCCGGCCAACCGCCTGCTGCACACCCTGGTGCGCCTGCTGGAAAAGGGCGTGGCCCGGTGATGGCCCGCCGCTGTTTCTGGGCCCTGCTGCTGGGGGTGGCCCTGCTTTCGCTGATGCCTACCAGCTACCTGCCGCCCCAGGTGTTCAGCCTGTGGGACAAGGCCCAGCATGCGCTGGCATTCGCCACCCTGGCGCTGCTGGGGCTGCGCGCCTTCCCGCGCTATCCCTGGCACCTCGCAGCCGGCCTGCTGGTGTTTGGCGGCGCCATCGAACTGGCCCAGGCCGCCACGGGCTGGCGCCACGGCGAATGGGGCGACATGCTGGCCGACGCCGTGGGCCTGGGCGCCGGCGCGCTGCTGGCCTGGCGGCCACCGCAGCGCGTGCCAGCGGCTAAGTAGCCGCCTTATTTGCTATTATTTTAATAGCTTGCAGCGCTTTATGGCAAAGCGCCAGAGCCCTATTTCTACTTCTTTTTCTTCTTCTTGGCCTTGGCCGGTTGCGCCAGCCCCTTGGCGTGGTTGCGGTCCGGCGTGAGGCGCACCAGCGTCGCGTGACGCTTGTAGAAGATCTGGCCCTGCAGGCTGCGCGCGATGGGCCGGGCCTGGGCATTCCACTGCGCCATGTATTCGGGCGCGCACAGCCCCTCGGGCGTGGTGTCATGGATCTCGCGCACCACCTTCACACCGTTCTTGGTGCGCTGGTAGCTGCTGCTGTAGTTGAGCTGCGGGTTGCGCGTCTTGAAGTTGTCGGGCAGGCGGGTGAACGCCACACCGGGCTCGAGCGCAATCTCGTAGGTCTCCTGGCTGTGGAAGCCGTAGCAGCGCACGCGGCGCCGCGGCGCGACCGGCTCATCGAGCGCGGCGAAGCGCACCACGGACAACGGCAGGCCGAGCACCGGCGCGAGCACGAAGGCGCCCTGCGCCCCGCCCTGCAGGTAGTTGTCGATGTCGAAGCTGATGCCGAAACCGTACTGGTCCGACAGCGCCTGGGCCTCGGCCAGCTCGCCCTTGTCGAGCGCGCCGCGGCCCTTGTAGCCCGCGCTGGCCAGCACGCGGCGCACGAATTCGCGCTCTTCCTCGCCCTGCAGGTCGCGCATGTATTCGCGCATGCGGGCCGCCTGCGTGCCCTTGAACTCCACGCGCAGACTGCCGCTGGCGCCGCCTTCGGCATTGAGCCGCAGCACGGTGTGCACGCGCTGTGCGGTCTGGTCGGCGCTCCCGGCAGGGGTCGTGGCCAGCGCCTGTGCGGCCCCGACATGGATCACGGGCTTGGCGTAGCCGTTGGACGGCAGGTAGCCGAACGGCACCTGCTTGGCGGTGGCGTCCACATAGAGCCGCAGGTCCGGCAGGTAGTTCATCACATGGTTCACGGTGGAGACCACGGGCGTGGCGGGCAGGTCGTACAGCTCGCCCGCGTTGATGAGCACCTGCTCGCTGCGGATGTCCGCCGCCGCCAGCAGCGCCTGCAGCAGCGTGGCGTGGTCCTTGCAGTCGCCCATCTTGTTGTCGAGCACCAGGTCGGTGTCGCGCGGCACCACGGCACCGACGCCGATGCAGTTGCCCCCATAGGTGATGTGCGTGGACACCCATTCGTAGAGCAGGCGCGCGCGCTCGCGCGGATCGGTCTGCGAGCCCAGGATGCTGCGGGCCAGCGTGCGGATGCGTGGCGTGGGCTCGGCCTTGGGCAGGGCGCGCTCGCCATAGGCCCGGGCGATGGCCTCGTAGTCGGCAAAGCTGCTGGCCAGCAGCACGGGAGCATCTTCCACGCGCCAGATGCCGGCATCGGCCTCGTCGCGGGCGCGGGGCGCGGGGTTGGTGTAGCGCCACTGGCGCACCGTGGCGTCGCCCTCGGTGGTAGCCGGCTGCTCCTGCAGGCCATGCGCCTCGAAGCGCAGGTCCAGCCCCTTGGCGTAGCGCACGGTGACCCGGCTGTCCTCCTGCACCGTGTACGGCGAGAAGCTGTGCGCCACCGAAAAGGCGCCGGGGAAGATGGCTTCCTTGTCGTCGATGCGGTAGCTCAGGCCCACGGTGTCGCCCACCGCCACGTCGGGGAACACCAGCGACACGCGCGTGCGGTCCGAGAACAGCGGCTGGCCGCCGTCACGCCCGTCGCTGGTCTCGGTCTGGTAGTTGCCGGACGGTACCTCGATGCGCCGGCCATCGGCCTTGAGCGTGTAGGCCTCGAGCACCTGTGCCGCCTGGATGCCGGTGCTGAAGGAGAACGAAAAGGACTTCAGCCCCTCCAGCGCACCGGGCTGCAGCAGCTGGTTGCGCGCCACGTAGGTGGTGGAGGCGCGGCCGTCGCGCGCCACATCGTAGGTCACGTGCCATTGCTTGAGCACGGCGGGCGCCGCCGCTCCATTGCCCGTCTGCGCGCCCGCAGCGCCGCACCACCAGGCCAGCGCGCAGGCCGCTCCTGTCGCCCACTGCCGCATCCACCGCCGTTGTCCGGTCATCGATCCGCTCCTTGTTGGATGGCGCCCAGGCCTTCATGGCCGGGCGAAGGCGGCATCTTAGACCGCCCGCCATGTTGCAAGGAGTAACGCCGCGGCGCTTTACTGGCGGCGCAGCCAGAGGAAGAAACCGAGGGCGATGGCGCCGAACAGCGCGGGCATCCACGACATGATTTTTTCCACCGGCTGGGCGGCGCGCTGGCCCGACCACACGTCGATCTGCACGCTGTCGATGCGCAGGTTGAGGGCTGCTGTGAACTCCACCCCGGGCACGCCCTGGCGGTCGGCGTTCAGGCCCATGGGGGTGGTCACGCCCACCAGCTCCACTGTCTGGCCCGCACGCGCATCCTTCTGGGCCATGCCGGGCATGGGCAGTTCGGTCGTGGCGCCGTCGAAGGTCCAGCCGGTCTGCATGCGCACGCCCACATCGCCGTCAGCCAGCGCCACGCCCCGGACCTTGGCCACGGCGGTGTAGGGGCCGCCGGCGGCGGTGAGATCCATCGGGCTGCCGCGCCAGGTCTCGCTCTGCAGCGCGACGCCAGGCCGCCGCTGCGCGTTCTTCTCCTGGACGCGCTGGAACCGCTCCAGCGCCTCGGCCGGAACCTCCAGGGTGGTCTGCAGGCGCTGGCCCCACTGCATGGCGTCCTCGGCGTGGGCCGGCCAGGCCCCGAGCAGCAGGGCCCACAGGCCGGCGGCCAGCGCCAGCCAGCCCCAAGCGCGGCCGGTGCCTCGGATCGATGTGAGTGCGTGCATGCTTTCCTCGTGTGTTGATGTGCCGCCATGGGGCGCGGCGCGAGAGTGTACCCAAGCCGTGCCCGCCCACGGCCGGGTTCCGCCCCGCTGTTGACTGGGGTCAACGCAAACGTTCAAGGGACCGGCCGGGGAAGGCGAGTTATGCCCACGCGCTGTGGGCTGATCTGTGGAAAACCCCGGGCACAACCCCGCAAAGCCGCGCCAGCATTGGGCTGCGACGCGGTGCCCGGTCTTTGGGCAGCGATGCGGTTCAGGGCCGGCGCTCGCCCTCGAGCACGCCGCCCAACAGCCCGGGCAGTCGCTCCGCCCCCATGCGGAAGCCGCAGGCCTGCGCGTGGCCGCCGCCGCCCATGCTCTCGGCCAGGGGAATGCAGTCAAAGCCGCGCTGCGAGCGCAGCCCCACTTTGACGAGCCCCCCCTTGCCGGCCGTCCACATCAGCGCGAAGCTGCCGCTGCGCCGCGACAGCAGTTCACCCACCAGGCTATGGAAGGCGCCCGGCGCGTTGACCATCAGCCCCTGTTGGCCGTTGAAGGTGACGGGCTGCGCGCCCTCGGCGATGTCCGTGGCCAGCTTGTGGAACTTCTCGTCCATGGCCTGGCCGCGCGCCATGAAGGCCTCGGCCTGGGCCGGCGTGAAGGCGGCGATGTCGCGCCAGCGCGCAAGGTCGAACGGCTCCATGTCCAGCGCCGCGAGGTAGGCCGCGCTCTCGGGGAACTTCCAGGCCCAGATGTCGCGGTCCTCGACGAAGCGCACCAGGTCCGGCAGCGGCGCATCGGGGTGGAAGAACTCCCAGGCCAGGCGCGCACCGGATTTGTCCATGTCGAAATGCACCACGCCGCAGCGGCAGGCAAAGCCGGTGAGCTTCTCGGCCGCGCTCTTGTGGTGGTCGAGCATGACCAGCTTGGCGGCGCGCTGCTCGATACCGCGCAGGATCTCGGCGGTGAAGGAGAAGTCGAGGATGTAGACCGCGCGGCCCGCGAGCGGCGGCAGGTCGTCCACCGACTGCGTGTCGCCATGGTCCAGGCCGACCATTTCCACTTGACCGCCGTAGTACAGCCAGGCGGCCAGTGCGGCGGCGAAGCCGTCGGGGCAGCTGCGGCCGTGGTAGAGGACCAGCGGCGAGGGATCGTTCTTGTCGGGGGCGACGAGCAGTTGCAGGGGAAGAATCGTTTTCATGGGCCGGATTGTCGTATGCCCGCCCGCCCCTTGCTTTCGCCCAGTGAACGCTGGCCCGCCCTACACCGGCAACCAGCGGCGCCAGAACGGCCGGGGCGCCGGTCGCGCGCCGCGCGCCTCCAGCAGCGCCGCCAGCTCCGTGCGGCCATGCCGGCGCGCCGCCTCCAGCGGCGTCAGGCTGTCGAAGTCCGAGCGCAGGTGCGGGCTGGCGCCCTGCTCCAGCAGGCTGCGGGCCACGGCATCGTGCCCGTGCACCAGGGCGGCCACCAGCGGCGTGCACATCACTTCCGGGTGCTGGTAGTTCGGGTCCACGCCCTCCTGCAGGTGGTGGCGCACGCGCGCGAGGTCGCCCTCCTGCGCGGCGGCATACATGTCTTTCCAATCGCCTGCGGACATGCGGGTCTCCTGGTTCCACGTGTGGCGCCGCATGGTAGCAGCGCTAGCGCCCGTGCGCTTGCTGCACAATCCACGCCGCCCCACCGCCCACGCCCCGCCCCCATGCCGCCCCTGCACATCCTCTGGCACGACGACCATCTCGTGGCCGTCTACAAGCCGGCCGGCTGGCTGGTGCACCGCACGGGTCTGGACGCGGGCGAAACGCGCTTCGTGATGCAGGCCTTGCGCAACCAGATGGGCCGGCATGTGTTTCCCGTGCACCGGCTGGACAAGGGCACCTGCGGCGTCCTGGTGATGGCGCTGCATGCCGACGCGGCGCGCGCGCTGTCGCAGGCCTTCGAGCGCCACGCGGTGCACAAGCGCTACCTGGCGCTGGTGCGCGGCTGGTTCCCCGCCAGCGCCGAGGTGGACCACGCGCTGCGGCCCGACGACGCCCCGCCCGATGCCCCGGCGCAGCCCGCGCAGACACAGCTGCACTGCCTGGCGCGCCTGGAACTGGCCCAGGCCAGCGACCCGCGCTTTGCTACCACGCGCGCCTCGCTGGTGCAAGCCACGCCGCTGACCGGCCGGCGCCACCAGATCCGCCGCCACCTCAAACACCTGGCTCACCCCATCATCGGCGACGCCACGCACGGCAAGGGGCCGCTGAACCGCTGGTGGGCCGGCGTGCTGGGCCAGCAGCGCCTGTGGCTGCACGCCTGGCAACTGGGCCTGCCACACCCGGTGACGGGCGCGTGGATGGAGTTCCACAGTGGCCTGGCACTGCCCCTGGACGGTGGCATGCCCGCCGCCGCGCCGGCCACGGCCGATGCCGCCGACTGGCAGCAACTGATCCGGCAGCAGCCCTGGGCGACCTGCCCGGCGGGCGGGATTGTGGCTTACCATGGGCCCACAAGGTCCCATCCCGAGACCTGAATGGAGGATCCATGGCCAAAGGACAGATGCACAACAACAAGATGGCGAAGAAACCGAAGAAGGACACGTCTCCGCCCAAGGAAAGCAGCGGTTCGGACCGCCCCATGCCGCCGGTCACTGCCGTCATCCCACGCGGCAAAGACAAGAACAAATAAGCCCGCGGCGCACGCGCCCAGGCTTTTGCTCCTGAATCAATAGCTGCCAGCGCTTTCCAGGAAAGCGTTGGCGGCTATTTTTACTTGAAATCCACCCGGACACGCGCCCCGGGACACCCCGGCCTTAGCTGACGGGGTGCGCCTTGCGCGCCTCGCGCTCCACGAAGGCGGCGAACCCCTCCAGCGGCAGTGCCGGGCTGAAATAGTGGCCCTGCACCAGGTCGCACTCGGCGGACTGCAGGAAGGCCAACTGCTCCGGCGTCTCGACGCCTTCGGCCACCATCTTCATGCCCAGGCCGTGGCCGATGGCGATGATGCCCTTCACGAGCGCGCCGTCGTTGCTGTTGATGCCCAGTTCGCTGATGAAGGAGCGGTCGATCTTGACGATATCGACCGGCAGGCGGCGCAGGTAGCTGAGGGACGAATAGCCGGTGCCGAAATCGTCGATGGACAGCCCGATGCCGGTATCGCGGATGCGCTGCAGCCAGGCCAGCATCTTCTCGCTCTGTTCGATGATGAAGCTCTCGGTGATCTCGAACTTCAGCAGCTCGGGGGCCAGGCCCGATTCATCGAGCGCTTCGGCCGTGCAGTTGGCGAAGCGCTCCAGGTTCAGGTGCTGGTGCGAAAGGTTGACTGCCACGCTCAGCGGGGCGCGGTCGGGGTGCTGCAGAGATTGGATGTCGCGGCAGGCCGTGCGCAGAATCCATTCGCTCAGGCGGCCGATCATGCCGGTCTCCTCAGCCAGCGAGATGAACGCGCCCGGCAGCACCAGGCCCAGCCGGGGGTGATGCCAGCGCACCAGCGCCTCGGCGCCGATGACGGCCTGGGATTGCATGTCAACGATGGGCTGGTAGTACACCGCCAGCTCGTCGCGCTCAAGCGCGTCGCGCAGCTCGTTGCCCAGCGTCAGCAGCTTCTGCACCGCCTCGTCCATGTCGCGCGTGAAGAAGGAGTAGGTGTTGCGGCCGGACTCCTTCGCACGGTACATGGCCAGGTCGGCGTTGCTGAGCAGGGCCGAGTCGTTGTTGGCGTCGTCCGGGAACAAGGTGATGCCGATGCTCGCCCCGATCAGGGCCTGGTGGCCTTGCAGCTGGAACGGCTGAGAAAGCGCAGCGATGATCTTGTCGGCCACCATGGCCGCATCCGCAGCCTCGCCGCCGCCCTTGAGGATTACGGTGAATTCGTCACCACCCAGGCGGGCGACGACATCATTGGCGCGCACGCAGTCGGTGAGCCGCGCCGAAGCCTCCTTCAGCAGCAGGTCGCCCAGCGCATGGCCCAGGGAGTCATTGACCAGCTTGAAACGGTCCAGGTCCACGAACATCAGGATCAGGCGGCGCTGTTCGCGCCGGGCGTCGGCGATGGAGTGGTTCAGGCGGTCGAGAAAGAGCGCGCGGTTGGGCAGGCCGGTCAGGTTGTCGTAGTTGGCCTGGCGCCAGATCTGCGCCTCCTGCTGCTTGCGGGCGGTGATGTCGGCGAAGATGGCGACGTACTTGGCCACCGAGCCGTCGGGGTTGTAGATGGCCGAGATGGAGAGCCATTCCGGGAAAATTTCTCCGCTCTTGCGGCGGTCCCAGATCTCGCCCTGCCAGCGGCCGTTCTCCTTCAGCTGCTTCCACATGTCCGCATAGAACGCCTTGTCCTGCATGCCCGAGCTGAGCATGCGGGGATTCTTGCCGATGATGTCGGCGGCTTCGTACCCGGTGATCGTGGTGAACGCCGGGTTGACCGCGATCACGTTGTTGCGCTCATCGGACACGAGGATGCCCTCGGCCGAATTGATGAACACGGTGCCGGCCAACTGCTGGCTCTCTTCCTCGCTGCGGCGGCGCTCCTCGATTTCGACGCTAAGCTGGCGGTTGGCCTCCTGCAGCAGGCCGAACAGGTGCTGCAGTTCGGTGCGGCTGTTGTGCAGGTCAAGGAACACGTGCACCTTGGAGAGCAGGGCGACCTCGTTGATGGGCTTCTCGATGTAGTCCACCGCGCCCGATTCGTAGCCCTTGAGGCGGAACATGTCGCCTTTGAAGGCCGCTGTGACAAAGATGATCGGCACCTTGCGGGTGCGGTCCTCGCCGCGCAGCAGCTCGGCCACCTCGAAACCGTCGATGTCCGGCATCTGCACATCGAGCAGCACCAGGGCGAAATCGTGGTCCAGCGTCAGGGCCAGGGCTTCATTGCCCGAGCCCGCGGCAATCACCTCGGCGTCGACCTTGGCGAGCAGGCGCCTCAAGGCCACGAGGTTGGCGGGCAGGTCGTCGACGATGAGAATTTTTGGCCGTGCCAGCTGAGAGAGGGGAGCGGACGCGGTCATCGACTCATTTCCTTCGGAATTCTTTCCATGGTCAGTTTCATCAGATGGCCGGGCATCGCATCCAGGGCCATTACGCAGTCTGCGGCGCCGGCCTCGATGGCCGAGCGCGGCATGGTGCCGGCGTAGGCATGCGCCGGATCTTCCACGAGGCCGTAGCCTCCAGCGGCCTTGATGGCCAGCAGGCCGGCGGTGCCGTCGCTGTTGGCGCCGGTAAGGACGACGCCGACAAGGCCTTTGCCCCAGGCATCGGCGGCGGATTCGAAGAGCACATCGATGGCCGGACGCACGTTGCACACGCGGTCATCCACGGAAAGGGAGAAGGTCTGGTCTGCCTCCACCAGCAGGTGGTAGCTGGCGGGGCAGATGTACACATGCCCAGGTTCGGCCGTCATCTTTTCCTGCGCCTGAACGACGACCAGGTGGCAAACCCGGTCGAGCAGTTCCGGCAGCATGCTGCCACCATCCGGCGCCATGTGGGCGACAACGACGATGGGGACGGGGAAGCTGGCCGGCAGGGGCGCAAGCAGGCGCCGCAGAGCGTCCAGCCCGCCCGCAGAGCAGCCCACGACCACGGCATGGAAGGCGCGCTCCGGCGAGGTCACGGCCGTGCTCCCGTCTTCTTGAAGATGCGTGATTCGGCATTGACCGGGGTGAACTGGCTGGCCACGGTGGTGAACTGCAGCGACTCCTGCGTTCCCAGGCAGAGAAAACCGCCGCGCGCCAGGCTTTCGTTGAACAGCGACAGGACTTTGCCTTGCAGGCTGCGGTCGAAATAGATCAGCACGTTGCGGCACAGCACCATGTTCACCTCGCAGAACACGCCGTCCCCCACCAGGTTGTGGTGGGCGAACACGATGCGCTCGCGGATCTCGGGCGCCACGCGGGAAAATTCGTAGGCGGTATGGAAGTAGTCGACGAAGGAGCCCGTACCACCCGCCTTGCGGTAGTTGCGCTCGCCGGTGGCGACTACGCCGGCCGGGTAGATGCCCTCCTCGGCCTTGGCCAGGGCCGCATCGTTGATGTCGGTGGCGTAGATTTGCGTCTTGTGCAGCAGGCCCTCTTCCTTGAGCAGGATGGCGAGCGACACGGCTTCCTCTCCGCTGGCGCAGCCGGCCTGCCAGATGTTGATGCGCGGATAGCTGTCCAGCAGCGGCAACACCTCGCGGCGCAGCGCCAGAAAGACCTGCGGGTCGCGGAACATTTCGGTCACCGGCACCGACAGGTGCGACAGCGCCTGGCTCAGAAAGCCGTCCTCGCGCAGCAGCATGGGGATCAGCCTGCCCACGTTCTCGCAGCCCATGGCGCGCGCCAGGGCCTTCACGCGCCGCTTGATTGAGGCCTTGGCGTAGTGCCGGAAGTCGTAGCCATGGCGCAGCGCCATGGCCTCGACGAACAGGCGGATTTCCACCTCTTCGATGTCATGGTCCGTCATGCCGGCTCGCTTTGCCGCTGCAGCAGCGTGCGGATGGACGCGAGCAGCTGGTCCATGTCGACCGGCTTGGCGGCGTAGTCGTCGGCGCCGGCCTCCAGGCAGCGCTCGCGGTCGCCCGGCATGGCCTTGGCCGTGAGGGCAATGATGGGCAGGCGCCCGAATGCCGCATGCTTGCGGATTTCCTGGATGGTGGCGTACCCGTCCATGCCCGGCATCATGATGTCCATCAGCACCACGTCGACCTGGCGGTGGGATTCAAGCTGGGCGATGGCCTTGTGGCCATCCTGGGCGATCAGCACGCTGAGCCCGCGGGCGCGCAGCACCTTGGACAGTGCGAAAGCGTTGCGCATGTCGTCATCCACCACCAGGGCGGTGCGCCCGGCCAGTTCGCTGCCCTTGCCACCGGGCTCAGCCGCCGCGCGCGGCGGGCCGCTGCGGATGCTGTGCAGGAACAGGCTGACTTCATCCGCCAGGCGCTCGGGCGAGCGCACGCCCTTGATGACGATGCTGTCGGTGTATTCGCGCAGGCGGAGGTTTTCCTCGTCGCTAAGGTCCTTGCCGGAATAGACCACCACGGGCGGCAGCACCAGGCCGAGCCGGGACGCCCGGTCAAGGAGCTCGAACCCGCTGAAGTCGGGCAGCATGAGGTCGAGGATGACGCAGTCAAAGGCTTCGCTGCGCAGGCGGTCGAGCGCCGCCTGGGCGCTTTCGGCCTCGACAATCTCGATCTTGTCGCCCTGCACCAGCAGGTTGGTGGCCTTGCGGCCGCCAGCGTCGTCGTCGACGATGAGCACGCGGCGCATTTCATCGCCGGCGAAATGGCGCAGCCGGCGGAAGATGTCGTTGATCTGGTCCCTGTCCACCGGCTTCTTGAGATAGCCGACGGCCCCCATTTGCAGGCCGCGGACGTTGTCGTCCATGGCCGAGATGAAATGCACCGGGATGTGGCGGGTCGCCGGGTTTTCCTTGAGCAGGGCCATGACCGACCAGCCGTCCAGCGACGGCAGGCCAACGTCGAGCAGGATGGCCGAGGGGCGGTGGCGGATGGCCAGGTCAAGGCCCGTTCTGCCGTCGCCGGCTTGCAGGCATTTGAAGCCGCGCTTGCGCGACAGGTCGCACAGGATGCGGGCGAAGGTTTCGTCGTCCTCGATGATCAGCATGACCTCGTCCCCCGGCGCGAGGCTGGCCCGGTCGTCAGCCAGCACCAGCGGCGCGGGGTCGGACTGCGGCACGGGCTGCAGCGGCGCAGGCGAAACGGCGGTTTCGGCCGGCAGCAGAGGCACCGAGAAGGTGAACGTGCTGCCCTGGCCCTCGGCGCTGCTGACTGCGATGGTGCCTCCCAGCAGCTGGGCAAGGCGCAGAGAAATGCTCAGGCCCAGGCCGGTGCCGCCGAACTGCCGGCTGGTCGTACCGTCGGCCTGCTCGAACGCGCGGAAGATGCGCTCCAGCTTGTCGGCGGGAACGCCCACGCCGGTGTCGCTGACGGCAATGGCCAGGTGCTCCACGGCGCCGGGCGTGGCCGCCGGCAGCCGCGCCAAACGCACTGCGATGCGGCCTTCGCGCGTGAACTTGATGGCATTGCCCACCAGGTTGTTGGCGATCTGGTCCATCTTGCCAAGATCACCCCGCATGGCGCCCGGCAGGGCGGGGTCCGCTTCCACCTGCAGCGCCAGGCCCTTGCTCTCGGCCAGGCGGACGAAGCGGCGCTGGAGGCTGTTGCCGAAATCACCCAGGACAATGTCCTCCATCACCACTTCCATCTTGCCGGCTTCGACCTTGGAGAGGTCGAGGATGTCATTGATGAGACGCAGCAGGTGGCTGCCGCTCTCATGGATGATGCGTGCCGAATCGACCTCGTCGTCGGAGAGGTGGGCTTCATCGTTGTCGGCCAAACTCTTAGCCAAGATCAGCAGGCTGTTGAGCGGCGTACGCAGCTCGTGGCTCATGTTGGCGAGGAATTCCGACTTGTAGCGGCTGGCCAGCCCCAGCTCGACGGCGCGCCGCTCGGCCTCCTGGCCGGCCATGGCGAGCGCGGAACCCTTCTCGGTCAGCTCCTCGTTGGTAGCCTGCAGCTCTTCGCGCTGTGCGCGCAGCTCCTCTTCGGACGCACGCAGCTCCTCGGTCTGGCGCTGCAGCGTGTCCGATTTCATGTGCAGCTCTTCATTGGCCGCCTGCAGCTCCTCGCTCTGCACCTTCAGCTCTTCCTCGGAGGCGCGCAGCTTCTCGGCCTGCTCCTGCGTTTCTTCCAGCAGTTCGCGCGTGCGCAGGTTGCGGTCGAGCACCTCCTGGTTGAGGGCGATGACGGGCAGCAGTTCGTCCACCAGGGTTTGCTGGGTGGGCGTGAAGCGGGCGAAGCTGGCAATCTCGATCACGCCGAGCAGTGTTTCCTTGGACACGATGGGCGCCACCAGGATGACGCGTGGCGGCGCTTCGCCCAGGCCGGACACGATGCGGATGTAATCGTCGGGCACGTCGGTCAGCAGAATGGGCGCCTTTTCCAGCGCACACTGACCCACGAGGCCCTCGCCCAGTCGGTACGAGGCTGCGGCCTGCTTGCGTTCGCGGAAGCCCCAGCTGGCCAGCAGCTCCAGGCGCTGTGACTGCGGGTTCCAGATGTGGAAGATACCGGCGCCCCCTTCGAGCAGCGGCACAAGTCGGCTGATGGCCTCCTGCGCAAAGTCCCGCAGGGTGTCTGCGGTCTGCATCGCGGTCGAGATTTCGGCGACGTGCGTACGCACCCAGTTCTGGGCGTTGAGCTTCTGCGCGGCTTCCTTGAAGACCTGCACGGCGCCGGCCATCTCGCCGATTTCGTCTCGTCGGTCCAGGCCGAGTACAGGCACGTCGAGCCGGCCGCGCGCCAGCTCCACCATGGTGCCGGTCATGCCGGTGACCGGGCGGGCGATGGCGCGGCCGATCGCGGTGGCGAAGAGGGCGCCCAGGCCCAGGCCGGCCAGGGCCAGGAACAGGATGAGCCGGCCGGAGGCATGGGCTGCCGAACGCACCTCTTCCTCGATGCGCGCCTCCTCCCGGATGCCGGCATCACGGATGGCAGCGGCATCCTCGGCGATGCGGGCAGCAATGCCGGCATTGACCCGGTCCATCAGGTCGATGTTGGAGCGGCTCAGTTCGTCGATACGTTCGAAGGCCTTCTGGTACTTGGGCACCAGCACCTTGATTTCGTTGAAAGCCTTTTGCTGTGCCTCGCCCTTCACTTGGCCCTCCAGCCGGCTCGACAACACGGCCAGGGCCTGGAATTCGGCCACCGCGCGCTGGCCGAAGGCGGCATCCCGGCGTCCGACGAGCTGGTTGGCGTAGAGACGCGCGAGCAGGCCGTGTTCCAGCGCATCCTGGGCCAGCGCCTGTGCGGAGGCGTTGCCGGCCGCTGCCTGCTTGAGCGTGGTGAGGTCCTGGTGCAGCTGAGCGCCAGCCGGGTCCATGACGTCGCGGATGAGCGCGGCCTGCTCCTCGCCCTGCTTGCGGATGCGGCCGAAATTGGCCATGTACTCTTCAAAGCGCTGCGACAGCACTTCAAAGCGCCGCCGGCGCTCGGCATCGTTGCTCGCCGCCAGCGCATCAGCAATCTGCTTGCGCAGGGTGTCGGCCAAAACCATGACCTGTTGCGCGTCTTCGTCCTCGCCGGTCGTGCCGTATTCGCGGGCGAAACGGCGCAACTCGAGCACGTCGCGGTCCAGGGACCGGGCGACGGCGACGAGCCGCACCTGCTGGCTGTAGGTCGTGACCGCTTTTTCGGTGGAGGCGAAGCTCCAGATCGCCATCACCGAAATGGCAAGCAGGATGGCCAGAACGGCCGCGAGACCGACCATGACCTTGGTCTTGATCTTGAGGTTGCTGAACAACTGATTCATGGGAGCGCTTTGGGGCTTTTGTCGGGCGGGCTGCGGAGCCCATCACCGCCTGCTCGGCTGTATCGAGACAGGAATTCCTGGAGGTAAGGCGGGTCACCGATTTTCGCAGAGATGCAACATTTCAGCGGAAACCGTAAGCAAATGTTCAGCAACCCCTCATGGAACGGCCGTGCGCAAATCCTCCGCCTCGCGTTCCGCCAGCCACTCCTGCTGGGGCTGCGGACGCCCGTACAGGAAACCCTGGTGGACGATGGCTGGCTCCCGCGCCACCAGGTAGTCCGCTTGCTCGCGGGTCTCCACCCCCTCGGCCACCACACGCATGCTGAAGTGGCGCGCCACCGACAGAATGGCCTCGACCAGCGCGCCGTCGTCGGCGTTCACGCAAGCGTCACGCACGAAGGAGCGGTCGATCTTGATCTCCTGGATCGGCAGGCGCTTCAAATAGGCCAGCGATGAATAGCCGGTGCCGAAGTCGTCGAGCGAAAACTCCACGCCCAGCGCCACCAGGGCGCGCATCTTGGCAACCACGTCGTCGAAATCCTCGATCACCAGCCCCTCGGTCACTTCCAGTGTCAGCAGGCGCGGGTCGGCGCCACTGCGTTCCAGGATCTGGCGCAGGTCCGCTACGAAGTCCGGCTGGCGGAACTGGCGTGCGCTCAGGTTCACCGACAGCCGCAGCCCGCGCTGCGCGAACAGGGGCGCGGCCAGCAGCACACACGAGCGCTCGAGCACCCAGCGGCCCAGCAGGACGATCAGGTCGGACGCCTCCGCGACGGGAATGAAGACTCCGGGCTGCACCAGCCCGTCGCGCGGATGCTGCCAGCGCACCAGCACCTCGGCCCCGACGGCCTGGCCGTTCACGTCAACCTGTGATTGCAGGAACAGCCGCAGCTCGCCCGCCCAGATGGCCTGGCGCAGCTCCCGCTCCACCCGAAAACGCTGCTCGGCGGCCTGGCCCATCTCCTGCTCGAAAAACGCCACCTGCCCGCCGCCCACCGCCTTGGCGCGGTGCAAAGCGGTGCCCGCACGGCGCAGCGCGTCCTGGACACGGTCCTCGGCACCCTGCGGATAGAGCGTGATGCCGGCACTGGCAGTCCACTGGGTCGGGCCGACGTCGCCATGCAGGCGCATGGGCAGGCCCAGCGCGGTCTGCACCTGGGCCGCGAACGCCAGCGCGTTGCGCCCGGCCTGCGCCGCGTCATCGCCCAGGCTGTGCAGCACGATGGCGAACTCGTCCCCGGCCACGCGCACCAGCAGGCCTTCGGGCGGCAGCTGGCGCGACAGGCGCAGGGCCATGGCACAGAGCAGCCGGTCGCCCATCTCGCTGCCCCGGGCATCGTTGAAGGAGGTGAAGCGGTCCAGGTCCAGCAGTACCAGCGCATGCACGCTGACCAGCCCATGGCCCGGTTGCAGCTGCAATCCGGCCAGGTGCTCGACGAGCATGGAGCGGTTGGGCAAGCCGGTCAGGGCGTCGTAATGCGCCAGGCGGTGGATTTCATCGGCGGCGCGCTTGCGCTCGCTGTTGTCCTGCTTGAGCTCCACAAAGTGGCTCACGCTGCCGTCGGGCTGGCGGATGGGCGCCACCACCACCGTCTCGGCCAGCGGCGTGCCATCCTTGCGCAGGTTGACCTGCTCACCCGCCCAGATCTCGCCGCGCGCCAAAGTCTCGCGCAGGCCACGGCGCTGCGACGCACCGAGGCCATTGCTCGAAAACTCGGCCGAACGGCGCCCCAGCACCTCGGCGCGCGAATAGCCCGTGCGCACCAGGTAGGCCTGGTTCACATATTCGATGCACTCCTGCAGATCGGTGATGACGATGCTTTCCGGGCTTTGCTCCACGGCGCGCAGCAGCTTGCGCAACTCGGCCTCGCTGGCAGCCAGGCGCGACGCCGTGCGCTGCGCTTCTTCCACCCGGCGCATGTAATGGCGGCGCGACAGCAACGTGGACACTGCCGTCAGCAGCAGGATGCCGCACAGGTACACCACATGCGCCAGGGTGTTGCCCTCGGGCACGGGCGGCAGCCAGCCTTGCGCGTCAGCCCAGAAGAAGGTGCCGAAAAGCACCCCGGTCAACCCCGCGAGCACCAACGTGGCGCGCCCGCCCAGCATCCAGCCCGACAGCACAATCAGCACCGGGTAGTTCAGCAGGTTAGGACCCCTGACTCCGCCATTGCGCAGTGCCACCAGCGTGACGAACAGCCATACGCCCCAGACCAGCAGGTGGCTCGCCAACCGCCACTGCCCCATGCGCGCCAGCACCAACGCCGCGCCGCCCACCACGGCAGTGCCCAGATTGAGCAGCACGCGGCTTTGCTGAATGGCCGAATCCATCGCCAGCACGGTGGCCAGCGCGCAGCCGATCACGAGCGCGGCCCAGCCCGCCACCCGCACCAGGTGCTGGGTAGTGACGTCTACGAAGTCGCTGTCGATGGCTGACGAGGGCTGGGTCATGACAGAGAAGGCCGTACGGTTGCACGCATCGTAGCGTTTTCTTACTCCTTCGGTGGAAGAGTGCCGCGCCATCCGGCGCCGCAGCACGATGGCACTGGCGCGCGAGGGATGCAAGGCGGCTGAGTCGTTACTTGTTATACTTAATGAAAGCAATTCTCATTTGCGTTAGCAATGATGCTTTGCACCTGACCCCTACAGCGCAGCCCTGCTGCCGTCGCCCCGCCTTCGCCATTTCACACGATCGGTTTTGACAACATGAACAAGGTCCCGAAGTCCCTCACCGCCGTCCCCAGCCCCCTCAAGGAGTTGAGCCTGTGCATCGCGCTGGCCCTGCCCGCGCTGGCTTTCGCACAGCAGACTGCGGGCGTACTGCCCGAGGTGAAGGTCGGGACCCAGGTCCCGGTGGAAACCACGGAAGGCACCGGTTCGTACACCACTGGCAAGGCCCGGACCGCCACGCCGCTGAGCCTGGGATTGCGCGACACGCCCCAGTCGGTGTCTGTGGTGACGCAGCAACGCATCGCGGACCAGGGCTTCCAAACCATCACCGACGTCGTAAACAACGTTACCGGCGTTTCCGTCAACCAGTACGAAACCCACCGCGGACAGTTCACGGCGCGGGGCTTCAACATCAACACGCTGCTGATCGATGGCGTGCCAACCACCTGGGACCAGGCCTGGAGTTCGGGCGAGATCCTGACCAGCCTGGCGATGTACGACCGCGTGGAAGTGGTGCGCGGCGCCACCGGCCTGACATCCGGCTCCGGCGACCCGTCCGCCGCCATCAACCTGGTGCGCAAGCGTGCCGCCAGCAAGGAGCTGAAGGGCGTGGTCGAGCTGGACATCGGTACCTGGAACCAGCAGCGCGCACTGCTCGACCTCGCGACGCCGCTCAATGAATCCGGGACGGTGCGTGCACGCCTGGTGGGCGAAACAGGCCAGCGCGACAGCTGGGTGACCAACCTGCACAACAAGAACCAGACCCTTTTCGCTACCGTGGAGGCCGACCTGGGCAGCAACACCTTGCTGTCCGCCGGCATCAGCCGCCAGGAAAACGATCCGCGTGGCTCGATGTGGGGCGGTCTGCCGGTCTGGTACAGCGATGGCACGCGCACCCACTGGGATCGATCCAAGACCTCGGCTGCTGACTGGACGCACTGGAATTCGGTCACCACGAACTACTTCGCCGCACTGGAGCACCGCCTGGACAACGGCTGGCAGCTCAAGGCCAACTACAACCGCGGCGAACGCGACGCCGACTCCTACCTGCTCTACCTCATGGGCGCGCCGAACCGCACCACGGGAGCCGGCATGGTCACCTGGCCAGGCTCCTACCAGGTGCGCACCACGCAGGACGATGTGGGACTGCAGGCCGTCGGCCCGTTCCAGATGCTGGGCCGCAAGCATGAGCTGGCCGTGGGCTATGTCCATTCGCGGCAGAACTTCAATGCCGACAGCCGGGCGGCCCCCATGGGCGCCATATCCGACTTCAACACCTGGAACGGCACCTCCTACGCCGAACCCGCCTGGGGCCCGCTGAGCTACTACGGCATGGGTACCGTCACGCAGGACGCGCTTTATAGCGCTGCCCGCTTCAACGTGTCGGACCCGTTGCGGCTGATCGTCGGCGCGCGCCTGACGAACTACCAGCGTTCGGGTGACGATGCGTTCACCAACCCCTTCACCATGACGTTCAACCGGCAGCTTACGCCCTACGCCGGCATCGTCTACGACCTGAGCGACAGCCTCTCGGCCTACGCCAGCTACACCGACATCTTCCAGCCGCAGAAGGAACGCGAACTCAACGGCCGCTACCTCGACCCCATCCTGGGCAAGAGCATGGAGACCGGCATCAAGGGCGAGTTCCTCGACGGCCGCCTCAACGCTTCGGCGGCCGTGTTCCGCATCCAGCAGCAGAACCTGGCGCAGAGCCTGGGCACCAACATCCCCGGCACCGTGCCGCCGGAAACGGCCTACCGTCCCTCCAGGGGCGCGACCAGCCACGGCTTCGAACTCGAGCTGGCGGGCGAGCTGGCGCGCGGCTGGAACATGAGCGCCGGCTACACCCAGTTCAAGGCCACCGATGCCGCTGGTGCCGACGTGAACAGCATCTACCCGCGCAAGCTGCTCAAGCTCTTCACCACCTACCGCCTGCCCGGCGCCTGGAGCGCCGTGACCCTCGGCGGCGGCGTGAACTGGGAAGGCACGACCTATACCTACGCCACGAACCCGCTCGGCGCGAGCGAGCGCATCGAACAGAAGGCCTATGCGCTGGTCCAGCTGATGGCGCGCTACGAGTTCAGCCCGCAGCTCTCGCTGCAGCTCAACATCAACAACGTGTTCGACAAGACCCACTACGCCATGTTCGACGCGTACAGCCAGTTCACCTACGGCGCGCCGCGCAATGCCACGCTGTCGCTGAAGTACAAGTTCTGAGTCCGCCGCGATGCTAGCCAAGACGCTCAAGACCTGGGCCTGGGTGCACAAGTGGAGCAGCCTCGTCTGCACCGTGTTCATGCTGCTGCTGTGCCTGACGGGCCTGCCGCTGATCTTCCACCACGAGATCGGCCACCTGCTGGGCACGGAGGTCGAGGCGCCGCCCCTGCCCGCGAACACGCCGCGCATCAGCCTGGACCGGGTGCTGGAGGTGGCGCGCGCCCAGCACCCCGACCGCGTGGTGCAGTTCGTCTCGCAGCCCGAGGACAGCCAGGACCTCTGGTTCGTCACCATGACGCCCACACCCGCGCCCACCGACGACTTCCGCTCCGTCGCCGTCGACGCGCGCGCGGGCGAGATGCTGGCCCAGCCCCGCTTCGACCAGGGCTTCATGTGGATCATGTTCAAGCTGCACGTGGACCTGTTCGCCGGGCTGGCCGGCAAGCTCTTCCTGGGCTTCATGGGATTGCTGTTGCTCGTGGCCATCGTCAGCGGCGTGGTGCTCTACGCGCCCTTCATGCGCAAGCTGCCCTTCGGCACCGTGCGCAAGGAACGCAATCCAAGGCTGCGCTGGCTGGACCTGCACAACCTGCTGGGCATCGTCACGCTGGTATGGCTGTTCGTGGTGGGCGCCACCGGCATGGTCAACACCTGGGCCGATCTGCTGATCAAGTACTGGCAGCACGACCAGCTCAGCGCCCTGCTGGTGCCTTACCAGGGCCAACCGCTGGTACCCCTGGCCGAGCGCGGCTCTGTGCAGCGTTCGTTGGAGGCCGCGCAAAAGGAGGCGCCGCAGACGCGCCTGTCGTTCATTGCCTTCCCGGGCACGGCATTTTCGAGTCCGCACCACACCACCTTCTTCCTGCGCGGCAACGAGCCCCTCACCTCGCGCCTGCTGCAACCGGTGCTGATCGACGCCCGCACCACCCAGGCCACGGCCGCACCGCGCCTACCCTGGTACCTGACTGCGCTTCTGGTGTCGCAGCCATTGCATTTCGGCGACTACGGCGGGCGGCCGATGCAGATCGTCTGGGCACTGCTCGACATCGCCTCCATCATCGTGCTCGGCAGCGGTCTCTACCTCTGGCTGGCCAAGCGCCAGCCTGCCGCGCGCCGCGCTGCGGCCGCGCAGCCTGGCGAAAGCGCGGTGGCGCCATGAGCAGCGAACGCGAACTCAGCGGCTGGGGCATCTGGGCATGGCCTGTGCTGCTGGCCCTGCTGACCACCGTGGGCCTGGTGGCCGCGCTGTTCAGCGACGGCGGCTTTGGCGACCTGCTGGCGGGCGTCTGCCTGTGGATTCCGGCGCTCGCAGGCCTCTGGTACGGCGGGCTGCGCCGCGCACCCTGACAGCTCAGGGCTCGCGCGTGCCGCTGCCCTTCTTCTTGCGGTCTTCGCGCGCCTGCTTCTTGGCCGTGCGTTCGGCCTCGCGCAGTTCTCCGGCGGCCTGCCAGGCCTCAAACTCGCTGGGCGTCTCCAGCGTCACGCGGCCCAGGGTGGCGGTGCGGAAATCCGTCATCACGATCTCGGCCGCCTTCTGCAGGTTCACACGGCCGCCGGACATCACGGCGCCGCGCTTCTTGCCGATGGCAGCAAGCAGCTCGTCGTCCTGCAGCTCGGCCATGGCCTCCGGCGACAGGCCCAGCTTGTAGCGCGCCTCCAGCTGCGGCGCATAGTGGGCCTGCAGGCGGCGCAGCAGTTCCAGCGCTACCAGTTCCTCGTCGTAGGCATTGCGGCCCACGGCGCCGCTGGCGGCGAGGTTGTAGCCGCTCTCGACCACGCTGATGCGGGGCCACAGCATGCCTGGCGTGTCCCATAGGTAGAAGTCGTCGGCCAGCGTGATGCGCTGCTCCAGCTTGGTGATACCGGCCTCGTCGCCCGTCTTGGCCTGGCGCTTGTTCGACAGCGTGTTGATGAGCGTGGACTTGCCCACGTTGGGCACGCCGCAAATGAGTACGCGCATGGGCTTGGCCATGCCGCCGCGATTGGGCGCAAGCTGATGGCAGCCGTCGATGAGCTTGCGCGCGGGCGCGGGCTCGGAGGCGTCCAGCGCCACGGCACGTGTGTCCGGCCGGGCGTTGTACCAGGCAAGCCACAGCGCCGTGCGCTCGGGGTCGGCCACGTCCTGCTTGTTCAGCACCTTGAGCGTGGGCTTGTGGCCCGTCAGCTCGGCCAGCAGCGGGTTGGCGCTGGAGCCCGGCAGGCGCGCGTCCAGCACCTCGATCACCACATCAATGTCCTTGATGCGTTCGCTGATCGCTTTCTTGGTCAGGTGCATGTGACCGGGAAACCACTGGATGGCCATGCGGAGGGGCTTTCTTTCGTTCGTTCAAGGGGTGCGCAGGGTCGCAAGGATAATCGCGGTCCGATCTCTGTCCCGATTCCACCTGCCATGCCCCCGCCTCCCGCCCCGGTCCGCCGCCCCCTGCCGCAGGCCGACAAGGACCTGCTGTTCAAGGGCGTGACCTGCGCGCTGATCGGCGCCGTCATTCTGCTGGCGCCCTTCATCGCCCGCTCGCCCGGCGTGCGCGAGCTGATGGCCCAGGCCGCCGCCGTGGGCTGGTTTGCGCTGGTGCTCGGCGTGGCCCTGCTGGCACGTCCGGCCCTGCGCTGGCTGCGCGGATAGATGCTGCCCGCCCTCGCCCACCGCAGCGCCACCGACCGCGCCTCCGCCCTAGCCCTGTTCGAGGCCCTGCAGCGCTGCGCCCAGGAACGCGGCGTGGTGCTGCGCCCGCCACCGCCCGAGCCCACCAGCTGCTGCGGCCGGGGTTGCAATGGCTGCGTGTGGGAAGGCTTTCTGCACGCCGCCGAATACTGGCGGCTGGACGCGCTGGAGCTGCTGGCCTAGCCCTTTTCAGGCCCACCAGAACCCGGCCGCCAAGCCCAGCCCGTGCAGCACGGCCGCCGCGATGCCCAGCACCAGGGCCGGGCGCAGGCGCTCGGGCTGGCGCGCATGGCGCAGCAGCAGCGTGCCGCCCGCCAGCGACAGCGGCAGCGACGCCAGCCCCCACAGCACAGACACCGGCAGCACGCCGCGCGCCGCCAGCGCGGCCAGCCCGCCATGGGCCAGCAGCGCCAGGGCCAAGTACAGCCCGGCGGCGCGCTCGGGCGTGAGCCGCACCACCAGCGTGCGCTTGCCCACCTGGGCGTCGGGCGCCGCATCGGGAAAGCCGTTGGCGATAAGGATGTTGGCGATCAGCAGCGCGTAGCTGGCGCCGGCGGCCACGGGGGCCAGCGCCAGCTGGCCGCGCTGCACGTAGTCGGCGCCCACCACCATAAGGCCCCAGGCCAGGCCCACGGCCAGTTCGCCCAGGCCGCGCGACATTAGCGCCAGCGGCGGCATGGAATAGGCCCAGCCCAGCAGCATGCCCGCCAGTCCCAGCAGCACCAGCGCCGGTCCGCTGTGCCAGACCAGCCACAGCCCGCCGGGCACCACCAGCGCCAGCAGGACCAGGGCTACGGCGCGCATGTCGCTCGCCTGCACCGCACCGCCCTGCACCAGGCGCGAGCCTCCGGTGAACGGGAACAGGCCCTGCGTGTTGGCGGCGTCGGCGCCATTGAGGGCGTCGGCATGGTCGTTGAGCATGTTGGCCGCCGCGTGCAGCAGCAGCGCCAGCAGCAGCGTGAGCAGCGCCGGGCCGGTCGACACCTCGGCCCCCCCGGCGTGCGCGGACGCAATGCCGAGGACGCAGCCCACCGCCGTGATGGCGAGAAAGCCCGGGCGCGCCATGCGCAACACCAGCATGGGCTGGTGCGCCATGAGGGCCATCGATGCAGGAAACGTCATGCGCACCCCCAGAAAGGACCGTGAACGGATTTTGGCCCGGCGAGCGGAAGAACGGAGCGCCGGGCACTACCATTTTGATAGCTTAAGGCGCAGTATATATGGGCATAGAATGCCGTTTTGACCACAACCCATCGAACCCACCGTGGTCCGCGCCAGCGCCCAGCGGCGCCCTGGCGGTCTTGACGGCCGTCATTGCGCCGCGCGCTGGGGCGGGTTACGGTCCCATGCCATGGACTACGACATCTTGATCAGCGGCGCGGGCCCTGCCGGCCTGTGCCTTGCGCGCGCGCTTTCGGGCTGCGGCCTGCGCATCGGCGTGGTGGAGCAGCAGCCGCTGGCCGCCATCGAAAACCCCGCCTACGACGGCCGCGAGATTGCCCTCACCCAGCAATCGGCCCAGGCCATGCGCGACCTGGGGCTGTGGGCCCGCATCGAGGCCGACGAGCCCACGGCCTTCGCCCAGCTGCGCGATGCCAAGGTGATGAACGGCCCCTCGCCGTTCGCCATGGTCATCGACCACCAGCTCTCGCGCCACAGCGAGCTGGGCTGGCTAGTGTCCAACCACCTGATCCGGCGCGCGGCCTACCAGGAGGTGCAGGCCGCCCAGCAACAGCACCAGGACATCGAACTGCTGACCGGCGAGCAGGTGGCCCGCGCCCACACCGACGCAGGCGCGGCCCACGTCACGCTGGCCAGCGGCAAGCAGCTGAGCGCACGCCTGCTCGTGGCCGCCGACAGCCGCTTCTCGGGCACGCGGCGCGCGCTGGGCATCGGTGCCGACATGCACGACTTCGGCCGTTCCATGCTGCTGTGTACCATGTCGCACGAGCAGCCGCACCACCACGCGGCCTGGGAATGGTTCGGCTACGGTCAGACGCTGGCCCTGCTGCCCATGAACGACGACCCGGCCAGCGGCGCGCACCGCTCCTGCGTGGTGCTGACGCTGCCTCACCACGCGCTCGAACCGCTGGTCGACATGGAGGAAACCGCCTTCGGCGCAGACCTCACGCGCCGCTTCGACCACCGCCTGGGCGCCATGCAGCTCGCCAGCACGCGCCACCTGTACCCGCTGGTCGGCGTGCGGCCGCACCGCCTGGTGGCGCAGCGCTTCGCTTGCGTGGGCGACGCCGCCGTGGGCATGCACCCGGTGACGGCGCACGGCTTCAATTTCGGCCTGCTGGGCATCACCACGCTGGCCGGCCAGCTGCGCGCCGCGCACGCCGCGGGCCAGGACATCGCCGCGCCCGACCTGCTGGCGCGCTACGAGCGCGCGCACCGCCGCGCCACGCTGCCGCTGTACCTGGCGACCACCTTCGTCGCCCGCCTCTACACCACCGACCACCCGCCCGCGCGCCTGCTGCGCGACGCGGCGCTGCGCGTGGCGCAGAACTTCCCGCCGTTCAAGCGGCTGGTGGCGGCATCACTCTCTGGCAAGCACTGAGAGCACAACCCCCTGAGTGGCTGCGCCACTTCCCCCTTCTCTGGCATCGCTGCGCGATGCGGAAGGGGGACACCGCCAGCGCGGCGGGGCGGCGCGGCCGGCATAGGCCCTTGCGCGGCGGTCGCTGGCCTGGGCCGCGTCAGAGCAGCAAGCCCTGCGTCGACATGTACTGCTGACGCCATTCCTCGAACGGCAGCGTGTCGGCGGCCTCGATGGCCTGCTGCTGCGCCAGCGACTCCCGTGCCGTGGCCTCGCTGCGCGCCTGCTGCTCGGCGCCCCAGGGGCGCTCCAGCAGCGCCTCGCGCGCCAGCGCGGACTGGCTGGTCGAGAAGGCCGTGAAGTTGTTGCCGTGCACGGCGGCCATGCGCGCGAGCACGCGGGCCGAGGGCGTGTCCTGCGGTGCGCTCAGCAGCGCCTGTGCTGCGCGCAGGGCATCACCGAAGTCGCGCGTGCCATTGCTGGCATCGAGCGCGGCGGCCAGCGGCACACATTCGCCCAGGATCTGCGCCGCCCAATCGACCAGCGGCACGCTCTGGCCGCGCCGCTGCAGGCACAGGCCGGGCTCACGCCCGCGCTCGGCCGTGAGGTGCTGGTTGCGCTTGAGCTCGGTGATTTCTTCGGGCGTGTCGGGCGGGCTGTCGGACAGCAGGCAGTGCAGCAGGAAGACGTCGAGCAGGCGCATGGTCTGCGCGGTAATGCCGACGGGCACGAACGGGTCGAGGTCCATCAGGCGCACTTCGACGTATTCCACGCCGCGCTCGCGCAGCGCATGCAGCGGCCGCTCGCCCGTGCGCACCACGCGCTTGGGGCGGATGGTGCCGTAGAACTCGTTCTCGATCTGCAGCAGGCTGGTGCCCAGTTGGTTGTAGTCGCCGCCCGGGTTGCGCACGCCCACGGCCTCGTAGGCCGGGTAGGGCCTGGTGAGCGCCTCCTGCAGCGAATTGGCGTAGCCTTGCAGGCCGTTGTAGCTCACGGCCAGCGTGGCCTGTGCGTCACTCTGGTAGCCCAGGCGCCCCATGCGCAGCGAGGTGGCGTACGGCAAGTACAGCGCCTGGCTGCCCAGCGATTGCAGCGCGTGCGGCCGGCCCTGCGCGAAGCACGGGCACATGGCCGGCGAGGCACCGAACAGGTACAGCAGCACGAAGGCCTGGCGACGGAAATTGCGGATCAGGGCGAAATACTGTTCGCTGGTGACGCCCGGCATCGACCAGTTGTAGTGGATGCCGCAAATGGTCTGCATGCGCCGGCCGTAGCGGTGTCCCAGCCCCATGCGGTAGACGCTCTTGGCGCGCCCGATGTTGGAGCTGCCGTAGCGCGCCAGCGGGATGGTTTCGTCGGTGGGCAGGCCGCAGGGCATGCTGGAGACCCAGAGCATCTCGTCGCCCTGGGCGCGCAGCGTCTGGTAGACGAACTGGTGGATGTCGGTGAGTTCGTCCAGGCACGCCTGCACGCCCTGGTGCGCGCCGGTGACCAGCTCGATCTGCGACTCGCTGTAGTCGGTGGTGATGTGCGGGTGCGTGAGGGCCGAACCCAGCAGCAGCGGGTGCGGCGTGAGGGCCAGCGCCCCCGAGGGCAGGACGCGCAGACCCTCCTTCTCGATGCCACGGCGGATGCCCGCCAGGCGCTCGGAGGTCTGCGCGCTGATTCGTTCCTGCAAGGTAGTCATAAGTTCGGTGCCAATCTGTCTGTATCGGCACGGAACTTAGCATGCCCCGACCGTGCCTGCCGGCACCAGGGCTTGCATGACGAAGATCAAGCCCGCGCTGCGCTCAGCTGCGGGCCGCCATCGCCTTCTGCACCTCGATGGTGCCCTGGGCCGCGCCGCTTTGCGGCACCTGCTCGCCCGTGCGGTCGCTCACCTCGGCCAGGCGGGCGGCCAGTTGCTCGGGGGCATCCTCGCCCAGGCCGATGTGCACGCCCTGCGTCAGCGTGACGTGCGCGGCCTCGAACGAACCGCCGCCGGCGCACAGGATGGTGCGCGTGGGCGCGCTCTCGTGGGCCAGCACCAGCATGGCGGGCACCACGGCCTCGGGTTTGAGGGCGTCCAGGATCTGCGGCGGGAACAGCGCCTCGGTCATGCGCGTGGCCGCCGTGGGGGCCAGGGCATTCACGTGGATGTTGTTCTTGGCGCCTTCGATGGCCAGCGTCTGCATCAGGCCCACCTGGGCCAGCTTGGCCGCACCGTAGTTGCTCTGGCCGAAGTTGCCGTAGAGGCCCGTGGACGAGGTGGTCATCACGATGCGCCCATACTGCTGCGCCACCATGTGCGGCCACACCGCCTTGCAGCAATGCGCCGCGCCCATGAGGTGCACCTCCACCACCAGGCGGAAGTCCGCCATGTCCATCTTGGCGAAGGACTTGTCGCGCAGGATGCCGGCGTTGTTCACCAGGATGTCCACGCGGCCCCAGGCGTCCATGGCCTGCTGCACCATGGCCTCGACGGCGGCGAAATCGGTCACCGATGCACCATTGGCCAGCGCCTCTCCGCCCGCTGCACGGATTTCATCGACCACGGCCTGCGCCGCCGAGACCGAGCCGCCGCTGCCATCCATCGCGCCGCCCAGGTCATTGACCAGCACCTTGGCGCCGCGCTGCGCCAGCGCCAGCGCATGCAAGCGGCCCAGGCCGCCGCCGGCGCCCGTCACGATGGCCACGCGGCCCTTGAAGTCCATACCCATGGTGCATCCACTCCTGTGTTCAACGGTTGAAAGATCGGGTCGCGCGCGGGACTGCCGGTGCGACTGCGCGCGCCACTTTACGCTACAAAGACAGCGTTGCCAGTACAGTGCGTGACTCCCGCCCCCGACCGAACCGCCATGCAGCCCATCCCCGCCACCCACCCCGAAACGCCCCGCGACGCAGCCACCGTGGTGCTGCTGCGCGACACCCCCGCCGGCCTGGAAACACTGCTGCAGCGGCGCCATGCCCAGATGGCCAACATGGCGGGGATGTACGTGTTCCCGGGCGGCAAGCTCGACGACGCCGACAGCGAGCCCGCCAGCCTGGCCCTGCTGGACCAGAGCGCTGACGCGCTGCACGCCGGCCTGGGCGAACCCGGCACCGCCGCCGCCATCGCCGCCGGCCTGCACGTGGCGGCGCTGCGCGAGGCCCTGGAAGAATGCGGCCTGCTGCTGGCCGAGCCCACGGCCGCACACGCGGGCCTGGACGCGCCGCACGCCCGCGCCCTGCTGCGCGAGGGCCAGCCGTTCGCCCAGGTGATGGCAGCCCTCGGGCTGCGCCTGGCCACGCGCCAGCTCGCCCCCTGGTCGCGCTGGATCACGCCGCTGGCGCCCGCCATGGGCACGCGGCGCTTTGACACGCGCTTCTTCGTGGCCCAGGCGCCCGCCGGCCAGACCGCGCTGCACGACAACGAGGAAACCACCGAAAGCCTCTGGCTCACGCCACGCGCCGCGCTGGAGCAGTACCGCGACGGCCGTATCGAACTTGCGCCGCCGCAGATCATGAGCCTGGCGCAGCTGGCGCACCATGCCACGGTGCAGGACGTGATCGCAGCGGCGCGCCGCCAGCCCCCGCCCACCATCCTGCCGGAGGCCTATGATCAGGACGGCGTGCGCACCATCTGCTACCCGGGCGATCCGCTGCACTCCATTCGCGAGCGCGCCCTGCCCGGCCCCACGCGGCTGAGCCGCCAAGCGCGGCACTTCCTGCCCGAAGAAGGGTTCGAGGCGCTGTTCCGCTGAGCATCCACGCTGACAGCTATATCTTTAATAGCACCCAGCGCTTGATTTGATTGCCCTCAGGGCGCTTTTACCATTCGAGGAGTTTTCCCATGAAAGCCATCTGGAACGGCGTGGTCGTCGCCGAGAGCGACGACACCGTGCTCGTGGAAGGCAACCACTACTTCCCCGAGAGCGCGCTCAAGCGCGAATTCGTCACCTTCAGCAACCACAAGACCATGTGCCCCTGGAAGGGCCAGGCGACCTATTTCTCGCTGCTCGTCAACGGCGAGCTCAACCCCGAGGCCGCGTGGACCTACGCCGACCCCAAGCCCGAGGCCGAGGCCGTGCGCGGCCGCGTGGCGTTCTGGAAGGGTGTGACGGTTGCCTGAACGGCTCAGGGTTATCCCGGTCCACACTGGACAATCATGTGGACAACTCCGGACAAGCCCTGTATGAGCCACGCAAGTGCTTGATTGATAAGGGCCGGCGGCAGATTGCCCGTTTTTTACGCAAGGTATTGCGCCGCGCGTGCCACTTATCCCGGCGTCCACTGGACAATGCTGTGGATAAATCTGGACAAGCCCTGTATGGCCGCGCCAAGTCCTTGATTCTTCTGAAGAATCACTGCGTCGCCTCATTTTTCAGCAGATGCGGCGTGGTTTTCAGCGCCATCACATCCTCCCCCATCCGCTATTTATTCCATAGCTTGCAGCGCTGAATCCACCTGCCCCAGAGCCGTTTTTATGCCAAACCCGTTGCACAGCCCGGCCGCCGAACGCAACCGCCAGCCCATCCTGGAGGTGCTGCGCGCCCTGCTACCCGCCACCGGCCACGCGCTGGAGGTGGCCAGCGGCACCGGGCAGCATGTGGCCTGGTTCGCCACCGCCTTGCCGGGCTGGACCTGGCAACCCAGCGACCCGCTGGACGAGCACCTGGCATCGATCAGCGCATGGTGCACCGCCGTGCCCAACGTGCAACCGCCCCTACGGCTGGACGTGCAGGCGCCGCAGTGGCCCGTGGACGGGCCGGCCTTCACCACGCCCTTCGACCTGGTGTACTGCGCCAACATGCTGCACATCGCACCCTGGGCCTGCTGCACCGGGCTGATGCAGGGCGCCGCGCGGCACCTGGCGCCGGGCGGCCATCTCGTCACCTACGGGCCCTACCTGGAAGAAGGTGTGCCCACCGCGCCCGGCAACCGCGACTTTGATGCCAGCCTGCGCGAGCGCAACCCGGCCTGGGGCATTCGCCGTCTGGAGGACGTGGCCCGGGTGGCCGGCGCAGCGGGCCTGCGGCTCGCCGCACGCCACGCCCTGCCGGCCAACAACCTGCTGCTGGTCTGGACGCGCCAGCCACCCACCCCTTGAACCCGCCCATGAACACACCCACCGTGCCCTTTTTCATCGCCACAATCGAGCCCGCCGGCCAGCAGTGCGACGCCTGGCCCGAGCAGCCCCTGCTGCTGTCGATGGAGCAAGGCGGCATTGACTGGCCCAGCTCCTGCCGCAACGGCACCTGCCGCACCTGCATCGGCCACCTGGCCCAGGGCGAAGTCCGCTACGCCATCGAGTGGCCGGGCCTCACGCCCGAGGAGCGGGCCAGCGGCTGCGTGCTGCCCTGCGTGGCCTATCCCGCGTCCGACGTGGTGCTGGAAACCTCCGCGATCTGAGCGCCCGTTCAAAGCCCGGCCCGCGGAGCGCGGGGCCATGCCTGCTCGACTAGAATGCACCCCTTCGGGCCCGCGTGCGTTGCGCGCGCCGGCCCACCGTGCGGCAGCGCCGCATCGCATGTTCTTTGGGACGCTCGTGGAGCCCACCTCCGCCCAGCGCCGGCACCGGGGAACCTGCGTTACAGGCTGCCCTCCCCCTGCGGACCACCGACGAAAGCCCCCATGAACACCCCCCTCACCCCTGCCCCCATCTCGCCGGTGGAGGAGATCGTGAACGAGATGCGCGCCGGGCGCATGGTCATCCTCGTGGACGAGGAAGACCGCGAGAACGAAGGCGACCTGGTGCTGGCCGCCGACCATGTCACCCCTGAGGCCATCAATTTCATGGCGCGCTTCGGCCGCGGCCTGATCTGCCTCACGCTCACGCGCGAGCGCTGCGAGTTCCTCAAGCTGCCGCCCATGGCCACGCGCAACGGCACGGTCTACAGCACGGCCTTCACCGTCTCCATCGAGGCCGCAGAGGGCGTCACCACCGGCATTTCGGCCGCCGACCGGGCGCGCACCATCCAGGTGGCCGTGGCACCGGGCAGCAAGGCCAGCGACCTGGTCCAGCCCGGCCACATCTTCCCGCTGCAGGCGGTGGACGGCGGCGTGCTCATGCGCGCGGGCCACACCGAGGCCGGCTGCGACCTCTCCGCCATGGCTGGCTGCAGCCCCGCCGCCGTGATCTGCGAGATCATGAAGGACGACGGCACCATGGCGCGCCTGCCCGACCTGCAGGTCTTCGCCGCCGAGCACGGCATCAAAATCGGCACCATCGCCGACCTCATCGAGCACCGCAGCCGCACCGAATCCCTGGTCGAAAAGGTCGGCCAGCGCACGCTGAACACCAGCTACGGCGAATTCACCGCCCACGCCTTCCGCGACAAGCCCAGCGGCGCCGTCCACCTGGCGCTGGCCAAGGGCCAATGGGGCGCCGACGACGTGGTGCCCGTGCGCGTGCACGAGCCGCTATCGGTGCTGGACGCGCTGGAGCTCAACCGCTCCATGCACTCCTGGGGCCTGGACACCAGCCTGCACTACATCGCCGAACAGGGCCGCGGCGTGGCCGTGCTGCTCAACTGCGGCGAAAGCGCCGCGCAGCTGCTGGCCCAGTTTGAGGGCACGGCCCGCGCGGCACAGGCGCCCGAGCGCGGCCGCATGGACCTGCGCACCTACGGCGTGGGCGCACAGATCCTGCGCGAAGTGGGCGTCTCCAAGATGCAGCTCATGGGCCAGCCCCGCCGCATGCCCAGCATGGCGGGCTACGGGCTCGAAATCACCGGCTACATCCCCAAGGAATAAAAGGAACGAACAACCATGTTTGGCGCAGAAAAAGGAACGGGCGACAAGCTCGACGGCAAGAAGCTGCACATCGGCATCGTGCAGGCCCGCTTCAACGAAAGCATCACCAACGCCCTGGCCGCTGCCTGCCGCACCGCGCTGCTGGACCTGGGCGTGCAGGAAAAGCACATCACCCACGTGCTGGTGCCCGGCGCCCTGGAAGTGCCCGTGGCGCTGCAGGCCCTGGCCGAGCGGGATGAGTTCGACGCGCTGATCGCGCTGGGCTGCATCATCCGCGGCGAGACCTACCACTTCGAGCTGGTGGCCAACGAGTCGGGCGCGGCCGTCTCGCGCATCGCGCTGGACTACCACCTGCCCATCGCCAACGCCATCCTCACCACCGAAGACCTCGAACAGGCCGTTGCGCGCCAGACCGAGAAAGGCCGCGACGCCGCCTACGTGGCCGTGGAAATGGCCAACCTGCTGGACGAGCTGTCATGAGCGAAAACACCCCCACCCCACCCGCCGACCGTGCCAAGCGCACCGGCCTGACCAGCACCGGCGCGCGCAAGGCGGCCGCCAAGTCCAACCGCAGCCGCGCACGCGAGTTCGCGTTGCAGGCGCTCTACCAGCACCTGGTGGGCCGCAACGAGGCCACGGCCATCGACACCTTCACGCGCGACCTGGCGGGCTTCCACAAGGCCGACGCCGCGCACTACGACGCGCTGCTGCACGGCTGCATCGCCACGGCGGCCGACCTCGACGCGCTCATCACCCCGCTGCTGGACCGCAAGATGGCCGAAATCTCGCCCATCGAGCATGCCGCGATGTGGATCGGCGTGTACGAGTTCCAGCACTGCCTGGACGTGCCCTGGCGCGTGGTGCTCAATGAGTGCATCGAACTGGCCAAGGAATTCGGCGGCACCGACGGCCACAAGTACGTCAACGGCGTGCTCGGCGGCCTGGCGCCCAAGCTGCGCGCCGACGAGGTGGCCGCCGACAAGGCAGCGCCCGGCAGCAAGCGCGCCCCGGCCGCCGACGGCGCCAACGGCGACGCAGAAGCCCCGCAGGCCTGACGCGCCCTTCTGTCCGTGGCGGGCCGCAGGCCCGCCCTGTGCTTTCCCGCCGCTGCGCGGGCCGGAACCTCCCCCCATGAAAATCTCCACCCGTGCCGAGCGCATCGAACCGTTTTATGTGATGGAAGTGGCCAAGGCCGCGCAGGCGCTGGCGCGCGAAGTGGCCGGCACGCGCGAGCCGATGATCTTCCTGAACATTGGCGAGCCCGACTTTACGGCGCCGCCCCTGGTGCAGGAAGCCGCCCTGCGCGCGGTGCAGAGCGGCGCCACGCAGTACACGCAGTCGCTCGGCCTGGAGCAGCTCCGCGAGCGCATCAGCGGCTGGTACGCGCAGCGCTTTGGCGTGGACGTGCCGGCGCGGCGCATCGTCGTCACCGCCGGTGCCTCGGCGGCGCTGCAGCTGGCCTGCTTGGCGCTGATCGACGCGGGCGACGAGATCCTCATGCCCGACCCGAGCTACCCCTGCAATCGCCACTTCGTGAGCGCGGCCGAGGGCACGGCGGTGCTGATCCCCACCACGGCGCAGGAGCGCTTCCAGCTCAGCGCAGAGAAGGTGCGCGCCGCCTGGGGCCCCAAGACGCGCGGCGTGCTGCTGGCATCGCCGTCCAACCCCACCGGCACCTCCATCGCGCCCGACGAGCTGCGCCGCATCCACGGCGTGGTGCAGGAGCATGGCGGCATCACCATCGTCGACGAGATCTACCTCGGCCTGTCGTACGAAGAGCAGTTCGGCCACACGGCGCTGGCCCTGGGCGAAGACATCATCAGCATCAACAGCTTCAGCAAGTACTTCAACATGACGGGCTGGCGCCTGGGCTGGATGGTCGTGCCCGAAGCGCTGGTGCCCGTGGTCGAACGCCTGGCACAGAACCTGTTCATTTGCGCCAGCACCATCTCGCAGCACGCCGCACTGGCCTGCTTCGAGCCCGAGAGCATCGCCGAATACGAACGCCGCCGCGCCGAGTTCAAGGCGCGCCGCGACTACTTCATCCCCGAGCTGCAGCGCCTGGGCTTCTCTGTGCCGGTGATGCCCGATGGTGCCTTTTACGCCTGGGCCGACTGCAGCGCCGCCTGCGAGCGCCTGGGTGTGAACGGCAGCTGGGACTTCGCCTTCGAGCTCATGCGCCGCGCCCACATCGCCGTCACGCCGGGGCGCGACTTCGGCAGCGCCGACACCAGCCGCTTCGTGCGCTTCTCCACGGCCAATTCCATGGCGCAGCTGCAGGAATCGGTGGCGCGCCTGGGCGCCCTGCTGGGCTGAGGGCCCCACCATGGCCTTTGCGTTCCCCATCCGCATCTACTGGGAGGACACCGATGCCGGCGGCATCGTGTTCTATGCCAACTACCTGAAGTTCTTCGAGCGTGCGCGCACCGAGTGGCTGCGCTCGCTCGGCCTGTCCCAACAGGTGCTGCGGGAACAAACCGGCGGCATGTTTGTCGTAACCGATGCACGCCTGCGCTACCTGCGCCCGGCGCGCCTCGACGACCAACTCATTGTTACTGCCCAGCTCGAAGAAAAAGGCCGCGCCTCCTTGACAATAGGGCAGCAGGCGCTATTAAATCAAGAGCATATGAACCCTGGCGAACCTGCCCTGCTGAGCGAAGGCACGATCCGCATCGGCTGGGTGGACGGCGCCACCATGCGTCCGGCCCGCATCCCCGCCCACATCCTGGAACAACTTTCATGAATTCCCAAGACATGTCCATCCTCCAGCTGGTGCTGCACGCCAGTTGGGTGGTGCAACTGGTCATGGTGCTGCTGCTGGGCGTGTCCATCGCCAGCTGGGCCGCCATCTTCCGCAAGCTGTTTGCCCTGAAGCGCGTCAAGTCGCTCAACGACGAATTCGAGCGCGACTTCTGGTCCGGCACCAGCCTCAACGACCTGTACGCCAGCGCCGCGCAAAACGCCAAGAACGCCGGCCCCATGGAGCGCATCTTCGCGAGCGGCATGCGCGAATACCAGAAGCTGCGCGAGCGCCGCATCACCGACCCCGGCACGCTGCTCGACGGCGCGCGCCGCGCCATGCGCGCCAGCTTCCAGCGCGAGATGGACGTGGTCGAATCCAGTCTGTCCTTCCTCGGCTCGGTGGCCTCGGTCAGCCCCTACGTGGGCCTGTTCGGCACGGTGTGGGGCATCATGCATGCCTTCACGGGCTTTGCGGGCATGGAGCAGGTCACGCTGGCCACCGTGGCGCCGGGCATCGCCGAGGCCCTGGTGGCCACGGCCATCGGCCTGTTTGCCGCCATCCCCGCCGTGATCGCCTACAACCGCTTCGCGCGCGACATCGACCGCGTCGCCATCCACCAGGAGACCTTCATCGAGGAGTTCTCCAACATCCTGCAGCGCAACCTGGGCGCGCACCCCGCGACCTCGGCGTCGGGGCATTGAGGAGATAGCGCATGCCCGCCATGGCCTCCCGCGGCGCCGGACGCCGCCGCTCGATGAACGAGATCAACATGGTGCCCTTCATCGACGTGATGCTGGTGCTGCTCATCATCTTCATGGTGACGGCGCCCATGCTCACGCCCAGTTCGGTGAACGTGCCCTCGGTTGGCAAGGGCACCAAGGTACCCAAGACGCGGGCCGATGTCATCGTCGAAAAAGACGGCGGCATCCGCTTCAAGGTCGATGGCAACGAGCGCCCTGTGCCCCTGCAGAACCTGGGCGCCACGGCCAAGAACTGGCTGAAGGACCAGCCGGAGGACACGCCCGTGCTCATCAGCGCGGACAAGAACGTTTCCTACGACTCCGTGATGAAGGCCATGTCGGCACTGCAGGGCGCCGGCGTTTCACGCGTCGCCCTCGCTGTGAAGAGCGGCGGCTGACCGCCGGCCCACCCCCAAGCGCATGCACGCCCAAGACGACCGCGACCAGTTCGCACCGCCCCGCCCGCCGGCGCGCGTGCGCGCCATCACGCTGGCGGTGCTGGCGCATGTGCTGCTCATCGTGGCCCTGACATGGGGCGTGAACTGGAAGACCCACACCGACCAGCCCGCCGTGCAGGCCGAGCTGTGGTCGGCCGTGCCGCAGCAGGCGGCACCGCGCGACGACACTCCGCCGCCACCCCCCGAGCCCGTGCTACTGCCACCGCCGCCGCAGCCCCCGGTGCCCGTGCAGCCCCCGCCGCGCCAGGCCGAGCCCGATCCGCGCGAGGCCGAGATCGCGCTCGAGAAGAAGCGCATCGAGAAGGAAAAGAAGGACAAGGAACGCGCGCAACTGCTGGAACGCGAAAAGCGCGAACGCGAGCGCAAGGAAGAAGAGCGCCGCGCCCAGGAAAAGGAACGCCTGCAAAAGGAAAAAGAGAAAGAAAAAGAGAAGGAAAAGCAGCGCGAGAAGGACCGCCTGGACAAGCTGGAAAAGCAGAAACAGCTGGCCGAGGACAAGAAGCGCCAGGACGCCGAGGACAAGCGCCGCAAGGAAGCCATTGAGAAAGCCAGCGCAAAGGCAGCTGAAGAACGCCACAAAGACGCCGTGCGCCGCATGCAAGGCCTGGCCGGCGCCACCGGCGGCGAGAACGCCACCGGCACGGCCAAGCAGGACTCCGGCCCCTCGGGCAGCTATGGCGGCCGGGTGGCCGCCAAGGTCAAGCCGCACATCGTCTACCCCGATGCCGTGTCGGGCAACCCGCGCGCCGAGGTCGAAGTGCGCGCCGCGCCCGACGGCACCATCACCGGCACCAAGCTGATCCAGTCCAGTGGCAACAAGGCCTGGGACGAGGCCGTGCTGCGCGCCCTGCAGAAGACCGAAACCCTGCCCCGCGACGTGGACGGCCGCGTGCCCTCCTCGCTGGTCATCGGTTTCCGCCCCAAGGACTGACCCTTTCAACGCTGGGTACTCCTAGGCCGCCGTGCACACGGCCCGGAGCACCTGGCGGACAATCACGCACCATGACCCGGATACGGTTTTGCCTTCAAGCGCATACCGTCGTTGGATCGCGTGCCGTGCTGCAGCACTGTTTGCGGCTCCCCGCCTGGTTATCCGATGGAATCTAAAACTGTATGAAAAGCCCTGAACTGCTGCTGCCCGCCGGCTCGCTCGACAAGATGCGCGCCGCCTACGACTTCGGCGCCGACGCCGTCTACGCCGGCCAGCCCCGCTACTCCCTGCGCGCGCGCAACAACGAATTCCGCCAGGAGCAGATTGAGCAGGGCATCCGTGAAGCACGCGCGCGCGGCAAGAAGTTCTTCCTCACCAGCAACCTGCTGCCGCACAACGACAAGGTACGCACCTACCTGCGCGACATCGAGCCCATCATCGCCATGCGCCCGGACGCCCTCATCATGGCCGACGCCGGCCTGATCATGATGGTGCGCGAAAAGTGGCCCGAGGTGGAAATCCACCTCTCGGTGCAGGCCAACACCACCAACTACGCGGCCGTGAAGTTCTGGCAGAAGGTGGGCGTCAAGCGCATCATTCTTTCGCGCGAGCTGAGCCTGGACGAAATCGCCAAGATCCGCCAGGAATGCCCCGACATGGAGCTGGAGGTGTTTGTGCACGGCGCGCTGTGCATCGCCTACTCGGGCCGCTGCCTGCTCTCGGGCTACTTCAACAGGCGCGACCCCAACCAGGGCACCTGCACCAACGCCTGCCGCTGGAACTATGCCACGCAAGAGGCCGCCGTGGACCCCAACACCGGCGAGGCCATGGCCGTGCGCATGGAGGGTGACTTCAACTTCAACAAGGCCCAGGAAGACGACAACGCCGCCTTCGCCTCCTGCGGCGGGGGCGAGCGCCACCCCAAGGCCGACCAGGTGTACCTGCTCGAAGAAAAAGAGCGCCCCGGCCAGCTCATGCCCATCATGGAAGACGAGCACGGCACCTACATCATGAACAGCAAGGACCTGCGCGCCGTCGAGCATGTGCAGCGCCTGGCGGAAATCGGCGTCGATTCGCTCAAGATCGAGGGCCGCACCAAGAGCCAGTACTACGTCTCGCGCACCGCGCAAATCTACCGCCGCGCCATCGACGACGCCGTGGCCGGCCGCCCGTTCAACCCCGAGCTCATCACCGAACTCGAAGGCCTGTCCAATCGGGGCTACACCGCCGGCTTCCTGGAACGCCGCCCCGCCAACGACTACCAGAACTATGAAACCGGCAGCTCCGAGGCCCGCCGCAGCCAGTTTGTGGGCGAGGTCAAGGCCGTGCAGGACGGCTGGGTCGAGGTAGAAACCAAGAACCGCTTCGCCGTGGGCGATACGCTGGAAATCATCCATCCCCAGGGCAACCGCCTGGTGCAGCTCACGCAGATGCGCGGCCTGGAAGGCGAGGAACTGCAGGTCGCCTCGGGCAGCCCGCTGCGCGTGCGCATCCCGCTGGAAGGGCCTGCCGAAGGGGCGCTGATTGCGCGGCTGCTGTAAGGGTTGCTTTTGGCAGCTATTGAAAAGATAGCTACTGGCGCTTGGAGAGATTGAGTTTCAGTATGAAAAATAGCTGAAACACTTGCTGGTCAAGCGCTTCCAGCTCTTCTTTTTACGACCCACTGCCTATCCTGCTGTTTTGGATGGGTGGGCTGCCGGCACGTCCACGCGTATCAGTGGTCATGACCACTGCCCGGTGCCGGCCAGGAGCTGTCGATGACTTCTGGAAGAAGCAGCCACTGAACGCACAGGTCAGCGGCCGCCGAAGGCGGTCTGATGGAACAACATGTTAAAGCGCATCAACCAGCTCTTTCTCCAAACCGATGGTGCCTCGCTGCGCGCATGCGTACCAGCGCGACCCGCTGAACGAGCAGCCTTTGCCAAAGCTATCGGCCATGAACTCACAGTTCTCAAACTCACATTCCACGAAGCGACAGTCAGCAAATGAACAGCCTCGAAACTTCGTGCCCTTGAACTTCACCCCAATAAAGACGGCCGTGTTGAAGAGACCCCAGTAGAAGTCGCAATCGGTAAACGTGCATTCAAGGAAAACAGAATCTACGTGTGGCCCGCCATCCTCAACTTGAGTGAACTCGCAATAGCGAAAGGAGTTTTCCGCCCAGCCAGGACTGCCGGGAAGTCTGCGCTGGAAACTTTCGGAGTCGACTTGCATGCGCTTTAACTCAGGGTGAACCGGCGGTGCTTTAGCGCCGTCCAGCGACCGAAGGGAGCGAGGTTGAGCGCCGGGTTAGCCGTTGCTTGTACGCGTTTCACGGGTTGGCTATTTCCCTCGATAGGCTCTGCCGATAAATAGGCTGGTACGCACACCTAAAAATGAAGCTGCTTCATCACTGCTGACGGCAGTGACAACGTACTCGCCCGGCGCAAGAGTAACCGCTATCAACTCTGCATCGAGATTTCCCGCACCCCATGACGAGAGGCGTGGTCTTTCAACGGTTTTATCCGCTACTAGCCGTTCACCGCCATTTTCCTGTTGGAAAACGTTCACCCGAATCTTTAGTGGTGCGCCGGGCTCCACCCATGTACCAGGGCTTTGCCTGATAGATCCGCCAGCGAGCTTCCAAACTCGCGCTCTATCCACCTGATCGTTTTCCTTGTACTCATACCGAAGGGTAAAAGCATAAGTTTGACGCTCACGTACTAGAAACTTTGCAGTAGTACTAGCACCCATGGTGCCAATCTGAAAGGGAACTGTGAGCGAACTGTTGCCTGACCAAGCTGCACAGCTCACGATCATCAACATTGCCGAGAAGGCCCATGCGCGGAATGACTGGTTCATAAGGTAGCTGTCGTAATGTAGACCGCACCAGTCCGCAGGCCATATCTGGCGCTTGCGGTCTAAATTGGCTCGGCAAAAGTGGCTGCGAGCGGCCTGCCGCCGTTTTCCGCAGCACATGCGCTGTATGTAATTGCAGTCCCAAATTCAGCCATGAAACCCGCCGCTCCTCCGTGCTGCGTGCAACGCGGTGACTGGATCACTCCCGCAAACATTCGCTCCAAGCACTATAGCTTGCGCAGGAGGCACGGCCATGCCATGGCTCCGCACATCCTCAGATGACGGCTTTGTGGCTTGCTCGGACCGGCTGCTCGGCTCGGTTCCTGCCAGACATGAATGCGCATCGGGTGAGATTGGAGGCTGGATTGACTGGTCATGAGAAGCCAATATCGGCATCCCGCACGCCACTTCCGGGAGCCCCCCCGACCACTAAACCCATTTCTAAAGCCCGATCAGATCCCGTTTTACCCGTCAGATTTAACTTTCACCCCCGTCCTGCCGATAATTCCAGGAGGTATCCCTACGCCTACGCCATCAACCCTCTGAGGAGACTGCCATGGCCCCTTCTTCCGTCGGAACCCTCCCCTCCCATGCGGCCCCGCCCGCCCAGGAGGCCTCGCGCACCCACCGCGCCCCATCCACTGACGAAACCCGGGCCGCCAAGGCGCAGGGGGAGCCCAGCCTGCGCCAGCAGCAGAACATGCAGATCCTGCAGGCATCGATGGATGTGTCCATCCAGTCGGGCGATTCGTCCCTGGCGCTGCTCTACCGTACGGCCATCGACCGGATCAATGAAATCCTCGGCCCGGACCTGGGCCCGGACGCCATCGGCAGCGTGAGCAACCAGGACAACTCGGCGGAGGGCACGGCGGGCCGCATCCTGGGGCTTTCCACCGCGCTCTACGACGCCTATGCGGCCCGCCACCCAGGCGTGGCCCCCGAAACGCTGGCCCGCGACTTCGTGGCGCTGATCCGGGGCGGCTTTGAAACCGGTTTCAACGAGGCGCGGGACATCCTGGACGGCCTGGGCGTGCTGGGCGACGGCAGCCCGGTGGCCGCGGGCATCCAGAAAACCTACGAACTGGTCATGAAGGGGTTTGACGACTTCCTGGCCGCCAAGCTGGCACCGCCCGCCGCCGAAGAGAAGGCGGCGCCCGAGGGCAGCGCCCCGCCGCCGGCGAGCACTTGAACGCGGCCGCCGCATCCATCCAGCCATGAAAAAACCCGCCGAAGCGGGTTTTTTCATTCTGCGCAGCAAGCAGCTCAGGCGGCAACGCCCTTGGCCACTTCAGCGTACTCTTCGATCTGGTCGAAGTTCAGGTACTTGTAGATCGAAGCGCCGTCCTGGTTCACGATGCCCATGGCTTCGTGGTACTCGGCCACCGTCGGGATCTTGCCCATCTTGGAGCAGATGGCGGTCAGCTCGGCGCTGCCCAGGAACACGTTGGTGTTCTTGCCCAGGCGGTTGGGGAAGTTGCGGGTGGAGGTGGACATGACCGTGGCGCCTTCGTGCACCTGGGCCTGGTTGCCCATGCACAGCGAGCAGCCCGGCATTTCAGTGCGCGCACCGGCGTTGCCGAAGGCGGCGTAGTGGCCTTCCTTCATCAGCTCGCTCTGGTCCATTTTGGTGGGCGGTGCCACCCACAGCTTGACGGGGATGTCGCGCTGGGTGCCCAGCAGCTTGGCGGCGGCACGGAAGTGGCCGATGTTGGTCATGCATGAACCGATGAAGGCTTCATCGATCTTGGTGCCGGCCACTTCGGACATGAACTTGGCGTCGTCAGGGTCGTTGGGGCAGCAGACGATGGGTTCCTTGATATCGGCCAGATCGATCTCGATCACGGCGGCGTACTCGGCATCCTTGTCGGCTTCCAGCAGGTCGGGCTTGGCCAGCCAGGCTTCGACCTTCTCGATGCGGCGGGCCAGCGTCTTGGCGTCGGCATAGCCGTCGGCGATCATGTTCTTCATCAGCACGATGTTGGAGCGCAGGTACTCCTTCACCGGCTCGGGGTTGAGCTTGATCGTGCAGCCGGCGGCGGAGCGCTCGGCCGAGGCGTCGGACAGCTCGAACGCTTGCTCCACCTTCAGGTCGGGCAGGCCTTCGATTTCCAGCACGCGGCCCGAGAAGATGTTCTTCTTGCCGGCCTTGGCCACGGTCAGCAGACCTGCCTTGATGGCGTACAGCGGGATGGCATGCACCAGGTCACGCAGCGTGACGCCGGGCTGCATCTGGCCCTTGAAGCGCACCAGCACCGATTCGGGCATGTCCAGCGGCATCACGCCGGTAGCGGCGCCGAAGGCCACCAGACCGGAGCCCGCGGGGAAGGAGATGCCGATGGGGAAGCGGGTGTGCGAGTCACCGCCGGTGCCCACGGTGTCGGGCAGCAACAGGCGGTTGAGCCAGGAGTGGATCACGCCATCACCGGGGCGCAGGGCCACGCCGCCTCGGTTGGAGATGAAGGCCGGCAGCTCGCGGTGCATCCTGGCGTCCACGGGCTTCGGATAGGCGGCGGTATGGCAGAAGGACTGCATCACCAGGTCGGCCGAGAAGCCCAGGCAGGCCAGGTCCTTCAGCTCGTCGCGGGTCATCGGGCCGGTGGTGTCCTGCGAGCCCACGGTGGTCATCTTGGGTTCACAGTAGGTACCGGGGCGCACGCCCTGGCCTTCGGGCAGGCCGCAGGCGCGGCCGACCATCTTCTGCGCCAGGGTGAAGCCGGCCTTGGTGGCAGCGGGCGCCTGCGGCAGGCGGAACGCGGTGGACGCGGCCAGGCCCAGGAATTCACGGGCCTTGGCGGTCAGCGAGCGGCCGATGATGAGGTTGATACGGCCGCCGGCGCGCACTTCGTCCAGCAGCACCTGGCTCTTGAGCGCGAACGAAGCCACTTCGGCGCCGTTCTTCAGCAGCTTGCCGTCGTAGGGCAACACGTCGATGACGTCGCCCATTTCCAGCTTGGACACGTCCACTTCGATCGGCAGGGAACCGGAGTCTTCCTGCGTGTTGAAGAAGATGGGGGCAATCTTGCCGCCCAGGGTGACGCCGCCAAAGCGCTTGTTCGGCACGAACGGGATGTCCTGGCCGGTGGCCCAGATCACGGAGTTGGTGGCGGACTTGCGCGAAGAGCCGGTACCGACCACGTCACCCACGTAGGCGACGAGATTGCCCTTCTTCTTCAGGTCTTCGATGAACTGCATCGGGCCGCGCTTGCCGTCTTCCTCGGGCTTGAAGGCCGCGTCGGGACGGGTGTTCTTGAGCATCGCCAGGTAGTGCATGGGGATGTCGGGGCGGCTCCACGCGTCGGGCGCGGGCGACAGGTCGTCGGTGTTGGTCTCGCCGGGCACCTTGAACACGGTGACGGTGATCTTCTTCTCGACTTCGGGGCGGCTGGTGAACCACTCGGCATCGGCCCAGCTCTGCACCACTTCCTTGGCCTTGGCGTTGCCGGCCTTGGCCTTCTCGGCCACGTCGTTGAAGAAGTCGAACATCAACAGCGTCTTCTTCAGCGCATCGGCGGCCACGGCGGCCACTTCGGCGTCGTCCAGCAGCTCGATCAAGGGGTGCACGTTGTAGCCACCCACCATGGTGCCCAGCAGTTCCGTGGCCTTGGCCTTGGAAACCAGGCCGACCTTGATGTCACCGTGCGCCACGGCAGCCAGGAAGCTGGCCTTGACCTTGGCGGCATCGTCCACGCCCGGGGGCACGCGGTGCGTCAGCAGGTCCAGCAGGAAGGCGTCCTCGCCGGCGGGCGGGTTCTTGATCAACTCGATCAGTTCGCCGGTCTGCTTGGCCGACAGCGGCAGGGGCGGAATGCCCAGCGCAGCGCGCTCGGCCACATGGTCACGGTAGGCTTGCAACATTTACTTCTTTCTCCGGTGATTTCTATCTATCTAGTCAAACGAGGGGCATGGGGCAGGCGGGCGGGCGCCGCGTCACTTGGCGGGCGCGGGGTCCAGCAGGCTGGTGGGGGGTGCCTTCTTGATGGCCTCGGCCACCAGGAGCTGTTCGGGGCTCATGCACTCGTCGGCCAGGCGCTGGCCGCGCTTCTGGTCCATGAGCATGGATTTGTTGGCGATCTGCAGCCACACGGCGCCGGCCTTGTGGTCTTCCAGGCGCACGGCGCCGGTGGTGGTGGCCACGGGCGACATGTGGTATTTGAAGCCCTTGCCGTCGACATGGAAGTGGCCCGGCGCTTCGGGGTCGGCAGCGATGCTGACCGTGGTGCCGAGCTCGCAGGCGATGCGGCCCACATGCACGCGCTGCGCGATTTCAAGCTCGACCGGCGTGAGTGCTTCGCGGGCGGCGATCAGCCCGGTGGACACCTGGTTGGCGGCGCTCTTGAGCTGGACGCGGCTGCTGGTGGGCTCGGCCTTGGCGGTCTTGGCCGGTGCCTTCTTGGCCGCGGGTTTGGCGGCGGCGGACTTGGTGGCCTTGGGCTTGGCGGGCGTGGACTGCGCCTGGGCCAGCGCAAGACCCGGTACCAGGGCGATCAGGAGGGTGGCGAACAGTGTTTTCATGGAAAAACCTCGACGTGGGATGGGCTCAGGAAAGGGCGGGTGCAAACCAGTGTTGTACAACAGGCGGCAGGGGCCGTCCTGTCTGGTGCGCCCGTTCGAGCACCTGCCAGAAATAGCGGTAGCTGGCCCGGTCATGGAGTACACCATCAAAACTGATGGGAGCCCAACCAGCATCTGCGGCAGCAGCTATTATTTTTGAAGCACCATCAACCTCATCCTGCGCGGGCGACAGGGCTTCGAGAATGGGGCGGATCTGCGCCGGGTGGATGCTCCACATGCGCGTGTAGCCCAGTTCGCGCGCGGCGCGGCCGGCGGCGGCCTGCAGGGCGACCGGGTCGCTGAACTCGGTGACCACGCAGTGCGACGGCACCTTGCCGTGGGCATGGCAGGCGGAGGCGATCTCCAGCTTGGCGCGCACCACCAGCGGGTGCGTGAACTGCCCGGCAGAACCCATGGCCGAGGCGGGAATGGCGCCGCCATGGGCCGAAACGAAGTCCATGAGCCCGAAGCTCAGGCTTTGCACGCGCGGATGCGCGGCGATGTCAAAGGCGCGGTGCACCGCGCCCGGGGATTCGATCAGGACGTGCAGCGGCAAATGCGCGGCGCCGGCACGCTCCAGCGCGCGCTCGGCCACCAGGACATCGTCCACCGACTCGACCTTGGGAACCATGATGTGGCACAGCCGGTGGCCGGCCTGGCCGGCAATGGTGGCCATGTCGCCCGCGAACGCGGGGTGGTCCACCGGATGCACGCGCGCCGCGACCCGGGTGCCGGGCACGCCTTCGCATGCAAGCGACGCCACGAGCGCCGCGTGCTCTGCCTCGGCGCCCACGGGAGCGCCGTCTTCGCAGTCCAGCGTCACGTCGAAGACGCAGGCGCCGAACTCTTGCAGCATCTCGGCCTGCAGTTGCAGGCTTTTGCGCATCCGCACGGGCGCGCCGCTGTAGTGGTCACAAACCGGCAGCTGACCCGCCGACGCCTGGGCACCCCGCAGGATGTCGCGCGGATGGGAAAGCCCCCCCACGCTGGTCACGGCGTTTGCTGCGCTGCCCCGCACGGGGGCCTGCGCGGCTTGGGGCAGCCCGGCGTCGCTCATGGATGCTTACAGCAGGTGCTTGACGCCGTCCTGCTCACCCTGCAGTTCGGCCAGGGTCTTGTTGATGCACTCTTGCGAGAAGGCATCGATCGGCAGACCTTCGACGATCTTGTATTCGCCGCCTTCGCAGGTGACGGGGTAGCCGAACATCACTTCAGCGGGAATGCCGTATTCGCCCTTGGACGGGATGCCCATGGTGACCCACTTGCCGTTGGTGCCCAGGGCCCAGTCGCGCATGTGGTCGATGGCGGCGTTGGCGGCCGAGGCAGCCGACGACAGGCCACGGGCAGCGATGATGGCGGCGCCGCGCTTGCCCACGGTGGGCAGGAACACTTCAGCGTTCCAGACCTGGTCGTTGATGGTGTCCTTGACGGACTTGCCGTTCACGGAGGCGAAACGGTAGTCGGCGTACATGGTGGGCGAGTGGTTGCCCCACACGGCCAGCTTCTCGATGTCGCCCACGGCGCAGCCGATCTTGGTGGCGATTTGCGAGGCAGCGCGGTTGTGGTCCAGGCGCAGCATGGCGGTGAAGTTCTTGGCCGGCAGATCGGGGGCCGACTTCATGGCGATGTAGGCGTTGGTGTTGGCGGGGTTGCCGACCACCAGCACGCGCACATTGCGCGAAGCCACGGCGTTCAGGGCCTTGCCCTGGGCGGTAAAGATCTGGGCGTTGGCGGCCAGCAGGTCGGCGCGCTCCATGCCGGGGCCGCGGGGGCGGGCGCCGACCAGCAGGGCGTAGTCGGTGTCCTTGAAGGCGGTCATCGGGTCGCTGTGGGCTTCGATGCCGGCCAGCAGCGGGAAGGCGCAGTCTTCGAGTTCCATGATCACGCCCTTGAGCGCGTTCTGGGCCTTTTCGTCCGGGATTTCGAGCAGTTGCAGGATGACGGGTTGATCCTTGCCCAGCATTTCGCCGGAGGCGATGCGGAACAGAAGGGCGTAGCCAATTTGACCTGCGGCGCCGGTGACGGCCACGCGGACGGGCTTTTTGCTCATGGTGAGGACTCCAGGAAGTGAAGGAAACAGTGAGTGTGCAGCGGTTGCCACCTGCGCCTGTTACCAGCAACACGTGCCCCGCAAACAGCGGATGATTTTACCGCCGATTTCCGCAGTGCGTCAATTTGTCTTATGTCTTATATAAGATATGATCCCACACACTGCAACGCCCAGGCGGCACCGCGCCGCCGGACCTCACGCACCATGTCGTCACAACCGCTCTCAGCCTCCGAGTCCCCTGATGCGCCACAGGCTGCAGCGGGGCTGCCCGCACCCGCCTTCAGCCCGCTGTACCAGCAGATCAAGGGCTTGATTCTTCAGAGCCTGCAGGCCGGCGAGTGGAAACCCGGCGAAACCATCCCCAGCGAAATGGACCTGGCAGCGCGCTTTCGCGTGAGCCAGGGCACGGTGCGCAAGGCCATCGACGAACTGGCGGCCGAGAACCTCGTGGTGCGCCGCCAGGGCAAGGGCACTTTCGTGGCCACGCACGCCGAGCGCCATGTGCAGTACCGCTTCCTCAAGCTCATGCCCGACAGTGGCGACGCCAGCGTGGAAGGCCCTGCCCAGCGCCGCATCATCGACTGCCGGCGGGTGCGTGCCAGCGCCGAGGTGGCGCGCGCACTGGGCCTGCGCACCGGCGACCCCATGGTGCAGGCGCGCCGCATCCTGTCGTTCAGCGGCGTCCCTACCATCCTTGAGGACATCTGGCTCCCCGGCCAGGCGTTCAAGGGCCTCACGGCCTCGCAAATGGCCAATTACCCCGGCCCGACCTACGCCATGCTGGAGCTCGATTTCGGCGTGCGCATGGTCCGCGCCGACGAAAAAATCCGCGCCGTGCTGCCCGACGAAGAGCAGGCCAATCTGCTGCAGGTGGGCACGGACACGCCGCTGCTGAGCGTGGAGCGCATCGCCTATACCTACAACGATGTTCCCATGGAGTTACGGCGCGGCCTCTACCGCACCGACACGCACCATTACCACAACGAACTGAGCTGACATGCGCCTTGCAGTTGGCCACGATGACGGAAAAAACACAAAATACCGCCTGCGTCAAACGTCACCTTGCTGCATTGCAATAGAATTTTGCGTTCTACCGTGTGCAGAATTACAAAGCAGTTACATCCACGAAAGCATTTGCCATGACCGAGCTAGCTAAGAAACGGCCTGAATTCCGCAACATCAACGCCTTCAAGGACCTCACCACCTACCGCATGACGCCTGCGGCGTGGGTCTCCATCCTGCACCGTGCCAGTGGGGCCGTGCTGTTCCTGTTGCTGCCCCTGGTGCTCTGGCTGTTCGACACCTCCGTCTCTTCCGAGATCTCGTTCGGCCGCTTCAAGGCAGCGTTCGGTGCCGGTCTCGGCTTTGTACCCGGTTGGTTACTCAAGCTGGTCGTGCTGGGCCTGATCTGGGGCTACCTGCACCACATGATCGCCGGCCTGCGCCACCTTTGGATGGACATCAGCCACGACGCCGTGACCAAGCAGTTCGGCAAGTCTTCCGCCATCTTCACCCTGATCGTCAGCCTCGGCCTGACCGCGGTGCTGGGCGCCAAGCTCTTCGGCCTGTATTGATCAACCCCGCTGCGCTGCCGCACCTGGTGGCGCTGCCCGACGACTAAGAGGAAACACACATGTCCAACTACGGATACAAGCGCACCGTCGTGGGTGCCCACTATGGCCTGCGTGACTGGCTGAGCCAGCGCGTCACCGCCGCCGTCATGGTTCTGTTCACGCTGGCCCTGCTGCTGCAGGTCATCCTCCGCAAGGGCCCGCTCGGCTACGACCTGTGGGCCGGCATCTTCGCCAGCCAATGGATGAAGTTCCTGACCTTCTCCGTGATCTTCGCGCTGGCCTACCACGCCTGGGTGGGCATGCGCAACATCTGGATGGACTACATCAAGCCCGTGGGACTGCGTCTCGTCCTGCAGGTTTTCACCATCGTCTGGCTCATCGGCTGCGTGGGCTGGGGCCTCCAGGTTCTGTGGCGTCTGTGAACCCCGGGCCAAATACTGAGAACAAAAGGCTAAATTCATGAGCTACACCAACGCCAACATCACCAAGCGCAAGTTCGACGTCGTCATCATCGGCGCCGGCGGCTCCGGCATGCGCGCCGCCCTCGAACTCTCCCGCGCAGGCCTGAACGTGGCCTCGCTGTCCAAGGTGTTCCCCACCCGCTCGCACACCGTGGCGGCGCAAGGCGGCGTGAGCGCCTCCCTGGGCAACATGTCCGAGGACAACTGGCACTACCACTTCTACGACACCATCAAGGGCTCCGACTGGCTGGGCGACCAGGATGCCATCGAGTTCATGTGCCGCGAAGCACCGAACGTGGTGTATGAGCTGGAACACTTCGGCATGCCGTTCGACCGCAACCCCGACGGCACCATTTACCAGCGTCCGTTCGGCGGCCATACCGCCAACTACGGCGAGAAGCCCGTGCAGCGCGCCTGCGCCGCGGCTGACCGCACCGGCCACGCGATGCTGCACACGCTGTACCAGCAGAACGTCAAGGCCAAGACGAACTTCTTCGTCGAATGGATGGCCCTGGACCTGATCCGCGACGCCGACGGCGACGTGGTCGGCGTGACCGCCATCGAAATGGAAACCGGCGACCTGTACGTGCTGGAAGCCAAGACCGTGCTGCTGGCCACCGGCGGCGCGGGCCGCATCTTCGCTGCCTCCACCAACGCCTTCATCAACACCGGCGACGGCCTGGGCATGGCGGCGCGCGCCGGCATCCCGCTGCAGGACATGGAGTTCTGGCAGTTCCACCCCACCGGCGTGGCCGGCGCGGGCGTGCTGCTGACCGAAGGCTGCCGCGGCGAAGGCGCCATCCTGCTCAACAGCAATGGCGAACGCTTCATGGAGCGCTATGCGCCCACCCTGAAGGACCTGGCCCCGCGCGACTTCGTGTCCCGCTCGATGGACCAGGAAATCAAGGAAGGCCGTGGCTGCGGTCCCAACAAGGACTACGTGCTGCTCAAGCTCGACCACCTGGGCTCCGAAACCATCCACAAGCGTCTGCCCTCCGTGTACGAGATCGGCGTCAACTTCGCCAACGTGGACATCACCAAGGAACCGATTCCTGTGGTGCCCACCATCCACTACCAGATGGGTGGCGTGCCGACCAACATCAACGGCCAGGTCGTCACGCACGACGGCACGCGCAACAACATCGTCAACGGCCTCTACGCCGTGGGCGAATGCGCCTGCGTGAGCGTGCACGGCGCCAACCGCCTGGGCACCAACTCGCTGCTCGACCTGCTGGTGTTCGGCAAGGCCGCTGGCCGCCACATCGTGGAGTTCAACAACAAGCAGAAGGAACACAAGCCTCTGCCCAAGGACGCGGCCGACCGCACGCTCGAGCGCCTCAACCAGCTCGAAAAGTCCACCGGCGGCACCTACTCGCAGGCCCTGGCCGGCGACATCCGCGCGACCATGCAGCAGCACGCTGGCGTGTTCCGCACCCAGGCCAGCATGGATGAAGGCGTCACCAAGATCGCCGCGCTGCGCGAGCGCGTCGCTGGCGTGACCCTGCAGGACAAGTCCAAGGTGTTCAATACGGCCCGTATCGAGGCGCTGGAAGTGGACAACCTGATCGAAGTGGCACAGGCCACCATGGTTTCCGCGGCCGCCCGCAAGGAATGCCGTGGCGCCCACACCGTGTACGACTACGAGAAGCCGGCCGACGACGCCACGGCACCGCTGGGCCGCAACGACGCCGAGTGGATGAAGCACACCCTGTGGCACAGCGCGAGCAACAGCCTGACCTACAAGCCAGTGAACCTCAAGCCGCTCACGGTCGACAGCGTTCCCCCGAAAGTCCGGACGTTCTAACCAGGCCGCCCCACGAGAGAAGCACCATGCAAAAACGTACATTCCAAATCTACCGCTACGATCCGGACAAGGACGCCAAGCCCTACATGCAGACCATCGAGATCGAACTCGACGGCCATGAGCGCATGCTGCTGGACGCCCTGCTCAAGCTCAAGGAGCAGGACCCGACCCTGTCGTTCCGCCGCTCCTGCCGCGAAGGCGTCTGCGGTTCGGATGCCATGAACATCAATGGCAAGAACGGTCTGGCCTGCCTGACCAACATGAACACGCTGCCAGGCACCATCGTGCTCAAGCCCCTGCCCGGCCTGCCCGTGATCCGCGACCTGATCGTGGACATGACGCTGTTCTTCAAGCAGTACAACTCGATCAAGCCCTACCTGATCAACGACAGCATCCCGCCCGAAAAGGAACGCCTGCAGTCGCCCGAACAGCGCGAAGAGCTCGACGGCCTGTACGAGTGCATTCTGTGCGCCAGCTGCTCCACGTCCTGCCCCAGCTTCTGGTGGAACCCCGACAAGTTCGTCGGCCCCGCCGGCCTGCTGCAGGCCTACCGCTTCCTCGCCGACAGCCGCGACGAAGCCACGGCCGAGCGCCTGGACAACCTCGAAGACCCCTACCGTCTGTTCCGCTGCCACACGATCATGAACTGCGTGGACGTGTGCCCCAAGGGCCTGAACCCTACCCGGGCGATTGGCAAGATCAAGGAACTGATGGTGCGCCGCGCCATCTGACCGCGCCAGCAAGACCGCCATGGGTGAAACCTCGACCAACGACCAGCCATCGGCCTCGCCGCTGCTGGATGCACGCGCGCTCAGCAAGCTGCACTGGCGCTGCCGGCGCGGCCTGCTGGAGAACGATCTGTTCATCGAGCAGTTCTTCACCCGTTTCGAGTCCGGCCTGACCCAGCGCCATGCCGAAGGGCTGACCGCGCTGATGGACCTCTCGGACAACGACCTGCTGGACCTCCTGCTTCGCAGGCGTGAACCGGAAGGCGCATTGAACACCCCGCCAGTATGCGAAGTACTTGGCATGCTCAGACAGAGTGGCGCCCGCGCGGCCCACGCCTGACCCTGGCAGTGGATTAACCAGACCGGATCATCGGAAACCTTAACAAGGACGAAACAATGAAGCTCGCTGACAACAAAGCCACCCTGTCGTTCAGTAACGGCAGCCCCAGCGTGGAAATGCCGGTCTATCAAGGCAACATCGGCCCTGACGTGATCGACATCCGCAAGCTGTACGCGCAAACCGGCATGTTCACCTACGACCCAGGGTTCCTGTCGACGGCGTCGTGCCAGTCCGCCATCACCTACATCGACGGCGACAAGGGCGAGCTGCTCTACCGCGGCTACCCCATCGAGCAGCTGGCCACCCACTGCGACTACCTCGACACCTGCTACCTGCTGCTCAAGGGCGAACTGCCCAACACCGGCGAGCGTGCCGAGTTCCACAAGCGCGTGCTCGACCACACCATGGTCAACGAGCAGATGCAGTTCTTCCTGCGCGGCTTCCGCCGCGACGCACACCCCATGGCCGTGCTGACCGGCCTGGTGGGCGCCATGTCGGCCTTCTACCATGACAGCACCGACATCAACAACCCGCAGCACCGCGACATCGCCGCGATCCGCCTGATCGCCAAGATGCCCACGCTGGTCGCCATGGCCTACAAGTACGGCAAGGGCGAGCCCTACATGTACCCCCGCAACGAGCTGAGCTACGCAGGCAACTTCCTGCGCATGATGTTCGGCACGCCCTGCGAGGACTACAAGGTGAACCCGGTGATCGAACGCGCGATGGACCGCATCTTCATCCTGCACGCCGACCACGAGCAAAACGCCTCCACCTCCACCGTGCGCCTGTGCGGCTCCTCGGGCACCAACCCGTTCGCCGCCATTTCCGCCGGTGTGGCCTGCCTGTGGGGTCCTGCCCACGGCGGCGCCAATGAAGCCTGCCTGAACATGCTGGAAGACATCCAGCGCCAGGGCGGCGTGGCCAAGGTCGGCCAGTTCATGGAGCAGGTGAAGGACAAGAACTCCGGCGTCAAGCTGATGGGCTTTGGCCACCGCGTGTACAAGAACTACGACCCGCGCGCCAAGCTCATGCAGGAAACCTGCAACGAAGTGCTGGCCGCACTGGGCCTGGAAAACGACCCCCTGTTCAAGCTGGCCAAGGAACTCGAAAAGATCGCCCTGGAAGACGACTACTTCGTGCAGCGCAAGCTCTACCCGAACGTGGACTTCTACTCCGGCATCGTGCAGCGCGCCATCGGCATCCCGGTGAACCTGTTCACCGGCATCTTCGCGCTGGCCCGCACCGTGGGCTGGATCGCCCAGCTGAACGAAATGATCAGCGACCCCGAGTACAAGATCGGCCGTCCGCGCCAGCTGTTCACCGGCTCCGTGCGCCGCGACGTCAAGCCACTGGGCAACTGATGCCCCGGCGCTCCGGCGCCGCCATCGCCCCCGAACCCGCCGTGACCCGGCGGGTTTTTTCATGGGCAATTTCCATCCAGCATCCTCATACTATCCCCCAGTAGTTGAGGTTTTTGCCATGCCAGCGCTTTGACAGCCTGCGCCAGCGTTTTATACTTACCCCCAGTACGAACCGTGACGCCTGTCACGGCCGCGCCATTCCTGCTGCACATGCCCCATTCCGCCGAAGACAAACGCCGCGCCATCACCCGCCTGCGCCGTATCCAGGGCCAGGCCCAGGCGCTGGAGCGTGCCGTGGAGGCCGGCACCGACTGCGCCCCCATCCTGCAGCAGTTGGCCGCCCTGCGCGGCGCCGTGCACGGGCTGATGGCCGACCTGCTGGACAGCCACGTGCGCGAGGTCCTGGCGGAAACGCCCGCCCCCTCGCCCCAGTCCATCGAGGAAACGCTGGCGCTGCTGCGCTCGTACCTGAAGTAACCATTGGCCCGCCCCTGCCCCACTCGTTCCAAGGAGTCCCCCATGAAATCCCGTGCCGCTGTCGCCTTCAAAGCCGGAGAACCCCTGCAGATCGTCGAGATCGACGTCGCCCCGCCCAGGAAAGGCGAGGTGCTGATCCGCATCACCGACACCGGCGTGTGCCACACCGACGCCTTCACGCTCAGCGGTGATGACCCCGAGGGCCTGTTCCCCGTGGTGCTGGGCCACGAAGGCGCGGGCATCGTCGTGGAAGTGGGCGAAGGCGTGACGAGCGTGAAGCCCGGCGACCACGTCATTCCGCTGTACACCGCCGAATGCGGCCAATGCCTGTTCTGCCAAAGCGGCAAGACCAACCTGTGCGTGGCCGTGCGCGCCACGCAGGGCAAGGGCGTGATGCCCGACGGCACCACGCGTTTCAGCTACAACGGCCAGCCCATCTACCACTACATGGGCTGCAGCACGTTCAGCGAATACACCGTGGTGGCCGAGGTGTCGCTGGCCAAGGTCAACCCCCAGGCCAACCCCGAGCAGGTGTGCCTGCTGGGCTGCGGCGTGACCACCGGCCTGGGCGCCGTCAAGAACACCGCCAAGGTGCAGGAGGGCGACACGGTGGCCGTGTTCGGCCTGGGCGGCATCGGGCTGGCCGTGATCCAGGGCGCCAAGCTGGCCAAGGCCGGCCGCATCATCGCCGTGGACACCAACCCCGGCAAGTTCGACCTGGCGCGCACCTTCGGCGCCACCGACTGCGTGAACCCCAAGGACCACGACAAGCCCATCCAGCAGATCATCGTCGAAATGACCACCTGGGGCGTGGACCATTCCTTCGAGTGCATCGGCAACGTGAACGTCATGCGCGCCGCGCTGGAATGCGCGCACCGCGGCTGGGGCCAGAGCGTCATCATCGGCGTGGCCGGCGCGGGGCAGGAAATCAGCACCCGCCCGTTCCAGCTCGTTACCGGCCGCAAGTGGCTGGGCACGGCCTTCGGCGGCGTCAAAGGCCGCAGCGAACTGCCCGGCATGGTGGAAGACGCCATGGCCGGCAAGATCCAGCTCGAACCCTTCGTCACGCACACCATGGGCCTCAAGGACATCAACACGGCCTTCGACCTGATGCACGAAGGCAAGTCCATCCGCTCCGTGGTCAAGTACGCCGCCTGACAGGGCGGGGTTGCCTCGCCCCCGCGCCGACGGCCACATTCAATGCACAAATCGGTCTGCAGCGCTTACCCATCAAGCGCTAGCAGCTACCAATTCAGGAGCATCCATTCATGCCCAGCCCGTTCGAACTCCTGAGCAGCCACGCCTGTTCTGGCGGTGATCAGCGCTTCTACCAGCACGGCTCGGCCGAAATCGGCCTGCCCATGAAGTTCTCGGTCTACCTGCCGCCGCAGGCGCAGCATGGCCCCGTGCCCGCCCTGCTCTACCTCGCGGGCCTGACCTGCACCGAGGAAACCTTCATGGTCAAGGCCGGGGCCCAGCGCCTGGCGGCCGAACTGGGCCTGGCCCTCATCGCGCCCGACACCAGCCCGCGCGGCGCCAACCTGCCCGGCGAGGCCGACAGCTGGGATTTCGGCGTGGGCGCGGGCTTCTACCTGGACGCCACCGTCGCCCCCTGGGCGCGCCACTGGCGCATGGAAAGCTACCTGCTGCAAGAGCTGCTGCCGCAGGTGGCGGCACACCTCCCCATTGACGGCGACCGCCTGGGCATCCTGGGCCACTCCATGGGCGGCCATGGCGCGCTCACCCTGGCGCTGCGGCACCCCGGCCGGTTCCAGACCGTGTCGGCGTTCGCGCCGATCTGCGCGCCCAGCCAGTGCCCCTGGGGCGAGAAGGCCTTCACCGGCTACCTGGGCGCCGACCGCTCCGCCTGGCTGGAGCACGACGCCACCGTGCTCATGCAGAACCAGCCCGCAGCCCCCTACCCCGGCGGCATCCTCATCGACCAGGGCCTGGCCGACAAATTCCTGGCCAGCCAACTGCACCCGCACCTGTTCGAGGAAGCCTGCGCGCAGATCGGCCAGCCGCTGCGGCTGCGCCGCCATGCGGGCTACGACCACGGCTACTACTTCGTGCAGAGCTTCATCGCGGACCACCTGCAACACCACGCCCAAGGCCTTTTGCCTGCGGCACGCTGACGCCACGACTGGCGCACGGCGCTGCGGCCACCCCCGGCCGGCGCCACGCCCCACTGCACGCACCCCGGCGCCTTCGATTGACCGCGCTCGGCAGTGCGAGATTCCCGATGCTCTACAGTCTCGCCCTTTCAACTCCCCCAACGAGGTACCGCCATGGCGCGCAAGCCCCAGATCATCCTGTCGTCACTTGACCTTGACCGCATCGAAGCCCTGCTGGCCGCCATCCCGGCCAGCGTCTTTCCAGGCAAGGCGGACCTGCAGGCAGAGCTGGACCGCGCCGACGTGGTGGCGCCCGAGGAAATCCCCCCCACGGTGGTCACGATGAACTCCACCGTGCAGTTCACCATCGCAGAAACCGGCAAGGACTTCTGCCTGACGCTGGTGTACCCGCGCGACATGGACGGCAGCACCGACCGCCTGTCGATCTTCGCCCCCGTGGGCAGCGCCCTGCTGGGCCTGTCGGTGGGCGACGAACTGGCCTGGCCCGGCCCGGGCGGCAAGGCCATGACCGTGAAGGTCAAGCAGATCGTCTACCAGCCCGAGAGCGCCGGCGAGCTGCACCGCTGACACCACGCGGCGCCTGGTGCGCCGTTTCGCGTTCATGTAACGAATGCGTGCAATTGTTCCTGTGCAGCCAAACCAGCTTGGAGCGAGAATAGCCATTCCATGTCCACGCCCCACGACCCTCTGCGCGACGCGCCCACCTTCGACCCCAGCTCCACCACCGCGTTCCAGCGGCGCATGGAGAAGGCGCCGGAGTGGTTCTGCTCGTTCCTCGCCGGCAACAGCCGCGAAAAAACGCGCCTGCGCAGCGAAATGGCCGTGATGAGGGGTTCGGTAGTGTGGCTGGTGCGGCAGCGGCGCCAGGGGCACTGGAGCACGCAGGAGCGCGCGCACCTGCGCCAGGTCATGCGCTCGGCCTCGTCCGTCAGCCCTTACCTCATCATCTGGGTGGTGCCGGGCTCGATGCTGCTGCTGCCCTTCCTGGCGTGGTTCATCGACTCGCGGCGCAAGGGCCGCGATCCCAACGCGCTGCAGTGAGCGGCCGCCCCGAGCGGGGTGACCTTAAAACCAACCCATCAACAGGCCCGTACCCACCAGGCCGGCTTGCCAGCGCAGCGCCTGCACCAAGGTCGGCACGGGCACTTCCACCTGCTGGTAGAGCACCCGCCCGGCCGCGAGCGACAGGCCAAAGGCCGCGAGCATGCCCAGCACGTTGGCGCCCACGGCGTCGGGCCAGACCCAGTGCACCAACGCGTTGGTCAGCAGGCAGACCGAGAAGTGCACGAGGAAGACCGAGTACGACATCTGCCCCAGCTGCTGCAGCCCCGCCAGGCTGCTCCAGGCCGGCACGCGCAGAGGGCGCCGCAGCGCCCACACCAGCCCCAGCGCACTGACCACCGCCACCAGGATGCGCAGCCGGAAATCCAGCGCCAGCGCCAGCCCGCCCAGGCCGGCAATGCCCGCCAGCCACAGGGCCGGGTGCTCCGAGCGCACGGCCCAGAAGGCCATCATGCCCAGGCCATAGGCGCCAAAAAAGTAGATGCCCCACATGTCCAGCCCCGGCTCGCGGTTGAGCCACAGCAGCGAAGCCGCCGTGCCCGCCACCACCAGGGCCTGCGCCAGCCGGCCGCGCTGCGCCTGCGCCAGGCCTGGCAGGGCCCGCACCCCGGCCAGCAGCAGCGTGGCCAGCGCGAAGAGCTGGAAATCGATGGCGACATACCAGACGCCGGCGGACAGCGCCTCCTCGCCCACCACGTCCTGCAGCAGCAAGGCATTGGCCAGCAATTGGGCCGGGTTGGGCTCGCCCGGCACGCTGGGATGGTCGAACCAGGGCCGCACCAGCGCTGCTGCCAGCACGGCCAGCACCAGGGCCACGGCATAGGGAATCACCAGCCGGACGAAACGCCGCCCGATCTGCTGCGATGCGCTCTCGAAACGTGCCAGCCCCTGCGGCGCCAGGCTTGCGGCCGCGAGGTAGCCCCCCAGCACCAGGAACACCTGCACGGACATGCGGCCGTATTCATAGAGCCAGGCGATAAGGCCGGGAAACCAGGCCATGGCCACATCGGACATGGGGCCGTAGAAGGCCAGGTGGTGCCACACGATGGTGGCGCAGGCGAGGCCCTTGAGCATGTCGATCAAGGGACTGCGGTGGGTGGAGGAGGACATGCTGTGGTGCGCTCGGGAGGTGGGCGTTTTGCAGCGCCCGCCGGGTTGGCCGCCTGGGAGGTGCCAGGAAGCAGGCCGGCACTCAGCCGGCAAAGCTGCGGATTTTAGCATTTTCGCGGCCCAACGCATATCAGCCATGCGCGAGCAGCTACTAAATTCATAGCACACCAATCCAGCTTGGGGCATGCACGCCCCGGTGTGGCACACCGCCGTGGACGCAGCGCCCCTGTATGGCGCAGTTTTTGCTAGCTTTCAGTGCAAAACTGGCGCAGCGCCCCCGCACGCACCAGAACGGTTCAATTCAAGGCACAAGGCAAGTCATGGAATCACTCAAACAGGGCACGGACACGCTCTTTATCCTGCTCGGCGCCATCATGGTTCTGGCCATGCACGCCGGCTTCGCGTTTCTGGAGCTGGGCACGGTCCGCAAAAAGAACCAGGTGAATGCACTGGTGAAGATCCTCGTCGATTTCTCGGTATCCACGGTGGTGTACTTTGCCGTGGGCTACAGCGTGGCCTACGGCACGCATTTCTTCGTGGGCGCGGAAACTCTGGCGCTGCAAAGTGGCTACGGGCTGGTGAAGTTCTTCTTTTTGCTGACCTTCGCCGCCGCCATTCCGGCCATCGTCTCGGGCGGCATTGCCGAGCGCGCCAAGTTCTGGCCGCAACTGCTGGCAACGGCCGCCATCGTCGGCCTGGTGTATCCGTTCTTCGAGGGCATCGCCTGGAACCAGCATTTTGGCGTGCAGGCCTGGATCAAGAACCTGACCGGCGAGGAGTTCCATGACTTCGCGGGCTCCATCGTGGTGCACGCCGTGGGTGGCTGGATCGCCCTGCCTGCCGTGCTGCTGCTGGGCTCGCGCTCCAACCGCTACCGCAAGGACGGTGCCGTCTCGGCGCACCCGCCGTCGAGCATCCCCTTCCTGGCGCTGGGCTCGTGGATCCTGGTGGTGGGCTGGTTCGGCTTCAACGTGATGAGCGCGCAGACGCTGGACAAGATTTCCGGCCTGGTCGCCGTGAATTCCCTCATGGCCATGGTGGGCGGCACGCTGGCGGCGCTGGTCATGGGCAAGAACGACCCGGGCTTCGTGCACAACGGCCCGCTGGCCGGCCTGGTGGCCGTGTGCGCGGGCTCGGACCTCATGCACCCGCTCGGTGCATTGGTCGTCGGCGCGGTGGCGGGCTGCATCTTCGTGGTCATGTTCACGCTCACGCAGAACCGCTGGAAGATCGACGATGTGCTGGGCGTCTGGCCCCTGCACGGCCTGTGCGGCACCTGGGGCGGCCTGGCGGCCGGCATCTTCGGCAGCAAGGCCCTGGGCGGCCTGGGCGGCGTCACCTTCAGCGGCCAGCTCATCGGCACCGCCATGGGCGCCACCTGGGCCGTGGTGGGCGGCGCGCTGGTCTACGGCGCCCTCAAGGCCACGCTGGGCCTGCGCCTGTCGCAGGAAGAGGAATACGACGGCGCCGACCTCTCCATCCACAAGATCAGCGCCACGCCCGACCGCGAGGTGAGCTGGTAACTCAGCCCACCGGCTGTTGCGCCTGCAGCCACAGCGTGATGGCCTGCTGGTCCGTCATCGTGCGCACCTGCTGGTAGGCAAGCTCGGCCTCGGGAAAGCGCCGGCGCAGCAGGTTCAGCCACTGCTTGAGCCTCCCGGCGCGCTGGCGCGGCTCCAGGTCGTCGCACACCAGGCGCCAGAAGTCGCCCAGGTGCGGCAGCAGGTCGGTCCACAGCACCTCGTCGCCGCCGGGCCGGCCGGCATCGGCGGCGCGCAAGGCGCGCGCCAGCCCCGGGTCGGCCACGATGCCGCGCCCCAGCATCAGCGCCTCGCAGCCCGACACGGCGCGGCAGCGCTGCGCATCCTCCACCGTCCAGATCTCGCCATTGGCCACCACCGGCACCGCCACCGCCGCGCGGATGGCCGGAATCTGCTCCCAGTAGGCTGGCGGCCGGTAGCCGTCCACCTTGGTGCGCGCATGCACCACGATCTCGCACGCGCCGCCCGCCTCCATGGCCTGGGCGCATTCGCGCGCCAGGCTGGCGTCGTCGTAGCCCAGGCGCATCTTGGCCGACACCGGCAGGTGCGCCGGCACCGCGCGGCGCACCGCGCCCACCACGGCGGCAATGCGATCGGGCTCGCGCAGCAGCGCGGCGCCGCCGCCATGGCGGTTCACCACCTTGGCGGGGCAGCCAAAGTTCAGGTCGATGCCCTCGGGACCCAGCGCGGCCAGGCACGCGGCGTTCTCGGCCATGCAGGCCGGGTCCGAGCCCAGCAACTGCGCCCGCACGGGCACGCCGGCCAGCGTGCGCCCGCCGTTGCGCAGCTCGGGCACGTAGCGCAGGAACACCTTGTCGGGCAGCAGCGTGCCGGTGATGCGGATGAACTCCGAGACGCACCGGTCCACGCCGCCCACCCGGGTCAGCACGTCGCGCAGCACGAAGTCGAGAAGGCCCTCCATCGGGGCCAGGAGCAGGGTCATGGTGGTGGTTCAGGCTGCCGGAGCATGGCGCAGGCCAGAAATATGCAATGAAAACAGCATCCAGCTCACTGTGCATGAGCGCTGGAAGCTAGCATTTTAATAGCACACACCAGGCCCTGGCGCACCACGCATTCCAACCGCAGTCCCGCAGGGTCAGCTGGACGGCTGCCCACCTGCCGCCGCCCGCACCTTGAACAGCACGTTGTACACCAGGGACGGGATGCAGATGTGGGTCACGCTCACCAGGCCCGCGACCAGGATGATGGAGATGCCCAGCGTATAGCCCAGCGCGTTAGCGCCCGCATAAAACGCCCAGCCCGTGCCGGCCAGCCAGACCGTCGCGATGCCGCACGCGAACCGCCGCTGCGGAGTCTGGGGCGGCAGCGGCCCAGTGCCCGTGAGGTAGCGCGCTCCGTGGTTGTACAGCAGATCGAACGGATGGAACGGCAGCAGAACGCCCAGGAACGCCGTGGCGGCAAGCCCCCACAGCACCAGCGGCGACGGCAGCGCCACGCCGATCACCATGAAGAGGGTGCAGACCGCCGGCGACCACCGCAGCCAGGGCCCGAGTTCTCTCAGTGTGGCGTCGTCGAGATGGCAGAACCCTTGCACCTCGACACGCTTGCGGAGTGTGGAAATGAGCATAGCGACCTCCTTGCACCAAGCGCCTCACGAACGAGCGCGGACGCCGACGATCCCCGCTCGACAGGCATGTTATGCCGCACCGCTACCGCTGGTGCAAGGGACGGGCGCTGCCCCTTTGACCATGTCATGTAAGTGATGCCAGGGCGGCCTGCTGCACTACGCGGGCCGCACGCTCACCGCGCCACAGCCCCCAGCTCGGACACCACCTCATCCAGCGACGGATTGGACTTGGCATGGCCGTTGACGAACACGGCCGGCAGCGGCCCGTTCATGATCTTATTCATGCGCTCCATCGTTGCCGCGTCTGGCGGGCTGGTGAAGTGGAAGCGCACCTGGTGCCTGCGCTCCACCGGAATGCCTTTGCGCGACAGCGCCTCGGCCAGGCGGTCGGCGCGCTGGGCGGCTTCCTGCGGGCAGTTTTCCGCAGCCACCACAAAGACCGTGTCCGGGCGCTGCCCCTCGACCTGCGGCAAGGCCACGAACTCGCCCGGCGTGCCCACGGATGCGGCCTCGAACCGCCGAAGGTTCGGGTGCTGGTGCTTCCAGTAGGCATAGCCCCCGGTGGCAACGGCAGCCACGATCAGCGCGCGGAGGATGTTCATGGGTGCAGGCCTCACGTTCGAAGTGGCAGGCTCCAGGCGCAGCGCCTTGCGGCCGTCTTCGCGCCTTGTCCCGGCGCCAATGCACTATAGAGCCACCCCGGGCGGCAGGGCCACCAGCGGCCCGGTCATCAAGGCGTCATGCACGGCGGGTGCAATGGCGCCAGCACCACCTGACCGAGCCCCGCCATGATGATGCTGAAAACCGAAAAGGCCCGCCTGGAGCTTCAGCCCGGCGTCCGCACCCTGAGTTTGCGCGAACGTTCGCTGCTGCTGCTGGCCGACGGCAAGCCGCTGGACGAGCTGCGCGCGCTCTACCATGGCATGGGCGCGCAGCTGATCGAGCAGCTCATCCGCGAGGGTTACCTGCAGCCGCAGGCACCAGCGCCCGCCACCGACGAACTGCCCGCGTCCGGCCCGTCCGCCCGGTCCCTGGCAGGCACGCGCATGTACCTGTTCGACATCTGCGAACGCATGTTCGCGCGGCGCAACCCGGCGCTAGCGAACAATTTTCATGCAGCGCTGCGGGCCGCGCGCGACCGCGTCAGCATGCTGGACGTGGGCGAGGCCATGCTCGCCGAGGTGAGCCACATGGCCGGCCCCGAGCGCGCCCACACGCTGCGCGAGCGCCTGGCGCAACTGCTGCCGCCAGCCGGCGAAGCCGCGCCGGCGCTGAGCGTCTGAAACGGAAAATTCAGGCAGCGGCCGCGAGCCGCCACAGGGAGGTGACTTCCGCCGCACGCGCGGCGTGCAATGCGTCGCCGGCATCCTGCGCCTTGCCGTGGCGCGGGCTGACGTCCTCGCGGCCCAGCACGCGCAGACCGGCTGCAGCGATCCAGCCCAGCAGCTCGTCGCGCGAGCGCAGGCCCAGGTGCTCGGCCAGGTCGGACAGCACCAGCCAGCCTTCGCCGCCGGGCTCCAGGTGATCGCGCAGCCCGGCCAGAAAGCCCTTGAGCATGCGGCTGCCTTCGTCGTACACGGCCTGCTCGATGGCAGAGCTGGGCCGTGCGGGCAGCCAGGGCGGGTTGCAGACCACGAGCGGTGCGCGCCCGGACGGGAACAGGTCGGCCTCCAGCAGATCGACACGGCCCTGCAGGCCCAGGCGCTGCAGGTTGTCCTGCGCGCAGGCCAGGGCGCGCGGCGCCTGCTCGGTGGCGACGATGCGGCGTACGCCCCGGCGCGCCAGCACGGCCGCGAGCACGCCCGTGCCGGTGCCGATGTCGAACGCAAGTTCCTTGGAAGGCAGCGGCGCTTGCGCCACGAGGTCGATGTATTCGCCGCGCACGGGCGAGAACACGCCGTAGTGCGGGTGGATGCGGTTGTTCGGCGCGTCACCCAGGGCGGGAATTTCCACGCCCTTCTTGCGCCACTCGTGCGAGCCGACGATGCCCAGCAGCTCGCGCAGCGAGACCACGCTGGCCTCGCCGCTGGCGGGGCCCCAGGCCTCCTGGCAGGCAGCACGCCAGTCGGGCGCGCGGCGCAGGGCGATGGAGTAGTCGCCCTCGACCGGAATCAGCAGCGTGCCCAGCGTGCGAGCGCGCTGCGACTGCGCCTGGCGGTGCAGGTGGAACTGCTCGGCCGGGCTGGCGGCAGCCATCTTCTGCGCAGCCTTGGCCGCCGCCTTGGCGGGCTTGCGGTCGGTGCGGCGCATCAGGGCCTGCAGCAGTTGGCGCGCGTTCTGGAAGTCGCCGCGCCAGAGCATGCCGGTGCCGGCACAGGCCAGGCGGTAGGCGGTGTCGGCCGACAGGGTGTCGTCGGCCAGCTCCACGCGGCGGGGCGCGGCAGCACCGTTCTCGGAACGCCAGCGCGCACTGCGCGTCTCGCCCTGTTCGTTCCATTCGATCATGCGGCGCTTTCTGAGGGGTTAGTTGATGGGGCGCTTGAGGCGCACTTCCTCGATCTTCACGCCGCCGACCACGGCGGTCTTGGCGGTGGTCATCTCGCGCTTGAAGCCGGCCATCTCATGGAAGCGCAGCGCGCGCTCGTTGCGCAGCGGCACCCAGGCGGTGACGTTGGTGCAGCCTTCTTCCTGCAGGCCGTCGCGCGCGGCGTCCCACAGTGCCAGGCCGACGCCCTTGTTCCAGTGGGTGGGGGCGGCGTAGATGGCCCAGATTTCACCGGTGGTGGGGCGGGACTTCTCGTCGCGCGAGCGGTCGAAGCCGACGAAGCCGACGATCTTCTCGTCTTCCACCGCCACCTGCACCTGGGGCTCGCAATATTCAATGGCTTCGCGCCAGTAGGCCTGGCGCTTTTCAACGGAGAGGGTTTTCAACTGATCGTCGGGCACCAGGCCTTTGTAGGCCGCCTGTGCGGCAGTGGTGTGGATCTGGGCAATGGCTTTTGCATCGCGAAGCGTGGCGGGACGAACCTGGATACTGGACATGAAAAAACCGACCGAAAACGGACAACGAAAATGAAAACGGAGCGGCATTGTCGCCGCAAACGCATTACCCCCCCTTTCGGGCGCCGGTACGGCGCCCCTATGAGGCGGTAGGAAAAAGCGCGAAAGGCCCAGCTGGCGTGGGCTGGCGGGGCGTCAGGGGTGTTTCAGAGCCAGCGGCGCAGCAGGCCCATGACCTGATCGAAGCGCGCGCCGTAGGGCGGGTAGAACAGCGAACCCATCGCGAAGCGCGATTGCACCAGCACCGATTTCTGATGGCAGAAACGCAGGAAGCCCTGCTCGCCGTGGTAGGCGCCCCAGCCGCTGTCGCCCACGCCGCCAAAGGGCAGGTTGTCGTGGGCGATGTGCATCAGCGTGTCGTTCACCGTCACGCCGCCGCTCACGGTGCGGCGCAGCACGTCGTCGCGCACGCCGGTGTCGCTACCGAACCAGTACAGCGCCAGCGGGCGCGGGCCGGTGTTGATGTGGGTGATGGCGTCGTCGAGCCGGTCGTAGGAGATGACGGGCAGGATGGGGCCGAAGATTTCCTCCTGCATGAGCTGCATGCCCGAGGTGGCGCCGAACACCAGCACCGGCGCCATCTGGCGGCTGGTGGCGCCGTCCTGCACGGCGGCGCCGGGGTCGGGCACGGAACCGGGCGCCGGATCCATGCTCTGCACTTCGGCGCCCTGGGTCTGGGCCTGCTGCAGCATGGTACGCAGGCGCGCCAGGTGGCGCGGGCTGATGATGGAGGCGTAGTCGGGGTTGCCCGCGATGCGCGGGAACAGCTTGGCCACGGCGGTGCGGAAGGCCTCGGCGAACGCAGCCTCGCGGCCCCGGGGCAGCAGCACGTAGTCGGGGGCGATGCAGGTCTGGCCGGCGTTGAGCAGCTTGCCGTGCGCGATCTTGATGGCTGCGTCCCGCAGGTCGCAGCTGGCGTCGATGATGCAGGGCGACTTGCCGCCCAGCTCCAGCGTGGTGGGGGTCAGGTTGGCGGCCGCGGCCTGCGCCACCTTGCGGCCCACGGCGGTGGAGCCGGTGAACACCAGGTGGTCGAACGGCAGCGCGCAAAAGGCGCTGGAGAGGGCCGCGTCGCCCTGCACCACGCAGACCTCGTCGGGCGTGAAGAACTGGCCGATCAGCAGCGCCATCTGCGCGGCGGTGTGGGGCGTGAGCTCGCTGGGCTTGATCATCACCCGGTTGCCGGCCGCCAGCGCGGTGATGGCGGGCGCCAGGGCAAGCTGCACCGGGTAGTTCCAGGGCGATACCACGCCCACCACGCCCAGCGGCTGGCGCTGGATCATGGCGCTGGCGGGCTGCAGGAAGATGGGGGTGCGCACCTTCTGCGGCCGGGACCAGCGCGCGAGGTGGCGCAGCGTGTGGCCAATGAGGGTGCGCAGCACGAACATGTCGGCCACCTCGGTGAGCCGCTGCGAACGCACGCCGAAGTCGGCCTGCACGGCGGCTGCCAGGGTGGGGCCGTGCTCGTCGAGGAGCTTGCGCATGCGCAGCAGGCGCTCGCGGCGCACCACCAGGGGCACATCCACCTGGGCGCGACTGGCTTCGTACTGGGCGTCAAACAGGGCTTGGAGGTCGACAGTGTTCATCCACCCATCATAGGGCGGCGGCCCCGGCCTGTGTGGGGATTAGAGAACCCCGTCTACGTTCGCGTTTTCACTGACTGCCGGGCTCGCGCGGCTGTACGTCGGTCACGTCTTCCGCACCGGGCAAGGGGCGCCGATGGGCCGGCACCTCGGGGGGCACTTCATCGCCACCGTGCGGGGGCTGGCCCGCGCCGCCCCAGCGGCCGCCGGAGCGGTACACCGTGTTCCAGGCCGTGCGGGGGTCGATGCGCGCGGCCCAGGGCGTGGCGGGCCGCCCGGTCAGGCGCGCCCACACCAGGCGCAGGCCCCAGGCCAGGGCCAGCACCAGCCCGGCGGCGAGCAGGCTCAGGAAGAACACCAGGCCCACGGCCACCAGCACCAGCCGCACCACAAAGCGGATCAAGCCCGCGAGCACATCGTTCAAGCAACCTCCAGAAAATCCAAACAAAAATAGCCTGCAGCGCCCATGAAACAAGCGCCGCAAGCTATTTTATTCATAGCACATCAGGCCACGGGCTCCGCGCTGAAGTGGAACACGCCGGGCTCTTGCACCGGGTCCACGCTGACCGCGATGGCGCTCTTGGGCGGGAAGCGCCCTTCGAGCAGCAGCCTGGACAGCGGGTTCTCGATGCGCTGCTGGATGGCGCGCTTGAGCGGCCGCGCGCCAAACACTGGGTCGAAGCCCACCTTGGCCAGCTCGGCCAGGGCGGCGGGCGACACGTCCAGCGCCAGGTCCATCTTCGCCAGGCGCGATTCCAGCAGCTGCAGCTGGATGCGCGCGATGGCCTCGATGTGCGCCGCGTCGAGCGCGTGGAACACCACGGTCTCGTCGATGCGGTTCAGGAACTCGGGGCGGAAGTGGTTCTTCAGCTCGCCCCACACGGCTTCCTTGATGTCGTCCGAGTCCTGTCCCACCATGGCCTGGATGAGGTGCGAGCCGATGTTGCTGGTCATCACGATCACCGTGTTCTTGAAGTCCACGGTGCGGCCCTGGCCGTCGGTCAGGCGGCCGTCGTCCAGCACCTGCAGCAGCACGTTGAACACGTCGGGGTGCGCCTTCTCCACCTCGTCGAGCAGCAGCACGGAATACGGCTTGCGGCGCACGGCCTCCGTCAGGTAGCCGCCCTCTTCATAGCCCACGTAGCCGGGCGGCGCGCCGATCAGGCGGGCCACGGAATGCTTCTCCATGAACTCGCTCATGTCGATGCGGATGAGGTGCTCCTCGCTGTCGAACAAAAAGCCCGCCAGCGCCTTGCACAGCTCGGTCTTGCCCACGCCCGTGGGGCCGAGGAACAGGAACGAACCCGTGGGGCGGTTCGGGTCGGACAGGCCCGAACGCGAGCGCCGGATGGCGTTGGCCACGGCGGCGATGGCCTCTTGCTGGCCCACCACGCGCTCGTGCAGCTTGCCCTCCATCTGCAAGAGCTTGTCCTTCTCGCCCTGCATCATCTTGGCCACGGGAATGCCGGTGGCGCGGCTCACCACCTCGGCAATTTCCTCGGCGCCCACCTGGGTGCGCAGCAGGCGATTGGGGGTGCCGGTGCCGTCCTTGCCCTCTTCCTGCGCCTGGGCTTCCTTGAGCTGGCGCTCCAGTTCGGGCAGCTTGCCGTACTGCAGCTCGGCCACCTTGTTGAAGTCGCCCTTGCGCTTGAGTTCCTCGATCTGCAGCTTGACCTGCTCGACCTGCTCGCGCACCTGCTGGCTGCCCTGGGCCTGCGCCTTCTCGGCGGTCCAGATGTCTTCGAGGTCGGCAATTTCCTTTTGCAGCGCGGTGATCTCGCCTTCGATCAGGGCCAGGCGCTTTTGCGAGGCCTCGTCCTTCTCGCGGCGCACGGCCTCGCGTTCGATCTGCAGCTGGATCAGGCGGCGGTCGAGCTTGTCGATGGCCTCGGGCTTGGAGTCGATCTCGATCTTGATCTTGGAGGCCGCCTCGTCGATCAGGTCAATGGCCTTGTCGGGCAGGAAGCGGTCGGTGATATAGCGGTGGCTCAGCTCGGCCGCAGCCACGATGGCCGGGTCGGTGATCTCCACGCCGTGGTGCACCTCGTACTTTTCCTGCAGGCCGCGCAGGATGGCGATGGTGGCCTCCACGCTGGGCTCGCCCACGATGATCTTCTGGAAGCGGCGCTCCAGCGCGGCGTCTTTCTCGATGTACTTGCGGTACTCGTCCAGCGTGGTCGCGCCCACGCAGTGCAGCTCGCCACGCGCCAGGGCGGGCTTGAGCATGTTGCCGGCGTCCATGGCGCCCTCGGCCTTGCCGGCACCCACCATGGTGTGCAGTTCGTCGATGAAAACGATAGTCTGCCCCTCGTCCTTGGCCAGCTCGTTCAGCACGGTCTTCAGGCGCTCCTCGAACTCGCCGCGGAACTTGGCGCCGGCCAGCAGCGCCGCCATGTCGAGCGAGAGCACGCGCTTGCCCTTGAGCGATTCGGGCACCTCGCCGGCCACGATGCGCTGCGCCAGCCCTTCGACGATGGCGGTCTTGCCAACGCCGGGCTCGCCGATGAGCACGGGGTTGTTCTTGGTGCGGCGCTGCAGCACCTGGATGGCGCGGCGGATTTCGTCGTCGCGGCCGATCACCGGGTCGAGCTTGCCGATGCGGGCGCGCTGCGTCAGGTCAATGCAGTATTTCTTCAGCGCCTCGCGCTGGCCTTCGCCTTCGGCGCTGTCCATTTTCGCGCCGCCGCGCACGGCCTCGATGGCGGCCTCCAGGCTCTTGCGCGTGAGGCCGTTTTCCTTGGCGATGCGCGCGGCCTCGCCCTTGCTGTCGGTGAGCGCCAGCAGGAACAGCTCGCTGGCGATGAACTGGTCGCCGCGCTTGATGGCCTCCTTTTCGGTGGCCTGCAGCACGCGGCCCAGCTCGGGCCCGCCCTGCACCTGCTCGTGACCCTGCACCTGGGGCAGGCGTTTGACCGCCGCCTCGGCCGCCGCCAGCAGGCCGGACACGTTGGCGCCGGCGCGCTCCAGTAGCGCGCGCGGGCCGTCGTCCTGGCGCAGCATGGCAACGATCAGGTGCACGGGTTCGATGTAGGCGTTGTCGTTGCCGAGCGCGAGCGATTGCGCATCGCCCAGGGCTTCCTGGAACTTGGTGGTGAATTTGTCGAGACGCATGGGTGTGGTTCTCCTGTTGGCACACAGCTTAGGCCCGTGCCCTATTTTTCAACTGCCCGGCCGTGAAGGAAAGACGGCTGCTCGCTCTAAATCGGGCTTGACCTTGAAGTTTGTTGAAGGTTTCCAATGACGCCATGAACCCCATCGACACCCCCACCCTGCTGCGCCAAACGCCCATCCTCGACCACACCCACCCGCGCATCCAGGCGCTGATCGCACAGCGTGGCTGGCTTGAGCTGCCCGAGCGCGCGCGCATCGGCGCCCTCTACGACTTCGTGCGTAATGAGATCGCCTTCAGCTACAACCTGGCCGACGACCTGCCCGCCTCGCGCGTGCTGGCCGATGGCATCGGTCAATGCAACACCAAGGGCACGCTGTTCATGGCGCTGCTGCGCGCCTGCGGCATCCCGTGCCGGCTGCACGGCTTCACCATCGACAAGGCGCTGCAGAAAGGCGCCATCACCGGCGTCGCCTACGTGCTCGCGCCGCGCAGCATCGTGCACAGCTGGGTGGAGGTGTGGTTCGACGGCCGCTGGCGGGAGCTGGAGGGCTTCATCCTCGACAGCCCCTATCTGCGCGCCCTGCAGCGGCGCTTTGCCGGGCACCAGGGGACGTTCTGCGGCTACGGCGCCGCCACGCCCGACCTGCAGCACCCCCAGGTGGCATGGCAGGGGGGCAACACCTACATCCAGAAGGACGGCATCAACCACGACTTCGGCGTGTTCGACGACCCGGACGCGTTCTATGCGCGCCACGGCGCCAACCTGTCGGGGTTCAAGCGCTGGCTGTTCCAGGCCGTGGTGCGCCACTGGATGAACCGCAACGTGGCGCGCATCCGCGCCGGCGGCTGAGCGTGGGCCGGCTCAGGCGTTGGGCGCTGCCGCGATGCCCCAGCGCGCCAGCGCGGCATCGTCGCTCACGCGGGCATCGACCCAGCGCGCGCCCTGGGCGGTTTCTTCCTTCTTCCAGAACGGCGCCTGGGTCTTGAGGTAGTCCATGAGGAATTCGCAGGCCTCGAAGCTCGCACCCCGGTGCGCCGAGGTCACGGCCACAAGCACGATCTGGTCGAGCGGCGCGAGCAGACCCACGCGGTGGATGACGCGCGCGCCGAAGATGTCGAAGCGCGCCATGGCCGCGTCAATCATGGCGTCGATGGATTTCTCGGTCATGCCGGGATAGTGCTCCAGCTCCATCGAGGCGACGGTGTCCCCTTCGCCCCCATTGCGGTCGCGCACGGTGCCGACGAAGCAGCACACGGCGCCCACGCGCTTGTCCTGTGCACGCAGGGCGGCCAGTTCGGCGGAAACATCGAAGTCCTGCGTCTGGATGGAAACGCGCGGCGTGGCCATGGCGGGTGGGGTGCGGAGCAAGGTCATGGCGAGCGGTGCAGGCGCGGCGCGGCCAGCAAGGCGCGTTCTTCCTCGACGAACGCGGCCAGCTGCCGCAGCGCCGGAGACGGCGGCAGTTGCGCCAGCAAGTCCTGCAGCCGGACGATGTCGCCCACGGTGGGCGCCACCTTGATCTGCGCCTTGGCGGCGTCCACATTGCCCGCGCGGACCAGCGCGAACACCTTGGTGGCCCATTCATTCTTCGACCGCGCCATGAAAACCTTTCTCGACCCCCCGGCGGAATTGCCGGTACGATGGTTCCGCACTGTAACGCCCCCGAGACCCCTTTCCAGCCATGGCCACCCAGACCATCACCACCGACGGCTACAAGCTCTTCCCGTCCCCGCGCAACGAGCACCGCACGGTTTTCGAGCACCTGCTGTTCATTCCCCACCCCTATGCACTGATCCACCTGCCGGACTTCCACCTGACCGGCAAGGCCAGCCTGTTCGCCGCCTGCCGACTGGCCGACATGAAGATGGGGCAACTCGTAAGTTTCGAGCTGGAAGCGGACGTAGCGCTCTTCGAGCGGCAGTTCAAACCCGATTGAACCGGCGCACGTGCCGATAACAGGCCTGCTGGCGACGAACGGGCACAACCTCCGGACACGCCCCGTTCAGGCCGGCAGAGGTTGCCGGGTGACAACCACGCCATCCGAATCCATTGCGATGCAATCGCCGGGTTCGATGGTGACCCCGCCAACGGCAAGGGCCACGCCCACCTCACCCGTCGCCGCCTTGGCCGCGCGCACCGGAACGCTGCCCAGCGCGAAGACGCCAAAGTCGAGTGTGCGCAACACGCCGGTGTCGCGCACCGCTCCATGGATCAGCACGCCAGCCCAGCCATTCGCCAGCCCGATGCGTGCCATGCGGTCGCCGAGCACCGCCGCACGGAGCGACCCGCCAGCGTCGACGACCAGCACGCGGCCGTTCCCCGCCCCGCCCAGCACCTGCCGTATCAAGGCGGCATCCTCGAACGTTCGGAGGGTCTGCACCTTGCCCGCCCGCGCCTCTTTTGCGCCATAGGACGTCCAGCGCGCAAGGCACACCTGCGCCGCCGGTCCCAGGCGGTCGCACAGGTCCGCTGTGGAGACATCCATGGCCATCAATCCAGCGTGGCCCCGGACTGCTTCACCAGCTTCAGGTGCTTGGCCAGTTCGGATTGGAAGAACGCCGGCGCCTCCGCGGGGCCTTTGTCGACCACCATGAGCCCCTGCCCGATGACCGCCGCCTGGGCTTCCGGCGATGCCATCGCCGTCTTCAGGGCCGCGGCGTAGCCGTCGACCACGGTTTTGCTGAGCCCCGCAGGCCCGATCAACGCGATCCAGGCGTCGAAGCTGTACTTGGACACTCCGGCCTCGGCCATGGTCGGAACATCGGGAAGCGCCGCCGACCGGGACGCCGTGGAAACCGCCAGGGCGCGCAGCTTGCCGGCCTTGATCTGCGGCGCAACCTGGGACACGGAGACAAACCCCAGGTCAACCTGCCCACCGATCAGATCGGTGATGAGCGGCCCCGTGCCCTTGTAAGGGATGTGCCGCATATCGATGCCGGTTTCGGAAATCATCAGCTCGCCCGCCAGGTGCAGGGTGCTGCCATTGCCCGCCGACCCATAGTTCAAGGCACCCGGGTGCGCTTTGGCATGGGCCACCAACTCCTGCACGTTCTTCACCGGCAGCCTGGCGTTGACGACCAGCACCAGCGGAACCGTCGCGAGCACCGCGATGGGCGTGATGTCCTTGAGGCTGTCGTAGGGCACCGTCTTGTAGATGCCGGGATTGATGACATGGTTCGACGAGATCATGCCCAGCGTCAGGCCGTCCTTCTGGGCCTTGACAATTTGCGACGTCCCCGGGATTCCGCCCGCTCCGGCGACGTTTTCCACCACGATGGGATGCCCCGTCGCCCGGCTGAAGCCGGGGCCCAGCGCGCGGGCGACCGCATCCACGGTCGAGCCCGCCGCGAGCGGGACCACCATGCGGATGGGCTTGTCGGATGCAGGCTGGGCGGTCGCGCTGACCGCGGCCACCATCCACATGCCGGCGATGAGGGGGACGAACTTACGCGCCGTGAATACGGTTTTCATCGGTGTCTCCTTGTTGAATGGAATAGCGTTGCTTGAGGCCTTCGAAAGACAGGAGCTCTCCGGCAATCGCGCTGGCGGCGACGGTGGGCGGGCTGGCCAGCCAGACCTTGCCGGGGCCGCCCCGCCCCGGGAAATTGCGGTTGATCGCGCTGACGGTGACCTGGTCCGCACGGATGGAGCCGCCAGGCCCGCAGTTGCCGCAGGCACCACAGGAGGGCTGAAGCATCCGGGCACCGACGCGTTCGAAGGCGTCGAGATAGCCTGCGGCCACGCAGTGGTCCCGAACCGCCGTCGTGCCGAACTGAAGAAAGAGTTCAACCCCGGGCGCCACGCGCAGGCCGCGATCGGCAGCCCACCGCAGCACCTCGTGGTAGTGGTCGAAATCCTCCCGTTTGCCTGCGGTGCAGGATCCGCCATAGGCGATGTCCAGCTTGACCGTTTGCGGGACCTCCGAGAGGGGAATGCCGTTGCCGGGGTCGCCCGGCGCGGCCACCATGGCGGGTACCGCGGCGCAGTCGATGCAAAGGGTCTCGGCGTAGCGGGCGCCGGGATCGCTGTGCATCCAATCTTCCAGCACAAAGTGGACACCGCGCCGCTCGCGGAGGAAGCGCACGGTTTCCTCGTCGGGGGCCACGATGCCCGTGAACCCGCCCAGCTCGGCCGTCATGTTGGTCAAGGTCGCACGCTCGTCCGTGCCCAGGGACTGGATGGCCGGACCGGTGAACTCAAACACCTTGCCCACCCCGCCGCCCTGGCGGATATACGGCTGCGCGAGCAGATGCAACACCACGTCCTTGGCCGTCACCCCCGCCGAAAGACGGCCATCGAGGACGATGCGCAGGCTCTCCGGCAGGGTCAGTCTCACGGCCCCGGTGACAAACGCGTTGGCCATGTCGGTCGTTCCCACACCGAACGCGACGCAGCCCAGCGCACCGCTATGGGTCGTGTGCGAGTCCGTTCCAACGATCAATTGCCCCGGCAGAGCGTAGTGTTCGGCCATCATGGCGTGCGAGATACCGGCCACGTTGCTGCCGTCGTCCTGCTGGGATTCCCACTCCGTCAACGTGCGGTGGCTGCGCAACCCGTACTGCGCCGCGAAGTCGCGCTGTGCCTGCACCATCCGGTGAATGTTGGGCACCAGTCCGCCCCGCACGTGGGCCGGGCTTTCCTCGACATAGGACGTGTGGTCCTCAAAAACGAGGATGGATTCCGGGTTCTTCAGGCGCAGCGGCTGGCCAAACGTGGCATGGAGCATGTGCGCCGCCATGCCCGTGTAGTACTCGTGGATGAACCGCCAATCGGCACGCACGAAGGCGCCGTCCCCCGGGCGGGGATCGCCCCGGGTGACCTCCGTGGCCAGCGCGTGCCGGGCAACGATCTTCTCGAACAGGGTTTGCGGCCCGGCAGCAATGGGCGTCTTGCCTCCCACGATCTGCTGCAGATGGTCCTGCCCGAACCGAAGCAGCCCGCCGGCCCGCAGGATCGCGGCGGCCAACACATCCCGCCCGGCCACCAGCTCGTCCCATCCAATGGCCTCGCCCGCCTGGATCCGGGGAACGAGGCCCAGATCGGTGGACGTGATCAGCCCGATGTTGTCGGCGTTTTGGCGGTAGATGCGTTCAAAGCTCTCGGCGATCACCAGTTGCACGCCCGCGAGTTTCTCGGCGGCAGGGCTGTGCTCCCGGGAGGAGCCCTTGCCATAGCGCTTCCCGGCCACGACCACCTGGATGCCGCTGCCGCGCAAGGCATCGACCGCGATCGGTGCTTCGCCTCCGGCGGTGAAACCCGAGTACGGATAGCGCCCGAGCTTGTCGTCGAAGTGCGTCAGGATGGCGATTGGCGTGATCTCATCGGTGGAGATGTCGTCGCGCAAGGGGCGCGCCTCGGACAGGGACACCGCCTGGCCGCCCAGCGCTTTGGCCACCATCGCTGGTGACTGGCTCAGGAATAGAACGCGGGGCGAAAAGCGGACGGCGGGCGGGTTCTGTGCGTGCATGCCCCCATCATCGGCCGCCGCCCGAACGACCGGAAGCGCTAAGACAGCACGGGGGATCGCGAATAAAGAGAGATCGGTGATTACCCTGAGAGCACGTCTATCAGGGCCTGGACCGAGCGGAACTGCGGCTGGCGTCGCAGGGCATACAGCCGCAGCTCCCGGTGGGCCCAGGCATCGGCCAGCGGGCGCCGCAGGAACCCGGCGGTGCCGGCATAGGCCGAGGCCGCACTCCGGGGAACCACCGCAATGCCGAACCCGGCCTCCACCATGCGGCACACGGCATCAAAGCTGCTCAGCGACACCTCGGGTGCAAACCGCCTCTTGGCAGCCTCGGCCCGCTCGCGGAGCATCTGGTCCAGCGCACCCCCTTGGTGGACGCCAATGAGCGGAAGCTCCAGCAGCTGCGTGAATTCGATGGCGTCGAGCTGCCCCAGGGCATGCCCACGGGGCACCACGACATCCAGCGGATCCACCGCGAAAAACCAGGAATCCAGCCCCGGTGGATCGGTGATCGCCACGCCCACCCCGACGTCGGCGCGGTCGTCAAGACAAGCCCGCACGACATCCCTGGTATCGGCCTCGTGCAGGGAGATTCGAACGAGGGGGTACAGGGCCTTGAACTTCGTCAGCCGCTCCGGCAGGAATCCCACCACCGCCGACATGTTGGCGTAGACGCGCACCGTGCCGCGAACCTCATCGCCATGCCCCTGGACTTCGCGCACCAGCCCTTGCAGCTCATCGTCGATCTGCAGTCCGCGTTCATAGACGATCTTCCCGGCGTCCGTCAGCGTGACGCCGCGCGGAGAACGAACCAGAAGAGGGGTACCGAAGGCGTGTTCGAGATCGGCAAGCCGGCGGCTGAGCGCGGAGGAAGCAATGTGCTCCTGCTCGGCAGCCCGCGCGATGGAGCCCGTGCGGGCCACTGCCACGAACAGCCGCAGGCTGTAGGCGTCCAGGCGTCTGGTGGGTGAGGGCTCCATCGTGGCACGATGGTAGCGCACGCCCCCTGCGTTCGGGGGTCTTCCTACAGGCCAGCGATCCTTCATGGTGTGAGGCGAAAATAGCGCCATGCACGACGACAACCAGATCCTCGTTCCGCCCTCCTTCATCGCCGTGCACAGCGACGCCCGCGGGCGCCTGCGCGAGCGCGCCGACGTGGTGCGCCAGCGCTACGAACTGTGCGAAGACCTGGCGAACCACCTGGTGGAGCAGGCCCAGACGCTGTACCACGTGCAGGCGCCATCCGAGTCCGACATCCTGCTGCGCATCCACGCCGGCCTGTGCTCGCAGGACGCGGGCATTGCCGCCGCCGAGGCCACCTGGGTGGTCATGCGGCTGGCCGAGCTGCTGCAGTGGCCCTGCCCCCGGCTGGAGGAGCCGGTCTGAGCAGTATCTTCCCGCCAGGGCAGGGATAAGATGGCTTCGCCCATTTCCATCTCAGGCCCGGGAGGATCCATGACACGTCTTTTTGTTTTATTCGTAGGGCTGTTGCTGGGCCTGCAGGCCCAAGCTACTACTTCTTCATTCAGCAGCGCCACCAGCGAACTGACCATCACCGAGATCGGGCTTGCTGGCCTGCCTGACCGCTACCGCGACGTGGTGCTACGCATCCTGGGACTAGCTGCAGTCCACACCAACGACCCGCGCGCAACCACCTTCAGTTTCGATACGGCTACAGCCACATTGCACCTCCCCAGCCTCCTGATCGACGGACAGGCGTTCAACGGAGTCCGGGTGGAGGGCACGCAGTTGGCAGTGGTCAGCGTTGGTTCAGCCGCAGAAGGCCGGGCCCAGGCTTTCCCTGGAGCCGCCGGCTTTGGGGCTCAGGCCACCGGCGGACGCGGGGGCCGGGTGATCACCGTGACCAACTTGAATGCCAACGGCCCAGGATCGCTGCAGGCAGCGCTGGATGAAGAAGGGCCGCGCACCGTTGTGTTTGCCGTCAGCGGACTGATCGATGCGGCCATCCAGCTCACGCGCGGTGACGTGACCATCGCGGGTCATACATCGCCCGGCGGCATCACGATCCGCCAGCTCCACACCACAGAGGAACCTTACTGCGACCAGAACGTGGCCTGCGCGGCAGGAAGCCGCAAGGCCGACAACTGGATCATGCGCCATGTGCGCATCCGGCCGGACGGCCGGCACGACGATGGACTGCGCCTGCGCTACACGCGCCGCGCCATTGTCGACCACGTGTCAATCGGCGGCGCTACCGACGAGGCCGTCGAAATATCGTTCGCGCAGGACATCACGCTGCAGAACACCATCGTCGCCGAAACCGTGGGTGACCATGCCGACAGGGGTGGCGTGCTCGTGAATTACAGCAATCCTGCTCAGGGCTACGAGCTGACACGTCTGGCGCTGCACCACAACGTATTCAACCGCGTCCTCGGGCGGTATCCCGAGCTGTCGCGTGAAAACCGCGCGGCGGCCGGATCAGTGATGGACATCGAGCTATCCAACAACCTGTACTGGGACATGGGCTACTTCATCGACGTGAATAACACCACGGTTTCAGGCTCCGATACCGGCCAGCCTATCTACTACCGCATGAACTTCGCCGCCAATCAAGCCTTCGCGCGCGATTCCACTCAGCCTGAGTCCTCACGCTTCGGCCTGATCCACGTGGCTGCGCCGCTGGGGGCGCAGCCACGCACCGCCACCTGGTTCGCGGGCAACCGTTTCAACCTCTTTCCACAGCGCGGTGACTACGAACTGATGTACTGCTGCAACGACTATCCCGAGCAGCACCCGCCTGCCGCCTTGCCGCCCTTTGGCGTGGCGCAGCGGCACGACTTTCCCTTCATCGGCTACACCCACACGGCCGACCTGGCATCGCTGTCGGTCTTCCGGGCGGGAGCCTTCCCGCGCGACCCGATGGACCGGCGACTCATGGACGCTGTGGCACGCGGCCAGATCGTGCCGCTGCCGCGCCACACCAATCCCGCCGGCGACGGCAGCGCCCTCTCCTTCATCGTGCCCCCCTTGCCGCCGGTCGATATCGACGGTGACGGCATGCCCGACACTTGGGAAAACGCCCACGGTCTGAATCCGCTGGTGCAGGACCACAACGGAACGCAGCTGTCGATGCCCATGATTGGCGTGCCGGGCTACACCAACCTCGAGGTGTACCTGCACGAATTGTCCGAACAGCGCATTCGCGAAGGGCGCTAAGGGCCCGCCAGATAAGCCGACATGTCCGCTACGCTGCCTGCAGGCTGAACCCGCCCTTGGGCTTGAAGACGCCGCAGCCCATCACACGGTCCGTGCCCAACGGCAGGATGAAGGAGGTCTTCTCGTCCACGGCGCCGGTCACCGGGTTCACCACCTCGTAGTCCACCCAGTCGCCGCCGCGCTGCGCCGCCGCAAAGAACTCGCGCAGCACGAAGGGGCCGTCCAGGCCGCGGACGTCGTGCACGGTCTTGCCCACCATGGCGGGCGTGGAGCCGAACACCTGGTAGACGCCCTGGCGGTCGAACACGAAGATGTACTGGTCGCGGTCGCGGAAGCCGCCGGCCGGGTCGTGCAGGCGCGCTGCTGCGGCCGCCAGGCCCATGCGCTCGACCAGCGCCTGCGCCTTGCAGACCAGCGCATGCGCCTCGTCGGCCGTGCCCCGGCGCAGCCGGATGGCGGCCACCGAGGCGCTGAGGCTCGACGACCGGTCGCGCAGCCCGAGGGTGGAGTGCAGGGCCTGTTCAACCATGCTGCCGTTGCGCTGCGTGATCTGGTCCAGTTCCTTGACCGCCTGCGCCACCTCGCCCAGGGTCATGCTCTGCTCGTCGCTGGCCTGCGCGATCACGGCCAGGCCGTCGGCCACCTCGCGCACGCCCTGCACCACGGTGCGCAAGCGGGTCTTGACGCTGTCGGTGCGCGCCACCCCCGTGTCCACCTGGCGCCCGGCGTGCTCGATCAGGGTGCGTATCTCGCTGGCCGACGTCGCGCTGCGCTGCGCCAGCGTACGCACCTCGCTGGCCACGACGGCAAAGCCCCGGCCGCTTTCGCCGGCGCGCGCGGCCTCCACCGCGGCGTTGAGCGCCAGGATGTTGGTCTGGAAGGCGATGCCGTCGATCACGTTGACGATCTCGCCCATGCGCCGCGAGCCGGCGGCGATGTCGGCGATCGCGGTGACGGCGGCCTCCATGGCACTGGCGCCCGCATCCGCTTCGGCGCGCACGCGGCGCGTGAGCGCGTCCACCTCCTTGGCGCGGTGCGCCGTGGTCTGCACCGACTCGCTGAGCGCCACGATGCTCGCGCTGGCCTGCTCCAGGCTGGCGGCCTGGGCCTCGGTGCGCTGTGAAAGGTCCTGCATGTTCGCCGTGAGCGAACTGCCCGCCTGCGCCACATGCACCGCCTGGTTGCGCACCGTGCCCACGAGGCCCGAGAAGTTCTCGTTCATGGACTCCAAATGCCGCCCCGCCTGCGCCAGTTCGCCTTGACCGGGCACGACGACGGTCTGCGACAGGTCGCCCCGGGCGTTGTTGCGCGCGATGACGGCCAGCGCCTCGGCCTCGCGCAGCAGGTCGCGGGCGAACCCGGCGAACAGGTACAGCAGCAGGCCCCACAGCACACCGCCCAGCGCCAGCCACGCAGGCGCACCATTCCAGGCCTGCCCTGCCACGATGGGGCCCAGCAACAGCGCCAGGCCGGCCAGCAGGAGCAACCGGGCGCGCAGGCCCAGGGGGCGCAGCACCCAGGCCGCCGGTTGAAGCGCAAGTTCAAGGAGTTGCATGGGCCGCCCGCATCAGGTTCAAGGCGGGCTGGCCCCCGCACGCACTACCTCACGCAACCCGGCGGCAGCCCTGCCAGACCTGTCATGGGGCGCGCGGGCCGTGGTGCGTGTACGAAGGCGAGAGACTAACGGCGCAATCGCGCGCGCGCACGGCCCGGCCCGATGATGTTTTTTCACGGTGGCGCGGATGAATCGTCAGTGCGGGGTTTCCCCAGCACCGCGCCGGCCCCCGCTGCGGTAAGAGCCTGTTTGCGATCTTTCCATGGGGTACGCAAGACAGCAAACCGCCACGATCTAGGCGCCTGCCGCAGCCCATGCTGGCGGCCTGGGCAAGGCGGGAAACAACGAGCGTGGCGGTTTGCTGCCTTGCCCGAAGGGTTGCCCCGCAAAGATCTTTGCGGGGCAACGTAGCCCATGAAAAGATCGCAAACAGGCTCTAAGCCTACCCGCCCGTAACCGGCGGGAAGAACGCCACCTCGGCGCCGTCGGCCAGCGGTGCGGACTCTTCGCTGAGCACCTGGTCGAGCGCCATGCGCACGGCCCGGCCGCGCGCCAGGCTGGCGGCGTGCGCCCCGCCGCGCGCGATGAGTTCGTCGCGCAACGCGCCCAGCGTGGCGGCGGCGGTGTCCACAGCCTCGCTGCCCTGCCCCACGGCCTCGCGGATGGAGGCGAAATAACGCACGGTGATCTTCTTGCTCACATCAGCTCCGAAAACGCGATGAAGCGCACGGTGTCGCCGTGCGCGATGGTCTGGCCGGCCGGGTGGTCCACCAGGCCATCGCCCCAGACGGCGGAGGTGAGCACGCCCGAGCCCTGGTGCGGGAACAGGTCCAGCCCGCCCGCCGCATTGCGGCGCACGCGCAGGAATTCGCGGCGTTTTTCGGGCTTGGGCCAATGAAAATGGGCGCTGGCAGCTACGGTTTCAGGAGCAACGTCCTGCACGCCCTGCAGGCGCAGCAGGAAGGGCCGCACCAGCACCAGGAAGGTGATGAGGCTGGACACCGGGTTGCCGGGCAGGCCGATGAAATGCGCGCCGCCCACCTTGCCGCAGGCAAAGGGCTTGCCCGGCTTGATGGCGATCTGCCACAGATCGAGGTGGCCCAGCTGCTGCACGGCGGGCTTGACGTGGTCTTCCTCGCCCACGGACACGCCGCCGCTGGTCAGCACCACGTCATGCCCTTGGCTGGCGTCGCGCAGGGCCTCGATGGTGGCCGCGCGCTGGTCGGGCAGGTTACCGCAGTCGGTGACCTCGCAGCCCAGGCGCTGCAGCAGCGCGCGTAAAAAGAAACGGTTGCTGTTGTAGATGGCGCCGGGCGGCAGGCGGTCGGGCGCCAGTTCGCCAGGCATGACCAGCTCGTCGCCCGTGGAGAACAGCGCCACGCGCGGGCGGCGCGCCACGGGCAGGCGCGCCAGGCCGATGCTGGCCGCCAGCCCCAGCGCGGCGGGCGTCAGGCGCGTGCCGGCGCGCAGCACCACGGCGCCGCGGGCGATGTCCTCGCCCGCGCGGCGGATGTTCTGGCCGGCGCGCGGCACGGTCTGCACGCGCACGCTGCCGTCGTCCTGCGCCACGCAGTCCTCCTGCATGACCACGGCGTCGGCGCCGGGCGGCACGGATGCGCCGGTGAAGATGCGCGCGGCCGTGCCGGCCTGCAGGGGCGCACCGCTACTGCCGGCGGCGATGCGCTGCGCCACGGGCAGCACGGTGCCGGGGGCGGTCACGTCAGCGCCGCGCAGGGCATAGCCGTCCATGGCGCTGTTGTCGAACGCGGGCACCTGCAGGGCCGAGACGAGATCCTGCGCCAGCACGCGGCCGTCGGCGTCGAAGGTGGACACCTCTTGCGGCGCCAGCGGGGCCGCCTGGGCCAGCAGCGCGGCCAGGGCGTCGTCCAGCGACATCAGCGGCGGGCGGCTCATGGCGCGGCTCCGTACAGCTCCCAGTTGTATTCAAAGCGCTCGCCCTGCGCCAGCAGCCACTGCGCCACCTGGGCGGGCTGGTTCAGGTCCAGCACCGGCAGGCCCGTGGGCGCGGGCAGGCGGTCGGCCGTGTCGGTGGCCACGGCGACGACGAAGTCGTCCTCGGGGTAGCGCACCGGGCGCTCTTCCTGACCCGGCGCGGGGGCGCGCCAGACCTCGACCTTGAGCAGGTCGCTTTCCTTGAAGCCTTCGACCAGCACCCAGTCCACGCCGTCGTACAGCTCGGCCAGCAGCTGGTGCACGGTGAGCTGCGCGGGCTGCTCGAACTCGCGCACCAGGGCCAGGCGCCGGTCGGAGGCGATGACCACCTCGAAGGCGCCGGCCTCACGGTGGCGGTGCGAGTCCTTGCCGGGGTGGTCGATGTCGAAGCGGTGGTGGGCGTGCTTGACCACCGACACCCGCAAGCCCTGCTGGCGCAGCAGCGGTATGAGCTGCTCGATCAGCGTCGTCTTGCCGGAGTTGGAATACCCGGCAAAGCATGCAACCTTCATCCGTCGGTCCTTTGGATGCTATTGATTCAATAGCTGATGGCGCTTGCTGTACGGGCGCCAGGGCCGTTTTTTATGCGCAGTGCCGTTCGATGTAGGCCTGCACCAGCCGCACATCGGCGGGCATGACCTGCACGCGCTTGGGCAGGTCTTCGATGCCGGCGAACTTGGCCGGGCGCTCGGGCGCATGGCCCAGGGCCTCGACGATGGTTTCGGCGAACTTGATGGGCAGGGCCGTCTCCAGCACGATCATGGGCACGCCGCTGCTGCCGCGGTGCTCGCGCGCCACCTTCACGCCGTCGGCGGTGTGGGTGTCGATGGTCACGCCGTACTGCTCGAAGGTGCTGCGGATGGTGGCCAGGCGGTCGGTGTGCGTGCTCTTGCCGCTCTCGAAGCCATAGCGCGTGGCGGCCAGCGGGAAGTGCGGGTCGCCGCTGAGGTCGAAGCGCCCTTCGCGGGTCAGCGCGTCGCCGAACAGCGCCTGGGTCTGCGCGGCGTCGCGGTCCAGCAGGTCGAACACGAAGCGTTCGAAATTGCTGGCCTTGCTGATGTCCATGGACGGGCTGGACGTTTCGTGCGTGTCGGCGCTGCCGCGCACGCGGTACACGCCGGTGCGGAAGAACTCGTCGAGCACGTCGTTTTCGTTGGTGGCCACCACCAGGCGGTCGATGGGCAGGCCCATCATGCGTGCCACATGGCCGGCGCAGACGTTGCCGAAGTTGCCGCTGGGCACGGTGAAGCTGACCTTCTGGTCGTTGGTTTCGGTGGCCTGCACGTAGCCGGCAAAGTAGTACACCACCTGCGCCAGCAGGCGCGCCCAGTTGATGGAATTGACGGTGCCGATCTTGTACTTGCGCTTGAATTCGAGGTCGTTACTGACGGCCTTGACGATGTCCTGGCAGTCGTCGAACACACCCTCGACGGCGAGGTTGTGGATGTTCTCGTCCTGCAGGCTAAACATCTGCGCCTGCTGGAAGGCGCTCATGCGGCCGTGCGGGCTGGTCATGAAGACGCGCACGCCCTGCTTGCCGCGCATGGCGTATTCGGCCGCGCTGCCGGTGTCGCCGCTGGTGGCGCCCAGGATGTTGAGCTGCTCGCCGCGGCGGCCCAGTTCGTACTCGAACAGGTTGCCCAGCAGCTGCATGGCCATGTCCTTGAAGGCCAGCGTGGGGCCGTTGGACAGGGCTTCGAGCCACAGGCCGTCTTCCAGGTGGCGCAGCGGCACGATTTCGCCGGTGCCGAACACTTCGGCCGTGTACGTCTTCTCGCACAGCGCCTTCAGGTCGGCGGCAGGGATGTCGTCGATGTACAGCGACAGGATCTGGAACGCCAGCTCGGCGTAGCCCTGCTGGTGGTAGGCCGCGCGCAGGCGCGTGAGCGTGGCGTCGTCGATCTGCGGGTAGCGCTCGGGCAGGTACAGCCCGCCGTCGGGCGCCAGGCCTTCGAGCAGGATGTCGCAGAAATGCTTGCGGTCGGCGTGGCCGCGCGTGGAAAGGTACAGCATGGCGTTCGTCCTGCTCGGGCTCTTAGTTCAGCTCTTCCTTGCGGATGCGCGTGATGGGGGCCAGCACCGTGGGCAAGCCCTGCATCTGGGCGATGGCGTCGTTCATGGTGCCTTCGCGCGTGTCGTGGGTGAGGATGATGAGGTCGGTCTGGGTGGAGCCCTCGCCGCCCACTTCGTCGGCCTCGCGCTGCAGCACGGCGTCGATGCTGATGCCGGCGCCGGCCAGGATGCCGGTCACCTTGGCCAGCACGCCGGCCTGGTCGGCCACGCGCAGGCGCAGGTAGTAGCTGGTGACCACTTCGCTCATGGGCAGCACGGGCAGTGCGTCCATGGCGTCGCTCAGGGTGTGCGGCTGGAACGCCAGGTGGGGCACGCGGTGCTCGGGGTCGGCCGTGTGCAGGCGGGCGATGTCCACCAGGTCGGCGATGACGGCGCTGGCGGTGGGTTCGGAACCCGCGCCCTTGCCGTAGTACAGCGTGGTGCCCACGGCGTCGCCCTGCACCACCACGGCGTTCATGGCGCCTTCGACGTTGGCGATCAGGCGCTTGGCGGGCACCAGGCTGGGGTGCACGCGCAGCTCTACGCCCTTGTCGGCGCGCTTGGTGATGCCCAGCAGCTTGATGCGGTAGCCCAGCTGCTCGGCGTACTTGATGTCCTGCGCGCTGAGCTGGGTGATGCCTTCCACATAGGCCTTGTCGAACTGCACCGGGATGCCGAAGGCGATGGCCGACATGATGGTGGCCTTGTGCGCGGCGTCCACGCCTTCGATGTCGAAGGTGGGGTCGGCCTCGGCGTAGCCCAGGCGCTGCGCCTCTTTCAGCACCACGCCGAAGTCCAGGCCCTTGCTGCGCATTTCGGACAGGATGAAGTTGGTGGTGCCGTTGATGATGCCGGCGATCCACTGGATGCGGTTGGCGGTGAGGCCTTCGCGCAGCGCCTTGATGATCGGGATGCCACCGGCCACGGCGGCCTCGAAGGCCACCATCACGCCCTTGGCGGAGGCAGCGGCGAAGATCTCGGTGCCGTGCACGGCCAGCAGCGCCTTGTTGGCGGTGACCACGTGCTTGCCGGCGGCGATGGCCTCGAGCACCAGCGCCTTGGCCACGCCGTAGCCGCCGATGAGTTCGATGACGATGTCGATGTCGGGGTTGGCGATGACGGCGCGCGCGTCGTTCACCACCTGCACGCCATCACCCACCACGGCCTTGGCGCGCTCCACGTCCAGGTCGGCCACCATGGCGATCTCGATGCCGCGGCCGGCGCGGCGGCGGATCTCTTCCTGGTTGCGTTGCAGCACGTTGAACACGCCGCTGCCGACGGTGCCGATGCCCAGAAGGCCTACTTGGATGGGTTTCATCAAAAAACTCTCAGTGAAAATGCTTCAAACGCCCGTCTATCAAGCGCCCGCCGCTATAAAAACAATAGTTACGCCTGCGCGTGGCGCTGCCGGTACTGGGCCAGGAAACCCGCCAGGCGGCCGATGGCCTCGCGCAGGTCGTCCTCGTGCGGCAGGAAGACGATGCGGAAATGCTGGTTGTCCGGGAAATTGAAGCCCGACCCCTGCACCAGCATCACGCGCGTGGCGCGCAGCACTTCCATGAAGAACTGGCGGTCATCCGCGATGGGATACATCTCGGGGTCCAGGCGCGGGAACATGTACAGCGCCGCCTGGGGCTTGACGCAGGTGACGCCCGGGATCTTCGTGATCAGATCGTAGGCCAGATCGCGCTGGCGGCGCAGGCGGCCGCCTTCCTTGATGAGGTCGTTGATGCTCTGGTAGCCGCCCAGCGCCGTCTGGATGGCCCACTGCCCCGGCACGTTGGAGCCGAGCTTGAGGTTGGCCAGCATGTTCAGCCCCTCGATGTAGTCGCGCGCGGCCCGCTTGTCGCCCGAAACCACCATCCAGCCGGCACGGAAACCGCAGGAGCGGTAGGCCTTGGAGAGCGAGTTGAAGGTGAGCGTGAGCACGTCGGTGGACAGGCTGGCCATGGCCGTGTGGCGCACGCCGTCGTACAGCACCTTGTCGTACACCTCGTCCACCAGCAGCACCAGGTCGTGCTCGCGCGCCAACTGCACGATGCCGCGCAGCAGCGCGTCGCTGTAGAGCGCGCCCGTGGGGTTGTTGGGGTTGATGACGACGATGCCGCGCGTGCGCGGCGTGATCTTGGCGCGCATGTCCTCCAGGCTGGGCATCCAGCCATTGGATTCGTCGCACACGTAGTGCACCGGCACGCCACCCGAGAGGCTGGTGGCCGCCGTCCACAGCGGGTAGTCGGGGGCGGGCAGCAGCAGCTCGTCGCCGTCGTTGAGCAGCGCATTCGTCGCCATGACGATGAGCTCGCTGGCGCCGTTGCCCAGGTAGATGTCGTCGAGCGTCACGCCCGCAATGCCCTGCTGCTGCGTGTAGTGCATGACAGCCTTGCGCGCCGCGAAGATGCCCTTGCTGTCGGAGTAGCCGGCCGAATCGGGCAGGTTGCGCGCCATGTCCTGCACCACCTCTTCTGGCGGATCGAAGCCGAACGGCGCCATGTTGCCGATGTTCAGCTTGATGATCTTCTGCCCCTCGTCCTCCATCTGCCGCGCCGCGTCCACGATGGGGCCGCGAACATCGTAGAGAACATTGTTGAGCTTGCTGGACTTGAGTACGGTTTTCATGCGCGGTCGTGGTGCAGTGGCAAAGACCCGCAGCCGGCAGGGCCTGCGGCGAAACCTATAATTTGACCACAGTTCCACGGCCCCTCCCGGTCGCCTGCGCGCACCAGCGCCCCTCACCTGCACACCATGAAATTCCAGCCCGACCGCTTCGACGCCCAAAGCATCACCGGATACGGCCCGGGGTGGATCAGCATTGGCCCCGAGAAGGTCCAAGCGAGCCTGCTGATGGGCTCGCGCGGCCTGCGCCAACACTGGCCCTGCGCGCGTTTCGAAGATCTCGGGCCTGAGCATTTCGCGCAGATCGCGCAGCATGACACCGAGCTGGTGCTGTTCGGCAGCGGCAGCCGCCTGCGCTTCGCCCCGCCGGCATGGCTGCAGCCCCTGATGGCGCGGCGCATCGGCGTCGAGACCATGGACACCGCCGCCGCCTGCCGCACCTACAACATCCTGGCCGGCGAAGGGCGCAACGTCATCGCGGCGTTGCTTCTCGAAACCCCGCCTTCCTAGCCCAGCGGGGGTGTTTCAGGGTAAAATTGCATGTTGCGGTCGGTGGCGCCCAAGAAGAAGAACATTCAAGTACCACCGGCTTTTCAACGACTTCACCCTGAGAGATAGCAGACATATGGCGATCGTTGTCAACAAGCCCCTTCCTGAATTTGAAGCCAATGCGACCGGCGGGGTCAAGGTTTCCAACACTTCCCATAACGGGCAAGTGGTTGTGCTGTACTTCTATCCCAAAGACAACACACCCGGCTGCACCACCGAAGCCATGCAGTTCCGCGACAAGTACAAGGATTTCGTCAAGGCCGGCGCCGCGGTGTTCGGCGTCTCGCGCGACAACATGAAGTCGCATGACGAATTCAAGGAAAAGCTCGAACTCCCCTTCGAACTGATCGCCGACACCGAAGAGAAGATGTGCCACATGTTCGGTGTGGTCAAGAACAAGATCATGTACGGCAAGAAGGTCAAGGGCATCGAGCGCAGCACCTTCCTCATCGGCCCCGACGGCGTGCTGGTCCAGGAATGGCGCGGCCTGAAGGTACCCGGCCACGTGGACGAGGTGCTCAAGGCCGTCAAGTCGCTCAAGACGACGCTGAAGAAAGCCGCCTGATCCGGGTGCGTGCGCGGCTGGCGGAGCATGTCACTGTCGGCATGCATAATGGCCCAATGCCGCTGCCACTCGCAACGCTCCCCATCCCCCGCAAAGCCGCCTTGGCCTCCAGGCGGCTTTTTGCTTTCTGAACATTCCGAACGAGGCCATCCGCACCATGCCCCTGCCCCCCGCACCCACCCGGCGCGCTGCCCAGCTTCCCGCTGAAGCCTTTTTGCTCCAGCCCCCTCCCGCTGCGGACGCGGAACCCGCCCCGCGCCGCGCCAGCACGCGCAAAGCCGCCGCACCCGTAGCCCCTGCCGCCGAGACCACCCCAGCCCGCGCGCGCGCTGCGAAGCCCCTCAACGGCGACACGCCAGCAGCCACCGGTGGCCGCCGCACCGCCAAACCGGCGGCGCCCGCTGCCACGCCGGTGACGGCCCGCGCGCCCGACACGCCAGCGGCCGCCCTGCCCGTGCCCGCCACGGCCCCCGCTGCCGCGCCGGCGCCGCGCCCGCGCAAGACCCGCGGCACCGGCCCGGCCAAGCTGTTCGTGCTCGACACCAACGTGCTGCTGCACGACCCGACCTGCCTGTTCCGCTTCGAGGAACACGACATCTACCTGCCGATGATCGTGCTGGAAGAGCTCGACGCCCATAAGAAGGGCATGACCGAAGTGGCGCGCAACGGGCGCCAGGTCAGCCGCGCGCTCGACGCGTTGGCCGCTGCCCAGGGCGCCGACATCGGCAAGGGCCTCAAGCTCGACTCCACCGGCCAGCGCGGCGCGGGTGGCTGCCTGTTCTTCCAGACCGCGACGTTCGACTACCAGTTGCCGACCAGCCTGCCGCAGGGCAAGGCCGACAACCAGATCCTGGGCGTGGTGGAAGCGCTGCGCAAGCTGCATGCGCCGCGCGAGGTGGTGCTGGTGTCCAAGGACATCAACATGCGCGTCAAGGCGCGCGCCCTGGGCCTGCCGGCAGAGGACTACCAGAACGACAAGGCCCTGGAAGACGGCGACCTGCTGTACTCGGGCGTGCTGCAGCTGCCGCCCGACTTCTGGAGCCGCAACGGCAAGGCCGTGGAAAGCTGGCAGAACGGAGCGCACACCTACTACCGCATCAGCGGCCCCATCGTGCCGCAGCTGATGATCAACCAGTTCGTCTATTTCGAGGCGCCCGGCGAACCCAGCCTGTATGCGCGCGTGAGCGAGATCCGCGACAAGACCGCCGTGCTCAAGACGCTCAAGGACTACGGCCACGCCAAGAACGCCGTCTGGGGCGTCACCACGCGCAACCGCGAGCAGAACTTCGCCGTGAACCTGCTGATGGACCCCGAGGTCGACTTCGTCACCCTCGCCGGCACGGCGGGCACCGGCAAGACGTTGATGGCGCTGGCCGCGGGCCTGACGCAGGTGCTGGACGACCGCCGCTACACCGAGATCATCATGACCCGCGCCACGGTGAGCGTGGGCGAGGACATCGGCTTCCTGCCCGGCACGGAAGAAGAAAAGATGGGCCCGTGGATGGGCGCGCTGGACGACAACCTCGAATTCCTGGCCAAGGGCGACGGCGGCAACGCCGGCGAATGGGGCCGCGCAGCCACCAACGAGCTGATCCGCAGCCGCATCAAGATCAAGAGCATGAACTTCATGCGCGGACGCACGTTCCTGAACAAGTACGTCATCATCGACGAGGCGCAGAACCTGACGCCCAAGCAGATGAAGACGCTGATCACCCGCGCCGGTCCGGGCACCAAGATCATCTGCATGGGCAACCTGGCGCAGATCGACACGCCCTACCTCACCGAAGGCTCGTCGGGCCTGACCTTCGCCGTGGACCGCTTCAAGGGCTGGCCGCACAGCGGGCACATCACCCTGGCGCGCGGCGAGCGCTCGCGCCTGGCCGACTTCGCCAGCGAAGTCCTGTAACGCTCCCAAAACAATAGCTGCCGGCGCTTGTTCAGCAAGCGCCGGCAGCTATTTTCATTAAAAGTCGTCGCTCGAGCCCATGGCCAGGTTCTCGAAGCGCGTCTGGTTCTTCTGGAAGAACAGCTTCACGGTGCCCGTGGGGCCGTTACGCTGCTTGCCGATGATGACCTCGGCAACGTTGGGCTCCTTGGAGTCCTTGTTGTAGTAGTCGTCGCGGTAGATGAACATGATGATGTCGGCATCCTGCTCGATGGCGCCCGATTCGCGCAGGTCGGACATCATGGGGCGCTTGTCGGTGCGCTGCTCCACCGAACGGTTGAGCTGCGACAGTGCGATCACCGGGCACTGCAGTTCCTTGGCCAGCATCTTCAGGCCGCGCGAGATCTCGCCCAGCTCGGTGGCGCGGTTCTCGCCCTGCGAGCCGCTCGAGCCGCTCATGAGCTGCAGGTAGTCGACCACGATCAGGCCCAGCTTGCCGCACTGGCGCGCCAGGCGCCGTGCGTTGGCGCGCAGCTCGCTGGGCGTGAGGCCCGGGGTTTCGTCGATGTGCAGCGACACGTTGCGCAGTCGCTCGATGGCCTCGGTCAGGCGCGGCCATTCATCGTCGGTGAGCTTGCCCGTGCGCAGGTTGCCCTGGTTCACGCGGCCGATCGAGCCCACGATACGCACCGCGAGCTGGGCGGCGCCCATTTCCATCGAGAAGATGGCCACGGGCAGGCCTTCGTTGAGCGCCACGTGCTCGGCAATGTTCACCGCGAACGAGGTCTTGCCCATGGACGGGCGCGCCGCCAGCACCACCATGTCGCCCGCCTGCAGGCCCGAAGTCATGCGGTCGAGGTCGGCGAAGCCCGTGGGCACGCCGGTCACGTCCATGGGGTTATCGGCCATCTCCTGCACGCGGTCGAGCAGGTCGACGACCAGGGTTTCCATCGACTGGAAGCCCTGCTTCATGCGCGAGCCTTCCTCGCCGATATTGAAGATCTTCTGCTCGGCCTCGTCGAGGATCTTGTCCACCGGCTTGCCCTGGGGGTTGAAGGCGTTGGTGGCGATCTCGTCGCTGGCCGTGACCAGCTTGCGCAGGATGGCACGCTCGCGCACGATCTCGGCGTAGCGGCGGATGTTGCTGGCGCTGGGGACATACTGCGCCAGCGAGTTGAGGTAGGCCAGCCCGCCCACCTCCTCGGCCTTGCCCAGGCTCTGCAGCTGCTCGTAGACGGTGATCACGTCGGCCGGCTTGCTGGCGTTCACCAGGCCCGAGACAGCCGCGAAGATCAGCTGGTGCTGGTGGCGGTAAAAATCGCTCTCCACCAGCAGGTCGCCCACGCGGTCCCAGGCGTGGTTGTCCAGCAGCAGCCCGCCCAGCACGCTCGACTCCGCCTCGATGGAATGCGGCGGCACGCGCAGCTGCGCGATCTCGCGGTCGTAGGGGGCGAACCCGTCGTCAACGGGCATCGGTACATCAAACATGGGGTTCCTCAGGCAAGCTTTTGATCCTAGCAACGGCCGCGCCGGCCGTCACCGCACAACCCTGTGCGCAGCCTGTGGACAAGCCTTTGGACAAGGCGTGCACGGCCGGTGCATGGCCCCTGCACGGCGCTGCGGTCAGGACGGCCGCAGGGCGCAGAAAAACAAAAACCGCCCGAAGGCGGTTCCTGGTGTGCGGGGCGCAACGGTCAGGCGGTTTCGCCGTAGACCGACACGGTGACTTCCACCACCACGTCGGTGTGCAGGGCCACGCTCACGGTGCTGTCGCCGACCATCTTGATCGGGCCGTTGGGCAGACGGATCTGCGACTTCACGACCTTGTAGCCTTGCTTGTTCAGCTCTTCGGCGATGTCGTGGTTGGTGACGGAGCCGAACAGGCGGCCGTCCACACCGGACTTCTGCGTCAGCTTGACGGTACCGCCGCCGAGCTTTTCGCCTTCGGACTGGGCAGCAGCCAGCTTCTCGGCGGCAGCCTTTTCGAGTTCGGCGCGCTTGGCTTCGAACTCAGCCTTGGCGGCTGCCGTGGCGCGACGTGCGCGGCCGGACGGGATCAGGAAGTTGCGGGCGTAGCCGTCCTTGACCTTGACGATTTCGCCGAGGTTACCGAGGTTCACAACCTTGTCGAGCAGGATGATTTGCATGGGTTGTGCTCCTTAGATCTTGTGCTGGTCGCTGTACGGCACCAGGGCCAGGAAGCGAGCGCGCTTGATGGCGGTGTTCAGCTGGCGTTGGAAGATGGCGCGCGTGCCGGTCAGGCGCGCGGGGATGATCTTGCCGTTTTCAGCGATGAAGTCGCGCAGGGTGTCCACGTCCTTGTAGTCGATTTCTTCGACGCCAGTGACGGTGAAGCGGCAGAAGCGCTTGCGCTTGAACAGCAGCGATTGGGTGTTGCGCTTGGGGCGCTTGTCTTTGTTGAATTTCTTGAATGCGGCCATTTCGGACCTCTCGAAAATTAATCTTGTTGAATATCCTGGACGTGGAGCACAGGGTGCTTGCCGTTGCGCGGCGTGGCCAGAAAACCGGTGAAGCGCCAGAGGCTGCCGATGGGCTGGCGGGCAAGCCGCTCTGCCATGGCGCCAAAAGCCACCGCTTTCAAAACCGCATTCACATCGCGCAACTGGCCGGCTTCCGTCTGCCGCGAACTATGCTCAAGGCGCAGTTCGATGGCAGGAACACCAGCTGGCGTGAACCGCAGGGCCGTAGCCTCGGCGATACAGGCCGTCAACGCAACGTGGTTCTCCACTCCCCTTGAATCTTGGCTGGGCTCAGCGCTCGTTGGCAGCGGCGTATTCGGCCTGGCTGACCTTGCGGGCTTCTTCGCGCTCGACGGTCTTCATCATCGAAGAGGGGCCGGTATCGGCCTTCTTCTTCTGAACCGTCAGGTGGCGCAGCACGGCGTCGTTGAACTTGAAGGCGTGCTCCAGTTCAGCCATCACAGCCTGGTCGGCTTCGATGTTCACGCACAGGTAGTGGGCCTTGGCCAGCTTGTTGATCAGGTACGCCAGTTGACGGCGGCCCCAGTCTTCCACGCGGTGCACCTTGCCACCGCCAGCGGTGATCATGCCCTTGTAGCGCTCGAGCATGGCAGGAACCTGCTCGCTTTGATCCGGGTGGATCAACAAAATGATTTCGTAATGACGCATGCATACTCCTTTTGGATGAAAGCCACCTGCTGCGCCTGTTAGCAGTATGGCAAGGCAAAGCCGAAAATTATAGCCTTATCCGCAGCTTCTGTACACTTCGTCCCGTGGCAGCAGCCTGCGCGCCCTTCCGAACACCGGTTTTGGGAGGGAGCGGCCTTGAAATGGCCGCCAATGCCCCTAGCTCCAGCAGGCCTCCCGTTTCCCTTACCGACACACGCATAGACATGTCCGAAAACACCTCTTCCCCCGAGCTCGGCACCCCCGCCCCCGAAGAACTGGAGGCCGCCATGGCCGCCCACGCCTCCGATGAGATGGAGCGCCTGCAAAAGGAGCTGTCGGAACTCAAGGCCAAGAGCGCCGACCTGGCCGACCAGTTTCTGCGCGCCAAGGCCGAGGCGGAGAACGCCCGCCGCCGCGCCGAGGACGAAGTGACCAAGGCTCGCAAGTTCGGCATCGAGAGCTTCGCCGAGAGCATGCTGCCCGTGGCCGACAGCCTGGACGCTGCCCTGGCCCTGCAGAACGCCACGGCCCAGCAACTGCGCGAAGGCTCGGACGCCACGCTGCGCCAGCTCCAATCGGCGCTGGAACGCAACAAGGTGCTGGCCATCAACCCGGCAGCCGGCGAAAAGTTCGACCCGCACCAGCACCAGGCCATCAGCGTGGTGCCGGCGGCCCAGGAGCCCAACACGGTGGTGACCGTGCTGCAGAAGGGCTACGCCATTGCCGACCGCATCCTGCGCCCGGCCCTGGTCACGGTCACGGCCCCCAAATAAAAAAACGTTTCCTGGCTTGAACCTGGCCAGGTTATCCACAAGTTAAAGCTATCCAAATTCAACCAGCATCGCGGAGAACAATATGGGAAAAATCATCGGTATCGACCTGGGCACGACCAACAGCTGCGTGTCCATCATGGAAGGCAACACCACGCGCGTGATCGAGAACAGCGAAGGTGCCCGCACCACGCCGTCCATCGTGGCCTACCAGGAGGACGGTGAAATCCTCGTCGGCGCCTCTGCCAAGCGCCAGGCGGTGACCAACCCCAAGAACACGCTGTACGCTGTCAAGCGCCTGATCGGCCGCAAGTTCACCGAGAAGGAAGTGCAGAAGGACATCGACCTGATGCCCTACAAGATTGCCCCCGCCGACAACGGCGACGCCTGGATCGAGGTGCGCGGCACCAAGATCTCGGCCCAGCAGGTCTCGGCCGACATCCTCCGAAAGATGAAGAAGACCGCCGAGGACTACCTGGGCGAGCCCGTCACCGAGGCCGTGATCACCGTGCCGGCCTACTTCAACGACGCCCAGCGCCAGGCCACCAAGGACGCCGGCCGCATCGCGGGCCTGGATGTGAAGCGCATCATCAACGAGCCCACCGCCGCGGCCCTGGCCTTCGGTCTGGACAAGCAGGAAAAGGGCGACCGCAAAATCGCCGTGTATGACCTGGGCGGCGGCACGTTCGACGTGTCCATCATCGAGATCGCCGACGTGGACGGCGAAAAGCAGTTCGAAGTGCTGTCGACCAACGGCGACACCTTCCTGGGCGGCGAAGACTTCGACCAGCGCGTCATCGACTACATCATTGCCGAGTTCAAGAAGGAACAAGGCGTGGACCTGTCCAAGGACGTGCTGGCCCTGCAGCGCCTGAAGGAAGCCGCCGAGAAGGCCAAGATCGAGCTGTCGAACTCGGCTGCCACCGACATCAACCTGCCTTATGTCACGGCCGATGCCTCGGGCCCCAAGCACCTGAACATCAAGCTGACGCGCGCCAAGCTCGAATCGCTGGTCGACGAGCTGATCGAACGCACCATTGCCCCCTGCCGCACCGCCATCAAGGACGCCGGCGTGAGCGTGGCCGACATCCATGACGTGATCCTGGTCGGCGGCATGACCCGCATGCCCAAGGTGCAAGAAAAGGTGAAAGAATTCTTCGGCAAGGAACCGCGCAAGGACGTGAACCCTGACGAAGCAGTGGCCGTGGGTGCCGCCATCCAGGGCCAGGTGCTCTCGGGCGACCGCAAGGACGTGCTGCTGCTGGACGTGACCCCCCTGTCCCTGGGTATCGAGACCCTGGGCGGCGTGATGACCAAGATGATCACGAAGAATACGACCATTCCGACCAAGTTCGCGCAAACCTTCTCCACCGCCGACGACAACCAGCCGGCCGTGACGATCAAGGTCTTCCAGGGCGAGCGCGAGATGGCCACCGGCAACAAGCTGCTGGGCGAGTTCAACCTCGAAGGCATCCCGCCGGCCGCCCGTGGCGTGCCGCAGATCGAGGTGTCGTTCGACATCGACGCCAACGGCATCCTGCATGTGGGCGCCAAGGACAAGGGCACGGGCAAGGAAAACAAGATCACCATCAAGGCCAACTCGGGCCTGTCGGAAGCCGAAATCCAGCAAATGGTCAAGGACGCCGAGATCAATGCCGCCGACGACAAGAAGAAGCTCGAACTGGTGCAGGCCCGCAACCAGGGCGAAGCCGCGGTGCACAGCGTGAACAAGAGCCTGACGGAGCATGGCGACAAGCTCGACGCCGGCGACAAGGAAAAGATCGAAGAAGCCGTGAAGGCCCTGGAAGAAGCGCTCAAGGGCGATGACAAGGCTGCCATTGACGAAAAGACCACGGCCCTGATGGCCGCCAGCCAGAAGCTGGGCGAGAAGATGTACGCCGATGCGCAGGCCGCACAGGCGGCCGCCGGCGCGGGCGCGGGTGCCACCGATGCAGGCGCCGGCGCCTCCTCGGCCGGCAGCAAGCCTGCGGACGACGACAACGTGGTTGATGCCGAGGTCAAGGAAGTCAAGAAGGGCTAAGCAGCGGCTGCTGACCCGAACCGCCGCGCGGAGCCCCTGCCCAGGGAGTCCGCGCGGCGTTCCTCTTCCAAACAGGCTCATCCATCCATGTCCAAAAGAGACTATTACGAAGTCCTCGGCGTTCCCAAGAACGCCTCCGAGGACGAAATCAAGAAGGCTTATCGCAAGCTGGCGATGAAGCACCACCCTGACCGCAACCAGGGTGATGCCGCCAAGGCGGCCGAGGACAAGTTCAAGGAGGCCAAGGAAGCCTACGAAATGCTGTCCGACGCGCAGAAGCGTGCCGCGTACGACCAGTACGGCCACGCCGGCGTGGACCCGAACATGCGCGGCCCCGGCGGCCCGGGCGGGGAAGGTTTCGGCGGTTTTGCCGAGGCCTTCGGCGACATCTTCGGCGACATGTTCGGCCAGGGCGGCGGCCGCGGCGGCCGCGGCGGTGCGGGCCGCGTCTACCGCGGCAGCGACCTGAGCTACGCCATGGAAGTGACGCTCGAAGAGGCGGCACGCGGCAAGGACGCACAGATCCGCATTCCCTCCTGGGATGCGTGCGACACCTGCCACGGCAGCGGCGCCAAGCCGGGCACCAGCGCCAAGACCTGCGGCACCTGCAGCGGCACGGGCACGGTGCAGATGCGCCAGGGCTTCTTCAGCGTGCAGCAGACCTGTCCGCATTGCCGCGGCACGGGCAAGATCATTCCCGAGCCCTGCACCACCTGCCAGGGCCAGGGCAAGCTCAAGAAGCAGAAGACGCTGGAAGTGAAGATCCCTGCCGGCATCGATGACGGCATGCGCATCCGCAGCACCGGCAACGGCGAACCCGGCACCAATGGCGGCCCGCCGGGCGACCTATACATCGAGATCCGCCTGAAGAAGCACGATATCTTCGAGCGCGATGGCGACGACCTGCACTGCCAGGTGCCCGTGAGCTTCATCACGGCCGCGCTGGGCGGCGAAATCGAAGTGCCCACGCTCGCCGGCAAGGCGGCCATCGACATTCCCGAAGGCACCCAGGCCGGCAAGCAGTTCCGCCTGCGCGGCAAGGGCATCAAGGGCGTGCGCTCCAGCTACCCGGGCGATCTGTACTGCCACATCGCTGTGGAAACGCCGGTCAAGCTCACCGAGCACCAGCGCAAGCTGCTGCGCGAACTGGAAGATTCGCTCAAGAAGGGCGGCGCCCGCCACTCGCCCAGCGGCGAGAGCTGGACCGACCGGCTGAAGAACTTCTTCAGCTGATAGCGCCCTCCTCCCCCAACCGCCTGCGCACTGGTGCCCAGGCGGTTTTTTATCGTCCGTTGCCGGGGTTAGGATGACTGCACGTACAAGCACGTGCAAGGGGGACGCGGGACCATGACTGTCAACATCACCTTCCTCGGCGGCGCCGGCACCGTCACCGGCTCCAAATACCTGGTCCGCCACAACGGACACTGCATGCTGGTGGACTGCGGCCTGTTCCAGGGCTACAAGCTGCTGCGCCTGCGCAACTGGCAGCCCCTGCCTGTCACGCCCCACCAGATCGATGCCGTGGTGCTCACCCATGCGCACCTCGACCACAGCGGCTACCTGCCCCTGCTGGCGCGCGATGGATATACCAAGGCCATCCACTGCACGCCCGGCACGCGCGACCTCTGCGCCATCCTGCTGCCCGACAGCGGCCACCTGCAGGAAGAAGACGCCGCCTTCCTCAACCGCCACGAGCTGTCGCAACACGCCCCGGCGCTGCCGCTCTACACCCGGCTCGATGCCCAGCATTGCCTCAAGCAGTTCCGCACGCACCCACACCACCAGCCGTTTGAGCCCATTCCCGGCTGGCGCGTGACCTTCAGCCGGGCGGGCCATATTCTGGGCGCCGCCAGCGTGCTGCTGGAAGTGGGCGGCCGGCGCATCCTGTTCTCGGGCGACCTGGGTCGCACGGACGATCTGCTGATGCTGCCGCCCGAGGCGCCGCCCCAGGCCGATACGGTGCTCATCGAAGCCACCTACGGCGATCGCCAGCACCCCAGCGAGGACATCGTGCAGGAACTCGGCCCGGCCCTGCAGCGGCTGGCCAAGCGGGGCGGCGTGGCCGTGGTTCCGGTGTTCGCCGTGGGCCGCGCGCAGGCCGTGCTGCATGCCATCAACCTGCTCAAGCTGCAGGGCCGCGTTCCGACCGCGCTGCCGGTGTTTCTCGACAGCCCCATGGCGGTGAGCACCACCGGGCTCTTCGGGCACCACCCCGGCGAACACCGCCTGGATGCCCGCGCGGTGCAGGCCCTGGAGCACAGCGCCACCATGGTGCAGACCACCGAGGAGTCAAAAGCCCTGGCGCGGCGCCATGGCCCCATGGTGATCCTTTCGGCCAGCGGCATGGCGACGGGCGGGCGCGTGCTGCACCACCTGGCGCTGCACGCGGGCGACCACCGCAACATGGTCATCATTACCGGCCATCAGGCGCCGGGCACGCGCGGCGCGCGCATCGCCAACGGCGAAAAGCACATCCGCATCCACGGCCAGGACATCGAAGTGCGCGCCGAGGTGGTACAGCTCACCGCCGCCTCGGCCCACGCCGACGCCAGCCAGGCGCTTGCCTGGCTGCGCGGCATGGAGCACGCCCCCGGGCAGGTGTTCGTGGTGCATGGGGAGATGGAGGCCGCCGACATCCTGCGCCAGCGCATCGCGCACGAGCTGCGCTGGCACGCCTCGGTGCCCGAGCACGGCAGCACCAGCGCGCTCTGAAAACGCATCAGGGCAAGCAAGCCATCGCATAACACGATGGCAAACGCGGTTTATTAATGGAAAATTTGGCAGAATTCTCCATAAGAGAATCCTCCAGCCCCATGAAAAGCTCAGAGCGCAGCTTTGCGCGCCGCATAGACCTCACCTCGCTGCAACTCTTCGTGGCAGTGTGCGAGCTCGGCAGCATCGGCCGTGCGGCCGAGCGGGAATTCATTGCCGCCTCGGCCGTGAGCAAGCGGCTGTCGGACCTGGAAACCGCCGTCGACACCGCCCTGCTCTACCGCCACAGCCGGGGCGTCACCCTCACCCCCGCCGGGGAGAGCCTGCTGCACCACGCGCGCACCGTGCTGTTCGGCCTGGAGCGCATGCAGGGCGAACTCAGCGAATACGCCGAAGGCGTGCGCGGCCATGTGCGCATGCACGCCAACATCTCGGCCATCGTGCAGTTCCTGCCCGAAGACCTGGGCCGCTTTGCCCGCGCGCACAGCCAGATCAAGATCGACCTGCAGGAGCACCTGAGCCCCGACGTACTGCACGCCGTGCAGGAAGGCGCGGCCGACCTCGGTATCTGCAATGCCGGCGGCAACGGTGCCAGCACCCTGCAAAGCCGCCCCTACCGCAGCGACCGTTTGGTGCTTGTTGTGCCCGCAGGGCACACCCTGTCTACGCGAGCAGCTATACATTTTGAAGAAGTGCTGGACTGGGACATCGTCGGCCTGCACGCCAACAGCAGCATCAGCCTGGCCATGCGCGCCGCCGCCGCACAGGCTGCGCGCCCGCTGCGCCAACGCATCCAGGTGACGGGGCTGGACGCCATGTGCCGCATGATCGACAGCGGCCTGGGCGTGGGCCTGCTGCCCGACCGGGCCTTTGCGCTGATGCATGGGCTGGGCCGCCTGGCCGCCGTGCCGCTGCAGGATGACTGGGCCCACCGCGAGCTGCGCCTGGTGGCCCGCGACTTCGACGCCCTGCCTGTCACCGCCCGTCTGCTGGCGGAACACCTGGCGCCCCCATTGCCGCCGCAAGCTCCCTAAAATCCGATTTACCCCACCCGAAAGAAGACATCCCATGGGACGCACCCTGTACGACAAGATCTGGGACGAGCACGTCGTCCACACCGAAGAGGACGGCACCTCCATCCTCTACATCGACCGCCATCTGGTGCACGAAGTCACCAGCCCGCAGGCCTTCGAGGGCCTGCGCGAGGCCGGTCGTAAGGTCTGGCGCATGAGCTCCATCGTCGGCACGGCCGACCACAACACGCCCACCACGGGCTGGGAGCTGGGCTATGACGGCATTGCCGACCCGATCAGCAAGGAACAGATCACCACGCTGAACGACAACATGGCGACAATCTCGCCCGCGGCGTTCTTCCCCTTCATGCACAAGCGCCAGGGCATCGTGCACGTGATCGGGCCGGAAAACGGCGCCACCCTGCCCGGCATGACCGTGGTCTGCGGCGACAGCCACACCAGCACCCATGGCGCGTTTGGCGCGCTGGCGCACGGCATCGGCACCAGCGAGGTCGAGCACGTGATGGCCACGCAGACGCTGCTGGCCAAGAAGGCCAAGAACATGCTGGTGCAGGTTGACGGCCCACTGGCCAAGGGCGTGACCCCCAAGGATGTGGTGCTGGCCATCATCGGCAAGATCGGCACGGCGGGCGGCACGGGCTACACCATCGAGTTCGCGGGTTCGGTGTTCCGCGCGATGAGCATGGAAGGCCGCATGACCGTGTGCAACATGGCCATCGAGGGCGGCGCGCGCGCCGGCCTGGTGGCCGTGGATGACAAGACCATCGAATACGTCAAGGGTCGCCCCCTGTCGCCCACCGGTGTGGAGTGGGACCAGGCTGTGGCCTACTGGAAGACGCTGCACTCGGACGCCGACGCGCAGTTCGACACCGTGGTCAAGCTCGACGCCGCCGAGATCGTGCCGCAGGTCACCTGGGGCACCTCGCCCGAGATGGTGCTGGGCGTGGACGCCCGCGTGCCCGATCCCGACAAGGAAAAGGACGCCAACAAGCGCGGCGCCATCGAGCGGGCGCTCACCTACATGGGCCTGCAGCCCGGCAAGCCGATCAACGACATCACCATCGACAAGGTGTTCATCGGCTCGTGCACCAACAGCCGTATCGAGGACATGCGCGAGGCCGCCGCCGTGGTCAAGAACCTCGGCCGCAAGGTGGCCAGCAATGTGAAGCTGGCGCTGGTGGTGCCCGGCTCGGGCCTGGTCAAGGAACAGGCCGAGCGTGAGGGCCTGGACCAGATCTTCAAGGCCGCCGGCTTTGAATGGCGCGAGCCCGGCTGCAGCATGTGCCTGGCCATGAACGCCGACCGTCTGGAGCCCGGCGAGCGCTGCGCCAGCACCAGCAACCGCAACTTCGAAGGCCGCCAGGGCGCCGGCGGCCGCACCCATCTCGTGAGCCCCGCCATGGCCGCCGCCGCCGCGGTGCACGGCCATTTCGTCGACATTCGCCAATTTGCCTGAAGGAGCTTTGTCATGAAAAACACCGCCACCCTCATCGCTTTGACCATCGCCTTCGTGCTGGCCGGCTGCAACACCGTCAAGGGCGTGGGCCAGGACATCGGCAAGGCCGGCTCGGCCATCGAACGCGCCGCCAAATAAAGCACCCCGACATGCAGAAATTCACCCTCCACCAAGGCCTCGTGGCTCCCATGGACCGCGAGAACGTCGACACCGACGCCATCATCCCCAAGCAGTTCCTCAAGTCGATCAAGAAGACCGGCTTCGGCGTGAACCTGTTCGACGAATGGCGCTACCTGGACCACGGCGAGCCCGGCCAGGACCCGGCCAGCCGCAAGCCCAACCCCGACTTCGTGCTGAACCAGCCGCGCTACGCGGATGCCTCCATCCTGCTGGCGCGCAAGAACTTCGGCTGCGGCTCCAGCCGCGAGCACGCGCCCTGGGCGCTGGACCAGTACGGCTTTCGCGCCGTGATTGCACCCAGCTTCGCCGACATCTTCTTCAACAACTGCTTCAAGAACGGCCTGCTGCCCATCGTGCTGCCCGAGGCCACCGTGGCCCAGTTGTTTGACGAAGTGGCCGCCTTCCCCGGCTACCAGCTCACCATCGACCTGGAGCGCCAGGTGATCGTGCGCCCGCAAGGCCAGGAGATCCCGTTCGACGTGATCGCTTTCCGCAAGTACTGCCTGCTCAACGGCTTCGACGACATCGGCCTGACGCTGCGCCAGAAGGACAAGATCGCCGCCTTTGAAGCCCAGCGCCTGGCGACCAAGCCCTGGCTGGCGCACACCATGGCTTCCTGAGCTATTGACAAAATCAGCCTGTAGCGCTTACTGGATAAGCGCCACCAGCTATCAAAATAAGAGTAACCAATGAAAATCGCAGTTCTGCCGGGTGACGGCATTGGCACCGAAATCGTCGCCGAGGCCGTCAAGGTCCTGGAAGTGTTGGACCTGAAGTTCGAAATGGAGTCCGCCCTGGTCGGCGGCGCCGCTTACGAGGCGCACGGCCACCCGCTGCCCGAGTCCACCTTGAAGCTGGCCCAGGACGCCGACGCCGTGCTGTTCGGCGCCGTGGGCGACTGGAAGTACGACAAGCTCGACCGGCCGCTCCGCCCCGAGCAGGCCATCCTGGGCCTGCGCAAGAACCTGGGCCTGTTCGCCAACTTCCGCCCGGCCATCTGCTACGAGCAGCTCGTCGGCGCGTCCAGCCTCAAGCCCGAACTCATCGCCGGCCTGGACATCCTCATCATCCGCGAGCTGACCGGCGACATCTACTTCGGCCAGCCGCGCGGCCGCCGCGTGGCCACCGATGGCCACTTCCCCGGCGCCGAGGAAGCGTACGACACCATGCGCTACAGCAAGCCCGAGATCGAGCGCATCGCCCACGTCGCCTTCCAGGCCGCGCGCAAGCGCAACAAGAAGGTCACCAGCGTGGACAAGGCCAACGTGCTGGAAACCTTCCAGTTCTGGAAGGATGTGGTCACCGAGGTGGGCCAGCAGTACCCCGACGTGGAGCTGCAGCACATGTACGTGGACAACGCGGCCATGCAGCTGGTCAAGGCCCCCAAAGCGTTTGACGTGGTCGTCACCGGCAACATGTTTGGCGACATCCTGTCCGACGAAGCATCCATGCTCACCGGCTCCATCGGCATGCTGCCCTCTGCCAGCCTGAATAGCAAGAACCAGGGCCTGTACGAACCCAGCCACGGCAGCGCCCCCGACATCGCCGGCAAGGGCGTGGCCAACCCGCTGGCCACCATCCTCTCGGCCGCGATGATGCTGCGCTTCTCGCTGAACCAGGAAGCCGCCGCCCAGCGCATTGAGGCCGCCGTGCAGAAGGTGCTGGCCCAGGGCCTGCGCACGCCCGATATCTGGAGCGAAGGCACCACCAAGGTGGGCACGCAGCAGATGGGCGATGCCGTGGTGCAGGCGCTGGCGGCATAAGCCTCGCGCCGGCCAGCCATCCCACCACAAGGGCGGCCCTGTGCCGCCCTTTTTTGGTCCACCGGGCCGTAAGCTGGCGGTCAAGGCGCATCCGCTACAATGTTCCTCTATGTTTGCCGCCCGCCCGTTCGCCCTGAACACAGCACCCGCCGCCCTGGCTGGTGTGGCCGCGCGCGCATTCACCACCAAAACCACGACCATTAAGGGCTGATCCAGCTCCGGTATCGTCGTGCGCCCTCCCTGGCCAGACGAGCCGGGGCAAACAGTCCGGTCGGGCACTGTTTCTTAACTTGAAAGGGCGTTGAAATGAGCAAGTTGGTAGGTTTGGTCGGCTGGCGCGGCATGGTCGGCTCGGTCCTGATGGACCGCATGGTGCAGGAAAAGGACTTCGATCTGATCGAACCCCTGTTCTTCTCCACCTCGAACGCAGGCGGCAAGGCCCCGGCACAGGCCAAGAACGAAACCACGCTGCAGGACGCGTTCAGCATCGACGCGCTCAAGCGCTGCGAGATCATCATCACCGCCCAGGGTGGCGACTACACCAACGAGGTGTACCCCAAGCTGCGCGCCGCCGGCTGGAACGGCCACTGGATCGACGCCGCCTCCTCCCTGCGCATGGAGAAGAACGCCGTCATCGTGCTCGACCCGGTGAACATGCCCGTCATCAAGAACGCCCTGGCCCATGGCGGCAAGGAGTGGATCGGCGGCAACTGCACCGTCAGCTGCATGCTGATGGGCGTGGGCGCGCTGTACAAGGCCGGCCTGGTCGAGTGGATGAGCACCCAGACCTACCAGGCGGCGTCCGGCGGCGGCGCGCAGCACATGCGCGAACTGCTCACGCAGTACGGCACGCTCAACGCCGAGGTAAAGGCCCTGCTGGACGACCCCAAGAGCGCCATCCTGGAAATCGACCGCAAGGTCATTGCCAAGCAGCGCAGCCTGACGGGCGCCGAGACCGCCAACTTCGGCGTACCTCTGGGTGGCTCGCTGATCCCCTGGATCGACAAGGACCTGGGCAACGGCATGTCGAAGGAAGAGTGGAAGGGCATGGCCGAGACGAACAAGATCCTCGGCATGGGCGAAGGCTTCGGCACCGCCGCCGTGCCGGTGGATGGTTTCTGCGTGCGCGTGGGTGCCATGCGTTGCCACAGCCAGGCCCTGACCTTCAAGCTCAAGAAGGACGTGCCCGTGGCCGACCTCGAAGCCATGATCGCTGCCGACAACGAGTGGGTGAAGGTCGTACCTAATACGCGTGAGGCCACCATCAAGGACCTGACGCCCGTGGCCGTCACCGGCACCATGACCATTCCCGTGGGCCGCATCCGCAAGCTGGCCATGGGTCCCGAATACGTGGGAGCCTTCACCATTGGCGACCAGCTGCTGTGGGGTGCCGCAGAGCCGCTGCGCCGCATGCTGCGCATCCTGCTGGACGCCTGATCGGGCCTTGCGCGGCGCCCCAACGGGTGCCGCGCACTCCCGTGCTGGGGGAAAAGCCAGCAAAAACATGTTGTTACGCTCGTTGTCGCCGGACAACACCGTTTACAGCCGGAAAGGGGGTTCGGGCCCCGCACCCAAGCTTCGCCTCTACGTTAGCTTGTCAGTGCAAAACATTGCTGCTATGGTGCTTTTACACATTCTCTAACGCTGGAGCGCAGCGGGCATCAGACCATGAAAAACAGCAGTCCGCTCCAGCGAGCTTCAAATCCCTCTCAGTTGATGGCAACCATGCATCGTTGGAAATTTTCCGCACTGGCGGCTGCGGCCGTGGCTGTCGGCCTGCATTCACCCGACGCCCTGGCGCTCGCGCTGGGGCCCATCACGGTGCAATCCTCTTTGGGCGAGCCGCTGCGCGCGGAGATCGACCTGCCGCAGGTCACACCCGCTGAAGCAGAATCGCTGCGCGCCACCACGGCCAGCGCCGAGGCTTTCCGCGCCCAGGGCATGGAATTCACGCCCATCGTCAACCGGGTCCAGTTCCAGATCCAGCGCCGGCCCGACGGCCGCACCGTGCTGCGCGTCACCAGCGACCGGCCCATCAACGAACCCTTCGTCGACCTGGTGGTCGACGCCAACTGGAACGCCGGCCGCATCACGCGCAGCTACACCATGCTGTTCGACCCGCCGGCCATGCGCAAGCCAGCGCCAGCCACCGCTACGGTAGAGCCGCAGATTTCCGCGCCACCCGCGCCCGCCCGTGCCGCCGCCCCGGCCGCACCCCGCGCGCCCGTGGCAGCACCCCGCATCGCTCCGGCACCCACTGCGCCGTCCGCCTCGGGCGAAACCGTGGTCGTCAAGGCCGGCGAGACCGCCGGCCGCATCGCCAGCGCGCACCGGCCGGCCGATGTCTCGCTCGACCAGATGCTCGTGGCCCTGCTGCGCGCCAACCCCGACGCCTTCATCCAAGGCAATGTCAACCGCATCAAGGCCGGCGCCGTGCTGCAGTTGCCCACGGGAGCAGAAGCCAGCGCCACGCCGGCCGCCGAGGCACGCCAGATCCTCTCCACGCAAAGCCGCGATTTCAACGAATTCCGCCGCAAGCTCGCGGGCGCCGCGCCAGCGGCCGAGGTGGCAGCGTCGGGCCGCGCCGCCACGGGCAAGGTACAGACCCGCGTCGAAGAGCAGCGCGCCGCCAGCACGGCCCCCGACAAGCTCACCCTGTCCAAGGGCGCCGTCAAGGGCCAGAAGACCACGGAAGAACAGCTCGCCAAGCGCAAGCAGAGCCAGGATGCCTCGGCACGCGTCGAGGAACTCTCCAAGAACATCAATGAGCTGAGCAAGATCGCTGCGGCATCGGGCGCCGCCCCGGCAGCCGCTGCCAGCGCTCCCGCTGCGCCTGGCGTGGCTGTGCCCGTCGCGGTAGCGCCGGCCCCGGCCGCACCCGCACCCGAGGCAGCGCCCGTTGCGTCCGCCCCCGCTCCTGAAGCCGTGGCATCCACGGCCGCACCTGTTGCGGCTGCGCCCGCGAGCGAAGCGGCATCCGCCGCCGCACCCGCCGAGACCGCATCGGCACCGGCCAAGCCCGCCAAGTCCATCGTGCTGCCGCCTGCCGCGCCAGCTCCGGTGGAGGAGCCCAGCTTCCTGTCGGGCCTGATAGACGACCCCATGATTCCGCTGGCCGGTGGCGGCCTGCTGGCCCTGCTGCTGGGCTTTGGCGCCTACCGCATGGTGCAGCGCCGCCGCAGCGGTGCCAGCCTGGACAGTTCCTTCCTGGAAAGCCGCCTGCAGCCCGACTCGTTCTTCGGCGCCAGCGGCGGCCAGCGTGTGGACACGGCCGGCTCTGACTCCACCACGGGCGGCTCCTCCATGGCCTATTCGCCCAGCCAGCTCGACGCTGGCGGCGATGTGGACCCCGTGGCCGAAGCCGACGTGTACCTCGCCTATGGCCGCGACCTGCAGGCCGAGGAAATCCTCAAGGAAGCCGTGCGCCACAACCCGGCACGCGTGTCCGTCCACGCCAAGCTGGGCGAAATCTATGCCAAACGCCAGGACCGCAAAGCCCTGGAGGCCGTGGCCACGGAAATCCACGACCTGACCCAGGGTGAAGGCCCCGACTGGAACCGCATTGCCGAGCTCGGCCGCGATCTGGACCCGGAGAACCCGCTGTACCGCCCGGGGGGCCGCCCCGTGGCTGCAGCCGCTGCCACGGCCACGGCTGCCGCCGCCGCGGTGGCCGCCATGGCCGATACCGGACCACTCACCGAGCCCACCCTGTCCATGGACAGCACGCTGCCCCCGGATCTCGACCTGGACCTCGACCTCGATCTGGACCTGCCCGACGACGCGCTCACCGATGCGCCGGCAGCCCCCGGTGGCTTTGCCGCCGCTGCGGCCCAGGCGGCACCGGCTGCGCACGCCATGGCGCCGGAGCCCAACATGCTGGACATGACCGCCCTGGAACCAGCCCCGGCGCCGGCCATGGACGCGCTCGACACCCTGGCCACACAGCCCGCCGCGTGGCAGGCGCCGGCCGCGCCCGTGGAAATGGCGGCCACCTCGGCCCCGTCGCTCGGTGATTTCGACCTGCCGCTGGAACTGCCGCACCTGGACACCCCGCCCGCAGCAGCCCCGGCCAGCGCCGAAAAGCCCTACATGCCGTCCGATTCGGGCCTGATGGAGTTCGACCTCGGCAGCATCTCGCTGGACCTCGACACCCCCACGGCCCCCGCACCCGGCGACGCCCTGGCGAACACCGAGGCCGCTCCGCTGGACGATCCGCTGGCCACCAAGCTGGCGCTGGCGCAGGAGTTCAACACCATCGGCGACGCCGATGGCGCCCGCACCCTGGTCGAGGAAGTGATCGCCGAGTCCTCGGGCGAACTGAAGGCACGCGCACAGCGCATGCTGGCCGATCTGGGCTGATAGACGCTTGAGCCTGCGCATGCGGATGGCGCTGGGCGTCAGCTATCACGGCCAGAACTACTTCGGCTGGCAAAGCCAGTCTTCGGGCAACACCGTGCAGGACAAGCTGGAGGCGGCGCTCGCGCAGTTCGCCACCCAGCCCATCAGCACCCTGTGCGCGGGTCGCACCGACTCCGGCGTGCATGGCCTGATGCAGGTGGTGCACTTCGACGCACCCGTGCAGCGCCCGCCCAACGCCTGGGTGCGCGGCACCAATGCCTTTTTGCCGCCCGACATCGCCGTGCAATGGGCGCAAGCCGTGCCTGACAGCTTCCATGCCCGCGCCTGCGCCACCGCGCGGCGCTACGCCTACGTGCTGCTGCAGTCGCCGGTACGCCCCAGCGTGGACGCCGGGCGCGTCGGTTGGGTGTTCCGCCCACTCGATGGCGACGCCATGCGCCAGGCCGCTGCGCACCTGCTTGGCGAGCACGATTTCACCTCGTTCCGCGCATCGGCCTGCCAGGCCTTGACGCCCATCAAGACCCTGCACCGCATCGACATCACTCGCAAAGGCCCGTCCCACCCCCAGCCTGGCGAAGACTGGAGCCCTTGCTACTGGCGCTTCGAGTTCGAGGGCAACGCCTTCCTGCACCACATGATCCGCAACATCATGGGTTGCCTGATCGCCATCGGCCAGGGAGCCCAGCCCCCCGCCTGGATGGCCGAGGTGCTGGAGGCCCGCTCGCGCGACGTGGCCGCGCCCACCTTCTCGCCCGACGGCCTGTACTTTCTCGGCCCGCTCTACGACGCCGTCTGGGGCCTTCCCAGCCGCACGGCTGCGTATGATGCGTTGCCATGAACCCTCCGCTCGCCGCATCCCGTTCCGCACCGCTTCCCGCCGCCCGCACGCGCATCAAGGTGTGCGGCCTGACCCGTGAGGAGGATGTGGACGCGGCGGTTGCTGCCGGTGTAGACGCCGTGGGCTTCGTGCTGTACGCGCCCAGCCCGCGCGCCGTAGCGCCCGAGCGTGCGGCCGAACTGGCATCGCGTCTGCCGCCCTTTGTCACGCCCGTACTGCTGTTCGTCAACGAAACCGCTAGCAATGTGATAGCTGCCAGCGCAATGGTGGCGGGCGCCATGCTGCAATTTCATGGTGATGAAACAGCCGAGGAATGCTGGCAGGCCAGCGGCCAGGGTTCCCGCCCCTACCTGCGCGCGGCGCGCATTCCCCTGGGCGCAGAGGGCCCGGGGTTCGACCTCGTAGAATATGCCCATGTTCACTCCCGCGCCCGGGCCATCCTGCTCGACGCCCATGTCGAAGGCTATGGCGGTGGCGGCAAGGCATTCCATTGGTCACTCCTTCCTCCAAGCGTCGCCTCTCACCTCGTTTTAAGTGGTGGACTCACGCCTGCAAACGTGACCGATGGCATCTTGCAGGTACGCCCGCGAGGCCTCTCGCTGGCGGTTGATGTCAGCTCCGGCGTGGAGCTTGACGGCCCCGATGGCAAGCCCATCAAGGGCGTCAAGGACGCCGGCAAGATCCAGCGCTTCGTGGCCGCCGTGCACGCGGCCGACGAGCAACTTGCAGAGAATCCCCATGTCCCAGTACGACCAACCTGATTCCTCGGGCCATTTCGGCCCCTACGGCGGCAGCTTCGCGAGCGAGACGCTGACCTTCGCGCTGCGCGAGTTGCAGGCCGCCTATGCCCGCTACCAGCACGACCCCGAGTTCGTCGCCGAGTTCAACTACGAGCTGGCGCACTTCGTCGGCCGTCCCTCGCCCGTGTACCACGCAGCGCGCACCAGCCGCGAAATCGGCGGCGCGCAGATCTACCTCAAGCGCGAGGACCTCAACCACACCGGCGCGCACAAGATCAACAACGTGATCGGCCAGGCCATGCTGGCGCGCCGCATGGGCAAGAAGCGCATCATCGCCGAGACCGGCGCGGGCCAGCACGGCGTGGCCACGGCCACCATCTGCGCGCGCTACGGCCTCGAATGCGTGGTCTACATGGGCTCGGAAGACGTCAAGCGCCAGAGCCCCAACGTGTTCCGCATGAAGTTGCTGGGCGCCACCGTGGTGCCGGTCGACTCGGGCAGTCGCACGCTCAAAGACGCGCTGAACGAGGCCATGCGCGACTGGGTGGCCAACGTGGACGACACGTTCTACATCATCGGCACCGTGGCGGGCCCCCACCCCTACCCGATGATGGTGCGCGACTTCCAGAGCGTGATCGGCAAGGAATGCCTTACGCAGATGCCGGCCTTGCTGGCCGAGCAGCACATGGCGGCCGAGCAGCCCGACGTGGTGGTTGCCTGCGTGGGCGGCGGCAGCAATGCCATGGGCATCTTCCACCCCTACATCCCGTTTGAGAAAACCCGCCTGATCGGTGTCGAGGCCGCGGGCGAAGGCCTGGACAGCGGCAAGCATTCGGCCAGCCTGCAGCGCGGCTCCAGCGGCGTGCTGCACGGCAACCGCACCTTCATCCTGCAGGACGAAAACGGCCAGATCACCGAGACGCACAGCATCAGCGCCGGCCTGGACTACCCCGGCGTCGGCCCCGAGCACGCCTGGCTGCAGGAAATCAAGCGCGCGCAGTATGTCGGCATCACCGACAGCGAGGCACTCGACGCCTTTCACTACCTGTGCCGCACCGAGGGCATCATTCCCGCGCTCGAATCGAGCCATGCCTTCGCCTACGCCATGAAGCTGGCCAAGGAGATGCGTCCCGATCAGTCCATCCTGGTCAACCTCTCGGGCCGGGGCGACAAGGACATCGGCACCGTGGCCGACCTGTCGGGCGAGGATTTCTACGACCGCCCCTCCATGCGCGGCCACGCCGTCAAGGGAGGACCCGCAGCATGACCACCACACCGAACCGCATCGCCGCCACCTTCGCCGCCCTGCAGGCCAAGGGCCGCAAGGCGCTGATTCCCTACGTCACGGCCGGCTTCCCGTTCGCCGACATCACGCCCGCGCTCATGCACGGCATGGTGGAGGCGGGAGCCGACATCATAGAACTGGGTGTCCCGTTCTCCGACCCCATGGCTGACGGCCCCGTCATCCAGAAGGCCGGCGAGAAGGCGCTGGCGCTGGGCATCGGCCTGCGCCAGGTGCTGGGCCATGTGCGCGAGTTCCGCACGCGCAACAAGGAAACGCCCGTCGTGCTGATGGGCTACGCCAACCCGGTAGAGCGCTATGACCAGGTCCACAGCCAGGGCGCCTTCGTGCGCGACGCGGCCGAGGCCGGTGTCGACGGCGTGCTCATCGTGGACTACCCGCCCGAAGAATGCACCGCCTTCGCCCAGCAGCTGCGCGCGCATGGCATGGACCTGATCTTCCTGCTGGCACCCACGAGCACCGAGGAGCGCATGCAGGAAGTGGCGCGCGTGGCCAGCGGCTATGTGTACTACGTGTCGCTCAAGGGCGTCACCGGGTCGGGCGCGCTCGACACTGCCGCCGTCGAGGCCATGCTGCCGCGCATCCGCCAGCACGTGCACATCCCCGTGGGTGTGGGCTTCGGCATCCGCGACGCGGCCACGGCCCAGGCCATCGGCCAAGTGGCCGACGCGGTCGTGATCGGCAGCCGCATCATCCAGTTGCTGGAAGACCAGCCCCATGAGAAGGTCGTTCCCGTGGCCGTGGACTTCCTGCGCGGTGTGCGCAAGGCGCTCGACGCATAATAAGAGAGCATCCCCCTGAGCGGCTTTGCCGCTTTCCCCTTCTCTCGCCGCGCTTCGCTTGCGGGAAGGGGAACGACGCCGGTGGCCTGGCAAAGCCAGTTCCACGGCGTCTCTGGCTTGGGATGTGCCAGTTTCACAGGCCGCGCTCGGCGCAGCCCATTCATACAGAGGAATACGCATGTCCTGGCTTGAAAAACTCCTGCCTTCCAAGATCCAGCAGACCGACCCCACGGTGCGCCGCCAGATGCCCGAGGGCCTGTGGGTCAAGTGCCCGAGTTGCGAAACCGTGCTCTACAAGGCCGACCTGGAGCAGAACCAGAACGTCTGCCCGCATTGCAGCCACCACCACCGCATTGGCGCACGCGCCCGGCTCGACGCTTTCCTGGACCCGGAAGGCCGCTATGAAATCGGCCAGGAAGTCATTCCGGTCGATGCGCTGAAGTTCAAGGACAGCCGCAAGTACCCGGAGCGCCTGAAAGAAGCCCTGGAGAACACCGGTGAAACCGACGCGCTCATCGTCATGGGCGGTGCGGTCAAGAGCATCAACGTGGTGGCCGCCTGCTTCGAGTTCGACTTCATGGGCGGCTCCATGGGCAGCGTGGTCGGCGAGCGCTTCGTGCGCGGTGTCGAAACCGCCATCGAGCAGAAGGTGCCGTTCATCTGCTTCACCGCCACCGGCGGCGCGCGCATGCAGGAAGGCCTGCTCTCGCTCATGCAGATGGCCAAGACCAACGCCGCGCTCACGCGCCTGGCCAAGAAGGGCCTGCCCTACATCAGCGTGCTGACCGACCCGACCATGGGCGGCGTGAGCGCGGGCTTCGCCTTCGTGGGCGACATCGTGATCGCCGAACCCAAGGCGCTGATCGGCTTCGCCGGCCCGCGCGTGATCGAATCGACCGTGCGCGTGACGCTGCCTGAAGGCTTCCAGCGCGCCGAATTCCTGATGCAGAAGGGCGCCGTGGACCTGATCTGCGACCGCCGCGAACTGCGCACCACCGTAGCCCAAAGCCTGGCCATGCTGCAGCGCCTGCCGGCCGACGCGGTGATGTGAGCCCCATCACTCCATAAAAAACCGCCATTCGTGGCGGTTTTTTATGCTCTATTTTCAGGAGCTTACGGCGCTTGATACGCAAGCCTTTGCGGCCGATTCAGTACAGAATTTTGGCCGTATGGCGCGCTCAAGACCCAAGGCCGGCCCTGGTTGCAGCCTGCGCAGGCTGCCGCGCGTAGAACCCCAGGAACATGTCCACGGCATCACCCAGCACCTGCGCCTGCTGAGCGGGCGTGAGGTGCGGCTGGCCCATGGCCAACTGGGGCCAGAAAGCAAAAGACTTGACCATGCCATGCAACTGGTGGGCTGCGTACTGCGGGTCCATGTCCGCGCGCAAGGCGCCGTCCTGCTGTGCAGCGCGAACCCAGCGCGGCAGGCCCTCCTCCTTCTCGGACAGGCGCGCCACCATTTCCCGGGCACGTTCGGGCGTGTGCATCATCTCGGCCATTGCCACGCGGGACAGATCGATGAAGCTCGCGTCGTTCAGCAGGGCCATCTTCTGCTCCAGCACGGCCAGCAACTGCCCACGCAACGGGCGCGCCGGGTCGTAGGCCACATCGGCCAGCGACTGGCTGCATTCCCACAGACGCTCCAGGATCGCGCCGAACAGCTCATCCTTGCTCGGAAAGTGGTTGTACACCGTGCGCTTGGACACTTCGGCCGCGGCCGCAACGCGGTCCATGCTGGTGCCGTTGAAGCCATGTTCGCGGAACTCAGCAATGGCGGCCTGCACGATGGCATCGCGTTTGCGATCGGTCAGGCGGGTGGGAGGGAGTGGCGCGGTCATAGAAAAATTTTACACCTAGCAGTTTACTTTTCCCGGCATTAAAAATAAACTACACCGTATAGTGCACTTTCTGGGATTTCCGTGCATCCCCCTAAACCCCTTCGCCGTCGCCTGCTTTTGGCGACCTTGTCCACCCTCATCCTGATCGCCATGGCCTACAGCATCTTCTCTCGCGCCGCCCAGCCGGTGGCCTCGTACACGCAGTCACCCCAGTTTGCCGGCGGCAAGTTCCGCAACGCAGCCCCTCGCCATGCACTGGGCCTGCTCAAGACCGTGGAAGTGATGTGGCGCTTCGCCACCGGCAAACCCCAGGATGCCGCGCCCCGCCAGCCCGTGCCGGTGCACGCCCTCACGCGCTCAGACCTGCTGGCCGCGCCCGACCTGAGCCTGTGGCGCCTGGGCCACTCCACCATGCTGTTCAAGATCGAGGGCCAGTTCTGGCTGACCGACCCGGTGTTCTCCGAGCGCGCCTCGCCCTTCCAGTTCATGGGCCCGAAGCGCTTTCACGCGCCGCCCATCACCATCGAAGAACTGCCGCCCATCACCGGCGTGGTCCTGTCGCACGACCACTACGACCATCTGGACCATGCCGCCATCCAGGCCCTGGCCCCCAAGGTCGAGCACTTCATCACGCCGCTGGGCGTGGGGGACCGGCTGGTGGGCTGGGGCGTGCCCGCCGCCAAGGTGCAACAGTTCGACTGGTGGCAGGGCACGAGCATCGGCGGCCTGCAGCTGGTGGCCACGCCCGCGCAGCACTTTTCAGGCCGAGGGCTCTCGGACGGCAACCAGACCTTGTGGGCCTCGTGGGTGCTGATCGCCGGCGATACCCGTATCTTCTTCAGCGGCGACACCGGCTACTTCGACGGTTTCAAGGCCATTGGCGAACGCTTTGGGCCCTTTGACCTGACCCTGGTGGAAACGGGGGCCTACAACGCCGACTGGCCGGATATCCATATGCAGCCCGAACACAGCCTGCAGGCCCATATCGATCTGCGCGGCCGGCACCTGATGCCCATCCACAACGGCACATTCGACCTGGCCCTGCACCCCTGGACGGAGCCCTTCGAGCGCATCACCGCCCTGGCCGCCGCAGCCCAGGTGCCGCTGGTGGCGCCGATCATGGGTGAACGGGTCGACGTGCCCGCCCCCGCGCTCTCCCGCCACTGGTGGCGCCAGGTGGCGCCGCAGGCCAAAGCGGCCCCGGGCCGCATTGCGCTGGCCCCGCAGCCCGAAATCTGAAACCCACAACAACCGCCCATGGGGACGGGCCGATAAAACCCGGTACCCGTTCAGGCAGGGTTTGGCATGACCATGCGGGTAGACGCCCGAAGCGCCTCGTCGCTCAGCGCAGCACGCCGGCCTGGAGGTTGCCCAGCACCATCAGCGCCACCTGCAGCAAGACCAGCACGACCAGCGGTGACAGGTCGATGCCGCCGGCCAGTGGCAGGATGCGGCGCACCGGCCGCAGCAGCGGCTCGCACAGGCGTCCGATCACGTCCGACACTGGGGAGTGCGCCTGCACCCAGGACATCACGGCATAGACGATGAGCAGGCCGATCAACCCGGTGATCGCCACGCGCGCCAGGCCGAACAGCGCCAGCACCGGCAACCAGACCCAGCCGTCGCCCACGCCCAACAGCAGCCAGAGGATGCAGTACTGCGCCAATTCCACCAGCAGCGCCGCCAGCAGGCTGGCGCCATCCCAGCGCCCCAGGGGCGGGACCACGCGGCGCAGCGGCAGGACCATCCAGTCGCTCAGCGCGAACACGAGGCGCCCGATGGGATTGCCAAAAGGCACTCGCTGCCATTGCATGTAGATGCGCAGCAGACAGGCACCGCCCAGCAGCCCGGCCACTACATCCAGCAAAAAAGAAACAATCTGGTAGAGCATCGATGGGATACGTTCGTGATCGTACGAGGGCATGGGATGATAGCCCCTCCCTTGCCGCCGCCATGTCGCAGACCCTCACCCTGACCAGCCTGCCGCTGTTTCCGCTCGCCTCGATGCTGTTTCCTGGCGGGGTGATGGCGCTGCGCGTCTTCGAGGTGCGCTACCTCGACATGGTGCGCAAATGCCACCAGGCCGGCGCGCCCTTCGGTATCGTGAGCCTGCGCAGCGGGCAGGAAGTGCGCCGCGCCGGCGCGCCGCTGGAGCAATTGCACGATGTAGGCACGCTCACCACCATCGAGCAGCTCGAAAGCCCCCAGGCCGGCCTCATCACGCTGGAGTGCCGGGGCGGGCAGCGCTTTCGCATTCAGAGCAGCCATCTGCTGCCCCATGGACTGTGGGTCGCCGACGTGGAGCTGCTGGCCGACGACCAGCATGTGCCCATTCCGGAGCACCTAGCGGCCACCTCGCGCAGCCTATCGCAGGTGCTGGCCTCGCTGCGCGAGCGCACGCCCGGCAGCCCGGCCGCCATCACACCCACGGCGGCACAGCTTGATGACTGCGGCTGGGTGGCCAACCGCTGGTGCGAGCTGCTGCCCGTGCCGCTGGAACTCAAGCAGCGGCTGATGCAGCTCGACACCCCCCTGGTGCGCCTGGAACTCGTGGGCGACGTGCTGGAACGCACCGGCATCGCGCCACAGTAGGACGCCCGCAACCCGATGCCGCCGCAACGCACCCTGCTCCAACGCATTCTGGAATGGCCCCGTTCCGCCAAGCGCCTGTTCGTGGTGGTGCTGGACACCGGCATGGGCCTGCTCGCCATGTGGCTGGCCTTCACCCTGCGGCTGGAGTCGCTGCACCGGCCCGAGGGCCTGCAGTGGCTGGCCTACGGGCTGGCGCCGCTGCTGGCCTTTCCGATCTTCGTGAACCTGGGGCTGTACCGCGCCATCTTCCGCTACACCGGCATCCGCGCCCTCATCACCACCGGCAAGGCCGTGACGCTCTACGGCGGGCTGCTGCTGGCCATCCTGCTCATCGCCAAATGGGAAGGCGTGCCGCGCAGCGTAGGCGTCTTGCAGCCACTGATGTTCCTGCTGCTGGTGGGCGCAAGCCGTGCGCTGGGCTGGCTCTGGCTGGCAGGCAGCCCCGGCCAGGAGCCCCAGCGCCTGCTGATCTACGGCGCCGGCAGCGCCGGCGCGCAGACGGCGGCGGGCCTGACCGGCATGCACCAGTACCAGTTGCAGGGCTTCATCGACGACGATTCCACCAAGATCGGCCGCAGCATCAATGGCGTGCTCGTATACGCCCCACAGGCCCTGCCCGGCGTGGTGCAGCGCCTGGGCGTGACCGACGTCCTGCTGGCCGTGCCCAGCACCACGCGCCAGCGCCGGCGCCAGATCATCGAAAGCCTCAGCGCCCTGCCGGTGCGCATCCGCACGCTGCCCGGGCTGTCGGACCTGGCTAGCGGCCGCGTCACGGTGGCCGACTTCCAGGACCTGGACATTGAAGACCTGATCGGCCGCGAGCCTGTCGCGCCCCAGGCCAGCCTGCTGGGCCACGCGCTCGCGGGACAGGTGGTGCTGGTCACCGGCGCGGGCGGCAGCATCGGCAGTGAGCTGTGCCGCCAGATCGTCCACGAGGCGCCGGCCCGGCTGCTGCTCGTGGACCACAGCGAATACGCACTCTACGCCATCCACCACGAGTTGCAGGCGCTGCGCGACCAGGGCGCCCACGCCTGCGAGCTCGTCCCCCTGCTGGCCAGCGTGGCCGACCCGCGCCGCATGGCCGACATCTGCCAGGCACACCGCCCCGGCTCGATCTACCATGCCGCGGCCTACAAGCACGTGCCCATGGTCGAGGCCAACCCCGGCGAGGGCGTGCTCAACAACGTGTTCGGCACGCTCAACATGGTGCGCATGGCGCTGGAGCACAGCGCGCAGCATTTCGTGCTCATCTCTACCGACAAGGCCGTGCGGCCCACCAACGTCATGGGCGCCAGCAAGCGCGTGGCCGAGCAAGTGCTGCAGGCCATCGCCGCGAGCAGCCTGTCGCCGTTCGGTCCCACATCCACGGCCGCGTGGCAATGCCCCACGCGCTTTTCGATGGTGCGCTTCGGCAACGTGCTGGGCTCCAGCGGCAGCGTGATCCCGCTGTTCCGGCGCCAGATCGCGGCGGGCGGGCCGATCACGGTCACCCACCCCCAGGTCACGCGCTACTTCATGACCATCCCTGAGGCGGCCCAGCTCGTGCTGCAAGCCGGCGCCATGGCAGAGGGCGGCGACCTGTTCCTGCTCGACATGGGCGAGCCCCTCCGCATCGTGGACCTGGCCCGACGCATGGTGGCGCTGTCGGGCCTGACGGTGCGCGACGCGCAGCACCCGGGCGGCGACATCGCCATCGAGTTCACCGGACTGCGCCCCGGAGAGAAGCTCTACGAGGAGCTGCTCATCGGCGACCACCCCCTGCCCACCGCGCACCCACGCATCCGGCGCGCGCGTGAGGAGCACGCCCCTTGGGAGGGCATGCAGCCTCCGCTGGAGGCATTGCGCAGCGCGGCCCTGGCGGACGATGCTCCTGCCATCAAGCAGCTCCTGCGCCAGCTGGTCCCTGGCTACCAACCCGCCAGCGCAGAGCACCCATGAGCCGGGGCCTGCTGCGCGCCACCCTCACGCTGCTGACCGGCAGCGTGCTGGCCCACGCCTTGCCCCTGTTGCTGGGGCCGATGCTCACGCGGCTGTACGCACCCGAAGATTTCGGCCAATATGCCCTGCTCTGGGCCGTTGCCACCAACGTGGCCGTGGTGGCCTGCGCGCGCTACGAGTTCGCCCTTCCGCTCGAAAGAAAGCCCCAGGGCGCCGCACTGCTCATGGCCCTGTGTGCGCGGCTGCTGCTGGTCGTCACAGTCTTGTCCATCCTGCTGGCACTGATGCTGCTCTTCTGGCAAGGCATGGCCCTGGCGTGGCTGCTGCCGGCGGGCGTGCTCGCCATCGGCGCTACCCAGTGGCTGACCCTGTGGGCCACGCGCACGCAGCGCTTCGGCCTGCTGTCAGCGGCGCGGCTGGTGCAGCAGGGCGGCGGAACCGTGCTGCAGGTACTGTTGGGCCTGCTCAAGTCCGGCCCGTTGGGCTTGCTGCTGGGGCCTATCGTGGCAGGCCTGGGCGCGGCGTGGCTGCTGGCCCGGCCAGCGCCGCAGGGCGGCTGGCGGCGAATGATGCGACAGCCATTGCCGCACCTGAAGGCCATGGCCACGCGCCACCGTGACTTCCCGCTCTACAACACCCCACACGCCTTCATCGGCGCGCTGCAGGACACGCTGGTGCTCCTGCTCATCGCCGCCTGGGCCGGCGACGCGGCCGCCGGCTTCTGGGCACTGGCGCTGCGCTACCTCAAGGCGCCCGCCACGCTGCTGGGTGGCGCGCTCTCCCAAGCGCTCTACCCCCAATTGCTGCAGGCGCGCAGCACGGCCGAGGCGCGCACCCTGGTGCGCCGTGCCATGCTCGCCCTGGCGCTGCTCGCCGCGCCGCTGGCGGCCGTGCTGCTGCTGTGGGGGCCCGGCCTGTTCACCTGGATCTTCGGCGCACAGTGGTCCGGCGCGGGCGCGCTGGCGCGCGGCCTGGGGCTGTACATCGCGCTGCATTTCATCGCCTCGCCGCTGTCGGTGGTCACGCTGGCCTGGCGCGCGCAACCATGGGCACTGCGGCTTTCGCTCATCGGACAGTGCGTATTCTTCGCCGGGCTCCTGGCAGGCCTCTATTGGGGCGGGCTCGAAGGCGCGGCCTGGGGCGTGTCGGCCGCGATGGCGGCGTATTTCCTCTACTATTTCCAGGCCCTCGCCTTCTGGAGCAACATCCCCCATGAGAGCCTTGCTTAACCGTTGGCGCCGCTGGCTCTGGCGGCAGCTCTTTTTTCGCATGGTGTTCGGCGAGCAAGGCCGTGCAGGCCAGCGCCTGGCGCACACGCGGATCGCACCCAGCACCTGCATCGAGGGCGAGGCCGGGCTGGAACTGGCCGACCACGTGTTCATCGGCCAGTTCAACTTCCTCGATGCCACGGCCGGGCTGCGCATCGGTGAGGGTGTGCAGGTCACCAACTTCGTGAGCATCGTCACGCACAGCTCGCACCGCAGCATCCGGCTGCTCGGGCGCACCTATGCCAGCCATGTGGGCGAGGTGCCCGGCTACGTGCGGGCCCCCATCGAGATCGGCGCCTACAGCTTCATCGGACCGCACAGCGTGGTCGAGGCCGGCAGCCGCATCGGCAAGGGCGTGGTGGTGTGCGCCCATGCCCGTGTGCGCGGCGAAGTGCCGGACTTCGCCATCATGGCCGGCTCGCCCGCGCGTGCCATCGGGGATGTGCGGGCCCGGGATGCGCTGCTGCTGCAACTGCACCCCGAACTGGCCGCCCACTACGCAGCCTGGGCGGGCGAACTGCCCCATGCACAAGAGCCGCGCTGACATGGCCCCGCACTTGTGCCTGCTGGGCGACGCCAACAGCCCCCACACCCGGCGCTGGGCGCTGGAGATGCGCGCGCGCGGCTGGCGCGTGTCCCTCGTCACGGCGCGCCCCGAGCCGCTCGACGGCGTGGAGCAGCGCACCCTGCCACCGGTGCGGCGCTCCACCGACTGGCTGTTGCGCGCCGGCGCGGCCCAGCGCCATGTGCGCGCTCTGGCCCCGGACATCGTGCACGCGCACTATCTGACGTCCTACGGCTACCTGGCCGCGCGCTGCAACCGCCACCCACTGGTGATGACGGCCTGGGGCAGCGACCTGCTCGTCACCCCGCACACCCGCCCGTGGATGCGCTGGCTCACGGGATGGATCCTGCGCCGCGCCGACCTCATCACCGGCGACTCGGCCAGCCTCGTCGAGGCCGCGCGGCAGTACCGGCCGCGCGCGCCGGTGCACGAGATCCACTGGGGCGTGGACCGCATGCGCTTCGCTCCCGCGCCGTGGGATTGCAAGGAAGGTGTGCAGATCGTGAGCCTGCGTGCCTGGGAACCCAACTACCACATCGACACGCTGATCGATGCCTTCTCCCTCCTGCGCCTGCAACGGCCGGACGCGCCACTGCAGTTGCACCTGCTCGGCGGCGGCTCGCTCGAACCCGCGCTGCGCAACCAGGTGGAGACGCTGGGGTTGGAGCAGCACGTCATGTTCCACGGTCGCCTGGACGATGCGGGCATGGCCGCCGTGCTGGCGCGCTGCAAGATCTCGGTGAGCGTGCCCGCAAGCGACGCCACCTCGGTGGCCATGCTCGAAAGCATGGCCTGTGGCCTCGCGGTCGTGGCCAGCGACCTGCCGGCCAACCGGCAATGGATCACTCCGGACCTGCTCGTCCCGGCCGGCAACGCCAACGTACTGGCCGGGGTGTTGCAGCGTCTGACCCAGGACGACGCACGCATGCGCCAGTCCGGCGAGTGCAATGCGCAGCGCATCGCGCGGGACGGCGACCGCCAGACGCAGATGGACCGTATCGACCGCCTGTACCGGGAACTCCTGCCATGACCGACGCCGTACCCCACCTGCTCAGCGTCATCGCCCCCTGCCGCAACGAGGCCGCCTTCATCGACGCCTTCTGCGACTCGGTGCTGCGCCAGCAGCTCCCCGAGGGCTGGCACATGGAGGTGCTGATCGCCGATGGCCTGAGCGACGACGGCACGCGCGAGCGCCTGCAGCAGCGCTGCGCGGGCGACGGCCGGCTGGTGCTGGTGGACAACCCTGGCCGCATCGTCTCCACCGGCCTCAATGCCTGCATCGCACACGCCCGGGGCGAAGTGGTCGCCCGGCTTGACATCCACACGGTGTTTGCGCCCGACTATCTGGCGCGCTGCATCGAGACCCTGCAGCGCAGCGGCGCCGAGAACGTGGGCGGCCCCTGGGTCGCACAGGGCACCGGGCCCATGGGCGAGGCGATCGCCGCAGCGTTCCAGTGCCGCTGGGTGGTGGGCGGCGCGCGCTCCCGCGACCGGGACTATGAGGGCGAGGTCGACACCGTGTACCTCGGCTGCTGGCGGCGCGATGCATTCGCGCACTTCGGCCTGTTCGACGAAGCCCTGGTGCGCAACCAGGACGACGAGCACAACCTGCGCCTGCGCCTGGGCGGCGGCCGTATCTGGCAGAGCGGCACCATCCGCTCGGTCTACCACCCGCGCGGCTCGCTGCGCCACCTCTACGCCCAGCAGCAGCAATACGGCTACTGGCGGCCTTTCGTGGTGCGCAAGCACGGCCAGCCCGGCTCCTGGCGCCAGCTGGTCCCGGCACTGTTCGTTGCGGCGCTCCTGCTGTGCGCCCTGCTGCTGCCTTGGACGCCCTGGCCCGCCGCCGCCTTGCTGGCGCTCTACGGCGGCTACCTCGCGCTGGCGAGTCTCGCCGCCGCACGCGCGGCCCGTGCCTGGAGGCTGACCGTGCGCCTGCCGGCCGTGATCGCAGCCTTCCACATCGGCTACGGCTGGGGTACCTGGCAGGGCCTGTGGGATGTGCTGCGCGCGCGCGCACCGTCGTCCCGCTTCGCGAGGATCACCCGGTGAGCACACCTGAACCCCGCGCCGTCGAGGACCGCTACGCACGCCGCGACAGCGAGGCCGACGCCCTGCGCTACAGCCTGTATGCCAACGCGGCGGCGTTGCAGGCGCAGCAGGAACGCCTGCGCGCCATGGCCCGTCTGTGGCGCGCGCATGGCTGGAGCAGCCTGGCCGACCGCCCCCTGCTCGAAGTGGGCTGCGGCACCGGCGGCAACCTGATGGACCTGCTGCGCATGGGCGCTACGCCATCGCAGCTGGGCGGCATAGAGCTGCTGCCCGAACGCGCCACGGCCGCGTGCGCCGTGCTGCCCGATGCCGTGCGCGTCATGCAGGGCGACGCCTGCGCGGCACCGATCGCCGACGCCAGTCAGCAGGCCGTGCTCGCCTTCACGGTGTTCAGCTCGCTGCTGGACCCCGGCTACCGGCAGCAGTTCGCACGCACGCTCTGGCGCTGGGTGGCGCCAGGCGGCGGCGTGCTCGTGTACGACTTCACCGTCAACAACCCCCACAATCACGATGTGCGCAGGGTGCCGCTGGAAGAGTTGCGCGCCCTGTTCCCCGAAGCGCGGTTGCATTCGCGCCGGCTCACGCTGGCGCCACCGGTCGCGCGGCGGCTGCCCGCCGGACTCATCGCCCCGGCTTCGTTGCTGCTCTCCCCCTTGCGCACGCACCGCCTGACCTGGGCAGCCAAACCGTGAACACAACAGCATGAAAATTACCGTCATCGGAACCGGTTACGTCGGCCTGGTCACGGGCGCCTGTCTCGCAGAGATGGGCAACCACGTGGTCTGCCTGGACCGCGACCCCGAGCGCATCGCCCGCCTGCAGAACGGCCAATTGCCCATCCACGAGCCCGGCCTGCTCGACATCGTGCTGCGCAACGCGCGCAGCGGGCGGCTGGCATTCACCGTCGATGTGGACCGCGCGGTGGCGCACGGCCAGGTGCAGTTCATCGCTGTGGGCACCCCTGCGGGCGAGGACGGCTCGGCCGACCTGCAGCAGGTGCTGGCGGCCGCGCGCGCCATCGCCGAACGCATGCAGGAGCCCCGCCTCATCGTGAACAAGAGCACCGTGCCCGTGGGCACGGCCGACCGCGTGCGCGAGGCCATCGCGCAGGTATTGCAGACGCGGAGCCTGCCGGCCCTGGCCTTCAGCGTGGCGTCGAACCCCGAGTTCCTGAAGGAAGGCTCGGCGGTGCAAGACTTCATGCGCCCCGACCGCGTCATCGTGGGAGCGGACGACGAAGCCGCCGCCCAGACCTTGCGCACGCTCTACGCACCCTTCATGCGCAACCGCGACCGCTTCATCCTGATGGACATCCGCAGCGCGGAATTCTCCAAATACGCCGCGAACGCCATGCTGGCCACGCGCATCAGCTTCATGAACGAGCTGGCGCTGCTGGCCGAAAAGCTGGGCGCAGATATCGAGCAGGTGCGCACCGGCATCGGCACCGACCCGCGCATCGGCACGCATTTTCTCTACGCCGGCACGGGCTACGGCGGATCGTGCTTCCCCAAGGACGTGAAGGCCTTGGTGCACACCGCTCGGGAGGCGGGACACGAGTTGCGCATTCTGCAGGCCGTGCAGGCCGTGAACGAACGCCAAAAACATGTGCTGGTGGACAAGATCGTCGCGCGCTTTGGCGCCGACCTGCACGGGCGCCGCTTCGCGCTCTGGGGCCTGGCCTTCAAGCCCGGCACGGACGACATGCGCGAGGCGCCCAGCCTTTCCATCATCGAGCGCCTGCTGGCGCACGGCGCCGAGGTCCGCGCCTACGACCCGGTAGCGCTGGCACAGGCCCGCCTGTTGCTGGGCGAACAGCCAGGCCTGCAGTTCGTGGACCAGGCCGACGCCGCACTCGAGGGCGCGGACGCACTCGTCATCGCCACCGAGTGGAAAGAATTTCGCAGCCCTGATTTCGCCCATCTGGCCGCCACGCTGCGCCAGCCGGTCCTCTTCGACGGGCGCAACCTATTCGAGCCTGCAGAGATGCGCGCACTAGGCATCGAATACCACGCCATTGGCCGCGGCACTTCCTGAACCACCCCATGTCCGATACCGTCCTTCCCTTCCTGCCCTTTGCCCGCCCCGACATCGGCGACGCCGAGATCGCCGCCGTCGCCGAGGCCCTGCGCTCGGGCTGGGTCACCACGGGTCCCAAGGCACGGGCCTTCGAGCAGGCCTTCACCGATTTCCTGGGCGGCGACCGCCTACAGAGCATCGCCGTCAACTCCGCCACGGCCGGCCTCCACCTGGCGCTGGAAGCACTGGGCATCGGTCCGGGCGATGAGGTGATCGCCCCCACGCTGACCTTTACCGCCACAGTGGAAGTGGTGCGCTACCTGGGCGCCGACCCCGTGCTGGTGGATGTGGACCCGGTCACGCTGAACATCGCCCCCGAGGCCGTCCGCGCCGCCATCACGCCACGGACCAAGGCCATCATGCCCGTGCACTACGGCGGCCTCGCCTGCTCCATGGATGCGATCCTGGCGATCGCCAAGGAACATGGCCTCAAGGTCGTAGAGGATGCCGCGCACGCCCTCCCCACGACCTGGCGGGGCACGCTCGTGGGACAGCTCGATTCCGACGTGACGGTGTTCAGCTTCTACGCCAACAAGACGATCACCACGGGCGAAGGCGGCATGGCCGTGACACGCGATCCGAAGCTGGCCGAGCGCATGCGCGTGATGCGCCTGCACGGCATGAGCCGCGACGCCTTCGACCGATTCACCTCCAAAACACCGGCGTGGTACTACGAGGTGGTGGCCCCCGGCTTCAAATACAACCTGACCGACACCGCCGCCGCGCTGGGCCTGGTGCAGCTGCAGCGCCTGCCGCAGTTCCTGGAGCGGCGCCAGCACCTGGCAGCGCGCTACCACGAACAACTGGCAGACCTCCCGCTGGTGCTGCCAGCCCAGGCCCCTGCCGGCGACGTGCATGCCTGGCACCTTTATGTGGTACGCCTCGCGCCGAGCGCGCACCTGAACCGCGACGAAGTCATCCAGGCGCTGTCGGACCGGGGCATCGGCACCAGCGTGCACTACGTGCCGCTGCACCGCCACCCCTACTGGCGCGACCGCTACGGACTCACGCCCGGCCAGTTCCCGCAGGCCGACGCCGCTTACCAGTCCATGCTCAGCCTGCCATTGTTCACGGCCATGCACGATACCGATCAGGACCGCGTGATTGCCGCATTGCACGAAATCCTTGCCTGATGGCCAAGCGCCTCTTCGACATCGCCTTTGCCCTGCTCGCCCTGCTCTTGCTGGCGCCCCTGCTGCTGGCCGTGGCGTTGTGGGTGCGGCTCGATTCGAGCGGGCCGGTGTTCTTTCGCCAGCAGCGCGTAGGACTGCGCGGCCGGTTGTTCGGCATCGTCAAGTTCCGCACCATGCACACCGGCGCCGAGGCTGCCGGCCCGCAGATCACGGTGGGCCAGGACGCCCGCATCACGCGCGCCGGCGCATGGCTGCGCCGCGCCAAGGTGGACGAGTTGCCGCAGTTCCTGAACGTACTGCGCGGTGACATGAGCGTGGTCGGCCCGCGCCCCGAGGTGCCCCGCTACGTGGCGCTCTACCCCCAGGACGTGCGAGAGGCAGTGCTGAGCGTGCGCCCCGGGATTACCGACCTGGCCTCCATCGAATTTCGCGACGAGAGCGCCCTGCTGGCGCGCAGCAGCGACCCCGAACGCGCTTATGTGGAGCAAGTCCTGCCGGCCAAGCTGCGCCACGCCCAGGAGTACGTGCGCACGCGCTCGCTGTGGCTGGACCTGCGGATCATTGCCCGAACCGTGCTCGCCGTGCTGGGCCTGCACGCCGCCCGGCACCCCGGCGGCGCCGATACCCCATAAAATCAACAGTTTGGCTGGCACCAGCCCCGACCGCCCTTTTTTTCAAGCCCGCAGCCCCGGCCCCTATGTCTGAACAGAACCACGCCCCCGCCCCCCACGACGAAAACCAGCTCATCGCCGAGCGCCGCGAGAAACTGCGCGCCCTGCGCGAGGCGCAGGCCGAGGGCAAGGGCGTTGCATTCCCCAACAACTTCAAGCCTGGCCACCACGCCACGGCACTGCATGACGCCCATGGCGACACCGCGGCCGAAACACTGGATGCCGCGCCCGTAGCCGTCAGCGTGGCGGGCCGCATGATGCTCAAGCGCGTGATGGGCAAGGCCAGCTTCGCCACCGTGCAGGACGCTACGGGCCGCCTGCAGCTCTACATCACCCGCGACGCGCTGGGCGAAGAGCTGTACGCCGCCTTCAAGCACTGGGACCTGGGCGACATCGTCGGCGCCGAAGGCACGCTCATGAAAACCAAGACCGGCGAACTGTCGGTCAAGGTGACCAGCCTGCGCCTGCTGACCAAGAGCCTGCGCCCCATGCCGGACAAGTTCCATGGCATCCACGACCAGGAAGTGAAATACCGCCAGCGCTACGTCGACCTGATGACCGACGAGCACGCGCGCAAGCGCTTCGTGGCGCGCAGCAAGGCCGTGAGCAGCCTGCGCGACTTCATGGTGCAGCATGGCTTCCTGGAGGTCGAAACGCCCATGCTCCACCCCATTCCGGGCGGCGCCAATGCCAAACCTTTCGTGACGCACCACAACGCGCTGGAGCAGGAGATGTACCTGCGCATCGCCCCCGAGCTCTACCTCAAGCGCCTGCTGGTAGGCGGTTTCGAGCGCGTGTTCGAGATCAACCGCAATTTCCGCAACGAAGGCATCTCGGTCCGCCACAACCCCGAGTTCACGATGATGGAGTTCTATGCGGCCTACTGGAACTACCAGGACCTCATGGGCTTCACCGAACAGCTCGTGCGCGACGCGGCCCTCAAGGCAGCAGGCACGCTGCAGCTCACCTACCAGGGCCGCGAGGTGGACCTGGCCCAGCCGTTCGCGCGCCTGACGATCCGCGAAGCCATCTTCCAGTACACCGAGGCCGGCGCCCATGTGGACGACGCCGCCTGGCTCATCAGCGCCCTCAAGAAACTCGGCATGAGCGAGGAGAAGAACAAGCTCGCCGAGCGCAGCCTGGCCAGCCTGCAGGTGCTGTACTTCGAGGAGACGGTGGAAGACAAGCTGTGGCAGCCCACCTTCATCATGGAGCACCCGACCGAGATCTCGCCGCTGGCCCGCGCCAATGACGCGCGCCCCGAGGTCACCGAGCGCTTCGAGCTCTACATCACCGGCCGCGAGTTCGGCAATGGCTTCAGCGAACTGAACGACGCCGAGGACCAGGCCGCACGCTTCCATGCCCAGGTGGCCGCCAAGGACAGCGGTGACGACGAAGCCATGTACTACGACCACGACTTCGTGCGCGCGCTCGAATACGGCATGCCGCCTGCAGGCGGCTGCGGCATTGGCATCGACCGCCTGATGATGCTGCTGACCGACAGCCCGAGCATCCGCGACGTGATCCTGTTCCCCGCGCTGCGCCGCGAAACCTGAACCGCCACACGGCCCGTCCGCCATGACATCCGCCCCGCCTGTCGAAGCCACTGGCTCCCTGCTCCCGCCGGTCGGCATGGGCCCTTTGTCCGTGCTGGTGGTGGAGGACCAGGATTCGGTCCGCGCCGCACTGGTGGGCGAACTGCACCACGCGGGCGTGTCCGACGTGCTGGAAGCACCCAACGGCGACGTGGCGCTGCACCTGTTCAAGCTGCGCCGCCCGGACCTGGTGCTGCTCGACATCCGCCTGCCCGGCAACGACGGCTACTGGGTGGCACAGCAGATGCGCATGGCCGAACCGGGCGACTGGACGCCCATCATCTTCCTCTCGGGCCTGGACAACGACCTGGACGTCTGGCGCGGCATCGAGGCCGGCGGCGACGACTACCTGGTCAAACCCGTCAAGCCCATCGTGCTCGTGGCCAAGCTGCGCGCCATGCGCCGCCTGCTCGACATGCGCCGGCGCCTGGTCGGCCTGACCGAAGAGCTGCACCTGGCCAACCAGCGTCTCAACGAAATGGTGGAGGTGGACGCCCTCACCGGCCTGGTGAACCGGCGCGGCTTCGACCGCATCCTGCACAGCGAGATCGTCGCGGCGCGGCGTGACGGGACGCCGCTCACGCTGATGCTCTGCGACCTGGACCACTTCAAGCGCTACAACGATGCCGCCGGCCATGTGCGCGGCGACGGCTGCCTCAAGGAAGTGGGCCGGGTCCTGCACGAAGTCTGCGTGCGCCCGCGCGACGTCGCCTCGCGCTATGGCGGCGAGGAGTTCGCGCTGATCCTTCCCAACACGCCGCGCTCGGGCGCCATGACCTTCGCCCGCGCCCTGGGCCAGCTGCTGCGCGCGCGCGCCATCGCCCACCCCGATTCGCCGCTGGGCAATGTGCTCACGCTCTCGGGCGGCATCACCACCTGTGTTCCCGACGAGAACACCAGCGCCGAAAGCATGATCATGCGCGCCGACCAGGCGCTCTACGCCTCCAAGGCGCAGGGGCGCGACCGCTTCTTCAGCTTTGAGATGCAGATGGACACCGTGGAGCAGCGCCCCGGCTGAGCCCCCCGGCCAAGCCCCTGCCGGCGAGGCCCGCCCTGGCGGCGGCGCAAGGCCTCCGCTGCTACGGCAGCATTTCCAGCGCCTGCTGGTAGGCGGGCTGGAACATCAGGTCATCCCAGGCCAGCGGCAAGGTCTGCGGCAGCAGCGCGACACGGCGCGACTCGCTGTCCGGGCTGGGCTGCCACTGGCCCTGCGCCTGCTGCGCCGCCAGGCCGTCCAGCAGCTCATCCACGGCATGCCCGTCCCCCAGGCTCTGGTTGCACAGCAGCACCAGGTCGCAACCGGCCTGCAGCGCGGCCACGGCGGCATCGGTGTAGCCGACCAGCCGCCCGTCGATGCGGCGTGCGCCTTCCATGCTCAGGTCATCGCTGAAGATGGCACCGTCAAAGCCCAGGCGCCCCCGCAGGATGTCCTGCAGCCATTTGCGCGAGAAGCCGGCCGGCCGGGCGTCGACCTTGGGGTAGATGACGTGGGCCGGCATCACACTGGTGAGCGTGCCACGCAACCAGGCGTAGGGCGCCGCGTCGTCCTGCAGGATGGCCTTGAGACTGCGCCGGTCCACCGGGATTTCGGTGTGCGAATCGGCCTTGACGAAGCCATGCCCGGGAAAATGCTTGCCACAGTGCGCCATGCCGGCCTGCAACAGGCCATGTGCCAAGCTCTTGGCCAGCAGCGCCACCACGCGCGGGTCGCTGTGGAAGGCACGGTCACCAATGACACCGCTGCCACCCCAATCCAGGTCGAGCACCGGGGTGAACGAAAAATCCACACCGCAGGCACGCAGCTCGCTGGCCAGCACGTAGCCCGCCGCCGTGGCGGCGTTCGTGGCCGCCATGGCGCCGCTGCCGGGGCCGCCCTTGCCGTCCTGCATCCACATCGCGCCCAGGGCACGCATGGGCGGCAGGTGGGTGAAACCGTCACTGCGAAAGCGCTGCACGCGCCCGCCTTCGTGGTCCACGCAGACCAGCAGGTCGTCGCGCACGGCCTTGATGGTGCTGGTGAGCTCCAGCAGTTGCGCGCGGTTCTCCCAGTTGCGCGTGAACAGGATCACGCCGCCCGTGAGCGGGTGCGCAAGGCGGCGGCGGTCGTCGGCGCTCAGCTGGGTGCCGGCAATGTCAAGAATGAGAGGGGCGTGCTCGGTCATGGTTTCAAGCAATGGTTTGCTATTGATTCTATAGCTGCTCGCGCTCATCTATCAAGCGTCAGGACCTTGTTTTTCCACTACGCAGAAGCTTGCGGCATAGTCGGTTTCGTCGGTCACGCTCAGGTGCGCCGTGAGCGCACGCGCCTCGAACCATGCCTTGAGCGCGCCGTGCAGCACGATGACCGGCTGGCCGCTGGGCAGCTTGCCCACCTCGCAGGAGCGCCAGGTCATGGGCATGCGCATGCCCAGGCCGATGGCCTTGCTGAAGGCCTCCTTGGCGGAAAAGCGCGTGGCCAGGTAGCGCACGCCGCGCTCGGGCCAGCGCGCACTGCGCTCACGCCAGGTGGCCAGCTCGGCCGCGCTGAGCACCTTCTCGGCAAAGCGGTCGCCATGGCGCTCCAAACTGGCCTGGATGCGCCGCACGTCGCAGATATCAGTGCCGATGCCGTAGATCATGGTTTGCGATCAAAAACGCCTGAAGCGCCCGTCGAACAAGCGCCGCAAGCTATTGAATCAGTAGCGCCCGGCGTCGATGCAGGCCTGGTAGGCCTGCACCGTGGCGGCATAGCCCAGCTCCAGCGCGTCGGAAATCAGGGCATGGCCGATGGACACCTCCAGCAGCCCGGGCACGGTGCGCACGAAGGCGGCGAGGTTGTCGCGGTTGAGGTCGTGGCCGGCGTTCACGCCCAGGCCGGCGTCGAGCGCAGCCTGGGCGGCCGCGCGGTAGCGCTCCAGCTCGGCGGCCAGGCGGTCGGTGCCCCAGGCGGCGGCGTAGGGTTCGGTATAGAGCTCGACGCGGTCGGCGCCCACCGCGCGGGCGGCGGCCATCTGCCCAGGCATCGGGTCCATGAACAGGCTCACGCGCACGCCCAGCGCCCGGCATTCGGCGATCAGCGGACGCAGGCGCTCGGCGTCTTGCGGAAAGCTCCAGCCATGGTCGCTGGTGAACTGGTCCTCGCTGTCGGGCACGAAGGTTGCCTGGTGGGGCCGCACGGCGCGGATGAAGTCCATCAGGTTCTGCGAGGGATTGCCTTCGATGTTGTATTCGCGGTCGGACCAGGCCTTCATCAGCCCGGCCAGCTCGCGCACGTCATCGGCGCGAATATGGCGCTCGTCGGGGCGCGGGTGCACGGTGATGCCCTGGGCGCCGGCCTGCAGGCACAGCAGCGCCGCGCGCGTGACGCTGGGAATGCCCAGGTGGCGCGTGTTGCGCACCAGCGCAACCTTGTTGACATTGACCGACAGCGCGGTGCGGTGGGAGGCAGAGGACTTCATAGCGATTGCATGTCGATCATGAACTGGCGCGTCCGCAACAGCGGACTGCCGCAATGGTATTGCAACAAGGTGCGCAGCTGCGGCTTGAGTTCGGCGGCCACGGGCGCCACGGCGCGCAGCAGGTCGGTAAAGGGCGCGCCTTCGGCCAGCGCGCCCTGCAGCACCTGCCACTGCGCCCCGGCAAGGCTGGCGCGCTCACCCGCCGCAGCGGCGCGTAGGCCTGCCTCGGCCACCAGGGCGTAGCGCTCCTGCGGCGTGAGGGGGGCGAGAGTGACCGTCTGCGCGTCCAGCGCCGGAAGCAGGCCGATCTCGCGCAGCAGCAGCAGCTCGAAGCTGCGCAGCACGGGCTCGAGTGCCTCGCCGTGCTCGCTGGCCAGCACGCGCACCACGGCGGCATAGGTGTCGAAGAGGTGGGTATACGGGTCGTCGCGCGCCAGCAGGCGCATCAGCAACTCGTTGAGGTAGGTGCCCGACAGCAGGGCATCGCCCGTGGGCATGATGTGGCCGCCCATCCACTCGGCACCCTTGAGGGTGTGGATGTTGCCGGCGCCCTCGCCCTGCGTCCAGGTCAGGTGCAGTGGCTGCAGTGGCAGCAGCACGGGGCGGAAGTTGGAGCTGGGCTTCTTCGCACCCTTGGCCACCAGCGCGGTGCGGCCGTGGTGGCGCGTGAACACTTCAAGGATGACGCTGGACTCGCTCCAGTCGTAGCGGTGCAGCACGAAGGCGGGTTCGTTGGAGAAACGGCGGGCCGGCATGGCGCTATGGATTCAATAGCTATCAGCGCGCAATGCATATGCGCTGAAGGCTGATTTCGATCAGCAGCTTAGGGCCACACACGGCCCAGGCCAGCAGACGCCGTGGAACTGGCTTTGCCAGGCCACTGGCGTCGTTCCCCCTCCCGCAGGAGAGGGGGGAAGGCGCGCAGCGCCTCAGGGGGGTGCCTCCTACTCATACCCAAACGAGCGCACACGCGCCTCGTCATCGGCCCAGCCCGAGCGCACCTTGACCCACAGCTCCAGGAAGACCTTGGCGTCAAGGAGCTTCTCCAGCTCCTGGCGCGCCTCGGTGCCGATGCGCTTGAGGCGCTCGCCCTTGTCGCCAATGATCATGGCCTTGTGGCTGTCGCGCTCGACCACGATGGTCGCGGCGATGCGCACCAGGCGCTTGTGCTGCTTGCTCGCCTCTTCCTCGAACTTGTCGATGATGACGGTGGAGGTGTAGGGCAGCTCGTCACCGGTGAAGCGGAACAGCTTTTCGCGCACGGTCTCGGAGGCCAGGAATTTCTCGCTGCGGTCGGTGAGTTCGTCCTCGCCGTACCACCAGGGCTGTTCGGGCAGGTATTTCTCGCAGATGCCGTAGAGACGCTCGATATCGCCCTTGTTCTTGGCCGACATGGGCACGAACTCAGCGAAGGGGTGGCGCTCCTGCATGCCCTTGAGCCAGGGCGCGATCTCGGCGCGGCGGTGCACGTTGTCGAGCTTGTTTGCGATCAGCAGCGTGGGAATGCCGGGCTTGAACAGCGACAGCACCTTGGCATCGGCCAGCGTAAAGCTGCCGGCCTCGACCACGAACAGGATCAGGTCCACGTCGCCGATCGCGCCCATGACCGTCTTGTTGAGCGACTTGTTGAGTGCCGTGGCGTGGCGCGTCTGAAAGCCCGGGGTATCGACGAACACGAACTGCGTCAGGCCCTGCGTGCGGATGCCGGTGATGCGGTGGCGCGTGGTCTGCGCCTTGCGCGAGGTGATGCTGATCTTCTGCCCGACCAGCGCATTGAGCAGCGTGGACTTGCCCACATTGGGCTTGCCCACGATGGCAATGACGCCGCAGCGCTGGCCCGCGGCATCGGGCGCGGGGCCGCCTGCGGGGCGCGCGGCGGCCAGCATGGCCTCAAGGTCATTCTGGCCTTCGGCGCCCTGTTCTTGGGCGCCGTCAGCTACGTTTTTAGTAGCATCTGCGTTCATGGATGTTTTGCTTTCAGGGTGACCAGCATGGCGGTTGCTGCGGACTGCTCGCCCGCACGCCGCGAACCGCCAATGCCGCGCTCGGCGAGCGCCAGTTCGGGGATAGCGCATTCGACGTCGAAGGTCTGGCGGTGCGCCGCGCCGACGGTGCCCACCACGCGGTACTGGGGCAGCTGCATTTTGCGGCCCTGCAGCCACTCCTGCAACGCGGTCTTGGCGTCCTTGGCCGCGGCCTGCATCTGGGGGTTGATCTCGACGGCCTCGAACAGCCGGTGCACCAGGGCCTCGGCGCTGGCATAGCCGGCATCAAGGTACACGGCGCCGATCAGGGCTTCGAGCGCGTCAGCGAGGATGGAGGGACGCTTGTGTCCGCCCGAGCGGGACTCGCCTTCGCCCAGGCGCAACACTTCAGCAAGGCGCAGGTCCAGCGCCAGCCGGTGCAGGGTGTCTTCCTTGACGAGGTTGGCCCGCACACGGGAGAGGTCGCCCTCGGGCATGGAACTCAGGCGCTGGTACAACAGACTGGAGACGGCCAGACTCAGCACGGAATCGCCAAGGAATTCCAGCCGCTCGTTGTGGTCGGCACTGAAGCTGCGGTGCGTCACGGCGCGCTGCAGGAGCGCGGCATCGGAAAAGCGATGCTGCAGCCGGGACTGCAGCGAAACCAGAGCGGGTTGCACCTATTTGGTCGACTCTTCGAAACGGTAGACGAGGTAGGCGGGGCCTGCAAGGGCGATTTCGCGCGAGTACTTGTACGACACCACCACCTTGTCGCCGCGCTTGGTCACTTCCAGGTCTTTGCCCTTGACCGAGGAAATATCGTCAATGGCACCGGCGCGGTCAAAAATGCCGCGTACGTCGGCCACAGTAGAGCCCTCGTTGGCGGCTTTCTGTGCCGCCTTGCGAATGGATTGATTTTCGAGAAAGATCGGAACTGACTGCCCACCAATGGCAAATGCCGCCACGGCAAACAGACCAATGAAGATGACGCCGATGAACGACAGGCCACGCTGGCGTGCGCGGCTGGTTGTACGGTGAGCTTGCATACCTTATCTCCCCTCTTGGTTGTTGGCCATCGCTGCGACGGCAGGCTCAGTTGAACGCCCCGATGCGCTTGAGGCTGCCGAAGTTCATCCAGACAAAGAACGCCTTGCCCACGATATTGGCCTCGGGCACGAAGCCCCAGTAGCGCGAGTCGAGCGAATTATCGCGGTTGTCGCCCATCATGAAGTAGTGCCCCTCGGGCACCTTGCACACCACGCCCTCCACACTGTAGCGGCAGTTGTCGCGGTAGGCAAAGTTGCTGGCGCCCTGGACGAAGGCCGGCACCTCGGGGTTGTTCAGCAGGCGGTGGGGGCGCTCGCCGAGCTGCTCCTCGTACTGCTTGAAGTAGCGCATCGTGCCTTCGTCGAAGAAATCGGGAGCAGCGGACGTCTCCACGGGCTTGCCGTTGACTGTGAGCCGCTTGTTCAGGTAGGCCACCTCATCGCCCGGCACGCCGACCACGCGCTTGATGTAATCGAAGCTGGGTTGCGGCGGGTAGCGGAACACCATCACGTCGCCGCGCTGGGGCGAGTTCATCTCGATGATCTTGGTGTTGATGACCGGCAGGCGCACGCCATAGGTGAACTTGTTCACCAGGATCAGGTCGCCCACCAACAGCGTGGGCACCATGGAGCCCGAAGGGATCTTGAAAGGCTCGAACAGGAAGGAACGCAGCAAGAAGACGGCCACGATCACCGGGAACAAGCCTGCGGTCCAGTCCAGCCACCAGGGCTGCATGAGCAGGCGTTCCTTGGACTCCTGGACATCAATGTCGACCTTGGCAATACCCATACGGTCCAGTTCGGCACGGCGCTGGGCCGCTGCATCCTCGATGGCCTGGGCCGCGCGCAGGCGCTGGGGCAGGAAATGAAAACGCTCGGCCAACCAGTAGGCGCCGGTCACGGCCGTGGCCAGGAACAGCACCAGCGCGAAGTTGCCCTCGATAGCGCCGAAATACCAGGCGCCCATGTAGCCCGCAAACGCGGCCAGCACGAGAGAAGTCAGAATTTGCATAGCGGGCATCAGTCCTCCACCTGCAAAATGGCCAGGAAAGCTTCCTGGGGCACCTCGACCGATCCGATCTGTTTCATGCGTTTCTTGCCTGCCTTCTGCTTCTCGAGAAGCTTGCGTTTGCGGGTGATGTCACCGCCATAGCATTTTGCCAACACATTCTTGCGCATGGCCTTGATGGTTTCGCGCGCGATGATGTTGGCACCGATCGCCGCCTGGATCGCCACGTCGAACATCTGCCGGCTGATGATCTCGCGCATCTTGGCCACCACGGCGCGGCCGCGGTACTGCGACTGGCTGCGGTGCACGATGATCGACAGCGCATCGACCTTCTCTCCGTTGAGCAGGATGTCGACCTTCACCACGTCCGAGGCGCGGTATTCCTTGAAGACATAGTCCATGCTGGCGTAGCCGCGGCTCACCGACTTGAGCTTGTCGAAGAAGTCCAGCACGATCTCGCCCAGCGGCATCTCGTAGGTCAGCATGACCTGGCGGCCGTGGTAGGCCATGTTGATCTGCACGCCACGCTTCTGGTTGGCCAGCGTCATCACCGGTCCCACATACTCCTGGGGCATGTAGAGGTGCACGGTGACGATGGGCTCGCGGATCTCCTGCAGCTTGCCCTGGTCGGGCATCTTGGCGGGGTTCTCCACCATGACCACCTCGCCGTCAGGCTTGACCACCTGGTAGACCACGCTGGGCGCCGTGGTGATGAGGTCCTGGTCGAATTCGCGCTCCAGGCGCTCCTGCACGATCTCCATGTGCAGCAGGCCCAGGAAGCCGCAGCGGAAGCCAAAGCCGAGCGCCTGGCTGACCTCGGGCTCGTAGTGCAGCGAGGCGTCGTTGAGCTTAAGCTTTTCGAGCGCGTCACGCAGCTGGTCGTATTCGCTGGCCTCGGTCGGGTACAGGCCGGCGAACACCTGCGGCTGAATTTCCTTGAAGCCCGGCAGCGCCTCCGAAGCGGGACCGGCGTTGTTGGGCAGTTTCTTTTCCAGCGTGATGGTGTCACCTACCTTGGCCGCCTGCAGTTCCTTGATGCCGCAGATCACATAGCCCACCTCGCCGGCCCGCAGCGCGTCGCGCGGCTCGTTGGCGGGGGTGAAGACCCCCAAGCTGCCGGCCTCGTAGGCCGCGCCGGTGGCCATCATCTTGATGCGTTCGCCCTTGAGCAGCCGACCATCGACCACCCGCACCAGCATGACAACGCCCACATAGGTGTCAAACCAGCTGTCGATGATCATGGCGCGCAGGGGGCCTTCGGCGCTGCCCTTGGGCGCCGGCACCTTGGCCACGATGGCCTCGAGAATTTCCTCGATGCCCATGCCCGTCTTGGCCGAACAGGGAATGGCATCGCCTGCGTCGATACCGATCACGTCCTCGATCTCGGCCTTGGCGTTGTCTGGGTCGGACTGCGGCAGGTCCATCTTGTTGAGCACCGGCAAGACTTCCACGCCCAGGTCGAGTGCGGTGTAGCAGTTGGCCACGGTCTGCGCTTCCACGCCTTGCGAGGCATCCACCACCAGCAGCGCCCCTTCGCACGCGGACAGCGAGCGGCTCACTTCGTAGGAGAAGTCGACATGGCCGGGCGTGTCGATCAGGTTGAGGTTGTAGACCTGTCCGTCCTGGGCCTTGTACTGCAGCGCGGCGGTCTGCGCCTTGATAGTGATGCCGCGCTCTTTCTCGATGTCCATCGAGTCGAGCACCTGTGCCTCCATCTCACGTTCGGCCAAGCCGCCGCAGCGCTGGATCAGCCGGTCCGCGAGCGTCGATTTGCCGTGGTCGATGTGCGCGATGATGGAAAAATTTCTGATGTGGTTCATCAACGAAAACCGTCAAGTGTTTGAATTACCGAGGAGCACAAGAAAAAAGGGCGCGTCGACTGGTGACGCGCCCTGAACCAACAATCTTTGGCAACTGCGATTGGTTGGAACTTCATTGTAGGCAAAAAGCCGTCCAGAAAAAGGCCGATTCGCAGCCTTTGCGGGCCGTTGCAGGTGGGCAACATGGATTTTATCAACAGCTTATCAACAAGCCAGAAATCCAACAGAGGACAACTTGTGTGTGACCTGTGGATCACCTGTGCAGCCCCTGGAGACATCTCGCATCGTGGACTCCCGGCATGTCAATATGCCGGGAACGCTTATGAAGAGCCTCTATTCTACCTAATTCGGTTGATAGCCCCCTTCACTGAACCACCGCACCACTTTCGAGAATTTTGATGGGAGCCCCTGCCGGGGGGCCCACCGTGCCCTGTTCAAGGGGGCTTCGAACGGGGCCCAATCGGTCAGCGCGACGGCCGGATCAGTGCGTACTGTGCCCACTCCCCACGGCGGAACAGCACATTGATGGGCTTGTTTTTGTCGGCCCGCGCCAGGGCAGTTTCAAACTCCTTCACACTGGGCACGTCCACATTGGCGATGGCGAGGATCACGTCGCCTTCGCGCAGGCCGGCCCGCGCGGCGGCTTCGCTCGCCGCCTCGACGCGTACGCCGCCACGCAGCTTGAGCTCCTTCTTCTGCGTATCGGTCAGGTCCGCCACGGTCAAACCGATCTGCTGCGCCGCGGTGGAGGTCTTGGGCTTGGCTTCACGCTCTGCTGCTTTGGCCTGGGGCTTGTCGGGCTCGATCTCGGCAATCACGATGGACAGGTCGCGCGCGCTGCCCCTACGGAACACCGTCACGGTGCTCTTCGAGCCAGGCTTGGTGTTGCCCACCATGCGCGGCAGATCCGCGATCTTGTCGATGGCCTTGCCGTCGAAGCGCGTGATGATGTCGCCGGCCTCGATGCCGGCCTTCTCGGCCGGCGAGCCGGACTCCACCCCCGTCACCAGGGCGCCCTGCTGTTTGCCCAGGCCCAGGGACTCGGCCACGTCCTTCGTGACCTGGCCGATCTGCACACCGATGCGGCCCCGCGTCACCCGGCCGCTGGCGCGCAGCTGGTCGCTCACGCGCATGGCTTCGTCGATCGGGATGGCGAAGGCAATGCCCATGTAGCCGCCCGAGCGGGAATAGATCTGGCTGTTGATGCCCACCACTTCGCCGCGCATGTTGATCAGCGGCCCGCCAGAATTGCCGGGGTTGATGGCCACATCGGTCTGGATGAAGGGCAGGTATTCACCGGTCTCGCGCTGCTTGGCGCTCACGATGCCGGCCGTGACCGTGCTCTCCAGGCCGAACGGCGAACCGATGGCAAGCACCCACTCGCCGACGCGCAGACGCCCGCTGTCGCCGATGCGCACGGCCGGCAGGCCGGTGGCGTCGATCTTGACCACGGCCACGTCAGTGCGCTTGTCCGCGCCCACGATGCGCGCCTTGTACTCGCGCTTGTCGGTGAGGGTCACGAGCACTTCGTCCGCGCCCTCGACCACATGGGCATTGGTCATCACATAGCCGTCAGCGCTGACGATAAAGCCCGAGCCCACGCCGCGCGGCTGCTCTTCCTCTGCGTTCGGGCGCTGCGGCCGCTGCTGGCGCGGGAGGTTGGGCAGGGGCACGCCAAAGCGCTTGAAGAACTCCAGCATCTCTTCATCCATGCCATTGAGGGCACCGCCGCGCGTGGCAGTCTTTTCTAGCGTGCGGATATTGACCACTGCCGGCCCGACCTGCTCCACCAGGTCCGTGAAATCGGGCAGCCCGCGCACCGCAGCAGCTTGCGGCTGCGCCACGGCGTGCGGCACGAAAGCCACCTGCGTCGCCACGGCCAGCACCGCTGCCAGCCCACCCATCGTCCACCTCGTCCAATCGAGTTTTCTCATTTCCGACCTTTCAAGAATTCACGTTCAGATTGCGCCAGGGGCGTGTGCTCTGAGAAGTGCCCTGGACGGATTGGTTCCGTCGGCGCGCCGCGCAAAGGCCGGCACTGGCTTCGCGCAGAGCGCCGCCGCCACGCCGTGCACAGCACGACATAGCACTCGGCCCGTTTGTCGATGAAATGGGGACATCCCCGGCGCTGACAAGGGGCAGCGCGCCCAGTGTCGCTCAGCGCGAGGGTGCGTCGAAATTTGCGTTGCGCAGGAAGCCCGCCGGCATCTGCAGCGCCGTGGCGCCGCCGAACTGCTTGTGCGCGGCCAGCAGCTCGTCGAGGCGGGGATCGCGCAGCATGACCTGCTGGTCCGCGCTGCCGGTAGCAGCCACCTGGGCTGGCGCCATCGCGGCAGGCGCGGCGGCGAGCTGGGGGCCCACGGCGTGGCTGCGCAGCGTGTCCACCGCGGACCACCCCAGCGCCGTCACCGCGGCGAGCGAGGCCAGCCCCGCCACCATCTTCCAGCGGTACACCGAGGCATTGGCTGCCTGCTCCGGCACGGCCATCGGCTCGGCTTGCACCAGCGTTTCCAGGGCCGTGCGCGGCGGCTGCGGCTCTTCGGCGATCTTCTGCTGCAAGCGCGCCAGGAATGCTCCGCTGTCGCCGGGCCGCGCCAGTTCGGCGGAACGCAGCACGTCACCCACCAGATGGTAGGCCTGCCAGGCCGCGCGGCCTTCGTCCTGCGCGGCAAAGCGCAGCACCTCGGCCCATTCTTCGCCCTGCAACTGCCCGTCCACCAGGGCGGAAAGCTGCTCGCGTTGCTTCAGATCTTGATTCATGGTGTCACCCGCCAACCCAATGCCTGTCATGAAAATTCCATCCTTCCCGGTCGCGCTGCTACCAGCGTTTGCCCGTGCGGTTTTCCAGCAGCGGGCGTACCCGTGCAGAAATGGCCTCCCGCGCTCGGAAGATCCGCGAGCGCACGGTCCCAATCGGGCATTCCATCACCGTGGCAATTTCCTCGTAGCTCAAGCCCTCGATTTCGCGCAGCGTCACGGCCTGCCGCAGATCCTCCGGCAAGGCCTCCATGGCCGCATTCACAGCAGCGGCAATTTCCTGGGCCGCCAGCACGGTCTCGGGAGTCTCGTCGCTGGTTAGTTCGTGTTCGAGGCGGGAAGTTTCATTGTCGTCTCCATCCGGGCGCATGCCCCCCTCGTACACCACCGGGTCGCGCTTGAGGTCCATCAAGGACTTCTTGGCCGTGTTCACCGCGATGCGGTAGAGCCAGGTGTAGAACTGGGCATCGCCGCGGAACTGGTGCAGCGCCCGGTAGGCCCGCAGAAAGGTTTCCTGGGCAATGTCCTGGACCAGATCGACGTCACGGACCATGCGCCCGATGAGGCGCTCGATGCGTCGCTGGTATTTGATGACCAGCAGGTCATAGGCGCGCAGATCGCCCGCCACGGTACGCTGCACGAGCAGAAGATCGCTGTCGGTGGGGGGCGTTTCGGCGGGAGGGGTGGATGTCATGGAAAAAAGGGGTTCACAGCGTGCCGGCCGGCTGCTGCGCAGGAAGGGCGGCGTCGGTGGCGCCCGTTCCGCGGCGCGAATATACCGCACGGCGCAGGTCGCCCCAGCGATGGGGCGCGCTGCGCCGTTCCAGCCAGATCCATAGGGGCCTTGCACCCACAGGATGCAGGCATACGGCCAGACGGTATTGCAGGTCGAGGTGCACGGTCAGCGCACCTCGCAGGCCCGACGCTCCTGCGGGGAGGAGTTCCCACGCAAGACCGTCCCAGGCCAGCAAACCCGTCGGCAGTCGGGCCCAGCAACGCCAGGTCACCAGCGTCACCAGCAGCCACAGCAGAAAGCAGCCACCGATGAGCGGCCATGGATGGGCGGAGGCGCCAAGGACGGCCCATGCGCCGAGCGTCAGCAATCCCGCGAGCGACAGAGCCCCCAGGATTGCAGCCAGCCAGGCCGAACGCACCGCAGGGTACTGCACGGCTGGAGAGTGGTAGCGCGAAGGTACAGCGCTCATGCGCGGCCCGCGTGGAAGGAGCGCCAACTGCCCGGCCCGTGCATCGGCGCGCAGAGAGCCGCCGGCCCGGCGGCCTCAGACGCGCCGGAACACCAGCGTGCCGTTGGTGCCGCCAAAGCCGAAATTGTTCTTGATGGCGACATCCATCTTCATGTCCCGCGCCGTATTGGCGCAGTAGTCGAGGTCGCACTCAGGGTCCTGGTTGTCCAGGTTGATGGTCGGCGGAACCTTTTGGTGGTAGAGCGCCAGAATCGTGAAGATGCTCTCGATGCCGCCGGCACCACCCAGCAAGTGGCCGGTCATGGACTTGGTCGAGCTCACGACCATCTTGTGCGCATGGTCGCCGAAGGCCGCCTTGATGGCGTTGGTTTCGTTGACGTCGCCCAGCGGGGTGGAGGTGCCATGCGCATTGAGGTAGGCCACCTCGTCGGCGTTGATGCCGGCATTGCGCATGGCGGCCAGCATGGCGCGGCGCGGGCCGTCCATGTTGGGTGCGGTCATGTGGCCGGCATCGGCGCTCATGCCATAGCCGCTCAGTTCCGCGTAGATCTTGGCGCCGCGCGCCTTGGCATGCTCATATTCCTCGACCACCACGACGCCGGCGCCCTCGCCCAGCACGAAGCCGTCGCGGTCCTTGTCCCAGGGGCGCGAAGCGGCCTTGGGATCGTCGTTGCGGGTGGAAAGCGCGCGCATCGCGGCAAAGCCGCCGATGCCCAGCGGCGACACCGTGGCTTCGGAGCCACCGGCGATGACCACGTCGGCATCGCCGTATTCGATCATGCGGCCCGCTTCGCCAATGCAGTGCAGGCCCGTGGTGCACGCCGTGACCACGGCCAGGTTCGGCCCCTTGAAGCCGAAGCGCATGGACACATGCCCGGCGACCATGTTGATGATGGAGGCCGGTACAAAGAAGGGGGTGATGCGCCGGGGCCCGCGGTTCACGTACTCGGCGTGGGTGTTCTCGATCAGCGGCAGGCCGCCGATCCCCGAGCCGATCACGCAGCCGATGCGCGTGGCGAGTTCCTCGTTCAGCGCCTCGCCGGTCGGCAGGCCAGCGTCCTGCACGGCCTGCGCGGCCGCCGCGATGCCGTAATGGATGAAGGAGTCCATCGCGCGCGCATCCTTGGCGCTGATGTAGGACTCCAGGTCTAGGCCCTTGACCTCCCCTGCGATCTTGCAGGAAAAATTCGACGCATCGAATTTGGTGATGAGGTCAATGCCGGACTGGCCGGCAAGGATATTGGCCCAGGCATCTGCCACCGTGTTTCCCACGGGGCTGACGCAACCCAGGCCGGTCACGACAACGCGACGACGGCTCATGCGTAAAAACCTTGTGCTGATCGCTGAAGGGAAGGCGCCAGGCGCGCCACTCAGGCCTTCGGGTGGGAGGTGGCGTAGTCGATGGCGTTTTGCACCGTCGTGATCTTCTCGGCGTCTTCGTCCGGGATCTCGATGCCGAATTCGTCTTCCAGCGCCATCACCAGTTCCACCGTGTCGAGCGAGTCGGCACCCAGGTCGGCCACGAAGGCCTTTTCGTTGGTGACTTGAGACTCTTCAACGCCGAGTTGTTCGGCAATGATTTTTTTGACACGTGCTTCGATATCGCTCATGGTTTCCCTCTGGGGGTTGTGAATAGATCCGCGATTCTAGCTGTTTAAGAGCGCACCCCTAAACCGCTCGCCGTACGGATGAACCGGCGTGTTTTGTCTAATTACATGTGCATGCCGCCATTGACATGCAGCTCCTGTCCGGTCACATAGCCCGCCTCGCGCGAGGCGAGGTAGGCGACCGCGTGCGCGATGTCGGCGGGCTTACCCAGATGGCCGAGCGGGATCTGGTCCAGCAGGGCCTTCTGCTGAGCCTCGGGCAGGCCCGAGGTCATATCGGTGTCGATGAAGCCGGGCGCCACGCAATTCACGGTCACGTTGCGGCTACCCAGCTCGCGCGCCAGCGCGCGGGTCATGCCCGCCACGCCGGCCTTGGCGGCGGCGTAGTTGGCCTGGCCGGGGTTGCCCGACGCGCCCACCACGCTGGTGATGCTGATGATGCGGCCAAAGCGCTGCTTCATCATGGGCTTGATGGCGGCGCGGCTGACGCGGAACACGGCCTTGAGGTTGGTGTCCAGCACGGCGTCCCAGTCGTCGTCCTTCATGCGCATAGCAAGCTGGTCGCGCGTGATGCCGGCGTTGTTCACCAGCACGTGCAGGCCGCCCTGCTCCTTCACGATGCCGTCGATCAGCGCCTCGACGGCGGCGCCGTCGTTCACATTGAGGTTGGCTCCGCGGCAGCCCGCATGCGCCGACAGCGCCTGCGTGATGCGCGCCGCACCTTCGTCGGTGGTGGCGGTGCCGATGACCTGGTAGCCGCGCGCGGCCAGTTCCAGCGCGATGGCGGCACCGATGCCGCGCGAGGCGCCCGTCACCAGGGCCACGGAGGGTTTTGCAGTGGTTTCGCTCATGCCAGCAGTTCCTTGACTTCTTGGAGGGTGGCGGGGTCGTACAGGGCCGCGCCAGTCAGTTCGGCGTCGATGCGCTTGGTCAGGCCCGCCAGCACCTTGCCAGGGCCGCATTCGACGAGGTGGGTGATGCCCCGCGCCTTGAGCGCCTGCACGCACTCGACCCAGCGCACCGGTCCGAAGGCCTGGCGATAGAGCGCGTCGCGGATGGCGTCGGCATCCTGCTGCACGGTCACATCAATATTGTTGAGTACCGGAATCTGGGGCGCTGCCAGCTCGGTCGCGGCCAGGGCGGCGCGCAGCTTCTCCGCGGCCGGCTTCATCAGGCTGGAATGGAAGGGCGCCGACACCGGCAGCGGCAGCGCGCGCTTGGCGCCCGCGGCCTTGAGGGCCTCGCAGGCCTTCTCGACGGCGGCCTTGCTGCCGGCGATCACAGTCTGGGCCGGATCATTGAAGTTCACGGCCTCCACCACTTCGGCACCGTTTTGGCCCATGGAGGCCGTCACCTCTGCGCAACCAGCTATCACTTTTGCAGCATCCAGGCCCAGGATGGCGGCCATGGCGCCCGTACCCACGGGCACGGCTTCCTGCATGGCGGCGGCGCGCAGGCGCACCAGCGGCGCGGCCTGGGTCAGCGTCAACACGCCCGAGGCGACCAGCGCCGAGTATTCACCGAGGGAGTGCCCCGCCACGGCGGCCGGCAGCGCACCGCCTTCGGCGCGCCACACGCGCCAGGCCGCCACGCCGGCAACCAGCATCACGGGCTGGGTGTTGGTGGTGAGGGCCAGCGCCTCCTTGGGGCCTTCCTGGATCAGGCGGCCCACGTCCTCGCCCAGGGCGTCGGACGCTTCCTGCAGCGCCTGTGCCACGGCGGGGTGGTTGCCCCAGCCGTCGAGCATGCCCACGGCCTGCGAGCCTTGGCCGGGAAAGACAAATGCGAAGTTCTTCATTGCCATTCTGAAAAAATGAATGAAATCGGGCTTTTGCGCTTATGCAGCAAGCGCCATAAGCTACATTTTCAGGAGCACTGCGCCCCAGGTGAAACCGCCGCCCACGCCTTCGAGCAGTACGGTTTCGCCCTTGGATACCTGGCCGGCGCGCACCGCGTGGTCCAGCGCCAGCGGAATCGATGCCGCCGAGGTGTTGCCATGCTGGTCCACGGTGACGACCACCTTGTCCATGGGCAGCTTGAGCTTGCGCGCCGTGCCTTGCATGATGCGGATGTTGGCCTGGTGGGGCACCAGCCAGTCGATGTCGGCCTCCGTGAGGCCCGCCTTCTCGAGCGTGGCGCGCGCGGCGCTTTCCAGCACCCCCACGGCCAGCTTGAACACCGCCGGGCCGTCCATGGTCAGCAGCGGCAGGCCCGTGACTTGACCGCCCGAGACATGGCCCGGCACGCACAGGATGCCCACGTGGCGGCCATCGGCGTGCAGATCGGTGGAAAGAATGCCAGGTTCGTCCGAGGCTTCGAGCACCACGGCGCCCGCGCCGTCGCCGAACAGCACGCAGGTGGTGCGGTCGTTGAAGTCGAGCAGGCGGCTGAAGATTTCGGAGCCCACCACCAGCGCGCGCCGGGCCGTGCCCGCGCGGATCATGGCGTCGGCCACGGTGAGCGCATAGACAAAGCCGCTGCACACCGCCTGCACATCAAAGGCCGGGCAGCCGATGGCGCCCAGCTTGTTCTGCAATATGCAGGCCGTGGACGGGAACACCATGTCCGGCGTGGACGTGGCGACGATGATCAGGTCGATGTCCTTCGCTTCCACGCCTGCGGCCTGCAGGGCGTTGCGCGAAGCCTCCAGGGCCATGTCGCTGCAGGCGACGTCGGCCGCAGCGAAATGGCGCGCGCGGATGCCGGTGCGCTCGACGATCCAGTCATTCGAGGTTTCGATGCCCCGGCCGGCCAGTTCGGCCACCAGGTCGGCATTCGTCACCCGGCGCGGCGGCAGGTGGCTGCCGGTGCCGGTAATACGGGAATAGCGTTTCATCAATGTGGCGCTGGCGCCGCGCCGCGGTCGGCGGTGGCATCGGAGGGCAGCAGGAAGGGCGCTGCGCTGGCGATGCGGAGGCGGACACGGTCCAGCAGGTTGTTGCGGGCTGCATCATACGCCCGGTTCAAAGCCGTCTCAAAAGCCATCTCGTCGGCCGAGCCATGGCTCTTGAACACCAGGCCGCGCAGGCCGAGCAGCGCCGCGCCGTTGTAGCGACGGTAATCAACGCGCTTTTTGAACGCAGATAACACCGGATAGGCGATGATGGCTGCAATTTTTGTGAACAAATTGCGCGAGAACTCTTGCTTCAGGAACGCTCCCACCATGGCGGCCAAACCTTCGCTGGTCTTGAGGGCGACGTTGCCGACGAAGCCGTCACACACCACGATATCGGTTGTACCCTTGAAGATGTCGTTGCCTTCCACATTGCCGACGAAGTTCAAATTGCCGGAATTAGCAGCAGAACGCAGAAGTTCACCGGCTTTTTTGATGACTTCACTGCCCTTGATGGCTTCGGCGCCGATGTTGAGCAAACCCACGGTGGGCTGCTCCTGGCCTTTGAGCACGGAGTCGAGCGCCGAGCCCATAACGGCGAATTCGAGCAGGTGGCGCTCGTTGCAGTCCACGTTGGCGCCCAGGTCGAGCACCGTGGTGGAGCCGCCCTTGGCATTGGGCAGCGGGTAGGCGATGGCCGGGCGGTCGATGCCGTCAAGCGTCTTGAGCACATAGCGGGCGATGGCCATCAGGGCGCCGGTGTTGCCTGCCGACACGGCCGCAGCGGCCGCGCCTTCCTTGACCTGCTGGATGGCCACGCGCATGGACGAATCCTTCTTGCGGCGCAGCGCCACTTCCAGCGGATCGTCCATTGCCACCACCTCGCTGGCATGCACCAGGGTGGCGCGGTCGTGCGAAAAGCCCTGCAGCGCCTCGGGCAGGCCCACCATCAGCAGATGGGCATCGGTATGCCGGTCGAGGAAGTGACGGCATGCCGCCAGCGTGACATGGGGGCCGTGATCGCCGCCCATGCAGTCAACAGCCAGTGTGATCATGGAAAAGGGTTCTGGCCGGATTGGCGGCCGGTTGCGCGTGCGCAGCACGCATGAGAAAGGCCCGTGCTACGGGAAGGTAGCAACGGGCCCTGGGGTCCTGACCTCTGACGGGTGTCAGGCTTCGGACTTGTTCTTCAGCACCTGACGGCCGCGGTAGAAACCGTTGGGGCTGATCTGGTGGCGCAGATGGATTTCGCCGGTGGTGGGCTCGACAGCGATGCCGGGCACATTCAGGGCGTTGTGCGAGCGGTGCATGCCGCGCTTGGACGGGGATTTCTTGTTTTGCTGAACGGCCATGATCGGCTCCTGGTCTTGAAAAGGGGTTGGTAAAAACGCGGTCAGCCCAATAAAAGACACGAGGGGATTCGCGCGAAGCCCTCGATTATAGCCCAAAGCGTTTTATTTATCCGATTTACCCACACGCAGGCCTGCCAGCGCGGCAAACGGGTTCGGGCGCTCGGTGGTGGCGGCCTCGAAATCCTCGTCGCTCGAGGCCATGGATACAGGCGCCGGGCACTCGTCGTGGCGCGGCACCACGGGCAATGCCATGAGCAGCTCGTCCTCAATGAGTTCATGCAGGTCGAACTCGCGGCTCAGCGCCAGCAGGTCTTCTTCAACCTCGTCGTCCAGCGCCTCGGCCGTGGCCTCGTCGGCCACGAAGCGGAACCAACGGTCCACATGCAGGGGTTCGTCCATGGGCCCCAGGCAGCGCTGGCACACCATGGGGAAGGTGGCCTGCACTTGCACGTGCATCCACATCTGGCCGCTTTCACTGCCCGCCTCGGCGCGCCACTCGCCCACGGCCTCCCAGTCCACGCGCAGGTCGGGGTGCAGGCCCTTGGCCTCCTGGGCCAGGCGCTCGTATTTCAGCAGGGACTCGTGCCCCTCCAACCGCGCGCCCGCCTGCACGAAGGCCTTGGCGTCGAGCCGGTCGGGGTTGAATTCCTTGGTCATGTGCGCAGTGTAAGAGAATCAAGACATGCATCAAGCCCTCCCCCAGCCGAGAACCCTTGTTCTGGGCTCGACTTCCCGCTACCGGCGCGAACTGCTGCAGCGCCTGAACCTGCCCTTTACCGTCACAGCCCCCGAGGTGGACGAGACACCCCAGAGCGGCGAGGCCCCGCGCGCGCTGGCCCTGCGCCTGGCGCTGGCCAAGGCCCGCGCGGTGGCCGCGCAGCACCCCGACGCCGTGGTGATCGGCTCCGACCAGGTGGCCGACCTTGCCGGCCACCCCCTGGGCAAGCCCGGCACGCACGAGCGCGCCACGGCCCAGCTGCGCCTGATGAGCGGCCACACCGTGGTCTTCCAAACTGCACTGGCCGTGGTCTGCCAGGCCACGGGCTTCGAGCAGGTGGACCTGGCGCCGGTGGAAGTGCGCTTTCGTACGCTGTCGGACGACGAGATCGAACGCTACCTGCGCGCCGAGCAACCTTATGACTGCGCCGGCAGCGCCAAGAGCGAGGGCCTGGGCATCAGCCTGCTCGACGCCATCGTCAGCGACGACCCCACGGCCCTGGTCGGCCTGCCGCTGATCCGCACCTGCCGCATGCTGCGCGCCGCCGGGCTGACCCTGCCATGAGCGCCGCCGCCCCCGCACGCGGCCGCCTCTACCTGGTGCCCGCGCCCCTGGATTTCGGCTGCGAAACCACGGCCGCACTGCCGCAGGCCCTGCCCGAGCACACCCTGGCCACCGCCGCGCGCCTCACGCACTGGGTCTGCGAGAACGCCAAGAGCACCCGCGCCTACCTCAAGCGCGTGGACGCCCTGCACCCGCTGGCGCTGCCCCTGCAGGAGCAGCAGATCACCGAACTGCCGCGCGAAGTGCACAAGAAGGGCGACCACGGTGGCAAGGGCGCCCCGGTGTTCGACGCCCGCCCGCTGCTCGCGCCGGCGCTGGCCGGGCACGACGTGGGCCTGGTCAGCGAGGCCGGCATGCCCGCCGTGGCGGACCCCGGTAGCTCCGTGGTGCGTGCCGCCCACGATCTCGGTATCGAAGTGGTGCCGCTGGTAGGCCCCGTATCGCTGCTGCTGGCCCTCGCGGCCAGCGGGCTCAACGGCCAGAACTTTGCCTTCGTCGGCTACCTGCCGCAGGACGCCGACGACCGCGCCCAGCGCATCCGCGCGCTGGAAGCCCTGGCGCTCAAGACCGGCCAGACGCAGCTGTTCATCGAAACGCCCTACCGCAACGCCGCCCTGCTCCAGGCCCTGCTGCAGACTCTGCAGCCCGCCACGCGCCTGGCGCTGGCCAGCGGCCTGACGCTGGAAAGCGCCCGCATCCGCAGCCAGAGCGTGCAGCAGTGGCGCCAGCGCCCCGAGGCGCCGGACAAGCACACGCCCGTGGTGTTCGCGCTGGGCCGGTAGCTCAGTGCGCGTGGGCCAGGCCGCTCAATAGAACGACCACGCCCATGCCCGCCGCCAGCCACAGGATCTGCAGCGTGGTTTCGCGCGCGCCCAGGCGCTTTTGCAGTTGCGGAATCAGGTCGGCCAGCGCCACGTAGACAAAGCTGCTCGACGCCACCACCAGGAAGTACGGCAGCCAGTCGTGCAGCTGGCCCACCAGGAAGTAGCCCACCAGCCCGCCGATGGCCGTCACCGCGCCGGCCAGCGACACCTTGAGCACGGCCATGCGCCGGCTCGCGCTGCTTTGCTGCAGCACCGCCAGGTCGCCGATGTGGTGCGGCACCTCGTGCGCCATCACCGACACGGCCGCCACCAGGCCAAGCCTCAGGTCGGCCACGAAGGCCGAGGCGATGAGCACGCCGTCGCCAAAGCAGTGCACGCTGTCGCCGGCCAGCAGCGTCCAGCCGCCCGCGGGGCGCGGCGCGTGGTCGTGCGCGGTGTGGTGACTGGCATGGTCATGGTGGTGATGGTGGTGATGAGCGCCATGGTTGTGCTCATGGCCGTGGTGCCACAGCTCGGCCTTGTCGAGCAGGAAGAAGAACACCACGCCCACCAGCAGCGTGGCGAACAGGTCGTGCGCGCCGGCCTGGCTCTCGAACGCCTCGGGCAGCAAGTGCATGAAGGCCGTGGCCAGCAGCGCGCCCGCCGCCAGGCTCAGCAGGTGCTGCGTGCCTTCCTTACCGCCCAGCCCTGCGCGCATGAGCAGAGCCGCCACCCACACGCTGCCAATGCCTGTGGCCAGCGTGGACATGATGATCGCTATTAAAACCATAGCTTGTTGCGCTTTTCCCGTAAGCCCTGGAGGCTGTTTTTATTCATTTTCTGCGAGCCATGGATGAAACCCGGCCCCTCCGGTCCTGGCTGCCGGGCCCGGCATGTTCCAAGGGAGGAGGTCCGGCCGTCGGGCCCGGATGCAGTGCGTGGGCGGCCACCCTCGGGCGCCGCACGGATTTTCATCTTAGCAAGGCTGTCAAGCACTGCAGGCCTGTGAATAGTCAGCGGGCCGCACAGGGTTTCGGACCGAAGCGGCCCCCAAGGTCGGCATTGCGGCACCAAGGTGGACCCGGCCATGCCTGCCGCGGGGCCCTCAGGATTGAGGGTCGAACCCGAAGACGCGCAGTTCCTGGCTGCAGCGGCACGCCTTGGCGATGCGCGCAGCCCATGCGATAGCCTCCTCGCGCGAAGGCAGCTCCAGCACGGTGAAGCCGCCGTCGAGCGCTGGCGCCCAGGGATAGCCGCCCATGGCCACCGTGCCATCGGCCGAGACGAGCACGGGCGGCACCGCTTCGTCGATGCCACCGGCGAAAACATACACCCCCTCGGCCTTCGCCTCATCGATCACCGCACGCGCAGCACGGCCTACCGCTTCCAGCTCGCCTTCGGGGACTGCCATCGCCGCGCTGGGAAAAGAGATCAGGTATTTGGACATGGTGCTCCTTCTGGAAATAGCAGTGTGCGGCCAAAGGCCGCCACGCCCTCACCCCCACCACCGCACCGCCGCCGCAGCCACCGCCCCCAGCAACACCACCAGCAGGAACGGCAGGCGCAGCCACAGCGCCAGCGCCGCCGCGGCCAGGGACGCCAGCCGCGCGTCAAGCACCAGCGCCGCGCCCGAGGCCACGGTGTTCATCACCGTGAGCGCGGCCAGCAGCGCCACCGTCATGGCGCCGGCCACGCGGGTCATGCGCGGATTTTGCAGCCAGCGGGCGGGGATGGCGTAGCCCGCCAACTTGATGAGGTAGGTGGCCGCGCAGGCCAGCAGGATGTAGCCCCATAGCGTCATGCCGCACCCCCTTCGCGGGGAGGCGTGGCCGCGTCGGCGTCGGGGTCGCGGCCCCACCAGCCCCAGGCGGCGCCGAGCACGGCGGCCAGCAGGATGGGTAGGCCCGGCGGCAGCACGGGCACGGCCACGGCCGTGGCCACGCCGCAGGCCACGGCCAGCGCCACGGGCTCACGCTGCTGCAGGCGCGGCCACAGCAGGCCCAGGAAGGCGGCCACGGCCGCGCCGTCCAGGCCCCAGCGGCGCGGGTCGCCCAGGGCGTCGCCGAGCACGGCGCCGAGCAGGGTGAACAGGTTCCAGAGCACGAACACGCCGACGCCGGCGGACCAGAAGCCGCGCCGCTGCTCGTCCGGCGTCTGCTGGCCCGAGGCCGTGGCGGCCGATTCGTCGATGGTGAGCTGCGCCGCCACCGGCGTGCGCCAGCCCTTGGGCGCGAGCATGCGGTTCATCTGCATGCCGTAGACGGCGTTGCGCACGCCCAGCAGGGCCGCCGCACCCAGCGCGGCCGCCCCGGTGCCGCCGCCCGCGATGACGCCGATGAAGGCGAACTGCGAGCCGCCGGTGAACATGAGCAGGCTCAGGGCCATGGCCTGGCCGACCGTGAGGCCGGCCGCCACAGCAAGCGCGCCGAAGGAGATGCCGTAGAGCCCGGTGGCGGCAGCGATGGACAGGCCCATGCGGATGGCGGGGGTCCAGGTGGCGGGGCGCAGGGTGGGTGGTGAGGGGTCCATTGACTTCAAATTTGATAGCTGGCGGCGCTTTCTGGATAAGCGTTTAAGGCCGAAAAGACTAAAAATACGGCAGGACCGAGGGCGAATGGCTGGGATGCGAGGCGGGTTGCCAACACCGCGCCCTGTCTTCCGGGAAAGGGGTCAGAGCACGAGTTTCGCTGCGCGAAATCGTGATCTGACCCCATCCCTGCGCCGTGATCCGACCCCTTTGCCTGCGCCGCCCGCGCTGCTTGAAACCGGCGCGGCCCAGGCCAGCAGACGCCGCGCAAGGGCCGCCCCGCCGCGCTGGCGTCGTCCCCCTGCCCGCAGCGCGCAGCGTTGCGAGAGCGGGGGGAAGGCCCGCAGGGCCTCAGGGGGGTGTCGTTTCATCTCAATGCGCCTTGTCCCAGTTCGGGCCCACGCCCACCTCGGCCAGCAGGGGCACCTTGAGGTCGGCCACGCCGGCCATGAGGCGCGGGATGTGGCTGCGCAGCCAGTCCACCTCGGTCTCGGGCAGCTCGAACACCAGTTCGTCGTGCACCTGCATGATCATCTTGATGGCGGGCTTTTCGGCGTCCAGCACCTGCTGCACCTTGACCATGGCCAGCTTGATGAGGTCGGCCGCCGTGCCCTGCATGGGGGCGTTGATGGCGGCGCGCTCGGCGCCGGCGCGTCGCTGGCCGTTGGGCGAGGTGATTTCGGGCAGGTACAGACGGCGGCCGAACACGGTTTCGACATAGCCCATGGACTTGGCGGCGGCCTTGGTTTCGTCCATGTACTGCTTCACGCCGGGGTAGCGCTGGAAGTAGCGGTCGATGTAGGCGGCGGCGGCCTTGGTCTCGATGCCCAGGTTCTTCGCCAGGCCGAAGCTGCTCATGCCATAGATGAGGCCGAAGTTGATGACCTTGGCGTAGCGGCGCTGCTCGCTGGTCACCTGGTCCAGCGCCACGCCGAACACCTCGGCGGCGGTGGCGCGGTGCACGTCCAGGCCGGCGTGGAAGGCGTGCAAGAGCGCGTGGTCGCCGCTGATGTGGGCCATGATGCGCAGCTCGATCTGGCTGTAGTCGCTGCTGGCGATGACGCAGCCCGGCGGCGCGACGAAGGCCTCGCGCACGCGCCGGCCCTCGGCCGTGCGGATGGGAATGTTCTGCAGGTTGGGGTCGTTGCTCGACAGCCGGCCGGTGACGGCCACGGCCTGGGCGTAGTGCGTGTGCACGCGGCCGGTGCGCGGCAGCGCCAATGCACTGAGCTTGTCGGTGTAGGTGCCCTTGAGCTTGACCAGGCCGCGGTGCTCCAGCAGCTTGGCGGGCAGGGGGTAGTCCTCGGCCAGCTTTTCCAGCACCTCCTCGTCGGTGCTGCGTGCACCGGTGGCGGTCTTCTTCACCACGGGCATGCCCAGCTTGTCGAAAAATATTTCGCCGAGCTGCTTGGGACTGCTGAGGTTGAAGGGCTGGCCGGCAATCTCATACGCCTCGGTTTCCAGCTGCAGGATGCGTTGGCCCAGCTCGTGGCTCTGCGCGGCGAGCGTGGGCGCGTCGATGAGCACGCCATTGCGCTCCACGCGGTACAGCGCCTCGCTGCTCTGCATCTCCAGGTCGTAGATGAAGCGCAGTTTCTCGTCGGCCTGCAGCAGCGGCCACAGGGCCTGGTGCACGTCCAGCGTCTGGTCCGAGTCCTCGCAGGAATAGGCGGCCGCCTTGTCCACCGGCACCTGGGCGAACGGGATCTGGTGCGCGCCCTTGCCGCACAGGTCTTCGTAGCTGATGCCGGTGCGGCCGGTGTGGCGCTCGGCCAGGCTGGACAGGCCGTGGGGCTTGTGCACTTCAAGCACGTAGCTCTGCAGCATGGTGTCGTGGGTGTAGCCCTGCACCTCGATGCCGTGGTTGGCAAACACGTGGCGGTCGTACTTCACGTGCTGGCCCAGCTTGGAGTGCCGGCCATCTTCCAGCCAGGGCTTGAGGCGCGCCAGCACCTCGTCGCGCGGCAACTGCTCGGGCGCGTCGGGTCCGGCGTGGGCCAGCGGAATGTAGGCGGCCTCGCCGGGCTGCACGCTGAAGCTGATGCCCACGATCTCGGCGCGCATCTCGTCGAGCGAGGTGGTCTCGGTGTCCAGCGCCACCAGCTCGGCCGTGAGCAAGCGCTCGCGCCAGCGGTCGAAGTCGGCCCAGTTGAGGATGGTGTCGTACACCACCGTGCGGTGCTGCGCGGCCTCGGCCACGGGGCTGGCGGAGTGGTCGGCGAACAGGTCGCCGCTCTCGCCGGGCATGGCCACCACGGGCGCAGGCGCTGCGGCCTCGCCCAGCGCGCGCGCCAGGCCCTTGAAGCCGTAGGTTTCGCAGAAGACCTGGAGCGGCGCGACCTGGGGCTGGCCCATGCAAATGGCGTCCAGCGCGGGCATGCCAGGCACCCAGCCATTGAGGTCGCAGTCCGTCTTGATGGTCAGCAATTGGCGGCTGGTGGGCAGCCAATCAATGGCCTTGCGCAGGTTCTCGCCCACAGCGCCCTTGACCTGGCCGGCCTGCGCCACCAGCGCCTCCACCGAGCCGTACTCCTGCAGCAACTTCACGGCGGTCTTGGGCCCCACCTTGTGCACGCCGGGCACGTTGTCCACCTGGTCGCCCACCAGCATCTGGTAGTCCAGCATCAGGCGCGCGGGCACGCCGAACTCGGCCTCCACCCCGGCCAGGTCGCGCACCTTGCCGCTCATCGTGTCGACGATGGTGATGTGCTCATTCACCAGCTGCGCCAGGTCCTTGTCGCCGCTGGAGATGACCACGCCGATGCCCTGGCGCGCGGCCGCCACGGCCAGCGTGCCGATCACATCGTCCGCCTCCACGCCAGGCACGTCCAGCACGGGCCAGCCCAGCAGACGCACTACCTCGTGGATGGGCGCAATCTGGCTGCGCAGGTCGTCGGGCATGGGGCTGCGCTGTGCCTTGTATTCAGGGTAGAGGGCGTCACGGAAGGTGGGGCCCTTGGCATCGAACACGCAGGCCGCGTAGGTGCATGGGTAGTCCTTCAGAAGCTTCTGCATCATGTTGATCACGATGCGGATAGCGCCGGTCTTTTGCACCGTGCCATCGGCCAAGGTGGTGCTCATGGATTCGCCGCCCGCAAAAAAAGCGCGGTAGAGGTAGCTGGAGCCATCCACCAGCAGCAGGGTCTTTTTATCGCTCATGCGCCGGATTGTGCACACGATGCCCGCGCCGTCGGGCAGGCAGCGGCGGAACGCGGCCACTGCGCAGGGGGATGTCCCTGCCCCGGGCGCGGCCCGGGAACGCGGCAAAATAGCCCCATCGCCTGGCGCCGCGTGTGCGTGCGCCGTGGCTTCAACCCCTGGAAGGTCCTCCCATGAAAAAACTGCTTGCGTTGCTGGTCGGCGCCGCGTGCACGCTGGCGCATGCCGACGTGGAATTCAAGAACGTGCCCGCGCCGCTGCAGAAATCGCTGATGCACCACGGCCTGAAGTCGGCGCAGCTGGACAACGGCGTTCTGCGGCTGCAGATGGACAAGCCCGAGATCAGCGAGCTGGTCTACACCACCTTCGTCTACCACGGCGTGTGCGCCGAGCAATGGCGCAGCCCCGAGCGTTTCACCAACGTGACGCTCAACCGCGTGGAGCTGCTCAACACCAACGCCAACCAGGGCTACGCGTTCGATGCGCGCGGCGACGTCTGCGTGCAGATGGGGCAGATGGGCAAGAACTACCGCACCTTCATCAACCAGTACACCGTGAAGTGCGACGGCGGCACCTGCCCCGCACAGCGCCCTTGAACGGGACGCCCCGGCGCCTGCGGGGCTACGCGGCCTAGGGTGGAGCGGCCTGCGCGGCCCGACCTGCGCGGCGCGGGTAAGCCCCGTGGCCGCCCATGGCGGCATCGGGTTCAATCCTCTGTCCGATTGCAGAGGAGAGCCCGTTGAAAATCAAGAAGATCGCCCTCGGTACGCTGCTGGTCCTGGCCGTGGCGGCCACCGCCGGCTGGTTCAGCCTGGACAAGGAAACGCGCGGCCTGCTCAAGACCGTGCCCACCAACCGCGACCTGCTGTTCTGGAGCGTGCCGCAGCGCGACGCGGCCTTCCGTGCGCTCGACCGCATTCCGCTGCTGGCCAAGTGGCGCACCATCCCGGCCAGCACCGCGCCCACGCCGCTGCCGAGTGGCCCGCCGCTGGCGCTGCCGCTCGACGTGGACGCCTACATGGCCGGCCAGCGCAGCAGCGCGCTGCTGATCCTGCAGGGCGGCAAGCTGCGCCTGGAGCGCTACGGCCTGGACTTTGACGCCGCCGGGCGCTGGACCAGCTTCTCGGTGGCCAAATCGTTCACCTCCACGCTGGTGGGCGCGGCTATCCGCGACGGCCACATCAAGAGCATGGACGACAAGGTCAGCACCTACATCCCGCAGATGAAGGGCTCGGCCTACGACGACGTGAGCCTGCGCCAGCTGCTCACCATGACCTCGGGCATCCGCTGGAACGAAGACTACGGCGACCCGAACTCCGACGTGGCGAAGTTCAACAACCACAAACCAGAGGACGGCAGCGACGCACTGGTGAGCTACCTGCGCCGCCTGCCGCGCGAGGCGCCTGCCGGCGAGCGCTGGCTCTACAGCACGGGCGAGACCAACCTCGTGGGCATCCTGGTGAGCCAGGCGACAAAGAAACCGCTGGCGCAGTACCTCGAGGAAAAGATCTGGCAGCCTGCCGGCATGGAGCAGCAGGCCACCTGGATCCTCAGCAAGACCGGCCAGGAAATCAGCGGCTGCTGCCTGCAGGCCGCCGCGCGCGACTTCGCACGCTTCGGCCAGTTCATCCTGAACGGCGCCAAGGCCGGAGGGCAGAGCGTGCTGCCCGACGGCTGGCTGCAGCAGGCCACCACCAAGCGCGCCGACATCGGCCAGAGCGGGCGCGGCTACGGCTACCAGTGGTGGACCTACGATGACGGCAGCTTCGCCGCGCGCGGCATCTTCGGCCAGGGTATCTTCATCGACCCGGCGCGCCAGCTCGTCATTGCCTCCAACGCCAACTGGGCCGGCGGCGCACGCGACCCGCAGGCCAGCGCCGCGCGCGAAGCGTTCTACAAGGCGGTGCAGCAGGCCGTAGACAGCGAGGCGGCCCCCGCCAAGTGAGCCACGCCAGGCGCCGGGGCCGTGCGGGCACCCGGGGCCCGCGCACCATGGCGCCTACAATCGCGCCATGCGCGCCGTTCACCCCCTTCTGCTGCTGGCCCTGGCCAGTGCCCCCGTTTTCGCCCAAAATTCCAACCAAAACACGCCTCAAGGCACGCCTGACGGGCGCGAGCAGCTATCTAAAAGTGAGCAGCAGCCCGACCGCCTGAACCAGCGCACCGAACGCATCCGCGTCGAGGACGGCGGCAGCCGCGTCGACGAGCTGCGCGTGGGCGGCCAGACGCAGAGCATCACCGTGCAGCCCAAGGTCGGCAACCTGCCCGAATATGAAGTGCAGCCCTCCGACGGCGTGCGCAACCGCGCGCGCAACGGCGCCGAATCCACCACGGGCGCCCGTGTGTGGAACGTGATGAAGTTCTGACCGACCTCCCCCTTTCCCTGCGCCCCGCCTGGCGGGTGCCGCGCCCGCTGTCCCTCCCGCCCTTTTTCCGCTTCGACCGATGGCCGTTTTCACACAAGTCTCCGACAACGAGGCGCGCGATTTGCTGCGCCGCCTGCACCTGGGCGAACTGCACGCGCTGCGCGGCATCGAGGGCGGCATCGAGAACACCAACTACTTCGTCACCTGCGACGAAGGTGAGTACGTGCTCACGCTGTTCGAGCGCCTCACGGCCGAACAGTTGCCGTTCTACCTTTACCTGATGAAGCACCTGGCGCACAAGGGCATCCCCGTGCCCGACCCGCGCGCCGACAAGGCTGGCGACATCCTGCACACCGTGTGCGGCAAACCGGCCTCGATGGTCAACCGCCTGGCCGGCCGCAGCCAGCTTGCGCCCCAGGCGGCGCACTGCGCCGCCGTGGGCACCATGCTGGCACGCATGCACCTGGCCGGGCAGGACTACGACCGCCATCAGCCCAACCTGCGCGGCCTGCCCTGGTGGAACGAAACCGTGCCCGTGGTGCTGCCCCACATCGGCCCCGACGAAGCGGCGCTCCTGCGCGCCGAGCTGGCCTACCAGAACCACGTCGCCGCCAGCCCGGCCTACGCCGCGCTGCCGCGCGGCCCGGTGCACGCCGACCTGTTCCGCGACAACGTGATGTTCGAGGGCGAGCAGCTCACGGGCTTCTTCGACTTCTATTTCGCCGGCGTCGATACCTTCCTGTTCGACCTGGCCGTGTGCCTGAACGACTGGTGCGTGGACCTGCCCACCGGCCGCCACGACGCCGCGCGCGCCGCCGCCATGCTGGACGCCTACCAGGCCGAGCGCCCGCTCACCGCCGCCGAGCGCGAACTGCTGCCCGCCATGGCGCGCGCCGGCGCGCTGCGCTTCTGGATCTCGCGGCTGTGGGACTTCTACCTGCCGCGCGAGGCCGCCATGCTCACACCGCACGACCCCACGCACTTCGAGCGCGTGCTGCGCCAGCGCGTGGCGCACCCGGTGCACGCCCTGGACCCCGTGCACGCCTGAGCCCTTCCATGAAACTGCACATCGTTCCCGCGCGCACCGGCATCGACTGGGTCAAGAGCGGCGTTCTCGTCTTCCGCCGCCAGCCCATGGCCATGGCCGCGCTGTTCTTCATGACCATGGCGGCCATGTCGCTGGTCTCGCTGTTCCCCTTCATCGGCCCCGTGCTGGCACTCGGCCTGCTGCCTTCGGCCACGCTGGCCATGATGGTGGCCTCGGCCGAGGCGCTGCAGGGGCGCGCGCCCACGCCCACGGTGCTGCTGGTGGCGTTTCGCACCGGGCGCCAGCGCCTGCGCCACATGCTGCAGCTCGGCGCGCTGTATGCCGCCGGCTTCCTGGGCGTGATCGCCATCTCGGCGCTGTTCGACGGCGGCGGGTTCGCCCAGGTCTACCTCGGCAACACCGCGCTGACGCAGGAGCTGGCCGAGAGCGGCGACTTCCAGCTCGCCATGTGGGTGTCGATGCTGCTGTACCTGCCGCTGTCGCTGCTGTTCTGGCACGCGCCGGGGCTGGTGCACTGGCATGGCGTGCCACCGGTCAAGAGCCTGTTCTTCAGCCTGGTGGCCTGCGTGCGCAACTTCGGCGCGTTCGTGGTCTACGGCCTGGGCTGGCTGGCGGTGTTCGCGCTCGGCGGCGTGCTCGTGAGCGTGCTGTCGGGCCTGCTCGCGGCCGTGGGCCTGCTGGCCGGCGGCGCCACCGCCACCATGGGCGGCATCATGGTGGGCTTGGCCATGGTGATGGCCAGCATGTTCTTCAGCTCCATCGTCTTTACCTTCCGCGACTGCTTCGAACCGCCCGAACGCGCAGAAAGCCCCGCCGATGACACCCCCCCCCACTCCGCCGACGACCACGGCTGACAGCCCCCTCCAGATCCAGCGGCGCCGCCTGGCCCAGGCCGCCGCGCTCTGGACGGCGGCGGGCGTCTGGCCGGCCGCCCAGGCGCAGGGCACACCCCCCAGCCGCGTGGTGGCGGTGCAGGGCGACGTGTTGCGCAATGGCGCCCGGCTGGCCGCGCAGGAGCGCTTTGCCACGGGCGACCGCATCGAGACCGGTCCGGGTTCCAGCGCCGTGTTCACCGTGGGCGACAGCGCCTTCCTTGTGCGCGAAAACACCCGTCTGTCGCTGGAGGGCGACAGCCCCGTGGCCGTGCGGCTGCTGCGCCTGCTCTCGGGCGCCGTGGCCAGCGTGTGGACGCGTGGCACCGACCGCCAGGTCATCACGCCCACGCTGACGGCGGGCATCCGGGGTACGGGGGTGTATGCCGAAGTGTTCCCCGGGCAGGACTTCCGCAGCTACTTCTGCAACTGCTACGGCACGGTGGACCTGGCCGCCGGCGGCGAGCGCGTGGTGAGCGAATCGCTCTACCACCAGTCCTACTGGGCCGAGGCCCAGCCGCAGGGCGGGCGCACGCTGCGCCCGGCCGCTGCCATCAACCACACCGACGAAGAGATGGAATACCTCGCCAGCCTGGTGCAGCAGCGCACGGCCTGGCAGATCGCCGGACGCAAGGGCACCAAGGATGGCAGCGGACGCCTGTACGACAAGCGCCCGGACCCGGCCGAGGGGCCGTACCCCGCGCACCGCTCCTTCAACTGAGGTCACTGTTCAACCAGGGCACGGCCGAACACTCCCTTGTGGCACAGGCCAGCGGCCACCGTGCAAGGGCCTGGGCCGGCCGCGCCGCCCCGCCGCGCTGGTGGTGTCCCCCTTCCGCAGCGCGTCGCGCTGCAAGAGAAGGGGGAAGCGGCGTAGCCGCTCAGGGGGTTGTCAGGTGCCTATGCTCCCGCCGTCGTTCTTGGTGATGACGATGGTGGCCGAGCGCGGGCGGGCCGTGCCGCCGTCGGGCCAGTGGCTCTCGAACTTCGCCGCGTCGCCGATGTTGGCCTCCGCCGTGTTCTCGCCCGGGTGCTGGATGTTGATGAACAGCGCGCGGCCGTCACCCGACTCGGCGATGCCGGTGATCTCGCAGCCCTTGGGACCGACCAGGAAGCGCTTGAGCTGCGTGTCCTTTTCGCCGGGCTTGGCGCCGACGATGGTCTCCTGCGTGCGCGTGGTGTCACCGCTCTTGTTGGTGATGGTTTTCTTGCCGCCATCGCCCACCTGGCCGGGCACGGCGGCCAGCAGCATGCAGTTGGTCACATCGGTGTAGGCGCCATCGTCCGTCTCCAGCCAGGCCAGGCCTTGCGTCGCCTGGCTGAACCACAGGCCGTCGGGGCTGGAGAAGTCGTTGTCGGCGGTCAGGCCCGAGATGTTGATGTCGGCTGCCGCCGTGGCGCGCGCACCGAACAGGTACACGTCCCAGGCGAAGCTGGTGCCCGCATTGCCGGCCTTCTCGGCAAAGCGCACGATGTGGCCGTTGGGGTTGCCGTTCTGCGCGGTCTGGGCCGTGCCCTTGGGGTCGTTGTAGAAGCGCGGGTTGGCCGCGTCGGTCTTGTCGATGGGGCGCGAGCTGGCATTGGTGTTGGTCAGCGTCACGTACACATCGCCAGTCTTGGGGTTGACGGCCGTCCACTCGGGGCGGTCCATCTTGGTGGCGCCCACCACGTCGGCCGCAAGGCGCGCGTGGACCAGCACGTCGGCCTGGCTGGCGAAGGCGTAGTTGGCCGAGGTTTCGCCGATGCCGTTCTTACCGAAGGACAGTTCCACCCACTCGCCCGTGCCGTCGGCCTTGAACTTGGCCACGTACAGCTTGCCGTCGTCCATGTACTTGTCGCCGGCGGCCAGGCCGCCGGTGGCGTCTGCCGCGTCCCAGTTCTTGTTGGAGACGAACTTGTAGATGTACTCGTTGCGCGCGTCGTCGCCCATGTACCACACGAGCGGCTTGCCAGCCTCGACGCGGCCCAGGCAGGCGCCTTCATGGCCGGCACGGCCCAGGGCGGTGCGCTTCTTGGGCGTGCTGGTGGGGTGGAACGGGTCGATCTCCACCACCCAGCCGTAGGTGTTGTGGGCGTTGCGGTAGTCGGCCGTGGCGTCGGCACCCTTGGCGTCGAGCGCCCAGCGGTCGAACGTGTCCTGCTCGGCCGCGTCGGCCGCGCCCTGGGTGGTGCCCCACAGGCCGTAAAAGTCCTGCGGGCCCACGCCGTAGCGCTTGATGGCGGCCAGTTCCTTGGCGGTGCGCTTGGCGTCGTCGGTGGCCGGCGTGCGCGAGAAGTAGCCGTACCAGTTTTCTTCGCAGGTCAGGTAGGTGCCCCAGGGCGTGGTGCCGTTGGCGCAGTTGTTCACGGTGCCGCGCGTGGCCGTGCCGGCGGGCGAGTACTTGCTCTTGGCGAAGTCCGTGCCGCGCACGGGGCCGGACAGCTCCATGGGCGTGAGCGTGTGCACGCGGCGGTTGAAGCTGGAGTCCTGCTTGTAGCTCCACTTGCCATCGGCGCCCATGGTGGTCTCGATGATGCTCACGCCGTGCAGGTAGAACTCGCGCTTGACCTCGGCGGGCACGGTGCGCTTGCCGCCCACCACGGTGCGGCCCGTGGGGTGCAGGAACACGGGGGTCAGCGATTCGTGGTTCATCACCAGCAGGCCGCGGCTGCCGGCCTTGGCGTCCCACTGGCCGCTGGCGCTGGCGCCGAACCAGGTCATGCCGTCGTGGTGGTCGCCGGCGCGGCGGTCGTAGGTGGCGGGGTCGTCCGTGCCGTCGTTCTTGTAGGCGGGCACGCCGGCGGCGATCGGGTCGCCCAGGCGGTACAGCACGCTGGCGGTATAGCCGGCGGGCACGACCACGGCATCGGCCAGGCTCTTGGCCACGGTGCTGAAGCCCAGCTTCAGGCCGGCTGGCGGGGTGACCGGGTCATCGCTGCCGCCACAGGCGGCCAGCGACACGCTGCCCAGCATCGCGGCGCCCGCGCTGGCAAGGCTTCCGCGCAGCAGGTTGCGGCGGCTCAGGCGCGCATCGACCATGGCCGAGAACGTGGGGTTGTCGCTGGTGTTGTAGCCAATGTCATCGGGGTCGATCATTGCCGTCGCGGGCCGGGTCGTGGGTGCGTTCATGTGCGCTTGCCTTTCGTGAGAGTTGTCGCCCCGGGACGCAACGCCGTACGGGACAGTCCACGATGTTCGGCAACGAAGATGACACGCCGGTGAAGGAACCGTGACACCTTGCGCCGCGGGCGCGGTGCGGCGCCAAAGCCACAGCCATCTGGCACGGCGCCCCGGCTGCGTACAGAATCGGCGCACCGCACGGACCTGGAACCTGTTCACCGGCATGACCTCACGCACACCCGCCAACGCCCGGCCCGTCAAACAGGGCCGTTGGCTACTTACCCTGTTCGCCCTGCCCTTCGCGGCCGTGGGCGTGGGTCTGTTGCTGCTGAGCGTGCTGCCCACGCTGTACGACTGGGCGCGCATGCAGTCCTGGCAGCCGGTGCAGGCCACGCTGCAGTCGACCACGCTGAACAGCCATTCGGGCAAGTCGCGCACCTACAGCGTGTCGGCCCGCTACCGCTTCCAATTCGCCGGCCGGGAGGTGGAAGGCCAGCGCGTAGCCATCTCGGGCGGCGCCGACAACATGGGCGATTTCCAGCAGAACCTGGGCGCGCGGCTGGAGCAGGCGCGGGCCCAGGGCCTGCCGGTGACGGCCTGGGTGAACCCGGCCGACCCGTCCGAATCGGTGCTCGACCGCAGCCTGCGCTGGGGACTGCTCACCTTCAAGGTGCTCTTTGCCCTGCTGTTCGGCGGCTTTGGCGTGGGCCTGCTCGTGTTCACCTGGCGCGGCCACACCGGGGCCAGCGCCAGCGACGCCGCACAGCCGCGCCCCTGGCTGGCGCGGCGCGAATGGGCCGCCAACCAGATCCGCTCGAACCACCGGCTGCAGACAAGGTTCATCGGCGGCTTCGCCATCGCCTGGAACCTGGTGACGCTGCCCATGGCCGCCGCCCACCTGCCGGAGCAGTGGCGCGAGGGCGACCGGGTGGCCGTGGCGGCGTTGGTCGCCTTCGTTGCGGTGGGGTTGGCCCTGCTGGTCTGGGCCCTGCGTGCGCTGCGCGATGCGCGCCGCTTTGGTGACGTGCGGCTGCAGCTGGACCCGTTTCCGGGCGCCATTGGCGGCGACTTTGGCGCCAGCCTGGCGCTGCCCACCGTGGCCTACGACGGCGACCGGCGCTTCACCGTGCTGCTGCGCTGCAGCCGCCACGACCGCATCCGCACGGGCGCCAACAACGGCAGTGCAGCGCGCGAAACCACCGTATGGCAGGCCGAAGGCGTGGCCCAGGCCGAGCCCCACGGTGCCGGCACGCGGCTGCGCTGGCGCTTCCCCGTCCCCCGCCACCTGCCGGCATCCGAATCCCCGGCCAACGCTTACCACGCCTGGCAGCTGCAGGTGCGCTGCACCGAGGGCGGCCTGGGCTTCGAGCGCAGCTTCGACGTGCCGGTGTATGCCACCGGCGCAGCCGCGCGCACCCCCCAGCCCGACGCGGCCCAGCACCCGGCCCTGCGGCAGCTGCGCGCCGCGCAGGTGGAGGACATCAGCGACATGGAGTCCATTGCGGGCGGCGTACGGCTGCGCCAGCCCTATGGCCGCGCCTGGCAGCAGAAACTGCCCCTGGCCTTGCTGGGCGCGGTGATTGGGGGCCTGGCGCTGTTCCTGGATTTCGAGGGCGCCCCCCTGCCCTTCCTGCTGGTCCTGGGCGGCACGGGCGCGACGCTGCTGTGCATCGGCCTGTTCGGCCTGGCCAACAGCCGGCGCATGGAACTGGGCACCCGGGGCCTGCGCACCGAGCGCCGCTTCCTGGGCCTCATGCTGTCCTGGCACCAGGCACCGCCACAGAACATCGCCCGCCTGCAGCTGAAAGAAAGCTACACCACCCAGGCCGGCACGCGCAGCACGACCTTCTATTGCGTTCAGGTCCTGCTGAAGAACGGCCGCGCCATCACCGTGGCCGACAGCCTGCGCGGGCGCGCTGCCGCCGAGCACCTGGTGCGGGCGCTGGCGGCAGGCACGGGGTACGCAGCCTAGAGCCTGCGGCTCACTCCACCACCGTGAGCTTGGCCACCGACAGCGCCAGCCACTTGGTGCCGTGGCGCGGGAAGTTGACCTGCGCGCGCGCGTCGTCGCCCGTGCCTTCGAGCGCCAGCACCTTGCCTTCGCCGAACTTGTTGTGGAACACCGCCAGGCCCACGCGCAGGCCGTGCGCGGGCGCGGCCTTCTGGGGCGGCACCGGCGGGCTGGCGAAGGTTTCTGATTTGAAGCCAAAAGAGCCTCTTGCGCCCACTGGGTAAGCGCCTCTAGCTCCTGAATCAGGAGCAAATGTGCCGAACCCCGCCTGCTTGGGCGTGATCCATTTGAGGGCGGTTTCGGGCAGCTCGTCGAAGAAGCGGCTCTTGAGGTTGTAGCGCGTCTGCCCGTGCAGCATGCGCGTCTGCGAATGGCTCAGATACAGGCGCTTGCGCGCGCGCGTGATGGCCACGTACATCAGGCGGCGCTCTTCCTCCAGGCCGCCCTGGTCGCTCATGGCGTTCTCGTGCGGGAACAGGCCCTCTTCCATGCCGCCGATGAACACGCCGTCAAACTCCAGGCCCTTGCTCGCGTGCACGGTCATGAGCTGCACGGCGTCCTGGCCGGCTTGGGCCTGGTTGTCGCCGGCTTCGAGCGCGGCATGGGTCAGGAAGGCCGCCAGGGGCGAGAGGGTTTCGCCGGTGTCCACGTCGAGGATGCCGGGCGCGGCGGCGGGCGCCATAGGCGCATCCGGGTCCAGGCCCTGGCTGACGGGGCTTTGCGTGAGCGGCGTGCCGTGTTCGTCGAGCGGCAGGGCCACCGCGTCGCGGCCGAAGCCCTCTTGCGTGACGAAGCTCTCGGCGGCGTTGACGAGTTCTTCCAGGTTCTCGATGCGGTCCTGGCCTTCCTTCTCGGTGCGGAAGTGCGCCACGAGGCCGCTGGCTTCGAGCATCTGCTCGATGATGCCGCGCAGGTTCAGGCCCTGCGTCTGCTCGCGCAGCACATCCACCAGCGCCACGAACGCACCGAGGTTGGCGCCCGCCTTGCCGGGCACGGCACTCACGGCATCGTGCAGCGAGCAGCCGGCCGAACGCGCCGCGTCCTGCAGCACCTCGATGCTGCGCGCGCCAATGCCGCGCGGCGGAAAGTTGACCACGCGCGTGAAGCTGGTGTCGTCGTGCGGGTTCTCCAGCAGGCGCAGGTAGGCCAGCGCGTGCTTGATTTCGGCACGCTCGAAGAAGCGCAGGCCGCCATACACACGGTAGGGCACGCCAGCGTTGAAGAGCTGGGTTTCGATCACGCGGCTCTGCGCGTTGCTGCGGTAGAGCACGGCGATCTCGCGGCGCTCGAAGGCGTCGTTCTTCACGAGCTGCTTGATCTCGTCAACGATCCACTGCGCCTCGGCGAAGTCGCTCACGGCCTCGTACACCCGCACCGGCTCGCCCGGGCCCTGCGTGGTGCGCAGGTTCTTGCCCAGGCGGCGGCTGTTGTGGCTGATGAGGTGGTTGGCGGAGTCGAGAATGTTGCTGTAGCTGCGGTAGTTCTGCTCCAGCTTGATCTGTTGCTTCACGTCGAACTCGCGCACGAAGTCCTGCATGTTGCCCACGCGCGCGCCGCGGAAGGCATAGATGCTCTGGTCGTCGTCGCCCACGGCGATCACGCTGCCATGCGCCTCGAAGCGGCCGCCCACCTCGTCGCCCGCGAGCTGCTTGAGCCACAGGTACTGCAGGCGGTTGGTATCCTGGAACTCGTCCACCAGGATGTGGGCAAAGCGCCGCTGGTAGTGCGCGCGGATCGGGTCGTCGTCGCGCAGCAGCTCGTAGCTGCGCAGCATCAGCTCGCCAAAGTCGACTACGCCCTCGCGCTGGCATTGGTCCTCGTAGAGCTGGTAGATCTCGACCTTCTTGCGCGTGTCCGCATCGTGCGCCTGCACGTCGCGGGGGCGCAAGCCCTCTTCCTTGCAACCGGCGATGAAGTACTGCAATTGCTTGGGCGGAAAGCGCTCGTCGTCCACGCCGTGCTGCTTGCACAGGCGCTTGATGGCCGAGAGCTGGTCCTGCATGTCCAGAATCTGGAAGGTCGACGAAAGCCCCGCCGCCTTGTGGTGCGCGCGCAGCAGGCGGTTGCACAGGCCGTGGAAGGTGCCGATCCACATGCCGCGCACGTTCACCGGCAGCATGGTGGTGAGGCGGGCCACCATCTCCTTGGCGGCCTTGTTGGTGAAGGTGACGGCCAGGATGCCACCCGGCGTGGCCAAGCCGTTCTGCAGCAGCCAGGCGATGCGCGTGGTGAGCACGCGCGTCTTGCCCGAGCCGGCGCCGGCCAGGATGAGCGCATGGCCGGCCGGCAGCGTGACGGCGGCCAGCTGCTCGGGGTTGAGGTTGGCGAGCAGGGGCGTGGCGGGAGCGGCAGCGGGGTCCGGCGCACCCGAAAACAGGTCTTGTGGGAACATGGGGCCATTGTAGAAAGCGCCCCGGCGCCGCGAGGTCCTCCATGAAAAACATTGCCGCCGCCCTGGCTTGTCTGCTGGCCCTGCCCGCCCCGCCCCTGGCCGCGCAGCCGGCCTGCGCCAGCGCGGGCGCGCCGCCCCCGCAGGCCCTGTTCGAGCGCTTCACCAGCGCCGACTGCGAGGCCTGCTGGCGGGACGCCGCCACGCCCACGCCCGGCGCCGGCGTGCTGGTGCTCGACTGGATCGTGCCCGGCCGCCTGGAGGACGAGGCGCCGCTGTCGGCCGCCGCCACGCGCGACGCACTGGAGCGCCTGCAGGCACTGGGCCGGGCCGTGCCAGGCCGGGCCTCCGCCGTCGCCACCGATGTGCACACGGCTCCGGTAGAGCCCGTGCGCGGCCTGCGCCTGCAGGTGGGCCAGGGCCCGGCCGTCAACGACTACCTGGGCGCCACCGCCACCTTCCGCGCCGGGCCACCGGGAGCGGACTGGCGCTTTCACCTGCTGTTGGTGGAGCACATTCCCGCTGGGCAGGAAGGAAGCCCTGTGGCCCGCAACGTGGTCAGAAACGTGCTGGAGGGCTCATGGAACAAGCGCAACGCGCTATCTTTTAAAGAGCACAGGCGCTGGTCGGAGCTGCGCCCCATGCGCGTCCCCGAGGGCGCGCAGCCCGAACGCCTGCACACCGTGGGCTGGGTGCAGGACGCGCAGGGCCGCGTGGTGGCGGCCGCGCAGTCCATATGCCGGTGATATCGCCAGCGTTATGCAGGCCCGCGCGACGGCGGGTAGAATCAAGCACCGGGCCCAAGTTTCTTGCTGCCCGGTTTTTTGTGCCCGCGCACCGCGGGACCCGGTGCGGCCACCACGCCAGCACCCGCAAAGCCGGTTTTCAAGCCAAGCGCCCATCGCGCCGGAAATCCTTCCGCCGCGACCCTTTCACAGGAGCTTGGAATCTCATGGAAATCTTCGACTACGACAACATCCTTCTGCTGCCGCGCAAGTGCCGCGTGGAAAGCCGCTCGGAGTGCGACGCCAGCGTCGAACTGGGCGGGCGGAGTTTCCGCATCCCCGTGGTGCCCGCCAACATGAAGACCGTGGTGGACGAGAAGATCTGCACCTGGATGGCGCAGAACGGCTATTTTTACGTCATGCACCGCTTCGACCTGGACAACCTCCAGTTCGTGCGCGATATGCATGCCAAGGGCTGCTACGCCTCGATCTCGCTGGGTGTGAAGCAGCCCGACTACGACACGGTGGACAAGCTGATGGCCGAGGGCCTGTGCCCCGAGTACATCACCATCGACATTGCCCACGGCCACGCCGACACGGTGAAGGCCATGATCGGCTACCTCAAGGACAAGCTGCCCAAGGCCTTCGTGATCGCCGGCAACGTGGCCACGCCCGAGGCTGTGATCGACCTGGAGAACTGGGGCGCCGACGCCACCAAGGTGGGCGTGGGCCCGGGCAAGGTCTGCATCACCAAGCTCAAGACGGGTTTTGGCACGGGCGGCTGGCAGCTGTCGGCCCTGAAGTGGTGCGCGCGCGTGGCCACCAAGCCCATCATTGCCGATGGCGGCATCCGCAGCCATGGCGACATCGCCAAGAGCATCCGCTTTGGCGCCAGCATGGTGATGATCGGCTCGCTGTTCGCCGGCCATGAGGAATCGCCCGGCCAGACCGTCGAAGTGGATGGCGCGCTCTACAAGGAGTACTACGGCTCGGCCAGCGACTTCAACAAGGGCGAGTACAAGCACGTCGAGGGCAAGCGCATCCTCGAGCCCATCAAGGGCAAGCTAGCCGACACGCTGGTCGAGATGGAACAGGACGTGCAAAGCTCCATCAGCTATGCCGGCGGCAAGAAGCTCATGGACGTCCGCAAGGTCAACTATGTGATCCTAGGCGGCGACAACGCGGGCGAGCACCTGCTGATGTAACCGAAGCGCGCGCGGCGCGGGGCGCGGCGTTTCCTCCGCGCGTGCGGGATTCCCTCCACGCCGGTATCGACAGTTGATACCGGCGCGCACGGGGCGCTGCAAGCTCCGTGACAGGCTGCCGGCGCGAAAAAGCCCATGATGGCGGGGCAACCCCTCCATCCGCGCCAAGGAAGCCGCCATGACCGCCTCCCCCTCCCTCCAGATCGCCGTGCTCGGCATCGGCATGATGGGCCTGCCCATGGCCCGCCGCCTGTGCGAGGCCGGGCACACCGTCCACGTCTGGAACCGCACGCGCGCCAAGGCCGAGCCGCTGGCCGCGTCGGGGGCCCGGGTGCACGACCGCCCGGCCGACGCCGTGCGCCAGGCCGACATCACCCTCAGCCTGCTGGAGAACGGCCCGGTGGTCGGCGACGTGCTGTTCGCGCAGGGCGCGGCCCAGGCCATGCGCAAGGACAGCCTGTTCATCGACATGGCCTCGATCCAGCCGCGCGAGGCGCGCGACCATGCGGCACGCCTGGGCGAACTGGGCATCGCGCACTTGGATGCCCCCGTCTCGGGTGGCACTGTCGGCGCCGAGGCCGGCTCCCTGGCCATCATGGCCGGCGGCAAGGCAGCGGACTACCAGCGTGCCCTGCCCGTCTTCGCCGCGCTGGGCCGGCCCACGCACGTGGGCCCGCACGGCGCGGGACAGCTCGCCAAGCTGGCCAACCAGATGATCGTCGGCATCACCATCGGCGCCGTCGCCGAGGCCTTGCTGTTCGCCGCCAAGGGCGGCGCCGACATGGCCAAGGTGCGCGAGGCCATCTCCGGCGGCTTCGCCGACAGCCGCATCCTGCAGCTGCACGGCCAGCGCATGGTCGAGCGCGATTTTGCACCGCGCGGCCGCATGAAGGTGCAGCTCAAGGACATGCGCAACGCCCTCACCACCGCACAGGAGATCGGTTTTGACGCCCCGGTGACGGCACTGTTCGAGGCGCTGTACGCTCAAGGCGTGGACCACGGCCTGGGCGAACTGGACCACAGCGGCCTGTTCGTCGAGCTGGCCAGCCGCAACGCGATGCAGTGATGCAAAAAATCCAGAAATTTTCCGCGTCTCTTGCAAAGCCACGAAAAACTAGTGCATAATTCGAGTCTCTGCTGCAACGCAGACACGGTTTCAAAAGTGGGTTCTTAGCTCAGTTGGTAGAGCAGCGGACTCTTAATCCGTAGGTCGAGTGTTCGAGTCACTCAGGACCCACCACTTTTCAAGGACTTGGCCCCAAAGGCCAGGTCCTTTTTCATTTCCGCAACCCAATGGACACCGGTCGGCGCATGTTGCGATGAGCCATCGGCCAAACCATGCTGCAAGGTTGCCGCAAGGGCGGCCCCTCCCAAACGGCCTGGGATTTGTTACCATTTGCTTCGGTGGAAGTTGCCCGTATGCCGGGCGCCCTGGAAGGGTATGGCAGTGGCGGTTCGACCTTTCCGGCAACACACTTCTTTCCCTTGGAGCGGTACGACCGTGCCATCACGCGCGCAATTGCTACAGATCATCCGTATCCAGACGGAGATCGCCCAGCTGGGCCTCGATCTGGGGGGCACGATGAGCCTCATGGTCCAGCGCTTGCCGGCACTGATCGGTGCCGACGGCGCCGCCATCGAGCTGGCCGAGGGTGAAGACATGGTCTACCAGAGCGCCTCCGGTATTGCCCAAGGGCAGATCGGCCTGCGCCTCAAGCGTGCCAACAGCCTCTCGGGCCTGTGTGTGAAGACAGGCCAACCCCAGCGCTGTGACGATTCGGATTCTGACCCCCGGGTGGACCGCGAAGCTTGCCGCCGCATGGGCCTGCGCTCCATGATCGTCATTCCACTGAGGCACAAGGGCGAAACCATTGGCGTACTCAAGGCCATGTCGGTACAGCCCTCCCGCTTCCTCGAAAGCGACATGGTGCTGCTGGGCCTGATGTCCGACCTGGCAGGCGCGGCGATCTATTTCGCCACGCAGTACAGCCACGACAACCTGTTCAACCTGGCCACGCACGACGGCCTGACGAATCTGGCCAACCGCTCGCTGTTCATGGACCGGCTGCGCAACGCACTCTCGCAAAGCACCCGCGACCAGCGGCCGATCGCCGTGCTGATGATCGATATGGATGGCCTCAAGAGCATCAACGACACCCTGGGCCACCGCACCGGCGATGCCGTGCTGCGCGAGCTGGCCCACCGCCTCAAAGGCGGCGCCCGGCTGTCCGATACCGTGGCGCGCCTGGGCGGCGACGAATTCGGCGTGATCCTCATGCCCATCGACGTGCCCGAGGGGGTGGATGCTGCCGTGCAGCGCTTTCTGGCCGCCATCGCCACCCCGTTCACCTTCGAAGGCACGACCCACCAGCTGCAGGCCAGCATCGGCGCCGCGCGCTTCCCCAGCGATGCGAACGAAGTCAACCAGCTGATCGATCTAGCCGACCAGCGCATGTATGCCGTCAAGCAGGAACACTACCGCCAGCGTCCACCCGCGATGCAGTGAGTAGGGCTACCCACCGGCCACGCCAGGCCGGGGCGGCTTTCCTCCATAATCAAAGACACCCCCGCCACGGCCACCGCCGTCGTGCGGACCTTTCCGCTTCCCTCCACGCCCATGAACCCCCAAGCCGACGAACTCTGGCGCGCTCCCCGCTGGGCCCTCGCTGTTCTGCTGGCCTTGCTGGGCATGCTCGGGCCGTTTTCGATCGACACCTACCTGCCGGCTTTCGCGGGCATCGCCCAGGCCCTGGGCGCCACGCCGGTCGAGATGCAGCAGACCCTCTCGGCCTACCTGCTCGGGTTCGCGTTCATGAGCCTGTTCCATGGCGCACTGTCCGACAGCTTTGGGCGCCGGCCGGTGGTGCTGTGGGGCATCGCGATGTTCACCGTTGCCTCAGCCGGCTGTGCGCTGGCGCAGAACATCGGGCAACTGGTGTTTTTCCGCGCGCTGCAGGGGCTCTCCACCGGCGCGGGCATTGTGGTGTCGCGTGCGGTGATCCGCGACATGTTTCCGCCGGCCCAGGCGCAGAAGGTCATGAGCCAGGTCACCATCTACTTCGGCGTGGCCCCGGCGGTGGCACCCATCGTGGGCGGCTGGCTGTATGTGCACACGGGCTGGCACAGCATCTTCTGGTTCCTGACCGCCGTGGGCGTGGCGCTGTGGACGGCCAACTACCGCCTGCTGCCTGAAACCCTGCACACGGACCACCGCCAGCCCTTCAACATGCCGCACCTCATGCGCGGCTACTGGCAGCTCGGGTCGAGCCCGCGCTTTGTGCTGCTGGCGCTGGCCAGTGGCGTGCCTTTCAACGGCATGTTCCTCTACGTGCTGGCCGCGCCAGCCTTCCTCGGCACGCACCTGGGGCTGGCGCCCACCGAGTTCTTCTGGTTCTTCATGCTGACCATCTCGGGCATCATGGCGGGCGCCTGGGTCAGCGGCCGCATGGCCGGGCGCATTGCGCCCAAGCGGCAGATCCGCCATGGCTTCCTGGTCATGTTCACCATGTCCGTGCTCAACCTGCTGGCCAATCTGCTGCTGCCCGTGCATGCGTCGTGGGCCCTGCTGCCGATTGCCTTCTTCTCGTTCGGCTGGGCACTCATGGTGCCGGTGGTGACCCTGCTGGTGCTCGACCTCTACCCTGAACGGCGCGGCATGGCCTCGTCGCTGCAGGCCTTCGTGGGCTCGACGGCCAACGGGCTGGTGGCCGGCGTGGTGGCGCCGCTGGTCATGCACTCGACCGTGCAACTCGCCACGGCCTCGCTGCTCATGATGGGCATCGGGCTGCTGGCCTGGCTCTACCTGCATCAGCGCTGGCCCGAAATCGGACGGACTGTCGGCCACCCGGGGTGAATGCCCGGGTGGTGTTTTTGCCCCACCGCGTTACCATGGTCCGCAACCTGCAGGCGCCCGGGCCCCGGGCACCCGCCGCAGGCAAGCCCGAGGACACTGGATGCAATTGCTGAAGCTGGTGGAGTCCCAAATACAGATCGGCGTGCCCCTGCCCTGGAATGTGCGCAACCAGGACAGCACCCTGCTGCTGGCCAAAGGCTATGTGGTCCGCAACGAAAGCCAGCTCGACATGCTGCTCGATCGCGGCATGTTCGTCGACATTGAAGAAGTGCGCGCCATCGAGGAAGCCCTTCAGGCGTCTGCGCCGCGCCCACCGGAGAGCATCTATACACGCTGGACCGCCACCATCGACGCACTGGAAGCCCTGCTGCCCGCGCTGGAGGACAAGCCCGATTTCACCGAACGCATCCACACACTGGCCGCCGACATCATCGCGCTAGCGGCACAGGATCCCGACATCGGTCTCTTCATGGCCATCCGCCAGGACCAGGCGCGCCATCTGCGCTACGGCTACAGCCACACCGTGTACACCGCCCTGTTGTCCATCCTGATGGCGCAGCGCCTGGGCTGGCCGGTGGACAGGGTGCAGCGCCTGGCGCTGGCCGCGCTCACCATGAACGCCAGCATCGCTGACCTGCAGGTGCAGATGGCCTTCCAGGACTACCCCATGCTCGACCGGCAACGCGCCCAGATCCGCAAACATCCGATGGAGAGCGCCGCCCAGCTTGAACGCGCCGGCATCACCGATGCCACCTGGCTCGCCACCGTGCGGGAGCACCACGAACAGGCCGATGGATCGGGCTATCCCATGGGTAGCACCACCGTGGACGAAGCGGCCCGCGTGCTGCGCATGGCCGACCTGTTCATGGCGCGCATCAGTCCACGCACCCTGCACCCGCCACTGGGGGTGCAGGAGGCTGCGCGCCTCGCGTTCCGGGACGACAAAGGCGGACCACTTTCCCGCGCATTGATCCGGGAGCTGGGTATCTATCCGCCAGGTGATTTTGTGCAGTTGGCCAATGGGGAGCTGGGCATTGTGGTGCGCCGCGGTGCCGAGGCGCGCACCCCGCTGGTTGCAGCCGTGACGGACGCGCACGGACGCGGCGTAACCACAACCCTGCAGCGGGATACGGCCTTGCCCGAATTCGCCATCACCGGCCCAGCGCCCGACCGCAGCATGCTCGTGCGCGTGCCTCCCGAGCGGCTGTACGGCTACGGCGTGGCCGCCTGAGCATCGCCGGCGCCCTCAGTGCGCGCCGCGCCGGTCCAGCGCATTTTCCTTGTAGTAGCGCAGCTTCTCGGCGTACATCGCCTTGTCGGCACGGTGCAGCGCCGCCTCGACATCGGCACCCGAGGTACAGGTGGCGATGCCCATGGCCAGGCTGAGGCACTGTCCCGGATAAAACTGGTTGTTGATGTCCACCAGGGAGGCGATGCGCTCCAGCACGGCCTGCGCGCCGCGCTCGTCGATGCCGGGCAAAAGCACCGAGAACTCGTCACCGCCAATGCGCGCCGCGCAGGTCGATGCATCCATGGCCTTGGAGAGTACCTCGCCCACGCGCCGCAGCAGCGTGTCACCGGCGGCGTGGCCGTGCTCGTCGTTGATGGCCTTGAGCCCGTTGAGGTCGATGGCAATGATGCTCAGCGGCCAAGGTCCCTTGCGCGTGATGCGGTTGAGCTCCTCGACATAGAAGGTGCGGTTGCGCAGCTGCGTGAGCACATCGTGCTTGCCGAGGTATTCGAGGTAGGCCTCGGCCTTCTTGCGCGCGGTGATGTCCACCAGCGAGAGCAGCACCAGCCCCCAGTGGTCATGGTGGTCCGCCAGCACCGAGAACTGCATGTGGATGTACACCGGCTCGCCCGACAGCGCGTAGTTCACCACCTCGCGCTGCTGCACGAGCTTGCCATCCCACAGGTCCTGCAGCTGGTCGGCGAACGAATCGTGCATCTCGCCGCGGAAGACCCGGCCGATGTTGTGCAGCAGCTCATCCTTGCTTTCAGCGCCAAACATCTCCAGCGTGTGCTGGTTGACGTCGATGACGCGGATTTCCTGCATGCAGCGCGAGACGAACTCCGGGTGCACCTTGATGAAGGTCTTGAAATCCCGGATGCCCTGGGCCCGCACGTCGTCCAGCAGGCGCTTGACGGCGGAAAAGTCCTCCACCCAGAGGGACACCGGGGAGTGCTCGAACAGGTCTCGCGCATAGCGCTCGCTGCGCCGCAACTGCTGCGCGCCCTGCACCTGGGGCGTGACGTCTTCCAGCGACACCAGCACGCGGCTCCAGGTGGTCTCGTGCCCGGGCAGGATGCGCGCATGGATCAGCACATCCAGGCGCCGGCGATCCAGGGCGTAATTCACGGTCTGGTTGGAGAACTCCAGCGCGCCCGACCAGAGCTGCTCCAGCTCGATGGCCACCTGGTCGAGCATGTCGTCGCGGAAGACCTTGTCCAGGTTGTCGAGCAACTGCTCCTGGCTGGACGCGGCGAACAAGGCGAGCGTACGGCGATTCACGCTCAGCACCTGCAGGCTGGCCGTGCATTGCCGGATGCGCGCCGGGTCCTCGGCGAAATGCGCCAGCAGGTCGGTCACGCCCTCAGCGCGCCAGGTGTCGAACAAGCGCTTGAGTGCGCTGTAATCCTCGAGCCAGAGCGATACCGGCGCAAGATCGAACACATGCTCGAAATCGGCACCTGAAGACAGAGATGACTGCACGCTAAACCCTCCACTGGGAAAGCTATTGTCCCCATCCTGATGGCAGATTTCCCGCACAGACGAAAAAAAACCGGCCTCTTGCGAGACCGGTTCTTCAGCGCGGGGCCGCTCAGCGGGCTGGGCGGGCCGGGCGCTTGCGTGCGTCGTGCGGCGTGAAAGGCTTACCGGCACCAGGCTTGGAGAATGCAGGGCGCGGAGCAAAGTCGCCACGCGGCGCGCCGGCGCCTTCATGGCGGCCACCGAAGCCACCACGCGCCTGCTCACCAAAGCCGGGTTTGCGGCCGTAGCCTTCGCCATCGCGGCGCGGGGCAAAGCCACGGTCGTCACGGCCTGCAAAGCCGCGCTCATCGCGACCACCAAAGCCACCCGTGCCACGGTCGTCGCGACCGCCAAAGCCGCCGGGGCCACGGTCGTCGCGACCGCCAAAGCCGCCGGGGCCACGGTCGTCGCGGCCGCCAAAGCCGCCAGGGGCGGGTCGGCGGTCGTCGGTCGGACGGCCCTGGACGCGGTGGCGGTCATTGAAACCACCGCCAAAACCGCCGCCACCAAATCCACCACGGTCGCCGCCGCGCGCGGGGCCGCCGAACTTGCGGTCGCGCGACTGGAAGTCACGGCCACCACGGTTGGCGTAGTCGGGCGCGGGGCGCGACGTGGGCATGCGCTGCATGGGCTCCAGGCCGGGGATCACATCGGCCTTGAACTGCTGACGGCTGTAGCCTTCGATGTCGAAAATCTTGCGGCGATCTCGGAATTCCGCGAAGGTCACGGCCAGGCCGTCGCGGCCGGCACGGCCGGTACGGCCAATGCGGTGGGTGTAATCCTCGGCCTTCATGGGCAGGCCGAAGTTAAACACGTGGGTGATCGTGGGTACGTCGATGCCGCGCGCCGCCACGTCAGTGGCCACGAGAATCTGCACCTGGCCACTGCGCAGCGCCATCAGGCGACGGTTGCGCAGACCCTGGCTCAGCGCGCCGTGCAGCGCCACTGCCGAGAAGCCATCCTGTTGGAGGTCGTTGGCGAGGCCGTCGCACTCCACCTGCGTACTGGCGAACACGATGGCCTGGTTGATGCCCGTGTCGCGCAGCCAGTGGTCCAGCATCTTGCGCTTGTGCTGGGCGTTGTCGGCCCAGTAGAGCATCTGTTTGATGTTGGCGTGCTTTTCCTGAGGAGAGTCGATCTGCACCTTCTGCACCGACGAACCACCGTCGTGCATGACGCGCAGGGCCAATTGTTGGATGCGCGGCGCGAAGGTCGCGCTGAACATCATGGTTTGCTTGCGCTGGCTGGTGAGCTGGTTGATTTCAGCCAGGTCATCGGAGAAGCCGAGGTCGAGCATGCGGTCGGCCTCGTCCACGACGAGGAACTGCACCTTGTCGAGCTTGATCTGCATGGAGCGCTGCAGATCGAGCAGACGGCCGGGGGTGGCGACCACGAGGTCGGCATTCTGCAGCTTGGCGATCTGCAGCTGGTAGGGCATGCCGCCCACCACGTTGGCCACGCGCAGGCCGCGGACGTGCTTGACCAGATCGATGGCGTCGTGCGCCACCTGCTGCGCCAGTTCGCGCGTGGGGCAGACGACCAGTGCGCCGGGGATGGCGGGCTTGAAGTTGCGCGCGTTGGTGGGGTCCTTGCGCTTGGGGCGCTTCGGGGGCGCTTCGCCGCGCGCGGCGGCTTCCGCTGCGCCGCGTTCAAATTCGGCACGCGCTTCGGCTTCGGCTTCGGCCTGCTGGCGGATCAGCGTGTGCAGCACCGGCAGCAGGAAGGCGGCGGTCTTGCCGCTGCCCGTCTGGCTGGAAACCATCAGGTCGATGAAACGGCCGCCTTCGGCGCCGGCGCCCATGGCCAGGGGGATGGCCTTGCGCTGGACGGAGGTGGGCTGGGTGTAGCCCAGGTCGGCCACGGCCTGCACCAGCTCGGAAGCCAGGCCCAGCTCGATGAAGCCATTGGGTTCGGCGGTCACGTCAGCGGCCGGTGCGGCAGCGAGAGCCTGAGCGGAAATCTCGGCGGCAACGGAAGTATCAGCAGGCGCGAAGTCGCCCTGCACCAGGAAAGTGTCAGTCATATTTTTCTCACACGAAAACACCCGCGGGCGCTGCCCGCGGTGGCTTCGTCAATGGTCAAAAAACATCAACCATCAAACGAAACCTGCACCAGCGTCGCGCTGGCACGGGTGGGTATTCATCGCAAGAACCGGGCAGTGGCCATGCCACCGCCAAAGGTTGCGGACCCGGTGTGTGAAGGGAGATGCACAAATATTGCAGTGCAATTGCAATGCAAGCCTGCGATTATGGCACGGGTTCGGGTTTTCCCGCAAGCCCTCGCCCCCGGTAGGGGCAGTGCGCCAACGGATGGTGGGACTTACAGCGCCAGGAAATGCTGGCGGTAGTGCGCCAGCTCCTCGATGGACTCGTGTACGTCGGCCATCGCGGTGTGCTTCTGCGCCTTCTTGAAGCTGCTGTAGGCCTCGGGCTTCCAGCGCTTGGCCAGCTCCTTGAGGGTGCTCACGTCGACATTGCGGTAGTGGAAAAAGGCTTCCAGCTTGGGCATGTAGCGCGCCAGGAAGCGCCGGTCCTGTCCGATGCTGTTGCCGCACAGCGGCACCTTGCCCTTGGGCACATAGCGCGACAGGAAGTCGATGATCTGCTGCTGTGCTTCTTCCTCCGTCAGCGTGGAGGCCTTCACCTTGTCGATCAGGCCGCTCTTGCCGTGCGTACCCTTGTTCCAGGCGTCCATCCTGCCCAGCAGTTCATCGGACTGGTGGATGACCAGCACCGGGCCTTCGACACGCGGCTCCAGGGTGGGGCCGGTGACGACGACGGCGATTTCAATAATGCGCTCAGCCTCGGGGTCGAGCCCGGTCATTTCACAATCGAGCCAGACCAGGTTCTGGTCGGATTTGGCCAGCGCGGCGGCGGGCGTTGCAGGGGTTTCAGACATGGGCGGCATTGTCGCCGATGCCCTACACTCGCGCGACATGCCTGCCGACACCGCTGCTTCCTTCTCTCCCTCCCTCGCGCTCACCCTGGCTTTTGCGCTGGCCCTGGTGGCTGGTTTCCTGCTCAAGGCCTGGCTCGTTTCACGCCAGATCCGCCATGTTGCCAGCCACCGCCAGCACGTGCCCGCCGCCTTCGCCGCGCACATCCCGCTCGAAGCCCACCAGAAGGCGGCCGACTACACCGTGGCCAAGGCACGCTTCGGCCTGCTGGAGATGGCCTTGGGCACCACCGTGCTGCTGGGCTGGACGCTGCTGGGCGGCCTGGACCTGTTGAACCAGGCACTGCTGGACCTGCTGGGCGGCGGCATGGCGCAGCAGCTGGCGTTGCTGGGGGCGTTCGCGCTGGTCAATGGCGCCATCGACCTACCCGCCACGCTGTACCAGACCTTCGTGCTCGAGCAGCGCTTCGGCTTCAACCAGATGACGCTGCGCCTGTGGCTCGCCGACCTGGCCAAATCGACCCTGCTGGGCGCGCTCATCGGGCTACCCATCGCGGCCGCCATCCTCTGGCTCATGGGCGCCGCCGGCGCACTGTGGTGGCTGTGGGCCTGGGCCCTGTGGATGGGTTTCAACCTGCTGCTCATGGTGGTGTACCCCGCCTTCATCGCGCCGCTGTTCAACAAATTCCAACCGCTCGAAGACGCATCCCTCAAGGCGCGCGTCACCGCCCTCATGCAGCGCTGTGGCTTCGCCGCCAAGGGCTTGTTCGTGATGGACGGCAGCCGCCGCAGCGCGCACGCCAACGCATATTTCACGGGTTTTGGCGCGGCCAAGCGCGTGGTGTTCTACGACACGCTGCTCAAGCAGCTCACGCCCGGCGAGGTGGAGGCCGTGCTGGCACACGAGCTGGGCCACTTTCACCACCGCCACATCGCCAAGCGCATGGCCGGCATGTTCGCTCTCAGCCTGACGGGTTTCGGAGCCCTGGGCTGGCTGTCAGCGCAGCCCTGGTTCTATACCGGGCTGGGCGTGCGCCCCAGCCTGGCACTGCTGGTGGCCGACACGCCGGCCGCGCCCAACGACGCGCTGGCGCTGCTGCTGTTCCTGCTGGTGGTGCCGGTGTTCACCGTCTTTCTCGCCCCCCTGTTCGCGCAGCTCTCGCGACGCCACGAGTTCGAGGCCGATGCCTACGCCATGCAGCAAGCCAGCGGCGCGGACCTGGCCTCGGCCCTGCTCAAGCTCTACGAGGACAACGCCTCCACGCTCACGCCCGACCCGGTGTACGTGAAGTTCCACTACTCGCACCCGCCTGCCAGCGAACGCCTGGCGCGCATGCCCACCCCGGTATCCCCATGACCTCCATGTTCAAGAAAAAAGACTGGTCAACGCAGACCAGACGTGCGCTGACAGCTACTGAAGTTGTAGCAAAACTGGCCCAGCTCGAAGGCTGGAGCCTGAGCGGCGATGGCGCCAACGTCGCCATCGAGAAGACCTACCGCTTCGCCAACTACCACGAGACCATCGCCTTCGTGAACGCCGTGGCCTTCATCGCGCACACCGAGGACCACCACCCCGACCTGTCGGTGCACTACGACCGCTGCGCAGTACGCCTGAACACGCATGACGTGGGCGGCCTCTCGGCCAGCGACTTCGATTGCGCGACGCGTTTCGACGCCCTGCTCGCCTGATGCCATCCCCCCGCGCCACGGCTGCACGCAGCGCCCTGCTCGAAGGCCTGGTGGTTGCCAGCCACGGCCGGCACTGCATGGTGGAATCGCCCGACGGCGAGCGCCGCATCTGCCACCCGCGCGGCAAGAAGAGCCAGGCCGTGGTGGGCGACCGCGTGCTGTGGCAGGCCGCGCCGCCCGGCCAGGGCGACGAAGGCACGATCGAGAAGGTGCAGGAGCGGCGCAACCTGTTCTACCGCCAGGACGAAATCCGCACCAAATCTTTCGCCGCCAACCTCGACCAGGTGCTGATCCTGATCGCCGCCGAGCCGGTGTTCTCCGAAAGCCAGCTCGCTCGCGCCCTGATCGCCGCCGAGGCCGAGCGCATCACGCCGCTGATCGCGCTGAACAAGAGCGACCTGGTGGAGCCTTTCGCGCGCGCCTGGGAGCGCCTGCTGCCCTACCGCAACATGGGCGAAGGCAGGCACTACGGCGTGCTGCCGCTGTCGCTGGCGCAATCGGCCGAGGTGGACCGCGCAGCCCTGTTGGACCGGCTTCGTGGCAAGACCACGCTGGTGCTCGGCCCCTCGGGTTCGGGCAAGAGCACGCTGATCAACCTGCTGGTGCCCGGCGCCTCCGTGCTGACCGGCGAGATCTCGCAGGCGCTCAACTCGGGCAAGCACACCACCACCAGCACCACCTGGTACTGGGTGGACGGCGAGCGCACGACCGCGCTCATCGACTCGCCGGGCTTCCAGGAATTCGGCCTGCACCACATCGCACCCACCCAGCTGGCCGCCTGCATGCCCGACATCGCGGCCCATGCGACAGATTGCCGCTTCTACAACTGCACGCACCTGCACGAACCCGGCTGCGGCGTCATTGATGCAGCAAAAAGCGGCCCTGAGGCGGGCGGAATAAGCGCTAACCGCTACAAAATATATAGCGACTTGTTTGCCGAACTGAGCCAGCCGCGCTACTAATTCAGCACCGCCGCCAGCGCCTGCACCAACGCATCGCACTGCGCTGGCGTGCCCACGCTGATGCGCAGGTACTGCGCAATGCGCTCGGGCCGGCTGAAATGCCGCACCAGCACGCCGCGCTCGCGCAAAGCCGCCGCGATCTGCGCCGCATCGCGCCCGGGGTGGCGCACGAAGAGGAAGTTGGCCTGCGACGGCAGCACCTCGAAGCCCTGGTCTTCGAGCTGCAGTGCCAGCCCCTCGCGGCTGTGCATCACGGCCCGGCGCGTCTGGTCGAAGTGCTCCACGTCGGCGTAGGCTGCCGCGGCACCGGCCAGCGCCAGGCGGCCGAGCGGGTAGGAATTGAAGCTGTCCTTGACGCGTTCCAGCGCCTCGATCAGGTGGCGCTGGCCCAGCGCCACGCCCACACGCAGGCCTGCCAGCGAACGCGACTTGGACAGCGTGTGCACCACCAGCAGGTTCGGATGCCGGTCGATCAACGCCACGGCGCTGTCGGCGCCGAAATCCACGTAAGCCTCGTCCACCAGCACCACGCGCTGCGGACAGGCGCGCAGCAGGCGTTCGATGCCCTCCAGCGGCAGCGCGATACCGGTGGGTGCGTTGGGGTTGGCGATCACCACGCCGGCGCTGCCGCAGCTGGCACGCCGCACCATGGCGTCCACATCGACACGCAGGCCCGCGTCCAGCGGCACGGCATCCACGGTGATGCCGTAGAGCTGGCAATAGACCTGGTAGAAGCTGTAGGTCACGTCGGGCATGACCAGCGGTGCGCCCTGCTGGAAGAAGGCAACGAAGGCGTGCGCCAGCACCTCGTCCGAGCCGTTGCCCGCAAACACCCGGCCCGCGTCCAGCCCATGGTGGGCCGCCACGGCCTCGCGCAGTGCCTGGGCGCGCGGGTCGGGGTACAGCTCCAGCCCCTGCGCGGCAGCAGCCTGGATGGCGGACAGGGCGCGCGGCGACGGCGGGTAGGGATTCTCGTTGGTATTGAGCTTGACGAGGTTGGGGATGCGCGGCTGCTCGCCGGGCACGTAGGGCACCAGGGCGCCCACGACCGGGCTCCAGAAGGACGGAAAACTCAAGGCTTCTCCTCCAGGCCGGGCGCTCAACCCAGCAAACGCGCCAGCGTCAACAGCGCCAGCAGCAGCATCCACACGACCACCGAACGCCAGACCAGACCCACCACGCTGCGCAGGTGGCCGACCTCGGGCTCGCGCCCCGGGGTGCTGTCGCTCTCGCCAATGCTGGCACCCACCTCGAAATCCTGCGCCACCAGCGGATCAGGCCGCGATTTAAGCGCCTCGCCGCCCAAACGCACATTGATGGCGCCGGCCGTGGCGGCCAGCACCACGCCGTCGTTGTCGTTGGGGAAGCGCTGTGCGTGGAAGCGCCAGCCCTCGATGGCTTCCTCGAAGCTGCCCACCACGGCGAAGCCCAGCGCCGTCAGGCGCGCGGGGAACCAGTCGATGGCCGTCCAGGCCTTGGCCGTGGCGCCTTGCAGCGACGGGCTGGCCTTCTGCTGCGCCTCGGCGCCCCGGTCGGCCCAGTAGCGCGAGACAAACTCCGCCATGCGATAGAACACCGCGCCCATGGGCCCGAGCCCGAGCGCGGCCAGCACCGAATACCAGGCCAGCACCCCGAACACATGGCGGTGCGCGGCGAGCACCGAATATTCGATCACGTGGCGCACCACCTCGCTGCGCGGCAGATCGCCCACGTCCACCTGCTGCCAGTGCGCCAGGCATTCGCGCGCGCGTTCCTCGTCCCCGTCCTCCAAGGCGTCGCGGATGCCGGTGAAATGGTGGCTGAACTGGCGAAAGCCCAGCGTCACGTACAGCACCGCCACGTTCCAGAGCACTGCCACGGGCCATCCCACACCCCACAGCAGCGCCAAGTGGACCGCCAGGACGAAGAAGGAGGGCACGAGCACGGCCAGGCACCAGGCCACCCAGCCATGGTGCGGCTTGCCTGCGTCGAAATTGCGGCTGACCGACAGCGCCCAGGCACGCAGGCCGGCATGGATCGGGTTGGTGCGCGCCAGCGGGCGCGCCTGCTCGATCAGCAGTGCGAACAGGATGGCGAAAAAGCTCATGGGCAGGCATCATACCGGCCGCGCCGGCGATACCAGCGCCCGGCTTCAAGCCGCCATGAAGCGGTAGAAGTTGCGCAGCATGCCCGCCGTGGCGCCCCAGATGAAATGGCTGCGCCGGCCGTTGTCGTAGGGCATGGAGAACCACTCGCGGCGCACGCCCTCCCATTCCACGGCGTGGCGCTGGTGGTGGGCCGGGTCGAGCAGGAAGGACAGCGGCACTTCGAAGATCTCCGCCACTTCGTAGGGGTTGGGCCGCAGCACGCAGTCGGGCTGCACCAGCGCCACCACGGGCGAGATGATGAAGGCCGAACCGGTGCGGTAGATCGGCAGCACGCCCAGCACCTCGACAAAGCGGGACTCCAGGCCCACCTCCTCCTCGGCCTCGCGCAGCGCTGTGGCGGCGGGGCTGTCGTCCTCCGGATCGGCGCGACCACCGGGAAAGGCCACCTGGCCCGAATGCGTGGACAGGTGCGCGGTGCGCTCGGTCAACAGCACCATGGGCTGCTCGCGCAGCACGATGGGCACGAGCACCGAGGCGTGGGCGGGCGCACGGTTGCTGAAGCGCCTTTCCGCGGCCACGTCGGGGGTCCAGTCGGGCGGCGCCCGGAAGCGCTCGCGCAGCGCCGCGGGCGTTTGCCGCTCCAGCGGCACCGCAGGAAGGTGTGCGTCGACGCCCAGCACCGGCACGGTGCGCGGGTCGAAATCAGGCAGCCGGGGCGCGGATTCGGGGGAGTGGCTCATGGCGGCGCGGGTCAAGAAAGCAAAAAGCCGCTACAGGCAGAAGCTGCAGCGGCTTTGAACGGGCAGAGCGGCAAGAATTTATGCCGTGGCTGCCACCGTCGTTTTGCGCGAAGGCAGCTTTTCCTTGATACGTGCCGACTTGCCGCTGCGGTCGCGGAGGTAGTACAGCTTGGCACGGCGCACGTCACCACGGCGCTTGACTTCGATCTTGGCGATCAGGGGGCTGTAGGTCTGGAACGTGCGTTCCACGCCTTCGCCGCTGGAGATCTTGCGCACGGTGAAGGCGCTGTTGATGCCGCGGTTGCGCTTGGCAATCACGACGCCTTCGTAGGCCTGCACGCGCTTGCGCGTGCCTTCGACCACGTTCACGCTCACGATGACCGTGTCGCCGGGTGCGAATTCAGGAATGGTCTTGCCGAGGCGGGCGATTTCTTCCGCTTCGAGGGTCTGGATCAGGTTCATGTTTACATCTCGCGATCATGTCCGCGCCATAAGTGGCAGCGTCGGGATTGACGTTCAGGCCCTGCAGTTCAAGCGCAGAGCGGCCGGCCAGAGGATCGAAAAGCCTTTGATTATAACAAACCGGCCAGCACCTGTTCGTCCAACGCGTTCAGGCGGCCGGCCGCACGCGCGGCGAAAATCAGGTCCGGGCGGTGCCGTGCCGTCATGGCCAGGCGCTGAGCGCGCCGCCAGCGCTCGATCTGGGCGTGGTGGCCCGAGAGCAGTTCGGGCGGAACGGCGCGGCCTTCCCACTCCTCGGGCCGCGTGTAGTGCGGGCAGTCAAGCAGGCCGTCCAGCGCGGGGTTGAAGCTGTCGAGCTGGTGGCTGCCCTCGTCGTTCAGCACCCCCGGCTGCAGCCGCGCCACGGCGTCGAGCAAGGCCAGCGCCGCGATTTCGCCGCCCGAAAGCACGAAGTCGCCCAGGCTGAGCTGTACGTCGACATGCGCGTCGATGAAGCGCTGGTCGATGCCCTCGTAACGCCCGCACAGCAGAATGGCCCCGCCGCTGGCCGACCAGCGCTCCACGCCAGCGTGGTCCAGCCGCGCGCCGATGGGGGAAAACAGCACCACTGGCGCCTGCGCATCCTCCGCCTCGGCGCGCTCGGCGCGGATGGCGGCCAGGCAACGCGCCAGCGGCTGCACCATCATCACCATGCCCGGACCGCCGCCGAAGGGCCGATCGTCCACACGGCGGTAGTTGCCCTCGGCGTGGTCGCGCGGGTTCCACAGGCGCACGTCGACCTGGCCCGAGGCGTAGGCACGGCGCGTCACGCCACTGGCCAGGAACGGGCCGAACAGCTCGGGGAACAGGGTGATGACGTCGAAGCGCATGCTGCGCAGCCAGGCGTTCAGTAGTCGGGCTGCCAGTCGACCGTGATGCAGCGGCCGGGCAGATCCACCTTGTCGACGTAGGCGGACACGAAGGGGATCATGCGCTCCTGCGGCTTGCCGTCGTGCTCGAAGGCGATCACCAGCACCGTCTGCGGGCCGGTGGAGAGCAGGTCGCGCACCTCGCCAAGGGCCACGCCCTCGCGGTTGACCACGGGCAGGCCGATCAGGTCGACCCAGTAGTACTCGTCGGCCTGGGCCGCGGGAAAGCTGGAGCGAGCAATGAAGATGCGGGCACCGCGCAGGGCCTCGGCGGCGCTGCGGTCGTCGATGCCCTCGGCCGAGGCCACGACGGTGTCGGAATGCTCGCGCGACTGCTTGATGGCCAGCAGCGCCGTGCCGCTGAAGGTGCGCGCACCACGCTCCGAAGGCTGCAGGAACCAGCGCTTGGACGCGAACAGCGCCCCGGCGTCGTTGCTGTGGGTCAGTACCTTGAACCAGCCCTTGACGCCCCAGGCATCGGTAATGCGCCCGACCTCGACGGCGTCGGTGGGCAGTTCTGCGGGCGAGAGTTTCAGTTCAAAGGACATGGCTTCAGCCTACGGAGAAATGAAAAAAGGCGGGCACGTCAGTATCAACCGACGCGACCCGCCCTTGCCGGGGCAGCCGAGGCTCAGGCAGCCTTCTTGGCGGCTTGCTTGATCAGGCGGTCCACGGTGGGGGACGTCTGGGCGCCAACGCCGGTCCAGTAGGCCAGGCGGTCCTGGGCGATGCGCAGGCCTTCTTCGGTTTCCTTGGCGGTGGGGTTGTAGAAGCCCAGGCGCTCGATGAAGCGGCCGTCGCGACGCACGCGCTTGTCGGCAACGACGATGTTGAAGAAGGGACGGCCCTTGGAGCCGCCGCGGGAGAGTCGAATGACGACCATGATTTATCCTTCGGGTGGTTCACAGCAACTGCTGCGGGATCTTGCGGCGTTTGAGACACGCGACTTGGCCACCCGGCCAGCGACACGCTGCAAAGCCGCCGATTATATCTTTGTTTGCCATCCATGCCACACATCCGTCCCAGCCATGAAGGCGACCTGCCCGCCATCACCGCCATCTATGCCCACCACGTGCTGCACGGCACGGGCACCTTCGAGACCGAACCGCCCACCGAGGCCGACATGACCGCGCGCCGCGCCGACGTGCTCGGCAAGGGCCTGCCCTACCTCGTCGCCGAGCAAGATGGGCAGGTGCTGGGCTTCGCCTACTGCAACTGGTTCAAGCCGCGCCCGGCCTACCGCTTCTCGGCCGAGGACTCGATCTACATCGCCGACGCCGCGCGCGGCATGGGCCTGGGGCGCCAGCTGCTTGACGCACTGTGCACCGCCGCCGAGGCCGCGGGCGTGCGCAAGCTGCTGGCCGTGATCGGCGACTCGGCCAACGCCGGCTCCGTGGGCGTGCACCGCGCGGCGGGCTTCACGCACATCGGCGTGATGCGCTCGGTGGGCTGGAAGTTCGATGCCTGGCGCGACGTGGTGCTCATGGAAAAACCCCTGGGCGCCGGCGACACGACCGCGCCTGAATAATCCATGGAATGAAAAACAAGACCCTGGCCACCTGGCTGGCCTTCCTGGGCGGGCCGCTGGGCCTGCACCGCTTCTACCTGCACGGCCCAGCCGACACGCTGGGCTGGCTGCTGCCGGTGCCCACGGCGCTGGGGCTTTACGGCATGGCACGCGTGCGGCAGTGGGGCCTGGACGACCAGTGGAGCTGGGTGCTGATCCCGCTGCTGGGCTTCACGATCGCCGGGTGCGCGCTCTGCGCCATCGTGTACGGGCTGAAGACCCCGGAGCAATGGAACGCGCGCCACAACCCCGCCGCCAGCGCCGACGCTGCCGCCGGCCGGACGGGCTGGCTCACCATCGGCGCCATCGTGGCGGCGCTGATGGTCGGCACGGCGGTGCTCATGGCCAGCCTGGCCTATGGCTTCCAGCGCTACTTCGAGTACCAGATCGACGAGGCACGCAAGATCTCCCAACCCGTTGAATTCAATGAAAAATAGCTGCCAGCGCTTGCAATACAAGCGCTGGCAGCTATTAATAGAATAGCAGTTCGACTCAGAACAACTGCAGGCTCACCCAGTAGGCCACCGCGGCCACGAAGGCGCTGGCCGGGATGGTCAGGATCCAGGCCCAGATGATGTTGCCCGCCACACCCCAGCGCACGGCACTGGCGCGCTGCGTGGAGCCCACGCCGACAATGGCGCCGGTGATGGTGTGCGTGGTGGACACCGGGATACCCAGCATGGTGGCCAGGAACAGCGTCATGGCACCGCCGGTTTCAGCGCAGAAACCGCCGACGGGCTTGAGCTTGGTGATCTTCTGGCCCATGGTCTTGACGATGCGCCAGCCGCCGAACATCGTGCCCAGGCCGATGGCGGCGTAGCAGGAGACGATGGTCCAGGTGGGCGGCGAGGTGTCGCTGGCCGAGCTGTAGCCCGTGGCGATCAGCAGCAGCCAGATGATGCCGATGGTCTTCTGCGCATCGTTGCCGCCGTGGCCCAGGCTGTAGGCGCCGGCCGAAACCAGCTGCAGGCGCCGGAACCACTTGTCCACCTTGTTCGGGCTGGTGCGGCGGAAGACCCAGGCCACCACCACCATCATCAGTGAGCCGAGCATGAAGCCCAGCAGCGGCGAAACGAAGATGAAAGCCACGGTCTTGAAGATGCCGGCAGCCACAAGAGCGCCGGCGCCCGTCTTGGCGATGACCGCGCCGACAATGCCGCCGATCAGCGCGTGCGAGGAGCTGCTCGGGATGCCGTAGTACCAGGTGATCACGTTCCAGGTGATGGCGCCCACGAGCGCGCCGAACACCACGTGCGTGTCCACCACGCCCGGCTGCACGATGCCCTTGCCGATGGTGGCGGCCACGCTCAGGTGGAAGATGAAAATGGCGACGAAGTTGAAGAAGGCCGCGAACACCACGGCCTGCCCAGGCTTGAGCACCCCGGTGGAGACAACCGTGGCGATGGAATTGGCAGCGTCGTGGAACCCGTTCATGAAGTCGAACAGGATGGCCAGCGCCACAAGCACCACCACGACCCACAGGGCGGTTTGTACGGTTTCCATGGAAGGACCGTTTCCGCGCGGATCAGGAATTCTCGAGGACGATGCCCTCGATGAGATTGGCCACGTCCTCGCACTTGTCCGTGATGGTCTCCAGCAGCTCGTAGATGGCCTTGAGCTTGATCAGCTCGCGCACGTCGGGCTGCTCGCGGAACAGCTTGCTCATGGCGCTGCGCAGCACGCGGTCGGCATCGGATTCGAGCTTGTCGATTTCTTCGCAGGTCTTGAGCGCGGCCTCGGCCGTGGCGGGGTCGGCCAGCTTGTTGAGCAGCTTCACGGCGTCGCGCAGGCGTTCGCAGCACTTCACGCTCAGGTCCGTCAGGCGCGTGATCTCTTCCGTCATGTGGCGCACGTCGTAGAGGCTCATGGTCTCGGCCGAGTCCTGGATCAGGTCGGCCACGTCGTCCATGGTATTGATCAGCGAGTGGATCTGCTCACGGTCGATGGGCGTGATGAAGGTCTTGTGCACCGCCTTGTTGATGTCATGCGTCACGCGGTCGGCGGCACGCTCGGCGTTGTCCACGTCCTGGGCATACTTCTCGCGCAGGTGCGGATCGTTGTAGTTCGCCACCAGCTGGGCAAAGGCACGGGCGGCCTCGACGATGCGGTCGGCGTGCTGGTTGAACATCTCGAAAAAATTGCCTTCGCGCGGCAAAAGCTTGCCAAACAGCATAGGGGCTCCCGGGGGTGAATCGAAAAAATGACAGAAAGGGGACAGGACGGTGACCGACCTGTGAATTGAGGAAGTTTAACCGCCTGTTTCAAACGGTTGCCGCCAAGAAGCTGACGCGCGGCGGGGTCTACAGCTTGACTCCACCGGTTTGCATTCGACCGGACGATTCAGGCTCCACGGAAAATGAAGTACACGGCGCCCACCATGCACAGGCCGGCCCAGAGGTAGTCCCACTTGAGCGGCTGGCCCAGGTAGAACACCGCGAAGGGCACGAACACCGTCAGGGTGATGACCTCCTGCAGGATCTTGAGCTGCCCCACGTCGAACTGCGTGAACCCGATGCGGTTGGCCGGCACCTGCAGCAGGTACTCGAACAGCGCGATGCCCCAGCTCACCAGGGCCGCGGTGTACCACGGCGCGGTGGCCAGGTTCTTCAGGTGCCCGTACCAGGCGAATGTCATGAAGACATTGCTGGCCACGAGCAGCAGCACCGTCTGCACGGAGACCGGCAAGTTTTGCAGTGTGCTCATGGTTTCCCGGGGCTGCACAGCGGTTCGCCGCCTGTCTCTTGCAACAAAAAACGGCCTTTCCGCACTACCAGCAAGCGTTGCAAGCTACCAAAATAATAGCAAACCGCCGCCTGCGGGCCTGAATACAAAAAAGGCACCGCATTGCTGACGGTGCCTTGGGATGCGCCGCGGCGGTGGCCGCAAGCGCCGGGGTGTCACTCGCCCAGGTAGGCGGCGCGCACCTTGGGGTCGCTCAGCAGGTCCTTGCCCGGGCCGGTCATGGTGATCAGGCCGGACTCCATCACGTAGCCACGGTCGGAGATGGCCAGCGCGCGGCTGGCGTTCTGCTCGACCAGCACAATGGTCACGCCCAGGGCGTACACGTCGCGCACCACCTCGAAGATCTTGTCCACCATGATGGGCGACAGGCCCATGGACGGCTCGTCCAGCAGCAGCACCTTGGGCTGGCTCATCAGTGCCCGGCCCATGGCCAGCATCTGCTGTTCGCCGCCGGACATGGTGCCGGCCAGCTGGTCCTTGCGCTCGCGCAGGCGCGGGAAGATGGTGAACATCTTCTCGATGTCGGCGAGGATGCCGGCCTTGTCGCTGCGCGTGTAGGCGCCCATCTGCAGGTTTTCGGTGATGGTCATGCGCGCGAACACGCCGCGGCCTTCCGGCACCATCACGAGGCCCTTCTTCACCAGGTCCCAGGCGCCCTTGCCCTTGATGCTCTCGCCCAGGTACTCGATGTCGCCGTCGTTCATCGCCAGCGTGCCGGTGATGGCCTTCATGGTGGTGGTCTTGCCGGCGCCGTTGGAGCCGATCAGAGAGACCAGCTCGCCCTCGCGCACTTCGAAGTCCACGCCCTTGACGGCCTGGATGCCGCCGTAGGCCACCTTCAGGCCCTTGACCTTCAGCAATACATTCGTCTTGTCGGCCATCTCAGTGTCCTCCGGTGCCCAGATAGGCCTCAATCACTTTTTCGTTCTTCTGCACATCGGCGGGCGTGCCTTCGGCGATCTGCTTGCCGTAGTCGAGCACGGTGACGCGGTCGCACAGGCCCATCACCAGCTTCACGTCGTGTTCGATCAGCAGAATGGTGCGGTTGTCCTTGCGGATCTGGTCGATCAGCTCGCGCAGCTGCACCTTCTCGGTGGCGTTCATGCCGGCGGCGGGCTCGTCCAGCGCGATCAGCTGGGGGTCGGTGGCCAGGGCGCGGGCGATTTCCAGGCGGCGCTGGTCGCCGTAGGACAGCGTGCGTGCCTTGTAGTCAGCGAAGCGGCCGATGCCCACGTAGTCCAGCAGTTCCTGGGCGCGCTTGGCAATGGCGGCTTCTTCTTGCTTGAAGCCCTTGGTGCGGAACACCGCGCCGAACAGACCGGAGTGGGTGCGGATGTGCCGGCCCACCATCACGTTCTCGAGCGCCGTCATTTCGGCGAACAGGCGGATGTTCTGGAAGGTACGGGCGATGCCCGCCTTGGCCACTTCATGCACGGCGGTAGGCTCATAGGGCTTGCCGGCCAGCTCGAAGCTGCCGCTGTCGGGCGTGTACAGGCCGGTGATCACGTTGAAGAACGTGGTCTTGCCGGCGCCGTTGGGGCCGATCAGGCCATAGACCTGACCGCGCTGGATGGTGATGCCCACGTCGGACAGGGCCTGCAAGCCGCCGAAGCGCTTGGAGATGCCGGCGACCTTCAGCACCACATCGTTGGATTTCTCTGCCATGTTTCTGACTTTCTGCGGTGTTCAGGACTTCTGCGTGAGGCTCTTGCCGTGTTCGGGCGAAGGCCACAGGCCACGGGGGCGCAGCAGCATGATGATGATCATGGCCAGGGCGATGAGCAGCTGGCGCAGGATGGCGGAGTCGAGGCGGCCGTCGGTCATGGCCTGCAGCGGGCCGGCGACGTAGCGCAGCACTTCGGGCAGGGCCGACAGCAGCACGGCGCCCAGGATCACGCCCGGCAGGTGGCCGATGCCGCCCAGCACCACCATGGCGACGATCATCACGGATTCCATCAGGCTGAAGGATTCCGGCGACACGAAGCCCTGGAAGGCACCGAACATGGCGCCCGAGACGCCGCCGAACGATGCGCCCATGGCGAAGGCCAGGAGCTTGAGGTTGCGGGTGTTGATGCCCATGGCCTTGGCGGCGATTTCGTCTTCACGGATGGCCATCCAGGCACGGCCGACGCGCGAGTCCTGCAGGCGGTAGCAGATCACGATACTGATCAGCACCAGCGCCAGGAACAGGTAGTAATACAGCGTGACGGAGTTGATGTCGAAGCCGAACAGCTCCAGGCGCTTGCCCAGGTCCAGGCCGAAGACCTTGACCGAGTCGATCTGGCCGATGCCCTTGGGGCCGTTGGTCAGGTTGGCGGGGTGGTCCAGGTTGTTCAGGAAGATGCGGATGATCTCGCCGAAGCCCAGGGTCACGATGGCCAGGTAGTCGCCACGCAGTTTCAGCGTGGGCGCACCGAGCAGCGCCCCGAAGAAGGCCGCTATCAGGGCCCCCAGCGGAATCACCAGCCACAGGGAGACGTGCAGGCCATCGGGGAACATGGCGGCGAAGGCCGCGAAGTTGTCCGACAGATGCGGCGAGGCCATCAGGCCGAACATGTAGGCGCCCACGGCGTAGAACGCCACGTAGCCCAGGTCGAGCAGGCCGGCGTAGCCGACCACGATGTTCAGGCCCAGGGCCAGCAGCACGTACAGCAGGGCCAGGTCGGCGATACGCACCCAGGCGTTGCCGAAGGACTGCAGGATCAGGGGGAGGACCAGCAGCGCAATGCCGCCGAGGATCCAGTTGACTTTGGTGTTCTTCATGGTGTGGTGCTCCTCAGGCGCGGTCCGCCACACGCTCACCCAGCAGACCCGAGGGGCGCAGCGTCAGGATGATGATGAGCACGATGAACGCGAAGATGTCGGTGTAGTGGCTGCCGAGCAGGCCGCCCGTGAGCGTGCCGATGTAGCCCGAGCCGATGGCTTCGATCAGGCCCAGCAGGATGCCGCCGACCACGGCGCCGGCCAGGTTGCCGATGCCGCCGAACACGGCTGCCGTGAAGGCCTTGAGGCCGGGCAGGAAGCCCATGGTGTGCTGCGCGGTGCCGTAGTTGGAGGCATACATGATGCCGGCCACTGCGGCCAAGATGGCGCCGATGATGAAGGTGGCCGAGATGACCATGTCGGGCTTGACGCCCATCAGGGATGCGACGCGGGGGTTCTCTGCCGTAGCGCGCATGGCCCGACCCAGGTTGGTGTGGTTCACCAGGTAGACCAGCGAAGCCAGGGCCACGGCGGTCACGCCCAGGATCAGGATCTGGGTGGGGGTGATGAAAGCGCCGCCCAGTTCATACGGCGTGCTCGACAGCAGCGTCGGATAGGGCTTGTAGTTGGGCTTCCAGATGATCATGGCCAGCGTCTGCAGCAAGATGGACATGCCGATGGCGGTGATCAGGGGGGCCAGGCGCGGGCTGTTGCGCAGCGGCTTGTAGGCCACCTTTTCGATGGTGTAGTTCAGCGTGGCGGCCACCACGCAGGCGATCAGGGTGGCCAGAAGCAGGATGACCCAGCCAGGCGCTCCGGGCATGGCCCCTTGCATCAGGCCGATGCAGCTCCAACTGGTCAGTGCACCGATCATGAGCACTTCGCCGTGGGCGAAATTGATCAGTTGAATAATGCCGTACACCATGGTGTAGCCTAGGGCTATCAAGGCGTACATGCTGCCGAGAACCAGACCGTTGATGATCTGCTGCAGCAAAATGTCCATAAGAAAAGTCCTTCGTTTGTGACGGGTCCGCGCTGGAGGCACCAAGATCGGTACAGCCTTTTGAGCCCGCCTGCCATCTAGCAAAAAACCCGCCTGGAATGCAGCCTTGCGGGTTTGAGGACGGAATTGTAGCGACTTGCAAACTCGCACCCCCCAGGGCCCTTGGAGGGGTTTTCCCTTGGGTTCCCCGCGCATCAGTGAGGTTCGCAATGCATAAGATTGATTTATGCATTGCGCGCTAATGCTGCGTGGACTTATCTCTCCCTCTGGCGCGCGACCTGCGCGCCCCCGCAAAAATCTTGCGCACCGCTCAGGAATCGGGGCCGTTGCCGCCCTCGCCTGATTCGGGCGCCGACGCGTTGCGCGCGCGCAGTTCGTCGAGCTTGTCGGCAATGCGGATTTCCAGCCCGCGCCGCACCGGCTGGTAGAAGCCGGGCTCCGGCATGCCCTCGGGCAGGTAGCGCTCGCCCGCGGCGAAACCGCCCTCCTCGTCGTGCGCATAGCGGTAGCCCTTGCCGTAGTCCAGCTGCTTCATAAGCTGGGTGGGCGCGTTGCGCAAATGCATGGGCACGGGACGCGTGCCGTCCTGCTTCACCCAGGCGCGGGCCGCGTTGTAGGCCTTGTAGACGGCGTTGGATTTGGGCGCCACGGCGAGGTAGACCACGCATTCGGCCAGCGCCAGCTCGCCCTCGGGGCTGCCCAGGCGTTCGTACACCTCGGCGGCATCGAGCGCCAGGCGCAGCGCGCGCGGGTCGGCCAGGCCGATGTCCTCGCTGGCCATGCGCACCAGGCGGCGCGCCATGTAGCGCGGGTCGGCGCCGCCGTCGAGCATGCGCACCAGCCAGTACAGCGCGGCATCGGGGTCGGAGCCGCGCACCGACTTGTGCAGCGCGCTGATGGTGTCGTAGAACTGCTCGCCGCCTTTGTCGTAGCGGCGCATGCGCTCGCCCAGCACCTTGAGCACCCAGGCATCCGTGATTTCGGCCAGTTGCTCTTGCGCGGCCGCCATCTCCAGCGTCTCCAGCGTGTTGAGCAGGCGCCGTGCATCGCCGTCGGCATAGGCCACGAGCCGCTCCACCGCTTCGTTTTCAATAGCACGTAGCGCTTGCTGCGACTGGGCTAGAGCCACAATTTGCTTCAAATCATCGGCCGACAAGGGCTGCAGCACGTACACCGCTGCACGCGACAAGAGCGCGGAATTGACCTCGAACGAAGGGTTCTCGGTGGTCGCGCCGATGAAGGTGAACAGGCCACTCTCGACGTGCGGCAGGAAGGCATCCTGCTGGCTCTTGTTGAAGCGGTGCACCTCATCCACAAAAACGAGGGTGCGCTGCTGCATCAGGCCGTCGCGCGCGCTTTCTGCCTGCAGCACCGCCTCGCGGATGTCCTTCACGCCGCCGAGCACCGCGCTGATGCTGATGAACTGCGCGTCGAACGCGTCGGCCATGAGGCGCGCGATGGTGGTCTTGCCCACGCCCGGCGGACCCCACAGGATGCAGCTGTGCGGCCGGCCCGACTCGAACGCCAGGCGCAGCGGCATGCCCGGCCCCAGCACATGCTGCTGGCCGATGACGTCGGAAAGCCGGCGCGGGCGCAGGCGCTCGGCCAGGGGCTGGTGGGTGGCGGCGGGCGGTTTCACGGTAGCCACGATGGTAGCGGGCAACGGGTGGCCCATCGGCCAGAATGGGCACCCACGGAGGTTTTCCCATGGCAGTACGCATCGTTCAACTCGGCAGTCCCCGCGCCCCGGAGGAAGGCACCCGTATTGGCACCGTGCGCCGCCCGCCGCGCGGCGTGGCCAAGGAGCAGTTCGCCGTACAGAACTGGTACGACGTGTGGTACCCCAACCTCGCGCCCAGCCCCGAGACCGTGAAGCAGGCCCAGGCCGCCGCCACGCCGCAGGAATGGACCGCCTTCGTGCGCAAGTACCGGGCCGAGATGGCCACGCCGGAAAACCGCCACACGCTGGCGCTGCTGGCCCGCATGTCGCAGGAAGCGAACTTCTCCGTGGGCTGCTATTGCGAGGACGAGTCGCACTGCCACCGCTCGGTGCTGCGCGAGCTGCTTACCGAAGCCGGCGCAAAGATCGCCTGAATGCCCGCCGACGAGCCCCTGGACGCCCTGCTGGCGCGTGTGCGGGCCTGCCAGCTCTGCGCCGCGCACCTGCCCCACGGCCCGCGCCCGGTGCTGCAGGCCCATGGCAGCGCCCGCATCCTCATTGCCGGCCAGGCGCCGGGCCGCAAGGTGCACGCCTCAGGCGTGCCGTTCGACGACGCCAGCGGCGAGCGCCTGCGTGCCTGGATGGGCATCACGCGCGAAACCTTCTACGACCCGCGCCAGGTCGCCATCCTGCCCATGGGTTTTTGCTATCCCGGCACGGGCCGATCGGGCGACCTGCCGCCGCGCCCGGAATGCGCACCCGCCTGGCGCCAGCCCTTGCTCGATCGGTTGCCGCACCTGCGCCTGACGTTACTGCTGGGCCAGTACGCGCTGGCCTGGCACCTGCCCGGCCAGCGCGGACCGCTCACCGAGGCCGTGCGCCAGTGGCGCAGTTACGGGCCGGCCGTGCTCGCACTGCCGCACCCCAGCCCGCGCAACAACGGTTGGCTGCACCACCACCCGTGGTTCGAGACGGACCTGCTGCCCGAGCTGCGCGCACGGGTGGCGCAGGCGCTGGCCTGAGGGCGCGCCAGCAGGTTTCGCGCGGCGCGACTATCCTGTGGCCTCTTTTCCACTTGGATACACCGCCATGTCCCTTGCTGCCAACGCCGTCGTCGCGCTGATCGCCCTGCTCCACGTCTACATCCTGGTATTGGAGATGTTCCTCTGGGACAAGCCCGCCGGGCGCCGCGCCTTCGGCCTGACGCAGGAGATGGCCACGGCCACCAAGGCGCTGGCCGCCAACCAGGGGCTGTACAACGGCTTCCTGGCAGCGGGCCTGTTCTGGGGGCTGTGGCTGGGCAGCGCCGGGCTGGCCGTGAAGGTGTTCTTCTTGCTGTGCGTGCTGGTGGCGGGCGTGTTCGGCGCCGCCACGGCCAGCCGCAAGATCCTGTTCATCCAGGCGGTGCCGGCCGCCATCGGCCTCGCACTGGTGCTGCTGGCCTGAGGGCTGAGGCTTACTGTTTGAGCACGTCGGCCCCGGCCGGCGGCTTGAACTGGAAGGTACTTGCGGGCAGCTGCGGGTTGGCCTGCAGGTTGGCGAAGCGGATGGTGGAGCGCTGGCCAAAGCCGTCCAGGATCTCCAGCACCGCGAGCTGCTCGCCCCGGAAGCCCACGCGCACGCTCTGCAGCTGGCCGTCCTTGGCCTTCGGGTTGGCCTGCACCCATTCCAGCCCGTCCTGCGCGGGCGCGGATTCCAGCGTGAAGTCGGCGCGCAGCGCCTGCAGGTCCGGCGCCGAGGCCAGCAGCGCCGCCGGCGTGCTGCCCAGGGCCTGGGCCTGGGGCCGCTGGGTGACCTGGTTCAGGTCCGCGTCGTACAGCCACAGGCTGGTGCCGTCGGCCACGATGGTCTGCTCGAACGGCTTCTTGTAAACAAAGCGGAAGCGCCCGGGCCGCTGGAACTCGAAGCTGCCCGTCGAAGTCTTCTGCCGCGCGGCCTGCCCGTCCTTGCCCGGTGTCGTGACCACCTGGGTGAAGTCGGCGCGCGCGGCGTGCGTGCCCTTCATGAAGGATTCAAGGCTTTTAAGGCCATCAGCCCATGCGCACTGGGCGCCAAAAGCTATCAAAACAGTAGCAAAAATACGTTTCATCAGAGCTCCGGAAACGGCGGCTACTCGCCGCGCGCGGGTACCAGCACATCGCGCTGGCCGCTGGCCGTGAGAGAGCTGACCAGGCCGGCCTTCTCCATGTCTTCCAGCAGGCGGGCCGAGCGGTTGTAGCCAATGCGCAGCTTGCGCTGCACGTACGAGATGCTGGCCTTGCGGTCCTTGAGCACCACTTCGACCGCCTGGTCGTACATGGGGTCCTTCTCGCCGCCGTCACCTCCGCCTTCGCTATTGAGATCGCCGTCGCCGTCCACGGTTCCGCCTTCGAGCACGCCTTCGATGTAATCAGGCTCGCCCTGGGCCTTGAGGTAGCTGACGACGCGGTGCACTTCCTCGTCCGAAACAAAGGCGCCGTGCACGCGGATGGGCAGGCCGGTGCCGCTGGCCATGTAGAGCATGTCGCCCATGCCCAGCAGGGCCTCGGCGCCCATCTGGTCGAGGATGGTGCGGCTGTCGATCTTGGAGCCCACCGAGAACGCGATCCGGGTGGGAATGTTGGCCTTGATGAGGCCGGTGATGACGTCCACGCTGGGGCGCTGGGTGGCCAGGATGAGGTGGATGCCGGCGGCGCGGGCCTTCTGCGCCAGGCGGGCGATCAGTTCCTCGATCTTCTTGCCCACCACCATCATCAGGTCGGCCAGTTCGTCAATGACGACCACGATGTGCGGCAGGCGGCCCAGCGGTTCGGGCTGCTCGGGCGTGAGGCTGAAGGGGTTAGGGAGGGACTCCTCGCGCGCCGCCGCCTCATCGATCTTGGCGTTGTAACCCGCCAGGTTGCGCACGCCCAGCTTGCTCATGAGCTTGTAGCGCCGCTCCATTTCGCCCACGCACCAGTTCAGGCCCTGCGCGGCCTGCTTCATGTCGGTGACCACGGGCGCCAGCAGGTGCGGAATGCCCTCGTAGACCGACATTTCCAGCATCTTGGGGTCGATCATCAGCAGGCGCACATCCTTGGCCTCGGCCTTGTAGAGCAGCGAGAGGATCATGGCGTTGATACCGACCGACTTGCCCGAACCGGTGGTGCCGGCCACCAGCACGTGCGGCATCTTGGCCAGATCGGCCACCACGGGGTTGCCCACGATGTCCTTGCCCAGGCCCATGGTGAGCATGGACTTGGCGTCGTGGTAAACCTGCGAGCCCAGGATTTCGCTGAGCTTGATGGTCTGGCGCTTGGCGTTGGGCAGTTCCAGCGCCATGGTGTTCTTGCCCGGAATGGTCTCGACCACGCGGATCGACACCAGGCTCAAGGACCGCGCCAGGTCCTTGGCCAGGCCCACCACCTGCGAACCCTTGACGCCGGTGGCCGGGTCGATCTCGTAGCGCGTGATCACCGGGCCGGGCATGGCGGCCACCACGCGCACCTCCACGCCGAAATCCTTGAGCTTCTTCTCAATCAGGCGGCTGGTCATCTCCAGCGTTTCGGGCGACACCGACTCCTGGCGCTGCTGGGCTGCGTCCAGCAAGTCCACCAGCGGCAGGCGGCTGTCGGGCATCTCGGTGAACAAGGGCTTCTGCCGTTCCTTGACCACGCGCGCACTCTGCGGCACCTCGACCAACACGGGCTCGATGATCTGCACCGGTTGCGGGTGCTGTACCTCGATTTCGGCGCGCTCCTCGATCACCACTTCCTCGCGCTCGCGCGCGGCGCGCTTGCCTTCGGCCAGGTCCTTGGCCACCTCGCGCCGGGCCCGGCCCGACTGCACCAGCGCGTCGACGCGTGCGCCCAGGCCCTCGGCCAGGTGCCCCCAGGAGAAGCGGAACACCAGCGCCGCGCCCAGCACGGCCAGCACGATGCCGGCCAGGCCCGAGCCGGTGAAGCCCAGCCACTTCATGCTCGCCGGCCCCACAAGGTAGCCCAGCACGCCGCCGGCATGGCCCGGCAGCGCAGCCTCGAAACGGTACAGCCGCGTCCACTCCAGTGCGGTGCTGGCGCACAGCAGCAGCACCAGCCCCAGCCAGAACAGGGCGCGCCAGACCAGCGGATGGCGCACTGCCTCGGCTTCCGGCACCTCGCCGCCCCGCATCCACAGCGCCAGCGAGGCGAGCCAGGCGCGCACGCCGGCGGCCACGCACCACCAGACCGAGAAGCCCAGCACGAAATAGCTGCCATCGGCCAGCCAGGCACCCAGCCGGCCGGCCCAATTGCGCACCAGCGGCTGCGCGCCGCTGCCCGAGGTGGACCAGGCGGCGTCCTGCGGCGCATAGCTCAGGAGCGCCAGCAGCCAGAAAACCAGTGCCAGCAGCCCCGCCACCAGGGCGATTTCGTGGCCGAAACGGGCGCCTGCGGAGCGGGCCGGCGCCTTGGCGCCCGGAGACGCATTGAGGGTGTTGAGGGAATAGGTCATAGGCGTGCGGGCGAAGCTTACCCCATCGACCCAGGCCGGCGCCGGGCACCGGGCATGGCGTCAGCCCAGCGTGGAAAGGCGGTTCTTGAGCAGCGTGGCGCCCGAGGGCAACGCCTCGATGAACCCGCGGTTCTCCAGGTCCTTCATGACGCGGCTGACCATCTCGCGCGAGGCGCCGATGGTCTTGGCGAGGTCCTGGCGCGACACCTTGCCGGCAATGATCTGCTGGCCCTGAGCATTGGTTTCGCACTGCTCCAGCAGCGCGTGGGCGACGCGGCCGTACACATCCAGCAGGGCCAGCGATTCAATCTTGCGGTCAGCCTGGCGCAGGCGCTTGACCAGGCCGCGCATCACCACCAGCGACATGGCGGCGTTCTCGGACAGGCAGCGCGTGAACTCGGCCCGCCCCAGCGTCAGCACGTCGGTCTGCACCTCGGCACGCACGGTGGCGGAATGGGGTTCGTTGTCGATGATGCTCATCTCGCCCAGGTAGTCGCCCTGCACCAGGGTGGCCAGGATCACCTCGCGCCCCCGGCTGTCGGCCGCCGTGACGCGGGCGCGCCCGGTCAGCAGCAGGAACAGCGCATCGGATTTCTGCCCCTGCTCCACCAGCGCCTCGCCACGCTTGAAGCGGCGCTTGACCACCGCATTGCTGATCGCCTCGGCCTGCGCCACCGTCAGCCGCGAAAACAGCGGCACGCGGCGCAGCAGGTCCAGGTTTGACAACATCGCCATCGCAACTCCTCCTCGTGAAATGGCCACCCCAGCAGCGGCCGATTGCATTTTTCAATTTCCGTGACAGAAACGGGACATGGGTGCGGCCCAATGCACTTGGTTGATACTTACGGCCTCGCCCCCACAATTGCTGAGCTCTCTCATTTCATGCGCCACGGGCGCACAAACCCGAACTTTTACCATGTCCACCCCCCAGCACGCCAAAGTTCTCATCCTCGGCTCCGGCCCGGCCGGCTACACGGCCGCCATTTACGCGGCCCGCGCCAACCTGAACCCGGTCCTCATCACCGGCATGGCGCAGGGCGGACAGCTCACCACCACCACCGAAGTGGACAACTGGCCCGCCGACGTGCACGGCGTGCAGGGCCCGGCGCTGATGGAGCGTTTTCTACAGCACGCAGAGCGCTTCAAGACGCAGATCATCTTCGACCACATCAACAAGGTCGATTTCAGCCAGCGCCCCTTCACGCTCACGGGCGACAGCGGCGTGTACACCTGCGATTCCCTGATCATTGCCACGGGCGCATCGGCCAAATACCTGGGCCTGCCGTCGGAAGAGTCCTTCATGGGCCGTGGCGTCTCGGCCTGCGCCACCTGCGACGGCTTCTTCTACCGCGACCAGGAGGTCTGCGTCATCGGCGGCGGCAACACCGCCGTGGAGGAAGCCCTGTACCTCTCCAACATCGCCAGCAAGGTCACGCTGGTGCACCGCCGCGACAAGTTCAAGGCCGAGCCCATCCTGGTCGACCACCTGATGGAGAAGGTGGCCGCAGGCAAGATCGTTCTCAAGACCTTCTACACGCTGGACGAAGTGCTGGGCGACCAGACCGGCGTAACCGGCATCCGCATCAAGCACACGCAGGACGGCAGCACCGAAGACATCGCGTTGCAGGGCTGCTTCATCGCCATCGGCCACGCGCCCAACACCGAGATCTTCCAGGGTCACCTGGAGCTGGAAAACGGCTACATCATCACCCAGGGCGGCCTCAAGGGCTTCGCCACGCAGACCTCGGTGCCCGGCATCTTTGCCGCTGGCGACGTGCAGGACCACGTCTACCGCCAGGCCATCACCAGCGCCGGCACCGGCTGCATGGCCGCGCTGGACGCGCAGCGCTATCTGGAACAGCTGGGCTGAGAGCGCCTGAGGGCGCGCGGCCCAGCGGGGCTGGCCAACACAAAGGCAAATGCGCTACAATGGCAGGCTTTGCTGCGTTCATGGCTCGTGAGAGCTGCAGCAGATCGGGATACCGCCACCCTTTCATGGCGAGGTGAGGCTGAAGCGAGACGGGCACCGCAAGGGGTCCGTCGCCAGTAACAGCCGTTTATGTATCGGAGTGTCCACAATGGCACGCGTATGTGACGTCACGGGCAAGAAGCCCATGGTCGGGAACAATGTTTCCCACGCCAACAACAAAACCAAGCGCCGGTTCCTGCCGAACCTGCAATACCGTCGTTTCTGGGTCGAGAGCGAAAACCGTTGGGTGCGCCTGCGCGTTTCCAGCGCTGCCCTGCGCCTGATCGACAAGAACGGCATCGACTCCGTGCTCGCAGACCTGCGTGCACGCGGCCAGGCTTAAGGAGAAGCACCATGGCAAGCAAAGGCGGACGCGACAAAATCAAGCTGGTGTCCACGGCCGACACCGGTCACTTCTACACCACCACCAAGAACAAGAAGACGATGCCTGAAAAGATGGCAATCATGAAGTTCGATCCCAAGGCTCGCAAGCACGTCGAGTACAAGGAAGCCAAGCTGAAGTAATTCGGCCTGATTCCTGGATCAAAAAACCGCCCGGCACGAGCCCGGCGGTTTTTTTATGCCTACGCGTACCTGGTGGCCATGAAAAATGCCCGCGGGCCGTGGGCCAGCGGGCATGGTGCAAAAGCGCAAGGCCTGCGCCTCACGCGGGCGCCGAAGGCATCAGCCCAGGTCGCGGCAGACGGTGTAGGTCTGCGATTCGTCGTAGGTCGCAGCCGCAGCTCCAGGGGGGGCATTGTTCGCACCCAACGTCGCGCGGAATGTGCCGTTGTTGGGCAAGCCATCATCAAGCTGCACGTCCAGGGCCGCAGCTGCCTTGCCGGGCACATTGCCCAGGCACACCAGCACCCGCGCTGCGGGACGGCCTTGCGCCACCGCATTGGTCACGCCCAGGCGCCCGCCCCAGGCGTTGACCGGCATGGCGTTAGCGCCCACATCGCCCGGATTCCCGGTGATGAAGCCCGAGGCCCGCAAGTGCTGGAAGAACGCCGTACCTTCGCCACCGCCGGTGAAGGTCTGGGGAGCCGTGATAGCCAGCACGCCGTTGTTGTTGCCGGCCACGATGCCAGCGGTGGTCCATTGGCCTCCCCGTCCCGTCAGAGTAGCAACCGGGCCATCATCGCCGGGAAGCTTGCGGTAGCGGTCCAGGTAGCTGTTGTAAGCGGCGCTAATGCCGTTCAGGTCATTGGCAGCATTCTTCACGCGTCCGTTCTCGATCAGCTCCTGGCCCTTGAGCACGCCACCGAGCAGCAGGCCGATGATGACCAGAACGATGGCGATTTCAACCAGCGTGAAGCCGGACTGGGTTTGGCGTCGCGAACGGCGCATGGGCATAGATTTCATAATAGTCTCCTGGTTACGTGGAACCGCGACCCCTCTGGCCGCCTCCTGCAGGGCATTGTGCCCAGCGGGTATGCGCCGGCACAGTCAAATTTCTTGACGCTGTTCCAGGGAACCCGCTGGCAGCCGGACACCGAACACCACCCCCGCGGAACCGTTGTGCGCATGCAGGTCGCCGCCCACGTCGCGCAGGCTGCGCCGCGCCTGGTACAGCCCCATCCCCGAGCCCGTTGCCGACTTGAGCGGCTCGAAGGCACGGCGGGGCCATGGCGTGGAAAGGGGCGGCGTGTGCAGCTCGCCATGCAACTGCCCCTCGCGCAGCGACCACACCGCGCGCAAGGAAGGGCCGGCATGGCGCGCGACCGGGTCACGCGCGATGTTGGAGAAGATGTTGTCAAGCGCACGCTCCAGCGCCTCGGCCGTGGCGGGTGGCAACTCCAGCGAGGGCGTGGCGCCGGCTTCTGGCGCTGACGGCGCGGGCTGTGTCCACTCGAATTGCAGTGACAGTCCGGCAAGCTCCGCGGCGTTCTGCACGAGCGCCTCCAGGTCCACCGGCAGGCCACCGCTGCCAGCCGAGACCTTGCCTCCTCCGGCGGAGGCTGGCCCCTCGGGCCCCTGCGTGGCCTCCAGCAGCTTGCGCGCGCGCGCCTGCGCCAGTGGCGCCTGGCGCTGCAGGCGCTGCGCCAGGCGCGGCAACTGCTCGGGCGTAGCGGCGCCAAACTCTTCGGCCAGCAGCCCGACCCACTGCGCCAGGTTGCGCATGTCGTGCTGCCAATACAGCTGCACATGCGCGCGCTGGGCCAGAGCCACGGCCACGGACTGGGTGCGCTCGCGCATGCGCGAGAGCCAGGTCTGGGCGAACACATCAAGCACGGCCAGCGCCAACGCGCGGGCCTCGTCGGTACGGGCGACATCGGCCCAGCGCAGCTCGATCTGGCAGTCGGGCCCGGCCTGGAGGGTCTGACCGTGCCAGCCGGGCGTCACGGGCTGGCCCCAGTGGCCCTGAACCGCATCGCCAAACCATTCGCCCTGCCATTGCAGGCCGGCGATGCCGGCGCGCTGCAGCACGGGGCGCGCGCGTTCGGGCCAGCGCAGCGGATGCATGTCGGCAGGCAGCGCGAGCAGCTGCGCAATGCACTGGCGGATGCGCTGCCCCCGGTGCCACACGGCCCAGGCAGCGAGCAGCAGCACCAGCCCCACGGCAACCAGCAGCCAGGGCAGACCGTTCATGGCGCGTCCGATGCCTCGGCGGAGCTCTGGCGCTGGATGCCGAATTTCTTCATGTGGTAGTAAAGCTGTTCGCGCTCCAGGCCCAGCGTGCGCGCTGCGGCCGTTACGTTGAAGCCGTTGCAGGCCAGCACATGGCGGATCAGCTGCTCAGCCACATGGTCGCTGGCCTCGCGCACGCCCTCCGACAGCTCGGCCGACACCGACAGGTGCAGGCGCCCCCGCGCGAGCAATTCTTGCTGGCGCTGCGCAAACCAGGCCGCGCGCTGCAGGGACTGGCGCAGCGTGGCCAAGGCGACCGGCTTGGCCAGGAAGTCGAAGGCCCCCGCGTGCACGGCCTGCTGGCCCACGGCGACCTCGTTCTGCCCCGTGAGAACGATGGCGTGCAGCAAGGGCCACCGCGCCACCAGTTCGGCCAGCAACTGCAATCCTTCGTCCGGACGGCCCGGATGCGGCGGCAGACCCAGATCAAGGATGGCCACGCAGGCCCGCCCTTTGGGCACTGCGTGCTCCTGCCTCACGAGGGCATCGGGCCGGTTGTGGGCCACCAGCACGTTCCAGCCATCATCCTGCAGGGACTGCGCCACCCAGTCCGACAGCACCGGGTCGTCCTCCACCCACAGCAGGGGGCAACAGCCTTGGCTTCCCTCCGGGGCAGGTGAGCTACACATCACTTCAGTCATGGTCGCCCAGGATCGCCGCCACGGTGGGCCCAATGGCCACCGCAAACCCAGCAAACAACAGACCGAACCCGCAGACGATGCGCAGCAGCAACCATTCGGACGGGGTGTCCGCCGTCACCGCCAGGCTCATGTAGCCCGCCAGCAGCATGAGAACACCAGCGAATTGCTGCCAGCGTCGGCGTGCCTTGCGGGTGCGCAACACATGGTGCGCGCTGGCCCGGGCGTGTGCCGAATCTTCGAAATCCTGGGGCATGGGGCGCCTGCGGTCCGGTCAATTGCATGCGATGCCGGCCGCGCAGAAGCGGATGCTCGCCACGAAGAAGCGCGAACTGCCCTGGGGCTGCACGACGACTTCGTCGAACGGCAGCGCCGGTACGGGTGCCAGATCGGCGAACACAGTGACCACGCCCGCCACTGTCGGTACCACCGGCGAGAAATAGGTCCCCAGGTCGCTGCCGTTGCGTCGGAACCTCACCGACACCTGCGCCGTGGGGTCGATGCTGAGCACGCCGAGCGCGAATTTCTCCGCCGTCTTGTCGTCAAGCTTGAAGCTGAGGGTCTCGGGGAAGCTCAGACTGGAATTGTTGTTGTTGCCGCAGCCCGTGGTACACACGCCGATGGCCGTGCCGCTGGGCACGCTGTTGCGCGAGATGTTGCCGCCGCTGGAGGTGATGGTGATATTGCCCAGCGCCGCTCCGCCATCGATCGTGATGGAGGTGGCGTTGCTGTCGCGGCCGGAATAGGACACGGTCGCAACGGAGTTGAGCAGGGCTGTGGTCAGGTTCAGCGCGGTGGGTGCACCGACAACCGGCGGGGCTGCAGCGGGAGTGCAATCGGCCGTATCCAACGTACCCCACTGCAGGGCATCGTCAAAGAGGTTGGTCGGCACCACTCCTGAGCCTGCGGTCTCCGTCTTGAGCTGCAGACTGGCCCCGCTGGCATTGGCCAGCTCATCGACGTTCCCTGGCATGGGCATCTGCTGACCGCCGACGAGCCAAGCGCCCAGGCCCGTTGCGCCATGGCTGACCAGCGCCCAGGTCTGCGGCTGGGCGGCGCCACCAAACTGCGCAACAGTGGCCGGACTCCGGTAGCTGAGCTTGCGGCCCCAGGCATCGAGTGCATCCTGGCTGGCAATGCCCAGGGTGCGCCAGGGGACCGTCGTGCCACCCGCCACGGCATCGCCGGTGCCGCTGGCCCCCAAGGCCCCGCCAGGCAAAGTGCAGCCGTGCACCACCCAGTAGGCCTGCAAGGCCTGGGCGATGCGCCCCATGCGCTGCTGGGTCAGCTGCTGCTGTGCTGTCTTCTCGCTCACCTGGCTGGCCAGGCGGATGGCCAGCGTAGCAGCCGCCGTGACCAACAGGCTCACCACGAGGGCCAGCACGGCCCCGCCCGTCTGCCAGGGTCGGGCGGCCAGGGCAGCCGTGGAGCGGAAAGGAGGGCGCTGCATGTCAACCGAGGAGCGGCGCTCAGGGCTTGCGCGGACCGAGGCCCGCCGCCAGCGCGACGGAAATCACCGTGGGGCGCAGCACGATGTCGTCGTAGTAGGCAGCGGGGTTCTCCGCAAAATCGGCATCGACATAGAAGTCATTGAGCCCAGCCGTGCGCACCGCCACCGCGTTGAAGTTGATGTTTTCGAGCGGGCCAGGGCCGGGGCCGTTCGCGGCAGCCACATAGTCGCCTTCGGTGTTAAAGCCCCCAATACGATTGGCGCCATGGCTGATGAGAACATAGGCCACACCGTTGCTGCCGGTCTTGCTGGCCAATTCCGCCGCACTCCCCGCGGCACAGGTGGTCGCGTTGCACACCCGAAAACCTCGGTTGGCCAGCCAGGCGCTGACGGCTCCCACCGCCGTGGGGTCCAGCGTGGACATGTTCATGCCGTTGGTCTGCGTCAGCGCTTCCGCCGCCACGGCGGCGCCGGCCCAGACCCGGTAGCTGATGAGGGTGTTCCACGCATCGGTGGCGTCGCCCTGGCTGATGCCCAGGGTCCTCCAGGGCACCACGCCATTGGTCAGTGCGATCGCCGTGCAGGGTGCCGTGCCCGGGTGGGGTTGCTCCAGCCCCTGCTCGACATTGCCCGGCGGCAGATCGCCATCTGCCGGGCAGGGCAGGCGCCGGTTGACCATGACGAAGCGCGTCATCGCCTGCTCCAACGCCTCCATCTTGGTCCGCGTTTCCTTGCGGCGACTGTTTTCCAGCATGGTGTTGGTGGCCGGCAGGAACACCGCCCCGAGCAGGCCCACGATGAGCATGACCAGCGCCATTTCCACCAACGTGAAGCCGCGCACGTTGGCCGTGCAGGGGCTGTGACCGGTTGGTTTTGGCAATTTCATACTACTAAAATGATAGCTTCTACCGCTTACTGATAAAGCCCTGGAGGCCTATTTCTTTCGAACCGCATCGTGAGGGACGACGTCCTGCACCGACAGGCCGGCATCCAGGCTCCGCTCGCCTGGGCGCAGCACGATGTCGGGCTGGCCTACCAGGCGCAGCCGCACGGCCAGGGCTTCGATCACCACGGTGCGACCGGCCAGCACATCGCCCTGCTGCAGCATCTCGCCGTTGATCCAGGCACTCGCGCCGCGGCGGCCCTGGGCCATGCCCTGCAGGATGAACGGTGTGGGCGGCGCGACGACCGCAGCGTCGGCTGGCGCCGTGGTTTCGGCCGGAAGGCGGGCGCGTTCGACGGCCTTGCGCTGGTCGGCGTTGAAGAAGAGCCTTGGCCAGGCCGCCGCCGCATCGGCGGACTGCAGGGCTGCCGATGCCGTGGACGCCCAGGCCGGCGCCGCCACTGCGCAGGCCAACACGACGGATGCGACGGAGACCACAGCGAGCTTCATGGCGGTAACAACCTGTTCCATGGGTCAGGTGCCTGCATTGTGGCCAGCGGCCAGAACAGGGTCAATGTGCAGAAAGTTGACACGGCAGCGCGCCGTCAGTCCCTCGGGCGTGGGCAGTTCCCAGGTGCAGGCCATGGGGCGGGACACACGCCCGTGGGCCTGGTGGTACTGCTGCGCGAAGCGCAACGCCTCAATCTCGTGCACGCGCGTCAGGCTGTACTCGAGCACGTGGCGCGAGACGCGCGCGCCCACCGCCTCGGCCTCGGGCAATTCCACCGGCTGCGGGGCGGCCAGCGTGAAGCTGGCATGGGACTGCAGTCCAAGAGCCTGGGCTGTGCGCAGCAGGTCTTCCACCCAGGCGGCGCGCGGTTCGCCACCAAAGAGGCCGGCCGCCTTGAGCCCGTCAAAGCTGCCCCGGTGCGTGGCAATGTCGTTTTGGTCCGTGCGCGCTTCATCGAGCAGCGCCTGCGCCGTCTGCAGTGCGCCCTCGGCCTTCTGCCAGTCGGGCTGGAGCGCGTACTGCGCGCCCCGCAGGCCGCCCCACGCCAGGGCCAGCAGCAGCAGCGCGGCACCCCATCGGAAGGCCAGTCCGCGCACCAGCGGGAACACGATGGCGAATGTCTGCTTCATGATCCGGCTCCCTCAGTGGTCACGCTCTCCTGCTCGACCCCGGGTGCGAGGCACCAGCGCCAGGCGGTCTGGGCGTCGGCCGTGCCGGCCTGCCCGCCGGCCATGACGGCGCCGCTCTCGGCGCGCGCCGGGTCGGTGAGCACCTTCCATTCCTTCCAGCCGGCGATGGCCCGACCCAGGTCGTCGAGCAGCGCCTGCCGCGCCCGCGGCAGCAGCCCCGGCGCGGGCCGGACCTCGAAGGACCATTGCGTCCAGGTCTTGGGGGTCTCACCCGGCGTGGCGGGGGCGGCCACGGCCACGGCGTCGGTCGGTGCGCTGGCGCAGGCCTGGGGCACCAGGGCCATCTCCATGCGCAGCAGCTCGGCCTGGGGCTGCGTCTGCAGCAGCTCGCCCAGCCGCCAGAGCGGCTGCGGCAACTGGATGCCCGGCTGCAGCTCGCGCTCGCGCACCTGCATGGCCAGGCGCAGCAGCGCGATGTCGGTACCGCTCGACGCAATGCCCTGGCGCAGGCCTTGGGCCGTCTGGGTCATGGCCTCGGCCTGCTGCTGGGCGTGGCGGGTCTGCTGCATACGGTCCAGCAGGCCGTGCCCCTGGTGGTACAGGCCGGCCGCGGCTACCAGGGCCAAAGCCGAACCTGCCAGGTGCAGGGCGAGCCGGGTCCTGCCGGCCAGGAAGTGGCGGCGCAGCGCGGGCGAAGCCAGCTGGCCGGGCGCGCGGCCGTGCGCCAGCGCCAGCACCTCGGCGAGCACGCCGCGCGCGTGGCGCACGGGCATGGGCGGCAGCAGGTTCAGCCCCTGGGCTTGCAGAGCCTCGGCGAGCAAGGGGTCGGGCTGCATCAGCACCACGCCGGGCAACGCAGAGCGCTCAAGCACCCGGGTATCGACCAGGTATTTGAGGGTCTGGCCCACTTCCTGCACCTGCTGCTGCGGGTCGAGATCGAGCAGCAGGCGCGAGAACACCGGCACGCGGTCGCGCAGCAGCACCATGCGCATGCCGTAGGGCAAGGCCAAGCACAGGAACAGCCAGCCGTTGGCGGGCAGCCCGTGCTGCAAGCCAGCCCAGCGGGCCATGAGATAGCTCAGCGTCCATACCCCCTCGACCGGACGCTGCTGTTCAAGCTGCTCGTCGAGCAGCATGCGCAGGGGCTGCGACGACACGCCCACAGCGTTCAGCACGAAGGCCTTGGGCAGCACGGGCTGGCTGGACGCGGATTGCCAGGTGGCGTGCAGCGGCACGTCGGGCAGCAGGGTCTGGAACTGCACCTGGATGAAGCCCGCGCGGTCGGATCCCAGGAGCGCCGGCACCTCGATGCGGACGTGCGTCTCCTCGATGAGGTCGGCGACCACGCGCACCGGCACGCGTGCAGCAGGCGGCTGGGCCAGCGGCTGGCCCGCCGTGTCGTGCCACTGGGCTTGGAGCGGCTGCACCAGCAGCAGCCCATGCCGTGCGCTTGCCATGGATGTCATGTCCGGATCTTGGAGATGGTGTCGTAGATGGGGCCCAGCACGGCCAGCATGATCCAGCCAAGGATCAGGCCCAGCACCACGGTGAGCACCGGCTCGATGAGCGCTTGCACCTTGCCGATGGATTCGTCGATGTCGCGCGTGAAGAAGTAGCTGACGTTGGCCAGCGCCTCGTCGAGCGCACCCGTGGCCTCGCCCACGCGCAGCATGCGCACGACGAGGGAGGGGAACAGGTTTTCCATGGCAAAGGCGTCGCTGATGGACGAGCCGTTGGCGATGCGCTCGCGCGCTCGCACCAGCGCGCGCTGCACCGGCAGGTTGCCGGTGATCTTCTCGCAGTAGCCCAGGGCCTCGATCACCGGAATGCCGGTGCGGTACATGAGTGCAAAGCTGTCGGTGAGCCGCGCCAGGATGATCTTCTTGATGACCGGCCCGACCGCGGGCAGCGCCAGCAGCGCCTTGTGCAGCTTGAAGCGGATTTCCTCGTTGGCCCGCGCCGCCGCCGAGAGCGCCAGGATGGCGACGACGGGCGTCGGCAGGATGAGCCACCAGTAGGCCACGAAGGCCTCCGAAATCCAGATCAGCAGGCGCGTCTGGAACGGAATTTCCTGGCCCATGTTGCGGATGAAGCTGACCAGCTGCGGCACCAGATAGACCATCAAGAACACGACCACACCGGTGATGGTGACCGTGACAAAGGCCGGGTACATGAGCAGCTTCTTGGTCTGCGACGCCAGCTCGGCCTGCCATTTGAGCGAGCGCACCAGCTCCTCCAGCACTTCGGCCAACTGGCCGCTGACTTCGCCCGAGCGCACCAGATGCACCATCACGTCGGAGAAGATGCCGGGGTCGGCGGCCATGGCATCGGCCAGGGTGCTGCCGCTCTGGATGCGGTCCATCAGGCTGGCAGCGACCTGGCGCAGCTCCAGGCTGTCGGCGCCGTCGCGCAGGTCCTGCAGGGCCGTCATCATGGGCACCCCCGCGCGCAGCAGCATCTGCACATGGAACAGCAGGTTGATGAGTTCGCGCGTGGGCAGTCCGGCGGTGCGGACTTTGCGGCGCCGCACCTCCGTGGATCGGATGAGCGAGAGCCCCGCAGCGCGCAGCTGTGCCTGCATGTCCGCGGCGTGCAGGGCCGTGATGTCACCCTTGATGACCTCGCCCGCAGCGTTGATGGCTCTGTAACGGAATCGGGCCATGCCTACCCTGCGAGCCGCACGGTCAGGTCGACCACGCGGCCCACCTCTTCGATGCTGGTGATGCCTTCGAGCACGCGGCGCAGGCCGTCTTCGGCGATGGGGGTGAAACCATGGGCCAGTGCGTGGGACGACAGCTCGCCCAGCGAAGCGTTGCGGGTGATGAGCTCGTCGAGGCTGCTGTCCATGCGCAGCAGCTCCATGATGGCCAGCCGGCCCTTGTAGCTCTGGAAGCCGCAGGCCTCGCAGCCTCCCGCGTGCGGACGGTAGACGGTGCGGCCCATGGCATGGTCGCCCAGCAGGCGCGCCTCGATGCCGCCGGGGGTCACCTCCACGGGTTCGCGGCAGTGCGTGCACAGGCGGCGCAGCAGGCGCTGCGCGACGATGCCAATGATGTTGCCCGCCATCACCTCGGGTGAAACGCCCAGGTCCTTGATGCGCTGGAAGCTGCGCAGGGCCGAATTGGTATGCAGGGTGGTGAACACTTGGTGGCCCGTCATGGCGGCGCGGAAGGCCATTTCGGCCGTGTCCTTGTCGCGCACCTCGCCCACGAGGATGATGTCCGGGTCCTGGCGCATCAGGGAGCGCACGCCGTCGGAGAAGTCGATCTTGCTGCCGTCGGCGATGGACGTCTGCCGGATGCGCGTGATCGGGTACTCCACCGGGTCTTCCAGCGTCATGATGTTGACGCTTTCCTCGTTCATGTGGCTGAGGACGGAATACAGCGTGGTGGTCTTGCCCGAGCCCGTGGGCCCGGTCACCAGGATGATGCCCTCCGGGCGGGCCAGCATCAGGTTGAGGATGTCGTACTGGCGGTCGGTCAGGCCCAGCTTGTCGTAGTCGACGATGCCGCGCTTGGCATCGAGCACCCGCAGCACGAAGTTCTCGCCGTGGATGGTGGGCTGCACGGCGGCGCGGAAATCCACGTTGCGCCCGCCGATCGACAGCGACACGCGGCCGTCCTGCGGCGCGCGGCTTTCGGCGATGTTCATGCCCGCCACCAGCTTGAGGCGCACCAGCATGGCCGACCAGTAGCGCCCGTGCAGCACCCGCACCTGGCGCAGCACGCCGTCGATGCGGTAGCGGATGCGCAGGAACTGGCCTTCGGGCTCGAAATGGATGTCCGAGGCCAGCTTGTGCACGCCGTCCGACAGCAGCGCGTCAACCAGGCGCACCACCGGGTGGCTGTAGCCGCCCTGCCCCTGCGTCAGCGAGGCCATGTCGATCTGGCCGGTCTCGATCTCGTGGATGATGCCGTCGATGGACAGCTCGTAACCGTAGAACTGGTCGATGGCGGCCAGCACGTCGGCCGCGCTCGCCAGACGCCAGGAAATGCTGACGCCCAGGCCTACATGGGCACGGATCTGGTCGGCGGCGATGATGTCGTTGGGCTTGGGGCTGGCGAGCACCAGCTTCTGCGTCTCGGGCGTGAACGACACCGGAAACACCTGGAAGCGGCTGGCCATCGCCTTGGGCAGGCGCTGCAGGGCCTCGGGGTCGGCCAGCACGGTCTGCAGCAGGATGGTCTGCTGGCCCAGGGTCTGGCCCAGGGCCTCGCGCATGGCCTCTTCGGTCACGAAACCCAGCGCGATCAGCGCATCGCCGAGCTGCTTTCCGGTCTTCTTCTGTTCGAGCAGGGCGATCTGGATCTGGTCGGCCGAGACCAGCCCCATGTGCTGCAGGCGGTCGCCCAGGCGCATGGCCGGGCGCGCTGGAGCGGCGGTGGATGGTGCTTCGCTCATTGGGACAACAGCTCCTGCAGTTCGGCCTGGCGGTACTCGACCGACTTCACCGGAATGCCCGCCCCGCCGAGTTGCAGCGCCTGCCGGTACAGGCGCAGCGCCTCCGCGTAGCGGCGCGACTGGTCAAGCGCCACCGCCAGGTTGTAGGCATAGGCCGCCTGCTCGGGCGCGAGCGACTGCGCCAGCGTGAGCGGACCCAGGGCCTCGGCCCAGCGCCCCTGCCGGCCCAGCAGGTTGCCCAGCGCGGCCTGCGCGGCCGCATCGCGCGGACGGGCCTGCACCCATTCCTGCAGGCGGCTCTCGGCAGTGGCGGGGTCGGATTCGGACAGGATGGCCAGCAGCCCGGTACGCGCGGTGGTGTTGTCGGGCCACAGCTGCAGGCTGCGCTGGTAGGCCGTCCAGGCCTCCTGCAGCTGCTTCTGCCGGTGCAGGGAGACAGCCAGGCCGAGCGTGGCGTCGGGGTCGTCGGGGCGCTCAGCCAGCACCTGGCGGTACAGCATCTGCGCGCGCGCCGCGTCGCCCTGGCCGAGCAATGCCCATGCCTCCTGCAGGTGGCGCTGCGCCATGGAGCGCACCAGCTCGGGCGCTGCGGCAGAGGCGCCGGTGCGGAGACGCGGCACGGCAGGCGCCGCAGCACCTGGAGCCGGCGCAGGAGCGGCCACGGCGCTGGCCGGGAGCGGCTTCGAACGCACGGGGGATGCATCCGGTTGCGGCTTGCGCGGCGCCGGCAATTCTGCGGCGGACGGCAGGGAGGGTGCAGGCGATGCCAGCGTTGCCACGGAGGCCGCCGGCTCGGCCGTTGCGGGCACGGCGTCCGTACCGCCCTCGCCGGCCGCCTGGGTCGCTCCCTCCGCTGGAGGCACGCCCACGGGCTCGGGCTGCGCTGCCGGGGCAGCGGGTGGCGGCACCATCGCCACAAGGCTCGTCTGGCTGGCCTGCCAGTAGTTCCAGCCCAGCCAGGAAGCAACCGACAAAACAAGGCCGGTCAGCAGTCCGAACACCATGCGGCGCGTACGCGCCCTGGGATCGGGTACGTGCGCAGGCGTGGCGCCCACCATGGCCTGCGCAGCCTGCTGCGCCGAAGCGGCCGGCGCTGGACGCGCAGGCGGCGGGGGCACAGCCGCCGCCACGGGCGTGGGTGCGGGCGCCGGCGCCTGCGGCGCCACCGGTTCGGTGGAGGGCGCAGCCGGAGCCACCGGGGCAGCCGCGTCGGCCGGGGCGAGCGACAGCGGGCGTTCGCTGCGCTGCAGGGCATCAAGCAACAGGCTCACCGCACGCTCCTTTCGGCCGGTGCATAAGCGGGCACCTGCTGCGGGCGCTCGGGCATGGCGCGCAGCGCCTCGCTCAAGTGCGGCTCGAATGCCTGGTGATCACCCGCCAGGCTGGCATGCTGGACCACCGTGGGCCGCAGAAAGATGACCAGTTCGCTCTTGGCACTGCTGCGCTTCTTGTACTTGAAAAGCTCACCGAGCAAGGGCACGCTGCCCACGACCGGGGTCTGGTCGGTGCTGCCCGCCACGTCCTCGCGCATCAGCCCGCCCAGCACGGCCGTGTCGCCCGAGCGCACCTTGATGATGGATTCCAGCTCACGCGTCTGGATCTGCGGAATGCGGCTGGAGACCTCGTTCACGGTCATCCCCCCCGAGCGCGCCTGCGCCAGATAGATGGGCACGGCCGGATCCTCCACGTAGCCCACCACGCGCGACAGCGTGGGCCGCAGAATCAGCGTGACCTGGTCGCCGTCGCCCACCTGGGGCATGACGCTCATGACGAAGCCGACCGACACCGTGTTGGGCGTGGATGTCAGCGTGAACGTCGCCGGCGAGCCCCCCGTTCCCGGCGTGTAGTTGGCCGAGAGGGTGAAATACACCAGGTCCTCGGTGACCTTGAGCAGGGCCGCCTGGTTGTTGAGCGCACTGACTTTGGGGCTGGAAAGCACCTTGGTGTTGCCAAACGACTCCAGCAGCCGCAAGGCCATGCCGATCTGCGTCAACCCGCCGCTGGCGCTAGTGAACGAGGGTGTGATGGAAGCCATGCTCGGAATGATGCCGCCCACCGGCACACCCGAGGGCAGCGCACTGCCGGTGGGCCCGAGCTGCAGCATGGGCAGGCCACGGCGCAGCACCGTCCAGTTGATACCCTGCTGGTGTTCGTCGGACAGGCTCACTTCGACGATGGTGGCCTCGATCATGACCTGGCGGCCCGCGCTGAGCATCACCCGGTCCATGAACTCGCGCACCCGCATGTGCTGACGGTACGTGGCGCGCACCGAGATCACGCCGGTCTCTGGGTTGGCGATGACCGAGGCCGATTCACGGAACCGCGCGGGCGCGGCCGTAGGCACCGACCCCGCTGGGGCAGCATGCGGCGCACCGGCACCCACCGAAGCTGGCGCCGCTGCCGCAGGTACCACAGGGATGGCTGCGGGCGCTGGCGCGGCAGCCGAAGCCTCGGCCCCCTCGGGCAGCAGCTTGTCGGTCTCGCGCAGCAGGTCGCGGATGTTCTGGGTCAGCGTCTCCCAGAACTTGTTGTTCGACGTATTGGTCAGGGAACTGCTGGAACTGTTGCCAGCACCCGCGCCACCGGTCCGCGAGATGCTGGTGCTGGCAGCAACCTCGCTGCGCGCCTCGCGCGCCACGTTCGGGTAGTCCACGCGGTAGTGGCGCAGCACGGGCGAGTCGGGCATGACGAACAGATTGCGCCCTTCCATCTCGTAACGCATGTTCACCTGCAGGGCCGCGCGGTCGAGGATCTCGGGCAAGGTCTGGTCGATGGCGTTGATGCTCACGGTGCCCGCCAGGTCGGGGTGCACATCGAGGTTCAGGCGTGCATCGCGGGCCACGGCGAACAGCAGGTTGCGGATGTCCAGGTTGTGCACGCTGACCGAAAACTGTTCAGCGCGCGTGCGGCCCACGCTGGGCGGTGGGGGCAGCAGCGGCGCATCGACCAGCGCGGGCGGTTTGCCCTGGGCCACGGCCTCGGGGCGCAGATGGCCGGCGCCCGGCAACGGGGGCGGCGCCGCACAGCCCGCGAGCGCCAGCACCAGGGCCAGCACCATGGGGGAGCGGACCGGGAGGCCGCCACGCACGGCTGCGGCAGGGAGCGGGGAGACGGGAAATGTCATGCGAAAAATGCGGTTCATGTGGGCGCACGCTCAGGGTAGGACTCGGTACGCAGGCGGCTCAGGGTGCGAACCAGGGGACGGCGGGCCTTCATCGGGGCCGAGAAATGCTGCAGGGCTTCCAGGGCCTGTTCGCGGGTGGCATAGCGACCGGCATAAACCGCCCACAGACCGGGACGCTGCTCGCCCGCCAATGTGTATTGCCGGTCCTGCACCCAGACGTCGCCGGCCTCGCGGGCCTGCTCCAGCAGGCGCTGGGCGCCGGCGGCATCGCCCGCCAGGCCGATCTGCAGGACGCGGAAATCCTGGGCCGGGTCGTCGAACACGCCGCGCGTTCGCAGCACCGCCTCGCGCAGCGGTCGGGGAAGCCCGGCGTAACGCTCGGCCAGCCCCCCAGCGGGTTCGGCCGCAGGCATGACTGGTGCCTCCCCGGCCATCGCCGAAAGGGTTACGGCAGCCGCGCTGGCCGCGCTTTCGGGCAACACCACCTCGGCGGCGCTGGCTTCGCTGGCTGCTGCGGCGGGTGCCGGTGCCACGACCGCAGGCGCCGGTGGCTGCACCACGGCTGGCGCGGGTGCGGCGGCGGCTGCCGGGGACGCCTGCACAGGCACGGCACGCTGCCCCAGGCCGTAGCCCACGGCCCCACCCGCACCCAGGCCGGCCATACCCAGCGCCAGCCAGAGCAGCGGCCGCAGGCTGCGGCGGACGCCACGGGCTGCGGGAGCGCCGGCCTTGAATTCGGCCACGGCCCGCTGCACGTGGGCCCGGCCGATCTGGCGCGCGCCCTGCGCGAAGGCCGCCAGCAGCGCCTTGTCGGCCAGCAGATGGATGGCGCGGATGCGCCCGCCCGACACCTCGACCAGCTGCCGCAAGGCCTTGGGCTCGAACAGAGCCCCGCCCTGCCATCCGGCGCGGCGCAGCCGGTGGTCGATGTAGGCGGCGGCGTCGGGTGCGTTGAGCGGCTGCAGGTCGAAGCGGTGCACCACGCGGTCGCGCACCTGGCGCAGGCGCGGCTGGGCCAGCAAGGCGTCCAGTTCGGGCTGGCCGAACAGCACGATCTGCAGCAGCTTGCGCTGCGCCGTTTCCAGATTGGACAGGAGCTTGACCTCTTCGAGCGATTCGGGCGGCATGGCCTGCGCCTCGTCGATGAGCACGACCGCACGGCGGCCCTGGGCATGGCGCTCCAGCAGCGCGGCCTGGATGGACAGCACCAGCGGCTGGCCTGCCGGCACCTTCAGGCCCCAATCGGCCACCATGGACTGCAGGATCTCGCGCGGACCAAAGGAGGGGTTCGCCAGATAGACCAGGTCGACCTGGTCGCGCGGCAGGCGCTCGGCCAGCATGCGGCACAGCATGGTCTTGCCGCTGCCGACCTCGCCCACCACGGTGATGATGCCGTCGTCGTCGAGCACCGCGTGGTGCAGTGCCTCCAGGATGGCCCCGCGCGCCTGCCCCTCGAAAAAGAACTTGCCGTTGGGCGTGATGCCAAACGGTGCTTCACTCAGCCGGAAATGCTCTAGGTAGAGGGAAGACAACGCAAATTCTTTTCAGATCAACGGGTTAGAAACAAAATCTCAACAATGATAGTGGACGGCGTTGTTTTTTCATACAAACCGTAACGTTTGCGCGGCCGCGCTGTGGCGCGGGCGCCAATGCGCCCGGCCCAGGGGGTCCAAAAGGCTTAGCCCCGGCGCTGCCAGACGGCGGCGAAGAAGCCGTCGGTCTGGTGGCGGTGCGGCCACAGGCGCAGGTAGCGGGTACCGGTCTCGCCGCCGCCGCACAGGCCGGCGGCATCCGGCACCTTGAGCTGGGTGAGCAGTTCGCTGGCGTCGAGCGGTGCGAAATCGCGCTGCGCCGCCGTGAAGGCCTCGGCGATGGCCTCGTTTTCCTGCGGCAGCACGCTGCAGGTGGCGTACACCAGGCGACCGCCGGGTTTGAGCAGGCGCGCGGCGCTCTCCAGAATGGCGGCCTGCTTGACCACCAGCTCCTCCAGCGCCTTGGGCGTCTGGCGCCATTTCAGGTCGGGGTTGCGGCGCAGCGTGCCCAGGCCGGAGCATGGGGCGTCAACCAGCACGCGGTCGATCTTGCCGGCCAGGCGCTTGACGCGCTCGTCGCGCTCGTGCGCCAGGGCGGCGGGGTGCACGTTCGACAGGCCGCTGCGCGCCAGCCGGGGCTTGAGCGCGTCGAGCCGGTGCGCCGCCACGTCAAAAGCGTACAGCCGCCCGGTACTGCGCATGGCCGCGCCGATGGCCAGGGTCTTGCCGCCCGCGCCGGCGCAGAAATCGACCACCATCTCGCCGCGCTTGGCGTCGAGCAGCAGGGCCAGCAGTTGGGAGCCCTCGTCCTGCACCTCGATGGCGCCGCGCACGAAGGCCGGCAGCTTGGCGAGCGCCGGTTTGCCCACGGCGCGCAGGCCCCAGGGCGAGTACGGCGTCACTTCTGTTTTGATAGCTGCCTGCGCAAGCTCCTTCTGCACTTCCGCCCGTTTTTCCTTCAAGGCGTTGACACGCAGATCGAGCGGCGCGCTGGTGGCCAGCGCCTGCACCAGGGGCCAGAAATCGCTGCCGAGCTGCTCCTTGAGCGGCTGCGCCAGCCACTCGGGCAGGTTGTGGCGGTGGCGGTCGAGCAGATCGCCTTCCTGCACGGCGTCGCACTGGTCCAACCACTGCTTTTCGCGGTCGTTCAGCGCGCCCTTGAGAAAATCGCGCGGGCCGTGCTGTGCCTTCGGGTTGGCGCGGCGCGCCTCTTCGTCCTGCCAGTAGGCGAAGCCCAGAATGGCCAGGCGCCGCTCCTTGGGGCCTGAGCCCGACGGCGCCATGTGGTCGAACAGCAGCTTCTTGCGCAGCACGGTGTAAACGGTCTCTGCCAGGGCCGCGCGCTCGCGCTGGCCCAGGCCGCGGTGGTCGCGGAAGAAACGGGACACCACGGCGTCGGCCGGGTGTTCGAAGGTGAGGGTGAGCCTGACGAGTTCCGCGCAGGCTTCCAGAAGGGCGTTGGGATGCATGGGGGCGATTGTCCCATCCCCGGGCGCGTTCCGGGCCCCTCGCCGCAGTGGTCAGCGCGTGAACACCGGGTCGGACGCCTGGCGGCGGATGTCTTCGAGCGTGGGCGACTCGCCCGCCCACAGCGCCAGCACCGGGCCCGGCAGGCCGAGCTGGCGCTCCAGGCTGCGGCACAGGTCGTAGCGGTCGGCATCGTCCAGCCCGGGCAGGTCGACAAACAGCAGGTAGGCCCGGCGGCGCGGGAACTCGGCCAGGTGCTTGCGCACCAGCCAGGCCTGCGCCACCGGCAGGTAGCGGATCAGCTCGGCCTGCAGCTCGGCCAGTTCGAAGGCGCTGAGGTCGTGCCGCGTGGCACGGCTGAAGAACGGGGAGCCCGAAAGCTCTTCCCAGGCACGCTCCTCGGCCTCCTGGGCACGTTCCAGGCGCTTGCGCCACTGCTTGAAGGCCGCAGCGTCATGCTCCATGCCGGGCCGCGGCGTCTCCAGCTCGGCCAATGCGGTGCGCGCCGTCCACCAGCGCTCGGCATCGTCGGCGTCCCACAGGCGCTGCAGGCACTGCAGCTTGGCCTCGCGGTCGCCCTCGGGCAGGTTCTGCACCAGGCCGCGCAGCGCGGCCGGATGCTCGGCGCTGCGCTCCAGCGCCAGCTCGTACAGCGGGCGCACCACGGCGCGCGGGTCGAGGTGGCGCATCAGGCGGGCCAGCTCCACCAGCTCGTTGGCATTGGCCTGCGCCGTGCCGGTCTTGAGCACCTGCACGCGCTCGCGCACGCGCGCCAGCCAGGCGTGGTGCAGCTTCCATTCGCTGGCGTGGTCGCGGCACCACTGCTTGTCGAAATAGGCCAGCCAGCGCTTGGCGTCCGGGCCCAGCAGGTCGAGCGCGCCGCCGCGCGACCACTCCGGCAGGATGGGAGGGGTTTCCAGCGCCTCGATGCGGTCGCGCAGGCCGGGGTGGGTGTCGTCCACGCTGCTGATGCGCTTGAGCGCCTGGCGCAGTGCGTCGTTCGCGAAGGCCGCGTCGGGCATGCGCGCCAGGCGCCGGCGCAGCGACTGGTAGGGCCCCACGGGCAGGGGACTGTCGGCGGCCTTGCTCCAGTGGCGCGCCCAAAAACGGCCCTGCATCCAGGCGCCGCGCACCTCGATCTCGGTCAGTGCGGCGGCCGCCACATCGCGGCCCAGCAGCTTGCCGGCGATACGGTCCGCCTCGTACTCGTCCTGGCGCGCCAGCGCGAAGGTCTTGGCCGCGAAGCGCGGGAAATACCAGCGCATGAACGCCTGGGTGGCTGCGGACACGGGATCGGTGTCGCCCTGCAGGCCCTGGTGCAGGCGCATCCAGGCCAGCCGGGTGCGGTAGATCCAGGCAGCGAAGCGCCCATGATCGCCGCGCAGGTGGCCGTATTCGTGCGCCAGCACCGCCAGGAAGCGCGGCCGGTCCAGCGCCATGAGCAGCGGCAGGCCGATGGTGAGGTGGTTCTGCGCGCCGCCCAGCAGGCCCCAGCGCGGCAGTTGCTGGATGCTGGCGTTGAATTCGTCGTTGAGGGTGACGCGGTGGATCGGCGGCCCCTTGATCTTGCGGCGGATGCGTTCGAGCGCCTCGAACAGCGCCGGCGCCTCTGCCGCGGTGATCTCCGCGCCCTCGGGCGCGTCAAATCGCACCCACAGCGCGCGCAGGCTGGTCCAGAACAGGCCCAGCGCGGTGACCAGCAACAGCACCAGCCCGAGCCGAAAACGCCCGTGCAGCAGCTGCGGCACCACCCAGGCCACCAATGCGGCACCCAGCACCAGACAGCCCAGCACCCAGGCATAGCCCAGCGCCGCGAAAGCCGCTACGCTGCGCCGGTAGGCGCGGCTGTTCTCGGCGCTGGCATGCTCGCTCATGCGCACGAGGTGCACAAAATCTGCCTGCTCCACGGATGTCCCTCCGATCTTCTTGTGTGCGCCATCCTAACCATGAACGACGACCTCCCGCCCATCATCCCCACACCGCCCGGCCTTTACCGCCACTACAAGGGCCGCTTTTACGAGGTGCTGGGCACCGCGCGCCACAGCGAGACGCGCGAACCGCTCACGGTGTACCGCGCGCTCTACGGCGAGCACGGCCTGTGGGTGCGGCCCACGGCGATGTTCGAGGAAATGGTGGAGGTGGACGGGCAACGGCGGCCGCGCTTCGAGCGCATGCCCGACAGCGCGCGGGACGGGCATAAAAATGGCCTCTGACGCCCTACCCTCAAGCGCCAGCAGCTACTGATTCAATAGCAACAATTCAACCCGCTTCACGCGGCAGCGCCACCGACGCCAGCAGCCCGCCGCCCGGCGCATTGCGCAGCCACAGCCGCCCGCCGTGGCGCCGCGCGATGTCTTGGGCGATGGACAGGCCCAGGCCCACGCCGCCGCTGCCGCGGTTGCGCGAGCCCTCCATGCGGTAGAACGGCGCCAGCACGCGTTCCAGTTCGGCCTCGGGCAGGCCGGGGCCGTGGTCGCGCACCTCGATGCGCACCTCGGCAGGCGTGTCGTGCAGGGCGATCTCGGCCCCGCCGCCGTAGCGCAGCGCATTGCCCACCAGGTTGTCCAGGCAGCGGCGCAGCGCACCGGGCTGCGCGCGCAGCGGGGCGGCGTGGCCCCGCACCGGCACTAGGTGGCCGCAGGCCTGCTGGTCGTCGGCCAGACTCTCCAGCAGCGCATGCAGGTCGAGCAGCGCCCGGGGCTCGCTGCCGGCCGCGCCGCGCAGGTGGTCCAGCGTGGCGCCGATCATGGCGTCCATCTCCGCGATGTCGCGCCCGAACAGACGGCGCTCCTCGGCACCCGGCAGGCCTTCGGTACGCAGGCGCAGGCGCGTCAGCGGCGTGCGCAGGTCGTGCGAGACAGCAGCGACGAAGCGGTCGCGCTCGTCCAGCTGCTGGCGGATACGCGCCTGCATCTGGTTGAACACGCGGCTGGCCTCGCGGCATTCGCTGGTGCCATCCTCGGGCAGCGGCGGGCGGTGGATGTTCTGGCCCAGGTCGCGCGCGGCGGCGGCCAGGCGGTCGATGGGCTGCGCCAGCCAGCGCGCACCCACCCAGGCGGCGGCCATCAGCGCGGCCAGGCGCACGCCGATGTCCAGCAGCAGGCCGGCAGGAAACCCACCCTGGGCGTGGGGCGGAGCATGCCCGGGCGGCGGGGGCAGCGCGCCTGCGGCGGCCGGCGGCGCCATCGGCGGCCCTGGCGGACGCGGTGGGCCGAACTCGAACATCAGCGTGAGCGCGAGCACATGGCTGGCCAGCACCGCCACGCCCAGCAGCAGCGCCAGCCGCCCGAACAGCGTGGCCGGCACCAGACGGCGCAGCCAACGCGGCGCGGCGGCCGTCAGCGCGGCCATGCGGCCATTCCCTGCACCGTCTGGCTGTTGAACAGGTAGCCCACGCCGCGCACGGTCTTGATGAGCGAGGGATCACGCGGGTCGCCGGCCAGCTTCTGGCGCAGCCGCGATACCAGCAGGTCGATGCTGCGCTCGAAGGCGTCCATGGCCCGGCCCCGGGCCTGCTCCATGAGCTGCTCGCGGCGGAAGATGCTGCGCGGGCTGCGCAGAAAGGTGCAAAGCAGCCGGAATTCGGCATTGGACAGCGGCACCACCACGCCCCGGGGCGAGACCAGGTGGCGCTCCAGCCCGCGCAGCGTCCAGCCGTCGAAGCGCACCACGGCATCGGCGCTGGCCTGCAGCGCCTGCGCGTCGGGCAGCGCGGCACGGCGCAGCACGTTCTGGATGCGGGCCACCAGCTCACGCGGCTCGAAGGGCTTGCCCATGTAGTCGTCGGCGCCCATCTCCAGGCCCAGCACGCAGTCGTAGGGGTTGGCGCGCGCCGTGAGCATGATGATCGGCAGGCGCGAGCGGGCGCGCAGCTCGCGCGCCAGGGTAATGCCGTCCTCGCCGGGCAGCATCACGTCGAGCACGACCAGGTCGATGGGGTGCGCCGCCAGTTGGGCGCGCATGGCCCGGGCGTCGCCGGCGGCATGGGCCGTGAAGCCGAAGCGGCCGAGGTACTGGGTCAGCAGCGTGGTGATGTCTTCGTCGTCATCCACCACCAGGATGTGTGGCATGGGCTCTCTCAAGGCACAGGGCCCGATGAGTTTACGGGGACACGGCACCCCCGCCATCGCCCGAAGTGGCGCTGTTTTCCGGCACTGTTCGCGGCCTGGAAGCGGCTTTCGTATCGGCCTTGGTACACACAGGACAAACAGCGTTTACCCGGGCTTCCAAGAATGGGCGTGGGCAGTCCTGCGCCCGGCCGCCAAGGCGCGGCGCGGCAGGGACGCCCTCAACCTGGAACGAAAGGAACGACGATGACAACCATCAGTGGTGTCAGCAGCGCGTGGCAAAGCGCCAGTGCCCATCGGACGATGGGTGCAGGGCGCATGGCGGAGCGCATGCTGGCGAAATTCGACGCCGACGGCAGCGGCGGCGTCAACACCTCGGAGCTGCAGGGCCTGCTGGACGATGTGGCCCAGAAGACAGGCGTCACCGGCAGCAGCAGCCAGGCGGCAGACCTGCTGGCGCAGGGCGACAGCAACGGCGACGGCAGCCTCGACAGCAGCGAGCTGTCGACGGCGCTGCAGAGCGTGCTGCCCCCGCCGCCCTCGACTATGGCCTTCGCCCAGTCGCGCGAGGCCACCGGCGCAAGCGGCACCGGTCAGGCCGGCGACGATCTGTTCGGCAAGGTGGACGCCGATGCCAGCGGATCCGTCAGCGCGCAAGAGTTGCAGGCGCTGTTGGAAAAGATGTCGGGCGGCACCGCCAGCCAGACGGGCGTGAGCTCGGACGCGCTGTTCAGCCAGCTCGACGCCGACGGCGACGGCGGGCTGACGCAGGCCGAGTTCGATGCGGCGCGGCCCTCGGGCGCATCCAGTGGCGGCGCTGGCATGGGTGCGGTGGGCGGCATGCCACCACCACCCCCCGGGGGTGCGGGCGGTGTGCCGGCCGCCTCCGCCGACAGCAGCACGACCTACGACCCGCTGGACACCAACGAGGACGGCGTGGTCTCGGCCGCCGAGCTGGCCGCCGGCGCCACGCAGGCAACGCAGCAGGACGCCATCGCCGCACTGTTCCAGGCCATCGACACCGACGGCGACAGTGACATCAGCAGCAGCGAGTCGCAGAACTTCATCGACCGGCTGACCCGCCAGTTCGCGTCGGCGACGGATGGCGGCACGGCGTCCTCCGATGCCGCCACGGGCACCGGCAGCCAAGCCATGGACCTGCGGCAACTGGCCCAGTTGGCACGCCGCCAGTACGAAGCGGCTGCCAGCGGCTGGAGCAGCGCCAGCGCCACCAGCAGCCTGAGCGCGGTGGCCTGACGATTCCGGCGGCGCGGTGCCGAAAAAACCTGTCTGTTTCCGCAGGCCTGCGGAATGCACAGACGCGTCAGGCCCGTCCATCGACGAACCGCGCACGCCGGGCCCCACCAGGGGCGGTTATTGAATTAAATAGGGCTCTGGCGCTTGTACCGCAAGCGCCAGCAGCTCTCATTTTGAGAGCAGACTGGCCACCGCACGCGGGTAGACCAGGTGCTCCTGCGTCAGCACGCGCGCGGCAAGAGTCTCGGCCGTGTCGCCCGGCAGCACCGGCACCACGGCCTGGTCGACGATGGGGCCGACGTCCAGCTCGGCCGTGACCTGGTGCACCGTGCAGCCGGCGAACCGGCAGCCCGCGTCAATGGCGCGCTGGTGCGTGTGCAGCCCGGTGAAGGCGGGCAGCAGCGAGGGGTGGATGTTGACCAGCCGCCCCGCGTAGCGCGTCACGAAGCCCGGCGTGAGGATGCGCATGAAGCCCGCCAGCACCACCAGCGCCGGGTCGTGGCGGTCGATCACCGTGGCCAGTTCGGCATCGAAGGCCTCACGGCTGGGGAACTGCTTGTGGTCCAGCACCGCGGTGGCGATGCCCTGCGCGCGCGCGAACTGCAGCCCGCCGGCATCGGCCTTGTTGCTCACCACGGCGGCCACGCGCGCACCCAGGCGGCGCTCCCAGCTCTCCTGCTGCGCGGCTTTCACGATGGCCGCCATGTTGGAGCCGCCGCCGGAGATCAAAATCACGATGTTCTTCATTTGCCTCGATTATCCAGGAGGCCTTCTTACCATGCCCTTTGATCCCTCCGCCCGCCCCCTCACCTCCAACGAAGCCCGCGTGCTGGCCACGCTGATGGAAAAGGCCCGCACCGTGCCCGACAGCTACCCGCTCACGCTCAACGCCGTGGTCACGGGCTGCAACCAGAAGACCACGCGCGACCCGGTGATGGACCTCGGCGACGCCGAGGCGCAGGAGGCGCTCGACACCCTCAAGCTGCAGACGCTGGTGTTCGAGACCAGCGGCGGCCGCGCCACGCGCTGGGAGCACAACTTCCAGCGCGCCGTCGGGGTGCCCGACCAGTCCGCGGCGCTGCTGGGCCTGTTGATGCTGCGCGGCCCGCAGACGGCGGGCGAGCTGCGCATCAACGCCGAGCGCTGGCACCGCTTTGCCGACATTTCGTCGGTCGAGGCCTTCCTCGAAGAACTGCAGGAGCGCAGCGTGGACAAAGGCGGCCCGCTGGTAGTGCTGCTGCCACGCGCCCCTGGCGCGCGCGAGCCACGCTGGGCGCACCTGCTGTGCGGGCCGGTGGACACCTCCGCCCCGGCCGGTGGCGCGGATGTGCACGCCCCATCGCAGGCCCCGGCCCTGCAGGCGCGCGTGGAGGCCCTGGAGGCCGAGGTGGCGGCGCTGCGCGCCACCGTGCAGCGCCTGTGCGCCGAGCTGGGCCTGGCGGCGGACAGCGCGGGCGGCTGACCCCGGCGGGGTCGTTGTCTCCATTTGGACAGCCAAAAAACGAACGACCGTGCTACAAACACATCTTCTCAGGAGACACACCCTATGGATCTCGCATTCACCCCCGAAGAACAGGCTTTCCGCGAAGAAGTTCGCGCCTGGGTTCACAACAACCTGCCCAAGGAAATTTCCCACAAAGTCCACAACGCCCTGCGCCTGACGCGCGACGATCTGCAGGGCTGGGCCAAGATCCTGGGCAAGAAGGGCTGGCTGGCCTCGGGCTGGCCCAAGCAGTTCGGCGGCCCGGGCTGGACGGCCGTGCAAAAGCACCTGTTTGAAGAGGAATGCGCCCTGGCCGGCGCACCGCGCGTCGTGCCCTTCGGCCCCGTGATGGTGGCACCGGTGATCATGGCCTTCGGCAACCCCGAGCAACAAAAGCGCTTCCTGCCCGGCATCGCCAGCGGCGAAGTCTGGTGGAGCCAGGGCTACAGCGAACCGGGCTCGGGCTCGGACCTGGCCTCGGTCAAGACGCGCGCCGAGCGCGTGGGCGACAAGTACATCGTCAACGGCCAGAAGACCTGGACCACGCTGGGCCAGTTCGGCGACTGGATGTTCAACCTGGTGCGCACCAGCAACGAGGGCAAGCCCCAGACCGGCATCTCCTTCCTGCTGATCGACATGAAGTCGCCCGGCGTGACGGTGCGCCCGATCAAGCTGCTCGACGGCGAGTGCGAGGTCAACGAGGTGTTCTTCGACAACGTCGAGGTGCCCGCCGACCAGCTCATCGGCGAAGAGAACAAGGGCTGGACCTACGCCAAGCACCTGCTGAGCCACGAGCGCACCAACATCGCCGACGTGAACCGCAGCAAGCGCGAACTGGAGCGCCTCAAGCGCATCGCCAAGGCGGAAGGCCTGTGGGACGACCAGCGCTTCCGTGACCAGATCGCCCTGCTCGAAGTGGACATCGTGGCCCTGGAAATGCTGGTGCTGCGCGTGCTGTCGGCCGAGAAGAGCGGCAAGAACTCCCTCGACATCGCCGGCCTGCTGAAGATCAAGGGCAGCGAGATCCAGCAGCGCTACGCCGAACTCATGATGCTGGCTGCCGGCCCCTTCGCCCTGCCCTTCATCGAGGAAGCCATGGAAGCCGGCTGGCAAGGCGACTTCCCCGGCGGCGCAGTGGCCAACGCGCCGCTCGCCTCCACCTACTTCAACCTGCGCAAGACCACCATCTACGGCGGCTCGAACGAAGTGCAGCGCAACATCGTTGCTCAGACCGTGCTCGGCTAAGGAGACAAGAACATGGATTTCGATTTTTCTGACGACCAGCAACAACTGCGCGACGCCGTGCGCAAGTGGGTGGACAAGGGCTACACGTTCGAGCGCCGCCGCGCCGCCGTGGCAGCGGGCGGCTTCGACCGCGCCGCCTACGGCGAACTGGCCGAGCTGGGCTTGACCGCTCTGACCGTGCCCGAGCAGCACGACGGCATGGGCCAGGGCGCCATCGACGCCATGGTGGTGATGGAAGAACTGGGCCGCGGCATGGTGCTCGAACCCCTGGTCCAGGCCTTCATCGCCAGCAGCGTGCTGTTGCAGTTCGGCGCGGCAGACGTCCAGGCCGCCTGGCTGCCGCGCGTGGCCAGCGGCGAAGCGCTGGTGGTGCTGGCATCCCAGGAGCGCAAGGCGCGCTACCGCTTCGATATTTGCGACGCAAAAGCGGCCGCAGCATCCGGTGGCTATGCGCTGACAGCTACCAAAAGCATAGTGGCCGCGGGCGACCAGGCCGATGCCTTCCTCGTGCCGGCGCAGCTGGACGGCCAAATTGCGCTGTTCCTGGTCGAGCGCGCGGCCTCCGGCGTCAGCACGCGCGGCTACGTCACGCAGGACGGCAGCCGCGCCGCGGAAGTGCAGCTGGCCAACGCCCCCGCCACGCTCGTCACCCGGGACGGCCTTGCCGCGCTGGAGCTGGCCGTGGACACCGGCATCGCCGCCACCTGCGCCGAAGCCGTGGGCGTGATGGACCAGACCGTGGCCCTGACCGTCGACTACATGAACCAGCGCAAGCAGTTCGGCGTAGCCATCGCCACCTTCCAGGCCCTGCGCCACCGCGTGGCCGACATGAAGATGCAGCTGGAGCTGGCCCGTTCGATGAGCTACTACGCCAGCCTCAAGCTCGGCGCCCCCGCCCCCGAACGCCGCGCCGCCCTGGCCCGCGCCAAGGTGCAGTTGGGCCAGTCCATGCGCTTCGTGGGCCAGCAGTCGGTGCAGCTGCACGGCGGCATCGGCGTGACCGACGAGTACATCGGCAGCCACTACTTCAAGAAGCTCACGCAGCTGGAAATGACCTTCGGCGACACGCTGCACCACCTGGGTGAGGTGTCCAAGCGCATGCAGGAGACGGCGGGGGTGTTTGCCTGAAGCCGGCTTTGCCTTCTCCGAAAAACCGCCTTCGGGCGGTTTTTCTTTGCCGGTCCGCCCGCTCCCTTACCGGCCACGGGCAGAAAGGCCGTCAGAACCCCAGGGTATGGGGAAGCCAGGTCGAGATAGCGGGCACAAAGGTCAACAGGGCCAGCACCACGAAATGCGCCAGCAGGAACGGCGGCAATTCGCGCGTCAGTTCCGCCATCGACACCCGGGTGGAGACGGCGGTGACGAACAGCAGCCCCCCCACCGGCGGTGTGATCATGCCCAGCGTGAGGTTGACGATCACCACCATGGCAAAGTGGGTCGGGTCGATGCCCAGCGCGGAAGCGATCGGCGCCAGGATGGGCACCAGGATCATCACGCCCGGCAGCGGCTCCATGAAGATGCCGAAGATCAGCAGCAGGATGTTGACCGCGATCAGGAAGGCCACCGGCGAGAGGTTCCAGCCCACGATGGTTTCCGACACCTGCTGCGGCACACCCTCCACCGTGAGCACCCAGGCGAATGCGGCCGAGGTGGCCATCACCAGCAGCACGGAGGCCGTCAGCAGCGCCGAACGCGCCGCAATGGCGGGCAGTGCCTTCCATTCGAGCGTGCGGTAGATCCACTTGCCGCACACCAGGGCATAGAACACGGCCACGACCGAAGCCTCGGTCGGCGTGAAGATGCCGAAGCGGATGCCGACCAGGATCAGCACGATCAGCATCAGGGCCGGCACCGCCTTGATGCTGTTGACCAGCATCTCGCGTGCCGAGGGCCGCGGCTGGGTGGAGCGGTAGTTGCGCTGGGTGCAGATGCGCCAGTTCACCAAGGCCATGGCCAGGGCGATCAGGAGCCCCGGCAGAAAACCGGCCATGAACAGCCCGCCGACCGAGACCTGTTCGTCCTGCATGGCGTAGATGATCATGCTGATGGAGGGCGGAATGATGGGGCCGACGATGGCCGTGCTCGACGTCAGCGCCGCGGCATAGGCGCGCGAATAGCCGGCCTTGTCCATCATCTTGACCATCATGGAGCCCGGCCCGGCGGCATCGGCCAGTGCCGAACCGGAGATGCCCGAGAACAGCGTCAGCGACAGCACGTTGGCATAGCCCAGCCCGCCACGCAGATGGCCGACGAACTGTGCCGCGAAGCGCAGCAGCACCGCCGTCAGAGCGCCCCCCGACATGAGCTCGGCCGCCAGGATGAAAAACGGCACCGCCATCAGCGGAAAACTGTCGATGCCGGTGAACATCTCCTTGAAGACCACGAGCTGCGGGTAACGTCCGCCAACGAACACCGCCAGCGCGGCCGACATGGCCAGCGCGAAGGCGACAGGGAAGCCCAGTGCCATCAGCACAACGGCGGCAATGAATAGTGTGAGTGTCATGGCGTGTCTTTCTGGCGTGAACTCAGAGCGAAGCCGCAGCTTCGGCGTCCATCTCGCCGGATTCGACATAGCTGCCGTCGGCGATGTAACCGCGCACGATGAACAGCAGATGCACGAACATCAACAGAAAACCCACCGGCATGGCCACGTAGATGAAGGAGATCGGGATGTCGGTGGCCGCCGTGGTCTGGAAGCGCGTCGCCCAGACGTAGAGGATGGAAAAGTAGGTCATCACCAGGCAGAAGATGCCGATACCCACCGCCACCACGGTGCGCAACCAGCGGGCGGAGCGCGTGCTCACGGCCTGGTGCAGGTTGTCGATCGCCACGTGGCCGCCGAAGCGCAGCACCAGCCCGGACCCGAGAAAGGTGACCCAGATCATCAGGTGCCGCGCCACCTCCTCGGCCCAGACGATGGAATCGCCGGTGGTGTAGCGCAGCACCACGTTGGCAAAGACGATGCAGGCCATGGCCAGCAGCAACAGGATCAGCAGCCAGCGGTTGCAGGCCACCAGGATGCGCTCGATGCGGTTCAACATAGTGTGGGGTGGCTCCGGCGTATCGGGGTTGGGGAGCAAAACAAACGCCCGGACAAGGCCGGGCGGTGCAGGTTCAGGACGAAAACGGGCGGATTATTTGACCGCTGTGATCTGGTCCAGCGTCTTCTGGCCGTACTTGGTCGCGTACTGCTTGTAGGCAGGCGTCAGAGCGGCCTGGAAGGGGGCGTTGTTCACCTGGGTCACAACGTTCACACCGTGCGACTTGATCTCCTCCACGCCCTTCTTCTCGACATCGTCCACGAACTTGCGCGACGCCTGGGCGCCCATCTTGCCGCCCTCGATGAACGCAGCCTTCTGGGCCTCGGTCAGGCTGCCGAAAAAGGCGGGCGAAACCACCAAGGCGATCGGTGCATAGACGTGGCCGGTCAAGGTCAGGTTCTTCTGCACCTGCCAGAGCTTGGCGGAAACGAAAACGGAGAGCGGGTTTTCCTGGCCGTCGATCGTGCCCTGCTGCAGGGCGCCGATCACCTCGGGCCAGGCCATGGGCGTGGGAGATGCCCCCATGGTGCGGAAGGCTAGGATGTGCACCGGGTTTTCCATGGTGCGGATCTTCAGGCCCTTGAGGTCTTCCGGCTTGGCCACGGCATGCTTGTTGTTGCTCAGGTGGCGGAATCCCTGCTCGCCCCAGGCCAGGGCGATCAGGCCGCGCTTCTTGAACTTGGTCAGCAGGTCCTGGCCGAATTCGCCGTCGAGCACCTTGCGCGCATGGGCGGTGTCACGGAACAGGAAGGGGATGTCCACCACGCCGACTTCCGGCACGAAGTTGCTGAGCGCGCCGGTGGACACGATGATGGCCTCCACCGTGCCCAGTTGCAGGCCTTCGATCAGCTCGCGCTCGCCGCCCAGGGCGCTGGAGGGAAACTGCTTGAACTTGAAGGCGTGGTTGGTCGCCTTCTCCACCGAATCCGCCCAGGCCTGGGCCGCGGCGCCGTAGTGCGAATTGATGGCCAGCGCGTAGCCGATCTTCACCTCCTTGGCTTGCTGGGCAGACGCGGTGCCCGCAACAGCAGCCAGCAAGGCAAGCGCACAGGTCGAAATGGCGGAACGGCGAAAGATCATGGCAGGGCACTTCCTAGAAAACGTTACAGGAATAGTAAGCAAACATTCTAGTTTTCTGCCGCCGGCCGTGCTTCGCGTCCGCGACATCCCTCCCGCATGCGTGTGGCTTTTAGGCCAGCAGCCGCGACGACTTGGGCACGTGCGCCATCAAAAACTCCATCTGGTCGGCCAGGATGCGGCGGTTGCGCAGGATGAAGTCTTCCCACAGGCTGGGCACGTAAGGCGTGTAGAGCAGTGGCATGTGCGCCTGCTCGGGCGTGCGCGGGCCCTTGCGGTGGTTGCAGGGGCGACAGGCCGTGACCACGTTCATCCAGTGGTCGACGCCCTTTCTGGCGAAGGGGACGATGTGTTCGCGCGTGAGATCTTCCTCGTGGAACTGGCCGCCGCAGTAGGCACACACATTGCGGTCGCGCGCGAACAGCTTGCTGTTGGTCAGGCCAGGCTTGAGGTCGAAGGGGTTGATGGCCGGGACACCCTTGGTGCCGATGATGCTGTTGACCGCAATGATCGACTGCTGCCCGGTCACGGCGTTGTGGCCGCCGTGGAAGACGGCGATTTCACCACCGGACTCCCAGCGCACCTCGCCCGCGGCATAGTGGATCACCGCCTGTTCCAGCGAGATCCACGACTGGGGCAATCCCTGGGCAGAGAGCTTCAAGACCTTCACAACGCGCCTCCTCGAACGACACAGCAAGCAAGGAACGAGATAACGATGTCAGGTGCCGGACATGCCTGCGCGCGGCGGCAGGTACGGCTGCGTCACAATATACGCTCATTTCAAGTCAAATCAGTGTCTTGCGCTTGTTGGCCGTGCGCAAGGCGCTATTAAAAAGATACCAGTCCATGAAGATCTTCCGCGGTTTTCGCCATCCCGGGATTGCCCCGGCCTGCGCTGTGACGATCGGTAATTTCGACGGCGTGCACCGGGGCCACCAGGCCATGCTGGCGCTGCTCAACGGCGAAGCGGCCCAGCGCGGCGTGCCCAGCTGCGCGCTCACCTTCGAGCCGCACCCGCGCGACTACTTCGCCGGCGCGCTGAACAAGCCAGAGCTGGCGCCGGCACGCATCGGCACGCTGCGCGACAAGCTCTCCGAACTGGCGCGCTACGGCGTGCAGCAGGCCGTGGTGCTGCCGTTCGACGCGCGGCTGGCCTCGCACTCGCCGCAGGCGTTCATCGACGAGGTGCTGGTGCGCGGCCTGGGCGCACGCTACGTGCTGGTGGGCGACGACTTCCGCTTCGGCAAGCAGCGCGCGGGCGACTACGCCATGCTGGACGCCGCCGGCCAGGCCCAGGGCTTCGACGTGGCGCGCATGATGAGCTACGAGGTGCACGGCCTGCGCGTCTCCAGCTCCGAGGTGCGCGCGGCGCTGGGCACCGGCCGCATGGAGGATGCCGCCCAACTGCTCGGCCGCCCCTACGCCATCTCCGGCCATGTGGTGCACGGGCGCAAGCTGGGCCGGCACCTGGGGGCCAGCGCGGACAGCACGGGCGACGGTTTCCGCACGCTGAACCTGCGCTTCAAACACTGGAAGCCCGCGGCCAGCGGCATTTTTGCCGTGTGGGTGCATGGCCTGGCCGAACAGCCGCTGCCGGGCGTGGCCAACCTCGGTATCCGCCCCTCCCTGGACCCGCGCGACGTCAACGGCGGCCGCGTGCTGCTGGAGACCCATTGCCTGGACTGGCCCCAGCAGCTGGGCGCCGAAGGGGCCTACGGTAAAATCATCCGCGTGGAACTGCTGCACAAACTGCACGACGAACTCCGGTACGACAGCCTCGACGCCCTCACCCAAGGCATCGCCAAGGACTGTGCCGACGCGCGCGCCTGGTTCGCGGCCCACGCCGAAACCCGCCGCCAGACCACGCGCGACCGAATTTGACGCGTTGGCACCGCCCGCCGCCTTCGACAGGCTCAGGCAGGCAGACCGCCGACACCCCTCCCACCGTCTTCCCGGGCCGCCCAGGCGCCCGGGCCGAGCTTGTCGAGCCCCGTACCCCTTCGCCATGTCCGACGCCAACACCCCCGACTACCGCAGCACCCTGAACCTGCCCGACACCCCCTTCCCCATGCGCGGCGACCTGCCCAAGCGCGAGCCCGGCTGGGCCAAGGAATGGGACGAGAAAGGCATCTACAAGAAGCTGCGCGACGCACGCTGCGGCGCGCCCAAGTTCATCCTGCACGACGGCCCGCCCTACGCCAATGGCCAGATCCACATCGGCCACGCGGTGAACAAGATCCTCAAGGACATGATCACCAAGGCGCGCCAGCTCGAAGGCTTCGACGCGCTCTACGTGCCCGGCTGGGACTGCCACGGCCTGCCGATCGAAAACGCCATCGAGAAGCTGCACGGCCGCAACCTGCCGCGCGACGAAATGCAGGCCAAGGGCCGGGCCTTCGCCACCGAGCAGATCGCCCAGCAGATGGAGGACTTCAAGCGCCTGGGCGTGCTCGGCGAATGGGACAACCCCTACAAGACCATGAACTACGCCAGCGAGGCCGGCGAGCTGCGCGCCTTGAAGCGCGTGATGGAGCGCGGCTACGTGTACCGCGGCCTCAAGCCGGTGTACTGGTGCTTTGACTGCGGCTCCTCGCTGGCCGAATTCGAGATCGAATACCAGGACAAGAAGAGCCAGACGCTGGACGTGGCCTTCAAGGCCCACAACCCGGCCAAGCTCGCCGCCGCCTTCGGCCTGGCCGCGCTGGACAAGGACGCCTTCGCCGTCATCTGGACCACCACCGCCTGGACCATCCCCGCCAACCAGGCGCTCAACCTCAACCCCGAGCTGCCCTATGCGCTGGTGGACACCGAGCGCGGCCTGTTCGTGCTGGCCGCCACGCTGGTCGACGACTGCATGGCACGCTGGGGCCTCTCGGGCCAGGTGCTGGCCGTGGCCCAGGGCGAGAAGCTCGCAGGCATCGAGTTCGAACACCCACTGCACGACGTGCACGAGGGCTACAAGCGCCTCTCGCCCGTCTACCTGGCCGACTACGCCACGGCCAGCGACGGCACGGGTATCGTGCATTCGTCGCCCGCCTACGGCGTGGAAGACTTCAACTCCTGCGTGGCGCACGGCCTGAAGTACGACGACATCCTGAATCCCGTGCTGGGCAACGGCCGCTACGACGAATCGCTGGCCCTGTTCGGCGGCATGAACATCTGGAAGGCCTGCCCCGTCATCATCGAGACGCTGCAGGCCGCCGGCCGCCTGATGGGCACCACCACCATCACGCACAGCTACCCGCACTGCTGGCGCCACAAGACGCCCGTGATCTACCGCGCCGCCGCCCAGTGGTTCGTGCGCATGGACGAGGGCGAGGGCGTGTTCACCAAGGACAAAGCCCCCGGCACGCTGCGCCAGACGGCCCTGGCCGCCATCGAGCAGACGAGCTTCTACCCCGAGAACGGCAAGGCCCGCCTGCGCGACATGATCGCCGGACGGCCCGACTGGTGCATCTCGCGCCAGCGCAGCTGGGGCGTGCCCCTGCCCTTCTTCCTGCACAAGGGTTCGGGCGAGCTGCACCCGCGCACCATGGAAATCATGGACCAGGCGGCCACCATCGTCGAGCAGGGCGGCATCGAGGCCTGGAGCCGCGTGACGCCCGAGGAAATCCTGGGCGCGCAGGACGCCGAGCACTACACCAAGAGCACCGACATCCTGGAGGTGTGGTTCGACTCCGGCTCCACCTTCTGGCACGTGATGCGCGGCACGCACGCCGGCATGCACCACGACAGCGGCCCCGAGGCCGACCTGTACCTTGAAGGCCACGACCAGCACCGCGGCTGGTTCCACAGCTCGCTGCTGCTGGCCAGCGCCATCTTCGACCGCGCGCCCTACCGCGGCCTGCTCACCCACGGCTTCACGGTGGACGGCCAGGGCAAGAAGATGAGCAAGTCGGTGGGCAACACCGTCTCGCCGCAGGAGGTGAGCAACAAGATGGGCGCCGAGATCATCCGCCTGTGGTGCGCCTCCACCGACTACTCGGGCGACCTGGCCATCGACGACAAGATCCTGGCCCGCGTGGTGGACGCCTACCGCCGCATCCGCAACACGCTGCGCTTCCTGCTGGCCAACGTGAGCGATTTCGACCCCGCCAAGGACGCCGTGCCGTTCGAGCAGATGCTGGAGATCGACCGCTACGCGCTCACGCGCGCCGCGCAGTTCCAGCAGGAGGTGCTGGCGCACTACAAGGTGTACGAGTTCCACCCCGTGGTCGCCAAGCTGCAGCTCTACTGCTCGGAAGACCTGGGCGGCTTCTACCTCGACGTGCTCAAGGACCGTCTCTACACCACGGCGCCCAAGAGCCTGGCGCGCCGCAGCGCCCAGACGGCGCTGCACCAGATCACGCACGCCATGCTGCGCTGGATGGCGCCCTTCCTCTCGTTCACGGCCGAGGAGGCCTGGAAGGTGTTCGGCAGTTCCGAATCGATCTTCCTCGAAACCTACGGCACCATCCCCACGGGCGACGAGGGCCTGCAGGCCAAGTGGGAGCGCCTGCGCGCCATCCGCGACCTGGTGAACAAGGAGATCGAGGCCTTGCGCGCCGCCGGCCAGGTGGGCTCGTCGCTGCAAGCCAGCGTGGCGCTGACCGCCGCGCCCGAGGACCATGCGCTGCTCGCCAGCCTGGGCGACGACCTGAAGTTCGTCTTCATCACATCCGCTATTGAATTGATAGCTGGAGACGCTCTCCAGGTGGTCGTTACCGCCAGTTCAGACGCAAAATGCGAGCGCTGCTGGCATTACCGCGCCGACGTGGGCCACGACGTGGCGCACCCCACGCTGTGCGGCCGCTGCACCAGCAACCTGTACGGCGCCGGTGAAAACCGGGCCTGCGCCTGAGTGGCCCGCGCCGCAGCGGGTGGCCGCGCCAGCCTGTGGCCCTGGCTGGCGTGGGCGCTGGTGATCCTGATCGCCGACCAGTTCACCAAGACGCTCATCCTGGGCTACTACCAGTTGGGTGACGCGACCTACGTCACCAGCTTCTTCAACATCGTGCGCGCGCACAACACGGGCGCGGCCTTCTCCTTCCTGGCCACGGCCGGGGGCTGGCAGCGCTGGCTGTTCACCGGCATCGGCGTGGCGGCCACGCTGTTCATCGTCTGGCAACTGCGCCAGCACCCGGGGCAGAAGCTGTTCGCGTTCTCGCTTGCCAGCATCCTGGGCGGCGCGGTGGGCAACGTGGTGGACCGGCTGATGCACGGCTACGTGGTGGACTTCCTCGACTTCCACTGGGCCTTCCTGAACGGCATGTTCCACGGCGGGCATTTCCCGGCCTTCAACATCGCCGACGCGGGCATCAGCGTGGGCGCGGCCTGCCTGATCCTGGACGAACTCCTTCGAGTAAGAAAAACTTCTTGATCAGCAGCGCACCGCCGTGATGGCGTTGTGCGCTTTCCACAACGCCTGCAACTGGCGCTGCCCAGGCCAGCAGCCACCGTGCAAGGGCCGCCCCGCCGCACCGGTGGCGTCCCCCTGCCCGCATCGCGCAGCGATGCCAGAGCGGGGGGAAGGCGCGAAGCGACTCAGGGGGGTGTTCCGCCAATTGCGGTCAGCGGCCAGCGCGGCTTGACGTCGAAGGCGTAGTCGCAGCTCGCCTGCTGCTGGCCCGCCTGCAGGCGCATGGCGGCGGCCATGGCGATCATGGCGCCGTTGTCGGTGCACAGGTGCAGCTCGGGGTAGTGCACGCGCACGCGGCGCTTGGCGCAGGCGGCGTCGAGCTGCTCGCGCAGCAGGCGGTTGGCGCCCACGCCACCGGCCACCACGATGCGCTTCAGGCCGGTCTCCTGCAGCGCCGTGAGCGACTTCTTCACCAGCACCTCGACAATGGCTGCCTGCGTGCTCGCGGCCAGGTCGGCCTTGCGCGCCTCCAGCTCGTCGCCGAGCTTGCGCGCCTGCGTCAGCACCGCCGTCTTCAGACCGGCGAACGAAAAATCCAGGTTGCCGCTGTGCAGCAGCGGGCGCGGCAGCTTGAAGGCCGCCGGGTCGCCCTGCAGCGCCAGGCGCGAAAGCGCCGGGCCACCGGGGTAGCCCAGGCCCATGAGCTTGGCGGACTTGTCGAAGGCCTCGCCTGCCGCGTCGTCAATGGTCTCGCCCAGCAGCTCGTAGCGGCCCACGCCGTCCACGCGCATGAGCTGGGTATGGCCGCCGGACACCAGCAGCGCCACGAAGGGAAACTCGGGCGGATCGGCGCTCAGGAAGGGCGATAGCAGGTGCCCTTCGAGGTGGTGCACGCCCAGCACGGGTTTGCCCAGTGCCGCGCCCAGCGCGCAAGCCACGCCAGCGCCCACCAGCAGCGCGCCGGCCAGGCCGGGGCCGCGCGTGAAGGCCACCACGTCCACGTCGGTCAGTTCGCGGCCGGCCTCGGCCAGCACGGCCGTGGTCAGCGGCAGCACGCGGCGGATGTGGTCGCGGCTGGCCAGCTCAGGCACCACGCCACCGTAGGCCTGGTGCATCTCGATCTGGCTGTGCAGCGCGTGCGCCAGCAGCGTAGGCACGGCGCTGCCTTGCGAGCGCACCAGCGCCACGCCGGTTTCGTCGCATGAGGATTCGATGCCCAGCACCAACAGGTTTTTCTGCACTTCCATGGTGGGCGCAAGTGTAGGGCTTGCGCGGCGGCCTCAGGGTGGAAAGGGTCGGCCCACGGCGGGCGCTTCAGTGCTGCGTGAGGGCCTTGGGGCCGGCCCGTTCGAGCCGCGCCGGCGCCGCCGCACGGGCCGGGGCGCGGTGCGCTGCCGCTGCCTGCACGCCGCTCCCCGGCTGCAGGCGGAACGATGCCGCCAGCCCCGCGAGCTGGCGCGCCTGCTCCTGCAGCGCACCGGAAGCGGCCGAGGTTTCCTCGACCAGCGCGGCGTTCTGTTGCGTCACGCCGTCCAGGTGCGCCACGGCCTGGTTGATCTGCCCCAGGCCCATGGACTGCTCACGGCTGGCCGAGGCGATCTCGTCCACGATATCGGCCACGCGCTGGATGCCGGCCACGATTTCCTGCATGGTGGCGCCCGCCTGGGCCACCTGCCCGCTGCCGACCTCGACCTTGGCGACCGAGTCGGAAATCAGGGCCTTCACTTCCTTGGCCGCCTCCGCCGAGCGGCCCGCCAGGCTGCGCACCTCGGAGGCCACCACGGCGAAGCCCCGGCCCTGCTCGCCCGCGCGGGCCGCTTCCACGGCGGCATTCAAGGCCAGGATATTGGTTTGAAAGGCAATGCCGTCGATCACGCCGATGATGTCCACGATCTTGTGCGACGAGGTGTTGATGGCCTCCATGGTGTCCACCACCTGCGCCACCACGGAGCCGCCGCGCTGTGCCACGCCGGTGGCCGACGCCGCGAGCTTGCTCGCCTGTGCGGCACTGTCGGCGTTCTGCTGCACGGTGCCCGAAAGCTGCTCGGTGGCCGAGGCGGTCTGCTCCAGCGCGCTGGCCTGCTGCTCGGTGCGCGAAGACAGGTCCTGCGTGCCCGCCGCCACCTGGGTGGAGGCGCCGGCAATGGTCTGCGCACCGGTGTGCACCTGCCCGATCAGCTGGTGCAGGTTGCCGCGCATGGTTTCCATCTGCGCCAGCATGGCGCCGATCTCGTCCTTGCCCTGGCATTCGATCCGGTGCGTCAGGTCGCTGGCGGCGATGGCCGCGGCCGCCGCATTGGCGCTGCGGAAGCCCGTGACCATGCGCGCCAGCAGCAGCAGCCCCAGCAGCGAGGCCGGCAGGCCCAGCAGGAAGGTGGCCAGGGCGAACACCACCAGGCCGATCTCATAGCGCTGCTGCGCCCCCAGCGAGGCCGCATCGGCGCGGCGCACCTGGTGCTCGCGCAGGGCCGCCATGGCCTGGGCCACGGCCTCGCCCTCGGTGCGGCCCGCCGCCAGGAAGGCGGCCATGGTCTCGGGGCTGAAATCCCCCTTCTGGATGGACGCGGCCATCTGATCGATCTTCTCGCGCCACGCCCTGGCACGCGCCTGCGCGGTGTCCAGCAGCGGCTTCTCGTCGCTGCCGGCCACGCCTTTCTCCATGGCCTGCAGCAGCGCATCGGCCTTCGCCAGGTTGGCCGTGAGGGCTTCGAGGTGCAGTGTGGTGGGATGGCTGTGGATGCCGGCCAGCGCGCTCTCGGGCGCATGCTGGAAGGCCAGCAGCACCTGCAGGCGGTTCTGCACCGCCAGCTCGATCGACTGGTCGGCCAGCAGGGCGCGGTGCATAGCTTCCTCGTGCACCGTCTTGAGACCGTCGCGCGCTGACGACAGCCCCCAGAAACTGACCCCGATCACCACGGCCCCCGACAGCCAGAACGAACACAGGATGACAATGAAACGCTGGGTAATCCGCAGGTTGTTCAGCATGAACGCTTTCGAGACAGGGGTGAGGAGCCGGGGATCATAGCCTCCGCGTTTACCCTGATATGGGCACCAGAGCGCGGCACTCGGACTCTCGCACCGTGCGCCTGAAATAGGGCAGTCAAACGGCATGGGACAATCGCCCCCCATGAATCCGGAACAGTATGTCCAGCAAAAAGCCGCCGCCTCGGGCAGCAGCTTCTATTACGCCTTCCTGTTCCTGCCCCGGCCCCGGCGCGCGGCCATCACGGCCTTCTACGGCTTCTGCCGCGAGGTGGACGACGTGGTGGACGAGGTGACGGACCCGGGCGTCGCCCAGAGCAAGCTCGCCTGGTGGCAGAACGAGGTGACCCAGTCGTTCAAGGGCAAACCCACGCACCCCGTGATGCAGGCGCTGATGCCGCACACCGCCACCTATGGCATCGAGCCGCGCCACCTGCTGGCCGTGATCGAAGGCTGCCAGATGGACCTGGAACAGACCCGCTACCTCGACTACCCCGGCCTGCAGCGCTACTGCCACCTGGTGGCCGGCGTCGTGGGCGAGGTGGCCGCGCGCATCTTCGGCCAGCAGGAACCGGCCACCACCGAATACGCGCACCGCCTCGGCCAGGCGCTGCAGATGACCAACATCATCCGCGACGTGGGCGAGGACGCCCTGCGCGGCCGCATCTACCTGCCGGTGAACGAGCTGCAGCAGTTCGACGTGAAGGCGCACGAGATCCTCAAGCGCCAGTATTCCGAACGCTTCACCGCGCTCATGCGCTTCCAGGCCGAGCGCGCGCACCGCCTGTATGACGAGGCCCTGGCGCTGCTACCCGCCGCCGACCGGCGCGCGCAAAAGCCCGGCCTGATGATGGCCAGCATCTACCGCACGCTGTTGCGCGAGATCGAGCGCGACAACTTCCAGGTGCTGCACCAGCGCATCAGCCTCACGCCGCTGCGCAAGTTCTGGCTGGCCTGGAAGATGCAGGCCCTGGGCAGGCTATGACCCCCACGGTTGCCCACTGCGTGTGGCGCCCTGCCCCCCAAGGGGGCCGCGTTTCCCTTGCGGGGCTGACCGCCAAGCGGCTCAGAACACCTTGGGGCGGCCCGGCGGCGAAACATCTTCTCAACCTTGCCTGATCCATGCGCATAGCCATCCTTGGTGCCGGCTGGGCCGGCCTGGCCGCTGCCATGGCCGCCGTGCAGGCCGGCCACGAAGTCACCGTGCTGGAAGCCGCGCGCACGGTCGGCGGGCGGGCGCGCGCGCTCGACACCACGGCGCCCGATGGCCGCCCGCTCGTGCTGGACAACGGCCAGCACATCCTGATTGGCGCCTACACCGAATCGCTGCGCCTGATGCGCCTCGTCGGCGTGGACCTGGACCTTGCCCTTTTGCGCCGCCCCCTGGTGCTGCGCTTCCCCGACGGCAGCGGCCTGCGCCTGCCCGACCTGCCCCCGCCCTGGGACGCGGTGCTGGGTATCGCGCGGGCGCGCGGCTGGTCGTGGGGCGAGCGGCTGGCGCTGCTGCGCACGGCGCACGCCTGGCAGCGCGCGGGTTTTGCCTGCGCGCCGCTGGACACGGTGGCCGACCTGTGCGCGGCGCTGCCGCAGCGGCTGCAGGACGGTTTCATCGACCCGCTGTGCGTGGCCGCGCTCAACACCCCCGCGCACCAGGCCAGCGGCCAGGTGTTTCTGCGCGTGCTGCAGGACAGCCTGTTCAGCGGACGCGGCGGCTCGCACCTGCTGCTGCCGCGCGTGCACCTGGGTGCGCTGTTTCCCGAACCCGCAGCGCGCTGGCTGCAGGGCCACGGCGCCACGGTGCGCACCGGCCAGCGCGCCCTGACCCTTGCCGCCGCTGCGCAGGGCTGGCAGGTCGATGGCGAACCCTTCGACGCCGTGCTGCTGGCCACGCCCAGCACCGAGGCGGCGCGCCTGGTGTCGCAGTGCGCGCAGAGCGCGCCTTACGCGCTCACGGTGCAGATGTGCGACTGGGCCGCCAGCGCCCAGGCGCTGCGCTTCGAGGCCATCACCACCGTGTACGCCCAGGGCACGCCGCATGCCGACGGCCGGCTGCTCCCCGAGCCCATGCTGGCCCTGCAAGCCGGCGCGGCGCAACCGGCACAGTTTGTGTTCGACCGAGGCCAGCTCGGCGGCCCGGCCGGCCTGCTGGCCTTCGTGGCCAGCGCCAGCCAGGGCGAGCGCGCCCAGACTGAACGCCTGGTGCTCGAACAGGCACGGCGGCAGCTCGGCCTGGCCGGGCTGCGGGCGGTGCAGACCGTGGTGGAGAAACGTGCCACGTTCGCCTGCACGCCAGGCCTGCAACGCCCGAGCGCGCCCATCGCCCCGGGCCTGTGGGCCTGCGGCGACTACATCGACGGCCCCTACCCGGCCACGCTGGAAGGCGCTGTGCGCAGCGCCGCCGCAGTAGTGCAGGCGCTCACAGACGCCAGCAGGCCGCCAGCACCAGCGTCGCCTCGGGCGTGAAAAGGCCCTGCGCAACCCGTTCACGCACGGCTCCGGGCGCCAGCCGCTCGAAACACGCCACCTCGCCGTCCTGGTTGTGGGGCACGCGGCCCTCGGGCACCACGGCCTGGAACCAGTCAATACGTTCGCGCATGTAGCCCACACCCCCACCCTCGCGGCTGGGGCGCTCGAAATCAATCTGGCCGCCATGCACCACGTCCACCAGGGTGGACAGGCGCAGCCCCGCTTCTTCCCAGGTTTCGCGCTTGAGCGCCTGTTCCAGCGTGTCGGCGGCAGACACCATGCCGCCCATCAGCGTGTCCCACTGGCCGGGATTGTTGGGTTTGTCGAGCGCGCGCTGCTGCACCCACATGCTGCCGTCGGGCACCAAGCCCACGAGGTGCACGGCACGCGTGGCGATGCCCAGCACGCGCACCAGGCCGCGCTCGACCGTGGCCAGGCGCTGGCCCTGCGCATTGCACACGGCCAGCTGCTCGTCGCGCCATGGCCCGCAGTGGCCGAGCGCGCGCAGGGCCCGCGCCAGCGCGTCGAACGCCGCCGTCAGCTCGCCCGGCTGGGCTTCCAGGCACCACGCAGGCGAAGCAAAACGCTCCTGTATTGATAGCTGATAGCGCGCGTCCAGCAAACTGTGGAGCACGATTTCATCCAAAACACCGGGTTCTACCGAGCCCACTTCGTAGCCGTCGGCCAATAGCGGCAACCGGGCGCGGCGCGGCGGCTGGCGCGCGTCGGCGCGGGCACCCAGGAGCCAGTCGGGCGGGGACGCGCTCACAGCGTGAGAATGGTGGAGCCCGTGGTCTTGCGCGCCTCCAGGTCGCGGTGCGCCTGCTGCACCTCGGCCAGCGGGTAGCGCTGGTCGATGCGGATCTTCACCTGGCCGCTGGCCACCACGGCGAACAGCTCGTCGGCCATGGCCTGGGTGGATTCGCGCGTGGCGATGTGGGTGAACAGCGTCTGGCGCGTGACGTAGAGCGAGCCCTTGGCACCGAGCGCGCCGGGTGCGAACGGCGGCACGGGACCCGAGGCATTGCCGAAACTGGCCATGAGCCCGAACGGCCGCAGGCAGTCGAGTGACTTGTCCCAGGTGTCCTTGCCCACCGAGTCGTACACCACCTTCACGCCCTTGCCACCAGTGATCTCCTTCACACGGGCCGCGAAGTCCTCGGTGTTGTAGTTGATGGCATGCGCCGCGCCGTTGTCGCGCACGAGCTGGCACTTCGCGTCCGAGCCGGCCGTGCCGATGAGCTGCAGGCCCAGCGCCTTGGCCCACTGCGTGGCGATCAGGCCCACGCCGCCGGCGGCGGCATGGAACAGCACATGGTCGCCCGGCTGCAGGCCCTCGACGGGCAGGGTCTTCTTGAGCAGGTACTGCGCCGTCAGGCCCTTGAGCATCATGGCCGCGCCGGTTTCGAAGCTGATGGCATCGGGCAGCTTGCACACGCACTTGGCGGGCATCACGCGCACCTCGCAGTAGCTGCCGGGCGGCTGGCTGGCATAGGCGGCGCGGTCGCCCGCCTTCAGGTGGGTGACGCCCTCGCCCACCGCTTCCACCACGCCGGCCGCCTCCATGCCGATGCCGGCCGGCATGGTGAGCGGGTACAGGCCCGTGCGGTGGTACACGTCGATGAAGTTCAGGCCGATGGCGTGGTGACGGATGCGGATCTCGCCCGGGCCGGGCTCGCCGACGGCCACGTCGACGATCTGGAGTTCTTCGGGGCCGCCATGCTGGCGGATCTGGACGGCGAGGCTCATGGGGTGTTCTCTCCTGCGAGGGCGGTCAAAAAAGGCTTGCGCCATCCTGCCATGTTTCTGCAAGCAGCGCGCGGCGCGGCCCGTTAAAGTCGCGGCATGACACAAAAATTGACGCCCGGCACGGCGGGGCTGCTCGTGCTCGCGCCGCTGCTGTGGGCTGGCAACGCCGTGGTCGGCCGCATGGTGCACGACCTCATTCCCCCGCTCACACTCAACTTTCTGCGCTGGGTGCTGGCCTTCGCGCTGCTGCTGCCGCTGGCCCACGGCGTGCTGCGCGCCGACAGCCCTATCTGGCCGCACTGGCGCCGCTATGCGCTGCTGGGCTTGCTGGGCGTGGGCCTGTACAACGCGCTGCAGTACTTGGCGCTGCAGACCTCCACACCGATCAACGCCACACTGGTGGGTTCGAGCATGCCCGTGTGGATGCTGGCCGTGGGCACGGTGTTTTTTGGCGTCGCGGTCACGCGCCGCCAGCTGGCGGGCGCCGCCCTGTCCATGGCGGGCGTGCTGCTGGTGCTCAGCCGCGGCGAATGGAGCCAGCTGATGGCCTTGCGCCTGGTGCCCGGCGACCTGTTCATGCTGCTGGCCACGGTGTCGTGGTCGTTCTACAGCTGGCTGCTGGTGCGCACCAGCGAGCCAGCCAGCATTCGCGGCGACTGGGCGGCCTTCCTCATGGCGCAGCTGGTGTTCGGGCTGGGCTGGTCCGGCGCCTTGGCTGGGGCCGAATGGGCGGTGGGGCGCACGCAGATCGCCTGGGGCTGGCCGCTGGCGACGGCGCTGGCCTTCATCGCCGTGGGGCCGGCCGTGGTGGCCTACCGCTGCTGGGGCGTGGGCGTGCAGCGCGCCGGGCCGGCGGTGGCGGGTTTCTTTGCCAACCTCACGCCGCTGTTCGCCGCGCTGCTGTCGGCCGCCTTCCTGGGCGAACCGCCGCGCCTGTTCCACGCCGCGGCGTTCGCGCTCATCGTGGGCGGAATCGTGGTGTCGTCGCGCCGCTAGGGCTGCGCGACGAGCAGGTCTTCGAGCGCCGCCGCCAGCATGGGCCGGCCCAGCAGGTAGCCCTGGTACTGCACGCAGCCGTGGCGCGCCAGGAAGTCCTTCTGCTCCTGCGTCTCGACGCCCTCGGCGATCACTTCGAGGTCGAGGTTGCGCGCCATGCCGATGATGGTCTGCACGATCACGTCGTCGGTGGCGCGCGCGCCCAGGTTGCGCACGAAGGACTGGTCGATCTTCAACTGGTGCAGCGGCAGCCGGGTGAGGTAGGCCAGCGACGAGTAACCCGTACCGAAGTCGTCCACCGAGAAGCGCACGCCCTTGGTGCGCAGCTGGTGCATCTTGTCGATGGCGTCGTCCACGTTGTCGAGGACCAGCGATTCGGTCAACTCCAATGTGAGCAGGTGCGCCCGCGCGCCGGTCTCGGCCAGGGTCTCGGTGACCTGGCGCACGAAGTCGGGCTGGCGGAACTGGCGCGCGCTCACGTTCACCGACAGCTGCAGGTGGCTGCCGTGCGGCTGCGCCTGCCAGAGCGCCAGCTGCTCGCAGGCCGTGCGCAGCACCCACTGGCCGATGCGCAGGATGAGGTCGCTCTCCTCCGCCACGGCGATGAACTGGGCCGGCGAGACCATGCCGCGCTCGGGGTGCGCCCAGCGCAGCAGCACCTCGGCGCCGACAATGCCGCCCTCCAGCGTGAACTGGGGCTGGTAGTGCAGCAGGAACTGACCCTGCACCAGCGCCTCGCGCAGGTCGGCCTCCAGCTGCGCGCGGTCGTTAATGGCCACCTGCATGCGCGGGTCGAAGAAGCACAGCCCATTGCCGCGCCGCGCCTTGACCTGGTACATGGCGATGTCGGCCTGCTTGAGCAGTTCCATCGCCGTCTGCAGGTTGGCGCCAAACAGCGTGGCGCCGATGCTGCCGCTGTTCTGGTGGGAATGCGGGCCGAGCACGTACGGCTCCGCCAGGCTCTGCAGGATCTTCTCGCCGATGCGCTGGGCCAGGCGGGCCGCCTCCTGGCTCTGGGGTGCCAGCTCGTTGAGCATGATGACGAACTCGTCGCCGCCCAGCCGCGCCACGGTATCGGCCACGCGCACGCAGGTGCGCAGGCGCTGCGCCACCTGCTGCAGCAGCTCGTCGCCCACCTCGTGGCCCAGCGTGTCGTTGAGCGCCTTGAAATGGTCGAGGTCGAGGAACAGCAGCGCGCCGAGCTGGCCCGTGCGCTGGGCCAGCACGCTGGCCTGGCTCAGCCGGTCGAGCAGCAGGCGCCGGTTGGGCAGCCCGGTCAGGGGGTCGTAGAAGGCGAGGTTCTCGATCTCGGCGTTGGCCCGGCGCAGGTCGGTCACGTCGTGGTAGGTGATGACCAGGCCGCCCTCGGGCGTGGGGCGTTCAAGGATCTGGATGCTGCGCCCATCGGGCGTGAGCTGCTCGTGCGTGCCGCTGGCCTCGCGCTGCTTGGCCAGGCGCTGCTCCACCCACTGCAGGCGCTCCGCCTCGTTGCCGCCGGGCAGGTGGTAGCGGGCCGTGGTCTCCAGGATCTTGCGGAACGTCAGCTGCTCGGCCATGGTGCCTTCCATCCACGGGAAGATCTCCTCGAAGCGGCGGTTCCAGTGCAGCACGCGGTGGCGGTGGTCCAGCAGCAGGAAGCCGCTCACCATGGACTCCAGCGCCTGGTCCAGCATGGTCTTGGAGCGCGCCATGTCCTGGCGCGCCGCCGTGATGCGGCGGAAGAAGGCCACCACCATCACGCCCGCGCCCAGCACCATCAGGCAGAACACCAGCGTGATGGCGCCAATGGCATTGCGCTCCTTGTGCCAGTCGACCAGCGCGGCCGCCAGCGGCAGGCTCGCGGAGATGCGCAGGCCCTGGTAGATGAGCGGTCGCACCACCACGAAGGCCGGCGCCCGGCTCAGGCGGGCCGGGGTTTCCCAGGCATGGCCGGTCAGGCCCTGCAGGTCCTCGGAGGGCTGCAGCTGCACGGCGTCGCCCTGGTCGGGGATGGTGAGCAGCGCGCGGCCATCGCCGCGCTCAAGGACTACTTCCAGGCCCGACAGGTCGGTGCCCTGCATCAGCACCGCCACCAGCTTGGCCAGCGGCACCTCGGCCACCATCACCACCTTGGCGCCGTTGGCCAGCTTGAGGGCGCGCGCGAAATACAGCACCTGCTGGGTGCTGGCGAAGCTCACGGCCGGCGCACTCACCATCAGATGGGCTGACGCAGGCGTAAGCACCGTCTCCAGAAAGCCCGGCGGTAGCTGCACCGCATGGCGCGCTCCCGAGGGGTCGGAGGACGCCAGCACGCGGCCTTCGGCGTCGAGCAGCGCCGTCATGCTCACCAGCAGGTTGCCGCGCGTGGAGATACCCAGCAGGTTGCTGGCCGTGCTGGCATCGATCCACTCGGCCATCGAGGTCGACAGCCCGAGCAGACTGTCCATGCCCGACAGCAACAGGTCCACCGACAGGAAGCTGCGGTTGAGCGCCACCTCGGCCCCCGAGACGAAGCGCGTCACCTGCACCGAGCGGTTCTCCAGCGCCGCCTGCCGCGCCGTCCAGGCCAGCAGGCCGGCGGCGGTGAGCAGCACGGCGATGAACAGGGCCACGGCCGCCCCCACCAGGATCGACGCCAGGTGGTGCGAGGCCGGGGGTGCAGGCTGCGCGGGCTTCATGGGCTGCGGGGTGCCACCAGGCCCCGCGCGGGGCCGATGGTCTGGTTCCAGAGGTCGGCGCAGCGCTGGCCGCAGCGCTGCACCCAGCGCGGCAGCACGGTGTCGCGGAAGATCTCCTGGCGCCGCCGTTCGTCCTGCGGGGACGGCGCGACCACCACCATGCGCCCCTTGCGCCCGGTGGTGCACGCGGCTGCGCCGCTGTTGCAGGCCACGCCCAGCGCCGTGTCCCGCTCGGATTCTTCCCAGATGGACGCCTCCAGCCGCGGCAGCTCCTGGCGCAGCAGCGCGCGCAGGTCGGGCGCCAGCGCGTCCCAGGCGGCGCGGTTGGCGACGAAGATGGCCAGGCCCCAGTTGATGGGCAGCGTATGCAGGTGGGAGGTGATGGCTTGCAGCCCCAGGGCATTGCCCGACATGGCGCCGGTGATGGCGCAATCGATGCTGCCGGCCTTCATGCTCGCCGCCACCTGGGCAAACGCCGTGTGCACCGGCACGGCGCCCAGCGCGCCCACGAAGTCGGCCTGCCCCGCCGAGGACACGCGCACGCGCCGCCCCGACAGGTCGGCCAGGCCGGCCAACGGCTTGCGGCAGAACAGCACCTGCGCCGGGTAAACGTAAAGCGCCAGCACCTCCACGCCCATGTCCTGGCGCAGCGACATTTCCAGGTAGGGCCGGAAGGCCGCCACGCTGGCCTTGAGGCTGGCCATGTCGGGGTTCAGGCCGGCCAGGTCGAGCGCGGTGTACTGCGGAAACGAGCCCGTCAGCGTGCTCAGCAGCGTGGTGCCGAAGGGCACCACGCCGAGCTGCAGCATGCGCAGCATCTCATCGCCGGGCACGCCGGCACGGTCGAACGGCACGATCTCGGCCTTGAAACGGCCAGCGCTCAGGCGCGGCAGTTCGCGCGTCCAGAACGGTTCCTCCCAGCGGCTGTACTGGCTCAGGCCGGCCAGGCCGCCGATGACGCGAAACGGCGTCTGCGCCAGTGCCTGCGCCCCGCAGAGGGACAGCGCCAGCAGGCCCGCCGCCAGCGGGAGCCCGCGCGGACCGGTGCGGCGGGTCAAAACGCCCCGGGGTACGCGCCGCCGTCGGCCAGCACGTTCTGCCCCGTGATGTAGCCGGCATGCACGCTGCACAGGAAGGCGCAGATGGCGCCGAATTCCTGCGGGGTGCCAAAGCGCCCGGCCGGGATGCTGGCCTGCTGCGCCGCGCGCACCTCGGGCACCGTGCGCCCGCTGCGCGCGGCGGCCGTGCCCATGGTGGCGGCCAGGCGGTCGGTGTCGAACTTGCCCGGCAGCAGGTTGTTGATGGTCACGCCCTTGCCCGCGATGCTGCTGCGCGCCGCGCCGGCCACGAAGCCGGTGAGGCCGCTGCGCGCGCCGTTGGACAGGCCCAGGATGTCGATGGGCGCCTTCACCGCGCTCGAGGTGATGTTGACGATGCGCCCGAAGCCACGCGCGGCCATGCCATCCACGGTGGCGCGGATCAGCTCGATGGGCGTGAGCATGTTGGCGTCGACGGCCTTGATCCAGTCCTCGCGCTCCCAGTCACGGAAGTCGCCCGGCGGCGGGCCGCCGGCGTTGTTGACCACGATGTCGAAGTCGCGCCCGGGGCCGCCAGCGACGCCGAGCACGGCCGCGCGCCCCTCGGGCGTGGTGATGTCCGCCGCCACGGCCAGCACCACGGGGCGCGAACAATTTTGGCCTCTGGCGCCCGCAGAGCTTGCGCCAAGCGCTATCAAATCAGTAGCAGCCGCCTGCAGGGCCGGCGCCTGCCGGGCGTTGATGACGAGGTTCACGCCTTCGCGCACCAGCGCCTGGGCGCAGCCCAGGCCCAGGCCCTTGCTCGCGCCGCAGACCAGCGCCCATTTGCCGGCAATTCCCAAATCCATAACAATCCCCTGGTAACACGCTGCTACATTGTTCGGCAAGATCATAAGTGGAGAACCCCCATGGCTACATGGATGCACCGAAGCGCCCTCGCCGCCGCCCTGCTGCTGGGCTGGCTGGCCGCGCCGGCCCAGGCGCAGGACGGCGCTGTCATCAAGCGCGCCACCGAACTGCGCGAGTCCCCCGCCGAAACCTCGGCCAGCCTCGGCGCGCTCGCGGCCGACAGCACCGTGGCGCGCACCGGTGAGCGCAAAGGCTCCTGGGTGAAGGTGCGCACGCCCCAGGGCGCGGCCGGCTGGGTGCACATGTTCGACGTGGGCGCGCAAGCCGGCGCCGCGGCCTCCACCGGCAGCGGCAACGCGGCCACCAGCGGGCTGCGCAGCATCGGCGGCCTGTTCGGCGGCGGCAACAACAGCACCACCACGGCCACCGCCACCGTCGGCATCCGCGGCCTCAGCGCGGAAGACCTTGCCAACGCGCAGCCCAACCCGGCCGCCGTGCAGCAGGCCGAGAAGCTGCGCCAGAACGCCGATCAGGCGCGCCAGTTCGCCGGCACGGCGGCGCTGCACGCCCAGCGCGTCGAGCCCCTGCCCGAGCCGCCCCGCCCCACCGCGCCCTCGGGCGGTGGCGGGCAGTTCAATCCCGACACCCAAAGCGCCAATTGAGGAGCGTCACCATGCGCCTTTCCCCCCTGCTTTCCCGCGCCACGCTGGCCGCCACCGCCTGCGCGGCGGCGCTGGCCTTCGCGCCGGCCGTCCATGCCCAGGGCATGCTGAACCTGCTCAACAACCTCGGTGGCTCCAAAAGCTCGGGCGGCGGCCTGCTTGGGGCCGTGGTCGGCGGCCCGGCCAACAATGCCGGCCAGGGCGAGGACCTGATCGGCCTGCTCTCGCGCTCGGTCGAGAGCATTGACGAGCCGCGCGAGATCGAGATCGGGCGCCAGCTCGCCTCGGTGCTGCTGGGCAGCAAGCCGCTGCACCCCGACATGCAGCTGCAGCGCTACGTGAACCAGCTCGGCCGCTGGATCAGCCTGCAATCCGAGCGCCCCGGCCTGCCCTGGACCTTCATCGTGCTCGACGACACCGGCTACAACGCCTTCGCCGCGCCCGGCGGCTATGTGTTTGTCACCAAGGGCCTGATCGACCGCTGCGCCGACGAGGCCGAGCTGGCCGGCATCCTGGCCCACGAAATCACCCACGTGACCGCCAAGCACCACCTGCACGCCATGCGCAAGACGGCGCAGTCCGGCGTGCTAACGCAGCTCGTGGCCTCGCAGATCAAGACCAACGCCGTGGGCAACCTCGTGGCCTCGCAGCTTTTCGCGCTGGGCCGCAACCTCTACGCGCGCGGCCTGGACCAGACCGACGAATTCCATTCCGACCGCAACGGCGTGGCGCTGGCCGCGCGCGCCGGCTTCGACCCCTACGGCCTGGTGGCCGTGCTGCAGCAGCTGCGCACCGCCACGCCGGACAACCCCATGTTCACGCTGGCCCTGGCCACCCACCCGCCAGCCCAGGCCCGCCTCGACCAGCTGGAGCAGGCCATGGGCAAGCGCCTCGACAAGTACGCCGGCACGCCGCCGGTGACGGTGGCGCAGCGCCTGGGCTCGCGCAAGAAGTGAACCGCCGTTAGCGCGCGCGCGCCGGCCGGGTGAACACGAAAATCCCGGCCAGCACCAGCACCGTGCCCGCCGCCACCCAGGGCGTGAACGGTTCGCCCAGCACCACCACGCCCAGCAGAATGGTGGACATGGGCCCCACCATGCCCACCTGCGCGGCCGGGCCGGCGCCGATGCGCTCGATGGCCATCATCACCATGAGCACGGGCGCGGCGGTGCACAGCAGCGCGTTGACCACCGACAGCCCCACCACCTCGGGCGCCACCAGGGCGGCCGACAGCGGGCGCAGCAGCACGAACTGCAGCAGGCACAGCACGCAGGCCACGCTGGTGGCCAGGCCGACGAGGCGCAGCGAGCCCAGGCGCTGCACCAGCTCTCCGCTGTAGACGAGGTAGATGGCATAGCTCACCGCGCTGCCGAACACCAGTGCCGTGCCCCAGGCCACGTTCGCCCCCTGCAGGTGCACCTCGCGGCCAAACACCAGCACCACGCCGCAGTAGCTCACGGCCATGCCCAGCGCCTGGCCCCAGCGGATGCCGCGCCCGTACACCGCCCAGCCCAGCAGCAGCACGATGGTGGGGTTGAGGTACAGGATGAGCCGCTCCAGGCTGGCGCTGATGTAGGCCAGACCGGCAAAGTCCAGGTAGCTGGCCAGGTAGTAGCCCGAGAAGCCCAGGCCCAGCACGCCCAGCCAGTCCCGGAGCGTGAGCGGCGGCTGCCCCCGGCTGGCCCACCAGGCCATGGCGGCGAAGATGGGCAGCGCGAACAGCATGCGGTACATGATGAGCGTGACGGCATCCACGCCATAGCGGTAGGCCAGCTTGACGATGATGGCCTTGGCGCTGAAGGCGATCGCGCCGAGCAGCGCCAGCACGATGCCGGACGCTCTGTTTTTGGTAGCTTGCAGCGCTTGCTGGGATTGGGCTGGAGGCACTTTTTGCTTGAAATCTAGAACCCGGCGGCCTGGCCGTCGCGCCGCGGGTCGCTGGCGGCCACATAGCCCTGCGCCTTGGCATCGCCCAGGCGCCAGATGAACTGCCCGGCACCGAACTCGCCGTAAGGGTCGTCGATGACGGTGAGCTCATGGCCCAGCGCCGCCAGGCCCTGTTGCGTGGCCAGCGGCATGCTGGCCTCGGCATTCACGGCCAGCCCCTGGTTGAAGCGCCAGCGCGGCGCGTCGCACGCCGCCTGCGGGTTCTGGCCGTGGTCGAGCATGCGCACCAGGGCCTGCACATGGCCCTGGGGCTGCAGGTTGGCGCCCATCACGCCAAAGCTCATCACGGGCTGGCCGTCCTGCATGACGAAGGCCGGAATGATGGTGTGGAAGGGGCGCTTGCCCGGCGCCACCAGGTTGGCCGGGTTGGCGCCGCGCGGGTCGGTGCTGAAGCCGAAGCCCCGGCTCTGCAGGCTGATGCCGAAGCCGGGCTCGACGCAGCCCGAGCCGAAGCCGTGGAAGTTGCTCTGGATGAAGCTGACCATCATGCCGTCCTCGTCGGCGGCGGTGAGGTAGATGGTGCCGCCGCCGGCCGGGCGGCCCGCGCCGAAATCCTGCGCTCTGTGCATGTCGATGAGTTTCGCACGCGCCGCAAGGTAGGCGCCATCGAGCATTTGCGCGGGCGTCACCTCCATCGACGATGGCTCGGCCACGTAGCGGTACACGTCGGCGAAGGCCAGCTTCATGGCCTCGATCTGCAGGTGCTGGGCGGCGGGGCTGTCCACCGGCAGGCTGGCCAGATCGAACTGCTCCAGGATGCCCAGCGCCATCAGCGCGGCAATGCCCTGGCCGCTGGGCGGGATCTCGTGCACGGTGTAGCCCCGGTAGCCGCGCGCCACCGGCGTGACCCACTCGGGCCGGTGCGCCGCCAGGTCGGCCTGCGTGAGCGCGCCGCCGTGCTCGGCCGCAAAGCGTGCCAGCGCCTCGGCGATCTCGCCGGTGTAGAAGGCCTCGCCGCGCGTGGCGCCGATGGCGCGCAGCGCGCGCGCCGCCGCCGGAAAGGTGAACAGCTCGCCCACGCGCGGCGCGCGCCCTTTGGGCAGGAAGCTTTGCGCAAAGCCGGGCTGCGCCTGCATGTCGGGCACGGCGGCGGCCCATTTGCGCGCCAGCACCACGGGCACGGCGTAGCCGCGCTCGGCGATCTCGGCGGCCGGCGCCATGAGGTCGGCGAAAGGCAGCTTGCCGAAGCGCTCGCTCAGCGCCACCCAGGCGCTCACCGCGCCGGGCACGGTGACGGCGTCGATGCCGCTGCGCGGCGGCGTGCGCGCGCCCTCGCCGTACTTGCGGTGGAAGTACTGCGGCGTCCAGGCCTGCGGCGCGCGGCCCGAGGCGTTCAGGCCGTGCAGCGCCTGGCCGTCCCAGAGGATGCAGAAGGCGTCGCTGCCCAGGCCGTTGCCCGTGGGCTCACAGACGGCCATGGCGGCAGCGGCGGCGACGGCGGCATCCACCGCATTGCCGCCCTGCCAGAGCATGCGCAGGCCGGCCTGCACGGCCAGGGGGTGGGAGGTGGCGACCACGTTGCGCGCGAACAGCGGCAACCGGGCGCTGGCATAGGGCTGCTGGTACTGGAAGGGCATGGGACCATTATGGAAGCCAATGCCCGCGCCCGCAGGGGGCTACAGCGCGGCGATGCGCTCCAGGAAGCGCGGCGGCACCAGGGCCACCTTGCGGGTTTCGCGGTCGGTGAACACCACGCCGAGCTTGCCGCGCGCCACCTCGCGGCCCGATTCCTTCTCCGTCATGCGGTAGACGATGTCGAAGCCGTACTTGTTGAAGTCCGCCGGCACCATCTCCACGCGCATGGTCTCGCCGTGGAAGCCCTCGGACTTGTACTGCGCCACGATGTCGCCCACCACGATGGACAGGCCTTCCACGCCGGCCTCGCGGTAGCCCAGGGCCTGGAAGAAGCGCACGCGCGCCTCGGACACCAGCGTGAGCAGCTGGGCGTTGTCGAGGTGCCCGCCCTGGTTGACGTGGCTGATGTAGATCTGGATCTCGGTGGAAAAGCTGAAGCGCTCGGGCAGTTCGAACTGGATTCTGGGCATGGGATATTTCTCGGGGATCAGTGCGGGAACATCTTGTGGTGCAGCCGGCGCAGCGACCACCACACCGCGATGCCCACCAGCGGAATGGCGATGGCTGCCGAAGTCTCGGCCGAGAGCGGCCAGCCGAGTTGCTGCGCGCCCTTGGCGAGGTAGCTCACCAGGCCGACGATGTAGTAGGTGATGGCGGCGACCGACAGCCCCTCCACCGTGGACTGGAGCTTGAGCTGCAGGTCCTGGCGCTGGTTCATGCTGGCCAGCAGCGCCTGGCTGCTTTGCTGCTGCTCGATCTCCACGCGCGTGCGCAGCAGGTGGCTGATGCGCGAGACGCGGCGCGACAGGGCCTCCTGCCGACGCGAGGCCCATTCGCAGGTGCTGCGCGCGGGCGAGAGGCGCCGGTCCATGAACTCGCGGATGGTCTGCAGCCCGGCCAGGCGCGACTCGGCAATCTCGGCGATACGCCGGTCCACCAGCTCGAAGTAGGCCGTGCTGGCGGAAAAGCGTGAGTGCGTGGCCGCGTACTGGCTCTCCACCTGGCCGGCCAGTCGCGTCAGGCGGTCCAGCAGGGCCGGCTCGTCGTCGCGGTGGGCGAGCCGGATCGCGTTGGACAGCTCGGCCAGCTCGCGCTCGGCGCTGGCCAGCACGGCGGCGGCCTCGCGCGCGGCCGGCAGGCCCAGCAACGCGGCCATGCGGTAGGTCTCGATTTCCTGCAGGCGCTGCGCCAGCCGGCCCAGGCGCCGCGGCGCCATGCCGCCGGCCAGCAGCACCATGCGTGAGCAGCCGTCGGGATGGATGGCGAAATCGGTATAGACCTCGCCGTGCCCGTCGGCGACGGTGGAGGCGACCAGGGTGTCCTCGTTCAGCACATGGCGCACGAGCGAGCCCGAGCCGAACTCCTTGGTGGGCAGCACCCACAGGTGCTGGCTGCACAGGCACTGGCCCGGCAGGCGCGCCAGCCATTCGCGCGGCACGGCGGCGGTGGCGGGCACCGGCTCACGCTCGCCAAAGCCCGCGGTCTCGATGGGTACGGTGAAGGTCCAGGCCACGAACTCGGTGTGCAGCTCCCAGCGGATGCGCAGCGTGCCCAGGTCCACGCGCAGGTGCGTGGTCTGGGCGTCGGGCGGCGCCTGGTGGTGGTCGCGCAGCAGCGCTGCGATGTGCGCGCGGCTGGCCTCGCGGCCTTCGGCGTCGGCCCACATGACGATGTGCGTGCTGGCCACGGGGCCTTCGATGGCCTCGGGCGGGCGGGCGTGGACTTCGTTGTGCAGCAGCGCCCTTTGCGGGTGCTGCGCGGGTTGGGGCGCGATGGTCATGGACAGTGCAACCAGTTGAGCGCGCTATTGTGAGGGCTGGCGATGGCTGCACCGTCGGTGCAGCTCTCCAAAAAACAACGGCACCCCAGGGGTGCCGTTGCGTGGAACCTGAACGGTGCGCGGGAGCGTCAGTCCTCGACGAAGGCTTCCTCGCGCTTGTTCTTTACGGCGGGCAGCAGCACGATGATGAGCAGCAGGGCCGCCACGACGAGCAGGCCGGCCGACAGCGGACGCGTGACGAACACGCTCCAGTCGCCGCGCGACAGCAGCAGCGCGCGGCGCAGGTTCTCTTCCATCATCGGGCCGAGGATGAAGCCCAGCAGCAGCGGCGCGGGTTCCGTACCCAGCTTGTGGAACAGGTAGCCGATGAAGCCGAAGCCGCCCACCATCCAGATGTCGAAGGTGTTGTTGTTGGTGGAGTACACACCCACGGCGCAGAACAGCACGATGGACGGGAACAGCCAGCGGTAGGGCACGGTGAGCAGCTTGATCCAGATGCCGATCAGCGGCAGGTTCAGGATCACCAGCATGGCGTTGCCGATCCACATCGAGGCGATCAGGCCCCAGAACAGCTCGGGGTTACTGGTCATCACCTGCGGGCCGGGCTGGATGTTGTGGATGGTCATGGCGCCGACCATCAGTGCCATCACGGCGTTGGGCGGAATGCCCAGCGTCAGCAGCGGAATGAAGGAGGTCTGCGAACCGGCGTTGTTGGCCGACTCGGGCGCGGCCACGCCGCGGATGTTGCCCTTGCCGAACGGCACTTCGCCGGGCTTGAGCTTGGTCTTCTTCTCGACCGTGTAGGCCGCGAAGGCCGCCAGCAGCGCACCGCCGCCGGGCAGGATGCCCAGCGCAGAACCCAGCGCCGTGCCGCGCAGCACGGCCGGCAGCATGCGCTTGAAGTCTTCCTTGGTGGGGAACAGGCCTTGCACCTTGGCGGTGAACACCTCGCGCTGGTCGTCCGGGCGGGCCAGGTTGGAGATGATTTCGCCGTAGCCGAACACGCCCATGGCGATGGCCACGAAGCCGATGCCGTCGGTGAGCTCGGGGATGTCGAAGGAGAAGCGCGCCACGCCGGAGTTCACGTCGGTGCCCACCAGGCCCAGCAGCAGGCCCAGCACGATCATGGCCACGGCCTTGAGCAGTGAGCCCGAGGCCAGCACCACGGCGCCAATCAGGCCCAGCACCATGAGCGAGAAGTATTCGGCCGGGCCGAACTTGAAGGCGACCTCGGTGAGCGGCGCGGCGAAGGCGGCCAGGATCAGCGTACCCACGCAGCCCGCAAAGAACGAGCCCAGGCCGGCGGCGGCCAGCGCGGGGCCGGCACGGCCGTTGCGCGCCATCTGGTAGCCGTCGATCACGGTCACCACCGAGGATGATTCGCCCGGCAGGTTCACCAGGATGGCGGTGGTGGAGCCGCCGTACTGCGCGCCGTAGTAGATGCCGGCAAGCATGATCAGCGCCGACAGCGGCGGCAGCGCGAAGGTGGCCGGCAGCAGCATGGCGATGGTGGCCACCGGGCCGATGCCGGGCAGCACGCCGATCAGCGTGCCCAGCAGGCAACCGACGAAGCAGTAAATGAGGTTCTGGAAGGTGAAGGCGGCGCCAAAACCCAGGGCCAGGTGTTCAAACAATTCCATGGTCTAGTGCTCCTGGCTTAACCCGAAATGAAACTGGGCCACACGGGGAACTGGAGCTTGAGCGCCAGCACGAAGGCGCCATAGCTGCCTATCGCCAGAATGGTGGCCAGCACGAACACCGGCGCGGCGCGGAACTCGTTGCCCGCAAGGCTGGCGATGAAGGTGAGCGCGTAGATGGCGACGATGAGCCCCATGGCCGGCACGCCCAGCGTGGGCAGGCCCGCGAGCAGGATGCCGAACACCACGTTGGCCGCCAGAATGAAGAACAGCGGCTTCCAGGCCCACTTGCCGACCTTGTCGCCGTCCACCGTCTCGACCACGGTGGCCTTGAAGGTGATGACCGCGCCGATCAGCGCCAGCAGAATGCCCAGCATCAGCGGGAAATAGCCCGGCCCCATGCGCGCACCGGAACCGATGTTGTAGGTGGTGGCGCCCCAGGCAAAGGCAGCTCCGACCCCCATGAACATGAGGCCGGAAAAGAAGTCTTTTTGACTCTTGATTTTCACGGATTGTCTCCTGACGTTATCCAACGCTCAGGATTGTGTCGCCGCCCAGGGCCTGCTGCGATGTGGATTCCACCTACGCAAAGACCGAGGGTTATCCCGCCCAAGAGAGGACACACCCCCCTGTGTCGCTACGCGCCTTCCCCCCGCTCTCGCATCGCTGAGCAATGCGGGCAGTGGGACGCCACCAGCGCGGCAGGGCGGCGCGGCCGGCCCAGGCCCTTGCGCGGTGGCCGCTGGCCTGCGCCGCGAAGGCTCATGGGCTGCGGGTGAAGCCCATAGACGACGAAACTGGCTCTCGGCTAGCGCGGCGGCGGCGTGGCCGCCACCACTTCCTCCAGCGTGGTCAGCCCCTGTGCCACGCGCAGCGCGCCGGCCATGCGCAGGGGGCGCATGCCGTCCTTGACCGCCTGGCGGCGCAGCGCGTCGATGGACGGCTCTTTCGTGATGCCCTCCTTGAGCGTTTCCGTGACGGTCAGCAGCTCGTACAACCCCATGCGGCCACGGAAGCCCGTCATGCGGCAGTCCACGCAGCCCACGGGCTTGTAGGGGTGGTAGCCCCCGCCGAGCTTCCAGGGCTTGACGGCCTCGGCCAGCGCCTCCTGCGGGGACTCTTCATCGGGCTGCTTGCACTGCTTGCACAGCGTGCGCACCAGGCGCTGCGCCAGGATGCCCAGCAGCGTGGCGTTGATGAGGTAGGACGGCACGCCCAGCTCCATGAGCCGGGTGACGGCCGAGGGTGCGTCGTTGGTGTGCAGGGTGCTGAACACGAGGTGGCCCGTCAGCGCGGCCTGGACCGCCATCTCGGCGGTTTCGAGGTCGCGGATTTCGCCCACCATGATGATGTCCGGGTCCTGGCGCATGAGGGCGCGCACGCCCTCGGCGAAGCTGAAGTCGAGCTGCGGCTGCACCTGCGTCTGGTTGAAGCTGGGCTCGATCATTTCGATCGGGTCTTCCACCGTGCTGACGTTGACCTCCTCGGTCGCCACGCGCTTGAGTGTGGAATACAGCGTGGTGGTCTTGCCCGAGCCCGTGGGCCCGGTCACGAGGATGATGCCGTAGGGGCGCTTGATCAGCTCCTCCCAGCGCTGCGCGTCGTGCGGCGAGAAGCCCAGCGCGTCGAGGTCCTTGATGGCCGTGTCGGGGTCGAAGATCCGCATCACCATCTTCTCGCCGAAGGCCGTGGGCAGCGTGGCCAGGCGCATTTCGACCTCGTCGCCGCGCTGGTTGCGCGTCTTGATGCGGCCGTCCTGCGGGCGGCGCTTCTCCACTACGTCCATGCGCCCGAGCAGCTTGACGCGCGCCACCATGGCATTCATCACGCCCAGCGGCATCTGGTAGACGGGGTGCAGCACGCCGTCGATGCGAAAGCGGATCACGCCCTGCTCGCGCCGCGGTTCAAGGTGGATGTCGCTGGCGCGCTGGTCGAAGGCGTACTGCCAGAGCCAGTCCACCACCTTGACGACGCCCTGGTCGTTGGCGTCGAGCTGCTTGTTGCTCTTGCCCAGCTCGACAAGCTGCTCGAAGCTGCTGGCGCCCGCGCTGCCGCCGGCCTTCTGCGCCGCGCGCACCGACTTGGCCAGCGCGAAGAACTCGGCCGTGAAGCGGTGGATGTCCTGCGGATTGGCGATCACCCGGCGCACCGGGCGTTTGGCCTGGCGCTCCACCTCGCCCACCCAGTCGGTGATGAAGGGCTCGGCCGTGGCCACCACCACCTCCTTGCTCGTCACTTGCACCGGCAGCACCTTGTGGCGCTCGGCATAGGTGGCGCTCATGGTGTCGGCCACCTTGCCCACGTCGACCTTGAGCGGGTCGATGCGCAGGTAGGGCAGATCGCAGCGCTGGGCCAGGTACTCGGTGAGCATTTCCAGGTCGAGCGGCTTGCCGTCGCTGGCGCGCGCCATCGCCACGTTGGCCAGGCGCACCAGCGGGTGCTGGGAGCTTTCGGCCTGCGAGCAGCGCGCAATGGTGCGCTGGGCTTCCTCGGCGGCGATCACGCCGTCGCTGCTGAGCCAGTCGACGATGCGGCGCCAGTCGAGCAGCCCCACATGGGCGTTGACGGGCTCCAGCTTCAGGGGTAACGCGGCATGGGCTTGGGTCATGGTGCGGTGTCCATCGTGAATGGGGTCAGGAGGAAGCGAGCGGCTTGAAGCCGCGCACCCATTTGGCGGTGGGGATGCCCCAGCGCTCCTGGATGTCGGCGCAGCGGGCGGCCAGGTCGCCGCGCTTGAAGCGGCTGGGCGTGCGCTGGGCCAGCACCACGGTGTTGCCTTCGCGCGTGGGCTTGAAGGACCACAGCGCATCTTCGCCGAAGGCGGCGGCCATCTGCTCCACGCTCTGCGCGAAGCTCGACGCGCGGCCGAACAGGTTCACCGACATGCAGCCCTCCTCGCTCAGCAGGGCGCGGCAGTCGGCGTAGAAATCGGCGCTGTCGAGCACGGGCGCGGCGGCGTCGTGGTCGTACAGGTCCACGCACAACGCATCCACCGTGCCCTGCCACATGGGGTTCTTGATCTCCTGCGCCGCATCGGCCAGCACCACGCGCAGCTTGGGGCCATCGGGCGGCAGCTTGAACCAGGCGCGGCACACGGCCAGCACCTGCGGGTTCAGTTCGATGGCGGTGGCGCACATGCGCAGCTTCTTGTGGCAGAACTTGGTGATGGCGCCAGCGCCCAGGCCCAGCTGCATGGCGTGGCCCTTGCGCACGGCCTCGGGCTCCATGAACAGCAGCCAGGCCATCATGCGCTGGATGTATTCCAGCTCCAGGTCGAAGGGCGCATCGATGCGCATGGAGCCCTGGATCCAGGGCGTACCCAGGTGCAGGTGGCGCACGTCACCGTCGTCGGAGACGCTGACTTCGGGCAGTTCGGCGGTGTTGTTTTTCTTGCGGGCCATGTGGTTCAGGTTCCAAGGAGTCCATGCGCAGCCAGGGCCTGGCCCCAGGCTTCGCGCTTGCGCTCGAAGCTCCAGGAGGCGTTGGCCGGGCTGGTGGAGGGCAGCTTGAGCACCGGCACGCCCAGCTGCGCAGTGGCGCGGGCGTGGCGGAAGCTCTCCCCGCCATTGTGGGCGATGGCGGCCAGGCGCGGACAGCGCGCGCGCAGGCTGTCGAAGTCGTTCACCTCGGCATTGCGGATGTGGGCGTCCAGGCTGCCCTCGCGCTCGCAGGCGCCGTACACGTCCCACAGCCCGAGGCCGCGCGCCAGCAGCCAGTCGCAGCGCGCCGCGTAGTCCTGCGGCCCGGGCAGGGGGTGCTGCGGCCACAGCGCCTGCAGGATGCGCCAGAAGTGGTTTTGCGGGTGCGCGTAGTACTGCTGCGCACGCAGCGAGGCCGCGCCCGGAAAGCTGCCCAGCACGAGCACCACCGTGCCCCCATCCACCACGGGCGGCAGACCCACCAGCCGTGCGGGGGGCGGCGGAGCGGGGGGCGGTGTCACAGCGCGGGGCATGGTGTGCGGAAGTGCTTCACTATCAAATCAATAGCTTGTAGCGCAATGCAGTAGAGCGTTGGAGGCCATTTTTACCCATTATCCAGCACGGCCCTGCAGACGCGGCAATGCCGCCAGGGCGTTGGCGCTGGTCTGTTGCGCCAATGCCTCCAAGGGCATGCCGCGCAGGTCGGCCAGCATCTGCGCAATGCGCGGCAGCTCGGCAGGCGCGTTGCGGCCCTGGGGTTGGCCGGCGGCGCGGTCAGCGGCGGTGCGGTAGATCCAGTGCGGCGGCATGTCGGGTGCGTCGGTCTCCAGCACCAGGGCCTCGATGGGCAGCTCGGTGGCCAGGCGGCGCAGCTGCAGCGCGCGCTCATAGGTCAGCGCACCGCCAAAGCCCAGCTTGAAGCCCAGCGCGATGAAGGCCTGCGCCTGCTGCAGGCTGCCGTTGAAGGCGTGGGCGATGCCGCCCTGCACCGGCAGCTCGCGCAGGCCCTTGAGCAACTGGTCGGCCGAGCGGCGCACGTGCAGGACGACGGGCAGGTCGAAACGCCGCGCCAGTTGCAGCTGCTGGCGGTAGAAGCGCGTCTGCCGCTCGGCATCGAGCCCGGGCACGAAGAAGTCCAGGCCGATTTCGCCGATGGCGACGAGGTGCGGGTCTTCGCGGTGGTGTTCCAGCCATTGCGCCAGCTTTTCCACGTCGTCATCTGCGGCCTGCGGGGTGTAGAGCGGGTGGATGCCCAGGGCGTAGCTGTCGCCGTGGCGGTGGGCAAGCTGGCGCACGGCGTCGGCATGGGCGACTGCGACGGCCGGGATGACGAGGTGCTGCACGCCGGCGGCGCGGGCCTGGGAGCGCACTGCATCAACGTCCTGGGCGAACTCGGGGGCGTCGAGGTGGCAGTGGGTGTCGATCCAGGGGGGCATGGATTGCATGATCCCACAGGCGGTTTTCGAAGCAGTGTGTTTTGCTGTGGGCGGAGGCCGGGATGTGCCCCCGGCGGGGCACCTTCTTTTCTTGTCTCGCCAAGAAAAGAAGGCAAAAGAAGGCGACCCCAAGTCTGCGACCCCTTCGCGTTGCGAAGGGGCAAACCTGCGGCGGTGCGCTTGCGGGGTGCGCCGTGGAACTCGCTACGCGCTGGCGCGCTGCGCTCGAACAGCCACGGCGATTCAGTTCACGAAGCATGCGCGCTCCGACGCGCATGCCACCCCGCAAGCGCCCCGCCGCAGGCGCAGCCACAAGGGGTGGGAGCCCACACGTGCCATCGCTGCGCTCGGCCTGGCGCTGCGCGGCGCAAAGCGCCTGCGCCCTTCGGGGCCGAGCGCAGCGATGGCCCGTTTGGCTGTTCGATTCCCGGGTTCCCTTCTGTCCGTGCCGAGAAGCGCAGCGCAGGGGGTGCGCATGCGTGCCGCAGGACACGCATGCTTCGTTGTCTAGCTTGCCGTGGCTGTCCGAACGGAGCGCGCCAGCGCGCAGTGAGTTCCACGGCACACCGCCTGCGCGAGCATCGCAGGTTGCCCCGGAGCGCAGCGCAGGGGACACGGACAGTAGGGTCGCCTTTCTTTTGCTTACTTTTCTTTGGCGAAGCAAAGAAAAGTGAGTCGCCCGCCGGGGCGACATCCCGGCCTCCGCCCTCAGCAAAAGACCCGCGACAAGAACCTACGCAGCCGAATCCAACCGCCCCGCCACCAACCGCAGCACCCGATCACACCGCGCCGCCAGCGTCTCGTCATGCGTCACCATGACAAACGCCGTCCCCTGCTCCCGCGCCAGCTGCAGCATGAGCTGGAACACGCTCTCGGCGGTCACGCGGTCCAGGTTGCCCGTGGGCTCGTCGGCGAGCACGCAGGCCGGCTGGGTGACCAGGGCGCGGGCAATGGCCACGCGCTGGCGCTCGCCGCCCGACAGCTCCGCCGGGCGGTGCTGCACGCGGCCGGCCAGACCCACGTGGGCCAGCATCTGCGCGGCCTGGCGGGTGCATTCCTCGTAGGGCAGGCGCCGGATGCGCAGCGGCATGGCCACGTTGTCGAGCGCGCTGAACTCGGGCAGCAGGTGGTGGAACTGGTAGACAAAGCCCAGGTACTGGTTGCGCAGGTCGCCCTGCTGCGCCGCCGAGAGCTGCGCCAGATTCTGGCCGTGCAGGTGCACGCTGCCCGACGTGGGTGCGTCCAGCGCGCCGAGCAGGTGCAGCAGCGTGCTCTTGCCCGAGCCCGAGGCGCCGACGATGGCCAGCGTCTCGCCCGCGTGCACGGCCAGGTCCACGCCCTGCAGCACGGTCACGTCCAGGCGCCCCTCGGTGAAACGCTTGGTCAGGCCCCGGGCCTGCAGCACCACTTGGTTTTTGAAGCCATTTTGGCCTCCAGCGCTTTCTGGATAAGCGCCACCAGCTACATTATTCATAGCGAAGAGCTTCAGCAGGGTTGACGCGGCTGGCGCGCCAGCTTGGGTACAGCGTGGCCACGAAAGCCAGCACCAGCGAGATCACGCCCACGGGCACGATGTCGGCCGGCTGCGGGTCGCTGGGCATGCGGCTGATGAGGTAGATGTCCTTGGGCAGGAAGCTCGCGCTCAGCAGCCGCTCAATGGCGGGCACGATCACGTCGATGTTGAACGCGATGCCCAGGCCCAGCAGCAGCCCGGCCAAAGTGCCGATGACGCCCACCATTGCGCCCTGCACCACGAAGATGCCCATGATGCTGCGCGGGCTGGCGCCCAGGGTGCGCAGGATGGCGATGTCGGCGCGCTTGTCCTGCACCGTCATCACCAGCGTGGAGACCAGGTTGAACGCCGCCACCGCCACGATGAGCGTGAGGATGATGAACATCATGCGTTTTTCCAGCTGCACGGCGGCGAACCAGGTGCGGTTCTGCTGCGTCCAGTCGCGGATGCGCAGATCGCCGCTCAAGGTGTTGGCGAGGTCCTGCGCCACGGTACGCGCCTGGTGCAGGTCGCGCAGCTTCAGGCGGATGCCCGTGGGGCCTTCGAGGCGGAAGATGCGCTGCGCGTCCTCGTGGTGCAGCAGCACCAGCGTGGCGTCGTATTCGTAGTGGCCCGAATCAAAGGTGCCGGCCACCGTCATCTGCTTCAGGCGCGGCACCACGCCGGCCGGCGTGACCTGGCCGCTGGGCGCGATCAGCGTGACCACGTCGCCCACGCGCACGCCCAGCATGCGCGCCAGCTCGCCGCCCAGCACCACGCGGAACTCGCCCGGCACCAGCTGGGCCAGCGCCTCGCCCTGGCTGCCGGCCACGAGGTCGGTGACCTCGGGCTCGCGCGCCGGGTCAATGCCGCGCACCAGCGCGCCCTTCATGTCCTCGCCGCGCGCCAGCAGCGCCTGCGCCGCGACGAAGGGCGCCGCGCCCACCACCTGCGGGTGCTGGCGCGCCTCCTGCAGCGTGCGCGCCACGTCGGGCAGCGCCGCGCTGCCGGGCGCTAAGATTTCGATGTGCGACACCACGCTGAGCATGCGGTCGCGCACCTCTTTCTGAAAACCGTTCATCACGCTAAGCACGATGATGAGCGCCGCCACCCCGAGCGCAATGCCCAGCATGGAAACGCCCGAGATGAACGAGATGAAGCCATTGCGCCGCGTGGCGCGCCCGGCGCGGGTGTAGCGCCAGCCCAGGGCCAGTTCGTAAGGGATTTGCATGTGGCGCGATTGTGGCATCCCGCAAAATACCGGGCATGCCGGACACGCAGCACCTGATCATTCCCTACGCCGGCACCGCCGCCCCTGCCAACCCGCAGAGCCTGGCCCTGCCCCACCTGGACCGGCTGCTCGCGCGCCTGACCCTGCAGGAGAGCGACGTGGCCGACGACGACGCCCTCTCCGCCCCGCACGAGCGCGCCCTGGCGCGTGCGCTGGGGCTGCCCAGCACCTCCGGCCGCATCCCCTGGGCCGCGCACGCCCTGCACCAGCAGGGCCGCCAAGCCGAAGCCGCGCAGGGCGCCTGGGCCTTCGTCACGCCCTGCCACTGGCGCGTGGGCACCGACCACGTCACGCTGGAAGACCCGGCCCAGCTGCAGCTGACCGAGGACGCATCGCGCGCCCTGCTCGCCCTCATGGCGCCGTGGTTCCAGGAGGACGGCATCACCCTGCACTACGACCAGCCCACGCGCTGGCTGGCCCAAGGCGACCTGCTGGCCGGCCTGGCCACCGCCTCGCCCGAGCGCGTGCTGCACCGCGACGTCTCGCACTGGCTACCCGGCGAGCAGAAGACCCACCCGCTGCGCCGCCTGCACAGCGAGATGCAGATGCTGCTCTACACCCACGCCTTCAACGAAGAGCGCGAGGCGCGGCGCCTGCCGCCCGTCAACGCCTTCTGGGTGCACGGCGCAGGCGCCCTGCCCCAGGCGCCGCAGCCTCCGGGCCCGCCGCCCGTGGTCGAGGACGGCCTGCGCGAGGCCGCGCTGCGCGAGGACTGGGCCGCCTGGGCCGGCGCCTGGCAGGCGCTGGACGCGGGCGCGCTGGCGCGGCTGGACGCGCAGGTGGCGCGCGGTGGCGCGGCCCGGCTCACCCTGTGCGGCGAGCGCGGCGCGCTCACCTGGCACACCGCCCCGCGCTCGTGGGGCCAGAAGATTTCAAGCATTTTCCGGCCCCAGCGCTTTGCGGACGTGCGCGAACAGCTATGAAAATAATAGCTAGAGACATTCCGCCCCGCGCCGCCTGGGCCCTGGAGCAGGCCGGCATCCACCCCCTGCTGGCGCGCCTGTACGCCGCGCGCGGCGTGGCCGCCAAGGACGAGCTGGACGACGGCCTGGCCCGCCTGCTGCCGCCCGCCGGGCTCCAGGGCATCCAGGAAGCCGCGCGCCTGCTGGCCGACGCCATCGCGCAAGACCAGCGCCTGTGCATCGTGGCCGACTACGACTGCGACGGCGCCACCGCCTGCGCCGTGGCCGTGCGCGGCCTGCGCCTGCTGGGCGCGCGGCACGTGGACTACCTGGTGCCCGACCGCGTGGTCGACGGCTACGGCCTGACCCCGCCCATTGCCCGGCGCGTGCAGGAGCGCGGCGCCGACGTGCTCATCACCGTGGACAACGGCATCGCCAGCGTGGATGGCGTGGCCCAGGCCAAGGCGCTGGGGCTGTCGGTGGTCGTCACCGACCACCACCTGCCCGGTGCCGAGCTGCCGCCGGCCGACGCCATCGTCAACCCCAACCAGCCGGGCTGCACCTTCGAGAGCAAGTCCATCGCCGGCGTGGGCGTGATGTTCTACGTGCTGCTCGCCCTGCGCTCGGAGCTGCGCGCGCGCGGCCGCTTCGACGTCGCCAGCCAACCCAAGCTCGACCCGCTGCTGCCGCTGGTGGCCCTGGGCACCGTGGCCGACGTGGTGCGGCTGGACACCAACAACCGCCGCCTGGTGGCGCAGGGCCTCAAGCGCATCCGCGCCGGCCAGATGCAACCGGGCATCGCGGCGCTGCTGCGCGTGGCCGGGCGCCAGCCGCCCATGGCTACCACCTTCGACTTCGGCTTCGCGCTGGGCCCACGCATCAACGCCGCCGGGCGCCTGGCCGACATGACGCTGGGCATCGAATGCCTGCTCACCGACGACGCCGCGCGCGCCGACCACCTGGCGCACCAGCTCGACGCCATCAACCGCGAGCGCCGCGAGATCGAGGGCGGCATGCGCGAGCAGGCCCAGCTGCTGGCCGAGAACCTGTTCGAAGACGGCGAAGAACCGCCCCCGGCCATCAGCGTGTTCGACCCCGACTTCCACGAGGGCGTGGTGGGCATCGTCGCCTCGCGCGTCAAGGACCGGCTGCACCGCCCGACCTTCGTCTTCGCCGCCAGCGGCGCGCCGGGCAAGGAGCATGAACTGAAAGGTTCGGGCCGCTCCATTCCCGGCTTCCATCTGCGCGACGCGCTCGACCTGGTGGCCAAGCGCCACCCCGGCGTGCTGCTGCGTTTTGGCGGCCACGCCATGGCGGCGGGCTGCACCGTGCCGGAGGACCGATTCGAGGAATTCGAGCAGGCGCTGGCCCAGGTGGCGCGCGAGTGGCTGGACGCCGCCACGCTCACGCGCCGGCTGGAGACCGACGGCCCGCTGGCGCCCGAATACCGCCGTACCGACCTGGTAGACACGCTGCACCGCGAGGTCTGGGGCCAGGGCTTCGCGCCGCCCACCTTCAGCGAGGAGGTGGAGGTGCTGAGCCAGCGCCTGGTGGGCGAGGCCAGGAACCACCTGTCCATCAAGCTACTCCACCAGGGCCAGCCCGTGGACGCCATCTGGTTCGGCCACACCGAGCAGTTGCCCGCGCGCGTGCTGCTGGCCTTCCGCCTCGACGTGAACGAGTGGAAGGGCGAGCGCAAGGTGCAGTTCCTCGTCGAGGGCGCGCAGTTGAAGTGACCCCCTGTGGCGCTGCGCGCGCTTCCCCCGAGGGGGCGGCGCGGCCGGCACAGGCCCTTGCGCGGCGGCCGCTGGCCTGGGCCCTGCAGACTTCAAGCTTCGTGGGTGGGGCCCGGCCCGGAGGCCCACCGATGCATCCGCACCGGCAACGGCTCAGTGGTCGCCGCTGGCGGCTGCGTGCGATGCGCTCAGCAGGCGGTCGGTCAATGCGATAGCCAGGGCGCTGAACAGGAAGACTACATGGATGATGGTCTGCCACATCAGCACCTTGAGGTCGTAGTTCGCGGCGTTGATGAAGGTCTTGAGCAGGTGGATCGAGCTGATGCCGATGATGGCGGTGGCCAGCTTGACCTTGAGCACCGAGGCGTTCACATGGCTCAGCCATTCGGGCTGGTCGGGGTGGCCTTCCAGGTTCATGCGGCTCACGAAGGTTTCGTAGCCGCCCACGATGACCATGATGAGCAGGTTGGAGATCATCACCACGTCAATCAGCGCCAGCACCACCAGCATGATGATGGTCTCGTTCAGGCTGGTGATCTGCACATCGGTCTTGTAGCCGATGCTGGTGATCAGCGCCTGCAGCGCGTTGCCGTTGCCGAAGGCGGCCTCCAGCAGGTGCACCAGCTCGACCCAGAAATGGAACACGTACACCGCCTGCGCCGCGATCAGGCCCAGGTACAGCGGCAGCTGCAGCCAGCGGCTGGCGAAGATCAGGGAAGGCAGCGGGCGCAGGGCGGCACTGGGGCGGGGAGGCTGGGACATTGGCGGGTCGTTGAGTGGACGGCCGCAAATTGTAGAAGAGCCCCGCACGGCATGCCTGCCGGGCGGGGCTCTGACCCTTGAGCCTGCTATGAAAATACGGTACAGCGCTTTATGGATAAGCGCTGCCAGCTATGTTTTCAGTAGCAATTTTGGCGTTGGTGCCCTTAGAAGCTTTCCCAGTCATCGTCGGCACCGGCCGCCGCGCGGGGTGCAGCCGCCACGGGAATGCGCGGCGCAGCGCTGGGGGCAGCGGGTTTTCTGGCAGCGGCCGGGCCGGCGACGGCAGCAGGCTTGGCAGCCGCCACCATCTTCTGGGCCGCGGCCGCCACGGGCTTGGGCGCCGCCGGCGTCGGGCGCGGTGCGGCTGCGGCGCGCACGGCCGGCAGCACGGTGGCGCCCACGTTGAACACGGCCACCACGTCGGTGAGGTGGTGCGCCTGGTCGCGCAGCGAGGTGGCGGCGGCGGTGGATTCCTCGACCAGCGCGGCGTTCTGCTGCGTCATCTGGTCGAGCTGCGTGACGGCCTGGTTGACCTGCGAGATGCCGTCGCGCTGCTCGGTGGAGGATGCCGTGATCTCGCCGATCAGGTCGCTCACGCGCTGCACGCTGGCAACGATCTCTTCCATGCTCTGGCCAGCCTCGGCCACCTGCTGCGAGCCCGTCTCGACGTTCTCGACCGAGGTGCCGATGAGCTGCTTGATCTCTTTCGCCGCCTCGGCGCTGCGCCCGGCGAGGCTGCGCACCTCAGAGGCCACCACGGCGAAGCCCCGGCCCTGCTCGCCCGCTCGGGCCGCTTCCACGGCGGCGTTCAAGGCCAGGATGTTGGTCTGGAAGGCGATGCCGTCGATCACGCCGATGATGTCGCTGATCTTGCGCGAGCTGTTGGTGATCTCCTGCATGCTCGCCACCACCTGGCCCACCACCTCGCCGCCACGCGTGGCGGCCTTGGCGGCGTTGGCGGCCAGCTGGTTGGCCTGGCGCGCCGTGTCGGCCGACTGCGTGACGGTGGCCGTGAGCTCCTCCATGCTGGAAGCCGTCTGCTGCAGGTTGGATGCGGTCTGCTCGGTGCGCGCGGACAGGTCGTGGTTGCCCGTGGCGATCTCGGTGGAGGCCAGCGTCACGGCATCGACGCCCGAACGCACCTCGCTCACCATGCCGCGCAGCCGCGCGACCATGCCGCCCAGCGAGCCCAGCATGTGGCCGAACTCGTCCTTGCGCTGGGTGTGGATGTCGCCCGTCAGGTCGCCTGCGGCGATCGCGTCGATGGCGGCCACGGCCTCGTCGAGCGGGATGGTGATGGAGCGCACCAGCACCAGGGCCAGCAGCACGCCCAGCGCCAGCACCAGCACCACGGCGCCCAGGCCCAGCAGCACCACGTTCTGGCGGGTTTCCTCGGCCGCCTTCAGCGCGGCATCGCGCTGGGCCTCCTGCAGTTTGACGAAACTCTGGATGGTGCCCATCAGGTTCTGGGCCGCGGGCAGGAACTGCTGCTGCGTGAAGGCCTGCGTGGCCGCGCTGTCGCCCGTGGCCTTGATCTCGGGCACCTTCTTCAACAGCACCAGGGCCGCCGAGCGCGCCTGCGACACCTTGTCGAAGGCCTCTTTTTCCACCGGCTGGGTGGCGGCTTCCTGCACCTGCTTCTGCAATTCGGAGATTTGCGCCGAATTGGCTCCGGTGCGCTGCGCCAGCATTTTTTCTGCCTCGGGGTCGAGGACGTTGATCGCCGCCATCGTGCGCTCGATCACCACCTCGGTCAGGCCCTGCCATCGGGTGGCCTTGGTGATGGCGGCTTCGTACCGGGCGGTCTCATCGAAGGCCTTGAGCATGGCCTGGGTGGACCGGTACTGCATGAAAAAGGCGACGGCGAGCATCATCGCCATCACCCCGAGAATGGTGCCCCACAGCTTGTGGGACACACGAACGTTGTCGAATTGCATGAATCACCCTTCCTGGAACCCGTGAATATACACATATTGTCACACTTAGCTGTTATACAAGCTGGCGCTTACACGACCACAACGCGACCGGCGCCCGCGGGGACAAACCCGTAAAATGGTTTGGTGACCACCTACCTCAACGCCGACCTGCACTGCCACTCCGTGGTTTCTGATGGAACCCTGGAGCCGGAGGTGCTGGCCGCCCGGGCCCGGGCCAACGGCGTGGATCTGTGGGCCTTGACCGACCATGACGAAGTCGGCGGCCAGCACCGCGCCGCCGCCGCCGCCCATGCCCAGGGCATGGCCTACCTCACCGGTGCGGAAATTTCCGTCACCTTCGCCAACACCACAGTGCACATCGTCGGCCTGGGCTTCGATGCCGACGACACACGGCTCGTCGAAGGCTTGGCGCGCACGCGCGGCGGGCGCGGCGAGCGCGCCCAGGAGATGGCCGCCCAGCTCGCCCAGGTAGGCATCCAGGGCGCCTACGAAGGCGCGCTGCGCTACGTGGGCAATCCGGAACTGATCTCGCGCACGCATTTCGCGCGCTTCCTCGTGGAAGCCGGCGTGTGCAAGGACACCTCCGAGGTGTTCCGCAAATACCTCATCGAAGGCAAGCCCGGTTTCGTGCCACACCGCTGGGCCACGCTGGGCGACGCCGTGCGCTGGATCACCGAGGCCGGCGGCGCGGCCGTGATCGCCCACCCGGCGCGCTACCGCCTCAGCGCCAACGAGGAATTCGCGCTGTTCTCCGAGTTCAAGCAGCACGGCGGCCAGGGCGTCGAGGTGGTCACCGGCAGCCACTCGGCGGCCGAAGCCGTGAGCTACGCCGCCATGGCGCAGGAGTTCGGCCTGGCCGCCTCGCGCGGCAGCGACTTCCACAGCCCCGACGAATCCCACACCGACCTGGGCACGCTGCCGCCGCTGCCCGGCCACCTCACCGCCGTCTGGGAGTTGCTGGCCCACCGTATCCAGCCGGCCTCCTGACCACGCGCCATGGCCCAGTACTTCGAAGTCCACCCCGAGAACCCCCAGCCGCGCCTGCTCAAGCAGGCCGCCACCTTGCTGCAGAAGGGCGGCGTGGTGGCCGTGCCCACCGACTCCAGCTACGCGCTGGTGTGCCACCTCGACGACAAGAACGCCGCCGACCTGCTGCGCCGCATCCGCCAGGTGGACGACAAGCACCACCTCACGCTGCTGTGCCGCGACCTGTCGGAGCTGTCGAGCTACGCGCGCGTGGACAACCGCCAGTACCGCCTGCTCAAGCTGGCCACGCCCGGTGCCTACACCTTCATCCTGGAAGCCACCAAGGAAGTGCCGCGCCGCGTGAGCCACCCCTCGCGCAAGACCATCGGCCTGCGCGTGCCCGAGCACCGCGCGCTGCAGGAGCTGCTGGCCCTGCACGGCGCGCCGCTGCTGGCCACCACCCTGATTCCGCCCGGCGAGACCGAGCCGCTGAACGACGCCCAGGAGATCCGCGAGCAGTTCGAGCACGCACTGGCCGCCGTGGTCGACGCGGGCGCCTGCGCTTCCGAGCCCACCACGGTGATCGACCTCACGCCCATGGGCGCGGGCGGCGAGCCCGAGGTGGTGCGCCAGGGGCGCGGCAGCCTGCAGGCCCTCGGCCTGTGACCGCCCGCGGGCGGCAACGGCAGCGGGTCTGAGACAATCGCCCGGTGGACCCTTCCAACCTTCTCCAAACCGTTCTCATCTACGCCCTGCCGGTGCTGTTCGCCATCACCGTGCACGAGGCGGCCCATGGCTACGCGGCGCGCCACTTCGGCGACAACACCGCCTACATGATGGGGCGCATCACGCTCAACCCGCTCAAGCACATCGACCCGGTCGGCACGATCCTGATGCCGCTGATGCTGTACTTCGCCACCTCGGGCGCCTTCCTGTTCGGCTACGCCAAGCCGGTGCCGGTGAACTTCGGCAACCTGCGCAAGCCCAAGCAGCACATGGTATGGGTGGCGCTGGCCGGGCCGGCCTCCAACTTCGCGCAGGCCGTGCTCTGGGCCGTGCTGCTGGTGTCGCTGGTCGGCCTGGGCATCAACGAGCGCTTCTTCATCGAGATGGCGCGCGCCGGGGTGCTGGTCAACCTGGTGATGTGGGCGTTCAACCTGTTTCCGCTGCCGCCGCTCGATGGCGGGCGCATCCTCGTGGGGCTGCTGCCCTGGAAACAGGCGCAGATGGTGTCCCGCGTCGAGCCCTGGGGCTTCTTCATCGTGATGGCGCTGGTGATCGCGGGCATCGTGGGCAGCCTGTGGCTGCGCCCGCTGATGAGCCTGGGCTACGGCGCCATCAACCTGCTGCTCGTTCCGCTCACGGCCTTGCTGCGCTAACCCCTTTTTCCCCTTTCTGCTGATTTCGTTCCCATGAGCACCACGCGCTTCCTCACCGGCATCACCACCACGGGCACGCCCCACCTGGGCAACTTCGTCGGCTCCATCCGCCCCTCGGTGCAGGCCAGCCTGCGGCCCGGCGTGCAGAGCTTCTACTTCCTGGCCGACTACCACGCGCTCATCAAGTGCGAAGACCCGGTGCGCATCCAGCGCTCCACGCTGGAGATTGCCGCGAGCTGGCTGGCAGCCGGCCTGGACCCCGAGAAGGTCACCTTCTACCGCCAGTCCGACGTGCCGGAAATCCCCGAACTCACCTGGCTGCTGACCTGCGTGACCGGCAAGGGCCTGCTCAACCGCGCCCACGCCTACAAGGCCGCGCAGGACAAGAACGCGGCGGCCGCGCGCGAGCAGGACGACGGCGTGACCGCCGGCCTGTTCATGTACCCCGTGCTCATGGGCGCCGACATCCTGATGTTCAAGGCGCACAAGGTGCCCGTGGGCCGCGACCAGGTGCAGCACATCGAGATGGCGCGCGACATGGGCGCCAGCTTCAACCACCTCTACGGCGAGCACTTCGTGCTGCCCGAGGCGGTGATCGACGACAACGTGGCCACCCTGCCCGGCCTGGACGGCCGCAAGATGAGCAAGAGCTACGACAACACCATTCCGCTGTTCTCCAGCCGCGAGCAGCTGAAGAAGCTCATTGGCGGCATCCTGACCGACTCGCGCGCGCCGGGCGAGCCCAAGGAGACGGAAGGCTCGGCCCTGTTCCAGATCTACCAGGCCTTTGCCACCGAGACGGAGACTGCCGCCCTGCGCAAGGCCTACGCGGAAGGCATCGCCTGGGGCGACGCCAAGCAGGTGCTGTTCGAGCGCGTGGACCAGGTCGTGGCGCCGATGCGCGAGCAGTACGAAGCACTGATCAACAACCCCGCGCGCATCGAGCAGACGCTGCTGGCCGGCGCCGAGCGCGCGCGCGCCATGGCCACGCCCTTCATGCGCGAACTGCGCTCGGCCGTGGGCCTGCGCAGCCTGGTGCAGGCCCCCGCCCCGCAAAAGGCCGCCAAGGCGGCCAAGGCCGCACTGCCAAGCTTCAAGCAGTACCGCGAGAGCGACGGCAAGTTCTACTTCAAGTTCGTCGACGCCGACGGCCGCCTGCTGCTGCAGAGCCTGGGCTTCGATGCGCCCAAGGAAGCCGGCCAGGCCATCGCCCAGCTGCAGAAGGACCCGCAGGCCCTGCAGGCGCTGGCCGCGCGCCTGGCCCCGGTGGACGGCGTGGCCGCCGCCGACGTGCAGGCTGCGCTGCAGGCGCTGGCGGACGCAGCCGCTGCCTAACGACGCACTCACTCCTTTTTTGATAGCTTGCGGCGCTTGATGGACGGGCGCTGCAGGCCAAAAAGGCTTCAAACCTAGTCCCGGTAGCGCACCAGCGCCCACAGCGTGGGCCGCTCGCCCGTGCGCAGCCCGGTCTGCACCGTGCCGGTGAAGCTCCAGCGCCGGTCCGGCGACTCCCAGCCGTGGGCCAGCGCCAGGCTCCAGCCCGGCGCGCGGCGCAGCGCGTTGGCCTCGTCGGCAAAACGCTCGCCGCGCCAGGTCATGCGCAGCAGCGAGAAGCTGCGGCCCGCGTGGCGCCAGGTCGTCTGGCCCAGCAGCACATGGCGCGCAAAGCCGGGCAGCGGCTGGCCCCTGAACGCCGCACCGGTGTTGCGCGAACGGGTGTGCACATAGCTGCCCAGCACGCTCCAGCGCGGCCCCAGCAGGTGGTTGGCCGACACACTGGCCTGCGCCAGGTAGCCGTGGCCGAAGACCGGCGTTTCCTCGTAGGTGGCCAGCGACGTCTGCGCGTTGAGCACCACGGGCGCGATGGTGGCGAGGTTGTCGAACAGCGCGCCGGTGTTTTGCGCAAACAGCCGCCCGCTGCCCGCCACCAAGTTGTCGATGCGCTGGCCCGACAGGCTGGCCCCAAGGAAGGTGCGTGCGTCCACCTCCCAGTCGAGCTGCAGCGCGTGCTTGCGCGCCAGGCTGCCGGCCAGCAGGTACTGGTTGTCCACGGCAATGGCGCCGGTGGCCACGGGTGAGAGCGTGTGCGTGCCGGGCGCGCGCAGGCTCTCCTGCCAGGCCCAGTGCAGCGCACGCCCGGGGCCCAGGCGCAGGCTCGCGCCCAGGCGCGGCAGCAGCCTGCGGCGGTGCGCGGCGGCGTCCTCCATGGGCGAAAACTGGTCGTTGCCTGCCGCGTCGGTGAATCGGTCGAGCTGGCGCGTATCGAAACGAGGCCAGTAGGCCTCGGCCAGCAGGCTCCAGGCGCCCGAACGCCATTCACCCGCCACCCAGGGCATGTCGTAGCGCTCGGTGTTGCTGCGCGGCGTCGCGATCTGGGCATCGGAAATGGCGCTGGCCGTATCGCGCTCCACGCGCTCCCAGCCCAGGCTCAGGCGCTGCGCGCCCCACTGCACGGTGTGGCGCAGGAACACGCCCTGCTCGTTGCTGGCGTAGCGGTAGTCCTGCGGGCCCCAGGTGGCGTCGTCGAGCACCAGGGCCGAGGTCTGACGGCCGGTGTGCGCCTTGAGCCAGGTCTGGCTGTCGGCCGACCAGCGCCATGAGGCGCCGGCGTCGGTGCGGCGCGTGCGCGTGCGCGCGCTGCGGTCGAAGGTGATGCCGTTGCCGAAATCCAGCCCCTCGGGGTAGCGGTATCGCAGCGTGGTGTCGCCGTGCAGCAGGAATAGCGCCAGCCGCTCGCTGGGCCGCAGGCCTACGGCCAGGTCCACGCCCGGCGATGAGAGCCGGTAGCGCGAACTGGCCGGACCTTCGCGCGGCCACATTTGCACGTCGTTGGCGCGCAGCAGCCAGGCCACGGGCCACTCCCCGGCCGCGAAGCCGCGATGCCCTACGTCGACGGTGCCGTTGTGGCGCAGCGGGTTGCGCTCGGCGCTCAGGCCGGCCGTCCACTCGCGGCCCTCGGTGAGCATCAGCGGCGCGCGCCGGTCGCTGGCGCCGAACACGGTGGGGTCGCTGAGGTAGCCCTGGAACAGCTCGGAGCGGCGATTGAAATCGCTCTCGTAGCGGTCGGCCAAAAAGAAGTGGCTGCCCGCCCACAGCGGGTAGTAGGACTGCTGCGCGTAGGCGCGCGCCCAGTGCTCCAGGCCGAAGTCGCCCAGCGCCTTGCCGAGGTTGGCCGAGCCCTGGCTGTCGGTGGCCAGCGGGTTGAGCGACTTGAGGTAGGGCAGGCGCACCAGCGCCTCGCGCGCGGCGGCCATGGCGGCCAGGGGCTCGCCACTGTCGTTGCGCATCTGCGCCTCGATCTGCCAGGGCAGCGGGTCGTTCGGGTCGGCCTGGCGCGCACGCTCCAGCGCATCGAACGCGGCGGCGGGTTCGCCGAGCTGGTATTCGGCCACGGCCAGCCAGACCTGGGCGCGCGCGTGGCGCGGCTCGATCACCAGCGCCTTGAGCAACTGCACGCGCGCGGCCTCGGCATCGCCCTGGCGCAGCGCCAGCAGCCCGGCGCCGGCCAGGGCCACGTAGTCGTCGCCAGCCTGCGCCAGCGCGGCGCCGAAGCCGGCCCGCGCGGCGGGCAGGCGCAGGGCCTCGGTGGCGGCGGTGGCCCACTCGGCGCGGTAGGCGGGCTGGTCCGGCGCCAGCGCTACCGCGCGCTCCAGCGCCATGCGCGCCGCGAACAGGTCACCGCGCTCCTGCAGCGCCCGGCCCAGGCCGGCATGGGCGGCGGCTTGCGTGGCGGCATCGGGCGCCCGGACCGTGGCCTGGCGGTACAAGAGCAGCGCGGCGTCGCCCTGGCCTTCGAGCCGGTGCCAGTCGGCATCGGCGAGCAGCAGCGCCGCGTCATCGGGCGCCGGGGCGCGGGTGGCATCCAGCCAGGAACGCGCCTCCTTGCTGCGGTCCAGCGCCATCATCAGCCCGGCGCGGCGGGCGGCCGCACGCGGGTCCTGCGTGCGCTGCCAGGCGCGCTCCAGCCGGGACTGCGCGGCATCGGGCTGGCCGTCGGCCAGCTCCAGCTCGGCCAGCAGCCGCTCGGCCAGGGCGCCACCTTCGCCGCGCGCAGCCCATGCCTGCAGTTGCGCACGTGCCTCAGTCCAGCGCCCCGCCTCCAGGGCGTCGGCCACGGCGGCCAGCGGCGCGGCGCCTTCGGCGCGCAAGGCGGCACCCCAGTGCGCAGCATCGAACGCGGAATCCATCACCCACTGCACGCGCTCGCGCGGCCGCACCAGCAGGCGCTTGACGGGCGCCTGGCCCGGCTCCACCGTGGCCTGCTCGGACGGCCCCACGTCCACGGCACCCTGCGTGTTCGACACCGCAACGCGGCCCGACAGCACCGTGAGGGTGGTGCGGCCGCCTGCCTCCACCTCCACGTCCCAGTCGGTGCCACGCACCACGGCCAGGGCGGCGGGGGTCTGCAGCTCCAGCGCGGCGGGCGTCTTTTTGGTGCGGGCCCACAGGCGGCCGGCGGCCAGCTCCAGCCGCGTGCGCGCCGGGCCGGCCTCGCACAGGCGCAGCTGCGCCTGGGCCGCCATGCGGACCTGGGTGCGGTCTGCCAGCAGCAGCGCGGCCGAGGACAGCGCCAGCGTGCGCACGTCGGCGCCGGCGCCCAGGGCCTGCGACAGCGCGGCCGGCTGCCAGGGGTCGGCGCCGGCCGGGCGCGTTTCGCCTCGGCCCGACAGGGCCACAACCTGCGCCGCAGTCTGGCCCGGCTGCAACGCCACGCCAGCGCACTGCGCCGCGGCCTGGGCGGCGCACAGCAGCGCAGCCGCCAGGGCCAGGGGGCTCTTCCAGGGGCGGTAGGGATACGGCATGCCAGTCTCCTTCCACGTCAGGTCTTGTCGAGCGCGCGCGGGGACAGCGGTGCGCCGTCGCACAACCGCTCCTCCAGCGTGTCCACATGCGCCAGCCATTCGGTCGCCACCTGGGCCGCACGCACACGCCAGGCGGCGCAGCACGCCAGCGCAGCAGTGCGCCGCCCGGCCAGTGCATGGCCGCGCAAGGCCTCGCCGATCTCGGCGAGCGCGGCGTCGCCGCACGGGGTGTAGACGTCGATGCCGGTGCTGCGCCCGGCCAGGCGCACGCTGTCCAGCCACAGCAGCGGCGGCCCATCGGCTCGGAGCGCGGCGCGCGTGGCGCCCGACAGCAGGATGCGCGTGCCCAGCGCCTTGTTCGCACCTTCCAGCCGCGCGGCGGTGTTCACCGCGTCGCCCACCGCCGTGTAGGTAAAGCGCGCCTGCGAGCCCAGATGCCCCACCGCGGCCTCCCCGGTGTGCAGGCCGATGCGCAGCTGCACGCCGGCGAAGGGCGTGCCCTGCCAGCCGGCGCGCAGCGCCTCCATCGCGGCCTGCATGTCCAGCGCGCAGTCCAGCGCGTGGCGGGCATGCGCGGGCGCGGGCACGGGGGCGTTCCAGAAAGCCATGGCGGCGTCGCCGATGAACTTGTCGAGCGTGCCGCCGTGGCGGTGCACGCAATCGGTCATGCGCGTGAAGAAGAGGTTGAGCGCCTGCGCCACCGCCTCGGGCGGCAGGTGTTCGCTGGCCGCCGTGAAGCCCGCCAGGTCGGCGAACAGCAGCGTGAGCACGCGGCGCTCGCCCTGCACCTGCGGCCCGGCACCTGCGCGGGCCAGTTCGTTGACCACGCCTTCGGGCACGTAGCGCGCGAAGTCCTGGCGCAGCCGCTCGCGCCGCCTCCGTTCGCGCCAGTAGCTGCCCGCCGCGCCCACGTTGAGGTGCAGCAGCAGCCCCGCCAGCGTGGGCAGGGCCGGCCACCACAGGCCTGCGACATAGGCCGCCGCGCCGCCCAGCAGCGCCGCGCCCGCCAGCAGCAAGCTCAGCGCGCCGGCACGCCAGCCGCTCCAGCGCCGCGTGAACACGGCCACCAGGCCCACGGCGAACACGGCCTGCAGCACCGGCCCGAGGGGATGCGCCGGCACCACCCAGTCGCCCGCCAACCCGTTGTGCAGGGCCGTGGCGTGCAGCAGCATGCCCGAGCGCGGCGGCTCGCCCAGCATGCGCAGCGGCGTCGTGAACTGGTCCACGCCGCCCACGGGCGTGTTCTGGCCCAACAGCACCAGTTGGCCCCGCAGCGCATCGGCAGGCAGGGAGCGCGCCGCATCGAGGGCCTGGGTGTAGTGCGCATAGGGCAGCGCCACCTCGGGCGCATAGTGGCGCAGCAGCGCGCCGGGCGGCGGCAGCGTGACGGTACGGCCCGCGGCCTGAGCGAGCACGCGCCACAGGGCGTCGTCCTGCGCGGGTGCCTGGCGCACCACGCCGTCGTCGTCCACCGGCATGGCCACGGCGCCATGGCTCGCGGCAGCGAACACCGACTCCACGCGCTGCCGGTACTGCGCCACCTGCGGCCCGCGCACCACGACATCGGCGGCGGCTAGCACCACGGGCAAGGGCCCCTGGAGGGCGCGCGCCAGTGCAGCGTCGTCATCGGGCGTCTGCGGCGCGTCGAACAGCAGGTCCACCCCCAGGGCTGCGGCGCCCGCGCGGGCCAGTGCGTCGATCAGTTGCGCATGCAGGCGCCGGGGCAGGGGCGGCGCCACGCCCAGTTCGGCCAGGCTGGGCTCATCGATGCCCACCACAAGCACGCCCACCCCGGGACGGGGTGGTGCCGTCAGGCCGGCAACCAGGTCGTATTCCAGCCGCTGCAACGGTTTCCAGGCCGGCGTGAGCCAGAGAGCGGCCAGCAGCAGCAGGCTGCCCAGCACCCGCAGCGCCCAGGGGCGCCATGCATCGGCCAAGGACTGCGTTTGCCTCATGTCGCTGATCGGGGTGGACGGCGGCCGGGCCCGCCCGGGCCGGCATGTAACCCAATGTAGTCGAGTTGTCGCCCGTTGTGCAGCGGGCAGGCCGCAAGCCGGGATTGCTGCATACACTGGCCCCTCCTGCGATCCGTTGAAGGTTCTGCCATGCACCCGACACTGCACGCCCTTTGCCTGCTGGCCGCCTCCGTGCCCGCCCTTGCCGCCGGTGGCCGCGCCCCCGCGCCCGACGGTCCGCCGCGCCAATGGAGCAATTCGCTGGGCATGGTCTTCGTGCGCATTCCCGCCGGCAGCTTCCAGATGGGCAGCGCCGAGCCAGCCGATGCGCTGGCGCGCGCCTACCCGCAGCTGGAACGCAAGCGCTTCGCACTGCTCTCCGACGAGGCCCCCGTGCACCGGGTGCACATCCGCCGCGCCTTCTACATGGGCCAGCACGAGGTGACGGTGGGACAGTTCCGGCGCTTCGTGGAGTCCTCGGGGTACCGGCCTGAGTCCGAGGCCGACGGCACCGGCGGCTACGGCTACAACCCGGCCTACGACCCGGCCACCACGGAGCGCGGTGACGCTTTCGAGGGGCGCGATCCGCGCTACTCCTGGCGCAACCCGGGCTTCGCACAGGGCGAGGACCATCCCGTGGTGAACATCACCTGGAACGACGCCCAGGCCCTGGCCGCCTGGCTCAGCCGCACCGAAGGCCACCGCTACCGCCTGCCCACCGAGGCCGAATGGGAATACGCCTGCCGCGCCGGCACGCGCACCCGCTACCCGCATGGCGACGACCCCGCCGGCCTGCTGCACACGGCCAACACCTTCGATCAGGAGGCGGCCCCGTATTGGGAGCGCTGGCGCGCGCATGCGCTCCCGGGCAGCGACGGCAACGCCTTCACCGCGCCCGTGGGCAGCCATGCGCCCAACGCCTTCGGCCTGCACGACATGCTGGGCAATGCCTGGGAATGGACGGCAGACTGGTACGGCGAGACCTACTACGCCCGCTCCCCCCGCACCGATCCTCAGGGCCCCTCCACCGGCAGCGTGCGCGTGCGCCGCGGCGGCTCGTGGCACACCTGGTCGCTGTATGCGCGCTGCAGCTACCGCAACTGGAACAGCCCGGACACGCGCTACACCCTCGTGGGTATCCGGCTGGTGCGGGAGGCCAAACCCTGAGACGTCCGGCGCCAGCGTGAAGCACAATGTCACAAACACCCCGCCCACGCCGCCATGCGCGAACCCACCCTGATTCAGATGGCCACGCCCTCGCGCTGGGCCGTCGGGCACAGCCTCGCTGCCCTGTCATGCACCTGCGCCGGCACCTACGTGGCGTCGGTGTACCTGCAAGGCGCGGCATCCGAGTCCGACGCCGTCGCGTGGATGGGACGCGTGTTGCTGTCCACCATTCCCACCGCCATGGGCATGGCCGCCATCCTGGCCTCGTGGCTGCGCGTCGACGCGCGGCGGCACCGCAGGCCGCACTCCTGGGTCGTGGCCACCACCGTGCTGTCGTGGCCCAGCATGGGCCTGGCGCTGTTCGGCTACCTGTTCCTCACGCGCCTGGGCCATGTGCGCTGGGTGGCCATTGCCCAGTTCGCGCTCTTGCTCGTGTTGCTGCTCCAGGCCCAGACGCTGGGTCTCGCACTGTCAACCCATTGACACTTGCCGCCCGGGCCCGCGGCGACAATCGCCGGCATGGAATGGGATTATCCACACCCCTTTACGCTGCCCGCCACGCCCGGCAGCGATGACATCGACGGCCTGAACCACACCAACAACGCGGTGTACGTGCAATGGTGCGAACGGATCGGCTGGGCGCATTCCGAGGCGCTGGGCCTGTCGCTGGCCGACTACCAGCGCCTGGACCGTGCCATGGTGATCCGCAATGCCGAGTACGACTACCTGCTGCCCTCGGTGCAGGGCGACGCGCTCACACTGGGCACCTGGATCGTGGCCAGCGACGGCAAGCTCACCATGGAGCGGCGCTTCCAGCTCGTGCGCGACCGCGACCAGGCCACCATCCTGCGCGGGCGCTGGCACCTGGTCTGCATCGAACTGGCCAGCGGCCGGCCGCGGCGCATGCCGCCGGAATTCTGTGACATCTACCTGGCGGCCATGCTGCCACCCAGACCCGTGCCATGAGACCGGCCCTCATCCTCTGGCCCGCCCTCACGCTGATGCTCTGGACGTTTCTGGTGCTCGTGCAGGTGCCGATCCGGCGCTTCCACGCGGTCTACCGCAAGCGCGTGGTGCCGCAGGACTTCCTGCACGGCGAATCGTCCCGTGTACCGGCCGACGTGGCGCTCCCGAACCGTGTCTTCATGAACCTCGTGGAGGTGCCCGTCATCTTCTACGCGCTTGTGGGTTTCTTTTTCGTCACCGGGCTCGTCACGCCCACGGCCCTGGCGCTGGCCTGGCTGTATGTGGGCCTGCGGCTCTTGCACAGCCTCATTTACCTCACCTACAACCATGTGATCCACCGCTTCGCGGTGTTCGCAACGAGCAACCTGGTGGTCATCGCGCTGATCCTGTACCTCGCCCTGCAGCTGCCTTGAACGAACAGAACTACCGCGGAAATGAAAAACGGGCCACAAGGGCCCGTTTTTGCTTTTTGGCGGAGAGGGTGTCTGCTGTTTTGGCTGTCGCAATTTATCAAAGTGGATTGATTTAGGTCTGTAAGTCTATGATTTATAACGATTGTTTGAAAATTTGATTGTCGAAGTTTATCGAAACTTGTTGGTCAAATCACTTCTTCATTGGTGAAAACAAAGGTGAAATCACCTCTCGATGGTTTGCTATGATGCACTCACCACATCGAGTAGAAGCGCGCCTAACTTTCACGCCTGAACTCGATCGGATTCGGCACTGTCATCCATTTAAAAGCACGTTCTATGGTTCGCAAAGCGAGAGAGTTGTCCGCTCTTGAGGTCAAGCGCCTGAAGGTAGCGGGACGGCATGCAGTCGGCGGGGTATCGGGTCTCTATTTGTATCTGAATGATGGTGCAGGGAGTTCCTGGGTGTTGCGAGTGACTTCTGCCGGAAGACGTCAGTGTATGGGGCTTGGCCCGTATCCTGAGGTTGGCTTGGGCGAAGCTCGGGACAAAGCGCGTGCAGCTAAAGCGCTTTTTGCGCAGGGTATCAATCCCATGGATCAGCGCAAGAAGTTGGCGAGTGAGCTCAAGGCCAAACAAGCCCTGATGAAAACTTTCGAAGAGGCCGCGCTGGCCTACATCGAGACCCACGGTGACGGCTGGAAAAATCCTAAGCACCGAGCACAATGGAAAAGTACCCTGGAGACCTACGCCTTTCCCAAATTCGGAAGCCGGTTGGTTCAAGATGTGGATCAGGAGGCGGTTCTGTCCGTTCTGGAACCCATCTGGAAAGATAAGACCGAAACTGCTTCACGTCTCCGCGGACGAATTGAGGCAGTCCTTGATTGGTCCAAGGTAAGAGGGTATCGCTCTGGAGAGAATCCAGCCGCCTGGAAAGGCCACCTTGATCAACTACTTGTCGCCCCAGGAAAAATCGCGAAGGTTCAGCATCACCGCTCACTGGAATACAGCAAATTGCCGGATTTCATGGGCAAGTTGAAACAGCAGTCTGGTATGGCAGCTCGCGCTCTGGAGTTTCTCATCTTCTGCGCGGCTCGCAGTGGTGAGGTTCGGGAGGCTACCTGGGCGGAAGTGGATTTTCAGGAGGGAATTTGGACAGTTCCACCTGAGCGGATGAAAGCAGGCAAGGAGCACAGAGTTCCACTGAGTAAACAAGCCATAGCCTTGCTTCGAGCGCAGCCTCGGATTGAGAATTGTCCGTACATTTTCCCTGGCCGAAAGTTAGGACCTCTCTCAGATATGTCGCTGAGCAAGGTAATGCGTGACATGGGTGTAGATGCGGTTCCCCATGGGTTTCGCTCGTCATTCAGAGACTGGGTGGGCGACGAAACAACCTATCCACGAGAGCTTGCTGAGCAGGCGCTCGCGCATGTATTGGAAAGTAAGGTTGAAGCGGCGTATCGGCGCAGAGACGCTCTGGAGAAGCGTCGGAAGATGATGGAAGAATGGTCGCTGTATTGTTGTCCACCTAAAGAAAAAGTGGCACGCCCATACACAGGCAGACTGACTATGCCAAGGTAGCAACATCTGACAAAGAGTCGATAGACACCAGTCGATTCAAATTAATTTCAATCACATATCACCTCCTTGAGCCCGCGCATGGATGCCCATGCGCGGGCTTTTTGCCGTCTGGCTCAGGTCGATTTCCTGGCCTGTTGTTCAGACATTTTTCAGACAAACAAGGAGTCACCTGTGATCGAAACCCATTCCCCGTTGGATAACCTCGCTGCCTGCGCAATCTCCTATCTTGCTGGCATTCTTTTCACGCTGCTGCTGAAGAGCTATATCGATGCCGTTCTGGCAGAAGAGCGCCTGCGCCAACCTAGACCACAGGCATTTCCAGAGCCCATTCGTGCTCTAGACCCGTTGGAGAGCTGAAGTATGCGGTTCACCTCCAATCCACATCCAGCACGGAGTTGGGGCGTTGACGACGATGGCGATGAGCGTGATTTCTACTCGGGTCAAACAGCCCCAGCAGAACTGAAAACTGGCGGTTCGTGTCTGTCACCATCCAGGCGTGACCTGTACTGTCCCCACTGCAACTCCCACCGCATCGTTCCCAGCCACCTGGCACGACGGGTCGGGAGTGCCATAGGCACCATTGCTGGCGCAGCCACAGCCACAACGAGAGTGGCAGGGGGAGCGTACCTGGGAGCAGAGTTTGGTGCGCTGTTGGGAGGTCGCGCTGGACCTGCAGGATTCACCCTCGGCACGGTTGCCGGCGCCCTGCTGGGCGCTATGGCAGGCGCTGCTGCTGGGTGTGCCGTCGGCGCGGCCCTGGGCGAAGCTATCGACGCCAAGATTCTTCACAACCACCACTGCATCGACTGCGGCCGGGGCTTCAGCCTTCAAACCGAATAGGCCGATCAGGCCCACCGGCAGCGTATCGCCGCTGCTTTTTATAGCTGTAAACGGGCGTGCATGCCTACCTGCTGTTTCGCAGCAGGTACGGGCGTGTGCGTTTCAACATTCAATCTTCATTGGAGACCCTATGTCCCACCTCATCGAAACCATGGCCTACACCGGCCAAACCCCCTGGCACAACCTGGGCAACCAGCTGCCAGCCAAGCAACCCATGGATGTCTGGGCCCGTGAAGCGGGCATGGACTGGAGCATCCGGGAGACCCCTGTGCGCTACATGGCCAGCTCTTCGGACACTGGCGCCCATGCGTCTTCAGTGTCGGACCTCTATGGCGAACCCATGGAGTTTGCGGACCAGAAGGTGCTGTACCGCAGCGACACCAAAGCCCCGCTCTCGGTGGTCAGCGCGCGCTACCAGGTCGTACAGCCCCGGCAGGTTCTGGAGTTCTACCGGGATCTGACGGAAGTCTCCGGCTATGAACTGGAGACCGCTGGTGTGCTGAAGGCAGGACGCAAGTTCTGGGCACTGGCCCGTACCGGGAAGTCCTCCGTGCTCAAGGGCAGCGATGTGGTCAACGGCTACCTGCTGCTGGCCACCTCCTGCGATGGCACGCTGGCAACGACGGCCACGCCAACCACGGTGCGCGTGGTCTGCAACAACACCCTGTCCATCGCGTTGTCTGGCGCATCCAGCGCCATCCGGGTTCCTCACAGCACAAGCTTCAATGCGCATGCCGTCAAGAAGCAGCTGGGCGTTGCCGTCACCCACTGGGATGGATTCATGTACCGCATGAAGACATTGTCCGAGCGCAAGGTTAAGAGCCACGAGTCCATGAACTACTTCCTCAAGGTGCTCTGCCAGACCGATGGTCATGCAGATACAGCTGCAGGCCTCGCCAATGAACGTGCGCTCAAGAAGGTACAGGCCATGTACGAAGGCCAGGGCAGGGGTGCGGAACTGGCGGCTGCCAAAGGAACCGCCTGGGGACTGCTGTGCGCTGTGACCGAATTCGTGGACCACGAGCGGCGCGCCCGCAGCCAGGAATATCGCCTGGACAGTGCCTGGTTCGGCCAGGGCGCGGCGCTCAAGCAACGGGCTCTGGAGCACGCACTTCAGTTGGCATCGTGACGCCTGCATGTTGCCCGGAACACCCGTCCGGGCTTGATTGTTCACCTCGACCCTGTCTCTCTACCTACGGCATAGGCCCCGGCTTCCTGAAGGAGCCGGGGCCTTTTGCCGTGTGTGCAGGGAGGTGGAAACGCTTCATTCACAAGGAATCACCATGGTTCAACTCGTCGTTCCGCCGCAAGTGCGGCCCTCTCACAAACCCCGTCCCGCGTTGAAGCTGGTCAAGACCCAGGACTTGGATCGTGATCAATGGCTGCAAGTGCGCAAGAGCGGAATTGGCAGCTCTGATGCCGCTGCCGCCGTTGGTCTCAACCCCTACAAATCACAGCTTCAGCTGTGGATGGAAAAAACCGGGCGCGACCGCGCTTTGCCCGTGGTCGACCCCAACGACGACCAAAGCCCGATGTACTGGGGCACGCTGCTGGAGCCGATCGTTGCAGCCCACTACACCCGTCGCACTGGTCATCGCGTCCGCCGCATCAATGCGGTGTTGCAGCATTCTCAGTACCCCTGGATGCTGGCCAACATCGACCGGGAAGTAGTCGGGGCAAGCGACGTGCAGATTCTGGAGTGCAAGACAGCAGGCATCCATGGGGCTCGCCTGTGGCGCGATGGCGTGCCGGAATACGTGCAGTTGCAGGTCATGCACCAGTTGGCGGTCACCGGAAAGCAGGCTGCTGATGTCGCGGTCCTGCTAGGTGGGCAGGAGTTGCAAGTGTTCCGCATCGAGCGCGATGACACGCTGATCGCGCAGCTCATCACCTTGGAGCAGCAGTTCTGGGGCTATGTGGAACGAGACCAGGAGCCACCGGCCGATGGATCTGCATCTGCGGAGCTGGCACTTCGCTGTCTGTATCCCAGGGACAGCGGAAGCACGCTGGATCTTTCTACCGACCTGGAGATGTCCGGGGTGTTCTCTGATCTTTTGGCGGTGCGGGAGGTCATCACCACCCAGACCGCCTTGGAGGCGCAGCTCAAGCAGCGCATTCAGCAGCGCATGGGTGAAGCCACGCGAGCGGTGTTCGAGATTGGGGAGGTGTCCTGGAAGCGCAGCAAGGATGGCACATCGCTGGACACAGCGCAGTTGCTCAAGGACCACCCCGAGATGGCACAGACCTACGCAGTGACCAAGCCAGGGAGCAGGCGGTTTCTGGTGCAGCAGTAGGGGCAGCTGCAAAGCCGGGGAGCGACAGAAGCCCATTTCCCATATCCCACACATCACATCCACCCCACAGCGGACCTGCACCAGAACGGTGTTGGTCCGTTCTTTTTAATCACTCTGGAAGGAATCACCATGCTCAAAGGCTTGGCATTGACACCCCCGGTCATTGGCCGGATTTCAATTGGGAAGGTCGTGGAGAAGAACGGCAAAAGACTGCCGGAGAAAGATGACGAGTTCACCCTCACCAGCCAGGTACAAAGCCGCGATGGCTGGATCAACCATCCCTTGGATGAACAGTTGAGAAAGGACAAGAGCGCCAAGCTGCGCAGCATTCCGGTCCGCCTGCTGTTCGACGATCCAGACCTGAGCTTGCGGGCCCACTACACGGTGTTTGACAGAGACACAGGAAGGCCACTGTGCGTGGGGGATGGGGAGACCTGCAAACGGTCAACGATCTCTGGAATGCAAAGCTATCCGTGTCCGGCGCCACCCTCCTGTCCCCTGGCTGAGGGCGGAAGGTGCAAGCCGTATGGACGCTTGCACGTGCGCATTGAAGTTGACGAAGTTGGAAGCGATGAACTGGGTAGCTTTGTGCTGCGCACCACCGGGTTCAACTCCATCCGCACCCTGTCGGCACGGCTGCGCTACTTCCATGCGCTGTCGGGTGGAATGCTGTCCACCCTGCCACTGGAGCTGCGGCTACGGGGCAAGTCAACCCGGCAGTCCCACGGATCGCCCATTTACTACGTGGACCTCACGCTGCGGGGAGAGGGTACGTTGGCTGACGCCGTTGCGCGTGCCCGGTTGACCTGGGAGGAGCGCAAGGCTGCTGGCGTGGATCAGGTGGCGCTGGACGAAGCAGCGCGCCAGGGGTTGGCACTGGGGGCGTTTGAGGAGTCTGAAGAAGATGGGATGGCTGTGGTGGAGGAGTTCTATCCGGCGCACGATCCGTCACAGGAAGGACCGGATGCGGTAAGTCAGGAGCCTCCTGGGATCCTGCGCGGCAAACTCGCGCATAAGCTCAACAAGGTGCAGGGGCCTGCGCTGCAACCTCAAGAGCACCTCGGCTGAGACCTCCAGCCTGTAGGCTTTCTGCCGACAGCTTCTCTGCTGCGCGACATGGCGTCGCATCCAGAGCATCCAACCGGGCGGGGATGGCACAAATCGCGTGGAAACCAACACACACACGCTCAATGGAATGACTGTGGAATTGGGCACACAGCCATGGGGGCCCCATCCCCGCCCGGGGCAGCAAAAAGACGACGCCATGGGACATCGTTGAAGGCGGTGAACTCTCGTCACAGTATTAGTGGGATGACAGGGCGCAGGGTAGGCCGTCTTAGCAACACATTCCCTTTTTGTGGATGTCGTCCCAGGCGCTGTAAGCACCACCGTCCAACTTCTGCCCGTGGGCGAGGTGGAGGGTGGTGAGCGTTGGGTCTTGGTTTTTTTGTCTTTGACGAGGCTGCCAGGACGAAGATGGGGTAGCGCAGTTGCCTTGAACGCGAGGCTGAACGCCATGTAGAGAAGCAACAACTAATTGTGTGAGCAGTTCACAGTTGTGTGACCGCTCCATTTTTATTTGTTGAACTGTTGGAGTTAAACATGCCCTCACGCATTCCCGTCTGCATTGCGGACAAGCCATTTCCGAGCATGAATCAAGCGCGCGTCCACTACCTGAAAATTCTGTATCGTTATCAAAAGGGGCAAAGTGTCAATGAACAGGACCGTCAGGAAGTCGAGCAATTGATGACCAGCAGCGGCACCGTAGTGCCCGTAAGAGAGGAGCCGCACGACGTGCGGGTAGTCCGTGGGCACTTTGGACGAACGTGCTTTGCTCGCTGCAGTGGGGGTGAGAGCCCGCAGATGATCTCCATCACGCGGTCTTTAAAGCAATGCGTTGCGCCCTATCGGGACAACCCGAGCTCGCAGTCAATGGTGCCTACTGCTGAAACACCATTGGATGTGGATGTGCATGCGTCATTCGGAGAGACGGGCAAAACGAGTCCGAAAGCCAAGAAGACTAAGAGTTGTTCTCCCCCGAACACCTCCTCAAGCTCCCGTTTCAGAACGACAACAATACGCTGAACAAAGGCTTCTTTGACGAGCTGTTGCACATCATCGGCCTCCAAGAGACGCGCGACGGATCGAAGAAGCTCATTACGCGGACGAAGGTCGGCAAGCGTGATCCAGGCTCCTTAGTCGAGAACGCAATCAGTCAATTGCAGTCACTGGATCGGCTGTCGTCGGTCAAGGGACTGGCAGACTATGGCACCAACGAAGAAGAGCAACTGTTCAACGTCGCACTTGAACTATCCCTTACGTGGATCAACCGTGTGCTCTTCTTAAAGCTGCTTGAGGCGCAGCTACTCAAGTACGCGCGCGGCAATCGCAAGTTTTCATTCCTGAACTTTGAGACTGTCCGCACGTATGGTGAACTCAACGTGCTGTTCTTTCAGGTTCTCGCGGAGCCTGAAGTTTCTAGATCGCAGCACGCGAAAGAGAAGTTTCCTAACGTCCCATACCTTAACAGTTCGCTCTTTGAAATAACCGACCTGGAAAAGAAAGTCCGTCAGCAAGCCCAAGTCCCAGGCCTACGGCTGCAGCATTCACTATGGGTTGGGTGACACTTTGAAGAACCTGTTCAAACCGGCTGGCTGACGCCATTCGTGCAGGATCGGGGTTGCGCGTACGGGCATTGCACAAAGGCTTTGCCTGGCATTGCGATACTACGGCCGCTGCGCGAACGCCTGTCCTGCAGCAGACACCTTTGCCAAGCTTGACCCGAGAACCATTGCGTATGCAGAACACCAGAGATGCCCTTGAGAGGCACCAGATTTCGATCTACTTCATGGCCGTGGTCGTTGCCACGGTCGTCGCCTTGGTGATTCCCGGCACGGCAGTGCTCGAAGGTGCCATCAATCCGGCCCTGGCGCTGATGCTGTACGTCACCTTCCTGCAGGTCCCGGTCGCAGAGCTGCGGCGCGCGTTTGGCCAGGTGCGGTTTCTTGGCGCACTGCTAATCGCCAATTTCGTCGTCATCCCGATGCTGGTCGCAGGGCTGGTCCAGTTCCTGCCCGCCGACCCCATGCTCAGGCTAGGCGTGCTGCTGGTGCTGCTCACGCCGTGCATCGACTACGTGGTGACGTTTGCGGATGCCTTTTCCCCTTGCCCGGGCTGGCAGCAGCATGTCCATTTAAAGCCGAACTGAGGCTCGTCGGTGCGTGGCCTCTACTTTTGACTGCACTTAGACACAGTGCTGTCAAAACTGTAATGCAGCGGTCACCGGCACGTGGGGGCCGAATTTTTAGACTTGTCTCCGAGGTGCAAGAAGGTTGTGCCTCCTGAATTCCCACCCGGGCGTTCAGTGCTCAAGGAGACCCCATGAAAGCTCGTTTCGCCCTCGTCGCATGCAGCCTGGCAGCCACTGCTACGGCGTCTATCGCTTCGACCGCCTTTCACACCAGCCCTAGCCAGGAAGAAGGTGCCACTTTCGTGCCATCTCACGTGGGCGGCACCGTCAGCCGGGAAGACGTCCAACAAAACGTGCTCGTTGCACAGCAAAACGGCTCGCTTCATTGGATCAGCCGCGGCTACCCCGCCACCTATCCACTGGTCAAAGCTCCAGCGTCCACAAAGAGCAGGCAACAAGTTCTGGATGAACTTCAAGCAGCTCAAAAGCGCCCCACCACTTTGAATGGCGTGCGTGACCTGGGCGGGGAGATCGGCTGGGTCGAAGCCCACCAGGCGCCGTGAAAGGATGAAGGCGTTCAGGCCATGCTCACGCGCCCCAACAAGCCCGCACATCCAAAACACCACATCTTTGCTTCCAACCATTGACCTCAAGGACCAACATGAAACTCAAGACCACCCTCATCATCCTCGCGCTGAGCGCAGCCCCTGCATTCGCTTTCGATGCAAACCATGGCGCCAAGTCCAAGACCCGCGATGAAGTCAAAGCCGAGCTCGCGCAAGCACTGCGCACCGGAGACGTCATGGCGGGTGGGGAGATCGGCGCCAAAGTCAGTGAGCTCAATTCCGGCCGCTATCAGTTGACGACCCCAGCACTGGGTAAGACCCGGGACCAGGTGCGGGCTGAACTGGAACAGGCCGTTCGTGCCGGCGACATGCTTGCCGCCGGCGAGTCCGGATCGAAGCTCAACGAACTGCAACCCGATCTGTATCCAGCCAAGGTGGCGCAGGCCGGCAAGACCCGTGAGCAGGTCAAAGAGGAGCTCGCACAGGCCATCCATACCGGCGACCTGATGGCCGCAGGCGAGGATGGTCGCAAACTCAACGAAATCTTCCCAGGCCAATACCATCCGCACGCTGGCTCGACGGCCGCGCATTCGGGCCACCGCAATGGCCAAGATCTCTGAACATTCGATTCAGGATCCCGCGAGTTGATTTGGCGCTCATTCCACGCCCTGTTGGGGTGGGCGCCAGGGTCGTTCAGGGGTGGAGGGCCTGGTGCCGCCGGTAAGGTATGGAGTGCTTGCGTTGGACCCGTATCGGTGCTGTCTCGACTGCCCAACTGAGCCGCATCGCGGTTCTAGCTTTTCTCACGCTTTACCAGGTCCGCTGAGCAATCCCAAACCTTGACGTAGACCGATTCCCCAGCAACCACGTTTACGTCTGCAGGGACACGCGCAACGGTCCAGCGTGAGCGACCCACCTCTCTCCACTGGACAATGGCAAAGCGCTCTGGCGCGCGCCCAAGCTGTGTGGGCATGCATCGGCGCTTGTAGAACGTCAAGTCCTGCGCCGTGGCTTCAATCCTGCTGACTTTGCCCACTCGCCAACCATCTGCCCATGGCAGGGAGCACTCATACACGTGGTTCGCGCAGCCCATGACCAGCACGGTCACTACGCACAGCGCCAGCAAGCGTAAAAGGCGTGTGCTGACCTCTTGCAAGCAGGAACTGGCGGTGGACAACCGCGGGGGGATCACGCGGAAACCTTCCAATGATCCGCACCGGCATTCGAAGCGTCGGCCACAGCCCTATCGCAGGCTTCGGTTTCCAACTGGATGGTGGTGTGGGTGATCTCGAACTGCTTTGCCAGCATCTGATTGATGGCCGCCAGCATGGCCCCGGGGTGTGCCGCTTCGGGGTTGTAGACAATGTGCGCGCTAAGGCTTGTCTTGGCGCTGCTCACTGCCCAGACATGCAGTTCATGGACGGAGGTCACCCCTGGCAAATCCGCCAATGCCTGCTTTAACTGAGGCAGGTCGATGCCGTCGGGGACTCCTTCCAGCAGGATGTTGAGCGTCTCCCTCAGAAGGATCCAGGTGCGTGGCAGCACCCACAGGCCGATAGCTACGGCAATGACGGTGTCTACCCAGTTCCATCCCGTGAACAGAATGACCAACGCCCCCACGATGACCCCAATCGAGCCGAGCAGGTCGCTCCACACTTCAAGATACGCGCCTTTGACGTTGAGGCTGGAATCCTTGCCAGAGGATAGAAGGCGCATGCTCACGAGGTTGACAATCGTGCCAAGGACGGCGATCACCAGTACCCCCGTGGTTTGAACCGCAGGCGGGTTGCTCCAGCGTTGCCACGCCTCATAGAGAATGTAGGCCGCAACGCCAAACAGGAGCAAGGCGTTGAACGCGGCAGCCAGGATCTCGAATCGGTGATAGCCGAAGGTGCGACGGTCGTCTACAGCCCGGCGCCCGACGCGAATGGCCGCCAGCGCAATGGCCAGAGCCGCCACGTCGGTGAACATGTGCGCGGCATCGGACAGCAGAGCCAGGCTATTGAGCATGACGCCGCCAATGACTTCGGCCAGCATGAAGCCGCCAGTGAGCATCAGTGCGTAGCGCAATGCCTTTTCGTTTCCCGCCGCTGGCAAAGCGTGATCGGAACCTTTACCCATGGTCTCTCTCCTGAGATTGAATCCGGCTACTCCGCTGACTGCGGCTTGTCCGCAGGTCGCGTTCGGACCCTCGGTGCTCAATGTCTACGCCGGTTCCGCGGTTTTCCAGTAGTTCGGCATTTCAACCGGACTGCCTGCCGCTCCCTCAGTCGCTTGGCCAGGCGTCGGCTGTACTTGGTTCGAATCTCCATCGGGGGATGGCGTTTGAGCCACATGTGCCGCAGTCGCCAAAACACAAACACCGAGATCAACAAGCCGATCCAGATCCAGAACAGCTTGGCAAAGAGCCCGCCTTGAGCCGCTTGCATTGACATGGATCGCTCCTTTTGCCCCTCGGGACGGGAACATACAAAGCGCCGAGGGGCGGTCCAAGCCCGCCACTACGGTGACGTGGCCTGGACGAGAATCGTTGACCGCAGACAGCTCTATCGCCCCCTCTGAGTGCTGGGGGGCAATGGACCAGACAGCGTTCGTGTTACTTCAGCGTGAAGCGGACGGAAGCGACCGACTTGCCGGCCTTCGAGACAGCGACGACTGCTTTGGTACCGGCGGGGACTTTGAAGCTGCCCGTGGCTTCCAGCTTGCCATCACCGGCTTGGAGCTGGACATCCTGCTTGTCGCTGCCTGCCAGCAGAGTGACCTTGGCGGTCATTCCCGCCACTGCAACTGGCTTCCCGTGGTCGCGCATATAGAGCTGCAGCTTGTCGGCGCTGGCAACGAATTCGTACTCGACGTCCTTGGCTTCTGCAACAGCACCACCGTGCATCGGCTTTACGTCGTGGCCGTGGTTGTCGGCAGCGATGGACGCGCCTGAGATCGACACTGTGAGGGCGAGGATGAGATGGGAGAGTTTCATGACAGTTCCTTTGGAGTTGGAGAAAAGGGAAGGTCCCGCGATCAGCGGGACCGTCTACGGCTACACGGGCTTCGGTGCTTCAGGGTGAGAGGGCTCAGCGGACACGTCCTCAGCTTCTTCATCGGGCCTGTGGGCCAGCCGATAAAGAATCGGCAGCACGAGAAGCGTGAGCAGCGTGGATGAAAGAATTCCGCCGATCACCACGGTTGCCAGGGGACGCTGGACTTCAGCGCCGGTGCCTGTAGCGATGGCCATGGGAATGAAGCCCAGTGAGGCCACCAAGGCGGTCATCAGAACGGGTCGCAAGCGGGTCAGAGCGCCTTCACGGATCGCCTCGTCAAGGCCCACACCGCCTTCTCTCAAGCTTCGGATGTAGGAAATCATCACCAGCCCGTTGAGAACGGCCACCCCCGACAGCGCAATAAATCCTACCGCCGCTGAGATAGACATCGGAATATCGCGAAGCCAAAGCGCCAAGATGCCGCCCGTCAGCGCGAATGGAATACCAGTGAAGACCAGCAATCCATCCTTGACGTTTCCGAACATCGCGAACAAAAGGACGAAGACCAGCAGCAGGGACACGGGCACGACGATCTGCAAGCGCTTCGTAGCCGATTGCAGGTTCTCAAAGGTTCCACCCCAGCTCGTCCAGTAGCCCGTAGGGATCTTGATTTGAGCGAGGCCTTGCTCGGCGTCAGCCACGAAAGATCCCACATCGCGTCCGCGCACGTTGGTGCTCACCACAATGCGCCGCTTTCCGTTCTCGCGGCTGACCTGGTTGGGTCCTGGCGCCAGATCGAAAGTAGCGACCTCACCCAGCGGAATGAAGTTTGTCTTGCCCTCCGTGCCCGTTCCGGAGCGTGGGAGCGCAATGGGCAGCCGCTTCATTCCCTCCAGGTCGTTGCGCAGGGCTTCGGGCAGTCGAACCAGGATGTCGAACCGGCGGTCGCCCTCGAACATGGTGCCGGCCTCACGTCCGCCGATGGCCGTGGCCACGGTGTCCTGGATGTCGGCGACGTTCAGGCCATAGCGTGCGGCCTTCTGGCGGTCGATGTTCACCGTGAGCATCGGAAGGCCTGTTGTCTGCTCGACCTTCACCTCGGATGACCCCTGGATCTTCTGCAGCATTGCGGAAACCTCTTCGGCGGACTTGTTCAACACGTCCATGTCGTCACCGAAAATCTTCACCGCCACGTCGCTTCGCACACCCGAGATCAGCTCATTGAAGCGCAACTGAATGGGCTGGGAGAACTCGTAGTTGTTGCCAGGAATTTTGCCAAGGACTTCCTGAATTGCGGCAAGCAACTCGTCTCGGGTCTTGCGTGGCTCAGGCCATTCGTCCACGGGCTTGAGCATGATGTACCCGTCCGAAATGTTCGGCGGCATGGGGTCCGACGCAATTTCGGCAGTGCCGGTTCTCGCGAAGATGCGCTCGATCTCGGGAAACTTCGCTTTCAGTGTCCGCTCGATCTGCTGCTGCATAGCCACCGACTGGGACAGGCTGGTGCCCGGAATGCGCAGCGCCTGGATGGCAAGGTCACCCTCATTCAGGTTGGGAACGAATTCGCTGCCCATGCGGGTGGCAATCAGTCCGCACAAGACCACAGCCACTGCGGCAATGGTGAGAACCAGCGTTTTGGCGCCCATCACGCGATCGAGCACCGGGGCGTACATGCGCTTGGCATAGCCAAGGAGAAAGTTCTCCTTCTCGCTGACCCGGTTGCCAATGAAAAGGGCAACCGCTGCCGGAATGAACGTCACCGACAAAATCATCGCGCCGAGCAGTGCAGCGACCACGGTGAATGCCATCGGGTGGAACATCTTTCCTTCAACGCCCGTGAGCGCAAAGATGGGCAGGTACACCACCATGATGATCAGTTGCCCGAACAGCAAGGGGCGGCGCGATTCCTGGGACGCGAGGAACACTTCATGGAAGCGCTCTGCCCGGGTCAGCGGCCGGCCGTGATGCGCTTGCGCGTGGGCAAGGCGCCGAACACAGTTCTCAACGATCACGACAGCACCGTCAATGATGATGCCGAAGTCCAGGGCCCCGAGGCTCATCAGGTTGGCACTCACCTTGTACTGGACCATGCCCGTGAACGTGAAGAGCATCGACAAGGGAATGACCATTGCGGTGATGATCGCTGCGCGGATGTTCCCCAGGAAAAGGAACAGAATCACGATCACGAGAACCGCGCCTTCGAGCAGGTTTTTCTTCACCGTGCCGATGGCCTTGTCGACGAGCACCGTGCGGTCATAGACCGTCACCGCATGCACACCCTCTGGAAGGCTCTTGTTGACCTCCACCATCTTCTTGTCTACCGCCTGGGAGACGGTCCGGCTGTTTTCTCCAATCAGCATGAACACGGTGCCGAGAACCACTTCCCGTCCGTTGTCCGTGGCAGCTCCGGTTCGAAGCTCCCGGCCAATGCCCACTTCGGCCACGTCCTTGACGCGCACGGGCACGCCGTTGGCGCTGCTGAGGATCACGTTGCCGATGTCCTCCAGGGATTTCACCTGGCCAGGCGCGCGGATGAGGTACTGCTCGCCGCGCTTTTCGATGTAGCCCGCGCCCACGTTGCCGTTGTTGCGATCCAGAGCGGTCACTACGTCCTGCAGCGTCACGCCCAGCGAAGCCAGGCGCTCGGGGATGGGCGCGATCTGGTATTCCTTGGCAAAGCCGCCGATGGAGTTGATTTCCGTCACGCCAGGAACGTTGCGCAGCTGCGGCTTGATGATCCAGTCCTGGATCTCGCGCAGGTCGGTCGGGGTGTAGGGTGAGCCGTCGGGCTTCTTCGCACCGTCCTTGGTTTCGACGGTCCAAAGGTAGATTTCCCCCAGCCCGGTCGAGATGGGCCCCAGCGCTGGCGTGATGCCAGCCGGCAGTTTGTCCCGGGCCTCCTGGATGCGCTCGTTGACGAGTTGGCGAGCGAAATAGATGTCGGTCCCGTCCTTGAAAATGACGGTGACCTGCGACAGTCCATACCGTGAAAGCGACCGCGTCTGATCCAGGTTCGGCAGGCCGGCCATGACCGTCTCAATCGGGTATGTGACCCGCTGCTCGGTCTCAAGGGGCGAGTACCCGGCCGCCTGCGTGTTGATCTGGACCTGGACGTTCGTGATGTCGGGCACGGCGTCAATAGGCAGCTTCTGGTAGCTGAAGACGCCGAAGGCCGCCATGGCGAAGGCCGCAAGCAGCACCAGCCATCGCTGCTCGATCGAGAATCGGATGAGTTTTTCAAACATGTATAGGCTCCGGGATCAGTGCGTGTGTTCGGCAGATCCCTTGCCGAGCTCAGACTTCACGACGAAGCTGCCAGTCGAGGCGTAAGGCATGCCGGCCTTGAGGCCCCCAAGGACCTCGATCCGCTTGCCATCGCTGCGGCCCAGCTTCACTGGCTGAGCAATAAACCCACCGTTGACCTTCAGGAAGACAACGGGCTTGTCTCCAAGGTTCTGTACCGCGTCAGCCGAGATCGTCACGGGTGCCGCTGTTTCTTCAGAAATAACCTCGACGTTCACGAACAGGCCGGGGCGCCAGGCGCCTTTGGGGTTGTCCAGAACCACCCGGGCTTTGGCTGTGCGGGTTTGCTCGCCGATCAGCGCGCCTACAAAAGCGACAGTCCCCGTGGCCGATGCGTCAAACGCCGTGGCCTTGATGGTGACTTTCTCGCCCACCCGCACCGACGGCAGATCCTTCGCTGGAAGGTTGATTTCCGCCCACACGGTGGAGAGGTCGGAGATGGTGAACACCGCAGCATCTTCCTTGACGGCTTCGCCCAGGCTCAGATGCTTCTCGATGACGATCCCGTCAAAGGGCGCACGCAGCTCGATGCGATTGAGACCGGAAGCCGACGAGGTGGAAAGGCCCAGCGCACTCAGCTTTTGATTGGCGTTGGCCACAGCCACCTCTGCTTCGCTCAGGGCTTGCCTGGCCTGCAGGTAGTCCTGTTCGGCAGATACCTTCTGCTCCCACAGCTTCTTTTCTCGCTCGTAAGTCGTCTTGGCCAGCGCGAGGCGCTTGTGGGCCGTCTGCAGCTCGCTGCGTTGTTCCGAGGCAGTGGGGCTGGCAATGGCAGCCAGGACTTGTCCCTTCTTGACGACTTGGCCAAGGCTGGCGCTGACGCTTTCCACCACACCGGCGAGCCGTGGAACCACATGCGAGGTGCGGTCTTCGTTGAGCTTGATCTCACCAGGCAGCAATAGTGCCGTCTTGATGTTGGCGGCGGATGTCGTATCCACCGTAATCGAGGCAGCCTTGATCTGGGCGTCTGCCAATTCAACCTTGCCTTCTTCCTTGCTCATCACGAACATGAAGGGCTCGGTGGCCGTCTGCGCGATGATCTCGATCTCGAATGCATGGGGTTCGGGAACGATTTCCTTACTGACCAGGCTGTCTTTTTCCTGAACGAAAGTCAGCTTCTGCTTTTCGTCTGTAAGGCGGGTCACCGTTGCGGTGACCGTCGCGGCATTCAGCGGCAGCGCCTTGCCCTTGTCGAAAAGCCAGATCCGCAGCCGAGGCTCGCCGCCATCCTCTTGCAGCAGCGCCTCCAGGCTGAAATCACCTTCCTTGAAGACGGTCCCGCCATGGGCCCCCTTGGCTTCGCTCTTTTCGTGGTGCTCGCCATCGGCATGGCCTTTGTCATCATCGTGACCCGTCTCACCGGCCTTGCCGTGATGCTCGCCGTCGCCATGGCCCTTTGCCTCGGTGTGGCCACCATGACCGTGGCCATCGCCTTCGGCGGCTGCCGCCTTGGGTTTGCCGCCGCCCTGAAGGATGAAGGCTCCTGCGCCAACCCCCAGTGCGAGGACGACGGCAATGGCGATCAGGTGCTTTTTGCTGATGGTGGATTTGCTGGTGTTCATAGTCATTCTCAGTTCTGTGTGGCGATCAGGCGGGGATCGGAAGGGCCGCCGAGCAGGCGATCAACCTCGGCCGCCGCACGATGCGCTTCGCCGAGTGCTTTGAGATATTGGGATTTGGCGGTGAAGTAGGTGCGCTGCGCATCAAGCACCTCCAGGAAATTGAACTTGCCGTTCTCAAAGCCAATGGTTGCCGCGTCATACGCTGACTTAGCGCCCGGCAGAACTTCCTGCTGCAGCGACTGCACCTCCGCTGCAATCGTGGACAGTCGCTCCCGGGCCTGTGCCACTTCGCTGTGCAGACGCACGATGGCGCCCTGCAACTCATCTCGCGCCTTGTCCTCAAGCTTGAGTGCTTCAAGGAGATTGCCTTGGTTGCGGTCAAACACCGGTAGAGGGACAGAAACGCCGAAGAGAAGAACGTTTCGCTGCGTCTCGTTGCTGCGTTGCATGCCCACGCTGACGGTGACGTCCGGCACTCGCTTGCTTTGCTCCAAATCTGTCAGGGCCTTGCGCCGATCCACCTCGACGCGTGCCAGGACAACGGCAGGCGAAGAAGAAATCAGCGCCTGAAGTTCGGCGAGGTTGGGTACGGGAGGGAGGGTTTCAGCCGTGCCCTCCAGCACGATGTAAGGAACGTCGGTCCGTCCCATGAGCGCGAAAAGGCGGGACAGGGCATTGCGCTGTTCACTCGCAGCCTGAGCGAGCTCAACGCGGATACCGGCTTCCGCGACCCTCGCCTTGGTCTCTTCAACTGGCGACACCTTGCCGGCCGCCACGCGCTTTGCAACAGTGTCCGTCGAAGACTTTGCAAGCGCCGTGCTGTCCGTCGCGAGCGCCAGGCGCTCCCGCGCCGTCAGCACATCGAAGTAGGCTGCAGCGACATTGGCCCGCACCGTGGCCTTCAGTTCGATGAGTTGGGCCTGCGCCTGTTCGCGGGACTTTTCCGCGGCCTTGGTGCGTGCCGCGCGCTTTCCCCCCAACTCCACGGGAAGATTGAGTTGCCAGCTTTGCGTGCGCGTTTTGGAGCGCGCATCTTCCAGCGAGTAGGCAAGCTCCGGGTTGGGCCGTGCGCTTCCTTGAAGCACTTGACCCTCGGTCGCCTCCAACTGACGCATCGCAGCTGCCACCTCGGGATTTCCCTCCAGAGCGAACTCGATGGCCCTGGCCAGCGACAGCGGCGTGGAAGCAGCCGTAGCGGCAGCCTGAGGTGCTTGCCCGCTGGCGATTGGTGCTTGCGACACGCCCTGCGCAAAAGCGCCGCTGGACGCCGCCAGCAATACGGCCGCTGCGCTGGCTGCGAACCCGATTTTCTTGCGGCCGCGCCATGCGTCCGGCTTGCTTTGAAGGTAAATACCTTTGGACATCCGATTCTCCAGTGATTTCAAAACACGAAGGAATCGGCGGGGTGGCAACCGTGCAGTTGCCTGGCAACTCGTCACTCATCACAGTCGCGACAGGCGCAACTACATCCGCCTGTTGGGCGGACACGGATGACTGAAAGAAGGAGAGATGCCCCGCCGATTAGGCGAGGACAGGCCACCGAGGGCGGTCAGGGGGGGTGGGCGTTACACCAGCCAACTGCTCGTTGGGCTGTGCACCCACGCGACCGTCGTGGGAAGAACCTTGCTTCACATAGGGCAGGTTGAGGGCGCCGATGCCGGCGCCATGGCAGACCCAGCAATCGATATCAAACTGGTCGGCACTTTGCCCGTTTTTGTCTGCTTGGTCGATCGCGATTTTGGACTCATGCTTGTGCTCATGATGCCCCACGTGTTGCACCTGGGCTGTCGTGCTTTCGTGCTTGCAGTAAGCTGCAACCGCAGACCAGCTGAACTGGAACGGTAGCAATCCAAGCAGAAAAACAGCTATCAAGCGGCGCATCTTTTTAGTCTAGCACGCGACTTTGGAATCTTCGTGCGGGGTGTAGTTAGAAGCTGGGGCAGCAGGCAACCCGATGAATCAATTACCGGTGCTGTACAGCTCCTGGATACGCTCCTTTTCTGCAGCAGACATGTTCAGGTACTCCTGTTGCACCTGTGCACGGGTCTTAGATGAGCCCGTTGCTTTGACGGGCAGAGCACCGCCGCGCTGGAGGATCGCCAGTGTTCCGTCCTTGCGGGCCACCGCCACCGCCTGAAGTACATCTTCCCGAGACGTTGTGCTCTGGAAATGATCGGGATGGGTAGTGAAGCCGACTTCGCCTCCAGCGGGGTGATACAGGGAGGATGCAGATGCCAGACTCGGGGCCGCGATGGCCAGGGCGATCAGGGTAAGCGTGAAGGGTTTGCGAACAGTCATGGGGGTTCTCCGGGATCAGGTGAGCTTTCGGCGACTTGCCTCTGCTATGCCTTTCGACATGGGATGAACTTTAATAACGCGCCCCCGACAAGGCGCCAACAGCCAGATAACAAATTCGTAAACTACGAACAGGCCGGATTCTTCGAGAATGGCAGCATGAAAATTTTGCTCATCGAAGACGAAGTCAAGCTGGCCGAGTATCTGCGCAAGGGCCTGGGAGAGGCCGGCTACGTGGTGGACGTTGCACACAACGGGGTGGATGGCCTTCACATGGCTCTGGAAGGCGTGCACGATCTGCTGGTCTTGGACGCGATGCTTCCAGGGATCGACGGCTTCAGCCTTTTAACAGCCTTTCGCAAGACCAAGCAGACGCCGGTCTTGATGTTGACAGCAAGGGTCAGCGTCGAGGATCGGGTATTGGGACTCAAGACGGGTGCTGACGACTATCTGGTCAAGCCCTTTGCGTTTTCCGAACTGAGCGCCCGCATTCAGGTGCTGCTCCGGCGGACCCATGGTGCGAGGAATGCCGCAGAGCCCACGCAACTGCGTTTGGCGGACCTTGAATTGGACCTGGTACGGCGCAAAGCGTCCCGGCGTGGTCAGCGTTTGGAGTTGACTGCCAAGGAATTTCTGCTCCTGACGCTGTTTCTGAGAAGAAAAGGGGAAGTGCTTTCTCGCACTGAGATCGCTGAGCAGGTGTGGGATATGAACTTCGACAGCGATACCAGCGTGGTGGAGGTCGCGATCCGGCGCCTCCGTACCAAGATCGATGTGCCGTTTGACACTACGCTGCTCCACACCATTCGCGGCATGGGATATGTCATGGAGGACCGCAACGGATGAAGGCGTTGGCCCAACATCGCTCATTGCGCCAGCGGTTGTCGTGGTGGCTGGCGCTGCAGAGCTTTGCCGGACTCGGGGTGGTCTGTCTGATGGTTTATCTGGTGACCGAGTTCAATTTTCGTGATCGGCAAGAGGAAACGCTGGCACAAAAAGAAACCGTCATTCGGCACTTGCTGCAGGATGGCAAGGAGCATGGGGATTCGGAAGACCTTGCGCACAAACTCGATGACTTCCTTGTTGGGCACGGAGATCTGTCGCTCGAAGTCGCGCAGGCGGACGGGATGGTTATCTACGCCCACGCCCGCAACCAGAGTGCCAAGACGGTATGGCGCCAACGGCAGTTCGAAGTAGCACAGACTGCGGACCAGACTCCCTCAAAGAACTTGCGCGTTCAGCTGTCGCTGGACATTCGAACCGACCACCAGTTGTTGCACCGACTTGCTCTTACCTTGCTGGTCGCAGCCATCGGTGGGGCCATCGTTGTATCGCTGGGCGGATTCTCCCTGGTCAACTTGGGCCTGGCGCCCGTCCGAAGACTGGCCAGTCAGACGCGCGCAGTGTCGGCTGACAATCTACATCAACGTCTCGACAGCGCCGAGCAGCCCCTTGAGCTCGTGCCTCTGATCGACCAGTTCAACGCGCTTCTGGCGCGCATTGAGAAGGCGTATTTACAAATGGAGGGCTTCAATGCGGACGTGGCGCATGAGTTGTGCACGCCTTTGGCCACGCTCATTGCCAACAATGAATTGGCTTTGCTGCGCCCTGAGCGGGCGGATATGCGCGAGGTGCTGGCGTCCAACTTGGAGGAGTTGCACCGCCTGACCGGCATCGTAAATGACATGCTGTTCCTGTCCCAGGCGGATCGGGGTGTGGGAGCGCGCCGCGCGCCCGTGGCGAGCCTTGCATCAGTGGCTGCTGACGTACTGGACTACCACGAGGCCGCGCTGTCCGAGGCAGCTCTCACAGCTAAAGTGGTTGGTGATGCGCATGGCGCCTTCGACGTGCCGTTGCTGCGCCGGGCCCTGTCGAACTTGCTCGGCAACGCCACTCGATACGCGAGCTCTGGCTCAATCGTCCAGATCAACCTCAGAACCACCGATGAGGGTCGTGTGCTGATCAGTGTCACCAACTACGGCAGCACGATCGATCCCGAGATACTTCCGCAGCTGTTTGACCGATTCTTCCGTGCAGATCCGGCTCGTAGTCATGGGCAGAGTAACCATGGCCTTGGGTTGGCCATAGTAGGAGCTATTGCACGCATGCACCAGGGAAAGCCCTTTGCATCGTCAGAAAACGGGGTAACGAATGTGGGAATCGAAATCCCCCCGAATTGATGTTGTTTTTCGACGGGGTGGGGTCGATCCTGTGCCCCTGCGACTGAGTACGGACCGTTAAGAAATCCGATTTACCCAGGACAAAGCAGCCATGTTCTTTTTGCTGCTTGACTTTAAAGCTACTTGAAGGTTTCCAATTGGGCTATGAAATCAGAAACAAGCACACCTCCCACCACTGTTGACACCTGCTGCTCCTCGGGCTGTTCCAGTACCGCAGCAGTGGTCCCTGCAGCCACAAGCAGCCCGGGCCAGGGCAAGCTGTTCCGAATCGCCACCATGGACTGCAGTGCCGAAGAGTCGGAGATTCGTCGGGCGCTGGAGCCGCTTGAGGGAATCCGCTCGTTGGGTTTCCAGCTCGGCGCGCGCACGCTGAAGATCGATGCGGAGGATCGCGCCTTGCCCCTTGCGCTCGATGCCATCCGCAAGGCGGGTTTCGATCCACAGCCGGTGGTCGCTGCGGTAGACACCCAGGGTAGCCAGGGCCGGGTGTTTCGCATTGCGACCATGGACTGCAGCGCCGAGGAGGCGGAGATTCGCCGGGCGCTGGAGCCTCTGGATGGGATTCGCTCTCTGGGCTTTCAGCTCGGTGCGCGGACGCTGAAGATCGATGCCGACGAAGGCACCTACCCGCTGGCCCTCGACGCCATCCGCAAAGCGGGCTTCGATCCGCAGCCAGTGGCCGGCGCCAATGGCTCCGAGGGCGGACAGGCGGGCGAACCAGCCGAAGGCGACGACCATGGACATGGTTTTGCAGGCGGCATCTCCCGTTTGGTGGCCGCGCTGGTGTTCGCCACGGGGGCTGAGGTCCTCTCGTTCTTTGCTCCAGACCAGATGGCCTGGAAGGTGGTGGGCATGGCCATCGCCGCGCTGGCTATCTGGCTGGCCGGCATCGACACCTACAAAAAAGGCATTGCGGCGCTGCTGCGCGGCAAGCTGAACATCAATGCGCTGATGTCGGTGGCCGTCACCGGCGCATTCCTCATTGGTCAGTGGCCAGAAGCCGCGATGGTGATGGCTTTGTACGCGATTGCGGAGCTCATCGAAGCCAAGGCAGTGGACCGGGCCCGAAACGCTATCAAGGGCTTGCTGGAACTGGCGCCCGAAGAGGCTTTGGTACTGGGCACCAACGGAGCGTGGACCGCTACACCGGTGGCTTCGGTGGCCATCGGAGCGACCGTGCGCATCAAGCCGGGCGAACGCGTGCCGCTGGACGGTAAGGTGACCAAGGGCAATGGCGCCATCAACCAGGCCCCCGTGACTGGCGAGAGCATCCCCGTGGACAAGGCACCTGGCGACCAGGTGTTCGCCGGCACGATCAACGAGACTGGTGAGCTGGAGTTCGAGGTCACAGCCTTGTCGAGCAACACCACCCTGGCCAGGATCATCCAAGCGGTTGAGCAGGCGCAGGGCACGCGCGCTCCGACGCAGCGCTTTGTGGATCGGTTCGCCTCCATCTACACCCCCGCAGTCTTCGCCATTGCCGTGGCGGTGGCGGTCCTCACTCCTTTCCTGATGGGACTTACCTGGCTGGAGGCGCTCTACAAGGCCCTGGTCCTGCTGGTGATCGCCTGCCCATGCGCTCTGGTCATTTCCACGCCGGTCACGGTGGTCAGCGGATTGGCCGCAGGAGCGCGCCGTGGGATCTTGATCAAGGGCGGAACCTACTTGGAAGATGCCCGGCTTCTGAAGGCGGTGGCGCTGGACAAGACCGGCACCATCACCGAAGGCAAACCCAAGCTGGTGAAGTGGAAGGTGTGGGGTGCCGGTGACGAGGCCGCAGTCCAGCAGATGGCTGCCAGCCTGGCGGCTCGTTCCGACCACCCGGTTTCCAAGGCGATTGTCCAGGGCTTGGATGTAAAGGGTCCAGAAGCAGAAAGCTTCAAGGCCTTGCCTGGGCGCGGCGTCGAAGGCATGGTCAATGGTGTGCGCTTGATGCTGGGCAATCACCGACTGATACATGAGCTAGGACTGTGCGGTCCGGAGCTGGAGGCGGAGCTGGCCACCCATGAAAAACAAGGCCGCACGGTCACTCTCCTGGCGGACGAATCGCGCGTCCTGGCGCTGTTTGCGGTAGCGGACACCATTCGCGAGACGTCGAAGCAGGCCATCGTCGACCTCAAGGCGCTGGGAGTGACGTCGGTGATGCTGACGGGTGACAACACTGCCACGGCAAAGGCCATCGCTGCCCAGGCCGGCATTGACGATGCCCGTGGCGATCTGCTGCCCGAAGCCAAACTCGATGCCATCAAGGAAATGCAAAAGCGCTATGGCGCCACCGGCATGACCGGCGACGGCATCAACGATGCGCCGGCGCTAGCGCAGGCCGACATAGGTTTTGCCATGGGTGCGGCGGGAACCGACACGGCCATGGAAGCAGCCGATGTGGTCATCATGAACGATGACCTGCAGCGCGTCGCCGAGACGGTGCGTCTATCCAAGCGCACCCACGCCATTCTCTGGCAGAACATCACCTTGGCATTGGGCATCAAGAGCGTCTTCCTGGTGATGGCGGTCGTTGGCACGGCCACCATGTGGATGGCGGTCTTCGCGGATATGGGAGCGAGCTTGCTGGTGGTAGCCAACGGACTGCGTCTGCTTCGCGGTACACGGGAGGAGCCAGCCGCCAAGCCTAGCCGCTCAGAAACCAAGGAGCATGCGCATTCCCACTGAGCATTCGTCAGCGCGCCAAATCCACCGGTGGGCTCGCGGAGCGCTTACTGAATGTCCCGCTTTCATTTCTTGGTTTTGGAGACCTCTTGCGCCACTAGGTCGGCCAGCTGTTTGTGGCCAAAGCTGGGCAGCGGGCGCCCGTTGACAAAGAAGGTCGGCGTTTTCTCGACCTTGAGGGCGGTCAGGTCCCGCACGTCCTGTAGCACCAAGGCGTCCAATGCAGGGGCTGCGATGTCCGCCCGCGCCCGTTGCATGTCCAGACCCGCCTGTTCAGCCGCCTTGTAGGCCAACTCCAGGTTGGGGTTTCCATGGTCCGCCCACTGCGGCTGTGCGGCCAGCACCGCTTCCAGCACGGCCAGGTACTTGTCCTGCCGCCGGGCCGATTCCAGTAGCTTGACCACCTGCTCCGAGCCTTGGTGGAAAGGCGCGTAGCGGATGACCAGCCGCACTTCGGTGGGGTACTGCTGCATCAGTTCCTTCACCACCGGATAAAAGGCGCGGCAGGTCTCGCAGGCGGGATCGAAGAATTCGACGATGGTCACTGGTGCCTCACGGGGCCCGATCACGGGTGAATGCATGCGGACCAGGCGTTCGGCCTGTCCTGCCACCTGCAGCTCCTGTGCACTTTGCACGCGGCTCTGGTACAGATTCACGCCGACAAGGAAGGCCACAAAGGCCATGCCCAGCACGAGGAAGATGATGAGTTTTCGGTGTTTCATTTGTCTGTTTTTCGCAGATAGAGGGAGAGCGAGACGGCGATGGCAATGAACGCCGCCAGTGAAAGCCAGGGCAGCTCAATGCCGTAGAGGATGTCGAGCTTCTGATCGGCGCATGACACGCCAGCGCCGCAGGGAACCCAAGCCTTGGGCACCAGGCCTGCCGCCAAGAGGCTGTGGTAACCAGCCACGACCGCACCCGCCAGCGCAAGAGGCAAGGCATAGAGAGCGCCCCGGCGGTCGTCGCTGTAAAAGGCCATTCCCAGAAGCAAGGCCAGCGGGAACATGGCAATGCGCTGGTACCAGCACAAGACGCAAGGAGCCATGCCCATGACTTCGCCGATGAACAACGCACCGCCCGTGGCGGACACAGCCAGCAGCCAGGCGATCAGGAGCAGCACCGAGGGCCGGCTCATCGACGCCTCCTTGAACAACGGTTCTGGCAGGAGGCACCGATCAAGGCACAACTGCGTGTGTAGATTCCAGAGCCATTCGGCCCGACAGTGGAGGACATGGAAAGATCCCGAAGGCATGCAAATGAGGCCAGCACACGCTGTGCTGGCACGCTTGGCGGGGATCGGAGACGGTGGTGACCGATGCCCTGGTCAGGCCAGGGCGGGCCACTGCGGGCGTTCGGGGCGACTGGCGGACTCTGAAGGCGGCCACCCGCTCGTGTCGGGGTGAAAGCGCTTCTGGTGCAAATCCGGCACAAGATCGCGTTGCGTCTGGAGGGCTTCGGAGCCCTGCAGATGGCATGAACCACAGTCCGCGCTGGGCACTGCATCGCCAACTCGGGTGGACTCGTTCATTGCACCGTCCCGCAACTGGGCGTGCTCGCAGCAATGCATTGCCACAAGAGGCAAGGAACCTGGTCCGTCATCGTTGCAGTACGCGCCCACCGCAGCCCAGCACAGTTGCAGCGGCAGCAATACCAGCAGGAAAACAAGCAGACGGGAGCGGGAGCGCATCCGGAAAATTGTAGTGGCACGACGACCGAGATGGGAGACAGGATGCACCCGGAACATGCGCAGGCTGGCAAATCGCGTGACCAGGTCCTGGCGGTGATAGATCAATCCAAGAAAGACGGCCTGTGGCAGTACCATCGCTTCGGCGCCCCAGTTCCCGTGAAGGGAAAGGCTGCGGCCCGCGACGAAGTGCTGGCTGATCTGGAGCGTTCCCAGAAACATCCGACCGGGGCATTGCGCCGTGTAGGCGCACCCGTTGCGGGCGTGCCCGCGCCCTGACGCAATCCATTGCCAGCTGCGTTCCCTGCGCTGGCAATGAGGCATGAGGTCAAGTGCGCTCAGGTTCATGGGCATGCATAGAACTTCTGTGGCACAAGGGAGTCCACTACACTCATCCTTATGCCTCGCAACCGCCGCGCCCGCCTGACCACAGTGTTTTTCGCACTGATCAGCCTGCTGTTCATGCAGCTGGCGGTGGCAAGCTACGCCTGCCCGGGTGCGCAGTCTTCCCACATCGCCGAGGTAGCCGCCATGGCCGAGGCGGGAATGTCTTGCGCCGAGACCATGTCGCTGCGTATGGACGACGAGCAGCCTCATTTGTGCCAGGCCCACTGCCAGGCAGGCCAGCAAACGGCGGACAAGTACGAGTTGCCAGCCCTGGTAACCGCTGCCCTGGCGGATATCGTCTACACGCCCTTCATAACGTCAGCCATTTCCGAGGGTGCGCCCGTGCAGGCGCCACTCCTGAGGCGCGCGACGGCTCCACCGTTGGCTGTGCAGCACTGCTGCTTTCGCATTTGACATCCCAGACCGTCTGAGCGTTGCCTGAGGCACTTCGAGTGCCCTGGCAGCTTGTTCTTCGTTGTCTGGAGATGACATGTCTAGTTTGATTTCGGACCGCTGGTCGGCCACTGCTGCCATGGTGGCAGCCTTGAGCGTGCCCGCCTGGGCCGGTACGCCCAATGAACCCCTCTCGCTGCGCGAAGCACTGGTCCTGGCTGCCGCACGCTCGCAACAACTGGTGGCCAACCGAGCCTCGACGACTGTGTCGCGGAACATGGCCATCGCTGCGGGCCAGTTGCCGGACCCCGTCCTCAAGTTCGGCGTGGACAATCTCCCGCTGAACGGACCAGACCGGCTGAGCCTGTCGCGCGACTTCATGACCATGCGGCGCATCGGTGTGATGCAGGAGCTGCCCGCCGCGCAAAAGCGCCAACTGCGCTCCGAGCGCTTTGAGCGCGAAGCAGATATCTCCCTCGCGCAAGGCCAGATGAGCCTGGCCAACCTCCAGCGGGACACCGCCCTCGCGTGGGTCGAGCGCTATTACACCCAGCAGATGCGGGACTTGGTGCTGCGACAGATCGAGGAAACCAGGCTCCAGGTTCAGGCGGTCGAGTCCGGCTTCGGCATCGGGCGAAGCAGCCAGGCCGACGTGTTTGCAGCGCGGTCGGCCCTTGTCCTGCTGGAAGACCGATTGAGCGTGGTGGACAAGCAGCAAAGAAACGCGGCCCTGGTCTTCGCCCGATGGGTTGGCCCGGACGCCGAGCGGCCGGCCACCGAGGCGCCTGCCTGGGAGACGAGCCGGCTCGACGATGACAGGCTGCAGGAGCACATCCCGGTCCACCCCGATCTGCTCGTGCTCAAGGCGCAGATGGATGCCGCCCAGACCGAGTCGCGGCTGGCCGACGCCAACAGACGATCTGACTGGAGCGTCGAGGTGATGTACAGCCAGCGCGGCTCTGCCTACTCGAACATGCTCTCCGTCGGTGTCTCGATTCCCTTGCAATGGGACAGGACCAATCGCCAGGACCGTGAGCTCGCGGCCAAGCTGTCCATGGTCGATGAAGCGCGCGCCAAGTACGAGGACATGCTCCGCAGCCACGAGGCCGAGGTGCGCGGCCTGCTCAACGACTGGCAAACCGGCAAAAACCGTGTGATGCGCCATCGGGACCAACTCATTCCCCTGGCCGAACAGCGCGCACAGGCGACTCTGACGGGATACCGCACAGGCAAGGTGGACTTGGCTGCTGCCCTGGCTGCACGCCGCGATGAGATCGACGCCCGAATCCAGGCGCTTGCCATCGAGATGGAAACCGCCAAGAGCTGGGCCCAATTGAACTTCCTGTCCCCCAGCGACAGCCTTCCCGTACCACGCCAGGAGAAGCAGTGAAAAACTCCCACATCCTCGTGGCCTCCACCCTGGTGCTGGCCGTCGCAGCCGGGGGCTATGCCGCGTTTGAAATAGGGATGCGGCGCGGCGCCAGCATGGCCGCCTCTGGGCCTGGAAAAACCCAACATCGGGCTGCTGGACGATGAATTCCTGGCCCAGGTGAAGAACTTGCCCGAGAAGAATCTGGCGGTGGAACTGCTCGAGCGACTGCTCGAAGGCGAAATCAAGAGCCGCTTCGGCAGCAACGTGGTGCAGGAAAAGAAGTTCTCCGACCTGCTGGGCAACGTGATCAAGCGCTACCAGAACCGTTCCATTGAAACCGCCCAGGTGATGGAAGAACTGGTCGAGATGGCCAAGAAGTTCCGGGAGGCGGCCAGCAGGGGCGAGATGCTGGGCCTGACTGAGGACGAGGTGCGGTTCTACGACGCGCTGGCCACCAACGAATCAGCGGTCAAAGAACTCACCGACGAAACCCTCAAGAAGATCGCCCACGAACTGACCGAGAACCTGCGCCAGAACCTGACGGTGGACTGGTCCGAGCGCGAGAGCGTGCGGGCGAAACTGCGACTAATGGTCAAGCGGGTCTTGCGCAAGTACAAGTACCCACCCGACTTGCAGGAAGAGGCTGTGGACTTGGTGTTGCGGCAGGCGCAGGTGTTCGGAGAGAGCTGGAGAGACACTTAATCTGTCTGTGGGACGAATTCGCACCCCCCTATGTTGGTGAGCGCTTTCCTCGGGGTATTTGTGCACGTTGCGCTCCCACGTTGTTGAACTCCTTTACGGGTGTGCGAAGGCAACAAGCATTCTGTCGGTTCTGCTTGGAGTTGCCCTTGCATCATTTGATGAGTGCTCTCAGAGCCTCGATGCCATCGAAATTTTTTCTGGCCAGTTCTTGTCTGCTTTATTCCGCTTAGGTCCTCTAACCAGTCCCTTATTGGCCTTGATGCTAGCGATTGAGGAGCGCGTCAGTGTCTTGATACTGCCAAGATTTTTTGGCATCAGATACAGCGACTCTTTTGCAAAATATCCTAGAACATCGGTTTTTATGATGTTTATTTTGCTCAAGTCAAAATAGTTAACTAGGCCAATGCCGTCTCTTTTGTATTTTTTTCGAGATGCGGAGCAATTGTAGTACCTGCCAGGCGAAGAAGGCGTAGAGGACATGGTGGTTTTTATCCAGTACTCCCCTATTTTATTACCGTAATAGTAATCAGATTTTACTTCAGAGCCATTGAACAAAAAGAATCCATGCAAATGAAATCCTCCGAGCAATCCTTGCTCAAGCTTGAGGATGTAGCCAACACAATTTCCGAATATTTCTGAATTGTGTCGCATATTGTTCGTGAATTGTTCTCTGTGCCTGGTAATGAGTGTTAAATTGTCTTGTGTTTCTTCAATTACGTTTACTGCAGTGGGCGACTGAGAATTTTCATATGCGAAGTCTACGCGAATGACTAATAGACGGGCGTGTCGGGCCAATGCTTCATCCACTAGTGAATGAATGCTTTCCAGCTGTCGTTTGCTTTTTTCCCTTCGATGGGCTAGCTTTCTGCGAAATTCAGAAGCCTGCGCCTTTTCTCGCAAGGCATTGATGAAGATGTTGAGGGAATCAATACATCTGTTGTATGCAAGAATGTTCTGAGGAATGACTCCTTCATCAATACCCATGCTGACAATGCTACCGGCATGTTCTAGGTAGGTTTCCAAAAAGAGTTGTGCTCTTAAGCTGAGTGTGAATTTATCCGTAAGTTGATCCATTCCGTATAGGTTGAATATCTTTTTCTCGATGCATTTGAATACTTGCTTGCTAAAAATTCTTCTTCTGCTCGACTGTTCTTCTCTAGGTATTGCAAATTTCACTCGCTTGGGAAGAACAAAGGTAATTTCTGTCGTTTCAATGAGGGTTACAAATTTTTCGATCAAGCTTATTTTGTAGATAAAACTTGATGTAGATGGAAAGTAAATTCCGTTCGGAGTCTCATCGAAGATGAATTCATTTTCCAAGATGGAAAATATTTTTTGATCTTCGTGCTTTATGTTCCCATCGGTGGTGATCGATGGCGTAAGGGATGTCGATTGTTGGTTCATGATGTATTTTCTTTTTAGTGTTGACTGTGTTTGATATCATTTCGAAGATTGTAAATACTTTAATTTGTTAGCGTCATGTTTATGACTTGATAGCTATGCATATTTGTTGATGTTGTTATTCCATCAAGCCTTTTTATTTGATTATTTATATATTTAATTTAATATTATTTATATATTTAATTTAATAACATTAAAAACCAAGATTGCTTAATTGGTTAGATGCCATTTATATTGGAATTTGCTGCAGGCGCTCAGGTTGAATTCTGGGCGTGTGATCTTTTGTTTTTCATTCGGTGATATGCGATATTCAATTTTTAGAAAATAGCGCAATCTTTATGAAAACTCATTTGTCTCCGATTCGGGCGAATGCCATAACCTCTGAGAAAATGCCCATCAGAGACAGATTCTTGAAGCTTGCAGATGACTGCTTCGCTGAGGAGTGCCGCTTGCTTGCGCCGGCTCCCCGCGCAAAAGAGCGACCCGCAGCTACCGTAAGGAGATTCGCCGTCTGAAAACCCTCGGAGTAGTGCGAGCAGCAAATCATGGACACCGCGAAGCGAGGAGATCTCTATCCACGACGCACGCACGCTGGCAGAGATCTCACGCCACGAGGTGGAGACTCAAGCCAGTTGCTGGTGCAACGCTTTAAAGCTGACTTTCGTCGAGGGGTTACAAGCCTCTGAAGTTAGGCCTGCGGACGCGGCCATGCCCAACAGTTCAAGTGTTTGCAAAAATTCTCACACGCTTCCGCGCCGTCCCAGACAACGTACCGCGCGAGGCAGTGCGGATTCGAGCAGGTCACCTCTAAACCCCTGGCCATGCTGCATGAGCTGATGCAGCGGGCCGGACGCATAAGCACCTGGAGCCCGAGGGAAAATCCGAAGCTGTGTGAGATGCACGCCCAAGGTCAAATGCGTTGGGAAAGGGCGCGACCAAGAGAGGGTTGCACCTGGTAATGTGTTCTGTAGAGCTACAACCTCCGCTGGAAGGCACGAGCGGTTGTTCGGCTCGGCTCAACAAGATGCATCCATAAATGCCTGCATGCACAGCCTGCTTCGAGCGTGTATCGCATATCCTGTATCTGTAGTGCAGAGAGCTGGTGGTTTTTTAAAGAGCGCGAATGGCGCCTTGTCACGATCAACAAGGCGCCATGAGTCGTCAGATCAGATCAACAGGTTTCGCACAAAGGGTGTGATCAGGGGCTTGGAAGTCGAAGGGTCATTCACTACTGTCGCCCGATGTGTTTTTATCAATCGCTCAAGACAGGTGTCAAAGCGCGATTTCGGACGGATAGGGCCATTGCGAAATGCCTCAGATATCGGTGCACACTGGTTGAATTCCCAGTAATTTTTATGGAGGAAATGGAAGAGGACTGCCGCTTTCTCCTCATCAAGCGAAAGTGGCCCATCAGGAGAAAAAATGAGTTCGAATTGAATTCCATGCCACATCACGATGTCAGCGGCTGAGGCGACAGTCTCTTTCCCAATGTGAAGGTCGTCATAGCCTGAGAAGCAGTGAAGGGAGGCCGCAACCCTGCAGACATTCTCGGTAGCTTTGGATACGAAATCTCTGGACGCATGTAGTCGCCCTCCTGGCGCAATCTGGGATTCCAAGTACTGGGTAATTTCGCGAAGTTGTGTTGAAGCTTCAGCAGTGAACTCCAAGCATGTTCTCTGAGGTTTTTTCGTGTCGTGCAGCTGCGACGCAAACCTTCCAAGCTTCTCGTGGATTGCTCCGTGAAACGTAGACAGGCATTGATCTGAAGTGATCTTCGGGCTGGGAGGGCGAAAGCCTTGGTTGGAAGTTGCAAAAGCTGGCAGCATGCGTGCGAAGTAGCCACTATCGCGAAGGATTCCACCATTTTTCTGTACAGCTTTGGCCCACACCGATGGTTGAATCATCAGAAACGATGAGACACGGGGCCGGCGAGAGGTGACGGATTCCCTGTTTGCTCGGTCCAGCATCAAGGTATCTGCTCCGTCCCAGCCTTTGTTGAGCAGACTGCCTGACCTGAAGAGCGGGCTTCGATAAACACCTTCCGCTTCGTCGCTGAGAATGACGATGCTTCGGTCGTCACCTCGCAGCGCTTCAAAGAGTGCATTTGAGGTCATGTTTTCGAAGATCAGGCGTTGAGATTGGCGCTGCATCGGTTTTGATCCCTGCAGGGCGCTTAGTTGGGAGCGCTCCGATTGCGCGTCTTCGCCTTGGATCTCAAGGCGGGAGATGGTGCGTTCCAGTTGTTTGCACTTTTGAGTCCAAATCCTGAGCTCAGACTCCCCGCTTACGTGGGTTTCTTTGTCGAGGCTGCATTGCGCTTCGAACTCATAGTACGGACGAAGCACTAGTTGCTGAACCGTGCTCTTGCGATCACCAGATTCGGCGATCACCAGTTGTGATAAGACGGTAGGGCGCACTTGCCCATGGGGCATTCGTACGTCATGTAGCAGTTGTGTGCCAAGTGCCATTGAGCCTAGCAAGGTAGCGCCAATGATTTCCATTGGTGCTCCCGTGTTGGTTTGCAACTCGGACGCTGCGTAACGCGCAACCGGTGGAAGTGCGTAGGTGGGGAAGAGATAGTTGATCATTTGGAGACAAAGTTATGCCCTGGCGAGTCAAGCTCGCCAAAGCGAAGTTGGGAAGAGCGCACTGCACGTGCGTAGCGCTGCAAGTCCGAATGGAACCAGCACTGTCCAGTGGACGTACTGGCTCCAGACGGGACCTACACTAGTTCGCTGTCACGTTTTCGAATGCGTGAGTCAATCCAGGCATGTACCTCGGACATGAGGTAGAACGCAGAGCCGTTAGAGGTCACCCTGATCGGCTTTGGAAAAACTGGGTCGCAGTTGGGATGACCCTGTGTGTGCAATTCGCGGAGCATGGTGCAACCCATACCCAACATCTGGGCCAGGCGCGAGCGCTTGATCAGAAGTTGACTTGGGTTCGCGTGCACAGGGCTGATGGTGTTATTCGCCGGGAAAGCGGGAGGGATCCCCGGCATTTGGTCAATGGTCGGCATACAAAAATTCCTACGAAACCGACTGGCACAAGGCCAGGCGCATTAAAACGGGAAGCAACTGCAAAGCAGGTGCCAAAACTTTTTGGGGTCACCAGAGCGGTGAAGTACGCCTACGGTCGTTTGGAAGCGCTGTGTGGCTTGTTACAAACAACCTGCGGTCTCTTCTGCGTGTGCTTGGGATCTACGTGTCGGTCAGATAGTTATGACACCGAACCCGTGCGATCCAAAGCAACGGTCATGATTTCTGGAGAAGCGATAGCCCTGACAAGAAACTAGGACATTTGTCTAGCAACTGTCCCTTGTCTAGGGCTCGTTCCCTTACGATAAGAACACGCTTAGTTGCGCTCCACGACTGATCTTGTCTGGAGCGGTACGTATTGCTTTCAGTCGTTAGTGGCGATGTATGACTTCCACAAACAACTAGCCGTACTGTCAGCGTGTGTTACATCTACAAGATCGGATCTGTCATTACACCGAACCCGTGATGCCTTCAAAAAGTCGACCACTCATATGAACTGAGTCGGTCTTTCGTTATTTCGTCAGTTTTCTTGCAGCCTGTGGTCTGTTGAGTGGTTGATCTATCACTCACCGGAGCGTCACAGCGAAGGGGGCATGCGCAAAATTTATTTTTGCGACCACATGGTGCCTTCGAACAACATGTGACTTGGATCGTGCTTGTGACAGCATCGGTCCAACTGTGATTGGGATCTTTTCTTCTATCGGCTTACACCTCCGTTTTGGTCATTCGGTAGTGAAAGATAACACTTCGCAGGGGCTCTTTGCAATAGGCATGACACCGGATTTTTGATGGCACTGCGAAAGCAACCGTGCGAGGCAAGGAGTCACTCTCGCAATCCTGGGCTTCAGAGGGCTTTGCCTGAATTCGGTAGTTCCAGTACAGGCCACTTTGCTCATCGGAGTCGCGGCTTGCGCGATCCAAGTTTGAGTGTCGGAAGTGCCCAAAAACGGGTGTTTCAAGCACTTTTTCATTGGTGAAAACAATGGTGAAAAAAACAAAAAAGCGCCCCGAGAGGCGCTTGTTTGTTTGCTTACTGGCGGAGAGGGTGGGATTCGAACCCACGGTAGGGTCGCCCCTACGCCTGATTTCGAGTCAGGTACATTCGACCACTCTGCCACCTCTCCTGTGTGTCGAAGCCTGCGATTCTAGCAGGAATTTCCGGCCGGCCTAAGCGCCCGGCCCACGGCAACGAGGCTCACCCGCGCCGGACAGCGCCTGCATGGCCCCATGGCGCCAACGGCTGTCACGCCATTTTCACCATTGGCCCCTCCAATGGCATGAAGGCTGGCGCGGTGCGTCCGGGCCCACCTTGCGTTCCACTTTCCCCACAACAAGACCCCCCGCATGCGCACTTCTTTTGCCGCACTGACCCTTCTCGTGGCCGCTACCCTGGCCTGCGCCACTGCAACGGCCCAAAGCATCACCGGCGCCGGCTCTTCCGCCGCTGCCCCCATTTACCGCAGCTGGGCCAAGGCCTACGCCCGCGCGACGGGCGCCACCATCGACTACGAGCCCGTGGGGTCTTCGGGCGGCCTCAAGAAAATTCGCCAGAACGATGTGAGCTTCGGCGCCTCCGATGTGGCGCTGTCCGTCAAGGAACTCACGGAAACCGGCCTGGTGACCTTTCCCGTGGCCATCACGGGCATCTCGCCCGTTTACCACCTGCCCAAGGTGGCCGACGGCCAGCTGCGCCTGTCCGGCGAGGTGCTGGCCCGCATCTTTCTGGGGAACATCGGCCGCTGGAATGCGCGGGACATCGTGGCGCTCAACCCGGGCGTGGCATTGCCCGACGAGCCCATCAAGGTCATCGTGCGTTCGGACGGTTCGGGCACCACCTACAATTTTTCCGACTACCTCGGCAAGGTGTCCGCCGCATGGAAAACAGGCTACGGAGCCAAGACCAGCATTGCGTGGCCCCAGGGCTTCATCGGCGCCAAGGGCAGCGAGGGCGTGGCCAAGGCCGTCAAGGACACACCCTATTCCATTGCCTACATCGATTACGGCTACGTGAAGGAGCACGGCCTGTCCGCCGCGCAGGTGCGCAATGCCGAGGGCGAATTCGTCCGCCCCTCGGTCAGCGCCTTCCGGGCCGCCCTGCTGCACAGCGAATGGGCAACCACCGGCGCCTATGCGGAGACGCTGACGAACAAATCCGGCCGGGGGGCTTGGCCCATCACCATGGGCACCTTCATCCTGGTGCCCCGGACGGCCCAGAACCCCGAACGGACGCTGGCGGCGCTGCGGTTCTTTGCGTGGGCCTTTCTCAACGGCGACACGCTGGTGCAGGAGAACAATTTCGTGCGCCTGCCCGACCACGTGCAGGCCGCCGCCTTCAAAACCATGACCTCGGTCCGGGACAAGTCCGGCGCGCCCATCGGCATGACGGCCCTGCCTTGACGGAGGCCACGCACCCGGCGCGTCAGGGTGACAGTACCGCCAGGCCGCCGAGGCAAGGCCACAGCGCTTCAGGCACGGTCACGCTGCCGCCGGCCTGCTGGTCGTTGTAGTTCCGGCACGCTCCGCTTCACTTTCGCGCTGCGAAAGTGAGCCTTCACAGAAACCATCCGCTCAGGTCGGGGCAAGCTCCGACACCCCGCCCATGTAGGGGCGGAGAACGGCCGGAACCTCGACGGTTCCGTCCGCACGCTGATAGTTTTCCAGCACCGCCACCAGCGTGCGGCCCACGGCCAGACCAGAGCCGTTGAGCGTGTGCACGAGTTCATTCTTGCCCTGGGCATTCTTGAAGCGGGCCTGCAGGCGGCGGGACTGGAAGGCCTCGCAGTTGCTCACCGAACTGATCTCGCGGTAGGTGTTCTGCGCGGGCAGCCACACTTCGAGGTCGTAGGTCTTGGCCGCGCCAAAGCCCATATCGCCGGTGCACAGCGCCATCACGCGGTAGGGCAGGCCCAGCTGCTGCAGCACGGCTTCGGCGTGGCGGGTCATTTCCTCCAGCGCCTCGTAGCTCTTGTCGGGGTGGGCGATCTGCACCATCTCCACCTTGTCGAACTGGTGCTGGCGGATCATGCCGCGCGTGTCGCGGCCGTAGCTGCCAGCCTCGGAGCGGAAGCACGGGGTGTGGGCCGTGAGCTTGATGGGCAGCTCGGACTCCTGCACCACCACGTCGCGCACGAAGTTGGTCAGCGGCACTTCGCTGGTGGGAATGAGATAGAGCGCTGCGTTGTCCGGCACGGGCTCGCCGTCCTGGCCGCCCTTCTTGGCAGCGAACAGGTCGCCCTCGAACTTGGGCAGCTGGCCGGTGCCTTTGAGCGAATCGGCGTTCACGGCGTAGGGCACGTAGCACTCGGTGTAGCCGTGCTGCTGGGTCTGCAGGTCCAGCATGAACTGGGCAAGCGCGCGGTGCAGGCGGGCGATGGAGCCCTTCATCACGGTGAAGCGCGAGCCCGAGAGCTTGACGCCCATGTCGAAATCGAGGCCCAGCGGGGTGCCCACATCGACATGGTCTTTCACTTCGAAATCGAACTTGGCAGGCGTGCCCCAGCGGCGCACTTCCACGTTGCCGGCCTCGTCGCTTCCCACCGGCACCGATTCGTGCGGCAGGTTGGGCACGGCCACCAGCATGGCCTGCAGTTCAGCCAGGATCTGCTCCAGGCGGGCAGCGGATTGCTCCAGCTCCACCTTGCCGGCGGCCACCTGGGCCTTGGCGGCCTCGGCGCCCTCCTTGTCGCCCTTGCCCATGAGCATGCCGATTTGCTTGGAGAGCTGGTTGCGCTGGGATTGCAGCTCCTCCGTGCGGGTCTGCAGTGTCTTGCGCTCGGCTTCCAGGGCCTGGAACGCTTCGACGTTCAGGAAGGGCTGGGGCTTCTTGCGGGTTTCCAGGCGCGCGATGGCGGTGTCGAGGTCTTTGCGAAGGAGAAGAATGTCAAGCATGGCGGGATTTTAGAGGGGTGGCGGAGCCACCCCTGGTCCGCTGCGCGTATCTCCCCCCTGGGTGACGCACCCGGCGGCCCGGCAAAGCCGGTTCCACGGGGTGCACTGGCACGCGACGCTGCCATGGCATGCGCCGTGTTCTGGCTTAGCCCAGGCTGGCCGGATCGAGGTTGGCGCCGCACAGGATGAGCGCCACGGTTTCCTGGGGCTGCGGCCGGTAGGCGCCGGTCTGCAGGGCCGCCAGGCCCAGGGCTGCGGCAGGCTCCACGGCAAGCTTGAACTCATTCCACAGCCACCGCTGCGCGGCGCGGATGGCGTCGTCGGGCAGCAGAAGCGATGCCTGCACATGGCGCTGGCTCACCTCCCAGCCAATGGCGCCGATGCGGCGCGCGCCCAGCGAATCGGCAGCCAGGCCACCCACTTCCACGTCCACCGGCATGCCCGCCGCGCGGGCGGCGTGCAGGGTGGGCGCTCGCTCGGGTTCCAGCGCCAGCACGTCGGCGCGGCTTTCCACCCAGGCCGCCACGCCGCCGATGAGGCCCCCGCCCCCCACGCTGACCAGCAGGCTGTCGGGCAGGCGGCCGCCTTGCTCCTCGATTTCCAGCGCCAGCGTGCCGGCACCGGCCACCACCTCGGGCTGGTCGTAGGCATGGGCCTGCAGCGCGCCCGTGGCCTGCTGGCGGGCCACGCAGGCCTGGAAGGCCTCGGCGTAGGCGGCGCCGGCCACCACCACCTCGGCGCCCAAGGCGCGCAACCGAGCGCGCTTGGCCTCGGGCGAGACCTCGGGCACGAACACCTCGCAGCGCACGCCCAGGGCCCGCGCGGCCGCCGCCACGGCGATGCCGGCGTTGCCGCCCGAGGCAATGATCACGCCGCTCTCGGGCACGGGGTTGGCCAGCAGGCGGTAGAGCATGCCGCGCGCCTTGAAGCTGCCGCCCACCTGCAGATGCTCCAGCTTGAGCCAGACCTCGCCGCATTCCACCCCCAGCGCACGGCCCGGCAAGCGCATCAGCGGCGTGGTGCGCAGAAAGTCCGGATGGCTGGCCAGCCGGCGGCGGGCAGCGGTGATGTCGGCGCGGTAGATCATGCGTGGCCTTGGCGGAAAAAAGAGGCAGTGTAGTAGCGCGGCACAACTGCCGATAACATGGTCATAGCAGCCCCGCCGGGGGCCATGCAGGAGGCAGCCATGTTTTTTGTGTTTGGTCCATCGGGACAGATGTACCGGGGTGGCCCCGAGAATCTGGCGCAGATTTCCGCCGTGCGGCGCGTGCAGCGCCCGCAGGCGCTGCGCACGCGGGCCTCGGACGTGGAAACCTTCGTGCTCGAAGTACCAACACCCGCTCCCGGCCCCGCCCCTGCGGCCGTGAGCCAGCGGGCGCACGATGCCGTGGCGGCCTACGCCCAGACCGTGCAAGGCCCTGCCCAGCCCCGCCAGCCGCTCTCGCATGTGCGCGACGTGATGACCACCAGCGCCCTGGCCGTGCAGCCCGGCACCATCGTCAACAACGCCTGGCAGACGCTGGCCGAGCACAAGATCGCGCAGGCCCCGGTGGTGGACCCACAGGGGCGCGTGGTGGGCCTGCTGCTGCGCGCCGACATGGCGCCGCTGGACCTGCTGCCAGAGCCCGGCCACATCAAGGAAGCCATTGCGCTGGCGCGCCGGCCCGTCTCGGCCGTGATGGTGAGCCCCGTGCCCACCGTGTCGCCCGACACGGACCTGCGCCGCGTGGCCACCGTGCTGCTGGACACCGGCCTGCCCGGCCTGCCGGTGACGGACGAATACGGCGTCCTCTCGGGCTTCATCTCGCGCACCGACATCCTGCGCGCCGTGGCGGCCGACCCGCCCTTGGATCTCTGGAGTTGAGGGGGTGACAACCCCCTGTGCGGCTGCGCCGCTTCCCCCTTCTCTCTCGCATCGCTGCGCGATGCGGGGAAGGGGGACGCCACCAGCGCGGCGGGGCGGCCCTTGCGCGGTGGCTGCTGGCCTGGGCCGCGCCCTGTCAATCGTCCTGGCACTCGTTTTCAATAACAAAACGGGCCAAAAGGCCCGTTTCATCAGCGCTAGCAGCTATTGAATCAATAGCAAATCATTCGCCGTCGTCGTCCACCTGTCCCGCGCCGTCGAGCTTGAGGCCCTTGGGCAGCGGGAACTTGATGGTCTCCTCGATGCCGCTGAGCTTGCGCACCGACACCGCGCCCAGCACCTTGATGCGGTCGATCACCTGGCGCACCAGGATCTCGGGGGCCGAGGCGCCGGCCGTGAGGCCCACGCGGGCGATGCCGCTGAACCACTCGGCGCGCAGCTCGTCGGCGCTGTCGACCATGTAGCTGGTGGTACCCAGGCGCTGCGCCAGCTCGCGCAGGCGGTTGCTGTTGGAGCTGGTGGGGCTGCCCACCACGATGACCAGGTCCACCTGCGGGCTCATGAGCTTGACGGCGTCCTGGCGGTTCTGCGTGGCGTAGCAGATGTCCTGCTGCTTGGGCTCGCGCACCTTGGGGAAGCGCGCGCGCACGGCGGCGGTGATCTCGGCGGCGTCGTCCACGCTCAGGGTGGTCTGGGTGACCACGGCGAGCTTCTCGGTCTGGGCCGGCTGCACGCGCGCCACGTCCGCCACGTCTTCCACCAGGTGGATGCCACCGTCGAGCTGGCCCAGCGTGCCCTCCACCTCGGGGTGGCCCTTGTGGCCGATCATGATGAACTCGTAGCCCTCCTGGGCGAGCTTGGCCACCTCCACGTGCACCTTGGTCACCAGCGGGCAGGTTGCGTCGAAGATGTGAAAGCCGCGCGCACGGGCTTCTTCCTGCACGGCCTTGCTCACGCCGTGGGCGCTGAAGATCAGCGTGGCGCCAGGCGGTACGTCGGACAGCTCCTCGATGAAGATCGCGCCCTTGGCCTTGAGGTCGTTCACCACATAGGTGTTGTGCACGATCTCGTGGCGCACGTAGATGGGTGCGCCGAACTTGGCCAGCGCGCGCTCGACGATCTCGATGGCCCGGTCCACGCCCGCGCAGAAACCGCGCGGTTCGGCGAGCAGAACCTCCTGCGGGTGGTTCATAGCACCCCGATCACATGCACCTCGAACGTGACGGGCTGGCCCGCCAGCGGGTGGTTGAAGTCGATCAGCAGCGCCTCGGGGTTCTCGGCATTGCCCACCTGCAGCACCACGCCGGCGTAGGTGCTCATGCCGTCGGGCGTGCAGAACTCCACCACTTCGCCGACGTGGTACACGTCGTCGGGGTCACCCAGTTCGTTGAGCAGCTTGCGGCCCACCCACTGCTGCATTTCGGTGTTGCGCTCGCCAAAAGCCTCGCCCTGGGCCAGCTCGAACGTGGTGCGCGTGCCCTCTTCCAGGCCCAGCAGGCGCTGCTCCATGGCGGGCGACAGCTCGCTGTTGCCCAGCGTGAGCGTGGCCGGCTTGTCCGCGAAAGTGTTGATGACGTCGCCAGCGGGACCCGCCAGACGGTAATGCAGGGTCAGGAAAGAACCCGGTTGAACAGTTGCCATGAGTGCCTCGATAAACTGGCGCCATTTTACGTTTGGGCCTTTTCGCTCCCCCCGCCATGCCGCTCAAAGACCTTCCTGCCGACGCGCAGCCGCGCGAAAAGCTCCTGGCGCGGGGCCCCGGCGCACTGTCCGACGCCGAGCTGCTGGCCCTGCTGCTGCGCACCGGCATCGTCGGCAAGGGCGTGCTGCAGCTAGCGCAGGAACTGCTGGACCCGCCTGGGCGCGACGCCGCCACGGGCCAGCCCACCGGCGGCTTCGACGGCATCGCCGGGCTGCTGCACGCCAATGCGGCCGACCTGGAGCGCATCAAGGGCCTGGGCCCGGCCAAGCGCGCCGAGCTCGTGGCCGTGCTGGAGCTGGCGCGCCGCGCCCTGGCCCAGCAGCTGCGCGAGCGCGAGGTGTTCGACTCGGCCGACACCGTGAAGCACTACCTGCAACTGCACCTGGCCAGCAAGGGCCACGAGGTCTTCGCCGTGCTGTTTCTCGACAGCCAGCACCGGCTGCTGGCGCTGGAAGAACTGTTCCGGGGCACCCTCGCGCAGACCAGCGTGTACCCGCGCGAAGTGGTGCTGCGCGCCCTGCACCACCAAGCCGCCGCCGTGGTGCTGGCGCACAACCACCCCAGCGGCAGCGTGCAGCCCAGCCGCGCCGACGAACAGCTCACGCAGACCCTGAAAGCCGCGCTGGCCCTGGTGGACGTGCGCGTGCTCGACCACGTCATCGTGGCGCCGGGCCAGGCTTTGTCGATGGCCGAGAAAGGCCTGGTGTAGCGTGAGCCTGCCCGGCCACACCGCGCTGCGCCTGGCGCTGGAGCGCGCCCGCGCGGCCAAGGCCGCGCCGGAACCACCCGTGGCGGCGCCCAGCCCGCCCGCAGTGCTGCCCCGGCCCGCCCCTGCCCCGCGCCCGCCTCGCCCCACACCTGCGGCGAGCAGCACGCCCACCCCGCGCAAGCCCCGCCGCAGCAGCGCCCCCGCGCCGCGCCGCGCCAGCGTGCGCGTGACCGACCTGCAGGACCTGGCCGCCGTGGCCCGCCACCTGCGCGAGGAGCAGGCCCGCCAGGAGGCCGAGGAAAAGGCACTGCGCGAAGCCGCCGCGCGCCGCGAGGCCGAGCGCCACCAGTTCAGCCGCGCCGTCGGCGCCGTTACCCGGCTGCGCAGCCCCAACCTGGCGCGCCTGCGCCGCCCGCTCCCGCCGCCCCTGCCCGTGCAGCACGACCTGGACGAGCAGCGCGTGCTGCTCGAATCCATCAGCGACGACTTCGACGTGAGCACCCTGCTCGACACCGACGACCAGCTGAGTTTTCGCCGCCCCGGCATCGGCGTGGAGGTCACGCGCCGCCTGCGCGCCGGGCACTGGAGCATTCAGCGCCAGCTCGACTTGCACGGCCTGCGCGTGGACGAAGCCCGCGAGGCGCTGGGCGACTTCATCCGCACCGCCCACAAGAACGGCATGCGCTGCGTGCGCGTGGTGCACGGCAAGGGCCTGGGCTCACCCGGCAAGAGCCCCGTGCTCAAGAGCCGGGTGCAGCGCTGGCTGGTGCAGAAGCACGAGGTGCTGGCGTTCGTGCAGGCGCGGCCAGCGGACGGCGGCGCGGGGGCGATGCTGGTGCTGCTGCAGCCCGTCGGCGGGCGGCAACGGTAGACGCGGCAGGGCTGCCGCGCCTAGGGCCTGTTCACACTATTTTTGCCAGTGCGAATGGCGTGAAAACCGCGCCAATCTAGGCGCGTGACGACGCCAAGGCCGGGGCCTTGGCTAGGAGGACAACGACGAGTGGCGTGGTTTTCACTCCGTTCCCTTCGGGTTGCGACCCAAAAGGGCCATTCGCGGCGTTGCCAAGCCTCGCTGGGGTAGCACCCCAGCTTCGTTTGGCGCCTAGCGCCTGGCCATTTTTGATCGCAACGCATCTGGTAAAAATAGTGTGAACAGGCCCTAGCAGGGCAGCACCTGGATGTCGAAGCTGAAGGGGCGGAGCAGCCCCACCGTGACGCGCGCACGGTTCAGGACGACATCGCCCAGCAAGGCGAACACCGCGCCAAAATAAGCGAAATACGCCCAGCCCACGTAGTCGCTGAACAAGACCGTGTGCAGCCAGTTCTGCTGGAACAGGTACAGATAGCCCGTGGCCCCGGCTGCGGCCACCAGCACCAGCGCCGCCGGCACCAGATGCCACCCCGCACCCCGCCTGGCCCACACCGCCACGCCCAGCACCGCGAACACCAGCGCGTTGGCGCCGGTGAAGATGCGGAACTCGCGCGTGAGCCGGCTCGCAACCTCCATGTACTGGCTGCGGATCAGCGCCGTCAGCCGCTCCTGCGCCTGGGCGGCCTTGGCGATGGTCCATTCCAAGCCCGCGCGGGAGTGGCTCTCGATCTTTCTGCGGCATTCGCAGTCGAGGTTGCGCATCTCCGCGATCACCGCCGCAATGCGCTCGGGCACCTTGTCGCGGAGCTGCCGCCGGGCCTGCTCCGCCTCCTGCGCATGCTTCTGGATCAACGCGCCAGCCTTGCTTGCCAGAAACTTCTCATCCAGCGCATCGATCTTCTCGTGCACCTTCTTCTCGACCTCGTGGCGGATGATGTTCTTGGCGATTTCCTCGACATAGCCCGGGCTGGCCAGCGAAGTGGCGAATGCGGCGCCAAACAGCAGCGTGCCGACGGCAGAGATGGCCAGGAGCAGTGTGCGGAGGGTCTTCACGATGGGTGCCTTGTTGGGCCTTGCCCGCGCTCGGGCGGCTGTAAACGGCCTGATTGTCTGTTCACGACAGCCGCCTGCACTCAGAGGTACGGCGCCGCCAGCGCGTGGTGACGTTGCGCATCGATCCCCCGCCGCTGCTCCAGCGCCAGCGCGTGCCGCGAGGCGGGGCGCAGGTAGACCAGCGGGCGGTGCTCGTCCGAGAGTTCGATGCGCACGGGCAGGCCCGCTGTCTTGCGGTAGGCCTTGAGTTCATTGGCCAGCGTGCCCTGCAGGTGCGGCACGGCGGCGGCGCCCTCGGTGTCGAAAAGCTGGAGGCACAGCTCGTGCGTGGCGCCGTCCACCTCCACCCACACGCCCCAGCCAAAGTAGCCGTCACGGTGCGTGAAGGGCACCGGCAGCACGCAGCGGATGAAGTGGCGCGTCTCGTCCAGGGTGCAGAAGTCGGGGTTGTAGCGGGCGCGGCGGTAGCGCTCCAGGTAGTCCAGCTCGAACACGGCGTCGGGCAGGCCGCAGCCAATGTCGGTCAGCAGCTCGTCGTGCCATTCGCCGCAGCAGGCGCAGCGGAAGCCTTTGCGCTGGAGCGGGGTACGGGCTCGTGCCATAGGGCTCCTTCAGGTGTGGCGGGCGAACGGGTCCACCAGCGAGGCCAGGGAAGCCGCACCGCGCTCCATGGCGCCGTGGCGGCGCGCGGGCTCGGAGGGTTCGTTCACCGGAGTGAGCGGCAGGGGCTGCATGCGCCGGCCGTAGATGCGCTGGACGCGCTGGTCCAGCGTGGGGTGGCTGTCGAGCCAGCGCTCCAGCCCGTGCACGCCACCCGCATCGACCAGCAGCATGTGCTGCACGGCCGGGTGGGCCAGGCCGGTGTGGCCGCGCTGCTCGTAGCCGGGCGGAGTGGCGTTGCGCTGCGCCATCACCTTGCGCAGCACGCCGCCCAGGCCGTCCTTGCTGCGCGTCCATTGCACGGCGCGGGCGTCGGCCAGGTACTCGCGCTGGCGCGAAACGGCCGCCTTGAGCATGCGGCCGGTGAGCCAGCCCGCAAAGCCCGCCAGCATGATGGCGCTGCCAAACCACCACGAAAGGCCGGGTCGTTCGCGCATTTCGTCGCCGAAGTTGTGCACCAGTTCCAGCCCGAAGACCATGCCGGCCAGGCGCATCTTGAGGCGGGTATCGCCCTCGTGCAAATGGCTCAGTTCATGCGCCACCATGCCCTGCAATTCCTCACGCGTGAGGTAGTCGAGCGCGCCCTGGGTGACGGCGACCACGGCATCGTGCGCATCCCAGCCGGCGGCGAAGGCGTTGATGGTGTCATCGCGCGGCAGCACCATGACCTGCGGGCGCGGCATGTGGGCGGCGATGCACAGCTCTTCCACCACGTTGGCCAGGCGCTGCTCGGCGTGCGAAAGCGCGGGGCGCAGCTCGCGCGCGCCCACGCGGCGGGCCAGCTTGACACCGCCCGCGCGCAGGTTGGACGTTTCCACCCACCAGCCGCCGAGCACCAGCAGCAGCGACACACCCACATTGGCCGCAAGAAACCCCGCCGGAAACGACAAGTGCACGGGCAGCAGCGCCGCCATGAGCCACCACGCCAGCACCAGCGCACCGTGCACCGCCAGCACCAGCACTGCCACGGCCAGCGCGAAGAGCAGCAGCAGGCGGCGCGTTTCGCTGCGGGCGTTGTGCTGGTGGTCCCAGAACTTCATGGCCGAAGGCGGCGCCCGCGCGTCAGAACTTCACGCGGGGGACGCTGCGCTCCTCTTCGCTGCGCGTGGATTCGAGCATGGGCGCGGGGGCAAAGCCCAGCAGCCGCGCCACGATGAGCGCGGGGAACTGGGTGGCGGCATTGTTGAAGTCGAGCGCCTGGTCGTTGAAGGCCTGGCGCGCGAAGCCAAGGCGGTTTTCCGTGCTCGTGAGTTCCTCGCTGAGCGACTGCATGGTGGCGTCGGCCTTGAGTTCAGGGTAGTTCTCGGCCACGGCCATGAGGCGGCCCAGGCTGCCGCCGAGCGCACTTTCGGCCACCGCCAGCGCCCCCATGGCGGCGGCGCTGCTGGGCGCCACGCGTGCAGCAGCGGCGGCGCCCTGCGCCCGGCCGCGCGCCGTGATGACGGCTTCGAGCGTGGCCGCCTCGTGCTGCAGGTAGCCGCGCGCCACCTCCACCAGGTTGGGGATCAGGTCGTGGCGGCGCTTGAGCTGCACGTCGATCTGGCCAAAGGCGTTGGCGATGCGGTTGCGCAGCTCCACCAGCCGGTTGTAAACGGCCACGGCCCACAGGCCCACCACCACCAACACTCCGATCACCACCCAGGCTGCCATCGACATGTCCTACCTCCCTTGTGAATCTGGAGAGGCATATTAGGGCAACGCCCCGCGCCCTGGCGCGCAGGCCAGGGAATTTGAATGTTTTTTGCTTCCAGCACCCATCCATCAAGCGCCAGCAGCTATCCATTCAATAGCAACCTCACAACCCCTTGTTGCGCATCCAGTCGGCCGTATTGAAGAAGCTTGCCTTCAGGCGCGTGCGCAGTTCCTCGGGGGTGGCGCATTCGGCCATGGCCTGGTCCATGCAGGCCACCCACTGGTCGCGCTCCTTCACGCCGATGGCAAACGGCATGTGGCGCGCGCGCAGGCGCGGGTGGCCGAAGCGGCTGGTGTAGTGCTCGGGGCCGCCGAGCCAGCCGCAGAGGAACCAGAACAGCTTGTCGCGCGATTCGGCCAGCGTGCTGCCGTGGGTGGCGCGCAGCGCGGCGTAGCTGGGCTCCAGGTCCATGAGGTCGTAAAAGCGGTCCACCAGGGCGCGCACGGCGGGCTCGCCGCCGACGCGCTCGAAGGGGGTGGGTTCGGTGGGTGTTTCTTCGGCATTCATGGCAAAAACAGGCTGCGGCGCACTACCATCAAGCGCCACCAGCTATCAATACGATAGTGATTCACTCCGCCGCCCGGCGCAGCGTGTCGACCACCGGGCGCTGCAGCACCTCGCGCAGGCCCCACCAGCCGGCCAGCAGCGCCAGCACGGCACCGGCCAGGCCGCCGGCGAGCGGCACCAGGGGCGAGGCGGTCCAGGTGAAGTCGAACACGAAGCGCGCCAGCGCCCAGCCCACGGCCACGGCCACGCAGCTGGCCAACACGCCGGCGAGCAGGCCCACGCCCGCGAGTTCGGCGCGCTGCACGTCGCGCAACAGGCTGCCGCGCGCGCCCAGGGCGCGCATGATGGCGTATTCGCGGGCGCGCTCCTCCCGCGTGGCGGTGACGGCGGCGAACAGCACCACCAGGCCGGCGGCCAGGGTGAAGCCGAACAGGAACTCCACCGCGCGCACCACCTGGTCGAGCACGCGCTGCACCTGCATCAGCGTGGCGCCCATGTCCACGTTGGTGATGTTGGGGAACTGGCGCACCAGGGCGTTGTCGAACCCGCCGCTTCCCACGCCGGGCCGCCCCAAGTGGGAAGCAGCCCCCTCGGGGGACAGCGGATCTCGCGCCGCGGAGGAGCGTGGGGGCCATACTTCCGGTGCGCGGTAGGCGGCGAGGTAGGTGACCGCGGCATCGGGCACATGCTCCACCGGGAACATGACGAAGAAGTTGGCGTGCATGGAGCCCCAGTCCACCTTGCGCAGCGAGGTGATGCGCACCTCGTGCTGCACACCCGCCATGTCGAAGCGCATGGTGTCGCCAAGCTTGAGGCCCAGGGTCTTGGCCAGGCCGTCCTCCACGCTGGCGGCGCCCTGCTCGCCCGGCGTCCAGCGGCCCGCCACCACCTGGTTGTGCGGCGGCTGCTCGGCGGCGTTGGAGAGGTTGAACTCGCGCTCCACCAGGCGCTGGGCGCGGTCGTCGGCGTAGCTTTCGGGGCCGATGGGCTGGCCGTTCACGGCCACCAGGCGGCCGCGGATCATGGGGTACCAGTCGTAGCGGCGCACGCCAGCGTCCTGCAGGGTCTGGCGGAAAGCGTCCGACTGGTCGGGCTGGATGTTGATGACGAAGCGGTTGGGCGCATCGGGCGGCGTGGCCTGGCGCCAGCTGGCGATGAGGTCGGTGCGCAGCAGCACCAGCAGCACCAGCGCCAGCAGGCCCACCGCTAGGCTGCTGACCTGCACCACGGCGTAGGCCGGGCGCGCCGAGATCTGCCGCGTGGCCAGCACCAGCCAGCGCGGCGCGGTGGCCTCATTCACGCTCTTGCGCAGCAGCAGCACGGCCAGCCAGCTCAAGAGCGCGAACAGCCCCACGGCCACGGCAAAGCCCCCCACGGCGATCAGCCCAAGCTTGAGGTCGCTGCTGACCACCAGCAGGAGCGCGGCAAAGCCCGCCACGCCCAGGCCCAGCACGGCCACCGAGGCGGGGCGCAACGCGCCGATGTCGCGCCGGATCACGCGCAGCGGCGGCACCTGGGCCAGTTGCAGCACCGGCGGCAGGCCAAAGGCCACCAGCAGCGTGAGCCCCACACCCAGGCCCAGAGCGGCAGGCCAGATGCTGGCGCCGGGCAGGCTGGATTCGACCAGCCCCGCCAGCAGCAGCACGAACACATGGTGCACGGCGTAGCCCAGCAGCACACCGAGCACGCTGCCGGCCAGGCCGACGAGGATGAATTCCACCGCGTAGCTGCCGGCGATGGCGCGCTGGCTCTGGCCCAGCACGCGCAGCATGGCCGAGGCGTCGAGGTGTCCGGCGGCAAAGCCGCGCGCCGCCAGCGCCACGGCCACGGCCGACAGCAGCGCGGCCAGCAGCGCCACGAGGCTGAGGAATTTCTGGGCGCGGTCCAGCGTCTGCTTCATCTCGGGCCGGCCCGATTCGAGGGACTCCAGGCGCACGCCGCGCACGCTGCTGCGCTGCACCTCCTGCTCGGCCCAGGTGCTGAATTCGCGCACGGCCGGGGGCTCACCGGCCACGGCAAAGCGGTAGGTGAGGCGGCTGGCCGGCTGCACCAGGCCGGTGGCAGGCACATCGGCCTCGTTCACCATGACGCGCGGTGCAAAGGCCATGAAACCAGCGCCCCGGTCGGGCTCAAGCACGATGATGCGGGCGATGCGCAGGCTGGCGTCGCCCAGCAGCAGCGGGTCGCCCATCTTCAGCCCCAGGGATTCGAGCAGGGGCGCATCCACCCACACCTCGCCGGGCGCGGGAATGTCGCGCGTGGTCTGCTCGGGTGCGCCGGGCGCGGCGGCCACGGTAAGGCTGCCGCGCAGCGGGTAGCCCTTCTCCACGCTCTTGAAGGCCACCAGGCGGCTGGCGCCCCCCTGCGCGTCGCTCGCGCGGCCCATGGTGGGGAAGCCGACGGTGGTCACCATCTGCAGGCCCAGCGCCCGGGCGCGCTGCACGATGGGTTCGGGCGTGGGGTTGTCGCTGGCCACCACGGCGTCGCCGCCGAGGATCTGCAGGGCGTCGCGCTGCAGGCCGCCCTGCAGCCGGTCGGCGAAAAAGGCGACCGAGGTGAGCGCCGCCACGGCCAGGGTCACGGCCACGGCCAGCAGGCGCAGTTCACCCGCGCGCAGATCGCGCAGCAGGGTACGCCAGCCGAGCTGGAAGATGGAGAAGTTCATGGGGGCTACCTTAGCGCAATCGCCGATGGGGCACGGGGGCTGGGGCTTTGCGGCGGCCGCCCGGCGTCTCAATCCCACCAGAGCGCGGCGACGTCGTGCACGAAGATGGGGTAGTTCATCCACACGCCGCGCAGCCCCTTGCGCGCGACGGTGCCGATCTGCGGCGCGAAGATCCAGGCATTGACGGCGTCCTGCGCCAGGTGGCGCTGGATGTCGCCCAGCAGCATCTGCCGCTCGCGCGCGCTGCCAGCGGCGGCGTGGCGGTCCACGAGTTCGCGGAAGGCCGGGCTGTCGTAGCCGAAGTAGTACTGCGGGTCGGTGTAGATCAAATAGTCCAGCGGCTCCACGTGGTTGATGAGCGTGAGGTCGAACTGGCCCTTGAACACACCGGCCAGCCACTGCGCCCACTCGACATGCTCAAGCCGCAGCACGATTCCGACGCTGCCCAGGTCGGCCGCCACCGCGGGGCCGCCCAGGCGCGCATAGGGGGTGGGCGGCAGGGTCAGCGTCAGCACCAGCGGCAGCTGCACACCCGCTTCACGCAGCAGCGCGCGGGCGCGGTCGGGGTCGTAGGGGTACAGGCCGGCGAGGTGCACGTAGCCCGCGTCGGTGGGCGAAAAGTGGCTGCCGATGGCTTTGCCCCGGCCTTCCAGCACATCGCGGATGAAGGCCTCGCGGTCGATGGCGTGGGTGATGGCGCGGCGCACGCGCACGTCGTCCAGCGGCTTGCGGCGGTGGTTGATGGCCAGCATGCCCTTGCCGTTGGATGCGCCCATCAGCACCTGGTAGCGGCTGTCGCCCTGGAAACGGCTGACGTTGTGCGTGGCCACATTGAAGAACATGTCGATGCCCTCGGCCTGCACGGCCGCTGCCTGCGCCACCGGGTCATGGATGAAGCGGAAGGACACCTTCGGTATCCGCACCTGCGCCGGCTGGCGGTAGGTGTCGGCCTTGACGAGGGTGATGTCGCGCCCCCGCGTCCATTGCTCGAAGCGGTAGGGCCCGGTGCCCACGGGCCGCGTGGACACCTGGGCCGCGCTGTCGGGGTGCAGGACCACGGCCGTGCTCTCGCCCAGGCGGAACAGCAGGCTGGCGTCGGGCCGGGCCAGCGCCAGGACCACGGTGTGTGGGGTGGGGGTGTCGATGCGGAGGATGTTGTCGAACAACGCCTTGCGCGCCTTGTTGGTCGATCCCTGCGCCTTGGCGCGCTCGAAGGAAAAGCGCACGGCCGAAGCGTCGAACGGTGCGCCGTCGTGGAAGCGCACGCCCTTGCGCAGCCGGAAGGTGTAGGTCCGTCCGTCCAGGTCCTTGCTCCAGGATTCGGCCAGCAGCGGGGTGGTGGCGCCGCTTTCCTCGATCTTCACCAGGCCTTCGAGCACGTTGTAGTGCACGACCTGCCCAATGGAGGCCGCTGCCGCCATGGTGGGGTCAAGGCAGTCGGGCTCGAGGGGGATGTTGATGGTCACGCCGCGCGGCTCGGGCTGCGCGAGCGCGGGGCTGCTCCAGGCCAGCAGCATGGCCAGCCCCGCCAGCAAAGCCAGCGCGCGGGCACAGGCGCGTCGCATGAGGGGCAAGGGCAAGGCTCCTTCGCGTCAGCCTGCAGGGTTTTCACCGAACCGACCCGCAAGCATAAATATCAACAAAGTGTGACATAGTATCCAACGCCCTGCCTCCAAGCCCCTCCGAGGCGTGCTTGGCAGGCGGCCCCTCAGGAGCAAACCCCACATGCCTGCGCCCAGCGCTTCGCATCCACAGCGCGCCGCCTCCCTGGCCTGGAAGGTGCTGCCGGTGGGCACGCTCGTGCTGCTGATCGGCCTCATCTGGGGCGTGCGGGAAAACTACCACGCACGCGAGCAGGGCTACCGCCACCAGATCGAGGGCGAGTTGCAGGCCATCAGCCGGTTGCAGGTCAAGAGCGTGGCCGAATGGCGCGAGCGCCGGCTCTCGGATGCCCTGGCGCTGTCCGACGACATCCTGTTCGCCCAGGCCGTGGCGCACTGGCACCGCACACCCACACCGGCCCAGGAGGCGCGGGTGCGCGAACGCCTGCGCATCCTGGAGGAACGCGCCCGCTACGCCATGGCCTACCTGGTCGACCCGCAGGGCCGCCTGCTGCTGACCCCTGCCGGCAAGGCCCACGGCGAACTGCCCGGGCCCGAGCTGCAAGCGCTGCAAAGCGCCCTGCTGCAGGCCGAACCCACCATGGTGGAGCCGCGCCGCGACGCCTTTTTTGCCTTCCCTTTCTTCGGCATGCTGGTGCCCATCTTCGACGGCATGAACCCGCTGGGCGCGGTGTGGCTGGTGAGCGACGTGCGCTCCACGCTGTTTCCCCTGCTCCAGACCTGGCCCACGCCGAGCAAGACCGCCGAATCGTTCATCGTCGAGCGCAGCGGCGACGACATCCACTACCTGAGCCCGCTGAAATACCGCGAGGAGTCGCCAGCCACGCTGCGGCTGCCCATGGCGCAGACGCACAACCCGGCCGCCCTGGCCGTTGCCGGCGTGCGCGGCATCCTCTATGGCCGCGACTACCGGGGCGAGGACGTGCTGGCCATGGTGAGCGCCGTGCCCGATTCACCGTGGTTCATGGTGTCCAAGGTCGACGTGGCCGAAGCGTTCACCGACGTGCGCATGAGGGAATGGCTGGCGCTGAGCCTGCCCATCAGCCTGCTGCTCCTGTTCTTCGGCTTCCTGGGGGCGCACTGGCAGTGGCGCGCCCTGCGGCGCGAGAAATCCCTCAAGACCGAGCTGGAACGCAACATGCGCTGGCTCGACAGCGCGCAGCAGGCGGCATCGGTGGGCTACTTCGCCTACGACGTGGCGCGCCAGGAGTTCTTCATGTCGCGCATGGCCAGCAAGATCTACGGCCTGCCCGCCGACGGCCGCATGTCCCTGCGCCAGTGGGTGCGCCTGCTGCACCCCGATGAGCGCGCGCTGATCCTGCACGTGCACGACCAGACCATGAAGGAGCGCACCCCCCTGCGCACCCAGTACCGCCTGGTGCGCCCCAACGACCGCCAGGTGCGCTGGGTGGAGGTGTGGGCCGAATACGAGCTGGAGGGCGAGGACGGGCGCGTCGCGCGCATGACCGGCACGGTCCAGGACATCACCGAACGCAAGCAGTCCGAGCAGCAACTCGCCAGCTACCGTTCCGCCCTCGAAGCGCAGGTGCGCCAGGACCCGCTGACCCACGTGGCCAACCGCCTGGCCCTGGACGAGACCGTGGCGCGCGAATGGAACCGCGCCATGCGCAGCGGCACGCCGCTGTCGCTGCTGATGATCGATGTGGACCACTTCAAGGCCTACAACGACAACTACGGCCATGTGGCCGGCGACCAATGCCTGCAGCGCGTGGCGCATGCGCTCACACAGACGGTCGGCCGCGAGGGCGAACTGGTGGCGCGCTATGGCGGTGAAGAGTTCGCCGTGCTGCTGCCCGAGACCGACGGGCCGCAGGCGCTGGCCATGGCGCAGCGCATCTGCGAGGCCGTGCGCGCCATGGCCATCCCGCACCGGGGCGCGCAGGGGCGTGACCATGTCACGGTGAGCATCGGGGTGGCCTGCATCCACCCCAGCGCCGTCGCGCAGCCCGCGTCGGCATTGGCCGAACCCGCCTTCACGGTCGACTTTCCCTGCGCCACCGAGGTGGCGCAGGCGCTGTTCGAACAAGCGGACGCGGCGCTCTACAACGCCAAAGAATCAGGCCGCGACCGGGTGATGGACAGCCCCTCGCCCACGGTCTCCGGCCCAGGGCTGGGTGCCATCGAAGCCCCGCCTTGAAGCCCCTCAGGTGCTCTTGCTGATGGAGATGGTGGGGAACTTGGCCGAGAAGTCCTTGGACTGCTGGGCGATCTTCACGGCCACGTCGCGGGCCATCTTCTTGTAGATCTGCGCCACTTCACCGTCCGGATCGGCCACCACGGTGGGCTGGCCGCTGTCGGCCTGCAGGCGGATCTGCAGGGCCAGCGGCAGCGCGCCCAGGTAGTCCATGCCGTACTCCTGCGCCATGCGGCGACCGCCGCCCTCGCCGAAGATGTGCTCGGCATGGCCACAGTTGGTGCACACGTGCACGGCCATGTTCTCGACGATGCCCAGAATGGGCACGCCCACCTTCTCGAACATCTTGACGCCCTTCTTGGCGTCGAGCAGCGCGATGTCCTGCGGCGTGGTGACGATCACGGCGCCCGTCATGGGCACGCGCTGGCTCAGCGTGAGCTGGATGTCGCCCGTGCCGGGCGGCATGTCGACGATGAGGTAGTCCAGGTCTTTCCAGTTGGTCTGGCGCAGCAACTGCTCCAGCGCCTGGGTGGCCATGGGGCCGCGCCAGATCATGGCCTGGTCCTGGTCCACGAGGAAGCCGATGGACATGACCTGCACGCCGTGGTTCACCAGCGGCTCCATGGTCTTGCCGTCTTCGCTCTCGGGCTTGCGGTCGATGCCCATCATCATGGGCTGGCTGGGACCGTAGATGTCGGCGTCGAGCAGGCCCACGGTGGCGCCCTCGGCGGCCAGCGCCAGCGCCAGGTTGGCCGCCGTGGTGCTCTTGCCCACGCCGCCCTTGCCCGAGGCCACGGCCACGATGTTCTTCACGCCCGGCAGCAATTGCACGCCGCGCTGCACGGCATGGGCCACCACCTTGGTGGTGATGCCCACGCGCACGCTGTCCACGCCGGCCACGGTGCGCGCGGCGGCCTCCAGGCTGGCACGCAGCGCGCCCTCCTGGCTTTTGGCGGGGTAGCCCAGCTCCACGTCGAAGGCGACGGCGCCGCCGTCGACGCGCAGGTTGTGCAGCGCGCGGGTGCTGACGAAATCCTTGCCCGTGGCGGGGTCCTGCACGGTGCCGAGGGCCGCCATCAGGCCCTGTTCATTGATAGCCATGTCCGATTCACTCCTGTAGGCCCTGTTCGCACGGCAAACGGGCCCGCGTAGTCTATCCAAGCCCCTCGACCCCACTGGCTGCAGGACAATGCAGGCCCGCACCCGCGCCGCACACCCCCGAGGACCCCCGTGAAATTGAAGATGTCGCCCAACTCGCTGTTTGCCATCCTGCTGCGCTCGCCATGGTGGGTCAGCTTTGCGCTGGTGGGCCTGTTCTCGCTCGGGGCCGCCGCCGTACTGCCGCGCCAGTACCTGGTGGCAGGCATTCTGGGCACCTTCCCGTTCTTCGGCGTGGGCTGCGTGGCCGCGTGGCGCCAATGGCGCGCACCCAGCGCCGCGCGCGTGGCGGCCATGCACACACAGATCCAGTCGCTGCCCTGGCGCGGTTTCGCCGATGCGCTGGAGGCCGCCTGGCGCGCCCGCGGCCACGGCGTGGAGCGACTGGCCGGCGGCGCGGCCGACTTCGTGCTGACCCAGGAGGGCAAAACCCTGCTCGCCAGCGCACGCCGCTGGAAGGCCGTGAGCCATGGCGTGGAGCCGCTGCGCGAGCTGCACACCGCGATGCAGTCGCGCGGCGCCGGGGCCGGCCTGTACCTGCTGGCCCAGGGCAGCCTGAGCGACAACGCCAGCGTGTTCGCGCGCGACCACGGCATTGCCATCGTGCAGGGCGACGCGCTCGCGCTGCTGCTGCTCGGCGCACGCTGAGCCCCGGCCCGGCCTGGTGCGCCCGCGCAACGGCCGGGGGTTTTCCCAAGCCCGGCCGGGGGCGCGCTGCCGCACACTCGTGGGCATGCACGCATCCGTGCAGCCACCCGCCCCGCCACCATGCCCAAGCCTGCGCTCCCGCCCGCCCCGTCTGCCCCGCGCACCGGGCTGCTGCTGACCGGCGGCGGCGCGCGCGCCGCCTACCAGGTGGGGGTGCTCGAAGCCATCGCCGACCTGCGCCTGGCCTGCGGCGCGGGCAAGGAGCCCAACCCGTTTCCCATCGTCACCGGCACCTCGGCGGGCGCCATCAACGCCGCCGCGCTGGCCTGCGGCGCCGACCAGTTCGACCGTGCGGTGCGCCGCATCGTGCGTGTGTGGAGCGGCTTCCACGCGCACCACGTGTACCGCGCCGACTCCATCAGCGTGATGCGCAGCGGCGCACGCTGGCTCACGCTGCTGTCGCTGGGCTGGGTGCTGGCACGCTGGCGCCGCATGCGGCCACGCTCGCTGCTGGACAACGCGCCGCTGGCGCAGCTGCTCATCAAGATGGTGCCGCTGATGCGCCTGCCCCGGCTCATCCGCCAGGGCCACCTGCAGGCGCTGGCGGTCACGGCGTCCAGCTACAGCTCGGGCGAGCACGTGACCTTCTTCGAGGCCGGCGAGCGCCAGGACCCCTGGGTGCGCTCGCAGCGCCGCTCGGTGCGCGACCGCATCACGCACGAGCACCTGCTGGCCTCGGCGGCCATTCCGTTCGTGTTCCCGGCCACGGCCATCGACATCGACGGCCACACCGAATACTTCGGTGACGGCTCCATGCGCCAGTCCGCCCCCATCGCACCGGCCATCCATTTGGGCGCCGAGCGCGTGCTGGTGGTGGGCGCGGGCCGCATGCACGAGCCCAAGGGGGACGTCTCCACAGCGCTCTCCACCGGCTACCCTTCGCTGGCCCAGATCGCGGGCCATGCGCTGTCGAACATCTTCCTGGATGCGCTGTGGGTGGACGTGGAGCGCATGCAGCGCATCAACCAGACGATCTCCCTGATCCCGCCGGAAGCGCGCGCACGCAGTGCCCTGCGGCCCATCGAGCTGCTGGTGATCGCGCCCTCGGAACGCCTGGACGCCGTGGCCGCGCGCCACGTGGCCGACCTGCCCACCCCCGTGCGCACCATGCTCGGCGCGCTGGGCGTGTCGTCCAAGAACCAGGACGTGCGTAGCGCGGCGCTGGCCAGCTACCTGCTGTTCGAGCAGAACTACACGCGCGACCTCATGGCCCTGGGCCGCGCCGACACCCTGGCGCAGCGCGCGGCGGTGTGCCGCTTCTTCGGCTGGAACGATACCGGCGCCGAACTCCGCCAGCGCCCCGCACCCTGACGGCCTTCAGCGGCGCGAAAAGCGGCCGCCGTGCCCTGCGCAAGCGCCGATGTACCCAGCGATTGGCCAGGGCACCCGTGGAGCGGGCTTTGCCCGGCCACCGGGTGCGTCCCCCTGCCCGCAGTGCGCAGCACGGCGAGAGCGGGGGGAAGGCGCAAGGCGCCTCAGGGGGGTGTTCACCTCTTCATCCACCCAAGGCCCTTGGCGTGCAGGCTCTGCACGTACAGGCGCTCGGGCGTCTCGGTGATGGCCGTGGTTTCGGGATAGGCGCCCGAGGGGTCCTGCAGGTCGGCCACGACCTTGCCGTCCTCGGTGAACGCGACCACATGGCCATAGGCCTTGGGGATGGGCCAGAGCGCGCGCGGCAGGCGCAGCGTCAATGCGCGCAGCCAGGGCTTGCCCGCCATGCCATCGATGGTGGGGTTGCGCGGCTTGGCAAAGCCCAGCCAGATCTTGCCGTCCAGCCCGCGCATGAGGTTGTCGGGGTAGCCCGGCAGGTTGTCCAGCAGCACCTGGGCCTGTGCACTCCCACCCTGGGCGATGTCGAGGTTCTGCGCATCCACGGCGATCTTCCAGACGCGGTACTTGCCGGTCTCGTTGACGAACAGGTGCCGCTCGTCGCTGCTCAGCGCCACGCCATTGGCGAAGGCCAGGCCTTTTGCCACCACGCGCACCGCGCGGCTGGCGGGGTCGTATTCCAGCACGCGGCCGGTGGCGGACTGCTCCAGGATGTCGAGCACGCTGGCCTCGAAGGTGCCGCCCCAGTCCTTGGGGGCGAAGCGGGTCGAAGCGTCGCTGAGGTAGATCTTGCCGCTCCTCGCGACCACCACGCCGTCGGCGTAACGGATAGTGTCGCCGTCCACGCGGTCGGCCAGCACCTGCACCTGGCCCTGGGGGGAAATCGACAGCAGACCCTTGACGGCGTCGGCCGCGATGAGGTTGCCGGCCGCGTCGAAGTCGAAGCCCAGCACGCGCCCACCGGTGTTGATGAACACCTGCGGGTCCGCGCCATCGGGCCCCATGCGCAGGATGTTGCCGCTGGCCACGGTGGTGTAGAGCTTGCCATCCTTGCCGATGGCGATGTGCTCGGGGCCGACTTCGCTGCCCAGGTCGATCATCTGCAGGTTGGCCAGGCGCTGGTTGGGCGCGTGCACCCCTTGGTAGCCCGGCGCGGCCGGGGCCTGCCAGGCCACGGGGGCAATGGGCACGGGCCAGGCCAGCAGATAGGCCAGGCCCGCCAGCACCACGGCGCCCAGGCCGATGAACAGCTTCTTGAACATGCGCGTCTCCTCCAAGGGTGTTTCTGGCGCGCATTGTGCCCAGGGCGGCCGGCCCTTGCCCAGCCGGCGCTGACGCCTGGGCGACGGGCCCGTAAAATTACAGGTTCCGCCAAAAAAGGCGAATCCGCTTTTGAGAGCCGCTTCCATGCCCGCACGCAAACTCTTCGTCACGACCGCCCTGCCCTACGCCAACGGCAACTTCCACATCGGCCACATCATGGAATACATCCAGGCCGACATCTGGGTGCGCACGCAGCGGCTGCTGGGCAACGAGGTGAACTTCGTCGGCGCCGACGACACGCATGGCGCGCCCATCATGATCGCCGCCGAAAAGGCCGGCAAGACGCCGCAGCAGTTCGTGGCCGACATCGCGGCCGGACGCAAGCAGTACCTCGATGGCTTCCACATCGAGTTCGACAACTGGCACAGCACCGACGCGCCCGAGAACCACCAGCTCGCGCAGCAGATCTACCTGGACCTCAAGGCCAACGGCCTGATCGAGACGCGCACCATCGAACAGTTCTTCGACCCCGAGAAGAACATGTTCCTGCCCGACCGCTTCATCAAGGGCGAGTGCCCCAAGTGCCACGCCAAGGACCAGTACGGCGACAACTGCGAGGTCTGCGGCGCCGTGTACGCGCCCACCGACCTCATCAACCCCTACTCGGCGCTGTCGGGCGCCAAGCCGGTGCTCAAGCACTCGGAGCATTTCTTCTTCAAGCTGTCGGACCCGCGCTGCGTCGCCTTCCTGGAGGACTGGACGCAGAACGGCCGCCTGCAGAGCGAGGTGGCCAACAAGGTGCGCGAATGGTTCACCGTGCGCACCAACCCCGACGGCAGCACCAGCGAGGGCCTGGGCGACTGGGACATCTCGCGCGACGCACCCTACTTCGGCATCGAGATCCCCGACGCGCCGGGCAAGTATTTCTACGTCTGGCTGGACGCCCCCATCGGCTACCTGGCCTCGCTGAAGAACCTGCTCGAAAAACGCGGCCAGGACTACGAGGCCTACATGGCCGACCCGCAGCTGGAGCAGTACCACTTCATCGGCAAGGACATCGTCACCTTCCACACCCTGTTCTGGCCCGCCACGCTGAAGTTCAGCGGCCGCAAGGTGCCCGACTCGGTGTTCGTGCACGGCTTCCTCACCGTGAACAACGGCGAGAAGATGAGCAAGAGCCGCGGCACCGGCCTGGACCCGCTCAAGTACCTGGGCCTCTCCATGAACGCCGAGTGGCTGCGTTACTACCTGGCCACCAAGCTGAGCAGCCGCAACGAGGACATCGACTTCAACGCCGAAGACTTCATGCTGCGCGTCAACAGCGACCTCATCGGCAAGTACATCAACATCGCCAGCCGCGCGGCAGGCTTCATCAGCAAGCGCTTTGGCGGCCAGCTCGGCGAGGTGTCGGCCGACGGCGACGCGCTGCTGGACCACCTGCGCACCGTGGCGCCGTCCATCATCGAGCTGCTGGCCGAACGCGAATACGGCAAGGCCCTGCGCGAAACCATGCTGCTGACCGACCGCGTGAACGCCTATGTGGACCAGAACAAGCCCTGGGAACTGGCCAAGCAGGACGGCATGGAAGGCCGCCTGCAGGACGTGTGCACGACCTGCATCGAGGCTTTCCGCCTGCTCACAATCCTGCTCAAGCCCGTGCTGCCGGCGCTGGCCGCGCAGGTCGAGGCCTTCCTGAAGGTCGAGCCCTTCACCTTCGCCAGCGCGCAGGTCGCCCTGGGCAAGGGCCACGTGATCGGCGAATACAAGCACCTGATGCAGCGCGTGGACGTGAAGCAGCTCGACGCCTTGTTTGAGCCTCCAGCCCAGGCACAGCAAGCGCAGGAAGCTCCTGAAACCGTAGCACCCGGGGGCGAGGAACTGGCCCCCACGATCACCATCGACGACTTCGCCAAGATCGACCTGCGCATCGCGCAGATCGTCAACTGCGAGGCCGTGGAGGGCTCCACCAAGCTGCTGCGCCTGACGCTCGACGTGGGCGAGGGCCGCACGCGCAACGTGTTTTCTGGCATCGCCAGCAGCTACAAGCCCGAAGACCTGGTGGGCAAGCTGACCGTGATGGTGGCCAACCTGGCGCCGCGCAAGATGAAGTTCGGCGTGTCCGAGGGCATGGTGCTGGCGGGCAGCCATGCGGACGAGAAGGCGAACCCGGGGATCTACGTGCTGAACCCGTGGCCGGGGGCTACGCCGGGGATGCGGGTTCGCTGATTTTTTGCCTCTCGCGCTTGGTGGTATTGCGCTGGAAGCTATCTTTTTGATAGCTACCGGTGTGGTTTGGTTGAGGGCGGAGGCCGGGTCTCGCCCCGGCGGGCGAGGTACTTTTCTTTGCTTCGCCAAAGAAAAGTACCCAAAAGAAAGGCGCCCCTAAGTCTGCGACCCCTGCGCTGCGCTCCGGGGCAAACCTGCGGCGGTGCGCTTGCGGGGTGCGCCGTGGAACTCGCTTTGCGCTGCGTGCGCCGCTCGAACAGCCACGGCGAGTCAGTTCACGAAGCATGCGCGCTCCGACGCGCATGCCACCCCGCAAGCGCCCCGCCGCAGGCGCAGCCACAAGGGGTTTGAAGTCCGCACGGGCCATCGCTGCGCTCGGCCCCGAGGGGCGCCGGCGCTTCGCGCCGCGCAACGCCAGGCCGAGCGCAGCGACGGCCCGTGTGGATGTTGGATGCCGGGTTCCCTTCTGGCCGTGCTGAGAAGCGCAGCGCAGGGGGTGGCATGCGTGCCGCAGGACACGCATGCTTCGTGCTCTAGCTTGCCGTGGCTGTCTGAACGAAGCTGCGTAGCAGCGCAGTGAGTTCCACGGCACACCCCCTGCGCGAGCATCGCAGGTTGCCCCCACGCACAGCGTGGGGGACACGGACAGTAGGGTCGCCTTTTCTTTGGTGACTTTCTTTTGGCGAAGCAAAAGAAAGTTACTGCGCCGCCGGGCGCACATCCCGGCCTCCACCCGCAGCACAAGCACGCAAAATGCTTCCAAAAAGATAGCTGCTAGCGCAATCCCAGAAAGCTCCAAACTGCAAAAACCTTAAGGCGCAATCTTCCGCTTCAGCGCCCGCGCCACCGGCTGCGGCAGACTCGGCAACGAACGCAGCAGCCACGGCAGCAGCTTGCGCTTGAGCCCGCTGAGCGACTGCGGCACCACCGCCTCGATCAGGTGCGGCCCGGGGGTGGCCAGCGCCTGCTCCAGCGCCCAGACGAACTCCTCCGCCGTGGTGGTGCGCACGCCGCGCACACCCATGCCCTGCGCCAGGTGCGCAAAGTTCAGTTCCGGCCCGGCCAGGTCCAGCTGCGACTTGGCCTTGGCGCCCGCTTCTTCGGCGCCCACGCGCTCCAGCTCCACGTTCAGCACCGAATACGAGGCGTTGTTGAAGATGACGGAAACGACATTGAGCCGCTCGCGCGCCATGGTCCACAGCGCCTGGATGGTGTACATCGACGTGCCGTCGCCAATGAGGGCGAGCACCGGGCGCTGCGGGCAGGCGATGGCCGCGCCCACGGCGTTGGGCAGGCCCTGGCCGATGGCGCCGCCGGTGAGCGTGATGAGGTCGTGGCGCGGCGCGCCGGCGGTGAAGGGGCCGAGCATCAGCCCCGAGGTGATGGCCTCGTCGATGACGATGGCGTTCTCGGGCAGCAGGTGGCCCACGGCCTTGCACACCTTCTCGGCGGTGAGCTTGCCGCGCGGGCGGCCCGGGCGGGCGGGCGCCTGCAGCGCGGGCTGCGCCTGGGCGGCGCCCAGCGCCTGGGCGAGCTTTTCCAGGCTCGCCGCCGCGTCCTGCGCGGGCGTGGAAAGCTGGTGCACGGTGCAGGTATCGGGTACCAGGTAGCTCTGCTTGCCGGGGTAGGCGAAGAACGACACCGGCGCCTTGGCGTCCACCAGCACCAGATGCTCGATGCCGGCCAACTGCACGCCCGCCAGCTCGGCCAGGTAGGCGATGCGCTCCACGGCGGGCAGGCCCGCGCCGCGCTCCAGGCGCGTGGGGAAGACCTCGGCGAACACTTTCACGCCAGCGTGCGCGGCGATGCGCGCGGCGGCCAGCAAGCCGGGCTCGCGCAACGCCTGCCCGCCCAGCAGCAGCGCGGCCTTGCCGCCCGCGCCCCGCGCCTGGAGGAGGGCCTGGGCAATGGCCAGCACGGTGGCGTCGTCCGCCGCCTCGGGGCGGGGCGGCGGCGGCGGTGCGCTGGGCACGCCGCCCTCGCCCCAGGACACGTCGGCCGGCAGGATCAGCGTGGCCACCTGGCCCGGCAGGCCGCGCGCGGCGGCGATGGCGTCCACGGTGTCCTGGCACAGCTGGGCCGTGCTTTGCGAGGTGCGCACGAAGCCGGGCGACACGTTGCGCGCCACGGTCTCGATGTCGGACTGCAGTTGCGCGTCGTACTGCGTGTGGCTGGTGGCGTGGTCGCCCACGATGTTGACCACCGGCACCTTGCCCTTGCGCGCGTTGTGCAGATTGGCCAGGCCGTTGCCCAGGCCGCAGCCCAGGTGCAAGAGCGTGGCGGCGGGCTTGCCGGCCATGCGCGCATAGCCGTCGGCTGCGCCCGTAGCCACGCCCTCGAACAGGGCCAGCACGGCGCGCATGCGCGGCTCGCTGTCGAGCGCGGCGACGAAATGCATCTCGCTGGTGCCGGGGTTGGTGAAGCAGACCTCGACGCCGGCATCGGCCAGGGTCTTCATCAGGGCTTGTGCGCCGTTCATGGGAATCTCCTTGCTACTGTATATATAGCTGCTCGCGCTTGATGGGCAAGCGCCGCAGCCGCTTTTCTTTGTTAATTCATGTCGAGGTGGCCGGGGCCGATGTCGGCGGTGCGCGTGACGCCCGCCAGCGTCATGGCCAGCAGGAATTCGCGCTGCAGCGTGGCCAGCAACGCGTGCAGCCCGGCCTCGCCGCCCCCCGCCAGCGCCCAGACCCAGGGGCGGCCGATGAGCACGCCGCGCGCGCCCAGCGCCAGGGCCTTGAAGATATCGCCGCCGCTGCGCACGCCGCCGTCCACCAGCACCTCGGTCTGCGTGCCCACGGCCTGGGCGATGGCGGGCAGCTTGGACACGGACGAGGCCACCGCATCAAGCTGGCGCCCGCCGTGGTTGGAGACGACGATGCCGTCGGCGCCCACGGCCACGGCGGAGCGCGCATCCTCCACGTCGAGGATGCCCTTGAGCAGCAGCCGGCCCTTCCAGTGGCCGCGCAGCCATTCGATGTCCTTCCAGGTCACGCTGGGGTCGAACTGCGCATCCACCCAGGCCTTGAAGGCGTTGAGGTCGCGCGCGCCGGGCACCTGCTCGGCGAGGTTGCCGAAAAGCAGCGGCTTGCCCTGCACCGCCACATCGGCCAGCCAGCCCGGGCGCGCCAGCACCTGCAGCGCCTTGATGAGCGCGGGTCGCGCGCCCTGCGCGGCCATGCCGTGGCGGACATCGCGGTGGCGCAGGCCGGTCAGCGGCAGGTCCACGGTGAACACCAGGGTGCGGCAACCGGCAGCCCAGGCGCGGTCCAGCAGCGCGCGCACGGCGCCCCGGTCGCGCAGCATGTAGAGCTGGAACCAGAACGGCGTGCCGGCCCCGGCCTGCTGCACCTCGGCCAGCGGACAGATGCCCACGGTGGACAGCGTGAACGGCACGCCGGCCGCCTTGGCCGCGCGCACGGCCTGCGCTTCGCCGCGCCGCGCCACCATGCCCGCCAGGCCGATGGGGGCCAGCGCCAGCGGCAGGCTGCAGCGCTGGCCGGCCAGCTGGGCCGAGGTGTCGACGCGCGCCACGTCCACCAGCACGCGCTGGCGCAGGCGCACGGCGGCGAAGTCCTGCACGTTGGCGGCCAGCGTGTGCTCGTCGCCGGCGCCGCCGTCCACGTAGTCGAACAGGAAACGGGGCAGGCGCCGCTCGGCCAGGCGGCGGTAATCCAGCGCCGTGGAGGGGTAGCACAGTTCAGGCCGCATGGGCGGCCTCTGGTGCGCGGTCGCGAGTGAAGCGGCGCATGGCCAGCGCGAACACCAGGCCGCCGGCGTACATGAGCACGCCATACAGCGCGCCCGGAATGGCCATGGCGTCGTCCTTGAGCACGGTGCTGGCGATCACCAGCGACAGCGCGGCGTTCTGCACCGCCGTCTCGATGCCCAGCGTGACGGACTGGCGGTAGGACAGCCGCGCCAGCCAGGCCACGGCAAAACCCAGGGCCAGCATGCTGACATTGAGCACCACGGCGAACGGCGCCAGCGAGCCGAAGTTGTCGCGCAGCAGCGCCCAGTTCTTGGCCACGGCCAGCACCACGATGAGCACGAACAGCCCCGTGGCCACCTTGGTGGCACGCGGCTCGAAGCGCAGCGCCCAGGCCGTGAAGCGGTGGCGCGCCGCCATGCCCAGGCTCACCGGCACGCCCAGCACCAGCGCCACCTGGCCCATCATCTGGCCCACGGGCACGTCCACGGCGCGCGCCGCGCCCAGGAAGTGGCCCAGCGCCCAGGTGACGATGAGCGGCAGCGTGAAGATGGTGAGCACGCTGGCCACGGCGGTAAAGCTCAGCGCCAGCGCCACGTCGCCGCGCGCCAGGTAGGTGAGCAGGTTGGACGTGCTGCCGGTGGGGCAGGCGGCCAGGATCATGAAGCCCACGGCGAACACGCCGCCCATGCCCAGCACCGTGAGCATGAGGTAGCAGGCCAGCGGCAGCAGCACGAAGTGGCAGGCCACGCCCACCAGCAGCGCGCGCGGCTGCGCCAGGATGCGGCGGAAGTCGGCCGGCGTGAGCCCCAGGCCGAGCGAAAACATGATGAACGCCAGGATGAGCGGTAGCAGCACGCCCGAAACGATGTCTCCCTGCATGGTGTCCCCCTTGGTGGTGGCGGCGCTCAGCCGCCGGTCGCGATGGAGCGCGCCGCCGCGCGGCCGGTGAGGATGCAGCCAGGCAGGAAGGTGCCCTCCAGCGACCGTTTGCCGCTGGCGCCGCCGCCGCCAAAGCCCGCCGCCTCGCCCACGCAGTACAGGCCGGGGATGGCCTGACCCGCGCCGTCGAGCACGCGGCTCGCCAGGTCGGTGCGCAGGCCGCCCAGGCTCTTGCGCGTGATGAGCTGCATCTGGATGGCGATGTACGGCCCGGCGCCACGCTGCTGCAGTGGCGCGGGCACGCAGGTGCGCAGCTTGTCCGGCCCCCACTGGCGCGCGTGCAGGATGCGGCGGATCTGGTCGTCGTTGTGCAGCTTGGCGCCGTTGGCGAAATTGGCGTCGAAGGCATCGGCCGTGGCCTGCAGCACTTCGGGGCGCACGTCACCGGTGCCGGTGAGCTGGTTCATCTTCGCGGCCAGGCCGGCCAGCGTGTCGTCCACCAGGAAGTGCCGGCTCTCGGCGGCCATCTGCTTCACGAGGCGGTGGTTGCCCAGCAGCGTCTCCTTGAGGAAGGCCGGGAACTGCATGTCGCGGATGCGCTGGTTGTGCTCGGCGCCCGAGATGGCGAACTCCTTGGCCGCGATGCGCCAGTTCAGCAGGTGCCAGGTCCAGGGCTGCTCCTGCGCGGCCACGCGCTGGCACAGCCAGTGGGTGTCGAAGCCGGTGACCAGCGGCTCGGGGCCGATGCGCCGGCCGCTGTGGTCCAGCCACAGCGCCGACTTGCACGGGATGGTGGACAGGCCGTGCCCCTCGAAGTGCGGGAACGGGTGCGGAAAGCCGGCGGCGTAGTTCCACATCTCGCCCGCGCGGGTGATGGGCGCGCCCAGCGCGTCGGCCACCCAGTGGTGCATGGCGCCGTCGGCATAGGGGTGGGCGCCGTTGAGCATGGTGGCCGGGATGGCGCGGTCCTTCGGCCAGTTGGCGCGCGTCTGTTCGTGGCCGCCGTTGATGCCGCCCATGGCCAGCACCACCACGGGGGCCTGCAGTCGCACTTCGGCGCCGGTCTCCTCGTTCACCGCCAGCACGCCCGAGGGCCGGCCCTGCTGCAGGTCCAGCGCCGTGGCGCGGTGGCGGTGCAGCAGCGTGAGCCGCCCCGGGCCTGCCTCGCTGGCCGCACGCATCGCGGCGACCATGCAGCGCGTCAGCTCGCGCGAGGTGCCCCAGACGATGTGGTAGCGCGGCACGCTGTTGCCGTCGCCAAAGCGCCCGCGTTCCACCCAGTTCACGGCGGGCATGAACTTCACGCCCTCGCCCTGCAACCAGTCGTAGACGCCGGCGCGCGAATGCTCCACGTAGTGGCGCGCCCACTGCAGCGCCAGCGTGTCGTCGGCGTCGAGTTCGCCAAAGCGCACCCAGTCGCGCAGCGCGGTTTCGGGGGTGTCGGGGATCTTCATGCGCGCCTGCAGCGGCGTGCCCACCAGGGCCATGCCGCCAAAGGCCCAGAGGGCCAGGCCGCCCAGGCGCTCGGGCGTGTCGCGGTCCACCAGCGCCACGCTGCGGCCCGCGCGCAGGGCTTCGAGCGCGGTGACGATGCCGGCCAGGCCGCCACCGACGATCACCACGTCATGGTGTTGTGCTCCCATGTTTTGTCTCCTTGTCGTGAACCGCTGTCGGGTTCTTTGTGGGCAGACGATAGCGTCTTATGATCGCCAGAGCCTTGACTTTGGAGACCAGTCATGTTGACTTCAGAGCCCAGCGTGGCCATGAGCTGGGTCCACACCGTGGTGGCAGCGGCCGAGCGCCACGGCGTCACGCGCGAGCAGCTGCTGGCACGCGCGGGCCTGCCGCCGGCGCGCCTGACCGAGCCGCGCTGGCCCATCGACGACATCACGCGGCTGTGGCGCGCGGCGGCCGAGCTCACGGGCGACCCGGCCTTCGGCCTGCAGGCCGGGCGCACTGTGGGCCCGGGCAGCTTCAACGTGGTCAGCTACATCATGCTGTCCTCGGCCACGCTGCGCGCCGGCATCGGCGTGGTGCAGCAGTACCAGCGCCTCATCAGCGACGGCGGGCGCTTCCAGATCCTGGCCGGCGAGCGCCAGAGCTGGGTGGTGTACCACCCGCAGCAGGGCAGCCTGGCCTTCAGCCCGCACCAGGTCGAGGCCGCGCTGGCGGCCACCGTGGCCTTCAGCCGCTGGGTCACGGGCCGGGCCGTGCGGCCGCGCCGGGTGCAGTTCAGCCACCGCCAGATCGGCCCGCAGGCGGCCCACGCCGAGGTGTTCGCAGCCGAGGTGCAGTTCGAGCAGGCCTTCAACGGCGTGCTGCTCGACAACGCCGAACTCGACGCGCCCCTGCCCCAGGCCGATGCCGAGCTGGCCAGCCTGCACCGCGCCCATGCCTCGGCGCAGCTCGCGGCGCTGTCGGTGTCGGCGCCGCTGCGCAGCCGGGTCGAGCAGTGGCTGGTGGGCGCGCTCGACGGGCGCGTGCCCGACCGGGCCGAGGCCGCGCGCCAGTTCGGCCTGGGCGAGCGCGCGTTTGCCCGGCGCCTGCGCGCCGAGGGCGGGCACTATGCCGATCTGGTGGACGGGGTGCGGCGCACGCTGGCCTGCACGGCGGTGGCGGACGGCGGCGAGCCCTTCGTGCGCATCGCGCGGCGGCTGGGGTTTTCGGAGGCCAGCGCGTTCAACCGGGCGTTCCGGCGCTGGACGGGGCGCTCGCCGGGGGACTGGCAGCAGCATCCTGCGCCGCCAGTCGGGCGCTGAAGCCCGAGCGCTCCATGAGCGAGCGCGGCTGTTCCTGTGCCTGCAGCACCTGCAGCCGGCCGCCGCGCTGGGCCACGGCCTTGAGGATCTGCTCCAGCCCTTCGAGGCCCGTGGTGTCGAGCGCGAACAGGTCGCGCATGTCCAGCGCCACCGCCACGCCGGCCGGGCCGGCCTCGATGGCCTGCACCAGCGGGTCGATCTTGGCGGCGGCGCCGAAGAACAGCGCGCCGTGCAGGCGCCAGGCCATACGCGGCGGGCCGCCCTCTTCGCTACCGGCGAAGGCCATCGGATCGGCGCGGAACAGCGCGCTCATGCGCCGCACGAACAGCACGCAGGCCAGCACCAGCCCCACCTCCACGGCCACCGTGAGGTCGAACACCACGGTGAGCAGGAAGGTGCCCAGCATCAGCAGCCGGTAGTGGTTGCTGAAGTGCTTGAGGCGCACGAACTCGTGCCATTCGCCCATGTTCCAGGCCACGAACAGCAGGATGCCCGCCAGCACGGCCAGCGGAATGTGCAGGGCCAGCGGCGCGGCCAGCAGCACGATGAGCGCCAGCACGGCGGCATGCACCATGCCCGCGATGGGCGAGGTGGCGCCCGCGCGCAGGTTGGTCACGGTGCGCGCGATGGTGCCGGTGACCGGCATGCCGCCAAAGAACGGCACCACCAGGTTGGCCACCCCCTGGGCCATCAGCTCCTGGTTGGGGTCGTGCTTGCGGATGTGCGGGTCGGTGGCGAGCTGGTCGGCCACGCGCGCGCACAGCAGCGACTCGATGGCGCCCAGCAGCGCGATGGTGAGCGTGGGCGTGACCAGCAGGCGCACGGTGTCCCACGAGAAATCGGGCAGCGCGAACGCCGGCACCTGCTGCGGAATGCTGCCGAAGCGCGAGCCGATGGTTTCCACCGGGTAGTTCAGCGCCTGCGCCAACAGCGTGAGCGACACCAGCGCCACCACCGGCGCCGGCACGCGCGCAAACGAGCGCACGGTGTGGCCCTCGGCGATGCGCAGCACCGGCGAGCCGCGCAGGAACAGGCGCGGCCACAGGAACAGCCCGAACAGGCACAGCGCGCCCAGCATCAGCGCATGCGGGTTCACGGTGCCGATGTGCTGGCCCAGCACGTGCACCTGCGAGAAGAAGTTGCCCGGCATCTTGGCGATCTCCAGGCCCAGCCAGTCCTTCACCTGCGACAGCGCGATGAGCACCGCGATGCCGTTGGTGAAGCCGATCACGATGCTCACCGGCACGAAGCGCACCAGGTTGCCGAGCCGGAACAGCCCCAGCAGGAACAGCAGCACGCCGGCGCAGGCCGTGGCGATGAGCAGGTTGGCCACGCCGTGGCGCTCGACGATGCCGTAGACGATGACGATGAAGGCCCCGGCCGGTCCGCCGATCTGCACGTTGGTGCCGCCCAGCAGCGCCACCAGGAAGCCGCCGATGATGGCCGTCCACAGCCCGGCCTCGGGCTTGAGCCCGCTGGCGATGGCAAAGGCCATGGCCAGCGGCAGCGCCACGATGCCCACGGTGAGCCCCGCGCCCAGGTCGGCCAGGAAACGGCCGCGGGTGTAGCCGCGCAGGGCGTCGAGCAGGCGGGGGCGGAAGGCAGGAGAGAACGGCATGGCGGGTGTGGGGAGGGCAGCCTGGGCCGGCACAGTGTAGTGACCGGACCTTGTCCGGGCCTGACCGCCCCAACACCAAAAAATAATAGCTGCCGGCGCTTGCCTGGAGCGCCAAAGGGCCTCAAACAACCCCAAGCAAGCTCAGCGGCCGCCAGAGCTCCCGGGCGCTGTCATGTCCGGCCCGGACTGGGTGCGCAGCACGCGCAGGCTGCGGTCGGTCACCACGGTAAACAGCAGGGCCGTGTTCGGCGCCTCCAGGTAGCGCCAGTCGTGGTGCACCTCCTGCTTCAGTTCGTAGGGCGTGACCTTGGCCGGCTTACCGAGCAGGCGGCGCACCTCGGCCATGTCCATGCCGGCCTGGATGCGCGCGAAGTTCTCGGGTGCGAGCACCTGGCGCACCGCCACCAGGCGGCCGTCGGCGCCGATGTCGATCATGTAGTTGGTCTGGCCAGCGGGCTGGCGGTTGTATTCGAACGTGCGCAGGCCGCCGCCGGCGTCCCACACGTTGTCGGGCACGCCGAAGCGGTCGCGCACGTCCACCTCGGTGGAGCGGCCCGGCTCCAGCTCGCTGATGCGCTGCGGATCGCAGCCGGCCAGCAGCGCCAGCGCCATGGCGGCGATGGCGAAAAGGCTTCTGGAAGATGGCATGGCAGTCCCCGGTAAAATCCAGCGCCACAGCTTAGCCCAATACCCCCATGTCCATCTTCGCCCGCCCCCACTACACCTCTGACACCACCCAGTTCATCAACCAGCTCAAGGCCCAGCGCCCCGAGCTGGACGCCCAGCAGCAGGCCGGCCGCGCCCTGCTGTGGGACAAGCAGGTGGACCGGGGCCTGTGGCAACAGTACCGTGCCGGCCAGGTGGCGCAGAAGCCCTACGTCTACCAATCGGACAGCGACCACCACTGAGCATGAAATCTGCCTCCAGCGCAATCAATACAAGCGCCGGCAGCTATCATTTCAGAAGCACCCATGGGTAGCACCACCAACGCCGAGGCCCACGCCCTGCCCCACCCGCTGGGTCCGGCGGCACCGGGCGCCATGCCCGACGTGGTGGACCAGGTCGCGCTGGCGCGCCTGTACGGCGAGCCGCTGTTCGCGCTGCCCACCGACCTGTACATCCCGCCCGACGCGCTGGAGGTCTTCCTGGAGGCCTTCGAGGGGCCGCTCGATCTGCTGCTGTACCTGATCCGCAAGCAGAACTTCAACATCCTCGACATCCCGATGGCCGGGCTCACGCGCCAGTACCTGGTCTACGTGGAAGAGATCCGCAGCCGCAACCTGGAGCTGGCGGCCGAGTACCTGCTGATGGCGGCCATGCTCATCGAGATCAAGTCGCGCATGCTGCTGCCGCCCAAGAAGCAGGAGGGCGGCGAGGAGGTCGAAGACCCGCGCGCCGAGCTGGTGCGCCGCCTGCTCGAATACGAACAGATGAAGCTCGCCGCCCAGCAGCTGGGCAACCTGCCCCAGTACGGGCGCGACTTCCTCAAGGCGCAGATCACCATCGAGCAGAGCCTGCAGCCGCGCTTTCCGGATGTGCACGTGCTGGACCTGCAGGACGCGTGGCGCGACATCCTCAAGCGCGCGCGGCTGGTGCAGCACCACAAGATCACGCGCGAGGAGCTGAGCGTGCGCGAATACATGAGCCAGGTGCTCAAGGCCCTGCAAGGACAGCGCTTCGTCGAGTTCGAGTCGCTGTTCGACCCCGAAAGGGGTTCCACCGTGCTCGTGGTCACCTTCATCGCCCTGCTGGAGCTGGCCAAGGAAACGCTCATCGAGATCACCCAGGCCGAAGCTTTCGCCCCCATCTACGTCCGGCTGGCCTATACGCCGGCCTGACACCCTTGAACAGCCCCCCGCCCCGGCCGGTTGCCGTGGCGGGCAACCTCACGACGGACCCCCATGGCATCACATGACTTTGACGTTCTGATTGTGGGCAGCGGCCTTGCCGGCCTCTCTACCGCCCTGCACCTGGCGCCCACGCACCGCGTGGCCGTGATCACCAAGCGCGAGCTGCAGGACGGCTCCAGCGGCTGGGCCCAGGGCGGCATCGCCGCCGTGCTGGCCAACGACGACAGCTTCGCCGCCCACATCCAGGACACCCTGGTCGCGGGCGCCGGCCTGTGCGACCTGGCCGCCACGCGCTTCGTCGTGGAGAACGCACCCGAGGCCATCGGCTGGCTGCGCCAGCTCGGCGTGCCCTTCACGCTGGAGGGCGAGGAGCTGCACCTCACGCGCGAAGGCGGCCACAGCGCGCGCCGCATCGCCCATGTGACCGACGCCACCGGCGCGGCCGTGCAGAAGACGCTGATGGACGTGGTGCGCGGCACGCCCGGCATTACCGTGTTCGAGCACCACACGCTGGTGGACCTGATCACCAGCCGCAAGCTGGGCCTGGCGGGCCAGCGCTGCCTGGGCCTGTACGCGCTGGACGCGGCCAGCGACGAGGTCGTCACCTTCCGCGCGCCGCACACCATCCTGGCCACGGGCGGCGCGGGCAAGGTCTACCTCTACACCACCAACCCCGACACCGCCACGGGCGACGGCATCGCCGCCGCCTGGCGCGCCGGCTGCCGCGTGGGCAACATGGAGTTCATCCAGTTCCACCCCACGGGGCTGTACCACCCGCGCGCCAAGTCCTTCCTCATCAGCGAGGCCGTGCGCGGCGAGGGCGGGCGCCTGCTGCTGCCCGACGGCACGCGCTTCATGCCCCAGCACGACGCGCGCGCCGAACTCGCGCCGCGCGACGTGGTGGCCCGCGCCATCGACTTCGAGATGAAAAGGCACGGCCTGGACTGCGTGCACCTGGACATCTCGCACCAGAGCCCCGCCTTCCTGCAGGAGCACTTCCCCAACATCCTGGCCTACTGCGCCGAGCTGGGCATCGACATCACGAAGGAGCCCATCCCGGTGGTGCCCACGGCCCACTTCACCTGCGGCGGCGTGCTCACCGACCTGTCGGGCCGCACCGACCTGCCCGGCCTGTACGCCGTGGGCGAGGTGGCCTGCACCGGCCTGCACGGCGCCAACCGCCTGGCCAGCAACTCGCTGCTCGAATGCATGGTGTTCGCCCGCGCCGCCGCGCAGCACATTGCCGCCGCGCCGCGCGCGCAAATTCCGGCGCTGCCGCGCTGGGACGACAGCCGCGTGCAGGACGCCGACGAATCCGTGGTCATCTCGCACAACTGGGACGAGCTGCGCCGCTTCATGTGGGACTACGTGGGCATCGTGCGCACCAACAAGCGCCTGGACCGCGCGGCGCACCGCATCGCCATGCTCACGGCCGAGATCCACGAGTTCTATTCCCACTTCCACATCACGCGCGACCTGCTGGAGCTGCGCAACCTCGTGCTGGTGGCCGACCTCATCGTGCGCTCGGCCCAGATGCGGCGCGAGAGCCGGGGCCTGCACTACAGCCGCGACTACCCCGAGATGGCCGCGCCCGCCGCCCCTTCCATCCTCGTGCCCCCCGTCACCCATTAAGCACCACCGCCATGTACCGCACCCTGCTCAAATCCAAGATCCACCGCGTGGCCGCCACGCACTGCGAACTGCACTACGAAGGCTCCTGCGCCATCGACGAGGACCTGCTCGACGCCGCCAACCTCTGCGAGAACGAGCAGGTGCACATCTGGAACATCAACAACGGCGAGCGCTTCATCACCTACGCCATCAAGGGCCAGCGCGGCAGCGGCATGATTTCGGTGAACGGCTCGGCCGCGCGTCGCGCCAGCGTGGGCGACCTGCTCATCATTGCCGCCTTCGCCCAGGTGCCCGAGGCCGACGTGGCCGCGCACCGCCCGCAGCTGGTGTTCGTGGACGCGAACAACCGCCAGACCGAACTGCGCGACCACGTCCCTACGCAACAGGAATGACAACCCCCTGTGGCGCTGCGCGCCTTCCCCCTTCTCTGGCACCGCTGCGCGGTGCGGAAGGGGGACGCCGCCAGTGCGGCGGGGCGGCGCGGCCGGCACAGGCCCTTGCACGGCGGCCGCTGGCCTGGGCCGCACCGAGTGCATAGGCTGCGCAGCAACGCGACCCAAAGGAATATCAGATGCCCCACCTCACCATTGAATACTCCGCCAACCTGGCCGGCTTCCCCGAGGCCCAGGTGCTGACCGAGCTGAACCAGACCGTCACGGCCAGCCGCGAGGTGGCCGACGAGGCCGACCTCAAGAGCCGCTGCGTGGTGCAGGGCAGCTACGCCATCGGCACGGCGCCGCAGGACCGCGCCTTCGTGCATGCGCAGCTGCGCCTGCTGTCGGGCCGCACGCCCGAGGCCAAGCAGGATTTTTCCGAGCGCATCGCCGCCGTGCTGCGCCGCCTCACGCCCCGCCCGGCGGGCGTGCTGGTGCAGCTGAGCGTGGAGATCGTCGACATGGACCGGCCTTCCTACGTCAAGGAACGCCTGTAGGAGAAAAGTGGCTCCAGCGCCCAACGGGCAAGCGCTGGCCGCTCTTGTTTTTGTAGCGAACGACACACAACGGCTGCCGCTGCGGCGCCGCATGGCCGGGTGACGCCGCGGCTCAGGCCACGACGATGCGGTTGCGGCCGCTGTTCTTGGCCCGGTACAGGGCCGCATCGGCCAGCGCCAGGCTGTGTTCCGCATCGCCCGCCAAAGGGGCCACGCCGGCGCTCAAGGTGATGGTGAGGCTGTGGCCTTCGCCCGAGTCGATGCGGCTGCCCTCCAGCGCCAGGCGCAGGCGCTCGGCCACCGCCGCGGCCTCGCCCGCCTGCGTGGCGGGCAGCAGCACCGCGAACTCTTCGCCCCCCAGGCGCCCCGCCAGGTCCGCCTGGCGCAAGGCCGCACCGCGCAGCAGCTGCGCCAGATGCACCAGCACCTTGTCGCCGGCGGCGTGGCCGTAGGTGTCGTTGACGCGTTTGAAATGGTCCAGGTCGAGCATGACGACCATGCCGGGCGCTCCGCCCTGCCCCACGCGGGCCAGCTCGGCTTCGAGCCGCTCCATGAACGCCCGCCGATTGGCCAGGCCGGTCAACGCATCGGTGGTGGCAAGGTGCTGCAAGGCCTGCTCGTGCCGGCGCCGCTCGGTGATGTCGCGCACGATCCACAGCCGGCCCAGGTCCGCACCCCCGGGGCGCAGGGCAATCTGCTCGAACTGGAGGCTGCGGCCATCGGTCAGATCGAACACGCTGCTGCCGGCGGGCGCGCCGCGCCAGTGGGTCTGGATCTCCGGCGGCATCATGCGCTGCAAGGCCTCGGCGTCCATTCCCACCAGGGCGGACGCCGGTGGGGGCAGCGCCAGCAGGGCGCAGGCCTGGCCGTTCGCCACCACCACGGCGCCGGCGGGGTTCTGCACCAGCACGCCGCCCGGCACATGTTCGATCACTTCCAGCAGGTGCGCGCGCGCCGTGGTCAGCGCCTCTTCGGAGAGCCGGCGCTCGGTGGTGTCCACCATGGTCCAGATCAGGTCCCCTTCGCGGTGTTCGGCATCCAGCAGCGTGCCGCGGATGGCAAACCAGCGCTGGCCGCCGCCGGCCGTGCGCAGCGGGTATTCCATCCAGGCCTCGCCCGTCGCGCGGACCTGGTCGTAGGCCTTGCCGGCCTCCAGAAACGCCGCCTCGTCCCAGTAGAGCAGGCGCAGGCTGCGCCCGGTCAGGGGCAGCCCGTCCTCGGAGAAAGTGTCCACCGCGCGCTGGTTGGCCAGGTGGATCGTGCGGTCGGCACCGGTGACGAACAGCGCCGCGCCCACGTTGTCGAGCAGGGCGCGGCGCAGCTTTGAATCGGCCACGCGCTGCGCGATGTCGGTCAGCGTACCGATCACCCGCGCCCCGTCCCTGCCGGGCGAGGGTGCCACCTGCCCACGGATCTCCACCCAGCACCAGGCGCCGCTGGCCTGGCGCAGCCGCAGTTCGGCGTTGAAGGGCTCGCCCAGTTCCACCTGGCGCTGCAGCAGGCTGAGAACGCGCTGGCTGTCGTTCGGGTGGATGTCCTGCCGCCAGTCCTGGAAGCTGACCCGGCCGGGCTGGGGTGCATGGCCCAGGATTTCGCGGCAGCGCGCATCCAGCGCCAGCACGCCCGCGGCGGTGTCCCACTCCCACAGCCCGTCGCGCACCGCGGCGCTGGTCAGGCGCAGCCGCTCCTCGCTGCGGCGCAGGGCTTCGTGGACGGCGTGGTTTTCGGTGATGTCGTGGACGTAACCGTGCCACAGCGTGCTGCCGTCGGCCTCCTGCTCCGGATTGGCGTGGGTGGTCAGCCAGCGCACCTCGCCACTGGAGCGCACGAAACGGTATTCGCACACCCAGGGCGTGAGTTCCCGCGCCGACGCCTTGAGGCTGGCGCGCACGCGCTGCCGGTCCTCGGGGTGGATGCGCTCGATGACGCGTGCGGCGTCGCGCATCGCATCCTGCGGCGTCATCTCGAACACATCGCCGATCCCGGGGCTGGCGTAGGGGAAGCTGCTCCGCCCGTCGGCCTGCAGGCGGTACTGGTACACCGTGCCCGGCACCTGCGCCGCCAGCTTGCCCAGGCGCGCCTGCAGTTCGGCACGCACGGCCTCGCTCTCGCGGCGCGCCGTGACGTCGGTGAACGTGCCGAAGATGCGCGTGGCACGCCCCTGCCGGTCGCGCTGGTTGACCTTTCCGCGGACATTGATCCAGCACCAATGGCCGTCGCGGTGACGCATGCGCAGCTCCTGCTCGAAGCTGTCGATACGGCCGTCGCGAAGCCGTTCACGGGTCACCTGCATGCCGGGCCAGTCGTCGGGATGGGCCATGCGCTCCACGCCTTCGGTGCTGGGAGTCACATCGTCCGGCGCCAGGCCCAGAATTTCGGCCAGGCGCCCGTCCACGCTCATCCGGTGGTTCTCCATGCTCCAGTCCCACACGCCCAGGGCGCTGCCCTCCAGCGCCAGCATGTTGCGCTGGCGGCTTTCCCGCAGCAGCATCCGGTCTTGCTGCACGCGCGAAAACAGCAGTGCAATCCAGAGCAGCGAAAAAACGATGATGGCGCTGCCCAGGCCGTTGCGCCACCGGCTGTCGGCGATGGCACTGCGCGTGGCCGCCAGCGCGCGGGCCCGGTCCAGCCCCACGCTGACCACCAAGGGGTACGGCTCCAGCCGCGTCCAGGCGTAGTAGCGCTCGACGCCGTCGACCGGGTCCGTCACCTGGTATTCACCCTGCCGGACCGACGGCGCGGCGAGAAACGCCCGCTCCTGCGGCCCCGAGGGGGCCAGAACCTTGTCCAGCAGGTGCGAACGCGCCAGGTAGCTGCCGTCGCCGCGCACCAGCAGGGCGACGTCACTGCCTGCGCCAAACAGTTCGCGAAAACCCGCTGCGATGTAGTCGGGAGCGATCGACAGGACGACCACGCCCGCAAAGCGGCCGTCCTGCTCAATGGGGTAGGAGAACTGGATGCTCCACTGCCCCGAAACCCGGCCCAGCACCGGCCGGCTGATGAACAGGCGGGCCGGCGCCCCCTGGGCATGGACCTTGAAGTGCTCACGGTCTGCGATCGACACCGCGCGCGCCTCCGGGCGCAGGCTGCCGGCCACACTGGAATACGCCAGGTTCCCCGCAGCGTCCGCCACGCCCACCTGCAAAATGGCGCCTCCCGCGAAGGTCTGCTGGGCCGTGCGCGCGGCCAAGGGGAAGGCGTTGCCAGCGTCCTCGGCGTAGGTGGCGGCCAGGCTGCGCGCCAGATACTCGAGCGACGACACCAGCGTGCCCACCTGGGAAGCCATATGGGCCGATATCTGCACGGCGCGCTGGCGGCTGCGGGTTTCGGCATCTTGAAGCCGGTCGGACTGGTCTGTCAGCAGTTGCGACCAGTAGATGGCACATGCCAGCAACACCAGCGCCATACCACCCAGGAAGCCTGTCAGGTGCCGGCGCGCCAGCAGCAGCGTAACCAAGGGGAGCTTCATGGATGGTTCAGAAGGCGCATGCCGGGGCGTCAGGCCGGGCAAACGGGGCGTGGCTGGAGTTCAGAGCAAAAACGATGGGGAACCGGGCAGGATCAGCGCCAGATGCTAGTGCATTGATAGCAAACCACCGACCGTGCACCGGACCCTCAGAAAGGTACGCGGACCCGCGCGACGGCGCTGACGTAGCGGTACGACAGCGCCGAGGTGGTAAACAGCGAGGCCGAGTTGGTGGCCTCGAAGCCCACCATCCACTCCACGGCGCTGCCGCGCCGCGATGCCAGCCCGAGGTTGATGTTCCAGACGGGCTCGGAGCCACCGTCGATGTGCTGGCGCCCCGCATCCACGCTGGCGCTCAGCGCCACGCTGTCGGCCACCACGAAGCGCGCCGAAAGGCCCAGCAGCATCTCGTTCAAGCGCTCGGGCGAGAAATATTCGGGGCGGTAGGGGTTGCTGTTGCGGTAGTTGCGCGTCTTGACGTAGGCGTTGAGGCCGTAGCGCTCGGCGAGCGAATAGTTCCAGCGCGTGCGCAAGATGGAGCGGTTGTTGTCGTTGGAAAACGCCGCGCCGCCCGCCGACACGCCGACGTTGAAGCGGTCGGTGAACGCGTGGTCCGCCACCAGGGCCAGGCTGGTAAACGCCACGCCCTCCTGGATGCCGCGCACCGAGTTGACGAAGTCGCGCTCGGCGCTCACGCCCAGCGAGGTGCCGGGCCGCAGGGGCTGCATATGGTCCAGCATGCCGACCATGTAGTGGTGGCCCCCGATACGCACCGCGCCCAGGCTGGCCTCGGTGCGTTGCCTGGCATTTTCCTTCTTGTAGGTGCCCGCCAGCGAGGCGCCCGACTCGGACCAGCCCGGCGCGGAATACTGCAGGGCGCCGGCCCGCAGGCCCCAGCCCTGCGCGCTGACATAGCCCACGCTCTCTTTTCTCTCATTGAAGGAGTCGGAGTCGTGGCTGAGCTGCAAAGCCCCCGTGATGCCTTGCGCAGCCGCTGCGGTGGCGGCGCCGGCCAGCAGCGCGCCCGTCAAAATGCCCTTCATTTGGTTCCCCAGTTCTTCGTGCGGCTCACAAATTCCTGCACGTAGCCGATCACACACGCCGGCTGCAGCACGATGCTGTAGAAAAACGCATAGATAAAGAAACCGATGATATTGCGCCGCACCTTGAGCCCCTGGTCGGTGAACATGCGCACCTGGATGCTGTACATCAGGTAGTTCACCAGCATGGCCATCGGCAGCACCAGCAAGGTCATGGGGCCGGCGATCCAGTACACGCCGAACAGCGCCAGCACCAGCCCGGGGATGAAGGCCACCGTGTAGGCCAGGTCCATGTAGGGGAACAGCAGGTTCCACCAGATGAACAGCGTCGTCATGCGCCAGCGGAACAGCAGGCGCCAGTGCGACTTGAAGGCCTCGATCAGCCCGCGCGACCAGCGCTGGCGCTGGCGGATGAACTGCTTCCAGGTGTCGGGCGCATTGGTGAACAGGCAGGCGTTCTCGGCAAAACCCACGCGGTGGCCGCGCTCGAGAATGGCCCAGGTCAGCACGATGTCCTCGCCCACGGTGTGGGGCCAGCCGCCGAGGTCGCGCAGCAGGGCGGTGTCGTACACCGAGAAGGCGCCCTGCGCCACCAGCGTGCCCTGGTACAGGCTCTGCAGGCGCTTGATGGCCGAGATGCCGTGGAAATAGTCCCACTCCTGGATCGCCGTCACCATGTTCTTGCGCGAATTGCGCACCAGCACCGCGCCGGCCACGGCCTTGGTGTTGGGTGGGTCGCTCAGGTAGCGGCCGATCAGGTTGCGCAGCGCATCGCGGTAGAGGTAGGAGTCGCCGTCGACCGTGATGGTGAGATGAAAGCGGGCGAACTTGAGCCCTTCGTTCAGCGCGTTGGCCTTGCCGACGTTGCGCTCCAGGTTCAGCACCTGGAGCCAGGGATAGTCGAGCGTGGCGAGCTGCGCGGCCGTACCGTCGGTGGAGCCGTCGTTGATCACGATCACCTGCATCTGACCGGGGTAGTACTGCAAGGCGATGCTGCGCACGGTGGAGACGATGTTCTCCTGCTCGTTGTACGCCGCCACGAGGATGGTGATGCCGGGCAGTTGCACCGCGGCCTCGCGGATGCGCGGGCGCCGGTCCAGCAACAGGCTGGCGACCAGGAAGGCATTCATGAAGCCCGGGATGACGGCGATGCCGTAAATGGCCAGGTAGGCCACCGCCGGACCCACGACGCGCGAGAGGTCCTGGATCCAGGCATCGGCCGCGATGAGCGAGAAGATCATCCAGCCGATACCTGCGGCCAGGGACAGGCCGAACTTCCAGCGTACGGAGATATAGAGCCCTTCGCGGCGCGGTGCCGCGCCGGTCAGGCTTGCTTCGTATGCACGGCCGCCTGCGGACGTGCGGCCGTAGGCACTCGCTCCAGCGGCTTCGTTGGCATTTATTCTCATCGCACACCTCCCTGGATCGCGAACGGCAGCCTTTCGGCAGACTGGGAAGTGCTGAGCGGGCGCTTGACGCCCATCAAGACGGGTAGCAAATCAAGGGCTCCAGGCTTCTCACAACAGACTCCTGGAATGCCATATCCGTAGAGGGACAAGCCCTCCGCACACATCCAACTTTTCACACAACGTGGTGCAGTGACACAAGCACCGCCGTTACATCAATACAAAAAACACACAATTCATTACGTATATGCAGGATGCTGCCGAAGAACCTATTCCTTGTCTGTTGAAGGGTTATTGAAGTGCCGGGGAACCGACGGCGCCCTCGCACAAATGAGGTATGCGAGCGCCGCAACCAGACGGCCCGGCGCCTCCGAAGGCGCCACCCAAAAAATGGAATGGGAGCGGGGCCGGGATCCCGGCCGGTCACCGGCGACCGTCAACTGCCGCTGCGCCCGCCCGCAGGCTGCACGATGCCCAGGTACTGGCGGTATTTCTCGTTGTCCGGGTTGAGTTCGTGCACCCGGTCGAGCAGGCCCATCACCTCGGCGGTCAGCGCGTCACTCTTGCCCTCGGCGCGCATCTGGCCGATCAGCAGGCCGCACAGGTTCATCATCACCACCTCGCTGTGCGGCAGGTTTTCCAGGGCCGTACGCAGCAGGCGCGCACCTTCGGCGAACTGGCCCTGCTTGGCCAGCACCACGCCCTGGTTGTTGATGTTGACCACCTCTTCGCGCGACTCGGTGATGAGGGAGCGGCCTTCGGCACCCATCTGCGCCTTCTCGAACAAGTCCTGCACCTGGCCCGACAGGCGCGTGTCTTCGTGGTGGTTCTTGACGAGGTCGCGCATCATGCCGAAGGCCTGGTCCTTGCGGCCCAGGGCCAGCAGGCCCTGCGCCACCTCCATCGCCGCCTCGGGGCTGGACTTGCCCGGCTGGCTGGCCAGCAGCGCCTCGGCCTGCGCCATGGCGGCGCGCGATTCCTCGAGCCGCCCGGCCTTCTGGAAGACGGCGCTTTGGGCCGCCGCCGTCTGGATGGCCATGTCGGTGCTGTCCTTGAACACCTCCTTGGTGCGCGACAAAAGCTTGAGGGCCTCGTCGGGCGTGTTGGCGTCGGTCAGCACCTTGGCCAGCGCCATGTAGGCGCCGGGGTTCTTGTTGGACGAGAACTCGCTGATCTTGATGGTCTTTTCGAAGGCGGCCTGGGCCACGTCCAGCGAGCCGTTCTTGTAGGCCGTTTCGCCCAACACCTTCTGCCGGTGGGCGGAATTGGGCGAGAGCTTGACGGCACTGGCCAGCACCTGCTGGGCCTGCTGCCGGTCGCCCATGGCGTCGAGCGTCTTGGCCAGCCAGTCGGAGGCCTCGATGAACATGCGGTTCTCGTCGAGCACCTGCTGCAGGGTATTGCGCGCCAGCTCGTAGTCGCCCTTGTGGAAATACACCTTGCCCAGGCCGGTGCGCGCCCAGGGCACGCTGCGCGCGGCCAGCACGGAGTCGAACAGCGCCTTGGCACCGTCGTAATCGCCCACCTTGAGTTGCAGGTCGCTCTTGATGCGCAGGATTTCCTGCGGCTTGGTGGCCTCGGCGCCGAGCAGCTGGTCGCAGCGCGCGATGGCCGCGGCGTAGTCCTTGGACTTGATGGCCTCCTCGATGTGGCGCAGGGCCAGCTTCTTGGCGATGAGGCGTTCCAGGCGGCTTTCCAGCGTGCTCTGGTTCAAGGGTTTGAGCAGGTATTCGTCGGGCCGCACCTCGGCCGCGCCCATGACCATTTCGGCCGTCTTCTCGGCCGTGACCATGACCCAGATGGTGGAGACGCCGATGTAGTCGTGCAGCCGCGCTTCGTCCAGCACCTGCTGGCCGTTCAGGCCCGGTCCCAGGTTGAAGTCGCAGATGACCACGTCGTAGCGGCTGCCACGCAGCAGGGACAGTGCCTCCCTGCCGTTGGCCGCCGTGTCCACGCGCGTCACGCCCATGGAGCGCACGATGTCGCGCAGGATGGTGCGCATGCCCTGGAAGTCATCAACGACAAGAATGCGGGCCTGTGTGAGCGATACCGACATGGATGGTGTTCCTCCGGGAATCAGGGCAAGCGAACGACAAAGCAGCCGCCGCCGTAGGCGCCGCCGTTCTCGATGATGAGCATGCCTTCCCGCCCGCTGTTCTTGTGCATGCGCGCCACCTGTGAGGAGAAGTGAAAGCCCAGGCCGGTGCTGCCGGTGAGGAAGCTCACGCCGTGGACATCGGCCGTGGCCGCGTCGCGCAGCATGTATGCCGGGTAGCCCTGGCCGTTGTCCTCGACGCGCAGCTCCAGCCAGCCGTCCTGCACCCGCGCGGCCACGCGGATCTGGTCCCGGGTGTACTGGTAGGCGTTGTTCAGCGCGTTGAGCAGCACGCCGGCCACGAGGTCGCGGTCCACGTACCAGAGGCAGTCGCCGCTGCAGTCCATCGTGACCGTGATGTTCTTGAAATCCATCACCGACTGGTTCTGCAGCAGCACGTCGCCGATCAGTTCCTCGAGCGAGCATTCCGTGATGTCGATCGGGTAGATGGCTTTGTCCAGCTTGTACAGGCTCAGCAGCTGGATGAGGTTGGAGTTCATCCGGTTGGCCTGGTAGATGACGCTGCCCAGGTTGTCGTAAGCCTGCAGGTCGCCCACTTTCTTGCACTGCTCGGAGATCTTCTCCAGCTCGCTGATCTGCACGTTCAGCGAGTTCTTCATGTCGTGGATGGACGAGGCAATCAAGTCCGTGAAGCTGATTTCATCTTGTGCCATGGGCTCCCTCTTTGTTCTCGCGGACTACTCCCTCCGCAGGCGCCTATCCTGCCATGCCTGGGCGCTTGCGGGGTTGACGCAGGGCAGTCAGACCAGCCGCGCGTCCAGCCAGCCGCGCAGGCTGTTGATGAAGGCCCAGCCCTGCACACGTGGCAGATCGTCCAGGCGCACCACGGCCTCGTGCACGCGGCCCTCGCGCAGCGCCACCGCGCGGCCCACGCCGGGCAGCAGGCCGCAAGCCAGCGGCGGCGTGACCCAGCGGCCATCGAGCCGCAAGGCCAGGTTGCCGAAGGTGCCCTCGGTGATCTCGCCGGCCTCGTTCCACAGCACGGTGTCGAACACGCCGGGCGCGGCGGGGGCGAAGGCGGCGTAGTGGGCGCGCCGCGTGGTCTTGTGGCGCACGAATTCACCGTGCGCCTCGGCCAGCGGGCGGGCGGCCAGGCGCAGCGCCACGGGCTCGGGCGTGGGCTGCAGCGCGAAGGCCTCGGCGCGCAGCGCGCCCGCCGCATCCAGCAGCAGGCGCACGCGCCACGCGCCCTGCGGGTGGCTGGCGGCAAGGCTGTGCAGGCACTGGCGCACGGCGGCGCCGTCCCAGGGGTGGTTGAAGTGTGCGGCCGCCTGCTGCATGCGCGCGAGGTGATCGTCCAGATGGCGGAACTGGCCGCCGTCGAGCCGCAGGGTTTCCAGAATGTCGAAAGGCATGCTTGCCCGCTCCACGAAGGCGCGCTTGTGGCGCCATTCGGCCCATTCGGCATCGGCCGTGGCGCCGGCCGTGATGCCGCTGCCGATGCCGCACACGGCCTGCGCCCCCTGCAGCACCACAGTACGGATGGGCACGTTGAAGGTGGCGCGGATGCCGCCCGCGCCATCGGGCCGCACCAGGCCCACGGCGCCGCAGTAGAAGCCGCGCGGCCCGTCTTCGTATTCCGTGATGGCCTGCATGGCGCGCGCCTTGGGCGCGCCGGTGACCGATCCGCAGGGGAACAGCGCCGCGAACACATCGACCAGCCGGGTGCCGGGCCGGGTGCGCGCCTGCACGTCGGACGTCATCTGCCACACGGCGGGCAAAGGTTCGGCATGGAACAGCCGGGGCACGCGCACGCTGTGCGGCAGCGCAATGCGCGAGAGGTCGTTGCGCAGCAGGTCCACGATCATCACGTTCTCGGCGCGCTCCTTGGGCGAGGCGCGCAGCCGCTCGGCCTGCTCGGCGTCCTCGGCCGGCGTGGCGCCGCGCGGGGCCGTGCCCTTCATGGGCCGGGTGAGGATGTCGCCACCACCGTCGGGCGCGGCCTGCCAGTCGAAGAACAGCTCGGGCGAAACCGACAGCACCTGCTCGGCGCCCATGTCGATGCATGCGGCATAGCCGCCGGGCTGCGCGCGCTGCAGCGCCGCGAACAGGGCCGGTGCGCTGCCCTCGAAACGCCCGCGCAGCGGCGCGGTGTGGTTGACCTGGTAGTAGGCGCCATCAGCGATGTCCCGGTGCATCGCGGCCAGCACGGCGTCGAAGCGCGCGCGGGCGGGTTCGTCCTCCCAGTGCAGCGCGTGGCTAGCCGCCAGCGACGCATCTGGCCAGGGCGCCGGCGCGTCGTGCACGGCGAACCAGGCCAGCGGACCGTCGGCGGGGTGGGTGCGCAGGGCGGCGTCGAACGCGCCCGCGGCCTCGTAGCGCAGGCCGCCGACGCACCAGGCACCCTGTGCGGCCGCCGCCTGCACGGCGTCGAGCACGGCGCGCACCTCGGCCGGCGCGCGCGCCACCAGCACCTGGCGCGGCGCGCCCAGCGCGCAGCGCAGGCGCGGTGCGGCACCGTCCCGCGGGTCGCTGAAATCGATCAGTGCATTCAAGGTCAAATTAGCCTCCAGCGCCCTACCATCAAGCGCCATCAGCTACCAATAAGAGAGCAAAAAGCCCTCCAGTACCCAGGAAGCGGTCAGGCCGCCCCGATGTTCGGCACCAGGCCCGCCGTCGGCTGGCCGTTGCGCAGCGCGGCGGTGAAGGCCAGCATGCGGTCAATCGGCAGGCGCGCGCGCGGAATCAGCGCCGGGTCGACATGGATGGCGTTGGCGCCCGTCTCCAGCACCTGGGCCACGCCGGCCAGGCCGTTCATGGCCATCCAGGGGCAGTGGGCGCAGCTCTTGCAGGTGGCGCTGTTGCCGGCGGTGGGCGCTTCGTAAAAGATCTTGCCGGGGTTGAGCGTGCGCAGCTTGTGCATCATGCCGTTGTCGGTGGCGACGATGAACTCCTTGGCGTCCATCGTCTGCGCGGCCTTGAGGATGGCGGAAGTGGAGCCCACGGCGTCGGCCAGGGCGATCACGTCGGCCGGGCTCTCGGGGTGCACCAGCACCTTGGCCTGCGGGTGTTCCTTCTTCAGCGCTTCCAGCTCGAAGGACTTGAACTCGTCGTGCACGATGCAGGCGCCGTTCCAGAACACCATGTCGGCGCCAGTTTCGCGGCGGATGTAGTCGCCCAGGTGGCGGTCGGGCGCCCAGAGGATCTTGTGGCCCTGGTCCTTGAGCGCGCGCACGATATCGAGCGCGCAGCTCGACGTCACCAGCCAGTCGGCGCGCGCCTTCACGGCGGCGCTGGTGTTGGCGTAGACGACCACGGTGCGGTCGGGGTGCTGGTCGCAGAAGGCGCTGAATTCCTCGATGGGGCAGCCCAGGTCCAGCGAGCAGGTGGCGTCGAGGTCGGGCATGAGGATGGTCTTCTCGGGCGAGAGGATCTTGGCCGTCTCGCCCATGAAGCGCACGCCGCTCACCACCAGGGTCTGCGCCGCGTGGTCGCGGCCGAAGCGCGCCATCTCCAGCGAATCGCTGACGATGCCGCCGGTTTCCTCGGCCAGGTCCTGCAGGTCCGGGTGCACATAGTAGTGCGACACCATCACCGCGTTCTTTTCCTTCAGCAGGCGGCGGATCCTGTCCTTGAGCGCCACACGCTCGTCCGGCGAGGGCTCGGCGGGCACGCGCGCCCAGGCGTGCTTGGTGGAGCAGACCGCGCCGCCCTCGGGCTGCTCGTAGTCGACTTCCTTGAGGAGGATGGTGGTGTTCATGGCAATTCTTGCAGGCGCATCGAAAAATCGGTGGCCTTGACGTCCTTGGTCAGCGTTCCGATGGAGATGCGGTCTACGCCGGTTTCCGCAAGGGCGCGCACGCTCTCCAGCGTGACGCCGCCCGAGATTTCGAGGATGGCGCGACCAGCGTTGAGGCGCACGGCCTCGTGCAGCATGGGCAACGGCATGTTGTCGAGCAGCACCATCTTGGCGCCAGCCTCCAATGCCTCGCCCAGCTGCGCCAGCGTTTCCACCTCGATCTCGATGAACTGCGCGCGCGCGGCCACGGGCGCGGCGGCGCGCAGCACTGCGGTGACGCCGCCCGCTGCAGCGATGTGGTTTTCCTTGATCAGCACGGCGTCGTGCAGGCCGATGCGGTGGTTGACGCCGCCACCCACGCGCACGGCGTATTTTTGGGCCAGGCGCAGGCCGGGCAGGGTCTTGCGCGTATCCACAATGTGCGCGCGCGTGCCTTTGACAGCCTCCACGTAGGTGGCCGTCTTGGTGGCCACGGCGGAGAGCAGCTGCAGAAAGTTCAGCGCCGTGCGCTCGGCGCTCAGCAGCGCGCGGGCGCGGGCCTCCACTTCCAGCACCACCTGGTCGGGCGCGCAGCGCTGGCCCTCGGCCACGTGCCAGGTGATGCGCGCCTCGGGGTCGAGTGCGCGCAACGCGGCGTCAGCCCAGGGGGCGCCACAGATCACGGCGCCCTCGCGCGCGAGCACGCGGGCGCGCGCACGCCGCGCGGGATCGATCAGGCCGGCGGTCAGGTCGCCACTGCCCACGTCTTCCTGCAGGGCGCGGGCGACGTCCAGCAGCACCTGGGAATGCAGGGAATCGTTGGAAAACTCAGCAAAATACGTCATGGGACCGAAGCATAGCGGCTTCGACTAGACTCGCGGCTCCCATGGACTTTGCAAGGATGGCCCCATGACCGAAACCACCAAGCCCTCCGCCAACGCCGGCACCCCCTACGGCACGCTGCCCCCCGCCTCGCCGCTGCCCCAGCGCCGCCCCGTGAGCCTGCCGCGCCTGCAGCAGATGCGCGAGGCGGGCGAAAAAATCGCCATGCTCACCGCCTACGACGCCACCTTTGCCGCCGTGGCCGACGCTGCTGGCGTGGAGTGCCTGCTCGTGGGCGACTCGCTGGGCATGGTCTGCCAGGGCCTGCCCAGCACCGTGGGCGTGACGCTGGACACCATGGTCTACCACACCGAAAGCGTGGCGCGGGGCCTGCACCGGGTGCAGGGCACGGCCTGGCTGATCGCCGACATGCCCTTCGGCAGCTACCACGAGTCGCGCGAACAGGCGCTGCGCAATGCCTCGGCCCTGATGCAAGCCGGCGCGCACATGGTCAAGCTCGAAGGCGGCGGCTGGACCACGGAGACCGTGCGCTTCCTGGTCGAGCGCGGCATTCCCGTCTGCGCCCACCTGGGCCTGACGCCGCAGACGGTGCACGCCCTGGGCGGCTACCGCGTGCAGGGCAAGACCGACGAGGCCGCGCTCACCATGCGCCGCCAGGCCCATGAGCTGCAGGACGCCGGCGCCTCCATGCTGGTGCTGGAGATGGTGCCCGCACAGCTCTCGGCCGAACTGACCCTGGAGCTGCCGCACTGCCACACCATCGGCATCGGCGCGGGCAGCGGCACCGCCGGCCAGGTGCTGGTGCTGCACGACATGCTGGGCATGAACCTGGGCAAGATGGCCCGGTTCGTGCACAACTTCATGCAGGACGCCGGCAGCGTGCGCGGCGCCATGGAGGCCTATGTCAAGGCCGTCAAGGAAGGCCGCTTCCCGGACAACGCCGTGCACGCCTGGTAAACAGAGCGTTCACTTTCCCCGATTCCCGCCATGCATATCGTCCACACCCTTCCCGACCTGCGCGCAGCCCTGGCCGCCCACGCCCGGCCCGCCTTCGTGCCCACCATGGGCAACCTGCACGACGGCCACCTGGCCCTGGTGCGCCAGGCCAAGCCGCTGGGCGACACCTTGGTGGCCAGCATCTTCGTGAACCGGCTGCAATTCCTGCCGCACGAGGACTTCGACAGCTACCCCCGCACCTGGGAGGCCGACTGCGCCAAGCTGCAGGCGGCTGGCTGCGACGTGCTGTTCGCGCCGCGCGAAGCCGACCTCTACCCCGAGCCCCAGACCTTCAAGGTGCAGCCCGATCCGCTGCTGGCCGACATCCTGGAAGGGCAGTTTCGCCCTGGCTTCTTCACCGGCGTGTGCACCGTGGTGATGAAGTTGTTTTCCGCCGTGTTCGCCGGCAAGGCCCAGGGCACGGCCGTGTTCGGCCAGAAGGACTACCAGCAGCTCATGGTGCTGCGGCGCATGGCGCAGCAGTTCGCCCTGCCCATCGATATCGTCGCCGGCCCCACGCAGCGCGCCGAGGACGGTCTGGCGCTGAGCTCGCGCAACGGCTACCTGAGCGAAGCCGAGCGCCAGGAGGCCGTGCAGCTCTCGCTGGCGCTGCGCGCGCTGGCGCGCGAGGCCGTGGCCGCCGCCCACGCCCTGCCCACCCAGGTGGCCGCGCTGGAGCAGCGCGCCCAGCAAGCGCTGGCCGCGCGCGGCTGGCAACCCGACTACCTGACCGTGCGCCGCCGCAGCGACCTGCAGCCCCCGCAGGCCGGCGACGCGCTGGTGGTGCTGGGCGCCGCCCGCCTGGGCAAGACCCGGTTGATCGACAATTTCGAGGTCTGAGACCCTCCGCTGACCCGCACCCATGGACATCCTCTTTCTGGCCATCCTCCTCGCCTCCGGCATCTTCATGCTGAATGCGAAACAGCAGCGCCAGCGCATCGTGCTGCTGGCGGGCTTCCTGGGCCACTACCAGATCGAGAAGCTCATGGAGAACCTCACCGAAGGCTACCTGCGCGCCCTGGGCGAGAGCGACAACGAGCGGCGCGAGCAGGTCTGGAACCTGCTGCGCACCACCGAGCTGCAGCTGAGCGAGCAGTTCACCCGCTTCGCCGCCGAGTTCGCCCGCGTCGACCCGGCATTGGCGCGGGTGAGCACGCTCGCACTGGCACTGCCCTTTGCCGACCAGTGGCTGCCCGGCGCCACTTTCGACATGCGCCAGGCCCTGGCCATCCACGCGCAAGGCATAGAGCGCGTGGTACGCAACGAATCGGGCCGCCCGCTGCGCGACAAGGCCTACACCCTGTCGGCCGAGCTGTTCCTGATGCAGCACACCTGCCACTGGTTCTGCAAGTCCAAGACCACCGCCTCGGCGCGCATGCTGGCCCGGCACCAGACCTCGTACGAGCAGCTCCTGGACGCCGTCACGCTGCAGACGCGCAACGCCTACCTGGCCCTGGTGCGCGGCTGAGGCTTTCCGCCCCATGGCGCGCCCGTCCCTTCCCGCCGTGCGACGTAACGCCGAGCGTCGCAGCGCCGAGCGCCGCGCCGCCCCGCGCCGCGCGGCCAAGGCGCCCCCCGCCACACCGCGCCTGCTGCTGCTGAACAAGCCCTTCGACGCGCTGACCCAGTTCAGCTCCGATGGCGAAGGCCGCGCCACGCTCAAGGACTTCGTCGACGTGCCGGGCGTCTACCCCGCAGGGCGCCTGGACCGCGACAGCGAAGGCCTGCTGCTGCTGACCAACGACGGCGCCCTGCAGGCGCGCATCGCCGACCCGCGCCACAAGCTCGCCAAGACCTACTGGGCACAGGTGGAAGGCACGCCTACCGAGGAGCAACTGCGCCAGTTGCGCGAGGGTGTGCTGCTCAAGGACGGGCCGACCCTGCCGGCCCAGGCGCAGCAGCTGCCGCCACCCGCACTGTGGGAACGCAACCCGCCCGTGCGCTTTCGCCAGAGCATTCCCACCGCCTGGCTGGAACTCACCATCCGCGAAGGCCGCAACCGCCAGGTGCGCCGCATGACGGCCGCCGTGGGCCTGCCCACGCTGCGCCTGGTGCGGGTGCGCATCGGGCCTTGGGAACTCAGTGGTTTGGCGCCCGGAGAATGGCGCGAGGTGCCGGCAGTCCTGCCGTGAGCGGTCAGCCGCCTTCGCCCTTGGGGCCACGCTCCATGAGGGCGGCCACGGCCTCGGCGGGGCGCAGCCGGCCGTCGAGCAGGGCCACCACGCCTTCGCTGATGGGCATCTCCACGCCCAGGTGGCGGGCGCGCTGCACCACGGTACGGGCGCAGTAGACGCCCTCGGCCACATGGCCCAGCGAGGCCACGGCCTGTTCCAGTGTCTGGCCCTGCGCCAGCAGCAGGCCCACGCGGCGGTTGCGCGAGAGGTCGCCGGTGGCGGTCAGCACCAGATCGCCCAGGCCCGACAGGCCCATGAAGGTGTCCACGCGCGCGCCCAGCGCCAGGCCCAGGCGGGTGATTTCGGCCAGGCCGCGCGTAATGAGGGCCGCGCGGGCGTTCAGGCCCAGCTGCAGGCCGTCGCACAGGCCGGTGGCGATGGCCAGCACGTTCTTGACGGCACCGCCCACTTCCACGCCCACGATGTCGTCGTTGGCGTAGACGCGCAGGCTCGGGCTGTGGAAGGCACGCACCAGGGCCTCGCGCACGCTGGCGTGCTCGCTCGCGGCCACCAGGGCCGTGGGCTGGGCCCGCGCCACTTCCTGGGCAAAACTCGGGCCGCTGAGCACGCCCGCTATCAAATCAGGAGCTACTTGCGCGCGCACCTCGTGCGCCAGCAGGCCAAAAGACTCTTTGTTCTCCGCCGCCTCAAAGCCCTTGCAGAGCCAGGCGACAGGGGCGGAGCAGCCGCGCAGTTGCGCCAGCATGCCGCGCAGGCCGGCCATGGGCGTGGCCACGATGACCAGATCGGCGGCGCGCGCCAGCGCTGCCACGTCGCCGCCGGCAACAGCCAGGGAGGACGGCAGGCCGATGCCCGGCAGGTAGCGTGCATTGCTGCGCGCGGCCTGCATCTCGGCCACCTGGGCCGCATCGCGCGCCCACAGCGTGACGGCATGGCCGGCCGGGTGCGCGGCCGCGCTGATGGCCATGGCCGTACCCCAGGCACCGGCGCCGATCACTACTATTTTCATAGCTGCTCGCGCTTGACTGGCAAGCGCGGAAGGCCAAAAAGACTATGAATTACTGGGGCAGGGGCGACGAGGGAGCCGCTGCGGCTTGCGCCTGCTGCTGTGCATACATGGCCTGGAAGTTGATTTCGGCCAGGTGCACGGGCGGGAAGCCAGCGCGGTTGATGAGGTCGGCCACATTGCCACGCAGGTAGGGGTAGACGATCTGCGGGCAAGCAACGCCGACAATGCCGCTCATCTGCTCTTCGGGAATGTTCCGAATTTCGAAGATACCGGCCTGCTTGGCTTCGACCAGGAACACAGTCTTGTCCTTGATCTTGGTGTGCACGGTGGCGGTCACGCAGATTTCGAAGATGCCTTCGGCGGCTGGCGCGGCTTCCACGCCGATCTGGATGTCCACATTGGGCTGGTCGGCTTCCAGCAGGATGCCGGGCGAATTGGGCTGTTCGAGCGACAGGTCCTTGAGGTAGACGCGCTGGATCTGGAAAACGGGGGTAGCGGTATCTTGATCGGCCATGGTGATGAATCTTTCAGTTCAGGCCCTGCACGGCGCAGAACCCCTCAAACAAATACCCGCTGCGGAAACCGTTCCCGCAGCGGGCACATGGGGCAGGATTATGCAGCGCCCAGCAGGGGCGTCAGCCCGCCCTTGGCATCCAGGGCCATGAGATCGTCACAGCCGCCCACGTGGGTGTCGCCGATGAAGATCTGGGGCACGGTGCGCCGGCCGGTGATTTCCATCATGTGGGTGCGCGCGGCGGGGTCGGTATCGATGCGGATCTCCTCGATCTGCTCCACGCCGCGGGCCTTGAGCACCTGCTTGGCGCGGACGCAGTAGGGGCAGACGGCGGTGGTGTACATCTTCACGGCTTGCATGGCGTTCTCCTTGGCGGCGTCTCAGGCCTTCTCGACGGGCAGGCCCGCCTCTTTCCAGGACTTGAGGCCGCCGGCCAGCACCTGGGCGTTCTCGTAGCCCAGCTTGCGGGCGATGACGGCGGCACGGGCCGCGCGGCCGCCGGTGGCGCACACCATGACCACGGGCACAGCCTTGTTCTTGACGACGGTGGGCAGGCGAGCCTCCAGCTCGTCGAGCGGCACATTCTTGGCGCCACCGGCATGCGCGGCGGCATATTCATCGGCCGCGCAGACGTCGATCAGCACGGCCTTCTCGCGGTTGATGAGCTGCACCACGTTGGGCGCGGTCATGCCGCCCAGAGAGGCGCCACGCAGCGCCGGCAACAGCAGCATGGAGCCCGAAGCGAGCGCAAGAACGAACAGATACCAGTTGTCGGCGAAGAATTTCACGTTATTCCTTGGGTTGCAAACAGGGCAATTTTAGAATGTATGGTTTTGACCCGCTTTCTCTAGGGAAACCATGCACAAACTCGTTCTGATCCGCCACGGCGAATCCACCTGGAACCTGGAAAACCGCTTCACCGGCTGGACCGATGTGGACCTCACCCCCACCGGCGTGTCCCAGGCCATGTCGGCCGGCAAGCTGCTCAAGGCCGAGGGCTACGAGTTCGACCTGTGCTACACCAGCGTGCTCAAGCGCGCCATCCACACCCTGTGGTATGCCCTGGACGAAATGGATCGCACCTGGCTGCCGGTGCAGAAAAGCTGGCGCCTGAACGAGCGCCACTACGGCGCCTTGCAGGGCCTGAACAAGGGCGAGACCGCCAAGAAATACGGCGACGAGCAGGTGCTGGTGTGGCGCCGCAGCTACGACACCCCGCCCCCAGCCCTGGAAGCGGGCGACGCGCGCTGCGAGCGCGGCGACCGCCGCTACGCCGGCCTCGACCCGGCCCAGGTGCCGCTGACCGAATGCCTGAAAGACACCGTAGCGCGCGTGCTACCGTTCTGGAACGACACCATGGCCCCGGCCATCCGTTCGGGCCAGCGCATCCTGCTGGCGGCGCACGGCAACTCGATCCGCGCCCTGGTCAAGTACCTGGACAACATCTCGGACGACGAAATCGTCGGCCTGAATATTCCCAACGGCATTCCGCTGGTATATGAGCTGGACGCCGACCTCAAGCCCATCCGCCGCTACTATTTGGGCGATGCCGAGGCCGCCGCCAAGGCTGCCGCCGCCGTAGCGTCGCAGGGCAAGGCGTAAAGCTGCGGTAAAGCGCTGCCGGTGGCGCAAAAGTGAGTGCCTGTGCGGGGAACCCGCATGGGCCAGGCCCTTCCAAGGTGTATATTGAATCGGCTAAAGGTGTTCGTATGGGCCAGAAACTGAAAATCGCAGGTTGGGTATCGGTGGGCGCGCTCGCAGGCGCTCTGACTACGGTCTCGCTGCAGACCGTGGCGCGCGGCGCCATGGCGCCACTGCCGCTGGAAGAAATCCAGCAGCTCTCCGCGGTATTCGGCCTGGTCAAGACCGACTATGTTGAACCCGTGGACGACAAGAAGCTGATCACCGACGCCATCTCCGGCATGGTCGCCAGCCTCGACCCGCATTCCCAGTACTTCGACAAGAAGTCCTTCGCCGAATTCCGCGAGGGCACCACGGGCCGCTTCGTCGGCGTGGGTATCGAGATCACCCAGGAAGACGGCCTCATCAAGGTGGTCTCGCCCATCGAAGGCTCGCCCGCGTTCCGCGCCGGCCTCAAGACCAACGACTTGATCACCAAGATCGACGAAACCGCCGTTAAGGGCCTGAGCCTGGGCGACGCCGTCAAGCGCATGCGCGGCGAGCCCAATACCAAGGTCACGCTTACCATCTTCCGCAAGGAGGAAAGCCGCACCTTCCCCGTGACCATCACGCGCGAGGAAATCAAGACGCAGTCCGTCAAGGGCAAGATGATCGAGCCCGGCTACGGATGGATCCGCCTGTCGCAGTTCCAGGAGCGCACGGTGGACGACTTCGTGCGCAAGGCCGAGGAGCTGTACAAGCAGGACCCGCACCTCAAGGGCCTGGTGCTCGACCTGCGCAACGACCCGGGCGGCCTGCTCGACGCCGCCGTGGCGATTTCGGCCGCCTTCCTGCCGCCGGACGTGACCGTGGTGTCCACCAACGGCCAGCTCGCCGAGAGCAAGGCCACATTCAAGGCCTCGCCCGACTTCTATGGCCGCCGTGGCAGCGGCGATCCGCTCAAGCGCCTGCCGGCAGCCCTGAAGTCGGTGCCGCTGGTGGTGCTGGTGAACGAAGGCTCGGCCTCGGCCAGCGAGATCGTGGCCGGCGCCCTGCAGGACCACAAGCGCGCCACCATCATGGGCAGCCAGACCTTTGGCAAGGGCTCGGTGCAGACCGTGCGCCCGCTCGGCCCCGACACCGGTATCAAGCTGACCACGGCGCGCTACTACACGCCCAGCGGCAAGTCCATCCAGGCGCGCGGCATCGTGCCCGACGTGATGCTCGATGAAACCGCCGAAGGCAGCCCGTTCGCGGCCCTGCGCATGCGCGAAGCCGACCTGGAAAAGCACCTGGGCAACGGCCAGACCGAGGAAAAGAAGGACCCCGAGCGCGAAAAGGCCCGCGAGGAAGCCCGCAAACGCCTGGAAGAAGAGGCCAAGAAGCCGCTGGCCGACCGCAAGCTGCCCGAATTTGGCACCGACAAGGACTTCCAGCTCGCCCAGGCCCTGAACCAGCTGCGCGGCAAGACCGTGCTGGTGAGCAAGACCCAGACCGAGCGCAAGGAAGAGAAGAAGGAAACGCCGTAAGCTGGCGGCATCTTTTCCAGCCTACCCCGGGGCCGGTTGATACCGGCCCTTTTTTCTGCCTCCGACCATGACCGACGACCAGCTCCTGCGCTATTCCCGCCACATCCTGCTCGATGAAGTGGGCATTGAAGGGCAGGAGCGCATCCTGGCCGCGCACGCGCTCATCGTGGGCGCCGGCGGCCTGGGCTCGCCAGCGGCGCTGTACCTCGGCTCGGCCGGCGTGGGCCGGCTGACGCTGGTGGACCACGATGTGGTGGACCTGACCAACCTCCAGCGCCAGATTGCCCACACCCAGGACCGGGTGGGCCAGCCCAAGGTGGCGTCGGCGGCGCAGGCGGTGTGCGCCATCAACCCCGAGGCACAGGTCACCTGCATCCAGGAACGCGCCGACGACGCCCTGCTCGATCGGCTGGTGCAGGACGCCACGGTCGTACTCGATTGCAGCGACAACTACACCACGCGCCAGGCCGTCAACGCCGCCTGCGTGCGCCATGGCAAGCCGCTGGTGGCGGGCGCCGTGATCCGCTTCGATGCGCAGATCACCGTCATCGACCCACGCGACGCGCAGGCCCCCTGCTATGCCTGCATCTTCGATCCACAGGCGCAGTTCGAGGAGGTGGCCTGTTCCACCATGGGCGTGTTCGCGCCGCTGGTGGGCGTGGTGGGCGCGATGCAGGCGGCCGAGGCACTCAAGCTCGTGGCCGGCATAGGCCCGTCTCTCGCCGCCCGCCTGATGATGCTCGATGGGCGCAGCATGGAATGGAGCACGTTGCGCACCACGCGCAATCCAGCATGCCCCGTGTGCGGCGCCGCGGCCCACGCGGGGTAGGAATCGGCCTACGGCCGGCGGCTGCCACCGCTGGCACAATTCACGGCAGGCCGCACGTACATTGGAGGCTCGGTGGCTGCGCGGGGCAGGCCGATTAACGGACCCGATCGTGAAACTCAGGACATACATCGTCGAAGACAACGCCACCATCCGCGAGAACCTGATCGGCACTCTCGAGGAATTGGCCGCCATCACTTCCGTAGGCGCGGCCGATACCGAGGACGAAGGGAAGGACTGGCTCGGCACCCATACAGCCCAGTGGGACCTTGCCATCGTCGATCTCTTCCTGCGCCAGGGCAGTGGCCTCGGGGTGCTGGCGGCCTGCCGCGCGCGCCTGCCCCACCAGCGCGTGGTGGTGCTGAGCAACTACGCCACGCCCGACGTGCGCATGCGCTGCGCCCAGCTCGGTGTGGATGCGGTGTTCGACAAATCCAACGAGATCGACGCGTTGGTCGACTACTGCATCGCTCAGGGCAAGACCCTGCCCTCGTCGCCCCCCCATTGACATGCCCGCAGCCGCGCCCCGCACGCCGCGCCGCGGGGCGCGCCCGGCCCGCAGCGCCGGGTCAGTCGATCAGCCGGTTCTTCAGCGCGTAGTAGGTGAGGTCGCTGTTGGACGACAGGCCCATCTTTTCCATCAGGCGCGTACGGTACGTGCTCACGGTCTTCACGCTCAGCGACAGCGACTTGGCGATGTCGCCCGCCGTCTCCCCGCGCGCCAGCTTCAGGAACACCTGGAATTCACGCTCGGACAGCTGCTCGTGCACGGGCGCCCCATCCTTGCGGTGCAGTTGCTGCGCCAGCAGTTCGGCCACCGCGGGCGTGAGGTAGCGCTTGCCCAGGGCAATGGTGCGGATGGCCTCCACGATCTCGGCGGGGTCGCATTCCTTGTTCAGGTAACCGCTCGCGCCCTGGCGGATCATGCTGATGGCGTAGTGCTCCTCGGGGTAGCCGCTGAGGATGAGGATGCCCATGTCGGGCGCCTTGGCGCGCAGCATGGCCAGCGCGTCCAGGCCGCTCTGCCCGGGCATGGCCAGGTCCATCAGCAGCACATGCACTTCGGAGTTGCGGATCAGATCGATGGCTTCGCGCCCGTTGGCGGCCTCGCCCACGACGCGCAGGTCCACATGCTCGGACAGGAATTGCCGCAGTCCCGAGCGCACGATGGCATGGTCATCCACGATACCGATATTAATCATTGGGCGTACTCTCCATTCGCGGCCACCATGGCCGCGCATACCGGGGTTTGTCGCCATGCCGCGGACGTTCCGCGGCGGGCATGTTTCATTATGCTGATTTGCGCGTTCTGCGCTGAAAACAGGCTTTGACCAGGGGAATCACCATGCGCTGGACCTCTTTGCACAAGATCGCCGTCAGCCTGCCGCTGGCCGTGCTGGCGGCTCTGGCCCTCGTGGGCATCAACGAGGCGGGCTACCAGCGCTCGCATGTCGCGCTGGCGCAGCTGGCGCACAACCAGGCCACCCATGCCTCGGTCAACCGGTTGCTGCAGAGCATGCTGGACGCCGAAACCGGCCACCGTGGCTACCTGCTCATGGGCGACGAGCGCTACCTCGAACCCTACGAGCGCGCCGTGTCCACCGTCAACAGCAATGTGGCGCAGCTGCGCAACCTGGTGCTGGAATCCCGCGAGGACCTGTCCGACTTCGCCCTGCTCGCGGGCCAGATCTCCCGCAAGCTTTCCGAAATGGAGCTGAGCCTGCGCCTGCGCCGCAAGGGTCAGGACGATGCCTGGAAATTCGTCATGTCCACCGACGTGGGCAAGGAGAACATGGACGCCATCCGCCAGCATGCCACCACGCTGCTCGATCGCAGCAAGGAGCGCGTGGGCCACGGCCAGGCCGAGATCGCGCGCTCCCTGCTGCTCTCGCGCCTGGGCATCGCGCTGGTGACGGCCATCGGCCTGCTGGCGTTCTACATGTACCTGCGCCAGACCCGCGCGCTGCAGTACGCCACCGAGCGCGAGCAGCAGGTGCTGGAGCAGGAGCGCGCACGGCTCGAAGGCCTGGTGCGCGACCGCACGGCCACCCTCACCGAGCTGGCCAACCACCTCCAGCAGGTGCGCGAGGACGAGCGCGGCCATCTGGCGCGCGAGCTGCACGACGAACTGGGCGCGCTGCTCACGGCCGCCAAGCTGGACGTGGCGCGGCTCAAGTCGCGCATCGGGACGCCCCCGCCTGAGGTGACCGACCGCTTGCGCCATCTGAGCGAAACGCTCAACGGGGTGATCGCGCTCAAGCGGCGCATCATCGAAGACCTGCGGCCCTCGTCGCTGTCCAACCTGGGGCTCACGGCGGCGCTCGAAATCCTGGTGCGCGAGTTCTCCGACCGCGCCGACATCGACGTGCAGGCCAGCCTTGAAACCGTGGACCTGCCCGAGGTCACGCAGCTCACGGTGTACCGCATGGTGCAGGAATCGCTCACCAACATCGGCAAGTACTCCAAGGCGCAGAAGGTGCTGGTCAAGGTCCACCAGTACCCCGTCCACGTGGCGGTGGAGATCCAGGACGACGGCACCGGCTTCGACCCCACCAGCATTCCCCGCACCTCGCACGGCCTGGCCGGCATGCGCCAGCGCGTGGAGGCCGCGGGCGGCCGCCTCACGGTGAGTTCGCGACCCGGCCAGGGCACGCAGATCTCCGCCATCCTGCCCACGCAGCCGGCCGCGCCGCCGCCCACGGCCCTTCCCGGGTAGGCCCGCTCCTACGCGGGAGCGTGCGCCGCGCTGACAAGCCCAGGCGCCCGGCACCGGCATCCTGCCCGTGCGCCGAGCCCTACAGTGAATGCACGTATACGGCGTTTCCGCCCGTGTTCTCCCCAATGCCGGCCCCCGGGCCGGAACCACCAAGGAGCAAGCTATGTTGCATTACGCAGTCGTCTTTCTGGTCATTGCCCTCATCGCCGCCGTCTTCGGCTTTGGCGGCATTGCAGCCAGCGCAGTAGGGATCGCCAAGATACTGTTCTTCGTCTTCGCCATCATGGCCGTGGTGAGCTTCATCGTCGGCCTCAGCCGACGGGGTTGACCCTGTCGGCGCCCCTTTCCCTTCGCCATTCCCAAAGGACATCTTTCCCATGAAAAACTCCGATATGGTCTCCGACGCCACCCGCTACGCCGCCGACTCGGCCAGCCACATGGCGCACAGCGCGCTGGACGGCGCACAGAACGCCGTTCAGGCCACGCGCAGCGCTGCCGACGCCACGCTGGACAAGGCCGAGAAAACCGTCAAAACCTTGAGCCAGGAGGTGGACCCCACCATCGAGGGCCTCGAAGCCAAAGCACAGGCGCTGGCCAACAAGAGCATCCAGTACTGCGCGCGCACCGGCGAACGGCTGCGCCAGCAGGCCGACGAATACGGTACCGCTGCCACCCACTACGTGGAGCACAATCCCGGCAAGTCGCTGCTGCTGGCCGTCGCCAGCGGGGCCGCGTTGGCTACCGTGGTGGCCATGCTGTTTTCGCGCCGCCGCATCGCGTAATCCGCCGGGGAGCTGGCCGCGCCACGTGCCAGCGCCCGCCCACCGATAGCCAGCCCGGTCCGGGGGGTGCAACAGACCGACTGGCGACCTAGAACCACAGCACCCGTGTTCCATCCCCAAAACTTCAAGGAAATCACCATGAAATACGCACGTGCCCTTGCCTTCGCCCTCATCGCCGGCGCCACCATCGTTTCCACGGGCTGCTCCGTGGCGCGCAACCAGCAGAGCGTCGGCTCCTACATGGACGACGCCGGCATCACCACGGCCGTGAAGGCCAAGATGGCCGAGGACCCCGCCGTCGCGGCCACCTCCATCAGCGTGGAGACGCTCAATGGCACGGTGCAGCTCTCGGGCTTCGCCAAGTCGCAGGCCGAGCGCGACCGCGCCGAGTCCATTGCCCGCAACACGCGCCATGTGCGCGAGGTGCGCAACAGCATCGTGGTACGCCCGTAAACACGCCGTGCCCCAGGGATGGCCCGCACGCGCGGGCCATTTTTTTGGGCACAACGGCTATGCTGGCACCATGCGGGCCCTCCATTGCGACCACTGCGGTCACCTCGTGTTCTTTGACAGCGTGCAGTGCATGCACTGCGGCAGCGCGCTCGCCTTCCTGCCCGAGCAGCTCGCCATGGGCGCGCTGGAACCGGCGCCGGAGGCCGGCAGCGGGCTGTGGCGCCGGCGCGGAGCGCGAGCCGGGGGCGCGCTCTACCGCCAGTGCCACAACCACACCACCTGGGACGCCTGCAACTTTGCCGTTCCGGCCGCCAGCCCCGAGCGGCTATGCGTGGCCTGCCGGCAGACACACCTGCTGCCCGACCTCTCCGACCTGGCCAACCGCCACCACTGGATCCGCATCGAAGCCGCCAAGCGCCAGCTCTTCTACACGCTGGTCCGGCTGGGGCTGCAGTCCACCACCGACGCCGCACCCGGCAGCGGCCCCACCTACGCCTTCCTGGCCGACCAGCCTGGCGCGCCCGCCATCGTGACCGGCCACGAGGGCGGCACCATCACGCTGAATGTCGCCGAGGCCGACGACGCGGAGCGCGCGCGCCGGCGCCTGGCGCTGCACGAGCCCTACCGCACGCTGATCGGGCACCTGCGCCACGAGTCAGGCCACTACTACTGGGACCGGCTGGTGCAGAGCGCGGGCCGGCTGGATGCCTTCCGTACCCTGTTCGGCGACGAGCGGCAGGACTACGCCGCCGCGCTACAGGCCCACTACGCCGCCAGCCCACAGCCCGACTGGCATGCGCACCACGTGAGCGCCTACGCCGCCGCCCACCCCTGGGAGGACTGGGCCGAAACCTGGGCGCACTACCTGCACATGGTGGACCTGCTGGAGACCGCCGCCGCCTACGCCACCAGCCTGGACGTGCCCGGCACGGCGCCGGCCGTGCATGAGACCGTGCGCGACCCGTTCAGCGCGCCCGCGCCGGACTTCGACACCATGGTGCGCCAGTGGGTGCCGCTGACGTTGCTGCTCAACAGCCTGAACCGCAGCCTGGGCCAGCAGGACGCCTACCCCTTCGCCCTGTCGGCCGGGGCCCTGCAGAAGCTGCGCTTCGTGCACGACACCGTGGCACAAGCCACGGGCTGAAACCCCTCAGCGGCCTACTTTGCGCAGCAAGCGCTCGTGCACGACGGGCGAGACGAACTGCGCCACATCACCGCCCAGCGTGGCGATCTCGCGCACCAGCGTGCTGCTGATGAACTGGTACTGGCTGCCGGGGGTGAGGAACACCGTCTCGATCTGCGGCACCAGGGCGCGGTTCATGCCGGCGAGCTGGAACTCATAGTCGAAATCCGTGCCCGAGCGCAGGCCGCGCACCATGGCCGTGCCGCCGCGCGCCGCCGCGAACTCGGTCACCAGGCCCTCGAAGGGCTCCACGGTCACCTGGCGGCAGTCGCACAGCGCCTCGCGCGCCATCTCCATGCGCTCGTCCAGGCTGAACATGGTCTTCTTGTGGTGGGCAATGGCCACGGCCACGATCACGCGGTCGAACAGCTGCGCCGTGCGGCGCACCAGATCCTCGTGGCCGAGGGTGATCGGATCGAAGGTTCCGGGATAGACGGCGAGGACGTTCTGGGTCATGGTGCAGACTCTCTTTGGTGTCAAAAATGGCTGCAGCGCAGTACCTATAAGCGCTACCAGCTATCGATTCAATAGCACTTCAATCCATCGGCCGCAGCAGGTGCGCATGCACCATGCCCGCGCGCAGGTGGCGGTGCGGCGCCAGGCCGACGGCGGCCAGCGCCTCGTCGCTCCAGTCCTGCGGCGCCTCCAGGTAGACAAAGCCCTGCGGCGCCAGCGCACGCGCGGCCGCCTGTAGCGCAGGCTGGAACAGCGTGCTGTCGAACGGCGGGTCGAGCAGCACCAGGTCGAGGCTGGCCGGCGCCGCGTGCTGCAGCGCGGACAGGCCGTCGCCGCGCCGCACCTGCACGGTGCTTGCCTGCAGGCGCTGGCAGAGCTGGTTCAGGCGCACGATGAGGCCGGCGTCCTGCTCCACCAGCAGCACGCTGGCGGCGCCGCGCGAGGCGGCCTCCAGGCCCAGCGCGCCCGTGCCGGCAAAGGCATCGAGGCAGCGCCAGCCCGCCAGGTCCTGGCCCAGCCAGTTGAACAGCGTCTCGCGCACGCGGTCGGGCGTGGGGCGCAGGCCGGGCAGCTGGGGCACGCTCAATCGTGTGCGCTTCCACTGGCCGCCGATGATGCGGATCTCGCCCACGCCTTCGGGCGCTGGCTTCTTGCGCTCGGCCTTGGGCACGGGGGCCGGCGGCGGCGCGGGCGGCTGGCGCATGGCGGCGGCGGCCTGGGCGGGGGTGAGGCGGCGGCTCACGGCTGGGCTCCCAGCACCACGGTGACCATGCGCTCGGGCTGCAGCTTGCGCGCCATGGCGGCGCGGATGTCGGCCACGGTGACGGCCTCGACGCGCTTCGTCCAGCCCTCCAGGTAGTCCAGCGGCAGGTCGTTGGTGGCGATGTTCACCACCTGGCCCAGCAGCTTCTTGTTGCTGTCGATACGCAGCGCGAAGCCGCCCACCAGGTTGTCCTTGGCGGCGCGCAGTTCGGCCTCGGTCGGGCCCTCGGCCACGAAGCGCGCCACCACGTCGCGCGCCACCTGCACGGCCTGCGCGGCCTGGTCGGGCCGGGTCTGCAGGCCGATGGTGAAGGCGCCCGCATGCAGGCCGGGGGCGAAACCGCTGTACACGCTGTAGCTGAGGCCGCGCTTCTCGCGCACCTCTTCGGTCAGGCGCGAAACGAAACCGCCGCCGCCCAGGATGTGGTTGCCCACGAGCAGCGCGAGGAAGTCGGGGTCGTTGCGCTTGAAGCCCGGCTGGCCGATGAGCACGTGGGCCTGCGCCGAGGTGAAGGCGATGTCCTTGTGCACGCCGGCCGCCAGCGGCTCCACCTCGGGCACGGCGGGCAGCGGCGCGCAGGGGCTGGACGCCGGCAGGCGCGCCAGCAGCGCGGCCACGAGCAGCCGCGCCTGGGCGCGCTCGACCGCGCCGACGATGTGCACGCGCGCGCGGCAGGCGTCCACGTAGCGCGCATGGAACTGCTGCAGGTCGGCCACCTGGATGCGCGCCAGCGTTTCCTCGGTGGCGCGCTGCCCGTAGGGGTGGCCGCCGTAGACGGCCGCGGTGTAGGCCTTGCCGGCCACGGTGCCGGGCCGGGTGTCGGCCTCGCGCAGCGAGGCGCTCCAGCGCGCGCGCTCGCGCTCCCACACGTCCTGCGGCCAGGAGGGCTCGGCCATCTGGCGCGCCGCCAGGTGGATGGCCTTGTCGAGCAGCGCGGGCTCGGTCAGCGAGCGCAGCGAGAAGCTCAGCGCATCGTTGCCACTGCCGGCCTCGAAGGAGGCGCCCAGGTCGGCCCAGGCCTCGCCCAGGGCGTTCTCGTCGAGCGCGGGTGAGCCGCGGCCGGCGCGCACGCCCTTGGCCGTCATGGCGGCCACGGCGCGCGACAGCCCCGCCTGTGCGGCCGGGTCGCGGCGGCTGCCAGCGTCGAAGTCGATCTGCACGTCCACCATGGGAATGGCCGGGCTCTCGACCAGCCAGACGCGCGCGCCGCTGGGTTCCTGCCAGTGCTGAATGGGCAGCAGCGCCCAGGCAGTTTGAGAACAAAATAGCACTGCAGCGCCCGCGAATAAAGCGCGAGCAGCTCTGTTTTTAATAGCAATCATGGAGCTTCCTGCGGTGGGATCAGTGGCGTGCACCGGCGGCGGGCGCGGCGCGCTTGGCGTTCGGGTCCAGCGGTTGCGGCAGCAGTGTGGCCACGGTGAGCTGGTCGTCGCCGAAATAGCGCTGCGCCACCGACTGCACCTGCTCGGGCGTGACGGCGCGCAGGTGCACGAGGATGCGGTCCTCGGCATCGAGCGGCAGGCCCTGCACCCACTGGCTGCCCAGCTCGCTGGCCTGGCTGTGCAGTGAATCGCGGCTGTAGACCTTGCTCGCCACCCACTGCGTCTTGACGCGTTCAAGCTCGGCCTGGTTCACGCCTTCGCGGGCGATGCGCGCCACCTCGGCGCGCAGCGCGTCTTCCACCTGCTGCGCGGTCTTGCCCTGTGCGGGCACGCCAGTCAGCATGAACTGCCCGGGTCCGCGCCCCAGCACCGAGGCACCGCTGTCGGCGCTGTCGGCCACGCGCTGCGGGCCTTGGCTCAGCGCGCGCTCCAGGCGCGCGCCGTCGTAGCCGCTGAGCACGGCCGACAGCACCACCAGCGCCAGCGCGTCGCGGTCATCCGCCGAGAGCTGGTCGACCGACGACAGGCTGGGCGCGCGGAACGCCAGCGCCACGTAGGCCTGCTCGGCCGGCGCCTTGACGGCGATGCGGCGCAGGCCGCGCTGCGGCGGCTCGGCGCGCGGCTTGCGCGCGGGCACGGCACGCGCGGGAATGCTGCCGTAGTACTTCTCGGCCAGGGCGCGCACCTTGGCCACGTCCACGTCGCCGGCCACCACGATGGCGGCGTTGCCGGGCACGTACCACTGGCGGAAGAACTGGCGCGCGTCGTCGGGCGTCATGGCGTCGAGGTCGCTCATCCAGCCCACGATGGGCCGGCGGTAGGGCGCGGCGGTGAATGCGGCGGCGCTGAGCTGCTCGTACAGCAGGGCGCGCGGCTGGTCCTCGGTGCGCATGCGGCGCTCTTCCTTGACGACCTCGAGCTCCTTGCGGAATTCCTCGTCCGGCCACTGGTTGTGGGCAAAGCGGTCGGCCTCCAGGCGCATCACGTCTTCGAGCCGCTGCGCCGGGATCTGCTGGTAGTAGCCCGTGTAGTCGCGGCTGGTGAAGGCGTTCTCGGTGCCGCCCAGCGCCGCCACACGGCGCGAGAACTCGCCCGGCGGCAGCTTGGCCGTGCCCTTGAACATCATGTGCTCCAGCACGTGGGCCACGCCCGATGTGCCATCCACCTCGTCCATCGAGCCCACACGCACCCAGACCATGTGCACGGCCGTGGGCGCGCGCCGGTCGGGCTGCACGATGAGTTGCATGCCATTGGCGAGCTGGAACTGCTGCGCGCCGGTGGCGGACGCCGCCTGTGGCGTGGCGGCGCCGGCCGACGCGGCTGCGGGGGTGGAAGGGCCCGGAGGTGCCGCAAGGACGGCTCCGGTGCTCAGGCAGGCCATCAGGCCCAGGAGGGTGGTAGCGCGTTTCATAGAATGCAGTGATTCTACGAACCCGCCAATGTTCAGTTTTTTCAAGAAAAAGCCCGCTCCGACACCACCCGCCGTGGTGGCCCCGCCCGAACCGCCGGTGAGCCCCCCCGTGCCAGCCGCCGAGGCCCCCGCCCCGTTCGCGCCCGTGCCGGCCCCCGCGCCGCAGACCGTCCCCGACACGCCACCCCCTGCGCCGCCCGCAAGCCCGGTGCCCCCCGCTCCGGCCGAGGCGACGCCCGTGGCCGAGGCGCCCGCGCCCAGCGACGCTGGCGGCGGCGCCTTCGGCTGGCTGCGCAACCCGTTCGCCGCCAAGGCCCCGGCCGCGCCCGCCGCGCCAGCGCCCGCCCCCCTCGCCGAGCCCGTGGCGCCGCCCGCGCCGGCCCCCGAACCCCGCGCGCAGGACCGCGCCGAAGTGCCCGCCCCCGTGCCACCCGCCCCTGCCGCGCCGGCTCCCCAGCCGCCAGCCGCCGTGGAAGCACCGGCAGCCGCACCCGTGGTGCCTGCTGCACCCGCTGCACCTGCTGCACCTGCTGTAACTGCTGCGCCCGCTGTATCCGCAGCGCCCGCAGCACCCGCGCCTCAGGAGCCCCCGGCCCCGCCGGCCGAGGCCGCCGAGCGCAAGGGCTGGCTCGACCGCCTCAAGTCCGGCCTGCGCAAGACCGGCACCAGCATCACCACCGTGTTCACCGGCACGCGCATCGACGATGCGCTGTACGACGAGCTGGAAGAGGCCCTGCTGATGGCCGACACCGGCGTGAAGGCCACGCAGTGGCTGCTGACCGACCTCAAGCGCCGCGTGAAGGAAGCCAAGGCCACCGACCCCGCGGCCGTGAAGGGCCTGCTGGCCGATGCGCTGGCCGAACTGCTGCGCCCGCTGGAAAAGCCGCTGGTCATCGGCGAATTCACGCCCACCGTCATCATGGTGGCCGGCGTGAACGGCGCGGGCAAGACCACCTCCATCGGCAAGCTCACCAAGCACCTGGCCAACGAAGGCGCCTCGGTGCTGCTGGCCGCCGCCGACACCTTCCGCGCCGCCGCGCGTGAACAGCTCGGTGTGTGGGCCGACCGCAACACCGTGGAGATCGTCAGCCAGGAGGGCGGCGACCCCGCCGCCGTGAGCTTCGACGCCGTGACCGCCGGCAAGGCGCGCGGCAAGGACGTGGTGCTGGTGGACACGGCCGGCCGCCTGCCCACGCAGCTGCACCTGATGGAAGAGCTGAAGAAGATCCGCCGCGTGGTCACCAAGGCCGACGCCACGGCGCCGCACGAGGTGCTGCTGGTGATCGACGGCAACACCGGCCAGAACGCACTGGCCCAGGTGCGCGCCTTCGACGACGCGCTGCAGCTCACCGGCCTGGTGGTCACCAAGCTCGACGGCACGGCCAAGGGCGGCGTGCTGGCCGCCATTGCGCAGGAGCGCCCCATTCCGGTCTATTTCATCGGCGTGGGCGAGAAGCTCGAAGACCTGGAAACCTTCAGCGCGCGCGAGTTCGCCCAGGCACTGTTGGGCTGACGCCGCTGCACGCGGGCGCGTCGTTTACTCCCGGCAACAATTGCCGGATGATGGCGTCTTGTTGACTCTGCCCCCGCGTCCACGGCCCCCGGCGTGCGCGGGCCCGCCCGCCCCATGTTCACCGAGCTGGTCAAAGCCACTGCGCTGCTGCTGACGCTGTGCTTCCTGCACGGGAGCCACATCCGCCTGTGGCGGCAGCAGCGGGTGGCGGGCCAGCTCACCTCCGGCCTGCTGTTTGGCGGCATCGCCGCCATCGGCATGCTCAGCCCGCTGGTGATGGTGCCCGGCGTGATCTTCGACGTGCGCTCCGTGGTGCTGGGCATGGCCGGCCTGTTCGGCGGCCCCGTGGTGGCCGGCATCGCGGTGGCGATGGCGGGCGCGACCCGCCTGTGGATCGGCGGTGCGGGCACCGAGGTGGGCCTGGCCATCATCGTGCTCTGCGCCGCTTTCGGCCTGGCCTACCGCCAGGCCCACGCACAGGGCCTGGTGCGTATCAAGCCGCTGCCGCTGCTGGCATTCGGCCTGCTGCTGCATGCCACGGCACTGGGCATGGCACAGCTCCTGCCCGGCGCCCTGGCGCAGCAGATGAACCAGAGCATGGCCCTGCCCCTGATGCTGCTGGCCGTTCCCGCCACCGCCCTGGTCGGCTGGCTGCTGCGCGACGTGGAAGACCGCATGGCTACCGAGCAGGCGCTGCGGCACAGTGCAGCGCGGCTGCACGCCATCGCCTACGCCATTCCCGACGTGCTGCTGGTGCTGGACGCGCGGGGGCGCTACGTGGAGGTGCTCTCGCATGACGAGGCCGCGCTCGTGGCACCCGCGCCCGCGCTGCTGGGCAAAAGCCTGCACGAGGTGCTGCCGGCGGTGCAGGCGGACCGCTTCATGGCGCTGATCCAGGACACCCTGCGCAGCGGCCAGACCGAAAGCATCGAATACCGCATGGATACGCTCTCCGGCCCGCGCCATTTCGAGGGCCGCGCGCAACCGCTGGGCACCCGCGTGCACGGCCAGGCGACCGTGGTGTTCCTCGCGCGCGACATCACCGAACGCCTGCAGGCCGAGAACGCGCTGCGCGAGTCCGAACTGCGCTTTCGCTCGCTGCTGCGCGACATTCCCTCCATCTCGGTGCAGGGCTACCAGGCGGACGGCACCACCACCTACTGGAACAGGGCCTCCGAAACCCTCTACGGCTACACCGAGCAGGAGGCGCTGGGCCGCAACCTGCTGGACCTGATCATTCCCGCCGAGATGCGCGAGCCGGTGCGCTCGGCCATGGCCGACATGTTCACCACCGGCACGCCCATCCCGGCGGGCGAGCTGCGCCTGCGGCGCAAGGACGGCTCCGCCGTCGATGTGTTCTCCAGCCACACCCAGATCGCCGTGCCGGGCCAGGCGCCCGAGATGTTCTGCATCGACATCGACATCTCCGACCGCAAGGCCGCCGAGGAAGAGGCCCGCTACCTGGCCTTCTACGACGCGCTCACGCGCCTGCCCAACCGGCGCCTGCTGACCGACCGGCTGCAGCAGGTGATGGCCAGCAGCGCGCGCACCGGGCTCAACGCGGCCGTGCTGTTTGTCGACCTGGACAACTTCAAGACGCTCAACGACAGCCGGGGTCACGAGGTCGGCGATCTGCTGCTGGTGGAGCTGGCCGACCGCCTGCGCGCCTGCGTGCGCGAACAGGACACGGTGGCGCGCCTGGGCGGCGACGAGTTCGTGCTGGTGCTGCAGAACCTCAGCCGCGACGAGGCCGAGGCCGCCGCCCAGGTGCGCACGCTGGGCGAGCTGATCCTGGCGCAGGTGCGCCTGAGCTACCACCTGGCAGGGCAGGAGCACCATTTCAGCGCCAGCATCGGTGCCACGCTGCTGCGCCAGCAGGCCTCGGTCGACGAGGTGCTCAAGCAGGCCGACCTGGCCATGTACCGCGCCAAGGATGCGGGCCGCAACACCCTGCGCTTCTTCGACCCCGACATGCAGGAGGCGGTGAACCAGCGCGCCCTGCTGGAAACCGAACTGCACGACGGCCTGCGCCACGGCCAGTTCCTGCTACTGTACCAGCCCCAGGTGGACGGCGCCGGGCACGTCACCGGCGCCGAGGTACTGCTGCGCTGGCGCCACCCCGAGAAGGGACTGGTGTCGCCGGCGTTGTTCGTTCCCCTGGCCGAGGACACCGGCCTCATCCTGCCGCTGGGCCACTGGGTGCTGGAGACCGCACTGCGCCAGCAGGCCCTGTGGCGCGCCGACCCGCGGCTGGCCCACCTGAGCCTGGCCATCAATGTGAGCGCGCGGCAGTTCCACCAGGAAGACTTCGTGGCGCAGGTGCTCGACCTCATCGGCAGCACCGGCGCCGACCCGGCCCACATCAAGCTGGAGCTCACCGAAAGCCTGCTGCTGCAGGACGTGGACAGCGTCATCGCCACCATGCGCGCGCTCAAGGCGCACGGCCTGGGGTTCTCGCTGGACGACTTCGGCACCGGCTATTCCAGCCTGAGCTACCTCAAGCGCCTGCCGCTCGACCAGATCAAGATCGACCAGGGCTTCGTGCGCGACGTCATGCTTGACCCCAAGGACGCCGCCATTGCCCACTCCATCATCATGCTGGCCCAGATGCTGGGCCTGGGCGTGATCGCCGAGGGGGTCGAGACCCCCGAACACCACCAGTTCCTGCTGGAGCATGGCTGCCGTGCCTTCCAGGGCTACCTGTTCGGCCGGCCCGAGTCGCTGGAAGACTTCGAGCGGCGCGTGCGCGCGGACGCTGCCGCCTGAGGCGCCCCTTGCCGGCCTACGGCGCGGCCGCGGTCTCCTGCGCCACCCACTGCGCGTAGTCCACCGTCGCCTGCAGCGGCTGGACCACGAGCTGCGGCAGGTCGTAAGGGTGCTGTTCGCGCAGCAGGGCCAGCAGCGCCGGCACTGCCGCGGCCGTGGTCTTGCAGAACAGGCGCAGCTCGCCCTCTTCGTGCAGCACGCCCTGCCAGCGGTAGTGCGACGTGATGGGCTCGACCTGCACACAGGCGGCCAGGCGCTGCGCCAGCACCGCTTGCGCCAGGCGGCGGGCATCGTCCTGCGTTGCCACGGTGGTGGCCACGGCGCGCAATTCCATCAGGGGTTCGGGGGGTTCCATGGGCGTACTCCTTCCGTGGACCAGTCTGCCATGCCGGGCGGTTCTCTGGCGAGCCCTCCGATTGCTATTGAAACAATAGCTGCCAGCGCTTACCCATATTGGTCAAAATGCCAATTTGGTCTAAAAACCCCTGCCGGACAATTCCGACAACCTGACGGGAACTCCGGGATTAGCAGTCCCTCCAAGGGAGTGCTAATATCCTCTCGTTAGAGAAAAGGACTTCTGGAATGGCACTTCAATCTGGATCCGCAACCACTGCACTGGCCCCCGCCAACCCCTGGGCGCTGGTTCCCCCGCTGGGCAACCTGGACGCCTACATCTCGGCCGTCAACCGCCTGCCGCTGCTCACGCCCGAAGAGGAGCAGTCCGCCGCCCGCGCCCTGCGCAGCCACAATGACCTGGACGCCGCCGGCCGGCTGGTGATGTCGCACCTGCGGCTGGTGGTCTCCATTTCCCGCCAATACCTGGGTTACGGCCTGCCCCATGGCGACCTGATCCAGGAAGGCAATGTGGGCCTGATGAAAGCCGTCAAGCGCTTCGACCCCGACCAGGGCGTGCGCCTGGTGAGCTACGCCATGCACTGGATCAAGGCCGAAATCCACGAGTACATCCTGAAGAACTGGCGCATGGTCAAGGTGGCCACCACCAAGGGCCAGCGCAAGCTGTTCTTCAACCTGCGCTCGATGAAGCAGGGCTTCAAGGCCGACGCCGACTCCAACGCCACGCACCGCAACACCTTGTCCGACCACGAGATCGACCTCGTGGCCGAGCAGCTCAAGGTCAAGCGCGAGGAAGTCATGGAGATGGAAACGCGCATGTCGGGCGGCGACGTGCTGCTGGACCCGGCGCCCTCCGACGACGGTGAGCAGGCCTTCGGCCCCATCGCCTATCTGTCGGACGCCGCGCACGAGCCCACGGCCATGATCGAGTCGCGTCAGCGCGACGCGCTGGCCACCGATGGCATCGCCACGGCCCTGTCCGGCCTGGACGAGCGCAGCCGCCGCATCGTCGAGGAGCGCTGGCTCAAGGTGAACGACGACGGCAGCGGCGGCATGACGCTGCACGAGCTGGCCGCCGTCTACGGCGTGAGCGCCGAGCGCATCCGCCAGATCGAGGTGGCGGCCATGAAGAAGATGAAGAAGGCGCTGGCCGAATACGCCTGACGCCCCGGCCAGCGCCGCACGGCGCGCCGCGATAATCCCGAGCGCGCAACCTCCCGGTTGCGCGCTTTTTTCTTGTCCGGCGCTGCGCCGCCTGCCCAGGAGCCTCCATGTCCATCCGTCTGCCCCGCCGCGCCACGCTGGCCCTCGCCCTGGCCGCCCTCTGCGGCGGCGCCGTTGCCCAGGGCCTGCCGGTCACGCCCGGCTGGCCGAGCAAACCGCTGCGCATCATCGTGGGCTTTCCGGGCGGCTCCTCGCCCGACCTCGTGGCGCGCACGCTGGCCGAGCCACTGGCCAAGGCCCTGGGCCAGCCCGTCGTGGTGGAGAACAAGGTGGGCGCGGGCGGCAACATCGCCGCCCAGGCGGTGGCCAGCGCCACCGACGGCCACACCATCGGCGTGATGATCAATGGCAACCTGACGATCGCGCGCATCCTCAACCCCGCGCTGGGCTACGACCCGCTGAAGGATCTGGCGCCGCTGAGCCTGATCGGCACGGCGCCGCTGGCGCTGGCGGTGCCCGCGAGCGCGCCGGGCGCCACGGCACGCGAATTCCTCGCTGCGGCGCGCGCCAGCGGCGACCAGTGGAACTACGGTACGCCCGGCGTGGGCACCGTGGCGCACATTGGGATGGAGCTGCTCAAGGCCCGTGCCGGCCTGCGGCCCGTCCATGTGCCCTACCCCGGCAACCCCCAGGTCATCAACGCGCTGATGGCCGGGCAGGTGCAGCTGGCCCTGCTGCCGCCGGCCATGGCGGCGGCCCAGGCCAGGGCCGGCAAGCTGCGTGTGGTGGGCCTCACGTCCGGCGGGCGCAGCGCACTGGCGCCCGAGTTTCCCACCCTGGCCGAGGCCGGCGTGAAAGACTTCAACCTGGAAATCTGGAACGCCGCGGCCGCGCCGCACGCCATGCCGGCGCCCGTACGGGCCCGGCTGGCCGGTCTGCTGGGCGAGATTGCGCGCAGCCCGGAGGTGCGCACCCGGCTGTTCACCCAGGGCTGGCAGGTGGCAGGCACCTCGTCCGAGGGGCTGGCCCACCGCATCGCGGCGGACACACGCCTGCTCGGCGGCGTGATCAACGCGCTGGGCATCCGCTCCGAATAGCCCGCGCGCGGGGGCGTCAGATCAGCTGGCTTCCTTGAGGAGGGTGCGCACGTCGGCCGCCAGGGCCTCGGCGCCGCTGCCGTAGCGGTAGTAGACGCGCAGGCGGCCCTTGGTGTCGTAGATGTAGCTGCCGGCCGAGTGGTCCATGGTGTAGCTGGTGGGCGTCTTGCCATCGACCTTCTTGAAGTAGATCTTGAAGTCCTTGGCCACGGCCGCCGTCTGCTCGGGCGTGCCGCGCAGCGCCAGGAAGCTGGGGTCGAAATTGGCCATGTAGGCCTTGAGCATGTCGGCCGTGTCGCGCTCCGGGTCCACGGTGACGAACAGCGGCTGCAGGCGCTCGCCGTCCTGGCCCAGCGCCTTCTTCACCTCGGCCATCTCCTGCATGGTCGTCGGGCACACGTCGGGGCACTGGGTGTAGCCGAAGAACACCACCACCACCTTGCCGTGGAAATCCTTGAGGCTGCGCGCCTGGCCGTTGTGGTCGGGCAGCTGGATGTCGCGTGCGTACTCCACCTCGGAAATGTCCACCCCACGGAACTCCGGCTTGCCCTTGGAACAGGCACTCAGCAGCACTCCAGCGCCCGCCACCATTGCGCAAGCAGCTATCGTTTTAAGAGCATTTCGTTTCAGCATGGAATCTCACAGGTAAACGTAGTGGTCCACCAGCAGCGCCGCGAACAGCACGCTCAGGTGGATGAGAGAAAAACGGAAGGTCTTACGCGCCAGCGCGTCGGAGTAGTTGCGCCACAGCGCGTAGCCATAGGCGCAGAAGCCCCCGCCCAGCAGCACGGCGGCCACCAGGTAAATCCAGGAGCTCATGCCGTAAACGAAGGGCATCAGGCAGCCGGCGAACAGCACCAGGGTGTAGAGGAAGACCTGCAGGCGGGTGTAGGCGTTGCCATGCGTCACCGGCAGCATGGGCAGGCCGGACTTGCGGTAGTCCTCCACGCGGTACAGCGCCAGCGCCCAGAAGTGCGGCGGCGTCCACAAAAAGATGATGAGGAACAGGATCAGCGCCTCGGGGCCCACGTCGCCCGTCATGGAAGCCCAGCCCAGCACCGGCGGCATGGCCCCCGAAGCGCCGCCGATCACGATGTTCTGCGGCGTGCGCGGCTTGAGCAGCAGAGTGTAGATGACGGCGTAGCCGACAAAGGTGGCGAAGGTGAGCCACATCGTAATGGCGTTGATCCACGCATAGAGGATGGCCGAGCCCACCACGCACAGCAGCGCCGAGAACAGCAGCGCCTGCAGGTCGGTCAGCTCGCCCTTGGCCGTAGGGCGCCAGGCGGTGCGCTTCATCTTGGCATCGATGGTCTTTTCCACCAGGCAGTTGAATGCCGCCGCCGCGCCGGCCACCAGCCAGATGCCGATGCAGGCCACGAGCATGCGCAGCAGCTGGGCACCCGAGGGCCAGCCCGGCACCGCCAGCACCATGCCGATGAGGGCGCAGAAGACGATGAGCTGCACCACGCGCGGCTTGGTCAGCGCGTAGTACTGCGCCACGCGCGACGGCAGCGATACAGCGCCGACCACGCTCATGCGCCTGCTCCGGTGGCGCCGGCCGCGGCGCGTGCGCCCGCTTCGACGCTCTGACCCTGGGCCACGGTGGAACTCAGCGCCCAGGTCAGCACCACCACCAGCGCGGCGGCGCCGCCGGTGTGCAGCACGGCCGCCAGCAGGGGCCAGTCGAGGATCACGTTGCTCAGGCCCGTGGCGAGCTGCAGCGCAGCCAGCCCCATCAGCCAGCGCGCCTGCGCGCCGAGTTGCAGCCCGTGTTCGGGCGAGGCGGCGCGCGCCTGGGTGGCCGCGGTACGCAGGCGCAGGGCCAGCACCACCAGCACGACCAGCACCAGATAGGCAAACAGGCGGTGCACGTAATGGATGGCCGTCAGCGCGGAAAAGCCGATGTGGCTGCCGTCCTGGAGAAAGCCCAGCGGTCGCCAGATCTGGAAGCCCTGCGCGAAGTCCATGTCGGGCCACCAGCTGCCCTGGCAGGCGGGGAAAGTGGTGCAGGCGAGCACCGCGTAATTCGTGCTCACCCAGCCGCCCAGCACCACCTGCACCGACACCAGCAGGGCCGCCAGGCCCACCAGCCAGCGCAGGCCCGGGGCCAGGGGCACGGGGCTGGTACCCATGGTGGCGCGCCCATAGCGCACGGCCTGCACGCACAGCAGCGCCAGCAGCACCACGCCACCGATCAGGTGCAGCGTGACGATGGCCGGGAACAGCTTCATGGTGACGGTCCACGCGCCAAACGCGCCCTGCAGGCAGACCCAGGCCAGCGTCACGGTGGGCCACCAGGGGTTGATGGGCTCGCGCGCGGGCGGTACGGCGCTGCGTGCGCGGCGGCGCTCGCGCCATGCCGCCACGGTGAGCACGATGATGAGCACCCCTACGCCGGTAGCCAGGTAGCGGTGCACCATCTCGACCCAGGCCTTGCCATGGGTGACCGGCCCGGTGGGCATGGCCGCCTGCGCCTCGCTGATCTCGGCGTGCGCGCCCAGCGGGCTGGCTTCGCCATAGCAGCCGGGCCAGTCGGGGCAGCCCAGGCCCGAATCGGTGAGGCGCGTGAAGGCGCCGAACATCACCAGGTCGAAGGTCAGGAACAGCGTGAGCACCGTCAGCGCGCGCATGCGCCGGCCCTGCGTGGCTCCCCGGCTGCGCCACCACACCCAGGTCAGCGGGCCCAGGGCAATCACGGCGCCGAGCAGCATCAGGCGCAGCAGCGGGGCAAGGTCGTACAAAGGTTGGGTATCGGTCATTTCTTTTCCAGGCGGCCGGCGGTGTCCCAGGAGGCGGAGGCGCGCATCAGACGTTCCAGGTCCTTTTTGGCCTTTGCAGCGGCGGCGGCGTCCATGGCGGCGGGGAAGCGCATCATCCAGTTCCCCATGGGGTCCACCACGTACATGTGTTCAGTCAGGTCATGCCCTGGCGCGGGCTCCAGCCAGCGGGCCAGTGGCTCGGGGTCCACGCGCAGCACCGTGGCGTGCTGCAGGCCGGGCTGGATGATCGCGGGAGGCTGGGCGCCATCGGTCACCAGCCAGACCCAGTCCAGCCGGTCCTTGTCCTTGCCCAGGCTTTCGCGCATCTGGCGCTGCAGGTAAAGGCGATTCTGGCAGGCGGCGTCACAGGCGCCTGGCGCCACGCTGACCAGCAGCCACTGCCCCTGCAGCGCCTGCAGGCTGCCGTCCTGCCCCTCCAGCGTGGCGGTGGCCAGCGCCGGCATGGCCCGCTGCTCCACCAGCTCGCCGAAGTTGCGCCGCGCCTCAGGGCGAATGACGTAGTAGGTGAAATAGGACGCCACCACCGGCGAGACGCACACCAGCAACAGGAACAGCAGTTTCCAGCCCGCATGGCGGGCCTTGCGCGCACCCGCCGCGTCCGGCGCCGAGGCGGCGGAAACGTCAGGCGGCAGGCTGGCCGCGGGGGCGGAGGAAGCGTCGGACAAGTTGGAACCAGACATAAAGAATTGCAATCAGGCCGCTGAGCCCGAACCATTGGAATGCGTAGCCGTGGTGCTTTTCAACACCGGCGCTGAATGCCGGCCACTCGCGCAGCAGGCCATCGTTCCCGCCGTCCGTCTGCAGCACGGTGAGCTCGGCCAGCGGCAGGCCGGTTTCGGCACCGAACGCAACCAGGTCGAGATTTTGCCGGATACGCGAAGACCCCAGCACTTTGTCGCTGCCCTCGAACTCCATCAGCCGGGCCGGCGCACTGGTCACGCGGCCGGTCAGTTCCACCATGCCCGGGGGGGTGTCGAGGGCCGGCAGCGCGGCGCGGTCCTGGAAATTGCGTGGCGCCCAGCCGCGCTGCACCGCCACCGCCACGGGGCTGTGTTCGAGCTGCAGCGGGGTGACGACCAGGAAGCCCTGGCGGCCGCGCATCTGCCGGTTGTCGAGGTAGACCGTGTGGTGCGCCAGCCACCGGCCGCGCAGCACCACCGCGCGGTGCAGCACGGCCTCGCGCGCCTGCGGGCTGTCGAGCCCGGCGAGCGAGCGGCCGTCGAGCGCCGGCAGACGCAGGCGCTCGTCCACCGCCGCCTGCAAGGCCTGCTTTTGCGCGGCGCGTTCGAGCTGCCAGCGCCCGAGCGCCGCCGTCGCGGCCACCGTGGCCACGGCGGCGAGGGTCACCAGCCAGAAACGTCCGTCGGTCAGCACGCTGCGCGTGGTCACGGGATAATGTCCTTCATGAAAATCCTGGTCCTGCTGGGCTTTCTGGCCATTCTGGCGAGTTTGGGCTCCGCATTGTTCTTCATGATGCGCACGGGGCGTGACGACGCGGCCCGGGGCCGGCGCATGGCCCGGGCCCTGGCCTGGCGCGTGGGGCTGTCGGTGGTGCTCTTCGTCTGCCTGCTGCTGGCCTGGAAGCTCGGCTACATCCAGCCCACCGGCCTGCCCGCGGTCCGCTGACGCCGCTCCAGCGAAAAAGGCGCCGCGAGGCGCCTTTCTGCTGAGTGGATGGCGCAGCTGCATCACATCCAGTAGACCGCCACGTACAGGCCGAGCCACACCACGTCGACGAAGTGCCAGTACCAGGCCGCCCCCTCGAAGCCGAAGTGCCGCTCGGCGCTGAAATGCCCCTTGTGCAGGCGCAGCGTGATGACGAGCAGCATCAGCATGCCCAGGAACACGTGGAAGCCGTGGAAACCCGTGAGCATGAAGAAGGTGGAACCGAAGATGCCGGAGCTGAGCTTGAGGTTCAGGTCGGTGTAGAGGTGGAAGTACTCGTAGCCCTGCACGCACAGGAAGGTGAAGCCCAGCAGCACCGTGAGCCACATGAAGCCGATGGTCTTGCCGCGCTGGTTGGCACGCAGCGCGTGGTGGGCGATGGTGAGCGTCACGCCCGAGCTCAGCAGCAGCGCGGTGTTGATGGTGGGCAGCCAGAACGGGCCCACGGTGCGGAAGGGCTCGACGATGCCGGCCGGCGACGCCGTGGCGCCCGCCGCCACGCTGGGCCACACGGCCTTGAAGTCGGGCCACAGCAGGCTGTTGTCCAGGCTGCCGAGCGCGGGCACCGAATGCGCGCGCGCCCACCACAGGGCCGTGAAGAAGGCGCCGAAGAACATCACCTCCGAGAAGATGAACCAGCTCATGCTCCAGCGATAGGACAGGTCGATCTTGTGGCCGTTGAGGCCGCTTTCGCTCTCGTGCGCGGCCTCGCCAAACCACTGGTAGAGCACGAACAGCCACCAGGCCAGGCCCAGCGCCAGTGAATACTGGCCCCAGTCGTGCCCGTTCACCCATTGGCTGGCGCCGAGGACGACGAAGAACAGCCCCGCCGCCGCCATGATGGGATGGCGCGATTCCGCGGGAACGTAGTAGTACGGCGCTGCGCCGGGGGTGGATGTGCTCATGTGCTGCTCCTGGTCTCGGTGTCTTGTCGTTCGTTGCCCAGCGGTTCTCAGACGATCCAGTGGACCAGCGCCACCAGCGCGGCCACCAGCGCGAAGAGGGCCACCAGCCCGACCGCGATGAGATGCAAGGGGTTGACCTTCTCCAGGTCCTCCCGGTATTCGCTGCCCTTGCGGATGCCGATCAGCGACCACGCCATCGTCTTGACGGTGCGCGCCAACGAGCCCTTGCGCCGGTGGGCCGGTGCGGGGGTGCCGCCCTGGGGGATCATGTGCCGGCCTCCGCGCGGCCCTGCACCGGCGCCGCCGCCGTGGTGGGCGCGGCGGGCGTCTTGCCGCCCACCTCGAAGAAGGTGTAGGACAGCGTGATGGTGGTCACGTCCTTCGACAGGCGCGGGTCGATCACGAAGGCCACGGGCCATTCCTTCTTTTCGCCCGGCTCCAGCGTGTACTGGTTGAAGCAGAAGCACTCGAGCTTGTTGAAATGCGCGGCCGCCTGGCTCGGCGCATAGCTCGGAATGGCCTGCGCCGCCATGCGCCGGTCCTGCACGTTCTGGAATTCGTACACCACCGTCGCCAGCTCGCCCGGGTGCACCTGGATAGAGCGCTGCGCAGGCCGGAACTGCCAGGGGCCGCGCGCGTTGGCGTCGAACTCGACGGTGATGGTGCGGCTCTTGTCCACCTGCGTGTTCAGCGCAGGCTTCGCCTCGCGCCCCGCCACGCCGTTGCCGGGCACCTGGCGTTCGGACAGCGCCAGGATGTTGATGCCGGTCATCTCGCAGATGGTCTGGTAGATCGGAATGAGCGCATAGCCGAAGGCGAACATGCCGACCGCGATCACGGCCAGCTTGCCCACCATCCTGGCGTTTGCGCGGCGTCGGTCCATGGCGTGCGGCTCAGTGGTTCAGCAGGATGATCTTGGCCATGAAGCCGACGAAAAAGGTGGCGGCAACGGAGGCCAGCACCAGCGCCATGCGCAGGTTGGATTTTTTCTGTTCGGATGTCATGGCGGCGCTCCTCAAGCGATGACGCGCGTGGCCGAGGCGTCGAGTTTGGGCGGGGTCTCGAAAGTGTGGAAGGGCGCCGGCGACGGCACTTCCCATTCCAGGCCTTCGGCGCCTTCCCAGGGCTTCTGGGGGGCTTTTTCGCCACGGCCGCGCATGCACGGCCACACCACGAAGACGAAGAAATACACCTGCGCCAGGCCGAAGCCGAACGCGGCGACGGAAACGATGGCGTTGAAATCCGCGAACTGCATGGGGTAGTCGGCATAGCGGCGCGGCATGCCCGCCAGGCCCAGGAAGTGCATCGGGAAGAAGGTGGCGTTGAAGAAGATCAGCGACATCCAGAAATGGATCTTGCCGTGCATCTCGGAATACATCACGCCGGTCCACTTGGGCAGCCAGTAGTAGGCGCCAGCGAACAGCGCGAACAACGAACCCGCCACGAGCACGTAGTGGAAGTGCGCCACCACGTAGTAGGTGTCCTGCAGCTGGATGTCGATCGGCGCCATGGCCAGGATCAGGCCGGTGAAGCCGCCGATGCTGAACACGAAGATGAAGCCCACCGCGAACAGCATGGGCGTCTCGAAGGTCAGCGAGCCGCGCCACATCGTGGCCACCCAATTGAACACCTTCACGCCCGTGGGCACGGAGATGAGCATGGTGGCGTACATGAAGAACAGCTGCCCGGTGACCGGCATGCCCGTGGTGAACATGTGGTGCGCCCAGACGATGAACGACAGGATGGCGATGGACGATGTGGCATACACCATGGAGGCGTAGCCGAACAGCTTCTTGCGCGAGAACGCCGGCACGATGTGGCTGATGATGCCGAAGGCCGGCAAGATCATGATGTACACCTCGGGGTGGCCGAAGAACCAGAAGATGTGCTGGTACATCACCGGGTCGCCGCCGCCGGCGGGGTTGAAGAAGCTGGTGCCGAAGTGGCGGTCGGTCAGCGTCATGGTGATGGCGCCGGCGAGCACGGGCATCACGGCGATCAGCAGGTAGGCGGTGATCAGCCAGGTCCAGCAGAACATCGGCATCTTCATCAGCGTCATGCCGGGCGCGCGCATGTTCAGGATGGTGACGATGATGTTGATCGAGCCCATGATCGACGACGCACCGAGGATGTGCATGGCAAAAATGCCGGCGTCCATCGACGGGCCCATCTGCAGCGTCAGCGGCGCATACAGCGTCCAGCCCGCAGCCGGCGCGCCGCCAGGCATGGCGAAGGAGCCCACCAGCAGCATCGCGGCCGGGATCATCAGCCAGAAGCTGAAGTTGTTCATGCGCGCGAAGGCCATGTCCGAGGCGCCGATCTGCAGCGGCACCATCCAGTTCGCGAAGCCCACGAAGGCCGGCATGATCGCGCCGAACACCATGATGAGGCCGTGCATGGTGGTGAGCTGGTTGAACAGCTCGGGGTTCACGAGCTGCAGCCCGGGCTGGAACAGCTCGGCACGGATCAGCAGCGCCAGCACCCCGCCCACCATCAGCATGGTGAACGCGAACAGCAGGTACAGCGTGCCGATGTCCTTGTGGTTGGTAGCGAACAGCCAGCGGCGCCAGCCAGTGGGGCCGTGGTGGTGGCCGTCGTCGTGCGCGTGGGCGCCTGGGTGTGCGGGGTGTTCGAGAACTGCGCTCATGGGGTGTTCCTCAATGCTGCTGGGCGCCGGTCATTTGCCGCGCTGTGCCAGGACGGCGGATGGCTGCACCAGCTGGCCGGTCTTGTTCGACCAGGCGTTCTTGGTGTAGCTGACAACGGCCGCCAGGTCGGTGTCGCTGAGCTGCTTCCAGGCGGGCATGGCACCGTTGGCCGCGCCGTGCAGCACCACCTGGAGCTGCTTCGCGGCATCGGCGTCGCGCACGATGGCCGAGCCGTCGAGCGGCTTGATCGGGCCGGCGCCCTTGCCGTTGGGCTGGTGGCAGGCTGCGCAGTTGGCCGCGTAGACCTTCTCGCCGCGCTTGACCAGATCGTCGAGCTTCCACACCTTGGCTGGATCGTCGAGCTTGGCCGCGGCCTTCTTCTGTTCGGCCTGCACCCACTGGCTGTAGTCCTGGGCGGACACCACCTTGACGTGGATGGGCATGTAGGCGTGTTCCTTGCCACACAGCTCGGCGCACTGGCCGTAGTAGTCGCCCACCTTCTCGGCGCGGAACCAGGTGTCGCGCACGAAGCCGGGGATCGCATCCTGCTTGATGCCGAAGGCCGGCACCATGAAGGCATGGATCACATCGTTGGCGGTGGTGATGATGCGCACCTTCTTGCCCACCGGCACGACCAGCGGGTTGTCCACCTTGAGCAGGTAGTTGTCGGGCGCGTTGGCCACGTTGCCGCTGTTGGACATGGCGCGGTGGCTGCTGTCGAGCGTGGAGATGAACGACAACCCCTCGCCCTCGCCCTTCAGGTAGTCATAGCCCCATTTCCACTGGTAACCCGTGGTCTTGATGGTGAGGTCGGCGTTGGTGGTGTCCTTCTGCGCCACCAGCACCTTGGTGGCGGGCAGGGCCATGGCGATGATGATGAGGAAGGGAATCACCGTCCAGACCACTTCCACCGTCACGGACTCGTGGAAATTGGCGGCCTGGGCGCCCTGCGACTTGCGGTGCTTCCAGATCGAATAGAACATCACCGAGAACACGGCGATGAAGATCACCGTGCAGATGATGAGCATCATCCAGTGCAGGTAATGCTGCTCTTCAGCGATGCGCGTGACGGGCGGATGCAGGTTGAGCTGGCGGACGGCGGGGCCGCCCGGCAGGTCCGCCACGGCATGGGCCGCGCCACCCACCCAGGCACCAGCCAGCAGCAGCACAGAGGCCAGCTTGTGGGGAATGCTCTTCATGGTTCTCACTTGTTTCAGCCTCATAAATCCGAACCTCGTACCCGCAGGCGCGGGAGCAGGCCGCCGGCATGCCCGGCACAGCCCCGGAAGGGGCGGCAAACGGGATGCCCGCGCCAGGATGGCGTGACCCAACAGGCTGTCGTGTGTCTCCGGCGCACCGGCGGGGTGTCGTGCCCGCGCGGGGCGGCTTCCGTCACCGGAAGGCCCTCGCTGCGCACTGCCGCACCGGATGGCGGCGCCCCTCCACAAATCCCCCTGATGGCATTCGGGATGATTGTAGCGCCGCTTGTTTTAAATCAGGGAAATGCGCGAATCATTCACACCACTACGGTGTATTTGCGACAGATCATTGACAAAATTTGTCAGATTCGATCTAGTCAATCTCACCCTTGCGCCCGGCGCCGCGCAGCATGGCGCGCATATCCTGCAGCGAAACCGCCGTCTGTTCGGCCACCGGCACGCGGGGCGCCGGCTTGAAGGCATGGCCGTAGATGATTTCGAAGGTCAGCACCAGCTGGCCGCCGTTCTCCGGGTCCGCCAGGCGGGTGGTCAGCTCCTGCAGCAGGCGCGCATGCCAGCCCCGCCCGCGCAGGCCGGCAAAGCGCTGCGGATGCAGGTTGGCACCCAGTTCGCGCAACTCCTGCAGCAGGCGTTCGGCGGTGGGGAAGGTGAGCGTGATGCGCTCCATGTCCATCACCGGTTCGGCAAAGCCGGCCTCGATCAGCATGTCGCCCCAGTCGTGCATGTCGGTGAACGCATGGCCCGGCGCCGGCCAGCCCAGCGCCTCGTACACGGCGCGCAGCTCGCGCAGCGAATCGGGACCCAGGCACGAAAACATCAAATAGCCATCCACCGCCAACGCGTGGTGCCATTGCGCGATCAGGGCCTGCGGATCGGGCGCCATGTGCAGCGCCATGTTGGCCCAGAGCATCTGCACCGCGCCGCGCCCTGGCGGTTCGAAGCGCACGGCACCGCCCTTCCAGCGCGCAGCGCTCCACCAAGGCGTCGCCAGCGCACTGGCGGCCTGGGCCTGCATGGGCACCGAGGTTTCGACCACATGGCAGGCCGCATCGGGGTAGCGCTGGCGCACCAGCGCATGGGCCTGCAGGCCGCCGCGCACGGCGTCCCAGTGGCACCAGGCCGGCGGGGCTTCGCGGATCCACTGCAGGCGCCCTTCCATGCGCCGCGCCACCTCCTCGTGCAGCCAGGGGGAATGCGCGGGCGCGGCAGCGTGCCAGCGGGCGGCGGCAACGGGATCGATGGTGGGAGGACGCTCTGACGGCATGTGTGGGGGCTCGGTGGCAAGGGGAAAGCGCATATATTGGACACCATCATGCTGGGACGGCTTGCATCAGGGGTATCCATGGGCCTGCAGACGCTCGCAGCGCGCCTGCCCAGCCAGTGCGCCGTGTGCCATGCCTGGCCCGCGCAGCGCATCTGCGAGGCCTGCGCGGCGCGCCTGGCCCAGCCACGGGCGCGCTGCGAGACCTGCGCCCTGCCCCTGCCCGCAGGCAGGCGGCGCTGCGGCGCCTGCCTGCGCCGCCCGCCCCTGCTCGACACCTGCGTGGCGGCCGTGGACTACGGCTACCCCTGGGCCGGCATCCTGGCGGAGTTCAAGTTCCGCGGCGACCCGGGCTGGGCCGCTCCGCTGGCCACGCTGCTGCGCAGCACGCCGTGGGCCGAACCGCTGCTGGAGAGCGCCGATCTCGTGCTGCCCGTGCCACTGTCGCGCCAGCGCCTGCGCGAGCGCGGCTTCAACCAGGCGCTGCTGCTGGCGCGCCAGCTCGCGCCGCTGCGCACCGATGCCACGCTGCTGCTGCGCCTGTACGACACCGCCACCCAAAGCGGCCTGCCGCGCGCACAGCGCCTGCGCAACCTGCGGGGCGCCTTTGCTGTGGAGCCGCTGCGCGCCGCGCAGGTGCAGGGCCGGCGCATCGTGCTGGTGGACGACGTGATGACCACTGGCGCCACGCTGCACGCCGCAGCCGCCACCCTGCGCCGCGCCGGCGCCGGGCCGGTCGCCGCCCTGGTGGTGGCGCGCACCGACGCCCCCGGCGCCTGAAACCCATTTTTACGATGTGCCGCTTCCGGCCAGCGCGGCACGCACCACAATAGACGCCATGTTCCACATCGTCCTCGTCGAGCCCGAAATCCCGCCCAACACGGGCAACGTCATCCGCCTGGCCGCCAACACCGGCTGCACGCTGCACCTCATCGAGCCGCTGGGCTTCACGATGGAGGACCGGCTGATGCGCCGCGCGGGGCTGGACTACCACGAGTACGCGCGTGTACTCCGCCACCCCGGCTGGACGAGCTTCCTGCGTTCGCAGCAGCCGGACCCGGCGCGCATGTTCGCGCTCACCACCCACGCCACCCACACGGTGCACGAAAACCTCTTCGCGCCTGGCGACTGGCTGGTGTTTGGCGCCGAAACCCGGGGCCTGCCGCCCGAGCTGCGCGAGACCTTCGCGCCCGCACAGCAGCTGCGCCTGCCCATGCTGCCCGGCCAGCGCAGCCTGAACCTGTCGAACGCGGTGGCCGTGACGGTCTTCGAGGCCTGGCGACAAAACGGCTTTGCCGTGGCCGAGGCCACGCCCAGCTACACCGCCGCTGCCTGATCTTCAGGGCTGCGCGCCGTTCTGCAGCTGCGCCACGGCCTGCGGCACCTGCTCCGACACGAAGTCAAGAAACGCCTTGGTGCGCGCGGGCAGCATGCGCCGGGTGGGCAGCGCCGCATACACCGTGTAGCGCGCGTACATCCAGTCGGGCAGCACATGCACCAGCGCGCCGCTGTCCAGGTAGGGCTGCACCAGCAGCCGCGCCATTACGGTCACGCCCACTCCGTCGAGCGCGGCGCGCAGCAGCAGGTCGGTGCTGACCGACTGCAACGCCACCGGCACGTCCAGCTCCTGCGCCGGCAGTTCGTCCCGCAAATGCCGCAGGCTCAGCTTGCGCCCGGTCTGCACGCGCGCCGCCACCCCGCTGTCGCGCAGGAACTGGTGGTCGACGAGGTCTTGCGGCTGCAGGGGCACGCCCATGCGCTGCAGGTAGTCGGGCGACGCTACGACGATGGCCTCGCCTTCGAACAGGGGGCGCGCGACGATGTTGCCGTCAAAACCCTCGGGCACCACGAGGAAGGTTACGTCGAATTCGTCCATCCGCGTGGAAACAAAGTTGTCGGTCGTGATGTCGAGCAGCAGCCGGGGATAGCGCGCGCGCCACTGCACCATCAGCGGCGCGAGAAAGTAGGTCGCCAACACCGGCGACGCCAGCACGTGCACAGTGCCGCGCAGATCGCGCGTGCTGGCAATGGCGGCGGACTCGGCATCCTCGATATCGTGCAGGATGGCGCGCACGCGCAGCAGATAGGCGTCGCCCGCATCGGTGAGCGCCAGCTTGCGCGTGGTGCGCTGCAGCAGGCGCGTACCCAGGTGCTGCTCCAGCTCGGCCACCATGCGCGTGACCACGGGCGGCGACATGTCCATGGCGCGCGCCGCGGCGGCAAAACCGCCCTCGTCAACGACACGGGCGAACACCTTCATGGCTTGCAGGCGGTCCATCGTTCAGCCCCTCCACCCAGCACTGGGCACGACCCAAGCCAGCGACCGCCGCGCAAGGGCCTGGGCCGGCCGCGCCGCCCCGCCGCGCTGGCGGTGCTCCCCTTCCCCGCATCGCACAGCAATGCGAGAGAGAAGGGGGAAGGTGCGAAGCACCTCAGGGGGTTGGCACCTTATGCCGGAGCGCCGTAGCTGCGCGACAGCGATTCGGCCACGCAGGCCGGCTTGTCGCCACCCTCGCGCTCCACCGTGACGAGCCAGGTCATCTGCATGCCGTCGGGCTGCAGCGCCTCGGTGGCCTGCAGCGCCATGCGTGCACGCACGCGGCTGCCCACGGGCACCGGCGAGGTGAAGCGCACGCGGTTCAGGCCGTAGTTCACTCCCATGCGTGCGCCCTCGATGTGGATCGCCAGCTCGAAGAAGCGCGGAATCAGCGAGAGCGTGAGGAAGCCGTGCGCGATCGGCGCGCCGAACGGGCCGGCCTTGGCACGCTCCGGGTCCACATGGATCCACTGGTGGTCGCCCGTGGCCTGGGCGAACAGGTTGACCTGCTCCTGCGTGATGGTGATCCAGTCGGTCACGGCGACTTCCTGGCCCACGCAGGCACTCACTTCGGAATACGAATGAAAGGTTTTCATGGCCGCAATGTAGCGCCGCCACCGCGCATGCGATGTCTGGCCGGCGACAGCGGGGCGCGCTCACGAATCCAGCCATGCGCAGATGCCCTGCCATTGCTCCAGGTCGCGCGCCACGCGGCCCGGCGCCACATCGAACAGCGTGATGCCGTGCGCCGCGAGGTGAACGTAGTTCTGCGTGTCGCGCAGGGTGCCCAGCACCGGGAAACCCAGGCTGTCGACGAAGTGGTGCAGCTGCTCGGCCGCACGGGTGCGCGCGTCCACGCGCATGCCGACGATGCCCACCTGGGCGTGCCCGGCGCGGCGGTGCGCGGCCAGCTGGTCGAGAAACTCGCGCGTGGCGAAGATGTCGAACACGCTGGGCTGCAGCGGCACGATGATCTTGTCGGCGATCTTGAGCACGTCGCCCAGGCGCCAGCCGTGCAGGCCGGCGGGCGTGTCGAGTACGGCATGCGAGCAGTCGCGGGGCGGGCGCGAGATCATGTCGGCGCTCGCGTCCCAGGCGCCGATGGTCCGCGCGGCCGGCGGACGCAGGCCCAGCCACAGGCGTGCGGACTGCTGGCGGTCCACGTCGCCCAGCACCACCGTGTGGCCCTGGCGTGCCCAGTAGCCCGCGATATTCGTCGCCAGCGTGGACTTGCCCACGCCGCCCTTCGGATTGGCAACCACCACCACTGGCATCACGACCTCCTTGGTTCCACCACAGAATCAGGCAAAAAATGCCTCAACCGCCCCATGGTAAAGCGCCGCCAGCTATTAAATAGATAGCGACAAGACATCAGGCGTGCTGTCCGCCGCGCTTGACGAAGAACAGGCCCGCGCCCACCGCCATCAACAGGCCGCCGAACACGCGGTTCTGCGTGCGCACCGCGCGGGCGCTGCGCATCAGGCGGCGCAGGGCGCTGGCGCCGGCGGCGTAGCCGTGCATCACGACCACATCCACGGCCATGGTGGTGACGGCCATCACGAGCAGCTGCGTCCACAGCGGGCGCGTGTCGGTCATGAACTGCGGCAGCACGGCCACCATGAAGATGATGCCCTTGGGGTTGGTGGCGTTGGTGAGGAAGCCCGTCAGGCAGCGCTTCTGCCACGGGCCGGCCGGGGCCTGCTCGTCGCCGTGCAGGGGCGAGGCATCGCCCGCGCGCCACTGCGAAAAGCCCACGTAGATGAGGTAGCAGGCGCCCAGCACCTTGACGATGCTGAAGGCCACTTCAGAGGCCATCAGCAGCGAGCCCACGCCAGCGCCGGCGATCAGCAGGATCAGCAGCAGGCCCAGCTGCAGGCCCAGAATGGTGGCGCCCGCCTTGCGCACGCCGTACGACAGGCCATGGCTCATGGAGAGCACCGCGCCCGACCCCGGCGACACCGCAATCAGGCACGACGCCGCGAAAAAAGCCAGCCAGGTCTGCAGGTCCATGGAACACACCGCTCGGAAACAGAAGGGGCTGGCATCTTAGCAATGCGGCCGCGGCCCGGGCGGCGGCACCGGCAAAGCCCGTGCCCGCGCACCGCTATGCGGAGTACAGCGGGTAGAGGGTTTCTTCCTCGCGGCGGATGCGCTCGGCCAGCACCTTGCCGATGCCCTCCAGGGCCTCGCTGAACTGTTGCGCGAATTCGGGGTGGTGGGCCAGGTCGCGGTAGTCGGTGAGGAAGCCCACCACGGCCTTGCCGATGTCGTCCATCTCGTGGCGGAAGCCGCGGATGAGCTGGTGGCTGGACGCATCCTTGGCCAGCGCATGCTCCAGGTAGACGTAGAGGCGCACGTTCTCGGTCAGCAGGTGGCTTTGCAGCAGCACGCGGAATTCGTCCAGGTGGCGCGCGGCCGTGACCACGTCGCCGCGGCGCGCGGCGGCCTGGGTCTGGGTGTAGAGGCGCAGCAAGCCCTGGTGATCATGCTTGAGCTTGCCCACGAGTTCCGGATGGAAATGGATCGCAGTGCCCGGCGCGGCCGTGCCCGACGCCGCGGCCGGTTGCTTTGCCTCGGCGGCGGCCGGCGCCCGCACCGGCTCCACGGGCCCGCCCTGGGCGGATTCCTTCTTGCCAAAAAGCCAATCGAACAGATACATGGTTTCCCCGTTGCACGGCCTCGGAGTGGGCCGCACGGCGAACCTTAGGACCGGCCGACCGGGGCAGCCTTAATCCACATCAAGAAAGAGGTTTTTTGCAGTGCAACATGCCCTTCACGCCCCTCAGCCGCGTTCTGCGGCGCTGGCGCCGAGCGCCTCCACCATATGCTCGACAAAGCGCGCCAGCTTGGGCAATTGCCGCCGGTCGGGCGCGTAGACCAGGTGCACGGGGCGTGGCGCTGGCAGGCAGGCAGGCATGACCGGCACCAGCGCGCCGCTGGCGAGGTCGTCGGCCAGCAGCACCTCGGGCTGCATCACCAGGCCCAGGCCGCGCAGCGCGGCCTGGCGCAGTCCGTCGCCCTGGTTGCAGACCAGGCGCGCGTGCTCGGGCCAGAAGAAATCCTCACCGCCGTCGCGCAGCGTCCATTCCACGCGGCGCTGCCACACCGAATGGCTGAGGCACTGGTGGCGCGCCAAGTCGGCCGCGCGCTCGGGCGTGCCATGGCGCTGCAGATAGGCCGGCGCGGCCGCGATCACCATGCGGTAGGGGCGCAGCGGGCGCGCCACCAGCCCCTCATCCACCACCCGGCCGATGCGGATGGCCGCATCGAACCCCTCCCCCGCCAGGTCGACCACGCTGTCGGTGAGCTGCAGGTCCACACGCACCTGCTCGTGGCGCAGCAGGAAGTCGGCCACCAGCGGCGCCACGACCTGGTTGCCGAACGTGAAGGGCGCGCTGATGCGCAGCAGCCCCTGCGGTACGGCGCGGCTGCGCTCCACGGCGGATTCGGCCCAGCGCACCTGCTCCAGCACGCGGCGGCTGTCGTCGTAGAACGCGGCCCCCACCTCGGTAAGGCTGCTGCGGCGGGTGCTGCGCTGGAACAGGCGCGCGCCCAGGTGGGCCTCCAGCTGCTGGATGTGCTTGCCCACCATCACGGCCGAAATGCCAAGGCTGCGCGCCGCCGCGGCAAAGCTGCCGGCCTCGACCACAGCCACCATGACCTCCATGTTGCGCAGCTTGTCCATGGCGATTCCTAATCAATGGTTAATGCACGAAGAACGTCAATGTACTTTATGCATTTAATGCTTAGCAAAAGAATGGGGCCTGTCTGTTCCTCCACCCTTCCACACAAGGAAACACCATGTCCAAGATTCTTCTCATCGGCGCCAGCGGCACCATCGGCCAGGCCGTGCGGGCCAACCTGGGCGCGCGCCACGACGTCATCACCGTGGGGCGCCACAGCGGTGCGCAGCGGGCCGATTTCTCGCAGCCGGGCGCCGTCGCCCGGCTGTTCGAGTCCGTGGGCCGGGTCGACGCCATCGTCAGCACCGCCGGCAACCTGCATTTCGGCCCCCTGGCCGACATGACGCCCGAGCAGTTCAACCTAGGCCTGCAAGACAAGCTGCTGGGCCAGGTGCAGCTGGCATTGATCGGCCAGAAGTACTTGAACGATGGCGGCTCCATCACGCTGACGGCCGGTATCCTGGCCATCGAACCCATCCGCAACGGCGCCAACGCCACGGCGGTGAACGCGGCCGTCGAGGGATTCGTGGGGGCCGCCGCCATCGAGCTGCCGCGCGGGCTGCGCATCAATGCCGTAAGCCCCACGCTCCTCACCGAATCGGTGGACGTGTACGGGCCGTTCTTCCCCGGCTTTGACACGGTGCCCGCCGAACGCGCGGCGCGCGCCTACCAGCGCAGCGTGGAAGGTGGGCAGACGGGGCGCGTGTACCGCGTGCAGTGAGCCACATTTCAAACAAAAATAGCTGCCAGCGCTTGATGGACAAGCGCTGGCAGCTATCAATCTGGTAGCTGCAATCGGGCGGGGAGCTCAGTCCAGGCTCGCGCCCGACTCCTTCACCACCTTGCCCCACTTCACGCTTTCGGTCTGGATGAAGGCGGCGAACTGCTCGGGCGTTTCGCTGTAGGTCTCGGCGCCCTGCTCGTTGATTTTCTTCTTCACATCAGGCTGGTTCAGCACCTTCACGATCGCCTTGTTCAGCTGTGCGACCAGGGGCGCCGGCGTGTTGGCCGGAGCGAACAGGCCGAACCACGACGTCGCCTCGTAGCCGGGCACGCCGGCCTCGGCGATGGTGGGCACGTTGGGCAGCTCGGGCGAGCGCTTGGCCGTGGTCACGGCGATGGGCACGAGCTTGCCCGAGCGCACATGCTGGATGGCCGAAGGCATGTTGTCGAACATGATGCTGATCTGGTTGCCCAGCAGGTCGGTCACGGCCGGGGCGCTGCCCTTGTAGGGCACGTGCACCATGTCCACCTTGGCCATGCTCTTGAACAGCTCGCCCGACAGGTGGATGGAGCTGCCGTTGCCCGAGGAGCCGAAGTTCACCTTGCCCGGGTGGGCCTTGGTGTAGGCGATCAGCTCCTTCACGCTCTTGTAGGGCTGGGCGGGGTTGGCCACCAACAGGTTGGGCACGTTGGCCACGCGCGTGAGCGGGGCGAAGTCCTTGATGGGGTCGAACGGCATCTTCTTGTACAGGCTGGCGTTGATGGCGTGCGTACCCACCGTGCCCATGAACAGCGTGTAGCCGTCGCCGGCCGCCTTGGCCGCCAGCGCACCGCCGATGTTGCCGCCCGCGCCCGCGCGGTTGTCCACCACGACCGACTGGCCCAGCTCCGCCGTCAGCGCCTGGCCGATGATGCGCGCCAGGATGTCGGTGGTGCCACCGGCCGCGAACGGCACGATGATGGTCACGGGCTTGCTGGGGTAGGCGGCCTGGGCCAGCGCCGGGGCGCCGGCCAGCAGGCCCGCGCCCAGCACGGCGGCCGAGGCCACGGCGCCCAGTGCGAAGCGGCGGGTGGGGTGGGAATGTTGCATGGGGGTCTCCTTCAAGGACGGTGGGATGAACGGCTGAACTGCGTGGCAGGCCGCGGGTTTCCGTGGCCCGTGCCATGGCCTCGACGGGGCACGCAGGCCCGTCGAGAACACGGTGGTTGCGCCCCGCAAGCGGAGCGGTGAATCGGTGCGGTAGCGCTGGGGCTACACCGGCGCCACGCCCAGCGTGGTGCCTCCGCACACGTACAGAACCTGGCCCGTCACGAAACCGTTGTCGGGCGAGAGGAAGAACAGCGCCGCGCGGGCCACGTCCTCGGGCGTGCCCATGCGGCCCACGGCGATGCTGCTGAGGATGCGCTGCGTCTGCGGCGCGCCGTCGGGGTTGCTCTGGCGGAACAGCTCGGTGGCGATGGGCCCCGGGCCGATGGCATTGACGGTGATGCCGTCACGCCCCAGCTCCATGGCCAGCGTGCGCGTCATGCCGATCATTCCGGCCTTGGTGGCCGAATAGACGATGCGGTCGGCCTTGCCCAGTGCGGCGCGCGACGACATGTTGACGATGCGGCCCTGGCCGCTGGCGCGCAGGCTGGGCAAAAAGGCCTGGATGAGCAACATGGGCGCACGCAGGTGCAGGCCCACCACGTCATCCAACTGCGCCGTGGTGGCGGTGTCGATGGTGCCGGGGCGCGTGGCGCCGGCGTTGTTCACCAGGGCGGTGACGTGGTGCTTTGCAGCGATCTCGGCCGCGCGCTCGCGGGTCGAGGCCTCGTCGGTCAAGTCGCCCTGGTACGAGGTGAGCAGCGGGTGGCTCCAGGTGGGCAGCACGTAATCCAGGTTGACCACGGCGCGGCCCTGGGCCAGCACGGCCTCGGCGATGGCGCGGCCGATGCCGTTGCTGGCGCCGGTGACGACGGTGACGGGGGGGTGTTCGGCGCTGCTCACACGCGCTCCAGAATCACGGCAATGCCCTGGCCCACGCCAATGCACATGGTGCACAGCGCGTACTTCCCGGCATGCTCGTGCAGCCGGTTCACCGCCGTGGTGGCCAGGCGCGCCCCGCTGGCGCCCAGCGGGTGGCCCAGGGCAATGGCGCCGCCCCAGGCGTTGACACGCGCGTCGTCGTCCTTCAGCCCCAGGGCGCGCAGCACGGCCAGGCCCTGCGCGGCAAAGGCCTCATTCAGTTCGATCACGTCCATGTGGTCGATGGTGAGGCCCGTCTGCGCCAGCACCTTGAGGGTGGCCGGCGTGGGGCCAAAGCCCATGATGCGCGGCGCCACGCCGGCCACGGCCATGCCGACCACGCGGGCGCGGGGCGTGAGGCCGTACCTGGCGGCGCTGGCTTCGTCGGCCAGCAGCAGCGCGCAGGCGCCGTCGTTCACGCCGCTGGCGTTGCCGGCGGTCACGCTACCGTCCGGCCGCACCACGCCCTTGAGCTTGGCCAGGGCTTCCAGGCTGGTCTCGCGCGGGTGCTCGTCCTGGCTGACGACGAGGGCCTCGCCCTTCTTCTGCGCGATGGTGACGGGGGTGATTTCACGGGCCAGGTGGCCGGCCTTCTGGGCCGCCACGGCATTGAGCTGGCTGCGCAGGGCCATGCGGTCCTGGGCTTCGCGCTCGATGCCGAATTCCACCGCCACGTTCTCGGCGGTTTCGGGCATGGAGTCCACGCCGTACTTCTCTTTCATGAGTTTGTTGACGAAGCGCCAGCCGATGGTGGTGTCGTAGACGGCGTTGCTGCGGCTGAAGGCCGACTCCGCCTTGGGCATGACGAAGGGCGCGCGGCTCATGCTCTCCACGCCGCCGGCGATCATGAGGCCCGCCTCACCGGCCTTGATGGCGCGGGCGGCCGTGCCCACGGCATCCAGGCCCGAGCCGCACAGGCGGTTGATGGTGGCGCCGGGCACGTCGATCGGCAGGCCGGCGAGCAGGCTGCTCATGTGGGCCACGTTGCGGTTGTCCTCGCCGGCCTGGTTGGCGCAGCCGTAGAGCACGTCGGTTACCGCGGCCCAGTCCACGCCGGGGTTGCGCTCCATGAGGGCGCGCAGGGGGATGGCGCCGAGGTCGTCGGTGCGCACGCTGGAGAGGGCGCCGCCGTAGCGGCCGAAGGGGGTGCGGATGGCGTCGCAGATGAAGGCGTGGCGTGGGCCCATGGTTCTCGTCTCCTCGTCGGTGGATGGGTGTCAGGCAGCGGGCGCGATGGGCAGGCCGACCAGGCGTTCGAGTTCCGCGTGGTCGAGGCCGGTCACGGCGTCGATGAGCTGCAGGCCCGTGGGCGTGCAGGCCAGCGTGCACAGGTCCGTGTAGATGCGCTTGACGCAGGCCACGCCGGTCAGCGGGTAGGTGCAGCGCTCAACGATCTTGCTGGCGCCCTGCTTGGTGAGCAGGTCCATCATCACCCAGGTCTGCTTGGCGCCGATGGCCAGGTCCATGGCGCCGCCCACGGCGGGAATGGCGCCGGGTTCGCCCGTGCTCCAGTTGGCCAGGTCGCCCGTGCTGGAAACCTGGAAGGCGCCCAGCACGCAGATGTCCAGGTGGCCGCCGCGCATCATGGCGAAGCTGTCGGCATGGTGAAAGTAGGCGCCGCCGGGCAGCAGCGTCACGGGCTGCTTGCCGGCGTTGATGAGGTCGTAGTCCTCCAGGCCGGCGGCCGGCGCCGGGCCCATGCCCAGAATGCCGTTCTCGCTCTGCAGGATGACCTCGCGGCCGGCGGGAATGTGGTTGGCCACCAGGGTGGGCTGGCCGATGCCCAGGTTCACGTAGGCGCCGTCGTGGATGTCCTGCGCCACGCGGCGGGCCAGTTCGTCTTTGCTTCGTTTTTGATAGCTTGTCACGCTTGCTCCTTGTGCTCTGGAGGCCGATTTCATGCAGATTTCTTGAAACCGCCGCCCTGCGTGGCCACGCGGTCGATCTTCACCACCTGGCTCACGTAGATGCCGGGGGTGACGATGGCCTCGGGGTCGAGCGCGCCCAGCTCCACCACCTCGTGCACCGTGGCCACGGTCTTCTTCGCGGCGGTGGCCATCACGGGGCCGAAGTTGCGCGCCGACATGCGGTAGGTGAGGTTGCCCCAGCGGTCACCCTGCTCGGCCTTGATGAGCGCGAGGTCGCCGTGGATGGGGTACTCCAGCACATGGTGGCGGCCGTTGATCTCGCGGGTTTCCTTGCCGGCGGCCAGCTCGGTGCCGTGGGCCGTGGGGCAGAAGAAGGCGCCGATGCCGGCCCCGGCGGCGCGCAGGCGCTCGGCCAGCGTGCCCTGGGGCACCAATTCGAGTTCGAGCTTGCCGCTGCGGTACAGGCCGTCGAACACATGGCTGTCGACCTGGCGCGGGAAGCTGCAGATGATCTTGCGCACCTGCCCGGCCTGGAGCAGCGCCGCCAAGCCCTGCTCGCCATTGCCCGCGTTGTTGTTCACCACGGTAAGGTCGCGCGCGCCGTGTGCGATCAGCCCGTCGATCAGTTCGCCGGGAATGCCCGCCGTGCCGAAGCCGCCAATCAGGACGGTGGCGCCGTCCTGCAGGCCGTCCAGGGCCTGGGCGACCGAATCTGCCAGTTTGTTGATCATCCGGAAAGCTTTCTCGGGAGGGGGGGACGGTATGCCCCGTGAACAAAAACCCGCGTCTTTTCTGTTCGCTTATAGAACAAATGTTCGCTAAAAGAATTATACTAGCCACACACATGAATGACGCAACCCCCACCAAAGACCCCAAGCCCAGCGACAGCTATGTGCAGTCGTTCGCGCGCGGGCTGGAAGTCATCCGCTCCTTCAGCGCCGCCGTGCCGCAGCAGACCCTGAGCGAGGTGGCCGCGCACACCGGCCTGACGCGCGCCGGCGCACGCCGCATCCTGCTGACGTTGCAGACGCTGGGCTATGTGGAGAGCGATGGACGGCTGTTCCGCCTCACGCCGCGTATCCTTGACCTGGGCTTTGCCTACCTGTCCTCGCTGCCGATCTGGAACCTGGCCGAGCCCGCCATGGAAGCGTTGGTGGACCGGGTGCACGAGTCCTGCTCGGCCGCCGTGCTCGACGGGCTGGATGTCGTCTACGTGCTGCGCGTGCACACCCACAAGATCATGAGCACCAACCTCGGCGTGGGCTCGCGCCTGCCGGCGTTCTGGACCTCCATGGGCCGCGTGCTGCTGGCCGCCCTGCCCGAGGACGAGCTGCTGCGCCGCCTGGAACAGGCCCAGCCGCGCCAGCGCTTCACGCAGCACACGGTGCAGGACGATGCGGGCTTGCTGGCCAGCGTGCGCCAGACGCGCGCCCAGGGCTGGTGCCTGGTGAACCAGGAACTGGAAGAAGGCTTGATCTCGATCGCTGCGCCGCTGAAGAACCGCGCGGGCCAGACGGTGGCGGCGCTCAACATCAGCGGTCAGGCCAACCGCACGAGCGCGGCGCTGATGCAGGAGCAGTTCCTGCCGGCCCTGCTGGAGGCCACGCAGTCCATCTCGCGCCTGCTCGGCGCGCGGGGCTAGGGCTTGCGAAAACCCAGCACCAGCACCACGGCGCCCGCCACGATCGCGCCCACGCTGAGCCACTGCGGCACGTTCACCGACTCCTTCTCCTTCACGGTCAGCTCCAGCGGCCCGAACTTGGCCTGGGTGGTTTCCTTGGTAAAGCTGAACCCGCCCGTCAGCAGGCCAGCCAGGCCCAGCAAGAGCAGGATGGCTCCGATCACACGCATGGCATTCATGGCACATCTCCTTTGGGGGCGTTGGCGGGGGTTCAGGCGGCGCGAACCGGCGGCCCGCACCTCTTGTGCAAGTCCACTGTAGAGCGGCCCGGCACCCCGCCGCGTAGGACGCCGCCGCCACTGCGGCGTGCCCGTGCTACGCTCTGCCGCCATGTTCAATCCCTCCCAAGCCGACGTCCGCCGCTTCTTTTGCGCCGTCCACGCCAAGGCCCAGGCCGGCGCGCCCATGGAAGCCATCGAGACGCTGGCCAGCCTGTGGATCGCCGAGCATCCCGAGCACCTTGCCGACCTCGCCGACGCCGACGCCGCCGTGGCGCGCAACTACGACGAGACGCCCGAGCACACCAACCCCTTCCTGCACCTGTCGATGCACCTGTCGATCAGCGAGCAGTGCAGCATCGACCAGCCGCGCGGTATCCGCCAGGCCGTGGAGCTGCTGGCCAAGCGCCTGGATTCGCTGCACGACGCGCACCACGCCGCCATGGAATGCCTGGGCCAGATGCTCTGGGACAGCCAGCGCTCGGGCCGGCCGCCCGATGGCGACGCCTACGTCGCCAGCGTGCAGCGGCGCGCCACGCGCGACTGACTCAGGCCGGCTGCCGCCCGGCCGGGCCGCAGGGCCGCGCACCGCCGGGCGCCACGCCCAGGTGCCCGTACGGCACCACCAGCAGATCGCTGTCCAGGCCGCCCGCCAGCAGGCGGCGCGGCACACTGCCCCGCACCCACTCCATGAACGCCGAGCGAGGCTCCTGGCCCAGCACCACCAGGTCGGCGCCCATGCTCTCCTGCTGCACCGTGAGATGGCGCACGGGGTCGCCCCGGCCAATCAGCGTGCCGACCCGGTTGCGCCGGGTATCGAACACCTCGGACAGCCGGTAGAGCCGGTCCTGCGCGTGCTGCAGCACCTCGCGCCGGTACGCCTGCACGGCGGCCCATGAGGCTTCGGCGCTGCGCAGCCGCACATCGCCATGGTTGTCGATGGCGTGGAACAGCTCCAGGTCCGCGCCGGCGCCGAACTCGCCCGCGTAGCGCACCAGCGGCCGGGACACGGCCGAAAAATCCACCGCCACCAGCACCCGGGCATACGGCCCCTGGGGCGGCCGCTGCACGATCAGCACGGGGCACGGGCTGCGCCGCAGCAACCGGGGCAGCAAAGACCGCCACGGCGGCGCGTACCAGGCACGGTGCATGCGGCCATGCACCACCAGCAGGTCGGCGCGCGCGGCCTCGGCCAGGCAGTGCTCCGGCAACGGGCCGGCGCTGGCCACGGCGGCCACGGGCACCGCGTGGCGGCGCGCCAGCTGGCGCGCGCGCTGCTCCAGCCGCGCCATGGGGTCGGCCAGCTGCAACGGCGGTGTTTCGCAGGCGTACAGCACGCGCAGGCGGGCGCCGTGGGTGGCGGCCAGGGCGGCCGCGCGGTCGAGGCCGTGCTCGGCCGGAATGGAAAAATCGGTCAGGGCCAGGATGTTCTGGATGCGCATGGGGCTCCTCTCGGACAGATGGGCGGGACGGATGACCGTCGTCGTCTGCGTCGTCCGGCCCGCACGGAGCACTGGCAAAGCTGGTGGAAGCGCGCACCGCGCCACCGGGCGGGAGATGCCCGGCGGTGAATGGATGACGTCTGGGGAGAGGAACCGCCGGGCCTAGAAATCTGCGGCCGGGGCGGCGGGCACCACCCGCCTGCGCCCCGGCCGATGGGGCCGCAGTGCAGGGAAACAGGGATGGAGTGCCAGGAGATTCATACGCTGGCCATTCTAGGAACGACCGGCGTGTGGGACAAGCATGCCGCACCCCGGCGTGCCGGTATTGCGGCGGCCGCCGCAGCGGCGGCGGCGGCTCAGCGCCAGCGCGACTGCGGCACGACCTGCAGGTCGCCCTGCACCTTGCCGATGTACTGCGCCAGGGCCTTGAGTTCGTCGTTGGTGAACTGGCCTGCCACACCCGCCATCACGCCGTTGCTGCGGCCCACGTAGGCGCTGCGGCCCTGGTCCTTGTACGACTTGAGCGCGACGAACAGGTAGTCGGCGTGCTGGCCCGCGATCTTGGGATAGGACGGGTCGATGGGCTTGGCGAAGTTCGCGCCGTGGCAGGACACGCAGGCGCCCTTTTTCAGCAGCTCGGCCACGCGGGCATCGGGCTGGCGGCTGGGAGCGGCGGGCAGTTCGGCGACGGCCTTGCCGTGCTGGGCGTAGTAGGCGGAGAGATCGGCGATGTCCTGCTCGGTCAGCGAGACGGCGACGCCGCGCATGGTGGGGTGCTTGCGCTCACCCTTGAGATAGGCCTGCAGCGCACTGGCGATGTAGCCCGCGCTCTGGCCCGAGATCATGGGCACCTTGTGCACCTCGGGAAAGCTCGACTGGTAGCCCGCAATGCCATGGCAGCCGATGCACATGGCGTTCTTCTGCTCGCCCGCCTTCGCATCGCCTTTGGCGTCCTGGGCATGGGAGGTGGCCGTCCCGAAAGCGACAGCCAGGGCAAATAACGCGATCAACGTTTTGTTCATTTTGCGAGCACAATCCTGAAGAAGTGAAACCCACCGGCCCATATTCTGCTGGCGATTATAACCAGCACTTGTCAAGCCCATTTGTCAACGTTCCAGCAAACAACCTCCATGAAATTCCAAGGCTCTGAGAACTACGTCGCCACACAGGATCTGATGCTCGCCGTGAATGCGGCCATCACGCTGCAACGCCCGCTGCTCATCAAGGGCGAGCCCGGCACCGGCAAGACCATGCTGGCCGAGGAAGTGGCCCAGGCGCTGGACATGCCGCTGCTGCAGTGGCACATCAAGTCCACCACCAAGGCGCAGCAGGGCCTCTATGAATACGACGCGGTGAGCCGCCTGCGCGACAGCCAGCTGAACGACGAGCACAGCAGCGAGCGCGTAAAGAACATCCGCAACTACATCGTGCAGGGCGTGCTGTGGCAGGCCTTCACGGCCGACCGCCCCGTGGCGCTACTGATCGACGAGATCGACAAGGCCGACATCGAATTCCCCAACGACCTGTTGCGCGAAATCGACCGCATGGAGTTCTACTGCTACGAGACGCGCGAGCTCATCAAGGCCAAGCACCGCCCGCTGGTGTTCATCACCTCGAACAATGAAAAGGAACTGCCCGACGCCTTCCTGCGCCGCTGCTTCTTCCACTTCATCAAGTTCCCCGAGTCCGACACCATGCGGCAGATCATCAACGTGCACTTCCCCACGCTCAAGAGCGAGCTGCTCACCGTGGCCATGAAGACCTTCTACGACGTGCGCAACCTGCCCGGCCTGAAGAAGAAGCCCTCCACCTCCGAGCTGCTCGACTGGCTCAAGCTGCTGGTGGCCGAAGACATCCCGCTGACCGCGCTGCAAAGCGCCGACAACAAGGTGGCCGTGCCGCCGCTGGTCGGCGCGCTGCTGAAGAACGAACAGGACGTGAGCCTGTTCGAGAAGCTCGTGTTCATGAACCAGCGCAACCGCTGAAGGCCGCACCATGAGCGCAGCGAACCGCTTGCTGATGGAAGGCATCTCCGACGCCGTGGGCTTCGTGGGCGGGGCCCTGGCGGGTTACTGGCTGGGCCGCCTGCTGGGTTTCGACATCTTCGCCGACGGCTACGGCGCCGGCAGCCTGGTGGGCATCGCGCTCGTGGGCCTGGGCGGCGGCTTCGGCCTGCAGGGCGCACGCCGCTGGCGCGCCGCACGCCAGAACCCGCAGAAAGAAAACGAGTGAACGCCATGGCCTTTGTGGAACCCACCACCCTGCGGTCGCGCGGCCTGCGCCTGGAGCCGCTGGCGCTGGCGCATGAGGACGGGCTGGCCGCGGCGGCTGCCGATGGCGAACTGTGGAAGCTGCGCATCACCTCGGTGCCCGAACCGCAGGGCACACGCGCCTACATCGAGACCGCACTGCAGATGCGCAACGAGGGCCACCGCTTCGCCTTCGCCGTGGTCGAGGAAGCTACCGGCAAGGTGCTTGGCTCCACCAGCTACCACGACATCCTCCCGGCCGTGCGCCGCGTGGAGATCGGCTACACCTGGTACGCGCAAAGCGTGCAGCGCACCCACGTCAACACCACCTGCAAGCTCCTCATGATGGGGCACGCGTTCGACACGCTGGCATGCCATGTGGTGGGCTGGCGCACGGACAACTACAACTTCGCCTCGCAGCGTGCCATTGAGCGCCTGGGCGCAAGGAAGGATGGCGTGATCCGCGGCCACGCGCTGCGCCGCGACGGCACCATCCGCGACACGGTGATGTACAGCATGCGCGCGGGCGAATGGCCCGAGGCCCGGGCCCAATTGCTATATCTTTTGGAGCGCCATGCGCAGGACTGACGGGCGCCGGAGGCCAAAATCATGCTGATCGACTTTTTCTACACACTGCGCACCGCCAAACTCCCGGTGTCGGTGAAGGAATACCTCACGCTGCTCGAAGCGCTGCAGGCCGGCGTGGTCGGCCCCAAGTCCGACAGCGCCTGGAGCCTGGACGACTTCTATTTCCTCTCGCGCCTGGCGCTGGTCAAGGACGAGAAGCACTACGACAAGTTCGACCGCGCCTTCGCCGCCTACTTCAAGGGCGTGGAAATGGTGGCCGACTTCACCAAGCAAATCCCCGCCGACTGGCTGCGCAAGATCCTGGAGAACGAGCTCACGCCCGAGCAGAAGGCCGCCATCGAGAAGATGGGCTGGGACGAGCTCATGGAGACGCTGAAGAAGCGGCTGGAGGAGCAGAAAGAGCGCCATGAGGGCGGCAGCAAATGGATCGGCACGGGCGGCACCAGCCCCTTCGGCCACGGTGGCTACAACCCGCAGGGTGTGCGCATCGGCGGCGCGGGCAAGAACAAGAGCGCCGTGAAGGTATGGGAGCAGCGCGCCTACCGCGACTACGACGACCAGCAGGAGCTGGGCACGCGCAACATCAAGGTGGCGCTGCGCCGGCTGCGCAAGTTCGCGCGCGAGGGGCATGAACTCGAACTCGACCTGCCCGACACCATCCGCAGCACGGCCGCCAACGCCGGCTACCTGGACATCAAGATGGTGCCCGAGCGGCACAACAACGTGAAGGTGCTGCTGCTCATGGACGTGGGCGGCACCATGGACGAGCACATCCAGCGCGTCGAGGAGCTGTTCTCGGCCGTCAAGACCGAGTTCAAGCACCTGGAGTTCTACTACTTCCACAACTGCGTGTACGACTTCATGTGGAAGAACAACCGCCGCCGCTTCGCCGAGAAGTTCCCCACCTGGGACATCATCCGCAAGTACAACAAGGACTACAAGCTGATCTTCGTGGGCGACGCCACCATGAGCCCCTACGAGATCCTGCAGCCCGGCGGCAGCGTGGAATACAACAACGAAGAGGCCGGCGCCGAATGGATACAGCGCCTCACGCACGCCTTCCCGCGCTTCGCCTGGATCAATCCCGAGCCGCAGGGCGTGTGGCAGTACCGCCAGAGCATCAGCATCATCCAGCAGCTCATCGGCGACCGCATGTACCCTTTGTCACTCAAAGGGCTCGAGGAGGCCATGCGTCTGCTGTCAAAATAGCCGCATGCCATTTCGCTCCCCAGCGCCGGCCCGATGGCCGGCGTTGCTGCTTTTCAGCCTGCTGGGCCTGGGCGGCTGCAGCCTCCTTCCGCAACAGGGCGCGGGCAGCGCCAAGGGCATCGTGCAAACCCAGGCGCCCGAGGCCTTCACCCTGGAGGTGCGCGCCCCGGATGCGCTCCAGGGCTACCTGCTGCGCCACCTCGACCTGCCGCGCTTTCGCCTCCAGGCCGACCTGGAACCCAGCGAGCTGGACCGCCTGCTGGCCGCTGCCGACACCGACGCCCGCGAACTGCTCGCCACCCAGGGCTACTTCGCGCCGACGCTCACCCTCACGCAAACCGCCGCCCCCGGCGGCGGCCCGCGCGCCGTCGTGATCACCGTGGAGCCCGGGCCGCAGACCCGGGTCAGCGAGGCCGAGATCGAGTTCACCGGCCCGCCGGCCGATGACGCCCCCGAACGGCGCCAGCGGGCCCGCGTACGCAACCAGTGGGAGCTTGCGCCGGGCGAAGCCTTCACCCAGTCCGGCTGGGACAGCGCCAAGCAGCAGGGCCTGCGCCAGCTCCAGACACTGCGCCACCCCACGGCGCGCATCGCCGACAGCCGCGCCGAGATCGACGCCGACCGGCACCAGGCGCGCCTGTCGGTCACCTACGACGCCGGGCCGGTGTACCGCTTCGGTGAACTGCGCGCGCAAGGCCACGAGCGCTACGACCCCGACGCCGCCCGGCGGCTCGCGCGCCTGCCCACGGGAACCGAGTACAGCGAAGCGGCGCTCCTCGACGCCCAGCAGCGGCTGGCCAGCAGCGGCTACTACGACGCGGTGTTCCTCTCGCTCGACACCGAAGGCACCGACCCGCAGGCCGTGCCCGTGCTGGCCCATGTGCGCGAGGCGCCGCTGCAGAAGCTGGTGTTCGGCGTGGGCCTGTCCACCGACAGCGGCGCCCGCGTGACGGCAGACCACATCCACAACCGCCTGCCGGGCATCGGCTGGCGCGCGGTCAGCAAGCTGGCGCTGGACCGCAAAACCAAGCTGCTGGGCACCGAATGGACGGCCCTGCCCGACGACGGCGGCTGGCGCTGGTTCAGCGGCGCACAGGCGCAGCGCGAAACCACGGGCAGCTACGAGGTCAACAGCGGGCGCCTGCGCGGCGGGCGCAGCCAGTCGCGCGGCAGTATCGACCGCAACTACGCGCTGCAGTACGACTACGCCAACAGCCAGGGCCCGGGCGCACCGCCGTCCAGCGCGGCCCTGAGCGCGCAGTTCGGCTGGACCGGCCGCTACTTCAACAGCCTGACCGCGCCCACGCGCGGCCACGGCCTGGCCTGGGAGCTGGGCGCGGGCGTCACGCTGCAAAACCGGCGCGACCCGTTCGTGCGCGGCCTCGTGCGCTGGCTGCAGTACCGGCCCCTGGGCCGCGTCGAGGCCGAGCAGGGCGGCGCGCGCAGCAGCCGCCTGGCGCTGCGCGCCGAAGCCGGTGCGGTGCTGGCGCGCGAGGACGCGCAGATCCCGGTCACCCAACTCTTCCTGACCGGCGGCGACACCACCGTGCGCGGCTACGGCTACCGCGAGATCGGCGCGCGCACCGACAACGGTCAACTCTTCGGCGGGCGCTACCTGGCCGTGGCCAGCGCGGAATGGCAGCGCCCCATAGTCCTGCGCGGCAACATGACCGACTGGGAAAGCACCCTGTTCATCGACGCCGGCGCCGTGGCCGACCGCCCCGGCGAGCTGCGCGCCCGCGTCGGCGTGGGCACGGGCCTGCGCTGGCGCAGCCCCGTGGGGCCGCTGCAGGCCGACGTGGCGTGGGGCGTGCAGGCCAAGAAGCTGCGGCTGCACCTGCGCATGGGATTCGCGTTCTGAGGCGGTTCCCGCATGGCACAGCCCCCGCACCACCCCACCGGCCCCGAGGCGTTTACGCCCGGCGCCAGCCGTCTACCCGGGCCCAGCCCCTTCGCTCCGGCGGCCAGCCGGCCGGCACCACCAACCCCGCGCGGGCCGGGGCGCGGCTGGCGGCTGGGGGCCGCCATCGCCGGCACCGTGCTTACCGTGCCGTTGCTGGCCGGCGCTGCCGCGTGGTGGTGGATGGGCACGGCAGACTCGCTGGCCACCGTGCTGGCGCGCGCCGCCTCCTTCCTTCCGCCAGGCCAGCGGCTGGAACACCGGGCCGTGACGGGCACGCTGCGCGACGGCGGCCACATCGACTGGCTGCGCTGGAGCAGCCCCACGCTGACCGTGGAGGTGCACGACCTGCACCTGGACTGGAGCCTGGCCGCGCTGCTTCAGCGCACGGTGCAGCTCAAGCGGCTGCAGGCCGCCTCGGTGGAAGTCACACCGGTGCCCAACCCCGATGCCCCGCCGATGCAGCCGCCCGGCCAGCTGCACCTGCCGGTGCAGGTGAACGCCACGTTCCAGATCGACCAGCTCACCTGGAACGGCTCCGGCGCGGTGCAGGCCACCGGGCTGGGCGGCCGCTACCACTACGCCGGCACCGAGCACCAGCTCGACATTGCCGGCATCGATCTGGCGCAGGGCCACTACAGCGGCCAGGCCCGCCTGCAGGCCGAGGCGCCGATGGCGCTCCAAGCCACGGCCGATGGCCGTGCGCGCGCCACGCTGCCAGGCGCGGCCCAGCCGCAGGAATGGACCGCCCACGCCACCGTTCAGGGCACGCTCGCCACCGCGGCAGCACGCCTGCAGCTGGAGGCGCAGCTGCGCCCGCTGGAGCCTGGCGCCACGGACGCTGCCACCCCGGCGCGTGCGGACGCCACGGCCGAACTCGCTCCCTGGGCCGCCCAGCCTCTGCTGCGGGCGCAGGCCAACCTGCAGGCCGTGGACCTTGCCACACTCTGGCCCCAGGCACCGTCCACGCTGCTGCACGGCAACGTACAGGCCGGCCCCGACGCCGCCACCGGATGGCAGCTTGCGGCCCAACTGCGCAACGAGCGCCCCGGCCCCTGGGACCAGCGCCGCCTGCCCGTCAGCAGCCTGGACGCCACCGCCCACTACGACGGCACACGCTGGAACATCCCGCAAGCCCGCGTGCAGCTGGGCACCGGGCACATCGCACTCGAAGGCCACTACACGCCCACCGGCGCCCTGTTTGACGGCACGGCGCAGGTGCAAGGCGTGCGCCCCTCTGCGCTGCACAGCCGTCTGGACACCGCGCCCCTTTCCGGCGCCGTGCAGGCGCGCAGCCAGGGCGATGCCGTGCGCTTCACGGCGGACCTGCGCGCACCGGCCAGCCGCCGCGCAAACACGGCCGCCCCGCAGCAATGGCTGGTCCGCTCGCTGCAGGCCAGCGGCAGCTGGCGCCAGCCCGTGCTGTCGCTGCAGAGCGTGGACATCGACGCGCTGCAGGCACGGCTGCAAGGCAAGGCCCTGGAAATCCGCCTCGGCGATGCGCTGGCGGCCAGCGGCAGCGTCGCGCTGGTGCTGCCGGGTGCCACGGCCCAGGCTAGCGGCCGGGTCGCGCCCACCTCGGGCGCGGGCAAGCTGCAGCTCGACGTGGCGGCAGCCGAGCGCACGCAGGAATGGCTGCAGCAGTGGCCCGCGTTCGCCCAGGCGCTGGGCGGCGCGCGCCTGCAGGGCCAGGCCCGGCTCAGCGCCCAATGGGAGGGTGGCTGGCACGGGCTGCGCCCGCTGTTGGCGGGCGGCACCGCCCCAGCGGCGGCAAGCAGCTTGCGCGTGGACGCCACGGCCAGCGCGCCCCGGCTCGACCTCATCCTGCCCGGCGACGGCGCCCAGCCGGCCGAACCCATACAACTGCGCGGTGCGCAGGCCGCTCTCAGCGGCACGTTGGCGCAGGCCCGCTTCACACTGGAAGGCCAGGCGCGCCGCGGCAAGCACAGCGCGCAGGGCGCCACCCGGTTGACGACCCGCCTGGGGGCCGACGGCGTGGGGCCTTGGCAGGCCGACGTGGAACACCTGCGCCTGCAGATACAGGACGGCCAGAACCCTGGCCCCTGGACGTTGCAGCTCACGCAGCCGCTGGCACTGGCCGTGCGCCAGGAGAACGGCAGCGCCGCGCTGCAGGCGGGTGCCGGCCAGGCAACGCTCACCGGCCCCCTGCCCGGCACGCTCGGGCTGCGCTGGCAGCCGGTGCGCGGCACGCTGTCGGGCGCGCCGCGCTGGCAGACGCGTGGCGAATTCACCGGCCTGCCGCTGGCCTGGGCCGATGCGCTGCGGGCCGCCGTGGCGGGCGCTTCGGCCGACCCGCTACCCGCAGGCGATTTGGTCTTCCACGGCGGCTGGTCGCTCGACTGGGCCGACACCCTGCGCGCCAGCGCCCGGCTGGAGCGCAGCAGCGGCGACCTGCGCCTGCATGCCGGTACGCAGCCGGGCACGGCCGCCGGCGTGCGCACGGCACTGCTGGAAGTGGATGCCCAGGGCACCGACCTGCGGGCGCAGCTGCGCTGGGACAGCGAGCGCGCCGGCAACGCCACGATAGATGCCAGCACCCAGCTGGCCTTTGCCGGCGGCACCCTGCAGTGGCCCGCGCAGGCCCCGGTGGCCGGCCGGGTGCGGGCGAGCCTGCCGCAGCTTGCCGCCTGGTCCCTGCTGGCCCCGCCCGGCTGGCGCGTGCAGGGCACGCTGGACGCCGACGCCACGCTGTCGGGCACCCGCAGCGCGCCGCAATGGCAAGGCCAGCTGGGCGCCGACCAGCTGGCCTTGCGCTCCATCGTGGACGGCGTGGATCTGCGCGACGGCCGCCTGCGCGCCGTGCTGCGCGGCAACCGCATCGACATCACCGAACTGCGGCTGCAGGGCGGCCCGGGCAACGGCACGCGCATCGCCGGATTCAGCGGCAACCGCACCCCGGCGCCGCGCGAGGGCGGCCAGCTGCTGGGCAGCGGCAGCATCACCTGGGGCGGCGAGGCCGGTATCGGCATGGACCTCACGGCCCAGGCGCAGGCCCTGCAGGTGCAGGTGCGCGCCGACCGCCAGGCCAGCGTGTCGGGCACCGTGCGCGCCACGCTGGCGCAAAGCCAGTTGGCCCTGCGCGGCCAGCTCAAGGTGGACCGCGCCGCCGTGTTGCTGCCCGAGGAAACCGCGCCGCGCCTGGGCAGCGATGTGGTGGTGCGTTCGGCCGCCCGCGACCGCGCGGCCGCCGCAGCCGCAGCCGCCGAACCCACCCGGCGGGCACAGCCCCGGCAGCCGCCCGACATCGCCCTCACGCTCGACCTCGGCCCCGACTTCGCGCTGCAAGGCCAGGGCATCACCACGCGCCTGGAGGGCGTGCTCGACATCCGCAGCGCCGCCACGCCCGGCCTGCCGCCACGCGTCACCGGCGAGGTGCGCACCGTGGAGGGCCGCTACCGCGCCTGGGGACAGGAACTGGACGTCGAAACGGGCCTGATCCGCTTCAGCGGCGCGCACAACAACCCGGCGCTCGACATCCTGGCGCTGCGCCCGCACATCGCCGTGCGCGCCGGCGTGCAGATCAGCGGCACCGCGCAGTCGCCGCGCGTGCGCCTGTATTCCGACCCCGATCTGCCCGACGCCGACAAGCTCGCCTGGGTGGTGCTGGGCCGCAACGCCGCCACCGGCGGCGCCGAATCCGCCATGCTGCAACAGGCCGCGCTCGCCCTGCTGGGCGGCAAGGGCAACGCCACCAGCACGCGCATCGCCGGCCGCCTGGGGCTGGACGAAATCGGCTTCAAGGGCCGCAGCAGCACCGAAGACGCCACCGGCGCCGCGGTGACGCTGGGCAAGCGGCTGTCGCAGGACCTGTACGTGACCTACGAACGCAGCCTGTCTGGCACGCTGGGCACGCTCTACATCTTCTACGATCTCTCGCGCAAGCTCACCCTGCGCGGCCAGACGGGCGCCAACAGCGCGCTGGATCTCATCTACACGCTGCGCTACGACTGAAGCGCTCCGGCGCGGCCATTTTTGAAGCAAAAATGGGCTGTAGCGCCCTGCCAGCAAGCGCGGCAAGCTATCAATAATGAAGCGGAGGAACACGTACAATCACGCCCTGCCCGCTCCTCGTAGTTCAATGGATAGAACGAGTGCCTCCTAAGCGCTAGATACAGGTTCGATTCCTGTCGAGGGGACCACACCCAAGGCCGCACTGCTCCCGCAGCGTGCGGCTTTTTTGCTTTGGGCGACGGCCACACGCCGGGAGCGCCCAAAGAAAAACCGCGCAGCCCGGTGGCAGGCTGCGCGGTTCTGAGAGGTTCCGCAAGGAATCTGGTGCCGATTGTCGGGATTGAACTGACGACCTACCGCTTACAAGGCGGTTGCTCTACCACTGAGCTAAATCGGCGAAGGGAATATTCTAAGCGCGAACTCCAGCGCGCAGCGCCCAGGGGGGCTTACTTCACCCGCTTGAGCGTGGGCCGGCCAGCGCCGGTCGTGGGGGGCGGGCGCGGATCATCGCCATCGCTGTCGGAGCCTGGGTCGGTGGGCACAAGCTGCACCACGCGGCTGGCCTCGCCAGCGTCGGGCACGGCCTCGTCCTGGCCCGCCGCAGCTTCGGGCAGCAAGTCCACCGGCGGCGGGAAGGCCATGCCCTGGCCGTTCTCGCGTGCGTAGATGGCGATCACGCGGCCCACGGGCACCATGATGTCGCGCGGCTTGCCGCCGAAGCGGGCCTTGAACTCGATGTACTCGTTGCCCAGCTGCAGGCCGCTGGTGGCGTCGAAGCCGACGTTGAGCACGATCTCGCCCTCGTTCACGTATTCACGCGGCACCTGAACAGAATCGTCCACGCGCACCGCGATGTACGGCGTGAAGCCGTTGTCGGTGCACCACTCGTGCAGGGCACGGATGAGGTAGGGGCGCGTGGAGGTGGATTCCTGTTCGTTCATGGGCCGGCGTGCGTGAAGGGGCGAAACGGCGCTTACTTGCGCATGACCTTTTCGGAGGGCGTCAGCGCCTCGATGTAGGCGGGGCGCGAGAAGATGCGCTCGGCGTACTTCAGCAGCGGCGCGGCGTTCTTGCTCAGGTCGATGCCGTAGTAGTCCAGGCGCCACAGCAGGGGGGCGATGGCCACGTCGAGCATGGAGAAGTTGTCGCCCAGCATGTACTTGTTCTTGAGGAACACGGGTGCGAGCTGGGTCAGGCGGTCGCGGATGTGGGCGCGTGCCTTTTCCAGGGCCTTTTCGTTGCCCTTGGTGGCGCGCGATTCGAGCGTGTTCACGTGCACGAACAGTTCCTTCTCGAAGTTGAGCAGGAACAGGCGCACGCGGGCGCGGTCGACCGGGTCGCCGGGCATGAGCTGCGGATGGGGGAAGCGCTCGTCGATGTACTCGTTGATGATGTTCGACTCGTACAGGATGAGGTCGCGCTCGACCAGGATGGGCACCTGGCCGTAGGGGTTCATCACGCTGATGTCTTCGGGCTTGTTGTAGAGGTCGACGTCACGGATCTCGAAGTCCATGCCTTTCTCGAACAACACGAAACGGCAGCGGTGGGAAAAGGGGCAGGTCGTACCCGAGTAAAGCACCATCATGGCTAGAGACTCCTAAAAACCAAAAGAGTGGAACGCATGGGAGCGCCCACTCTAGAAAAACAGGGCCGCGCCCCCGAGGGCGGCGCGGCAGGGCAAGGCGCGAACCTTACTTGACGTCCTTCCAGAAAGCTGCGTTGAGCTTCCAGGCGAACAGGGTCATGACGGCCAGGAAGATCAGCACGCCCACGCCGATGCGCACGCGGCTATTCTGGGCCGGCTCGCCCATCCATTGCAGGTAGCCCACGAGGTCGGCCACGGCGGTGTCGTATTCCTGGGCGCTCAGCTTGCCGGGCGTGACCTGTTCCCAGCCCTTGAAGGCGTGGGTCTTTTCGTCAAACACGGCATGGCGGGTGCCTTGCAGTTCCCACAGGGCATGGGGCATGCCCACGTTGGGGAACACCACGTTGTTCCAGCCCGTGGCCTTGGCCTCGTCGGCGTAGAAGCCGCGCAGGAAGGTGTACAGGTAGTCGGCACCGGTGCCGCCGTGGCCGGCGCGCGAGCGGGCGATCACGGTCAGGTCGGGCGGGTTGGCGCCGAACCAGGCCTTGGCCTGCTTGGGATCGATGTTGGCCTTCATGGTCTCACCGATCTTCTCGGTGGTGAACAGCAGGTTGTCCTTGATCTGCTGCTCGGTCAGGCCGATGTCCTTGAGGCGGTTGTAGCGCATGAATGCCGCCGAGTGGCAGCCCACGCAGTAGTTGACGAACAGCTTGGCGCCGTTTTGCAGTGCCGGCAGGTCGGTGGTCTTGTTGGGCGCCTTGTCCCAGGCAACCGTGTTGCCGGCGGCGGCATGGGCCGCGCCCGCAGCCAGGCCGAGCGCCGCGATGAACGTGAGGATGATTTTTTTCATGGTGTTCGGCTCCAGCTCAATGCGCAGCGAAGGTAACGCGGTCGGGCACGGGCTTGGTCTCGCCCAGGCGGCTCCACCAGGGCATCAGCAGGAAGAAGCCAAAGTAGAACAGCGTGCCCACTTGCGAGACGCGCTCGCCCACGGGCGACGGCGGCTGCACGCCCAGGTAGGCGAGGATCACGAAATTCACGACGAAGACGGCGTACACATACTTGTGCCAGCTCGGGCGGTAGCGGATCGACTTGACCGGGCTGCAGTCGAGCCAGGGCAGGAAGAAAAGGATGATCACGGCGCCGCCCATCACCACCACGCCCCAGAACTTGGCGTCGATGGAGAGCATCAGCGCCACGCCCACGGCGGCGGCCACGGCCACCACGCCCTTGAACAGCGCGGGGATGCGGGCCTTGAGCACGCCAAAGGCGGCAGCCAGCACCACGCAGGCGATGAGGGCGTACATCATTTCGCTGGTGATGGCGCGCAGCATCGAGTAGAAGGGCGTGAAATACCACACCGGGGCGATGTGCGCCGGCGTCACCAGCGGGTCGGCCGGGATGAAGTTGTTGTATTCCAGGAAGTAACCGCCGGCTTCGGGGGCGAAGAACACCACCGCGCTGAAGGCCATCAGGAACAGGCACACACCCAGGATGTCATGCACCGTGTAGTAGGGGTGGAAGGGAATGCCATCCAGCGGCTTGCCCTTGGCGTCCTTGGGGGCGTTGGGGCCCTTGATCTCGATGCCGTCGGGGTTGTTGGAACCCACGTCGTGCAGCGCCAGCAGGTGGGCAACCACCAGGCCCAGCAGCACCAGCGGCACGGCAATGACGTGGAAGCTGAAGAAGCGGTTCAGCGTGGCATCACCCACCACGTAGTCGCCGCGGATCAGCAAGGCCAGGTCCGGGCCGACGAAGGGAATGGCGGCGAACAGGTTCACGATCACCTGGGCACCCCAGTACGACATCTGGCCCCAGGGCAGCAGGTAGCCCATGAAGGCTTCGGCCATCAGCGCCAGGAAGATGGCGCAGCCGAAGATCCAGACCAGTTCGCGGGGCTTGCGGTAGCTGCCGTAGAGCAGGCCGCGGAACATGTGCAGGTAGACGACGATGAAGAACGCCGAGGCACCCGTGGAGTGCATGTAGCGGATCAGCCAGCCCCAGGGCACGTCGCGCATGATGTACTCGACCGACTCGAAGGCCTTGGCGGCGTCGGGCTTGTAGTGCATCACCAGGAAGATGCCGGTGACGATCTGGATCACCAGCACCAGCAGGGCCAGCGAGCCGAAGATGTACCAGAAATTGAAGTTCTTCGGTGCGTAGTACTCCGACATGTGGACGCGGTAGGCGTCGAATGCGGTGGGGAAGCGGTTTTCGAACCAGTTCGTGAGCTTGGCGCCCGCCGAAGCGTTGGGGGAGATTTCCTTGAATTCAGCCATGGTGCGGTCCTTCAGGCTTTCTTGTCTTCGCCAATGAGCAGGCGCGTATCGGACAGGTAGACGTGCGGAGGCACCTCAAGGTTGTCGGGCGACGGCTTGTTCTTGTACACGCGGCCGGCCATGTCGAAGGTCGAGCCGTGGCAGGGGCAGAGAAAACCGCCCTTCCAGTCGTCGGGCAGCGAGGGCTGGGCACCCATGGTGAACTTCTCGGTGGGCGAGCAGCCCAGGTGCGGGCAGATGCCCACGGCCACGAGGATTTCAGGCTTGATGGAGCGGTGGCCGTTGCGCGCGTAGGGCGGCGTGAATTCGGAGGGCTTGCGCTCGGACTTGGGGTCGGCCAGCTGGGCTTCGATCTTGGGCAGTTCGGCCAGCTGTTCGGGCGTACGCTTGATGATCCAGACAGGCTTTCCGCGCCACTCGACGGTGACACGCTCACCGGGCTTGAGTTCGGAAATGTCCACCTCGACTGCAGCGCCGGCGGCCTTGGCCTTTTCCGACGGCTGGAAAGTACTCACGAAAGGAACGGCGGTTGCCACGCCGCCCACAGCGCCCGCGCAGCCGGTCGCGATCAGCCACGTCCGTTTGCTGGAGTCGATTGGAGTGTCACTCATGGGGGTCCTCGATGATCATCGCTAGGGTTGGAGTCAACCGTAAATTGTAGCGGAGTGACAAGACGCGCTCTAGCGCGAGCGGCCACAGGAAGACTTTCGGCAACACCAAGACGCCGCCGGGCGTGCGCAAGAGCGCAGGATTGGCGATACTCGGCACACCCTCTGGCTTTCAGGAGATATTTCATGGGAATGGTGCAGGAATTCCGCGAATTTGCCGTCAAGGGCAATGTCATCGACCTGGCGGTGGGTGTGATCATCGGCGGCGCGTTCGGCAAGATCGTCGATTCGGTCGTCGCCGATCTCATCATGCCGGTGGTCGGGCTGGTGTTCGGCAAGCTCGATTTCTCCAACCTCTTCGTCGTTCTGGGCACGGTGCCGCCGGGCACGGCCATGACGCTCGACGCGCTGAAGAAGGCCGGCGTGCCGGTGTTCGCCTACGGCAACTTCATTACCGTGGCGGTGAACTTCTTCATCCTGGCGTTCATCATCTTCATCATGATCAAGCAGATCAACCGGCTCAAGCGCGAGGCGCCCGCCGAAGCCGCTGCCCCGGCTGCGCCGGCGCCCACGCCCGAAGACATCGTGCTGCTGCGCGAGATCCGCGACAGCCTGAAGCGCTGAACGCTACGTTATTGATAGCTTCTGGCGCTTGATTGGAAAGCACTGGAGGCCATTTTTATCCGCACAGTGCACGCGCCATGCGCACCGCCTCGATGAGGCTGGACGCATCGGCCACGCCCTGGCCGGCGATATCGAACGCCGTGCCGTGGTCGGGGCTGGTGCGCACCAGCGGCAGGCCCAGCGTCACGTTCACGCCCTTGTCCACGCCGAGGTACTTCACGGGAATGAGGCCCTGGTCGTGGTACATGGCCAGCACCACGTCGAACTCGCCCGGGTGACCCGGTGCGTTGCGCGCACGCATGAACACGGTGTCGGGCGCCAGCGGGCCGGTGACCTGCAAGCCTTCGGCACGCGCCGCGGCGATGGCCGGCGCGATCACCTCGATCTCCTCGCGGCCGAACAGGCCGCCCTCCCCCGCGTGCGGGTTCAGCCCCGCCACCGCGATGCGCGGCGCGCGGCCCAGGCTGCGCAGCAGCGCAGCGTGCGTGATGCGCAGGGTTTGCAGCACGTTACCGTAGGTCACGGCGGCCAGCGCGTCGCGCAGCGACACGTGGATGCTCACCAGCACGGTGCGCAGTTCATCACTGGCCAGCATCATGCGCACGGGCATGTCGGGCAGTGCCACACCCTGGTGCGCGGCCGCTTCGGCCTGCAGCAGCTCGGTGTGCCCCGGGAAATCGACCCCGGCCGCGTGCAGGGACTCCTTGTGCAGCGGCGCCGTGACCAGACCGGCGATGTCGCCGCGCAACGCGGCGCGTGCGGCCCACACCACGCACTCGGCCGCTGCACGGCCGGCCTCGGCCGAAATCTCTCCGAACGGCACCGGCCCGGGGAGGCCGGGCAGCTGCAGCACGGGCAGACAACGCGGCGGCACGGCGAGTGCGTCACCCGGCGCACGGATCAGCGCCACCGGCAGCTCGGGCTCGCCCGGCCGCATGGTGCATTGCACGGCGCGGCGCAGCGTGGCAATGTCGCCCACGGCGAAGCAGCCCTGCAGGTCCGCCGGCGCATCGCGGAAGGCCTTGGCGATGGTTTCGGGGCCGATGCCGGCCGGGTCGCCCTGGGTGATGGCGAGGGGGCGCAGGGGTGTAGAGGTCATTTTTTAGAAGAATCTGCTGCCAGGGCTTATGTATCAAGCGCCAAAAGCTACTGAAACCATAGCAGTCCGTCAGGCGGGATTGTCGATCTCGATGAACACATGCTCCAGCCCGTGCAGCGCCGCCACGTGCGCGGCGACGGCCGGCGCGCCGTAGCGCTCGGTGGCGTGGTGGCCGGCGGCGATGAAGGCCACACCTGTTTCGCGCGCCAGGTGGGCCTGGGGCTCGGAGATTTCGCCGGTGATGAACGCATCGGCCCCCGCCGCGATGGCGGCCTCGAAATAGCCCTGTGCACCGCCGCTGCACCAGGCCACGCGCGCGATGGGGCGCGCCACAGCGGGCACCACCAGCGTGGCAGGGCGGCCCAGCACCTGCTCCACATGGCAGGCCAGGGCCTCGGCGCCGTCATAGCGCACGCTGGCCACGCAGCCCAGGTCCTGCTCACCAAAGCGTGCGTCGGCCTGCCAGCCCAGCTCCTGGCCCAGGCGGGCGTTGTTGCCCAGCTCGGGGTGGGCATCGAGCGGCAGGTGGTAGGCAAACAGGTTGATGTCGTGCGCCAGCAGCCGCTGCAGGCGCTGCTTCATCCAGCCGGTGACGCGGCCGTCCTGGCCACGCCAGAACAGGCCGTGGTGCACGAAGATGGCGTCGGCCTGCTGGGCGATGGCGGCGTCGATCAGCGCCTGGCTGGCCGTCACGCCACTGACGATGCGCGTGATCTCGTTCCTGCCCTCGACCTGCAGGCCGTTGGGGCCGTAGTCCTTGAAGCGTTCGGGTTGCAACAACGCGTCCAGCGTCTGCCGCAGAGAGTCTCGGGTGGTGCTCATGCGTCTATTGTCGTGCGGGCGCAAGCCGGGCGCGCGCGGTTTTGGTCTTGTCAGGGCTTGGTGGCGACCCATGAGCCCAACCTCGGCTTTGTGCGAAATGTGAAAAGGGCACGCTGCCTTTACGGCGGTAGAGGAAAACTAAGAACTGGACTACGGCAGCGCCACCGTCGAGCGGCACGCCGGCCCCGCGCCGCCGGGCTGATCTGTTTACCTTGATGGATTGGCGAATAGCCAAAAGCTAATATGGCGCCCGGACAGACTGTAAACATTTGTGTTGACGCACTCGTCGATGGCACCGAACATTGGCTGCAAAACAGATTCAACCTATGAATGGGCGACGCAATGGCTATCCGCATCTCCGACAACACCAGCCTACAGGCGCAAAGAAACCTGAGCACATCACAAGCAGCTGAGTTCGATAAAGTCATTGCGAAACTGTCTTCAGGACAGCGCACTGCAAGAAGCCAAGACAGTTTCTCGGTCGCCAACCATATTCGCGACAGGATGAGTCAGGCGGGCGGCATCGGGCGCAATGCCAACGATGGCATATCTCTGACGCAAGTGGCTGATGGCGGTTTGAACGAGGTCAACGACAACCTCCAGCGCATGCGCCAACTGGCCACGCAAGCCGCGAACAACACCAACGCAGATGACCGCCAGGCACTGCAACAAGAGCTGACGCAAAGAAACGATGAGATTGACCGCATCGCCAGCAACAGCCAATTCAACGGCCAAAACCTGCTCGATGGCAGCTTTAGCGGTAGCAACGTGCAGATTGGCGACAGCAACACCGTCGCCATCAGCGGTATAGCCAATACCCAAGCCTCGGCGCTGGGGCGCATCGAGGGCAATGAGTCCGACCAGGGACTGCGCAGCATTGACCTGAGCACCGAAGCGGGCGCGAAAGAGGCCCTCGCACGCATCGACCGCGCTATCGGTAGCGTCGCCGACTCCCGCAGCGCCATGGGCGCATCGCAAAACCGTATGAGCGAGGCCATCGCCAACGTTGCAATTTCGAACACCACCGAGGCGCAAGCCCCGAGAAGCCAGTTTCAGGATATCGATGGAGAGCAGGCCCGCGCACTCTCTGCGCTGCTATCCAATCAAATCCCTCAACAAGGGGGGATAGCCATCCTCTCCCAGGCCAACCAGGTGTCGCAAATGACGTCGGCGCTGCTGCGCGGCTGAGGGCTTGGCCAGCGACGGTTTCTATGTAAGGGCACCCTTGTGGGTGCCCTTTTTTGTGGGATCTTTGATTCTGGATCACTGCCGAAAGCATCGCGGCAAGCCTGTCGAAGTATGGTTGGCCGTAAGAGCACAACCAATCGTGCGCAGCTACTTTCAGGAACCGGGGAGCCAATACGCTGCTGGTAGCGACTTGCGTCGTCGGAGCAATAATAGCCACTGCCTTCTCTCCGCACATTCCCATGAAACGTATCTGGCTGCTGTTTTCGCAATCCGTGACGGTGCTGGTCGCGGCCTATTTTGTCGTGGCCACGCTCCAGCCCGAATGGCTCCACCGGGGCGCCATGCGCTCGGGCGCGGGCATCGCGCTGTTGCAGGCGCCGCCGGGCAACCCCGACATTCCCGCGCCCGGTAGCCTCAGCGGCGCCGCGCGCAAGGCCTCGCCCGCCGTGGTGAGCATCAACACCAGCAAGGCGCCGGTGCGCAACCCACGCAGCAACGACCCCTGGTTCCAGTTCTTCTTCGGCGACCAGGGCAACCAGCCGCAGGCCGGCCTGGGCAGCGGCGTCATCATCAGCAGCGACGGCTACATCCTCACCAACAACCACGTGGTCGAGGGCGCCGACGAGATCGACATCACGCTCTCGGACAGCCGGCGCGCCCGCGCCCAGGTCATCGGCACCGATCCCGACACCGATCTGGCCATTCTGCGCATCCAACTCGACAAGCTGCCCGTCATCGTGCTCGGCGATTCCGACGCGCTGGCCGTGGGCGACCAGGTGCTGGCCATCGGCAACCCCTTCGGCGTGGGCCAGACGGTCACCAGCGGCATCGTCAGCGCGCTCGGCCGCAGCCAGCTGGGCATCAACACCTTCGAGAACTTCATCCAGACCGATGCCGCCATCAACCCCGGCAACTCGGGCGGCGCGCTGGTGGACGTGAACGGCAACCTGCTGGGCATCAACACCGCCATCTACTCGCGCTCGGGCGGCAGCATGGGCATTGGTTTCGCCATCCCCGTCTCCACCGCCAAGATGGTGCTCGACGGCATCGTGCGCGAAGGCCAGGTGACACGCGGCTGGATCGGTGTGGAGCCCAGCGAACTCTCGCCCGAACTGGCCGAAACCTTCGGCGTGAAGGCGACCGAGGGCGTCATCATCACCGGCGTGCTGCAGGGCGGCCCCGCCGCCCAGGGTGGCCTGCGCCCAGGTGACGTGATCGTGCGCGTGGCTGGTAAGGAAACGGCCAGCGTGCCGGCCCTGCTGTCCACCGTGGCAGCGCTCAAGCCGGGCGAGAAGGCCGCCTTCAAGGTGCAGCGCGGTGACCGCATGCTGGACGTCGAGGTGGTGCCCGGCGTGCGCCCGCGCCCCCAGCGCATGCCGCAGCGCTGACAGCGCCAGTACCTTCTGAATGGCAAAAGGCCCGCATGAGCGGGCCTTTTTGTGTGGAACGGGCTAGGTGGAGGCCGTTTCCTCGGCGTCTTCCGGCGCCTTGGTGTGTTTGATGAAGATCTGCGCGGCCCAGATGCCCAGTTCGTAGAGCAGGCACATGGGCACGGCCAGCGCCAGCTGCGACACCACGTCGGGCGGCGTCACCACGGCAGCGATGATGAACGCCACCACGATGAAATAGCCCCGAAAATCCTTGAGCTTCTGCACGGTCACCAAGCCCAGGCGCGCCAGCACGATGACCACGATCGGCACCTCGAACGCCAGGCCGAAGGCGATGAACATGGTCAGCACGAAACTCAGGTAGGCCTCGATGTCAGGCGCGGCGGTGATGCTCTTGGGCGCGAAGCTCTGGATGAAGCTGAACACCTGGCCAAACACGAAAAAGTAGCAGAACGCCACGCCAATGAAGAACAGCAGCGTGCTCGACACCACGAGCGGGAGGACTAGGCGCTTTTCGTGCACGTAGAGGCCCGGCGCGATGAAGCCCCAGACCTGCCATAGCACGACGGGCAGCGCCAGCAGGAAGGCTGCCACGAACAGGATCTTGAGCGGCACCATGAACGGCGAGATCACCGAGGTGGCGATCAGGGTGGCGCCTTTCGGCAAATGCGCCACCAGGGGCGCCGCCAGCAGGTCGTAGAGCTGGCCCGGACCGGGGAAAAAGAACAGCAGCGCCGCGGCGATGCCCACGGCGATGGCCGCTTTGACGAGGCGGTCGCGCAGCTCCATGAGGTGCTGCACGAACGGCTGCTCGGTTCCGGACAGCTCGTCTTCTTTGTTGGGGGTTTCGGACATGTCGGAGTGTGCGGACTTCACGCCCGGCCACGCGGCGCAGGGCGCCGCGGCATCAATGGAATTTCTGTGGCCGGTAGCGCGCTACGCGCGCCGCGCCCGACAGGGCCTTGGTGCGAACACCGTTGCGGGATTTGTACCACTGCGGCGTGGCACCGCGCTTGAGGCGCCAGTTCTTGCCAGGGTTGCGGTAGGCGGGCACCACGGACAGGCTGTCCTCGATGGCTGCGCTGGCTTCGCCGGTGGCCTCGGCCCAGTCCTTCTCGAAGTCGCTCGCCGCCGTCTGCACCGATTGCTCGACGTCACGCGCAGCGTTCTCCACCGTTTCCTTCATCTTCTTGAGCTCGTCGAGCTCCATGGAACGGTTGACCTCGGACTTGACGTCGGCCACATAGCGCTGCGCCTTGCCCAGCAGGGTGCCCACGGTGCGCGCCACGCGCGGCAGCTTCTCGGGGCCGATGACGACGAGCGCCACCGCGCCGATCAGCGCCATCTTGGACAGGCCAATGTCAATCATGCGTGTACGCGCTCAGCGGAAATCAGCTTTTCTGCTTGGCTTCGACGTCGATGGTCGTCTTGTCGGCCGAGGCATTGCCCGTGACCTGGCCTGCGGGCGGCGTGGGGGTGGCCGCTTCGCTGGCCGAGCCGTCCTTCATGCCGTCCTTGAAGCCCTTGACGGCGCCGCCGAGGTCGGAACCCATGTTCTTGAGCTTCTTGGTGCCGAACACCATGACGACGATCAGCAGCACGATCAGCCAGTGCCAGATGGAAAAAGAGCCCATGAAAATTCTCCTAACGAATACGGTTCATTTTAGACGGGGCGCACGGCAGGACGTTCATTGACCTTGTCGTGAACCTGTCAGTCAACCCTTGAGCCAGGGTCGCGGGCCGCCGATGACGTGCATATGCAGGTGGTGCACCTCCTGCCCGCCTTGCTGTCCGGTGTTCACCACGATGCGATAGCCGCCCTCGGGATAGGGGTTGCAGCCCTGCTCCAGTGCCAGGCGCGGCGCCAGCGCCATCATGCGGCCGAGCAGGCCGGCATGCTCGGGCTGCACCTGCGCCATGGAGGGGATGTGCAGCTTGGGCACCATGAGGAAATGCACAGGCGCCCAGGGATGGATGTCGTGGAAGGCGAAGAGCTCCTCATCCTCGTACACCTTGCGCGAGGGGATCTGCCCCGCGATGATTTTGCAGAAGAGGCAGTTCGGATCGTGCATGGTCGAAATGAAGGCAACAGGGTCGGGAAAGGTCATGCATTGTGCGCGAGGTTCAGGCTCGCGCGCACGCCCACGTCTTGGCGGTGGGCGGCCAGCCACTGCTGGCCCGCCGTGCGGCCCAGTGCGAAGAGCTGGCGCAGGAAGCCCTGATCAGCACGCGCCTTGCTGGCAAAGCCCAGCCCCGCCAGCACCGCTCCGCCGTCGATGCGGTGCATGCGCACGTCCTTGTAACGGCGCGGGTCAAGCTTGCCCTCGGCGAGCAGGCGGCGCACGAACTCAATGGCGCGCAGTTCGGCCAGGAGGCTGGCGTTGAAGGTCACCTCGTTCATGCGGTCCATGATCTCGGGCACGGTATCGGGCACGCCCAGGTGCTCGATGGGATTGATCTGCACCAGCAGCACGTCGCTGCATTCGGTCTGGTAGATCAATGGGTAGAGGGCCGGATTGCCGGAGTAGCCGCCGTCCCAGTAGAGCTGGCCCTCGATCTCGACGGGCTTGAACAGCATCGGCAGGCAGGCCGATGCCATCACGGCGTCGGCCGAGAGGCGCGGACCGGAAAAGATTTCGCCGCGCCCCGTGCGCACGTTGGTGGCGCAGACGAACACGCGCGGCACGGCGCGGTGCCCTGCGCTCAGCAGGTCGAAATCCACCACCCGCTCCAGCAGGCGGCGCAGCGGGTTGATGTCCAGCGGGTTGGCCTGCGCGGGCGCGAGCCACTGCGTCATGAGCTGCAGCGCCGGAAACGCCTGCGTCAGTGGTGCCCCCCACGACAGGCTGCCCATGGCGCCCACACCCTCCCACAGCCGTGCCAGCGTCGTGCGCGCGAGCGCCGCGCCGGCCTGGCGGGCCTCCAACGGGTCGGCATGGGCCTGGGCCGCATGCGCGAACCCATGCGCCAACGCCACGGCGTTCATGGCGCCAGCGCTCGTGCCACTGATGCCTTCAAAATCAAACCACCCGTCTTCCAGCAGCACATCGAGCACACCCCAGGTGAACGCGCCATGCGAGCCGCCGCCCTGCAGGGCCAGATTCAGGCGCAGCGGGGAAGGCTCACGCATCGATGGCTCGGTTCTGGTTCATCGTGACCATGCCACGCACGATGCGGTAGAGGAACCAGAGGGAGATCAGGCACCAGGCGATCCAGCCCGGCAGCAGGAACAGCACCCACAGCGGCGCCGTCACCACGTACAGCACGCCCGCCCACAGCACGGTACGGATGCGCCAGGCGTAGTGGCTGGCCTGCCAGGTGCCCTGGGCCTCGTCCTTTTTCACGAGGTCGATCACCAGCGCGATGAGCAGCAGCACCGCGCCCGGCTGCGCCCCCGGGATCACCGCGCCGAGCGCCACCACCAGGTGCAGCAGGTAGCTGGCCCAGCCCCACGCCTTGAGCCCCTCGGCGCGGTCCTCGGAGGTCTGAACATCGGTGATGTCGTCGTTCATGGGGCGTTCTCCTTGCGGGCTGGAAACGTACGGCGCTACTTGCGCGAGGCCTTCTCCACGATGCCGCTGGTGCCTTCGCGGCGTTCCAGCTCGGCCAGCACCTCGGCCGGGCCCAGGCCGTAATGGGCCAGGGCGATGAGCGAGTGGAACCACAGGTCGGCCACCTCGTAAACCAGCTTGGCCGGGTCGGCGCCGTGGTCCACGTCCTTGGCGGACATCACCACCTCGGTGGCTTCCTCGCCGATCTTCTTGAGGAAGGCGTCGGGCCCCTTGTGCAGCAGGCGCGCCACGTAGCTCGCCTCGGGATCGCCGCCCTGGGCGGGCTTGCGGCTCTCGATGGTGGCGGCCACGCGGGCCAGGGTATCAAGGCTTGTCATGGACATCATTTGTAGATGGTTTGCGGGTCCTTCAAGACCGGATCGGACGGCTGCCAGGCGCCGTCCTGCAGCACGTTGAAGAAACAGCTGTGGCGGCCGGTGTGGCAGGCGATGCCGGGTTCGTGCCCCAACTGCGTGACCTTGAGCAGCACCACGTCACTGTCGCAGTCGGTGCGGATCTCATGCACCGTCTGCACATGGCCCGATTCCTCGCCCTTGAACCAGAGCTTGCCGCGCGAACGGCTGAAATAGACCGCACGGCCCAGTTCCGCGGTCTTCTGGAGCGCTTCGCGGTCCATCCAGGCGAACATGAGCACGTCGCCGGTGTCTTTTTCCTGCGCAATCACGGGCACCAGGCCCTGCGCATCCCATTTCACTTCATTGAGCCAGTTCATGGGGCCATTGTCGATGATTTGCGCGGGACCATCGTCCCGCGCCGGCCTCAGCGCAGCTGCGGCGCGAAGGATCGCGCAGCCTGCACCGCGCCTGCCCCCATGGCCGCGCCGAAGCGCTTGACCAGGCGCTCGGCAACGTTCTCGCGGCGCGTGTAGTCGATGATTTCTTCGGCCTTGACGACCTCGCGGGCCACAAAGTCCAGGCTGCCAAGCTGGTCTGCCAGGCCTAGTTCGATGGCCTGCTGTCCGGTCCAGAACAGGCCACTGAAGGTTTCCGGCGTGGGCTTGAGGCGCTCGCCCCGGCCCGCCTTCACCACGCCGATGAACTGCTGGTGGATCTGGTCGAGCATGGTTTGCGCGTAGGCGCGCTGCTTTTCCGTCTGCGGGCTGAACGGATCAAGGAAGCCCTTGTTCTCGCCCGCGGTGAGCAGGCGCCGCTCGACGCCCAGCTTTTCCATGGTGCCGGTGAAACCGAAGCCGTCCATCAGCACGCCGATGCTGCCCACGATGCTGGCCTTGTCGACGTAGATGTCGTCGGCTGCGGCGGCAATGTAGTAGGCCGCCGAGGCGCAGGTTTCCTCGACCACGGCGTAGATCGGCTTGCCGTGCTTGGTCTTGAGACGACGGATCTCATCGTTGATGATGCCGGCCTGCACCGGGCTGCCGCCAGGCGAGTCGATGAGCAGCACCACGCCACGCGAGCCTTCGTCCTCGAAGGCGCTGCGCATGGCCGCCACCACGTTCTCGGCGCTGGCATCGGTGCCGGCGCCAATTTCGCCCTTGATGTTCACCACGGCGGTGTGCGCAGCGCTCTTGCTGGCGGTGGACGCCATCTCGCGCGCCATCAGCGTCCAGGCCACGGCGGCGAACAGCGCCAGCCAGCCCAGGCGCGTGAAGATGCGCCAGCGGCGCGCGGCGCGCTGCTCATCGAGCGCGGCGAAGGCCAGCTTTTCAAGCACGCTGCGCTCCCAGCCGGGAGCCCCGGGGGCGGGCTCTTTTGCTCCTGGATTCGTTGCAGCTTGCGCCCACAGGTCGGGTGTTACAGATTGTTTTGGCTCAGATCCACTGGGCGGGAGCTGGTTCGGCTCGGTCATGTCAGAACTCGATGGGCTGGAGGTGGTTGCCAGTATGCCAGTGCACCATGCCATCGTGCTCGGTGAGGGCGATCTTCACCAGCCCGCCGCGGCACGGGCCGGCCACGCAGGTGCCGGTGTCGGGCGCATAGGTGGCGCCGTGCGTGGCGCACATCAGCCAGCGGCCGCTGTCATCGAAGAAGCGGTTTTCCTGGTAGTCCATCTCCATGGGCACGTGGGCGCAGCGGTTGAGATAGGCATGCACGCCGCCCTGGAAGCGGATGGCAAAGGCCCGGCAGGTCTGGCCGGTATAGACCACGTCAAAGGGTACGGCGAGGCCGCCCTCTTGGAGGTCGGCGCTGGAGCACAGCGGGATGGACTGGGTGAGGTCGGCCGCCATGGGTCAGGCTTCGCGGAAGAGCCAGTCGTCCAGGTCGGCGACAGAGTGCGCCACATGCAGGGGGCCCAGCGCGGCAAAGGCCTCGGGCGTGTGGGCGCCGTAGCTCACCCCGACGCTGGCGCAGCCGGCGTTCAGCGCCATCTGCAGGTCGTGCGTGGTGTCGCCGACCATCAGCACACGCTCCGGCGGCACGTCGAATTCAGCCATCAGCTCCTGCAGCATCAGCGGATGCGGCTTGCCGGCCGTTTCGTCGGCGGTGCGCGACCCGTCGAACACGCCGCGCAGGCTGACGCTGTGCAGCGCCTCGTCCAGCCCGCGCCGGCTCTTGCCCGTGGCCACGGTGAGCACATGGCCGCGCCCGCGCAGGCGCTCCAGCAGCGGCAGCACGCCGCTGAACAGGCTCAGGTCGTCCTGGTGGCGCGCATAGTGGTAGCGGTAGCGGATGTTGAGCTCAGGGTATTTGTCGGGCGGCACGTCGGGCGCTGCATGGGCCAGGGCCTGCGTGAGCGCCATGCCGATGACATAGGAAGCATCCCGGTCGCTGGGTACGGTGCCGCCCACATCGCGCACGGCGGCCTGGATGCTGCGCACGATGATGGCGGTGGAATCGAAGAGCGTGCCGTCCCAGTCAAAGGCCAGCAGGTCGAAACGGCGGGGTCGGGGGGCATCGTTCATGGGACGGACGGCAGAAATGTGGCCAGATCGGGCGGCAGGGGCGCCAGCAACTCGGTGCGCTCGCCGCTGGCGGGGTGGTTGAACTGCAGGCGCCAGGCATGCAGGAACATGCGCTTGAGGCCGTGCCGGTGCAGGCGCCGGTTGAGGTCGAAATCCCCGTACTTCTCGTCGCCGGCGATCGGGTGGCCCTGGCTGGCCAGGTGCACCCGGATCTGGTGCGTGCGCCCGGTCTTGATGGTGACTTCGAGCAGCGAGAACGCCGGCAGTTCCTCTCCCGGCCGCGGCTCCAGCGTGGAGCGCACCTTCACCAGAGTGATGGAGCGCATGCCGTCCGGGTCGTCCGCGGTGGTGGTGCGCACACGCCGCTCGCCGTCGGGCTGCAGGTACTTGTGCAGCGGCGTGTCGATCACTTTCTTGTTGGCGGGCCAGATGCCGATGACGAGCGCCAGGTAGGTTTTGCCCGTTTCACGCTCGCGGAACTGGTCCTGCAGATGGGTGAGCGCGCTGCGCTTCTTGGCCACCAGCAGGATGCCCGAGGTCTCCCGGTCCAGCCGGTGTACCAGCTCCAGGAACTTCGCCTGGGGTCGCGCCTGGCGCAATTGTTCGATCACGCCAAAACTCACACCACTGCCGCCGTGCACGGCCGTACCGGCGGGTTTGTCGATGGCGATCAGGTGCTCGTCTTCCAGCAGCAGGGGAAATTCGCGCGCCGGCGCGGGGCGTTCGGCCTTCTCGGCGATCTTGTCGGACACGCGCACGGGCGGCAGGCGCACCTGGTCGCCCTCCTGCACACGCGTGTCGGCGCTGGCGCGGCCTTTGTTGATGCGCACCTCGCCGCTGCGGATGATGCGGTACACATGGGTCTTGGGCACCCCCTTGAGGTGGCGCAGCAGGAAATTGTCGAGCCGCTGCCCTGCCGAATCGGCATCGACGCCGATCATGCGCACGGCGGGAGCCCCACTGGCGGCCGGGGGTACGGGATTGCCGGGGCGGTGTGAAACCAGTTTGGCCCCTATAATGTGTTTCACCTGCGTAGCGTTTTGTAAGTGGTTGATTCGTCTGGAGTTTAGTCCACACGGCCATTACCCCGCGCGCAGGCAGGTCGATGCCGGCGGGTGTCGCGCATGCAGATGACAGGCCAGTTGCCTGCCATGGTCTGTGCGGCGCACGGGTGGCTGACTCATTGGAACACTGATACGGAATACCCCATCTGGCAGGCGACCCTACCCGGGCCACGCCTGCCAGCGGATCAAAGCGAACATGTTGGCACTGGTGATGATGATTCAATCCCTCTGGCGGTGGCGTCTGCCCCTGCCATGGGCGCTTGATCGTGCTCCAGCCCGCATCCCGCCTGCGCAAGAAGCTATTTCTTTCATAGCAAATCTGCACACCCCCAGGCTCGCCCCCATCCACGCGCCCCTGCCTCCACCCGCATGGCAAAAAGCTGTGCGGGGCGTTTTGGCATAACCGGCAATTCCCTTCGTTCCAGCGCGTCAGTCCAGGCATTGTTGGCTCCTGCAGAGCCTGTTGTTTGGATCACGGGTCGCAGCGCGCGACGGCACAGCGTTTGCCGCGCCGCCCGCCCGGTACAAGAAGAAGGAATTGCATCATGAAGCGGATGCTCATCAATGCCACGCAGCCCGAAGAGCGGCGCCTGGCCATCGTCGACGGACAAAAGCTCCTCGACTACGAAATCGAGATCGAAGGGCGCGAACAGCGCAAGGGCAACATCTACAAGGCCGTGGTGACGCGCGTCGAGCCCTCGCTGGAAGCCTGTTTCGTTGACTACGGCGAAGACCGCCACGGCTTCCTGCCGTTCAAGGAAATCGCGCGCCAGTATTTCACCCCCGGTGTCTCGCCCAGCCAGGCGCGCATCAACGAAGTCATCAAGGAAGGCCAGGAACTGCTGGTCCAGGTCGAGAAGGAAGAGCGCGGCAACAAGGGCGCGGCCCTGACCACGTTCATCAGCCTGGCCGGCCGCTACGTGGTGCTGATGCCCAACAACCCCCGTGGCGGTGGCGTCTCGCGCCGCATCGAGGGCGAGGACCGCGCCGAGCTGAAGGAGGCGATGGACCAGCTCGAATACCCCAACGGGATGAGCATCATCGCGCGCACCGCCGGCATCGGCCGCAGCGCCCCCGAACTGCAGTGGGACCTGAACTACCTGCTCAAGCTCTGGACGGCCATCGACGGCGCTGCCAAGGGCGGCAAGGGCGCCTTCCTGATTTACCAGGAATCGAGCCTGGTCATCCGCGCGATCCGCGACTACTTCAACAACGACATCGGTGACATCCTCATCGATACCGACGACATCTACGAGCAGGCGCACCAGTTCATGGCGCACGTCATGCCCGAGCATGCCACCAAGGTCAAGCGCTACCGCGACGACGCGGCCCTGTTCTCGCGCTTCCAGATCGAACACCAGATCGAGTCGGCCTACGCCCGCACCGTGCAACTGCCCTCGGGCGGCGCCATCGTGATCGACCACACCGAAGCACTGGTCTCCGTGGACGTGAACTCGGCCCGCGCTATCAAGGGCGGCGACATCGAGGAAACCGCCACGCGCACCAACCTGGAGGCCGCCGACGAAGTGGCCCGCCAGATGCGCCTGCGCGACCTGGGCGGCCTGATCGTGATCGACTTCATCGACATGGAGGAGAGCAAGAACCGCCGCGAAGTGGAAAACCGCCTGCGCGACGCGCTGCGCCAGGACCGTGCCCGCGTGCAGTTTGGCAACATCAGCAAGTTCGGCCTCATGGAAATGAGCCGCCAGCGCCTCAAGCCCGCCCTGAGCGAAGGCTCGTCCATCCCCTGCCCGCGCTGCGGCGGCGCCGGCCACATCCGCGACACGGAAAGCTCCGCGCTGCAGATCCTGCGCATCATCCAGGAAGAGTCCATGAAGGACAACACCGCCGCCGTGCACTGCCAGGTGCCGGTGGAAGTGGCCTCGTTCCTGCTCAACGAAAAGCGCACCGAGATCGCCAAGATCGAACTCAAGCAGCGCGTGGCCGTGCTGATGGTGCCCAACAAGACGTTGGAAACCCCCAACTACCGCCTGGAACGCCTCAAGCACGACGACCCGCGCCTGGACCACATCGAAGCCAGCTACAAGCTCGCCGAGGAAGTGGAAGACCCCACCGCCGTGACGCGCCGCTCGCAGGAGCCCACCAACAAGCAGACCCCGGTCATCAAGGGCGTGCTGCCCGACGCGCCGGCACCCCAGGCGCCCGCACGCACCGAAGAGCCGGCCGCTGCCCGCGCCCCGCGCAACCCGCAAAAGCCCGCGCAGCAGCCGCAGGCCAAGCCCACGGCCGCCCCGCAGGCCGCCGCCCAGGAGCAAGGCTTCTTCGGCTGGATCAAGAGCCTGTTTGGCATGGGCGAAGCCCCGGCCGCCGCGCCCACCCCGGCCGCCGCACCCGCTGCTGAAACGCCGGCCCGCGAACAGCGCCGCGACGGACGGGGCGGCGAAGGCCGTGGCCGCCGTGGTGAGCGTGGCGACCGCGGTGACCGCAACGGCAACCGTGGCGAAGGCAGCCGCGACGCCGCCGGCCGCGAAGGCGGCGAAGGCCGTGGCCGCCGTGGTGAACGCGGCGACCGTCCCGCCGAGCCCCGCAACGGCGAGAGCCGCCCCCCGCGCGAAGGCCGGGAAGGCCGCGAAGGCGGTCGTGACGGTGGCCGTGGCCGCCGCGACGGCGCCGAGGCCCGCCCGCAGTCCGATGCGCAAGCCGCAGCCCTGCCAGTGGACAGCCAGCAGCCCGCCACGGACGCCACCGCCGAGCTGCGCAACGAAGCCCGTGGCGATCGCGCCCCGCGCAACAACAGCCGCCGCGAGCGCGGCCCGCGCGGCGAAGGCCGTGAGCGCCAGCCCCGCGCCCCGGAAGGCCAGGCCGGCCATGCCGCCGACTTCGCCGACACGGCGCCGCTGGCCTCGCTGCCCGACCTCGACCTGACCGGCAATGAAACCGTGCAGGCCGGACCTGCGGGCGAAGGCGAAGAGCGCCGCGAACGCCGTTCGCGCGACCGCTACGGCCGCGACCGCCAGCGTGGCGAGCGCGGTGAACGCGGCGAGCGCCAGGACCGCGCCGAGCAACACCCCGAAGCTCCGGCAGAAGGCGCTCCGCTGATGGACTTCCAGCTGGACGCACCCGCCCCCGACACCGCGCCGGCCGCTGCCGAACCGGTTCGCCGCAGCTACTTCGCCCAGCCCGCCGGCCAGGCCGAGGCACCCGCCGCGGCCGAACCGGCCCCGGTGCGCGCCGTGGCCCCTGTGGCTGCAGCGCCGGTGGTTGCCCAGCCCGCGCCCGCCGTGGCCGCTCCGGTCGCCGCAGCGCCCGCCCCTGTGCCAGCGGCCCCCGCCGCTTCGGCCCACGGCAACGGCGCGATGCCCACGGTGCGCCCATACGCATTGCCGGTCGAGGAAATGCAGCAAGTGGCCCAGGGCTCCGGCCTGCAGTGGGTGCTGTCGGACGCCGACAAAGTGGCCGCCGTGCAGGCGGCCATCGCGGCCGAGCCGCGCGCGACCCACGTGCCGCGCGAGCGTCCGCCCGCAGTCGTGCTGGACGACGGCCCGCTGGTGCTGGTGGAAACCCGCCGCGACCTGCGCGACCTGCAGATGCCGTTCGAGCAGCCGCCCGCCGCCTGACGCCAGCAGCCCCGCACGCGGGGCGCTTGCCCCACCCGCCACTGGCCCCGCTCGGGGCCAGTGGCTTTTTGGAACCCGCATGTTGATCCTGCTGTCGCCCGCCAAGTCGCTCGACTACGACTCCCCCTTGCCCTCGGGCCTGGCGCACACCCTGCCGCAGTTCGGCACGCAGTCCGCACAGCTCATCGAGGTGCTGCGCCAGCAGTCGCCGCAGGACCTGGCCTCGCTGATGAAGATCAGCGATACGCTGGCCGCGCTGAACGTGGCGCGCTACGCCGCCTGGTCACCCCGGCCCAGCACCCGCAACGCGCGCCAGGCCCTGCTGGCCTTCGACGGCGATGTGTACACGGGGCTCGACGCCCGCACGCTGGCCAGCGCCGACCTCGACTGGGCGCAGCAGCACCTGGCCATCCTCAGCGGGCTCTACGGCGTGCTGCGCCCGCTCGACTGGATGCAGCCCTACCGGCTGGAGATGGGCACCCGCCTGGCCACGCCCGCCGGCAGTTCGCTCTACCAGTTCTGGGGGCCGCGCATCGCCCAGCACCTCGACGCCCGCCTGCGTGGCGAGGCCGAGCCCGTGGTGCTCAACCTCGCCTCGCAGGAATACTTCAAATCGGTGGACCGCAAAGCGCTGCGCGCCCGTGTGGTCGAATGTGTGTTCGAGGACTGGAGCGCCGGCCAGTACAAGACCGTGGGCTTCCACGCCAAGCGCGCGCGCGGCATGATGGCGCGCCACGCGATCACGCTGCGCGCCACCGCGCCGCGCCAGCTCGAAGGCTTCGACGCCGCGGGCTATGCCTTCGTGGCCGGCGCCTCGGAGCCCGACCGGCTGGTGTTCCGGCGCCGTGCCGGTTGAGCGGCGGTTTGGTCTAATGGACGGCATGGCAGACCCCCGCATGCCCGACGCCACGCCCTTCCCCCGCGTGCTTCCGCAGCCCGGCCCGGTGCTGGACGGCGCGCCCACACGCATCGACGCGGGCGACCGCACGGTCGACGTGCTGCTGTCGCTGGCCCAGCCGCGCCTGGTGCTGCTGGGCAACCTGCTGTCGCCCGAGGAATGCACGGCGCTGAGGGAAGCCGCAAGCCCGCGCCTGGAGCGCTCGCTCACGGTCCACACGCGCACGGGCGGCAACGAGCTCAACATGCGGCGCACCAGCGACGGCATGTTCTTCGAGCGCAGCGAAAGCGCCTTGCTGCGCACCCTAGAAGCGCGCCTGTCGCGGCTGCTGCGCTGGCCCGCGCGCAACTGCGAGCCGCTGCAGGTGCTGCACTACCACCCGGGCACGCAGTACGAGCCGCACTACGACTATTTCGACCCCGCCGAGCCCGGCACGCCCGCCATGCTGCAGCGCGGCGGGCAACGCGTGGCCACGCTGGTGATGTACCTGAACACGCCCGAACAGGGCGGCGGCACCATCTTCCCCGACCTCGGCCTGGAGGTGGCGCCACGCCAGGGCAACGCCGTCTTCTTCCGCTACGACCAGCCCCACCCCAGCACCCGCACGCTGCACGGCGGCGCCCCGGTGCTCGCGGGCGAGAAATGGGTGGCGACGCAGTGGCTGCGCGAGCGGCATTTTGAATAGAACCCAGCTCCAGCGCTCGTCCATCAAGCGCTGACAGCTACATTTTTGGTAGCAGAACCATGAACCAACCCGAACAATCCCAACTGGGCAAGGCCTCGGCCTACGCCGACCAGTACGACGCATCGCTCCTGTTCCCCATTCCGCGCGCCACCAAGCGCGCCGAGATCGGCATCGCAGGCACGCCGCCCTTCCTCGGCGCCGACCTCTGGACCGCCTTCGAGCTGTCGTGGCTCAACGAACGCGGCAAGCCGCAGGTGGCGCTGGCCCACGTCACCGTGCCGTGCGAGACGCCCAACATCGTCGAGAGCAAATCGTTCAAGCTCTACCTCAACAGCTTCAACAGCACGCGCTTCGCCAGCGCGCAGGACGTGCAGGCGCGCATCCGCGCCGACATCAGCGAGGCCGCGTGGCGCGGCGCCGAGCACCCGGGCACCGTGGGCGTGCGGCTGATCCTGCCCGAACAGTTCGACCGCGAGCCGGTGCACGAGCTCGACGGCCTGAACCTCGACCGCCTGGACATCGAATGCACGCAGTACCAGCCCGTGCCCGAGCGCCTGACGGCGAACTTTGCCGAGGCCCCGGTCAGCGAGGTGCTGGTAAGCCACCTGCTCAAGAGCAACTGCCTGGTGACGGGCCAGCCCGACTGGGGCAGCGTGCGCATTGCCTACAGCGGTCCGCAGATCGACCAGGAAGGGCTGCTGCAGTACCTCGTGAGCTTCCGCAACCACAACGAATTCCACGAGCAGTGCGTCGAGCGCATCTTCATGGACCTGTGGACGCGCTGCAAACCCATCAAGCTGGAAGTCTACGCCCGCTACACGCGCCGCGGTGGCCTGGACATCAACCCCTGGCGCACCAGCCATCCGCAGCAGCTGCCCGCCAACACACGCACCGCGCGCCAGTAGGGCCAGGTTGCGCGGCTTCCGTTGTATTCATCTCTTGCGCAGCGCGCAGCCGCACAGCCTGTAAATCAGCACGATCCAAACCAGCGGCCGCCGTGCAAGGGCCTAGGCCGGCCGAGCCGCCCCGCCGCACTGGCGGCGTCCCCCTTCCGCATTGCGCAGCAATGCCAGAGAAGGGGGAAGGCGCGCAGCGCCACAGGGGGTTGTTCAGAATTCAACGCAGTTTGAAGACGTTGAGCGTGCGGCCCAGCACGCCGGCGTTGTCGCTCATGGCGCGCGCCGACGCGGCCGACTCCTCCACCAGCGCGGCGTTCTGCTGCGTCACGCGGTCCAGGTCGGTCACGGCGTCGTTCACCTGCGAGATGCCCAAGGCCTGCTCGCGCGCGGCAAGGCCGATCTGGGCCATGAGCTGGTTGACCTGCGCCACCGAGTCCACCACCTGCCCGATGGTCTGGCCGGCCGACTGCATCTGCTGGGCGCCCCGTTCGATGTGCGCGCCCGATTCACCGATGAGGCCGCGGATCTCGCCCGCCGCCGAGGCGCTGCGCTGTGCCAGCGCGCGCACCTCGCTGGCCACCACGGCAAAGCCCCGGCCCTGGTCACCCGCGCGGGCGGCCTCGACCGCCGCATTGAGCGCCAGGATATTGGTCTGGAACGCGATGCCCTCGATGGTGGTGATGATCTGCCCCATCTTGCGCGAGGACTGCTCAATCGCCTGCACCACCTCGGCCACGTCGCCCACGGCCCGGCCGCCGCGCTGGGCGAGCTCGGCACTGTGCTCGCTTTCCTTTTGCACCTGTTGCGCCGTGTCAGCCGCCTGGCGCACCGTGCTGGACAGCTCTTCCATCGAAGCGGCCGTTTGCTCCAGGCTGCTGGCCTGCGACTCGGTGCGCGCCGACAGGTCCTGGGCGCCCTGGGCGATCTCGGCCGAAATGGTGCCGAAGCTGCCGATCTCCACGCGCGCGTCGCCCACGATGGCGTGCAGGTTGATCTGGATCTGGTTCAGGCGCTCCATCAGCATGCCCATGGGATGGCGGCCGTCCACTTCGCACAGCGGGGTGCCCAGGTTGCAGCCGGCGATATCACGCGCCAACCGGTTGGCGTCGTTGAGCGCGCCGGTGATGCGGCGGTTGAAGCGCCACAGAATCAGCCCGGCCAGCACCAGCATCAGCACGGCCTGGCCCAGCGCCACGGACGCGCCGGTCCAGCCCATGAGCGCCGGTGCCACAGCCACGGGTACGAGGGGGAGCATCATCACGGCCAGGCGCTGCGTGAAGCTGGCGCGCCTGAGCATGCCGACCACATTGCGCCAGCCCGTGGGGCGCACGCGCCCGGCGTGCAGGACGAAAGACGGCGCTCCGGCCTCGCGCTCCTGGCGGATCTTCGCGTACAGCGCCTCGGCCGCGCGCACTTCCTCGCGCGAGGGCTTCTCGCGCACCGACATGTAGCCCAGGGGCTTGCCGTTGACCACCAGCGGCGTGACGTTGGCGCGGACCCAGTAGTAGTCGCCGTTCTTGCGCCGGTTCTTCACGATGCCGCGCCAGGTGCGGCCGTTGCCGATGGTGCCCCACAGGTCCTTGAAGGCCTCGGGCGGCATGTCCGGGTGGCGCACCATGTTGTGCGGCTGGCCCATGAGTTCCTCCATGGTGTAGCCGCTGACCCGCGCGAACGCCGCGTTGCAGTGGGTCATGTGGCCCTGCTTGTCGGTGGTCGACATCAGGAGCTCATTGCCAGGGAAGTCGTATTCGGTGGAGGTGACTGGCAGGTTGACGCGCATGGATCCAGGTCTCGGGTCGATGGTGGGAGGGCTAATTTGTGACAATTTATGTCAAAACCATCCCGCCTGCAGAGCCCTCTGGAATTCCTGTTCGCAATGGCAGGTCAATAGATTGAAACTATTTTGACCCGCGCGGCCGGGCCGCGCAGGGCGGTGCCACGGCCGCCCTGCCTAGGGCATCTTGAACACGTTGAGCGTGCGGCCCAGCACGCCGGCGTTGTCGCTCATGGCGCGCGCCGACGCGGCCGACTCCTCCACCAGCGCGGCGTTCTGCTGCGTCACGCGGTCCAGGTCGGTCACGGCGTCGTTCACCTGCGAGATGCCGATGGACTGTTCGCGCGTGGCGATGCCGATCTGTCCCATGAGGTTGTTGACGTGCGCCACCGACCCCACCACCTCGCCGATGGTCTGGCCGGCCGACTGCATCTGCTGCGCGCCGCGCTCGATGTGCGCGCTGGATTCGCCGATCAGCCCGCGGATCTCGCCCGCGGCCGAGGCGCTGCGCTGCGCCAGCGCGCGCACCTCGCTGGCCACCACGGCAAAACCCCGGCCCTGCTCGCCGGCGCGCGCCGCTTCCACGGCGGCATTGAGCGCCAGGATATTGGTCTGGAACGCGATGCCCTCGATGGTGGCGATGATCTGGCCCATCTTGCGCGAGGACTGTTCGATGGACTGCACCACGGCGCTGACCTCGGCCACGGCCTCGCCGCCGCGCCGTGCGAGGTCGGCGCTGTGCTCGCTTTCCTTCTGCACCTGCTGCGTGGTCTCCGCCGACTGGCGCACCGTGCTGGAGAGCTGCTCCATCGAGGCGGCGGTTTCTTCCAGGCTGCTGGCCTGCGACTCGGTGCGCTCGGACAGGTCCTGAGCGCCCTGCGCGATTTCCGAGGAAATGGATTCAAACGAGCGGATTTCCTGCCGCGCATCGCCCACCACGGCGCGCAGGTTCAGGTGCACGCGCTGCATGCGCTCCAGCAAGCGCTCCACCGGGCTGTTGCCCTCGGGCGGCGCCTGCGGTCGGGCGAGGTCGCACCCGGAGATTTCGGTCATCAGCCGTTCGGCATCGGCCAGCGGGGCGAGAACGACGCGCTGGAAGCGCCACAGCAGAAAGGCCGACAACGCCAGCAGCACCACGGCCTGGCCCGCCAGCACCTCGGGGCCCGACCAGCCCATCAGGCCCGGCAGCAGCGCTGCCGCCAGCAGCGGCACCAGCAGCGCCACCAGGCGCTGCGTCAGGCTGAAGCGCTGCAGCTTGCCCAGGGTGTTGCGCCAGCCGGGCCGGCGCACGCGCCCGGCATGCAGCCAAAAGGTGCTGACGCCGCTTTCGCGCTCCTGGCGGATCTGGGCGTACAGCGCCTCGGCCGCGCGCACCTCTTCGCGCGTGGGCTTGACGCGCACCGACATGTAGCTGCGCGGCTTGCCGTCCACCATCATGGGCGTGACGTTGGCGCGCACCCAGTAGAAGTCACCGTTCTTGCGCCGGTTCTTCACGATGCCGCTCCAGTTACGGCCCCGGCCGATGGTGGCCCACAAATCCTTGTAGGCCTCGGGCGGCATGTCGGGGTGGCGGATCAGGTTGTGCGGCTGGCCCATGAGCTCTTCCACGGAATAGCCGCTGACCCGCGCAAACGCTGCGTTGCAGTGGGTCATGACGCCCGCGCTGTCGGTCGTGGACATCAGGAGTTCTTCGCCAGGGTAATCGTATTCGTTGGTGCTCACCGGCAGGTTGACGCGCATGGATTCAGACCTAACAAGAAACTGAGTTACGGAGTATCGAAAAAATATATTAACTACGTGTTACATGAGTTTCTTGACGATCATCAAACCGACCAGCGTAAAGCCCCCGGAAACGGAGGCGGGTCGACCAAAGGTCGGTAAAGCGCCACGCCAGACCCTGAATGCGGATGGTTGGCATTCCTTGCGCGGCTGTAACCGGCTAGAACAGCTCGGCGGTCGTGCCGGCGGGGGCTGAACCGTGGGCGCCTGCGGGCTGCAGCCGCCCCTCGTCGGGGTGCTCAGCGCCCGGGCGCGTCAGCCCGCCCACCCGCACCCCCAGCAGCCGCAGGCGCCGCTCCAGCGGCACGCGCTTGAGGCACAGGCCGGCCACGCGGCGGATGGTGGCGGGGTCGTGGGTGGGATCGGGAATGGTCTGGTCGCGCGTCACGCTGCGAAAGTCGTCGTAGCGCAGCTTGATTCCGATGGTGCGGCCCACGTAGCCCTTGCGCTGCAGGTCCTGCGCCACGCGCTGGCACAGGTCGGTGAAGATGGCGCCCAGCTCGGCGCGGTCGTGCACGGCGTGCAGGTCGCGGTCGAAGGTGGTTTCGCGGCTCATGCTCACGGGCTCGCTCTCGGTCACCACGGGGCTGTCGTCACGGCCCCAGGCCACGCGGTGCATCCAGGCGCCGGTGGACTTGCCGAAATGGCCGATGAGCCATTGCGGGTCCTGCGCCGCCAGCTGGCCGATGGTCTCGATGCCCAGGCGCGCCAGCTTCTCCCCCGCCTTGGGGCCGATGCCGTTGACCTTGCGCACGCCCAAAGGCCAGATCGTTTCCTGCAGGTCTTCCGCGTAGACGACAGAAATGCCGTTGGGCTTGTTGAACTCGCTGGCCATCTTGGCCAGCAGGCGGTTGGGCGCCACGCCGATGGAGCAGGTCAGCCCCGTCTTGTCGAAAATGCTCTTCTGGATGAGCCGTGCCAGTACGCGCCCGCCTTCGCGCTGGCCGCCCGGCACGTCGGTGAAGTCGATGTAGACCTCGTCCACGCCCCGGTCCTGCATCACCGGCGCGATCTCGGTGATGGCCTCCTTGAACGTGCGCGAAAAGCGCCTCACCTCCTCGAAGTCCACGGGCAGCACGATGGCCTGCGGGCACAGCCGGGCGGCCTTCATCATGCCCATGGCCGAGCCCACGCCGAACTGGCGCGCGGCGTAGGTGGCGGTGGTGATGACGCCCCGGCCCACGTAGTCCTTGAGCAGCGGAAAATCCTCCACCGGAATGAAGCGCCGCTCACGCTCCTGCGTGCCGTCCGGGCCGCGCAGCAGCAACTCATCCACCCTGCGCCGCCCGCCGCCGATGACCACGGGCAGGCCCTTGAGCTGCGGGTAGCGCAGCAGCTCCACGCTGGCATAGAAGGCATCCATGTCCAGGTGGGCGATGCGGCGCAGCAGGGGCTTGTCAGGGGCGGTCACAGCCGCCATTGTGCGCAATCACAAGCCACCGATCCGCTATGTGCCGGCCGCGCGATGGGCGAAACGGGCAAGGCCCAGGCCAGTGGCCACCGTGCAAGGCCACCCCGCCGCGCTGGTGGCGTCTCCCTTACCGGCGACAGCCGAGAGAAGGGAGAAGCGGCGAAGCCGCTCAGGGGGTTGGCGCCTTACGCCGTGGGGTAGGTGCCGGGCAGAAGGATGGAGCTGTCGACGGTGTCGATGTCGGTGCGGCCGCAGAAGGCCATGGTGAGGTCGAGTTCCTTGCGGATGATCTCCAGCACGCGCGTCACGCCCAGCTCGCCGTAGGCGCCCAGGCCGTAGAGGAAGCTGCGCCCGATCATGGTGCCGTGCGCGCCCAGCGCGCGGGCTTTGAGCACGTCCTGCCCGCTGCGGATGCCGCCATCCATCCACACCTCGATGTCCTTGCCCACGGCCTGCACGATGCCGGGCAGCGCGGCGATGGACGAGGGCGCGCCGTCGAGCTGGCGCCCGCCGTGGTTGCTGACGATGAGCGCATCGGCGCCGCTGTCCACGGCCAGGCGCGCGTCTTCGGCTTCCATGATGCCCTTGAGGATGAGCTTGCCGCCCCAGCGCTTCTTGATCCACTCCACGTCGCCCCAGTTGAGCTCGGGGTCGAACTGCTCGGCCGTCCACGACGACAGCGAGGACAGGTCGCCCACACCCTTGGCGTGGCCGACGATGTTGCCGAAGCTGCGGCGCTTGGTGCCCAGCATGCCCAGGCACCAGTGCGGCTTGGTGGCCAGGTTGATGAGGTTGGTCAGGGTGGGCTTCGGGGGCGAGGACAGGCCGTTCTTGATGTCCTTGTGGCGCTGGCCCAGGATCTGCAGGTCCAGCGTGAGCTGCAGCGCCGAGCAGCCGGCGGCCTTGGCGCGGTCGATCAGGCGCTCGATGAAGTCGCGGTCGCGCATCACATACAGCTGGAACCAGAAGCCGGGGCCGGCGTGCTGGGCCACGTCCTCGATGGAGCAGATGCTCATGGTCGACAGCGTGAAGGGCACGCCGAAGTTCTTGGCGGCGCGCGCGGCGAGGATCTCGCCGTCGGCGTGCTGCATGCCGGTCAGGCCCGTGGGCGCCAGCGCCACGGGCATGGACACCTCCTGCCCCACCATGGTCGAGCGCGTGGTGCGGCCGGTCATGTTCACGGCCACGCGCTGGCGCAGCTTGATCTTCTGGAAGTCGTCCTCGTTGGCGCGGTAGGTGCCTTCGGTCCACGAGCCCGAGTCGCAGTAGTCGTAGAACATGCGCGGCACGCGGCGTCGGTAGACGCGGCGCAGATCTTCGATGCAGGTGATGGTGGACAGGTCGGACACGCGGTTGCTCCTCGGGTGGTTTTCGCTGGCGGCAATGGTAGGGCGCGCCACCTGCCGCTGCCATCAAAAAAATTTTTCCGTCCTGCAACAAATTTACAGACTGCATACCAAAACGGCCTGCAGAACGCATCCATAAAGCGCCAGCAGCTATTATTTCAATAGCGCATCAGCAGGCTCCACCTGGGCCTGCACCGGGGCGAGGATGTCGGGCTCGGCGTCGGGCCCGGCGTAGCGGCGCACCTGCATGCGGCCGGCACGCTTGGCGGCGTACATGGCGGCGTCGGCGTGGCGCGCCAGCTCGTCGTAGGTGCTGCCGTGCTGCGGGAACAGCGCCATGCCCGCGCTCAGGCCGACATGCAGCGCCTGGCCCTGCAGCAGGAAGGGCTCGCGCACCACAGCCAGTACCTTGCGCGCCACCACGGTGGCCTGGTCCAGGCTCTCCAGGCCCGGCAGCAGCACCACGAACTCGTCGCCGCCCTGGCGGCAGACCGTGTCGGACTGGCGCATGGCGGCCACCAGGCGGTGCGCGAACTGCACCAGCAGCTGGTCGCCCACGTCGTGGCCGAGGGTGTCGTTGACCTGCTTGAAACCGTCGAGGTCGAGGTACATCACGGCCAGGCTCTGGCCCTGGCGCCGCGCCACCGCCAGCGCGTGGCGCGCGCGGTCCTGCAGCAGCACGCGGTTGGGCAGGTCGGTCAGCGCGTCGTACTGCGCCAGGTGGGCCATGCGGTCGGCCATGGCCATGGTTTCGGTCACGTCGTGCAGCACCATCACGGCGCCGGTGAGGCGGCGGTGGCGGTCGATGATGGGGCTGGCCGATTCCTCCACCTCGAAGCGCTGGCCGTCCTTGTGGCGCAGCACCACGCCGCGCGTGGGACCGCAGGGGTTCTGCGTCTTGAGCGCCACGCGCAGCGGGCTGGGCTGGGTCTGCGCGCCGTTGGGCAGGTACAGCGGCGCGACCTCGTCCACGTCGCGCCCGGCCGCGTCGAAGGGCTGCCAGCCGGTCATGCGCTGGGCCACGGGGTTGAGGTAGGTGATGCGGCCTTCGGCATCGGTGCAGACCACGGCGTCGCCGATGGATTGCAGCGTCAGGCGCATGCGCTCCTTCTCGCGGAACAGCTCGTCCTCCATGTGCTTGCGATCGGTGATGTCGGTCATCTGCACGAAGATGCCGCGCACCGGGCCGCCCTCGGATTCACGGTCGGGCGTGTAGGAGATGTGGGTGTGGCGCACCTCGCCGTGCGCGTCGGTCACGGTGCGCTCGAACACCTGTGGATGGCCTTGCAGCGCCTGCTTCACATAGGGTTCGATCACGGCGTAGTCGTGCGGCCCCAGCAGCTCGGCCGCGCTCAGGCCCTGCAGCTGCTCGGGCGTGCGACCATACAGATCGCTGCTGGTCTTGTTGATGAAGCGGTTGCGCTGCGCCTTGTCCCAGTAGCTGATGGTGGAGGGCAGGTTGTCGAGGATGGTGCGCAGGTAGTGCTCGGCCTGCTGCAGCCGGCTCGTCATCTGCTGGCGCTGCTGCAGCTCGCGCACGAACAACAGCGCCAGGGCCACGCAGGCCAGCATGAGCACGAGCGCGCCGCCACCGAGGATCAGCGCATTGCGGCGCCACTCGTGCAGCACGTCGTCCACCGACCGGGCCACGCTCACGATCATCGGCAGGCCGTCCAGGTGCTGCGATACGTAGAGCCGCTCCACGCCGTCGAGCGGCGAATGGGCGACGAACGCCGCGCCCTCGGGAGAGGACCGCAACGACTCCCAGATCGGCGTCTGCGCGATGTTGCGCCCCACCACGTCGCCGACATGCGGAAAGCGCACGATCAGGGTGCCGTCATCCCGGTACAGGCCCAGGCTGCTGTTGGCCGGCATCTTGACCGAGCTGAACATTTCCTGGAAGTAGTCGAGCCGGATGGCGCCCGTCACCACGCCGGCGAAGCGCCCGTCGGGGTGGTAGAAGGCGCGGCTCAGCGGCAGGCTGTAGAGCCCGGTCAGGCGACCCTGAACCGGCGCGGCGACGTACAGGCCCTGGTGCTTGCCGTCCTTGAACACGCGGAAGTAGTCGCGGTCGGCGAAATTGCCCTTGCGCGGCTGGGCAAAGTCGGAATCGAGCATGACCTGGCCCTGGGCGTCGAGCACCAGCACCGCGGCGAGGTCGCGCGCGTGCAGGGAATGGTCGAACAGCGCGCGGTTGCGCATCTCGGGCGGCAGCGCCATGATTTCCGGCACCCGCATGCCCTCGATCACACCCACCATCGAGTGGTCCACGCTCTTGAGCATCGTCGAGAGGGAGTGGTCCAGCGTGTGCACCAGGCTGGCATTGGTGCGCCGGGCGTGGTCCCACTCGTCGCTGCGCATGATGCTGATGGCGCGGGCAAACAACAGGCCAATACCCAAGGACAGCAGCAGGGTCAGGAAGATCAGTCGTTGGGGTACGGTGAGGCGCACAAACGGATACCGTTCTATATGTATACCTGATTGTAGGTAGTTCCCCCTGGTAGCGACTACTGTGGGAACGACGAACGGCACCCAGGGTTTCCCGCCCCGCAGAACGCCCGAAGGGCACTCAGCGGCGCGCCGGGGCACGCACGCCGGCGCCGCGCACCTCGATGCGCACCTCGTCGAACACGGTGCCGCGCGCGTCGGTGAGCTGCACCACGTGGCGCCCCGGCCAGGGCAGCCAGGCCCACTGCGCGCCCTGCCCGGCCGGCTTGCCGTCCAGGCGCCAGCGCAGCACGGCGCCGGGCGCATGGCCCGCCGCCTCGAAGCGCAGCCGCTGGCGCAAGGGCGGGATGTCGGGGTCAAGCGCGACGATGGTGCCCGACACGGGCGCGGCAATGCGCACGCCGACGGCGGCCTCCGAGGGCGCTGCAGCCATGGCCGATTTCAAGCCTTTTGGGCCTGCAGCGCTTGCAACAACTGCGCCACCAGCTACCGAATCAATAGCAAACAGCGCCTGCTGGGTGCCCGGCAGAAACCACTCGGCGCGCGCCGCCTCCAGCAAGCCGGCCCCGTCCGGCGCCGCGCCAAAGCGCACCGGCAGGCGCACCAGGCTGCGCGGCGGCGCCGGCGCGCGGCTGGGCGCGCGCGCGTGCAGGTGCGCCATCACCGCGGCCCACACCGGCGCCGCGCCGCTGGTGCCGCTGACGTCGTGCATGGCGGCACCACTGGCGTTGCCCACCCACACGCCCACGGTGTAGCGCTGCGACCAGCCCACGGCCCAGTTGTCACGCATGTCCTTGCTGGTGCCGGTCTTCACCGCCGTCCAGGTGCGGGTGGCGAGCACGCTGTCGGTGCCGAAGGTGCGCGCACGGGCAATGCCGTCGGCCAGGATGTCGCCCACGATGAAGGCCGCGCCTTCGTCCAGCGCGCGGGTGAACGCCGGCGCGGCCGCGCGCACGGGCGGCACGGGCGGCGCCACGGGGCTGTGGCGCCCGCCGTTGGCCAGCGTGCGGTAGGCGTTGGCCAGGTGCAGCAGCTGCACCTCGCTGCTGCCCAGCGCCAGGCTGTAGCCGTAGTAGCCGCCGCTCTCGCGCAGCGGCAGGCCCACGGCCACGAGTTGCTGGAAGAACGCGTCGGGCGACACCATGACCAGCGTGCGCACCGCCGGCACGTTGAGCGAGGCCGCCAACGCCGTGCGCGCCGACACCCAGCCCTTGAACTGGCGGTCGTAGTTCTGCGGAATGTAGAGCCCTCCCGCGGTGGCGATGTGCGCCGGCGAGTCCTCCACCAGCGAGGCCGCCGTCAGCCGCCGCTGCGCCATCGCCTGCCCGTAGAGGAAGGGCTTGAGCGTGGAGCCCGGCTGGCGCCAGGCCAGCACGCCATCCACCTCGGCCGCGCCGCTCAGCACGCCGGACGAGCCCACCCAGGCCAGCACCGCGCCCGTCGCGTTGTCGAGCACGACGAGCGCGCCGTCCTCCACGTTGCGGCCCGCCAGCTCGCGCAGGTGCTGGTTGAGCGCCTGCACGGCAAAGCGCTGCAGCGGCGCGCTGAGGGTGGTGGCCAGGCGCCCGGCCTGCGGCGCCGGCCCCTGCGCCAGCGCGCGCCGCGCAAAGTGCGGCGCGATGCCCTCGCTCGCCGGCCAGCCGCGGCGCTGCAGCGCGGCGCTGGTGAAGAGGTCGAGCGCATCGCAGTCCACGCGCGCCGCGCCGGGCTGGCGCTGCATGTCCTGCAGCACGCCGCAGGCCCGCTGCGCCACCTGCGCGGGCCGCGCGTTAGGTGCGCGCACCAGGGCAGCGGCCACGGCGGCCTCGCGGTCGTCCAGGCCGTGCGCGGCCTTGCCGAACAGCGTGCGCGACAGCGCGTCGATGCCCACCACCTCGCCCCGGAAGGGCACGAGGTTCAGGTAGGCCTCCAAAATCTGGTCCTTGCGCCAGCGCCGCTCCAGCACCTGCGCAGCCACGGCTTGGCCGAGCTTTTGCGCCACGCTGCGACCGCCCGGGCCCTGGCGCCAGTCGCCCTCCAGCAGGCCGGCCAGCTGCATGGTGATGGTGCTGGCGCCGCGCGTGCGCCGGTTCCACAGGTTGCCCCAGGCAGCGGCCGACACCGCGCGCCAGTCCACGCCGCTGTGCTCGTGAAAGCGCCGGTCCTCCGACAGCACCATGGCCGTACGCAGCGCGGGCGAGACCTCGGCCAGCGGCACCCAGGCGCCGCGCCGCACGCTGGCGTCCTGGCGCAGGCGCTGCAGCACCTCGCCCTCGCGCGAGAGAACCATCACGTCGGACGGCTGGAAATCGCGCTGCACCTCGTCGAAGCTGGGCAGCGCCCAGGCCGGAAGCGCAGCGGCCGCCAGCGCCCAGCCCAGCACGGTGGCACGCAGCCGCCTCACCGTGCCGCCCACCACACCGCCACCGTGTACGCCACGCCGGCGGCGTACAGCGTGCCGAAGATGCGCTGGTTGTTGCGCGCCAGCCAGAGCGGCAGGTAGATGTCGAAATTCGGCTGCCGCTCGGCCGTGTAGCGCCCCGCCACATCGGTGAGCGGGCAGCGCATGCCATTGAACGCAAGCACCACCACCTCGCACAGCACGATGGCGATCAGCGCCGCCGCCACGGCCAGCCGGCCCTGGAAGGCGAACACCGGAATGGCCACCACGCAGCCGCCGAGCAGGGCCCAGATCACGGTGTGGGCCAGCTTCACGAGGCGCAGCCGGCGCAAGGGTTCGGAGGAAGGCATGGCACCCATGTTCAATACAAAATCGGCCTGCAGCGCCCTATCTGCAAGCGCCAGCAGCTATCAAAAACAAAGCAAATCACTGCGCCACCCCTGCCGTCTGGCCTGTGCGCGCCGCGTGGCGGTGCGCGCGCCACCACCGCACGCCCGTCACCAGCCCCCAGGCCATGACCACCGTGCTCAGCGCGGCAGCGGGCACGCCCCGGCCCGCCTCGGTGGCCACGACCAGGTTGTAGAACACATGCCACAGCGCCACGGCCGGCACGCTGCGCCCGGTGGCGAGGTACACCTGGGCGAGCACGAAGGCGCCGCACCACAGCCCCAGCACCCAGCCCAGCAGCATGGGGCCCACCAGCGCGGCCATGCTGGCGTTGAGCCAGAACAGCGGCAGGTGCCACAGCGTCCAGGCCGTGGCGACCGCGCAGGTGGCGGCCCAGCGCGAGTGCGTTTGCAGCAGCGTGTCGGTGAGGTAGCCGCGCCAGCCCCATTCCTCGCCCCAGCCGTTGACGAGCAGCACCGCCAGCACCACCGCCAGCGGCCCCCAGCTCTGCGGGATGCCGGGGAAGTGCCACCACGCGCTGGCCTCGGGCCAGGCCAGACCCCACGCGCCGCCCCAGCGCGCCAGCACCGCCCACACCAGCAGCCCGGCCAGGCCGGGCGACAGTGCCCACGCCAGCGTGCGCAGCCACGGCCGGGGCCAGCGCACGCCGCGCCGCAGCCATTGGACAAAGCCACCGCGCCCGCCCGCCCCCCAGGCGACGATGCCGCCGGCCAGCGCGGGGCCGAGCAGCCCCGGCAGGTGGCTGACCCAGGGTGTCTGCACCCCGCCGTCCGCCTCCACGGTATGGCCCAGCGCCAGCAGCACGCCCCAATACGACCAGGACAGCGCCATGGCCAGCCCCACGTAGGCCAGCGCGGGATGCGAGCGCAGCAGCATGGCGGTGCGTCAGGGCGCGGCGAGCACCTTCACCCGTGCGTTGGGCGATTCGCCGAACATCTCGGGCGCGTACAGGGCCTCGGCGCGGCTCGGCGGCAGCTGGAACTCGCCGACGTTGTTCAGCCGCACGGTGTATTCCATCTTCACCGTGCCCTTGGGCAGGTACTCGTAGTAGCTGCGGAAGGCCTCGAAGCTGCGCTCCTCGAACGCCGGCCAGCCCGCGCCGCTGCGCTTCTCGCCCTGGGTGGCGATCTCGGAGTCGCGCCCCAGGCCGCTGCCCAGGATGGTGCTGCCCGCCGGGATGGGGTCGGTGATGGCGACCCAGGTCATGTCGGCCTGGCTGGTGACCTCCAGCGTGACGCGCAGCACGTCGCCGCGCGTGTACTGGCCCGCCGGCAGCGCCTTGTTGGCCTGCTCGACGGGCGTGACGGTCTTGGCGATGCGGTAGCCGGCGCTGAACGGCGCCTTCAGCTCGATGGCGGCCACCGACTGCAGCGTGAGCCAGGGCTTGCCCAGTCCCTGGTGCGCGACGGCGAGGTTGTCCTTGCCCGCGCCCCAGGGCAGGAACATGCCGTTGCCGCGCAGCATGCCGGGCGCGGCCGGCGCGCCGAACCAGGTGGTCTGGTGAGCGGCGCCGCTGGCGTCCTGGGTCTTGATGCGCTCGACCTTGCTCCAGTCCACGCTGGCGCTGGCGCCACCCAGGCTGGCCTTGGTGGTGCCGGACACCGGCGTGGCCTCGAACTTGGCGCTGAATTTCTCCAGCGCCAGCCCGCCCCACAGGTTGGCCGTGGTGGTGTGCCAGGCCCCGCCCTGCTGGCGGCTGATGAAGCCATTGGCGAGGCGGCCCATGTCATCCTTCCAGGCCGGGTCGTCCATCACCGCGAGGATCAGGCGCGCGGTGTTCACGTCGCCGTTCTGCATGAGCCACCACCAGTAGTCGTCCTGCTCGGTGCTGAAGATGAGCTTGGTGCCCTGGTACGAGAGGCGGCTGCGCAGGATCTGCGTGGCCTCCTGCAGGCGCTGATCGCGCTGCGGCACGTCCTGCACGCGCTTGAGCACGTTCAGCCAGTCGATCACGCTGTGCGTGGGCCACTGGTTGGGTGCGATGGTGATGCTGCTGACCATGCGCCCCTGCGCCTTGCCGTAGCGCGACAGCGCTTCCAGCGCGGCCATCTTGCGCATGTCGAGGTCCTTGCGCGGGCTCCAGAAGTTGCGCTCGATGCGGCCTTCGACGAAAGCGATGAGCCCGCGCTCCATGGGCGCGCGCACCTCGTCGGGCAGCGCGAATGCGGGGTTGATGCTGGAGGCCTCGTGCGTGGCGGCCAGCACGTAGGCGGTGAGCGCGTCGCTGCCGCGCTGGCCTTCGCCTTCGCGCGGCGGGAAGTAGTGGGCCAGGCCGTCGCCGTCAAGGTAGGTGGGCAGCTGCGCGGCCACGGTGTGCCACAGCTTGGCGTCGCGCAGGCCCACGGCCTTGCTGGTCTTTTGCTCCAGGCAGGCAAAGGGGTAGCGCGCCCACCAGTCGCGCACGCCGGGCAGGCCCTCGGCCAGCTTGGGCTGCAGCGCGAGCTTGAGCCCGCCCCGGCCCGGCAGCGCGTCCGCCGGTGGGTTCACCGCCAGGTTGAAGGAGCCGTCCACCTGCACCAGCGTGGCCTGCTGCACCGTGAGCGGCACGGCGGGCACGATGCGCTGGCTGGCCTTGAGCGCATCGCGCGCGCCGCCCAGCATGTCCTTGGCCTCGATCTCCCACAGGATGGCCTGCATGCGCGTCTGCGCCAGCTGCGCCGGCGCAGTGACGGTCCAGGCCACCTCGCGCGCCTCGCCGGCGGGCAGGTCCACGGTCTGGGGCTTGAGGTCGAGCAGCGTGGCGCGTGGCGCCACCTCGACCTTCATCGCGGCCTGGGTGGTGTTGCGCAGCGTGAGCTGGGCGCGGAACTGGTCGTCCTCGCGCACCAGCGGCGGCAGGCCGCTGATGATCTGCAGGTCCTGCGTGGCGCGGATGCTCGTGCTGCCGGTGCCGAACAGGCCGGTGGCGGCATCGGCCACGGCCACGATCTTGAAGGTGGTGAGCGCATCGTTCAGCGGCACCGTCACCTTGGCCTGGCCGTTGGCGTCGAGCTTGAGCGCGGGTTCCCACAGCAGCAGGGTGTCAAGCAGCTCGCGCGTGGGCGCCCGCCCGCCGCCACCGCCCGCCGGCACGGCCTTGCGGCCGTAGTGGCGCCGGCCAATGATCTCCATCTGCGCCGTGGCGGTCTGCACGCCCCAGCTGCGCCGCTGCAGCATGGCGTCGAGCAGGTTCCAGCTGCGGTTGGGCATGAGTTCGAGCAGCGCCTGGTCCACGGCGGCCAGCGCCACCTCGGCGTTGGCTGCGGGCCGGCCGTCGGGCAAGGTGGCCGTGATGGTGACCTGCGCCTTGCCGCGCACGGGGTAGCTCTCCTTGTCGGCCACCACCTTCACGTCGATCTGGTGCGCCTTGGTGCCCACCTTGAGCTCGGCCACGCCCAGGCGAAAGGCGGGTTTGGACAGGTCCACCAGCGCCGTGGGCGCCTGGTATTCCTTGCCCTCGTACCAGAAGGCCGTCCACCACTCGCGCGGCGCCTTGAAGCCCCAGCTGAAGAAGCTGTACCAGGGCACGTCGCGCAGGCGCCCGCGCAGCGCCAGCACGCTCACGTAGACGTTGGGGCCCCAGCCCTCCTGGATCTTCAGGCTCACCGTCGGGTCCTGGCCGTTGAGCTGCACCACCTGCGTGTCGATGATGCCCTCGCGCTCCACCGCCACCAGGGCCGTGGCGAAGCGGAACGGCATGCGCACCTGCAGGCGCGCGGTCTCGCCGGGCTGGTAGCTTTTCTTCTCGGGCAGCAGGTCGATGCGGTCGTGGTTCTCGCCGCCGAACCACAGCTCGCCCTGGCGCGTGACCCACACCGAGGACGCGGCCTCGAAGGTGTTGCCGTTCTTGTCGCGTGCCGTGGCCACCAGCTCCACCTCGCCGGCCTCGTCGAGCTTGGTCTCGCACAGCAGCAGGCCGCGCGCGTCGCTCTTGCCCGAGCACACCGTGCCCAGGTCCTTGGTTTCGGTCTTGTTGTCGTAGCTGTAGAAGCCACCCACCATGCGCTTGCGGCTGCTGGTGGTGATGCGCGCCACCGCCTGCACCTGCAGCGGCACGTCGGCGGCGGGCTTGCCGTCGGTGCCGAGCGCCAGCGCCTGGAAGCGGATCTTCTGGCTGGCCGACACCCAGCCCTCGGTCTTGATGCCGGCCAGCACGGCGGCGGGCCACAGCGGCGTGGTGCTGCGCAGGGTCTGCACCTCGCCATTGGGGTCGGCATAGGTGGCCTCGACCACCAGGTCGCGCACGGTGCCGGCGGGCGGCAGATCGGCGACCGTGACGCGGCCGGCGCCGCTGCGATCGAGCGTGAGCGGCAGCTTGTCGGCCACCACGCGCGCGTCCTGGCTGGCGGCCTGCTCCTCCTCGCCCCCCTCGCCGGCCTGCTTGCGCCCGCGCGGCGGGTGGAAGCTGAAGCTGTCGTAGTCGTCAAAGTGCAGGGGGCGCCCACGCACCAGGGCCGACACGCGCACCGGCAGCTGCGCCGCCGGGCCGCCCGCCACGTAGTTCACCTGCACGCCCACCGGCACGGCGCGCACGTTGACCAGCGGCGCCTTGTCGGCCGGTCCCGCCCGGCCTTCCAGCACGGGCAGGCGGAACTCCTCCACGCGGAACTGGCCGGTGGACAGGCTCTGCCCCTGGCCTCGGCTGCCGCGCAGCTCGACCTCGTACACGCCCAGCTTGGCGGCGGGCGGCACGGCAAAGCTGCTGTGCGCGCTGCGCCCGCCGGTGGCCGTCTTGCGCCAGGCGAGCGGCTGCGTGAACTGCTGGCCGCTGCCGACATGGGTGATGACCAGGGTTTCCGGCGCCCCCTCGGGCACCCCAAAGCCGCCGCGCGTCTCGCTGCGCAGCAGGTGCTTCATGGACACGGTTTCGCCGGCGCGCAGCAGCGTGCGGTCGAAGATGGTGTGGGCGCGCTCGTCGGGGCGCGGGTCGTTGCTGGTGGGCAGGTTGAAGCGCCAGGGCTCGATGCCGCGCTGCCAGTCGCTCCAGGTGAAGGCCATGTCCTGCACGCCGTCCTGGCCCTGGTGGCGAGCGCTGACGAAGTAGGCGTTGCCGCCCTCGCCCCGGCCGTTGCACAGCGGCGGCTCGGACGACAGGCCCTCGATGCGCGCGACGCCCTGCGCGTCGGTGGTGCCGCTGGCCAGCTCGCGGCCGTTGCAGTCGGACACGCGCACGCGCGCGCCGGCCACGGCCTGGCCCCGGTCCAGCGTGGTCACCCAGGCCAGGGCGTTCTCGCGGCCCAGCTTGAAGTGCACGCCCAGGTTGGTCACCAGCGCGGCGGTGCGCACGTACATGGTGCGCCCCTCGCCATGGCGCTCGTCGAGCAGCGAGCTGCCAAGCCGAGGCGAGGCGATCTCCACCACATGGAAGCCCAGGGGCAGCGGTATACCCACCACCTCGAAGGGGCGCGGCTCGGCGCTGGCGGGCTTGGGCAGGTCAAGCGTGCGCACACCGGCCTGGCCGGCCAGCAGCGACAGCATGCGCGACTGCACGTATTCCTTGTCGTTATCGAGCACCTTGGGCAGCGCGCCCTTCACGTCGCGCCGCGCCTGCTTGCGCTCGACCTGGAAGCTGTCGTACTGCTGCACCTTGCGGAACCAGGCAATGATGTCGGCGTCCTCCTGCGGGCGCAGTGTGCCCACCTTGCCGGCAGGTGCCGCGCCATTGCCGGCGTGCAGGCCCTGGGCGCGCAGGTCGACCTCGACGTTGCGCAGCGTCACGGGCAGCAGCGCCGGCCCGTCCTTGCCCTCGGCGAAGCGCTCGACGATGCCGAACGGCGCCGCGGCGAACTTGGCCAGCGGCGGCCGGCCTCCGGTGGCCACCTTCAGCGGAAAGCTGGTGGCGTTGGCCAGCTCGCGGCCCGAGGCGTCCTGAAAGCCCTTGGGCAGCTCCAGCGTGAACGCCGTGTTCTCGGCCAGCGGTGCGGCGAACTGCACGCTGCTGACCAGGGTGTCGGCCTTGCGCGCCTGCGCCGCCTCGTCACCGGCGTCCAGCTGGGGCTTGAGCGTCTCCTGCGCGGACCTGAGCCGGATGGCGGACGCCAGCGGGTAGGGCACGGGCGTGTTGAAGGACAGCAGCATCGGCCGCAGCGGCAGGCAGGCGGCCTGGGCGTTCTCGCGCTCGCAATGGAATTCGGCCGTGAACGGCGCGCGCACCTGGTAGGCGAAGCGCTTCTCCACGCTGTTGGCCACGCCGCTGGGTGTGGCGATGCCCTTGCCCCAGACGACCTGCACCTTGGACGACGGCGTGAAGCGGCGGTTGCAGGCCAGCGTGACCACGGCCAGCGGCTCCTGCGCGGCCTGCCTGTCCAGCCCGTGGGCCTTGAGCAGCTCGGCGCGCTCCTTGCCGTCGATCAGGCGCACGGGGATGCGCTCGCCCACCCCCTCGGCCACGCACCAGGCGCCGGCCTGCACGCTCGCTAATGTGGCCGGCCCGTTGAGCTGCAGCACGAAGAACTGCTCTTCGTCGATGGCCTCGTAGGTGCCCGGCCGCAGGTTCTGCACGAACGGTCCGCCACTATTGAATTGATAGCTGGTGGCGCCCTTCAGCGCTTCGCCGGAGGCGGATTGGAAGCCCGTCCGCAGCTGCGCCGTGCAGCGCACGCCGGGCGGCAGGTCGCGCTCGAAGTCGAACACCCATTCGCGCTCGCTAGTCCAGCGGCCGGCGCCCTTGCTGACCTGCGCGTCGCTGCAGCGCACTTCGAGCGGCGCGGGGGCCTTGGGGTCGCCAAAATTGACGGCCGCGCCGTCGAACTTCGCCACCACCTGGCGCACGCGCGCCACCTCGCCCTGGGGCGACAGGCTGGTGATCTGCAGCGCCTGAGCGCCCAGGGATGCCAGCACCAGGCCAGCCGCAAGCACGGTTTTCTTCGGATTCACGCATCTCTCCCACGCAAGCGGCAGAGCGTAACAAAACGGCCTCCACGATGGGAGGCCGTTGCATGCGCTTACGTCCGCGCCGGTGCGCGAACCGTGTGGAAAATCACTGCGGCTGGAAGCCGCTGTCCTTGATGATGCGCGCCCACACCTGGGTGTAGGCGTGCTCGCGCGCGGCGAGCTGCTCGGGCGCCATGTAGCCCACGGTGAGGCCCAGCTCGGTGAGCTGCTTGCGCACCTCGGGCAGGGCCAGCACCTTGGCGATGGCCGCCGTGAGGTGGGCGATGTCGCGCTGCGGCGTGCCCTTGGGGGCGTAGAGGCCGTAGTAGGGCAGGTCCTCGAAGCCCTTGAGGCCCAGCTCGGAGAACGTGGGCACATCGGGCAGCGCGGCCTGGCGCTTGCCGCCGAGCACGGCCACCACGCGGACCTTGCCGGCCTTGTGGTTCTCGATGAAGTCCTGCACCGAGGCCACGCCGGCGCCGATCTGGTTGCCCAGCATGTCGGCCAGCATGGGGGCGCTGCCCCGGTAGGGGGCGGAAATCAGGTCGAGCTTGTATTTGTCGCCCAAGAGCTTGACCAGGAATTCCGGCGTGGAGGCCGGCGCCGGGATGCCCACCGCGCCCTTGCCGCCGCCCTGGGCCTTGACCCAGTCCACGTACTCGCCAAAGCCCTTGGCGGGCGTGCCGCCCGAGACAGCGAAGGCGTTGACGAAGGTGGCGATGCCGGCCACGGGCACGAAGTCGTCGTCGGGGCGGTAGCCGGGGTTCTTCACCACCAGCGGCAGGATGGAGATGGTGTGGTCGTGCGAGAGGAACAGCGTCGTGCCATCGGCCGGCGCGGCCTTGAGCGCCTGGGCGGCGATCTGGCCGCCAGCGCCGGGCCGGTTCTCCACCATCACGGGGGTGCCCAGCGGGTCCTTGAGCTTGTCGGCCAGCAGCCGCGCGATGGCGTCCGAGCCGCCGCCGGCCGGAAAGCCGACGAGGATGCGCACGGGCTTGGCCGTTTGTGCCATGGCGCTGGACAGTGCCAGGCCAGCGCACAGCGCGGCGGCGCCGCGCAAGGCGGCCGAGAGCAGGGAACGGCGGGGCAGGGGCATGTCGACTTCCTTCAACTTCAGACGCGAAGCGCCTTTCGCGGCCTTTTTCGCTATTGAATCAATAGCTGGTGGCGCTTGATGCAAGCGCGCCAGAGGCCAATTTGGTTCAAAAACGGGCGCTCAGCCCAGCCGCGCCTGGTGGCGGGCGATCTGCGTGTGCACCTGCGCCGGGGCGGTGCCGCCCAGGGTGTTGCGCGCGCCCAGCGAGCCGCGCAGGCTCAGGCACTCGTACACGTCCTTCTCGATGCTGGCGTGGAAGCCCTGCAGCACGGCCAGCGGCAGTTCGGACAGGTCGCAGGCGTGCGACTGGGCGGCCTTCACGGCATGCGCCACGGTCTCGTGCGCGTCGCGGAAGGGCAGGCCCTTCTTCACCAGGTAGTCGGCCAGGTCGGTGGCGGTGGCGTAGCCCTTCTTGGCCGCGTCTTCCATGGCCTGGGCGTTGACGGTGATGCCGCCTTCCTTGGCGCCGGTGGCGGGGTTCAGCTGGCCGCCCACCATCTCGGCGAAGATGCGCAGCGTGTCCTTGAGCGTGTCCACCGTGTCGAACAGCGGCTCCTTGTCTTCCTGGTTGTCCTTGTTGTAGGCCAGGGGCTGGCCCTTCATCAGCGTGATGAGGCCCATGAGGTGGCCGACCACGCGGCCGGTCTTGCCGCGCGCCAGCTCGGGCACGTCGGGGTTCTTCTTCTGCGGCATGATCGAGCTGCCGGTGGTGAAGCGGTCGGCGATCTTGATGAAGCCGAAGTTCTGGCTCATCCAGATGATGAGTTCCTCGCTCAGGCGGCTCACGTGCACCATGCACAGGCTGGCGGCGGCGGTGAATTCGATGGCGAAGTCGCGGTCGCTCACGGCGTCCAGGCTGTTCTGGCACACGCCGTCCATGGCCAGCGTGCGCGCCACGCGCTCGCGGTCCAGCGGGTAGGTGGTGCCGGCCAGCGCGGCGCTGCCCAGCGGTAGCACGTTGGTGCGGCGGCGCACATCCTGCATGCGGTCCGCATCGCGCGCGAACATTTCCACGTAGGCCAGCAGGTGGTGGGCAAAGCTCACGGGCTGGGCCACCTGCAGGTGGGTGAAGCCGGGCAGGATCACCTCGACGTTCTTCTCTGCCACTTCCACCAGCGCCTTCTGCAGGTCCACCAGCAGGCCGCCGATCAGGTCGATCTCGCCGCGCAACCACAGGCGCACGTCGGTGGCCACCTGGTCGTTGCGGCTGCGGCCGGTGTGCAGGCGCTTGCCGGCGTCGCCCACGAGCTGGGTCAGGCGTGCCTCGATGTTCAGGTGCACGTCCTCCAGGTCGAGCTTCCACTCGAACGCGCCCGATTCGATTTCAGCGGTGATCTGGGCCATGCCGCGCTGGATGTCCGCATGGTCCTGCGCGCCGATGATGCCCTGCGCCGCCAGCATTTCGGCGTGCGCCAGGCTGCCCGCGATGTCGGCCTGCCACAGGCGCTTGTCGAAGAAAACGCTGGAGGTGTAGCGCTTGACGAGGTCGCTCATGGGCTCGGAAAACAACGCCGACCACGCCTGCGCCTTGGTGTCGAGCTGGTTGTGGGACGGAGCGGAGGGTTGGCTGGTGGGCATGGGAGGGCAATAATCCGGTGGAACAGACACCCGGAACGCCCGGATGCCGCAATGCAAGAGACGCAAATTTTATCGACCCTTCCCGCAGCACCGCGAACCAGCCCCGCCAACAGCCACGCCGGGCGTGCGCTGGTGTTCGACGCCTGCCATGCCGGCGTGGTGCTGCGCGCGGTGCTGTTCGTCGAGCTGGTGCTGGCCGTCGGCGCGATGTTCGGGGCGGAAACGCCGCTGGGCTGGCTGTCGCGCCTAGCCCTGCTGACGGGCGGCGCCCTGCCCGCCACGCTGGCCTGGCTGATCGCGGCGTGCAGCCTCAAGCAGGTGCTGCAGCGCCTGCCCACCCTGGGTCAGTACGCCGCCGGCGTGCTGCTGGGCGCGCTGGCCGGGCTGTGGATGGGCGGCATGCTCATCCTCACCGGCATCGTGGCGCAGCCGCCCTGGCTGGCCACGGCGGCCAGCGGCGCGCTGCTGTCGGCGCTGCTGGTGGCGGCGCTGGTGCTGCGTGCGCGCGGCCGCACGCCGGCAGCCACCACGGCGCGGCTCACCGAACTGCAGTCGCGCATCCGGCCGCACTTCCTGTTCAACACCCTCAACAGCGCCATCGCGCTGGTGCGCGCGGAGCCGGCCAAGGCCGAGTCGCTGCTGGAGGACCTGAGCGACCTGTTCCGCTCCGCGCTGGAGGAACAGGGCGAAACCGTCACGCTGGCCGAGGAGATCCGGCTCGCGCGCCGCTACCTGGCCATCGAACAGGTGCGCTTTGGCGAACGCCTGCGCGTGCAATGGCAGATCGATCCGCGCGCCGACGACGCCCTGCTGCCGCCGCTGCTGCTGCAGCCGCTGGTGGAGAACGCCGTGAAGCACGGCGTGGAGCCCAGCGCGCGGGGCGGCAAGCTGCGCGTGCTCACCGAGCTGCGCGGCAGCCGCGCGGTGGTACGCATCACCAACACCCTGCCCGACGAGCCCCGCCCCCACGGCGGCGCCCCGAGCGGCCATGGCATTGCCTTGGCCAACGTGCGCGCCCGCCTGTCGCTGCTGCACGACGTGCAGGGCGAATTCAGCGCCGGGGTGCAGGACGGCCTGTACCAGATTCGCATCTCCCTGCCCGCACCCCGCCCCGCGGACAGCCCTCCCTCCGCCAACCCGCGCAACCGCGCGCGCTCCGCATGAACATCCTCATCGTCGACGACGAACCCCTGGCCCGCAGCCGCCTGCGCACCCTGGTGGGCGACTGCACCGACACCGGGCGCCACACGCTGGCCGAAGCGGCCACCGCCGCCGAGGCCATGGCCATGCTGGCGCCCAACGGCGGACGTGCCTTCGACATGGTGCTGCTCGACATCCACATGCCGGGGCAGGACGGGCTGTGCCTCGCCCAGACGCTGCAGACCCTGAACCGCCCCCCTGCCGTGGTGTTCGTGACGGCGCATGCCAACCACGCGGTGAATGCCTTCGAACTCGACGCCGTGGACTACCTCACCAAGCCGGTGCGCCTGGAGCGCCTGCAGCAGGCGCTGGCCAAGGCGCAGCGACTGCAGCGGCCCGCTGGCAGCGTGGCGGCGCCCGTGGCGCACACGGTGGCGCCGCCGGGCGAAAGCCTGGTCATCCAGGACCGGGGCCGCACTGAGCGCGTGCCACTGGCCGAGGTGCTGTACCTCAAGGCCGAACAGAAATACGTGACGGTGCGCACGGCGGCGCGCAGCTACATCCTCGACGGCTCCTTGAGCGACCTGGAGGCGCGCCACCCCGGCCAGTTTCTGCGCATCCACCGCAATGCGCTGGTGGCGCGCCGCGCGGTGCGCGCGCTGGAGAAGCACTACGACCCCGAAGAGGGCGAAGGCTGGGCCGTGCGCCTGCATGGCCTGGCCGAACTGCTAACGGTGTCGCGCCGGCAGGTGGCGGCGGTGCGGGAAGAAATCGCGCGCGTCTAGGGGCGTTCTGCAAGCACCCCGGCCGGGCGGCTCAATGCCCCAGCCCGCGCCGCAGCTCCTTGAGCAGCAGCGTGACCTGGTTGGAGGCATGGCGGTAGCCGCCGTGGAACAGCTGCAGGGCCTTTTCCTGCTCGCCGGCCTGGTGCAACTCCACCACATGGGCGGCCTGCAGGTGGAAATACTTGTGGCGCGCCACCAGCATCTCGAAAGCGGGGAACTGGCCCAGCATCTGGCGGCCCGTGCCGCGCAGCCATTGGCCCAGCGGGCAGTTCTCGTGCTGGCCCACCTGCGCAGGGTCCAGTACCTCGCCCGAGCTGCCGTCGAGCACGCGCTGCAGGCGCAGCTTCAGGTCCTCGTGGCTGGTGATGGCAGCGTCGATGTCGAATTCGGTCATCAGCGTGGCCGCGTACTCCGGGTCGAGCACCAGCTCACTGGCGTTGTCCTCGTACGACCAGGTCGTGTCGGGGCTGGCCGGGTCCTGCTCCCGGAAACTGAACAAGCGGCTGAAAAAACCCATGCATCACCTCGCGCTTTCGAGAAGCCCTGGCGGCACCATCCACTGGGTGCAGCCTGCGCGGGCTCCATGGAAACATTTTGTTCGACAGGAAGCATTTTGGCTACAAATTCATCGCTAAAGCCAGCAACTGCGCGACATTCGCGGCATGCAGCAGGGCCATCCGGGGCGACGTGAGCACGCATTTCCCCCGCGCGGGACAATCGCCGCCATGCCCTCACCCCACCGCCCCGCCCTCTCCATGCTCGACCTGGTGGCCGTCCGCGAAGGCGGCACCGTGGCCGAGGCCCTGACCATCGCCCTGCGCACGGCACAGCACGCCGAAGCGCTGGGTTTCCAGCGCTACTGGCTGGCCGAGCACCACAACATGGCGGGCATTGCCAGCTCAGCCACCGCCGTGCTGGTGGGCCACATCGCCGGCGGCACCCAGCGCATGCGCGTGGGCTCGGGCGGCGTGATGCTGCCCAACCACGCGCCGCTGGTGGTGGCCGAGGCCTTCGGCACGCTGGCCGAGCTGTACCCGGGCCGCATCGACCTCGGGCTGGGCCGCGCCCCGGGCACCGACCCGCTGACCATGCGCGCGCTGCGCCGCGACCGCACCGAGACCGAGGAAGACTTCCCGCGCGACGTGGCCGAGCTGCAACGCCTGCTGGCCCCGGCCCAGCCCGGCCAGCGCCTCATCGCCATGCCGGGCGCGGGGACCAACGTGCCCATCTGGCTGCTCGGCTCCAGCCTGTTCTCGGCCCAGCTGGCCGCGCAGCAGGGCCTGCCCTACGCCTTTGCCTCGCATTTCGCGCCGCGCCTGCTGATGCCCGCCATCGAGCTGTACCGCCGGCTGTTCCAGCCCTCGGCCGTGCTGCAACAGCCCTACGTGATGATCGGCGTGCCGCTGATCGCCGCGCCCAGCGACGCCGAGGCAGAGTACCTGGCCAGCAGCACCTACCAGCGCGTGCTGGGCATCCTGTCCGGCGACCGGCAACGCCTGCAGCCGCCGGTGGAGCATTTCGCCGCGCAGCTGGAGCCGCCGCAGCGCGCCGCCATCGGTGAATTCCTGGCTGCCGCCGTGGTGGGCGGGCCCGACACCGTGCGCCAGGGCCTGGAGGCGCTGGTGCGCGCCACCGGCGCCGACGAGCTGATGCTGGTGTGCGATGTGTTCGACCCGGCGCTGCGCCTGCGCTCGCTCGACATCACGGCGCAGGCCCACGCGGCGCTGGCCGCCTGAAACCTCAACGCGCGAGGTAGCCGCCGTCCACCGGGTAGTACGAGCCGGTGACGAACGAGGCGCGCTCGGACGCGAGCCAGGCCACCAGTTCGGCCACCTCCTCCGGGCGGCCCAGGCGGCCCATGGGGTGCGCGGCAGTCAGCAGGGCATTCACGGCGGCGTCCTGTTCCAGCGCCGCGATCATCGGCGTGTGGATGAAGGCCGGACCCACCGCGTTCACACGCACGCCCTGGGCCGCGTATTCGACGGCCGCCGCCTTGGTCAGGCCCAGCACCCCGTGCTTGGCCGCCGTGTAGGCCGGTGCGCTGGCGAACGCCACGGCGCCGAGAATGGACGCGATGTTGATGACGCAGCCCCCGCCGCTGGCCAGCATGGCAGCGATCTGGTACTTCATGCCGTAGAACACGCCAGAGAGGTTGACGTTGATGACCTGGTCCCAGGCCTCTACGGGATAGTCCGCCGTGAAGGCCTGCGCGCCGCCGATGCCGGCGTTGTTCACGGCCACGTCAAGCCGGCCAAAACGCTCGACCGCGCGCTGCACCAGGGCCTCGCACTCGGCGGCAACGCCCACGTTGGCGGGGACGAACAGCGCCTCGCGGCCCTGGGCACGCACCAGCGCCGCGGTTTCCTCGCCGCCTGCGGCGCTCACGTCGGACACCACCACATGCGCGCCCTCGCGGGCACACACCTGGGCGATGGACCGGCCGATCCCGGACGCCGCACCCGTCACCAGCACCACCTTGTCTTGCAGCAACACCATGGGTTTCTCCTTGGGGCCATCCGGCACCGCGCCGGGTGTGGGCCCATTGTTGGCAGGCGCTGCGGGCGGCATCTTGATGCACGTCATGGGCAACCCCGGCGTATCGGTCCCCCGGCAGCGGCTACCATCATGCCCTGCCACCCACCCGTACCGCAACACACCCGCATGCCCGCCTTCACCTTCGAAGCCCTCGACGACCAGGGCCAGACCCGCAAAGGCATCGTCGAGGCCGACTCGGCCAAGGCGGCGCGCAGCCAGCTGCGCGCGCAGGCGCTGGTGCCGCTGGCCGTGGAGCCCGTGGGCGACCGCCCCACCGCAGCGGGAGCGAACACCGGCCACCTGTTCACGCGGCCGGTGTTCGGCGCGACCATGCTGGCCATCTGGACGCGTCAGCTTGCCGGGCTGGTGGCCTCGGGCCTGCCGCTGGAGCGCGCGCTCACGGCCCTCTCCGACGAGGCCGAGAACGAGCGCCAGCGCCACCTTGTGGCCGTGCTGCGCGCCGAAGTCAACGCCGGCTCCACCTTCGCGCGCGCGCTGCAGCAGCACCCGCGCGAGTTCTCCGACATCTACTGCGCCGTCATCGGCGCGGGCGAGCACAGCGGCCACCTCGGCCTGGTGCTGGAACGCCTGGCCGACGACCTGGAGGAGCGCCAGGCGCTGCGCGCCAAGCTGGTGGGCGCGGCGCTGTACCCGGCCATCGTCACGCTGGTGGCCATCGCCATCGTGCTGTTTCTGGTGAGCTATGTGGTGCCGCAGGTGGCCAGCGTGTTCGCTGGCACCAAGCGCGCCCTGCCCTTCCTCACGGTGGCCATGCTGGCCCTCAGCGCCTTTGTGCGCAACCATGGCTGGTGGCTGGGTTGCACTCTTGTTTTGATAGCTTTTGGCGCACGCTGGGCGCTGGGTTTCGCCACATTTCGCGAAAAATTTGACGCCGCCTGGCTGAACCTGCCGCTGGTGGGCCGGCTGGCGCGCGGCTACAACGCGGCGCGCTTCGCCGGCACCCTGGCCATGCTGGCCGGCGCGGGCGTGCCCATCCTCAAGGCACTGCAAGCAGCGGCCGAGACGCTGAACAACCGCGCGCTGCGCGCCGACGCGCTCGACGCCCTGGTGCTGGTGCGCGAAGGCGCGCCGCTGGCCTCGGCCCTGGCGCAGAAGAAGCGCTTCCCCAGCCTGCTGCCCATGTTCGCCCGCCTGGGCGAGCAAACCGGCCAGCTGCCCGTGATGCTGCAGCGCGCCGCCACGCAGCTTTCGGCCGAGGTGCAGCGCCGCGCACTGCAGCTGGCCACGCTGCTGGAGCCGCTGCTCATCGTGGCCATGGGCCTGGTGGTGATGCTCATCGTGCTGGCGGTGCTGCTGCCCATCATCCAATTGAACCAATTCATGAAGTGACGCCATGGCCGTGACCCTGGACGACAAGCTGGTGGTGGCGATCTCGTCGCGCGCGCTGTTCGACTTCGAGGAAGAGAACCGCGTCTTCGAGAAGGACAACGACCGCGCCTATGTGGAGCTGCAGCGCCAGCGCCTGGACGTGCCGGCCGCGCCCGGCGTGGCGTTCTCGCTGGTGCGCAAGCTGCTGGCGTTCAACACCTCCGAGCACCAGCGCGTGGAGGTGGTGCTGCTCTCGCGCAACGACCCGGTGAGCGGCATGCGCGTGTTCCGTTCGTGCCACGCCCATGGCCTGCCCATGGTGCAGCGCGGCGTGTTCACGCAGGGGCGCGACCCGTTCCGCTACCTGCGGCCGCTGGGCGCGCACCTGTTTCTCTCGGCCAACGAGGCCGATGTGCGCGAGGCGCTGCACCTGGGCTACCCGGCCGCGCGCGTACTGACGGAATCGGTGCAAGCCGGCGGCTCCAACCCCCATGAAGTGCGCATTGCCTTCGACGGCGACGCCGTGCTGTTCTCCGACGAGGCCGAGCGCGTGTTCCAGGCCCAGGGCCTGGCCGCGTTCCAGCAGCACGAGTCCGACAAGGCAGCGCAGCCCCTGCCGGACGGCCCTTTCAAACCGCTGTTGGCGGCCCTGCACCGCCTGCAGTCGGCCGGCGAGGACGGCACGGGCATGCGCATCCGCACCGCCCTGGTCACCGCGCGCAGCGCGCCAGCGCACGAGCGCGCCATCCGCACGCTGATGGGTTGGAACATCGCGGTCGACGAGGCCATGTTCCTCGGCGGCCTGCAAAAGGGCGAATTCCTGCGCGAATTCGAGCCCGACTTCTTCTTCGACGACCAGACCGGCCACGTCACCTCGGCCGCCCTGCATGTGCCCGCCGGACACGTGAGCAGCGGCATTTCGAACCTGCCACCCGCCGCGTTGCGCTGAAGTTTCGCACCCAGAATGCAAAAAGCGCCCGTAGAACGGGCGCCTTCAGCTATGGATTCAGGAGCGATTGAGCGACCTCAGGCGCCTCCGGTCCGCTTGACCTTGGGATCGGCGTAGGTGATGGGCTCGTTCTTGGCCTGCTGCGCCAGGCGCTCCTGCAGCGTGGTCTTGTTGATGTCCTGCGCCAGTTCGATGGCGCTGCCGCTGGCGCGCCACATGGATTGCAGGAATTCCAGCAGCTGCTTGTAGATCGGCTCCTTGGGCGGCTCGGGCGGCTCCTCCACCGTTTCCTTCTTCTTCACCTCGGTCCAGTCGCGGTTGGGAGCGTCGGGGTCCGAAGGCTTGTCGGGGGCCTTCACGATGGCGCCCTCGCCCAGCCGGTCCATGGACTCGACAGGGTTGGCGGGGTTGATGGGGCGCACCGGCACCGCACCAGAGGCCCCGGTGGAATACAAATCAGCGCCCTGGGGACGCCAGATCGGTGATCGCTCTACAGGTGGCAGTTGCATGGCAGTGGCCCGGTTGGTGAATCAATTCGAGAGGGGATTTATCCCCGTCTCGAACATTCATTTCGGCAAAAAGAAGGGGAAATTAAGCCTTTTTTGACCGATCGACCCAAATTAAGGGTTTTCACCTAGCAACACACGGCCTCCTGGGCCCCGCCTGCCTTACAGAAAACGCTCCAGGATGCGCCGTGAGGCCTTGTCCAGCACCGTGCTGTCGGGGATGGCGTACTGCACCCCCTCGCCGCTGGCGATCAGCAGCGAGGTGCGGCCGTGCAGGCGACGGATGTCCTCTTCGGCTTTCAGCACGAAGCGCGTGGCCCCCCGGTCGGTCTCGATCTGCCAGGTACAGGGCGTGGAAAAGCTCGACACCTCAAGGATTCTGGTGATAGTGGGCACAAACTCCCGAACCGCCAGCTCCTCCTTCACGAGGCGCCGCACCGGTTCGGGCAGGTCGGCCATGCGTTCGACCCAGAGCAGTTCATGGCCATCGGCGCCCATGAACGAGAGGCCGTCCTCGGGCGCGGCGATGGGAAAGGCACGCACGGGCAGCACGCCGACGTGAGAGGCACCTTGGGGAAGCTGCATGACCAGGCGGCCATGGACGTCACGGTGCAGTTGCAGGGCGGAAAGGGATGCGGTGGAGGGCATGGGGGCCTCGGCAGGTGTCAGGAGTTGCCGGCGGGGTGCGCCGGATGCAGCAGGCTGCTGTCGATGATGACGCCGGCGGCCTGGGCGTCCTCCTCGGCGCGGCGGGCCTGGGCCTCGTAGAGCCGCCAGTAGGCGCCCTGCTGCTCCATGAGTTCGTCGTGCGGACCGACCTCGACCACCTCGCCACGGTCCATGACCACCAGCCGGTCGGCCTTGCGCAGCGTGGACAGGCGGTGGGCGATGGCGATGGTGGTGCGGCCCTGCACCAGGTTGTCGAGCGCCTTCTGGATTTCCTTCTCGGTCTCAGTGTCCACAGCGGAGGTGGCTTCGTCGAGGATCAGGATGCGCGGGTCGATCAGCAGCGCGCGCGCGATGGAGATGCGCTGGCGCTCGCCACCCGAAAGGCCCTGTCCGCGCTCGCCCACCAGCGAGTCGTAGCCGTGCGGCAGGCGCAGGATGAATTCATGTGCGTGTGCGGCACGCGCCGCGGCGACGATCTCGTCGCGCGTGGCATCGGGCTTGCCGTAGGCGATGTTCTCGGCGATGGTGCCAAAGAACAGGAAGGGCTCCTGCAGCACCAGGCCGATGTTGCGGCGGTAGTCGGCCACCGAGAAGCGGCGGATATCGATGCCGTCGATTTGGATCGAGCCCGAACTCACGTCGTAGAAGCGGCAGATCAGGTTCACCAGCGTGCTCTTGCCCGAGCCGCTGTGGCCGACCAGGCCGATCATCTCACCGGGGCGGATGTCCAGGTCCATGTTCTTGATGACGGCCCGGCTGCCGTAGCGGAAGCCCACGCCGCGCATGGCGATGGCGCCCTCGACCTTGTCCACGTGCACGGGCTGGGCCGGGTCGGGCACATTGCTGACGTGGTCGAGGATGTCGAAGATGCGCTTGGCGCCGGCCGCCGCCTTCTGCGTGACCGAGACGATGCGGCTCATGGAGTCGAGCCGGCCATAGAAGCGGCCGATGTACGCGATGAAGGCCGTGAGCACGCCGACCGTGATCTGGCTTTTGGACACCAGCCAGATGCCGAAGGCCCAGACCACCAGCAAACCGATTTCGGTCAGCAGCGACACCGTGGGCGTGAACAGGCTCCAGGTCTTGTTCAGGCGGTCGTTCACTTCGAGGTTGTGCTGGTTGGCGTCGCGGAAGCGCTGGGCTTCGCGCTTTTCCTGGGCGAAGGCCTTGACGACGCGGATGCCGGGAATGGTGTCGGCGAGCACGTTGGTCACCTCGCTCCACACCCGGTCGATCTTCTCGAACCCGGTGCGCAGGCGGTCGCGCACGGTGTGGATCATCCAGCCAATGAAGGGCAGCGGCACCAGCGTGACCAGGGCCAGCCAGGGGTTGATGGAGAACAGGATGGCCGCCGTCATGCAAATCATCAGCACGTCGGTGATGAAGTCCAGCGCGTGCAGCGACAGAAAGACGTTGATGCGGTCAGTCTCCGAGCCAATGCGCGCCATGAGGTCGCCAGTGCGCTTGCCGCCGAAGTAGTCGAGCGACAGGCGCAGCAGGTGCTCGTACGTGGTGGTGCGCAGGTCGGCGCCGATGCGCTCGGACACCAGCGCCAGGATGTAGGTGCGTGCCCAACTCAGCCCCCAGGCCAGCAGCGCCGATAGCAGCAGCCCGCCCAGGTACAGCATGACCAGGGCCGGGTCGATCTTCTGGCCGTTCTGGAACGGGATCAGGATGTCGTCCATCAGCGGGATGGTCAGGTACGGCGGCACCAGGGTGGCTGCCGTGGAGGCCATCGTCAGGCAAAACCCCGCAGCGAGCTGCTTGCGATACGGACGGGCGAAGCGCCACAGGCGCAGCAGCACCCAGGTTGAGGTTTGCGGAGGCTGGGCGCGGGCGCAGGCCGGGCACTCCTCGGTGTCGGGCGGCAAAGGCGTGTGGCAGGTGGGGCAGCGGGCTTCGTCTGCCTCCTCGGCCAGCGGGGTCAGGCTGGCCAGGCGCTCGGTCTGGTGCTCGAAACGCTGCACCAGGCTCAGCGCCTGGGCATGGTTGCCCAGGGTGAAACGCCAGAACGCCAACCGCTGCCGGTCGTCGTGCAGCTCCAACGTCCCCACGCCGCCGTGGTCCAGCAAGCGCAGGGCCATGCCCGGCGCCAGCGGCCATTCGCGCCAGCCCTCGCCGCCCGGATCACGCGCCAGCAGACGCTGCGCGGTCAGCGCCAGAAGGCCGGTGCCGAAACGCAGTTCGGCGCTCAGGTCAACCTCCAGGGCGGCCCGCACGTTTTCGTGGGAAGCGAGCTTGGCTCGCAACTCGGCCCCGAAGGGGCCATTCAAGACACCCGAGGCGTCCGCAGGATGGTGATGTTGCATTTTGGTTGGTATTTCCGCCCCCGGCAGCCCGCCGTGCCTGTTTGCGCGAAAGCGAGAATTCTCCCTGATACTGCTTTCCGGCGTGCCGTGGTCTTCCTCCATAACGTTCCCCCCCACCGGTTCGCTGACAGTCTGCGCTGATGCCGGACTGGCGCACAATCGAACTCTTTCCGTCTCGCACTCCCACAAGCCCCTACCAAGGCCGGAACCTCCTACCCGCTGCACTCCATGGCGAAATTCAACGACATCCAACTGCTGCGCATCAACTACCTGCGCGGCCCCAATATCTGGACCTACCGGCCGGCGCTCGAAGTCTGGCTCGATCTCGGGGCCCTCGAAGACCACCCCTCGCACCAGATTCCCGGATTCAATGAACGCCTTACGGCCTGGCTGCCCGCCCTGATCGAGCACCATTGCGGCGTGGGCGAGCGCGGCGGCTTTCTGCAGCGCCTGCAGGAAGGCACCTGGTGCGGCCATGTGCTGGAGCACATCGTCATCGAGCTGCTGAACCTGGCCGGCATGCCCACGGGCTTCGGCCAGACGCGCAGCACCTCGGTGCGCGGCGTCTACCGCATGGTGTTCCGGGCGCGCGACGAGCAGGTGGCACGCATGGCACTGGAACAGGGCCACCGCCTGATCATGGCAGCCCTCAACGACGAAGCCTTCGACGTGCCGGCCGCCGTGGCCAAGGTGCGCACCGAGGTGGACGACAGCTACCTCGGCCCCAGCACGGCCTGCATCGTCACCGCCGCCACCGAGCGCGGCATCCCGCACATCCGCCTGAACGACGGCAACCTCGTGCAACTGGGCTACGGCGCCAGCCAGCGCCGCATCTGGACGGCCGAGAGCGAGTTCACCAGCGCCATCGCCGAAGGCATCGCGTCCGACAAGGACCTCACCAAGAGCCTGCTCAAGTCGTGCGGCGTACCCATCCCCGAAGGCCAGGTGGTGAACAGCCCCGAGGAAGCCTGGGAGGCCGCGCAGGACATCGGCCTGCCCGTGGTCGTCAAGCCCTCGGACGGCAACCATGGCCGCGGCGTCACGCTGGACCTGCGCAAGCAGGCCGACATCGAGGCCGCCTACCACGTGGCCTACCCCGAAGGCAGCGACGTGATGGTCGAGCGCTTCATTCCCGGCAATGAGCACCGCATCCTGGTGGTGGGCGGCAAAGTGGTGGCCGCTGCGCGCGGCGAGGTGGTGAGCATCACCGGCAATGGCCGATCCACCGTCAAGGAACTCATCGACAGCCAGCTCAACTCCGACCCGCGCCGCGGCTACGAAGAGGAATACCCGCTGGAGATCATCGACCTGGCCACCGATTCGAAGGTGCAGCTCGAACTCAAACGCCAGGATCTCGATGCCAACGCCGTGCCGGCCGCCGGCCGCCAGGTGGTGGTGCAGCGCAACGGCAACGTGGCCGTGGACTGCACCGACGATGTGCACCCCGAGGTGGCCTACATTGCCGCCCTGGCCGCCAAGGTGGTGGGCCTGGACATCGCCGGCATCGACATGGTGGCGCAGGACATCGGAAAGCCGCTGCACGCCCAGGGCGGTGCCATCGTCGAAGTGAACGCCGGCCCCGGCCTCTTGATGCACCTCAAGCCCGCCGTGGGCGCACCGCGTCCCGTCGGCCAGGCCATCGTCGAGCACCTGTTCCCCTCCGAGGACCATGGCGAGGACGCCGGCCGCATCCCGCTGGTGGGCGTGGCAGGCACGCGCAACACCACGATGATTGCGCGCCTCGTCGCCTGGCTGCTGCACCTGAGCGGGCGGCACACGGGCCTGGCCTGCCGCGACGGCCTGTTCCTCGACCGCCGCCGCGTGGAAGCCACCGACAGCGCCCACTGGGAAGCCGCGCACCGCCTGCTGATGAACCAGATGGTGCAGGCCGCCGTGATCGAGAACGATGCGCGCACCATCCTGCGCGACGGTCTGGCCTACAACCGCTGCCAGGTGGGCGTGGTCACCGACATGGACGGCGTGGCCACCCTGGCCGAATTCGACGTGCACGAGCAGGAGCAGATGACGCGCGTGCTGCGCACCCAGGTCGACGTGGTGCTGGAAAAAGGCGCCGCCGTGCTCAACGCCGCCGAGCCACAGGTGGCGGCGCTGGCGCCGCTGTGCGACGGCAGCGTGGTGCTGTATGCACAGGACGCGGCCCTGCCCGCCCTCGTGGAGCACCGCGCCGACGACGAGAACGGCCGCGCCGTCTTCGTGAAGAACGGCCGCGTGGTGCTGGCCACCTGCCACACCGAGCACGTGCTGGGCCCGCTGACCGACCTGACCTTCGGCCGCCAGGCCGTGGTGCCCGACACCGACGCCCTGCTGGCCGCCATCGCCACCGCCTGGGCGCTGGACATCTCGCCCGACCTCATCGGCGCGGGCATCAAGACCTTCGAGCCCGAACAACCCGCCGTGGACACCGCGCGCGCCTGAGCGCCAGCGGAGACCTGGAACAGCCCCACCGCCCGCGAAAGAACACTGAAAGACTGATCCCATGGATGTATCCCGCATCAGGGCCCTGCGTGGCCCCAACCTCTGGAGCCGCCACATGGCCATCGAGGCCGTGGTGGCCTGTGAAGAATCCGAACGCTCCATGTCCCGGATCGAGGGCTTCGAGACCCGGCTGCGCGCCTTTTTCCCGGCCATCGGCGCGCTGCACGCCGAAGGCGGCACGGACCTGTCGCTCGCCCATGTGCTGCAGACGGCAGCGCTGGCCCTGCAGGCCCAGGCCGGCTGCCCGGTCACCTATGCGCGTACCACCGCCACGGTCGATCCCGGGGTGTACCAGGTGGTCGTGGAATACAGCGAGGAAGCCGTGGGCCGCCAGGCCTTCGCGGACGCCCAGCAGCTCATCCAGGCCGCGCTCGGCCACGGCAGCTTCGATGCCGAGGCGGCCATCGCCAACCTGCGCGAACTCGATGAAGACGAGCGCCTGGGCCCGAGCACCGGCTCCATCGTCGAGGCCGCCGTGGCGCGCGGCATTCCCTACCGGCGCCTGACCCGGGGCAGCCTGGTGCAGTTCGGCTGGGGCTCCAAGCAGCGCCGCATCCAGGCCGCCGAGATCGACTCCACCAGCGCCGTGGCCGAATCCATCGGCCAGGACAAGGATCTGACCAAGCGGCTGCTGCATGCGGCCGGGGTGCCCGTGCCGCTGGGCCAGCCCGTCGAGACCGTGGAAGAGGCCTGGGCCGTGGCCCAGAAGGTCGGCCTGCCGGTCGTGGTGAAGCCCCAGGACGGCAACCAGGGCAAGGGCGTCACGGTCAACATCACCGACCGCGCACAGCTCGAAGAGGCCTACAAGAATGCCGCCGACTACGGCACGGTGATGGTCGAGCGCTTCCTGCCCGGCCACGACTTCCGCCTGCTGGTGGTGGGCGACCAGCTGGTGGCCGCCGCGCGCCGCGAGCCACCCCAGGTGCTGGGCGACGGCGAGCGTAGCGTGCGCGAGCTGGTGGACATCGTCAACCAGGACCCGCGCCGCGGCGAGGGCCACGCCACCTCGCTCACCAAGATCCGCCTGGACGACATTGCCATCGCGCGCCTGGCGCTGCAGAACCTCACGCCGGAATCCGTGCCCGAGAAGGGCCAGCGCGTGGTGCTGCGCAACAACGCCAACCTCTCCACCGGCGGCACCGCCACCGACGTGACCGACGACGTGCACCCCGAAGTGGCCGCGCGCGCCGTGGCCGCGGCCCAGATGGTGGGCCTGCACATCTGCGGCGTGGACATGGTGGCCGAAACCGTGCTGCGCCCGCTCGAAGAGCAGGGCGGCGGCTTCGTCGAGGTGAACGCCGCCCCCGGCCTGCGCATGCACCTGGCGCCCAGCTATGGCAAGCCGCGCGCCATCGGTCAGGCCATCGTGGACCGCCTGTACGCCCACGGCCAGGACGGCCGCATTCCCACCGTGGCCGTCACCGGCACCAACGGAAAAACTACCACGGCGCGCCTGATCGCCCACCTGTTCTCGGCCCAGGGCCTGCGCGTGGGCATGACCAACACCGACGGCGTGTACGTGAACGGCCGCCAGATCGACAGCGGCGACTGCTCGGGCCCCAAGAGCGCGCGCAACGTCCTGCTGCACCCCGAGGTGGACGCCGCCGTGTTCGAGACCGCCCGTGGCGGCATCCTGCGCGAGGGCCTGGGTTTCGACCGCTGCCAGGTGGCCGTGGTCACCAACATCGGCGCCGGCGACCACCTGGGCCTGAACTACATCACCACGGTGGACGACCTGGCCGTGCTCAAGCGCGTGATCGTGCAGAACGTGGCCAGCAACGGCTACGCGGTGCTCAACGCCATGGACCCCATCGTGGCCGCCATGGCCTCGGCCTGCCCCGGCAAGGTCATCTACTTCGCCAGCGACCGCCACCACCCCGTGATGGCCACGCACCGCGCCCAGGGGCACCGCACCGTGTATGTGGACGGTGACTCCATCGTCGCGGCCGAGGGCTCGTGGCGCGAGACCATCCACCTGCGCGATGTGCCCATCACGCGCAACGGCAAGATCGGCTTCCAGGTCGAGAACGTCATGGCCTCCGTGGCCGCCGCCTGGGGCGTGGGCCTGCCATGGCAGACCATCCGCCGCGGCCTCTCGGGCTTCGTCAACGACAGCGACAACGCCCCCGGCCGCTTCAATGTGATGGACTACCGCGGCGCCACCGTGATCGCCGACTACGGCCACAACCCCGATGCCATGCGCGCCCTGGTGCAGGCCGTGGACGCCCTGCCCGCCAACCGCCGCAGCGTGGTCATCAGCGGCGCGGGCGACCGGCGCGACGAGGACATCCGCGACCAGACCGTCATCCTGGGCGCGGCCTTCGACGACGTTCTGCTCTACCAGGACGCCGCCCAGCGCGGCCGTGCCGACGGCGAGGTGATGGCGCTGCTGCGCGAAGGCCTGGCCGGCGCCACACGCACCCGCTACGTGGAGGAAATCCGGGGCGAATTCATCGCCATCGACACCGCGCTGGCGCGCCTGCAGCCGGGGGACCTGTGCCTGGTGCTGGTCGACCAGGTGGAAGAAGCCCTGGCCCACCTGGCGCAGCGCTGCAGCGAAACCGGGGCGCCGGCATGAGCCTGCTTCGCGCACGCCACGCCCTGGCCTGCGCAGCCCTGCTGGCCTGCGGCGCGGCGCTGGCCGAGGGCGAGAAGATCGGCACCGTGGACACGGCCTTCCAGTGGATCGGCCGCGACCACGACATCCTGGTCGAAGCCTACGACGACCCCGGCGTGCACGGCGTGACCTGCTATGTCTCGCGCGCCCGCACGGGCGGCATCAAGGGCACGCTGGGCCTGGCCGAGGACCGCGCCGAGGCCTCCATCGCTTGCCGCCAGACCGGCCCCATCACCTTCCCGCAGCCGCTGCGCAAGCAGGAAGAGGTGTTCAGCGAGCGCATGTCCCTCCTGTTCAAGCGCCTGCGCATCGTGCGCATGGTGGACCCGTCGCGCAACGTGCTGGTCTACCTCACCTACTCCGAGAAGCTCATCGACGGCTCGCCGCAAAACAGCGTGACGGCCGTGCCGGTGGACCGCGCCACGGCCATTCCACTCCGGAAATAGGCTGTTTCGGGCTGTTTTTCAAGCAAAAACAGCCTCTGGCGCCCGTCCATACAGCGCCAGCAGCTACCAAAACAATAGCGCTTATTCCTGCGCCGCGATCTGGCGCAGGGCCTGCTCGAACACCTCGGGCGCCTGGCCGCCCTGGATCAGGTGGCGGTCATTGATGATGATGGCCGGCACCGAGTGGATGCCCTGGCGCAGGTAGAACTGCTCGCGCTCACGCACCTCGGCGGCAAAGCGGTCGGAGGCCAGCAGCGCGCGCGCCTCCTGTCCATCCAGTCCCACCTCACCGGCCACGCGCAGCAGCACCTCGTGGCTGCTCGGGTCCTGGCCGTCGGTGAAATAGGCCTTGAACAGCGCGTGTTTCAAGGCCGGCTGCACACCCTTCTCCTCGGCCCAGTGCAGCAGCCGGTGCGCATCGAAGGTGTTGTAGATGCGGCCGCGCCGTTCCATGCGGAAGGTGAATCCCAGTTCAGCGCCGCGCGCGGCGATGGCTTCGCGCGTGCGCTGGCTCTGCTCGGGCGTGGCGCCGTATTTCTCCTGCAGGTGCTCGCCGATGTCCTGGCCCTCGGGGCCCATCTGCGGGTTCAGTTCGAACGGCTGGAAATGCAGGTCCAACGCCACCTCGTCCTGGACGCGGCCGGCGGCCTGCTCCAGCGATTGCAGGCCGATGGCGCACCAGGGGCAGGAAATGTCGGAAACGAAGTCGATCTTCAGGGTCTTGGGCATGGCACGGCTCAGGGAGAAAGGGCCCGCCATGGTAGGCCGAACGCAATCCCCTTGCAGTGCGCGGGCCGAGGCCTGGCGACCCTGGCGCACTCCCAAAGTTCAAGGTCTGATTGTTTTCAAAACTGGAACAGTCAGTTTGCGACTGAGTAGTTTTTCTTTGAACGAGCGGGGCGTACAGTTCAACCCATCGATGAGACGCAACCCAAACGGGAAGCCCACCGAAGCCGGATCGGCACCACAGGAAGTGGATGCGGACCCGGGTCCTGAAACTCTTTTTGAAGGAATTCACCATGACCGCATCCCGCATCCTCTCCATCGCCGCTGTTACCGCTTTCGCTTCGTTCGGCGCCCAGGCCAGCGACCTGTACGGCACCAACTTCGAAGCCGGCGTCCAATCCACCCGTGCCCGTTCCACCGTCCAGGTCGAAGCCGCCCAGGCCGTGACCCAGTTCAAGAACTTCACCGTGGCCGCTCCGGTCGGTGCCGCATCGGACGTGAGCCGCACCGCCGTGCGCGCCGAGGCCGTGACCGCTGCCCGCGCTGGCGCCATCGCCCTGGGTGACCGCAGCTAAGCCGCCGCCCCTTCCGCTTCTTCCTGAATCCCTGATTTTCCAAAGGTACACACCATGAACGCCTCCCGCATCCTCTCCGTCGCCGCTGTTGCCGCTTTTGCCTCGTTCGGCGCCCAGGCCAGCGACCTGTACGGCACCAACTTCGAAGCCGGCTTCCAGTCCAACCGCGATCGCGGCGCCGTCCACGCCGAAGCCGTACAGGCCGTGCCCCACTTCAAGAACTTCGTGGCCACGAACAACCAGGACCGCGCTCCCGTCACCCTCAGCCGCGAAAGCGTGCGCGCGGAAGCCGTGACGGCGGCCCGCTCGGGCGCCATCGCCACCGGCGACCGCGGCTGAGCACCGTTTTCGGGGCCCGGACCCCGCCCCCTCTCCATAGGAATCTTCAGCCCGCGCGCGCAAGCCCGCGGGCTTTTTTGCGTCCGCGCAAAACCCATGGCCGCGCTGCCGCGGCCATGCCAGAATCGGCCATGCCCGCCCCCCAGGAACTTGCCGCCACCTACGCCGTCGCAGCGCCGGACGCTTCTTCCGAAAGCGCCATGACCGTGCTCTACCGGGCCGCCATCGGCCCCGTCAATCCCGAGCGCTACCTGCCCCGCTTCGTGCAGTTCGACACCGCCGGCCGCACACGCACCGGCTGGAACTGGGCTGCCAGCCTGTGCACGCTGAACTGGATGGCGCTGCGCAACCTCTGGGGCCCGGCGCTGATCTACGTCGCCGCCGCCGAAGGGTTGGGGCTGCTGGTGTTTGGCGTGGGCCGGTCGGCCCTGCAATGGCCGGACAGCGTGCAGTGGGCGCTGATCGCCGTCTTTGCCGTGCTGGCCTGCGTGCTGCCCGGCCTGTACGGCGATGCCGTGCTGCACACCGAGATCCGCAAGCGTATTGCCCGCGCCCTGGCCGCCACGCGCGACATCCCCGAGGCCTGCGCGCTGCTGGGGCGCCAAGGCAGCTCCTGGCAGCGCCTCATCGCGCTGGCCTTGCTGAACCTGGTGCTGGTCGGCGTTGCATCTGCCGCCTATTGGTACCTGCCGCAAGGCGCCCTGACCGGACAAGCGGCCTCTTCGGAGGCCGTCACGCAGCCCCTCGCCGAGGCCATGGCGCAGCGCGCACCCACGCCCCCCCTGCCGATCACAGCCGCCTCCGAACCGGCCTCGCCGGCTTCGTCCCCCGCCTCCATGCCCGTCCAGGCGTTGGCCACGCCGCCGGCCAGCGCACCCGACACACCTGCACCTGCACCTGCACCTGCACCTGCACCTGCACCTGCACCTGCACCTGCACCTGCACCTGCATCGGCGCAGGCACCGGCCTCCGCGCCCACCCCGACACCCGTGCCCGCCGCATCGGTTTCGGCACCGCAGGCAGCGCCCAAAGCCATGCCGGAGAAGGCCGCGACCAAGGCACCGCCGGCCTCCAAGCCGGCCACTGCCAGCGCCAAACCCTCCTCCGCACCGGCCTCCGCTACAGCGGCTGCCCGGCGGCCACCCGCCAGCAAGGCCGGGGCCCAGGCCGCGGCATCCAGCGCCTCGGCCGCAGCATCGACCGCCGCCCCTGCCGCCGCGCCCGCATCCGGCGCCTCCGACGCCGTGGTGGGCAGCGCGCCGGGCTACTACATCAACGTCGGCCTGTTCGCCGAGGAAGCGAACGCGCGCCGTGCGCAGGCTCGGCTGCTCAACGAAGGCCTGCCGGCCTTCCGCCAGACGCTGGAATCGGCCAAGGGCAAGCGCATTCGCGTGCGCGTCGGTCCCTATGACGGCAGCAAGGACGCGAACGCCGCGGCCACGCGCATCCGCACCCTGCAACTCGAAGCCGTGGTCTTCAAGCAGTAGCCACGCGAGGGGAACCCCATGAACCTGGTCCACCTGCTGCTGCGGCACGCACGCCTGTCGCCCGAACGCACGGCCCTTCTGCACGGCGCCACCCCCTACGCCAGCTACGGCACATGGGCCGCACGCAGCGCCGCGCTGGCGCAGCGTATGCGCGCGGCCGGCCTGCAGCCGGGCGACCGGGTACTGCTGTTCCTGCGCAACCACCCCCGGTACCTCGAGGTGCTCTTCGCGGCCTGGTGGGCCGGCCTGGCCGTGGTGCCGGTGAACGCCAAGCTGCACCCCCGCGAGGCCGAATGGATCATCGACAACGCGCAGGCACGCTGGGGATTCGTTAGCGCCGACGTGGCGCCCGGGCCGCTGACCGGGCTGGAGCGGCAGATCGACGTAGATTCACCCGAGGCCGACGCACTGCTTACCGCAGACGGCAGCCCCTGGGCAATACCGGTGGCCGAGCGCCTGCCCGACGACCTGGCCTGGTTGTTCTACACCAGCGGCACCACCGGTCGCCCCAAGGGCGTGATGATCACGCACCGCAACCTCATGACCATGGGGCTCGCCTATTTTTCCGATGTGGACACGGTGAATGCACAGGACGCCATCGTCTACGCCGCGCCCATGTCACATGGCGCCGGCCTGTATGCCATTCCACACCTGATGGCAGGGGCGCGGCACGTGGTGCCCGCATCCGGCGGCATGGAGCCGGCCGAGCTGTTTGCACTCGGTGAGGCGCTGGGGCCGTTGTCCACCTTCGCGGCGCCCACCATCGTCAAACGGCTGGTGGACCATGCCGAGCAGGCCGGCCTCGACGCCGCGCAGTGCGCACGCGCCTTCAAGACCATCGTCTATGGCGGCGCTCCCATGTACGTGGCCGACATCCAGCGCGCGCTGCGGGTGATGGGGCCGCGCTTCGTGCAGATCTACGGCCAGGGCGAGACGCCCATGGTGGCCACGGCGCTGTCGCGCGAGCACCTGGCCGACACCGCGCACCCGCGCTATCTGGAACGCATCGCCTCGGTGGGCGTGGCGCAGACACCGGTGCAGGTGCGCGTGACCGACGAAGAGGGCCGCGACCTGCCCATCGACGCGGTGGGCGAGGTGGTGGTCCAGGGCGACAGCGTGATGGCAGGCTACTGGCGCAATCCCGAGGCCACTGCGCACACGCTGCGCAACGGCTGGCTGTTCACCGGCGACGTGGGCAGCCTGGACGCGGAGGGCTTCCTCACGCTCAAGGACCGCAGCAAGGACCTCATCATCAGCGGCGGCTCCAACATCTACCCGCGCGAGGTGGAGGAGGTGCTGCTCACGGCCCCGGGCGTGGCCGAGGTGGCCGTGGTCGGCGCGCCCGACCCCGAGTGGGGCGAGATCGTTGTGGCGTTCGTGGTGCCGCAGCCCGGCGCCCAGCCCAGCCGGGAGGCGCTGGACCAGCACTGCCTGGCGCAGATGGCGCGCTTCAAGCGGCCCAAGCGCTACGTCGTGGTGGGCGAGCTGCCCAAGAACCACTACGGCAAGGTGCTCAAGACGGTGCTGCGCGAGCGCCTGGCGATGCCGGCCGTCTGAGACCGGCCGGTGGGCGGCGCGCCGCCCGCGTGCCTTACTTGGCTGCCGCGCGGGCAGCTTCGGCCTTGGCCTTGGCCTCGTCCGCCTTGCGCTGCAATTCCTTGGCCTCCTTCTCGGCGGCTTCCGCCTCCTTGGCCTTGGCTTCCTTTTCAGGCGTCATGCTGCCGGCGAGCGCGTTGCCGGCCATGGTGCCCGCCACGGCGCCCACGGCCGCCGCGCCCATGGTGCCCATCATGCCGGGGCCGCGCGCGGCGGGCGCCGCCGGGGCCGCGGGTGCCGCCGGCGCGGTCGCTGCGGCAGGCGCGGTGGTTGCAGGTGCCGCGGCCTTCGGCGCCACCGGCGCGGCCGGAGCCGCCGGTGCCTTGCCGATGCTGGCCGGAGGAAGGGAGCGCTTGCCGCCGCCCAGACGCTTGGCATGGGCCAGCGACGGCGCGGCGAGGGAAGCGATGGAAAGGGCGATCACGGCCGTGGTGGCACGCAGGGATGTGTTCATGACAACTCCAGGAATCAAAGTGGTTGCAAAGGTGTGGCGCAATGGCGCTCAGTCGCTGCTGCCGCCCAGGCCGAACAGGCTCAGCAGGCTGGTGAACAGATTGAACAGCGAGACGAACAGGCTCACCGTGGCCAGCACATAGTTGGTTTCGCCGCCGTTCACGATGCGGCTGGTTTCAAACAAAATCAGCCCGGCCGACAGCAACGCCACCATGGCCGATACCGCCAACCCCAGCGCCGGCATCTGGAAGAACATCGCCGCAAGACCGGCCAGCATCGCGATCACCATGCCGGCAAACAGGAAGCCGCCCATGAAGCTGAAATCGCGCTTGGTGGCCAGCACCCAGGCCGACAGGGCCATGAAGGTCACGCCCGTCGCGCCCAGCGCCAGCGCCACGGTCTGCGCGCCGCCCGGCAGCGCCAGGTGCATCGTCAGGACGGGCCCGAGCGTGTAGCCCATGAACCCGGTGAGCGCGAACACGGAGGGTATGGCCCAGCCGCTGTTCTGCTGCTTGTGGATCAGGAACAGCAGGCCAAAGTAGCCCGCCAGCGTGAGAATGATGCCGGGCGCGGGCAGGCGCAGGGCTACGCTCAGCGCGGCCACTGCTGCGCTGAACAGCAGCGTCATGGACAGCAGGGCGTAGGTGTTGCGCAGCACCCGGTGCGTGGCAATGGTGGCGCCCCAGCCCGCGCCGGCGGCGCGGGGAGAGGGAGCAAGCGTCTGGTTCATGGTTTCCTTTCGATGGCGCAGGACATTCCGCGCACGAGAACCTGCAGATTAGGGCCACTATCACATCGAAAAAAGCAGAGAATTAATGAATTAATATCTCGTAAAAACTGACAATGAGCCTGGCATTCAACTACCGGCACCTGTACTACTTCTGGGTCGTGGCCAAGGAAGGCGGCATGTCCCATGCGGCCGCACGGCTCAACATGGCGGTGCAGACGGTGAGCGCCCAGGTGCGCGAACTGGAGCGCGACCTCGGCTGCCAGTTGCTCAAACCAGCCGGCCGCGGGCTGGCCCTCACGGAAGCCGGGGTGGCCGCACTGCAGCAGGCGGAGCACATCTTCCAGCTGGGCGAGGCCCTTCCCGACCTGGTGCGTGCAGCCACCCGCGTGGCTACCGTGCGGCTGACGGTGGGCATCGCCGACGGGCTGCCCAAGCTGGTGGTGCAGCGTCTGCTGCAGCCGGTGCTGGCAACGCCCGATCTGCGCCTGGTGTGCGACGAGGGAGAAATGGCCGACCTGCTGGCCGACCTGGCGGTGCACCGCCTCGACGTCGTGCTGTCCGACCACCCGGCGCCGTTCAACCCGCATCTCAAGGTGCACAACCACCCGCTGGGCACCTCGGGCATGGGCTGGTACGCCACCGATTCCTGGCATGCGCAGGCCCAGGCCGACTTTCCGGCCTCACTGGCGCAGGTGCCGTTGCTGTTGCCCACCACCCACTCCACCGTGCGGGCACGCATTGACCAATGGCTGATGCAGCGCGGCCTACACCCGCGCGTGGCCGGCGAGTTCGAGGACAGCGCCCTGCTTGAAACCTTCGGCGGGAGCGGGCTGGGCGTGTTCCCGGCAGCGCTTGCCGTGCAGGAGGATCTGCTGCAGCGCCACCACGTACGGCTCCTGGGCCCCTGCGACGGCGTGGAGGAGCACTACTACGCCATCAGCACCGAACGCAAGGTGGAGCACCCCGTGGTGCGGCGCCTGCTCGGCAACGCGCGCAAACCGGGCTAGTACGACGAGCAGGCTTAGCCGCCGACCCAGGGCAGGGCGGGCGCTGGAATGCGTCGGCCTTCTCCGCCCTTCACCGCGCCGAACCGGGGCCCCTGCGCTTCCCACTCACGTTGCGCCTCGGTGATCGCCTGCCGGCTGAAACCCACGAAGTTCCACCACATGAGCAGGGTTTCGCCAAACGGCTCGCCGCCCAGCAGCAGCACCCGGCTGCCGGCGGCGCACTCCAGCGCCACCTCCTGCCGGTGCATGCCCAGGTAGGCGAATTCATTGGGGCCGAATGTCTCCCCGGCAATGGCCACGCTCCCTTCCAGGGGCAGGATGGCGTATTCAAAGGCGGGATCCAGCGGCAGGCGCAACACCGATGGCTGCGGGCTGCCAATGTCCAGGCCGACGAGCGGCGAATACAGGCGCGCCGGCGCCGTGCGGCCTTCATACGTTCCGGCGAGCAGCGTCAGCGTGCACCCCGCGCGCGTCCACACCGGCAGCTCCGGGTAGTGGTCGAAGGCGGGCGCGCAGTCGGCAACACGCGACGGCAGCGCGATCCAGAGCTGGGCGGCGTGCACGCGGCTGGCCGAGGGCAGCGAATCCTCGGTGTGCGCGATGCCTCTCCCGGCCGTCATCAGATTGACCTGGCCCGGCCGGATCACCTGCTCGCTGCCCAGGCTGTCACGGTGCAGTATTTCGCCCTCCAGCATCCAGGTAAAGGTCTGCAGGCTGGTGTGCGGGTGCGCGCCGACATGCATTCCATTCCCGGAGGCGAAAGCCACGGGGCCGACGTGGTCCAGGAAACACCAGGCCCCCACCATGCGCCGCTGCCGCGTCGGCAACGCGCGATGGATCGTCAGGCCCTCCCCCAGCTCGGCCGCCCGCGCGGCGATACGCTCGACCTGCGCCAGCGGTGCGCCCGAAGATATTTCCAGGCCTTCTGATTCGGATGGATGTGGTTCCACAACAATCTCCCGGCAAGAGTTCCCGCCCCAGCGCTGTCGTGGCGACAATCCATCCAGGGCGTCCGCCACCATGGTACGGAACATTGCCATGGCCTGCTGCGTCCGCCACTTCAGACGCCAGACACCCGGGGCTTCAGCCGCCCAATGGGGGCGCCTTGTAGACCAGCACCTTGAGCGAGCGGTCCGGCGACACATCCGCAAACACCGGCGGATTGGCAAGGCGCTCCACGAATGTGAGCTCCGGCGCCAACTCCTGCATCTGCTGCTGCAGGAAGTCCACGCCAAGCTCCGGCGCGTTGAGGCACAGCAGCGCATGGCCATCGGGCTCCAGCAGGTCGTGCAGGCGGCGCATGAGGCGGGCGTAGTCCTTGCCGGCAACAAAGCTGCCCTTCTGGTAGCTGGGCGGATCGATGATCACCAGGCCGTAAGGCCCGCTGCGGCCGATCTTGCCCCAGGTCTTGAAGATGTCGTGGGCCAGGAAGCTGGCGCCTTCGGTGATGCCATTGAGTTGGTGGTTCTGCTGCCCGATGGCCATGGCCCCCTGGCTCATGTCCACGTTGACCACCTGCCGGGCCCCGGCCTGGCGCGCCACCACCGAAAAAGCGCAGGTGTAGGCGAACAGGTTGAGCACCTTGAGGCGTGGATGCGCCGCGACATGCTGGCGCACCCAGCGCCGGCCCTCGGCCATGTCGAGGAACAACCCATGGTTCTGCCCCTTGAGCACATGCACGCGAAAGCGTGCGCCCTGCTCCGTCACCACATGCGGATCCGGCACGCTGCCGGCCATCAGCAACGTTTCTGTGCGCCCTTCATGGCGACACTGGAACACCCAGTGAAGAGGTTCGCCAGGGGCGAGCTGCTGCCAGCGCGCGGCCAGCGCGGCGCCCACGGTTTCCAGTTCGCTGTCCGCCGCCGGCTGAAAGCTGGTCAGTACCCAGACCGGCGGAAACACATCGAGCACCCAGTGCTCGCAGTCCGGATACAGCCCGCCCCGCCCATGGAACACGCGCTGGGCATCCGTGGGCAGGTCGATCTGGGCGATGGCGTTCAACAGGGCTTGCATGACGGGCGTATCCGGAAAATCAAAAGCGGGAGGGGTTGAATGAACCGGCCCCCGCACAGGTGCCGATCTGCCCGCAGTGTAGGCCCCTGTTCAGCAGCTCACCTGGCGCAGCCCCGGGCAATGCGGGCGGCAAGGCGCGCGGCGACTTTCGCCGTGAGCCCGTCACGGTCGAACGCCGGGTTCAGCTCGGCAATATCGGCCGCCAGCAGCTTGCGGCTGGCCAGCACCACGTCCACCAGGGACTCGACGCAGGCCAGCGGCACCCCCAGCGGCGCCGGCGCGGAGACGCCAGGGGCCGAAGCACCCGGCAGCACGTCCATGTCCACGGTCAGGTACACGCCGTCGCACTGGGAGAGGTCGTGCTCCAGTGCAGCACGGGCCTCCTGCACCCCGGCTTCGCCCTGCAGGGCGTCGTCAAGCCAGTACCGAGCCCCCAGCACATCGGCGCGCTCGAACAATGCCTGGGTGTTGGCATAGCGGCTGATGCCGAAAACGCGGTACTCGAAAGGCCTGCCATGGGCCGCGCACCACTCCTCGATCTGGCGGAACGGCGTTCCGGAATTGGCCTGCGCGGCCATGCGCAGATCGAAATGCGCGTCGAAATTAACCACCAGCACCCGCCGCAAGCCGGTGCATGCACGGGCAATCCCCTGGAAGGTTCCCCAGGCCACCTCGTGGCCACCGCCCAGCACCAGGGGCATGCAGCCCTGTCCCAGCGACTCGGCCACGCGCTGGCCCAGCGTCTCCTGCGCCACCTCCAGCCGGCCATCGGTGCAGGCCACGTCGCCCGCGTCCCACAATGCCGGCTCGCCCATCACCGGCAGATTGGCCAGTGCCTGGCGCAGCGCTTGCGGACCTTGCGCCGCACCGGTCCGGCCGTGGTTGCGGCGCACGCCTTCGTCCACAGCGAAGCCAACCAGCGCCACGCCGCCCCGGCTGTCGGCCGTGAAGGGGCGTACGTGCTGGTGCCAACGCGTGCTGGGACCGGTTTCCTCGGCATCCACACGGCCGTGCCAGACAAAGGGGGTAAGCGTGGTGTCGTTCATGGCCAATGAGTATATATATCCATCGGATATTCGCTGAAATGTATATACAATTTCAGCAAACCACCGGGGCCTTCCATGCCAGAAAAGCTGCACGCCTACGAAAAGGTCCAGCGCCACGTGCTGGCGCAGATCCACGCTGGCCACTGGCGGCACGGCGAGGCCATTCCGGCTGAAGAAGCCCTCGCGCGCGAATTCGGCGTTTCGCGCATGACGGTGCACCGCGCCCTGCGCGAACTCGGCAGCCAGCGGGTGGTGGAGCGCATACGCGGCTCGGGCACGTACGTCGCCCAGCAAAAATACCAGTCGACGCTGGTCGACATCCGCAACATCGCCGACGAGATCGCGGCGCGCGGCCATCGGCACCGCAGCGAGCTGCACCTGCTCGAACGCGTCCGCGCCGACGACGCCCTGGCACGAGCCTTCGGCATCGGCGTGCAGGGGGCGCTTTACCATTCCGTGGTGCTGCATTTCGAGAACGACCAGCCCATCCAGGTGGAGGACCGCTACGTCAACCCCGGCGTGGCGCCCGACTACCTGGCGCAGGACTTTTCCCGGCAGACGCCCAACGCCTACTTGATGAAGGAGGCACCGCTGCAGGGCGTGGACTTCGAGATCGAAGCCACCGCACCGACCCGCGCCTTTGGCGAGATGCTGGAGATGGCGCCCGGCGAGCCCTGCCTGGTGCTGCGGCGCAAGACGCATTCGCTCGGGCAGGTGGCCTCGGTAGCAGCCATGTGGCACCCTGCGGCGCGCTACCGCTTCACCGGTAAGATCTGACCGGTCTGGAGCATGCAACTTCGCCGAAGCGCGCGCATCCAATCCGCACCTCCATGGCCCCACCACTCGCTGCATGACCTCCCGCCCCACCCGCGCTCTCGCACGCTCCCTGCTGCTCCTGGCCTGCCTGCCCGTCACGGCGGCCATGGCGAAAACGTCTGCGCAACCAGCATCGCCGTTTGAAGGTGCGGCGGAATGTGTGGCCGTGCTGAAGCAAGAGCTCAAGCCCCGCCTCCATGCCAACCCCACGGAGCAGGAAAGCGATGCCTGGAAGCGCCAGGCCGAAGGCGCGTTCGCGCATGCCGGCGACGCCTACCACGCCGGGGTCTCCGAAGAACAGGCCCAGCAGATGCTCGACAACGCCGAGGAGCGGGTGGCCACCTGGCCCCCTGGCAAGGTGAGCCGGCAGGCCAGCATCTGCCTGCGCGAGGGCAACCGCTTGCTGGAACAGGCCACACCGGTGGAAAAACTCATCGTGCGCAATGCCGCCAAGCGCTGGCTGGCACGGCAACTGCGCCGGCTGGAAAGCTAGGGAGCCTCGCGGAGCATCCCTGGCGCCCCCGACGTGCCACGCAAGCACGCCCGCCTCAGAACACCCCCAGCGCCAGCCCTGCGGCCATGGCTTCGCCGAGCGCACGGCAGCGCCCCAGATCCTCGGCGCCGATCTGCTTGGGCGCCAGAATGGCCTCCCGGGTCTGCGCGTGGGTGCAGACGATCAGCGGCTCGGCGATGGCCTTGAGGCGCCAGCCTGTGGCGATGCGTTCGATCTGCCGCGCCGCGTTGTGCCCGTCGCTTCCCGCACAGATAAGGCTGGCGTACGGCCGGCCGTTGATCTGGTCAAGCACCGCGTAATAGCTGCGATCGAAAAAATCCTTGAGCTGCCCGCTGACGGCGGCCAGGTCCTCCGGCGTGGCGAACAGGAAACCGTCCGCCGCCAGCACGTCGGCAGGCCCGGCCTGCGCCGCATGCAGCAATTGCACTTGCACATCGGCCGCCGCGCCAGCGCGCGCAGCCTCAGCCATCTGGCGCGTGCCGCCCGTCAGGGAGTGGTAGACGATGAGAAGGGATTTCGGCGTGCCCATGGAGCCAGCATATACCCGCACAGCCGTGCTGGCCTAGGGCTTGCGCCGTCCTTTGCGCACCGCCTTGGCCGCTGGCGCTGCAGCCTTCGGGGCGTTCTGCTCCAGCCACAGCAGGGCGTCCATCTGCGCCAGGAAGTGGCGCAGGTAGTCGGGCGACAGCGTGCGCATCAGGCGCAGCGCGCGCAGCACCAGCTTGTGCGAGTTGAGCGGGCCAGCGTTTTCCGGTTCGCGCACCAAGGCCTGCGCCACTTGCTGCTCCACGGCAATCTTCGACCACACCTCGCCGAACCGGCGCACGCTCTTCAGGTCCGGTGCACTCCCGGCGCCATGCTCCATGCCCGCCCCCGCGCGCTCACGGAGGTCCCGGTTCAGTTGCTTCAGCGGGCAGTCCTTGGCCGGCGCCTCGGCCCCACCGGGCCGAGCGGGCGCCGAACGGGCGTGCTCGGCATAGTCCGCCACGGCCGCGTGCCACCGCTGGCGCAGCACCGGTTGCACGGCGGACGGCTGCTGGGGCAGGCGCCTGAGCAACGCTTCGAGGTAATGGAAGCGCACCGGATCGTGGCGGTGCAGCCCTTCGGCCCGCAGGGATTCCAGCGCCGGCTCACCCATGCGGCACGGCCTTTGCGTTCGAGGCCTTGGGCACGGGGGCCATTTCCACGCGGCGGTTCTGCGCCCGGCCGCTTTCGTCGGCGTTGGAGGCCACGGGCTGCTCCGCTCCGAACGCGGCCGCGAACACCTGGGAGGCCGGCATGCCCTCGTCGATCAGCGTTCGCGTGACCGTCAGCGCGCGCTGTGCCGAAAGTTCGAGGTTGTCGGCAAAGCGCTGGTGGCCGCCGCGCAGCAGCTTGTTGTCGGTGAAGCCGCTCACCATCAGCATTTCGTCGCGCTCGCGCAGATAGATGCGCAGCGGCTGCACCAGGCTGTTCAGCAATTGCCGGCCCTCGGGGCGCAACTCGTCGGAGCCCGGCGCAAACAGCACGCTGCCGCTGATGCCGATGCGCCCGTCATTCACCGTCACCCGGCCGCTGGCCAGCGGGCCGGCCAGGGCCTGTTCCAGTGCCATGCGGCGCTGCTCCTCCATCTGGCGCTTTTCGACCTCCTGCCGCAGGCTGGCCACCAGGTCGATCTGCACCACGAGCACGCCCACCAGGATCAGCACGAAGGCACCCAGCAAACCCGCCATCAGGTCGCCGAACACGGCCCAGACTGTCGCGGTCTGCTCCGTGGCGTCATCCAGGTCGTCCACGCCGGTCATCCCATGACCTCCTGGGCGCGGCCGTGCAGGCGGCGCAGGTCTTCCACGATGCCTTGCTGCGAGCTGATGCTCAGGTCGATCACCTCGCGCGCCTGCGCCACGTAGTAGGCCAATTGCTCATCGCTGCGGCCCAGCGACTGGCCGATGGCCGCCTCGATGCGCTGCAGGCCTTCCATCAGCTTCTCATTGCTGGCACTGAACAGCGCCACGCCATGGCCAAAAGATTCGCCCAGGCTCGACAGCTCCACCGCACTTGCCGCCACATGCGCCGCCACGTCGTCCACCTTGCCGGCCTGTGCCTGCAGCGAGTGGGAGAAGCGCTCTCCGGCCTGCTCCATCACGGATGCGGCGGACTCCACCAGCGCGTCGATGGCCGTCCGCTGCCGCAGGACCGCCTCGTTCACGGAATGCAGCAGCGCATCGAACTGCTGCACCAGGGCCGTGCGCTCGGCCAGGGCGACGTTGTCGCGCTCGCCCATGCGCGCCATCTCCTGGCGTAGTTGCGCAATCACTTCAGCAGCGGCCTGCGGCACCTCCGCGGCGGTTTGCAGCAGGCGCGAGAGCGGTGCCTCCAGGGCCGCGCCCAGAGTGGCGAGGTGTCCCGCCACGGCGGCCTGCAAGGCATCCAGCCGCTCGACGGCGGCCTGACCGCGCGCCGCCTCTTCATCGCGCAGGGCGCCCAACTCGGCATGCCAGGTTGCCGCCAGCGCATCCATGCGCTGGCCCTGTGTATCGATCCACTGCGCTTCGGCCTGCATGCGCGTGCGCATCAACGCCTCGGTCTGGTCGAGCACACGGGTGGCACTGTCCATCACGCGCTGCGTCTGTTCGTTGAGGCGCTCGGTGGCTTGGCCGGCCGCCGTCTCCAGTGCCTGGCACACGCGCTGCTGCTGCTGGGCCGCTTGCGCGCCCGCCTGCTGCCATTGCGCCGCCAGCGTGCCGGCCATGCCTTCCAGGGACCGGCACCAACCGTCCAGACGCTGCTGATCGGCCGCTGTCTGGGCCACCTGCGCCTGCAGGACCGCTTCCTGCAGTGCGGCCTGCGCTGCGCCGGAGCGCTGCTCCATGGCCTGTGTGGCGGATTGCAGGGCAGCGTCCAGCCGGGCCGCCTGGGCCTGCTGGGCCTCGTTCTGGTCGCGCAGGGCGGCCTGCCAGGTATCAGCCACTTGGGCGGCCGTGCCAGCCCATTGCGCGGAGAGTGCCTGCATCTGCGCCTCCGTGGCTTCTTGCAGGTGCAGGTGCGATTGGCGGGCCTCCTGCGCCAAGGTGGCCATTGCCTGCTCGACCACGGGGCGGATCACCCCGGTGGCCTGTCGGGCCCCGGCTTCCAGGCTGCTCTGCAGGGAAGCGCCCACCGAGTCCGCCAGCTGGGCGTAGGCCGCGGTCGCCTCGCGGTGGAACTCCTGCTGGCGCGCCAGCAACTGGCCGTCCATGTGCTCTTGGCGGCGCTCCAGGCCCTGCACCAGATCCTGCAGTTGTTGCGCGATCAGCGGCATGGCCTGCGCCTGCACCTGCAGGGCCTCGAACATGGCCTCGCGGCGATGGACCGGCGAGAACGGCCGCAGCACCGTCACGATGCGCGCGTCGAGCAGGCGCAGCGCCTCCAGGCGCTCGCGGCGGCACAGCGCCAGCAGCAGGCCCAGCATGGCCGACGCAGCCACCCCGGCCACCGAGGTTCCGAACGACAGCCCCAGGCCCTTGATGGGCGCTGCCAGCGCGGAACGGATGGCCTCCAGGTTGGATGAGGTCTCCAGCGCAAACACGGCGCCCTTGAAGGTGACCACCATGCCCAGGAAGGTGCCCAGCATGCCCAGCATGACCAGCAAGCCCACCAGATAGGGCGCCAGCGCCGGGCCCGGCAGCGCCATGCGCGCGCCCTCGATCCGCTGGCGCACGGGGGTGCGCAGCGGCTGTGGCAACCGCTCCAGCCAGGCATCCAGATCCACCAACGGCTGCGGAACATCGGCCAACGCCGCCGCTAGGGCGGTGGTTGCAGCGCGAAAACGCGCCAGCTCGCAGGCACCCAGCACATAAACGGCGGCAATGACCGCCGTCATCGCCAGCGCCAGCGGGCTCGATCCCACGAACCCCCAGCCCACCCAGCCCACGGCCGCCAGGCCGGCGGCAAAAACGCCAGCCATCACACTCTTCTTCATTCCTGTCTACCTGTTCTCGTTACGGGCTGCTTCCAGCAGACCCCTGATGGGCTGCAGGCGTACCTGCACCTCGGCCTGCCACAGCGCCCGGAAATCCTGTTCAAAGGCATGGAGCCAGCCTCCGGGCTGGCGCCAGCGCTGCGGCGCGTCCTCCAGCCCCGACGCTTCCAGTTGCCGCGCATGGACCGCGCGCCAATGCACCCAGCGGCCCTCCAGGCAGTTGATCAACTGCGCCCACAGCTTCTGCTCGCGCGCGGCGAGCATTTGCTCCAGTACCGCGTCCAGCGCCGCCAGTTGCCGCAAATCCGGCGTCCCCCGGGCCAAGCCTTGGCGCATCTGCGCACGCACGGCGCCAAGCCGGGTCTCCCCTTGCTTCTGCAACCCCCCATAGCGGTGGCCGTGCGTGGCAAAGTCCGCATCGGCCTGGGCATCGATCACCTCGACCGCAGCAGCTCCACTGCGCCCCCGCGCCACCCTGGCAGGCGCAGACTTGGCAACGGCAAGACCGATCAGATCCGCCTGCAGGCCCTGGCAAACCTCTTCCAGCGCCTCCAAATTCACCCCTGGCCCAGGCGAACCGGCCAATGCGGGAATGGACTCGATCGAACGCAAGGCACCATTGAGCCGGACGGCATCCACAGCGCTCAGCCACTGGCTCAGGTGCTCCGCCACGTCCGCGCGCGTCGGGTCGCCCTCCGCCGGCATCCATTGCTGAAGCAGGCGAACCAGGGAGGAACGGGTGAGTCGGTGGTGGAGCACGCCCGTCACTCGACCGTCACGCTCTTGGCGAGGTTCCGGGGCTTGTCCACATCCGTCCCGCGCGCGCAGGCCGTGTGGTAGGCCAGCAGCTGCAGCGGCAGCACGTGCAGGATGGGGGACAGGGCGCCATAGTGCCCCGGCATGCGGATGACGTGCAGGCCCTCGCTGCTTTCGATGCGGGTGTCGGCATCGGCCAGCACGTAGAGCACGCCGCCGCGTGCGCGCACTTCCTGCAGGTTGCTCTTGAGCTTTTCCAGCAGCGCGTCGTTGGGTGCCACGGTCACCACGGGCATGCTGCTGGTCACCAGGGCCAGCGGGCCGTGCTTGAGCTCGCCGGCCGGGTAGGCCTCGGCGTGGATGTAGCTGATTTCCTTGAGCTTGAGTGCGCCTTCGAGGGCGATGGGGTAGTGCAGGCCGCGCCCCAGGAACAGGGCGTTTTCCATGCGGGCAAAGACCTCGGCCCAGCCGATGATCTGCGGTTCGAGCGCCAGCACGGCCTGCAGGGCGTTGGGCAATTGGCGCATGGCCTTGAGGTGGGCGGCTTCTTCGTCTTCGCTGAGGCGGCCGCGCGACTGCGCCAGCGCCAGCGTGAGCAGGAACAGGCCGGCCAGCTGGGTGGTGAAGGCCTTGGTGCTGGCCACGCCGATCTCCACGCCGGCGCGGGTGATATAGGCCAGCTCGCACTCGCGCACCATGGCACTGGTGGCCACGTTGCAGATGGTGAGGGTGTGGCGCATGCCCAAAGACTGCGCATGGCGCAGCGCGGCCAGGGTGTCGGCGGTTTCGCCGCTCTGGCTGATGGCGACGACCAGCGTGCGCGGGTCGGGCACGCTGGTGCGGTAGCGGTATTCGCTGGCCACTTCCACCTGGGTGGGGATGCCGGCGATGTCTTCGAGCCAGTACTTGGCCGTGCAGCCGCTGTAGTAGCTGGTGCCGCAGGCCAGGATGAGCACGCGGTCGATCTCCTTGAACACGCGCCAGGCGGCCGTGCCCTGCGCGCCATGCAGGCCGGGGCCGTCGAACAGCTCGGGCACGACGGCCTGCACGCCTTCCAGGGTATCGGCGATGGCGCGCGGCTGCTCGAAGATTTCCTTCTGCATGTAGTGGCGGTAGGGGCCCAGCTCGGCCGCGCCGCTGAAGGCCTGCACGGTGCGCACGGGGCGCTGCGCGGGGGTGAGCGGCTGCTTGCCGGCGCCCACGATCCAGTAGCGGCCCAGCTGCAGATCCACCAGGTCGCCCTCTTCCAGGTAGACGATCTGGTCGGTGACGCCGGCCAGGGCCATGGCGTCGCTGGCCAGGAAATGCTCGGCGCCGTCCTGGCCCACGCCCAGGATGAGCGGCGAGCCGGCGCGCGCGCCCACTACGCGGTGCGGCTCGTCCTTGTGCAGCACGGCGATGGCATAGGCGCCGCGCAGCTCGCCCACGGCGGCCTGCACGGCCTCGAACAGGTCGCCGCCGTAATGGCTGTCGACCAGGTGGGCGATGACCTCGGTGTCGGTCTGGCTGGTGAACACGTAGCCGCGCGCCTGCAGCTGCGCGCGCAGTTCTTCGTGGTTCTCGATGATGCCGTTGTGCACCAGCGCCACGCGGCCGGGCACGCCGTCGCCCTCGCCGCCCGGGCCGGCGCTGAAGTGCGGGTGCGCGTTGCGCACCGCCGGCGCGCCATGCGTGGCCCAGCGGGTGTGGGCGATGCCGGTGGCTCCCTCGATGTGCTCGGTCTGCACCTGCTCCAGCAACTCGACCACGCGCGCCGTGCTGCGGGCGCGCTGCAGGCCGGCCGGGCGCGCGGCGTCGAGGCTGGAGGCATGCACGGCCACGCCGCACGAGTCATAGCCCCGGTACTCCAGGCGCTGCAGGCCCTGCACGAGGATGGGAACGATGTTGCGCTGGGAAACCGCGCCGACGATGCCGCACATGGGAAGACTCCTGAAAGAGATGGGCGATCGTAGGCAAGGCACAGCCTAATTTCTGATTGATTTTTGCATTAATTTGAAATTTAATTTCACCAAATTGCAGGAAAGAAATTTTCTTCCAAAATACAAACGAAAATGGAATCCATCGCCCTCGACGTAACCGACCTGCAGCTGCTGGACCTGCTCCAGCACGATGCCGGCCTGAGCAACCAAGCCCTGGCCGAGCAGGTGCACATTTCACCGCCCACCTGCCTGCGCCGCGTGCGGCGGCTGTACGCCGCAGGGGTGATCGAGCGGCAGGTGGCCATCGTGCAGCCCGACCGCCTAGCGGCGCTTCGCGGCCATGGGCTGGCCTGCATCGTCGAGGTGTCGCTGGACCGCCAGGGCGCCGAGCAGCTCGACGCCTTCGAGGCCCGCGCCGTGCGCGAGGACGCCGTGCAGCAGTGCTGGCGCGTCTCGCCCGGGCCGGACTTCGTGCTGGTGGTGCACACGCGCGACATGCCGGCCTACCTGCAGCTCACGCAGCGCCTGTTCACGGGCGATGCCAACGTGCGCAACGTCAAGGCCTTCTTCGCCACGCACCGCGCGAAATTCGAGACCAAAGTGCCTCTAGCGCCCGAATGACAAGCGTCGCCAGCTATCAACACGATAGCACCCTGCGCAGGTTGGGCGGGCGCCATCCGGTGCACGGCTCGCGGCCGTGGCGGGCCCGCCGGTGCGTAAGACTCGCGTACCCGCCCTCTGATAGGCTTGGTCGCACGGGGCGCCACGCCCCGGCGCTACACGCCCACCCATGACCCTCGCCCCCGCGCTCCCACCGCCGCATGGCCCGCGCCATCATGGCGACAACGGTCCGGCCTCGCGGCGGCGCACCTTCCGCAACATCTACCCGCTGCGCGTGCTGGGCATGGGCCTGGGCGGCCTGCTGGTGGCCAGCGTGCTGCACCAGCACGGCACGCTGCAGGACTACTGGGCACTGGCGGTGTTCTCCTTCCTGGTCTGGCCGCACCTGGCCTACCTGCACGCGCGGCGCAGCGCCAACCCCTTCCGCGCCGAAATCTACAACCTGCTCATCGACTCGGCCATGGTCGGCCTGTGGGTGCCGCTGATGCACTTCAACCTGCTGCCCAGCGTGGTGCTGGCCGCGGTGACCACCTACGACAAGTTCAGCACCGGCATCAAGCGCCTGTGGCTGCATTCGCTGCCGGGCATGTTCGGCACGGCCGTGGCCGTCACGCTGCTGGTGCGGCCCGGGCTGCAGCTGGAAAGCTCGCTCAGCGTCATCGTCTGCACGCTGCCACTCATCATCGTGCACAGCCTGGCCGTCAGTGTGGCCAGCTACCGCCTGATCCGCACCGTGGCCCGGCAGAACCGCCAGCTGGAGGAAATGCGCCGCACCGACGCCCAGACCGGCCTGGCCGCGCGCAGCCACTGGCAGGAACAGGCCAGCGACAGCCTGGAGCGCTACCACGCCAGCGGCGAGCCCGCGTGCCTGCTGATGATCGACATCGACCACTTCAAACCCATCAACGACCTGCACGGCCATACCGTGGGCGACGAGGTGATCCGCGCGGTAGGCCAGGTGATCCGCGACTGCGTGCGCGCGCACGACCACGCGGGCCGCTACGGCGGCGACGAATTTGCGGTGGTCTGCGGCAATGCCCGTGCGCCCGAGGCCCACGCCATCGCCGAGCGCATCCGCGACGGCATTGCCGGCCTGCGCCTGCGCGAGCTGCCGGGCCTGCGCCTGACCAGCAGCATCGGCCTGGCCGAAACCCAGCGCAGCCAGCTCAGCCTGCGCGACTGGATCAACGACGCCGATGCCGCCCTCTACCGCGCCAAGGACCAGGGGCGCAACCAGGTGGCGGGCCCGGCCGCAGCGCCGCCGCCATCGCCCACCCGGCCGCAACCGGCCTGACGCGCTGCCGGCAAGCTGCAGGGCCGCGCAGATTCACAGAAAATCGGGCTCCAGCGCATACCCGTCAAGCGCCACCAGCTATTGATTTAATAGCAAAATTACCCCGCCCAGGACACGCGCACGGTGCAGCCTTCGCCCACGGCCGCCGTGGCGCTGGCCTCGCCACCGTGGCGGCGCGCGATGGCGCGCACGGCGGCCAGGCCGGCACCCACGCCCTCGAATTCGCTTTCGCGGTGCAGGCGCTGGAACACGCCGAACAGCCCGGCCGCCTGCGCGGGGTTGAAGCCGGCGCCGTTGTCCTGCACCGTCAGCGTGAAGCGACCGTCCGCTCCACGCTCCCAGCCCACGGCAATGCGGGCCGGATCGCGCCCGCGCGTGAACTTGAGCGCGTTGCCCAGCAGCTCGTCAAGCATCTGGCGCAAGAGCGTGGCGTCGCCCTGCACCGCGGGCAGGTCGGGCGCGATGCCCCACTCCACGCTGCGCGCCGGCACGGCCGCGGCGAGCGGCGCGCGCGCCTGCTCGACCAGCGCGGCCAGGTCCACGGCCTCGGGCCGCAGCGGCGCGCGCGCGATGCGCGAGAGCACCAGCAGCCCTTCGAGCATGCGGCCCATGCGGCGCGCGGACTGGTCCATGGTGCCCAGGAAGGCCAGCGCCTCCTGCCGCGCCTCGGCGTCCAGGCCCTGGGCGTCTTGCACGGTTTCCTGCACCAGCGGCCCGTAGGACGTGATGTGGCGCAGCGGCGCGCGCAGGTCGTGCGACACGGCGTGCATCCATTCCTCCATGCCGGCGGCCTGCGCGGCCAGCTGCGCATCGCGCTGCGCCAGCAGGGCGCGCAGCGCGGCGGCGTCCAGGCCCTCGTAGGGGTCGGCACTCATGGCTTGGCCTGCTTGGCCGGCCGCTGCCAGCCGGCAATCGCCACCTGCTTGCCGCGGGCCACGCCCAGGGCGCCGGCGGGCACGTCCTTGGAGATCGTGGAGCCGCCGCCCACGGTGGCCCCGGCGCCGATGGTGACGGGCGCCACCAGCACGCAGTTGCTGCCGATGTGCGCGTCGGCCTCGATCACCGTGCGGTGCTTGTTCGCGCCGTCGTAGTTGGCGGTGATGCTGCCGGCGCCGTAGTTCACGCGTTCGCCCACGGTGGCGTCGCCCAGGTAGGCCAGGTGGTTGGCCTTGGCGCCGTCGGCCATCGTCGAATTTTTTACCTCGACGAAGTTGCCGATGTGCACCTCGCGGCCCAGCTGCGCACCCGGGCGCAGGCGCGCATAGGGGCCGACGAGCGCGCCCGCGCCCACGCTGGCGCCGAGCTTCTCGCCGTCGATGTGGGTGTAAGGATGGATGACGGCCCCCGCCGCGATGCTGGCGTTGGCAATGCAGCAGTGCGCGCCGATCTGCACACCTTCGCCCAGCGCCACGCGGCCGGCGAAGATGCAGCCCACGTCGATCTCCACGTCCTGACCGCAGTCCAGCGCGGCGCGCGTGCCGGTGCGCGCGTCGTCGCGCAGGTCGAAGCGCGCCGGGTCGGCCAGGCGCACGCCCTGCTCCATCAGCGCGCGGGCCTGGCGCAGCTGGTGCGCGCGCTCCAGCTCGGCCAGCTGCAGCGGGCTGTTCACGCCGGCCACCTGCAGCGCGTCGCTGATGCGGTGCGCCACCACGCCCTGGCCGTCGGCCACGGCCATGGCCACGATGTCGGTCAGGTAGTACTCGCCCTGGGCGTTGTCGTTGGTCAGGCGCGCCAGCCAGGGCGCCAGCAGGCGCGCGGGCACGGCCATGATGCCGCTGTAGACCTCGGTGATGGCGCGCTGGGCCTCGCTCGCGTCCTTGTGCTCGACGATGCCACGCACGGCACCATCGGCGCCCCGCACGATGCGGCCGTAGCCCGTGGGGTCGGGCAGCTCGACGGTGAGCAGTGCCAGCCGCTCGCCCGCGCCGGCCTCCACCAGTGCGCGCAGGGTTGCGGGCTGGGTCAGCGGTACGTCGCCCGACAGCACCACCACGGTGCCGTCCGCGCGCAGCTGCGGCACGGCCTGCTGCACGGCGTGGCCGGTGCCCAGCTGCGGCTCCTGGCGCACAAATTTCAAATCAAATGTGCCTGTAGCGCCCGCCAGGCCTGCGGTAGCTGCTTCAACTTCCGTAGCGCCATGGCCGGTGATGACGATGGCGCTGCGCGCCTGCAGGTGCGCCGCCTGGTCGAGTACGTGGTGCAGCAGCGGGCGGCCCGCCAGCCGCTGCAAGACCTTGGGAAGCCGGCTTTTCATGCGCGTGCCCTTGCCGGCCGCCATGATGAGGATGTCGAGTGGTGTCATGACAATGGGGTGGTTTCCGGCACGGGCCCGCCCCGGCCGGATGGCGGACGGATTATCCGCCGCCGCACGGCACCCCGCCGCGCCCGCCCGGCTGGGCCGGCAGGCCCGCCCAGTCCCACAGCCCGGCGAGCACCCGCACGCCGGCATGGGCGGCGCCGGCCAGCGCCTGCGCCAGCTCGCGTGCGGGTTGCGCCACGCTGCGCTCCCAGTCGGCGCGCACGGGGCTGGGCACCCGATCCCAGCGGAAGGCGGCGGCCGGCCAGCCGGCGCAGCCCCAGGGTTCGATGACCACATGGACGCCCGGCCGCACGACGAGGCGTTCGCCCGCAACCAGCACCTGGTCCACGCTGGCCCCGTGAATGTCGGGCGCGGTGATCCAGACACGGCCGAGGGTGATCTCCAGCACGCCGCGCTCGCGCGGGTAGAGCGACAGCGCGCGCCCGGCCGGCAGCTTCCAGTGGCCCGCCTGCGCGCGGCCGCGCACACTGGCCAGGGACGAGGGCAACAACGAAGAGGAAGACATGGCAGGCTCCTTTGCATCAATGAATTTTTCCGGTGCGCCCATGTTCTTCCGAACCCTCCACAGCGTCCAATGAAAACGCGCTACGCTATTGATTCCTTGAACGCATCAATCAGGAGCCCCATGGCCGACCTTGCCCTGCTGCGCACCCGCCCCGTGTCGGTGGGCCACTGGCGTGCCTTCCTGGCCGTGGCGCGGCACCTGAACTTCCGCGCGGCGGCCGAAGAACTGGCGCTCACGCAGTCCGCCGTGAGCCGGCAGATCCAGGCGCTGGAGGACGAGGTCGGCGTGCCGCTGTTCCTGCGCCACACGCGCGCCGTGGAGCTGACCAGCGCCGGCGCGCAGCTGCAGCGTGCCGTGGTGCCCGCGCTGGAGCGCATGGACGCTGCCGTGCGCCTGGTGCGCCAGACGGCCGGGCGCAAGAGCGTGGCCATCACCACCTGGGCGAGCTTTGCCTCGACCTGGCTGATCCCGCGCCTGGAAGCCTTCCAGCGCGAACACCCCGACATCGACATCCGCATCGACGCCAGCGACGCGCAGTTGGACCTGGACACCTCCGACGTCGACCTGGCCCTGCGCTACAGCCTGCCCAGCGGCCGCGTGGACGGCGCCGAGCGCCTGTTCGGCGAGCAGCTGGCCGTGGTGGCCAGCCCGTGGCTGCTGAAAAGCGCCGAGCCGGTGCGCAAGCCCACCGACGTGGCGCGGTTCGCGCTGATCGAGGCGGGCGATGCGCACCGCAACCAGCACCTGGAATGGCTGTCCTGGCGCCGCTGGTTTGCCGAGCACGGCTGCACGCTGGTGCAGCCGCCACGCTGGCTGTACTTCAACTATGCGCACCAGATCGTGCAGGCCGCGCTCACCGGCCAGGGCCTGGCACTGGCGCGCATGCCGTTGATCGCCGATGCGCTGGCCTCGGGCGAGCTGGTGGAGGTGCTGCCCGGCCACCGGCTGGACTCGCCGCTGGCCTACTGGCTGCTCGTGGGCCCACGCAGCAGTCCGCGCCCCGAGGTGCAGGCCTTCTGCGCCTGGCTGCGCGCCGAGGCCGCACGCACCCGCCAGTCGGTGGGCGACAACAGCGGCGGCTGAAAACCCGTTGACCCCATCCACGATAAGGTTATAAATTGATGGGCGTCAAACTGCACTACGCCCACTCCCTCTACAACCGGGGCTGGTGCTGCCGGCCCGCCAACGGCCTGGCGGCAAGCATTCCTAGCGAGGGAGAACCGGATGACGTTTATGCCATGGACCAGCGAGCTGGAGCTGGGGGTCGAGGAGATCGACCGCCAGCACCAGTGGCTGGTGCAACTGACGAACCAGCTGCACGACGAACTGTCGAAGCCCGAACCGCGGCGCGAAGCCATCGGCGATGTGCTCGAAGGCCTGGTGGACTACACCCACAACCACTTCATCGTGGAGGAGGTGCTGTTCCAACAGCACGACTACCCGGAAACCCCCGCACACAAGGCGGAGCACGATGGCTTCACCACCAAGGCCATGGAGCTGCTGATGCGCTTCGAGATGGGCGAGGAAATCACCTTCGAGGCGCTCGATTTCCTCAAGGAATGGCTGGTGCACCACATCTGCAAGGTCGACCGTGCCTACCTGCCCTTCTTCCGGGCCAAGGGCCTGGCCTGAGCGCCGGCCCGCATGGGCCGGGCGCCGCAAGCCCTCAGGCCAGGGTCACGCGCGCGAACTTGCGCTTGCCCACCTGCACCACATAGGTGCCGGCGGCAAGCTTGAGGCCCTTGTCGCTGACCACGCTGCCATCGACGCGCACGCCGCCGCCGTCAATCAGCCGGCTGGCCTCGCTGGTCGAGGGTGCGAGATTGGCCTGCTTGAGCAGGGCGCCAATGCCCAGGGGAGCACCGGACAGCGCCACCTCGGGAATTTCGTCGGGCACCCCGCCCTTGCTGCGGTTGATGAAATCCTGCTCGGCCGCGTTGGCCGCCTGCGCGCTGTGAAAGCGCGTGGTGATCTCCTTGGCCAGCAGCACCTTGGCGTCCTTGGGGTTGCGCCCGCCTTCCACCTCGGCCTTGAGCGCGGCGATCTCTTCGAGCGAGCGGAACGACAGCAGCGTGTACCAGCGCCACATCAGCGTGTCCGAGATGCTCAGCACCTTGGCGAACATGGTGTTGGCGTCCTCGCTGATGCCGATGTAGTTGTTCTTGGACTTGGACATCTTGTCGACGCCGTCCAGGCCTTCGAGCAGCGGCATGGTCAGGATGCACTGCGGCTCCTGGCCGTATTCCTGCTGCAGGTGGCGGCCCATGAGCAGGTTGAACTTCTGGTCGGTGCCGCCCAGCTCCAGGTCGCTCTTGAGCGCGACGGAGTCATAGCCCTGCATCAGCGGGTACAGGAATTCATGCACGCTGATCGAGTTGCCGGCCGTGAAGCGCTCGTGGAAGTCGTTGCGCTCCATCATGCGCGCCACGGTGTACTTGGCGGCAAGCTGGATCATGCCCATGGAACCCAGCGGCAGGCTCCATTCGCTGTTGTAGCGGATCTCGGTCTTGCTCGGGTCCAGCACCAGGCTGGCCTGGCGGTAGTAGGTCTCGGCATTCGCCTTGATCTGCTCGGGCGTGAGGGGCGGGCGCGTGCTGTTGCGCCCGGACGGGTCGCCGATCAGGCTGGTGAAGTCGCCGATCAGAAAGATCACCTGGTGGCCCAGGTCCTGCAGCTGGCGCATCTTGTTGAGCACCACGGTGTGGCCGATGTGGATGTCCGGCGCCGTCGGGTCCAGGCCCAGCTTGATGCGCAGCGGCTGGCCCGTGGCCTCGGCGCGCGTGAGCTTCTTCACCCATTCATCCCGGGGCAGCAGTTCTTCCGCGCCGCGCAGCGAGATTTCCAGCGCCCGACGTACACCATCGGAGATCGGGTCAGATGTAACAACAGATTGATTCATAAGGGTTTTCTTGGGTGTGGCGGGCCGACGGTTCGCTATACTTGCGCCCACATCGCAGTGGCGGATTCTAAGTGGCCCGTCCCAAGGGGATTTTTCTCTCGAAGCTGCGGCACTGACAGTCTGCCCGCCCTGCAGCCCCTGGCGCCTTCGCCAGGGCGCCTTGCCGGGCGCGCAATCACCCTGGGGATCGACTCTTGAACAACGGCTTGACCACCGCCAGCCTCGCATTGCGCGACCGGATGATCCAAGGCATCCAGAAATACCCCCAACGCATCACCGCCATCCTCGCAGCCCTGCTGCTGACGGGCGGCGGCGGCGCGTTTGCCGTGGCCTCTTTCGCTCCCGATCCGGCCGACATTCCGGTGCGCCTGATCGAGCAATCCATTCCTTCGCTGGCCAGCGGCCTTTCGCTTGCCGAAATGACCGAGCAGCCCGGCTTCTCGCTGTTCCGCACCGAGCAGATGCGCAGCAGCGACACCGCCGAATCGCTGCTACAGCGCCTGGGCGTGGCCGATCCGGCCGCAGCCGCCTTCCTGCGCCGCGACGCCAACATTCAAAAGAACCTGATGGGCCGCACCGGCCGCTCGGTCTCTGCCGAAACCACCGACGACCACCGCCTGCTGCGCCTCACGGCGCGCTGGGCGCCCGACGAAAGCGGCTATTTCAAGCGCCTGGTGGTCGAGAAGACCGACGCCGGCTTCGCTTCGCGCGTCGAGACGGCCCAGCTCACGGCCTCCAGCCGCCTGGCCGGCGGCGTGATCCAGAGTTCGCTGTTCGCCGCCACCGACGCGGCGCGCATCCCCGACCCGGTCGCCGTGCAGATGGCCGAGCTGTTCTCGGGCGACATCGACTTCCGCCGCGCACTGCGCAAGGGCGACCGCTTCTCCGTGGTCTACGAAACGCTGGAAGCCGATGGCGAACCACTGCGCAGCGGCCGCGTGCTCAGCGCCGAATTCCACAACAACGGCAAGTCGCACCAGGCGCTGTGGTTCCAGGAACCCGGCGCGAGCAAGGGCGCCTACTACACGCCCGACGGCCAGAGCCTGCGCCGCGCCTACCTGGCCTCGCCGGTCGAGTTCTCGCGCGTCTCCAGCGGCTTTGCGATGCGCTTCCACCCCATCCACAAGACCTGGCGCGCCCACCTCGGCACCGACTTCGCGGCGCCTACGGGCACAGCGGTGCGCACCGTGGGAGACGGCGTGGTCGAGTTCGCGGGTGTGCAGAACGGCTTCGGCAACGTGGTGTTCGTCAAGCACCGCAACCAGCACGTGACCGTCTACGCCCACCTGAGCCGCATCGGCGTGAAGAAGGGCGAATCGGTCGCCCAGGGCCAGAGCATTGGCGCCGTGGGCTCCACCGGCTGGGCCACGGGCCCGCACCTGCACTTCGAGTTCCGTGTCAACGGCCAGCACCAGGACCCGATGGCCATCGCGCGCCAGAGCGAACCCGCGGCGCCCGTGTCCACGGCCGGCCGCCCGGCGTTCGACCGCCTGGCCGCCGTCATGCGCACCGAACTGGCCTCGGCCGAACTGGTCCAGCAGGCCAGCGCTGAATAAGCCGCGCCCGCCGGCGTGCAGCCCACCCCCATGCCCGAGCTGTACATCGGCCTGATGTCGGGCACCTCGCTCGACGGTGTGGACGCCGTGCTGGCCGACTTTGCCGGCCCGCGCTGCACCGTGCTGCATCACCATGCGGCGCCTTTCGACGCCGCCACCCGCGCGGAACTGCTGGCGCTCAACACCCCGGGCGCCAACGAACTGCACCGCGCCGCCCTGGCCGCCAACGCACTGGCACGCAGCTATGCCGCCGCCGTGCAGGCCGTTCTGGCACAGACGCAGGTGGCACCGTCCCAGGTCCGTGCCATTGGCGCCCATGGCCAGACGGTGCGCCACCGTCCTGGCGAATTTGACGGCACGGGCTACACGCTGCAGCTCAACAACCCGGCCCTGCTGGCCGAACTGACCGGTATTGCCGTGGTGGCCGACTTGCGCACCCGCGACGTGGCCGCAGGCGGCCAGGGTGCGCCACTGGTGCCGGCCTTCCACCAGCAGCAGTTCGGCCGGCCCGGACAGGATCTGCTGGTGCTCAACATCGGGGGCATCGCCAACCTCAGCGTGCTCGGCGCGGACGGCCGCGTGCTGGGCTTCGACTGCGGGCCCGGCAACGCCCTCATGGACCACTGGTGCCAGCAGCACACCGGCCAGCCGTTCGACCGAGGCGGCGCCTGGGCCGCCAGTGGCCAGGTGCTGCCCGGGCTACTGCAATTGCTGGAAGACGAGCCGTTTCTGCGCCAGCCGCCCCCCAAGAGCACGGGGCGCGACCTGTTCAACCCGCAGTGGCTGGCCGCGCGGCTGGAGCGCGCCAACCCCGCCGCGCCCGCAGATGTGCAGGCCACATTGACGGAATTGACCGCAAGGGCTTGCGCAGCAAGCGCTGCAAGCTATCAAAATCAGAGTGAAATGCTGGCCGTCTGCGGCGGCGGCGCCTTCAACGCACACCTGATGGCACGGCTGCAGGCCTTGCTGCCTGCGCTGCGCGTCGAAACCACCGAGACCCATGGCCTGCCACCATTGCAGGTCGAGGCGGCGGCGTTCGCCTGGCTGGCGCGCCAGGCCGTGCACGGCCTGCCGGGCAACCTCCCCAACGCAACGGGCGCCCGAGGCGCCCGCGTGCTCGGCGGGATCTACCCCGCCTGAAGGTGTTTCAGAGGCTCAGGAAAAGCTGGAGCCGCAGCCGCAGGTGGACGAAGCACCCGGGTTCTTGATGACGAACTGCGCGCCCTGCAGGTCTTCCTTGTAGTCGATCTCGGCGCCCACGAGGTACTGGAAGCTCATGGCGTCGATCAGCAGCGAGACGCCGTTCTTGGTCATCACGGTGTCGTCTTCGTTCGTGATCTCGTCGAACGTGAAGCCGTACTGGAAGCCCGAGCATCCGCCGCCCTGCACGAACACGCGCAGCTTGAGCTCCGGATTGCCTTCCTCGGCGATCAGGTCCGCCACCTTGGCCGCAGCGCTTTCGGTGAAGATGATCGGATCGGGCATCTCGGGGGGCATGTTTTCGGCAACGGCACTCATGGGAACTCCAGTTCTGGTTTGGGCGGAATGCTACTGCAAACCACCCCGAATTTCAGTTTACGGGTTGCTTGACGCCAACTTCAGTGTGGGCTTTTCTTCGAGCAACACGTCCGCGGGGAACATCTTTCCGGAGATGGTGGCGCCCTGGTGCATTTCCAAGGTCTTGTAGTGCACATCGCCAGCGATGCGCGCCTTGGGCTGCAGTTCCAGCATGGTGCTGGCGTGCACGGGGCCGTTGATCTGGCCATTCACGATGACGTGGTCGGCATGGACCATGCCCTCCACCCGGGCCGTGGCGGAAATGACCAGCAGGCCGGGCTTGTCCGCGCCGGCCTTCACATCGCCGATCACCGTGCCGTCAATGCGCAGCCCGTCCGTGAAATGCACGTTGCCGTCGATCCGGCTTCCCTCCGCAATCAGGCTCTTGATCGGCGGTTGCTTGTTACGCGAAAACATGGATAACACTCCTTGGCGCGGCCCGCCGCGCGAATGAAAACGTGGCCGATACGCCCTGGGGCACGTCGCCGCTCACCGGTCCAACTCGACGGTCTGCACAGCGCGCTGCGCGCTGCCTTCCAGCACCCGGGCCGTGACGGTTTTTACCACGGTCCGTGCCGGCAGATCGGCCACACCCTCCATGCGGCGGTACTGGCGCAACTGCAGCGCCTGGCCGTCGCCGGCCACCGTCTGGCTCCAGGGCTTGCCGTCGCGCAGGCCCGTCAGAACGAGTTCGAGCCGCCCCTTGAAATCGGGGGCGTTCTTGACGGGCTTCATCACCAGCACCTGCCAGCGCAGGTGCGTGCCGCCCACCATTTCGGCCTGCAGGCCACGGATGGCGATGCCGTCGCCGCCGGCGTTGGCTGGTATGAGCTTCTGGAAAAAGCCCAGGTCTTCGCGCAGGGCCCGGTTTTCCGCCTCGGCCTGGCGCAGGCGCGCCGTGAGCTGCTCGAGCGCCGTGCGTTCGGCCACGAGCAGGCTGTCCGAGGTGTTGGCCACCGTCTGCTGCTGCTGGCTTTCCTCGCGCAGGCGCGTCACCTCGGTGTGCAGCCGCGCCAACTCCTCGCGCGCGCCCGCGTCCAGCCCGGCGATGGAGCGTCCGAATTCGAAGGCCCACAGAGCCACGGCGGCGCAGAAGCCGAACACGACGGCCAGCACCAGCCAGCGCAGCGGCCAGGGCATGGCGCTGCGCACGGCCATGCGGGGGGCGCTGATGGTCAGGCGGCGGCGCAGCAATCGGAAACGCATGGGGGCAGGCTCCTGTGGAATCGTTCTCGGGCGCAGGCCCCGGGCCTGCGCTGCGTGCCGCAATATACCCGCGCGGCGCACGGCACCCGCCAAAAACAAAAGCCGCAACGGTAAACCCGTTGCGGCTTTGAGCAGGCAGAAAAGCGGATTAACGCTTGGAGAACTGCTTGGCGCGGCGTGCGGAACGCAGACCGACCTTCTTACGTTCGACTTCACGCGCATCACGCGTCACGAAGCCAGCCTGGCTCAGTGCCGACTTGAGCGTCGCGTCGTAGTCGATCAGGGCGCGGGTGATGCCGTGGCGGGTGGCGCCGGCTTGGCCGGATTCACCGCCGCCGTGCACGTTGACCTGCACGTCGAAGGTTTCGACATGGTTGGTCAGCACCAGGGGCTGCTTGGCGATCATGATCGAGGTTTCACGGCCGAAGTAGGACTGGATGTCCTTGCCGTTGATCGTGATCTTGCCAGAGCCTTTTTTCAGAAACACGCGGGCGACGCTGGACTTGCGACGGCCGGTGCCATTGTTCCAATCACCAATCATCTCAAGGCTCCTTACAGTTCCAGCACTTTGGGCTGTTGGGCGGTGTGGGGATGCTCTGCACCACCGTACACCTTGAGTTTCTTGATCATGGCGTAGCCGAGGGGGCCCTTGGGCAGCATGCCCTTGACGGCCTTCTCCAGCGCGCGGCCGGGGTGCTTGGCTTGCAGATCGCGGAAGTTCGTGGCCGTGATACCGCCCGGATAGCCGGAATGGCGGTAGTACACCTTGTCCAGGGACTTGGTACCGGTAACCTTGAGCTTGGCGGCGTTGATGATGACGATGTAGTCACCCGTATCGACGTGAGGCGTGTAAATGGCTTTGTGTTTGCCGCGCAGACGGAGGGCAACTTCGCTGGCTACCCGGCCGAGCACCTTATCGGTGGCGTCAATCACAAACCACTCGTGCACGACCTCAGCGGGCTTTGCGCTGAAAGTAGACATGAGCTTGCTCTTTTCAAAGAGGGTTTGAAGGTCCTTTTCCACGGTCGGTGCTTCTCTTTCGGAAGCCTCTTAGGTGGGAAGAATACTTCGCCGCGGGACCAAAAAGCGCTGCGAAGCCCGCCATTATACAAAGTTCCACCTTGACAGGAAAGGCCCCTGCGCCGGGCCGCGCAAGCCGTCCGCCGACGGAGCGGCGGCGCGCGATGCCTCAGTTGGCGAGCTGGTGCTTTTCGAGAGGCTCCATGCGCTGGCGGTATTCCACGCAGGCGGCCAGCGAGGCATGGGCCGGCTTGCGGCACTCTTCGCGCAGGCACATGCTGCGCGTGAGCACGCTGGTGTTCTCGCAAAGGCGCACTGGCGGCGGCGCCGGCCGGGGCACGGCTACCACGGGCGGCGGCTCGGGGGGCGGTGGCGGGGCGGCCGGAGCAGGCTCCACCACGGCGGTCGGGGTGATGGCCGCCGCCGGGCGGCGCTGCTTGGGTGTCGGCTTGGCACCGGACGCCGCGACGAAGGCGGGCGCGGCCACGGGGAGCGCATCTGCTGTTGCGCTGGCCGCCGCGGGCGCGGCCGACGCTTCGGACGCCACGGGCTCCGGCCGCGAGGCCACGGCCACCAGGGCAGCGGGCGCCGAGGCGGGCTCGGCCAGTTCGGTGATGATCGGATCCACGGGCGGCACCGGCGCCCGGCTGCGCCAGCCGTAGACACCTGCGGCTGCCGCCACCACGAACGCTGCGCCGCCGACCGCCAGCCAAGCGACGCCCAACCCCCGCGGGCTTGCCTTGGCGGCGCGCGCGACCGCTCGGTGCGAGGGGCTGGGCACGGGGCGGCTCTCGGCCGCGCGCTCCCGGCCCTTCGGCGCCGGCGTGGGGGCCTGCGCGTGCGGGTCGACGAAGGTGCTGTCGAGCATGTCCTCCATGACGACGGTGTCGCCGGCATCGAGGAACACCGTATCTCCCGCGTCCAGGAACACCGTGTCGCCCGCTTCAACGTCCGCACCGGCCTCGAAAGCCTGCGTCTTCTGCAGTGGATCGACAGCGGGCGGCGCCACAGGCGCGGCCGCCACGCCCGGCAGGGCTTTGCCCACCGGCACCGGTACGGAGACCGGCCCGGAGCCCGTGGGCGAGCCCATCACCGCCGATGTCACATCGACGGTCGGCACGACCAGGCCCGGTCCGGGCTGGTCGGTGGGCTCGACCCAGAGATCGCCAAGCTCGGCGCGGAAATCGAAATGCTCCAGCCCCGCTGGCGCCGAGGCCATGTCCATCAGCTGAAGGAAGGCGTCGATGCTCTGCGGCCGGTCCTGCGGGCGCAGGGCCAGCGACTGGGAAATGGCCGCCACGAAGGCTGGCGAATAGTCCTGGCCGAACTGGCGCTTGACGGTGCGCGCCACGCGCGAGAACGACACCATGCGGTCGCGGATCGCGCGCAGCGTGGACGGCAGCGGCGTGTCGTTGCACAGGCAGCCGTGCACCACGGCGGCCAGGGAATACAGGTCGCTCCACGGCCCCTGGATCAGCTCGGCGTCGCCGTCGGAATACTGCTCGATGGGCGCGTAGTTCACCTTCAGAACGGCCGTGTGCTTGCGGTCGCGGTCGTTGATGGCATGGCGCGCGGCGCCCAGGTCCAGCAGCACCGGAGGACCCACGTCCTGCAGGAAGATGTTGTCCGGCGAGATGTCGCGGTGCAGCGTGTGGCCGCCGTGCAGCACGCGCAAGGCGCCCAGCACGCTCCAGAGCACCTTGCGCAGCCACTCCTCGGGCGGCGGCGTGCGCATCTGCGCGCGCGCCTGTTTGAACGTCATGCCGCTGTAGAGCGGCATGACCATGTAGGCCGTGCTGTTCGTTTCCCAGAAGCGGAACACCTTGACGAGCGAGGGGTGGTCAAACTGCGCCAGCAGGCGCGCCTCGCCCACGAAGGAACTGAGCCCCGCCAGGAAGGCCGACTGATCGGCCGGAGAGCGCACCTGCAGCGACCCATCCGCGGCGCGCGCCACCAGGGCCGCTGGCATGAACTCCTTGATCGCCACGGCCCTGTGCAGCGAGTGGTCGAAGGCCTTGTAGACCATGCCGAAACCGCCCACGCCGAGCAGCGCCAGCACCTCGAACTCACCCAGGCGGGTGCCTACCGGCAGCGCATCGACATGGCGCACCCCGTTCGCGGGAGCGGAACTGGAACTATCGGTCATGGCGGAACAACGCAGAAGGCATGCAGAAAAACGGCCCGGTAGGCGGCGGGCTGGCAGGGCGCCAGTAAACCGCAATCATCCATGCTCCAGACTGTCAAAACGCAACAAAACGATCATCCACGCAAAAAAGTGTGACGATTTGCGCACGATCGCCGATTGTGCCCTCCCGCCACCCCCTTGGAGCCGCGGACGAGCCACCCCTGCGCGCGGCCGGGGCTCATGGTTACCATAGGCGCATGTTCAGTTACCGCCACGCCTTCCATGCAGGCAACCATGCCGACGTGCTCAAGCACGCCGTGTTGATTGCCACCCTGCAATACCTCACCGAGAAGGACGCAGCCCTGACCGTGCTCGACACCCACGCCGGTGCGGGCCTCTACCGCCTCGACGGCGACTACGCCCGCACCAGCGGCGAGGCCAGCGAGGGCATCCTGCGCCTGACCGCCGCCGACGCGCCGGCCACGCCGCTTGCACCCTTGCTGCAGGAGTACGTGGACATGGTCCGCGCCTTCAACCAGGGCGCCGGCACCAAGGTCTACCCGGGCTCGCCCTTCATCATGCAGCGCCTGTTGCGCTCGCACGACAAGCTCAAGCTGTTCGAACTGCACCCCACCGACCTGCGCGCGCTCGCCGGCAACGTGGCGCAGCTGGAGGCCGGCCGCCAGGTGGCCGTGCTGCACGAGGACGGCTTCGAGGGTGTCAAGAAATTTTTGCCCCCACCGGCCCGCAGGGCGCTTCTGCTGTGCGATCCAAGCTATGAAATGAAGAGCGACTACGGCAAGGTGCTGGACATGGTGCAGGACGGACTCAAGCGCTTCGCCACGGGCACCTACGCCGTCTGGTACCCCATCATTCCGCGCCCCGAGGCGCACGACCTGCCACGCCGGCTCAAAACCATGGCCCAGAAGGCCGGCAAGAGCTGGCTGCACGCCACGCTGACCGTCAAATCGGGCAAGACCACCGAAAACGCCCAGGGCGAAATCAAGCGCGCCGGCCTGCCGGCCAGCGGCATGTTCCTGATCAATCCGCCGCACACGCTCAAGGCGGCGCTGCAAGCGGCGCTGCCGCAAATGGTGGAACGCCTGGGCCAGGACCGCAACGCCGCGCACACGCTCGAAGCGGGCGGCTGAGCCACCGGCTGCGCCCACCGGGCACGGGCCTCAGCGGGGGCAGCGTGCGGCCACGTTGTCCTCGAAACGCCGCAGATCGTTCAGCTCGCCGGCCGACAGGTCGGTGCGCGCCTTCTTCGCGGCCAGGATGCGATAGGACTCCGCGCACTGTGCCGTTTGCTGCGTCGAACGCTCGCGCACGCCCTCCTGGGCGCGCCGGTCCGCCACCACGTCCGCGCGCTGCAGCTTGTACTGCTCATCGGCCTGCTTGCGCGCGTCGCGGCGGTCGTCGTACTTGTGCCGGCGGGAATCGCCGCGCTCATCGTAGTAACGCTGGCGGGCATCGGACTCCTGCTCCTCGCAGTCGCGGCGGAATTCGCGCCGCATGCCTTCCATGACCTCGTACGAGGGCCCCGAACGGGCATTGATGGCGTTATAGAGCGTGCGGCAGCGCCCGCTCATGTACTGCACATGCCCCGGCTCCTCCGGCGGAGGGGTGAATCTGCGCCCGGAGTAGTACTGGGCCCACACAGGCGTGGTGCCGACGGCACCCGACAAAAACAAGGCCAGCAAGGCGACGGTCCGCACAGCTTTCATGGCGACAACCCGGCAATGGAAAAGTGGAGGAAAAATCTTACCCAGCCAGGCCCAGGCGCTGGCACAACGCCAGCGTGGCCGCACTCTGGTTCATGGTGTAGAAATGCAGGCCCGGCACGCCGGCGCGCAGCAACTGCTCGCACAGGCCGGTGACCACGTCCAGGCCGAAGGCGCGGATCGAAGCCGTGTCGTCGCCGTACGCCTGCAGGCGCAGCCGGATCCAGCGCGGGATCTCGGCGCCGCAGGCGTCGGAGAAGCGCAGCAGTTGGTTGGAACTGGTGATCGGCATGATGCCCGGGACCACCGGCACGTCGGCGCCCAGGCGGCGCGCTTCCTCGACGAAGCGGAAGTACGCATCGGCGCTGTAGAAGTACTGCGTGATGGCCGCATCGGCGCCGGCCTGCACCTTGGCGGCATAGGCCTTGACGTCCGCCTCGGGCGACTTGGCCTGCGGGTGCACCTCGGGGTAGGCCGCCACCTCGATGTGGAAGGCGTCGCCGGTTTCCGCGCGGATAAAGGCCACGAGGTCGCTGGCGTAGTGGAACTCGCCACCCATGCCGTAGCCGCTGGGCAGGTCGCCGCGCAGCGCCACCAGGCGTCGCACGCCCATGGCCAGCAGCTGCGCGAGCTGCGCGCGCACCGACGCGTGCGTGGCGCCGATGCACGAGAAATGCGAGGCCGCGCTCACGCCCTCCTGCAGGATCTCGCGCACGGCGGCGAAGGTGCCCTCCTGCGTCGAGCCCCCCGCGCCGTAGGTGACCGAGCAGAACTCGGGCCGCAGCGCATACAGCTGCTGGCGCACGGCGCGCAGCTTCTCGGCGCCCTCGGGCGTCTTGGGCGGGAAGAACTCGAAACTCACCGGCACGCCGGTGGACGGTGCGTTGGCAGCGGTCATGCGCTCCTCCGTGCAAAAACAAAGAACTCGCGGTTGCCGTCGCCACCGCTGATGGGGCTGTCGATCCACGCGCACACTTCCAGCCCCAGGCTGGCGCAGCAGGCGCGAATGCGCTCCTCGACGACGGGATAGAGCGCTGCATCGCGCACGATGCCGCCCTTGCCCACCTGGCCGGGCTGCAGCTCAAACTGCGGCTTGACCAGCATCAGCAGGTGGCCGCCCGGCGCCAGCAGCGGCACCAGCGCGGGCAGCACCAGCGTGAGCGAGATGAACGACAGGTCGCCCGCAATGACGCCGAACAGCGGCGCGGTGCTCTCGCCCTCCCAGGCCTTGAGGCGGCGGGGGTTGGCAGGCACGGCAGGCGGCGCGGCGGCGGCGCGCTCGCGCGCCAGGTCGGCCTCCACGTCCTCGTCCTGGGCGTCGTCGCTGTCGTCGTAGTCCGTCACTTCGCCGTCGCCGGACATCCAGCGGTACGGGCTGTCGGGCTCGGCGTCGTCCACCGCCGGGGCGGCCGGTTCGGACCACGCGGCCTCCCAGGCCTGCTGCAGCACCTCGGGGCTGAGGGCGCGGGCGTTCAGCCCTTCAAGGCACACGACGCGCGGGTCCTGGCGCAATTGCGCATGCAACTGCCCGTGGCCGACGTCCACGCCCACCACCCGGTGCGCGCCGCGCTCGAGCAGGCAGTGCGTGAAGCCGCCCGTGGACTGGCCCACGTCCAGGCACTGCAGCCCCTGCACCGACAGGCCCAGCGATTCCAGGGCGCCGTCAAGCTTGAGCCCACCGCGCGAAACGAAGCGCGCCTCGGCGGCGTCAAGCAAGCGCAGCTCAGAGCCCGCCGGAATGTCGTCGCCATTCTTGGCCACCTGGGTCCAGGGCGCACCAGCGCCCAGGCGCCACTCGACGCCGGAACCGATCAGGCGCTGCGCCTGCGAGCGGGTGCTGGCGTGGCCGGAATCCACCAAAAATACATCTGCACGCATTGCATTCTCTAGTCAAAATGGGTTGCAGGGCGCATGCAACATGCGCCAGAAGCTATCAATAAAGAAGCAACCGTGCTCAGTAGCGGTACGTGTCGGGCTTGTAAGGGCCGTTCTTGCTCACGCCGATGTAGGCGGCCTGGGAGTCGGTCAGCTCGGTGAGCATGGCGCCGACCTTCTTCAGGTGCAGGCGCGCGACTTTCTCGTCGAGGATCTTGGGCAGCACGTAGACCTTGCCGGCCGCGTAGGCGCCCTGCTTGGTGAACAGCTCGATCTGGGCGATGGTCTGGTTGGCGAACGAGCTGGACATCACGAAGCTCGGGTGGCCCGTGGCGCAGCCCAGGTTCACTAGGCGGCCCTTGGCCAGCAGCGTGATCTTCTTGCCGTCGGGGAAGGTGATCTGGTCCACCTGGGGCTTGACCTCTTCCCACTGGTATTGCTCGATCGAGGCGACGTCGATCTCGTTGTCGAAGTGGCCGATGTTGCAGACGATGGCCTGGTCCTTCATGGCCACCATGTGCTCATGGCGGATGATGTCCTTGTTGCCCGTGGTGGTCACGAAGATGTCGGCCTTGTCGGCGGCGTATTCCATGGTGACGACCTTGTAGCCTTCCATCGCGGCCTGCAGGGCGTTGATGGGGTCGATCTCGGTCACCCACACCTGGGCCGACAGCGCACGCAGCGCCTGGGCCGAGCCCTTGCCCACGTCGCCATAGCCGGCCACGCAGGCCACCTTGCCGGCGATCATCACGTCGGTGGCGCGCTTGATACCGTCCACCAGCGATTCGCGGCAGCCGTACAGGTTGTCGAACTTGGACTTGGTCACCGAGTCATTCACGTTGATGGCGCGGAACAGCAGCGTGCCCTTGGCGCTCATCTCGTTGAGGCGGTGCACGCCGGTGGTGGTTTCCTCGGTCACGCCGATGATCTGGGCGCCCTTGCGGCTGTACCAGGTGCTGTCCACGGCCAGCTTGGCCTTGATGGCGGCGAACACGATGCGCTCTTCCTCGCTCGTGGGGTTGGCCAGCACCGACAGGTCGGTCTCGGCGCGCTTGCCCAGGTGCATGAGCATGGTGGCGTCGCCGCCGTCGTCCAGGATCATGTTGGGGCCTTCGCCTTCGGTGCCCTTGGCGCCGAATTCAAAGATGCGGTGGGTGTAGTCCCAGTAGTCGGCCAGAGACTCGCCCTTGATGGCGAACACCGGCGTGCCGGTGGCGGCGATGGCGGCGGCGGCGTGGTCCTGCGTGGAGAAGATGTTGCACGAAGCCCAGCGCACGTCGGCGCCCAGGGCCTTGAGGGTCTCGATCAGCACGGCCGTCTGGATGGTCATGTGCAGCGAGCCGGTGATGCGCGCGCCCTTGAGGGGCTGGCTGGCGGCGAACTCCTCGCGGATGGCCATCAGGCCGGGCATCTCGGTTTCGGCGATGCGGATTTCCTTGCGGCCCCAGTCGGCCAGGCCGATGTCGGTGATGGCGCTGTCGGTGGGAATGGCGGCGTTGACGCGTGCGTTCATGGTTTGCTCCAAAGCATGTTTGAAAAACCACTCGCCGGGGGAAGGGAAAAAGCTCACCACGCGGAAAGTGGATGAGCGTCGTTGCTTGATGACTCCGAGCCTCACGCCCCGCCAATGCAGGGGACGCTGCAACGCTCCTCGGATAGCCGCGCATTTTAGTACAGCCGGCGGGGCCGTGCCGGGCACAGCACGGGCGCAATGCCGACACGGGCATGGTCCACATTCCTACAGTCAGATCCCGGTGCTGCGCTTTCAATGGCGTTGTGGGCCTGCCGCTCCCTGTGAACGGCAACTTGTTTCACCGATTTTCGAGAAAGAGCCACGCCATGAAAAACCTGATTGCCATCACCGCCGTGTCCCTGGCCGTCGCAGGCCTCGCGGCCTGCGACGTGAAGAAAACCCAGGAGGGCAACGTCACCATGCCCAAATACGAAGTGGAAAAAACCCAGGAAGGCAACGTCACGCTGCCCAAATACGACGTCAAGACACCCGAGGTCAACGTCACCACCGAACAGAAGACCGTCACCGTGCCCACGGTGAAAACCGAGGAAAAGGTCATCGAGGTTCCCAAGGTCGAAGTCATTCCGGCCAGCAGGCCCTGACCAGCGCGGCAGGCACTGCTCCGTGCGGCCTTTGCACGGTCTACCTGGCGGCGCGGGATAATCGCGGGTTGACCCACCCTTTTTGACCCGGCCGCCGCCCCCGTGCACGGCCCTGCCTGCATGTCCGCATCTTTCATTGCCGAAACCCGGCGCCGCCGCACTTTCGCCATCATTTCCCACCCCGACGCGGGTAAGACCACGCTGACGGAAAAGCTGCTGCTGTTCTCGGGCGCCATCCAGATCGCCGGTGCCGTGAAAGGCCGCAAGGCCAGCCGCCATGCCACGTCGGACTGGATGGAGATCGAGAAGCAGCGCGGCATCTCGGTGGCTTCGTCGGTCATGCAGATGGCCTACCGCGACCACGTGGTCAACCTGCTCGACACGCCCGGCCACAAGGACTTCTCGGAAGACACCTACCGCGTGCTCACCGCCGTGGACTCGGCCCTGATGGTGATCGACGCGGCCAACGGCGTGGAAGCGCAGACACGCCGCCTGATCGAGGTCTGCCGCCAGCGCGACACGCCCATCATCACCTTCGTCAACAAGATGGACCGCGAAGTGCGCGACCCGCTGGACATCATGGACGAAGTCGAGCGCGAGCTGGGCATGCCCTGCTGCCCGATGACCTGGCCGGTGGGCCAGGGCAAGAGCTTCGGCGGCATCATCAACCTGCGCACGCGCACCATGACGGTGTTCGAGAGCGGTAGCGAGCGCCGCCCGCAGGACTTCGAAGCCATCCCCCTGTCCGACGAGACCACGCTGCGCGCGCGCTTCGGCGCCGAATTCGACGCCGCGCTGGAAAGCATGGAACTGGCCGTGGGCGCATCGCCCGCGTGGGACCATGAAGCCTTCCTGGCCGGCAAGCTCACGCCTGTGTTCTTCGGCTCCGGCGTGAACAACTTCGGGGTGATGGAAGTGCTGGACGCGCTGGTCGACATGGCGCCCCCACCCGGCCCGCGCGTGAGCACGCTCGACGTCAACCGCCAGCCCGTGGTCAAGACCATCCAGCCGGAAGACGAAGGCTTCTCCGGCGTGGTGTTCAAGGTGCAGGCCAACATGGACGCCAACCACCGCGACCGCATCGCGTTCGTGCGCGTGGCCAGCGGCAAGTACACGCCGGGCATGAAGCTGCGCGTGCAGCGCACCGCCAAGGAACTGCGCCCCACCAGCGTCGTCACCTTCATGAGCCAGCGGCGCGAGGCGGTGGAAGAAGCCTACGCGGGCGACATCATCGGCTTCACCACGCACGGCGGCGTACAGCTGGGCGACACCATCACCGATGGCGCCAACCTGCAGTTCACCGGCCTGCCGTTCTTCGCGCCCGAAATGTTCATGACCGTGGTGCTGAAGAACCCGCTGCGCACCAAGCAGCTGCAGCAGGGCCTGGCCCAGCTGGGCGAGGAAGGCGCCATCCAGGTCTTCAAGCCCGACGCGGGCGGCAACATGCTGCTGGGCGCCGTGGGCCAGCTGCAGTTTGAAGTGGTACAGCACCGCCTCAAAGCCGAATACGACGCCGACGTGCGCCTGGAAGGCTGCCAATACACCGGCGCACGCTGGATCACCGCCGACACCCCGGCCGAGCTGCGCGAGTTCGAGAACGCCTACCCCCTGCGCATGGCGCACGACGCGGCCGACACTCTGGCCTACCTCTGCACCAGCCCCTACGACGTGCGCCTGGCGCAGGAGCGCTTTCCCAAGATCCACTTCCACCCGCTGCGCGAGCATGCGGGGCTGTCGCTGCAGCGCGCGGGCTGAGCGTCCTCAGGCCCGTTCAGCCGGCACCTTGACCGCGTTGCGCAGGCGGCTGAAGTTCACCGGCGTCATGCCCAGGTAGCTGGCGATCATGCGGTGCGGCACCCGGTCTTCCAGGCCGGGGCAGTCGGTGCGCAGCTGCTGCAGGCGCTGGGCGCCAGTCCACGCCGCGAGCGCCCATTCGCGCTGGGCCATGCGCAGCAGTTCGTGGCGCAGCACGGCGTCGCCCCATGCGCGCACGGGCGCATGAGCCACCATGGCCTGGACCAGGGTTTCCGGCTCGAACAGGGCCACGCGGCTGGCCTCCAGGGCGACGCAATCGACGCGGGAGCGGTCCTGCATGCTGCGGGTGATGGCCGGCGGCAGGGCGCAGGGGCCGGCGTGAAAGCCCAGCGTGACCTCGCGGCCCTGGGCGTCTGCCACGCTGCTGCTCAACAGGCCGTGCAGCACGAAACACTCCTGCGGCCGGGACTGCCCCATGTGGAACAGCGCCTGGCCGGGCGTGAGGTCCTGACAGCGCAGCGCCTGCAGCACGGGCGCGAAGTCTGCTGCGGACAGCGGCGCGAACGTCTGGGCGATCTGCAGAACCTGCGCCTGGTCAGCGGGGGTGGTCGATAACATTTGTTGTTGCTGCGGTGCCGGCGCCTCTGCACCATTCTGGCATGCCCCATCCGCTCCCCACTCCCATGCCATCCCTGCGCGCCGTGCTCCTGCGCGGCCTCGCAGCAGTCCTTTGGCTGCTCACCGGCTGCAGCACGGGCGCCGACCTGCCGCCCACCGCCGAGCACGACGCCACCGTGCCCACCATCACCCTGCAGGGCTACCGCTTCCATGCGCAGACCTTCGGGCCGACCGGCGGGCCCGTGCTCATCGTGCTGCACGGCGGCCCCGGCGCCGACTACCGCTACCTGCTGGGCCTGCAAGCGCTGGCCGGCGACTATCAGGTGCTGTTCTACGACCAGCGCGGCAGCGGCCTGTCGCCGCGCGTGCCGGCAGAGGAAATTTCGCTGGACCGCTACGTGGCCGACCTGGACGCCTTCGTCGATCACATCGGCCAGGGCCGCCCCGTGCACCTGCTGGGGCATTCCTGGGGTGCCATGCTGGCGTCGGCCTATACCGGCCGGCACCCCGGCAAGGTGCGGCGCCTGGTGCTGGCGGAGCCGGGTTTTCTAGACAGCGCGTCACTGGCCCACCTGCCGCAGGGCGGATGGCCGGGCTGGACGGTCGCCGGGGGCATGGCCCGCGCCTGGCTGCAGCAATGGACCGTGGCGGCCGGCGGCGACCCCTATGCGCGCCGCGACTTCCTGCTGGGCGCGATGATGCCGCTCTTCCAGGTGCCCAACACCTGCGACGGCGCCGTGCCCCAGGTGGACAGCTGGCGCGCCGGCAGCCCGGCTTTCGACGCCACCGTGGGCCGCATGATGTCCGACACCGCCTATGCCGCGTCGCTGGACTTCCGCGCCGGGGTGGACCGCTTCACCGGCCCGGTGCTGTTCCTGGCCGGGCTGTGCAGCACCACCATGGGCGAGGCGCAGCAGCGGCGCCACATGGCGCACTTCCGCCAGGCGCGCCTGGTCACGGTGGCGCAGGCCGGCCATTTCCTGTTCAACGACCAGCCCGCCGCCGCGCTGCAGGCCGTGCGCACCTTCCTGGGCGCGCCCGACTGAGGACGGGCCCAGCCCGGTGCAACAATACGCGCTTTGCCTGCCGCATGGCGCCGACGCAACCCTCCCCCGCCCCCCTGTCCAACTGGCCCCGCACTGCCTGCCGCGGGCTGGCGGGCGTGCTCACAGACATCGACGACACGCTCACCACCGAAGGCGCCATCACGCCCGATGCGCTCGCCGCCTTGGCCGCGCTGCGCGCCGCCGGGCTGCGCGTGATCGCCATCACGGGCCGGCCGGCGGGGTGGAGCGAGCCCTTCGCGGCCACCTGGCCGGTGGACGCCATCGTGGCCGAGACCGGGGCCGTGGCGCTGCTGCGTACGCCGGAAATTTCAGATGAAATGGGCCTCCAGGCCAATGCGGACCAGCGCCAGCAGCTATCAAAATGGTATCTGCAGGACGCCGCCACGCGCGCCGCCAACCATGCCCGCATGCAGCAGGTGGCGCAGCAGATCCTGACGGAAGTGCCGGGCGCCCAGCTGGCGCGCGACTCGGCCGGGCGCGAGACGGACATTGCCGTCGACCACAGCGAATTCACGCACCTGCCGCCCGAGGGCATCGCGCAAACGCAGCGCATCATGCGCGCGGCCGGCATGACGGCTACCGTCAGCAGCATCCATGTGAACGGCTGGTACGGCACGCACGACAAGCTGGTGGGCGCGCGCTGGATCGTGCGCGAGCTGCTGGGCCGCGCGCTCGACGACGAACTGGACCGCTGGGTCTTCGTGGGCGATTCGCTCAACGACCAGGTGATGTTCCAGCACTTCCCGCACAGCGTGGGCGTGGCCAACGTCGCGCGCTTCGTGCCGCAGCTGCGCCACCTGCCGCGCTACGTGACGCAGGGCGCGCGCGGCGCAGGATTTGCCGAGCTGGCGCAGGCCATCCTGGCGGGCCGGGAACGCGCCGGGCCTTGAGTCGGGGCCGCCAGGCGGCACTCCGGCCCTTTTACTCGGCAGGCTTGGTGCTGCGGGGCTTGCGCGGGCGGGATGCGGTGGCCTTGGCAGCTGCCGCCGTGGGCGACGCGGCCGCCCCTGAATCCACCACGGGCGCGCCGCTTTCGGAGCGCGCCGGACTGTCCTCTGCGGCGGCGGCCTTGCGCCCGCCGGTCTTGCGCGGCGCCGAAGCGGTACGGCGGCTCCGGGGCGCCGGGGCAGCAGCAGCGGGCTCGGCGCCAGCGGCTGCTGCCGGTTCGGCTGCCACTCCCACGCCCCCATCGCTCTCGGTGGCTGCGCCATCGCCAACCACCGCCTCTGCAGGCGCAACGGCCGGTGCCTGCGGGCGGAAATAGCCGCCCACCGGACGCTCCATCGGCGCATCGCCGCGGGCCTCGGCGCTGGGCTCCACCCGCTCGTCGGCCGGCGCATCCGGCCGGCGTCCGCGCGATCGACTGCCCCGCGTTTCGCCCTCGCTGCCCCCGGCTGCGGCCTCCGGGGCCGCCGCGACGGCGTGAAAGTCGTGGCGGAAGTACCCTGCACCGCCGGATCGCTCCATGGGCGCATCCAACCGGCCCACGGGATCGGGCCGGGCGGCGGCGGCGCCATGGCCGCGGTACACGTAGGCCCCCGACCTTTCGTCGCGTCCGAACTCCAGCAGCCCCCGCGCCTGCGCCTCTTCGAGCAGGTTGCCGAAGGTGCGGAAGCCGTAATAGCTTTCGCTGAAATCGGGCTTGCGGCGCTTGATGGCCTCCTTGAGCACCGATGCCCAGATCTTGCCGCTATCGCCGCGCTCGGACAGCAGGGCCTCGAAGGTTTCGACCGCCAGTTCCACGCCCTGGCTGCGGCGCTTTTCCTGGGTCTCCTTGCGGTGGCGCTCTTCCTCGGGCGTGCGGCGCGGCGCGGGCGGGTTGTTGCCCGGGCTTTGGCGGCGGGCCTGGGCGCGCTGGTTTTCGCGCACCAGGTCGTCATAGAAGATGAACTCGTCGCAATTGGCGATCAGCAGGTCCGAGGTGGATTGCTTGACGCCCACGCCGATCACCTGCTTGGCGTTCTCGCGCAGCTTGGAGACCAGCGGCGAGAAGTCCGAATCGCCGCTGATGATGACGAAGGTGTTGACGTGCGACTTGGTGTAGCACAGGTCCAGCGCGTCCACCACCAAGCGGATGTCGGCCGAGTTCTTGCCCGACTGGCGCACGTGGGGGATTTCGATCAGCTCGAAATTCGCCTCGTGCATGGTGGCCTTGAAGCCCTTGTAGCGCTCCCAGTCGCAATAGGCCTTCTTGACCACGATGCTGCCCTTGAGCAGCAGGCGCTCCAGGACGGGCTTGATGTCGAATTTTTCGTACTGTGCATCGCGCACGCCCAGGGCGACGTTTTCAAAGTCGCAAAACAGGGCCATGCTGATGCTGTCGGAAGGGGATGCCATAGGTGCTCGCGGTGTTCCGTTCAATGTTGGGACGGATCATCACACGGAACGCGGCGGCCCGATCAAGAGCACACCCCGGTGCGTGCCGACCGACACAGCAACCGGCGCCATGGGCCCATGGCAAGCGAGCGGAACGACACAATGGGCGCGCCCCAGGCCAGCGCCCCCGCGCAGGGGCCTGGGCCGGCCGCACCGCCCCGCCGCGCTGGGGGCGTCCCCCTCCCGCAAGCGCAGCGCAGCGAGAGAGGGGGAAGCGGCGCAGCCGCTCAGGGGGTGAGTCCTACTTCGCCAGTCCCAGCTTTTCCACCAGCGCCTTCTCGCGCGCGAAGGTGTCCTGCGCGAACTTCTGGTAAGCGGCGGAGCCCATGTACATGGGCACCATGTCGTAGCGCGCCAGTGCCGTCTTGTAGGCGTCCTGCTCCATGGCCTGCTTGAAGGCGTCGTGCAGACGCTTGACCACGGCCGGCGGCGTGCCCTTGGGCGCGCCGATGCCGAACGGCGAGTTCTGCACGATGTCCAGGCCCAACTCCTTGAGCGTGGGCGCGGTGGGGAACTTGGCCAGGCGCGCGGCGCCCCAGGTGTTGAGCACGTGCAGCTTGCCGGCCTCGACCTGCGGCGCGAAGCCGGTGGAGTCGGCCGCCGCCATGATCTGGCCGCCGAGGATGGCCTGCATCAGGTCGGCGCTGCCCTTGTAGGGCACGTGCAGCAGCTCCAGGCCGAGCTTCTGTGCGATCAGCTCCATGGTCAGGTGCGGGCTGGTCATGGTGCCGGTGGAGCCATAGCTCAGCTTGCCCGGATTGGCCTTGGCCCAGGCCACGAAGTGCGTCCAGGTCTTGAGCGGCGAGTCGGCCGGCACGACGAGGCCGAAGGCGTAGCCCGTGACGTTGAGCACGTAGCTGATGTCCTTCACCGGGTCCCAGTTGATCTTGGTGGTGTAGGGCAGGCGGAACACGCCCAGCGGGATCTGCGCCAGCGTGTAGCCGTCCGCCGGCACCGTCTGCAGCGCCTGCGCGGGCAGCGTGCCGCCGGCACCCGGCTTGTTCTCGACGATCACCGGCTGGCCCAGCAGCTTGCCGGCGCTGTCGGCCAGCACGCGCATGGTGATGTCGGTCGGGCCGCCCGCCGGAAAGGCGATGACGAGCTTGATGGGCTTGGCGGGAAAGCTCTGGGCCTGGGCGCCCGTGGCGGCGGTGGCCAGCGCGGCGGCGCCCCACTGGATGATCTGTCGGCGTTGCATGGCGGCTCCTGTGGCAATCGGGATGCAGCGATTGGACTGCGCCCTGCGCACGGCGGCATCGCGGAAAGCCCCTAGCCGCTGTCGCCAAGGCGGCAGCCCGCCAACGCCACCGCACAGCTCAGGAAAACCCTGAACCCCATATCGACCGCACGGACGATGCTGTACCCTGGCCGAAACCCCTTCCCGCACACTGAACCGTCCGGCTCAGGCCCCATGGAGACCGCACCCATCCCGCCTATTTCGCTCTGGCGAGCAGAGTTCACCGATGCTGCCACCGAACAGGCCTACCGTGCCGATGTACAGGGGCGCATGGCCCGACAGCTGCGCATCGCGCTGTGGGTCTGGGCAGCGCTGCTGATGCTTTTTGCCCTGCCGGACTACCAGGCCCTGGGAAACAGCCCCGGGTTCCGCGCCCTTCTGGCGTACCGGGCGGCCACGTCCCTGTTGCTGCTGTGGGGCGCCCGGGCCTTGCGCACGAGCCCCCGCCTGGCACCCCAGGGCCATCTGGTGATGGTGCTGGAGATGGTGGGCTACCCATTCTTCTTTCTGTTCCAGTTTCTGCAGCCCGACATGCGAACCTCGACGATCGGCATGCTCATGGTCGTCAACCTCAGCCTGTTCATCTTTGTTCCGGGGCGTGTTTCACTCGGTGCGTGGGTGGCCCTCATGGGCATCACCGGCTCGGTCGCCTCGCTGCTGCTGACGGGAACCGCCCTGGCCCTGGCACCCGGGCTGGCGCTGCTGCTGACGCTGCCTGCAGTGGTGGGATTCATCTCCGCCAACCGGCTGCAACGGGCGCAGCGCCAGGAATTCGTGGTCCGCAGCCACCTGCAACAGGCCAACGCGGCCCTGCAGGAAGAGATCGCCCGGAGCGCTGCTCTCCAGACCGAACTGCAACGCCAGGCCACCACCGACCCCCTCACCGGCCTGCTCAACCGCCGCGAGTTCGGACGGCGCTTTGGGCTCGATCTGGCCCGCGCCGAGCGGGACGCGGGCCCGCTGTCCATCGCGCTTCTCGACCTGGACCATTTCAAGAAAATCAATGACCAGTTCGGCCATGCCGCGGGCGACGAGGTGCTCCGCCAGGTGGCCCGCCTGTGCCAAGAGTGCTTTCGCAGCATCGACTGTGTTGGCCGCATGGGTGGCGAGGAGTTCGCCGTGCTACTGCCCGGGGCCACCCTGCCACAGGCCGCCGCAGTGGCCCAGCGCTTTGCCCAGCGGCTGGCGGCAACGCCGGTGGTGCATGGCGAGCAGACCATTCACCTGAGTGCCACCGTGGGAGTGGCTGAGCGCGCGCCCGAAGAACGAACGCTGGAAGCGCTCTCGCAACGTGCAGACCAAGCCCTGTACGCTGGAAAGAACGCGGGCCGCAACTGCGTCATGCTGGCCCTGCCGGAGGGCCAGGCACAGCGCCACGCGCCCGAACCCGTGCAACTGTCATCCCCCTGACTTCGGCCCCTCTTCCTAGGCCTTATAGGTGGACAGCAAGATGCTGGTCTCTGTGTTGGCGATGCCCGGCGTGAGGCGGATGCGGCCCAGCGCCGCGTCGAAGGCCTCCAGGCTCTCGGCGCGCACCTCGGCCACGATGTCCCAGCGGCCGTTGGTGGTGTGCAGCGTACCCACCATGGGTTCGCCGCGCAGCGCGCGGATCACCTCGGGCGCGGCGTTGCCCTCGACGGCGATGCACATCCAGGCGCGGATGCGCTGGGGCTCCGAATCGGGCCGCAGGCGCACGGTGTAGCCCACGATGACGCCGCCCTCCTCCATCTTGCGCAGCCGGTTCTGCACCGTGCCGCGCGATACGCGCAGCTTGTGCGCCAGCGTGGCCACGGGCGTGCGCGCATCGGCCCGCAGGATGCTGAGGATTTCGCGGTCGGTGTCGTCCAGTTTGGTCATGGTGCTTTTGATGATTGGCGTTTCGCCAAATTTTGCATCGCTTTGATCAGTTTGCAGCCTTTTTGTTGGCGGCGCCTGTTCGCACAATGCCAGCACACCCCGCAAGGGCCCGCCCCGCCAACCGCTTGCACGAACATGCCGCCACCCTCCCTCCAGGCCGCCGCCGCCGTCGTCATGGTGCGCCCGCACCACTTCCACCCCAACCCCGAGACCGCCGCCGACAACAGCTTCCAGCGCCCGGCCACGGCGCCCGCCATTGCCGCCCTGGCCCACGCCGAAGCCACCGAGGCCGCGGCCCGCCTGGAGGCCGCCGGGGTGCGCGTGCACCTGTTCGACGGCGACGACCCTGAGACGCCCGACGCCGTGTTCCCCAACAACTGGTTCTCCACCCACGCGGGCGGCCACGTGGCGCTCTACCCCATGTACGCCGCCAACCGGCGGCGCGAGCGGCGCGGCGACATCATCGAGATGCTCAAGGCGCGCTACCGCGTGCAGGACGTGATCGACTACTCCGGCCTGGAGCACGACGGCATGTTCCTCGAAGGCACGGGCGCCATGGTGCTGGACCACATCGGCCGCATCGCCTACACCGCGCAGTCCCACCGTGCCGACCCGGTGGCGCTGGAGCGCTTCTGCACGCACTTCAACTTCGAGCCCATGGCCTTCGCCACCGCCGACGCCCAGGGCCGGCCCTGCTACCACACCAACGTGATGCTCTGCGTGGGCACCGACTTCGCGCTCGGGGGCTTGCACCTCATCGCCGACCCGCAGCGCCGCGAGACCGTGTGCGCGCGCCTGCTAGAGAGCGGGCGCGACGTCATCGAACTCGACGCGCGCCAGATCGGCGAGTTCGCCGGCAACGCGCTGGAGCTCACGGGGCACGGCGGCCAGCGGCTGCTGGCCCTGTCCGAGCGCGCCGCCGCCTGCCTCACGGCCGACCAGAAGGCACGGATCGAGCGCAGCGCCACGCTGCTGCCGCTGCGTGTGCCCACCATCGAACTGGCGGGCGGCTCGGTGCGCTGCATGCTGGCGGGCATCCACCTGGCGGCAAGGTGAACAGACGCTCGTGCGACACGCGCGCTGCCACGCGCTGCCTACCATGGCGCCACACAACCCTGGAGACCGCCCCATGGCCCCCCCGACGTTTTCCACCCTGGTGTCCGGCTACCGCTTTTTGGAGGGCCCGCGCTGGCATGCGGACCGGCTTTGGCTGTCGGACTTCTACACACGGCAGGTCATCGCCGTGGGCCTGGACGGCACGGTCGAAACCATCGCCGAAGTGCCCGGCCAGCCCTCGGGCCTGGGCTGGCTGCCCGACGGGCGGCTGCTCGTCGTCTCCATGCGCGACCGCAAGCTGCTGCGCCGCGAGCCCGACGGCCGGCTGGTGGAGCATGCCGACCTCTCCGCCGTGGCCGACGGCCATGCCAACGACATGGTGGTGGACCGCCAGGGCAACGCCTATGTGGGCAACTTCGGCTTCGACCTCATGGGCGGCGCCCCCTTCGCTCCGGCGCGGCTGGCCCGCGTGGCGCCCGACGGCACGGTGAGCGCCGTGGCCGAGGGCCTGTACTTTCCCAACGGTTCCATGGTCACGCCCGATGGCCGAACGCTGATCGCGGGCGAGACCTTTGGCAACCGGCTCTCGGCCTTCGACCTACTGCCCGGCGGCGGCCTGGGGCCGCGCCGCGACTGGGCCGTGTTCGGCCCCTTGCCGCAGGGCGACAACCTGGCACAGGTCATCGCACAGACCCAGGTGGCCCCGGATGGCGCCGCGCTCGACGCCGAGGGCGCCGTGTGGCTGGCCGACGCCAACCACCGCCGCGTGCTGCGCGTGGCCGAGGGCGGCCAGGTGCTCGGCGAGATTGCCACGCACCCGCTGGGTGTATACGCCTGCGCACTCGGCGGGCCGGATGGCCGCACGCTGTTCCTCTGCGTGGCACCCGACTACCTGGAGCACAAGCGCAAGGCCGCGCGCGAGGCCGCCGTGTGGACCACGCGGGTCGATGTGCCAGCGGCCGGTTTTTAGGAAAAAGTGCCTCTAGCGCCTACCGATCAAGCGCCAGCAGCTATCAATTCAAGAGCGTTTCAGGCCTCATGGGGCAGCAGCGCGGCCTCCTCGCGCCGCACCATCCACCAGCCCACCTGCGCCAGCCAGGCCAGCGCCAGCAGCACGGCCAGGGCGATGAGCCACTGGCCCAGGCGGGCCTGGTCGTCGAGCAGGTAGGCATTGCACAGGCGCAGGGGCGAGTCGATGTAGAGCTGGCCCACCACGGCGGTCATGGGCAGCATGTTGCCGAGGAAGAAGCCCTGCACCACCAGCCCCGCCGCGCGCCACGACAGGCGCAGCGCCGTGCCGGCGATGAGCAGCGCGGCGCACTTGGCGGCCTCGATGGCGGGCTCGCGCAGCGCCAGGTCCAGCGCGCGCGGCACCATCAGCACGCCCAGCACCATGGCCGCCCCCACCAGACCGGCGATGCCGTGGGCGTTCCAGCGCGCTACCGAGGTCCGAGCATGGGGCGGCAGCGCGGCCGCCAGCAGCGCGCCGGCCCCCATCAGCAGCGGAAACTGCAGCACCATGTGGCGCCACATGCTGGCCTCCAGCGCGTGGCGCAGCGCGGGCCAGGCCAGCAGCGCGCACAAGGCCAGGCCCAGGGCGGCCTGGGCGCGCGGCGTGCAGCGGGGCCAGGCCGTCATGGCGCGCTCCGCGCCAGGTGGCGCGCGTAGTCCAGCGCCAGCTGCTGCTCGGCGACGTCGAACACGCGCACCATGCGGCCCTGCGCATCGAACACCAGCAGCGCGGCGTTGTGCTCGTAGTCACCCCGGCCGTCGGGCACCACCACCACGCCCAGGCGGCGCAGCAGGGCCTGTTCCTGCGCCGCATCGGGCACGCGCACGAAGCGCCACAGCGCGGGGTCAGCGTGCAGGCCCTGGGCATAGGCGCGCAGCGCGGCCGGATGGTCGTGCGCACCGTCGAAGCTGATCGACAGCAGGCGCACGTTGGCGCCCTGGCCCGCCGCGCGGTCGGCCTGCAGCGCGGCCTGGAGTTGCTGGAACGTGCTGCCCAGCGACAGGCAGACCGTCTGGCAGCGGGTGTAGATGAAGTCGGCGATGGTCACGCCGCCGCCTTGCGCCAGCAGCGCGGGCAGGTCGGGCGCGGCGACGCCGGGGCCATCGACGGCCACGCGCGGCGCGTCCACGGGTTGCAGTGCAACCTCCAGGCGGCGCGCGCCCTCGTCGGTCCAGACCTGGAAACCGTGCGTGAGCCAGTCCGCCGACGCGTAGCCGCACAGCGCCAGCAGCAGGCCCAGGACGGCGGTACGCAGCATGGCGTCAGTGGGCCAGCGCCTGCAGCGCGGCGCCGCCCTCGAACGGCGTGGAACGGTCACTCGCCTTGCGTTCCTGTGCGATCAGGTCGGGCCCCATGGCGGCGGCCTGGTTGCCCCAGGCGCTGCGAACATAGCTGGCCAGCGCGGCCAATTCGGCATCGCCCAGTTGGCGAAAGCTGGGCATGGCGCCCTCATAGCTTTTGCCGGCCACCGTGATCGGGCCCGTCACGCCGTGCAGCAGGATGTTGGCGAGCACGCGCGGCTCGCCCTGCACCCATTCCGAGCCGGCCAGCGGCGGGAACACGCCCGGCAGCCCCTGGCCCGTGGCCTGGTGGCAGGCCGCGCACTGCGCGGCGAACAGCGCCTTGCCGTCCACGGCCGCGCCTGCGGCGGCCGGCGCGGGGCCGACAAGGTCGGCCACGGTGCGGCGGTCGCCCAGGCTGGAGTTTCCGAACGGATCGGACAGGAAGATATAGCCCACGCCGAACAGCACCATGGCCAGCGTGATGGCGGCGGCCACCAGCGGCACGGGGCGGATGTGCTCCTCGGGGTCGGCGTTCTCGCGCTCTTGCGCGCGGTGCGGGGTGTCTTGGGGGTTCATGCGCGTTCTCAGGAGGCGGAGGCCGCAGCCGGGCCGGTGGCGCTGCGCGGCGGGGGCGGCAGCACGGGGTAGGTGTGGTCCAGGCCCTGCAGGTACTTCACCAGGTCCAGCGCCTCGGGGCGCGCCACCACCACCTTGCCCTGGGGGCCCTGGCCCGGCGGCAGCTTGACGACCTCGTCGCCCGGCTCGGCGGCGGCCTTGGTCTCGAACAGGTAGGGGTAGGACGGCATGATGGACCCCGGCACATAGGCGCGCGGCTGGTACAGGTGGCCCAGGTGCCAGTCCTTGCTGGGCTGGCGCGCGCCGATGTTGAACAGATCGGGCCCGGTGCGCATGCTGCCCAGCAGGTGCGGCTTGTCGTACACGTAGTCGCCCGGCACCGAGGCACGGCCCCAGCCGCGCTCGTGGTCGGGGCCGAGGTTGCGGTCGCGCGGCTGCTGCGTGTGGCAGTACACGCAGCCGCTGGCGATGTAGACGTCGCGCCCGCGCTGCTGGGCGCTGGTGTAGGGCTTGAGGCCCTCGGGCGGCGCGATGTCGCGCACCTGCATGTAGGGCATCACGACCAGCGCCGCCGTGGCCACGGCCAGGGACACCATGGCCCCTGCGGCCAGCTTGATTTCATTTTCCATGGACCAGCTCCAGTGCCTGGGAGGATTGCGGCGCGAACAGGGCCGCGCCCGTGCGCTGCGGACCGAAGCGCAGCGCCATGGCCAGGAAGTGGCCGGCGAAGACGAGATGGCTCAGCACCATGAGCGCGCCGCCCACGCTGCGCCATTGCAGGTAGGGGATGGTGAGCGCGACCGACTCCATGAACGGCCGCGAGGCGTCCAGCATGGCCAGGCCCTGCAGCCAGCCGCCGATGGTCAGCCCGACGAAGTAGATGCCGATGCCGACCGCCGCGAGCCAGAACTGCAGGGAGATGAGGCGCGGGTACGGCCACTCCCAGCGCAGCACGCGCGGCAGCATGAAGTAGATGGCGCCGAACAGCACCATGGTGACGAAGGCATAGGCCCCCAGGTGCGCGTGCGCCACCGTGAAGTGCGTGAAGTGCGCCACCTGGTTGACGCTGCGCAGCGCCTCCAGCGAGCCCTGCATCGACGACAGCATGTACATCAGCCCGCCGAACATCATGAAGCGCAGCGTGGGCGAGTGGCGCACCAGGTGCATGCGGCCCCACATGGTGCCGGCCATGTTGATGGTGAAGGCCGCCACGGGGATGATCATCATCATGCTCTGCACGATGGACAGCGTGCTCAGCCAGCCCGGAATCGGCCCGCCGATCAGGTGGTGCCCGCCCACCTGGCCGTAGAAGAAGGCCAGCGTCCAGAAGCCCAGGATGGACAGGTTGTACGAGCGCACCGGCCGCCCGATGATCTTGGGCAGGAAGTAGTAGATGGCGCCCACGCTGATGGGCGTGAACCACAGGCCCAGCACGTTGTGGCCGTACCACCAGTTGGTGGTGGCCTGCTGCACGCCGGTGTGCACGCCGGGCAGCTTGGCGACCAGGAACAGCAGCGTGATCCACAGCAGCGCGGCCACGAGGTACCAGACGCTCACGTACAGCGATTCGACCTTGCGGTTGACCAGCGTGTACAGCACCGGGCCGATGATGCAGACGAAGCCCGCGACGATGAACAAGCCGATCTGCCACGGCATCTCCAGGTACTCCATGCCGTCGCTCCAGCCCGCGCCGATGGCGCCCACGGCACTCGCGATGGCGATGTTGATGAGCGCGCCGCCCAGCATCACCCAGGGCGCGCCCATCAGCCGCGTGCGCAGCAGGCGCGGCAGCAGCCAGACGATGAGGCCCAGCGCGGCGTTGGTGATCCAGCCGTAGAGCACGGCCGTGAGGTGCATGGTGCGCACGCGCCCGAAGGTCTGCCAGGCCTCGGCCACCAGCCAGTCGGGCATGTGCAGCTTGAGCGATGCCGTGAGCCCCGCCACCGAGCCCAGCACCAGCCAGAAGATGGCGAAGGCGATGAACATGAAGACGGGGAAGGCGCTGGAGCGGTCGGCAGCTATGCGCTGCTCCAGCTCGTGCGGGTCGGCCGCATGCAGAGCGTCGCCGGGCTCGGCGGCGGCGGCTTGCAGGTGGGCGCGGCCGGCGTCGCGCAGCGCGGGGTCGTCCACCTGGCCAATCTCGCCCTGCGCAAAGATGACCGACGCCGCGCGGGGGTTCTCGACCAGCAGGCCCTTGCGCATCGACCAGATGAAGACGAACAGCCCCATGATCGACAGCAGGAAGGCGCCCAGCAGGCTCAGAATGGCACTGTCCACAGTGGGTTTCCTTTCTTTTGGCACGCCGCTGCGCGCCTTTTGTTGACGCAGTGCAAGAAACCGTTCGGCAGCCCGTGCTATGCGTTGGTGCCGCGAATTTTAAGATTCATGCCAGACGCATATTTGTGCGCGCCTGCAAGCCCCTGCGCCGGGCAGTGTTACCCGGCCCTGCCGTGCCTTTGTCAGAGAAATAGGGCATTTGCGCGCATGCGCAAAGCGCTGGCAGCTACGTTTTCAGGAGCGCTTCAGCCAGCGTGGGCGCCTGGGTCGCCGGGCGGCTGCGCCTGCAGCCGGGCGTCGCAGCCGATGCCGGCGGCAATCCAGCGCCGCGCCAGCGCGCGCTGCCAGCGCACGGCCCAGGGCTGCGTCCAGCCGGTCACGGCGCCGGGGTCGGCGACCATGCCGCACAGGTAGCGCTGCTGCACATCGCTCCAGCGCAGGGCAGCGCAGGCGCCGGTGCGGCGGCGCGACACCAGCACGCCCAGCGGACAGGGCTCGGCCAGGCAGCACAGGCCGCAGCCGTTGCAGGGCGTGCCCTCCGGGGGTTTGGCGGGCGCGTCGGGGTGCAGCCACACCACGGTGCGGCCGCCGGAGGAAGACGGGGGCGGATCAGCAAATGCCACGCCGCATTGTGACGGGGCGCCCGCATTCGCCGCCCAAGAAAAAGGCCCGCACTGCCGGGGCAGTGGGGCCGAAGTCCGGTCCGGGGAAAGACCGGAAGGGGGGAACGGAGGGGTGCGGTGGGCTGCGGGGCGTCAGCAGCCCTCAGGGCGGTTAGGCCGCATCGGCACGATGCCGGTCACGCGCAGCGTGAAGCCGGTGCCGTCGGTGGCCGTGAGCGCCTTGCCGCTGAAGCGCACCTGGTTCTGGCCGCGGTCCACCAGCGTGTCGAAGGCCTCGGTGCTGGCGTACTCCCGGCCGTCGAAGGTCAGGAACATCTGATACAGGCCGTCGGCATTGGGGCGGTAGCGGATGTCGCCAAACGCCGTGGCGGGCGAGCCGACCTTGTTCGCGCCGTCGAAGCGGAAGGCGCACAGCTCGGGCACGGAGCCGACGGGGTTGTGCTTCTCGACGTCCGTGAGGTTCAGCGCGCCGTTGCCGTACACGCCATTGAGGGCCGTGATGGTGGCCCCGCTCACGGTGAGCACACCGGGCTCGTTGCTGGGCGTGGGGTCGTCGTCGTTGCCGCCGCCGCAGGCGGCCAATAGCAGGGTGGTGGCCGCAACGGCGGCGCAGGTCTTGAGGAGCTTTTGCATGGCGTAGGTCTCCGAAGGGGGTTGATGGACTTCCTGGGAGGTCGCGCCCCCCTGACTGCCATCCTAAAAACACCCCCCGGCACCGCGCGTGCGCCATGTTCTTCGGCCCACGTAGGACAAGCGCCGACAGCGCTGTGCGCCGCCGCGCCTGCCCTGGCGCTACCTCATCCGCAGCACGGCCAGCCCATCAGCGCGCAAGCACCGGCGCCAGCGCCACGCCGGTGTGCGTGCCCAGGCGCACCACCTCCTCGGGTGTGGCGGCGGCGACGATGCGGCCGCCGCCCGCGCCGCCCTCGGGGCCGAGGTCGAGAATCCAGTCGGCCTCGGCGATGACGTCCAGGTCGTGCTCGATGACGACCACGCTGTGCCCGCCGTCCACCAGGCGGTGCAGCACGCGGATGAGCTTGTGCACGTCGGACATGTGCAGGCCGACGGTGGGCTCGTCGAGCACGTAGAGCGTGTGCGGCGCCTTCTGGCCCCGGCGGCCGACCTCGTCGCGCACCTTGGTCAGCTCGGTCACGAGCTTGATGCGCTGCGCCTCGCCGCCGGACAGCGTGGGGCTGGGCTGGCCCAATGTGAGGTAGCCCAGGCCCACGTCCTTGAGCAATTGCAGCGGGTGCGCGATGCTGGGCATGCTGGCGAAGAACTCCACCGCCTCGTCCACCTCCATGCGCAGCACGTCGCCAATGCTCTTGCCGCGCCAGGTGACGGCCAGCGTCTCGGGGCTGAAGCGCGCGCCGTGGCAGGCCTCGCAGGGCACCTTCACGTCGGGCAGGAAGCTCATGCCGATGGTGCGCACGCCCTGCCCCTCGCACACCGGGCAGCGGCCCTCGCCGGTGTTGAAACTGAAGCGCCCGGCCGCGTAGCCGCGCGCCTTGGCCTCCAGCGTCTCGGCGAACAGCTTGCGGATGGTGTCCCAGAAGCCGATGTAGGTGGCGGGGCAGCTGCGCGGCGTCTTGCCGATGGGGGTCTGGTCCACTTCGAGCACGCGGTCGATGGTCTCGAAGCCCTGCAGGCCGGTGCAGCCGATGAGCGCCGGCGCGTTGCCCGCGTCCATGGCGTCGCGCCCGGCCTTGGTACTGCGCTGCTGCACCCAGGCGGCCACGTTGGTGAGCAGCACGTCGCGCGCCAGGGTGGACTTGCCCGAGCCGCTCACGCCCGTGACGGCCACCAGCCGCCGCAGCGGCACGCGCGCGGTGACGTGCTGCAGGTTGTGCAGCTGCGCGCCGTGCACGGTGAGCCAGCGCATGGCGGCCTCTTTGGCATCATTTGGGGCTGCAGCGCCCGTGGGCTCTGCGCCAGTAGCTCCATTTTCGATAGCACCTTCGAGCATGCTCCGGCGCGGCTGCAGCGGGTGGCGCATGGCGTGCAGCAGGTAGCGGCCGGTCTGCGAGTCCTCGGCCGCCGTCAGGTCGCCCACCTTGCCCTGCGCCACCAGGCGCCCGCCGCGCTTGCCGGCGCTGGGGCCGATGTCGATGAGGTGGTCGGCCGCGCGGATGGTGTCCTCGTCGTGCTCCACCACCACCAGGGTGTTGCCCTTGCTGCTGAGCTGGTGCAGCGCGCGCAGCAGGATCTGGTTGTCGCGCGCATGCAGGCCGATGGTGGGCTCGTCGAGCACGTAGCACACGCCCTGCAGGTTGCTGCCCAGTTGCGCCGCCAGGCGGATGCGCTGCGCCTCGCCGCCGCTGAGCGTGGGCGCACCCCGGTCCAGCGTGAGGTAGCCCAGGCCCACTTCTTCCAGGAATTCGAGCCGGCCCCGGATCTCGGGGATCAGGTCGCGCGCGATCTCTGCCTCGCGCCCACTCAGCGCCACGGTGTCCACCCAGGCGCGGATGTCGCTGACGGAAAGCCGCGCGATGTCGGTGATGCCCACGCCCGCGAATTGCACCGCGCGCGCCGTGGCGTTCAGGCGCGTGCCCTGGCAGGTGGGGCAGGCGGCATCCTGCACATCGTCCACCTCGGGCTCGGCGAACGTCTGCTCACGGCCCTTCTGGTCGTCGGCCAGCACCGAGTCGTCGAACACCTTGCGCTGCTCCTTGGTCAGCTTGACGCCCGTGCCCACGCAGTCGGGGCACCAGCCGTGCTTGCTGTTGTAGGAGAACAGGCGCGGGTCCAGCTCGGCATAACTGGTGCTGCACACCGGGCAGGCGCGCTTGGCCGAGAACACCTGCAGCCGCCCGATGCCCGCCGTGGGCGTGCCGGCCTCGATGGCTTCGCGCAGGCCGTCCAGGTGGCTCAGCACATGCACCACGCCCTTGCCGTGCGTGAGCGCCTGCGCCAGCGCGGCGCGCAGCAGCGGCTCGGTCTCGGGCGCCACGTCCAGGCTCTGCACGGGCAGCTCGATGGTGTGCTCCTTGAAGCGGTCGATGCGCGGAAAGCCCGACGTGGGCAGGAACTCGCCGTCCACGCGCAAATGCGTGAAGCCGCGCGGGCGCGCCCAGTCGGCCAGCTCGGTGTAGACGCCCTTGCGTGCCACCACCAGCGGCGCCAGCAGGCCGATGTGCTGGCCGCGGAACTGCGTGAGCAATTGCGCGGCGATGCTCTCGGGCGTCTGCGGCTGCACGGCGGCGCCGTCCTTGGTGCAGTGCTGCACGCCGAGCTTGACGTAGAGCAGGCGCAGGAAGTGCCACACCTCGGTGGTCGTGCCCACCGTGCTCTTGCGCCCGCCGCGCGAGAGGCGCTGCTCGATGGCCACCGTGGGCGGAATGCCGTACACCGCGTCCACCTCGGGCCGGCCGGCCGGCTGCACGATGCTGCGTGCGTAGGCGTTGAGCGATTCGAGGTAGCGGCGCTGGCCCTCGTTGAACAGGATGTCGAACGCCAGCGTGGACTTGCCCGAGCCGCTGACGCCCGTCACCACATTGAACTTGCCGCGCGGAATGTCGACGCTCAGGCCCTTGAGGTTGTGCTCGCGGGCGTTCACGATGCTGATGCTGTTTTGGGCTGCTGGGGCAATGCCGGCTTGCGCTGGCAGCTCCTTCTTCCATAGCGCCGGTGCCTTCTCGCGCACCGCCGCCGCCGCGCCGATGGCGCCGGCGTATTCGCGCAGCGCGGCGCCCGTGTGCGAGCGTGGGTGCTCGCGCACCTCGCCCGGCGGGCCCTCGGCCACCAGCAGGCCGCCGGCGTCGCCGCCGTCGGGCCCGAGGTCGATGATCCAGTCGCTGGCGCCGATCACGTCGAGGTTGTGCTCGATCACCACCAGCGAATGCCCGGCGTCGAGCAGCCGCGCGAAGGCGCGCATGAGCTTGGCGATGTCGTCGAAGTGCAGGCCCGTGGTGGGCTCGTCGAACAGGAACAGCGTACCCTTGCGCGCCAGCGGCTGGCGGCTGCTGCTGGCCGACTTGGCCGCCTCGGCCAGGAAGCCGGCGAGCTTGAGGCGCTGCGCCTCGCCGCCGCTGAGCGTGGGCACGGGCTGGCCGAGCTTGACGTATTCCAGCCCCACGTCCGCGATGGGGCCCAGCGCGCGCACCACGTCGCGGTCGTTGGCGAAGAGCTTCATGGCCTCGCTCACGGTGAGCTCCAGCACGTCCGCCACGTTGAGCACGCGTCGGGGCTCGAACGGGCTGCCGGCGAGGCGCTCGATGGTGATTTCGAGGATCTCGGGGCGGTAGCGCCGGCCGTCGCAGTCGGGGCAGCGCAGGTACACGTCGCTGAGGAACTGCATCTCCACGTGCTCGAAGCCCGAGCCGCCGCAGGTGGGGCAGCGCCCGTCGCCGCTGTTGAAGCTGAACTTGCTGGCGGTGTAGCCGCGCTGGCGCGCCAGCGGCGCGGTGGCGAACAGCTCGCGGATGCTGTCCCACGCGCCCACGTAGCTCACGGGGTTGGAGCGCGCCGTCTTGCCGATGGGCGACTGGTCCACGAACACCACGTCGCCCAGGTGGTCGGCGCCGAGCAGGCGGTCGTGCGCGCCGGGGGTGTCGGTGGTCTTGCCGAAGTGGCGCAGCAGCGCGGGCGCCAGCACGTCCTGGATCAGGCTGGACTTGCCCGAGCCGCTGACGCCGGTGACGGTGACCAGGCGCTGCAGCGGAAAGTCGACCGAGATGTTCTGCAGGTTGTGCTCGCGCGCGCCTTCGAGGATGAGGCGCGGCGTGGCGTCCGTCACCGGGCGCTGGAAGCCGTGGCCCACGTGCCGGCGCCCGCCGAGGTACTGGCCGGTGAGCGTGTCGGCGCCGCGCAGCTCGTCGGGCGTGCCGTCGAACACGATGCGCCCGCCGCGCTCACCCGGGCCGGGGCCGAAGTCGAGCACGCGGTCGGCGGCCAGCATGACGGCCGGGTCGTGCTCCACCACCACCAGGGTGTTGCCCGCGTCCTTCAGGCGCAGCATGGCCTGGGTGATGCGGTGCATGTCGCGCGGGTGCAGGCCGATGCTGGGCTCGTCCAGCACGAACAGCGTGTTCACCAGCGAGGTGCCCAGCGCCGTGGTGAGGTTGATGCGCTGCACCTCGCCGCCGCTGAGGGTGCGGCTCTGGCGGTCGAGCGTGAGGTAGCCGATGCCGACGTCGCTGAGGTACTTGAGCCGCGTGCCAATCTCCTCGTGCAGCAGCTTGAGCGCCTGGGCCTCGCCCGTGGCGGCGGCATTTTTTGCATCCAATGGACCTGCGGCGCCCGCCAGTAAAGCGCCAACAGCTCCTGTTTCAGGAGCAATCGGCAGGTGCTGGCTGGCCGCCATGCGCTCGAAGAAGCGGCGCAGGCGGTCGATGGGCAGCAGCATCAGGTCGTGCAGGCACAAGCCCGGCAAGGCTTCGAGCTGGGCGCGGCTCCATTGCGTGCCCTGGGGCAGGAAGCGCTGGGCGGGGTCGAGCACGGCGTCCGCGTCCTGCTTGCTGCCGATGCGCCAGAGCATGCTCTCGGTCTTGAGGCGCGCGCCGGCGCACACGGGGCACGGCGTGTAGCTGCGGTACTTGGACAGCAGCACGCGGATGTGCATCTTGTAGGCCTTGCTCTCCAGGTACTCGAAGAAGCGCTTGATGCCGTACCACTGCTGGTTCCACTTGCCCTTCCAGTTGGGCGAGCCGCCAATGACCCACTCCTTTTGCTCGGGCGTGAGGCGGTACCAGGGCGTGTCGCGCGGGATGCCGGCGGCCTCGGCGTGGCGCATGAGGTCGTCCTGGCACTCCTGCCAGGCGGGCGTCTGGATGGCCTTGATGGCGCCGTTGCGCAGCGTCTTCTTCTCGTCGGGGATGACCAGGCCGTAGTCCACGCCGATCACGCGGCCGAAGCCCCGGCAGGTGTCGCAGGCGCCGGCGGCGGAATTGAACGAGAACATCGAGGGCAGCGGCTCGCTGTAGCGCAGGTCGCTGTCGGGGCAGTGCAGGCCGGTCGAGAATCTCCAGACTTCGGGCTCGCCCTCGTCCACGAGCCGGTACACGTTCATGCGCCCGCCGCCGCGCTTGAGCGCCACCTCGATGGCCTCGACCACGCGCGCCCGCTCGGCATTGCCCAGGCGGAAGCGGTCGGCCACCACGTCGAGCAGCTTGACCCCTCCAGCCTCGCGCTCGGCCTGCACCTTGGTGAAGCCGCTGGCCGACAGCCATTGTTCGAGTTGCTCGGCGCTGGTGTTGGCGGGCAGCTCCACGGGAAAGGTCACGACCAGGCGCGGATCGCCATCCCGGGCGCGGGCCTGCAGCTCGGCGTAGATGCTCTCGGGCGAATCGTGGCGCACGGGCTGCGCCGTCTGCTTGTCGAACAGCTGGCCGGCGCGCGCGAACAGGAGCTTGAGGTGGTCGTTCAGCTCGGTCATCGTGCCCACGGTGGAGCGGCTGGAGCGAACGGGGTTGGTCTGGTCGATGGCGATGGCCGGGGGCACGCCCTCCACCTTGTCCACGGCGGGCTTGTCCATGCGGTCGAGGAACTGGCGCGCGTAGGCGCTGAAGGTCTCCACATAGCGGCGCTGGCCCTCGGCGTAGAGGGTGTCGAACACCAGGCTGGACTTGCCCGAGCCGCTGGGGCCGGTGACCACGGTGAGTTCGCCCGTGCGGATGTCCAGGTCCAGGTTCTGGAGGTTGTGCTGGCGCGCGCCGCGGATGCGGATCTGTCCCTGGGTCATGCTGGTGTCTTTCGGCAGTAAGGCGGAACATTCTAGGAACTGCGGAGCCCCATGGCCGGCGCCGGCGCCGATTGACCCTATGAAGCCCCAGGCACGCTACGTAATTGCACGGATGGCATGCCGCGCCACCCCCCTACACTGGCGCCTTTCCCTCCCCGGAGCCGCCATGCCCCCGATTTCCTCCCTGCGCGCCTGCGCCTTTGCCGCCCTGGCCGTGCTGGGCGCGGCCGCCGCCCAGGCCCAGCTCCTGATCGGCCAGACCGTGGGCATCACCGGCTCGGCCGCAGCCACCGTGAAGGAGTCCATGCAGGGCGCGGCGCTCTACATCGACCATGTGAACGCGCGCGGCGGCGTGGGCGGGCAGAAGGTGGAGGTGCTGTCGCTCGACGACCAGTTCGACCCCAAGCTGACGCTGGAGAACGCCCGCACGCTGATCGAGCAGAAGGGCGTGCTGGCCCTGTTCATGACGCGCGGCACACCGCACACCCAGGGCCTGCTGCCGCTGCTGGAGCAGCACGGCGTGCCGCTGGTGGGGCCGTCCACCGGCGCCATGGTGCTGCACAAGCCGGTGCAAAAATACGTGTTCAACGTGCGCGCGCCCTACCAGCGCGAGGTGGAAAAGGCCATCGGCCACCTGCACACCCTGGGCGTGCAGCGCATCGGCGTGGTGCACGTGGACGATACCTTTGGCGCCGACGGCCTGGCCGGCGCGCAATCCGGCTTCAAGGCCAGCGGCATCTCGGCGCTGTTCATCGAGAAGTTCGACCGCGCCAAGCCCGACTTCAGCGCCATCGCGCCGCGTGCGGCCAAGGCCGAACCCCAGGCCGTGGTCATCATCGGCACGGGCGCGGCGGTGGTGGACGGCATCAAGGCGCTGCGCGCCGCCGGCGTGATGGGGCAGATCGTCACACTGTCGAACAATGCCTCGGGCGGCTTCGTGAAGGCGCTCGGCGACAGCGCGCGCGGCGTGGTGGTGACGCAGGTGTTCCCCTCGGAGCGCTCGCTGAACTCCCCGCTCATCAAGGAGGCCATGGACCTGGCCCGCGCGCGCGGCACGGGCGACCTGACGCCCGCCATGGTGGAAGGCTTCGTCAGCGCCAAGGTGCTGGTCGAGGGCCTGCGCCGTGCCGGCCCCAAGCCCGACCGCACGCACCTGCATGCCGCGCTGGAGAGCCTGAAGAGGTTCGACCTGGGCGGGCTGGAGCTGAGCTACAGCGCCACCGACCACTCGGGCCTGGATTTCGCCGACCTGTCCATCGTCGGCCCCGACGGGCGCTTCCGCCGCTAAACCCGGCGCCCCAAAAAAAGGGCCGCCACGGCATGCCTGCCGTGGCGGCCCTTTTTCTTGCGGGCGTTTACTGCGCGCTGGCGGCCGAGGCGGGCGCAGCCGCCGCAGAAGCGGCAGCCGCCGGCGCCGATGCCGCCGTGTCGGGTGCGTGCACGGCGTCGGCGCCATGCTTCTCGCCGCTCATGTCCACCTTGTCACCGGCCTTCATGATGACGAACAGCGACAGCGCCGCAAACAGAACAAAGCCAACGACCAATTTCCACATGGTTATCTCCTGAATTTCAAACAAGGGGGATGTTCAACAAAAGGGCCTCACGGTGCTCGCGCAGCGCGTGAAGCCCTTTTCTGGAACACAGGGCGCGCCCGGCGGGCAGGCCCTGCGGGGGGTGACGATCAGTCGTCGGCGTAGATGTCCACGTCCTTGGTTTCGCGGATGAACAGCGTGCCGATGATGGCCGTGGCGCCAGCCACGATGATGGGGTACCAGAGGCCGTTGTACATGTTGCCGGTCTGGGCCACGATGGCGAACGAGGTGGTGGGCAGCAGGCCGCCGAACCAGCCATTGCCGATGTGGTACGGCAGGGACATGGAGGTGTAGCGGATGCGGGTCGGGAACAGCTCCACCAGCATGGCGGCAATCGGGCCGTACACCATGGTCACCAGGATCACCAGGTAGGTCAGGATGGCGACCATCATCACCTTGTTCATCTTGGCGGGGTCGGCCTTGGCGGGGTAGCCCTCGGCCTTCAGCGTGTCGGCCACGGCCTTCTTGAAGGCAGCGTCCTTGGCCTTGGCTTCGTCGGCGGGAATGCCCTTGGCGGTGTAGCCCGGGATGGTCACGTTGCCGATCTTGATCGACGCGGTGGTGCCGGCGGGGGCGGCTTCGTTCTCATAGCTCACCGAGCTGGCGGCCAGCACCTGCTTGGCGATGTCGCACGAGCTGGTGAACTTCACCGTGCCGGTGGGGTTGAACTGGAACGAGCACTCGGCAGGGTTGGCCACGACCACCACCTTGTTCTTGGCCTGGGCGGCGGCAAGGTCAGGGTTGGCGGCTTCGGTCAGCGCCTTGAACACGGGGAAGTAGGTGACCACGGCCAGCGCGCAGCCCAGCATGATGATGGGCTTGCGGCCGATCTTGTCGGACAGCGAACCGAAGAACACGAAGAACGGCGTACCGATCAGCAGCGAGGCGGCGATCATCAGGTTGGCCGTGACCGGGTCCACCTTGAGCTGCTGCGTCAGGAAGAACAGCGCGTAGAACTGGCCGGTGTACCAGACCACGGCCTGGCCGGCGGTCAGGCCGATCAGGGCCAGGATCACGATCTTCAGGTTCTTCCATTGGCCGAAGGATTCGGACAGCGGGGCCTTGGAGGTCTTGCCCTCGGCCTTCATCTTCTGGAAGGCGGGGGATTCGGACAGCGACAGGCGGATCCACACCGAGATGCCCAGCAGCAGGATGGACACCAGGAACGGAATGCGCCAGCCCCAGTCACCGAAGGCGGCTTCGCCCATGACGGTACGGGTGCCCAGGATGACCAGCAGCGACAGGAACAGGCCCAGCGTGGCCGTGGTCTGGATCCAGGAGGTGTAGGCGCCGCGCTTGCCGTGCGGAGCGTGCTCGGCCACGTAGGTGGCCGCGCCGCCGTACTCACCGCCGAGCGCCAGGCCCTGCAGCATGCGCAGGCAGATCAGGATGACCGGAGCGGCCACGCCGATGCTCGCGTAGTTGGGCAGCACACCCACGATGAACGTGGAGATACCCATGATCAGGATGGTGACCAGGAAGGTGTACTTGCGGCCGATCATGTCGCCCAGGCGGCCGAACACCAGCGCGCCGAAGGGGCGCACGATGAAGCCGGCGGCGAAGGCCAGCAGCGCGAAGATGAACGCGGAGCCCGCATCCAGCCCGCTGAAGAACTGCTTGGCGATGATGGCGGCTAGCGAGCCGTACAGATAGAAGTCGTACCACTCGAAAACGGTGCCGAGCGACGAAGCGAAGATCACCTTCTTCTCTTCGGACGTCATCGGCCGCGGTGCGGGATGCTGGGTTGCCATGTTTTGTCTCCTGTGTTTTTTGATGTACAGGCAAATGCAAAAAATTACCTGTGAGCCCACTATCGAGCGCCCTACTGACACCGCTCTGACGCATTTCTTACAGAGATTGACGCGAAACTTCCACCAGACTTACAGCTTTGGTAGTAACCCTCGGGGCGTTTTTCCCGATGCGAAAAAGCGCCTTCCCCGGGCCTTGCGCCGGTCTGCGCGCTGACGCCAAACACGCATGGATGCTGGCTTTGCGGCTGGTGCATTGCACAAAAATGCTGCACTGCGTAAGGAGTTGGTCAGTGCGCATTTGCAGAATGAAAAACGTGTGAGCGGCGCCATGCCGCCCCCATTGCGGTTTCGCATCCCAACCTAGAGGAGACATATCTATGAGTGACCCGGTGGTCCAGAAAATACAAAGCCATCCGAAGTACCTGGAGTTGCGCACCAAGCGCAACCGCCTGGGCATCTTGCTGACAGCCCTGATGCTGCTGGCGTACTACGGCTACATCGCGCTGATCGCCTTCGACAAGAAGTTTCTCGCCCAGCCCATCGGCGCTGGCGTGACCTCGCTGGGCATTCCGATCGGCATGGGGGTGATCATCTTCACCATCGTGATCACCGGTATCTACGTGCGCCGAGCCAATGGCGAATTCGATTCCCTGACCAAAGACATCCTGAAAGACGCATCGCAATGAACGCCATGGAAAAACACGGGAGCAGCATGCTCGTGCTCCTCGCCCTGCTGGCGGCGGGAAGCGCCCACGCGGCAGGGGCAGACGTTGGCCAGGCCGCCAAGCAGGCCACCAACTGGACCGCCATCATCATGTTCGGCGTCTTTGTCGCCGGCACGCTCTGGATCACCAAATGGGCCGCCGCCAAGACCAAGTCGGCAGCCGACTTCTACACCGCCGGCGGCGGCATCACCGGCTTCCAGAACGGCCTGGCCATCGCGGGTGACTACATGTCCGCGGCCTCGTTCCTGGGCATTTCGGCGGCCGTGATGGCCACCGGCTATGACGGCCTGATCTACTCCATCGGCTTCCTGGTGGGCTGGCCCATCATCACCTTCCTGATGGCCGAGCGCCTGCGCAACCTGGGCAAGTTCACCTTCGCCGACGTGGCGGGCTACCGCTTCCAGCAGGGCCCCATCCGCGCCTTCGCGGCCTCGGGCACCCTGGTGGTGGTGGCGTTCTACCTGATCGCCCAGATGGTCGGCGCCGGCCAGCTCATCAAGCTGCTGTTCGGCCTGGAGTACTGGATGGCCGTGGTCATCGTCGGCGCGCTGATGATGGTCTACGTGCTGTTCGGCGGCATGACGGCCACCACCTGGGTGCAGATCATCAAGGCGGTGATGCTGCTGGCCGGCGTGAGCTTCATGGCCTTCATGGTGCTGGCGCAGTACGGCTTCAGCCCCGAGGCGCTGTTCGCCAAGGGCGTGGAAGTGCGCACCCAGATCGCCGCCAACACCGGCATGTCGGCCGAAGACGCCGCCAAGAAGGGCCTGTCCATCATGGGCCCCGGCGGCTTCATCAAGGACCCGATCTCCGCCATCTCCTTCGGCATGGCGCTGATGTTCGGCACCGCCGGCCTGCCGCACATCCTGATGCGCTTCTTCACCGTGCCCGATGCGAAGGAAGCCCGCAAGTCGGTGCTGTGGGCCACGACCTGGATCGGCTACTTCTACGTCCTGATCTTCATCATCGGCTTCGGCGCCATCACCCTGGTGCTGACCAACCCCGAGATGGCAGACGTGGTCAAGGGCGTGATCCACGGCGGCGCGGGCACGGCCAACATGGCGGCTGTGCTGGTGGCCAAGTCGGTGGGCGGCAACATCTTCTACGGCTTCATCTCGGCCGTGGCGTTCGCCACCATCCTGGCCGTGGTGGCCGGCCTGACACTCTCGGGCGCCTCGGCCGTGTCGCACGACCTGTATGCCACGGTGTTCAAGAAGGGCAAGGCCGACAGCGCTTCGGAGCTGAAGGTCTCGCGCATGACCACCCTGGCCCTGGGCGTGATCGCCGTGGTGCTGGGCATCGCCTTCGAGAAGCAGAACATCGCGTTCATGGTCTCGCTGGCCTTCGCCATCGCGGCCTCGGCCAACTTCCCGGTGCTGTTCATGTCGGTGCTCTGGAAGGACTGCACCACGCGCGGCGCGGTGATCGGCGGCTTCCTGGGCCTGATCTCCTCGGTGGGCCTGACCATCGTGTCGCCCTCGGTGTGGGAAGCCACGCTGGGCAACCCGGCCGGCTCGGCGCTGTTCCCCTACACCTCGCCGGCGCTGTTCTCCATGACCATCGGCTTCGTGGGCATCTGGCTCTTCTCAATCACCGACAAGAGCGCCAACGCCGCCCGCGAACGTGCTGCGTTCCCGGCACAGCAGGTGCGTTCGGAAACCGGCTTCGGCGCCTCCGGCGCATCGGGCCACTGACAACAAGAAGAAGCGCAACCCCTGGCGCGGCGGTTCGCCGCCGCGCCACCTCCACCGGGCCTCGTGCCCGGTTTTTCGTTTCTGGAGGCGGGTTTCCGGCGCAAAAAACTATCAATTTGATAGCTTGTGGCGCTGTATGGTCGGGCGTTTAAGCCCGTTTTTCTTCAAATTTCAGGCACCGCGCAGCTGGCGCAGCTTGATGAAGGCGAGCGCCGCCATGACGGCGTCGTTGAGCGCATCGTGCGCCTCGCGCTGGGGCAGGCCCAGGTCGTTCATCAGCGTGGCAAAGCGCAGGTCGATGTCGGCGTTGCCCTGCTGCTGGTAGGGCGGCAGCTGGCGGAACTTGTGCTCGTAGTACAGCGCCGAGACCTCGATCTTGGGCTGCGGCAGCCCCATGCCCAGCATCGGCCAGAGCGCGCGGTTGAGCATGGCCACATCGAATTCGAGGTAGTAGCCCACCAGCGGGCGGCTGCCGATGAAGCGCAGCAGCCGGTCCATGGCCTCCTGCAGCGGCAGGCCCTGGGCCACGTCCCGCTCGCGCAGGCGGTGGATGCGCACGCTGTCGGGCGACACGCCTTTTTCCGGGCGTACCAGCAGCTCCAGCCGCTCGCTGGTCAGGATGCGGTTGCCGGCGATGCGCACCGCACCGATGGCGATGATTTCGTCGTTGCGCACATTGAGCCCCGTGGTTTCGCAGTCGAGCGCCACCCATTCATCCGGCGGCGGCGGGTCGAACAGGAAGGTATAGGCCGGGTCGCCCAGGTGGTAGAGCAGCCAGTGGCGCCGCAGCTGCGCAAGCCAGCCGCGCGGGCCGGTGGGCACGGGCGGCGTCACAGCACGTCCAGCCGCAGGCGCTGGTGCAACAGCGCCTTGAAGCGCTTGACCACGGCCAGGGCGTCCTTGAGCAGGTCGCGCTCCAGGCTGCTCAGGCGCCCGGGGTCGACGTTGCCGGTGACGGGGCGGCCGGTGTCGATTTCGGCCAGGCCGGCCTTCAGGCGCAGGCCCATGAGGAAGTGCAGGCTCTGCACCAGCTCGTCGCCCAGCGGCGCGTCGAGCGCGCCGTCCGCCACCAGGGCCTGGATGCGCTCGGCCGTGCCCGTGGCGGCCACGCGCCGCGCCAGCGCCAGGCTGCGCACGCCGTGCACGATGGGGAAGATGCCCGCCTTCTTGAGGCTGATGTTGCTGCCCTCGTCGCCCAGGCCGAACAGGCGGCTCCACCAGCCCGTCGGGCCACCGAAGTTCTCCACCGCGCTGGCAAAGCGCGCCAGCATGGCGTCGTTGTCCACGGCCAGCGCCGCCACGCTGTCGCGCACGGCGGTCAGCAGCGTGGCATCGCCGGCCACGGCGTGCGCGTCGAGAAAGATGGCCAGCTGCATGAGGCTGTCGGCATCGGGCTGCAGCAGCCACTGGCGCACGCGCTGGCCCAGGCTGCTGACGGTGCCGCGCCAGTCGGGGTTGCTGACCATGATGCGGCCCGGACACTCGGGGTAGCCAAAGCGGGCCAGCACCTCGGAAAAGCGCGCGCAGATGGCGTCCAGGTCGGGCGGCGCGGTGTAGCCGTCGCGCAGCACCAGGCCGTTGTCCTGGTCGGTCTTAAGCAGCTGCTCGCCCCGCCCTTCGCTGCCCATGACGAACAGGCAGCTGTGCGCCACCAGCTCGGGCGGCGCCACCATGGTCCAGGCGCGCTCGAACAGGCGCGCGTTGAGCTGCTGCACCAGCTGGGCCATGAGGCCGATGCGCGTGCCGCCCCGGTACAGCGCGGCGATCAGGCGCGTGATCTGCGCCGCCGCCTGCTCCAGCGCCGGCAGGTCCGGCGCATGCTCGATCTGCACGGTGATCAGGTGCGAGTGGTTGGCCAGAAAGCTGAACAGGTCCAGCGCCTCCAGGGTGCCCAGCACGCCGCCGCCCTCCTCCACCACCACGAGGCGGTGCACGCGCCGGCGCAGCATGAGCGCCATGGCATCGCCCAGCGGATCGGAAGGCTGCATCGTGACCACCGGGCTGCTCGCCAGCTCGCCCACGGGCAGCTGGTGGAGCGGGCGGCCGTCAAGGATGGCCCGCTGCAGGCTGGTGTTGGTGAAGATGCCCAGGCCATCGGGCAGGCCCGTCACCAGCACGCTGGTGGTGCGCTGCGTCTGGAACAGGCGCACCACCGAGACGATGTCGGTGGCGGCGTCCACGGTGTGTGCCGGGCGCAGGAAGGCCTGGTCCACGCGTGCCAGCGTGAGCGACTGTAGCTCGTGCTGGTCGGCGCGCTGCGCCAGCGCGCTGAGCTTCTGGCCCAGGTCGGAAAACAGCAGCGCGCCGAAGGTGGTGTTGCGCGCGATGAGCTCGTTGACCGCCTCGTGCGCGAGCTGGTAGGCCACCACCTCCTCGGCGGCGACGAAGCGGCTGTTGACGCGTCCGGTCATCAGGCCGCAGCCATCGAAGCAGTCGTCGGGGCCGTAGGTGGCCAGCACCTCGTCGCCCTCGGCCTGCGTGACGTAGCCCTTGATGATGACGAACAGGTGCGTGGGCGCCACGCCCACGTCGAGCACCACGGCGCCCTCGGGGAAATAGGCGATGTCGACGCTGGCGCGCACGAGGCGCTGCTCGTCCAGGCTCAGGCAGTCGAAGGGGGAGGCAGTGAAATTGAAGGCGCTGGGCATGGAGGGATGAGGGCGGGAGCCGTGGCGGCTCCGCCATTCAAACCGGCAGGCCTTGCGCCACGCTTGCAGCGGCGTCCCAGCCCTGCTCGAACCAGGTGTCGCCTTCCAGGTAGGCGCGCAGCATGGGCAGGCTGTCGTAGCCCCAGAAGACCTTGCCGTCGACCTCCAGGGCCGGCACGCCGAACACGCCGCGCGCCGTGGCCGCCTCGGTGTTGGCGCGCAGCAGCGCCTTGGCGCGCGCGCCGTCATCGTCGCCGGGCTTGCGCTGCGGCTCCAGCTCGGCGGCGAGCTGGGTCAGGCGCTCGGCATCGAGCGCGTCGTGCCCGCCCTGCCAGACATGGCGGAACACCGTTCCGGCAACGAAGCGGTTGATGCTGCCATCCTCGCTGCAGGCCAGCGCCTGGCGCAGCAGCGGCAGCGGGTTGAAGGGGTGGCGCGCCGGCATGGCCAGCGGCACGCCCAGCGAATGGCCCAGCCACACGGCATGGCGGTAGGTCCAGCCACGCTTGGGAACGATGCCCGCCGGCCCCGGGTTGGCGTGCTGCTTGAGCAGCGCGCCCAGCAGCACGGGCCGGTACTCCACGCTGTGGCTCAGCCCTTCCAGCACCTCGGGCAGGCGCTCGAAAGCCAGCCAGGCGTAGGGCGAAACGAAGTCCAGGTGAAAGACGATGTGCTTCATGGCGGCTCCTTGGTGATGGCGTCAAGGCGGGAAGGGCATGCCGGCGCGCTGCGCCAGCCGCGCCCAGGTGGCCAGGCGCGCGGCACTGTCGGCCTGCGCCCAGGCGCGGATTTCGTCGATGGTGCGAAAGCACCCCTCGCACAGCTGGCGGTTGGCATCCAGGCGGCACACCGAAATGCAGGGCGAGGGCACGGCCTCGTCGGAATTTGCATCGAAATAGCCCGCTTCGCCCAACAGGCGGGCGCGAGCAGCTATGGCTTCTGTAGCACTCATGGCGCGGGCGGCTCCTGCACCACGTCGACCACCGGCGCGCCGGTGAGGCGCTCCAGGTCCGCGGGGTGCAGCGGGAAGACGCTGTGCGGGTGGCCGGCCGCCGCCCACACCACGTCAAAGCGCAGCAGCTCGCGGTCGATCAGCGTGACCGGCGGGGTGGCGTGCGCCACGGGCGAGACGCCGCCGATGGAGAAGCCGGTGCGCTCCTTCACGAACTCGGCGTCGGCGCGGCCGATCTTGCCCACGTGGGCCTCGACCTTCTTTTCGTCCACGCGCCGGTCGCCCGAGGCAATGACGAGCACCGCGGCGCCGTCCTCCCTGCGCCGGAAGATGATGCTCTTAGCGATCTGACCGAGCAGCACGCCGAGCTGGTCGGCCGCCTGCTGCGCGGTGCGCGCGGCGTCGTCGAGCATGCGCGGGCCGTGGGGGTGGCCGGCCGTCTGCAGCGCAGCGGCGACCCGTTGGGTGCTTTCAGGAAAGGTGTCCATGGCTGGCAACGAATACCGTGTGTGCGGGGAGCGGGCTCCAGAAACCGGTACACACACGGTTACAGTGTGGAGGTTGTCCTCCATTGTCCATGAAGCTGCTTCGCGCCTGCCTGCTCCTGTACCTCCTCGTCGGCCACCTGTCCTGGGCCCGCGCCGAACCCGTCGTTCTCGATGAACACCGGCAGGGCTTGCTGCTCAACGAAACCGGCCAGTTGCAGTGGTTCGCGGACGACAGCGGCACGCTCACGCTGGACGACCTGCGCGGCCCCGCCCACGCCGAACGCTTCGTGCCGGCCCCGCACCCCCCGCGCCGCGGCGACAGCGCACGGCCGCACTGGTTCAAGGTGGTCCTGGAGCAGCGCGCCGACAGCGGCGACTGGGTGCTGGCCACGCACACCACGGCGCTCAAGGATGTGCGCTTCTACGGGCCCTTCGACGACGCCGGCCGGGAGCTGGCGCCGCCAGTGCACACCGGCCTGGCGCAGCCTTACGACTCCCGCCCGCTGGGCAGCGAACGCTACCTCATGCGCCTGCAGCTGCCCGGCCCGGGCACCTACACCGTCTATGCCCGGCTGCTGGGCGAGACGGCCCCCATCCTCGGCCTGTCGGTCTGGGACACGGCAGAATACCTGCAGTGGCGCCAGCACAAGCGGCTGTTCGACGGCGTCTGCTACGGCATCCTGCTGGCGCTGCTGGTCTACAACCTCGTGCTCGCGGGCATCTTTCGCGACCCCACCTACGGCTTCTACATCGGCCAGTGCGCCTTCGCGCTGCTCACGCTGGCCAGCTACAACGGCCACGCCGCGCACTACCTGTGGGGCCATTGGCCCTGGTGGCAGGAGCGCGGCCATGTGGTGCTGCCCAGCCTGTGGCTGCTCTTTGGCGCGCTGTTCGCGCGCAGCTTCCTCGACACGCCGCAGCTGCCCCGGCTCGACCGGCTGGTGCGCGTCGTGGGCGTGCTGGCGGCAGGCACCGCCGTGCTGGGGCTGCTGGGCCAGTTCAGCACGGCCCAGACGCTGAACGAAATCGCCGCCAGCCTGGGCGCGCTGCTGGCCGCCGTGGCGGCCATCGTCATCATGCGGCGCGGCTTCCAGCCCGCGCAGTGGTACCTGGGCGGCCAGGCGCTGCTGTTCCTGTCGGTGCTGGGCGTGGTGCTGGTGAACTGGAAGGTGATCGACGCGCCCTTCCTGCTGGCCAACGGCCTGCAGATCGGCGTGGCGGCCGAGATGGTGGTGTTCGCCATCGCGCTGAGCAGCCGCATCAGCGGCCTGCGCGCGTCGCAGATCGAACTGCGCCTGCATGCCGCGCACCTGGCCCAGGCCGCCGCCACCGACCCGCTGACCGGCCTGGCCAACCGCGCCGGCCTGGCCCAGGGCGCCACGCGCGTGCTGGCGGACGGCTCGCCGCATGCGCTGATGCTGCTCGACCTGGACCGCTTCAAGCCCATCAACGATGCCCACGGGCACGACGCCGGCGACGCGGTGCTCCGCGCCGTGGCCACGCGCCTGCAGGCCCAGATCCGCGCGGGTGACATCGTGGCGCGGCTGGGTGGGGATGAATTCGTGATTCTGCTGGCCGACCCCCTGCCCGACGAGCGGCTGGCGGCGCTGGCCCGCAACCTGGACGTCGCCGTGCGCCAGCCCGTGGAGTTCCTCGGCCAGCGGCTCACCGTGGGCGCCAGCACGGGCATCGCGCGCAGCCCGCACGACGGCCGCACGCTGACCGAGCTGATGCGCTGCGCCGACCAGGCCATGTACCAGGCCAAGCAGACCCGCAGCGGCTACGCCTTCAGGACGGCGGGAGACCGGGCACCCGCGTGAGGCAGGGCGCGAGCGGCCTCAGCCGGCCCGCTTGTTGAGCACGGCCACGGCCACGCGCGAACTGGGTTTGCGCCCCAGGAAGTCGCTGATGTAGGCGCCCGCGTCGATGAGCTTGTCGAGGTCGATGCCGGTCTCGATGCCCATGCCGTGCAGCATGTAGACCACGTCTTCCGTGGCCACGTTGCCCGTGGCGCCCTTCGCGTAGGGGCAGCCGCCCAGGCCCGACACCGAGGCCTGGTAATTCCACACGCCAAGCTCCAGCGCGGCCAGCGTGTTGGACAGCGCCTGGCCGTAGGTGTCGTGGAAGTGGCCCGAAACCGCGTCGATGCCATAGTGCTGCAGCGTCGCCTCGATGGCGCGCTGCACCTTGCGCGGCGTACCCACGCCGATGGTGTCGGCCACGTCCACGCGCTGCACGCCGATGCCCTTCATCAGCCCGGCCAGGTAGGCCACCTGTTGCGGGGCAATGTCGCCTTCATACGGGCAGCCCACGGTGCAGCTCATGGCGCCGCGCACACGGATGCCGGCGGCCAGCGCGGCCTGGACCACGGGCGCGAAGCGCTCGATGCTCTCGGCGATGCTGCAGTTGATGTTCTTGCGGCTGAAAGCCTCGCTGGCCGAGCCGAACACCACGATCTCGTCGGGCCGGGTGGGCACGGCCGCCTCGTAGCCCTGCAGGTTGGGCGTGAGCACGGAATAGCGCACGCCGGCGCTGCGCTCGATGCCGGCCATGACTTCGAGGTTGTCGGCCATCTGCGGCACCCACTTGGGGCTGACGAAGCTGGTGACCTCGATCTCCCGCAGGCCGGCGTCCTGCAGGCGGTGCACCAGGCCGATCTTGACCTCGGCGGGCACGGGCTGTTTTTCGTTCTGCAGGCCGTCGCGCGGGCCGACGTCGATGATCTGGACGCGGGAGGGAATGCTCATGGGGAAATCCTTGGTGAAGAGGGTGGTGTCAGTAGCCGCGCCCCGGATCCACGATACCGGCGATGGCCTCGCCGCGCTCCAGCGCGCCGATCTTGCCCACGATCTGGGCGATGCTTTCCTCGCGCAGCGTACGCGCCGAGGTGTGCGGCGTGGCGACGATGCGCGGGTGGTTCCAGAACGGGTGGCCCGCCGGCAGCGGCTCGGTGCGGAACACATCCAGCGTGGCGCCGGCGAGGTGGCCGCTGTCCAGCAGCGCCAGCAGGTCGTCCTCGACCAGGTGGGCGCCGCGCGCGACGTTGATGAGGTAGGCGCCCGGCTGCAGGCGCGCGAGGGTGTCGCGATTCAATATGTCCTGCGTATCGGGCGTGAGCGGCAGCAGGTTCACCAGCACGCGGCTGGCGGCCAAAAAGTCGTCGAAGCCGTCCTGCCCGCTGAAGGTCTGAATGCCGTCCACCGCCTTGGGCGTGCGGCTCCAGCCGTTCACCGGGAACTCGAACTGCGCCAGCGCCTTCGCTACGCGCTCGCCCAGCGCGCCAAGCCCCATTACGCCGACGGGGAAGTCCTGGCGCAGGCGCGGCTTGCGGTAGGCCCACTGGCCGGCGCGCATGCCCGCCTCGTACTGGTCGAATTCACGGAAGTGGCGAATGACGGCGTGGCACACGTATTCGGCCATCTGCACGGCCATGCCGGCATCGTCCAGGCGCACCACGCGGGCCCCCGGCGGCAGACGCCGCTGCAGCAGCGCGTCGACGCCCGCGCCGATGTTGAACAGGGCCCGGATGCCGTGCTGCTCGTCCAGGAACTGCTGGGGCGGCGCCCAGACAACGGCGTAGTCGGCCACAGGCGCGCCAGGCTGCCAGACGGAGAGCTGGGCCTGCGGGAGGGCGGCCGCCAGGCCTTGCAGCCAGGGCTCGGCCTTGGTATCGGTGCAGCAAAAGGTGATCTTCATGGCCGCCGAGCGTACCGTGCCCACCCCAGAGCCGCTGTCACGCAGCGGAAAGCTTGAGCAGCTCGGCGCCCTCGGCCACCTGGTCGCCCGGCGCGTAGAGCAGCTCGGCCACCACCCCGTCCACCGGAGCGGCGATGGTGTGCTCCATCTTCATGGCTTCCATCACGGCCAGGGCCTGGCCCTTGGTGACCTTGTCGCCCGCCTGCACGGCGAACGACACCACCTTGCCCGGCATGGGCGCGGTCAGGCGCCCGCCCTCGGACTGCTCTTCGCCCGCATGGGCCAGCAGGTCGATGGCGACGATCTGCGTCGCGCCCCGGGGGGTGAACACATGGTCGGTCTCGCCCATGGCGTACACCGTGGCGCGGGTGCGCTGGCCGGCGTACTGCAGGTCGATGCCACCGCCGGCCGCCTCGAACACCAGCGGGCCGGACACGGCGTCCGGGCCCTCGCCCACGGTGAGGCGCAGGCTGCCGTCGTGCAGGTAGGTCAGGTTGGCCTTGGCGTGCGTGCCGCCGAAGTCGAACTCGAAGCGGCGCTCCACCAGGCCGTGCGAACGCCAGCCATCGCGGCGGCTGAACGGGTCGGCCCCCTCGCTGGCGCGTTCGCGCAGCAGGGTCTGCGCCACGGCGGCGGCCGCCGCCAGCGGTAGGCCCACGCGCTCCTGCTGGAACAGCACGGCCTCTTCGCGCGGGATCAGCGCGGTGTCGAGGTTGGCCTGGGTGAACGAATCGGTGCGCGCCACCATGCGCAAGAACTGCACGTTGGTGGCCAGGCCGACGATGTGGGTCTGCGCCAGCGCTTCATCGAGCCGGGCCAGCGCCTGTTCGCGCGTGTCGCCGTGCACGATGAGCTTGGCCACCATGGAGTCGTAGAACGGGCTGATGGCATCGCCCTGGCGCACGCCGGAATCCACGCGCACCGCGCCGCGCTCAAACGCCACGCAGCCGGGCAGGCCGTACACGGCGAGCTGGCCGGTGGCCGGCAGGAAGTTGTTGTCGGGGTTCTCGGCGCAGATGCGTGCCTCGATGGCGTGGCCGGTGATGCGCAGCTCGTCCTGCTGCAGCGGCAGCGGCTCGCCCGAGGCCACGCGCAGCTGCCATTCCACCAAGTCCTGGCCGGTGATGGCCTCGGTGACCGGGTGCTCGACCTGCAGGCGCGTGTTCATCTCCATGAAGAAGAAGTTCATGCTGCCATCGGGGCGCTGCTCGACGATGAACTCCACCGTGCCCGCGCCCACGTAGTGCACGGCGCGCGCGGCGGAAACAGCGGCCAGGCCCATCTGGGCGCGCATTTCGGGCGTCATGCCAGGCGCGGGCGCTTCCTCCAGCACCTTCTGGTGGCGGCGCTGCACGGAGCAGTCGCGCTCGAACAGGTAGACATAGTTGCCGTGCGTGTCGCCAAACACCTGGATCTCGATATGGCGCGGGCGCTGCACGTATTTTTCGATCAGCACGGCATCATCGCCAAAGCTGTTGATGGCCTCGCGCTTGCAGGACTGCAGCGCGGCGGCGAAATCTTCGGCCTTGTCCACCGCGCGCATGCCCTTGCCGCCGCCACCGGCGCTGGCCTTGATGAGCACGGGGTAACCAATGCGGTCGGCCTCGGCCTGCAAGAGCGCGGCGTCCTGGTTGGCGCCGTGGTAGCCGGGCACCAGGGGCACGCCGGCCTTTTCCATGAGCTGCTTGGACTCGGCCTTCAGGCCCATGTCCTTGATGGCCGAGGGCGGCGGGCCGATGAAGACCAGGCCGGCGTTGGCGCAGGCCTGGGCGAACTCCTCGTTCTCGCTGAGGAAGCCGTAGCCGGGGTGAATGGCCTGCGCGCCCGTGGCCTGGGCGGCCTCGATGATGCGCTCCCAGCGCAGGTAGCTCTCCTTGGGGGCGCTGCCGCCGATGTGCACGGCCTCGTCGCACACGGCCACGTGCTTGGCGCTGGCGTCGGCATCGGAATACACGGCGACGGTCTTGACGCCCATGCGGCGGGCCGTGGCGGCCACGCGGCAGGCAATCTCACCGCGGTTAGCAATCAGGATTTTGGTAAACATTTAGGCCACTCCAGGAGAACCAGAAAAAAACGAGGCAACGCGGCGCAGCACCGCGCGCAGGAACTTGAACAGCAGCGCCAGCAGCAGCGCCGAAACCATGAGCATGAACACCAGCGCCACGCCGAACCACAGCGGGTACTGCGTGGCGAGCCAGACCACGGCCACCACCAGCCCGTCCTCGAAGAACGACAGCAGCCAGTTGGAAAACGGCTCGGGCGAGGTGTTGGCGGCCGCGCGCGTGGTCATCTTGGTGGCCAGCGCGGTGGCCGACAGCGAACCGCCCAGCAGCCCCGCCACCACGGCCAGGGTGGCGTTGTCCGCACCGAACACCCCCGCGGCCAGCACGGCCCCCGCCGGAATGCGGATGACGGTGTGCAGCGCATCCCAGGCGCTGTCGAGCCAGGGCACCTTGTCGGCGAAGAACTCGACCAGCAGCATGAAGCCGCTCACCGCCAGCACCGCCGGGTGCTGCAGCACCTGCAGCCCCGCCGGCAGCGCCAGCCAGCCGGCAGCGCCCATCAGGCCGACCAGGAACACCACCGCATAGAGCCGAAACCCGCTGGCCCAGCCCAGCGAGGCCGCCAGCGCCAGCAGGCCCGGCATGTCCAGCTGCGCCGTGGCGCGCGCCGCGCCCTCGGCCACGCCCCGCGCGGTGCCCGCGTCCACATGCAGCCCCACGGCGTGGAGCCACTGGACGATGTGCAGCCAAAGCTGGTCCATGGTCGTTCAGGCGCATGCGTGCGTGCTCAGGCCTGCAGCCAGGCCGGCTTGCGCTTTTGCAGGAAGGATTGCACGCCCTCGCGGCCTTCATCGCTGGCGCGGATGTCGGCAATGCCTTCGACGGTGGCGGCGATGAGCGAGGCGTCGATTTCGCGCTCGGCGACCTGGTGCACGAGCTGCTTGCAGGCGCGCACGGCGTTGGGGCTGGCGCTGACCAGGGCCTTGACGATGTCATCGACCTGGGCGTCGAGCTGCTCGGGCGCCACCACGGCGTGCACGAAGCCGATGCGCAGCGCCTCGGCCGCGTCGAAGCGCTCGGCCGTGAGGAAGTAGCGGTGCGCGGCGCGCGCGCCCATGGCGCGGATCACGTAGGGGCTGATGGTGGCCGGAATCAGGCCGAGCTTCACTTCGCTGAGGCAGAAACCCGCCGTGTCCACTGCCACGGCCATGTCGCAGGCCGCCACCAGGCCCATGCCGCCGGCGTACACGTCGCCCTGCACGCGCGCCACCGTGGGGTGGGGGCAGGTGTAGATCACGCGCAGCATCTCGGCGAGCTTGCCGGCGTCGGCGATGTTCTCGGCGCGCGTGTAGTCGGCCATGCGGCGCATCCAGTTGAGGTTGGCGCCGGCGCAGAAGGCCGGGCCCTCGGCTGCCAGCACCACGGCGCGCACGTCGGTGCGCGCGCCGACCTCGGCGAATGCGGCGGTGATCTCGGCGATGACCTCGTCGCTGAAGGCGTTGCGTACCTCGGGCTGGGTCAGGGTGATGGTGGCGCGGTGGCCGTCGTAGCGGATGGAAAGGGCTGCCATGGTCTGCCTCACATGCGGAAGACGCCGAACTTGGTGTCCTCGATGGGCGCGTTGCGCGTGGCCGAGAGGCCCAGCGCCAGCACGCGGCGCGTGTCGGCGGGGTCGATCACGCCGTCGTCCCAGAGGCGCGCGGTGGCGTAGTAGGGGTGGCCCTGCTCTTCGTACTGGCGGCGGATGGGCGCCTTGAAGGCTTCTTCTTCCTCCATGCTCCACTGGCCGCCCTTGCCTTCGATGCCGTCGCGCTTGACGGTGGCCAACACGCTGGCGGCCTGCTCGCCGCCCATGACGGAGATGCGCGCGTTGGGCCACATCCAGAGGAAGCGCGGCGAGTAGGCGCGGCCGCACATGCCGTAGTTGCCGGCGCCGAAGCTGCCGCCGATGATGATGGTGAACTTGGGCACGGCCGCCGTGGCCACGGCCGTCACCAGCTTGGCGCCGTGGCGCGCGATGCCTTCGTTCTCGTACTTGCGCCCCACCATGAAGCCGGTGATGTTCTGCAGGAACACCAGCGGGATCTTGCGCTGGCAGCACAGCTCGATGAAGTGCGCGCCCTTCTGCGCGCTCTCGCTGAACAGGATGCCGTTGTTGGCGATGATGCCGACCTGCATGCCCTCGACGCGCGCGAAGCCGCACACCAGCGTGCTGCCGAAGCGCGCCTTGAATTCGTCGAACTCGCTGCCGTCGACGATGCGGGCGATGATCTCGCGCACATCGAAGGGCTTGCGCGTGTCCAGAGGGATCACGCCGTACAGCTCTTCCGCTGCATATTTAGGAGCTGCCGGCGCACTATCTGCGGGCATTTGCGCCTTGTTTTTATTCAAATTGGCAACTGCATGGCGCGCCAGCTTGAGGGCGTGCATGTCGTTCTGCGCCAGGTGGTCGGCCACGCCGGACAGGCGCGTGTGCACGTCGCCGCCGCCCAGGTCTTCGGCGCTCACCACCTCGCCCGTGGCGGCCTTCACCAGCGGCGGGCCGCCCAGGAAAATGGTGCCCTGGTTCTTCACGATGATGGATTCATCGCTCATGGCGGGCACGTAGGCGCCGCCCGCCGTGCAACTGCCCATCACCACGGCGATCTGGGCGATGCCCTGGGCGCTCATGTTGGCCTGGTTGAAGAAGATGCGGCCGAAGTGCTCGCGGTCGGGGAACACGTCGTCCTGGTTGGGCAGGTTGGCGCCGCCGGAGTCCACCAGGTAGATGCAGGGCAGGCGGTTCTGCGCCGCCACTTCCTGGGCGCGCAGGTGCTTCTTCACCGTCATGGGGTAGTAGGTGCCGCCCTTCACGGTGGCGTCGTTGCACACCACCATGCAGTCCACGCCGCTCACGCGGCCGATGCCGACGATCAGGCCGGCGCCCGGCGCGTCGTTGTTGTACATGTTCAGCGCGGCCAGCGGCGCCAGCTCCAGGAAGGGCGTGCCGGGGTCGAGCAGGTTCATCACGCGCTCGCGCGGCAGCAGCTTGCCGCGTGCCACGTGCTTGGCGCGCGCCGCCTCGCCGCCGCCCTCGAAGGTCTTGGCGATCTGGGCGTTCAGGTCCTCGACCACCGTGCGCATGGCGGCGGCATTGGCCTGGAAGTCGGCCGAGCGGGCATTGAGTTGGGTCTGCAGAACAGGCATGGGTCTCTTTCAGGGGAGCGGGTGGGGGCCAGGAGCCCGGGAGGCCCTGGCCTGCGCCATTCCAGCGCGGTGATCAGCCCCGAGAATACGCCCGGGCGCGTCGTCAAGGTTGCCAGCGTGGTTGCAAATAACGCCACGAAGCGCCAAACTGTGGCCCGTGACCCCATCGCCCCTCGCCGCCCCCCAGAACCCCCTTGCCCTGTCCGCACCCGCAGGCCCAGCCGTAACACCCATGGCCTTTGTTCAGGCCATTGTGCGGGCCTGCCAGCAGGCCGGCCGCGACCCCGTTGCGCTGCTTCAGCAGGCACAAATTGCGCCACAGGAAGTGGAAAACCCTGGCGCCCGCGTGACCGCCTGGCAGTTCGAGCGCCTGTCGGGCCTGGCCATGCAGGCGCTGGACGATGAAGCGCTGGGCTGGTTCCGCCGCCGCCTGCCCTGGGGCAGCTACGGCATGCTGGCGCGCGCCTCCGTCAGCTCGCCCACGCTGGGCGTGGCCCTGCGGCGCTGGTGCCGCCACCACGGCCTGCTGCAGGAGGACGTCACGCTGCGCCTGGAAAGCGAAGGCGGCACGGCCACGCTGTCGCTCACCGCGCACCGCGACCTCGGGCCCTTCCACGAGTTCTGCCCGGTTTCGGTGCTGCGCAACGCGCATGGCCTGGCCTGCTGGTTCATCGACTCGCGCATCCCGCTGCAGGGCGCGCAATTCCCCTTCCCCCGGCCCGCGCACCACGATGCCTACGCCGTGCTGTTCCCCGGGCCCACGCGCTTTGGCACCGGCCCGGCCGCCATCCGCTTCGACGCGCGCTACCTGCAGCTCCCGCTGCAGCGCGACGAGGCCGCGCTGCGCCTGATGCTGCAGCGCGCCCTGCCCCTGACGGTGCTGCAGTACCGCCGCGACCGCCTGCTGGTGCAGCGCGTGCGTGCCCTGCTCACCGCCGACCCGGGCGCCGCGCACAGCGCCGAAGCCTTGGCCCAGCGCCTGCACCTCTCGCCGCGCACGCTGCACCGCCAGCTCAAGGACGAAGGCGCCTCGCTGCAGGGACTCAAGGACGAGGTGCGGCGCGAACGCGCCATCGCCCTGCTGCACCGCACCGACCGCCCCATCAAGCAGGTGGCGCACGAAGCGGGCTTCACCAACGACAAGAGCTTCATCCGCGCCTTCCGCGGATGGACGGGGCAGTCCCCCGCCGAATTCCGGCGCAAGGCACGCCATCCGGCATGATCCGCGCCGTCGCTGGCGGCATTTGTTCCCCTCCGGCGCCTAGACTGGCCCCAGCCCTCGAACCCGGCCCCCATGATCCACCTGCACCACTGCGTCAGCGCCCGCTCCTTCCGCCCCCTGTGGATGCTCGAAGAGCTGCAGCGCCCCTACCAACTGCACATGCTGCCGTTTCCGCCGCGCGTGCACGCGCGGCCGTTCCTTGACCTCAACCCCCTGGGCACCGTGCCCCTGCTGGTGCACGGCGAGACGCGCATGACCGAATCGGGCGCCATGTGCCAGTACCTCGCGGCCCTGCAGCCCGAGGCCGGCCTGGGCGTGGCGGCGGGCGACCCGGCGTTTGGCGGCTACCTCAACTGGCTGCACATGAGCGATGCCACGCTCACCTTCCCGCTGACCCTGGTGCTGCGCTACACCCATTTCGAGCCGCCCGAGCGCCTGCAGCCGCAGGTGGCGCAGGACTACGGCCGCTGGTTCCTGGCACGGCTGCGCGCCGTGGAAGCAGCCCTGGCCCAGCGCGAGTGGCTGTGCGCCGGGCGCTTCACTGCGGCCGACGTGGCGGTGGGCTATGCGCTGCTGCTGGCCTGGCACCTGGGCCTGGAGCCGCAGTTCGGTCCGGCCACGCGCGCCTACTGGCAGCGGCTGCAGCAGCGCCCCGGCTACCAGCGCGCGCTGGCGGCCCAGCATGCGGCTGCGCTGGCGCAGGGCATTCCGACCACGCCCTCGCCCGATTTGCGGCCCTGAACGGCCGCGCGGCGGTAACAATGCCGTCGAAAACCTGACAACCCGGCCCGCAAATCGCTTAAAAACGCCTGTAACAGCGCCGAAAAGCCTGCCAAAACCCCGTTTTTTGTTACAAACAGGGCTTTTAGAGGGGTCAGCGGACCGCGTCTTACACCTTGTAATACTTTTGCGCGAGGTCGCTGGTGGAACCCCACGCATTGCAGGGGGCAATGCAGCGCTGTTGAGCGCGTCCGACGCCATGGGCCCATGCTAGGCGCGTGCACCTGGGGTGCATGGACACAGGACCGAAAGTCCGGTGCCTCGGCAGCCTCCCTCGGGCCCGCGCCGATGCCGCCACCCTTTTGTCCAACGTCCCATCCTTGCTGCCGTTTCCGATGAAAGCTCCTCTCCGCGCCTATCTCCTGCTGCTGGTGGTTGCCCTGGTTGTCCCGCTGATCGGGACGCTCGGCTTCAACGTCCTGCGCGACGCGGACTACACCCTCAAGCAGGCGCGTGCAGCGCAGCGCCCCCTGGCGGCGAGCATCGCGGCCGACGTCTCGCGCAAGATCGCATCCACGCACGAGACGCTGCGCCTCATTGCCGAGCGCCCGCGCGTCCAGGCCATGGACCCCCAGCAGTGCGACAGCGTGCTGGTGGACCTGCACACGCTCACGCCCGAATACTCCAACATCGTCTACACCGACCGCGTCGGCAACACGCTGTGCTCGGCCGTTCCCCTGCCCGCCAACCGTCCGGTGAACGTCGGGGGAACCGACTGGTTCCAGAAGGTCATGGCCGAACAGCGCTTCAGCGTCGGTCGCCCCCACATCGGCCCCATCACCGGCAAATGGGTGTCGGTGCTGAGCATGCCGGTGCGCGACCCCAACGACGAGGTCGTGGGCGCCATCCACCTGCCGTTGAACCTGCGCGCCTTCCGCCCGGGACTGGCCGCGCAGGAGCTGCCGCCAGACAGCCGCTACGGCATCATCAGCAACGACGGCACGCTCATTTGGCGCAACGACGATCCCGGCAAGCTCATCGGCACGCGGCCCGACTGGGCCACGGCCACCAAGATCGCCGAGATCCGCCACGGCGATTTCGAGCTCACCGGCGCGGACGGCATCGCGCGCTACTTCGCCACCACCCCGATTCCAGAAACCGACTGGGTGGCGTTCTTCGGCGTGCCCAGCGCGCCCATTGCCGAGCACACCCGCAACAAGGCCATCGCCAACACCGCCATGGGCCTGCTCATCATCCTGGGGGTGGCGCTGTTCGCCCTGGCGCTGGCGCGCCGCATCGAGCGGCCCATCGGCTCGCTCACGCGGGCGGTGCACAGCTTCAGCCAGGGCGGCGAGAGCGTGCTGGCCGAGCCCTCGGGCCCCAATGAGCTTGTCGAGCTGTCCACGGGCTTCAACACCATGGTGGCGGATCGCCTGCGGGTGGAGGCCGTGCTGGAAGCGCAGCGCCGCCAGCTGCAGGAGGCCAAGGACCGCCTCAACCTGGCGATGCAGATCGCCCAGATGGGCCTGTGGAGCTGGGACCTGCGCAGCGGACTGGTCCACAGCGACGAAGTCCTGGCCCGCATCTTCGGCCACACGCCCCAGGCGCTGGCCCAGGTGCCCATCGCCACCTGGCGCGAGTGGACGCACCGCGACGACCTGCACGCACTCGACATGGCCCTGCGCGCCTGCCTGAAGGGCGCGACGGAACAGTTCGAGGCCACGCAGCGTATCCGCCACAAGAACGGCCAATGGATCTGGGGCCTGTGGCGCGGCCGCGTCACCGAGCGCAGTGCCGACGGCCGGGTGATGTCCATGACGGGATCGTTCCACGACATCACCGAGCGCATGCAGTCGCACGACCAGTTGAAGCTGGCGGCCAGCGTGTTCACCCACGCCCGCGAGGGCATCATGATCACCGACCCGCGCGGCACCATCATCGACGTGAACGACACGTTCACGCACATCACGGGCTACACCCGCGACGAGGCGCTGGGGAGCAACCCGCGCATGCTGCAGTCGGGCCGGCAAAGCCCGGACTTCTACGCCACGCTGTGGCGCACCCTGACCGCGCAGGGCCACTGGACGGGCGAGATGTGGAACCGGCGCAAGGATGGCTCGCTGTTCGCCGAGATCATCACCATCAGCGCCGTGCACAGCGCCAGCGGCGAGGTGCAGCACTACGTGTCGCTGTTCACCGACATCACGGAGATCAAGGAAAACGAGCGCCAGCTGGAGCACGTGGCCCACTACGACGCGCTCACCGGCCTGCCCAACCGCGTGCTGCTGGCCGACCGCCTGCAACAGTCCATGCTGCGCTGCCAGCGCACGGGGCAGTCGCTCGCCGTGGCCTTCCTCGACCTGGACGGCTTCAAGGTGGTGAACGACCACCACGGCCACGAGCGCGGCGACCAGCTGCTGGTGGCGCTGGCGCAGCGCCTCAAGGCGACGCTGCGCGACGGCGACACGCTCTCGCGCATCGGCGGCGACGAATTCGTCGCCGTGCTGGTCGACCTGGAGCACGCACAGGACTGCGAACCCGTGCTCGCACGCATGTTGCACGCCGCCGCCGAGCCCATGAAGGTGGGCGATGCGCTGCTGCAGGTCTCGGCCAGCATCGGCGTCACGCTGTACCCGGCCGACGGCGTGGAGCCCGACCTGCTCATCCGCCACGCCGACCAGGCCATGTACCAGGCCAAACAGGCCGGCAAGAACCGCTTCCACCTGTTCGACATTGCCCACGACACCGCCGTGAAGACGCAGCGCGAGGAAGTCGACCGGCTGCGCAAGGCGCTGGCGCGCAGCGAGTTCGTGCTGTACTACCAGCCCAAGGTGAACATGCGCAGCGGCGTGGTGATCGGTGCCGAGGCGCTGATCCGCTGGCAGCACCCCGAACGCGGCCTGCTGCCGCCCGCGGCCTTCCTGCCCGCCATGGCCGGCCATGCCATCAGCATCGAGGTGGGCGAATGGGTGCTGGCCAGTGCGCTGCGCCAGGTGTCGCACTGGCAGGCCCAGGGCCTGTACCTGTCGGTGAGCGTGAACATTGACGCGCTGCAGTTGCAGACGGAGGGCTTCGTGCAGCGTTTGGCGGAGTTGCTGGCGGCGCAGCCCGATGTGCGGCCCGACCGCCTGGAGCTCGAAATCCTCGAAACCAGCGCGCTGGAGGACATTGCCCACGTCTCGGACATCATGCACCGCTGCCAGGCGCTGGGCGTGCGCTTCGCGCTCGACGATTTCGGCACCGGCTACTCCTCGCTCACCTACCTCAAGCGCCTGAACGCCGAGGTCATCAAGATCGACCAGAGCTTCGTGCGCGACATGCAGAGCGACCCGGACGACCTGGCCATCGTCAAGGGCGTGATCGGCCTGGCCGACGCCTTCCACCGCGAGGTCATCGCCGAGGGGGTCGAAACCATCGACCACGGCAGCCTGCTCATTCCGCTGGGCTGTGAACTGGCGCAGGGCTACGGCATCGCGCGCCCCATGCCGGCCAGCCAGATCGCCGGCTGGGTGCGCGAATGGAAGCCCGACACCTCCTGGACCGAAAATGACATACGCATCTGACCCGCTCCCCAGCGCCGGGCCGGGTGACCGGGCCCGGGACGTGCCGCGTTACCGCGGGAAAACCCTTAGAGTCTCTGGGCCTTACGGCAGGGTGCAAGTAATTTGCAAGCCTGCCCTGCATAGCATCCGCCACTCCTCCCCCGTTCAGCCCCACCGGGCTGCCTCGCGCGACCGCTCCCGGCCCGCCGCGAACCCACGGCCTGCCGGCCGTTTCCTAGCCTCTCGGAGATCTTCCCATGGATATTTCAGCCTGGCAGGTGCGCACGCGCCTGAGTACCGGATTTGGCGCCGTCTGCGCGCTGCTGCTGCTGTGCATTGGCATGGGCCTCATGTCCATGGGACGCATGCAGAGCGACCTCGGCCAGATCGCCAATGAACGCTGGCCCCGCATCTCGGCGTCGTCGGCGATCCTCTCGCAGGTCGACTCCATCGCCGTGGCCCTGCGCAACATGATGCTCACGCAGGACGCAGGCGACCGCCAGCGCCAGGTGGAGGTCATCATGCAGGCGCGCAAGACCATCGGCACGCGCATCGACGAGCTGCAGAAGACCATGACCGCCGGAAAGGAGCAGCAATTCCTGACCCGCGTCAACGAACTGCGCGCCCAGTACGTCACCGGCCAGGACGCGCTGATGGCGCTGATCATGGCCGACAAGCCGGACGAAGCCAAGGCCTACCTCAGCGCCACGCTGCGCCCGCTGCTGACCGCGTACAAGACCGCCGTCACGGAGATGATCGACCACGAATCGGCCGGCATTTCCTCCGACGCCGGCGCGGCCACCGCCACCTACCAGACCGCGCGCACCACGCTCATCGGCCTGGGCCTGCTGGCGCTGGCGCTGGCCGCCGGCCTGGGCACGCTCATCACGCGCAGCCTGCTGCGTGAACTGGGCGGCGAGCCGCATGCCGCCGCCGAGCTGGCCCGCGCCGTGGCGCAGGGCGACTTCACGCGCACGGTGGCCGTGCGCTCCAGCGACACGCAAAGCCTGCTGGCGCAGCTGTCCACCATGCAGGCCGGCCTGGCCCAGGTCGTGTCCCAGGTGCGGCGCGGCTCGGAGAGCGTGGCCATGGCCAGCGCGGAGATTGCCCAGGGCAACCAGGACCTGTCCTCGCGCACGGAGAGCCAGGCCAGCGCGCTCGAGCAGACGGCGGCGTCCATGGAAGAGCTGGGCGCCACGGTGCGGCAGAACGCCGACAGCGCCCGCCAGGCCAACGAACTGGCGCAGCGCGCCTCGACCGTGGCCGTGCGGGGCGGCGACGCGGTGGGCCAGGTGGTGCAGACCATGAAGGGCATCAACGAGAGCTCGCACAAGATCAGCGACATCATCGGCGTCATCGACGGCATCGCCTTCCAGACCAACATCCTGGCGCTGAACGCCGCCGTGGAAGCGGCCCGCGCCGGCGAGCAAGGCCGGGGCTTTGCCGTGGTGGCCAGCGAGGTGCGCAGCCTGGCCGGCCGCAGCGCCGACGCCGCCCGTGAGATCAAGGCCCTGATCCAGGCCAGCGTGGAGCAGGTGGAACAGGGCAGCACCCTGGTGGACCAGGCCGGCGTGACCATGGTCGAGGTGGTGGACAGCATCCGCCGCGTGACCGACCTCATGGGCGAGATCAGCTCCGCCAGCCGCGAGCAGGCCTCGGGCGTGGCGCAGGTGAGCGAAGCCGTCACGCAGATGGACCAGACCACGCAGCAGAACGCCGCGCTGGTGGAGGAAATGGCCGCTGCCGCCAGCAGCCTCAACTCGCAGGCCCAGGCGCTGGTGGAATCGGTGGCGGTGTTCCAGCTCGGCGCCGAACAGAGCGCGCCGTTGGCCGCCCCGCTGCGGGCTACGGCGCCCGCCATGCCGCGCCCGGCACCCGCGCCACGCGCCAAGCCCGCCGTGCGCGCGGCACCGGCGCCGGCGGCGCGCGCACCGGCCACCCGGCTGGCCACCGCCTCGGCCAGCGCCGACGACAACTGGGAATCGTTCTGACCGGCACGGGCCGGCCGGGCCGCTAGCCCAGCAGCCCGGGCAGTTCGGCCATGTGCGCCATCACCTGCACGGCCCCGGCGGCGCGCAGCGCCTCGGGCGTGCCGTGGCCCACGGGCGAGGGGCTGTAGCCCACCACCGTCGCCCCCGCCGCCACGCCCGCGGCGACGCCGGTCACCGTGTCTTCCACCACCAGGCAGCGCGCGGGCGGCACGCCCACCGCGGCCGCCGCTGCCAGGTACACGTCGGGCGCAGGCTTGGTACGCGGCATCTCGTGGCCGCTGAACACGCGTCCGGCGAAATACGGCGCCAGGCCCACCATCTCCAGCTGCATCTCGACCTTGAAACGGTCCGCCCCGGATGCGCAGGCAATGCGCCCACCGAGCCGGGCATGCACGGCGCGCACCGCATCTACCGCGCCGTCGATGGCGCGCAGCTCGGCTTCGAGCCGTGCATTGCGGCGCGCGTAGAACGCGGCCATCCAGGCGTCGGTGAGCGGCTGGCCGGTGTGGGCCTCGATGCGCGCGGCCTCGCTGCGCACCGTCTTGCCGATGAAGAGCCGCATGCATTCCTCGGAGGAGAGCGGCCAGCCCGCCTCGTTGAGCATGGTGCACAGCACGCCGTTGGTGATGGGTTCGCTGTCGACCAGCACACCGTCGCAGTCGAACAGGATTGCTTCAAATTTCATAGCTTATAGCGCTTGCTGCATGGGCATTTGAGCCCGATTTCATTCGAATTTCACCGCAGGTCGCCGTCGACGTAGTACCAGCGCCCCGCCTCGCGCACGAAGCGGCTGCGCTCGTGCAGGCGCACGGCACGCCCGCCCACGCGATAGCGCGCCACGAACTCCACCTCGGCCTGCTCAGGGCCGGTGGCGCAGTGGCTGCGCACCTCCAGCCCGAGCCAGCGCGCGCCGGTGTCGAAGTCGAGCAGCGCCGGGCGGGTGCTGGCGTGCCAGGTGGCCTGCAGGTAGTCGGCCCGCGCGCAGGTGAACGCGGTGTAGCGCGAGCGCATGAGGCTCTCGGCATCGGGCGCGGGCGCGGTGTCCCAGTGGTCGATGTAGCGGCCGCAGCAGTCCGCGTAAGCCAGGGGCGCGGAGCGGCCCCGGGCGGCGGCGGCCGGGCGGCCGCAGGGGCAGGGTTCGGAAGCGGGCGGCGTCATGCCCCGAGGTTACCGCGAGCGCGGCCTACACTGGCCGGTATCGACCGCACAAGGAGAACACGCATGCTGGCAATGAACGTTCCGTGGTGGGAATTCGTGGTGCGCGGTATCGTGGTGTACACCTGCCTGCTGGTCTTCCTGCGGCTGACCGGGCGCCGCAAGATCGGGCAGTACGAGCCTTTCGATCTGGTGGTGCTGCTCCTGCTGTCGAACGCCGTGCAGAACGCCATGAACGCCGGCGACAACTCGCTCGTCGGGGGCCTTATTTCCGCCGCCACGCTGATCGGCTGCCACAGCCTGATCGCGCGCCTGAGCTACCACTCCCCGCGCCTGGCGCGCTGGATCGACGGCCAGCCGCGCGTGCTGGTGCAGGACGGCGTGCTGGACCCCGCAGTGATGCGCGACGAGGCCCTGACGGCGGACGACGTGGCGGCGGCGCTGCGCGCCGGTGGCTGCCTGCAGACCCACGAGGTGGAGCGCGCCACCATCGAAGCGAACGGCCAGATCACGGTGGTGCTCAAGCACCGCTAGGGTGCGGCGCGCCGCGCGGGGTGCCGGCCTTGCCGCCGCCGCTTACGGCAGGAGCACCACCTTGCGGCAGTCTTCCTCGCAGGCGTTGAACACTTCGTAGCCGTGGGCCGCGTCCGCCAGCGAGAGCCGGTGGGTGATGATCGCGTCGGGGCGCAGGTCGCCGTGCGAGATGCGCTCCAGCAGCTCGGGCATGTACCGCTGGGTGTGCGTTTGCCCGCTGCGGAAGGTGAGCCCTTTCTCGAACGCATCGCCGAACAGGAAGGCGTGGATGAACCCGGCATACACGCCCGGCACGCTGACGATGCCGCCACGGCGCGTGGCCGCGATGGCCTGGCGCAGCGCAGCGCCGCTGGAGCCTTCGAGCCGCAGGGTGGTCAGCGCCGTTTCCACCGGGCTGCCTTTGGCCTCGAAGCCCACGGCATCGATCGAGGCATCCACGCCGCGGTAGTCGGTGTGGTCGATGATGTACTCGGCCGGGTCATCGATGGTGTCGAAGTTGATCGGCTCGATGCCGTAGGCGGCCGCGGCAAAGGCCAGGCGGTACGCATGCTGGTCCACCATGAAGATGCGCTCGGCGCCCAGCATGCGCGCGCAGGCCGCCGCCATCAGGCCAACCGGCCCCGCGCCAAAGATGGCCAGCGTGGAGCCGCGCCGCACCTCGGCCTGGAGCACGGCCTGGTAGCCGGTGGGCAGGATGTCGGAGAGGAACAGCACCTGCTCGTCGGCCAGCGTGGAATCGGGGATGCGCAAGGGGCCCACGTTGGCGCGCGGCACGCGCACGTATTCGGCCTGTCCGCCCGCGTAGCCGCCGTACAGGTGGCTGTAGCCGAACAGCCCCGCACCCGAACGGGTGTTCTTGCGGTTCAGGATGGCGCCACGCCCAGGATTGGTTTCCTCACACGCCGAGAACAGGCTGCGCTCGCAAAAGAAGCAGTGGCCGCAGGAGATGGTGAAGGGCACCACGACACGGTCGCCCGGCTTGAGCGCAGTGACGTCCGGCCCCACCTCTTCCACCAGGCCCATGAACTCATGGCCCAGGATGTCGCCGGATTTCATGTCGGGGATCTTGCCGCGGTAGATGTGCAGGTCGGAGCCGCAGATGGCCGTGGCCGTGACGCGCAGGAGGATGTCGTCGCCGTTGACGAGCACCGGGTCGGGCATGGTGTCCACCCGGACGTCGTTCGAGCCGTGGTAGGTCAGCGCCTTCATCGATCGTCTCCTGGAGTGGCGGGCCGGCATGCGCGGCAAGCGCCATGCCCAGGCCGGTGCACGGCCGCCAGCGGGCACAGGGCTTGCCGTTCCCGGCCATCGCCCACCGGCGCTGGGCCCACCGCTCCTTCGCGCATGAAAGCCGAGCCCTCGAAAAAATCCAGCCTCCCTCTGGCCGGCAATGCGCAGGGGCTCCCCCGGGCGCGCTCCGTGCTGCTGCTGGTCGATTTCATCAACACCTTGCAGTTCGAGGGCGCGGAGAACCTGGCCCCCGGCGCACTGCTGGCGGCGCGCGCCACCGTGAAGCTGAAGCGGCACCTGCGGGCGCAGGGCATTCCGGCGCTCTATGCCAACGACAACTACGGGCAGTGGCGCTCGGAGTTCGGGGAGCTGTGCGCCGCCTGCCGCAAGCTGCCGCGGGAGGCCGGGCAGATCGCGCGCCTGCTCGCTCCGGGCCCGGCCGATCTGGCCATCCTCAAGCCGCGCCATTCGGCGTTTCTGGGCACGCCCCTCGAACTGCTGCTGGCGCAGATGCACACCCAGCGCATCATCCTGGTCGGGCTGGCCGCGGACATCTGCGTACAGCTCACCGCCATGGACGCGCACCTGCGCGGCTACCGGCTCTGGGTGCCGGGCGATTGCACGGCGGCTGAAAACCCGCAGGACAAGCGCGCATCGCTGGACTACATGCGGCGCGTGCTCAAGGCCGACATCCGCAGCGCCAGCCGATGAGCATGCCGGCGGAAGAATTTGCGGCAAGTTTGGGCGAGCGCCGCGCAGTGGCCCATGAAAAAACCCCTGGCGGACGCGGTGTCCGCCAGGGGTTCGGGCCGGCCGGTTTCAGAGGATGGCGCCGGCCTTCTCCCCCCGCTCATACACCACGTGCGCCCGGCCCACGATCAGCGGGTCGAGCTTGCCGATGGTGTCGGCCGCCTTCTTGGCATAGGGCAGCTTGTGCAGCACATAGCGCATGGCGTTGAGCCGTGCGCGCTTCTTGCAGTCGCTCTTGATCACGGTCCAGGGCGCGTCGGCCGTGTCGGTGTCGAAGAACATGGATTCCTTGGCGCGCGTGTAGTCGTCCCACTTGTCGAGCGAGGCCAGGTCCACGGGGCTGAGCTTCCACTGCTTGAGCGGGTGCACCTCGCGCTCCTTGAAGCGGCGGCGCTGCTCGGCTCGGCTCACCGAGAACCAGAACTTGATGACGTGCACGCCGCTGCGCACCAGGTGGCGTTCGAACTCGGGCGCCTGGCGCATGAATTCGTGGTACTCGGCGTCGGAACAAAAGCCCATGACGCGCTCCACGCCCGCCCGGTTGTACCAGCTGCGGTCGAACAGCGCGATCTCGCCGGCCGTGGGCAGGTGCTGGATGTAGCGCTGGAAGTACCACTGCCCGCGCTCCACGTCGCTGGGCTTCTCCAGCGCCACCACGCGCGCGCCGCGCGGGTTGAGGTGCTCCATGAAGCGCTTGATGGCGCCGCCCTTGCCGGCCGCGTCGCGCCCTTCGAACAGGATCACGACGCGCTGGCCCGTTTCCTTGACCCAGGCCTGGAGCTTGAGCAATTCCACCTGCAGCAGGTATTTTTGCTCCTCGTAGGTGCTGCGGCGCATCAGGTTGCGGTAGGGATAGCCGCCATCGCGCCAGCCTGCGGCCAGCTCGTCGTCGGAGTGGCCTTTGCCGATGGACGCCTCCTGCGCCGTTCCGGCCAGCAGGGCCTCGCGCAGCACCGCGCGGTCGTCCTGCGAGGTCCCGTCGAGCAGCGCGCGCAGCGCCGTGGCGCGCTCGCGGGCCGGCAGCTGTGCGTTGGCCACGAGATCCTGCACCGCGGCGAGCTGGCTGCCCTGCGCGGCCTGGGTGGCTTCGCCTTGCACATGGCGGGCCACGGCGGCCGACGTCAGTGCGGGGGCGGTGTCGCCCTTGCGCGCGGCACGCGGTCGCGCGGCCTGCGGCGTGGCAGGCGCCGCGCGGCGGCGGCTGGTGGGGGCGGGGGTGTTGGGCTCGGCGGCCGGTACGGCCACGGTGGGTGCGGTGTCTTTGGCGCTCATGGATACATTCTGTCACCACCCCGCGCAGGACACCAGGACAGCCGAGGGTCGTGCTTAGCTATCCGCGCTCCGCGCATGGCCACGGCCACTGACGCGGCCCAGGCCAGCAGACGCCCCGCAAGGGCCTGGGCCGGCCGCGCCGCCCCGCCGCACTGGTGGCGCCTCCCTTCCCGCAAAGCAACGCTTTGCGGGAGAAGGGGGAAGCGGCGCAGCCGCTCAGGCCAGCGCGCGCTGGATGATGATCTTCTGCACGTCGCTCGTGCCTTCGTAGATCTGGCACACGCGCACGTCGCGGTAGATGCGCTCCACGGGGAAGTCGTTCACCACACCGTAACCGCCCAGCGTCTGGATGGCGGCGCTGCAGACGCGCTCGGCCATCTCGCTGGCGAAGAGCTTGGCCATCGCGGCTTCCTTCAGACATGGGCGGCCCGCGTCGCGCAGCGCGGCGGCGTGCCAGATGAGCTGGCGCGCGGCCTCGATCTGCGTGGCGCAGTCGGCTAGGCGAAAGCCCACGGCCTGGTGGTTGAAGATGGCTGTGCCGAAGCTCTCGCGCTCCTTGGAATACGCCAGCGCCGCATCGAAGGCGCTGCGCGCCATGCCCACGCTCTGCGCGGCGATGCCGATGCGCCCGCCTTCGAGCGCACCCAGCGCGATCTTGTAGCCCTCGCCTTCGGCGCCGATGAGGTTCTCGGCCGGAATGCGGCAGTTGTCGAAGTTGATCTGCGCGGTGTCGCTGCTGTGCTGGCCGAGCTTGTCTTCCAGCCGCGCCACCACGTAACCGGGGTTGCTGGTGGGCACGAGGAAGGCGCTCATGCCCTTCTTGCCGGCGCCCTTGTCGGTGACGGCGATGACGATGGCCACATGGCCGTTTTGGCCACTGGTGATGAACTGCTTGACGCCGTTGATGACGTATTCATCACCGTCCTTGACCGCCGTGGTGCGCAGCGCCGACGCGTCGGAGCCCACGTGCGGCTCGGTCAGGCAGAACGCGCCCAGCATTTCGCCGCGCGCCAGCGGCGTAAGCCAGTCGCGCTTTTGCTGCGCGTTGCCGTAGCGCATGAGAATGGCGTTGACGGGGCAGTTGGTCACCGAGATGGCGGTGCTGGTGCCGCCGTCGCCGGCGGCGATTTCTTCCAGCACCAAGGCCAGCGTGACGTAGTCGAGGTGGGCACCGCCGAACTCCTCGGGCACGCAAATACCGTAGGCGCCCAGCGCCGCCAGGCCCTGGTGGGCCTCCTTGGGGAAGTGGTGCTCCTTGTCCCAGCGCGCGGCATGGGGCCACAGTTCGGTCTGGGCAAAGTCGCGCACGGCGTCGCGGATCATTTCCTGGTCTTGGGTCAGCAGCATGGTGTCTCCGTCAGGTGTTCAGTGGGCATTCACCAGTGGGCGGCGCGCTGGCCGTCGTGGTGCAGGAGCCGGCCCTTGTCGGCGGGTGTGAGGTGGGCGAGCGTGTGGCGCATGCCGCGCACGCTGGCTTCCACGGTGAGCGGCGCGTTCTCGCCGCCCATGTCGGTGCGAACCCAGCCGGGGTCGATGGTGACCAGTGTGGCGGCGGGATAGTCGTGCTGGGCGGCGGCCACGGCCATGTTGAGCGCGGCCTTGCTGGTACGGTAGAGCCAGGCGCTGCTCTCGCCCACGCTGCCGATCTGCGACATGGACGAGGACAGGAAGGCGAACACGCCGCCCGCGGCCTCCACCAGGGGCGCAACCTGCGGAATGGCCTGCATGGCGCCGAGCACGTTGGCATGCATCACGGCGTCGAAATCGGGTTGCGTGGGCGGGGTGCGCGCGCCGGGGCGGCGCATCACGCCCGCCACGTACAGCGCGACGTCGATCTCCTCGCCGTCGAGCTGCCAGGCCAGGCCGCTGACGCTGGCAGGTCTGGCCACGTCCACGGTCAAGGCCTGGGCGCCGAGCGCCTGCACGCGCGCGCGGCCGGCCTCGTCGCGCACGGTGGCGATGACGCGCCAGCCCTCGGCGGCGTACTGGCGCGCCAGCTCCAGGCCGATGCCGCGCGAGGCGCCGATCACCAGGACTGTAGGCATGAAATAGGTATCAAAATGGCCGCCAGCGCCCTAGGGATGAGCGCCAGCAGCTATCAACAATATAGCAATCAAACCAGTTCGATGGCCATGGCCGTGGCTTCACCGCCGCCGATGCACAGCGTGGCCAGGCCCTTCTTCTTGCCGCGCGCCTGCAGCGCGTGCAGCAGCGTGACCAGGATGCGCGCGCCGCTGGCGCCGATGGGGTGGCCCAGCGCGCAGGCGCCGCCGTTGACGTTCACCTTCTCGTGCGGCACCTTCAGGTCGGCCATCAGCGCCATGGGCACCACGGCGAAGGCTTCGTTGATTTCCCACAGGTCCACGTCGTCCACCTTCCAGCCGGCCTTCTTCAGGGCCTTCTCGGTCGCGCCCACCGGGGCGGTGGTGAACCACTCGGGCTCCTGCGCGTGCGTGGCGTGGGCGACGATCTTGGCCAGGGGCTTGCAGCCCAGTTCCAGGGCCGTGGACTGGCGCATCAGCACCAGAGCGGCGGCGCCGTCGTTGATGCTGGAGCTGGCGGCGGCGGTGATGGTGCCGTCCTTCTTGAACGCGGGCTTGAGCGTGGGGATCTTGTCCAGGCGGATCTTCAGCGGGCCTTCGTCCTGCGCCACGGTGACCTCGCCCTTGCGTGTGCTGAAGGTGACGGGGGTGATCTCGGCCTTGAATGCTCCCGAATTAATAGCATCCTGCGCACGCTGGACGCTGGCCATGGCGAAATGGTCTTGTTGTTCACGCGTGAACTGGTACTTGGCGGCGCAGTCCTCGCCAAAGGTGCCCATGGAGCGGCCGGCCTCGTAGGCGTCTTCCAGGCCGTCGAGCATCATGTGGTCGAAGATCTTGTCGTGGCCCATGCGGTAGCCGCCGCGGCCCTTCTTGAGCAGGTAGGGGGCGTTGGTCATGCTCTCCATGCCGCCGGAGACCATCACGTCACGGCTGCCGGCGACGAGCTGGTCGTGCGCGAGGATGGTGGCTTCCATGCCGGCGCCGCACATCTTGGACAGCGTCACCGCGCCGGTGCTGCGCGGCAGGCCGCCCTTGAAGCCGGCCTGGCGTGCGGGCGCCTGGCCCTGGCCCGCCATGAGGCAGTTGCCGAACAGCACTTCATCGACCTTGGCGGGCGCCACGCCCGCGCGCTCGACGGCGGCCTTGATGGCGGCGCCGCCCAGGTCGTGCGCGGCGAGGTCGGAAAAGTCGCCCTGGAACCCGCCCATGGGGGTGCGGGCCGCGCCGACGATGACGATGGGGTCTTGGAATGCGGACATGGAAGATCTCCTAGGTGAAATGAGGGGAAAACGGAATCAGATGCCCTGGGTTTCGTGGGCGTGCGAGAAGCGGCGGCTGACGTCGTAGGGGAACACGTCGTACACATGGCCGGCAAGAATGCGCTCCTTGTGCGACTGCCAGAACTCGGCGCCCAGCAGGTCGGCGTGGTGCTTCATGAACACGGCGCGCACAGCGTCGTTGCCCAACAGGAAGGGACCGAAGGTTTCGGGGAAGACGTCGTGCGGGCCGACGGTGTACCAGACCTCGCCGCTCATCTCCTCCTCTTCGTTGCGCGGCGTGGGCACGCGGCGGAAGTTGCAGTCGGTGATGTATTCGATCTCGTCGTAGTCGTAGAACACGACCTTGCCGTTGCGCGTGACGCCGAAGTTCTTCCACAGCATGTCGCCGGGGAAGATGTTGGCGGCCACGAGGTCCTTGATGGCGTTGCCGTATTCGATGACGCTGTGCTCCATCTGCTGGTGCGCGCGCGCGTCCGTGAGGCCGGTGTCAAAGGCCTCCTGCAGGTAGATGTTGAGCGGGATCATGCGCCGCTCGATGTACAGGTGCTTGATGATCACTTCCTGCTGGCCGTCGCCGTCGCGGTCGCTGATCTCGAGCTGGCTGGGCGCGAACTTCTGGATCTCGGCGATCAGCTCGTCGCTGAAGCGGGCGCGCGGAAAGGCGACCTCGCTGTATTCCAGCGTGTCGGCCATGCGGCCCACGCGGTCGTGCTGCTTGACCAGCAGGTACTTGCCCTTGATCTGCTCGCGCGTGGTCTCCTTCTGGTGCGGGAAGTAGTCCTTGATGAGCTTGAACACGAAGGGGAAGCTCGGCAGGTCGAACACCAGCATCACCATGCCCTTGATACCGGGGGCGATGCGGAACTGGTCGCTGGAGTGCTTGAGGTGGTAGAGAAAGTCGCGGTAGAACAGCGTCTTGCCCTGCTTGGCCAGGCCCAGTGCGTTGTAGATTTCGGCACGGGGCTTGCGCGGCATGAGGCTGCGCAGGAACTGCACGTAGGCGCTGGGGATCTCCATGTCGACCATGAAGTAGGCCCGCGCGAAGCTGAACAGCATCTGCAGGTCGTCCTCGCCGAACAGCGCCGCGTCGATGGTGAGCTTGCCGTCGTCGTTGTGCAGGATGGGCAGGGCGAACGGCACCTCGTTGAAGCCGTTGATGATCTTGCCCACCACGTAGGCGCCCTTGTTGCGGAAGAACAGGCTGGAGAGCACCTGGATCTGAAAATTGGCGCGCAGGCGCACCTTGTCTAGCCGCCCCTGCATGGCGCCCAGCACGCGGCCCACGTCGCGCGGCAGGTCGTCGAAGTCCCGCTGCAGCTGGAAGTTGTCCACGATGCGCAGCAGCGTCTCGAACATGCTCTCGCGCGAGGGGTAGTAGGCGCGGTAGGTGGGGCGCGCGGCCGGTTCCTCGTTCTCGATGTACTCGGTGCTGACCGCGGGGCGCACGAAGATGAAGTTGTTGTGGAAGTGCGTGCGGTGCAGGATCTTGGTGGTGACCGAGTTGAAGAAGGTCTCGGCGAGCTCGGGCTGGTGGTGGTCCACCAGCAGGCCGATGTAGTGCAGCTTGACCTGGTGCCACACGTCCATGGGTTGCTGGCCGGCCTTGAACTCCTTTTCCAGCCGCATCGTGCATTCCTTGACGCGCAGGTCGTAGAACTCGATGCGCTCGCGCTGTGCCCGCTGCTGGCCGTGCCAGTCGGCGGTCTCGAAGCGGTGCTTGGCGCGCGCCGACTCGGTGCGGAACAGCCGGTAGTGGCGGTTGAACCCGTCCATCATCGCCTTGGCGATGTCGTAGGCCTGGGGCGAATCGAGGCGCTGGGGAAACATGGGCGTGTACGTCCCGGGTGAACGGAGGCCCCCGGCTTTATCGCCGCGCCGCGGCCACGCCCGCCACGGCGGCCTTGTACAGGGTGTCGATGCCCTGGCTGCCGGCCACCGTCATGTGCAGGTTGTTGATGAGGCCGTCCTTGAGGCCGTAGCACCAGCCGTGCAGGTGCACCTTCTGGCCGCGTGCCCAGGCGTCCTGCATCACGGTGGTGTGCGCGATGTTCACCACCTGCTCGATGGCATTGAGCTCGCACAGCGCGTCGTGGCGCCACTCGGGCGCGATCGCGGCAAGGAGCTCGCGGTGACGGTCGCGCACGTCCTTCACATGGCGGATCCAGTTGTCGGCCAGGCCCACCCGGATGTCCTCCAGCGCGGCCAGCACGCCGCCACAGCCGTAATGGCCCACGACCATGAGGTGCTCGATGTGCAGCTGGTCCACCGCGTACTGGATGGTGGAGAGGCAGTTGAGGTCGGTCGGCACCACCACGTTGGCGACGTTGCGGTGCACGAAGACTTCGCCCGGGTCCAGCCCGGTGATCTGGTTGGCCGGCACGCGGCTGTCCGAGCAGCCGACCCACATGTACTTGGGCTTTTGCTGCGCCATCAGCTGGGTGAAGAAGCCAGGCCGGTCGCGCTGCATCTGCGCGGCCCATTCACGGTTGTGGACGAACAGGTCGTCGATCGAATCGGTGGCCATGGCTTCTTTCCTTGCGGGTGGTTGGCGGGGACGGGTCAGCAGGTTTCGGCGAACAGCTCGCGGCCGATCAGCATGCGGCGGATCTCGCTGGTGCCGGCACCGATCTCATACAGCTTGGCATCGCGCCAGAGGCGGCCCAGCGGGTATTCGTTGATGTAGCCGTTGCCGCCAAAGATCTGGATGCCGTCACCCGCCATTTTCGTCGCTTGCTCGGCGCACCACAGGATGACGCTGGCGCAGTCCTTGCGCACCTGGCGGACATGTTCGGTGCCCAGCATATCGAGGTTCTTGGCCACGGTGTAGGCGAACGAGCGGCCGGCTTGCAGCAGGGTGTACATGTCGGCGACCTTGCCCTGGATGAGCTGGAATTCGCCAATGCTCTGGCCGAATTGCTTGCGGTCGTGGATGTAGGGCACAACGTTGTCCATCACGGCCTGCATGATGCCCAGCGGGCCGCCGGTGAGCACGGCACGCTCGTAGTCCAGGCCGCTCATCAGCACCTTGGCGCCGTTGTTCACGCCGCCCAGCACGTTCTGCGCGGGCACTTCGACGTCCTGGAACACCAGCTCGCCCGTGTGGCTGCCGCGCATGCCCAGCTTGTCGAGCTTTTGCGCGATGGAGAAGCCCTTCATGCCCTTCTCGATCAGGAAGGCCGTAACGCCGCGCGCGCCCAGCTCGGGCTCGGTCTTGGCGTACACCACCAGGGTGTCCGCATCGGGGCCGTTGGTGATCCACATCTTGTTGCCGTTGAGCAGGTAGTAGCCGCCCTTGTCTTCGGCCTTGAGCTTCATGCTGATGACGTCGGAGCCCGCGCCCGGCTCGCTCATGGCCAGCGCGCCTACGTGTTCGCCGCTGATGAGCTTGGGCAGGTACTTCTTGCGCTGCTCATCATTGCCGTTGCGCTTGATCTGGTTCACGCACAGGTTGCTGTGCGCGCCATAGCTCAGGCCGACCGAGGCCGAGGCGCGGGAGATTTCTTCCATGGCCACCATGTGCGCCAGGTAGCCCATGTTGGCGCCGCCGTATTCCTCGGACACCGTGATGCCCAGCACGCCCAGGTCGCCCATCTTGCGCCACAGATCCATCGGAAACTGGTCACTGTGGTCGATTTCGGCGGCGCGGGGAGCGATCTCGGATTGCGCGAAATCGCGCACCGCGTCGCGCAGGGCGTCGACTTCTTCGCCCAGCTGGAAGTTCAGGCCCGGAATATTGGCGGGAATGCTCATGGTGTTCTCCTGTGTGAAGGGTTGTTGGGCTGCTCAGCCCTGGATTTCCTGGCGTCCGGTCACGGTCATCAGGGTGCAGCCCATGGTGGCCACGAGTTTCTCCTGCCCGGCGGACAGCGCGTAGGCGCGCCCTTCGGCCACCGTGATGGTGCGGCCAGGCTTGAGCACGCGGCCTTCCATGCGAAAGCGCTCGCCCTGTGCGGGCGCAAGCAGATTGATCTTGAATTCGATGGTCAGCACCGCCGCATCGGCGGGCATAAGGGTGAAACCGGCATAGCCACAGGCCGAGTCGAGTGCCGTGGCGACCATGCCTGCATGCAGAAAGCCATGCTGCTGTGTCAGCGCCTGGGCCCAATCGAACTCGATGTCCACCGCCCCGGGCTCCAGCAAGCCGAGGCGCGCGCCCAGGGTAACCATGGCGCCTTGCCGCAAAAAACTCTCCCGCACCCGCTGCGCGAACTGGGGATCTCGGGGCTCTAATCGGGTGTTCATGCGCCGTCCTAATTTACGTTTACGTAAACGTCAATTATGCGGGATTTTTGCCTGCTTTGACCAGCAGGGAGCGCGCCTCTTTTTCGTGTTCTTTCACTTCGTCCAGGTTGGCCTGCAGGTCCGCCATCTGCTCCTCCAGCTGCCGGCGGTGCTGTTCCAGCACGTTGAGAAACTTCTGCAGCTGCACGTTGGTGTCGCGCGGACTGTCGTAGAGGTCAATGATCTCCTTGGCCTCGGTCAATGACAGGCCCAGGCGCTTGGCGCGCAGGGTCAGCTTCAAGCGCGTGCGATCGCGGGCACTGTAGGTTCGGGCACGTCCGCCCGGCCCCGTGCGATCGGGTTGCAACAGGCCCATGTCCTCGTAGAAGCGCATGGCGCGCGTGGTGAGGTCGAACTCCTTGGCAAGGTCGCGAATCGTGTAGGTGATGGTGGCCATGGTGTCGCGCTGGCTGGTTGCATGGGGCAAGAATGACAAGCTGCGGGCCTGAACATCCCTGCGGGGATTTTGGTGTGACGTTTACGTCAACGTCAATGCTAACCGAAGCGGGGCCGTGATGAACGACTTCATTCATCCGGCTATGACACAGACGGTGACCAGGTTGCACGCGCGGCATCGCTGCACTGGGTGCCACGCGACAATGGGCGCGTATTTCCTGCCATTTAGCGGCCGGCGATCTCGATCTGCAGCGGCCACGTAAGCCGTTGGAGATCGTCACGGCGCCGCTGACGCGCAACGAGGCGTGGCATGCGTTCGGCAAGCACGAGTTGAAGGTTTTCGTGGACGGAGCGGTACTGGCGCTTTGATGCTTGCGCGGGCCACGGAGCCGTAGTCAG